>Ga0183097_10018_pt1 | contig 818408 bp, 752 predicted proteins | sample BioMet8_FD_128883 | JGI IMG/M metagenome (GOLD analysis project Ga0183097, IMG submission 128883) | Microbial communities from bioreactor (seeded with sewage sludge) at Lawrence Berkeley National Lab, California, USA - Biofuel... | ecosystem: Engineered > Bioreactor > Anaerobic > Unclassified ...
CTGCCGCGATATCATCCTCCGCGAACTCTCAAAGGCTACCGGCAAACCTATTGCTGAAATCGCTCCCGGGACCATGCGGCCTCCGGTTAAGCCAATTAAAATCGGCCTCCTGGCTGAGGACGAATAGGAGGTACAGGTAATGGATTTTCCGAAAACTGCTGATATAGTAATAATAGGCGGAGGCATTGTCGGCACAGCAACGGCATACTACCTTGCAAAATCAGGCAGGAAAAATGTGGTCCTCCTCGAAAAAAATACCGTCTGTTCAGGCTCAACAGGCCGCTGCGGAGCAGGCATAAGAGCTCAGTGGGGACTTGAACTCAACTGCCGCATGGCTCTCGCATGCCTTGATACATTCGAACAGCTTGATGAAGAACTTGGCCTCCCTACAGGACTTAACCAGGGCGGATACCTGCTTGTAGCATATAAGGAAAAGGAATGGGAGCAGTTCAAGAAAAACGTTGAGCTGCAGCATTCACTTGGAATAATGACAGAAGCATTCACCGATATTAAAAGAGCTCAGGAAATCTGCCCCGGCGTTGCAGTCGATGACGCAATCGGATTTACCTTCTATCAGAGGGACGGACATGCAGATCCATTCCTTACAACATTCGCCTTCCAGGAAGGCGCCAAGCGTTATGGCGCCAAGTTCTACAAATTTACCGAGGTTACCGGCCTTAAGGTCGAAGGCGGGCAAATCAGAGCTGTAGAAACAAACCGGGGCACTATCGAGTGCGGACAGGTTATCAACTGCGCCGGATCATGGGCACAGGACATCGCTAAGATGGCAGGGATCAAACTGCCTAACTGGGCAGAGCGCCATGAAATCATAATAACCGAACCTGTCGATCCGGGCGTGTGCCCGCCGATGCTTATGAGCTTCAGCGGAAACTATTACATTCAGCAGCGTCCGCACGGATCAATAATCGCGGGTGAAAGCCCCTCGCATGAGCCCCTCACTGGATATACATCAACGGTGCATTCTATCGCAAGCATTGCAAAGATCGTATTGAAACTCCTTCCAAGAGCAAAGGATATCCGCGTAGTACGCCAATGGGCAGGTCATTATGATATGACACCCGACGCAGCTCCAATCCTTGGAGAGACGGATGTAAAAGAATTCTGGCATGCGACAGGTTTCTCCGGGCATGGATTCATGCTCGGACCTGTTGCAGGGCAGATCATGACAGCTTTGCTTAATGGAGAGAAACCTCCGATCGATCCGACAATCATGGATTACCGCCGCTTTGAACGCGGTGAAAAGATTGTAGAGCCAAACGTCGTTTAATGCATAAGCAGCAGTAAAAATTATGCATCTCTGACATATAAAAAGCGGGACAGCAGGCAAAAAACGCCTGCTGTCCCGCTTTTTATATGAAAACAATCGTCTGCACCGGTATGCATCAGGCTTTAAAGGTATAATATAAATATATACTTGTAAACGAAAGGGTGATTTCATGGAAATCGTCAGGTTGAAAGGCGATACCTGGACAATACAGGGACCTGTGAATATAGGTATCTACGTGAAGGAGGCCCGTGCCGTACTTATCGACAGCGGCAACGATTCTTCAGCAGGGCGGAAGATACTGCGTCTTGTTGAAGAAAAGGGATGGAATATAAAGTGGATAATCAACACCCATTTCCATGCAGACCACACGGGAGGCAATGCTTTCATACAGAAACGCACAGGATGCGGCATAGCCGCCTCACCTAAAGAAGCACCTTTCATCGATTTTCCAGAAATGGAGCCTGAAACTTTATGGTCTGGCAAAGCCCCTAAAATAATCTGCAATAAATTTCTTCAGGCGGAAAAATCAGCAGTTACAAAACTGCTTGAACCCGGTGATGATATCGACGGATACGGACTTGAGATCATTGCCCTGCCCGGACATGCCCACGGGCAAATCGGAGTGCGTACACCCGATAATGTTGTTTTTACGGCAGATTCTGTGATATCGGAACATATACTGGACAAATACGGCATACCGTTTGTGGCCGATCCGATGCTTGCAATATCAACTTTCGACAGCCTCGAAAACCTTGAGGCGGATTTTTTCGTACCTTCACATGGTGAAATAAGCTCGGATATAAAAGAAATGATACGTGCAAACAGAAAATGTCTGGAAGCTCTAACTGAAGAAATAACTGAGATATGTGCGGAGCCCAAAAGCCTTGATGACATACTTGCATCCATGTCGGCCCGCCATTGCATAAATATGACAATGTCCCAGTATGTGCTGACCAGAAGTACCATTGCAGCAACGGCATCACCGCTTATCGATTCAGGGATTTTATTCCCGTCTTATGATTCAGGCACATTGAAACTTTGCAGGAAGATTTGAAAAACAAAAACCGCTTATGCTCAAATTCACCAGCTATAGCTTAAAATTTCGACACCATTATTTACAGTAAAAAAATCCTTCCCGGCAGACGAACGATAATCGGTCACATAAAAGGGAAAGTGGCTGCTGTTTATAAACAGCAGCCACTTTCCCTTTTATATCTTATTTTATCACACAAAGTTACTGCCTACGTTTAAGCATCAGCTTAAACGGTTTGGCTCCACTCACCGCAAAAACCGGCATCAGCTCGCCTGCAGGCCCTTCCTCTTTTTTTGCTTCCTCATCCGACCCGCGTTCTTCAGCCGGGGCGTCTTCCTTGCGGTAAAGGACCTGTGCTGATTTAGATCCGTCGCGGTATATAGTTATACCTTTACAGTCATGCTTCCATGCAAGAACATAAGCATCAAATACGTCTTTAACGGAACAGTCCTTTTTCATGTTTATCGTTTTAGAGACCGCAAGATCCGTATATTTCTGAAAGATGCTCTGGGTGCGGACATGGGCTTTCGGCGAAATATCATGCGACGTCACAAAAACAGCCTTTATGATCTTTTCAGGAAGCCCTTCCTTCAATGCCTCAGCATAATATCTATTGACCTGCTTCATTACGACTTTAGTCCCGTCGACCTGAGTGCGCACGCGGGTATGCTCAAGCGCAAACAGCGGTTCAATCCCGGAAGAGCAATCGGCAAGCAGCGCAATCGTACCAGTAGGAGCAATACAAGTCAGCGTTGCATTACGCCGTCCGAGGTGCTCAAGGTCTTTCGGAATCCCTTTCTCTTTTCCAAGTTCAACAGAAGTTTCATGTGCAGCATTTTTAATCGATGACATGACTTCCTCTGCAAGTTCGAGGGCTTCATCGCTGTCATACGGAATCCTGAGCTGGAAAAGAAGATCTGCCCATCCCATTACGCCAAGTCCGATCTTTCTCGTATGCTTTACAGCTTCTGCTATTTCAGGCAAAGGATAGTGGTTTACATCTATCACACTGTCAAGGAATCTTGTAGCAATTTTTGAAACTTTTGTAAGCAATTTATAGTCCAGTTCCCCGTTGTTTACCATTTTGGCAAGATTAATAGAGCCAAGATTGCAGGCTTCATTAGGATAAAGAGGAGACTCTCCGCATGGATTCGTGCTCCTTAGAGGACCCAGATTAGGAGTCGTATTTCCCCTGTTGAGCGCATCAATGAAAATTATACCGGGATCTCCTGTCCTCCATGCAGATTCAGCTATTTCATAAAGCAGTTCTGCTTCTTCGCTGTCCGTATCCGATACAGCTTTTTCCATAAAACTGTCAAATACCCCTACAGAAATATTAAAGTTAACTATACTGCCGTCTTTGTCCTTACAGTGAATAAAAGCACGTATATCAGGATGATCCACATTGAGTATCCCCATATTCGCACCGCGTCTCATGCCGCCCTGCTGAACAGTCTCGGTGGCCTTGTCGAAAAGCCCCATGAAGGATACCGGACCTGAAGCTCTGCCGTTCGTACTGTTGACCTTGGCTCCTGCGCTGCGGAGATCAGAGAAGTTGAATCCAGTTCCTCCGCCGCTTTTATGTATCAGAATCTGTTTGCGCAATGCCTCGCAAATGCTCTCCATTGAATCTTCTATCCCTATCACAAAACAAGCGGCAAGCTGTCCGTGCGGAGCTGGGCGCCCTGAATTCATAATGGTCGGGCTGTTCGGAAGAAAGAGTAGTTTTGCCATAATTTCATAATATTCATCTGCCCATACATACTGAAGCGGAGTAGTTTTCTCTGCCGATGCAACATGATTTGCTACCCGGAGCAGCATTTGTTCAGGCGTTTCGCATGTATTACCAAGCCCATCCTTCCACAGGTAACGGTCTTTCAATATTTCCTGCGCGGCTTTGTTAAACGATGGTTTTACTATCATAATATATTAAACCTCCCTCACCAGTGTTAAGGGCTAACTGACACTAAAAAATATAATAGCATAAAAACCGCTGAATGTAAGTGCGTCAAACACTATATGCAACGTGATCTTATCCACCAAACACTATATATTGTGTGATTATCTATGTGGATATCAAGTGGACAAAGGAGGATATGTTAAATCGGAGTAAGTATTATCTGCGCCAGCTGTCCTTTGAGAAAAGGACCAGAAGCGTGTATAGTTCCAGTCTTCCGCAAAGCATGCAGAAGATATAGACCCATTTTGCAAACAGCGGCTGGGAAGCGAAATTATTAACAGGGCCTACAGCACCAAATCCGGGGCCGACATTTCCAAGTGTTGCCGCCACGCCGCCTATAGACGTAACCATATCCTGACCTGTTGCTGAAACGGCAATCACGGACAGTATAAAAACAATAAAGTAAAGAACGATGAAAGCTGTTACAGAGGATGCCATTTTATTATCTACTATCTGTTCGCCTACCCTTACACAGACAGCTGCATTCGGGTGTATGAACCTCCGGATCTCAGACATTATCTGATTGCATGCCACTTTTACACGTATGCATTTTATCGCCCCTGCTGTAGAACCGGCGCAGCCTCCTACGAACATAAGCAGCAAAAGCAGCAGATGGGTAAACGGCGGCCATGGCGAATAATCGGCTGAGACAAAGCCTGTAGTCGTAATAATGCTTACAACATGAAATGCAGCAAAACGGACAGCATCGGTTAAATTTGTAAAGAACCCCTGTGCATAAATGTAAATCGACACAGCGCATATTGAAAATAAAATTATTTTTGAGTAGAAACAAAATTCCGGGTCTTTGTATGGCTTTAGTGTTTTGTTTTTTACAGCAAGCAGATGCAGGCTGAAATTAGCTCCTGAAAGGAACATTATGATTGTAAGAGCCCAATCGATGTAGGCTGAACCGTATGCAGCAGTATTTGCATTGCGCGGTGAAAACCCGCCTGTCGAGACAGCTGCAAATATGTGGCATATTGACTCATAAATGCTCATCCCGCCTGCGGCCAGAATCAATATACCTACAAAAGTCAGTCCCATGTATACTTTCCACAGCATTATCGCCATATCCTGTATTCGCGGGCTGATTTTTTCAAGGACCGGGCCTGGAGCCTCCGCTTTGAAAAGCTGCGTCACTCTCATGCCAAGCATCGGCAGCAGCGCAATCGTAAGAACGACTATGCCCATACCGCCGAGCCATTGTGTTTCGGCACGCCACATGAGTATGCCCCTTGGGTTTATTTCTATATTTGTAAGTATAGTAGCTCCTGTTGTCGTGAAACCTGATACCGTCTCAAAATAGGCATCTGTAAATGAAGTTATGTATCCTCCTGCCAGATATGGCAGACAACCCTGGAACGAGGCAAAAATCCATGCAAGAGCAACAGCTGCAAAAGCTTCGCGCGTTCTCATATCCTTTGAGTCAGCTTTACGTCCGAAAGCAAAAAGAACCAGAGAGAAAATCAGACCTGTCAATATAGAAATCACGAATGCACAGATGTCACTGCTGCCGTCCTTGAAAGCCCACAGCAAAGGGAAAAACATCGTCACAGATATCAGAAGGGACATAGCGGACAGAAATTTTGATACTATGCGGAAATTCACTTTGGTGACTCTCCAAGCTCCTGTATCGCTAAAGGCATTGTACCAGTGGAAGCAAAGACTACTATTTTATCTCCCCCCCGCAGTTCAGTTCCCCCCATTGGAATAAGAAGGTCCGAGCCGCGTTCAAGAAGGCCAATGACCACACCGGCAGGGAGTTTAAGGTCCTTAAGCTGTTTCCCCGCTGCAGCTGATCTCTCGGAAAGAGTCAGTTCCAGAGCCTCCGCACTTATTTCTTCAAGCACGGTTAGCACTCTTGATGACCCTGGATATCGCACATTTCTTATTATGACCTCGGCAAGCGTCTGGTTTCTGTTCAATATCGAATCTACAGGTATGTATTTTGTCATCCCAAGATAGTTAGATCGTTTAACTACCGCTATGCTCTTTGATGAACCAAGTGTCTTGCCTAAAACCGCAAGCATGAGGTTCGTTTCATCCTGTTCGGTCGTCGCTACAAAACCGTCGGAAGACGCTATCCCTTCCGAAAGCAAAAGTTCAGAATCAGCGCCGTCGCCGCATATCACAAGCACACCAGGGAGCTCCGGTGCAACCTTCTCGCATTTTGCTTTGTCCTGCTCTATTATGCGGATGTCTATTCGCGGAATCCTGTCAATAAGGCGTTTTGCCGTCTGAAAACCTATCTTGCCTGCGCCTATGATGAACACGCGTTTCAGTTTTCTTGTCAGCATCGGCTGGAACAAGGATTCCAGTTCGTGCACCTGGTCACGGTAACACATCGTATAACATATATCTCCGGGCCTTAAAATTTCCCTTGCCTTGGGCACGAAGCTTTTTCCATCTCTCTGGATACATACGATGAGCGTTATGAGGCTTGTGTTCCTCTTTCTTACTTCATAAAGAGGAAGTCCGCACATGGGAGAGTCATCTGCAACGCGGAAAACATATATGCCGGCCTTGCCGCCCGCAAGTTCAGCAGTATGCAATGCCCCGCGCACCTCAAGCAATTCCTCTATTTCCTTAGCTACTGAGCGCTCCGGTGATATCAGCATATCTATTCCGAGATCTTTGGCCCAAGTGTCATTGTCAGTGAATTCGAGACCCACTGCACGCGCTATAACGTGCGGGACACCCATTTTTTTGGCTATCCAGCACGCCATGATATTGACTTCGTCTTTGTTTGTACAGGCTATAAGAAGCGGAATATCATTACAGCCGTTTTTTACGCCTGCCTTTTCAAGGATGCTGGGCCTGGCCCCGTTGCCTCTGATCACGATTACATCCAGATCGTTTTCGACACGTAATGCCCGCTCCTCGTTGCTTTCAACAACAATGATATCATGTCCGTCAGATGCAAGATTTCTGGCAACGTTATAACCAACTTCACCAGCTCCGACAAGAACTATGCGCAAAACCATTCCGCCCTTCGATTGCTGTAATTGAATACAACTTTTCCGATATCATATAGCACCCATCATGGTAAAAGCAAGCATTATATATTCTGTAAACATAAAAGGGCGGCAGATAACCAGCCGCCCTTTTATGTTTAGTAGATTTAAACTGAAAGAATCAATTTATTATCAGGCTTTTTTGGCCTTTTTCTTTGCTTCAGCTGCAACCGTTGTTTTAAGCGCCCAGAAAAAGGATCCAAAGCCTAGTATAATACAAACAATCATGTTAACGACCCATAATTTCATAGTCAGATCCCCCTTTTTTATTTTTACGGCACAAAGATTTAGTCTACTTTGTTTGAGTGTACAAGCCTCTTGGACATAGTGCCGTTAAGCAGGAAGAGGATCAGGAACAGCAAGGCCCACTCTACGACCATAACACCAGGGGTATACTGGTACTTCGTGATTGGCCAGAATTTGAACCACTCGCCAGGATACCAGCTTGCAGCTTCCCAGATCCACCATCCGAAAACAATAGTGAAAACAACAGGGAAGAAACGTATCAATGTCCACATCCATTTTACATGGATATCCGAACATGGTTTTATATCTTCAACCCAAAGCTTCTCCACACCGATTTTCATTGCTGCTATGCAGTAAAGGAGGCCTACGACCAGAAGTGCTACGCCCCACACCATGTCCTGGTTCTCAAAAACACGGTTGTCAAGTGCGGAATAGCTTCCCACGATAAGGAAAAACGCCGCTGTGAGTAATGTTCCCTTTGCACGGCTGAAGCCCATGTCCATAAGGTTGCGGCAGCCAAGTTCGACCATCGCAATAACCGAGCTCAGGGCTGCTGAGAAAAGCGCGATGAAGAACATTGCAGCCATTATGAACCCGCCTGTCGTATGTGAGAACAGATTGACAAGGTTTACGAAAGTAAGCCCGTTGGCTCCTGATTTCATAATCGACATAGGGTCGGAAGAAAGTGCGAAGACGGCCGGGATGACAACCATTGCAGCAAGCATAGCAGCGACCATATCGCCGAAACATACGGTGAAGGCATTGAGCTCAATATCCTCGTCTTTTGATGCATATATGAAGTATACGTGGAACATGCCCCAGCCTGCCCCTGACGACCAGGCCGCCTGCGTGAAGGCATTGAGCCATATCTTTGCTTTGAGGAAATCACCGAAGTCGATATGGTACATGTATTCATAACCGTTTATTGCTCCAGGAATCATAAATGTACGGATGACAAGAACTGCAAGAAGGACAAAAATCGCAGGTATCATGATTTTATTTGCTGTTTCAAGGCCGTTCTGGACACCGCGGAATATTATGGCAGCAGCTATAAGCACGGCAGCCACGAACCACATCCAAGCTTCATATGAAGGAGGCGTCATGGCAAAGTCCTTCCAGACCTGGCTTGTGAGTTCTACACCACTTGTTTGAACAGCTGTAAGGAATCCGCTGAATATAAGCGCGATATACTTCATGACCCATCCGAGAACCACTACATAGTAGGAGCCAAGCATTATACAGACCATGCCGCAGAAAGCCCCTATCCATGTCCAGCTATCTCCCAAAAGCACTTTGAAAGCTCCCGCATTGGCCATGCGTGTTTTTTTACCGAAAACTGATTCAGCGCAAATAAGAGGAACCGCCCATATAAAATACGCCAAGAAACATAGAAGTATAAAAGCACCGCCGTTGTTTCCCGCCACTTCACGCGGGAAACGCCAGATATTTCCTGTTCCGACCGCCATGCCAAGCGCCGTACAGATAAGTCCCCAGCGGCTTGAAAACTGTTCTCCACCCTCTTTGATTTCAGCCATACGTTATACCTCGCCTTCTTTTTGATATTTCCGTCCTGTTACAAAAAATAAACGCCGGTAAAACATAAACTAAAACTGAATTAATAATAAGCTGCCTCCGGCTTCGTCCTCCTTTCATAAAACTTAATAAACATTAAAATATATACGGAATAGATATTAAGAGGCATTCCATGGCGAGCTTACCACATATAAACAATATAATCAATAATATATTTTTAAATAAATTTTTTGTATTTTTATACAAAAAATTGATTAAATGTCTGTATATTTAGAAAAATACACAGAGGCATTTCGTATTTTTTCTGTTTGCGACAATATACTTTGATAATTACCGATAATATGCAATATAGTTTACTAAATATTTTTTAAATATTAACTCATTGAAAATATTTAATCTGAAAATAAAAACACTTTAAAAGACTTCCACAAAGCATATTTAAGAGTATCTTCCTGCTCCATTGTTTCAGAAAATTAATCCATACTGATACACTTAGCATTTGCAAGAAAATTCCGCCATATTTGCATCTTAAAAATTTAATATAATAATTTTTTTGGCATGTTTACTTTAAAATAATGATGGAGAGCTATGCATTAATTGAAATATTAGCTGAGGATATTTAAATATCGATTTTTTGAATATATATAATCTAATTGGTGATTTTTTCTGTCCTTTTTATGTTTATCTCATCCTCAAGTTCGAGAAGTTTGTTGCGCGAGTCCGTATCAAGGTTCTTGATCATTTCATTGCGATATATCATACCTATCGCATTTCTTGTCATTCCGGGGTGATCCTCAAGTTCCTGATATGCGCTTACCTTTCTCTCTTTGAAAAAAACGTCAAAATCAGCAAAGCGCTGTCCCAGTGAATCATATTCAAGACCGAGCGCAATTTTTTTTATCTCCCTAACATCCATTGGGGTGAATATCTTTACCATATATATGGGTACGCTCTTAAGCACCATCGCCTGGTCCCTGCCCCATCGTTCCTCAAGAACAAAGCCGATCTGAAGCCCCTGGGTAGCTGTCCATAAACGCTGACGGTGAAGGTCGAAGAAGCCGTTCGCATCATAAATTTTTATTTCGACATCATTCCAGTCGGACGTTCCGAGTGCATCTCCGAGGTACTCGATCCCCCTTATAGTAAGATATTGGATAAGCGCACCTTTGGAACGGTCATGTACAAGAAGTGCCTGTGAGTACAGATCTTCGTCTGAGACCGGCTTGTTCAGCGCCTTTTCAGTAAAGTAGATCATGGTTGAAGTGCTGGGTATGTCACTGCGGAACATCGGGTCCTTGTTTATGATCTGGCCGCCAAGGTCCCTGTGTATAGATTCTATGCCTTTCTGAAGGTTGCCCAGCAGCCGCATCGTTATATATCCCGGCAGTAATCTTACTTCCTGTATTCCTGATATCAGCCTGTTGTTGATCATTGTGCAAAGGATATGGTCTAGTGTATTCTCCGAAACATACGTTTCAAGTTCTCCCTCTTCTTCAGTAAGAAGCGGTGAAACAGGCTCAAAAAATATAAGCCGCCTGTTATTGCCATATATCCTCAGTGCCTGCTCAGGGGTCAGAAGTACGTGCGACCCCCAGTCATCAAGATGTTTGCGTATCGCGGTTATTTTTTCATTTGCAAGCAATACCAGACTTTCAGGTCCGCTCCTTACCAAAGACAGCATTATGTTTTCCTCCTTTGATATGTTTAAATATGTCAGAACGATATGCGTTTGCGGTCGAGGCGCGCATTGTTTGTTCCAGGGGGATACGGCACAGGCGTAACGTCTCCGGTCTTCATGTGTATAAGGTGCATCTCTTCCAAGCCGTTCAAGAAAAAACGGCCCGTATCGTCTATTGAGGTATGGTGATCCATATTATGCCCGAAAAGGTTATATTCACATGCGTTGAAAGCAACATCCTCGAATGAGTGCCCCGCACGGAAGCTGAAGCTTCCTATGTAGAAGCGTCCAGGCCTGCTCCAGACCTGAACTGAAGATTCCGCTGTAAGATCAAGCAGCGTGGACAGGTGATCATGATTACCGGTAAGCAGGATGACACCGCAGTTTTCGTTATTGAACAGCTTTAAAAGCCTTGATACCTTTTTACGGTACAGATCAAGCATCCCGGGTCTCATTTCAAGTTTTATATCATCGACAAGATCCCCGGTGTGTACTATCCATGCCGGGCGGAGACGGGCAATTGCCCTCTGCAGATATGAAAACATCGAGGAAGGAGTATCAGAAATATGAAGTATCATATCCCTGCCGTCTATGGGCGGCGGATTCAAGCCGGCACGTATCGACAGATTGTCTATCCGGCTCCTGATAGGACAATTCCTGATTTCTTCCAAAGTAGGCCCCGGATAATTTTCAGGCAGATGAAGCGTCGTCATATTCTTTCACCTCCATTTGGTACAGCCGGCAGTCAGAAGAAAATGACTGCTGCAGTACCGCACACCACAAAAAAAGCAAGGCAAAAAGCAATTGATTTCAGGCATATCTGTTTTTTAAGATAATACAACTAATTTTAAAACAAGAAAAGCTTAATGGAATACGAAGCTTGTGTTTTTTCTAAGTTTAATATAATATACATACACAATTAATGGTTCTCCGAGCCTGTACGCCTAAAGATAATATCTATGGCGGCCAGGCCGATAGGGTTGTACTGGAAACGGCACAGCCTCCCCTTTGGAAAGGAGAACGGCTGAAATGGATTATTATGGCCGTCTTCCAGTAAGGGAACGGCCATTTTTTGTTAACGGGATAAACACACAAAATCCCAACTTTCCTCATGCGAAGCTGACCCCAACAGCTTCGCATCTTTTATTTTTTTGCAATATAGTTGCAAAAAAATTATTATTGTTATTTTTTATTTAAAATAATGAGCCAAACAAAACAAAATAGTGTACAATGAAAAGTGCGCTGCAAAAATTGCTCCCGTAGTTTTTAGTAGCCTGTCAGTTAAAAAGTGTACACGATATATTTTTAAAAATGTATCCCTGAAGCTGTTTATTCCTTAAGCCCATGCCATGGATGACAGCCGTAAGGGCGGGATTGGAAACGGTCCCGTCTCCCGTTGCGGAAAGGGGAAGTAACTTTATTATCATAAAAACTTCTTAACAGTCTTCCTCCTTCGCACATTAATTTCACCTGGCTTCAAATGCAGCAAAACATTTTATACAGGGAGGAATATTATCTATGCGTATCAAAAAGCGTCTTTCGTTAATCGTTGCTATCCTTGCAGTATTTGTACTGGCATTCAGCCCCATGGCTTTTGCCAAGGCCCCGGTCCTAAGAATGGCAACAACGACAAGCACTGCGGACACCGGACTTCTTGACTATCTGGCTCCTATATTTCTTAAAGACACAGGGATCGAAGTGCAGTGGGTCGCGGTGGGAACAGGCAAAGCCCTTGAATATGGACGTAACGGCGATGTTGACATCGTCCTGACACACGACCCGGCAGCAGAAGATAAATTCATGGCAGAAGGTGCCGGCGTCAACCGCCGCAAAGTCATGTACAACGACTTCGTACTAATAGGACCTGCGAATGATCCTGCCGGAATCAAGGGCAAGCCTATAACTGAAGCTCTTGCGATCATTGCTAAAAAAGGCCAGCCGCTGGTGAGCCGGGCGGATAAATCAGGAACCCACTCTGCAGAACTCAGACTTTTAAAGGCTGCCGGGGTCAAGGATTTCGATAAGGCTCCTTGGTATATCCAGACCGGACAGGGGATGCTTAAGACAATAAGTATCGCCGATGAACGCAGGGGATACGCTCTCACAGACCGCGGAACTTTTGTAAAATACCATGCCGGGCTCAAGGGCAAGCAAGGACTTGTCATCGTCGTTGAGGGTGATAAAAAGCTCCTTAACATGTACAGCGTAATGGCTGTAAATCCGATGAAACACAGCCACGTAAAATATGATCTTGCACTTAAATACATAGACTGGATAACTTCTTCAAAAGTTCAAAAAGATATAGCAAATTTCAGGGTTGAAGGTAAACAGCTTTTCTTCCCGAACGCTGAAATCAGATCCGGACACTAATCATTTTAAATTAATACCAGACAGTACAAAAGGGGCTTCAATAAACGAAGCCCTTTTTTATATTATATAGTTTTATAATAGAATGGATGATATATTCCAGCTAAAAGTAAAGGCGGCGCGGCGTATTGGATTATATAGTTGAAGGTTTTTTCCAGGCCATAGGGCTCATATTGTCAATGGATGAAGAAACTATGAATGTTGTGGTTACAACACTTCAACTAACGGGCATTTCTATGCTGTGTATTTTGGCTATTGGACTGCCGGCAGGTTTTTTGCTTGGATATTTTGATTTTCCTGGTAAGCATATTATCCGGACAATAGTAGACACTTCGCTTTCACTTCCGACAGTAGTAGTCGGACTTCTGGTTTATGCATTCATCTCCAGGCGCGGACCGCTGGGTGATCTGGAACTTCTCTTTACTATCAAGGGGATGGCAATAGGACAGACCATACTGGGACTGCCTATCGTCATTTCATATACTGCCACTGCAATAGAAGGGCTCGACAAACGGCTGCGGCTCACGCTGCAGACATTGGGAGCATCCGGCAGCAAGCTTGCGATGACAAGCATGTGGGAAGGCCGCTTTCAGATACTTGTCGCCATACTGACAGCTTACGGAAGAATCATAGGTGAAGTGGGATCGGCCATGATGCTTGGCGGAAATATAAAGTGGCACACAAGGACAATAACTACAGCGATAACCCTTGAGACAGGCAAGGGGGATTTTGCGCTCGGCATAGCGTTGGGGATCATTCTTCTTGCAATATCCTTATCTATCAATATAGCTCTTTCCTTCCTGCGCAGAAGGACCGGCAGCAAATGAACAAAAATCTGCTTGAAAAAGTACTGATATGCTTTGCCTTCCGACATGAAAAATATGCCTCTGCCGTCGTTATTTTACAATATTGCTGATATCCTGCCCGGCCTGGAGTGATGATACAATAACAAGATATGGAATGTTGCGGGATAATTCACCGGGTGCGAAAAGGTAAACTATCTGTTTCCATCTCTTGACAGCCTTGCCAATGAACTTTAAAACGATATTAAAAATACGAGGGTAATGTCATGACAAACAATATGCTCTACGACATAAGGAACCTTAAACACCGGTATGAAAAAGAAGGATCTCCGACTATAGACATAGATTTTCTGCAAATTAACGAAGGCAGCGTAACTGGACTTGTTGGCCCGAACGGGAGCGGAAAATCGACACTGCTTAAAATACTCGCCTTTTTGGAACCATTCTGCGAAGGCTCCCTTGCGTTCAGCGGACGAAACAGTTCGGCTATCCCTGTAAGCATACGCCGCGATGTTACATACCTGCTCCAGGATTCATATCTGCTCAAACGTTCGATCTATGAAAATATAGCATACGGGCTTAAGCTGCGAGGTGAAACTCTAGGAATAAAGGAAAGGGTCAATGATTCTTTAATGCGCGTGGGACTTGATCCTGACAAATTTACAAAAAGGCTGTGGTACCAGCTGTCAGGAGGAGAGATGCAGCGTGTTGCTCTTGCAATGAGACTTGCCCTTCACCCTAAAGTCCTTCTCCTTGATGAACCTACAGCCAATGTAGATGAGGCAAGCGCACAGCTTGTTAAGGAAGCAGCGATATCAGCATGGAAAGAATGGGGAACATCCGTTGTTGTTGCCACACATGACCTTACATGGCTATATGAAGTATCGACCGACATAATCAGCCTTTACCGGGGCCGTATCATCGGGCATGGAACAGAAAATATCATACAGGGGACATGGCTTTCAGAAAAAGACTCTGCCGTCCGCCTTACTGCAGACGGGCAAAAAATCTGCGGCACTCATGCCTCCAATGAAAATATAACCGCCGGGATAATAAATCCTTCAGACATATACATAACTAAATACGGGAAGCCTTTTCAGAATGCTGCAGGCACAAATATTCTCCGCGGCACCGTTACACAGATGGTCCTTGAACGCAGTACGGGTTTTGTACTTGTATCTGTAGAAGTTGGTGACATTATAATAAAATCACGGATTCTGCTTTCGCAGATAGAAAAAGAGGCTATCTGTCCGGCTTCCGCAGTTTCTATAACATTTTCATCAAAAAGTATCCGCTGGTTTTAGCCAATTTACCTAAAAGGCGCAAAATACCCAAAATACCATAATAATCCACACAGGCGTGAGAATACTATAAAATATACCAGTGCAGCGCTTATCGCTCTGCATTTTATTCCAACCTGGACCATTTGTTCTGAAAGGATGATTATATATGTGCGGAATCATGGGTTACATAGGAGATAGAGAGACTACAAAAGTTATCCTTGAAGGCCTGGCAAAACATGAATACAGGGGGTACGATTCTGCTGGAATAGCCGTCATAAGGGACAGCAAAATATATGAATTAAGGACAACCGGAAGGGTACAGCAGCTTGCAGAAAAAGTTGCAAAAGAAAAATTTACCGGAGATTTCGGAATAGGGCACACAAGATGGGCCACACACGGCGGCGTCACGGAAAACAATGCGCATCCGCATATGAGCAGTGACAATAAGGTCGTGCTGGTCCACAACGGGATAATTGAAAACGCAAGGGAGATACGCTCAGAGCTTGAAGCCGAAGGTATCAAATTCCATACAGAGACAGACACCGAATCGGCTGTCCAGTATCTCGGCTGGGTATACAGAGGGGATCCTAAAGATGCTTTGGTCAAACTGACAAAGCGTATACGCGGAGCTTTTGCACTTGTAATAATGTTTTATGATAAACCCGATGAAATATGGGTGGCCCGGAAGGGTTCGCCGCTGGTGGTTGGACATGCTGGCAAAGAGGGATTCTGTGCATCCGATCCGACTGCTCTTCTTGAATATACTCGCGATGTATGGTTTATGGATGATGACGAGATGGCACAAATAACAAAAGAAGGATGCAGATTTTTTGACTTCGGAGGTAAAGAGCACTCCAAGGCATCTATGCATCTTGATTGGGACACAGCTATGACAAATCGCGGGAAATACGCGCATTTCATGCTCAAGGAAATACATGAACAGCCCGATGTCGTTGCCCATACGCTTCTGGGCCGTGTCGCAGGGAATTCAGTAGACCTGAGCAGAGAGCTTGACTGGACTCCTGAACAGATCGCAGGATGGAAAAAGATACACTTCGTTGCCTGCGGAACTTCTCATTATGCAACTATGACTGCGGCACGTATCATGGAAACCCTCGGGAACTTCGAGATACGGACGGAGGTCGCATCCGAATACCGCTACAGGAATATTCCGATAGGCCCCGACACCCTTGCGATCTTTGTTTCGCAATCAGGTGAAACCGCCGATACTCTTCATGCGGCAAGGCTGGCCAAATCCAAGGGTGCAAAATGCGTAGTGGTAACAAATGTCCGCGGATCAACAATACACAGAGAGGTCGGAGATGCACTGATAACACCGGCCGGGCCGGAAATAGGAGTCGCAGCGACAAAAACTTTCATGGCCCAGATAACTGTGCTGACCCTGCTCGGGCTTTATCTTTCAAAGCTGAAGAACGAGCTGGCAAAAGAAACCGAAGAGCGCATAATAAGCGCACTTATGGATATCCCTGCGAAACTTGCAAGAATGCTTGAGATGGAAAAAGAAATCGAATGTGTTGCCCGCAATTTCGCCGATGCCAGAGGTTTCTTTTTCATAGGCCGCGGACTGGCATATCCGCCTGCACTTGAGGGAGCTCTTAAGCTGAAGGAAATATCTTACCTCCACGCAGAGGCTTATCCCGCCGGAGAAATGAAACACGGTCCGATCGCGCTTCTTGATAAAGAACTCCCGGTAGTCGCACTGGTTCCCAAAAATGAGCTGTGGGAAAAAACAGTATCCAACATCGAAGAATCCATGGCACGCAAGTCGCCTATAATAGCGATAGCGACCGAAGGTGATACGGAAATCGGGCATTATACGAAGAATGTAATATTCACGCCTGATACAGAGCCGGAGCTTTTCCCTTTTATTGCGGTGGTCCCGCTCCAGCTTTTTGCATATTACATAGCAAGACAGAGAGGCTGCGATATAGATATGCCGCGTAATCTGGCCAAGTCAGTCACAGTGGAGTGACCTGAACAGAGATCATCCCGTTTGACAGCAAAAACATAACGACAGATCCCGATAAAGTATATACTTTATCGGGATCTGTCGTTTTTTATTCGTATCTGTATTAAATTATGAGTCTTTGCAGAACATCAATAAAAAATCGTGTATTATATACCGGTTCGGTTTTTGATATAAAGCATGGAGATTTCGTGATCATTATGCTGATTAAGGAGTCAGATACTGATACGGCTTAGTATTTTTGCTCATGCATCCTGCGCCGCCGGCATTATCATCATAGATATGCCTGATTACAGAGGGGGCAGAAAAATGAAATTTAAAAAAACGGCGCTGCTGCTTTTTACTGCTGTTCTGATAGCTTTATTTTCAGTATCTGCTGAAGCGTGCGATTTCACTGGTGATGAAAAATATTCCGGCATGGATTCGTTTCTTCCAGTGCTTAACGCATGGGGCGGATTTCTTGCAAAAGCCTCAGGCGCCTACGGTATACTTGAAAGTATCTCCAAAATTTCAGGCTTTACAGAAATATTGAAAAATTTAACGGAAACAGGGTACAGCAGTCCTGAAGAATTTTTTAAAGCATTGCTGCAGTGGCTTGGAATGAACATGATCATAATACAGGATGAGGAACTGCCTCCCGGAAGTTATTCACTATGACAGCGTTTGTTTATATCCTGCGCTGTTCCGACGGGACCCTCTACACAGGATGGACAAATGATCTGAAGAAGCGTATAGCCTCGCATAACAGCGGAACGGGGGCAAAATATACGAGCGGCAGAAACCCTGTTGAGCTTGTATATAAAGAATCTTACGGGACAAAAGAGGAAGCACTGGCAAGAGAAAGAGCAATAAAAGCACTGCGGCGTGAAGCTAAGCTAAAACTCATAGCCGGGGCAGGCTATGCTGAAACAAAATTTTTCACCCCTGCAGGGCAACAAGATGGTAAAATTAAACAGGATGTCTGTTAGAATCAGTTTTATATGATATGCCTAAGCGGAAATGGCGAAAGGCCGTAAAATTGATACTTAACAGTTTATCCCTTTTACAAAGGATAAAACCATTGAAAAGATATATAATGGGGAGTACAATACTTCGGCATTAAAAATAAATGTAAAGATATATGGCTTCAGCAACGGTCATGTATCTGCCAAAGAGGGGTTTAAGCATGAGAGGTCGCACAGATGTAATTTTAGGTGCCCAATGGGGAGATGAAGGCAAAGGCAGAGTTATAGATGTCCTTGCTGCAAAATCAGGGGTAGTCGTTCGCTATCAGGGAGGTGCAAATGCTGGGCACACCGTGGTTGTGGAAAATGAAAAATATGTATTCCACCTGCTGCCCTCAGGTATCCTTTACCCGGAAAAGACATGTGTGATAGGAAACGGTGTAGTTCTTGACCCTGAAACACTTTTTAATGAACTTGACGAACTCGGGAAAAAGGGGAAAAAGCTTGCAAAACTCATAATAAGCAACGGGGCCCATATCGTTATGCCCTATCACAAGCTTATAGATAAACTAGCCGAGGCCTCACGCTCGGAAGGGCAAAAAATAGGGACGACCGGACGCGGCATCGGTCCGTGCTACTCAGACAAATTCGAACGGGTCGGCATAAGGGCCGAGGATCTTGTAAACCCTGATACACTCAGAGAAAAACTGACTCTGAATGTCAAACTCAAAAATGAGCTTCTTACTAAAATATACAATTCGGAACCGCTTAATTTTGATGAAATATATGACAAGGCTATTGAATGGGGCAAGCGTATAAAAAGTATGCTCGGCAATTCCTTCGCAGAGATAGACGATGCTCTCCAATCAGGCAGAAATATACTTTTCGAGGGAGCACAGGGCACCCTTCTTGACGTCGATCACGGTACATATCCGTTTGTTACAAGCTCAAGCCCGTGTTCAGGCGGAGCCTGCACTGGGAGCGGCATAAGCCCCAACCGCATCGACAGGGTGATAGGCGTTACAAAGGCATACTGCACAAGAGTCGGGGAAGGACCTTTCCCAACAGAGGATAATGGACCTCTTGGCGACATGCTGCGCAACAAAGGAGGGGAATTCGGTGCGACAACAGGCCGCCCGAGACGCTGCGGATGGAATGACCTCGTCGCAGTAAACTACGCTGTAAAAATAAACGGCATAAACGGCATAGCACTTACAAAACTTGACGTCCTTTCTTGTTTTGACAAAATAGATATCTGCACGGCATACGATATCGACGGCAGGACTGAGCATCTTTTCCCCAGCAGCTGTGCTGATTTAGCAAAAGCACGTCCTGTTTTTGAAACACTTCCAGGGTGGAAACAGGATATCAGCAAATGCCGTAATTTTGAAGATCTGCCTAAAGAAGCACAGGATTACGTCCATTTCATAGAGGAACGCACCCAGACGCCTGTCGTTCTTATCGGAGTCGGTCCTGGCAGAGAGGATACTATTCTTTGCGGGATATGATCCGCAAAAAACAAGCGGCCTGCACGCGCATGCGATTTTAAGACAGCCCGACTTTTTCAGCATATGCAATCCGGCATTGATTCAGCCGGATTGCATTTTAATTTATAAAAACCGAAATAGATTCCATTTGCCTTATCGGAAAAAGCGGCATTATTCTGTGTCATTTTAAGCCCTCTTATCGCTTTTTTCTTGCTGCGTCTTTGATAAAGTCAGGAGGCAGGCAGGTCTTTTTAAAGCAGATTCAGCATATTTCCTAACATAAATATAAAAAGATATTGTATGATTACTTGCGCTTACCGGATACGGAAATTTTTCATATTCAACATCGGCAGGAGGAAAAGTTAAATTGATTCGCAGCCGTATATGCTTAATTTTTATCGCGTATATAAATGTTTTTATATTGCTCATGCAAGCCCCCGCCTGCGCTCTCGCAGCTGATCATGAAAATATGCCCTCCGGCAAAACTACGATACATTTCAGTCCGGCCAGGTTGGCTTTAGCAATTTCAGGCGCCTATGAAGGAGCAGAAAAAGATATATGGTGGCGGGCAGCAAAAGAACGCGCATACAGAAGCCCGGCAGACATAGAACGCCAGAGCGTGCTTGACCTGCTGCACTGGTTCAAATTCAAACCCATGAAAAGAGGCGATCCCTCAAAAAAAATGATCGCAATTACTTTCGACGATGGGCCTCATCCGCTTACAACACCGCGTATACTTGAAATTTTAAAAGAACATGGTGCAAAAGCTACATTCTTTGTCGTCGGTATGATGGCAGAGGCAAATCCGGATTTGATATTGGAGGAAGCAAAGGGCGGGCATTTAATTGCCAACCATACATATCATCACGTAAACCTGACAAAGATCCCAAGGGAATATATAGGCATAGAGCTTAAAGCATGCGAATTGGTAATTAAACACATAACCGGCCGCAAGACTATGTTTTTCCGGCCTCCGGGGGGTGATTACAACCCGTTTGTATCTGAAGTTGCGGATAAACTTGGATACACCATGGTCCTATGGACAGATGATCCGGGCGACTATGCCAGCCTAGGCGGACAATTACTCAGATCCAGGCTGCTGTCTAAAATTTCACCCGGAGGGATAATCCTCCTTCATGACGGGCTTCAGGAAACTATAGATTTTTTGCCGCAGCTGCTATCCATACTGAAGGCGGAAGGATATACTTTCGTCACAGTTGATGCTTTTCTCAAAAAATGACCGGCACAGCAGGTAAAAATCATTAAAAACAGGAGAACTGAAATTTTATAAGGCACAGATACTGATTACATGGGGAAAAGAAACAGCTAAACGATACCGCAGAATATTTCCATAAAAAATTATGCACAAATGGGAAATACCAGAAGTAAGCAAATAAGCAGCTTGCAGACTTAAACAGAACCATAAATCCGATTTTGAAAAAATTCAGTCTTCCGGCAGACAAGTGCCGAGATTTTATTTTTCCTTTTCTTCTTCTTTTCTCAGAGCCGTTGCAGGCAATTCTATTACTTCACCTTCCTGATCATCATCGGAAGATGTCGCCTGCTGCTCGGAATATTGATTGTATTCCTTATTTTCACTGTCTTCAGCACCTATGACCTCAGGGTCGTCCGGCGGGCTGTTTTTGCGATACTCCCTACTAAACCCTCCGTTTCCTACTGTGTAGACCTTGAATGCCCCGCCCCTTAATATTCCAATTACCATGATTATTACAAGAATCGCGGCAAAGAGTCCTATCATGAATATTGCTGCCGGAAAGGCAAAACCAAAAAACAGTGTCCCCAGCAAAAGCAAAAATAGCAGTCTCATTTTATCTCCTCCTTCCAATATTATATCAGCGGCCTAATATCTGCAGCTGCTGCATTTATATATGCAGCAGCTGCTTTTATTTGTATTACAATATCATTTTCCAGTGTTTTTATAAGTCTTCTTTCTTTGAACAGGTTGTTTTGCCCTGCCTTTTAATACTTTTTTATTTTGTGTCCTGGACGAACGGGGACTGCCGCCGGCCTCATGCCTTTTACCTTTGTCCGTACTGAAACTTTTACCGCCAAGAGCGTGTTCTTCCGTATTGCCTGAATTTTTGCCGTTTCCTGCTTTTTCGTATTTCGAAAATTTTCCTTTAATCGGAGGTTTGTATTTTACATCCCGGCCTCCGCGGCTATCTACTGTGACCTCTGCATGACCGTCATGTCTTTTTTCTGCAAATTTACTTTTAGCGTGATATTTATCCGATGTATTATTCTTTTTAACAGGCGAATCTTTCCAGATATCTTCTCTGTCCGCACCCTGATTTTTTTTATCAGAGATCCAGCTTTTCTTATGCTGGCCCGTATTTCTTTCTTCCTGACGCCAAGAATTTTCCTGTTTTTCTTTTGTCTGCCCTGAGCCCTGCAGCCGCTTGCCGGCTTTTCCAGGTCTTCCCGTCCCCACAGAATTTCTTACTGTGCGTTCTTCAACAAATCCTCCCGTTGTTTTTCTTGATTCAATACCGGAAACGGTTTTTTTAGCAGGACGTGCATCAGCAGATAAAAAGCGCCTGCGGCTGCTGCCTGATCCGGATGGTCCTGAAACCGGACCTTTAATACCGCCTTTTTCTTTATCTGCCGGCTTCTTCTGTTCCAAATCACACGGTTCACCTGATGTATTTTTTCTTTTCAGCTGTCCGCAGGCTGCATCTATATCAGCGCCCTGTTCATGACGTATCTCTGTTTCAAAACCAGCTGTTTCCAACACCATCCTGAATCTCATAACATCCTCAGACCTCGGTTTTTCGTAACGGCCGTCAACGGCATTGAATGGGATGAGATTGATGAAAACATGTATGCCCTTAAGATAGCGCACCAGCTCCCGCGCTCTGTCAACACTGTCGTTCACGCCTCCGAACAGCGCATATTCAACAGTTATCCTGTTGCCTGTTATTTTCTGGTATTCCTGCATGGCTGCACGGAGCTCCGCAACAGGGTATGTCTGGTTTACAGGCATAAGTGCGCTTCTCAGTTCATCATCGGCAGCATGCAGCGATATCGCCAGCCTTACGCCAAGTCCTGAGTCAGCAAGGGATTCTATTCCAGGGATTATTCCTGATGTTGAAATCGTAATGTGGCGTATGCCAAGATTCCTCATCTTCGGGTTATTCAGCATACGCACAGATTTCAGAACTTCTTCCGTATTCAGGAAGGGCTCGCCCATTCCCATATAGACTAAATTATTTATTTCCCGGCCAAGATTTTTCTCCATCGCAAGGAACTGTCCGGCAATTTCGCCGGAGGTAAGGTTTCTTACGTAACCGGAAAGCCCGGTGGCACAGAACGTACATTGCAAAGGGCAGCCAACCTGTGTTGATATGCAGGCGGTCAGCCTGTCATCCTGCTTAAGCAGGACAGATTCGACGCTGTTGCCGTCACGCAGCCGCCAAAGATATTTTCTTGTACCATCCATCTTTGAACGCTGCTCCCTGATAAGCATCGGCGAATCGAAGTCAACCATTTCGGACAGGGAATCGCGCAGTGTTTTTGATAAATTTGTCATTTCTTCCGCATCAAAAGTCCGTTTCTGCCATAGCCACTGACATATTTGGTCCGCGCGGAATTTCGGCTGATCAAGCTCTTTGGCGAGCCAGTCCGCCCATTCTTCATTATCAAAATCTAACGCATATATTTTTACGGCCATTAATTAGCCCAAGGCCTTACAAGATCCGGATAAAGCGGGAAATCCGCCGTCAGTGCAGCCATTTTTGTTTTAACTTCCTTCTTTATAATGTCGTTATCAGGATTAGAAAGGACTCTGTCCATTGCATCAGCAATGATTTCCATTTCCTTTTCCTTCATTCCGCGTGTGGTCACTGCAGCCGTTCCTATACGGATGCCGCTTGTGACCATGGGTTTCTCAGGGTCGAACGGGATCATATTTTTGTTGCATGTTATGCCCACTTCGCCAAGCAAAGTTTCCGCTTGTTTGCCTGTTACCTTGCGCGAACGGAGATCCACCATCATAAGATGGTTGTCCGTTCCTCCGGAAACCAGTCTCAGGCCCCTGTCTGCAAGAGCTTTCGCAAGTACTGACGCATTGCTCACGACCTGTGAGGCATACTGTTTGAACTCTTCTCCGCCAGCAATCATGAAAGTAACAGCCTTCCCTGCTATAGACTGCACCAACGGACCCCCCTGTATACCGGGAAAAACTGTTTTATCAAGTACCTGCGCATATTTTTCTTTACAGAGGACAAACGCGCCGCGTGTGCCGCGGAGTGTTTTGTGCGAAGTCGAGCTGACAAAATCGGAATACGGCACAGGGCTTGGATGCACACCTGCTGCAACAAGTCCGGCAATATGTGCCATATCAACGAGCAGGATAGCTCCAACTTCGTCGGCTATACTGCGGAAACGGGCAAAATCTATAAAGCGCGGATATGCGCTGGCTCCTGCTATTATTAGCTTTGGACTGCTTTCCTTTGCAAGGCGTTCCACTTCATCATAATCAATGGTTTCTGTTTCACGGTTTACCCCATAACCAACTATATTATAAAAACGTCCCGAGAAATTTACCGGATGTCCGTGTGAGAGATGTCCGCCGTGATCCAGCTTCATTGAAAGAACAGTGTCTCCAGGGTTCAATGTTGCAAAAAACACCGCCTGATTTGCACTTGCACCGGCATGGGGCTGCACATTTGCATGGTCGGAACCAAAAAGACTGCATGCCCGTCTGATCGCTATCTCTTCTATCTGCTCCACATACTGGCAGCCTCCGTAATATTTTTTATGCGGATATCCCTCCGCATATTTGTTTGTCAAGATTGAGCCCTGGATCTCAAGCAACGCACGCGGCACAAAATTTTCAGATGCTATAAGTTCGATATGCACACGCTGCCTGTTGAGTTCCGCATCAGTCAGTTTATAGATCTCAGGGTCCAAAGATTTCAGAGTCTGCTCCATTATATTATTCATTTATAACGCTCCTTCCAAAAAATTATTGCCAAATCATGATGCATATATTTATAGTCTGTCGATTATAACAGCTCAAGAACAGAACGCATAAGAACATTACATCCGTTCTCCGCATCTTTGAAATCTGTCCACTCTTCAGGGCAGTGGCTCCTTCCTTTCAATGACGGGACAAATATCATAGCAGAAGGGCACAGCCGGCACAAAAACTGTGCATCATGCGCAGCACCGCTGTACATACGCCTTACAGAAAAGCCGAGCTCGGCTGCATTTCTTTCTACAATGGCAACCATATTACTGTCAAAAACAATGGGTGGAACATCTGCAAGCTTTTCATATTTATAGCCAAGCCCGCGTTTTTTTGCGCAGGCCCCCATCAAATTTTCCATGTCCGCTTTCCCCTGCTCAAAGACCAGAGGATCGTAATGCCTGAAATCAAGAGTAAAGGAACATTTTCCAGGCACTATATTGATAACATCCGGTTCAGGCCTTATACGCCCCATGGTGGCAACGCTTCCGCCGCCCGTCCTTAAGGCAAGGGCTTCCGCCTGCAGTGCCAGATCCGCAGCACCAAGAAGCGCATCCCTCCGCATATCCATCGGAGTCGATCCGGCATGGTTCGATTCTCCCTGATATTCGCCGCGCCACCATGCAAGCCCCTGTATACCTTCTACTGCCCCTATATTTGCTCCGCATGAGTCAAGCTTCGGTCCCTGCTCTATGTGAAGCTCGAAATAATTGCCTGCGGCAACTGTTTCACTGCCGTAATAGCCGATGCGTCTGATTTCATCACCTACAGTAAGCCCATTGTCATCAGAAACAGAATAAAGGGTTTCCGGCGGAAGTGTTTTTGTATAAAAAATACTGCCCATCATATCAAGCTGGAAGCGGGCTCCTTCTTCATTTGTAAAAGCCGCGACTACAAGCGGACGGGAAGTTTTTATGCCTGCATCGTTCAAAGTACGAATAACCTCGAGACCGCCCAGTACGCCATAGACTCCGTCAAACATCCCGGCTTCCCTCACTGTGTCGATGTGAGATCCTATCATGACAGGCAAGGAATCAGCATCGGCGCCGGCCCTGATTCCGAAGATATTGCCCATGCCATCTATCCGTAACCCTAGGCCCTCACTCTTCATCCACCCACAAAGAAGGTCCCTGCCCGCCCTGTCTTCGTCAGTAAGAGCAAGACGCGTACGGCCGCCGGTCTCAGGGTTAAATCCCACCATACCCATTGACCTTATTGATTCTTCAAGCCTTTTAGCGTTAATTCTAAGATGATCGTAATCTTTTTTTAACATTTAACTTTATATGCCTCCAGTCCGCCATCATATAACATTATGACAGCCTTGTGTCAAATGCAAACGTTATAATTACGGAGAGCTTTATTATACAACGCCGCAGATTTTCCTATTTTTACTGATAATATAAATGAAGGAACTATTATAATGTATTAAGCATATATTAAGGCGCAGAATACATTTAAAAAGGAGCTTTATCAATGAAGATCATTGATTCCCACGTACATATATATCCTCCCGAGGTAGAAAATAATTTCGAAAAAATAGCAAAACGCGAACCATGGTTTGACATTCTTGTGCATTCGAAGGTACATAAATGGGGAACGGCAGAAAAGCTTGTAGAAAATATGGAGGAAAATAATATAGAATCGGCGTTTGCAACAAGTTTCGCATTTAATGATCAGGGATTATGCAGGATGGTCAATGATTATGTGCTTGATTCGGCCCGGCGTTTTCCAGGAAAAATCCTGCCTCTGGCAGTAGTCTCACCTTCAAGGGCCGGCGCTGAAGAAGAAATTGCACGATGCGCCGAAGCAGGGGCAATAGGAATAGGGGAACTATTTCCAGACGGTCAGAACCTGGATATTTCAGATATATGCCAGACATGGCGGATAGCAGGTTCCTGCTCCGAAAGAGACCTTTTTATAATGTTCCACACTGCTGAACAGGCAGGGCACCAATATCCCGGAAAAGGAACAACCGGGGCCGATAAAGCAGCGGCCTTCTGTTTAAACCACCCTGAAACAAAGGTGATATTCGCACATTTCGGCGGCGGATTATGGGCTTTTGAGGCGATGCCGGAAATGAAACTTGCCCTGTCGAACGCATATTACGATACGGCGGCAATGCCTTGGCTGTATGGAGAAGAAATAATCAAAGCCGTTTTTGCAATAGGAGCCGGAGATAAAATCTTTTACGGATCGGACTGGCCTATACTTGATTTCCGGAGATATGAAAAATTATTCATGCAGTCCGGGATCAGCGAGGAACAGCTCCCGGCCCTTCTTTCAGAAAATGTCCTGAAATTTGATGAACACAATAGATAAAATGCCACGAATGCAGCGATATCTGTTCTGAAGAAATTATGTAAATGAGGAGATATAAAGAAGGCCGCTGCTTAATTGCACACTCTGCAGCGGCCCGATTTACATTGATTTAAAATTTGAGTAAGGTCCGGCCCGTTATTAATTTATGCCGAAAGAGAAAGCAGTGATCTGTATTTAGGATAAGCAATATTTTCAGACGATATGTAAACTTCAGCCCCGTCCGCTGTTTTTCTTATCTCGCTCATAAGAGGCACTGCATCAGACACCAGCTTGTCAGCATGTTCCCTCAGACCAAGTCCCGCTAATTTTTCTTTCATCTCAACAAGCTTCTGTGTTTTTTCCATTAGTTCGACTTTGGCTTTACCAAGTTTTTCAATATGCCTGTTCCACATTTCAAGTCCTGAAGAGTCAATATCTTTTATAGCGGAATAAGATTCATTTTCAAGAATTATCTGTTTCGAGATTGCGGGCAATAAACCCTCCCATACCATGTCACGCATTACGGCCATCTCAATTTCGACGCTCTTAACAAAGGATTCCATCCTTATGACATAAAAAGCTTCCATCTCTTTTTTCTTGAATATGCCAAGTGATTCAAGCATATCAAGTGTTTTCGGCTCTATGAAGAGATCTATCCCCTCGGGCATCGTCTTGGCATTGACTATGCCTCTGCGTTCGGCCTCCTCCTGCCATTCTTTTGTATAGGAATCGCCCTCAAAGCGTATCTTCCTGCTGATCTTCGAGACCTCGCGAATTGTATATATTGCCGCATCCAGCGGATCTTCCCCGCTGTTCACATGTTTCTCGAATATATCAAGGAATTTTTCCATGCCTGCCGCCCATACGGAAAATAATGCCGTAACTGGAACCGCCATTGCCTGGGAAGCACCGGGGGCACGGAACTCGAACTTATTCCCTGTGAACGCTATGGGGCTGGTCCTGTTGCGGTCGCTGTCAAACGGGACTATTTCAGGCAGTTTGGAAATCCCCAGGTCCATCGTATTCTTTGCAGGCATATTTTCTTCACAGAAACCTTCTTCTATAGCCGTCAATACCCTGTCAACGGATTCACCGAGATAAACGCTTATTATACTGGGCGGAGCTTCATGCCCGCCAAGGCGGTACATATTTCCGGGCGTTGATACAGAGGCCCTTAGGAGGCCTGAATATTCAGATACACCGAGCACGAAAGACGAAAGGAACGATAGAAAAATAATATTTTTTCTATGATTAGTGGATGGCTTGAGAAGATTACGCCCCTCGCTGTCCTGAAGCGAAAAATTTATATGTTTTCCGCTGCCGTTCATATCCATGAACGGCTTTTCATGGAACAGGAGCCTCAGATCATGCTGTGGCGCCATTTTACGCATAGTTTCCATAATAAGTTGATTCTGGTCGCACGCAAGGTTGGCCTCCGCAAAATTCGGAGCAAACTCAAACTGGCAGCGTGCAACTTCATTGTGACGCGTTGCAAGGTTTACTCCGAGCCTTGCAAGGTCACGCTGTACATCTTCCATATATGCAAGCACCCTTGTAGGGATGGTGCCAAAATAATGATCCTCCATTTTCTGGTCACGCGGCGGCGGAGAACCGACAAGTGTCCGTCCGCAGAAACGGATATCAGGTCTTTTCTGTGCACGTGGCCTGTCCAGCAGGAAAAACTCCTGTTCGCCTCCTACGGTGGCACGTACATAACGTACACCGCGGTTGCCGAAAAGCTTAAGCATTTTAAGTGAACGGCTCTCAAGTGCCTGCATCGAGCGCAGCAAATATGTCTTGAGGTCCAGAGGGGAACCGTCATATGCAAGAAATACCGAAGGTATGCAAAGCGTGCCGCCTTTCGGGCTTTTAATTATAAATGCAGGGCTGGTAGGATCCCAGGCGCTGTAGCCACGAGCCTCAAACGTACTGCGCGTTCCCCCCGACGGGAATGAAGAAGCATCCGGCTCGCTCTGGATAAGATCCTCGCCGCGGAACGTCTCAAGCGGGAAACCGTTTTCATCCGCAGTTACAAATCCCGTGTGTTTTTCCGCAGTAAGTTCAGTAAGCGGATGGAACCAGTGAGCCCAGTGGCTTGCCCCTTTGCTGACGGCCCAGTCCTTCATTGCAAGCGCCACCGTGTCGGCAATGCTTGAATCCAGCTTCTGACGGCCCTCCATTGCACCTATCAGGTTGTCATATGCATCCCTCGGCAGGCGTTCCTTCATCGCCTTACGGTCAAAAACCAAAGAACCATATATTTCCCTCATTGTAGGATATTCTTTTATTTCGGCCATTCGAATCACTCCCATCAGTATATAACTTTTGCGTTGCGCAATTTATATCACTATTTAAGCTTTGATGCAAGTGTTTTTTTATGCTTATTTTTTATAAATTGCTGCATAAGTATAATAAATTTATATTTTATGCATTAAAACCTCCTATGCCATACACCAGACGCAGTATATTTGTTTTACCTTTCTTAGACCTTATAATTATAAAAAACAAAAAAACCTTAAAGGAGGGGCAAATGATGGACAACAGCGTTTTTTCCCGCATAATCGTAAAACATGGAGATATAACAAAAGAGGACGCTGACGCAATTGTCAACGCAGCAAATACTTCTCTGCTCGGAGGAGGAGGCGTGGACGGAGCGATACACCGTGCTGCCGGTCCTGAACTTTTAACCGAATGTATAACTTTAAACGGATGCCGTCCTGGTCAGGCCAAAACTACTAAGGGGTACAAACTGAAGGCAAAATTCGTAATACACACAGTAGGACCGATATGGCGCGGCGGAAATAATAATGAAGAAAGTATTCTTGCTGAAGCATATAAAAACAGCCTTGCAGAGGCTCTTCGTATCGGTGCCCGAACAGTTGCCTTCCCTGCTATTTCGACAGGAGTATACCATTTTCCACCAAACTTGGCCGCAGAAATTGCAGTCGGTACGGTCGCTGATTTTCTCAAAAAACATGAAGAAATACACGAAGTCAGGCTGGTATGTTTTTCCGAGGAATCGGTTTCTTTGCATACTGAGGCCCTGAACCGCGCGCAGTTATAATATAATTGAATTATCTTGCTTAAACTGGAGGTAATCGGTTCTGATAGAAATAAAAGGATTGGGAGTAAACTTCGGAGAACAGGTAGTCCTTGATAATGTAGACTGGACTATCACCCCGAAGAGCAGAATAGGTCTGGTCGGAGACAACGGAGCAGGAAAAACAACGCTTCTGCGCGTTATTGCGGGTGTATCGGAGTATGATTCGGGCAGTGTCGAAATACCGAACAACCATGTCATAGGTTATTTGCCGCAGGATCTCATCGAGATAGACGACATCCCGCTGCTTGATTATTTAAAACGCCGGGCAGGGCTTGAAAAACTAAACAGGGCACTGCTTGAGACAGAACATAAAATGGCTGATACCAGCGAAAATTCGCCGGAACTGCGCAGATTATTATCAGAGCATGAACAGCTGCAGAGAAAATTTGAGGCCAAAGGAGGTTTTTCTTTTGACACTGAAGCCAAGCTTGTCCTCAAAGGACTCGGGTTCCGTCCTGCTGAAGATTCCAAACGCCTGACATCGGAATTCTCCGGCGGATGGAAAATGCGTATAGCGCTAGCGGCCCTTCTGCTGTCTCATCCAGATATACTTTTATTGGACGAGCCGACAAACCATCTGGACACAGAAAGCATGGAATGGCTTGAAAACTGGCTCCGCGACTACAGCGGAACTATTATTGCCGTTTCACACGACAGGCGTTTCCTGGATAAAATGGTAACATCGGTTGCAGAGCTTGCCGGGAAAAAAATCAACATATATTCCTGCGGTTATGAAAAATTCCTCACGGAACGTGAGGAGCGGCGTGCCAGACTTGAAGCGGAATGGGAACAGCAAAAGGAAAAAATAGATGAAATCCAGCGTTTCGTTGAGCGTTTCAGATATAAAGCCACAAAAGCCGCACAGGTACAAAGCCGCATACGGCAGCTAAAAAAAATGGAAATAACGGAACTTGAAGGACCGTCTAAAAATGTCGTATTCAATTTTCCTGAAGCAGTTAGAAGCGGGCTTAAAGTTATAGAATGCAAGGATATAGCGAAGAGATACGGGGAAAATACCGTTTTTGAAGACCTGAGCTTTACCGTGCAGCGCGGCGAGAGGATTGCCATAGTCGGCGTAAACGGTGCTGGCAAGTCAACACTGCTGCGTCTGCTCAATAAGTCAGAGGAACCCAGTTTTGGCACAGTATCCTTCGGACTTAATGTTAAGCGTGCTTTTTTCTCGCAGGAAAGCGCGCAAAATCTGGATTACAGCCGTACTATATGGCAGGAAGTAAACAACACCGGTTCAAAACTGCTGGAAGGTGCAAAGCGAAACCTGCTGGGAGCATTCCTTTTTTCAGGAGACGACATATACAAAGAAATAAGGGTATTATCGGGCGGCGAAAAATCCCGCCTGGGACTGCTGAAAATGCTGCTTTCTGAATCAAATCTGCTTATACTTGACGAGCCGACAAACCATCTGGATTATTCAACAAAAGAACTCTTTCAGAAGGCTTTGCTTGAATACGGCGGAACCATACTTATAGTCTCGCATGACAGAGCTTTTCTTGATGACCTCGTCGGAAGGGTAATAGAGATAAGGGACGGAAAACTTTATGACTACCACGGCAACTACTCATGGTTTATAGAAAAACGGGCCAGCCAGCTCGAATCGTCCGAAGAGGAAAAAACATCCGAGAAGAAAGCATCCGCAACTTCCGACAAAACAAAGGAACAGAAGAGGGCAGAAGCGGAAAAGCGCAACAGTCTCTATAAAGTGCGCAAAGCATATATTGAAGAGATGAAACCTGTAGAGGAAGCAATAGAAAATGATGAAAAACGCCGTGAAGAAATTTCCTCTATGCTGTGTGACAAAGAGACATTGTCCGACTCGGCAAAAATACAGTCCCTGATGATAGAACTGAAAGATACCGAGGCCAGACTTAAGGAGAATTATCCTAAATGGGAAGAGCTTGCTGCAAAAATCGAAGCGATAAAATAACAAGCCGCTGCGTATATGCATAATTTACGCATCCGCTGTTTTCTGCCCGTGCAATATATAAAAACTTACGTATCCGGAGGGCCACAAAATGCTTTATGACAGCATTGACAATTTTATAAGATACCTGCCGGGTTTCTTGCCAGGAGCAGAAAATGTTTCATCTCTGCTTGAAATATTAAAAAATCACAGCTTCGAAGAAATTAAAAGTATGGATTTCGTACATCTTGACCTGCGTTTCGGCGAATACGAAACGCAGGATGAGGAAGAAATTCCATTTGAAGCACACAGAGTCTTTTGGGATTTACAGATAGTACTTGAGAACAAGGAATATATCGGCTACGCACCTCTTGAGACACTCACTGAAACTGTCCCTTATGACGATAACGATGATATAGCCTTCTACTCGGGCAGAGGACAAAACCTTATACTGGGCGGAAATATGGTCATTCTTCTCGCTCCGTGGGATGCTCATCGTCCGGGTATCACTGTAGGAAAAGAAGCTGTGCACATAAAAAAGATCGTGGTCAAGCTGCCGTGGTGACCGGTTTTATTTTATACGGACCGGCAGTGCTGACATAAAAAGATCCAGTAAGGTTGCGGCAGGTTCCTGCCCATAATGCAAAGGACCTCCTGATCTTAGACTGAATCAGGAGGTCCCTTTTGTCCAAAAACAATAAAAATCGGTTAGGTTAAATAGACCGGATACCTTACCGTTTGCCTGCGAGGCCCAGCTGCACAACAGCAAGTGCAGCGCCTGGTTCGATTTTCAGACCTGATACAAGAGCAGCCCGTTCAATTGCAGCAACGGAAGAAATCAGCATGTGTTTATCTAAGTTACCCATATGTCCCATGCAAAACCCCCTGCCCTCGTATTCTCCCATACAGCCCGCAACCACCGCACCTTCAAGACTGCATGATTCGCGGAAGACAGCGTCACTGACAGGCATTCCTTCAGGATAAAGGAATACTGAAAGAGTGGGCGCACGACAGCCCTCGTCAGCCATTACACGAAAACCCATTGAAACAAGAGCATTCCTAACCAATTCCGATTCAGTCCGGTGTCTTTCATATCTATCTTCAAGTCCCTCTTCGAGCAGTATCCTTACTGACTCTTCCAAAGCGACAATATTATTGACAGCCGGTGTGCTCCAATACTGCTTAGTATCGACCATAACAGGTATCCAGCGTGCAAAATCAATGTATGATTCGCTTAAGGATTCTATCAGAACGCGCTTTTCAAGCGCACGCTTGCCAGCCCATATTATCACCATGCCCGGGACACAGCAGAATGCTTCCTGTGTAGAGGTGAAGTAAACATCTATGCCCCATTTCATATTTACTTCGATACCTCCGCCGGCAGCCACGCCATCCACCACGAAAATAATTTCCGGATGCCTGGACTGCATCATCTCCGCCATTGCCCTAAGCGGGAGCTCTGCCCCTGTTGAAGTTTCAACATGCGTCATCACAACCGCCTTATAATCTCCGTCAGAGAGTTCCATGTCCACTTCTTCAGGGGTCACCGAAGCACCCCATCCTGCCCTGATGGATTTTACTCTGAGACCGCGTTTTTCACATATAGATATATAACGGTCCCCGAAATAGCCATTGGAACATACCAGCACTTTGTCTCCCTCTTCTGTAACATTTGCTATGGCCATTTCCATCCCCATTGTGCCTGAACCCGAAAGCAGAAAGGCAAGTCCCGTGCAGTCAACCATTTTCCTAAGCTCCGCGAGGAGTTTCTGAAAGCCAACAACAAAAGCAGGATCCGAATGTGCCAATGTCTCGCTGCCAAGGTGCTGCAGAACGCTCGCGCTTACAGGAACCGGGCCTGGTACCATTACCAGCTTTTTTGTAGAAAACATTTTTATTCAGCCTCCTAGTGTGAGTTATAGATAATACAGCCATCCGGGTTTAGGCAAGTATAATCATAGTATACTATGTTATCAATATAAATACCATTGAAAAACATAGATTGTATTATCCTTTATTTCTGCTAGAATTCTCCAGGTTGAACCGTTTTCCGCATGGAATTGGAGACAGATCCCTAATGAAATACAGCGACAATATCAATAAAGAAGCGAAGAAAGGCATGCTGATGGTAATATCAGCCGGAATGTGCTGGGGAACGACAGGCACTATACAAGCGCTTGCTCCTGCAGGCGCATCTCCTGTTACCATAGGTTCCGCACGCGTATTCGGGGCCGGGTTGCTGCTTTTTCTCTGGATGCTAAGCCAAAAAAATTTTTCATTTCTGCGCGGCACTTTTAAAGCAAGCGGCATCTGCATAGCCGCATTAAGCCTTACTCTGTACCAATTCACTTTTTTTTCGGCAGTACGTATCACCGGGGTAGCAATAGGAACCATGATAGCGATAGGTTCAGCACCAGCTCTGGCAGGGATACTGGGAAGACTATTCTTTAAAGAACATCTTTCTTTTCATTGGTATATAGCAACGTTTCTTGCAATAACAGGCTGTTTCCTTATGGCCGCAGGAGGAAATAACGTATTTGCATCAGCACGGGCAGGAGGCGTTATACTCGCTTTCGGAGCCGCATTATCTTACGCCTTCGAAGGTGTCGGACTGCGTATTTCAGGCAGCCTCGACCCGCTTGACACAGTAACGCTTATTTCAATACTAAGCGGACTTATGGCCCTTCCATGGTTGTTTATGAGCGATATTTCGTGGATATTCCAGCCAAAAGGGTTTCTGTGCGTCCTTATCCTTTCCTTCTTCAGCACCATACTGCCTTTTATCCTTTTCACAAAGGGCCTGTCTAAAATAACCCTTGGCATGGGATATACCCTCTCTCTTTCTGAACCTCTGACAGCATGCATCCTTTCTGCAGCCATGCTTGAAGAGCGCCTTTCAGTATACGGACTTTTAGGTGCGGGACTTATTTTCAGCGGGATAATCACATTAGCCAGCGAGAAAAAATAAAATAAGTTTATATTGTAGTAATAAAAACCATTATTCACATATAAATAATTAATATAATAAATATAAAATTATAAAAAACCTTATATTCAATTGTTTTTAGATAAAAGAACTTGACTTCCCAAGTCTCTCGTTTATTATATTCCGTGCGCAAAGAGCATCTGAAGGATAAATATTCTGAATTTTTATCCCTTCAGTCCCCGAAACGCAAGGAGGTCATCATGCGAAAAATATGGAAAATGCGAAAAATATTCTTCCCGCAGATAACAGCGGTTTTAATAATTTTTGCGTCAATAATCTCAGCTCCGGGAAACGGGGCATGTTACACTGCTCCAAAAAAGACACACAGTGCAACATCTGCAGACGGAACGATCATTACCACAACCTATGAGACTAATGCCAATGACGGCGTTGTAGTTATCAAAACAAACTCGACATTACTCCGCAATAATCTGTCTTCAAGGACTGTTTCAAAGAAAGACATAAGCCCGGGTCCGAATACGATTGGAATTGATTCGTCCATACACGAAGCACTGCGGAAAATGAAACTCACGCCCGAACATCTTGAAATATGGATAAACGATCATCCCGATTCAAGCTTGAAACAACTTGGAACCCTCTCTCCTGCAAAACAACGCAAAGTTGCAAACATTGCAAGTTTCATATGTTCCATAAACAAGGCAATCTCCCCGAAAGTCGCCTGGCGTGAAGCCTGTGCACTTGTTTATTACAGCACAAAATACGGTGTTCCTACAGAACTGTCAGTGAGCATTGCAAAAGCGGAAAGCCGGTTTAATCCAAGTGCTTTAAGCAAAAGCGGCGCATGCGGGGTTATGCAGGTCGTATGGAAGGTCCATAATGGAATGCTGAGTGCAAAGGGAATAGCGACAAAGAAAGATCATATGTTCGATCCGGAGCGTGGCGTCGAAGCCGGAATACTCATAATTTCACGATACATAAACGCTTACGGGACTGTGCAGAAAGCCCTGAACCGTTATTATGGAGGCATCTCCCATTCATATTTGAAAAAAGTCAACAATAACATGGCTATGCTTGAACGCCATGCTGATAAAAGCGGCTTCTAGCCTGAAATAGCACTTAACATAAACGGGCCTTTTAACTAGGCTCTCCGTTTAAAGCGCCGGTCATGGGCATGTTTGTTTTTTGTGCATGTCCCGACCGGCGCTTAATGACCGATCATATCCCATCGGATTCACCGGGGAGGCTGTGTCCCAGATAAGGACGCGTGACCGATTGCCTGCATCTGAGGATATCTTCAGGTTTTCCGGCAAACAGTATCTCTCCTCCTGACATTCCCCCTCCAGGCCCCAGTTCTATAATATAATCCGCTTCCTTTATTACATCCAGGCTGTGCTCAACCAGAAACAAACTGTTGCCGGCATCCACCATTTCATTAAACAGCTCCATAAGAGTTCTTATATCATGGAGATGCAGACCGTCGGTGGGCTCATCCAGAATAAATATGCTGCCCCGCCTGTCAAGCTGGGAAGCAAGCTTAAGGCGCTGAAGCTCTCCGCCGGAGAGAGTGGTTACAGACTGGTTAAGGTGCAGGTAACCCAGACCCACCCGCCGCAGAGACTCAAATTTCTCTGCAAATCCATAATCCTTGAAAAAATTAAAAGCTTCGTCCACGGTAAAATCCATCACTTCAGATATATTCCTGCCGTTGAATTTATATCCGAGGACCTGCTCGGAGAAACGTTTCCCATGACAAACGTCACAGACTGTTTCTATAGAATCCATAAAAGCCATTCCCGAAACAATAACGCCGCTGCCGCCGCACGCGGGACACGCCCCTTTTGAATTGAAGCTGAAATAAGCCTGAGGAACTTTGTTTGCAGCGGAGAAGAGCCTGCGTATCTCGTCGGAGATATCGAGATACGTTGCAGGAGTTGATCTCATGTTTATACCGATGTTCTTCTGTCCTATCATTATAATTTCCCCAGGGTAAGCCGCTTTGAACGACTCCATGAGAGAACTCTTCCCTGAACCGGCAACTCCGGCTATGACAGCAAGCACCCCTAACGGCAGACTTACCGAGACATTTTTAAGATTATGCAGGCTGGCGTTATTTACATCGAATGAACCTGCAGGCTTCCTGATACTGCGCTTGAACGGAAGCTTGACTTTAAGCAGCCGGCCTGTAATATTATCCGACGCAAGAAGTTCTTCATATGTGCCTTCAAATGTTATCTTTCCTCCGCTCCGCCCGGCACCAGGCCCCATATCCACGATATGGTCGGCCATTTTTATTATTTCCTTGTGATGTTCAACTATCATGACAGTATTGCCGTGTTCGCAAAGTTTGACCAGGGATTCCTTCAGATTTCCTATATCTTTCTGATGCAAACCCACGCTTGGCTCGTCAAGAACATATGCCATGTCTGTAAGAGCCGAATTTATGTACTTTGCGATCTTAATCCTTTGCGCTTCCCCTCCGGAAAGAGTACTGGTCCCTCTGCTCAGAGAAAGATAGCCAAGACCTATCTCGTTAAGTGCATTAAGGCGCCTTGTAAGTTCCCTTTTCAGATCCTGGGCGACAGCATCCTTGATTGAAGCTATAAAATCAATAGCATCAGGGACAGGCATATCAGCGACTTCTGCTATATTTTTCCCGTTTATCCTGCAGCTGCGCACTTTTTCATTTACCCTTGAGCCTCCACAGTCAGGACATAAAAAGGAGGATACCATCCTATCAAGTATATTCTTATGGCGCTTCCCCTCCTTAGTGGTTATTATGCTTCTGTACATGCGCGGATATATACCCTCAAACTTTGCAGTTTTAGGCCAGTTGGACGGAGGATTTTTAAGCTTGATCTGAGGCGAATACAGGAACATATCAAGCTCTTCCTTTGAATAATCACAGATCTTTTTGTCCAGGTCAAAAAGACCGCTGAAAGCATAACGCTTCCACCGCCACATCCCCGTTGTAAAAGTAGGGAAATGTATGACATCGTCATCATTCAGGCATTTGTTAAAATCGACAAGTTTATGTATGTCAAGTTCGTTTACTATGCCTATTCCGTCACAGCGAGGACATTTACCAGACGGGTGGTTGAAAGAAAAGGTATCCGAATAGCCTACGAAAGGCTTGCCTATCCTTGAAAAAAGAAGTCTGAGGAGCGAGTAGATGTCAGTGTAGGTCCCTACCGTGGAGCGTATGTTGGGCGATGGTTTTTTCTGGTCTATAACGATAGTTACAGGAAGATTCTCAATCCTCTCGACATCCGGCCTGCCGTACTTGGGAAGATACTGCTGCACGAAGCTGGGAAACGTCTCGTTCAGTTCGCGTCTGGATTCTGCAGCTATAGTATCGAGACAAAGCGATGATTTGCCGGACCCTGAAACACCGGTAAAAACCGTTATTTTCTTTTTCGGTATGCTTACTGATATATTTTTCAGGTTGTTTCCATAAGCGTTTATTATATTTATCGTATCATGATCTTTTTTATCCATAATATAAATTCCCTTACTTCTCTGTAATAGTATGCATTATCACTCGCCCGGTATTGCCATGCCGTTTTTAATCCGTACAGCTATTCAGGCCTGAGTTATCAAAATATATATCAAAAATATCCGCATGGAACAGCAGCCTCAGGATAAGGTTTATCCGAAAGATGTTTATAACCTGAATCTGGCTGTAACAGCCGTATGGTCGGACGGGCGTTCCATTGCCCGCAAGGCCCTCTCTACTTTTACATCAATACATAAACCGGCAATTTTTTCAGTGCCGAGTATATGATCTATTCTCCAGCCGATATTCCGGGCCAGCGAATCTTTGACCCTGTAATCCCAGAAAGAAAATTCCCCTTCCCCAGGACGGTGTCTGCGAAAAATATCTACCAGGCCCCATGACATGACATTGGCAAAAGATTCTTTGACATCACTGTGAAAACAGACATGATTCCTTTTTGTATCAGGATGGGTCACATCGATATCTTCGGGAGCAACATTTAAATCCCCTACCCAGAGAAGCTTATCTGTTTCATTGTAATTTCTTTTCAAAAGCGAATGTATGCGGTCGAAGAAACGCAGTTTATACTGATAATCAGGATGGTCTATTTCTTTGCCCTGCGGAATGTACGTGTTGATGATTTTCAGGTCCCCGAAACGGACACGTGCTACCCTAGCATTTTCAGATTCGGCCTTTTCCGCTTCAGCAAGCCCGTCTCCCAGGCCGAATTCAGCTTCGTCAGGTGCTATTTTAGATAGCACAGCTATTCCATTATAAGATTTCATGCCGCTGAATATACAAGAGTAGCCCAGCTCCGTGAAAAAATCTGCAGGAAATTCTTCGTCCCTGCATTTAGTCTCCTGAAGGCACAGAATATCAGGCGCTTCTGCTGAAGCGAGCCACTGCCCGAGAATAGGCATACGACTCTTGACAGAGTTGACGTTAAATGTTCCAATATTCACAACAGGCATGCTATTGCCTCCTTTTTTTGCTGTTTTGACATAACAGGCATCACCGATTATAAAACAAGTTATCGTTTAGGGAGGAAGTTTTTATGAAAATAATAGCTCTTCAGGGAAGTCCGACACTTTCAGGCAACACGGCAGCTCTTGTATCACAATTTGCAGCCGGGGCCCATGCAGCGGGGGCTGAAGTTGAAATAATAAATCTTACTGAACTGGATATAAAGCCTTGCAATGCTTGCGACCTTTGCGAATGCGGTAATAGGGAAACATGTGTCCACAACGACTCAATGCAGCCGCTTATGCATAAAATAAAGGAAGCCGACGCCATACTTTTCGCTACCCCTGTCTGGTGGACCGGTATGTATTCTAAACCAAAGCTTTTTCTGGACAGGCTCTACGGCTATAAAACCAAGGAATACCTCGGCGGAAAGGGCCTTTTTTTGATCACCACATACTATGACACATATACTAAGGAGCTTCCTTTGCCGGGAGAAGATATTACAGAATATGTGATACAGTCTGTTGCTGATTTTGCCGGGATGGAATTCCTGGGACATCTCCGTGCCGCTAAAAACACCGGAAAAGTCTTTGACAACCCAGCCCTTTTAACTGAAGCTTTCAAAGAAGGCAAAATTTTTGCCAGTTTGATATTAAAGACACATAAAGCATCTGCCTGATTTGTCCAGCAGCCTGCCGATATTTTAAAATACCGCTTGCCTGCCCGTTTCTCAGCAATTCAGGTTACGAAGAACTTTAATAATAAAATTCGGAACCTATACAGAACAAATGACGGGAACAGCTTGATTTTTCAGGAGATGGCGTTTAAAATGTCCACTATGATCAATAATATTACTTTTTCCGCCGAGAGTTTTTATATCTGTTGTTGTACGGGGTATCCAAAAGGATAATCCGCGCAGGCTGTTTTGTCGCGGTCATAGGCCAGACAGCAGGTACAGCTAAAAATTCATGCATCAGAAAAAAATACGAAGGGACCTGCCTTATAGCAGGTCCCTTTTTTATTAAAACAACTGGGAGTGATTCAAATGACGGCATGGGATTACATCAAAAGTGATTTTCAAGCGGCAAGGAACAATGATCCGGCTATTCCAGGAGGCTTTCGGGGCGTACTTGAGGTCGTTTTCTGCACACCTGGGTTTATTGCAATAACCTGTCACCGCGGCCTGCATTTCCTGCATTCGAAAATGCACATTCCGGTCCTTCCGCGGTTCCTTTCACTTATAGTAAGATGGTGGACCGGCATAGAGATACATCCAGGCGCACAGATAGGCAGCGGGTTTTTTATCGACCACGGCGCAGGCGTAGTTATAGGTGAAACAGCGATAGTCGGGGACAACGTAACACTGTATCAGGGAGTGACTCTTGGCGGCACAGGCAACGAAAGGGGTGCCAAACGGCATCCTACTCTCGAGTCAAATGTTTTTGTAGGAAGCGGCGCAAAGATATTAGGGCCGATTACAATAGGCGCAAACTCTCGGATAGGAGCAAACAGCGCCGTGCTTAAAGATGTCCCCCGCAATGCAACCGTTACAGGAATGAGGGCAAGGATAATAAAAATTGACGGGAAGCGCATAAACGAATGCTCTTCGCACATAAATCCCGAAGAACTGCTTGGAAGGATATTCCGGCTTGAAGAAGAGCTCTATCTGTTAAAAAGAGAGCTGAACAAAATCAAGGGGGAAGAAGAAAAACCGTCTGCATCATCCGATATTGAGGTAGAGGTCGAAGTGAGACATAAAAAATAGGGATTAAACTTTTTATTCATATCCTATGCATAGAGGATGACCGGTCATTCAATCGATGGATTGTCCTTTTGTGAAATATATACGCCTATAAGGATGAGCATTCCGCCTGCAACAGAAAAAGCTGTAATTTTCTCGTGCAGTATCAGTGATGCAAATACAACAGACATGGGCGGACAAAAATAGATAAGGTTGTTTGCCTTGACGGCGCCAAGGCTCCATATTACTTTATTCCATAGCAGAAAACAGGCCGCTGAGGCAAAAATACCAAGGAAAGCAAGGTGGCCTATTACCTCAGGATGTGTAAAGACAAGCGGGTTCCAGTTGAAAAGCGGTGTAAAAAGCAACGGGATAAGCGATATAAGCGAATAAAAAAATGTCTTTCTTGTAATAACTGCAGGAGTATAAACTGAGCTATCAATATTTTTTATAATAATTGAATAAAAAGCAAACGACAATGCAGCTGCTATTGCAAGAAAATCCCCTGCGACATTGAGTTTCAGGACAAAATGCCCGTTGAAAACAAGTAAAAAGACTCCTGCCAGGGCAAAGAAGCCTCCGCAAAAAAACTTTTTCCCGATTTTCTCGTTTTTCGACATAAAATGCGCAACTATCCCTGTAAGCATCGGAGCAGTGGAAACGAGAAGAGATACGTTCGATACCGTGCTGTACGAAAGAGCAAAATTCTCACAGAGAAAATAAAGCGTAACGCCAAGAAACCCTGCAAGTGCAAATAAAGCTTCTTCTTTTATATTCCTCGGTTTTATGACTCTGGGATCCGCTAAAACGAAAAGCACGTAAGCGATAGCATAGCGATATACAAGTATCTCAGTAGGAGAAATATATTCGAGCAATATTTTAGTCGATATAAAGGTTATGCTCCAAATAAATATTACTGCAAAGGCAATGATGTAGCTTGAAGTTTTGTCTTTAAAAACCAAACAGATTCCTCCCTCAGAAAAACAGTATATATTGTATACCGTTTTTAAGAAATTGGGATTTTTTTGCTTTTTTATCTGCAAATTGCTAGAATCAATGGCATAAGAATTTACGGAGGCATCCCATGACAGAAAATCCTAAAACGCTTGTAAGCATGAAAGGGATTAACAAAATATTTTATAGCTCCTATGCCAACAAAGATGTTGACTTTGACCTGCTGCATGGGGAAGTCCACAGTATCCTCGGGGAAAACGGGGCCGGCAAGACGACACTGATGAACTGCCTTGCTGGTATATACATGCCCGACAGCGGGACTATAGAAATTGAAGGCAGGCCGGTAGTACTGTCTAATCCGAAAACGGCAATAGAAAATGGGATCGGCATGGTGCATCAGCACTTTATGCTTGTACCGGTATTCACTGTCTGGGAAAACATGGTATTGGGACTCAAAAATGAGCCTTTAAGCCTGAATAAAAATAAAATCATTGCCAGCATAAAGAAACTATCGGAAAAATACGGGCTGGAAGTCGACCCTGAGGCAAAAATCTGGCAGCTTTCCATCGGGGAACAGCAGCGTGTTGAAATATTAAAAATGCTGTACAGAGGAACTATTGTGCTTATCCTGGATGAACCGACCTCTGTGCTGACTCCGCAGGAAACACGGGAACTGTTCCGTACGCTTAGGAATATGGTTGCATTGGGTCACGGCATAATACTTATCTCACATAAAATAGAAGAAATCATGGAGATCTCGGACAGGCTGACCATCCTCAGAAAAGGCGTCAAAATCGGCACTGTCAATTCTAAAGGCATATCAAAGGAAAAGATTGCGGAAATGATGGTGGGGCATCAGCTAAGGGGCATTACAATAAACCCTGACCGCCCTGCACCAGGCGAAGTTGTGCTTTCCTGCAGCAATGTTTATGCAAGAAATGACAGGGATCTGCCGGCACTAGCGGATATTTCCCTGTCGATACGGAAAGGTGAGATACTCGGCATTGCCGGCGTGGACGGCAACGGGCAGGAAGAGCTCAGCGAGGTGCTTTCAGGGCTTAGGGTACCGGATGAAGGACATATAACGATAGACGGGAAAGATATAACCGGTTCCTGCACACGCAATTTTATAGATTCAGGAATAAGCTATATCCCGGCTGACAGAAAAGGGGTCGGCCTTATTCCTAATATGAATATAACGGAAAACATGCCTCTGAAAAATTACTGGGAGCCGCCTATAGAGACTAAAAAATATTTTATGGACTGGAAATATGTTTACAAATTCGCTGAGGATAAGGTTGGTAAATACGATGTAGTAGCTCCGTCGCTGCATGCCCCCGTCCGTATACTTTCAGGCGGGAATCTGCAGAAGCTGATGCTTTCACGTGAAATATCCGATGATACGAAAGTCATTATCGCCATGCAGCCCACGTGGGGCCTTGACGTCGGAGCAGCGGAATTCGTCCATCAGCGGCTGATGGAGGCACGCGACAAGGGCGTTGCGATAATGCTCATATCCAAAGACCTTCAGGAGCTTCAGTCGATCTCGGACAGGATTGCTGTCATATACAACGGATCAATAATCGGTATCATAGATGATCCGCAAACAACAAGCACAGAAAAAATAGGTCTGATGATGGCAGGTGTCAGGACGGACTAGTTTCCTGCAGGTTTTGATCCGTAAAATATCCTATAATCGCACTTACCAAACATCCATAGCTTCTTCTTTATTTTTTTATCAAATATGATAAAATAACTTTTTGATGCCATATAAAATGGCATTATATTATAGTATATTGTTAATATAATAACATGCTAATCAGCATTAGCAATAAGGAGGAAGAACAAGAAAATGAAACTTCCGACATTCTGGGGCGGAATACATCCTCCGCAGAAAAAAGATTTTACATCGGATGAACACATCATAGAGTATCAGCCAAAAGGAGAACTTGTATTTCCCATGGCGCAGAATCTCGGTGCTCCATGCAGTCCGGTAGTGAGTAAAGGTGACAGGGTGCTTGTAGGGCAGAAACTCGGGAACAACGATGCCTTTGTTTCAGCTCCTGTGCTCTCAAGCGTCTCAGGGACAGTGAAAGATATAGCCATGCGGATGACGTCGTCAGGGACCCTTGAGACCTGCGTTGTCGTTGAGAATGACCTTAAATATGAAAAAGATCCGTTCTGGGTCCCTCTTGATAATTACGCCGAAGCAGATCCGAAAGAATATATCAGGCGCATACGTGATGCAGGAATAGTTGGCTTTGGCGGCGCTACTTTCCCTACCGCCGTGAAGCTCTCCCCTCCGCCGGACAAGGTTATAAAATGGCTTATAGTAAACGGGGTCGAATGCGAGCCGTATCTAAACTGCGACAATAGGCTTATGCTCGAGGAACCTCATAAAATAGTGGAAGGCCTGCAGCTCATAATGAGACTATTCCCTGAGGCAGAAGGAATCATCGCAATAGAAAACAACAAGCCCCAGGCAATTGCAGTTATGGAGGAAGAAGTAAAGAAACACAACATTCCTAAAATGTCCGTGAAGCCACTCACAGTGAAATATCCTCAGGGCTCTGAAAAAATGATAATAGAAGCACTCACCGGGCAGGAATACATCATGACCGCACTTCCCGCCGACGTGGGATGCATAATTCTTAATGTCCGCACCGTACATCAGATATGGGAAGCTATTGCAGCAGGAGAACCTGCTGTTTCGCGCGTTGTCTGTGTAACCGGAGAGGCGATCGCAAATCCCAAAAACATACATGTCCCACTCGGCACTTCAGTGCGTGAGCTTATAGATCTATGCGGAGGCTTCAGGGAACAGCCGGTGAAGATTTTATCCGGAGGTCCTATGATGGGCATAGCTCTCCGCACGATAGACGTGCCGGTAGTCAAAGGAACTTCCGGTATATTGGCACTGACAGCCGGCTCCGCATATCTTGCTGCCGAGACGGCATGTATCCGCTGCGGACGCTGCATAAAGGCATGTCCCATGGGCATAATGCCGAATGTACTTAATCAGCTTGTCCTGCTCAGAGATTATAAAACCTTTGAGGAAAAAGGCGGCTTGAACTGTATAGAATGCGGAAGCTGCACATATGTTTGTCCGGCAAACCGCCACCTTACCCAGTCATGCCGTGACGGCAAATCAACTATAATGGCAATGCGCAGAAAGGCGGCTGGCAAATAATGGAACGCCTCCTTGTAGTATCAAGTTCACCGCATATCCATGCTCCTTTGGACACACAGAAAATTATGGCATGGGTCCTTGTTTCGCTCGCGCCCGCGGGTATCGCAGGGATTTATTTCTTTGGTTTGAGATCAGCTGCAGTCATGGCAGTATGCGTAGCTGCATCAGTTCTTTCAGAAAAAATATGGCAGAAATGCGCTAAGAAAAAAGATACGACCTGTGACCTATCTGCTGCTGTGACAGGGCTTCTGCTGGCTTACAACCTTCCTCCTACAATACCTTTCTGGATGGCAGCCGTGGGATGCGCATTCGCTATAATCATAGCGAAGCAGTTTTTCGGAGGCATAGGCTGCAACTTTATGAACCCTGCCCTTGTAGGAAGGGCGGTCATGCTCTCAAGCTGGCCGGTTTCGATGACGACATGGACCATAGACGGAGTTTCAGGAGCAACACCGCTTGCACTTATCAAAGCAGGTTCTATAGGCGGAATTTCAGGAGCAACACCGCTTGCACTTATCAAAGCAGGTCCTACGGAAAATCTTCCTAGTTTGTACAATTTATTCATAGGGCACGTAGGCGGATGTATAGGAGAGACGTCTTCACTTGCCCTTCTGATAGGGTTCGTACTGCTTCTCTACAAAGACATTATAAGCTGGCATATACCTGTTGTGTATATTGCTACCGTTGCGGCATTCAGCGCCGTATTCGGCCGGCCGGCCGGTCCTGTTTACGAGATTTTCGCAGGCGGCCTGATGCTGGGGGCAATATTTATGGCAACCGATTATACAACTTCGCCTATGACTAAAAAGGGACAGGTCATCTTTGCTTTCGGCTGCGGTTTTCTAACAGCGCTGATAAGGGCTTTCGGCGGGTATCCGGAAGGGGTCTCATACTCCATACTTATAATGAACCTGACAGTTCCGCTTATAGACAGATTCATTCAGCCCCATATCTTTGGGGAGGTGAAGAAGCGTGGCTAAAATAATAAAACTCAGCATAATCCTTTTTGTGATTACCCTGGTTACAGGAATGATTCTTGGCGGAGTCTACACAATGACGTTCGAGCCTATACAAACTGCAAAACAGAATGAAAAAATGCAAGCACTGTCAGCAACTCTTCCAGGAGCAACCGATTTCAAGCCCGTAACGATTAAGGGCAACCCAGGCATAATAAAGGAAATAAACGAAGGTTCGGCAAACGGCAAACTGATTGGATATAATTTTACAGTTACGCCCAAAGGCTACGGGGGACCGGTGGAAATAGTTGCCGGAATCAGTAAGGAAGGCCGGCTCATGGATATCAAGATACTGAGCCACAAAGAAACGCCGGGATTAGGGGCAAAAGCCAGGGATCTGCCTTTTGCCGGACAGTTCAGGAACAAAAAGGCAGAAGAACTGACGGTTACAAAAACCGCCGTCAGCAATGAAAACGAGATACAGGCAATATCAGGTGCAACTATCACATCTAAAGCTGTTGTGACGGGTATCAATTCTGCCATAGCCTACTGGAAACAAAATTTAAGAGCGGGAGGCGCAAATTAATGAAAAATCCCCTCAAGGTAATAAAAAACGGCATAATCAATGAAAATCCGACTTTCGTACTGGTTCTGGGATTATGCCCGACCATAGCAACCACTTCGAATGCAACCAACGGCTTCAGTATGGGTTTGGCCGCAACTGCAGTTCTGATTGGTTCAAATATCGCTATTTCGGCTCTTCGCAGGGTAATTCCCGATGAAATCCGAATTCCTGCGTTTATTGTAGTGATAGCAGGATTTGTGACCATGGTGCAGCTGCTTATATCAGCTTATGCTCCGGCTCTCGACAAATCCCTGGGCATATTCATTCCTCTGATTGTCGTCAACTGTATAATCCTCGCCCGCGCAGAAGCTTTCGCATTTAAAAACGGTGTCATCGATTCGCTTTTCGACGGTGTCGGGATAGGAATGGGATTTACAATTGCACTGACTCTTATAGGCAGTGCGCGCGAGCTTCTGGGCAACGGGTCTATTTTCAGCCATGCAGTAATCCCGTCATTATACCAGCCGGCATTACTTGTAATTCTTGCACCAGGAGGATTCATTACCCTTGGAATCTTCATTGCATTATTCAGACATCTGCAGATGAAGAAAGAAGAGGCAAAAACCGGACAGATATCTGCCTACGACGGCTGGGAAAAACTTGATGCATGTAACGGCTGTGCTTTAAAATCACTGTGCGGAGGCGGCAACTCAACTGTCCCATGCGCGAAAGAAACAAAGGGGGTTGATGCATAATGTCTTTGCTGGCTCTTTTTTTCGGGGCGATATTTGTAAACAACATTCTGCTCTCCCAGTTTTTAGGCTGCTGTCCGTTCCTGGGAGTATCAAGCAAACTCGAAACAGCCAGAGGAATGGGACTTGCGGTAATCTTCGTCATCGTGCTCGCTTCCGTAATGACGTGGCTGGCCTACAGTTTTATTCTGGTTCCGCTCGGACTCGAATATCTCTACACTCTGGCATTCATACTGATTATCGCTGCGCTCGTCCAATTCGTTGAGATAGTTCTGAAGAAGATGCAGCCCTCTCTTTACAGATCCCTTGGGATATTTCTTCCCCTTATAACAACAAACTGCGCCGTACTTGGCGTTGCTGTCATCAACATGAATGAAAAATATACCCTTATCGAATCCATCGTTCATGCTTTCGGGGCTTCATCAGGATTTCTGCTGGCGATAATCCTGATGGCAGGGATACGTGAGAGGATAGAGAGCAGCCAGGATATGCCTAAATGCCTGCGCGGACTTCCAATCGCGCTTGTAACTGCAGGGCTCATGTCGATAGCGTTCATGGGTTTCAGCGGTATTATAAAGTAGGGGGCGCGTAAGAGATGACCGGATTGATTTATCCAGCAGTTGTAATGGGAGGCCTTGGGCTGCTATTCGGCGCACTTCTGGCTTTCGCTTCAAAGAAATTTTTTGTAGAGACTGATCCGCGTCAGGCTGATATCCGTGCATTGCTGCCGGGTGCAAATTGCGGCGGCTGCGGATTTCCTGGCTGTGATGGCTTTGCAGAAGCCGTTGCTGCCGGAAAGGCAAAAGTCACAGGCTGTGCGGCAGGAGGTTCGGCCCTTGCAGAACAAATTGCAGCGATTCTGGGGGTTGCAGCGGATAAGGAAGAGCCAAAAATTGCATTCCTGAAATGCAAGGGATCGCTTGATAAGACTGTAAAAAACTGTATCTATTATGGGGTTGAAGATTGCCGCGAAGCGATAATAATCCCTGGCAAAGGGCCTACGGCCTGTGCTTTCGGGTGCATGGGACTAGGGACATGTGCGAAGGTCTGCCCATTCGGCGCAATATCAATAATAAACGGGCTTGCAGTAGTGGACCAGACAAAATGCGTAGGCTGCGGGGCCTGTGTGAATCAATGTCCCAGAAACGTACTTGTACTCGTACCAAGAAAAGCTAAAGTCCAGGTATCATGTAATTCACCGCTTAAGGGACCTGACGTAAAGAAAGCATGTTCAGCAGGCTGCATAGGCTGCGGACTCTGTGTCAAAAGCTGTCCTGTCCAGGCAATAGAAATGAAGGGATCTCTTGCATGGATTGACCCGGATAAGTGTATTAACTGCGGGCTTTGCGCAACTAAATGCCCAACTAAAAACATAACCGACAGGAATCATTCCGTCAAACAAAACCTTCAGGATAGTGTGCAGGCATAACGTCAGCCAAACAAAAAGCCTGGCTCAAAATATAAAAATGACGACAGACAGAGGCAGGGCAAAACGGGCGCCTGCCTCTGTCTGTTTTATACAACGCATCCGCATGTTTCAGCTTATAAAAATCAAGATCATAGAATGCAGGGCATCACTATGATTTTTATCCCTGCCAAAGCCAGGGCTTAGATAAACTTTTAACATGGAAAAAATCGCATAGTTGTGATATCCTTGCTTAGCAGCACAAATAGCATCTTAAAGTCTTTTTTGTTAACCCCTTCGTCAAGGGACAAATACTATGGGAGGAATATTAAAATGAAGAAAAGCGTGATATTGGCACTTCTTTTAGTTTTTTGCTTCTCAGCAGCGGCATTCGCTGCCCTCGGTCCCATCAAAATCCAGGATCAGAAGCCTACCTTTATCTATGTCGGGCCTGTAGCTGACGGCGGCTATAACTACATGCACGATCAGGGCAGAAAACTTATGGATAAAAAGAACCCCGGCATCAAAAGTTCCATTGTGGAGTCAGTGCCGGAAGGACCGGATGCTGAAAGAGTAATGGAAACAGCAATCCGTAACGGATCAAAAGTCATATTTGCAAATTCATTCGGTTACATGGACCACGTTATAAACGTCGCAAAAAAGTATCCTGACGTATACTTCATGCATTGCTCCGGTTACAAGGTCGCCCCTAACGTAAGCACATATTTCGGCCGTATGTACCAGCCCCGTTATCTTTCCGGAATAGTCGCCGGCAAGGCCACAAAATCAAATCTGATCGGCTATGTCGCCGCGTATCCTATACCGGAAGTAATCCGCGGGATCAATGCATTCACACTTGGAGTGCGCAAGGTAAACCCAAAGGCAAATGTCAAGGTTATCTGGATCTTCTCATGGCACGATCCTGCAAAAGAAAAAGAAGCCACCAAAGCTCTTTTCGATGCAAAGTGTGACACGATAGCGATGCACGCTGATACCGGCGGCGCTCCGCAGGCTGCTGAGGAGCTTGGAATGTGGGTCATCGGATATAACTTCCCGATGGACAAATACGCACCTACACGCCATCTTGTATCCCCGATATGGAACTGGGGCCTGTATTATGATTACGCTGTAAAGAAAATCGCCAAGGGCACCTGGAAATCCGAACAGGTCTGGTGGAGCATGAAGGACGGAATGGTCGCGCTTTCTCCTTACGGCAAGGCTGTTACAGAAGAGACGAAGAAATTGGTAGCCGCTGAGAAGAAAAAAATAGTGGATGGCAAATGGGATGTATTCTACGGTCCTATAAAAGGACAGGACGGGAAAATAGCAGTTCCGGCAGGCAAGAAGCTCAGTGACGGAGAAATGCTCAGCATGAGCTGGTTTGTTCAGGGTGTAGAGGGCACTATCCCAAAATAAAAACACCGCTTCTGTTCGAATGCTGTGATTTTAGTTAGAAATACTGTGGGGGGAAGATATATTTATCTTACCCCTCATTTTTTTTATATGGATATTTTTTATTTCCGGATAAACATTTTACATTTTTGTTTGATATACTTTACAAAGTAAATATGAAGTAACTCTACTGATTTTGTTTCAGCTTCCTATAACAATGGAAGGAGGGCTGCTTATGGCGTGATTGAATTTTCCGGGCCCACGGAATGGGTCTTTCACCCTTATAGTGCCGCTTCCTTTCAAAATCAGGAATATTCCCAGCTGATATTTAATTCACGGTCACTTATATTATTCCTTTTTTGAACCGGCGGCTTTTTCAAATGTCAAAAAATCCAATGGCATTTTTGTTCAAAAATAAGGAGGATAAGCATGGATCGTTTTCTTATGTCCAAAAACGGGCCTGCATTAGTGGGCCTGATCATTGGAACAATGGCTGCTCTGCTGGTCAAGCTGGGCAATCCAGGCAATATGGGTATTTGCGTCGCTTGTTTTACACGTGATATTGCAGGCGCATTAGGTCTGCATCGTGCCGCTGTCGTACAGTATCTCAGACCTGAGCTCGCAGGTTTCATTTTAGGTTCTTTTGCTTCGGCTATTATATACAGAGAGTATCGTCCCCGCGGCGGATCTTCTCCTATGATCCGTTTCGGACTGGGCTTTTTTGCAATGGTGGGGGCTCTTGTGTTTCTTGGATGCCCGTGGCGTGCTTACCTTCGCTTAGCCGGCGGAGACTTCAACGCCATCGCCGGCATCGCTGGCCTGGCAGCAGGAGTTGTAATAGGCATAATATTTCTTTACCGCGGATTCAGCCTCGGGGCATCCCGTTCAAACCCTAAAATGGCCGGCCTTTTTATGCCACTGCTTGCCGTTGCACTTCTTATTCTGCTAATATTAAAACCGCTTTTCGGTGCCGAAGGAACGGGCCCTGTTTTCTTCTCGGCAAAGGGACCGGGTTCGATGCATGCTCCTATTTTGATTTCTCTGGCGGCCGGACTTATTATAGGCTGGCTGGCACAAAGAAGCCGTTTCTGCACAGTTGGCGCTATCCGCGACATGATAATGCTGAAAGATTCTCATCTTTTCAAGGGCGTGGCGGCATTTATCGCAGCAGCATTTATTACAAATCTTATTCTGGGACAATTCAAACCCGGATTTGAAGGACAGCCGGTTGCCCATACGATGCAGCTATGGAATTTCCTCGGTATGCTCCTGTCCGGGCTTGCTTTTACGCTGGCAGGCGGATGTCCGGGAAGGATGTTCATTATGTCCGGAGAAGGGGATTCCGATGCCGGGATATTTGTGATGGGAATGCTGGTTGGTGCCGCATTTGCCCATAATTTCAGCCTGGCCAGTTCAGGCGCCGGTGTTGGCGCTTATGGAATTCCCGCGACAATAACGGGCATTGTTTTCTGTTTAGCTGTCGGGGCACTTTTTTTAAACAAAGTCGATTAGGAGGATTGCCTATATGGAAACCAAAATCGTTGACGCAAGGGGACTTTCATGTCCGCAGCCTGTCGTCGAAACTAAAAGAGTCATTGACAAAATGACCGCCGGAAGGATAGAGGTGCTTGTCGATACGGTAACATCACGCGAAAACGTATTGCGTTTCGGGACGAATGCCGGCTGGAAGGCATCTTTTGAAGACACCTCCGGAGGTTTTAAAATCACCCTGGAGAAATGAAATTTTCAGCAGGATAATTTTTATACTTTCAGATAGAAGATGCCCGTTCTGCTATTTTCAGAACGGGCATCTTCATGTTAATGGCAGAGACCAACCTCATATATGCGGATTTACTCTTCAGGGGGCATATAACAGAACAGGGGTTTCCAAGCAAAAACAGATTCCGACGCAGCATTTCTGCTTGCCGCCCGCTGCATTGATAAATTAAAAAGAAGAAACCTTGTCATTATTTATTTTTTTAAGTTTTTTCATATTGTGCATATTTTATGCAAAAAATACAAAAAAGATATACAATACTCAGGTCTAAAAATTTACAGCAATCTGGAGGCTTTGTTTTGAGAAATAGGTTCCTTTTTATTTTATCAATTATGTTCATTATTTCCATTTACTCTCCTTCAACTGCATGCGCAGGCGAGAAACAGCTTTACGATGTAATTGTTGTAGGTGCCGGCTCCGGCGGATGTGCAGCAGCAATACAGGCTGCAAGGATGGGGATGTCCGTAGCCCTCATCGAGCAGTCGGATTGGATAGGCGGGCAGATGACGGGTGCGGCAGTAAGCACTATGGATGACAAGGGGTTGACCAGAACAGGTCTTTACCTTGAATTCATAACAAGAATCCGTGATTTTTATTCTGCATGGGACACCAAAGTCAACTCCTGTTATTGGAGCAGTGATACTATAGCATTCGAACCTTGGGCAGGCCAGAAAATCCTGCGGGAGATGCTAAGCGAAACAGGCCGTGTTGATATTATACTAAGATCAAAACCTGTATCTGTGAAATTATCAAAAAATAAAATTTCTTCTGCCGTATTTGATGTGGACGGCAAACAAACCGTATTTTCAGCAAAAATATTTATAGATGCTACAGAATGCGGAGATTTCATACCTCTGACACACGCTCGTTACAGAGTAGGAAACAGCTTGTCCCCGAAAATAGATAAGAATGCAATAATTCAGGATATAACCTACCCGGTAGTTATAAAACAATATAAGTACGGCATTCCTGCCGAGCTTAAGGTCCAGGGGCCGCCGCCGCATTATTCGGAATACCTGTACGGTTTCAGACAGACAATAAGAAAAAATGGCAGTTCCTGGCCGGGAGAATATCCTTACAACGTTTTCGTGCATAATGCATACAGGGCGATGCCTGATACATCCAATCACATGAACGTGGACGGCGGGAAGCCGGAAACGTGGCCCAACATAACAAGGACTGCGATCAACTGGGCCAATGATTACCCGGGGACAAACAAGATAAAGGGCGGCCTGTCCGTCGAATTCATTGAAAACCCCAAATACCGCCGGGATGTAGAGCGTGAGGCAATGGGAAAGACGTTGGCGTTCCTTTATTATATGCAGACGGAATTGGGACTGTCCGACTGGTCTGTGGACAACAGGCAGGGATACGGCGGATGGTTCAGCAATGACTGGAAAAGCTGGGACGGTATGCCTGAAAAGTATGCTCCCATACTATCTAATTTTCCTCCTTTCCCATACGTGCGCGAGAGCAGGCGACTGGTCGGAATAAAAACAATGACGGTAGACGATATTATCCGTGACGAAAAACTGGAAAGAACTTTAAAGAACAAACCTGACAGCGTCGCTCTGGGCGAATATCCGATCGATATCCACGGAAAAAGCGACAACTCGTATCTTGAATCATATCTTGGCGAAACAAAAGAAAAAATTCCGAATAACTGGGACGGCAACGGAGGCCTCTTCCAGATACCTGCCGGCGTGTTTATCCCTGAGAAAATTGACGGGTTGATTGCGGCGGAAAAAAATATCTCTGTTTCGCGTATAGTCAACGGTTCAACCCGTCTTCAGCCTGTAACGATGCTGACAGGACAGGCGGCTGGAGCAATGGCGGCAATAGCTGTCTCACAGAAAATCCAGCCCCGAGCTCTGCGCATAATCGATGTGCAGTCAGCATTATTGAACTCAAAAAGCCAGCTTTCCCTTTTTACGTTTAAAGACGTGCCGACATATTCTTCATCATGGCAGGGGGTTGAAGCCGCGATGCTCTATGAATTTATGGATCCCTTGTCTGAAACTGTTTTCGGAGTTTATGACGAAATGCATTGGATTGAAGTCAGGGATGCGTTCAGAAGAGCTTTCGGAATTAAAAAATTCCCTGAGAGGTCCCTTGATGAGCCGGTATATGCCGCTGAATTTGCAGATTGGCTGCGTGAGCTTTACAAAAATGACTTAAAAACTTACGGGGAAATTATAGACGAGATTGTCGGAGACAAAACCCTGACGAAAGGGAAGCTTGCTTCCGTAGTTTTCAGCATAATGAAAGCATCTCCAATCAAACAAAATATAAGCAATAAATAAAAACAACTTATATGAGTATGCTCCTGTCCGCTCTTGCTAAAACAGCGGACAGGAGCAGCACAGACACAGAAAAATTACAGATATTCAATACTCACTGCAGCGCTCTATTTTTATTTCAGAATTTTTAAGCATTTCAACAATTATAAGCGAAATCTGCGGATCAAATTGGGTTCCTGAATTTTTTTCAAACTCTGAAATAATGTAATCTACTGTTCTTTGCATGCTGTAAGGTCTCGTTGAGCCCATTGCATCAAGGGCATCGGCGGCACAGATGATCCTGGCTGTCAGAGGAATCTCTTTCCCTCTAAGACCCTGGTTGTACCCTGTGCCGTCATATCTTTCATGGTGAAAAGCAGCGCCCTCTTTAATTTCACTGATAACAGTGATATTTTTAAGTATCTCCCCGCCAATTTCAGGATGATGCTTAATAATTTCATATTCCTCTTTGCTTAGTCCTTCATGTTTCTTAAGAATATCATCAGGAATACCGATTTTACCGATATCATGCAGCAGCGCCGTATAATACAGGTTGTCAAGCCGGTCTCCGCTGTACCCCATTTTTTTAGCAACAGCTAAGGCATAGTTTGCAACTCTGACTGAATGCCCTTTTGTATAAGGATCTTTTGCATCTATAGTACTTACTATCGCAGATATAGCCTGGGATATTATTTCATGAAGCTCTTTGCGTCTCAAAAGCAGCATTCTTTCTTTACGGCCGTGTAAAATTTTCATGGCAGAAAATATCAAAATAAAAACAACCACATTTAAAAACAATAGAAAAGCCGGTTCTTCCATCAGTGTTCTCTGTTTCTCAACATTCATCGTCACTGGTTTGAGTGATCTTACACCGTCGCCGCTGATGCCGCTGAATACAAACTTATAGCTGCCGCCTTTAAGGTTCGTATAAGTTACTCGGCTCGTATCTTTAGCTAAGCCTCCTAGATCTTCATCATCAAAACCTTCGAGACGATATTCCACCCTATTGTTATCAGGGTTCACAAAACTAAGCACAGCCAGCTCAAGCGTCATTCGTTTAACATCGCTGGAAAGAACCATATCCGAGGGGTTTTCGTAAACGGTTCCGTCTATATCTGCTGTTTTAACTGCTATTTTAGGATTCCGTTCATTCATAGGAACATTTGCCGTGTCAATCGAGTGGATCCCGTCAGAACAGCAAAGATAGAGCATCCCCGTTTTATCCATCAGGTTCCATGAGTTAGCTGTGACCGACGCAGGCAGGCCGTTATTCCTGGAATATGAAATAACAGACTGAAACTTACCGGAAAGAAGGACTTTCGTCTCTGCAATATATGCTCCAGTCTCCGTGACCAGTATAAGATTGCCGTTCATGGCTTTCTTTATATCATATATTCCTGCACCAGTTATATCAGGCGGGATATATACAGGCCTTACTGCCGCTCTGCTTAAAAAAAGCAGATCATTTGCCGTACTTGCCCATATGCCATGGTTTTCAGGGTCATACAGCAGTCTCATTACAACTCCTGATTTAAGCCCTTGATTTTTATTACAGTTATTTACTTTATCGCCATTGATTTCAAAAATACCGCTGCCGTCGCTTCCCAGATATAATACGCCGCTGCCGTCTTCGCACATATTCAGTATCGTGGCATTAAGCAGTCCGTCTTTTTGCGTATAAGCCCGCATGATCCTGCCGCTCCGTATTATTCCCACCCCGTTATTCGTAGCAACTGCTATATCACCGTTGCTACGTTCCAGTATCATCCGTATATTATCATTCGGCAGCCCGTTTTTTTTTGAGTAAAATTTTATCCCTCCGCCTGGGTCTATACATGCAAGCCCGCCTTCATTGAACATACCGATCCAAAGCCTGTTTTTTGAATCCTTCATAAGTGCACGGACCCTCACTCCTGCAAAATTTTTCGTTATACGGTTGTACACCCGTCTCAGGCTTGTCTTATCTACCGCATATATGCCCTCGTCAGTACCGGCATAGAGCAGACCCCCGTAATTTTCTGCCGCATTAGCAGCACATCTGGGGATTGATGCGGCAAAATTTATATCTGAAAATTTATTTTTGGTTATATGAAGTAGCCCCTGACGTGACGATGCAGCCCATAATCCTCCCTCATAGTCTTCAAAAATTTTTTCTATAGAATTATGTATAAGAGAACCCTCCGTAAAATTGAAACGATAATTTCCCTCATAGTATCCAAGTCCGTTATCTCCGCATACCCACAGTCTGCCTGATTTATCCTCATAAAGATCATTTATTCCTTTTACCGGTGAAGAAGAATGAAACCTGAAAATATAACCATCGTTTTTTATTTCCGCCGAAGCTATGCCGCCGTCCGCCATACCTATAACCACGGTTCCGTCACCGCGTACAGCAAGACTTGCTGCACTATGTCCGAGCATTTGCCTGTCATCAAAGATATGCTCGATCTGCCCGTTTTTAAAGACAAAAACATCTCCGTTGCGCTGGACGCCCCATATATTATCTTCCTTATCACACGCAAGCTCCAGAATAAAAGCTTCGTCCAGTCCTCCCATCTTTATTCTCCTGATGCCGCCTTCAGTTACCATTCCAACACCGCAGCCTGATCCCACAAATATATTTCCCCTGCTGTCCGAAACGACGGAGCGGATCATCCCGAATTCTGCGCGGCATAAATCCTCTATTTTTTTAAACCTGCCTTTATAAAGACAGAAGAGGCCAGCGCCGTTTGTTCCTATCCAAAGCCTCCCGTCTTTATCTTCATGAAGGCACATGGCACTGATAGCCGTGAATTCCTTAGATGTATACCTGTTATAAACAGTGAATTTATTCCCGTCATACCGTATCAGCCCTTTATAGCTTGCAATCCATATATATCCGTCACTGCTCTGAAGGACATCATTGGCATCGTTAGCTTCCATTCCGTTTTTTGCATCATAAAGCACCTGAGAACAGCCTGAGAGGAATATTTTATCCGCTGAGGCTGATGTTGATATAATGACGAGTATACTAAAAGCTATAATAAGCCTGGATATTCTACTCATTGGCAACTCCCTTTTCATATTTTTTGCTTGTGCAGACCAACTGATTCCACGGCTTTTTTTTAATCTCTATGCTTGTTTTTTAAGTATAGTGAACAACTATAAAATAAACAATCTATCAAAATACACCCGGTAAAGCATTGTAAAAGCGCGGCTTCTCTGCTGCGCTGAGGAGCCGCTGAGTCAGATTTTCTCATATATCCGCAAAATGCTGCATACTCATCAACTTTAACTGTTGACAAAATGCTTTATATTTTCGAAGATATAACCTGTCCATTCAACAGAGCACAAAAAAAAGAGAAATCCGGACTGCAGGCTTAATACCTAAGCTTTTAACTTTCGGCTTATTTAAAAAATAAGATAAAAAGGTGGATTCAGCTGCGTTGCTAACCATGAAAAACGACGCTCCGCAGATAGACAGCGGAAGCATACCGCGCCTTATAATTTATTTTGCACTGCCGGCAGTTGTAGGAATGCTTGCCGGGGCAATATACAATATCGTTGACCGTATCTTTGTAGGACAGTATGTCGGAGCAAACGGACTTGCCGCAATAACGCTGGCGTTTCCCACAATGATACTGATGTTTGCATTCTCCCTGATGATAAGCACAGGCGGATCGTCACGCATCGCAATACTGAGGGGGGCAAGAAAACAGCGCGCAGCGGAACAGGCGCTTGCACATGCCATCATGATGCTCATATTTGTAGGGCTTACCGGAACTCTCCTTGGGATAAAAGGCGTGGACAAACTGCTCCTCATTTCGGGAGCCAGCGAAGATATCCTTCCCCTTGCCAGAAACTACCTACGGATAATATTAATCGGCGGCCCTCTGGCACTTGTCGGTCACGGCATAAATTCGCTTATCCGTTCATGCGGCAATCCGCGTTATGCAATGGGGACGCAGATAATTGGCGCAATCTCCAACGTCATGCTTGACGCCGTTTTTATATCAGCAATGGGCATGGGCGTTGAAGGTGCCGCACTAGGTACTGTTATAGCACAGGGAATGGCAACGATCTGCGGGATCTGTTATTTTTTCTCGGCAAAAACAACGCTGAAAATACGCCTTCATTTTCTGCTGCGTCCGCGTTTAAAAGTAATCAGAAAAATATGCGCCGTAGGCAGCGCTCCATTTTTTATTGAGCTTTCCTTCGTTTTATTCATGACACTGATGAACAGGATGATAAATTATTACGGCGGTGACATAGCTCTTTCGGCAATGGGGATATTTTTCAGCATCGACTCTTTGCTTTTTCTGCCGGCAATGGCCATCGGCGAAGCGTCACAGCCTGTTATAGGCTATAACTACGGCGCAGGAAAACCTGAAAGGGTAATAAAATCGATAGAAACGTCCCTTTTTATCATAACCGGCTTTTATATTTTAAGCTTTATTGCCGCAGAAATATTTGCGAAGGAAATGATCAGCCTTTTCAATAACAGCCCGGAGCTGATATCCATAGGAGTTCCAGGTATGAGGATCGGTTATATGGGAATAATATTCATGGGAGTGACACTTGTTACCAATTCGGCGCTTTTAGGGCTGGGGAAAGCGAAAGAATCCATGCAGCTTTCGCTGATACGGCACATCCTTTTTATGTTTGCTCCATTGATCGTACTTCCAAAATTCTTCGGTTTATGGGGAATATGGATGTCTTTTCCAGCCGGAGATATATGCGGATGCCTGCTTGCGTCAATTTTTCTCCGCAGGCTTATCAAATGGCTGAAAACTCCTGAAGCTCTTACTACAGTTAAGTAAAAACCTGCCGTGAGATTAAAAACCGCGTGCACCGCATAACTCTTTGATGAAACAGATATGTGAGATAAAGCAGCCTGCGGAAGCTTACTGCATTAATTTTTTAGAGCCTGCGGCAGCCCGTTCCTGAAGTTTATGAGTCATCGGGGATATCCCTGTAACAATAAAATAAACTTTTTCTGCAAGATTGAGGCAATGATCTGAAACACGCCCCATATGATGCAGTATAAGCATTGCAATGAATATCGCCGCCCGCGGTGATTCAGTTTTTTCATCAACCAAAGAAGGGTCCTTTATAAGATCTGATATGGCTGTTTTCCCTATCTGCCGCAGTTCTTTTCTTTTTGATTCTATTGAATAGATTATATTTTCATCTTCATTTACAAAAGCCATTACGATTTCCTCAAGCATCGCCCTGTTGCCTTCGTCCATCTCTTTTATCTGTCTGAGCATGGGACAAAGGCATGCCTTCCCTCCTGTTTCATCAAAGAGAGAGAGCATTCGCATTGCAATATTAACCGCCTGATCCCCTATCCGTTCGATATCAGTAATTATCTTCATTACAGCGTAGACAAACCGAAGATCCTCCCTCATTGGCTGGCGCATAGCTATCGAATAAAGACATTCCTGATCTATTTCTTCCTCCATTGTATCTATTCGGTCGTCTTCTTCAATAACGGCCCTTGCCAGTTCCATGTTCCGGCTGCTTAGTGCATCCACAGCCTTTTGCAGCGATTCCGCTGCAAAATCCGCCATTTCCTTCACCATAGCAACAAGTCTTGCTTTATCAGAAGCATAAAGATAGGCTTCTGGTTCTCTTTCTTTTTTGTTTTCACTGAAACGTGTCATAGCTTACACTTCCTATCATTTCGGGATTGATCCGCCTCCGAATTTGTCCTTTTTATATTTTCAGCGTCAATTTTATAAAAGTCTTCATCCTCGGCAAGAACCTTTGACATAACCAGAAAACTCTGCATAGCTGAAAGCATGCGTATTATTTTCGATATATTACGGTCATAAGGGAACCGCTCTGCAAGATCCCTCCTTATATTGCTGCTGAGCATGCTGAATTCCAATTCCAGCGCCTGTGTCTGACTTATGAGGCCTTTTTCACCAATTACAAAAGCCCTGAGGCTTGCCCGCATCATCCTGCGTGAAAGCTTTGCCCATTTTTCCCAAACATCTGCACCAAGTTTGCCTTTGAGCGTATCATGCACACTTTCACATGTCAGACTGTCCCTTATTCCTCCGCAGAGGTTCTGTGCCATGCTCCGCAGTATCGACATAGAATGGCTGATGGATGAGAATTGATGCTGCAGAGCGGAATCCTCAGTTGGAACATGTATTTTAAAAGAATATTCCTGGCATATATCGCTCAGTTCATTTATACTGTCCGGGAGCTTGCTGAAAAATTTTTTTTCCCGCTGCTGTGGTTCAAGCAGCATCTGAAGATATGCTTCCATATAATTCGACAGGCGGGCCATCTCTCTTGAAAGAAGCTTTACAGCTATAAATGGCACAGTAAGAAGCTCGTCATCAATATATCTCGGCTGCCCCATATCACCTTCGCTGCGGATCAGATTGATCGAAAGGGCGGCCAGCCTTTCAGTAAATGGCAGAAATACTATGATGTTGAATAAGGCAAGAAGTATCTGTCCGTATACCAGTTCATTTTCAACGGAAAACCCCGATTCCCTCATATACGCATGAACAAACGGTTCTAGAAAAATAAACAAAAAACCTCCGGCCAGATAATATACTGATGTTGCAAATCCAAGCCTTTTGGAGTTGAGGTGTCCGTTAAACCCGGTCAGTATCACTATGACTGCAGATCCCATATGGGCACCTAGCGCCACCGGCAATGCGGAAACAGCAGGAAGGGCATTAGATGCGGCAAGAGTTATTCCGAGGGCTATTACAGCAGATCTGCTCTGAAGTACGGCTGCACTTGCAAAAGCGGCCACACACATAATAACCGGGCTGGAAGAATATTCAAGGACCATCTGTCTGAATGCATGGTCACGGAAAAGCTGCACGGCGCCAAAATCCAAAAACAGCATCCCCAGAAAAATCATCGCTATGCACCTCAGAATACCGGCAAACAGCCATATTTTTCTGTTTTCCAGCTTGCCAAGAAAAAATGCTGCAGCAAATAATATCGGTGCATATTCAAAAAGATGCAGGCTCAGTAAAAAAGAAACTACGGTCCCTCCAAGACATGCACCCATCATTACTATGATAGATCCGGACATGGACAATAAACCGGCGTCAACAAAACCGATAGCAAACGAAATTGCGACAGCGCTGCTTTGGGCCACTGCAGAAAGCAGCACGCCGAAAAGGAAAGATCCCTGTTTATCATGTGTCAGGGTTTCAATTTTATTGCGGAATTCTCCGCTGAAATTCTGACGGAAAAACCGCGCACTTTCCTGCGTTCCGAAAAGGAATAGGGCAAGTCCGCCCAATATATTTACGGCACAATACAAATATTCCCCCATCAGAGCACACCTTTCATTATGAAATGAGAATATTCGCAGATGCAAAAACTAAAAATACCTGCTGAACATTTATGATCATGCGCAATTACGCCACAATGGCACAGATAAACAGAAAAAATGTCTTTATCCCAGGGTATAATCACGCTGACTGCTGCGGATTTTCAGTTTATAAGACAGCAGATACGGAACTGACTGTTTTTGCAGTACTCCATTCCAAAACATGATTTTTAATGATCCAAATACCATGATCTCCCCTTATTACCATTTCCTCCAAACAATGTATACATAACACCATGCCTGAGACCGTAATCGCTGACGGTAAGCTCGGTTGCGCCGCATATTTCCATCGCTTCCCTGACTATACATGCACCGGCGAGGATAACGTCGGCACGGTCAGGCTGCAGTCCCACGATATTCATGCGTTCGTTTAAAGTCATTGAAGCAAATGTTTCTATCTGTGATTTTATATCCGACAGCGTCAATTCGGAGCAGTGGATTATGCCTGGATCATAAACAGCCATTTTATGCTTGACTGCAGCCATGCTTGTAACATTGCCTCCTATGCCTATCATGAAATCGGGGCCTTTCACGACTCCGCTTCCAACAAGTTCTCTTCGGATCTCCGCTCCAGCCATGGCAAGGATTTCGCCGGTAACAGGCGTTTTCAAAAAATATTGCTCTGTAATTCTTATCGCTCCGACATTAATACTAAGTTTACGTTTCAATGTCCCTTTTTCGCTAAAAACAAATTCTGAACTGCCGCCGCCGGTATCAAGCATTACAAAATCCTTTTCCATTGCACCAGTAACACCGTAACGTACAGCAACAAAGGATATATCCGCCTCTTCTTCTCCAGACAGCACATTTACATCCAAGCCTGTCAGCTCTTTTACCCGTTTTATAAAATCCGCGCGGTTATCGGCAGAGCGCAAAGCCATCGTCCCGACTATAACAATTTCATCAGAACCCAAATCCCTTGCCTGCTTTACAAACTCTGCAACTGAAACAGCGTTGCGCTCCAGTGAGGGCATACTAATTTTCCCTGTTTTTTTCAGTCCGCTCCCCAGTTTTTTTATATCATTTTCATCCTTTATGACCTCAAATATCTTTTCCGGATGTTCTTCCGCTACACAAAACTTGATCGATACTGTTCCTATGTCTATTACAGCCTTTACCATTTTTAATTTATCCCCGCCAGCCCATCATGCTCCAGATATAATATTCTTCCCCTATAACTGTTCAGCCACAAATATAACAGCAGTATATGCATATCCAATTCTGCAGTACGCAGTAAAAAGTACTTCGATTATAGTATTTACAATACACCGCTGCAATATCTTGCTTATTTCGTCCACTATCATTATGCTCTTTATGCGTTCATGCGCTAAAATTAATAAGGAACAAACCTAACAGACAGGGGCCTGACCATGAAAAATAAACCTCTTTTACATATAATCAGTCACACCGATTTGGACGGGGTAGCTGCTGCCGCTCTGGCATGGCACGCCAATTACGGACCGGAGCAGCTTATCCGCATATCCCTGACAGGATACGGAGAAGTAGATAATCTTATGCTTGAAACACTTCAGGCAGGAGAAGTCCCGCTGGTCCTTGATCTATTCTGCCAGAGGGAAGAAACCGTCGATGAAATAGACAAATACTTCCGTGAAGGAGAAGAACCGTTCCTGTTCGATCATCATGAAAGCACATTCAAGCGTTACGGCAACAGAAAATGGGCCATCATAGATACAAAAAGCTGCGCAGCGATGGTTTACTGGAAATGGCTGATGGCTCAGGATATGCCTGAAGAACGCAGGGCCATGGTCGTCCGGATGGAACCTCTTATTAGAATAGCAAACGACAGAGACCTGTGGCTTGGCCAAATTCCAGAAAGCCGTTTATGGCAAGGCCTGATAACAATGTGCGGACAATGGGGCATGCTTATGAGATTTATTGCCAACCCTGCCGCGGTTCTTTCTTCAAAAGAAAAAAATGAGGCGGAAAATTTTATTGCCCGCCAGGAAATACGTTTTGCCGCAGCAAAGGAAAAAATAATACGAACTGGGGAAGATCTTTCTTTTGTCTGTGACGGCGTACTGGAATTCGGAGATGTTTCCGATTTTTGCGGACTTATTTTAGACCGCGATCCCAAGCCGCCTTTAATTGCAGCTGTTGCAGCAAAAAGAGCAGGAGGGGACTGGGCTGTGTCTTTACGCAGCAGAGACGGTCTTGCCGGCCGTATAATGGCGCTCCTTAAAGACGGTAAAAAAGTGCGCGGAGGCGGACACGGAGATGCATCGGCCATCTATTTCCCGCGCCATTACAATGAAGAACAAATTCGTGATTCTATACTCGCAGCAATAAGAGCAGAAAAAGAACGGATGCAAGAACCCAACGTAACACTCGGAGAATTATTCAGAGGGCTGAAAATTTGAAATCCATAGCTATTTTTTACGCTTCGGAAGGCACCGGACACCGGGCTGCCGCAGAAAATTTAAGGGACTGGTTTCTGCTTGAAAATCCAGGCTGCCGTGTCTTGTGCCGTGATGTACTCAGTTATATACCCTCATGGCTTCATCATATAGTTTCGGACGGCTACCTTTTTATGGCAAGACATGCGCCGTGGGCCTGGGGATGGTTTTACTGGGGTTCCGACAGGCCTTCCCTTCAGGCAGAAGCTTTCGACTTTTTTCATTCTTTTTTATGCCGTATATATTTACCCGCAATAGAGCGTGATGTAATGGATATCGGTGCGGAAGCCGTCATATTTACACATTACTTCGGAGCACCGTACTTTGCAGAAAGAAATCTTGGAAAAATCCCGGTATTTTATGTAAATACAGATTTTGTTTCTCATCGTTTTCAGCGCCACAGAGCATATCGTGCTTCTTTTGTTGCAAGTCGTATCGCATTAAAGCAGTATCTTGACGAAGGGCTCCTGAATACTTTTGATACAGGCATTCCGATATCGCCAAGTTTTTCTTTGCCTCCCTCACATGAGCAGGCAAAAAATAACCTTAAAGTAAATAAATCACGCAAAATAATAACTGTAAGCGGTGGCGGAATAGGAGCAGGAGCAGTGGTATCAGTAGTAAATTCTCTTGCCGCAAGGACAGACTGGCAGACTGTCGTAGTATGCGGGAACAATACGGCTCTGCGTAAAAATCTATCAGCCATGCACAAAAACAAGGAACACGTGCGTATCGAAGGGTTCGTAAACAACATGATAGATTACTATTGCGCAGCTGACTTAAACATAATCAAACCGGGCGGCCTGTCACTTTCTGAAGCTCTCAGCGTTAAAACACCGCTTCTTCTGATGGACCCTATTCCCGGACAGGAACAGCTTAATCTGGACTATATCTGCGGCTTTGGTGCAGCAAAATGGCTGAAAAATCCTGTTTATGCAGCTGAAGAAGTATCAGCTGTACTTGAAGATAAAACCGTTACTTTAAAAATGAAGGAACAAATAGCAAAAATCTCCCGCCCGGAAGCTGCACAAAATATACTTATAAAAATCTATGATAATTTATAAGCAGCAATGCAAGAAAAGGGAGGCGCTTATAAGGCGCCTCCCTTTTCTTGCATTGCTGCAGTAAAGTGGCTAAAAGTGGTTATTTGCTCTTTGGTGCAAACTGCTGACGGAACTCTTTCATAAGATCCTTGCCCATTGAAGGCTCAAGCTTTACCCAACTCTTGGAAATTGCAGCCTGTATAGGTGCCAGTTGTTTATCTGTGTATGTATAAACCTTGATGCCGTTCTTCTTCATAAGATCCATGTAACGGGTATCATCCTTTTTTGCCTGGTCTATCGATTTTGCAGCTACTTTCGAAACTGCATCAAAGATGATCTTCTGATCAGCCGGCTTGAGTTTGCTCCATGTCTTCTGGCTCATAAGGTATGATTCGTTCTCAAGTGAATAGTTAGTCTGATACCAGTACTTCATTGCATCTTTCAGCACTGTGTAGGCAAGTGCCGGCGGGATCGAAGAAACTGCGTCACAGGTACCGGTCTGCATTGCCTGGAAAATATCGGCGTAAGGGATCGTGATTGTCTTGTAGCCCATTGCTTCTACGCCTGTCTTGTAAACTTCCATTGAAGGAACGCGGGTAAGGACTCCCTTGTTGACCGCAGGATTGAGCGGATCTCTTACAGGCTTCGTGCTGCCGATACCGATCATACCCTCAACATTAAATCCAAGGAACTTTACACCAAGCTTCGTGTGGAATCCGTCCATTTTCTGGGCCATCCATCCATTTGGCTTGAATGCTTTCTTTATACCGTCATATCCGGTAACAAAACCGTTAATATAGACAAGTTCCATACGGGGGTCGAACTGGCTGGGTACGGAAATAAGGGCCATATCAATGGTACCGCGGATAAGTTCCTCATAAACAAGCGTGTAATCTCCGAGCTGGTTTGCCGGGAAAATCTTTATTTCAATACGCCCATTTGTTTTTTTCGCAACTTCTTTAGCTACCTCTTTCATAAATCCGGTCGCAGTGTGGTCCGGCGGAAACTGTCCGGCAAAACGCAGTGTCATTTCTGCTGCCGAAGCAATAGATGCCATTGCCGCAAGCGTTACTGCAACACTCAATACCAAGGCAATCCTTTTAAACCCTTTCATTTACTTTCACTCCTCCTAAATTTTTGGTGCTAATTTATCTTTAACACAGCCTTAGGCTGTAAAGAGCTGATGTTTCTAACTGGTATAAATTAGCATAAAAAAATGAAGCTAAACACCATTTATTACTATAACCTTTAATATTAATTTAATATCTAGCTAGTATTACAAGATTAAGATTGTTACAGGTTTCATTTACTTGGATAAAGATATATTAGATTTCTGTTTATGTCAATACAGACTATTCAAAAGCCTTTTTATATTTTGTATTAAAACTTTATATTGTTTTGAATTATAGGTTAATATTTATATGATGGGCAAAAATCACAGTGATATAAATGATTTTTTGATATGTGCAAATACTTAGGTAGAACTCATTGCCATATTGCCAAGGATAAAAAAATCCGCCATTAAGGCGGATGTGATATATCAATTTAAAAATATCTTCATTTATCAAGAGGCGGAAGAGGTTCTATATCATTGCCGTCAGTGAATTCATTCTTACGTGTCCCTTTTTCAGTACGGCCGTCAAGCCAATCGTTTAAATTGTCCATATAAAGTTTCGCCCATATCGGGTCCGGCCATCTTTTTCTGTGCGCTGTAGTTGAAAGACAACCGCACATCATTGCCCCAAAATAATAATACGGATGGTGGAAAGCCAGTGCAGCACCAAAAAAAATAAAACACAACGAAGCAAAAAGATCCTTATAGAAATACAAAATATCGCTTCCTATCCAATGCGTAATGTCAGCAAACCTTAAAAGAAAATGAGCAGAATGACAAAAGCATACCTATATTCGATAAATATACAGCTAAAAGATAAAACAGCATCGGTGCTTTTGCTTATACACAAAAACACAGATGCTGTTTGTATGTCAGTACATTCCAGGGTACGAATCACATATATGAAGTACCACTGTTTTGTCTATCCCAGTAAGCGAATCGTCTGTTTACCACGGAACGCCAAGGATAAAATGCGGCAGGAGGAGTGAAACTTTCGGAATATATGCTGTTACAGCAAGAACAGGTATCCATCCAAGGATCATAAAAGTCAGCCCCGGACGCATTATTTCATTTATCGGGGCCCCTCCCACTCGTCCGCTTAGATAAAGAACAGGTGCACACGGCGGCGTTATGCAGCCAAGCGCTGTGTTGACTCCTACGATTGCCGCGTAATGCACAGGGTCAACGCCCATTTTTGCGATAAGCGGAAGCAGTATAGGCGTCGTAAGAACGACGACGCTTATATCGTCCATCAGCATGCCCATCAGGACCAGGAAGCAGTTTATCATGAACATCAGGACATACGGATTTGACGAAATGGAATAGAAAAGGTGAAGGACCTTGCCAGGCAGATCTTCAAGTATGTACAGCCTTGAGAGCATTGAGACCGAGTAAAGCATGACCATAATAACACCTGTCGTTATTGAGCCTTCAATAACTATCCCGAAAAGCGTTTTCCAGTTGAGGCCTTTATATACATAAATCCCTATAGGGATACAGTAAAGGACCGCCAGTGCTGAAGCTTCAGTCGTAGTCATTATTCCGCCGTAGATTCCACCAAGGACCATGACCGGCATAAAAAGAGCTGGTATTGCAAGACGGCCGCGCTTCATAAACATATCGACACGTTCTTTTCCGCTGCGTTTTTTACTGACCAGTACTTCCTTATTATTACGAAGCATCCAAAGGTTAAGTATGCTCAGGACCGTTATGGTAATAATTCCAGGACCGATGGTTGAAAGGAAGCAGGCAAGAACAGAAATCCCGCTTATCCAGGCAAAAATGATCAGTGTCCCGTTCGGAGGGATAAGCAGTCCAAGCAGCGATGCATTTGCCATTAGCGCACATGCATGACCCATAGGATATCCGCCTTCCTTGAAGCGCGGGAACATGATTGCGCCTATGCAGGAAAGCGTGGCACATGCAGCTCCGCATATCGAGCCGAAGACAGCGCATGAAATTATACCTACGACACCCAGTCCGCCTCTTATATGACCTACGAAGACATCAATCAGATCTATAAGTTTTTCTGCAATCCGGCCTCGTTCCATGATGCCGCCTGCAAGGATGAACATTGCTATGGCTATCAGCGAAACAGAATTCATCTGGGTGAATCCGTAAGGAAGCAGCTGTGAAGCCTGGTAGCCTGCCTGGTTAACCCCTCCGAAGAATATGAGCCAGGCGCTTGAGGCCATAAAGCTTACAGGAACCGGCACTCCGATCGTAAGGCATGCCATCAATATTACAAGTGCTACATAAATCATGCTGTTTTACCTCCCTTGATAAGGGCTTTTGCCGCTCTTATCATGTCCCATGCAAAATAATAGGACATTGAAACCAAACCAAGGAATATCGCAGCATACGCCGTCCACATGGGTATTCTCCATGCAACTGTCTTAGGAATAGCAACCCCTGTACCAAGCGGTCCCATAAAGCCAAAATTGAAGAATTGCCAGCCCCACCATGTAAATAGCAACATGATACTTAAAGTTACGACTGTCTTGGTGAAGATCAGCAGCCTTCTGAATAAAGTATCTTTAAGGTACGATGTAACAAGATCCGCCGTGATATGAGTACCGGCAAACGCTCCGTAAGCTCCGCCCATGAAGTAAAGCCAGAACGCAAATATCTTGACCCACTCTTCATATCCGTAAAGGTCCATTTCGAGCACATAGCGCATTACCGTTGCTGCGCTTATAATCACGGTCAGCAGCATGGCCATGGAAAAGCATACTATTGCAAAAAAACTGACCGTTATTTTGTCGAAGAGATTGGTCGGTTTTCTGACCTTTGATTCCGGTTCAGGGCATATACTACAAGTAACTTCTCTGACAGATTCCCCTTTTTCAGCTTCTGACATTTAGGGAACACTCCTTTCAACACAAAAAATCCTTAAGGGAGGTACATAACCTCCCAAGGATTTTTTGTAAACTGCTTAAAATAAATATTGAAACTTGCTGTTATTTTCCAAGGTGCTTTTCAAATTCCTTCATGAGAGGCTCGGTCATACCGCGTTTGCCGAGCTCTGCCCATGTCGATACACAGGCCTGCTTAATGGGCTTAAGTTCTTTTTCCGAATACTTGGTGACTTTGATGCCCTTCTTTTCCATAAGAGACATGTACTTGTTATCTTCCGACTTTGCGTTGTCTATTGAAAGAAGCGTGTACTTCTTGGCTACATCCTGTAAAACCTTCTGGTCTGCAGGGGTAAGTTTCTTCCATGACTTATCGCTGACCATTATCGCAAGATATTCCATCGAATAGTTAGTAGCGTACCAATATTTCAGCACATCGCCGAGGATCGTGTATGCCGCTGCTGTCGGATAGCCGTCGACTGCATCGCACACGCCGGTCTGCATTGACTGATAAACATCTGAATACGGGATGGTGATTGGACGGAAGCCCATGGCCTTTGCGCCGAGCGTGTAGACATCCATGTTCGGAACGCGGCAGAGCACGCCTTTGTCAACCTTTGGATTAAGAGGTTCTTTAAGGGGCTTAGTTGAACCTATACCGATCATTCCTTCTACATATGATCCGATAAGTTTTACGCCGAGGGCGCTTGAAAGTTCATTAAGCTTTGACGGGAGCCATGCACCTGGGACAAAAACCTTTTTGGCTTCATCGTAACCGCTGACATATCCGTTGATATAAACAAGCTCTAGACGCGGATCAAATTCACTTGCTATAGACATAAGGGACATGTCTATGGTTCCTTTGATCATTTCTTCCATAACGAGCGAGTAATTACCAAGCTGGTTTGCCGGATAGACTTTTACTTCCACCCTGCCGCTTGTCTTCTGGGCTATTTCTTTGGCCATTGCATTCATTGTCTTTGTTGCCATGTGATCAGGAGGTGATTGACCTGCGAAACGGAAGACGATCGGAGCTGCTGTTGCCGGGCCTACTGCTGCTACAAACAGGAACATCACTGCAAGCATAATTGCAAATTTCTTCATTATGATAACTCTCCCTTCAGAATCCCTATTCTCCATATGGCTGTGGTTTAAAAAAACTTCGGTCAAAAAATTAAAAACACATAAAAACACTTTCTATATTTTCTTATATATTCCTCCTTTCTTAATTAAAAATCGACACTGAACTTGAAACAATGTTCATATTTTCACTTAATTATAAAGCAAAATCCGAAACTGTGATAAGCAAAAGAGTAAAGCACGGATAGAAGTTACATCAAAGAAGCTGTTTAGTCAATCAAAATATTATGCTGAAGCGAAGGATTGATATTTCAGTTGTATGGCCCAATAACATTAATTTTTACTGCCAAATACTAATACACAAAGCAATTATATGCTGTATGCAATGAGTATGTTTCAAATTAAAAATACCGTTAATGAAATATTAGAGAAATGGGTCATCGGTCCTACAAAAATATTGAGCCGATCAAACCGAACAGTATCAGTATGATCCATGGGTTTTCTCTGAATAATCTAAATTTTGAGATAAAAATTAATCCTATTATGAATAGTGCCATCGCAGCTATGCCGTTTTTAAACGTAGCCGTCATAGGAGATACGATGGAGAGCAGAAGAAGTCCTGCCACTATAGGACGCAGCAACGATTTAAATTTCCTGCTGCTTTCTGATGAAGTCTTCTGCAATAACAATATCACTGTGCTTAAAATAAGAATAGGGGGCAATATAAGTGCTATGGTCGACACGAAAGAACCCCATACCCCAGCCTGCTGAAATCCGACGAACGTCGCAGCGTTGATGGCTATAGGTCCCGGCGTCAGCTGCGATACAGCAAGGACCTGGTTAAACTGTTCAGCTGTCAGCCATCCTGTTTTTGTAACAAGCTGATATTCAATCAGCGGCAGAGAAGAAAGGCCGCCGCCGAAAGCGCATATGCCGACCTGCGCGAAGGCTGCGGCCAGATCCATAATCAAACTCATCTTACTGCCTCTTTCAATAAAATCTCAATGGCTATAGCCGCAGACATGGAAATCAAAGGATGCAGGCCGAAGACCCTTATCAGGATTATTACAGCAGCAAAAGGAATAACGTCGTACAGCTTCAGCGACATCGTCGTTTTTATATGGTCAAAAATCACTTTTGCAATAATAGCGCTGGTTCCGGCCAGAACACCTCGGAAAAAGCCCTGCACAGCATGAACATTTGAATACTTCATGATGACCGGGGAAAGAAACAGTATAAAAAGAAAAGGAGGCAGGACAGCTCCCAGAACAGCTGCAATACTGCCGGCTAAACCTTTATAATGATGGCCTAGAAGCCACGAAATTGAAACAGCTATAGGTCCTGGCATGGAAGCGGCAAGGCTTACCATGTCTGCAAATTCATCAGGATCTATATCCTTTCGTTTTTCCTGCTCAAGCTGCACAATACCAAGTATTACTATGCCTCCTCCGAAAGTGACTGTACTTATCCTGAAAAAAAAGATAAAAAGCTCAAAGAGCGACATTTGTATCACCGCATTTCCGCATACTCATACAATGGACTTTTTGATACTTTAATAATATAGTAAAGACAGAAAAAATAACAGATGAAGATAAGATTTATCCGAACGCCAGACACTGTACAGATCAGCTATATTTCCATGGACACATTTAAACAAGGAGGAATATTTTTGATGCATTCAAAATCAATGACAAAATCAATGAAAAAAATATTATTTTTAATTTTAACGATTATTTTAATAGCCCTTCCTTCAACTGCGTCAAACGCAGGAGAACAGGAGAAACGTTTTGCCCAAGAAATAGGTTCTATGCTGGTAACCTTATTCCAACCTGATTCCATAACTGTAAAAATAAGCAACGGAGGCAGTTTTGCATGGGCAGAGACGGAAGGCGCTAATATAGACGGAATAAGGATAGATAAAATGAAGTTATTGGCTATGCTGCGCGACGTCCCTCAAAAAATAGGAACGGAAAATAAATACGACCTCGCCAATGTGATACACATGTCATACGGGGAGCTTCATTTGAAGGAGAAGGATGTCAATAACTATTTCCTTAATGGTATCGATACTAAGGGTTTTTCAAACCTACACTTCGATTTCACGCCTAATGGATTCATAGCCAATGGGCTGTTTTCAGCAAAATTCATATTTAATATAAGGATCAGGCTCCGTGCGCAAGGAGTTCTTGGTCTTCGGAATGATGGAGTTTATCTTGAAAACACTTCCATATTTGTTGAAGGTGTAAAGCAGCCCGACAGTATAACAAAGATGATTGTAGACAGGGTCAATCCATTGCTGCCGTTTAAAAAAATACCATTTCCGGTTTACTTCAAAAAAATTACAATGACCGACAGCGAGGCTGTCCTGACAAGCGAACAAAAGCCTTTCAGCGCCGGGGAGTCATGGTCCTGGCATAAATAATATTTTTGAGTATACATATCTTTTACACGCTGATAAATACTACTATTTAAAAGATATGATGCTGCTGTCAGTGCTTCCGCAATATATAAAATACGCGGGAGCACTTTTTGTGCATTTTACCCCGTTTAATGCAATGTTATAAATTAATAACTGCTGCTGCATAATAAATATGCAGCAGTACATGTGCATACCCAGTAAACAAGCGTTTTAAAAATAAAATAGATATACATGCCACATTACTCTTCTGTACATTCTCAACACATATTCCCCAAAGACCCTGAAAAAAACACAAACAGCCATGGATATTGAACATATTGCAATTAATATGCTGCCGCAGGTTATGACAAGAGAACACATGCAGCAATACCGGATGTAAATTTTCATGCGTCCAGATCCGGCCTGTAGATATTTATACACATAAGCATTCAGGTAACTCTAACAGGTCCGCGCTGTGTGTAACCGATGCGGCGATTCAGCAAAAAATGCTGAATTTGATCAAATATAGTCTAATCCTTTATCATCTTTTATATATTCAAGCCTTTTGTGTTAAATGGCACTATTGCGTTTGATATAAATAACATAAACATACGCACAAAACATATCCACATAATGTGGATATGTTTTTGTCTTTTTGTTTTTTCTTTTGTAATGCCGGTATTTATGGCTTGTCCGATTTTGAGAAAAAAATGAACTTTGCCTCCATAAATACACTTGTGTAAACAAACTATAATCACTTTATCCACAAATCACATTTATGTGAGTAATCTTATCCACTCCGATAAATACTGGTTTATTTAAATTAGTCAAACAAAATTTGTATTGTGACTTTTTACGCTTGAGCTTTTCATCAGCTTTTTTCTTTATGAACATATCTACATATTATGTCTGTGGATATGTGTATATCTTTTGTGGATTTATAAAACAATTCTTTTCTTTTCTTTCTTACAGGTGTTCGTGATACAATCATTCTGTTATGCTATATGCAGTTTTTCTGTTCTTTGAGGTGAGAAAAAATGGCAAACGAACTTGATATTTTATGGAATGAATTTAAGACACATTGTGTGGAAAAGCTTTATAGTACTGATAATGCAATTAAAACGTATCTTGATACATGTCTTCCTGTTTCACTTAATGACGGGATTCTGATTCTTGACGTTCCGACTCCGTTTGCAAAAGAACAGATAAAATCACGTTTTCTTTCCAAGATGAATAATATATTGCTTGAGACAGGTTTCGGATCAGAAATAGAAATCAAAGTCAGCCAGGATACAAAAGATGACGAGGGAGCAGAAGACCGTGCCGTTGCCGCTGCTGCGCCTCCAAGGGTTTCTATAAGCAGAAACGGGCTTAATCCAAACTATGTTTTTTCTTCATTTGTTGTCGGGAAATCAAACAGGCTGCCCCATGCCGCATGTCTAGCAGTTGCGGAATCACCTGGTGTCGCCTATAACCCGCTTTTTATATGGGGAAAGGTCGGACTTGGAAAAACACATCTTATGCATGCGATAGGTCACCATATTGAAGGCACTCAGCCTAACACAAAGGTGCTCTATGTCAGTGCGGAAAAATTCACAAATGATCTTATAACATCCATACGCAACAACACCAACAATGAGTTCAGATCACGTTACCGTGAACTTGATGTGCTTATGATAGACGACATACAGTTCATTGCCGGCAAGGAACAGACACAGGAAGAAGTATTCCATACTTTCAATGCTCTGCACAACGCAAAGAAACAAGTCATCATAAGTTCTGACAGACCTCCGCGGGAAATACAGGGAGTTGAGGACCGCTTAGTTTCACGTTTTGAATGGGGATTGGTTACGGATATTCAGCCGCCCGATCTTGAAACACGTGTTGCTATCCTCCAAAAAAAAGCTGAGATTAAAAATTATAAAATTCCTGAAGATATAATTCTATTTATAGCACAGAATATCCCCAGCAATATAAGGGAACTTGAAGGCGCTCTTAACAGGATCGTAGCCTGTTCTGAGTTTAACTCAGATCCAATAACATTGGAAAATGTTTCTGTATGGCTTAAAGATCTCCTGCATGATGAACATTCAGGGCCTGTCAGTATAGGCCTTATTCAGCAATTAGTTGCGGAAAGTTTCGGATTTTCAATAGAGGACCTGCTTTCGCAAAAAAGAACGGCAGATCTCGCACTTGCAAGACAGGTGGCAATGTATCTTGCAAGAAACAGGACGGGAGAAAGCCTTCAGCAGATAGGGTATGCTTTCAACAAAAAAGATCACACAACAGTAATACACGCATGTAAAAAAGTTGAGAGCATTATAAAAACAGACTTGCGTGTACGTTCATTTGTGGATAATGTTGTAAGTAAGTTATGATTTTAAGCCTTTTTGTTGTGTATTTTTCTGTGAACATGTTATTTTTCTTTTTTCTCCACATGAATTTTGTGGATATTGTGGATATTTAACATATTTTGCATATAAAATTATCCACAAAGAAAAATCACATTATTTCTGACTAAATTGCTATTTTCCACAAATCCACGTTTACTACTACGGCTGATACTTGTTTTTTATTAAACACATAGAAAAAGAAACAGGAGGTATTACTTATGAAACTTAATATTAACAAAAAACAATTTCTACAGAGTTGGAATCTTGCAGAGAGAAGCACATCAAATTCAAGCTCATTAAGCATCCTTTCGTCTGTATTGATCAAAGCTACTTTTGAAGAAGTCACACTTCAGGCAACAGATATACGTACATCAATAATATGCAAAGCTTCCGGTATTTCTGTTTTGGAGCCAGGCGAAGCAGTTTTTCCTGTAAAAATGGTAAGTGAACTTTTCAAAAAAGCTGCAGGAGAAGAATTTACTCTTTCTGTAGACGATGGGAAAGCCGTATTAAAAGCCGGCAAAAGCAAATATAACTTCAGTACTTATCCTGTAAGAGAGTTTCCTGCCCTTCCGTCATCCGGTGCGGGAAAAACTTTTTGCAGGCTTACAGCCAGAGAGCTTGCGGAAGTTTTGGAGGAAGGAACCATAGCTGCTTCAACAGGTGAAGAATTTCCGCTGTATCTTTCATCAGCTAATTTTCAGATATCAAAGAATGTACTGAACGTTATATCTACTGATACCAGAAGACTTGCCCTGTCTGGGGTAGCTGTGAGTGACTGCAGTGATGAGGAAGCAGCATTGCTGCCGATGAAAGGAATAAAAGAAGTGCAGAGGGTAATAGGTGCCCTTGTTCCTGATTCTTCTATTGAGATATTGTATGATGAATCACAGTTTTATTTTAAGGCTGACGGTGTCGAATTTACAGTAAGGCGCGTCGAATCGCGTTTTCCGCCTTATGAAAAAATATTGCCGAAAGGCCATACTACAAATATTGTTATAGAAAGGGGAGAACTTATCTCCTCTCTTGAAAGGGTAGATGTAATAGTAAGAGATTACAACAGGATGGTAATGCTTGATATAGATCCTGAACGAGGCAGTCTTGTGATGAGAGGAAATGCTCCTGATTTCGGTCAGGCTATGGAAGAGGTTGCTGCCGACATAAAAGGTGATAAATTAAAAATTGCTGTGAATTCAAGATTTTTCATGGAAGCACTCAAAGTTATAAGGGAACCTCTTGTTCGTCTTGCGTTTAACGGGACTTCAGGGCATATTGCAGTAAGAAGGTCGGATGGTGATTCTTTCCTCTGTCTGATAGCTCCTATAAACTTATCCGAAGAAGAGCTTAATATGGATACAGCGGGAGTATAAGTCCTGAAATGGGTTTTTGCAGGGTAAGGTTCAACAACTTCAGGAATATAGAGCCCCGGGAGATGAAATGGTGCCCGGGGCTGAATTTGCTTACAGGCAATAATGGTTCCGGAAAGACAAATATACTTGAGGGGATAAATATAATTTCAGGATGGGGTCCTCTTGAAAGGGGAACCAAAACAGCTTCGCTTCCAACATGGAACAGCGGATCGAATGAAGTGCAGCTGACAGGCCAGCTTGAAGGGGATAACGGCGAGATAATAAAAGTTAAGATATCAGACAGGTACAGTATTAAATTTGAAGAAAAACAGATAAGGGCACCTGAGCTGCGCTGGAAAGTTCCTGTTCTGAGCTTTTTGCCTAATGATGTCGCAATAATTGAAAGTTCTGCTTCGTACAGACGAAGGCTGCTTGATATGATACTTGCGCTTCTGATTCCGCCGTATGCAGTAAGATTGAATGATTACAGAAGAGGAATAAAACAGAAGGCTATAATATTACGCAGGGGAGAATCAACGGATATTATAAACAGAGTGCTTATGCCTCTTGCTTTATGGATATGGAAAATGAGGGAAGAATGCATACTGCTTCTTTCTGAGTGTATAAATAATGTGGATTTTGCAGCTTCGTCACATGTCGATTTGTTTTTGAAACGTGGAGGTGCGGGGGTACTTGAGTCACCTGAGGATGATTACCTGAATGCCATTTCAGCCAATGAAGAGAGGGAATCAGTCATTAAAATACCGCTCGTCGGACCGCACAGAGATGATTTGGTCATAAATGTTGATAATTGCAGAGCAGCTTCTGAATCTTTAAGCAGGGGCTACAGACGCCGTATAGCAATTGCATTGATACTTGCAGCATCAGACGGCGTATACAGAAAATTAGGCAAAGAGCCTATATTGCTTCTTGATGAGGTTACGGCAGAACTTGATCCTGAAGGTAAAGAAGTGCTTTTTAAATCACTCATAAAAAGAAAAGCCCAGGTATTCGCTGCTACAGCTGAACCTTATGCAGGAGTTTTTCCGGGCAGCACATACGACATTAATGCAGGAAGAGTGGAAAAAATAAATGAATATCAATGATATGTACGATGTAATAGTGATAGGCGGAGGACATGCAGGATGTGAGGCCGCCCTTTCAGCATCACGCATGGGAGCTCATACGCTCATGCTTAACCTATACCTTGATAATACAGCAATGATGCCGTGTAACCCGGCAATAGGAGGACCTGCAAAGGGACATCTTGTAAGGGAGATAGATGCGCTTGGCGGAGAAATGGGTATGGCCGCAGATGAAGCCACACAGCATCTCCGCTGGTTGAATACCTCGAAAGGACAGGCTGTAAGAACTCTCAGAGCCCAGTGTGATCCAAGAAAATACAGCGACCATTACAGAACATCCCTTCTTACGTGTCCCAATCTTGACATCCATCAGGCACAGGTTACAGATATCATAATAAAAAACGGTTGTGTTTCCGGAGTTAAAATAAAGACAGGACAAATTTTTTCATCAAAGACCATAATAGTGGCAACAGGGACGTATCTTGCCGCAAAGATACACATAGGCATGACTTGTCATAAGTCAGGCCCCTTGGGAATGGTTGCAGCTACTGAATTTGCCAGAAATCTCAGAAAGACAGGGCTTAGGATCGGCAGACTGAGGACGGATACAACACCAAGGGTCCATTTCGACACGATAAACTGGGATATTCTTGATAAACAGGAAAGTATCGAAGAGCCTGAATCTTTTTCTTATTTCGGACAAAAGAAAAAATATTCAGGTATGGTATGCGGACTGACAAGGACAAACGCTGTCACGCATGAAATAATAAAAGGTTATTTCAAAGAATCGCCATTGGTGCAGGGCACGCTTGGAACGGAAGGACCAAGATATTGCCCGTCGATAGACGATAAAATAATAAATTTTCCATGGAAGGACAGCCACCCCATATTTGTTGAACCAATAAACCCCTATGGGAAGGAAGTTTATCTGCAGAATTTTTCCACTTCCATGTGCATAGAGGCTCAGTTTGAAGCTGTAAGATCACTTAAAGGCTGCGAAAATGCACATATATTAAGACCTGGATATGCAATAGAATATGATTTTGCAGATCCTACACAGCTTGAACCATGGCTTGAAACAAAAGAAATAAAAAACCTGTTCCTTGCAGGCCAGATAAACGGAACTTCCGGTTACGAAGAAGCCGGAGCGCAGGGGTTGATTGCTGGGATAAACGCAGCACTTCGCGTCAGAGGTCAGGCTCCTATGGTTCTTGGCCGCGATCAGGCATATATAGGCGTCCTGATAGATGATCTTGTAACAAAAGGAACTAAAGAACCTTACAGAATGCTTACAAGCAGATGCGAGTACAGGCTTCTTCTTCGTCATGACAATGCAGACGCCAGGCTTTCGTCAATTGGTCATGATGCAGGTTTGCTGTCAGATGAAAAGTGGCAGCTGCTGCAGAAGCGGTGGAATGATATGGACGAAGAGACAGAGAGGATAAGTAATATAAAGATACAGCCCAATGACAGAAATAATGAGATCCTTAGAAGTATTTCATCTTCGCCGCTTACTGATGGGATAATTGCTTCTGATCTTCTGCGCAGGCCTGAAATAACATGGGATATTTTTTCACGTATAATTTCCAGTGACATTGACGGGGAACTTGGAGAAAGAATATCTGTATCGCTGAAGTATGAGGGTTATATTGTGAGACAGACCCGCCAGATAGAAAAATTCAGAAGGATGGAAAAGCTAAAATTTCCAGCAGGATTTGATTTCGCTGCCGTTCCTGGATTGTCGGCTGAAGGCAGACAAAAACTGTGCCGTATATTGCCCGTTACGCTTGGCCAGGCATCAAGAATTTCCGGAGTTCCACCTACGGATATACAGCTTTTATGGGTTTCGATCGAAAATAAAAGAAACGCAGGACAAGATGACAGCAGATAAATACTGCAAAAAAACAGCCGAAATAATATTGAATAATAAAACAGGCGATGCGATAAAAACATGCCTGAGACTGGCTGAGCTTGAGACCAAGTGGACAAGCGTAGTTGGAAAAACTGTTGCCGAGAGAAGTGCCCCTGTTGCATGGGAAATCAGCAAAGATAATATTCCAACACTGACAATAAATGTTGATGATGCAGGAATTGTCCAGGCTATCAAGTTCAGAAGAACTGCAATTATCAAATCGCTGAAAGTTTTTTTAGGCATCCCTTCTGTTAAAATTGAAATATGTGTAGGTAAAGTTGTTAAACAATCCATAGCAAAAGAGCCGGTTCCGGCGTTTAAGAGGAGATATCCTGTGATAATCGCTGAAAATGATGTAGAAAAAACTGTAAACTTGATAAGCCACGGATCTGAAAATACTGAATTGGACCAGGCAATAGCGAGGCTAAAGATACTCTCTGAAAATAATATGAAAAATAACAGATAGAATGCAGTGTATTTATAAAGCAGATATTTGTAAAAAGTACATTCTTTATGCGCTAAATGCGTATTCTTGGATTCATTAATCATTATATAATTTAACAGGTGATGATAATTACAGAAAAAGGGGGATTTTATATGAAACTTGGAGAGCTTGTTCAAAGCGGAGATTTTAAAGGAGAAAAACATGTTCCTGTAATTGATGCGCCGACAAAGGTTAAAGCAGGAGAGCCGTTTACGGTTAATGTCTGCGTAGGCAAAGAAATTCCGCATCCGAATAAAATGGAACACCATATTTCATGGATCCAGATTTTTTTTAAACCCGTTGATTCTAAATTTGCAATAGAACTGGCAAAGTTTGATTATGCTGCCCACGCAGCAGCTATGGACACTTCTTTATCAGGCCCGGCGCTTTCAGAACCGGTGGGATCATCTGTACTCAAAATTACAAAACCAGGAACGATCATTGTTCAAAGTTACTGTAATCTTCATGGTCTATGGGAATCTTCACAGGAAATATCAGTTGAGTAAATAAATAAAATACAAGACAGATATTATTTTCAGCTAAGATAAAAGGCGCTCAGACAGAGCGTCCTTTTTTGTAATAAATTTAATTTAATTTTTTGTGGAAAATAATAAAATCGGACTTTTTTTGTTATTCAAAAATAAATGGCAGTAATTTTTATAAGATTATCCACATGTTTTTTGTTGTAAATAGTTAAAAATGAGGCTTTATATACGATAAAAATAGAGTTGGTCACAAAAATATCCACAAATAGTGGATAAGCTTGTGTAAATAGAGGTGGAAAAATGGGTATAAGAGTGAAATTACCCGCGACAGAGTGTAAAAATAATCTGATAATTTTCATTTTATCGTTGATATTTTGTTTTGGTCATTGTAATGAGGGACTTGCGGCACCATCCTATATGAGCTTCAGGGATCATACAAACAGGACAATAAATCTTTTTCATCCAGCTGTGAGAATAATTTCGCTGAGCCAGGCCCATACTGAGAATTTAGTTGCAATAAGAGCGGTAAAACAAATAACAGGAGTCAGTTATTTGACCAGCAGTAAATGGATTTTGAAAAATATACGCAGGCTGTCAAGAGTCCCGTCAGCGGAACAGATAAGTGAACTTAAACCGGACATTGTTATTTTAGACAGTGAGTCCTTGAATGATAATATATCATTGATCAAAGACCTTGATAAAGAAAAAATTCCATATATTGTAATGGACAGACCTGAAAATATAGGATTAAAAAGATACATGGATATACTTGGGGGAATAAGCGGGCGTACAGCAGAAGCAAAAAAAGCGCTTGTATTTTATGAAAGGTGTATTTATAAAGCTGCCGTGAGATCAGCTAATGCAAGGCGGCCGAATGTCTTTGTAATTGCAGGATCTGATTTTTCTACTTGTGCATATGATTCATGGGGAGCCAAGCTTATTGCTTTTTCAGGAGGAAAATTAATAAGTGATAAAAATGCTGCCAGAATAAACGGATATCCCTGGTTTATTTTTTATGGACCTAATAGACTTGCTGCTGCCGGAAATAAAGTTGATGTTATAATCACGCTCTCTGAAAACGAAAGAAGAATCTCATCTATTACGAGGGAAACCATACTGAAAGATCCAAGGTTTAAGGATATACCGGCTGTAAAAAACGGAATGGTATGGGAAATGAACGAGGATGATTTAATGCTGCCGTCGATGCTTAGATTAGATTCGTCACTTGTAAGGATATGGAAACTTTTTAATGCAGGTGTCTTAAAATAGCGTATTTTTCTGATTTCATAAATTTACGCCAGAAATAAGAAACACCACTGGAGCACAATAACGCAAATCATGCTCCAGTGGTGTATATAAACAGACCCAGCCTGCCTTTGCCTAAGGCAAAACAAGGGCAGGACCAATAATTGTTTTATTATATATATGCAGCTGATATCAGTATTCGGCTATTTTATTTTGTCCTTTTTGCAATTGCAGCGCCGATGATCATTTTATCTTTACCCGTGTTTTTAATTCCATGTGAATGTCCCGTCCTGCACAGGAGCAAATCTCCGGCCTGGACATCCATTTTTTCTCCTTCCTCCGTATAAAGGCCGCTGCCTGACATTATGAAATATACTTCCTCGTTGTCAGAGTGCTCATGGTAGCCTATAGAAGACCCGGGATCTAGTTCTATCCTTGTCGACATTGTAAAAGCCCCGTCCTGGTCCGGTATAGGTATATAGAAAAATGATCCGGAACCTTCTCCGCTACCGCCTATCTTATTTTTTCTTATTCCTGTTACATTGTTTTTAAGAATCATATCTAAAACTCCTTTCGGTTGTGCTGCATAAGTTTATTATATTTTAATTCGAAAAGTGGAGAGTGAGCGGTTTTTATATGTTTTAGAACTAAAAAATACATAAAAAAGGGATTGGAACAATTGATTTTATTTGACTAAACAGCAGGTTTTCCGGAAGTTCTATATTTGCAGTGAATGTGATATTGCCGGATTATTTTGCTTGATCCTAATATAATATGTATTAGTAAAAAATTGGCGATGAAAGGGGCAATATAAATTGGCGGAATCAATGGTTTACTTTACAAATTTGAGAACGACTCCGGATATGACTCTGCTGCAGAAAATGGAGATGCTGATAAATAAAGCCGGAATAGGTTCTATAAATTTTGAAAAACAGTTTGTGGCAATAAAACTTCACCTCGGGGAACCAGGCAATCTCGCATACCTGCGTCCAAACTATTCAAAGGTTGTTGCCGACCATGTAAAGGCGCATGGCGGAAAACCTTTTCTGACAGACAGCAATACCCTGTATGTCGGCAGAAGAAAGGATGCCATCGAACATATGGATGCAGCATACGAAAATGGCTATAACCCGTTCTGCACTGGCTGTCACGTAATAATCGCAGATGGACTGAAAGGCTCTGATGAAATCCTTGTTTCTGTAAAAAATGCTGAATTCATAAAAACAGCAAAAATAGGTCGTGCAATAATGGATGCGGATGTGCTTATATCACTTACACACTTTAAAGGTCATGAGCTTACCGGTTTCGGCGGTGCGATAAAAAACATCGGCATGGGCTCCGGATCACGTGCAGGCAAAATGGAGATGCACAGTACAGGACTTCCTAAGATCAGTGCCAAGAAATGTATAGGCTGCGGACGCTGTGCCCGCAACTGCGCGCAGGACGCTATTGAAATCAGCGGAGGGAAAGCAGTTGTTGACGGTAATATATGCGTAGGCTGCGGACGCTGTCTTGCTTTATGCCCTTTTGATGCAATACGTCCGGCTATTAGTGAATCAAATGATGTATTGTGTAAAAAAATGGCTGAATATGCTAAAGCAGTACTTGACGGAAGGCCGAATTTCCATATCAGCCTGGTTGTTGATGTATCGCCATTTTGCGACTGTCACATTGAAAACGATATGCCTGTTGTTCCTGATATAGGGATATTCGCATCATTCGATCCTGTTGCGATAGATCAGGCCTGTGCGGATGCTGTTATGAGAGCACCTGTCAATAAAGGGAGCATGCTGGACGAAAAAATAAAAAAGGCCGGCAGTGATCATTTCCATACGATGCATCCGGATACAAATTGGCAGACAACACTGGAACACTGCGAAAAAATAAACATAGGAAACCGAAAATATAAATTGATAGAAGTATGAATCAGCCGTGAAAAAACAATGGAATATCAGCCTGAAAAGGTTAATTGCCATCAGAGGTTAACGGAAACTGCTGCTGTGTATATCTTACCCGATATCAAGATCTGCGCGAAGCATCGTATCCGTTTTGCCATGATCCTGAAAGGCATTGTAAATTGTTTGCTGCTGCAGAATTGGGATTAACCAAATATTTTGCCTGAAAAATAAGAGAACAGAGGTTTTAAAAACAACCATCAAAACAGTTTTATAAGTTCAGTTTGATGTGTGGCATATATATAGCAAATTCTCAGTTATTTTTGTTAAGCCAGCGACAACGGTATATATCAAAGACAAGCATAAAAAGAGCTAAAATTAACGGGCCAAGGAATATTCCAAGAAATCCAAATTTGATAACACCGCCGAACAGGCCGAGAACGATCAGCAGCGTAGGGATATGTTCTCCATTCCCGCCGCCGCTGATCAGGAAAGGCCGCAGCAAATTGTCTATTGTTCCCACTACAAGAATTCCCCACGTCAGAAGAATAATGCTGCCTTTAACATTTCCTGTCAAAAAAAGGTAAATACTCCCTGGTACCCAGATCACTGCTGTCCCTGCAGGGAACATGCCGAAGAAAAACATCAGCATTCCAAAAAAAGCCGGGCTTCCAAGACCTACGAACCACCAGCCAAGTCCGCCTAATACGGCTTGGATAGCAACGGTAAGAAGTATCCCGAATATTACTGAATAAAGCAGATTTGCACCTCTGGAAAAAAAAGAATTTTTCTCTTCTTCCGAGAGCGGAGTTACGCTTTTTACATATTCTATTATCGATTTCCCGTCACGTATGAAAAAGAAGGAGACCATTAAAATGACCATCATTTCAAAAAGGAAGGAAGATGCTCCCTGAATCAGTCGTTTGGAAACAACTGATAGCAAACTTCCGGTCCATTGTGCAATTTTCTGTATTGCGGCCTGAACTGACTGGGAATCATTCAGGAAGGATCTTATATAATTGTCGATCCATGCTGGAATCCATCCGGGCAGTATACCCGCCGGATCTTTTATTTTGCCTATTTCAATTTCGGAAATGAAATTGCTTATGCCAGATACCATTACTGCGATATCGCTTCCGAGAGAGGAGAAGATAATTATCAGCGGTACAATGAAGACAACAGCCAGCATAAACAGAGTTATTCCTGCTGAAAAACTTTTAAATCGCCCGCCCATAAAATAGTTGATGCGTTTGAAAACGGGTGACGCAATGAACGAAAGCATGCCGGCCCATATTATCGCTGTCATGAGCGGATGTGCTACCTGCCACGCAAGTACTGCAAACAAGGTCAGAAAGACTATGAACGCTCCCTTGTTTTCAATATAAGGCTTCGATTTTCCTGAGCAATTATCTTCGAAAAAACCCAACCGACAATCCCTCCGCTGTTGTATAATAAAAGAATAGGATAAAATTATACATCAAAAAGACTGGGAGTGATGAACAGTTGGGCATGCCGATGACAGACCCTTATTATCCATATCCCGAAAATAATATAGAAAACACTGCCGAAGACAAAAAAAATCCTTCTATTCACAGTAAAACAGAGCCTGCGCGCAGGGAGACAATCAAAGTAATCGCAGTTGGCGGAGGCGGCGGCAATGCTCTTAACCATATAATAACAAAAGGCCTTGAGGGAGTTGACCTGCTTGCGGTCAATACGGATATCAGGAGCCTTGATATGTCTCTTAGCAAAAATAAAATAGTGCTGGGGGAAAGAGTGACCAAAGGCCTTGGTGCAGGTGCGCTGCCTGAAATAGGAGAAATGGCAGCAAGGGAATCGCTGCATGAGATCCGGGAGTATCTCAAGGGTACCGATATGGTGTATCTTACCGGCGGGATGGGCGGAGGAACAGGAACTGGCGCTCTTCCGGTAATTGCAGCGACAGCAAGGGAAATGGGTATCCTTACTGTCGCCGTGGTGACGAAGCCGTTTATGTTCGAAGGAATACGGCGCATGCGTTATGCCGAAGCAGGTATAGCCAAACTGCGCTCATGTGTTGATGCACTTATTGTCGTACCAAACGACAGGCTTCTTGAAATTTCACGTAAGGAAACCCCTTTAAATGAGTCTTTTTCTATGGCGGACGAAGTTCTTCGTCAGGCAGTACAGGGCGTTACAGACCTTGTGACGCGTCCGGGTATGGTAAATGTTGATTTCGCTGATTTAAAATCAGTTATGAAGCAGGCAGGTCCTGCAGTTATGGGTGTAGGACGGGCAAACGGCGAAAACAGAATAGACAAGGCTATAAAGGAAGCGCTGGAAAGTCCGCTGATGGAGTGTTCAATGCAGGGGGCCAAAGGAGTCCTGATGAATATAACATGCGGAGGAGATCTTGGCATCTTTGAAGTGCAGCAGGCAGCGGCATATATAGAGGATATAATCTCTGAAGATGCAGTATTCGTATGGGGATGTGTAGAAGACAGCGAGCTTGACGGTGAAGTTGAGATCGTTATTGTTGCAACTGGATTCGAAAACGGCGAAAGAACGACTGTCCGTGAACAGCCCAAAGAACAGAATATTTCTTATCCGTCAGTTGTCCAGCAGAACCAGGTTATTAAACAGAGACCGGTATGGCATGATCCTCAGAAATCCGAAACGAATGAGGCACCTGAGGAATCTGAATCTCAAAATGAGCCTTTTGTTGAAGTCCATGCTGAATCAGGTGAGACTGCCCCTTTATGGCTTAATGAAGAAAGTATGCAGGATACTGCAGTGATTCAGCAGAAGTTATCTTCCGACCAGTATGATATTCCTACATTTCTGAGGCGGAATAAAACTCCGGAGAAACCTCAGATCAGTTAGGAACGTAAGAGAGCATTGTTTTTTTATTTTTGAATGTTTAAAACTGCAGCTTTCAGCTGCAGTTTTTTGTTTGATTTAAAAAGCAGAAAATATGGCAGCAGAATATATTATGAATACATATCAGCATTCCTATGCATCGCTTTCATATAATAGTTTTTACTTCGGCAGCAAAAGTGAAAGAAAAAAACGTAAATACAATTGACTCCATGAATGTGAAATATAGCAGCGGTCTGTATGGCTTCCTGCGGCATGCTTGCTTGCCGCAAGCGTGGAATGGTCCGGTCTTTAACGTCACTGATTTTTGTTTGATATGTATATAGTTATTTTGGGTAAAGCATCTCAAAATATTTTTATGAAAAAACATAAAGTCAGTAAAAGTCAGCCACTATGAACTCTTTTATTCGCATAATTATTATGTTTACAAGATTTTTATCGTAGCATGTTTATGATGATATAATTTGGACTGGCGTTAAAAAAAGTCAATAGGCAAGTAAAACCGGGAGGAAAGAAAATGTCTGTAAAAACGGATTCTGAATTTGATTATGAGATATGCAATGACAGAATAAGACCCATAGCCGAAGCGCTTATAAAAAAATATGAAGAGCTCAGCCATATAGACGTAGATAAGATCCTTTTCACAGTGAACCATAAAAGCGTTGGCAGCAAGAGACAGATGGTCCTTGCCAAAACAAGCAGGATCTCGCCTAAATGGACGGAGATACTCTATCAGCTCGGCGCATGTTCATATTTCTATATTATTGAGTTTTATGCCAAAACTACGGCATCAATGGATGAAAGCCAAATGGTGGCACTGGTCTACAGAGAGCTGCGCAGAATCGGTCCGGAAGGGGAAATACTTATCCCTGACGTGCATGACTGGTGGCAAATACTTATGGGACTGGGCAGAAAATGGTTTTATCCTGATAATACGTGCCCCAATCTGCTTGATGATAACGTTGATTGGAAGAAACTTATGGGAAAGTACTACGAAGAGGTACACCCGGAACAATAAACAGCCTTTCCTGTCATGATTTTAAATTCAGCTTATGCCTGCACACGCAATAAATAAATTTATAGCTGGTGCAGGCGTAAGTATACCCTCGGCTGATAAAGTGCCAATAACGGCCATGTGCCAGTCTAAGTTTGTAAATTAAAATCAGTTACGGTTAGTCGGATCAGCATATAGGGAAATACTTGCTTCTGAATATTATTCCTCACATGTAAGGGTCATCCTGCAGAAAAATTTTAATCCCGCGAACATTTTATTAATATAGATTCTTCATAAAAACACCACATATATCTTTTATACTTGCTGCCAGCAGGAAAAGAAAAATATATAAAACAAAAATCACAGAAATCGAATCGGCCGTTGGAAAATGAAATGCTGGAATTAAAAAGACACGGAGCGCATGTTTTCAGCAATGCAGAAACTGCCAGATCAATGGCCGGAAAGGGATGGAGGAATTCAAGTGGATGTCAGGAAAAAAATATTAAAATATACAGCAGGGCCGTTACTTCTTTTTATGCTGGCAGGCTGTGCGTTTGCAGAACCAATAAACATCCGGCCAGAATCTGGAATGCAGCAAGACAATAATTTACAGCGGCAAAACCAGCACATGGCACCGGAACGTAATACAGAAGGAAGGCATGATCGTCAGTCAGACAGGCCAGGATATCAGGACCGCGACGATATGCACCATGGAGCTGATAAAATAGTGGGATTTCCAGGATACGCCATACGTGCCGACCAACACCAGTATCGCGACCAGGACTGCCGTCCGCGTTACAATGACAGACACGGCAACGACAACGGGCGTGATTTTGTAATTGCAGTACTTGGAGTGGCTCTTCTTGGAAGCATACTCAGCCAGAACAATTTAAATTCAACAAACTGACTATAAACTGCTGCATACGGACAGGAAGCATGCTGAAGATTTTATGCATTTCCTGTCCGTAATATTTTCCCGTGATTCCATGGTGTTTTTATTTGCAGTTATTACAGAGCCGCATCACGCACGGCTTAGGGTTTATCATGTCCCAGGCCTTATACGTTCATACTCAGGAGCATTGTTCCTGCTGATTTTTATGGAGTATATTTCTGTTATCGGCAATCGTTCCCATATTTTTTCCTCTTTTGAATCATAAACTATCTTCATGCTGCAATAGCCTGGAATAGATGCCCGTCCAATGTCAACGTATGCACTCTGGCCTGTTTTAAGAGGGGATTCTCCGATAAGGTTATCAGACCACCTGCCTGATTCTCCTGTTGTTATGTAAATCCCATTTATTGCTGTATCAGACTGGTTAATGATTTCAAGATCGCGGGAAACCGAAGCGGTGTCTTTATCATGAGGCAGCTGGATACTGCATATTTCAGCAAATGCAGGGATTGCCAGAATGATGGCGGATAACGCCGCGAATATAACAGCGGGACAGGCTCTGCTCATTTTGTACCCCTTCTTCCGTCATAGAATGAGTATTTTGTATATTTAAATCATAAGCAGCATAAATAATAAAATCAGCCCTGCAGCCATTTTTTCCTTACAAGTAATTCCTCGTGCCATTGATTTTTTTTAAGGAAACCCCTTGCCTCCAGTTCTTCAAAAACAGCAGAAATTTCGCTGCGCATCGAACAGGGAATCTCTGATTTAACCTCTACATTTTCGCCGTAATTTACTGACAGATGCCCATCGGCAAATCCCCATTTGTGAAATAAAGACAGCAATGTTTTTGAATAATCATATCCGCATGCAAGTTCAAGCAGGTTGTGAAACTCCATATCCACCACGCCTGCTTCTTCGATCGCAAGTTCGGCAGCCCCTCCGTAAGCATCTATAAGGCCGCGCACCCCGAGTTTTATTCCGCCGAAATAGCGCGTAACTACTATCAGTGTATTATTTAGCGAATATCTCTTGAGCATTCCCAGAATAGGACGTCCGGCTGTACCGGCAGGCTCTCCTGCGTCGGAACAGTGCTCCAGAGGGGATTCCACGCCTATCCTGTAAGCCCAGCAGTGATGGTTTGCTTTCGGATAAAGAGCCGGGAAACTTTTTATCGTTTCGGCCGCTTCTTCAGCTGATAATACAACCCGTACGGAACCAATGAAACGCGAGCGCTTTACAGTAAATTCTGCATCAGAGTCTCTGCCCGGTGCTTTGAAGATAAAACAGGGCTTTATTTCGGCCATGCCGCTTCTAGCCGTTTCCATGTTGAATTAAGTGCTTCGGATATTACGCGGACTTCTCCTATAACCGGCATAAAGTTTGTATCTCCGTTCCAGCGCGGAACAACATGCATATGCAGATGACCGTCTATCCCGGCTCCGGCAACTTTGCCCAGGTTCATGCCCAGGTTGAAGCCGTGCGGGTTCATCACATCTGTGAGCACACGGTGTGCCGTCTGGCAAAGAAACATCATTTCGGCAAGCTCTTCCGGTGTCAGTCCTGGCATATCGGCTGTATGACGGTATGGAACGACCATAAGGTGTCCGGGATTGTAAGGGAATGCATTAAGTATGACAAAACAGTGCTTTCCTCTTTTAAGAATTAGATGCTTTTCGTCCTCGTGCAGTTTTGGAAAGTCGCAGAAAATGCAGCCGGAGCCTTTTTTTTCATTATCATCAGAGTTTGAAAGTATATACTCCATCCGCCATGGAGCAAAAATCTTATCCATTTGAGCCACCTGCCCTTTGCAATCTGATTATTAGACAATTATAGAGCTTTTTACGTTTCAAAAAAGGATCATTGTGATATAAAGGAATCAAGAAAAACTATACACTAAAAACAGGAGGAAACATGTCTATGAAAAAATTCTCCAAGGCTATTTCGCTTATGCTTTTCCTGTCGCTGGTTCTTATGTGCGCAGGTGCTGCTTGTGCTGAAGAAAAAGCCCACGAAAGACGTATAAGGATGGCTGGCGATCTTGTTATGAAAATGGCAGCGCAGGATGATTCAGGGAGTATGGCAGATGTAATAAAGTCAGGCAAGGGTGTCGCTATATTTCCTGCTGTTACAAAAGCCGGACTTGTTGTCGGAGGACAGGTCGGCGAGGGTGTGGTTCTTTTGCGTAAACCGGATGGAAGCTGGACAGGGCCTGCGTTTATGGGTCTTTCAGGAGCTTCTGTAGGGTTTCAGATAGGGGCCCAATCAGTAGGGCTGGTACTGGTCATTACAAATGAAGAGGGGCTTCGCGCATTTACAGGCGGAAACAGTTTCAAACTTGGAGCTGATGTTGCAATAGCTGCCGGTCCTGTGGGACGCGATGCTTCCGCTGCTACGGACGGCAGGGTGAAAGCTTCAATATACAGTTATTCCATGTCAAAGGGACTGTTTGCTGGCATTTCCGTAGAAGGCTGCGTGATAAATCAGAACAGGGATGCCAACAGGGCATACTGGGGAAGAGATATGTCGGCAGCGGCAGCGCTTAAAAAACCTGCTTCCGATAAAAGGATAAGGACTCTTGTAAATAATCTTAACGCTCTTGTTAAAAAAGCTCCGAAGTAATACTAAAAATAATATACAGGCAGATTTGAAGGTTCCGGCAGATAACAGAGAAAATAGCCGCTGCGAATAAGTCAGCGGCTATTTTTAGTTTTAAGAATAAAATAAAAACCGCCCCGTTCCGGATTACCTTTTATTCCGGACTTTCGCTGTCCTGCAGAAGAAGGTTGGTACTAAGACTCGGGAAGGTGTTTCCTGACCCTTTTCCGCAATACCGTTCTTTTAGGCAGACGGGGCGATTTGCAAATGTATAATATACTGAAAATTCATACATGTAATCAGTAATTTGGCTTGGAATACTTAGTGCAATATAAATCGATATTACAAATATTGAATCACATAATATCTCTGCGGCTTTTTGACTATACCGGCAGTGCTTTAAAAAATGTTTTATATTCCGGTCCGATGCCCATCAGCAGATCAAGCGGCAGAACCTTACTTGATGATCCCAATCTGCAGGACAATATAAACAGACGTCTGTATCAATTGCAGTTTTTACAATCGCGCGCACAGCTTTCAGTCGCTGAAGTATCCTGTATGTTTTTATGGCAGCAGCCTCTGCCTTCCGTCATGATTTCATATACAGGCGCATATATAGAAAGGAGCATAACGGCATTTTCAGCACAATCATGCCCGGACGGATTTGTTTTGGTGCATCCGCATTCATGACACAGGTTAACCATATTTTTTAATGAATCAAGATCTTTGGCACCGGCTGTTACAGCATTCAGCACCATATTTTTAGTTGCGCCCGTCACAGTGCATACCGGAGTCGCCGGCGAAGCGTTCCTCCAAAATTTTTCAAGGTCGTGCATGTTCTGTCTACCCCTCTTTCAGGTTACTGGATCTGATTATATATCATCCGATAACGATAGTATCTGTATCTGTTTCTCTGCGGCGAAACCGAAATTTAGATACATAGGGTATCCGGATTCGGTTGCCAGAAGCACTATTTTTTCAGTTATTAATGAAATCCTCCATACAATATGTCTCATTAACCTGTATGCAAACCCACGGCGGCGGAACAGAGCATGTGTTGCAAAGTAGTATAATCCGCATGTATTTTGACTTTGGTGAATAAGCCCTGTACAAACAGGTTTCCCTTCAAATTTAAGATAAAACAGAATGTTATCATTAGAATTATACATATATTCGGCCAGATTGCTAAATTTATCGGGGGCGTTCTGTTCTTCCGTAAATCCTGCCCATGTTGAGTCAGCCCATTCTGCCGCCTGGAGCGGACATGAAACTTCTATCACATCAGGATCGCAGCCGTTATTTACTGAAGTGTTGATAGACATAGATGTGTAAGTGTGATATGCCTTGAATCCTTGCGAAGCCAGCAAAATTTTTATCGTACCGTTTAAATCAGGATTCTGCGGCACGATGAAAGGGATATTTCTTATTTTAAAAAAATCCAGTACTGACAGCATATCGTCTCTTCCTGCAGAAGAAGAAAATAATGCATAGTTTTCACCTGCATACGGCAGACCGCTAGCCCCTGCCACCGTTCCGGAGGGGAGCTCCAACAGAGCTCCGCCAGGATTTCTGCCAAGCATGCGTACCGTCGAAAAAAGATTCTCCTTCAGCAAATCATGGCTGCGCGTTATCATTGAATCAGCTCCATAAAGATTGTAAGTATAGGCACGTAGCTTTATATTTTCGTAAGGAAACATATCTCAGCTTAAAGTGTAAGGCGGTGTCATTATTATGGCAAGGGGAATAAAAAAAATTACGTCTGGTGAAGGGATCAGTTTGGGGGATCAGAATAATCTCGAAGTATCCATTGGCACATTGATTGGAAAGCAAACTACAAAATCAGAAAAAAATATTGATACAGTTCAGAATGCAGCGGAGAAACGGGATGAATTTAGTCGCCGGACAGAGGATTCAATGCAGAAGGTCGGTAAAATTATACTTCAGCGCCAAAAAACAGGCCGCGGCGGAAAGGTTGTGACCGCTGTGATTTTTGCTAAAGGATCGGCGGTAAACCTGGAATACCTGGCTAAAGAAATGAGGAAAGGATTGGGCTGCGGCTCACACGTTGAAGAAGATATTGTAATACTGCAAGGAGACATAAGCGACAGGGCGGAAAAATGGCTTAAAGGAAAAGGAGTAAAAATCATAATCAGAGGCAATTAATCATAAAAATTAAGCATATTAGACAAAGTGAGATACGCTGAAACGATTACTGTCTACTGGCATCATAAGCATAGGTATTAGAAATTAAATTCCATATAGTCATATGTATTAAAGTGTGTGAGGATCCTGATATTTACTGATTAAAATTTTTAATCAGCAGATAAGGGAAGGCCAACAACGAAAGCCGCTGTAAGTCCCATGCAGATGTATTTATTACCTAATATAAGTACAGTCCTGAAATAAACTGATCATAGCAGCAGGAGAACGGACGGAATATGCAAGCACGGCAATTTAAGCAGGTTTTTAGTTGTGCGGGGCTTTTTAACTTAAGTGCCCGAGTCATCTATGCAAAAAAACCGCACAAAATATAAGATATTAAGTGCGGCTGGTAAAATTTATGCGGAGAACTGGTCCTCATTTTTTGATGAAGCTGTTATGGAAACACTGTTTACTGCGATTTATGCTGCAATGTCCATGTATATAATTGAATTTTCTGCATTATTGCGTTACTGGCAAAAAGATACATGATTTTCTGCAGCACAGATCAGTTCTCAAACAATATATTCGCCTTCAATGCGCGTTATGGCGTTGCCTCCGAACAATACCCTGCGGCTTTTAGAGGCCAGTTTGACAATATTGAATACGGTTCCGGCTCTCCCCTGCTCTATTGAAATATTGGAACCGTCCCATATCATGTTTTTTAACATGTAGCAGCCGAAAGCACTGTTGCCTGAACCTGTGGCCGGGTCTTCCAGATACCCGAATTTGGGGGCAAAGACCCTTGTGTGTGCAAAGGCGCTGCTGTCATCAGTTTCTTTTGAAAATACCAGAATTATATCGATATCATTTGCGATGCAGAATTTTTCAAGTACGGCTTTGTCCGGTGACATTGTTATTTCCTGTCTGAGTGAAATTACAGGAACTATAAGCGTTTTTAGCCCGGCATCAATTATGCCTGGCGGCAGCGAATCAGATATATCCTCTGATTCTATGCCAAGTGCCTCCGCAATTACATGGGCATCCGGCACTGTTTCAATGTATATCGGATCAGGCGCTGTTATATATATTGCATCCTCTTCGGGAATTTCATTGTAGACCGTGAGTGCTCCCTTTTTGCCCGTACTTATCTGCACCTGTTTTTTAGCAAGAAGGTCAGGTGAATTTTTGATCAGGCTGTACATGCATGCAACTGTGCCGTGTCCGCAGAATTCAACCTCACATTCGGAAGAATAGTAAAGAAGGGTATATCCTGCTCCGTTTTTGTGGCTGCAGAACACCACTTCTGAAACAAAACCCTCATGCTGCTTTGCAATAGCAAGCATTTCTTCGTTCGTCAAAGTTTCTCCGTCTTCAAGGTAGAAACATGCTGCCGGATTGCCTGCTGACTTTTCGGATGTAAATGCGTCGATTTTCTTGTATTTATAGTGTCTCATTATTTTGCCTCCCGAAATAACTTCATTTATACCTTATTAACCTGATACAAAACATATGCGTTATCTGTTGACAAGCCATACGCCGCTGATTATCATGGCTCCTCCTATGAAAAGCCACGGCGTAAAGCATTCCCCCACCAGGTAGTGTGCTACTATGGCCCCCGATATAGGCTGGAAAAACTGAAATATAACCACCCTTGCAACAGGAAATACAGATAAAGCACGAAACCAGAAAAGATAGGCAAGCGCCGACGAGAACAAGCCAAGGAAAAGAACGGCCCCCCATGTTTTCCATGTGAATGCCATTATGGCTGGAAAATCACAGCCGAGCACAATGCTGAGAGGAGTGCATAGTATAAGCGCAAAAAGCATTTCCCAGAAAATAACGAAGTTGGGAGATAAATTTGTTTTAAGCATTTTACGCGAGATTATAAGGAAAACAGCCCAGTTAAGAACAGAAAAAAGCATGATCATATCGCCGGTGGTACCGAACCCAGATGTCTGAGCCGTTTCTCTTACAGTCCCCATGCCTATAACCAGCAAGACCCCTATGATCGACAGCGATAACCCGAATAATCCGGAAACAGAAACTCGTTCTTTAAGAAAAATCCAGCCCAGGAGTGCAACCAGTGCAGGTGATGCTACCATCATCCAATTTGCATTCGCAGCTCCGGCGGTTTCCATTGCATAACTCTGAATGCCCTGATGGAATAATATTCCCTGGAATCCCATAATCAACAAAGGCCAGAACTCCTCTTTCTTTGGCATTCGCAGTGATTTATCAGCTATTACACCGGCAAGGAGGACAGGCATTCCTGTAAGCAGCCTGAGCCAGATAACGAGAATCGGTTCGGCCTGCCCTAAAGCATATTTTGTAGAAGCGAAGCTTCCTCCCCAGATGGTGACGGCTGCAAAAATAATTAAATAATCAATCGGCGGTATTTTTACCCGTTCTGCCCCGTCTGTTTTTGAAAAAGGCATTATACATATCCATCCTCAATTTTTGTTGGTATTTTAACAGCATCATTATAAGCAGAATGAAGTCACTTTTTGTTTACCAGCCATACCCCGAACATTATTGTCAGGCCTCCGGCAAAAAGCCATACGGTAAAGTGTTCACCAAGGAGCATATACGCGACTATAGCTCCGGCAAATGGCTGTAAAAACTGAAAAGCGACTATTTTTGCAACCGGCAGTACAGACAATCCCCTGAACCAGCAGAAATAAGCGGCGGCAGAAGCACCGATTCCAAGGAATATGACGGCACACCAGGTTTTTGCCGTGAATAGTGTTACAACGGAAATATCACAGCCCAGTGCAAAGACGAATACAGTTGAAAATATAAGAGAAAAAAACATTTCCCAGAAAAGGACAAAGCTGTAGGGAAGGTCATCCCTGAGGACTTTGCGTGAAAAAACCAGAAATATTGACCAGTTAAGCGATGAAAGAAGTATCAGCAGATCACCTACTGTGCCTGAACTGTGGCCGGAAACAGACGTTCTGACCATGCCTAGCTTGAGTACGGTTATAACGCCCAATGCTGAGAGCAGCAACCCTAAAAAACCTATGCCGGAAATACGCTCTTTCAGGAAAATCCATCCAAGGATCGCTACAAAAGCCGGTGAACAGATTATTATCCAGTTTGCAGTTGCGGCGCTTGCCGTTCTCATTGCGTAATTCTGCAGGGCAAGCACAAGGAATATGCCTTGGAAACCCATTATAAGCAGGGGGAAAAATTCCTTTTTTTCTGGTAAACGAAAGGACTTTTGAAGAACGGAACCTGCAAAAAGGACAGGGACGCATATCATCATACGAAGCCACAAAACCACCATCGGATGTGCCTGTCCCACCGCAATTTTCATTCCGACAAAACTTGCGCTCCAAATTATTATGGAGAACAGGACTGCAATATAATCCAATGCTCCCGCTGTTTTTACCGAAACAATATTTTTACCGGACATAGCGGATCTCTTCTTTCCATATAAGCAAAACGTGTAGAGAAAACAGTATGCAGCATATTGTAACATCATGGATGATGGTGTGAAATATACCGCAGATCCTGAAAACAGCTTTTAAACGATATCTCTCTGAAATATGCGTGACCAAAAAAATTAGAAGTAGAATTTATATATCCGGACTCTACAACAATTTGCCGTCAAATAGCATTTTATAGGTATGTATGTAAAATATATTGTCTGTAGTGATAAAATTTAATTAAGGCATGATAAATTATTACAAATAAACATCTGGCGGTGCAATTATATGCTGACAAGGACATGTAAAAAAGAAATAATCCGCATGTTCAGCGACGGTTCCTGTGAAAAGATACAGGATGATATGGTTTTGGAAAAAAGTATTACCCTTCAGGTCGACGGAAAACCTGATGCTGCTGCAGTGTTTACGCCGGGAGAAGAAGAACTGTGGGCCCTTGGCAATCTTTACTGCCGCAGGATGATACGCGGCATCGAAGATATCCGGTCGCTGGCAGTTGCTTACGATAAGGTAATTGTTGAACTAAATTATAAAAATTACCGATGCGGATCCGAATGCAATGGCAGTGCAGGCAGCAAGGTTTTTATACCTATCGACTGGCAAATATCATTAAAATCAATAATGGACGGGATTGACTGGATTGCTGAGGATCCTTTGTTTAAGCAGGTCGGAAGTGTCCATGTCGCAGCAATATTGTCACCTGACGGGGAAAAACTTTATCGGACCGAGGATATAGGGCGTCATAATACTGTCGATAAAGCGGTGGGATGGCTGCTTAAAAATAATATGAATCCGGGCGGGGCAGCCTTGTTAACATCAGGAAGACTGCCTGAAGATATGGTGATGAAGGGGCTCGGAGCAGGCATCCCCTTGATGGCCAGTATTTCTGCCCCTACGCTGCAGGGAGCTGCGGCGGCACAGGCAGGCAATATGACTTTGGTGGGATTTGCCAGAAACGGCAGGTTTAACGTATACAGTATTCCTGAGCGTATAAAAAAATAAGGCAAATGAAACAGTCAAGGAGTGGATCTCAATGTTGGAGGATCTGTCCGCGCATGTTCTTGATATTGCGGAAAACAGTGTCATGGCCGGAGGAACGGTCATTGTTATCGAAATAACGGAGGATATGTTGAATGACATGCTTATATTCTCTGTGGAAGATAACGGAAAGGGAATGACCGACGAATATGCGTCAAAGGTAACTGATCCTTTCACTACAACCAGAACGACGAGACGCGTAGGAATGGGGCTTCCTTTTTTAAAACAGTCGGCCGAACTTTGCGGCGGCGGCCTCTGCATAAAATCGAAGGTCGGCATAGGCACAAAAATTATTGCAACTTTCAGATACAGCAGTGTTGACAGACCGCCTTTAGGGGATATGCCTGCGACGATAATGACCCTGGTGATGGGTTCTCCTGGGATAAACTGGATATACAGGCATAAAACTGAAAAGGGTGAATTCGTTCTGGATACTAATGAAATAATTACTGCCCTTGACGGGGATGCAGAAATGCTGCGTTCTGCGGATGTAGGCCTCTGGCTCAGGCAATATGTAAAAGAAGGTCTGGACAATATAGGATACAGCGGAGTCTGAAAATATCAAAATAGAATTAATTTGTCAGTGATGTGCAGATAAATTGATATAAAATGAACTAGCTGCCGGCAGAGCTTGTTATTTTTTGCGCAAGAAAGTAGAATATATGCCAGACCATATGTAGTATTACTAAAGTCTTATGGGAGGATGTTCAAAATGAATCTGAATGAAATTGCAGAAATGACCAGTGCCGAGGTTATTGCGAGCGGGAAGGACCTTGGGGAGATATCCGTTCCCAATGCATATGCCTGTGACCTTATGAGTGATGTCCTTGCATTCTGTTCACCCGGTTCCCTTCTTTTGACAGGTCTTACCAATCTGCAGATTATCCGGACAGCACAGATGCTTGACCTTCCTGCAATAGTATTTGTAAGAGGGAAGATCCCGCTTGAGGAAACAGTCAATCTTGCAAAAGAAAACGGGATACCTATAATGCTTACAAAATTAAGTATGTATGAAGCTTGTGGCATTCTTTACGCGAGGGGGCTGAAGCCCTGTTACGTGCCTCAGCAGGGAGCATAGAAAAGTGACCGCTCCTGTATGTATGGAATACAGGATTGAGGGCAATGATTATATGGAAGCAGGTGCTGCGTCCAATAATATAAAGAACACCCTCAAAATGCTGGGCATAAGGTCTGATATATGCAGAAGGGCTGCAGTTATAACATATGAAGCGGAAATGAATCTGGTAATACATGCCGACGGCGGGATTCTGAAGGCTGTGATTTCGGAAGACCGGCTTGTTATATCTGCAGAAGACAATGGTCCGGGGATACCTGATATAGAAAAAGCAATGACGGCCGGATATTCGACAGCATCGGATCAGGCCAGGGAAATGGGATTCGGAGCAGGAATGGGGCTTCCGAATATAAAGCGCAACAGCGACATCTTCGAGATAGAATCAGTTCCAGGCAAAGGGACAAAGCTCACGAGTACTTTACTTTTTAATCAATAAAAACGGCAGGCATTTAAAATAAACATCAGACGGAATGTCCTGCTGTTTCTGTGTCTTCAATTATATCCGACGGCGTAAGTCAAAAAAGAGAATATCCGATATTTTTAAAATGACTTTCCGCCTTTTTTCAAATAAGCAGGATGATCTGGTAACGTAAGCTGTTATAAAAGGGAGTTGAATGCATGATACACAGTGTAAAGATTTCAAAAGAAGCCTGCCAGGGCTGTGTTAACTGCATCAGAGTATGCCCTACGGAAGCCATACGTGTTGTTGACGGCGAAATAAGCATCATAGCGGAGCTGTGCATAGACTGCGGAGAATGCCTGCGTTCATGCGGACGTAAGGCTCTTGGAATAGACGAGGATGACTGGAACAGGATAAAGGAGTCTTCACGGGCGGTTGTTATAGCCGATCCGGTATTTTTCTCACAGTTCAGCCATTACAGACAGCCTGAAGCGCTGGAGAAGGTATTATCATCGCTTGAGCTGAAAGTCCTGATTGATGAGGAAGAGGAAGCGTTCGACCTTTCCGCATATGCGACAGCACAGCTTATCAACAGATCGACAAAAGCCTCGCTGCCTTTGATCTCGGTTTATTGTCCCTCTGTGCTCCGCATGATACAGCTAAGATTCCCGGAACTTCTTGCGAGGGTGATACCGATATCGTCTCCGCTTGAAATGGCGGCAGATCTCTGGAAAATGAGGACCAACAGCGATTCCCCGATAACATTGCTTGCTCCGTGTCCTTCAAAAATAACTATGGTTCGTGAGCCTCAGGGCAGGGAGCGCTCCCCTATAAACTGCGGAGTGACTGTAAGGCGTGTGGCGCGCGGCATAATGGCCGCAGGGGATGTAATGCCTGAAGGTGTCAACGGAATTCTGAAAAGAAACAACAGGTGGGTACAGTGGGCCAGACGAGGCGGAGAATCGCGTCATGTCCAGGCTTTTTCCGACAGAAAGCTGACAATCCTTGCTGTTTCTGGAATGCGCAATACCTTGGATATCCTGCAGGAACTTGAACTGGGAAGACTTCGCGGCGTAGATTTTATTGAATGCCGGGTGTGCGACACCGGATGCGTTGGCGGGATAGGGACCGCGGATTCCCGTTTTCTTGCTAATCTGCGTCTCAGTAATATAGAAACAAACTGGGATGTTTCCGAAAAGGAACTTGCTCGTGTAGAAGAACTTTATGCTATGGATCTGTGGCCTATCCAGAAAGAATACAGCCCGCGCCCGCGTCTTCCTCTTTCCGATAATGTTGCTGATGCTATGGTGAAACTGCAGCAAATGAAAGAGATATACAACGGTTTGCCCCACATAGACTGCGGCTCGTGCGGACGGCCTTCCTGCCAGGCTATGGCTGAAGAGATAGTTCGGGGACACGGCGCTGTAACTGACTGCATATTCAAGCTCAGAGAAGGAATAGCTACTCTGGCTAATAAAATAGTTGCATTGTCGGAATCCCAGCTGCATACCCTTAAAAGAAAGGATGTAGAACATTGAGAATCGAAGAGCTCTGTAAATCACTTGATGCGGAAATTTTCAATGCAGGCGACATTGACAGGGATGTGGACAAGGTAATTGTAGGCGACCTTCTAAGTTTCATTATGGGCACAGCATCTGAAGGTTCTGTCTGGGTCACTATACAGGCGCATCTTAATGTCGCTGCCGTTGCTGTCCTAAAGGATCTTCCAATGATTGTAATCGCCGCGGGACGAAATGCACCGCAGGATCTTATAGATCGCTGTATAAAAGAAAATATTTGTCTTGTTTCAGTAAAAAGCACACTGTACGGCACATGCTGCAAAATGGCCGGACTAGGTTTCGGGGAATAGCACAGCCATTGCTTAGATCGTTCTGGGTTGATCTCCATATACACACGGCGCTGTCTCCATGCGGCGAATTGGAAATGGGCGCGCCTGATATAGTAGCGAAAGCATTGGATGCCGGAATAGATATAATAGGAATAGCAGACCATAACACCTGCGATAATTTCCCTGGCATTTATGAAGCAGCTGCAGGCCGTCCTGTCGTTATTCCATGCATAGAAACGCAAAGCTCTGAAGATATACATATATTGTGTATTTTCCCGGAATATAAAAATGCACTGCAATATAAAGATTGGCTTTGGAAAAAGATCAGGCCTATAAAAAATGATGTTGATCTGTTCGGCTATCAGGTTGTTGTAGATGCGAAAAATAACATATTAAGGGAAGAAGACACGCTGCTGATTCAGGGAGCCGGTTATGAGGTCGACCAGATAGTAACTGAGGTCCACAGCAATGGAGGACTTGCCGTACTCGCGCATGTTGACAGGCCATCATTCTCATATCCTGTCGTTCTTGGTCCGATCCCTGCTGATTACAAGGCTGATGCATTTGAACTGTCATGCAGGATAAACTCTGATCAAGCTGCGGAATGGCGCGCAAAATATCCTGGGAGGACATTCATAAGGTCATCCGATTCACACAGACTTGACGGTATTTCACGAAACAACTGTACCAAAATGCTGCTTGAAGAACCGACATTTGATGAAATAAGGAAAGCTATAAACAATATTGACGGACGCCGCGTGTTCTGGCCATGGGGGTAGTGTTTTTTTGCCCCCTGATGGGCTTATCGGTGATAAAGACATGATAGATACAATTGATATAGCGGTTAACAAAATGATTAAAGATTTTTATTCAGATACAAGCAAAAACATCCCGCCTAATACCCCTTCTCCCCTAAGAAAAACAAATTTTTACTTAAAACCTGATTTTTAAGCACTTGTCCTTATCAGCCTGTCAGATAATTTTTTATCACGCAGCAGCGCCGTGCTGATTTTTTGTATTCAGGCATCATACAGAAAAAACGCACTGTTTTTTTGATTGGAAAATTTCATTCATATGCCGCTTTCTCAGACAGCCCTATTTTTGCGAGGTCATGAGGGGTATTCAGGTTGAAGAAAGAGTCACTATAGTTTTTGTACTCCCTCAATATATCTTCTTTTACTATCGTAAGGCGTATATCATCGTAAAACTGCTTGATCTTCCGGTCTTCCCTTGCAAGCGCCGCATCTACCGGCATTTTGCATGAACGCCTGTAGAAGGCGTGCAGCGGTTCGATATAACCGCCTATTTCTGCTGCAACGGCATCAGTGTAACAGCTGCAGAAATTATACATGGCGCGTATAACTTTCTCTTGCGGCACAGGCATATCGCAGCCGAGAAGAAACCCCCACTCTTCTTTCATGCATGTCAATCCTCTGTAGAGTCCCTCAAGTGGGCCGTGACCGTAATGCCGGTCTTCAATAAGAATAATCCCCCATTTATTGATTAGTCCAGCGAGGTATTTTTCGGCCGCTCTTACTTCGCCTGGTCCTACAAGGAGCACAATTTCATGGAACAGAAAAGAGATCCTGGTCAAAATTCTTTCCAATAATAAAACCCCGCCGATCTCAAGGTAAAGTTTGTTTTTTCCTCCCATACGTGAGCCCTGTCCTCCTGCAAGCAGGAGCAGCGAAGCATTGATACTGCCCCTGGAATTTTCACTCGGAAGGCCTGTAGAAATTCGGTTTATATTTCTGCAGTTGAATAACGCAGCCATAAATAAACGGTTATTTATTCTCTTTCTTGAGAGATCCGGAAAAAACTATATAGTAAAGAACCGGCACAAATAATATGCCGCCGATCATATTGCCTATCGTCACCGGAATAATGTTGCCCCAATAGCCGGATATTGTTAGTTTTGCAAGCTTTTCAGGAAGGACGGATGCCATTTGGACAGTGGCAGGGTCTCCGTTTTTTATGAACAGGCCGAGGGCCAGGAAATACATGTTTGCAATGCTGTGTTCAAAACCCATAGCTACAAAAGCTGACACGGGGATAAGACAGCAGATGTACTTGCTTATTACGTCCATTGCGGAAAATGACATCCAGACAGCCATAACGACCAGCCAGTTGCACAGTATGCCGCGGAATATCATCTGGCTGGTTGTAAGATTGACTTTTGCGACGGCTATTTTAAGGGCGTTCACGCCGCATGCTTCCCCTGCAAGTCCGGTTCTGTATACCAGCCATGCAACTACTACGGAACCGATGAAGTTTGCAATGTATACAACCACAAGGTTTTTAGCTAAGGCCGCCGTTGATACACATCCCGAAAGCACGCCTATCGGCATAAGGCAGTTTCCTGTAAAAAGTTCTGCGCCGCCTATAACTACAAGCATGAGTCCCAAAGTAAAAACTACCCCGCCAATCAATTTGGAAAACCCTATACCCATGTATTGCGCTGTGTCCTGAGTCACAGTTGTCATAAGGAAGCCGCCGAAAGCAATATAAGCACCAGCAAGAAATCCCATTATCAACATTGCTCTGACTGGCATGTTACCTTTTGCCGCTGCAGCATCACATGCATTTTTAGCAATTTCGAAAGGTGGCTTGAAGTTCATTTTTTTGATGCCTCCGGTTTTTATCTGTTAAACGGACAATATTGTACGCCGGATATTTAATTTATTACACGCATAAGCACTTATCTTTTGAAATTTTTACGGCGCTGATCTTAAAACCCGGTGTCTCGGATGTAGGATCCCAGACAGAGGCAGTAAGCAGATTAGCAGAAGCTTCACCGAAATGGAACGGCAGAAAAAGCATTTTTTCAGGAACAGCATCTGTTATCATGGATCTGCCTGCAACTGCACCGCGGCGAGATGCCACCGTTATCCTTTCCCCGTCCTTTATGCCGAGAGCCTCAGCATCAGAAGGGTGTATCTCGATATATAACTCCCTGACAAATTTGCCTGTAGCGCTTCTGCGGCTCATTGAACCCGAATGATAATGATATAGGTTTCGCCCTGTTGTTGCAAGGAATGGATATTCCTTGTCCGGCCACTCATAGGGCGGCTCCCAGTCACACGGCGAAAAAGCCGCTTTACCGTCCGGTCTGGAAAATTTCTCGGTGTGCAGCACAGGTGTTCCGGGATGTCCTGTATCTGGACATGGCCACTGAAGGTATCCAATTTTAAGGCGTTCATAGGTTATGCCGCTGTATGCAGCATTAAATTTTCTGATATCGTTGAACACGTCCTCTGCCGTAAAAAATTCCCAGGGATGTCCGAAACGTTTAGCCAGTTCAACAAAAACGGTCCAGTCATCTCTTGCTTCACCAGGAGGATCGACAGCTTTATTCAGCATCTGCACGGCACGTATAGTATTCGTGCAGGTTCCGTTTTTTTCAGGCCAGCATGCTGCAGGAAGCACAACATCTGCAATCTGCGCTGTTTCCGTCAGGAAAATATCCTGTACAACCAGCAGATCAAGGTTCTTAAGAGCCTTTGCCACGTGGTTTGTATCCGCATCAGTAACCATAGGATTTTCTCCCATTATATAGAGAGCTTTAAGTTCTCCTCTGGCTGCCGAATCCATCATTGTTGCCACGGATAGGCCTGTTTGTCCTCCCTGAGGGATTTCGCATCCCCATAGTTTTTTAATTTTTTCAACTGCTTGAGGCAGCCCGACCTTGAGATAACCGGGCAGGACGGCAGGCAGACAGCCCACGTCGCATGCACCCTGAACGTTGTTTTGTCCGCGGAGAGGGTTGACTCCTGTTCCGGGGCGCCCCAGCATCCCGCATAAAAGCGCAAGATTGCAGCAGCTCCTGACATTGTTCGTTCCATTCGTATGCTGAGTGATACCCATTGCATAGAAAATCGCTGAGTTCGGCCCTGCTGCGTATATGCGCGCGGCATCCCTGATAATTTCAGCAGGAACGCCGGAGATATTTTCAGCATATTCAGGAGTATATTTGGCTACAATAGATTTAAGCTGATCGAATTTATCAGTACGGCTGTTTATAAACCTTGAGTCATGCAGGTTCTCATTAATTATTACGTTCATCATGCCGTTAAGAAGAGCTACGTCAGAACCGCTTTTCTGGCGTATCGACACTGTGGCAAGCCCATGCAGCTCTATTCTGCGAGGGTCGCATACTATAAGTTTTGCACCCTTCCGGACCCGCTCCTTGATCATCGAACCAATTACAGGATGGGCTTCAGTGGTGTTGGACCCTATAACAAGAATCGAATCCGCGTATTTGATTGAATCATAGTCGTTAGTCATTGCTCCGCTTCCAAAGGTCTCCCCGAGACCTGCAACAGTAGCGGAGTGTCAGAGATGGGCACAGTGATCCACATTATTAGTGCCCATCACCTCCCTTGCAAATCGCTGCATGAGATAATTATCTTCATTGGTGCAGCGGGCTGATGAAATAAATCCCGTCTTGCCCATATTCGTCATGAGTCCTTTTGCTATCCTGTCCAGGGCTTCATCCCAGGTTGCTTTTCGGAAATAGCCGTTTTCTTTTATTAAAGGTGTTTTAAGCCTGTCCGGATGATGTACGAACTCCCATGAAAAGCGACCCTTCACGCAGGTTCGTCCTTTATTGAGAGACTTCATGTCGGTGTGGTCCGACGTAACATTCGCGATTTTTCCGGTTTTTTCGTTAACCTGTACAAGAAGTTCACAACCGACACCGCAGTATGCGCAGACAGTCTTTGTCGTTTTTAGCTCCCATGGACGTCCCTTGCCCAGAGAAGGTTTTTCATAAAGGGCCCCTACCGGACACACTGCTACGCACTGACCGCAGAATTTGCAGTCAGAGTGTTCAAGGTCCCTTCCCACCGGCGGCCGGACTGCTGTTGCAATGCCTCTGTTCTGAAAATCTATTGCGTGATACTGGGCATGCTGATCGCATACACGTATACAGCGTCCGCACAGGATACATTTATTCAGGTCGCGGATATAAAACGGATTTCCGTCGTCAAGTTTATGTTCCCTGCAGGTATCGCCTTCCTCCCGGAAAGGAGAGCGGTCTATTCCAAGGTCGTATGCTATAGACTGAAGTTCGCATTTGCCGTTGCTGCTACAGCTGAAGCAGTCAAGGGGATGCCTAATGAGTAAAAGTTCAATGACAGCTTTTCTTGCCGTCCTGACCTTATCGCTCTCGGAGTTGATTACCATTCCATCCGTGATCGGGGTGGAACATGCGGTCATAAGTTTGGGGCTGCCCTCCACTTCTACAAGGCAGATACGGCAGGCCCCTGCTATTTCAAGCGCAGGGTGCTCGCATAGTACAGGTATATGTATTCCGGCGGTCCTTGCGGCCTGGAGTATGGTCATGCCTTGCTGAAAAGTAACGGTCCTTCCGTTTATCGTCGCGTTAGCCATATCATTCCTACCTCATTCCTATTTTTTCCCGATTGCCTGAAACGGGCAGATTTCTATGCAGACGCCGCACTTTATGCATCTTCCCCTGTCTATTGCATGCGCTTGTTTCACTGTTCCTGAAATTGCGCCGGCAGGACATGCCTTGACGCACATTGCGCATCCTCTGCATTTTACCTGGTCTATCGATATGTCCAGCAAATCCTTGCATGCGCCTGCAGGGCATCTTTTTTCATTTATATGCGCGTCGTATTCATCCCTGAAGTAACGAATCGTTGTTAGGACAGGATTTGGAGCGGTTTGTCCCAGTCCGCAAAGTGAGGCCGTCCTGATTTGGGTCCCAAGGTAAATAAGGTCGTCTATATCTTCTTTACGGCCTTTCCCTTCTGTTATACGCCGGAGAATATCCAGCATTTTTTTTGTCCCTTCACGGCAGGGGATACATTTTCCGCATGATTCACGCTGTGTAAATTCGAGGAAAAACTTAGCCATATCTACCATGCAGGTTTCCTCATCGACAACGACAAGTCCGCCTGATCCCATTATCGCGCCTGCCGCTGTCAGCGATTCATAGCTGATAGGTATATCAAGGTGCTCTCTTGTAAGACATCCACCTGATGGGCCGCCTATCTGAACCGCCTTGAATTTCTTATTTCCGATAATACCACCGCCTATATCGAAGACTACTTCACGTATGGTCGTCCCCATCGGCACTTCGACCAAACCAGTGTTGTTGACTTTGCCCGTAAGCGCGAACACCTTTGTTCCGCGTGACTTTTCATATCCGTAGGATGAATACCATTCTGGTCCGTGCAAGATTATCTGTGCTACGTTTGCCCATGTTTCAACATTGTTTATATTGGACGGCTTCTGCCACAGACCCTTTACAGCCGGAAACGGCGGGCGTGGACGAGGCGTGCCTCTCCTGCCTTCGATTGAATTCATAAGGGCCGTTTCTTCACCGCATACAAAGGCTCCGGCGCCCTCCTTGACGTGCAGTGTGAAATTGAAACCTGTTCCAAGGATATTTTCTCCGAGCAGCCCGTATGCTTCAGCATCCGCTATGGACTTAAGCAGGCGTTTGATAGCAAGCGGATATTCGGCCCTGCAGTAGATATATCCTTCGTCTGAACCCATTGCGTATGCACCTATAGCCATTCCTTCTATTATTGAATGCGGGTCTCCTTCGAGCAGCGAGCGGTCCATGAAAGCTCCCGGATCGCCTTCGTCAGCATTGCATATTACATATTTTTTAGGTCCGGGTGATTTCGCGCAGAACATCCACTTCATGCCTGTCGGGAAACCGCCGCCGCCGCGGCCGCGCAGTCCGGAAGCCGTTATGTCATTAACGACCTGTTCAGGTGTTTTTTCAGTCAGAGTTTTAGCCAAAGCCTGATATCCGTCCATCGCGATATATTCATCCAGTGAATCCGGGTTAATATACCCGCAGTTTCGCAGTGCTATGCGTACCTGCTTTCTGTAAAAAGGCAGATCCCTGTAATGAGGTACCATCTGAGCAGTAAGAGATTCCTTTTGCAGCAGCCGTTTTACTATGCGTCCCTTAAGAAGATGTTCTGCAACTATTTCTTTTGCATCTTCTGTGTTCACGTGAGTATAAAAGGTGCCTTCAGGATAAATTACAACAATAGGCCCGGCCTCGCACATTCCATGACAGCCGGTCTGAATAACATCTATCTCTTTTTCAAGGAAATTTGCCTTGATATTCTTGAGCAGTGTTTCAATTATCTGCGCTGATCCGCCTGAGATACATCCCGTACCGCCACACACGAGTACGTGGCTTCTAAAACATGCCATGCTCATGATCCTCCTATTCGGGCCTTCCGATAACTTTGTCCTCTACTACATTGCCGTTTACCAAGTGCTGCTTTATGATGCGCTGAACATATCCTGGCTTTAAATTTCCATATGTAACCCTTGGCTCGCCGGGACGTACTATATCCATAAGGGGTTCATTCTGGCACATCCCTATGCAGCCTGTTGTTTCTATGGAAACATCCTTGAGGCCGCACCGCGCTATTTCTTCCATTGCAGCTTCCATTATTTTTCTGCCGCCCGCCGCTATTCCGCATGTGCCCAGCCCGATTATTATTCGGTAAGTGCATTCATGGCGAGCAGAAATTTCTGCTATGGCCATTTCCCGTAATTTTTTTAATTCGTCCGGGTTTGTTAATTTAGGCATATTATTTTTATCTCCGGTCATTCATATTTTGCGAGCATTTCATGAATTTTGTCGGTTGACAGACGTCCGTGTGTCTCATCATCGACCATTACACATGGTGCCAGGCCGCAAGCGCCTATACAGGATACCGGTTCCAGTGTGAACCTGAGGTCAGGTGTTGTGGCTGAAAGATCTGAGAGGCCAAGTTCTGATTTAACTCGTTCAAGAATCCCTAAACTCCCTCTGACATGACAGGCAGTACCGCGGCAAACCCGTATAATATGCCTTCCGCGCGGTTCAAGATGGAACTGTGCGTAAAATGTTGCAACCCCATATAGCTCGGCAAGAGGAACTTTCGTTTCTTCCGATATTACTTCCATTGCCTTGTCAGGCAGATAGCCGAAAGCATGCTGTACCTCCTGCAGAATCGGGATGATACTCCCCTTTTTCCCATTCCACCGAGCTGTTATATTTTTAGTTTCCGGCACAAAAATTTCTGGTTCTGCGGACACCGGTGTTTCCCCCTTCAGCTGCTTTTGCCGTTATTTGTAATGGGTCCATTTTATTATATGGTGATACAGCGATGACAGTACACATTTGCCTGTTCAGGTATCCAAAGTATGAATTTATTAATGATGGACCTGAATTACCGGACATTATTCATAAAGCACAGACGATCTTTATACTGCAGTATATAATTTTTCAAAAAACAGCAAGAATTTGCTTAAAGCCGGTTTCTTTAATGCCGATACTATTTTTTATTTAATAAAGTACCCTGCTGTTTATCAATAATATTATAATGACAATGTGCAATTGAAAAATTAAAAACATGCAGGCGTTATTTATTATTCAGCTGTTTAAATCAGTAATTCATCATATAAATAAACCATATATCTCTTACGCTGCAAAAGTATTATCAGGATTTTATTATCACAGGTGAAAAACGCAGAGGATAATTTATTGGAGAAAGATAAGCAACCGCCTAAATCAAAAAGTCTAAATAATAAAAAAATTACATCTATTAATATCATTTTATAAACAGGTAAACAAAACTATTACCATAATACAAAAAAATAGACACATACTATATATTTTACGCACCATGCCGTTATGGGCAAAAATACTTAAATTCAATAGACAGCTACCGGTTAATTGTGGTTTTTTTATTTTAGCTTGCCACGTTCTGCTTCACAGGTATATAATAAACCTGCTTTGCGTATTTTTTCGCAAGCGTGACCGACAATATCGTAAAGTCGGAATATGAGCCTTTGCAAGAGGCTCATATTATGTGTGTAAATTTACAACAATATCGCAACACATCACTATTTACACTTTCCGGGCGGGAGGGTCCGGGAAGAAAACAAGGAGGGTGCGTTTTATGGTAGAGACAACGTCGGAAAAGACGTGGGAGCAGTTAACTCAGCTCCTCGACAAATACCGCGGCACAAGAGGAAGTGTAATCCCCGTGCTACAGCAGGCACAGGACATTTTCGGATATCTTCCGAAGGATGTTCTTATTAAAATCAGCAAAGAGATCAACGTGCCTATCAGTCAAGTCTTCGGGGTTGTAACCTTTTATGCCCAGTTCCATCTTGAACCGCGCGGAAGGAACATCATCCGCTCTTGCCAGGGAACAGCATGTCACGTCCGTGGTGCGAAAGCTGTACTTAAGGCTATCAGAGACCAGCTTGGCCTAGAGGATGGACAGGTCACGACCAATGATCTCAAATTTACGGTCGAAACCGTTGCGTGTATCGGAGCCTGCGGCTTGGCACCGACTTTCATGGTAAATGATGATACACACGGCAGACTTACTCCCGAATCCGTAGGTCCTATCCTGGAAATGTACAAATAACTTCAGGTTGATGAAAGGGAGGAACTTAAATTATTATGAATAAAATTACAAGCCTTGAAGACCTTCGTAAAATAAAAGCAGCTTCTCAGGAAAAGACAGAAGCAAGAAAAAACAATGATACCCAGATCATCATAGGTATGGGAACATGCGGGATCGCAGCAGGTGCCCGCGCTGTCATGACCGCCGTGCTGGAGGAGCTTGCCAAGCGCAACCTTACAAATGTAGCAGTGCTGCAGACAGGCTGCATCGGCATGTGCCAGAAAGAGCCCCTTCTTGATGTCGTTCGCCCTGGCGAGGACAGGGTTACTTATGGTCCTGTGAAGCCGTCGGATGTTCCGCGTATAATTGCCGATCATCTGGTGAACGGCGTAGTTGTTGAGGATCTTGTAGTAGCCAAGATCCCCAATAAAGAATAGGTCGAGGGGAGGAATTTTTATGGCTCTTGCTAGAGCGCACGTACTCGTTTGCACCGGGACAGGATGCACGGCTTCCGGAGCAAGAGATATCCTTGCAAAATTCGGAGAAGAAATTAAAGCAAAAGGACTCGATAAAGAAATAAGCGTAGTAGAAACAGGGTGTCAGGGTTTCTGCGAAGGCGGTCCTCTTGTAATAATTTATCCTGAAGGTACTTTTTATACACATGTAAAGGTTGAAGATGTTGCGGAAATAGTTGAGGAGCATCTTCTCAAGGGAAGAGTGGTCGGCCGTCTTCTCTTCAAGGAACCCATGACTGCCGAAAAAGTGCCGAATTACAGTGACATCGGTTTCTATAAGAAACAGCACCGTCTCGTGCTCAAGAACTGCGGTCACATCAACCCCGATTCACTTGAAGAATATATCGGTGCTGAAGGTTATGAAGCGCTTGCAAAAGTTCTTCTTACCATGACACCGGAGCAGGTCGTAGAAGAAATGAAAAAGACAGGTCTTCGCGGCCGCGGCGGCGGCGGTTTCCCGACAGGCATGAAGTGGATGTTCTGCGCGAAATCACCGGGGCCCAAAAAATACATAATCTGCAATGCGGACGAAGGAGATCCGGGTGCATTTATGGACCGTTCCCTGCTTGAGGGAGATCCCCATGCAATACTTGAAGGAATGGCAATAGGGGCCTATGCGATCGGATCAGACGAAGGATACATATACTGCCGCGCAGAGTATCCTCTGGCCATAAAACGCCTCAAACAGGCCATTTCGCAGGCTGAGGAAGCAGGACTTTTGGGTCAGAACATACTCGGGACAGGATTCAACTTTTCCCTTCATATAAAAGAAGGCGCAGGTGCATTTGTCTGCGGTGAAGAGACTGCCCTTATGGCCTCAATCGAGGGCAGACGCGGAATGCCCCGCCCGCGCCCGCCGTTCCCGGCAGTGAAAGGTCTCTGGGATAAGCCTTCAAATATAAACAATGTCGAAACATTTGCAAATGTCCCATATATATTCAGGGTTGGGGCAGAAGAATATGCAAAGCTCGGAACTGAAAAATCAAAGGGCACCAAGGTGTTCGCACTTACTGGAAAAATCAACAATACAGGGCTTGCCGAGGTTCCGATGGGCATAACAATGCGCGAGATCATCTTTGATATCGGCGGAGGCATCATCGGCGGCAAGAAGTTCAAAGGTGTGCAGATAGGCGGGCCGTCAGGCGGATGCATGCCTGAACAGCTTCTTGATACACCGATAGACTATGACTCGCTCATAGCTGCCGGAGCAATGATGGGTTCCGGAGGACTGGTCGTCATGGACGAAGATACCTGTATGGTCGACCTTGCAAAATTCTTCCTTACATTCACACAGTCGGAATCATGCGGGAAATGCACACCATGCCGTGAAGGGACAAAGCGCATGCTTGAGATCCTCACCGCCATTACCGAAGGCAGAGGCCAGGAAGGCGATGTTGAGAAACTGGAAAGACTTGCAAAATCGATAAAGGCCGGTGCCCTATGTGCCCTCGGACAGACGGCTCCAAATCCGATCCTTTCGACGCTCCGCTACTTCAGAGACGAGTACGATGCACATATCAGGGATAAGAAATGCCCGGCAGGTGCTTGCACGGCCCTCATTGGCTATAAAATCACGGCCGACTGCAAGGGCTGCGGTCTCTGTAAGAAGGTCTGCCCTGTCGATGCAATTTCCGGGGAAATGAAAGGGCAGCATACAATAGACCCGAACAAGTGCATAAAATGCGGCGCATGCATGAGCAAGTGCCCGTTCAAGGCAATCGTTCGCGGATAATCTGGGTAGTGGAAGGGGAGAAAAACATATGGAACTCGTTAAGGTTACTATAGACGGCAAAACTGTATCAGTACCAAAAGATTACACTGTAATTGAAGCAGCCGCCATGGCCGGAATCCGTATACCTCAGCTTTGCTACCATCCCGAGCTGAGCAAGGAAGGCGCATGCCGCGTCTGTCTGGTTGAAATAGAAGGAGCCCGCGCACTTGGCGCCGCATGTGTATATCCGGTGGGGGACGGAATGATTGTTCATACAAATACTCCGCTTATCCGCGAGACACGCAAGGCAGTCGTCGAACTGCTCCTTGCAAACCACCCGATGGAATGCCTTACATGCCAGAAAAACAACAATTGTGAACTGCAGACGATCGCAGCAGATCTTGGCATTCGTGAAATTCCATATACAGGAGAAAAACGTAATGCAGAAAAAGATGCTTCCAACCCAAGCCTTGTCCGCGACCCGAATAAGTGCATCCTTTGCGGACGCTGCATCAGGGCATGTCATGAACACCAGGGCCTTGACGTTTACGCTTTTGTAAACCGCGGCTTTAAAACCCTGGTTGAGCCGGCTTTCAGCTACGGGCTGGATGAAGTTACATGCTCATACTGCGGACAGTGTGCAGCGGTATGCCCGACAGCAGCTATTTGTGAAAAGGATGACACGGAAGAAGTCTTCGCTGCGCTTGGCAATCCGAACAAATATACAATTGTACAAACAGCTCCCGCGACACGCGTTGCACTTGGTGAAGCGCTGGGTCTTCCGGCAGGGGAAATTGTCACCGGCAAGATGGTGGCCGCTTTACGCAGACTGGGCTTTGATAAGGTCTTTGACACCGACTTTACGGCTGACCTTACGATAATGGAAGAAGGACATGAATTTCTCCACCGCGTACTCAACGGAGGGACTCTTCCAATGATCACATCCTGCTCACCTGGCTGGATCAATTTTATAGAAATGAAGTATCCCGACCTTCTGCCGAACCTGTCGACAGCGAAGTCACCGCAGGGTATGTTCGGCGCACTTGCCAAGACATACTGGCCAGAAACACAGGGCATCCCTGTCGAGAAGATCTTCAGTGTTTCGATCATGCCATGCACGGCAAAGAAGTCGGAGCGTATACGTCCGCAGCTTCAGAGCAATCCGGGAATTCCTGATGTTGACGCCGTTCTTACCACACGTGAACTAGCAAGAATGATAAAGAACGCAGGCATCGACTTTAAGAACCTTCCCGAAGAGGAGTATGACAGTCCTCTTGGCAGCTCAACCGGCGCCGCTGTAATTTTCGGTGCGACGGGCGGAGTCATGGAAGCAGCGCTGCGTACGGTATATGCCGTACTCAACGAAGGCAAGGATATTCCAGGAATCAACTTTACACCGGTACGCGGGATGGAAGGTATAAAAGAAGCCAGTGTAGTCGTCCCGATAAATGGTCATGATGTAGAAGTGAAGCTTGCTGTAGCCCATACACTTAAAAACGCAAGGACTCTTATGGATAAAGTCCGTGCAGGAGAAGCAGATTATCACTTCATTGAGATCATGGCATGCCCAGGCGGCTGCATAGGCGGAGGCGGACAGCCGCAGCCTGTTAATGCTGAGATACGCAAGCTGCGTACAGAGGCTATCTACAAGGTCGATGAAACAAGCAAATTGCGCCAGTCTCACAAGAATCCGGATATAATAGCACTGTATGACAGCTGGCTTGGCAAACCGCTCGGCGAAAAATCACATCACTATCTACATACGCACTATACCCCGCAGCCGAGGGAAGTCTGATATTCCAGAAATAACATGGCAAACCCCGGGAAGCTTTACGCTTCCCGGGGTTTTTGTATAATAAATCTTTATGTCAATGGAGGAACACTATGAACAGGAAATATATGATGGTTGATGCAGATTTGCGTGAACATCACACAGCCGGGGATCTATGTCTTCTGGCAGAAATACTTCATCCGGACAGGGAAAAGCTTCCTTTTAAAGAATATTCTCTCGCCCATGCCGAGATACTTCCTTATGGCCGGACCGTTGCGCATAAACTCCTAAAATCAACGGAAGTATATTGGATAATATCAGGATCAGGAGTAATTTATATTGACGGCAGCCCAATAGAGCTTAATAAGGGCAGGGCCGTCGTAATACCGCCCTCATCGGTCCAATATATACTGAACGATAACGACGAAAAGCTTGAATTTATATGTATTGTTTCACCTCCATGGAATAAACCTGATGAAGTAATATGTTAGTTTCAGGCTTTAATACGCAGGCTTTATAACGCTGCCTAGAGTAGAATCAAAGTATCATTGAGTCACCCGGTGCGAAATGGATTAAATATGTTAGTTTTTAATAAGAAAGGACTGGCTGTATTGGATAAGACTGAAATACAGAAAATTTTTCTGGTCCGTCACGCAAAGCCTGAATTGCCGCACAATGGCCGGTTATATTATGGGCATACGGACTATCCGCTTTCAAGCGAAGGGGTCAGCAGAGCTAAACTTCTGAGCAAAGACTTAGAGGGCATAGAATTCGGACATATTTTTTCAAGCAGTTTATTGCGAGCCCGTCATACTGCTGAACTTATAGTTCCCGAACGCACATCGGACATAAAATTGATCAATGCTTTCCGCGAAATAAATTTGGGAGACTGGGAAGGAAAAACATTTGACGAGGTCAGGGAAACATGGAACGAACTTTACGAGGCAAGGGGCAATTCGTTTGATTCAGTGGCCCCGCCGAACGGTGAAAGCTTTAAAGACCTTCAAAAAAGAACAGTTGAAGCTTTTGAAAATATTTTGTGCAAATATACTGCAGGCAACATACTTATAGTTTCACACGGAGGGGTTATGTGGACGCTTATTTGTCACTATTTCGGTCTTAGCCTGAACGATATATTTTACTACCCGACCGATTTCTGCGGAGTTCATCTAATCGACCGCTATGACGGAAGAATGAAAATGATAAGGTATAATTGGAGTTCAAAATTGATATAGCAGTTTTAGCTTTATTGACAGGAGGTTTTTCATTTGAAAAAGCATACAGGTGGTTTTATGACCAGCCTAATTTCAATTATTGCTATTCTCCTGATCTGCGGGAGTTCGGTGCTTTTTATTGCGACGCTTAGAGATAGAAATATAAAAAAGGGAGAAGCTTTCCTAAGAAGCGGAGATTATGCAGCGGCTATGGAAGTTTTTAAACAGGCGGACAAATTTAGTCTGCGCTCCGAAGCAAGAGTTGTAAAAGGGCTTGCTGCAGCAAGCCTGGGACTTGAAGATTATGAGTCAGCACTGAAGTATTATCAGAAATTGACCGGATTGGAACCTGATAATATTGAAGCCCATTTCGCCATAGGACAGCTTTATATAAGGGCTAAAGACTATGGCGGTGCAGAACGGGAAGTCAGCAAATTGCGCAGTATAGGATCGAAAGAAGCAGTTTCCGCAGCCGAGAAGCTGACGTCGCATATGCATTCAGGAATGGTTAAGGGATTCTTTCGGGATATTTTTAATAAAATCGCTCCAAGTTTTCCAAAAGTTCCTGGGCTGACGGAAGATGAACCTATAAAACCGGATCTTGATTCTGACTCGGAATCAGGATCAGACAGCGCATCAGATTAATATCAGGGGTTTTGGATAAAATGCATATGTTTAAAAAGAGCGAAATTTTGAGTTTTTGCCTGATTATAATTCTCGTGCTCTTTTCTGCTTTTACGGCTGTTTTTGCGGAAGAACAGACAAAATCTATAAATACCCAAATGACTTGTGCCCATAAAAACTTATTTAAAATACCGGTTTATATTGTGCCCGCGCCCGGAGTGAATTTCACTGAGACACAGGATGGCTGCGCCGATAAACTCAGGAAAATTTCTTTGGATGCAGTTCGGATCAGGGTTGCTTACAAGGTTTTGCTTCAGGAATTCAGTAAGGAAAACCTTAAAAAAGCCGGGCTGGAAATGAAATTAAAGTCTGAATTTAACTGGAATGGATCTCCGGCAGTTTTGTTCAAAGTTTTTCAGAAAAACGGGACCAGCCTTATCGGAAAATGGATACTGGTAATAGACCGTGAAGATGAAGCATGGATGATAACGGGCCTTTATGATGCACATGATGCTAAATGCAGTGAAGAGGTACTCGCAATGCTTAAAACAATATGCTGGGATACCGGGTATAAATCCGCAGCTACGTCGATGCCGCTTGGAAATATTGAAACGGAAGGGACCGGGCTTCATCTTGCAGGACTGACGGACGGGGCTCTTGTGTATACAAAGGATGGACAAATACCTACAAAGAGCGAGGATGGCTCTGTTTTTGTAATTTCAAGACAAAAAGGTTCGTGTGTAGGATCTGAAAAACAGTCACGCCTTGCTAAAGAAAATCTGTTAACAATTGAAAAAGGTAAAAAGCTTAAGATAATATCCGAAAAAAATGTTGTGATAAATGGAATGTCCGGAATAGAGCTGATAGCGTGCACGGAAGATGAACCAAAGGATTTTGTTTATCAGGCGCTGCTTTTTGACTATAATGACAGCTACGTCCTTGTTGGTATCACTAAAAATGACATTCCTGATAACCTAGAGGTGTTCCATAAACTAGCGGAGAGCTATAAATTAACCCTTTAATTTAAAATCAAAATAATCGGAACGTATTAATGAATAACAAAAGACAGCTTTGCAGGAAATGACATCCTTACGGATTTTCTAACAAATATACGTATAGAAGGATGTATTTTTAAAAATACAGATAACATCAGTCAATGAAGACTTTAACTGTTTTTTCGGTTTAAGAAAGCAGCAATATAAGGTTTCCGGCGATGACATGATTATACTCTATACAAAACGTCATCAAAATGCGCCCAATACAGTGTTTTCTAATGATAGAAGGCTTAAAACTGCAGATATACAACGTCGAAAGCAGTTGCAAAAATGGGGGCATCCGTGCTAGACTACCATTTGCAGTGCGGACTCGTAGCTCAGTAGGATAGAGCGACGGCCTCCTAAGCCGTAGGTCGCCGGTTCAACTCCGGCCGAGCCCGCCAGTTTTTATTTCAATAATGAAAAGACATAGAAGGCTCCTGTTTTTCAGGAGCTTTTTTATATATCCGGGGATTCAGTGTTTATTGCTACAGTGTTTAAAACAGCCCGGTAATATGTCAATGTCTGCTTGGTGCTGACTATGCAGTCATAAAAATTGTTTCTGCCCATCTGCCACTATATTCAAGATTGCGAAAAATAATCCACAGTTCATATATTTTAATGTACTGCACATACAGCTGATAAATTTTGTGACCCTTATATTTTTGTCGGATAATGTAGTTTTGCATAAAAAATCTTTTATTGAAAGGCAATTAATTAAAATGATATCCACGATTAAACAGTACGATTTATATAGCAATCACATGATTTACAGCAGCTGAATTCCTTAAAATTAAATTAAATTATTTCATTGCATTTTTATTCAATATATGTAATACTTTTCAGTAATCGCCAGTAAATATAGCTAATTGTTAATCAATAAAAACCTTTAAGGATCACAAAATTACAGTATTTTAGATTGTCATTTCGGAAACCATTTCTGAGAACAGGAAATATTGCAGCTGATATCCGCAATAAAGTAAAGAAGCTTAATTGTCAGTCTTTGTCAACATACACGGAAATAAAATTCCTTTTTAGCTCCCAAGTTGGTTTTGAAGGGTGCTTGTGTGTTGATTCTTAATTTTTCTTTTAAATTTTTATAAAACCAATAAATTCAAAATATTTCTGTTTTTATATTAAGGAGGGATAAGCAGAATAGATAGAATGCGTGCTACCCAAAAGGCAGATTCCGCGTATTTAAGCAGCATAGCGAGAGCGGCAAGGAGAGGTGAGTTAAATTTGAAGAAAACCCCTAGGATTTCATTTATAACAATTTTTCTTATGATATTTACATTGTTTACATTTTTTTCTGCAAAATCGGAAGCTGCGTATTACAGCACTATAGTAGTGACATCAAGCGGCTTCTCTGTAAATGGAGGGACAACCCAGCCATTGTCCAGCTTAAACTCATACGTGGGCGATCCCGCAAATTCTATCGGCATACTGTCTTTCGGGGACGCCATAGTTTATCCGATAACAGTTTATGCTGATATTACCGGTTCGCTGTCCGTTGGCTCGGGGACTGCTATTACTCTGGCATCTGATGCAGGTACCTCAGGTGCTGATGTTACAGTCAGCGGAACGATCACAGGTAACGTTGCCGCCGGTACGGGCTTTGTAAAAGTCAACAGCGGAGGTACTATTTCGGGCAATGTCACTACAACTACAGGTTTTGTTTCAGTAGACAGCGGCGGGGCCATAAACGGCAAAATAGGGGATGCTGCGATGTCGGGCAATGTAACAATCGCCAGCAGCGGCATAGTCAATAGCAGCGCCGGAACCCCCACTATTACAACAACGGGGGCAGTTAATATCTATGGCGGAGATGTATCAAACAGAAAGATCTATGATGCATCAAGCGTTAGCCTGACCAGCGGAACTGACCTTTTAAGTACCGGTCAGTACGCCATAGACAGCACCAGGGGAAACGTAAAAGTCGAAGAATCAAATGTTACCGCTCTTATGAGCGCAATAACCGGGACAGGCGGAAATGTCACCGTAACTGATTCCGACCTGACTGTCGGGATATGGCCTGCGCCTAATATGGGCGTTATCCAGTATACGTCAGGCAACGTAAATGTCAGCAATTCAACGCTTACTAACAACAACATTGGTGGCATCGGCATCCTGAATACGGACGGAGAGGTATCCATCAATAACTCGGATGTAGATGCCCTGGGACTTGCAATCAGCGGGACCGAGGGGAATGTATCCGTAACAGGTAATTCAGTCATATCTGGCAACACCGGTGGTATTTATGACACGGACGGATATGTCGAGATAGGTGCCGGAGTAACAGTTAACGGCGGGACAGGTGCCGCAATTTATGACACGGAAGGTTCGGTATTGGTAGGTTCGGCACTTGGAGGAGCTGACCTTACCGGTACAAGAGGGATAATTGATACAGACGGAGATTTAACGTTAATTAAATCAAATGTCACAGCAACAAGCGGTGATGCAATAAACGGAGTATCAGGCTCCAGCGAGGTTAATATCGACGATTCTACGATAACTGCTTACGGAGGAAGCGGTATTTTAGTAAGCGGAGCACGTGAGGTAGACATCAATAACTCAACAGTTTCGGCAGATGTTAACGGTATCAACGCATCCGGTGCAGGAAGCGTGAAAATAGACGGATCCAGTATCGGCGACATGACAATAAGGGCTGGGACCGGTTACGGGATCGACGCTTCAAATACCGGGACCGGAGGAGTCACAATAAACAATACAGATGTGACGGCCGGAAGTTACGGCATCAATGCATCAGGTTCGGCTGGTTCAATTTCGATATCAAATACCAATGTGACAGCCGGGACTTATGGAATCGATGCTTCTGATGCAGGGACAGGCGGCGTTTCTATAAACAATGTCGATGTAACTGCCGGAAGTTACGGCATCAATGCATCAGGTTCGGCAGGTCCTGTTTCCATATCAAATGCTGACGTAGAAGCTGGGACCTACGGGATCGACGCTTCCAATGCAGGCCTGGGCGGTGTTTCAATAACAAACACCGACGTTACAGCTGCAGACGGTTACGGTATAAATGTCTCAGGATCTGAAGGTACTGTAGATATAACAAATGTGGATGTTGACGCATCCGGCTACGGGATCAATGCTTCAGGTGCATCGGCCAACGTGACGATAAAGGATGCGGTTGTCGATGCCGGAGGCTACGGGATCAACGTATCAAACAATACACGGAGTACAGAGATAGAAAATCTTGATATTACTGCAGGCGGGGACGGACTCATAGCAGAAAATACAGCAAGCCTCCTTGTCAATCTGTACGAGAACGGCAGCATCACGGCCGGGGGAAAAGGGATTGTCGCATCAGGCGACACTGATATGACCATAAATTCCCCGCTCCATAACAGCGGTCTTGATATAACATCTGTTCAGGATGGGATAAGGGTGGGCTATGGTGCCACTTTAACGGATAATGTCGAGACCTCGATTACAACGTCCGGCATAGGAGCATACGGTGTTTATGTAAGCGGGAACCTGGCCGGTTCAAGTGCAAGTTTTACCAAGGGGCTTACCATTGTCACATCAGAGGATTTCGCGAAAGGCATCAATGTTGATACCGGCGGTACATTCAATGCATCAGATGCTGTTGACATCACAACGTACGGAGATCATGCAACCGGTGTTTACGTTTGGGGAAGCGGATCAAATGCCAATTTTGCCGGGGAGCTCAATATTGAAACCTCCGGATTTGATTCCAGCGGAATCTATGTTGTATTGGGCGGAGAGCTGAATGCATCGAATGATGTAAGCATAACGGCAGATAGCTATAACGCAGCCGGTATACATGCAGCCGGTACAGGCAGCAGAGTCACGATCGATGGTGATACTGACATCGATATGACCGGCCCTGATACTGCCGATGTCTTTGGTGTATATGCCGCTTTAGGAGCCACAGTAAACCTTAATAACGATGTGGACATAGAAATAAGCGGTGATGGCCGGATCGAGGGCCTTGCCGCAGAACACAACGGACATGTCAATGTCAGCGGCGATACAACAATAAACGTGACAGGTGAGACAGAGGCTGCCGGTATATCGGCGAACGACGGAAGCTCTGTAGCCGTAAATGGCCTCAGCACCATCAATGCGACAGCACTAAGCGGAGATGCATCCGGGGTCGTTGCAAATGCTAGTTCCGATATAGCCTTAACCGGAGGCGGATCAATAACAGTTGACGCTGCAAACGGCAATGCATACGGAGCATATGCTTACAACGGAAGCACAATCAATGCAGAAATCGGAGCTATAACGGCCACAAGTACCTCAGAAGGCGAAGCGGTAGGAATTGGGGCAGACAATGGCAGCGATGTAACCGTTACCGGTCTGAACGGCCTGACGGTAACGGCGAACGGCGGAAATGCCGCAGGGCTCTGGGCAGATGGCTACGGCAAAATCAGCGTTGCAATGTCCGGAGACATATCTGTCACAAGCACCTCGCCTGTCGAGATGGCAGGAATCGGAGTGGCAGGAATCGGTGCTGTGGCAAACAGCGATGTGACAGTTACCGGACTTAACAACCTGACAGCAGAGGCGAACAACCGCGGTGTGGTAGGTGTATTAACCGCGGGTGGCAGCACCGCCGGCATTGAAATGAATGGAAACATTAGCGCGAATACAGAGTCAGGCGAAGCGTCAGGAATCTATGCAACAGGCATAAGCAGCGCAGATGTTTCGATGAACGGCAACATCACGGTCAGTACGGAAAGCGGAGATGCCTTTGGAGCTGCGGCGCAGGGGCTTTCATATGTAAACCTGACCGGAGCGAAGGTGATGAGAGTCTCATCAGAAACAGGCGACGCCTACGGCATACTTGCGGAAGCAGGCAGCCTGGTTGAAGGCGATGTTGAAAGAATCAACGTGACGGCAAGCGAGGACGCGTACGGTGCATATGCCCATGACGCAAGCACAGTCGACGTTGTGATGGACGGAGCCATGAAGGCGGAAAGCACCGGCACCGGTGATGCGGCAGGAATAGAAGCTGATACGGATAGTCATATAACTGTAAAAGGTCTTGGCAATCTTACAGTTACTGCTGCGGACGGAGATGCGACAGGTATTGCTGCCGGAGACTCAAGCTCTGCAAAGGTAAACATGAGAGGCGCCATAAACGTCCAGACGGGCAACGGTGACGCTGTCGGAATAGGAGCCGAGGACAGCAGCGGCACGACCGTTAAAATGGATGCGGCGAACAAAACGAACAATAATATAACGGTACACTCGCTGTCCGGAGGCAATGCGTACGGTATGGTAGCGAGCGGCGACTCTGAAATAGTGTTCAAGAACGTAAAGGACCTGACGGTTACTGCAAACGCAGGAGATGCATACGGGCTATTCGCGAACGACCCGAGCACGATAAGCGGAGATGTCGAAAGCATAACGGTAACGGCGAGCGGCAACGCATACGGTGCCTACGCCTACAGCGGAAGCTCGATAGATGCCCTTATGAGCGGCGATATCACGGTCACGAGCATTGGTGCCGGAACTGCGGTGGGCATAGGAGCCATGACGAGCAGCGATGTGACGGTAAGCGGCCTGAACGACCTCACGGTAGCGGCAAACAGCGGAAATGCCACGGGCATAGGGGCATCCGACCACAGCATAACCAGCGTTGAAATGGACGGAGACATCAGCGTAGAGACAGCCTCTGGCGGTGCGGTAGGAATCGGGGCGGAGATGCTCAGCGGCACGACAGTCACTGGCCTGAACGACCTGACAGTCACGGCTAACGGAGGCAAAGCGATAGGAATCGGAGCGGATGCATACGGAACAGCCGATGTTTCCATGACCGGAGATATAAATGTAGAAAATGCAGACGGCAATGCATACGGAGCCGCGGCATCGAATATTTCGCAGGTTTACCTTACCGGAGCGAAGGCGATGGTTGTCTCGGCGGATGCCGGGGATGCGTACGGCGTCAATGCTTACAACGGAAGCCTGGTGAGCGGAGATGTTGAAAGCATAACGGTGACTGCGACAGGAGATGCATACGGAGCGGTAGCCGAACTTGTGAGCGGAATAGATCTTGTCATGAGCGGCGACATGAGCGTGACAAGCACGTCGGCAGGAGATGCGGCAGGTATAGGTGCATTGGCTCTAAGCAGTGTCACGGCAGCCGGACTGGATGACCTTACAGTCACGGCAAATGCGGGAGATGCAACAGGTATAGGATCGGCACTGTTAAGCTCGGCCTATGTGGATATGACAGGAACCATAAACGTCCGGACAAACAACGGAACAGCTGCGGGAATTCTTGCTGAAGGCAGCAGCAGCACGACCGTTAAAATGGATGCGGCGAACAAAACGAACAATAATATAACGGTACACTCGCTGTCCGGAGGCAATGCATACGGTATGGTAGCGAGCGGCGACTCTGAAATAGTGTTCGAGAACGTAAAGGGCCTCGTGGTCTCGTCAGACACAGGAGACGCATACGGGCTATTCGCGAACGACCCGAGCACGATAAGCGGAGACGTTGAAAGCATAACGGTAACGGCGAGCGGCAACGCATACGGTGCCTACGCCTACAGCGGAAGCTCGATAGACGCTGCGATGTCGGGAGACATAACGGTCACGAGCACTGGTGCCGGAACTGCTGTAGGAATAGGTGCAATGACGAGCAGCGATGTGACGGTAAGCGGCCTGAACGACCTCACGGTAGCGGCAAACGACGGAAATGCCACGGGCATAGGCGCATCCGACCACAGCATAACCAGCGTTGAAATGAAAGGTGACGTTAATGTCAGTTCTGCAAACGAAGAAGCATACGGCGCAGCAGCGGATGATGACTCAGAGATATATATCACCGGAGCAAAGACAATGGCTGTGTCAGCAGACTCAGGTGAGGCATATGGGCTTTACTCAGCCAGAGGAAGCTTAATAAGCGGTGATATACAGAGCATAGAAGTTACTGCGGGAGCCAGCGAGGCTCATGGCATTATTGCTGACAGGGGCGGAGAAGTTACTGTATCAGGACTTGAAAACCTCTCGGTAATATCTTTAAGCGACGATGCCTATGGCGTAATAGCCAACAGAGGCGGGTATGCTGAACTTGCAATGAACAGTGATATTACAGTCACCGGTGCGCTTGATGCAAGCGGCATCATTGCCGACAATGGCGGAGATGTCACTGTAACCGGACTGCATAATATGACAGTTACGGCCCAGAATGGCTATGCAGACGGAGTCATAGCAAACGATGGAGGAAGCGTAGATCTTACGCTCACGGCGGATGGCAGTATCAGCGTAAACGGAACGGACAAAGTCCGCGGCCTCAAAGCTGAGGACAACGGAACGATACATATGACGAACGGCAGCCTGGAAGTGAATGAAACAGGAGATTCAGCCTACATGGAGGTCAATGACGGCGGAGACATCTATCTCAGAGGTGTTACAGCTAACACAGATGAATATGGGAATGCAATAGATGAATCACGCAGACTTATAATCACGGATACCGACGGGACAGTAACAGCCGATAACGGGACAGTCATAGCCGGACAGATACTTCACAGCGGTATTGATACCGGGTCCCTTGACATAACCATAACAGGCGGATCAAAAGTGATAGCTGCAGCAAATGTTCTGAGTATGGACAATGAGGAAGCCAGAATAAATATAACGCTCGAATCCCTTGCAGACACATGGGAAGTCACGGCAGACTCATACACCAACGGAACACTTACCAACGGAGGAATAGTAGATTATCAGAAAGTTGAAAGCCTCCTGGACTACAATAATGGTATAGAACCTGGAGACTTCAAGACGGTATCCGTTGACAACTTTGTAGGTAATGACAGCGTTACATCTGAGGATGAAACAGGGATCCTCCAAATGAAAGCTGATATCAACGGAGAAGAGAACGATCTGCTGGTGGCTGAAGAGACTGCAGAAGGAACAAACCGGATCGAAATCCAGAATCTTACAAACAGCGGAGTTGAACGCTCTGGAGCTCTGGTCAAAGTGTACGAGGATGGGACCGCACTTGACCTTGGAATAGCGAATCCAGATGCTATAGACTCATCCGGACAGTATTTGATCGATGCCGGAGCCTGGAACTACGTGCTTGCCAGCGGTGATTTCTCAGATGTAACAGGAAACGGAAAAGAATGGTACCTGGCCCGTAATACACTTACGTCTACCGGTCGCGGCATAGTGAGCTCAATAGTTCTTCCGGATACCTGGTACACGGAAGTCGGTACGCTGCTTAACCGTATGGGTATATACCGCGACGGGAAATACGGCGGAGGCTTCTGGTTTGAAGCATCAGGCAAGAAACAGGAGATAGACGGCGGATTTGCAAGCCAGTACGACCAGAATTTCACCACGTTCACGGTCGGCTGGGACAAAAAATTCGAAAAAGAAAACGGAGATCTCTTCCTTGGAATAATGGGAGGATATGGTAAGGCCGACAGGGATATAGACAACATCGGCGATGATGACCTTGAATCTACACATGCGGCCATATACGGCATCTACCGCAAGGATAACGGGTTCTACGCAACCGGACTTGTTAAATACAACAAGTACGACAGTGATATGTCCCTGTATGGTGTAGACAATTTCAGCAGGAAGATGCTGGCTGAACTTGGCGAAGACAAAGTCAAGGGTGACTGGGATCAGGATGGATACGGGATATCGCTTCAGGTTGGAAAGCGCATGGACATGAACGAAGGCTGGTACTATGAACCACAGGCTCAGCTGTCCTGGATGAGGATAAACGGAGAGAACTACACCACCAACACAGGAATCGCAGTAGGAATAGACGATTCAGATTCTTTCCGCGGCAGACTCGGTGTCCTGGTAGGACGTTCATGGACTCTGAAGGACAGCACGAACTTTGATCTTTTCGGCAGTCTTTCAATCGTGCATGAATTTGAAGGAGAAACGGATATAACAATGAGCGGCGGCAAATGGACGAGTGACCTGGGTGGAACATGGGGAGAATTCGGAGCAGGATTCAACTGGAACTTCAGACCCGGCCAGTATGTCCACGGCGGAATCAGCTATGCCACAGGCGACAACAGAGACGAGCCGTGGGGAGTATATCTCGGCTTCTCGTTCGAGGTAGGCGGCAAGGGCAAAACTGAGGAAACCAAGGTGAATGAAGCTGTAGAAGAGGCAAATAATGAAACTGCAGCGGAGCATGAAGGGGAAGCGGCATCAGAACAGCCGGCACTCTAGCTGAAATCGAATGAACATGACATGTAAAACTGAAAGGTAATCAGTATATAAACAGCGGGTCCGGGAAATTTTCCGGACCCGCTGTGTTAGAAGAAAGCAATATGATTATTGTTCTTTTCCTGCCGCTATCTCTTTTCTGTAGTCAGCCCACATTCTTTCCCTGAGTTCAGGGTCGGTAAGGACTGTGATAGCTGCTCTGCCAAGGACTTTAGCCCCTGTCATGAGTGCCGTATGCGCCTCATCAGTAACAGTTGCCTCTGCAAAAGCTCTTGTATGTGCATCATGTTTCACGCCGGCTGAAATATCCAGCTCCGGCTGTAGTGCCGGACAGCGGTAAGTAACATCACCAACGTCCGATGATCCCATGAATCCTTCGCATTCCGAGACCGGGATTCCAAATTCTGCAAAGATTTCGTCAAGCATGTTTTCTGCCGCAGAATTTGGCAGCATGTCCATAAAACTTGCCTCAAAGTTGCGCCAGCTGACTTCTGTCGCAGTTGCTAAAGCCGCACCGCGCGCACAGTTCAGTACCTGCTCCATGATTTTATCCAGGTAAGCACGTTTGGGTGCGCGAAAATAAAACCTTCCAACAGCACGATCAGGTACTATGTTAGGGGCAGCTCCTCCGTAGTGGATTATACCGTGCATGCGCACATCGGGTTTGACATGCTGCCTAAGCATATCAATTGCATGGAAAAAGAGCTGGAGCCCGTTGAGCGCATTTCTGCCTTCCCATGGAGTTGCAGCTGCGTGGGAAGTTCTGCCGAGAAAGGTTAATTCTATGGCGTCCATTGCAAGAGAGCGATATTTTACTATTGTCTGCCCGCAGCATGAATGTATCATTATTGCAAAATCACATCCGTCAAAAACGCCTTTTTTTGACATTTCGACTTTTGCTCCGTTAGTTTCTTCCGCAGGAGTTCCTACAACTATAAGCTCCCCTTCTATTTTATCCATGACAGGAATAAGGGCTATGCCTGCGAGAACGGCCATGGCACCGTGAAGATTATGTCCGCAGGCATGTCCTATTTCCGGCAGTGCATCATATTCGACCATAAGTGCAACCTTTGCCCCTTTGCCGCGTTTGCCCTTGGTTGCCAGGAAAGCGGTAGGAATATCCATATACGGGTATTCAACAGAAAATCCGGCTTCTTTCAGAAAATCTGTTATCTGCCTGCTTGTATTAAATTCCTCCCCCGATATTTCAGGATGTGCGGCAAAATTGTCACTCATTGCTACCATTTTAGACCAGTTTTTTTCTATCCCGGCGTCAAGAAGCCTGATAAACTGTTCTTTTTCCATAAGCGTTATTTCACACTCCTTTTGTAATATAAACAATTCAGAAGGTCAGCTTATAAACTAAGGATTGCCGCACCCAGCGGCACGGCAATCCTTTTTCTCGAATAAATGAGGTTCAATTGTTTCTATTGATCAGTCTGCCCTTCGGGCTGCCAAGCAACTGGTTCTTTTTCACTGCAGGGATTCCGCCAACTATCACCCATTCTATGCCATCAGGAGGCAGAAGCTGTTCGGCGAAAGTTGCCCTGTCAATAAGTCTTTCTCCGTCGAAAATAACGATATCGGCATCCGCACCTGGTTCAATCCGACCCTTTTTCAACCAAGTCATGTCTGCCGGAAGAGATGTGCACTTGCGTATAGCATCGGGCCATGAAAAACCCTTATTTCTCAGCATTCGGAGGGCTCTCGGGAATGTGCCTGCTGCACGTGGATGCCCGTGTTTATTCTGCAATATAGAATCAGACGCTACCGCACAGTCCGGATGAGCTATACAAAGCTCCATCTCATCAGTTCTTATTACATGTGCGATAACAAGACAGCCAGGGTCTTCAGCGCGCAGCTTCTCATAAAGGTTATCTTCATTCAGCCACTTTCCGCGATACGGGCCGCTTCCTATTTCAAGTGATTCCAGTCCCTTGCCCCATCTTTCTTCGAAACCCGGATCAAATATTGCGGAACCCAGCTTTGTACAGAATGCATCATAGGGATAGCAGTCGAAAGTTACATCAGCCCCATCAGCCCTTGCTTTTTCAATATGCTCAAGGACCTCTGCAAGATGCCCGAAAGCCGTCATGCTTGCAGTGTGCGATATCTGGAAGCGTAATGGCCTGTATTTTCTAGCAAGATCAAGGACTTCATCAGTCGCAGTTACAGCCAGAGGACCATCGGAACGGATATGGACCGGTACCCACACCTGCTTAAAATCTTTTGCAACATCAAGCAGGGCCTCTATTTCATGAGTCGGGGTATTCGGAATATATTCAAGGCCGAAAGAAATACCGAAAGAGCCTCCTTCCAGTTCTTTCAGCAGCAGGGCTTGCATCTGCTTTATCTGTTCAGGCAATGCCGGTTTGTATATATCTTTTGCGCCGACGGCTTCACGAAGGGCAGTATGCCCGGTAAGATAGCCGAGATTCAGCCAGGGATGCATACGGAAAGGGGCGATATCTTTTGCCAGTAGTCCGGAACCGCAATTGCCGCCGATAGCGGTCGTTACGCCCTGGCGCAGCAAGGCTTGTTCCACTGTATCCCCGTCATTTACTTCTTCATCGTGCATGTGTGTATCTACGAAACCCGGTGATACATAAAACCCCGATGCATCAATTACTGTCTCCGCTTGAGGCTCATCATAGCAGAGGCTGGCTATCTTACCGCCAGCCACAGCTATGTTAAGCTTTTCTTCTCTGCCGTCGTCGGGGAAAAGCAAAGTCCCTCCGCGAATCAGAAGATTAAATTTATTCATCTCTGTGTTTAGTTATACCCTATTGATACGGCGACAAAAATAAATATCATCTGTACTATCAGAAGGATACCAAAGAACGGCACAAAATATTTCCACCAACGCTCAATCGGCACCTTGGCAAGTCCGCATATTACAGGACAAAGCGCGGTTGGCCAAAGGATGTTCGAGAAGCCGTCACCGAACTGGTATGCAAGTACAGCGACCTGGCGCTCAATACCCAGAAGGTCGGAAAGAGGCGCCATTATCGGCATTGTTGTTGCAGCCTGGCCGGAACCTGACGGGATAAAGAAGTTTATCAGGGTCTGAACAAAAAGCATTCCTTCGGCTGCGACCCATTTAGGCAGAGCGGCAAGGGGTGCGGCAAGACCGTATATTACGGTATCGATGATATTGCCTTCACGCATTACGATAAGAACACCGCGAGAGACTCCGACGATCGTTGCACCGAAGATTATATCCTTCCATGCCTCAATGTATATCTCGGCGATACGGCTTGGTCCGTATCCATTTGCAGCTCCGCATGCAAATCCGGTGATAAGAAGCAAAGCGCACAGTTCGTTGAAATACCAGCCTTTTTCAAGTACGCCCCATACAAGGAAGCACATGGAAATAAAAAGTATGAGAAGCGTCAATTTGTTTTTGGCTGTCATCTTGGAATTTATAAGCTCATTATGGTCGAAGGCAAGGGCTCCCATATCGATACCATTCATTATCGATTTGCTCGGGTCTTTCTTGATTTTTTTCGCATAGCACATAGTCCATATTACGCCCATCGTTACAAAAACAAACCATGAAACTATACGGAGGCCCAAGCCGGAAAAAAGAGGAAGTTCTGCGAATTTCTGCGCAAGTCCTACCGTGAAAGGGTTCATAAATGCGGCTGCGAAGCCCAGCCCGCATCCCATTGCTACTACCGACATGCCGACTATGGCATCATATCCCATTGCTATAGCCAACCCTACAAAAATAGGCACGAAGCCGAATGCTTCTTCAAACATGCCGAAGAATGTTGAGCATGTTGCGAAGAGATATATGAAAATAGGTATAATAAATCCTTCTTTGCCCTTTGTCTTGCGCAAAAGAGCTCCTATTGCCGAATTAAGCGCTCCGCTGACTATGATAAGATAGAAACATGCGTAGGATATCATTATGAAGAAAACTATGTCAGCTGCATCGATAAGTCCCTTATAAACATCGATGAACATTGCAAATATGCCGACAGGAGTCTGTGTTACAAGATGGTAAGTTCCAGGATTTACTATCGAGCGTCCTGTGCCCGGATCGACAACTCTGTCATATACGCCCGCTGGAACTATATAAGTTCCGATAGTCGCGAGCACTATAAGAAAGAAAAGAATAACAAAAGTGTGAGGCACTTTCATATGTTTTTTTTGAATTTGTCCTTCCGCGTTAGACATTTTGCTTCACTCCATTCTTTTTTGCTTCCGGGACGGATAGTATCCTGTCCCGTTCAGGGTATATAATACTTGGCCGTAATACTGTAAAATAATGTTCAGGCTGCCTTGATCACCTCCTGTTAATTTCGTTTCTGTTATGTATTTTATTATATAGATTTTATTTTATATTATATTTATTTTTATTTTCATAAAATAGATTATCACTGATATTTAACATTCTTTTTTGCTAAGAAATTCACTTGTTACTTTATCGCGAAGTTCCTTATCGGTAAAAAATTTGAGTGCGGTAAAGGCTATTACTTTTGTTCCGGCTATGAGTCTTTCATGTCCTAATTCGGAACGCGTCGCCGCTTCAAGCTCAGCGGTATGGAGAGGGACAGGTTTGTCTATTATTGAAAGCAGCGGCTGTATTGCAGGACAGCGCCAGCTGATGTCTCCCATATCTGATGCCCCGCCGAAAGCCTGTTTGTCAGAAACGGTCAGCCCCACTTTTTCGAATCCTGCCTTTACTACATCTTCAAGAGAAGAAAGCTCAAGGGAATTGTCAAAACTGGTGTCATTTTTTTCAAAAGTCATATGTGTCTCTGTAGCAGCCGCTGCACCTTCGGCACAAAGTTTCACACGTTCAGTTATTTTTTTGAGGTCACGTTTGTCAGGAGCTCTCAGTTCAAGATGGATGCTGGCTTTATCCGGCACGGTATTAACTGCAGTTCCGCTTTCTGTCATTATTCCATGCATTCTTACATCAGGTTTTACATGCTGCCTCATCATATCAAGCGCGTCAAAGAAAAGCCTTGCTCCGTTGAATGCGTTGCGTCCGTCCCATGGGGCTGCAGCAGCATGGGCAGCGATCCCTCTGAAAGTGATATTCCATCCTTCAAGCGCGGGCGTGGTCATAGAAACCATATTTTTTTCAGAGTAGCAGTGGATCATCATTGCAAGGTCGATATCATCCATGACCCCCATGTCAGCCATCCTGCATTTTGCTCCCCATGTTTCCTCCGCCGGGGTGCATATTACCAAGAGTTGTCCGTGCAGTTTATCAATTATTTTAGACAGTGCTATCCCGGCAAAGGCAGACATTGTTCCGCTCAGATTATGCCCGCACCCATGTCCGACAACAGGCAGGGCGTCATTTTCAACAAGCAGTGCAACCCTTGGATGACCATTGCCTTTTTGGGCTATAAATGCGGTTTCCATGTTGCAGTATGGCATTTGCACATCAAAGCCATCCTGCTTCAGCCATTCATAGAAGATTTTAGTTGTCCTGAATTCTTCGCCGCTTAATTCAGGGTGACAGGCTATATCATCACTGATGCCAACCGCAGTTTCTTTATGGTCGTCAATGTAATTATATACAGTTGAAAGAAGTTCCTCGAAATGATTTTCTACCATTTATGAAAGCCCCCGCAGTATATTTATTAGATGCATATTTGGTATGTACAGTATACCTCTAAAATATCAAAACAGTTTAGAAATATAATTAATTTTTATCTTTGTTTTTTTAACAAAACAGAGGAAAAACAACGCTATTTTAAATATATAAACAGATAAATCAATATTGCGGCAAATGATATATCTGGAACGGATTATTTGTTTATAATAATAAATATAAAATATCTGCCGGCCTTAATCAGCAGGATAAAAACCATGGATTGAATGGAAGGGGAATAGTACGAATGGCTGAAAAAGAACCCAGGATTAAAATATTAAAAGACGGGCCGTATATGCTAACAGGCGATACATGTATGTCGGTTAAAATTATCAGGCCTTCAGGTAATTCATACGAATGGGAAGACGGCGGTGAGATCGCGCATAGGGATCCTAGCATTCTTTGCCGCTGCGGCGCCTCGGACAAACCTCCTTTCTGCGACGGCAGCCATAAAAAAATTAAATTTGACGGGACAGAAACAGCATCCAGAGATCTTTATAAAAACAGGGCGGTTTGTATAAACGGCGCAGAAGTTGATATGCTCGATGACAATCGCTGTGCGCTGGCACGTTTTTGCCACAGGGAAAAGGGTGATGCTTGGGAATTGGCAGCTGACGGCGGAGACGATAACCGCTGCGAGACGATTTCCGCTGCGTCGGAATGCCCGTCAGGCAGGCTTACTGCTGTTACAAAAGACGGAAAGGTTATAGAACCCGAACTTTGTAAATCCATAGAGATAATACAGGATCCCGAAATGGATGTCAGTGGCGGCATATACGTAAAAGGCGGCATCAGGCTGGAGTCTGCGGACGGATATGAATATGAAGCCAGAAACAGGGTCGTTTTATGCAGGTGCGGCAAATCTAAGGATAAGCCATTCTGTGACGGCTCGCACATCGATGAAAAATTTAAGGATACATGCAAATAGGAGTGTTAAATTACAGCCAGCAACACCGGCATTAACGATGCCGCATAATCTTTAACCCTGCAGATGCCAGTGTTGTATTTATAGAAAGGCTATTATTTTTTAAGCAGCATTATATCTTTCGCTTCTATTTTTATCGTCAGGAGATCTCCTGCTGATATTGCGAGGTCCTGTTTGGGTAATTCCATGCGTATATGAGAAAACTTCTGTTTAGAATCTGCCTTTTCAGGCACTACCATTACTATTGTAGAAAATATATCCTGCATTATGCTCACAACACGACATGACAAAGTATTTTCACCTGTTTCAGCACTTGGAGCTATAAAGTGCGCACGCACACCGATATAGCGTATATCGTCCGATACATTTGCATAACATGTCAGGACAGAATCCCAGTCAAGCGCATGGAGCATGCCGCTGTCAAGTTTTTTAACTCTGGAGTAATTCTTACAGCCTGACAAGAGGGCCGAAGCTATGGTAGGAGGAGCATTGAAAAGTTTTTTGACGGTACATACATCTTCTGTTCTTCCCTTGTCAATCACGCATACTTTTTCACATATGCGGAACACTTCATCCCTGTTATGCGAGACATATAGAGTCGTTCCTCCGAAATTCTCTAGCATTTGAATCAGTTCCTGCTCGACTTGCCACCTTAAATAGCTGTCCAGTGCAGACAGCGGTTCATCCAGCATTATTATTGAGGGATCGCTGGCGAGTATCCTTGCCAGTGCGACGCGCTGCTGCTGTCCGCCTGAAAGCTGGGCCGGATAGTGGTTATCAAGTCCGCTTATATAAAAACTGTCCATAAGTTTTTTAAAACGTTCATCAGTATTTATTCGTCTGTTTCCCTGTCTGAGTACTGAGTATATATTCTGTCTTACTGTCATGTTGGGAAAGAGTGCATAATTCTGGAACAGCAGACCTACATGTCTTTGCTGCGGTGATAAATTTATCTTTTTTTTTGAATCGAAAAGGGTGATACCGTTTACAACTATTAGACCTTCATCAGGGCGTACTATGCCCGCAATACATTTGAGCGTCATGCTTTTGCCGCACCCTGAAGCTCCCAGCAGCGCCAAAACACCGTTATCCGTTTCAAATTCTGCCGTTAGCGAAAAATCGCCCAGCGTTTTTTTTATTTTTACAGATATGGACATCTTTGTCGTCCTCCGCTATATATCCTCTTCCAACGTATCTCTGGCTGTACCTTTGGGCTGTTTGTAACTGTTTTCAAGCATATTGACTGCAACCAGGACAATCAGTGAAATTATCAGATTTATAAAAACCCACTTATAGGCAAGTGAATCATTGCCTTCACGCCAGAGCTGATATACTGTTGTAGAAATCAGAGCCGTTTTCTCAGGTATATAACCTGAAACCATGGTTGTGGCGCCAAATTCGCCCAATGCCCTTGCAAAGGAAAGAACTGTCCCGGCAAGTATCCCCTGTTTACAGTTTGGCATTACTATACGCCAGAATATGAAAATATCAGAAAGCCCCAATGTCTGGCCGGAGTAAAGGAGAGTCTTGTCAAAAGATTCAAAAGCTCCTCTTGCTGTGCGGTACATAAGCGGGAAAGATATTATAGTGGTGGCAAAAATAGCGGAATACCATGTCATAGTCAGTTTAAAACCGAAAATTTCAAGCACACGCGAACCTATCGGCCCAAACGGACCAATTGTTTTTAAAAGGAAGAAACCGACAACTGTGGGCGGCAGTACAAGCGGAAGAGTAAGCAGTCCGTCCAGTAACCCTTTTATCAGGCGTGGAGTTTTAGCTATGTAATGTGCTGCAAAAATTCCCAGAAAAAATGTTAAAAATGTCGATATTGCAGCAACCCTTAATGAATTATAAAGAGGAAACCAATCCATGTTTCAAAACCTCGAAAAATACTGAAATTTATAAAACTATAAACATAAAAAATATCATATCCTAGCACTTTACTACATAATTAATAAAAACGCACCTTACGAAATAAAGACAATATCGGAAGCCGCATTAATTATATATTATCCATGCCGATAAAAACTTGTAACAGAGGCTGCCGCATGCGCTTTGAAGCACACACGGCAGCCTCTGTGCACTTTCTGATACGTGTTATTTTGCCGGTATTGCAAAACCTATGCTCTTGAAGATTTTAGTGCTTTCAGGGCCCTTGAGGAAGACTACAAAAGCCTTGGCTGCTTCGACATTAGCAGCTTTCTTAAGTATCGCTGCAGGGTACGTGATAGGCTTATGGGTACCCTTCGGCGCCTCGGCTACTACTTCGACTTTATTTGATGTAGCAGCGTCAGTACTGTAAACCACTCCGCAGTCAACCGCGCCTGCTGCGACCTGGGAAAGGACCTCTTTTACATTGCTGCCGTAGCTTATCTTATTCATTTTTACAAGCTTATCCCAGATTCCAAGGCTTTTAAATACTTCTACGGAATATTGCCCTACAGGGACATCGGAATTTCCGAGAGCGATAAGGAAAACCTTGTCGGTAACTACGTCTTTGAAATCATTGATGCCTTTTGGATTGTGCCCTCTTGGAACAACCAGCACCACTTTATTTGAAACGATATTAAAACGCGTTCCCTCCATGACGAAATCAAGCTTTTTAGGATTTAATTTTGAACTTGCATTTACATCAAGCTGGTCCATTTGTTTCTGACCGGCGGAGAGAAAAACATCACAGTCCGCACCGTGCTCTATTTGTGTTTTAAGTGTACCGCTTGAATCAAAGTTATAAATTATTTCTACATCAGGAGCTATCTTTTTGTACTCTTTTGCAATAAGCTTCATGGATTCTGTCATTGATGCAGCTGCAAAGACGGTGAGCTTTGTCGCTGCATAACCAGTAAATGAAGAAGCAGTTATAACTGCCGTGCATATCAGCATTGCCATTACAAGTGACGATAAACGTTTAAAAGCCTTCATATAAAATAATGCCTCCTTAATGCAACTTAGTATCAATGCAGTAATTATAGAAGCACATATGTATTTTTGCAACAAAGTTGCGCCTTATGATTGCTTTTGGTCATTATTGATAAAATAAAACCAGGCAAATTTGCTATAACAATAATAATAAACCTTATAAACTTCTTAAATTTTTATAAATTTAATTATCTGGCGGATACGGGACAGAAACTACGAAGATTATCGCAGCAGATAAATAAAAGAGCCTCATTAAATTATGAGACTCTTTTATTTGCAGTTATTCACACAAGCATCATCAATTTTGTTCAGCCTGTCTGTTTTGTTTAATATTTTTCCCTTAGGACGGCACCCTCAACTCCCGATGTTGCAAATTCACGGTAACGCGAAAGAAACGGACTGTCAACATGCTGGAGCTTTGGCACAAACTTTTTTCTGCGTTCTTCCAATATTTCTTCACTGACCATTATATCAAGCTTTTTAGCCGGAATGTCGATTGAGATTATATCGCCTTCCTCAACCAGTCCTATCGGGCCTCCTACAGCGGCTTCAGGCGAAACGTGTCCTATTGATGCGCCGCGTGTCGCGCCAGAAAAGCGCCCGTCAGTTATAAGCGCAACTGTGCCGCCTTTCCCCTGGCCCATTATGGCAGATGTAGGGGTCAGCATTTCACGCATTCCAGGTCCTCCTTTGGGGCCTTCATAGCGTATAACAACCACGTCTCCGTCATTTATTTCGTTGTTTAGTATTGCCCTGCTTGCATCCTCTTCGCATTCGAAGATTCTGGCCGGCCCTTCATGTACGAGCATTTCAGGAGCCACTGCAGATTGTTTTACTATTGCTCCAAGCGGTGCAAGCGTTCCTTTGATAAACGCAAGCCCACCCTGTTTATGGTACGGGTTTTCGACAGGGCGTATCACTTCGTCATTGGTGACTCTTGCTTTTGCAAGGTTTTCCCTGAGCATTCTGCCTGTAACGGTCATTACCTCTCCGTTTATCAGGCCTTTCTCGAGCAATCTCGCAAGAAGCGCCTGTATTCCGCCTGCCTGCCATAAATCTTCCAAATGGTGCTGGCCTCCAGGACTCATTGAGCATAGATGCGGAACGTATGCTCCGATTTCATTGAACATATCAAGAGAAATTTTAAGTCCTGCAGCCCAGGCAATGGCCGGAAGGTGCAAAGCGGTATTTGTCGAACCGCCAAGCGCCAGATCTGCAGCGAAAGCATTTTTAAAAGCCTCTTCGGTAAGTATATCCCGCGGTCTTATATTTTTTTCCACCAGAGACATTATCGCCCTGCCGGCCTCCTTGGCCAGACGGACCCTACCTGCATGCACGGCCGGTATTGTCCCGTTGCCGGGCAGTGCAAGGCCGAGCACTTCCATCATACAGTTCATCGTATTTGCGGTGAACATGCCTGAGCAGGATCCGCACCCCGGGCAAGCGTTGTCCTCTATTTCAAGAAGTCCGTCATCTGTCATTTTTCCTGCCGCTTTTGCTCCGACCCCTTCAAAAACGCTGTTCAGGTCAAGGGGCTTTCCGTTTAAAGAGCCGGCCATCATCGGGCCTCCGGATATTACGACGGAGGGAAGATTGAGTTTCGCTGCAGCCATTGCCATTCCAGGTATGATCTTGTCACAGTTTGGTATCATTACGAGGCCGTCAAATGCATGGCCACGCGCCATGACCTCTATCGAGTCCATGATCAATTCTCTGCTTGGCAGAGAAAATTTCATCCCTTCATGATTCATAGCTATTCCGTCACATACCCCTATTGTCGGAAATTCTATAGGCAGGCCTCCTGCTGCATAAATTCCGGCTTTTACCGCCTCGGTGATGGTTCGTAAATGTATGTGTCCAGGTATGATTGCATTATAGGAATTTGCAACGCCAATCCACGGCCTGTCGATTTCCCAGTCGGTATAACCAGCTGCTTTCATCAGGGCACGATGAGGACTTCTTTCATAACCCTTTTTTGCCTTGTCGCTGTTCATTTTCTCTACCTCCGATTTATTGGAAAATCATATTATCAATGGAACCGCCGGGAGCAACCATAGGCAGAACAAGCGCACCCTGAGGGATCCTGAAATCTACGAGTACCGGTCCGGAGAATTCCAAAGCCGCTTCAATTGTATTCCTTACTTCAGTAGAGGCTGTAACAGAAAAAGATCTTACTCCCATCCCCTCTGCGATTTTTGCAAAATCCGGGTTGCGGTTGTAAATGGTGTTTGAGTATCTGTGTTCATAAAATAGCTGCTGCCATTGACGCACCATACCCAGACACGAATTGTTAAGTATGAATATCTTGACAGGGATATTATATCTTGCGCATGTATCAAGTTCCTGGATATTCATCATGAAGCTCCCGTCACCTGCGATGCAGCAGACAGGACGGTCGGTGCATGCAAATGCCGCGCCTATTGCAGCCGGGAAGCCAAAGCCCATTGTTCCGAGCCCGCCGGATGTTATAAAACTGCGCGGCTCTTCAACACGATAATGCTGTGCAGCCCACATCTGATGCTGCCCTACTTCTGTAGTTAAAACGGCTTTGCCCCCGGTCACCTCGCGCAGGGTTTCTATTACCTGCCATGGCGTTATCGCTCCGGCAAAATCATTTTTAGGCAGAGGCTCCTTCTGCTTTATTTGTTCAAGCTCTTCAAGCCATGCTGCATGATCGAAGCTTTTCTTTTTTACCGACTTCAGCAATATGTCAATTATCTTACCTGCGTCACCTATGAGCCAGACTTCAGAACCGATGGCCTTGTCTATTTCGGCCGGATCCAGGTCGATGTGTATTATTTTTGCACCAGTTGCGAATCGTGCCCTGTTACCCGTGCTCCTGTCGCTGAATCGCGAGCCTATAGCCAAAATCACATCTGCTGCCATAAGGGCTCTGTTTGCTACAGGATGTCCGTGCATGCCAGCCATACCGAGTGAAAGTCCAAGCGGATGCGACTCGGGGAAAGCACCCTTGCCAAGCAGGGATGTCACCACAGGGATCTCAAGCCTTTCAGCAAAGCTGGTCAGCTTGGATGATGCACCTGATCGGATAACGCCGCCGCCTGCAAAAATAACCGGGCGCTGCGCATGCTCAAGCAATGATATCGCGTCTTCTATCTGTTCGGTATCTAAAACTTCCTCCGGGTGGTATCCATGGAAAGCAACCGTGTCAGGATATGTGAAATCACCTGTGCCTTTTTGTACGTCTGCAGGCACGTCAACAAGTACAGGCCCTGGTCTTCCGGTTGATGCGATGTAAAATGCCTTCTTTATTGCCGGTGCTATCTGTTCAGGAGAGCGTACCTGGATGCTGTGTTTTACGATAGGGAGGGTAATACCCATGATATCCGCTTCCTGGAAAGCGTCGGTCCCTATTGCATTAGTTGCTACCTGTCCGGTTATCGCCACCATTGGTACTGAATCAAGGTTTGCCGTGGCAATCCCTGTGACCAGATTGGTAGCTCCTGGTCCGGATGTTGCAATACAGACTCCGGGTCGTCCGCTTGCCCGTGCGAAACCGTCGGCTGCATGTGATGCTGCCTGTTCGTGGCGCATCAGGATATGTTTTATCTTTGAGTCGTAGATTGCATCGTAAAGATGTATCACTGTGCCTCCGGGGAGTCCGAACATAGTTTCCACACCCTCGGCTTCCAGTGATTTCACTACCATCTGTGCACCGTTCATTCTTACCATTAGATTACCTCCCACTGCATGACGATTGTAAAACGAGTTTATGGCAAAGCAGCATGTAAGAGCTCCGCTATATTTTTCCTGAAATTTTGTCTCCGACCTGTTCAAACGTAGCATGTCCGCCGAACTCGAATGGCAGGTCTTCCATTGATGCTTGTCCAAGGAAATCAGAGACTGCCCTATCAATTGCTTCCGCTGCCTTTGTCTCTCCAAGATGCAGCAGCAGCAGTGCACCAGAAAGTATAGCCGCTATCGGATTTGCCTTTCCAGTACCTGCTATGTCCGGGGCAGATCCGTGAACAGGTTCGAACAGGGAAATACCGTCTCCGATATTGCCTCCTGCCGCTGTTCCCATGCCTCCGGCAAGCCCGGCCTGAAGGTCGCTTATTATATCCCCGAAAAGATTGGGGCAGAGCAGGACTCCGTAAGCTGACGGGTCGCGTACCAGGTGGTAACATAGCGCGTCCACGTTTACCATTTCATATTTAAGTTCAGGATATTCCCCACATATAACATTCTTTGCCGTCTCCTCGAAAAAGCCGTAAAGCGCCGGTACTGCATTTGATTTGGATACGACTGTAACGGTATCTTCACCGCGTTTTTGAGCAAGATCACAGGCGTAACGAGTTATCCTTTCCACACCAGGCCTGCTGTTTATGGCCGCCTGTGCAGCAAAATGGCATGAGGGATCTGAGTGGATGGACAGTTTTCCTTTCAGGGTGTAAGTTTTACGCCATACATTTATGGGCAGATCCAGTTCGCCTGTCTCCGTCACATCCCCTATACCCATGTAAAGATCTTCAGTATTTTCGCGCACTACTACAGAATCTATAATTTCCCCATTTGCAAGCGGGACAGGAGTGTGGACCCGCGGCAGGGACCGCGCAGGACGAAGATTTACGTATTGATCGAAGTACATACGGAGCTTCAGCAGTATGCCGCGTTCCAATATACCTGGCTTCACCCTGGGATCGCCGATCGCTCCGAGCAGTATGGCATCACATATTTCCATGTCAGCCAGCGCTGTTTCAGGCATTACTTCTCCCGTTGCAAGATAATGCCCTGCCCCGTAGGGAAATTCGTTCCAATTGAAAGAAAACCCGTATTTAGCCGCGGTAATGTCGAGCACTTTTCGTGCCTCGCCTATGACTTCAGGTCCTATCCCATCTCCTGCAACAACTGCTATTTTATAATTTTTCATGTCATGCTCTCCTCTGTTCATCAAGCCTGGAACGGACGTATGGAACAAGTCCGCCGGTTTGAATGAGATCCTGCAGAAATTTAGGAAATGGTTTTGCATAGTAAATTTCATTTTTTGTTAAATTTTTTATTGTCCCATTGTCCAGATCAGCTTCAATAATGTCGCCTTCTGAAATACGCCCTGTTTCTGCACATTCGAGTATCGGAAGCCCGATGTTTATTGCATTGCGGTAAAAAATGCGCGCGAAAGAAGATGCTATAACACAAGAAACTCCTGCACCCTGTATCGCCAGCGGCGCGTGCTCGCGGCTGGAACCGCAGCCGAAGTTGTTGCCTGCTATTATCATGTCGCCATTTTTTACACCTGCCACAAATGATTCATCTATATCCTCCATGCAATGTGCAGCAAGTTCCTTCTGATCGCTTGTGACCAGGTATCTTGCAGGGATAATGACGTCTGTATCGATATTGTCACCGTATACCCACGCACGTCCGTTTAACTTAGTCTCCATGTTTTTGCACCCCTTAAGCCCTGATCTCTCTGGGATCGCAGATATATCCTGTTACAGCTGTTGCAGCGGCAACCAGCGGACCTGCAAGAACGACTTCACTTTTTGGCGAACCCATCCTGCCGACAAAATTTCTGTTGCTAGTTGATACGCAGCGCTCTCCTGCCGCAAGGATCCCAAGATGCCCCCCAAGGCACGGGCCGCACGTAGGGGTCGAGATAGCCGCGCCTGCATCAAGAAAAATATCGAAAAGTCCTTCCTTCATAGCTGCACGGTATACCTCATATGAAGCAGGGATTATCATCAGCCTAATATTTTTATGAACTTTATGCCCTTTAAGGATTTTTGCCGCCATCCTAAGGTCCCGCAGGCGTCCGTTAGTGCATGACCCTATGAACACCTGGTCTACCTTAGTTCCTGCAACCTCTGATACCGGCCTGGTATTTTCCGGAAGATGAGGCATTGCTACCTGCGGCTCCATTCCAGTTACGTCTATATTTATGGTTTTCGCATAAGATGCGTTGCTGTCCGCATATAAAACTTCATAAGTTCTTGCTGCGCGTTCTTTTACGTAAGCAAGTGTTTTTTCATCCGGATTAATAAGTCCGGCTTTTCCTCCTGCCTCAACAGCCATATTCGAAAGGGTGAATCTGTCGTCTAAAGGCAGATGTTCCAATGCCTCTCCGTGAAATTCAATGGCCATGTACCTTGCGCCTTCTACTCCGATACTGCCGATTAGCGAAAGGATCAAATCCTTTCCGCAGATCCATTCAGACGGAATCCCGTTGTAAACAACTTTTAACGTGTCTGGAACACGAAGCCATGTTTCACCAAGCGCCCAGGCTGCGGCAAGGTCTGTTGAGCCGACTCCGGTTGCAAGTGCGCCCATGGAGCCATGCGTGCATGTATGGCTGTCAGCGCCGAGTATTATTTCTCCAGGCAGCACAAGGCCGTTTTCAGGCAAAAATGAGTGTTCAACGCCAACGCGCCCCACTTCCCAGAAAAGCATGTTCTGTTCTCTTGCGAATTCCCTGCATGCTTTTACCTGCTCGGCCGATGCAATATCCTTTGCAGGGGTGAAATGATCAGGCAGTATAGCACATCTGTCTTTATCAAAGACCTTATCGGCGTTCATTTTTTTAAATTCTTTTATTGCCTGGGGTCCCGTGATGTCATTTGCGAATGCAAAATCGACATTGACACGGCAGATGGCCCCCGGTTCAACATGGTCTGATGTATGTTTTGCAATTATTGCCTCAGCTAGCGTCATTCCCATTCAGTTTTACCTCCTTTGCCGCAGCGGCTTCATATAGTCTGTTCACAGCATCGACATAAGCGCGGATGGTAGCCTCTACGATATCGGTACTTGCGCCGCGTCCCTGTGCATGAACGTCCTTAAAGCTGAGTAATATACGAGCTTCACCCTGCGCATCCGAACGTTCGCTTGTCGCACCTATGCGGAATTCTTTAAGCATCGGAGTAAAACCAAGGATTTTCTTGAGTGCGTTGTATGATGCGTCTACCGGGCCATTGCCGACAGCTGCCTCAGTATAGTCAACGCCGTCTGATGTGAGGGTCACACTTGCTGTCGGTTTGCTGCCGATCCCTATCTGCACGGCAAAGTCTTTCAGAATATAGCGGCGCTCAGGCATGAATGACAGGACCCTGTCGAGAATGAGTGCTTCAATATCGCTGTCAGATACGTCCTTTTTTTTGTCACAAAGTTCCTTGAAATATTTGAACCCTGTTTCCATCTCGTCATCACTCAGCTGATAGCCAAAGCTTTCAACCCGCTCTTTAAATGCATGGCGGCCTGAATGTTTTCCGAGCACAAGATCTGATGCCGGGGCACCGACAGTCTCCGGCGTCATTATTTCGTATGTAGCCCTGTTGCACAGCATGCCATGCTGATGGATGCCGGCTTCATGTGCAAAAGCGTTGCATCCTACTACGGCTTTGTTTGGCTGCACCATCACGCCGGTCAGATGCGATACAAGTTTGCTCGTACTGTAAAGTCTGGTAGTGTCTATGTTTGTTTTTGCATGGTACTGATCGTTTCTTGTGTTGAGTGCCATGACTATTTCTTCCATTGAAGCATTCCCGGCACGTTCGCCGAGACCGTTGACTGTGCATTCTATCTGTCCTGCCCCGGTCCTGACGGCAGCAAGTGAGTTAGCAACGGCCAGGCCAAGATCATTATGGCAGTGTACTGACCATATAATATTTTCAGGAGGATTGACTCCGTTGATTATTGCTTTTACGAAAGCCTGAAATTCGTCGGGCTGTGCATAGCCCACGGTATCCGGTATGTTAAGAGTTGTCGCGCCGTATTCAATTGCAGTTTTGAATACCTCAATAAGAAAGGATAGCTCTGAACGGCTGGCATCTTCTGCGGAGAACTCAACGTCATCAACAAAAGTACGGGCAAGAGCAACGCCGTTGCGCACTTCATCAAGGACGCCCTTCTTGTCAAGTTTGAGTTTATACTCCATGTGTATCTGGCTTGTTGCTATGAAAGTGTGAATACGTGGATTTGCCGCACCTTTCAGAGCATCACCAGCTTTTTTTATGTCTTCCGCCCTTGTTCTTGCCAGGCCGGCGATTATCGGACCCTGTATTTCCCGTGCAATTGACCGGACGGATTCAAAATCCCCCAGTGAGGCCGCAGGGAATCCCGCTTCAATGACATCCACGCCGAGTCGTGCAAGCTGTCGTGCTATCTGAAGTTTTTCTCCTTTATTCAGATTTATCCGCGCCGCCTGCTCTCCATCCCTCAGTGTTGTGTCAAAAATTTTTATCCGGTCTTCTGTCATTTTATACATCTCCTCGCTGTAATTAAACCGGCCGAACGCAGCCCGGTTGCTTGATAACTGCGTTCGGCTAGTGTTTCTTTAGAATTTTGGTACTTGCTTCTGCTCCATCCAGGGCATCATTTTGCGCAGCTCTTTGCCTACGGCTTCGCACTCCGCTTCCTGTGCCGCCTTGGCCCATTTCTTCATGCGCGGGCGACCCGTCTGGTTTTCAAGTATCCAATCGCGTGCAAATGTTCCGTCCTGAATTTCCGTAAGCAGCTGCTTCATTGCCTTGCGGGATTCTTCTCCTATTACACGGGGTCCGGCTATCATATCGCCATACTTTGCAGTATCGCTTACAGAGTAACGCATCCAGCTGAGCCCGCCTTCAAAGACCATATCAACGATAAGCTTGAGTTCATTGATGCACTCAAAGTAAGCCATCTCCGGCTGATAACCGGCATCAACAAGCGTTTTGAATCCGGCCTGCATAAGTTCGCTTACGCCGCCGCAAAGCACCGCCTGTTCACCGAACAGATCGGTTTCGGTTTCTTCGCGGAAAGAAGTTTCGATTATGCCGGCCCTTCCTCCACCTATAGCTGATGCATATGCCAGTGCAAACTCCTTGGCCTTGCCTGATGCATCCTGATATATTGCAATAAGGCACGGCACGCCTTTGCCCTCTTTATACATCTGGCGCACCATATGTCCGGGGCCCTTAGGTGCAACCATGAATACGTCGTGATCCTTTTCAGGGACTATCTGCCCGAAATGGACAGCAAACCCGTGTGCAAATGCAAGCTTTGCATCTTTTCTTATGTTTGGAAGAACTTCATTTTTATAAATGGTAGCCTGCAGATGATCGGGCATCAGGAACATTACTACATCAGATTTTTTTACTGCGTCGGCGACAGTACAGACCTCAAATCCGTCCTTTTCCGCCACTTCCTTGGATTTGCTTCCCTGGTGCAGGGCAACAATTACCTTGGCTCCGCTGTCACGGAGATTCTGCGCATGTGCGTGTCCCTGGCTGCCGTATCCGATTATTGTTATAATCTTTCCGTCAAGAAAACTCAGATCTGCATCCCTGTCATAATAAACTTTTGCCATAACAAAAACACTCCTTCTCCCTTTATAAGGGGTTTAAAATTATTGTAATTTATGTATGCGCAGGCTTATTTACACGCCTTCGTCATAACCGATTTATTGGTCGACAGCTTCTGTATTTTCGGGTGTGAATCCTGAACGCGAAAGTGCGACCTGCCCGGATCCGGCCGTCTCAATGATCCCGTACGGCTTGAATGCTTCTATGCATGCGTGCAGTTTTCCGCGGTCTCCTGTAACTTCAAGAGTAATAGCCTCCGTTCCGAGATCAACTACGCGGCAGCGGAAAATTTCGGCTGTCTGAAGTATATGCGGGCGCTGGTCAAGAGGAGCTTTTACCTTGACAAGAGACAGCCAGCGTTCAATGAAAGGGCCTTCCTTGGAGAGATTTGTGACATCTATGACTTCGATCAGTTTTAACAGCTGCTTGCGTATCTGCTCATAGACACTTTCTTCTCCTTCTATCACTACGGTGAATCGGGAGATACCAGGTGTGCTTGTGCGCCCTACGCTTAAGCTTTCTATATTATAGCCTCTTCGGTAAATAAGCCCGGCTATCCTCATTAGTACTCCCGGGTTGTCTTCTGACAGGATGCTGAATGTGTTTTTCATTTTAGAAGTCCTCTCCGCTTATGCTTGATATTTTAATTTAACGCTGAAAAAAAAAGGACCGGAACCCTTAATGGGTCCCGGTCCGAAAGTAACACGCCGCTTAAGCGTCGGCCACCTCGGGGGACCCACTGCTAATAAGAAGTACTATTACGAGAACCAGATTAAAAAGCCCGCGTATCCAGTTTGTTCTCATTATATTGTCCCACCTTTCATAGCCGAAGCCGGAATAGATACTGATAAACAAATATTTTATACAATGGTCGACATAATAAAACTAACTTCCTAAAATGTCAACTGTATAATGCGGATGCGGAAGAAATAGGATATAAATCCATATGGCTGCGGCTGGGAGTTATTAAATTTACGATGTATTATGAATATTCGCGGCATCTTTAAAATTTAAAAACTGGACATAAGAAAATTTTTTCTTGCAATATGCTTATATATATCATAAACTGCAATAAAGTTGCAGTAATAAGAAGGACTGATTTAAGTGCGCATAGAAAAAATATTGAGTGACGCTGGTCTTCGTGCAACAAGGCAAAGGAAGGTGGTACTTAGCCTGCTGCTGGAAAAAGGATCGCCGCTTTCTCACAGCGAGATATCTTCAATGCTTGAAGAACCCCTTGATAAAGTGACCCTTTACAGAACATTACAGACTCTCCAGACAGCCCATATTGTCCATCAGGTGCAGGGACTTGACGGTGTCTGGCGTTTTTGCGCACATGATCCGGAAACGAAAGGATGCCCGGGGGATCACCCACATTTTCTTTGCCTTTATTGCGGGAAAATGTTCTGTCTTACTAACCAGAAAATACAGAGGGTCGAGGTTCCGGCTGGAATGGATGTAGAAGGTAAGCAGCTTGTAATTTACGGCTGTTGCCAGGAATGTTCCATAGAAAAAACACGGGCTGACAATAAATAAAGTTATTGCTTTTATTTTACTGAGGACAATATAAATAACGTGATTATTAAATATTAACCGGAGGGTTTGCAGACATGAAGATAACGAGCATCCCGCTTGAAGATGCCATAGGAAAGCCGCTTGCGCATGATCTCACTCAGATAGATGCCGTAAATCACAAAAAATCAGCACGTTTCAAAAAGGGACAGGTAATCACAGAGGCCGATATCCCTACATTAAAAGATATGGGCAGGGAACATCTGTCCGTTATGGAAATGTCCCCTGGCGATATTCATGAAAACGATGCTGCGATGGAGCTTGCGGAGGTGCTGTGCGGAGAAAATCTTAGAGTGACACCGCCTGAAGAGGGACGCTGCAACCTTGTTGCTACAAAATCCGGGATACTTTGGTATCTTGCGGAAACAGTCAACCGCGTGAATCAGGACCCTGACTGGGTCCTTGCAGCACTTGCCCCGCATAGGCCCGTTGTTGAAGGGCAGACGGTTGCCGGGTTTCGCATTCGCCCGCTTGTTATGGAAGATTACAGGGTTGAGCGTGCCGTTGCAGCTGTAAGAGGAAGCAAGCCGTTTGCGGTGCTCCCTTTCCACCCCATGAAAGTTGGCCTTGTGACGACAGGCAAGGAGATCGTGGACCACAGAATTGAAGATGCATTCAGGCCTAAACTTGAGGAAAAACTGAGCAGGCTTAACGGGGTTATGCTGGGACAGCGTTTTTGTACGGATTCGCTTGACCAGATCGCATCGGCAATAAAAGAATTTATCGATGAAGGTGCGGAAATTGTCATATGTACAGGCGGAATGAGTGTTGATGCCGATGATAAGACCCCAGGAGCCATACGTTCAGTGTGCCGTAAAATATCATTCCAGGGAACACCGGCACTCCCTGGGGCTATGCTTATGCTGGGGTGGGCTAAATCGCCTTGTGGCAAAGAGGATATAGCGGTTATAGGAGCTCCGGCTTGCGTTGCATTTGATGAAAGAACAGCCCTGGATAAACTTCTTCCTTTTGTGTTTGCTGGTATAGAGCCAGGGGATCTGGTGCGCCGCTGGGGTGTCGGAGGTCTTTGTGAACACTGCCAGACATGCAGATATCCGGCATGTGCCTTCGCCGCAGGAAGCTGATATGCCTTGAAAATTTTACGGGCACCATTATATTTGCATCTAAGATGTTTTGATTTTTTGCTTTATGCATTTTGACCGGAGGGGAAAAAATGAACAGCCGACTTTTAAAATTAATTGACACCGAGATTGAAGCCGGGGAATATGGCGTTCTTTGTACTGTCATAGAGGAGTCAGGATCTACTCCGAGAAGCCGCGGTGCATCTATGTGGGTACGCCAGGACGGCAGCATAAGCGGTACTATCGGAGGCGGACTGGTAGAACACGAAGCCACCATGGGCGCCCTTGAACTTCTTAAAACTGGAGAATCCTGCAGGACGTGGCAGAAGAATCTTACGGAAAAAGACGGTATGGCCTGCGGAGGAGCTTTGTCTGTATATATGGAAGTACTTGGCAGGGAAGATGAGATTGTCATATTCGGTGCGGGGCATGTGGGCAAAGCTGTCGCGCGGATCGGGGCATTCGCCGGATTCGGTGTTACCGTTTGGGATGAGCGTGAGGAATTTGCGAACCAGGAAAATATTCCCTGGGCACGTACAATAGCCTGCCCACTTGAAAATATATATGAAAACGGGATAAAACTGCATGACAGAAGCTATGTGATAATCGTAACGAGAGGACATTCCCTCGATGCGGAAGCAGTTGCCGTGACGGATAAAAAACCTGGCGCCTATTATGGCATGATAGGATCAAGGAGCAAAATAGCTACAGTTCGTAAAATGCTGATTGAAAGAGGCGTCACGGAGGAACATCTGAACCGCCTCCACCAGCCGATAGGGCTGCCTATAAAGGCTGAAACCCCGGAAGAAATAGCAGTTTCGATACTTGCAGAGATAATTGCGGTAAAACGCGGCGGAGATATACAGGGACTGCGGAGTGTACTAAGGTAAATTTCTAACATCAGTCAAGTTTTTTTGCTGCGATAAAGGTATAAAACGCAGACGCAGCCTGTGTTATGCGGCGCGTCTGCGTTTAGTGTTTAGTTTTTTCCTGTCTCTATTCCTGAAAGCTCTTCAATCGTTATTTTTTTATAATGCTTTGGCTCTGAGAATAATTCAGGGTTAGGCCTGCCCAGTTTAATGTTCAGGTATTCATATGATGTTTGTCCGTCCAGGGATTCAGTTTTTACGGGCACGGGGAAGTTATCTCTGTACCATTCATAGTACCGGTCCTTATTTTCACCCCGGTTATACTTCACGGTCACCAGAAATTTCTTCAGGCGGTAACTGTCGACCATTTCATAACCTTTGAATTCACGCGAAAGATCTCCGGTGTCAATTTCCTGCGGGAGTCCCGGATCTCTTTCGGGTACCTCTATCAGCGGCTGTTCCACATATTTTTTTAATTTGGGGAATATCAGCCAAATGACTTTCCTGTCTTTTCTTGTGACTGCTATCTGCCCGCTGCCGTCAACCTCGTATCTGGTCATGTCGCTTGCCATGTATACTTTGCCTTTGCTTATTTTGCCGGCATCCTTTTCGACGAAAACAGCGCTGAATTCGACCGCATTTTCTGCATAAGACATGCCGCACATAGTAAGGAATATGGCAAAAACAGAGAATAATAAAATACAGCGTCTCATATGATCACCTTTTTATGTATATTTATGATGCCAATTATACACGGAAAGCAATCGGCCATTCTGTGTGAATTGCCTATTATTGTGCGGTTCGGTGCGGAGGGTGCCTGTTCCACGTTATATCATGGAAATATCACCTGAATCATGAGACTCTGCTATAATCCGTTAAACCTGCCGGCATAAAAGTTTTCAGGTATATTAAAAAAGGACATATAAGAAGGAGAAGCACTATTTTGTTTTATGGCATACTTCTCAGTATAATGACATGCTTCTGCTGGGGCAGCACGTCGATTTGCATGGCTAAACTTAAGAATACGGATCCGTTTGAAATGTCCATGTTAAGGGCCATAGGCGGTTTCGCTGTTGCTTCAGTGCTTTCTTTTTTCTTTTCTTCAGTCACGGAACTTTATAAAATTTCCGCCTTTGATATCGGCATATTTATAGCTCTTGTATTATTCAATAATATAATCGGCGACATTTTCCTGTTCATGGCTTTGCATAGGCTTGGAGTCGCAAGGGCTTCATCCATAGCAAGCACGTATCCGGTCATCGTAGCCGTATTTTCCTGTGCCGTATTCAAAGAAGACCTTACCTTTGCCGTAATGGCAGGAACTTTTTCAGTAGTTATCGGCGTAGCCTGTCTTTGTCACAAAAATAAAGACCATGCCAGCCTGTCTGCTATCGGCCTTGCATTCGCAGTCCTTGCGTCATTTTTTTGGGCGATAGGCCTGCTTTGCAATAAACTTCTCCTTGTCCGCGGAATTATGCCTGAGGCAATAGTAATGGGACGCGGCATAACATTTCTTATCATGGCCTCTTCCATGTGGGGCATGAAACTGCTGTTTTTTGAGAAAGAAAATAAATGCTGGACAAGAATACTGAAGCCTGAATCCATTTGGGCGGTGCTTGCAGGGGTACTCTCTCTGGGGCTGGGGGCATGGTTCTATTCCTGTGCCCTTAAATATATACCTGCCTCAGTTGCTACGCCTATAGGTGCATCTAACCCTTTTATAGCAACTATAGGCGCTATGGTTTTATTCAAAGAGAAGATAATGCCGATACAATGGCTCGGTATCATCATGGCTGTCGGCGGTTCGGTACTCGTCATTTTGTGAAATAAATATACCAGGTTATTTTTGTCTGTCTGTTTTATCTGATTTCGGAAAGTTCCTGTATGAAAGTACCCGGCGGAAGTGCGGGAAGTTTTTTGACCGCAAGGAACACTCCGTCCATATAAATATCACTGGTGTAGTCCTGCAGGGTGATTCTAATAACTTCATCCTGGCGTGACATTATCACCTCGTGTTCAGAATAAGGTCCCGGAAACGGAAGACGCTGTGAAATGAGCTGAACCCCATTGATCCTGCCTCCCAGCACGCCCGGGTATATCTCTTTGCTCGCCACTGGTCCTGATGCGCCCTCCGCAGCTTTGGCAAAACTTTGGGCCGTTCCGCTCGGCGCATTTGCCATATAAGGCATGTGCCTGTCAGTGATGCTTACATATGGATAATATATTTTTGCCATTTTTATAAAGTCACTGATCAGGCTCGCGCCGAGTCCGTAATTTGAAATAACTGACCAGCGCAGCCCTTTCTCTTTTACAATTTTTTTATAGCAGTCAAGCTGTTCTTCAGTCAGGCCGGTTGTACCTATAACGGCATTTAATTTTTTTTCGGCATACATTTCAAGGTTATTGACAATCACCGCTGCAGATGAAAAATCTATAACCATATCGGGCTCGGTTTTTTCAAGGCCGGCCTTCAGGTCGTCAGTTGCTGCGATTCCGACGGGTCCTGTCCCGGCCAGTATCCCGAGGTCCTCGCCTGTTTCCTTGCACCAGCCGCCAACCAGCCTGAACCCGTCCATGTTATTTATATTTCTTACAATAGCCTTTCCAACATTGCCAGAAACTCCGGAAACAAATATTTTCATTGTGCAGCCTCCGTTCCTGTAAGTTTGTAAGTATGTAATATGTATAATTTTAGTATAATTTTATCAGAACAACTCGGCAAGATAAATTTATTACTGAGGGGCGTGATGTATAGTGAAAACATTTTTTTATTATTTGTTTGAAAATATAGGCAGGATAGCAGTTGGTGAAGAAAACGGCAAACTTACAGATCTTCACTTTGAAAAGTCGTTTAAAATGGATGAAAATTATAATATCGGGGAAACTTGTCTGCACAAAGAAGTTCACCGGCAGCTCAATGAATATTTTGAAGGAAAACGCAAAAAATTCGATCTTTCCCTCGCCCCTAAAGGAACGCCGTTTCAGCTCAAATGCTGGCAGGCCCTGCTGCTTGTGCCTTACGGGGAAACAAGGAGCTATGGCGATATAGCAAGGGCTGCAGGCAGCCCGAAAGGATTCCGCGCCGTAGGTATGGCAAACAACAGGAATCCGATAGCGATAGTTATTCCATGCCACAGGATAATCGGTTCCGACGGAAGCCTTGTCGGATTCGGAGGAGGGCTTGATATCAAAAAATTTCTTTTGCAGCTGGAACATGATCATGCTTCATCTTGAATACGGCGATCGTGAGATCGAATATCTCAGCAGAAGGGATAAAAAACTTGGCGCGTATATAAAAAACAAAGGGTTCATTGAATGCCGTATAAAAAACGATCTTTTCGGATCGCTGGTCGGCTCGATAGCTACGCAGCAGATATCAAACAAAGCAGCAGATACCGTCATGAGGCGCATGCATGAAAAATTTGGCTCGATAACGACGGCAGCCATAGCTTCTGCAAGCGCGGAGGAAATAAAATCAGCAGGAATCTCAATGCGGAAGGCCGTATATATAAAAGGACTGTGCGAAGCAGTCCTGAACGGGGATCTTGAAATAGATAAACTGCGTGAAATGCCTGAAGAGGAAATTTCTGCAAAACTTCTTAAGATAAAAGGGATCGGAAATTGGACGGTAGAGATGTTTCTTATTTTTTCTCTCGGGCGGAAGAATATAATAAGCTACGGCGATTACGCCATAAGAAAAGGGATGATCCGCCTGTATGGTCTGAAAGAGCTTGATAAAACCAGATTCGACCGTTACAGGAAACGTTATTCCCCATACGGTTCTGTTGCGTCGCTTTATCTTTGGGCGTTATCAGAAGAAAAATAAATATAAATATATTTTAAAAATCAATATTTAATATTGCTGTATTTTAATAATTGTTTATGTATTTGCGGCAAAACAGCTTGCATTTTTTTTGTTTATGTGGTAAAAGTCTCACCAGTGATAGCAATGTAGGGGGGTAGGATATTTAAGTCTATCATCACAAACTATTTCAAGCATTTTTAAGAATCTGACCTAACTGAATCTTACAGTTAAAAGAAGGCCATACGGACAGCCGGGTCAAATGCCGAACTAGCGATTGTGATATCGTGTTGATGAGCGGAAGCTCAAATTTTAGTGCGGGAAACCTCCGCGAAATTGTGTTCATAAGTAACGGTACTTGTGAATGGTCGACATGAGCAGTAAAAGTATTTATTACTGTATAGGCTCAAATAAACTACCAACATTTGGATAATATTAAACAAATAAAGTAGAGATCATATACCAAGTACAATCATTATGCTTCTGTGTTTTGCAGCGGCAAATGGTTGTTTTTTTATACATAAGGGGATTCGGCCAGTACCCGGATCTTTATGAGCACGCATGCGGAGGCCATTTTCAGAAAGGAGCCTGAGATGGCCGATAGAATCAAACTGTATGGCTTCAACAACCTTACTAAAACACTCAGCTTTAATATATACGATGTATGTTACGCCAAAAGTGAAAGAGAAAAAAACGACTATGTAACATATATTGACGAACAGTACAATGCAGAGCGCCTGACAAAGATTTTATGCGATGTTACCGACATGATAGGCGCACATGTGCTCAATATCTCGAAACAGAACTATGACCCGCAGGGAGCCAGCGTTACGGTTCTGATAGCTGAAATGGCACTGCCGCCGGAAGATCTTGATCCGACATGCAATGGCGGTATGGATATTCTCTCAAAGAGAGAGACTGTCTGCGGCCATTTGGATAAGAGCCATCTTACAGTGCACACATACCCTGAATATCACCCAAGCCAGGACATATCCACATTCCGTGTTGATATAGATGTATCCACATGCGGCAAGATATCCCCGCTGAATGCGCTGGATTATCTTATTGCAAGATTCGATTCGGACATAATTACGATAGATTACCGCGTCCGTGGGTTTACTCGTGATGTTGACGGACGTAAGTGTTACCTGGATCATAAGATAACCTCGATACAGGATTTTATAAACCCAAAAACTCTGGATGCCTATGATGCCCAGGATATCAACGTATATCAGGCGAATATTTTTCATACAAAAATGCTGATAAAAGAGCTTCATCTGCAGAACTATCTTTTTGGCAGCGATGTCATGGAATTCAAGCCGAAGGAGCGCCTGGAAATTTCTTCGATGCTCCGCCGCGAGATGATCGAGATATATACAGGGATGAACATTTATGAGTGATCAGAATAAGACACCGATATATGATGCCCTGCAGCAGTATATTAAAAACAGGATAGTATCGTTTGATGTTCCCGGACACAAGCAGGGCAAGGGGCATAAGGCGCTGGTCGATGCGTTCGGCGAGAAATGCATCGCGATGGATTATAACTCCAGCAAACCACTTGATAACCTTACACACCCTACAGGCGTGATACGTCAGGCAGAGCAGCTGGCAGCGGAGGCATTCAGGGCGGGGCAGGCCTTTCTCATTCTGGGCGGAACTACAGCTGCTGTGCAGAATATGATATTCAGCTGCTGCAGAAAAGATGACGAGATAATAATGCCGCGCAATGTGCATAAGAGCGCAATAAATGCTATGGTAATATGCGGTGCCGTCCCGGTATATGTCAACCCTGGAGTTAATCCTGATTTCGGAATAAGCCTGGGGATGTCGGTCGAAGACGTAAGACTTGCGGTAGAGGAACATCCTCAGGCAAAGGCCGTTTTTATTAACAACCCGACATACTACGGCGTATGCAGCAACCTCAAAGAAATAGTAAAAATAGCCCATGATGCCGGAATGCTGGCCCTTGTGGACGAAGCCCACGGCACCCATCTGTATTTCGGAGACAACCTTCCCGCTGCGGCCATGGACGCAGGCGCCGACATGTCGGCCGTAAGCATACACAAAACAGGCGGTTCGCTTACGCAGAGCTCGATGCTGCTCCTTTCTCCGGCTGTAGATGCCGAAGCGGTAAGGCAGACAATAAATCTGACCCAGACGACAAGCGGAAGTTATCTTCTTATGGCTTCCCTTGATATTGCAAGGAAGAATCTTTTTATGAACGGCCGGGAAATTTTTAAAAAGGTATGCAGCCTAAGCGGTTATGCTAGGAATGAGATAAACAAGATTCCGGGACTGCATGCATTCGGGATGGATATCGTTGACGGAGACACGGTTTTTGACTTCGATACTACAAAACTAAGCATTCACACACGCGCAATGGGGCTTGCCGGAATAGAGGTCTATGACATCCTGCGTGATGAATTCGGTATCCAGATCGAGTTTGGTGACATCGGAAACATATTGGCGATAATATCCGTCGGAGACAGGGAGCTTGAGATAGAGAGGCTGCTCGGGGCTTTGTCGGAGATACAGCGCCGTTTCAGCAAGGAACCTATGAATATGCTGGATCATGAATACATTAACCCTATAGTTGCCATGTCGCCGCAGCAGGCGTTTTATGCGGCGAAACTGAGTGTCCCCATTGATAAAAGCCTTGGCAGGATAAGCTCGGAGCTCGTAATGGCTTACCCGCCCGGCATACCTATACTTGCCCCTGGAGAGCGCATAACATCAGAGATCATCGATTACGTAAGGTATGCGAAGGAAAAGGGCTGTGTAATGACCGGGACAAAGGATATGGCCATGATAAATATTGAAACGGTGGAGGAATGAAAATGGAATTCTGGTATACAGAAAATCACAGTGATAACGTAAGGTTTTCAATCAGGGTCGACAAACAGCTTTACTCGGCCCAAAGCAGTTTTCAGAGGATCGATATATTTGAAGCCGAGGAGTTCGGAAGGTTTCTTACCCTGGATGGTTTAATGATGGTTACGGAAAAAGACGAATTCATATACCACGATATGATTGTGCATGTGCCGATGGCAACGAACCCGGACATCAAAAACGTTCTTGTGATAGGAGCCGGAGACGGAGGCACAGTACGTGAACTTACGCGGTATGCCTCAATCGAACGCATCGATATGGTGGAGATAGATAAGATGGTCGTTGATGCCTGCCGTGAATTCCTTCCGCAGACTTCTTGCAGATTATCCGACCCCAGGGTCAGTATATTCTACGAGGACGGGCTGAAGTTTGTCCGTGACAAGGTCGATCAGTATGACCTCATAATTGTTGACAGCACGGATCCGTTCGGTCCAGGGGAAGGGCTTTTCACAAAGGAATTCTACGGCAACTGCTTCAAGGCGCTCACCGCTGACGGGATACTGGTAAACCAGCATGAATGTCCGTATTACGACAGCTATGCAAGATCGATGAAAAGAGCCCACAGAAGGATCAGGGAGCTATTCCCGATAGCGTACGTGTATCAGGCGCATATTCCGACGTATCCGTCGGGACATTGGCTCTTTGGTTTCGCGTCAAAGAGAATAGACCCCCTCTCGGATCTTGATGCATCGAAGTGGAACAATCTCGGGCTGAAAACCAAATATTACAATACAGATCTGCACAGAGGGTGTTTTGCCATACCCAACTATGTGAAGGAATTGCTTGAAGAGACGAAACATGAATAATAAGCCGTCTACATTTATTGCCTGCGAAGGAGGCTATGCTGAATCCAGGCTGGTTATATTCGGTGCGCCTTTTGACGGTACTTCAAGCTACAGGCCAGGTTCAAGATTTGCGCCAGCGGCAATACGCTCCGAATCTTTCGGAATAGAAACATACTCACCGTATCTTGCAAAAGATCTGGAAAATTTCTGCGTTTTTGATGCAGGCGACCTTGAACTGCCTTTCGGGAATACAGAAAAAGTTCTTGATCTCATTGAAAATATGGCATCAGAGATAATTTCGGATGATAAAATCCCTCTTATGATAGGTGGGGAGCATCTTGTAACATTGGGCTCTGTAAAGGCTGTCACAGAAAGATATCCTGATGTCAATATAATCCATTTTGACGCTCACGCCGATCTGCGGGATGAATATACAGGAGAAAAGTTTTCACATGCAACCGTCATAAGAAGATGCAGCGACTTGATGGGGGAAGGCAAGATATACCAGTTCGGCATACGTTCCATGACTAAGGACGAAGACAGTTGGGCAAAAGAAAATGTCATACAGAGAAAATATGATTTCGGCACGCTTGATGAAATTTCAGAAAAGCTCAGGGACAAGCCGGTGTATCTGACCATAGACCTTGATGTGCTTGATCCTTCAGCTTTCTGCGGGACGGGAACGCCTGAGCCAGGGGGTGTTTCATTCATTGATCTTTTAAAGGCTGTACATAGTATAAAATGCCTGAATATAGTAGGCTGTGATGTGAACGAACTGGCTCCGCATTACGATCCCAGCGGGGTCTCGACTATCACGGCTTGCAAAGTTATAAGGGAACTGCTGCTTGCAATTCTGTAGCAAGATCTTTTATTAAACAGCGGCCTTCCTTTATTAAGAAAATACAAAGTACAGATATATGCTGAAAAAGACATGGAGTCCTGCAGTGCTGTATAGCTCTGCAGGACTCCATGTCTTTTTTATTCAAGCCGGGTAAAGTTTTTATTTTTCCAGGACCGCCATAACGCGTGCAGGGCCGCCGTCCTGCTTCTTGAGTGATATCGGCAGAGCTGTAAGGCAGAATGTTTTATACCCCATCTTATCCAGGTTGCGCATATTTTCTATTATGACCATTCCGCTGCCTAGCAGGATTTTATGGATCTTGCAGTCCGGAGAATCTATAGTATCCGCCGATATCGCGTCAAAACCGACACCCTTCAGATTTCTTTCTGCCACCCATTTTGCAGCCAGGGGCGAGAGGACCGGGAATCCATTGAGATACTCATCGGTTCCCCATTTTTCGGACCAGCCTGTTCGGAATAACAGAAAGTCGACATTTAAAACCTCTCTTGACGATATTTTTATATCTGCAAGTTCTATCATTCTGCCTGCACATCCTCTTACATCGACCACCATTGCAAACCCGAAAAAAATTTCATTGGGGAGCTCATCCATATACTTACCATTTTCAAGCATATGGGCAGGAGCGTCCATGTGTGTCCCTGTATGTGTACTGATCGAAATAAGTTTTGTGCGCCATCCGTTATCTTCCATGGTTGCCCCGTTCTGTACCGACGGAACCATGTCCCCTGGAAAAACGGGCATCCCGTCTGTAATAGGCCAACTCAAATCAATAACTTTCATTTTATTCCCCCAAGCCAGTCATTCTGTTAAATTCATCGATTCTGTCATCTATTCTGTCCGCCATCATATGTATGTTCCTCCAATAATTAGGGTCATACCATTGTGCGTTAAGCTCTTCGCTGGTTTTGCCCTGCTGTTCGACCCATGTGTAGTATTTGAGATTATGAATGCGTTTGCGGTCATAATAGCTGAGTTCAGCCACTCCATCCAGGCCTATGCCAAGCACGTAGCGCTGATGGTCGACGGCGGCCTGCAGATGAGTGTAGGGACCCAGGTCCATCCGCATCTCTTCGAGGCGTGATCCATACATGTCCATGGAGTCTGTCAGCACAGTAATAATTATGTCATTTTCTGTCAGCTCATAATACTTCGCCATCTTAATTGCCATGGCTATATTGGCTGCGCCTGAAATCCCCATAAGCGGCAGCATTGCTATTATTTCATCCTGCACTCCTATGCTGTGAAGATATTCCTGCCCTTTCGGCTCGTTGCAAAGGCGTATCATGGCCATGCACGCGTTGTCATCTATTGCAAAAATAAGATCTGTATTGCGCACATTGTGCACCCATGGTATATGTTTGTCCCCTATCCCCTCTATCCTGTGTTCCCCGAAACCGTTAAGATAAAGAGTCGGACACTGCAGTGCTTCCCCGACGCCGATCCTGCTGTACGGGAATACTTCCTTTAAATAATCACCGCAGGCTGTCGTGCCGGCAGAGCCAGAGGTTACAACAACGCCTGCAAATCGGTCATGAGGTCCCATCGCATCAAGGATCGCTTCTTCCATTGCCCTGCCTGTGACAGCATAATGCCAGAGGTGGTTCCCCATTTCTTCGAATTGATTGAAGATCACGGCTTCAGGGCGCGTTGCCCTGATATGCGCCACCTCATCATATATCTCCTTTACATTGCTTTCCGTTCCCGGCGTTGCGATTATTTCGCCGGCGACGGTTCTCAGCCAGTCGAAACGTTCTTTGCTCATCCCCTTCGGAAGTATCGCTATTGATTCGCAGCCAAGGAGCTGCGCGTTATAAGCGCCGCCTCTGCAATAGTTGCCAGTTGACGGCCATACCGCTTTCTGACATGTAGGGTCAAACTGTCCTGTTACAAGACGCGGAACAAGACAGGCAAAGCTTGCTCCAACCTTATGCGCCCCGGTCGGGAACCATTTCCCGCAGAGCGCTATTATGCGTGCCTTCACACCAGTTATCTTCTCGGGAAATTCCAGAGTATTGACTCTTCCGTAAAGCCCACCTGTCTTTTGGGGCTCATTCTTCCATGTTATTCTGAAAAGGTTTGCCGGATCTATATCCCATAAACCTACATTTTTAAGCCGTTCTTTTATTTTTGCAGGGGTATATTTGACAGGATCCCTCATCTGTCTGAACGTGGGTATCATCACGTTATTTTTTTTAGCCATTGCGACTGCATTTTTCAATCCTTCCTCCTGCACTTTAAGGTCAATCATAACCTCGTCTCCCTTCAAATCAGCCCGCAACCCGGCTTTTTTTCCGGCTGCATGCTGAATTATGAGTTTGTGTATAATTGCTGAGGATCACAGCTTCAAACAACCATTAAAGCGGACATGCTTTTATAAAATCATCAATTGACGGATCACAGATAACAGGCAGTGAAACCGATTTTTTAGCATTTGCTATATCTTTGAGGCCGCTGCCTGTGACAACGACGGCTATGCGTTCATCTTTGCCTATCATTCCTTTTCGTGCCATATTGCAAAATCCTGCAAATCCTGTCACACCCGCCGGCTCCCCGAATACCCCGCTTGCCTGGGCCAGTTCAGTAATTGCCGAAAGAATTTCATTATCAGTAACTGAAACGGAGGTACCTCCGCTTGCCCTGATTGCGCGTAGCGCCTTTGCCCAGTTACGCGGTGCTCCTACTGAAATGCTGTCTGCTATGGTATCGGCTGGGCCGAAAATTACGTGTTCCCTATTATTTTTTACAGCATCAAAAATGGGACTTGCTCCTTTTGCCTGTACACCTACCAGCCTGGGCATGTGATCTATAAGGTCTAATTCAAGCATATCCCTGAATCCCTTATAAAGCCCGCTTATGCAGCAGCCGTCCCCCATGGATATGAAAACGATGTCGGGAACATCCCAGCACAATTGTTCAGCTATTTCGATTGCACAAGTTTTTTTGCCCTCTACCAGATATGGATTTATAGCGCAGTTTCTGTTATACCATCCGAATTCATATATCGCTTCCGTTGCGAGGCTGAACGCGTCCTCGTAGTTCCCTTTCACCAGTACAACATTTGCCCCGTAAACCATGAGTTGGGTTACTTTTGCCTCAGGGGCTTTTTCCGGGACAAAAATCCAGCTCTTCAAACCTGAAGCAGCTGCAAAACCGGACAGTGAGCTTGCCGCATTCCCTGTTGAGGCGCATGCGACCGTATCCTGTCCGAAGTCGAGTGCCTTAGCTATCGCCACGGCGCTTGCCCTGTCCTTAAGTGATGAAGTCGGATTACGCCCGTCGTCTTTTATGTAAAATTCTCTTACGCCGTATCTTTGAGCGATCTTTTTGTTGGAGTAGATGGGAGTCCATCCGACAGCGAGATCCGGAATATTTTCATTATTAATTACTGGGAGGATATCCCTGTAACGCCATTGGGTCATTTCTCCGTTTGTTTTTAATGACCTGCGGGTTATATTCTTTTTCATTTCTTTGGTATCATACAGGACATCAAGCGTTCCGTCCAAGCCGCAGCTGTCACAGGTATACCTTTCAGCTTCCGGCTTGTATTCACGTCCGCACAGCACGCATTTGAGAACCTCCGGTACGGCCATTTGCACACCTCTTTTATTTGCATATTAATTGAGTACGTTTTGCAGTAAAATACCGGGACATGATTATGATCTGATTTTGCATCAGAATAATTTTACAGCAATACGGCAGTATTTTTTTAACAAAAAAAGCTGCATATTATGGAATAATTACAGATAAAATCATAAAAAATAGTAATCATCCTGAAACAATCATATTATAAAGCTTAATTTATCGGTATTATCCGGACAGATATACGCCGGACCCGGACCGAATCAGGCTTCCAGCAGCGGCAAATTGAATTTAACCATACGGCTTATAAAAAAGGATGCGGGTTACATGGTATATTTTATTCGAAGCGGCCCGGAGACAGTTTTTATCAGATTTAAAAACGGTTTCAAAACTGCAGAGGAACTTTTCCTTAAATGGGGATTTTTCTGCGGCAGCGACCCAGAAGAAGCCTTTTCACTTGGAGCTGAATCCTGCAGCATAGTAATTGCTGTTGCAGAAAATACATGTACACATGATGAGGAAATAAGATTTTACCTGTCAGAAAATTCACTGGGCATGTTCTTCTGCATGATGCTGAGCGCTGAAGCAGGACATGAGGCGGCTGAATGTCAAAGCGAGCCTGATTGCTTGTTTATGAGGCTTATCGGCAATATTGACGAAGGCATAAACAAAATAAAGGAGGATTGGGGAGGTATACTTATAAATAAATCACCATTTTTCAGAAGAAAATTGCCGGAAAAATCCACTGTGATTTATTTTACGCAAAATCAGCTCAATAAATCTATCCCCAATCATGCAATCCACCCTACAGCACTGCTTATAAGAAATTATTCAAAATGGGAGCTGTTTTCAGCCCTCCAGACGCGCCAGACGGAATATCTTGGTGATTCCATGGGGACGCCTGACTGGAAGAGCATGAAAATCCAGATAGGGGATAAAGAAAAACGTTTCGGCATACACCGTAAAAGAGTGCTCGCCGCTATAAACGGCCTCCAGGCAGGGCTGGTGCTTGAAGAAGGATGGGACAGGGAATACACTCTAATCGGCAAGGTCGTCGATGTGTATGTTTTAAAACTTTACACACCTCTCGGCGAGGAGGAGGTCAAGGGTTTTCTCACTGGCCTTGAATATGATGAATTCGGAAAGCGGATAGCAGATATCGACCTTTTCTTTAATGACAAAAAAATAAGCTGGAAAAACAGGCGAAACGGCGATGGTGTCAATGAAGCTGAATTTGGACTGCAGAGGCGTGAAAACATTCTCAGGAGCCTTGACCGCCATTCTGTTTCCCGTATAAATAAACTCAATGAGGAACTTAAAATATCCGCTGCTGAATAGCCTATCTTAATTGGCAAGCTTCAAGCTGAAGCTTTAAAGATCATTTTCACAGGCGTTGGCGGTAAAAATGAAAGCCTGTCTGGTGAAAGGCAGTAAAAAACCTGCATGCGGCAAGTACAAATATTCCGCATGCAGGTTTTTATCGGTAATACCGGTATATGATGTATCTGTTAATCGTACCTAAACGCTTATTTAGAAAGATTCCTGAGCGTTACGTGCGATGATCTCTTCTTGCTGATAGTTATCGAGGTCAACGAAGTAATCGCTGTAGCCTGCGACACGGACCAGCAGCCCGCGGTAATTTTCAGGATGTTTCTGTGCATCGCGCAGGGTTTCTGAATCAACTACATTGAACTGTATATGATGTCCGCCAAGCTTGAAGTATGTGCGGATCAGGTTCTTAACGCCCTCGATACCCTCTTCACCTGCCAGAACCGATGGCAGGAAGCGCTGGTTAAGCAGCGTACCTCCGGATTTTACCTGATCCATCTTGGCAAGTGATTTCACAACCGCAGTAGGTCCGAAGCGGTCTGCTCCGTGGCTTGGTGATGTACCGTCGGATTCAGGCATTCCAGAAAAACGTCCGTTAGGCGATGCAGCAAGCTTCTGTCCGAAATAGTTATGGCATGTGGTGCTCAGCATGTTGAGATGGTACGTAGGCCCAAGGATGCTGTGCTTGCTGTCTATTGTGCTGAAGAGGCTTTCATAGACCTTCTTCATTATATCGTCAGCATAGTCGTCGTCATTTCCGAAGAAGGGAGTTTTGTTCCAAAGGGTAAGGCGCATATTCTCTTCACCGTCCCAGTTTTTCTTCATGGCGGCTACGAGCTGCTCAAGTGTGTATTGGCCCTCGTCGAAGACATGCTTCTTGATTGCGGAAAGACTGTCTGTGATGGTACCTATGCCGCAGCACTGTATATAGTCCGTATTGTAGCGTGGCCCGCCGTTGTAGTAATCTTTCCCGTTTTGTATGCAGTCGCGGATTACCACTGATAGGAATGTGGCTGCCATTTTTGTTGCATACTCGTAACGTAGGTAGTTGTCCACCTTGATCTTTGTTTCTACTGCGTAGGCCAGCTGCTTGTCGAAAGCCTCGTAAAGATCATCAAATGTCTTGAAGCTTGAAAGCTCGCCGGTCTGTATGCTGACCTGCTTGCCAGTTAGCATGTCTACGCCGTTGGTGAGGACATATTCAAGGAGTTTCGGCACATTTAGATAGCCGTGGAGAAGATAAGCTTCCTTACCCGCGCATCCTGTTTCTATACATCCGCTGTTGCCGCCCTCACGTGCATCTTCAAGGGTTTTACCGGCCCGCATCTGTTCCTGGATTACCATGTCGCAGTTAAACATTGACGGATATCCCATGCCGTTGCGGAATACACGCGCCGCTGCACGGATTACATTGTCTGGTGTGCGCTCGCTGACCTGCACATTGCCCTGCGGCTGCAGGAGACGAAGTTCGTCAAAAATTTCAAGGCAGATATATGTAACTTCGTTTGAACCGTCGCGTCCGTCTCTAGTAAGACCAGCAAGGTTGATATTTGTGAAATCGTTGTACGTACCGCTTTCTTTTGCAGTTACGCCGACTTTTGGAGGCGCAGGCGTATTGTTGATCTTTATCCACAGGCAGGAAAGGAGTTCCTTGGCTTTATCGCGCGTAAGCGTTCCGGCTTCGTTTTCTTTCTTGTAATAACCACCGAGATGCTGGTCGATATGCCCCGGGTTCATAGCGTCCCATCCGTTGAGTTCCGTGATGGTTCCGAGATGCACGAACCAATACATCTGTACGGCTTCCCAGAATGTCTTCGGTGCGTTGGCCGGTACATTGTGGCATACTTCAGCAATCTTGAGAAGCTCGGCTTTGCGCTTGGGATCGCTCTCTTCAGCGGCCATCTTTCTTGCAAGTTCCGAGTGGCGCTCAGCGAAGATGATGACTGCGTCGCAGGAAAGATCCATACCCTGAAGCTGTTCGTCTTTCATAGTAGCTTCCGGGTCGTTGAGGAAATCAAGTTTCGCACGTGCCTCTGCAATGTCCTTTTTGAGATCCAGCATGCCTTTTTCATAGATAAGGCCGTCAAGCATTGTATGGCCAAGGGCTCTCTGCTCGCCGAATTCCGTATATGTGCCGGCTTCATAGAGTTTTGTCCAGGCCTCCGGCATACGCTCAAAAAGTTTGTCCCTCATGCAGCGTCCGCGCCAGTACGGCTCGACTTCCTTTTCGTAGGTATCCATGTCCGCATGGGCGACCGTATAGTTCTGCTGCTCGCGCGTTGTAAGAACTTCAAAGTCATTGCGCGAATGGCATGTCAGCTCAGGGAATGTGGATACCGCTTTGGGCCTTGGACCGCGCTCCCCGACAATAAGCTCGTCCTGACCGATGTATATGGTCTTGTGTTCGCAGAGATATTTGAAGTTAGCGCCGCGGAGCACCGGCATAGCCATTTTGCCTTCATTCTCCCTGTAGAAGTCAGTTTCAAGGATCGCTCTCTCAATGTCGATATTCGGGTGTGTCTCAAAACTTGCATCGCGCAAACGTTTGATTCTTTCATTCATTGTAGTTACCCCCCATTTGATAGAATTTATTAAACTGTACAGTTCCTATGTTCTTTTAATAAATTAAGGATTTTAAACACTTCATCCTCCTATGTGTACCTTAAGCCCGTAACTTTCAAGTATCTTAAATGCTCTGGCTGTCTGGTTCGCTGTCGGCGGCAGCAGATCAGGCAGTTTGTAATCCATATGCCACCTGTTGTGCTTCCCCTTTGCAGCGGTATGGTAAGGCAGGATATTTACACCGGTTATTCCTTTAAGTTTTGAAACAAACTTACCGATAGCGTTTATTGTTTCATCGTCGGTATTGATGCCTGGCATGAACGGGTATCTTATATTTATCGATGCCCCGGCCTCCGAAATAGCCTCCAGATTTTTGAGTATCAGTACATTGTCAACGCCTGTGTATTTCTTGTGCTGTATTGGGTTCATATGTTTTATGTCATAGAGGAAAAGGCCAGTATATTCCGCAACCTCAAGAATTGTCCGCATGTCAACAAAGCCGCACGTATCAACGGCTCTGTGATATCCTTCAGTTTTGCATGCCTTAAGTGCTTCTATCAGGAATTCAGGCTGCATGAGCGGTTCTCCGCCTGAAAAAGTAACACCGCCGCCATCACGGAAGAACGGCTCGTCTTTGCGAAGCATATTCATGAGTTCGTCGACTGTATATTTTTTCCCGCAAAGCTCCCTGGCTTCAGACGGACAGACGCGGCAGCATTCACCGCAGCCGGTACATAATCCTTCATCTGTCAGCAGAGCGCCTCCCTTTACGGAAATTGCCCCGTTGGGACAGGCCTTTATACATGAGCCGCATGCTATGCATCTTTCTTCCCTGAAAAGCACGGACGGGATCATTGACTGGCTTTCTGGATTATGACACCACCAGCATGAAAGAGGGCACCCTTTCATATGTACGGTGGTCCTTATGCCAGGCCCGTCGTGTATAGAATATCTTTTTATATCGAAGATAATTCCCTCAATGCTCAATTAAGCGGCCCCTCCTCCGATAGATCCAATTCAGAATGCTTGGCGAAATAATATTTGCGTATGAACCTTTCCTGTACTGCAAAAGACCAGTGTACATCCCTTATGTATTCTGCAGCCCCGTTAAAATCACCCTTGCGCAGCAACTCGATCATTGCTTTGTGCTCATCCAGGGAATGTATCTCCCACTCTTTGACAAAAGTTTTATTGCGCGGAAAATCATAAAGCCGTTCTTTATGTGTTTTTATTGAATAGATTATTTCTGTATTGTCTGACATGTTGAGGTATACATTATGGAACTTAAGGTTTTCTTCATAGAAGGCGGAATAATTATTCTGATCCAGTGCCTTGCGCATCTGCTGATTGCATTTTTCCATGATGTCAGCGTCGCTTTCGTGGAAACTTAGTGCCACATGTACTATTACCGCTGATTCAAGACCGCCGAGGATCTCATAGATATTGCGTATATTTTCAAGAGTAAGTTCGTTTACGACAACCCCGCGCCTTGGATAAATTGTTACGAACCCTTCCGATTCAAGCTGGAACAGGGCATCCCTCAAAGGAGTCCTGCTCATTCCAAGCTCCATGCTTATTTCATTAAGGTTCAGAAAAGCACCCTGGCGTATCTTCCCGTCATTCATCTGAAAGCGGAGATAATCATAGACTTGCTCTCTTAAAGACTTAAGTGTGAAATGCGGTTCACCGTTCATAATAAAATACACCCCTTCATGTTTGAAGTTTACCACAGATATATCAGATTGCAATAGGCATATTAAAAAATAATGGTGAAAATTAAACAAAATATACTTATAAAAACAGTGATAATGCAAATAAATGGACACAATTGAAATGCCTGCATGTGATATATTTGCGGAAAAACAGCTTATGTTCAGAAAAAAACAGAATTTTAAGTTATTTAAGGTCTACCATACATTATATAACTTCACTTATCTATATGGAAGTTTCAGTAATTATCGTGATATGTGGTATATCAGTTTATAAATAAGCTTACAGGCTTTGGAAAATGAGTTATACTTACCGGATAATAGCACTATAGGCGGATCAGCTAAAAATACAAAGGATCAGAGGGGAGAAAACGGATGAAGATAAAGGCATTCAAACTTGAAAGGCTGTTTGCAAGATACAAGGAACAGGCAAAATATACCTTAAGCCAGTCGGCATGTGAATACTGCTCAATGCAGGAAATTCTTGACATGGCTGATGATGAATGTAAAAAACTGTGGGAAGATCTGAGTCTGGGCTACACGAACCAGATGGGGTTCCCTCTCCTGCAGGAGGCTGTTTCTAAGCGTTACAACTCTATACGCCCTTCGGACATTCTTGAAGTGGTTCCTGAGGAAGGCATTTTCATATTCATGAATACACTGCTTGATCCTGGAGATGAAGTTATTGTAATGCAGCCGTGCCTTCCGTCCCTCTATGAAATCCCTAGGGCTTTGGGGTGTGAAATTATCCGCTGGCCACTTGAGGTAACAACCTGGGGATGGAGGCTGGATATTAATTTTCTTGCCACGCATATCTCACCGAAGACAAAGCTGCTTGTGATGAACATCCCTAACAATCCAACCGGGTATATACCGGTAAGGACTGAGATGGAACGGATTCTCAACATGGCTGATAAAATGGGGACTTGGGTCTTCTGTGAAGAAACTTACCGCGGCATGGAGCACGACCCGGCGGCAGCTCTTCCATCGCTTGCGGATCTTTACCCGCGTGCCACCGTTGTCGGAGGAGTCAATAAATACGGGCTGCCTGGGACAAGGATAGGGTGGCTGGTAACCAAAAACAGGCAGGTCCTTTCGGACTGCTCGGCTTACAAGGATTACACGACGCTCAGCAACAGTGCGCCAAGCGAGATACTTGCGACTATAGCGATGCGCAATGCGGATGACCTGCTCCAGCGCAATCATAAGATAGTTCTTGAAAATCTCAGCATGGCCGAAGCCTTCTTCAAGAGGCACAACAATCTTTTCAGTTGGGTGCAGCCTAACGGCGGAAGCACAGCATTTCCTAAGCTTATGCCGCCGTTTGATGTTACGGAGATGTGTGAAAAAGCCATGAATGAGAAGGAACTGCTTATAATAGGTGAACGTGCATACGGGCTTAACACGAACCATTTCCGCGTTGGACTTGGCAGGAGGGACTTCAGCCAGTCTCTGGCTGTTTTCTCGGATTTGGTCGATCAGATGGAGGAAAATATTTAATATCTGCTAATATCTGCGGTAATTAATATTTTTAATATAAAAGTACAGATGGTATAAATAAAAATGCGGCAAAGCAGTTCAAAAACACAGTGCTTTACCGCATTTTTCGATTACAGATGGATTTGGACTGCACGGCATGATAAACAGCCATGATTGAGCTGTCTACCTGCCTGTAATGGCCAGTCTGTTATTTATGAATGAAACACGGGGTACGGTGGCAGTTGTGTCGGTTTCGCCGCAGAAGATGATGTCGTCTTCCATGCCTATCTCTTTTAATATTTGTCCGTGTTCAGATTCCATGCACACAGAAGTAATATCAGGTCCGAAATGATGCCATAAAGACATAGCCGCTATGGCTCCGTCGGTGAGTTCCATTTCATCAGCTCCGTTTGACGGTGCCAGTGCAAGCATTTTTTCTACCAGCATTCCCGCGCAGACGCTGTCTTCTATTGAAAATTTCCCGTTCCGGCCTGCTGCGATTATACCGATTCTTTGTCCTGTACATATTGCATCCCATGCAGCCGCTTCTGCATTTCTGGCACATCCTACCAGTATTTTACTGCAGTCCGCTGCAGCTCTTATCAGGGCTTTAGTGCCGTTGGATGTTGTTATTACAGCATGTTTCGGAGAGCCTTTTTTTATTAGTTCCAATGGAGAGTTGCCGAAATCAAATCCCGCAACAGGGAGCCCTTCCCGTTCTCCCATAATTCTCCAGCCATTCCCAAGGGTGTTTTTTAGTTCGATTGCGGAATCAACTTCTTCCAAAGGGAGTAAAATTTCGCCGCCTGCATCAAAAAAAGTTGTTATCTGCGTTGAGGCGCGTAGTAAATCCACTACCATACGGCAGTCATGTATCTCCAGTTTTTCTGAAGGAAGGAAGGCGACGTCGAATATATACTTCACTGATATTCCTCCTTGTTATTCTTGGATAAATAGGTGCTAGAATATCCATAGTTATATTTTACGCCAAAACTGACAGGAGGTTCGAAATGTAATGAAATTACTGATTGCGGTAGACTTTAGTCCGGTCGGACGCGAAGTTGCGCATAATGGGTACCGTTTGGCGCAGAAGAGCGGTATGGATGCGACTTTCTTTCACTGTGCACCACAGACCTCTCGTTTTCTTGAAGGTTATGACATCAAGGCTTTTATATCACCCAGCAGCAAGGCAGAAAACCAAAAAATAAAGGACATGGCGACGCAGAGCCTGCATAAGGTAATGGAGGATGTCATTGCAGAATACGGAGTTTCAAAAGAAATCACGATAGATGAGCATGTTGCATTCGGCGATGCCGGCGAAGAAATTATAAAATATGCAAAAGAAAATAAATTCGACATGATTATAATCGGGTATAAGAGCTACTCGGCAATAGCCGAGATACTAGTCGGCAGCACCGCAGCAAAGGTTGCGCGCTATGCCCCATGTTCCGTTCTGATTTACCGCCCGTGTAAAAAAGCATCATCATCCGTACCCAATTTAAATACCGGAACATGCCGTTAAAAATTTACTGCGTGCCTTTTTATTTATAAAAACAAAACAGAAGATACAATATTGAAACACTATCTGGAAAGAATTTTTACAACTTTTGACTGATAGTGTTTCTTTTTATCCTGCCACGGGTTATCTGCATAAAATCTAAAAAACGAACTGCAGATAAAGCAGGATCTTATCATACTGATTTCCAGTGTTTGAAACCGGTTCCCAATACTTCGGAAGCATCTGTTATGACCATGAATGAGCGAGGATGATTTTTGGCAAGATATCTTTTGAGTTCCATCGTCTGTCTTGGTGTTAAAAGACTCATTATCGTAGAACGTTTTTCACCGGAAAAGCCGCCGTGACCGTAAAGTACAGTTGTACCCCTATGAAGCTCATTGCTTATATATTCTATGATAGCGTCAGTATTTGCAGTAATAATGAAAACGAGCCGCCTTCTGTCGAAAGACGATATCACGTTATCCATCGTCTGTCCCAGGACATAACTTGAGACCACCCCGAAGAGCATATTTTCAAGGCCCACAGTTCCAACTGAAGCTGCTAGGATAAATATATTTATATAAAAACTGTATTTGCCTACTTCAATTCCAAATCTTTTCCTTAAAACGGCAACTACGATATCAAGTCCCCCGGAGCATGCTCCGGTCCTGAATATCATTCCCAGCCCCACGCCTTTTATGATGCCTCCTGCAATGGCAACAAGAAACATGTCGCTGACATGAGGAAAGCGTATCCAGCTCAGGGCTTCGAGCAGGAAGGAGATTAGCACTACGTTATATACAGTCCATGTTACAAATCGTTTCGGCAGCTCGCGTCTGCCCCATGCGATGAGTCCCGTATTTGCCACCAGAGTCAGCAGGGCAGGCGAAAGTCCTATCGTATATTTCAGTATTACCGCTATGCCCATTACGCCGGTATCAGGGAAATGATAAGGAAGAGTGAAGCCAAGCACGCCTATAGTATAAATGGCTGACCCGGCGGTAGAGATTACAAAAGTCATCCATTCGCTTAGCACTAAAAGCTGGATCTTTTTGTAAAGATGTTTTAATTTATGCCCTGTATTCATAACAAAGCCTCCGCTATCCGTTATCCGTAAAATGCGGGTAATAATAGACCTTTATTATAATTAAAGCAATACTTAATTTATTATACCCTGATATCCGGCATTTCCGCTTAGACTATATGAGATGTGCTGTGATAAAATAAAAGCAAAATATAATAAAAATACAGGAGGAGTATATTTATGGTTGCACCAATGCAGATAAGTCTGGAAGAGATAATAACGATGCTGCTTTCACGTGTTGAATCCCTTTCGGCTAATGACGAGAACAGCAAGACAAAATCGAATATAATTTACAGGGTTCTGTATAAAAAAGGCATTATAACCGAAGCCGATATCAGGGATTCGGTAAAAGAAGAGTACAGTATGCTTAAGCAATTGGGCGTCATTCAGGAAGAGCCGAACGAAGACATGTATAAAACGATAACAGACGGCATACTTCAGTGGATCAAAGGAGATGTCGATGGTATAAAGCAATCTATGGCGGAATACGAGAAAAAGCTCCAGGAATATGCCCGTGAGGAAGCTGCAAAGAAACCTAAAATTGCAGTTGCAGGTGCAAATGTGCTGAACCAGCTTGACAGTATGTCAGGCTCGAAGGGAAAACTGATAGTTTAACCCTGAAAGACCGTATCCATTACGCAATAGTTTTTGATAATGCTTAAAATGCCGGGACGTTAACATCTTTAATGACTCAGCGTATACAAATGGCGCAGAAAGAACAAATGCCATTTAATTAAGGCACGATCACCATATTGAAAAATCAATCAATAAGGGCCCTTACGTATGTCATGGAAAGGCCCTTATTGATTTTTGTGTCTGTCATTATATTGTAAATCTAAACCTGTTGAAGTTGAAACAGAAACGGATGACTTACGGAATAGGCCCGTCCCACCAATGCGGTATGCCTATTGAATAACCGAAGGTGAAATGCCCGTCCTGATCATAGACTACGATAAACTTGCTCGCGAAGTTATTTGTAGGTATTGAAAGGGATATCCCTGTCTCCCACCAGCTTTTATCTGTTTCCCATTCGCGCATCACCTGCCCGTAATTGCCGAACAGTTCAACGTTGACTCCGCCCCACCACGACTTCAGCATCATGCGGGCTGCCCCCAGATGCAGCCAGTATGCCTGATCGCCAATAAGAGGATGCTGCGCAAGGCTGTACAGTTCCTCGTTGTTGCCAAGAAGCGCTGCATATGCCATGCTGTCGCTGTCCCCCGTCTTAAGGCCTCCTCCGAAGACGAACTTCCATTTCTGCCATATCGGCAGGTGCGTTTGGAATGCAGTGTGCGTCACAGCGGTCTTCCCTGTCGGAAGCCAGATTTCCGATGCGAAGGAAGTCCCTTTTGTTGGCAGGATGGGGTCGTCAAGGGTATTGAAAGAAAGGTGCACATAAGGGCCGCTTTCAGTACCGTCGTCAGTACCGTTTACACGCTCGGCCGCATATCCTATCCCAGCCCGGAACCTCTCATTGAAATTCTTATACCAAGCAATTTTGCCAGTGTATCTTTCAAATTTGAAATTAGCAGCATTTCCTGGCTCCGCGCCTTCTTCCCGTCCTGCAAGGATTATTCCGAACTGGGAATCGCTTGCATCAAGGGGTGTGAAATAGCGGGCCATGGCTCCCCACCTGTTTCCAAGTCTGTATTCAAGGGCCGCCACATCGCCATCGGTAAATATATCCCTTATCTGGGCTGACAGTGAAAGCCATTTTTCGGCATTGATGTTCCCTGCATATCCATCCAGTTCAAATTCATACTTGGGCTGGCGCTCGATAGAAAATATGACTTCAACGGAATCCTTAGTGTAATTTTTTGTGCGTCCTTCAACGGAAGCAAACTCGGGCCTTGCTGAAAGCAGTTTTACAGCGTCCGCTATTTTTTTCATGTCCAGCGGTTTCCCGATCCAATCGTCATATTTATCGTAAAGTTTCTCCGCCATACTTACCGGTATACCTTCGAACATTATCTCCGCAACTATCGGCGGATTGCTGTGCAGCGGCACAGCATGCGCGTATTCGCTGTAGTCGTCCTTGTGTTCCTGTATCAGTTTATGCAGAGCCGCGACATATGGTTCGACCGCATCAGCGCCGCGTTGTATTATTTTATCGTATCCGGTCGAATCCAGTATGCCGAAGCCGTGAACATCAGGAGCTATGACCATGTCCGCAGCCGCTGCATTTTTTCTGATCTGGTCGACCATCAATATCTCAAAGGACTGCGCTGCTATTTCAAGCAGGGAGCGCAGTTTTTCACGGGACTGAGTGACATCTGCCTGTGAGAGGTTTATAGCTACTACAGGATGTCCCGGAAATATTTTTTTTGCTTCAAGAACCGGGAGATTAGCTTTAAGTCCTCCGTCAACCAGCAGCTTGCCGTCCGTTTCCCATGGTTCAAAAATACCAGGGATAGAGAGAGATGCCCGCAGTGCCGATGCCAGGTTGCCGTCACGCAGGACCACGGTGTCACCGTTTTCAAGATTCGTAGCTATGGCTGCAAAAGGAATAGGGAGGTCGTCAAAATCAGTTACGGTGACACGCGCTGTCATGTCGCTCAAAAATGTATACAGGTCTTTTGCTTTAAGAACGCCGCGCTGCCCGTGCGGCCGGTTTTTTTCGTCCATTTGTATATTTAAAATTGATGTCCCGATCGACGGCGGGCTGTTGTAACCCACATCGGTCATCATGTTGGCAGTCCTGTCGGAGATTATTTCCATGAGGTTAACATTCGTCAATATCTCTTTCATATCCTGTGCCGTATATCCAGAGGCGTACAGACCGCCTATAATGGCCCCCATGCTCGTACCCACTATGGCTGCAATAGGAATTTTTTCACGCTCAAGGACTTCAAGGACACCGATATGAGAAAGGCCCTTGGTCCCTCCTCCAGACAGAACCAGAACAATACCTTCCCTGTGCGGGAACCCCCACTCATCATTATGTTCTTTTGCATTCCGCTGTTCGCTTACAGCCAGCTCTGATGCCTGTGCGGCCGTTAGTGTGAATAGCAGCAGGAAAACAATGAAAAATATCGGATATTTACGCAAAGGGTTCACCTCTTTAGCAATAGAAACAGTTCTTTTATAAAACTAAAAATATTATACCGGCATATGCAAATCGCACAACTGAAAGCGGTATTGCCGTCCGCTGTTTGTGCTTTGAAAACGATGACATAACTCTTCGTATTATATAGGATACGATGTAAAGTCACATATCCGTATTTTAATTTTAAGGGCGAATTAGGCACTAAATCAAATCATACCTGAAATTTGTTATTTACGGGGGCATTCTGATGGAGCATTCTGATCATGCTTTAAGGCATAAACATAATCTTACAATGGGTATTGATGTTGGCGGAACAAATACGGATGCCGTATTATACGACAGCTTGAACGGGAAAATACTTACTGATATCAAGATCCCAACGATACATTCAGATTATGAAAAATCAATATCGGATGCAGTTGAATCGCTGCTTGGCAATTCTTCTGCAGACAGCTCTGATATTTCATCTCTTAACATATCGACCACCCTTTCTACCAATGCGTTGCTGGAAAAAAGAGGATCACCAGTTTATCTGGTGCTTATCGGCTTCAGCAGTTATCCGCATATTGTCAGGGAGATAGAAAGTATTATAAAGCCGGCTGAAATTTTGAATGTACGCGGCGGGCATACAGGATGGGGCAAACAGAGGGAAGCATTGGATGTACTCTCCATAGAGCTCTTTGCTAAAAATCATAGAAAGCAGCTTTTTGCCGTCTCATCGATGTATTCGCCGAGAAATCCGGAACATGAAATCACTGCCAGAAATATATTTGCTTCGGAAGGCTGCCTTGGCGTTACATGCGGATACGAACTTGCGCATTCAAGGTTGAATGCTGTTAAGCGCACAGTTACGGCATACCTTAATTCGTCTCTTGTCCCGCTTACAGAAAAACTGATATCAGGGGTACAAAATGTAGCTGAAAAATATGGGCTGAATTGCCCGCTTATGTTTCTTAGAAGTGACAGCTCACTTGTTTCTTCGGACTGGTGCAGAAAGTTCCCGCTTGAAACGATTTTTTCAGGGCCTGCAGCGAGCGTGCGCGGAGCATATCTGTTGTCAGGATTGAACGAAGAATCTATAAAGGTCATTGATATGGGCGGAACATCCACGGATATAGGTTCTATCAAGAACGGCCGCGCTGTTTTTTCTGAAGAGGGTGCTGCCGTCGGTTCCTACAGAACAATGATACCATCGCTCGATATCAAAACTATAGCACTTGGAGGCGACAGCATTGTCAGGACGGACATGTACGGAAATATATCGGTAGGTCCTGAACGCTCACTGCCATTGTGCAGGTTATACGGTGCTGAAAACATAAATTGCGATGATTTGAGGGATTTTTTATCGGCGGACTGTATTCTAAATGACAGTGACGAATTACATTTTATAGCCGTTCCTTCGAAAATAAACAGAAGCAGACTGTCGGATACGGAATCAGGCATTGCTGATTTTGTGAACAACAGAGCGGTTTTATTACGTGATTTTTTGAAATATCTTATGTCAGTATCATCTTCGCCCGATGCCGTCTGTGAAATCCTTGATTCAGCCCGCAGAAACGGGGTTGTAATAGACTGTACGTATACACCGACTGATGCGCTTGTAGCAAGAGGCATTGCAGATATAGAAGACGGAGGCATATCCTTGATGGCTGCGGAGCGTCTTGGCTCATATGTAAATGCCAGCGGCGAAATATTTGCAGATAAAGTCCGGGCTTGTGTGTCCGGGCTGCTTGAGGAAGCTGTATCGGCTGACCGGGGTGAGTCAGGGGAAAGTACAAGGATATATGTAGGTACGCCTGTGAGAGGGTTTGTGCCGCATCCGGATGAAAAAGCATGCAGGTGCATATTTCCGGATAAAGGCAGTGTTGCAAGCGCGGTCGGAGCGGCAGCAAGCTCCCTTGAGCTGTCGTGTTCGGTTTCGGTACTGCACAGTTTCAGCGAAGAGTCGTATACGGCGTTTCTTCCTCTGATGACCATTAAATCCGATGATCTTGAAGATATTTTGTGCCGGTCTGAAAAAAATATAAAAAAATATCTTTCGGAGCAGGCGGAATCAATGGGGTACGTCAATGCTGAAGTGAGCATTGAGCGTAATTTTTATTATCTTGATAAGGTCCGCTCCGTGTCGGCTCTTACATTTGTATTGCTTGACTGCAGAGCTATTGTGCATAATGCATGAAAAAAAATACTTTTTTTATGAAAATATCACATAAAAAAATTTAATCTGTCGTTTTGCATAAAAAATATTGTGAAAATTTGAATTGATTTGTTTATGCCAGACAATGACCAAAATTAAACACTAAGATAAAGTAGCAACATGAAAATTAGAAAAATAATCAAAGACTATGCGGGGTAGTGATAATATGCAACGCCAGCTTGAGGAACGTATAAAAGAAATTTTGAAATCAGCGGACCTGCCGAAGATGGATACCGTACTCATGGAATCCAGGGATCTTGCAGCTTCTATAAAAATAGGACGTTCCCTTTTTATGGACAAATACGACGTTTCTTCTGAGCTCGAATATAAGCGGCGCTGTATGAAGGAAGACCTGATAATGTATCATGCGCACATAGGCATGAATACATGGCCTGAAACGGCAGTCGCACTCAAAGAGCTTTACCGGTTTGCCGAGAATAATGATTTCGTAATGGACAGGGCTGGAATATGTCTTGACAGAAGGATGTCACTCCCCAGCAGTCTGAGAAAATCGGCCCCCCAGGAAAGCGGTCCTTATCTTGAAACTAAAGATGACTGGATGCAAGTCGGTCAGGCGGCACCTATACAGCCGCACATGGGAGATTTTATAATAGGCTTTCCCGCATCTACTGAAAATGCCATGTTTGCCCTTCAGTCTGGTGTGACAACCATTGGCAACCTATCACAATTTTTTGCACATGAAGCACCTATGTGGAAAAGAAGAGATATAACAACAGTCGAAACAGTCAAGGCCATAGGGATAATGGGTTGTTTCCGTGACCGCGGGACACTGATGCATTCTTATCTTGACGACGGTTTCGGGGCATTGTTCCTTGACTGCAGTACGAGTGCAGGATGGGCATTTCTGGAAAGGTACATAGTCGAGGATCTGCTTGGTGCAAAACTGGCCCATTGTGTAGGCGGCCTTGTCTCTGATCCTGTCAAGCGTTCCGGATGGGTTTTTGCCCTTGATGAGATACATGAGCATGATTGCGTAGGCTCCATGTTTTATGGCGATACTATCTCGGCCGATGCCGACCCAGAAAAAAACAGGGCTCTCGCAGCAGAATATCTTATGTGGGACATAATGACACAGATCGAATGCCCGACAGGGCACGCAGTTTTGCCCGTCCCGTTCACTGAAGCGCTCAGAGCGCCCGCTCTTGATGAGATATGCGAGGTACAGCTCTGGGGAAGGCAGATTGAAAAAATAGCAAGGCGCATGCAGCCTCATTTTGATTTTAAGGCACCTAAGGAATTTGCATCGTCAGTTTGCAGCAAAGGGCGGAAGATATTCAGCGACGCGCTTGATTATCTGGATAGCTGCGGCGTAGATACAAAAGACGCGGTACAGCTTTTATATGTGCTCAAAAGTATAGGGCCGAGGGCTTTCGAAGATGCGGTAAACCCGTCGGCAAATTCAGGTTCTGCAAACACTTCCGAGAATCAGTTAGTTCCGAATGATATTTTTACAAGGACTCTAAAACAGGCCGATATCTGGACTCCGTATTTCAGCAGCCTGGAAGTAAGAGGAATGTTATCAGGTCATAAAATCCTGCTTGCCTCGACAGATGTGCATGAGCATGGACTGCTGCTGCTTGACAAGCTGCTTAAGCAGGCAGGAAGCATCGTTATTAATATCGGAGCGGAGAAAAATCCTGATGAAGTTGTCCTTGCATGTGCTTCTTCCGGTGCGGAGATCATATTGATAAGCACGCATAACGGAATGGCTCTCGAATACGCAAGAAACCTTATCGATGAGATGCAGGAACAGAATATTTCCGTCCCGCTGTGCATGGGCGGAGTTCTGAACCAAAATACGGAAGAAGATACGGTACCGGTCGATGTTTCGTGTGACCTTGAATCTCTTGGCATCGGGATCGTTAGTGACCTGACCCAGCTTCCTGGCTGTGTAGTCCGGAAACTGGCAGGGGATAATTAATGATTTCAGCGACATAGAACGGAATCATCAAAAAAATGGAGAGTGATGGCAATGAGCAGTAAACGATTGGTTTCATTTGCGCTATTATCAGCAGTATGTCTGGCGTTTCTTTTCTGTATGATGCCACAGACGGTATCTGCAGCTGAGCAGCCGATAGTCCTGAAATTTGCAGGACAGGATCCACCCGAGCACTTTGCAACAAAGTCGATGCAGCAGATTGCAGCCGAAGTTGCCAAGAAAACCAACAACCGTGTGCAGATAAAGGTCTATCCGGCAAACCAGCTTGGTGACTATTCGCTTGTGTATGAAGAGCTTATCCGCGGAACAATAGATATGGCAGCAATCTCATTCCCTAGCCAGTTCGACAACAGGATGGATATTATATATGTACAGGGTTATACATCCAGCTATGAACAGGTTGCTAAGGTGTACGATCCCAACGGATGGTTCTTCAAGAAAATGGATGAATTCAATACAAAGCTCGGAGTCAAGCTTCTTGGCATGTACCTTGAGGGAATGGTCGGAATCGGATCTGTCAAACCGCTGAGGGATCCTCTTAATCCAAAGGTCGATCACGGGGTTCTTCTCCGCATACCAAACATGGATGTTTTCAAAACGGCGCTTGAAGGCGCGCATTTCCGTACAATATCCATACCTTTTGCGGATGTCTACCAGGCACTGCAGACGGGTGTATGCGACGGCGATACAGGATACTCGATAGTTGCAGCGTACACGACATTCGGTGACGTTATAAAGCATTGGTACAACCTCAATAAGAATACTGAATGCCTCGGTATAATGGTAAGTGCCAAGGTATGGGATAAACTCTCACCGGCAGACCGGAAAATCGTCCAGGCCGCAGTAAGCAGACAGGCTGCTCTAAGTATCAAAAATGCAAGGGCCAATGACCAGAAATACCTTGATCTCATGAAGAAAAAAGGTATCCAGGTCCATATGTATACGCCTAAGGAGCTCAAGCCTCTCATGGATGCGTTTGCATCTACGTGGAACCAGCTGGATCAAACAAAGGGCAAACAGCTCATGAGTGAATTCAAAATTCAAATGAAGAAAATTTCTGACCAGGTGAATAAATAAGTAGCCTCCCAACGGCTGTTTAGGAAGAGCACCTATCAAAAAGCCCCCGGCTTATAAGCCGGAGGCTTTTTGATAGGCTTAAATAATCAGGATGTTGTTTCATTCGGTGTTCCGCCTGATATTCCGAGCCGCTTCATCTGCAGCGTAAGATACAGTGAAAAGGCCTGTTCGAAATTATCAAGCGAGACTCCGAATTTTTCCTCTATTCTTTCAAGCCTGTAGGCGAGAGTATTCCTGTGTATGTGCAGCAGCTCGGCAGCTTTCTGTTTGCTGAAGAAGGACTCGCAGTATATGCAGAAAGTCTCTGCCAGTTCATGTGTGTCGCTTGCGGTACATGAATCTGCAATCTGTTTTTCCAGATAACGGAGGGAATAGTTCGGACGCATTGAAAAAAGCATATGTTTTAGAAGCATGTCGGTGAAGCAATATATCCCCGGGTCAAGAGAGAGCTTTTCTGCTATGGAAACAACTTCCCACGCATTGGTATATGCCAGTGGCAGTTCGTAGAGGTTTTTTGCAGTATGACCTATACCGATTATGGTCTCTATCGCCCCGTCGCGCAGGTTATTTGATATTTCAGAGCACCTTTCTTTTGCATGCTCGATTGCCGCGGAAATATCTTTTTCTTCGGATTCCTCAAGCCGCCAAAGAATAACGAAACGGTCCCTGGATACCGAAGCGATGATATTCTGAGGGTCAGGGAATACTTCTCTTAATATTTCTATAACTCTGCCGTGTGTAGTGCTGTAGTCGATTTCATCCGACAGAGGGTCGTGGCTGCTTTTATAAGGCAGCCTCACGGGATTGTTTTCGAGCCCGAGTCCCCTGAAATTAGCAAAAAAGATAGCAATTACACCTCTTGGCAAATCAAGCTGTATTCCAAGGCGTTCCGCACGCTCCGGCAGGAGTGCATGGTCCTCTATGCGCGGGTCAAAGGAAGACATATCCTTTACGAGTTTGTTTATCCTACACTGGGGAGCCTGAAGCGATGAGGCATAGACCCGTTCCCTCAGCATACTTTCTATCTGGTTTTTTACAAGGGTCGAGAACTGCAGCACAACCTGCGGATCTCCTGCGATCGCAGCCGTTCCGACCACATTTCCCTTGAAGAAAAGAGGCATTACTGATCCCGGATATCTGACACCCATTTTACGTGCCGAATCTTCATCGTCAAAACTCATTTTTTTATATTTGATGCATGGCACGGAAGTCGGGTGAAAGTCACCGATCCTTTCCTTTTCAGGCGCACCTATTATTATCCCGCTAGTATCGGTGATGATGATGCTTCTGCCCAACATAGCGCTTAGATATTCGGATATTTCCTGAGCGTATTTTTCAAGCATGGCCTAATGCTCCCCATTCAACAGGTCATTCGCGGTCTTCCCGGCGGAAGGAGATTCCTAAAGCCGCAGGTGCACCCAAAAGTATGCCCTTGCCTTTCCTTACTGATACAACAGTCAGGACAATTATCGTCATAAGATAAGGCAGCGTAAGCAGCAGTGAAACCGGTATGCTTGAGCCCATTGCCTGAAGGCGGAGCTGCAGTGCTTCTACGCTTCCGAACAGGTAGGCGCCCAAGGCGGCACGTGCTGGGTTCCAGAGCCCGAATATCACCAGGGCTACAGCTATCCATCCTCTTCCGGCAGTCATTCCTTCTATCCACATCTGGGCATATACGACAGACATGTACCCGCCTCCCACTCCGGCCAGTCCTCCTCCAATCAGACAGTATGCATAGCGGATAGTGCTGACTGGCAGTCCCATTGCATCCGCAGCCCTGGGGTTTTCCCCAACCGCACGCATATTTAGTCCCGGCCTTGTCCTGAATATGAACCAGCATAAAAATATGACAAGCAGGTATGAAAGATACACCATTGCATTATGCTGGAATAAGACAGGTCCTATGATCGGGATATCCCCCAAAACAGGCAGCTTCATCGGCTGCATGCCGGAAATAGTCTGTCCTATCACACTGCGTCCCAAAAGGGCACTGAGCCCGTAACCTGCAAGGACCATTGCCAAACCGCTTACAGTCTGGTTGCACATTAGTGTTATACAGAGGAATGCGTGCACAAGCGTTATAGCCATACCTGCTAAAAATGAAGCGAGTATACCAAGCCATGGATCTCCGGTAGCTTTTGTTACGGAGAACCCGGCGTAAGCTCCGACAAGCATGATCCCTTCAAGTCCGAGGTTCATTACTCCTGCCCGTTCTGATAATACTTCTCCAAGCGTGGCATAAAGGACAGGAGTTCCGCTTCTTACAGCGGATGCGAGAATAGCAATTAAAAAATCCATCTAGTCTGTCGCCTCCTTCGTTCTCTTGCCAACCCTTATCACCCTTATTTTATATCTTGAAAGGGTTTCAGCCCCAAGAACCGAAAACAGTATCAGCCCCTGAAGTATCTGAATGCTTGCAAGCGGAAGTCCCATAACGACCTGCAGGGTATCCCCTCCTACAAGCAGCACTCCCATGAGAAACGCGACAAGAGGAACATATATTGGTGAAAGTCTGGCAAGCCATGCCACGATTATTCCTGTGTAGCCGTATCCCATTGTAAAGCCGCGGCTCATCCTTCCGTGCAGGCCGGCTATCTCCCCCATACCGGCAAGCCCGGCCACCGCGCCTCCTATGAATGTCACCAGCAGTATATTTTTTGCTATATCCATGCCGCCGTAATGGGCGGCTCTCGGGTTTTCGCCGATTACCCTTATCTCGTAACCCCACTTGCTTCGCTTAAGCAGAATATGGAATATCAACGCTATCGCCAGTGCTATAAAAAGCCCGCTGTGTATCTTTGTATCTCCCAAAACCCAAAGGCGGGCTGCATCCGGAAAGTTTGGGGTAAATGGGAATCCCATGCTTGAGGGGTCTTTCCATGGACCATATATAAAATATTCCGAAAGGTAAATGGCTATATAGTTCATCATCAAAGTTGTGATCGTTTCATTGACGTTCCATTTTGCCTTAAGGAAGCCTGCTATCCCGCCCCATAATCCACCTGCGGCTACTGCAGCACAGAACATCATGATGAACATGGCAAAGCTGTTATCCACAAAAAAATATCTGACAACGGCAACGGTTGCAATTGCTCCCATGCAAAGCTGGCCTTCCGCACCTATGTTCCATATCAGCATTTTGTAGCAAATAAGTCCGGCAAGGGCCGTAAGCATCAGCGGAATTGCTTTTGTTATAATCTCACCGATACCAAAAGTGCTTCCGAGAGCGCCTTTAATTACGGCACAGTAAGCTTCAACAGGATTAACGCCAAGGCAGGCAAAAAGAATACCGCCTACAAATAATCCGAAAACTACTGCTGCAACAGGGATAACCACGTTTACCCATGCGGGGTTGTCGATCCTGGGCTCAAATTTAACATGTATCATATATCTCTCTCCAGTTTTAATGCTGCTATGGAATAATAATACCTAATTATAGCAGAATGCAAAATTTCTAATATATAATAGCGTAGGTGTTTGCAGCTGCTGTTGTGAGACAAAAAGGGGCTGGAAAAAATGTGGAAAAGCACAAAAGCAATAATGCTTCTGATCCTTAGCGGTTTTATCATAGGACTTATACCTACCATAGTAAATACCTTAGACTATGCAGTCGTTTATTCAGCAAAAGAGGGGCTTTCACTGCATCCCCATTTTGTTGCTGATGTGAGGAATTTCCTGCACGTTCTTAGAAATTATACCTGGCATATTACGATAATTTACGCAAGTGTCGTAGCGTTTATCATATTCATGGAGGGGCAAAACCCTGACAGAACAGTATTATGGCTGCTTACCTTGGTTTTTGTCCCTGTAATTGGAATAGTTATCTATTTACTCGTCGGACCCGATCCGAATTATTTTAAAAAAAGGAAGCGTTTCAAGCCGATAAAAGAGCAGGAGATCGACAGGACTCCGTTTTCATCGGATAAAAGGTTTCTTACCGGAAGGATGATTCACGCATGCAGCGGCGCTGACCTGCTTTTGCATAATGATATGAAGGTCCTGATAAACGGAGATGAAACATTTTCCTGTATTAAAAAGGAATTAGCATCAGCACAGCACTATATACATATGCAATACTTCATAATCAATGATGACGAAATAGGCTGTGAGATAAGGGATATCCTTATTGAAGCGGCTAAAAGAGGGGTCAGGATACGCGTTCTGTATGACGCCATAGGAAGCTGGAAGCTTAAAAGGAAATATGTTGAAAGCCTTAAGGAGGCAGGAATACAATGCCACTCTTTCATGCCGGTCTCCCTGCCTATGTTCCGCAGAAAGATGAATTTCAGAAATCATAGAAAAATCCTTGTGATTGATGACAGGATCGCATTTACCGGCGGGCTTAACATAGGTGATGAATATATGGGCAAGGGGCATCTGGGCCACTGGCGCGATACCCACGTGCTTGTTGAAGGGGAAGCAGTAAGGGCGCTGCATCGGATATTCCTTCACGACTGGTGCGTACGTTCAGACGAAGACCCGCATGAAATATATCATGAAATAAAGTGTGATGACTGCGGTGCGGCCATAGCTCCCGACCCTTCAATTTATCCGATCCTGCCGATGCAGGTCGTTCCTAGCGGTATAGATAATACATGGCATTCAATAGCGCAGGGATTTTTCAGCATGATTTCACGCGCCAGGGAGAGGGTATGGATAACGACGCCTTATTTTGTTCCCGGGCCGTCTTTGCTTGATGCAATTACCGCCACGGCACTGTCTGGTGTGGATGTAAGGATACTCATGCCTTCGACAAAGGACCATTTTCTTGTTTTCTGGGGAAGCAGGGGAAATATTGAACCTATGCTGCATGCGGGTGTCAGGGTATTCATGTATAAAAAGGGTTTTGTACACGCAAAATCAGTAATAGCAGACGACGGTATTTCTTCTGTAGGTACATGCAACATGGATGTACGAAGTCTTGAAATAAATTTTGAAGATCAGCTGTTCATATATGATAACGAGGTCAACTCCAAATTTGCGGAACGGTTCAGGAAAGATATGGAAGATTCAAATGAACTGGATCTTTCTGAATGGGAAAAACGCCCGCTTTGGCAAAAAATACTTGAATCATTCGGACGGCTGTATTCGGCCCAGATTTAAATGAAAGATAAAACATACGAAAAACGTTTCTCCGAACATTATATATTCTGGGTGCTGTGCGGTTTTGTCATATTTGCCGTACATGCTTTCATATATTACAGAATCGCATCTGATTTCGGCCCAGGCCTGCAAAGCCTGCTATGGCTCTGTCTGAGCGTTTTTATGATAGGCCTGCCCTTTCTTTCCCGCAGGACCCGTGCAATACGTTCAGGAAAACAGCGCAGATGGACTGACAGGATAAGCAGTGTATGGATAATATTTGTTTTCCTTTCATCGGCAATCGTTCCGGTCATTGATGCAGCAGCATATTTTTCTGCTATTTCATTGCCTGCCGGAAAAGACATTATGCTGTCGTTCTTCATAAGCGGCGTAATGGTATTGCTTGGTGTAAAACAGGCCAACACAGTGCAGACAACCGTGATGACAGTCCCTACTTCCAAGCTGCCGGAAGGGCGTGATCACCTGCGGATCGTCCAGCTCACCGATTTGCACCTGGGCCCGTTTACAGGGCTGTCGCTGCTTGCACAGATATTCCGCAGGGTCAGGGAAGCTGAGCCGGATATTGTAGTTGTAACAGGAGATCTGGCGGACGGAAAACTTGATGGCCGCAACAGGGAAGCGGCTATGCTTCGGCGCATAAAACCAAAATTCGGAGTATATGCTGTGACAGGCAATCACGATTACTATGACAGTATCGATGAGGCTGTTGCATTTATGAAGAGAGCCGGAATGAAAGTCCTGCGCTCCGAAGCCGTAGAGGCAGGCGGAATAATCATTGCAGGTGCAGATGACAGAGATCACCTTGTGAAGGGGCAATGGAACCTGACCAGGTCGGAAAGCCTTGTTCTTTCGCTTGAACGCAGGCAAAAAGATAAATTCCTGCTCTTGCTGCGCCACAGACCAATAGTAGAGGCCGGGACAAGAGGGCATTTTGACCTCCAGCTTTCAGGGCATACCCACGGAGGGCAGTTGTTTCCGCTTTTTTCGTCACGTCACAAAATTGCCGGACGTCCGCGCGGATTGAAAAAACTCAAATGCGGCGGATTATTGTATGTCAGTAATGGAGCTGGTTTTGTCGGACCTCCGCTTCGTTTTATGGCGCCTCCTGAAATTGCGGTTTTTGATATTGTAAAAGAAAACGCAGTTATGAACAAACCGTATACGTTAAAACACAGGATAACTAAAACCAAGGGTAAGCGTTTATGGGCGTACAGGCTTTTTCATTTGAGAATATTTGCTGCATGAATGAAAAACCAGATTTGGTTTTTAAGCGTTCAAATCCAGCAGAGGCCATGAGGAGAGATATGAACGTCAATGTCACATTATGATGATGCAGTGTACGGCGGTCCATTTAAAAAGCTGAAAAATTTCTCAGGAGCTCCGGTTCAGAGAATAAAATATGATGAAAGCCTGCTTGATAAGGAAATCGATATAGACGGTCTCCCAGAAGGTGAGTGGATATGCCGCGGAGTATACAGGATGGAACGTGTTTTCGCGTACGGCAGAAAATACGGGCGCGTAACCCTTGAAAACCCCGATCCAGCCGCGAACATACTTATGCCCTGGGGCGGGGCGCAGAAATCTGTTTATCTTGATCTTGAAACCACGGGGCTTTCAGCGAATAAAGGAAGCTATGCTTTTCTTGCCGGACTGGGCTTCAACGGACCCGATTCATTCAGGGTGGTTCATTTGTTTCTTGCAGGGCCAGCATGGGAACGTAACTGGCTTAAAGCCATGGAAGACGAACTGCCTGATAACTTCGGTTTTGTGACATATAACGGCAGGATGTTCGATATCCCGATGCTGCGTATAAGATATGCGCTTTTAGGTGCAAAACCTGTATGGGATTCCAGCCCGCATCTGGACCTTCTTATGTTGGCCAGGCACTTTTATCGCGGTAGGATGGCTTCATGTTCTCTTTCTGAAATAGAAAAACATGTATTGGGAGTATACAGAAGTGATGACGATATCCCAGGAAGCCGGATTCCTGCTCTTTATACCGGATATTTGACTACTTCTGATGCTTCTGCGCTCAGGGGAGTTTTTTATCACAATATGCTTGATGTCATATCGCTGGGAGTCCTGCAGAAACATCTTTCGGAATTGGTAAACATGGGAGGATTTTCAGGCGAAGATATGATACGATGCGGAGATTTATGGGATCGGCAGGGATACGGCACCAGAGCAAAAGCCGCATGGCAGAGTGCTCTTGATTTCAGTGGTTCGGAACACGCTGCCAATACAAGACTGGCGGAGATAGCTAAAAAATGCGGTGAATATCGTATTGCAAAAAAACACCTTGAAGCCGCAGCTGAAAAAAGCGACTGCCCCGTTGACAATCTTATAGACATTGCAAAGATAGAAGAGCATTATTTAAAGGACTTAAATAACGCTCTTTTCCACCTGAAACAGGCGCTTGAATGGCTGGATTCCAATAGTAACGGCGGATGGGACATTAAAAGACATGACATCCTTTTCAGGATAAAACGGCTGGAACAGAAACTTACAAAGACCTGGAAATAATTCCGGCGGTGCTGAAAATATATACTGGCTTTCAGGCTATTTAAAAACCAAGTACTGTTATAATTACTATTATTTATTGATTTTATTGATTGTTGGAATTGAATCATATTTGCATTGCAAAGTAAGTAAAGGCAGGGGTAAGCTATGTGGAAAGGCCGTTTTTCTCAGGATACTAATGAAGCTGTTTTAAATTTTACACAATCGCTTGATCTGGACTGGAGGATGGCGCTTGCCGATATACGAGGCAGTATTGCTCATGTGCGCATGCTTGGACATACCGGATTACTTTCGGCGGAAGATGCCGAGACGATAGAAAAAAACCTGTGCGATATAGCGGACGAAATCCGTAATGGTGAGTTTGTGCCCAAGGTTTCGCTCGAAGATGTCCATATGAACATAGAATCAAGGCTTATCGAGAAATGCGGAGCTGTCGGAGCCAGGCTGCATATGGGGCGCAGCCGTAACGATCAGGTTAATACTACGGTACGTCTCTACCTTCGTAAGGAACTGCTGGAGATTTGGAGCGGACTGGATGCGCTGATTCTTGTCCTGCTCAAGAAGGCGGAGGAACATATAAATATAGTAGTTCCGGGCTATACTCATTTGCAGCAGGCCCAGCCGATTTCTATGGGGCAATTCTGGATGGCGCATACACAGGCGTTCCTTCGTGATGCCAAACGGTTTTTCGATGCGTATGAGGCTGTGGATGAATCGCCTTTGGGATGCGGTGCGCTTGCCGGTTCCACTCTTCCGCTTGACAGGGAGTTCACATGCAGGGACCTTGGTTTTTCTAAAATAACGGCGAACAGTATGGACACCGTAGCCCACCGTGATCATTTCATGGATGTGCTTTATTTTGCCGCAGTGTTCGGCGGCCATGTAAGCAGGCTTTCGGAAGACCTTATAATTTATTTTTCTACTGAATTCGGCTGGATAAAACTCCCTGATGCATTTTGCACCGGATCCAGTATAATGCCGCAGAAGAAAAACCCCGATGTCCTTGAACTTCTGCGGGGCAAAACAGGACAGCTTAGCGGCGCGCTGGTGGATTTAATTACAATGACAAAAGGCATCCCTCTTACTTACAACAGGGACCTCCAGGATGACAAGCGCAGCCTGTTCCGTACGATAGATTGCCTTAAGGGCATTTTCTCTGTTCTCCCTGCCCTTATCAATGAAGTTGAAGTAGATGAGGATGCCGCAAACAGAGGTTTTTCAGACGGGCTTATTCTTGCAACAGATGTTGCGGAGTATCTTGTCCTGCGCGGCGTGCCTTTCCGCAGCGCCCATGAAAAAGTCGGGCATGTGGTGCGCTATTGTGTTGAGAACAATAAACCGCTTACTGCTCTGACCATCGAAGAGTGGCAGAAATATATTCCTGAGGTTGCGCCGGACCTGCTTCCGCTGCTTTCTCCGCGCAAATCGATGGAGCGCCGCAGTACCCTCGGAGGAACGGCGCCGTCACAGGTACGGAGGCAGATAGAAGATGCCAGGGTCAAGCTGATTCTTTTTAACGGAGAAGCCGAAGGATTGAAAGAATCCATACCAGGAGGGTATTGAGCGGAAGTTTGTCAGACTGCTGATATACGCGGATTATAAATCATCATAAATTATGACAAAAAAGACGCTCTGTTTACTATTTTTTCTGCAGAGCGCCTTTTGATTTATGAATTTTTACGTTTTAAACTACAGGGACAACCCAGCCGAACGGATCCGGCTTCTTTCCCCACTGTATACCAGTCAGTTCCTCGTAAAGTTTGCGTGTCATCGCTCCGGTTTTGAAGTCGTTTATAGTGTATTTTACATCGTTGTAAGCAAGTTCTCCGATCGGCGAAATTACAGCTGCTGTCCCGCAGCACCAGCATTCCTCAAGCTTTCCTGTCTTTATGGAATCGATCAGTTCGTCTACGCTGAGGAGACGTTCCTCGACAGGCATATCCCAGGATTTAAGCATCTGGATTATTGATTTTCTGGTTATTCCCGGAAGAACAGATCCCTGAAGAAGAGGAGTTACCACTTTGCCGTCTATTTTGAACATTACATTCATTCCGCCGGCTTCTTCTATATATTTTCTGTCCACACCGTCAAGCCACAGTACCTGCGAATAGCCCATCTCTTCCGCACGTTCACCGGCACGCAGGGATGCGGCATAATTGCCGCCGCATTTTGCAAATCCCGTGCCGCCCCTTACTGCGCGCACATCATCTTTTTCAATGATTATCTTTACAGGGTTGATACCCTGCGGGAAATACGAACCTACAGGACATGTGATTATTGCAAATATACAGTGGTTGGGCGCATGTATACCCAATTGTTCATCCGTGCCGAAAAGGACGGGGCGAATATACAGCGACGTGTCCGGTTCCTTGGGGACCCAGTCCTGATCAAAAGCGACAAGCTGCTTAAGCGCTTCCATCATCATTCCTTCATCGACATTAGGCAGGCACATACGTTCGGCAGATGTATTAAGCCTTTTTATGTTTTCAATAGGCCTGAAAAGCTGTATCCTGCCATCTGGTGTGCGGTATGCCTTTAATCCCTCAAACACCTCAGGTGCATAATGAAGCACTGTTGCTGCGGGTGAGATCTCAAACGGTGCGAACGGTACGATGCGAGGGTCATACCAGCCCTTGTTTTTTTCATAATCCATGACGAACATATGGTCAGAAAAAACTGTTCCGAAGGCCACTTTGCTTACATCACACTTTTGTTTTGGTGCATTTGTTTTTTCGATTCTGATTTTTTCCACGGCTGTCATCTCTTTATTAAAATATTTTGTTGATGCTGAATTAATGTGCTGCAAATACTACTAACTGTCTATGAACTTGTATTATATAAGAATTTTGATGTCAAGTCCATAATAAAGAAGCTGTGTGGAGTAAAACAAGTCATTGGACTATAATAAATTAACCAACGGAGGTGTTCATATGTTAAAAGTGCCTGAGCATATTTTTCGTGAATACGATATAAGAGGTATTGCAGACAGTGAATTGACAGATGAAACGGTGCAGCTCATCGGACATGCGTACGGCAGCTGGCTTGCTGCCCGTGGTGTAAAAAAAGTGACCCTCGGCGGAGATGTACGTTTCTCAACACGGCGGATAAAGACTGCAGCTGCTGCCGGTCTGATGAAAGCAGGCATCAGCGTTATAGATATAGGCATAGTCTCGACCCCAACTTTTTATTGGAGCCTTTATCGCTTTGATGTGAACGGCGGGATCATGGTTACAGGCAGCCATAACCCGAAGGAATATAACGGCCTTAAAGTCGCTTACGGAAAAGCCACGCTCTGGGGAGAAGATATTCAGGAGATACTTAGGATAATTATGTCGGGCCACTTGGATGCTTCTGAAACACCCGGAACTTTGTCATTTGCGGATATAAGTTCCGAGTATATAGATATGCTGGTATCAAAAATAAATCTGGGGCCACGTATGCCCAAGGTTGTTTGCGATTCAGGGAACGGTACGGGAGGACGCTACGCCCCTGAGTTCCTGAAGCGGATAGGATGCAGTGTGACAGATCTGTTCAGTGCCCCTAATGCTTCATTCCCGAACCATCATCCTGATCCTACAAAAAGAGAAAATCTGTCTTTTCTTATAGATACGGTCCTTAAAGAGGGGGCTGATTTCGGTGTAGGCTTTGACGGAGATGCAGACAGGATAGGAGTTGTCGATGACTGCGGCGATGTCATCTGGGGCGACAGGCTGATGGCTCTCTACTGGCAGGAGATACTTCCCAAGCATCCGGGCGCAGTGGCTATATGCGAAGTAAAAAGCTCAATGGCCCTTCCTGAAGAGATAATAAAGCTGGGCGGACGGCCCATCTGGTGGAATTCAGGGCACTCGCTTGTCAAGGCAAAGATGAGGGAGGAAAAAGCGCTGTTTTCAGGAGAGGTTTCAGGGCATATGTTCTTTGCCGACGAATATTTCGGCTATGATGACGGATTTTATGCTGCCGGCCGCCTGTGCCGTATCATATCCAACACCGGCAGAAAACTATCCGAGATAATGAAAACAATACCACTATATCCTTCTACCGTTGAAACACGATATGACTGCCCTGACGATGTTAAATTCGGAGTGGTCGACAAAGTAAAGCAACAGGCGCTGAAAGAGGGGCTTGAGACAATAACGGTGGACGGCATAAGGATAGTATATCAACATGGATGGGGGCTCGTCCGTGTTTCTAATACTCAGCCGGTGCTTGTTGCCAGATGCGAAGGGCGGACAGAGGAAGCGCTCAAAGATATATGCAGCGATATGAAACGCCGCCTTCTGGAGGCAGGCAGCCCTGATTTCGAATGGGAGTATTAGCATTTTCAGCCTTGGTTTTTGATATGCCTGTATAGTGTTTATTTAATAAAGGGGCCCATGTTATGCAGTCCGGTGATTCTACGGCTACCGTAAAGTATTTCGGTATCGTTGATTTTACGTAGTTTTCAGGCCTGTCCCGGCCGTAATCAGGAACCCATGCTATACTGCTTTATATGGTGTTTTTATCAGAAAAAAACATAAAATTAAAGACATAACATTTGAATATTAAGGAGGATTCTCTTTACTATGCAGTGTTCAAAGGAATTAGAACATATGACTTGTGTTGCAAAGGGAACAAATCACGGCCCGGCGCCTATTCCCGAGGAAGGAAAATGGATTGAATCAAAACAGATAAGCGATATCTCGGGTTTTACCCACGGAGTCGGATGGTGTGCCCCGCAGCAGGGAGCATGCAAGCTTACGCTCAATGTCAAGGACGGAATAATCAAAGAGGCGCTTGTAGAAACCATTGGTTGCTCAGGCATGACACACTCGGCAGCTATGGCAGCAGAGATACTTCCGGGGAAAACGGTCCTGGAAGCGCTTAACACTGACCTGGTCTGCGACGCTATCAATACGGCGATGAGGGAACTTTTCCTGCAGATAGCATATGGCAGGACCCAAAGCGCATTTTCAGAAGGTGGGCTGCCGGTAGGTGCCGGGCTTGAAGACCTCGGCAAGGGACTTCGCTCACAGGTAGGCACTATGTACGGGACACAGCCTAAGGGAGTACGCTATCTCGAAATGGCGGAAGGGTACGTAATGGCGATAGGCCTTGATAAGGACAACGAGGTCATAGGTTATAAATATGTATCCCTTGGAAAAATGATGGAAGCGATACGTAAGGGTACAGATCCCAAGGAAGCTCTTGAAAAATACACTGGGACATACGGCCGCTTCGCAGAAGCTGTGCGTGTCATAGATCCGCGCAGCGAATAGGGAGGACAGGACAATGGTTACATTCGAAGGCGCAGAACGCAGAATGGGACATATAGAGCTCTTCCTGAAAAAAAATGGCCTCGGCACTCTCGAAGAGACAAGGGATCTTTGCCTGTCCAAAGGAGTGGATGTGGAAGCCATAGTGAAAGGGATCCAGGCTATTGCGTTCGATGATGCTGTCTGGGCATATACTCTTGGAGCTGCATTCGCTATAAAATCAGGTACAGGTACGGCTGCAGAGGCAGCTCAGAAAATCGGCGAGGGACTTCAGGCGTTCTGCATACCAGGGTCTGTCGCAGATCAGCGTAAAGTTGGCCTCGGACATGGCAATCTTGCTGCCATGCTGCTACGTGAAGAGACAAAATGTTTCTGCTTCCTTGCAGGGCATGAGTCGTTTGCCGCTGCGGAGGGTGCCATAGGGATTGCCCGCACGGCCAACAAGGTAAGAAAAGAAGCTCTGCGGGTAATGCTTAACGGTCTCGGGAAAGATGCCGCTTACATAATTTCCAGAATCAACGGGTTTACATTTGTAGAAACCAGATATGATTATGCTGCCGGCAAGCTGAATATCGTGTTGGAACGCTCTTTTTCAGATGGAGAAAAAGGTCGGATACGCTGTTATGGTTCAGACGATGTCAGCGAAGGAGTTGCAATAATGATCCATGAAAAAGTAGATGTTTCAATAACCGGAAACTCTACCAACCCAACACGTTTCCAGCATCCAGTGGCAGGTACTTATAAAAAATGGACTGTTGAAAACGGGCATAAATATTTTTCCGTGGCATCTGGCGGCGGTACAGGACGCACTCTGCATCCTGACAACATGGCTGCAGGTCCGGCAAGCTACGGCATGACAGATACAATGGGGCGGATGCACAGCGATGCACAGTTTGCCGGCTCATCCTCGGTACCTGCGCATGTAGAAATGATGGGGCTGATCGGCATGGGGAACAACCCAATGGTCGGAGCGTCTGTTGCAGTTGCTGTTGCAGTGGAAGAAGCTATTAGTAAAAACTGATTGTATTTTTTTGATTTTTTGCGGGGCGCATGAAGTTTATGCGTCCCGTAACTCATTGGAGGCAATTCGATGAAAAAAATAGTTATTGCAGCGATCATTTTTTTGATGTCGGTATCTGAGGCGTGTTTAGCTGCCCCTAAAACAAAAGAGATGAACATTTCGTTGTGGAAACTTCCCCTCAATGTGCCGGCAATGGTTGCGATGGATGAAAAAAGTTATGAAAATATTTTCGCCGGAGAATATAAGATCAACTATATACACCTTCCATCAGGACCCAAGCAGATTCAGGCAATGGCCGCCGGTGATCTTGACATTGCTGAAGGTATTGGAGCTGCAGCTGCACTTGTTGGAAAGGCCAACGGAGCGGATATTACCATTGCCGGGGTTAACAGCAGATCGCCGAAGGCTTTTGCATTGCTGACAACGAATCCGGGAATTACAAAACCGGCAGATATTAAGGGCAGAAAGGTTGCCGGTATAAAGGGATCTGTTGTTTATCAGCTTTATACCGAACTGCTCGAGGAAAACCGGATCAATGAGAGCGATGTTGAATTTTTCCCGATGCCTGTTCCGGCTGCTGCCTCCGCCCTCCTTGCAAAACAGGTCGATGTCGGTTTGCTCGTAGGTACTGAAATACAGCGCGCGCTTAACGGGGGTGCACGTGTACTGGCTGATGGCACAGGACGTATTGAAGGCTTGAGCCTTATTGTAGTTAGATCGGCCTTTTTAAGGGAAAACCCTGATGCCGTGAAAAAATATATTGCCGCACGCAATGATATTTGCATGAGACTTAAAAACCCTTCTGATAAAATAATCAGCTTGGTCGAAAAAGAAACAGGATTATCGCAGAATAATGCAAGAAATATGATGAATTTATACGATTTTGATTCAAAAATTGAAAAAAAAGACATTAAAGAGTTAAATAAAACTCTTAAATATTTGGAAAAAGAGAAAATAATCAAGACGGAACCAAATATAAATGATGTAATTTGGAATAACGTACAAAAATAAGATCTTATTAAAAAATAATTATTATTGCTTATATTCACCTTTACATTCTTTTATAAATTAGTTATACTTCCTGAATCTAACGTAACAATGCGCATAATTAGTTGAAAGGAACGATCGATATGGTAAAAGCTAAGAAAGAAGGTACACCGGCAGCAAAGAGGATACGCAGAAGCCCTGAGGTGCTTATAAAAGAGCTTGATGCAAAAATGAAAAAACTGGAAGGGCGTATTTATAAGAAAAACAAGGAAGCGGTACATCATATAGGCACGGCAATTTTAAAACGGGCTAAATTCGACTTTACGAACTTTACCCAGGCTGACCTTGAAGATGTAGTCAATATGACGCCAAAGGGGACCGCAATACTTAAAGATATAATTGAGAAAGCCCACCAGAATTCGTAGCTGTTTTAACTCTGCAAAGAAAATATAAGACGGTGCGGGGCGGTTCGTTTTTATCGGGCTGCCCCGTATTTTTATGCTAAGGACCTTGGTCCTGCCAAATAGGAAGATGTCCTCTATTTTCACTTTTATGAGACATCTGCATAAGGAACTGTTTTTAGCTTTAATGACTTCGCTGATTACACGGAACCTGTATGATCTGGTAATTTTCAATCAGCAATAAAGCCGCCATGCGGCTGTTATCCATTTTTTGCTTGTGAAGCGCAGCAGCAATTTATTTTGTCATTTATTCCCAATGCGCAGAAAAGCGGTTCTTAATAGGCCTTTATGAACTTAATTGATTATTTTTTCGGCGGCCATATTGCCTGCTTTTCATTTTGTTGACAAATATACTTAAAAGAGGTATTTTGTTTGGGATTTTTTAAATCCACAAGAAGGGGTTCGTTATCATGGAAACGCTTATGACAGATATTCTCGCAGGACTTGCCGTCGTTATAAACGGCATCCCACAGGGGCTTCTTGCTCTGAGTTTCGGCTTTGCCGCTTTTCCGACAAGCTTGGCTTTTTTAGTAGGAGCTGCCGGATCATTGGCTTTCAATTCGGTTGCCACGATATCATTCCAGGCAGAGACGATAACACTTGCCGGCAAACTGGGCAAAGATGTTCGTGAAAGGCTTAATGTAGTATTCTGGGGGGGACTTTTTCTTCTTATCCCGTCGATCCTTGGAATAAATGAAAAGATTGTCTCCGTGATCGGCCCTACGGTAGTGGCTTCGATGATGGCCGGGGTCGGCATCATGCTGGCTTACGTAGCCATAGAACTTTTCAACTCTGAAAGGTATTCAGGTGCGGTATCATTGATTACAGGGCTTGCGGTATGGTTTGTAACGCTTGACCTTGTTAAGACGATTATTATTTCAGTATTCATATCAACAATAGCATACAATATACTTAAGAAGAGCGGTAAAATCCAGGCGCATGAGCTGGTAATGGATCTCAGCCGTGAAAAATTCACCTTTGGGAACATCGAATGGCAAATATGGAAATACCCGGCCATTATAATAAACGGACTTGCTATAGCCTGCCTTAATATAGGCGCTAATATAAGCTTTGGCAAGATCACAGGCAGTATAGCAGGTGTGAATGCGAACATAGATCACCTGTCAATCTATTCCTGCCTTGCGGACATGTGTTCCTCGTTCTTCGGAGGAGCCCCTGTTGAGGCTATAATCTCGGGTACGGCAGCAGCGCCGAATCCATTGCGCTCGTCAGTTATTATGATGCTTATAATGGCAGCTATACTGCTCTTTAAGCTTCTGCCCATAATAGGAAGATACGTGCACAGTTCATCAATAGCCGGCTTCCTTTTTGTACTTGGGACGTTTGTTACATTCGCATCCAATATGCAGGGCGCGATAGCCTCAGTTCCTGCGGCTGCAGGGCCTTTCGGCTTCTCTCCGTGGGGAATGGTGATTGGGGCTACAGTCCTTGTTTCAGCCAGGTGGAACCCTTTCTACGGGCTTCTTGCCGGTGTCGCTATCAAGATGATATTCTCACTTTAGGGCCGCGTGCAGCTATGAATGAATATTACGTGCTCAATACATGCGGCCTGACAAGAAAGCTTAAAAAGGTTAAGGTCGGACCTAACCTTACGATAGCGTCGTTTGTGATGCTGGGAGATACCGAACTGATAGAAAAGAGTGCGGATGTCCTGTTCGAAAAAATGAAAAAGATAGGCAGAATCGATATGCTCGTATGCCCTGAGGCAAAAGGGATACCGCTTACGCATGCCCTTGCCGTACGCCTTAATGTGGACTATGTTGTAGCCAGGAAATCTGTAAAGGGATATATGGAAAACCCTATTATTTCCGAAGTCAAATCGATTACGACGAAGGAACCGCAGATAATTGTCATTGATGAACTGGATGCCGAACGTCTGAACGGCAAGCGCGTATGTGTGGTTGATGATGTTGTATCAACGGGAGGGTCACTGCATTCTCTTGAGGAAGTGCTTTCAAAAACAGGCTGTACGGTTGTCTCGAAGGTCGCCGTTCTTCTTGAAGAAGGCGGGTACAGCGGCGATGACCTTATATATGTAGACAGGCTTCCAGTTTTCACAGCCTGATAATCCATACTTTAACCTCATAATATATAATTAAACGGGGGAAGCCTGTATAGTGGCTCCTCCCGTTTTTTTATTAGAATTTCTATGTATTCAGGATCCATCTTTTCAGCATGCCGTGTTGTCTATTTTCTGTGCTTTAAAAGGTATTAATGCGCCTCTGTGTTTTGTGCGGACGCTTTTCAGGTCTAGCCGTCTAAACATCCCGTGCCGGGTTGCAATGCATATTATGCATGGTGCCACCGAATCCCGTATATTACGAAAAATAGACGGCAGAAAAATAATATCTAAGACAGAACCCAGCCATCGCAGTTTGAACCACTGCCGGCCGGGGCTGCTTATAAGATGAAGTTTTACGTTGATCTGATATTTCCAGCGGCGTCAGCATATCCTTTTTAATCTGGTGCGGCAAATCATCATGCATAGTGACATAATCTGCCTTCCGGCGGGCCTGAGTTTGATATCATAGCATACGGCTGCGTCTGAATAATTCACTGACATTCGCGCATCTTTATTCGCGCGAGAGCATCATTATTTGTCAATACAGGCTGCAGCGTAAATAACAGGCGTAAAAACACGCTTATAGCTTTACGTCTATAATGGCAGTTACTCCAACGCCCTGCACCCTTCTGAACTGTTTAATGGGGTTTTCTGAATCTATAGGAATAAGGGCTTTTGCCCTGATTCCGCTGAATTCACCCTCAAGCTGTGCCACGGCTTTTGTTTTGTTTATCGCTGCCTGTGTTACACCGCCGACCTGTGCTGCTCCTACTCGTGTACCGCTTCCTATTGAAACGATCGGCACTACTTTCGTGTAGCCTTCGTATTTTACCCCGTTGTTGAAAGTGATCTTGTTGATAAAATCATTAAGCTGGGGCCCCAGAGCTTTGACGACAGCGCCGCCGCCAATAATGATCGCAGTATCTTTTATCACATCGCTGAGTCCTGCAAATGCGAAAGGAGCAGAAATAAACAAGGTAGCCCCTGCCATCAGTGCTGCTATATATTTTTTAATTTTCATGATGATTGCACCTTCCTTCCCATAATATGTTACCAGAATAATTTTACGGCAATATCAGCATTTTCCTGTATATATAAATCTGAATAATGTACTTCAGCACCGGTATTTAACAGTCATATACATTATTAATTTTGCATGTACTGAAAAGGCGGGAATGCCTTCAGCAGTCCCGCCTTTTCGCACGCTTGCATATATTTGCTGTACAGATTACCAATTTTTAGCCTGGAGCTCGAAATATGCCTGGGGATGCTCGCAAACCGGGCATTTTTCAGGTGCTTTGTCAAGTTCGAAAATTGCACCACAGTTGCGGCATTTCCAGAAAACCTTACCGTTTTTAAGAAATACAGTGCCGTCTTCAAGATTTTTTACAAGAGCCTTATAGCGTTTCTCATGCTCAGCCTCTACTGCCGCGATATTGCCGAACATCTTTGCTAATTCGGTAAAGCCCTCTTCTTCCGCTTCCTTTGCCATACGCGGGTACATACTTGTCCATTCATAATTTTCGCCGCCGGCAGCTGCTTTGAGATTCTCTGCAGTGCCTTTTATACCTGATAAAGCCTTGAAGTGCAGTTTTGCGTGTTCCTTTTCGTTTTCAGCTGTTTCAAGGAAAATGGAAGCTATCTGCTCATACCCCTCTTTTTTTGCAACAGAGGCAAAATATGTATATTTATTGCGCGCCATTGATTCTCCGGCAAAAGCTTCCAACAGGTTTTTCTCAGTCTTGCTTCCCTTAAGTTCCATGATGATTTCCTCCTCTTTTTACTGCTTATAAATTTTAGATAACTTACTTTATTATTATATATACTTGTTACCGCTAATTCAATGCTTTTTGTACAGCAGAAGGTTAGGATGTATTTTCAGGAAATCCAGTCATTGATTTTATGTTTATTATGCCATTTATAGGCATAAAAGAGTATTAAGCATTTAACTAATGCTGACTTTATGGTTGTTTTTATCGAGCCATCCATATAACAGCAAGCAAGGCCGCATGGAAAAACAGAAAAAAACGGTGATTTATTAAGTGGGACAAAATAAATGGAGTGGATCTGATGAAAAAGAGACTGCATCATAGGTCTGCAGGGGCAGCAAGGCTGCTGGCATGGTTTATTAAATGTCACAGCGGCAAGGAAAATTATTCTGATATGTATGCCTGTCCGCTGCGAAAAACCACGGATGTTTGTAGGACAGCATAGTAATGGGTGCATGATTTAAGGAATCACGGCATTATAAAGTGTTTTTTCCGAATTGTCATATCTGTGCGGCTACAATAATGTTACTAATTATCCCCCGCCATATTGGCAATTATATTTTCCAGGGAAGGACTGCGAAAAATTATGTCCGGACAGCTAAAGTCCCTCTTCCATCCTATTGCCTGCGATATTTCAATACAATATTCAGGTATGCGTTTTTTCAGGCCCGATACGGTTTCTTCATGGAATCTGGCTGTGGGTCCTGTAACGGCTATTGTGCATAAAACATTGTTGTTGCCGTCTATTACAGGCCCTGCTATGGAAGAGAACCCGTCCTGATATTGGTTTACACAATAAATGTATCCTGTCCTGCACATGTCATAAAGTTCCGCCATAAGCTCTTTTTTGTCCACAGTCGTAAAGGAGGTCAGCTGTATAGCGCTTTTTATGAGCTCCTCCTGCTCTTCGGGAGCGGCATAAGCTAAAAATGCCCTGCCGCCGGCCCCTGCCCATAATACATATTTTGATCCTACTGTGGGTGAGAATTTAAAATTATGGAAAGCAGGCACTTTTTCATAACAAATTCTGGAATTCCCTTCTCTTATATATATCAGAGCCGTTTCCCCGAATTCATCTCTTAATTTAACAAGGTAGGGATGGACTATTTTTCTGAGAAAGTCGTTTTCCTTGGCAAAATACCCGAGTATATATACACGCAGTCCGAGGCTGAAACGTTTTGTGTGCTTGTCACGTATCAAAAATGACTCTTTTTCAAGGATGCTTGTAATCCTTGCTGCTGTTGAATATGGAATTTGGACCAATTTTGATATCTCGGTAAGCGAAAGGTCTTCTTTTTCCCTTGAAAAACAGTTCAGGACTGCTAGTGAGCGCTGAATAGCCTGGGTGCCGTTTTCCTGCTGAGCTTTGTCCATGTTTGCATATCCTCCCGAAGTTTTCTATTCTGCCATGATTATATTTACAAATGTGAATTCTACCAGAATATGCTGAAAGCGATGAAAATTTAAAGAGCATTATCTGATTTTTAAGCATTTTTATATTATTTAAAATATACAAATAAAAACATTAATTTAAAAGAAGTTTTTAAAAATAAACTTATTTTTTAAAAAATAATTATCAAATAACCTTAATTTTATTTGCATATATAGTCTGTAAGTTTTCATAGCCTAAGTTGACACAAATGCTAAAGTTAGCTACCATGTCATCAATCACCATATACAAGATATTATATCCATAATATGGATATAGTCAAGAAAAAAGTAACGCACCAAGGAGACGATATTCAGATGCAGATCAAGATGCCTGTTGACGATGAAATAATTAAAAAGCTGCACATATATGACATGGTCGAAATATCAGGACCCATATTTACAGGGCGTGATGCCGCATTGCCTAAACTGGTCCAGTGCATAAAAAACGGGACATGCCAGGAAAAAGGGATAAGGCTGGAGAACAGTGCCATTTTTCATACGGCCGTAAGTCCTGCAGGGATCGGCCCTACATCAAGCAATAAAGTCGACATTGAAAGCAGTATTCCTGCATTGTCGGAAGCAGGAGTAAAAATGCACATAGGCAAAGGAAGTCTTTCAAAAGAAACAACCTCAGCGTTGAAAAAAAATAATTCGATATTTCTGGTGACGCCCCCGAATACAGCACTGCTTAATTCATCCATAAAAAACAAGCGCCTTGTCGCTTTTCCTGAAGAGGGTATGGAAGCCCTGTATGAACTGGAAGTCGCTGATTTTCCTGCAATCGTTGCTATAGCGCACGGCGAATCAATTTACGATAAATAAATTAGAGACGGACATTTGTAGTTATAAAGGGGACTGGACAATGGTCGACAATAAAATCATTTCAGAAAAAACAGCGGAGACACTCATTAAGGCAAGTACGGTTTTCAGGCCTGATCAGTTCGAAGCATATAGAAATGCTGTTAAAAATGAGAACAGCCCGCATGCAAAATGGGTTCTTGAAAGCATAATCAAGAATGCGGAAATTGCAGAAAAAAATAAATATCCCCTTTGTGACGATACGGGTATTCCGCATGTACTTCTGGAAATAGGGGATGAATGCGCTGTCCCGGTAGGTTTTTACCGTGCCGTGGAAGACGGCATAGCAGAAGGTCTCAGAGCACTTCCGGGCCGTCCGATGGCTGTGCTCGGCAATGATTCCGATCGTATCAGCCAGAAACTGGGACTTTCAGATGATTCAGGAGCAGTATTGATGGCTCCGGTTCAGACAAGGCGTTCTTCGGGCAATAAAATCACGATGACTGTAATGATGTATGGGGGCGGGCCTGAAATAAGAGGCAGAACGCTGAGGGTTTTCCACAAGCATTCAGTCGAAACCGTGATAAATGAAATGATCGAATGGGGATCGGAAGGGGCAAAGCTTCTTGGCTGCCTGCCATGCGTACTGGCGTTTGGGATCGGCCGCTCAAACTATGAAGCGGCTTCTCTCGGTATGGAAGCGATGGCTAAAGGGAATTTCCTTATACAGTCAGAAATGGAAAAATGTGTTACCGATGCCGTAAACAAGAAAGGATACGGAGCCCTTGGGCTTGGAGGCAATACTACGGTGCTAGGCACATTTATAAAAGTCGGGCCTCAGCGCGCAAGCGGTGTAAGGGTCGTGTCGCTTCGTTTAGGCTGCTGCTTTGATCCGCGCCGGGCTGAATACACTTTTGAAGTTTAAAAATAAGACTCAAAAATAGATATAAACGGGAGGCTTTTGCGTGAAGATTTTCAAAAACGGAACAGTGGTACTTGGCGACGGGAAAAAAGTTATGGAAAAAGCCAACGTGATCGTAACAGACGGCTTGATTGCGGATGTTAACCTGAACTACGATGACGGCATAGAGGCTTATGCTGATGAGATCGTTGACTGCACAGGCAAATGTGTATTCCCAGGCATGATAAACCATCACCAGCACGGGGTCACTTTCGGTCCTATGTTTGCAAGCGGGTGTGTCAACTACGGGCGCGATGTGATAATGGATCATCTTGATCGCAGCCTTCTTCAGGGACATACTACGGTTTTGAACGTCGACGGTTTTGTTACTATGGATGAAGTCAGGGAAACGCAGAAATGCCATCCGATTCGTATCAAAACGGCCACAACACATGCTCCGGTCAACTATCATGCCGGTGAGCTGTGCGACGGCAAGGGGTTTATGCCTAAACACAAAGAAATGACCGTTGAAAAGATGCTTGCCGACGGAGCCGTATGCATAGGCGAGGTTGGCGGAGGCCATACGCTTGGCGGCGGAGGGCAGGATTACCTCTACATTCCGCGCGCGGTAAAAGAACGGAAAGACAGGGATATTGATTATCTTCAGGCCAGGGCGATGAAGCTCTCGGTGCTTGGCAGATATATCGAAGAGTCATATTATGACCGTGATCGTGTAGCGCAGGCTCTTAAGGATGCGAAGCTTGACAGTTTCCTCACTCCTGAGGAAACGCGGGATATCGTATACAAAACTACACTGGCCTCCGTAAAAGTGGCACTTGACGGATACCGCGAGGCAGCCGGCTTAGCCAGGCGCTACAATGTCCCTCTTATGATACATAATGCGCCAACTTCAAAGTACATAGTCCATGAAATTGCGAAAATGGGACTGTCAACACTGATATGCTGTCATTCCAACTATCTGTTCACAAAGGATGAATGCGTGGAAAACGGCCGTTACCTTAAACAATTCCCTGGGGTGATACTTGATGCAGCTGTGCATGATCCATGGGGAGCAAAACATCTTGTGGCAACACCGGATAATCTGTATGCGTTCTATGAAAATGATCTCATAGATGTGATTTCAACCGATTTTGCGGCCGGACACAGCGATTCAATGCTTGAAGCGATACAGCATGCCTCGGTTGAGAAAAAACTTGTGGGGCTTGCCAAGGCTGTGTACCAGGGAACAGGCAAAGTCGCTGAAATCCTGCCTCTTCTTGCTCCGAACCTGGGGCAGCTTAAAAAAGGATATACGGCGGATATTGTAGTCTCGGCATATCCTGAAATAAAGAATGTCGAAAGAGTTTATATTGGCGGGAAGCTCGTTGCGAAAGACGGTAAGGTTATTAGGTAAAAAGCTACATTATATTAGACAGTAAAACATTTATCATAGAAATTTAATTACTGAAAGGAATGGTCGCGGATGAAAGTCAGGAAGGTACTTTGCTCAAAGGCACTCACAGGTTTTTACATGGATGATAAGCAGGCTATAAAGTCAGGTGCCAAGGAGGACGGATTCGTATATAAAGGAGTGCCGGTAACACCAGGTTTTAAGACTATAAGGCAGCCTGGCGTTGCGGTCTCAGTCATTTTTGTCCTTGAGGACGGGACTGTTGTCTACGGCGACTGCGCAGTGGCACAGTATGCCGCAAGCGGCGGCAGGGAAGTTCCGAACACAGCTGAAGCGCTTATCAAGCTTATTGATAAATATGTTGTCCCATATTTTGAAGGAATGGATATTAGGGAATTCAAATCAATTGCCGAGAAATTTGACCGCTGTCCGTTTGATGGGGCACAGCTTCCTGCATGTATCCGCTACGGCGTCACGCAGGCCGTTCTTGAAGCAGCTGCATATGACAAAAAGGTCACGATGTGCGAAGTCATACTTGACGAGTACGGTCTTAAGGCAGACCTGACCCCTGTACGCATAAATGCGCAGTCAGGTGACGAACGTTATACAAACGTTGATAAGATGATCCTTAAAAAAGTGGGCATGATGCCTCATGGTCTGATAAATAACGTCGAAACAAAACTCGGCAAGGACGGGGAAATATTCCTGAAATGGGTAAAATGGGTGAAAGACCGTATTCAGGAAATAGGCGATCCTGACTATAAGCCGGTAATGCGCTATGACGTATACGGTTGTATGGGGTATGCGTTCAACAATGACCTTGATAAAGTATTTGAATATCTTCTTAAGGTTGATGAAGCCTGCAGACCCTATGAAGTATTTATTGAAATGCCGATAGATATGAAGTCCAACGAAAAGCAGCTTGAGGCAATGAAGTATCTGCGCAAGCGCCTTGATGAAGCCGGCTGCAGGCTTAAGCTCATAATTGATGAATATGCCAACACTTACGAGGATATCGTCGAGTGGGTTGATGCCAAGGGTGCCGACATGGTTCAGGTCAAAACTATAGATCTCGGCGGCATAAATAATATAGTGGAAGCGGTTCTTTACTGTAAGGCCCACGGGGTCCTTGCATACCAGGGCGGAACATGCAATGAAACTGATAAATCCGCGCTTGTCTGCGTGAACCTTGCTGTTGCCACGAAACCATTTGCAATGGCCGGAAAGCCTGGCATGGGTGTCGACGAAGGAGTAATGATCGTCAACAACGAACAGGAACGGCTGCTTACGATACTCAAGGCAAAAATGGAAGGCGAAATTTAATACTGTAAAGTGCATCCCTCCAGTAGCATCAAAATATATTTAGATGCTACTGGAGTTTTCAGCAATTGTTTTACTTAATTAAAGGAGTGAAACTACATGGTAAAAGTTGACGTGGAAAAATGCGTCGGATGCAAGACATGTGAACAAGTTTGCCCCTCGGATGCAATAAAAGTAATTAACGGCAAAGCTGTTGTAGGCGATAACTGCGTTCATTGCTCCTCATGCATGAAATACTGCAGGTCAGGTGCAATAACGGAGAGTTCATTTGGCAGTGATGCTTTGTTATGTAAGAACTGCGGAGTAAATTGCCGCATACCGGACGGGAAACAGGGAGCCTGTAAACGTTTCAGAAATGATGCCGGCAATTTAGTATTGGTAAGACCAATTCAGATACCTGTAAATACAAAACCAGATCCTGAAAAAATCGCCATTGCCAAACCTGTTGTATCTGCGGTAGGTGCAGGTGCGGCATATCCGGATTATAAGCCCGCTCCATATATAGTTACCGAAAAGCGTGGAGATTTTGATGTAGTTACGGTAGTAACGGAAGCCCCGGTTTCATACAGTTCCATGATGGTCAAGATCGACACCAATGCTCATATAGGCGATGAGGGTGCGCTCGTACGCCGTGACGGAAGGGTGGTCGGGATCGTTACACCCGAACAATACGGCTCTCACATCATTGTCCTTGGCGGAGTAAACAAAGTCAAAGGTCCGGACGGCATGTACGTCGTCAAGACCATGGCGCAGCTGGGCAACAGGGAAAGAGTTGCGCTGTCTGTCGATAAAGGCTGCAAGCTCGAGCTCCAGATTGGAGAGCATCCCGTAATAAACGGCGTACCTGAAGAGGTGATGAGAGTTGGCTGCGGCGGAGCCTGCTGCGGACTTTTTGCACGTTCACTGGCGCCGCTTGTTGATGAAGCTATCATACTTGATCACCATATAACAGGACTTTTCACTAAACATCCTGCAGGAGCCGAACTTAAACCCTACAGCGGAGTAACTCCGGTCGGACGGCTTGCTACAAACGGACGTTACTTTTTTGAACATGGAGACGGCTGGGGCGGCACGAATATAAAGGACCCCGTCGAAGCTATTAAGGAAATAGACATGAATATTGCCCGGCCTGGCATGAAGATACTTGTTGCTGAAACGACATGGCGCAAAATAGCTTTGTTCGAGGTCTCAGAAGACGGCGAACCTATCCCTGCAGACATACCGGAGGATATTGAGGAGTTTCGTAAAATGGCTGCCGGCTGCTGCGAGGAGAGCCGGGTTTCTGCAATGTATTATGCCGGGGTCGGCGGAAGCGCACGGGCCGGAGTGACTCCAGATCCTATACAGATAACAAAAGCCGTCCACAGAGGAGACGCAGTCCTTTCAATTGCCGGGGCACCGGCTTACCTTATGCCCGGCGGAGGCATCACTTTCCTGGCTGATGTTGAAAAAATGATAGACCACCCTTTCAACTATACCCCGTCACCGGCGGTGCTTGCACCTATCGAGTACACGATGACGGTTGACAAATACAGGGATATAAAAGGACATATACCTTCCATGAGGACAAAGGATGATGTCATTAAGGAAGGCCGCTGCGAGTTTACAAGGCTGAAGGACTGACACTATGATGACTGGCGGCTTTGGCGATAAAACTTACAACATTATACGCGATGGGCTTGTGTTGGTAGATTTTGGCCCTGTAACTATGACGCTGGAAGCTGAAATCAAAAGGGAGCCTTTTACCGAAGCCGCTGTTTCAGGTGCAAAGAAAGTTTTGGAATCATTCGATGACCTTGTTTCATTTATTGACGTAATCCGCACTCCTTTGGGCCGGATGAATTGCCTGCCGCAAAATATTCCGTTTGTATGTAAACAAATGATAGAGTCAGTAAGTTCGCTTGAAGAAGGAGATTTTACCCCAATGGCAGCGGTAGCCGGAACGCTTTCGGACCTTGCTGCAGACGCAATGGCAGCCTGCGGTGCGGATTATGCTGTAGCAAACAACGGCGGTGATATAGCACTGTATCTGCCGGAAAGCATGGAACGGACTTTTAGAATTGGCCTGATCAGTGATATCAGCACTGGAAGAACGACCCACAGACTTGAGATATCTCCCTCCAGTCCGATACACGGGATAGCAACAAGCGGTCTGGGAGGACGCAGCCTTACAAGAGGTATAGCCTCTGCAGTGACTGTAATGGCAGGGAGCGGATCAATGGCTGATGCGGCGGCGACAGCTATAGCAAATGCATGTTTCTGTCAGGATCCCGCTATCGAGCAGTGCCCGGCTGAAGAGATCGATTACTGGACGGATATTCCAGGGCTTACTGTGACACGCTCCGTCGGCAGGCTGGATGATAAAAACGTTAAGTCAGCCTTGGATGCCGGGCTTATTCGCGCTGAAGAGCTGATAAACAAAGGCCTGATACTCGGAGCAGTGCTTTTTGTCCAGGGAAGAATGGCAAAACTGGCAACATGTGACATTGACGGTTTATTTATTCTGAGCGAACTGGTTTAAGTATTCTTTGTATTGGGGGAATCAGTATGAAACAGCTTAAAAGTATAGGGTCGAAGCAATCCTTTATCGATTCAAAGGAGAAAGTTGCAGGTACTGCACAATATCTGGATGACCTGCAATTCCCCAATCTTCTGATCGGTAAAATTTTGCGGTCGCCGTATCCGCACGCGCGCATAGTGTCTATCGATACCTCCGATGCGCAGGCATTGCCCGGCGTAAAAGCAGTAATAACTGCCAAGGACTGTCCAGGGAACAAATTCGGCATGGAAATCGCTGATGTGGATATGCTTGCGGTAGATAAAGTACGCTATGTTGGCGATGAAATCGCTGCTGTCGCAGCAGAAACAGATGAAATAGCCCTGGAAGCTTTAAGCCTGATAAAAGTCAAATACGAGCCGCTGCCAGTAGTTGACGACGTATTGAAAGCAATGGAGCCTGATTCGCCTCTGGTGCATGAGGATAAAAAAAGTAACATAGCATTGGAATATCATGTAAAACGCGGCGATATCGAGGCCGACTTCGCATCATGCGATTATATATTTGAAAAAGAATTCAGTACGCATCGTGTTTCCGGGCTGTATCTCGAACCTTTCGGAGCAGTTGCAAACTGGGAGCCAAACGGCAGGCTGACGATATGGACAGGACTGCAGTCTGCTTTCCAGGGCAGAAACGAGATAGCTAAAGCTCTTGGAATTAAACCCACGATGGTGGATGTCAAAGCGCCTTTTATTGGCGGAGGGTTCGGAGCAAAAATATGGATACGTAATTTTCACCCGATTGCCGCCGTACTTGCAAAAAAGACCAGACGTCCTGTAAAGATCCTGCTTACGAGGGAAGAGGAACAGCTTACCACACGTCCGAGAGTGGCCCCGAAAATGAAGATAAAACTGGGCATGATGAAGGATGGCACGCTGGTTTGCAAACAATCCACAATAATTGGAGACAACGGCGCTTACTCATGGGCTGCGCCAAAGATACTCCTTAACCTGTCTATCCGTACGGACTGCCTGTACAGATACAGGTCAACAAAGACAGATTCCTATCTTGTCTACACAAATCTGATACCTACCAGCGGTTTCCGCGGATACGGCAACAGCCAGAGTCATTTTGCCGTTGAGTCGTTTATTGACGAGTGCTGCCGTAAGGTAGGACTGGACCCTGTTGCAGTCCGCCTTAAAAATTGTGTCCACACCGGTGATGTGACACTGCACAGATGGAGGATAAAAAGCTGCGGCCTTTCGGAATGTATAAAACTAGCCTGGGAAAAAATCAGCGATAACCGCCTTCCTAAAGAAGAACATGACGGACGGATCAAAAGAGGCATAGGCCTGGCCTGCATGACCCATGTTTCGGGCAACAGAGGCGGAGATAAATTCGATGGTTCAGGCGCAATGATAAGGGTACAGGAAGACGGACAGATTTTTGTGTTTTCCGGTGAATCCGATATGGGACAAGGGGCAAGGACTGTATTTGCACAGATAGCTTCTGAAGTTTTGGGTGTTCCGATCGACACTGTAACCGTAATGCCTCTTGATACCGACACGTGTCCTTTCGGGATGGGCACTTATTCCAGCCGCGTTACGACTATCGGCGGAAGGGCTGTTATGAAAGCAAGCGAGCAGGTGCGTGAACAGATCCTTGGCCTGGCTTCAGATATGTGCGGCAGACAGCCGGATACCATGTATCTTGAGGATGGATTTATCAGGTGCAGCAGAGACGGGTCAATAAACATGCCGCTCAAAGATGTTGCTGCAAAGGCTATCCGTACACGTGCAGGAATTTCGCTTACAGCCTTTGTGACATATGATCCCCCTTCCGAGGGAGCTGATAAAGAATACTACGGCGACTATTCAAGTGCATATACATACGGTGCGCATGGGGTTGAAGTTGAGGTCGACACGGTTACGGGGCAGGTAAAAGTTTTAAGGGTAATAGCAGTGCATGATGTTGGGAAAGTAGTTAACGGACTAGGGGTCCACGGACAGATAACAGGAGGTGTCGCACAGGGAATAGGCTGGTGTCTTTATGAAAATATGCTTTTTAAAGACGGTGTGCCTGCCGCTAAGGGGCTTCACGGCTATAACTTTATGACGATCAAGGATATGCCTGCCGTGGAAGGCATAACAATAGAAACCGATGATCCCATAGGCCCTTACGGAGCCAAGGGAGTCGGCGAACCTACCCTTATTCCGACCGCACCGGCAATAGCTAATGCAATAGAAGATGCATGCGGAGTACGGATCAGGGATCTTCCTATAACGCCGGAAAAAATGTATTGGGCTCTCCATGCCGATGATAAGCCGGCAAAATGACACTACAGCCATTGACCTCAAATTTTTATTTTAAAACATGCATAAATTTTTAGCCGAATACACCTGAGGGAGGGGGCATAACGGATTTGTAATAGGAATCAGGATTTTATCCATAACTGATAATACTACAAATGAGGAGGAGCAGGAGTATGAAAAAGAGTCTTAGTTTATTGAGTGGGGTTGCTTTTGTTTGTTCTATGGCGATGTTTTATGGTATATCGGTACCGTCGGCGGAAGCGGTCGTACGTTTTACTGTGGCGGGCGGTTCGGTAGGCGGCTCATGGTCGGTTTTCACCGAAGGCGCTGTTGAAGCGATGCGCAGAGGCAACAAGGACTACCAGATCAGTGCGGAGCCGGGGAGCACAACTGCAAATCCGGGCATGGTGGACCAGGGCAAGGTCGAAATGGGAGTGGCGTTTGGTCTGACGGCCCTCCAGGCATACCAGGGCAAAGGCGAATATAAGACACCTATGAAGAACCTTCGTGCGGTGTGCGGTCTTATCCCTATCAATGCATTTCAGTTTGTTATGACCGACAGCTCGGGCATAACAACTTTTGACCAGATGAAAGCCCAGAAATTCCCGCTGAAGGTTTCAGTCGACTCAAAGGGGTCCACCGGGGATATCCTTACCGCAGCAGTTTTAAAGGCTTATGGCATAACCTACGCTGATGTAAAAAAATGGGGCGGAGAAGTATTCTATCTCTCTTCCGGCAAAACATTTGAGATGATGGCTGATAACAGAATGAACGGGACCGGAGACTGTATCCCTGTCCCTGCAGGTGATCTTATAGAATCATCAACAAGCATAAAGATGCATCTGCTGCCACTGAGCGATGAAGCCATCAACAAGGTCTGCAAAGAGCTGGGCATGAATAAAACCGTTGTGCCTGCAAACACCTATTCTTTCCAAAAGACGGCAATCCCGACGATAAACACGCCGGTCATACTTCTCGTCAATGCAAATGTACCTGCAGACCAGGTTTATAATCTCGTAAAATCTCTTCACCAGAATATGTCCTACCTGAAGAATGTTGCAAAGGGATATGCGGCCCTGAGCGATAAAACTATAGTTCAGGTAAATAATGTCCCGCTGCATCCAGGTGCAGCAAAATACTTCAAGGAAGTTAAACTGATCAAATAGCATATAAGAAACAAAATGCCTGCGCCGGCAGACCTTTAATAATATGTTTGATCTGCCGGCGAGGCTGCAAAAAGGCAGTAATCGTCCCTGCGATTGTTTAAAGGCTGATAATCTGCTTATAACAAAGATCATAGATTGACTTCAGAGGTGGGTATATAAATGTTGACTCCTAAAGAATTATTGACTATTTACCAAAAAGCAGGCTCCAGACGCAAATACGAGGGAAAATTAAAATTGATAGTCATGGTTATTGCAGTGATTATGTCCCTGTATCAGATTGCCGAGGTAACCGTTTTGGCCCTGACGCCTATCGCTCATATGACCAACCACCTTACTTTTATTTTGGTGCTTACGTTCCTTATTTATAGTTATTCCAAGGGAAGAAGCACGGAAAAGCCGAGCTGGCTGGATTGGATGTGCATCGCGGCAGCTCTGTTCGCAGGAATTTACTTTAATATGAATATGGAGAGGATCATTACAAGAAATCCCCTTGTTGACCCGCTTTCAACACTGGATATGATTGCAGGCGGTATTTTCATTGTCCTCAGCTATGAAGCTGCAAGGCGTACCCTGGGTGCTCCCATAACCTATGTCGTTGCTGTGTTTCTTGCATATATGGCCTTCGGTCAGTATGTACCAGGAGGACTTTGGCACAGGCCTCTGCAGTTTATGGAAATGGTGGATCAGCTTGCTTTTACGTTCAACGGCATATGGGGTTCGCCGATGGCGGTTGCATCGACATTCGTGTTTCTCTTTGTGCTGTTCGGCTCTTTCCTGTCAAAATCAGGATGCGGCGATTTTTTCTTTGATATATCGAATGCAATAGCGGGAGGAACAACCGGCGGCGGCGCCAAGGTTGCCGTAGTTTCAAGCGGGCTTTTCGGCATGATATCAGGAAGTCCTACGGCCAACGCAGTTACTACGGGTGCATTTACAATACCGATGAATAAGAAACTGGGATATTCACCTGTTTTTGCTGCTGCCATTGAAGCTGTTGCAGCTACAGGCGGAAGCATAATGCCGCCGATAATGGGTTCGTCAGCATTCCTTATGGCTGAAGTGGCCGGTATCCCGTATGTTAAGATCTGTGTTGCAGCCGCTATCCCAGCTGTGCTTTACTATGTTTCCCTGCTGGCCATGGTTCATTTCGAGGCTCTTAAATCAGGCCTTAAACCTATGGATAAAGACATGATACCGTCTACATGGAAAGTTTTAAAAAACGGGTGGCAATATGCCATACCCATAGTTGTATTGGTTTGGGCGCTTTTGTCTGGCAGAAGTCCTTCGATGACAGCAATTTACGGTATTGTAACGGTAATAGTTATAAGCTGGTTCAAAAAAGAATCCAGGATGTATATCAAGGATATTGCCTCAGCCCTCGAAGACGGGGCCAGGTCAAGTATCCAGGTTAGCACGGCCTGTGCCGCGGCAGGCATGGTTGTTGCCGGAATAATGGCTACCGGCCTTGGAGGCAAGATTACGAGCCTTATCCTTGGCCTGACACAGGGAATGCTTATGCCGACACTGATCATGGTAGCCATTATCTGCCTCATCCTTGGCATGGGCATGCCTGTTGCAGCAGCATATGTCCTTACTGCCATGCTGGCTGTCCCGGCGATGCTTCAGCTGGGAGTTTCACTGATAGCAGCGCATCTTTTTGTCGTATACTTCTCAATCATTTCTGCTATAACGCCTCCTGTTGCCGTTGCAGCATACGCTACCGCCGGCATTGCGGACTGTGACCCCAACGTATGCGGATGGCAGGCATCAAAACTGGGTCTTGCAGCTTTTATAGTCCCGTTTATGTTTGCTTACAATGAGAACTTGCTTTTTAAAGGAGCCCCGCATGATATTGCAATATCAATAGCATTCGGTGTGATAGGCGTTATTGCCCTTGCAGCCGGGGTCCAGGGTTTTATGTTCAATAAGCTCAGCCTGATTCACAGGACAGCTGCGATTATCGGCGGATTGCTCATGATATGCCCTGGCCTGCTTACAGACCTTATCGGTGTAGGGCTTACAGTGGCAGTGCTGGTAACATCCGGCGGTTTTAAGACGAAAGGCGCGCCTGCACGAACACCGGACTCACAGCAATAGACACTTTCAAAGCAGACAAGGCGCAGCTCAGACCTGTTTGTTAAGTATTAAATCCTGGAATTTATAAGGCCATATAACACAAAATCAGGTATAAGGGACATGGCGGATGTTCCCGGAAGCAAGAAGCAGACGGCGTGATGAAACGCGAAATTTATAATTTTTCAAGGCTATAAAGCCAATTTACTGCACAGAAGCATAAAGTCAGGCATATATACGTCGATTTTAAAGCCAATAGCGGTTTATTTTTTACTTTCGTCACACAGGGCCGGATATTCAGCAGAAGGAACGTTATGTGCCGCATGTGATAGTCATAGCTTAAGGGCCATATAGCTGTTTTAGGAGGGAAATAAATTGAAAAAAGTTGAAAAATATCTCTTTCCCAATAATTTGGATGAATGCATATCGTTCCTTGAGGAATATAAGGGAGAGGCCAGGCTTGTTTCCGGATCGACAGATCTGACTCTGTGGATAAAAGAGGGTAAATTCGCACCGTCAGTACTTGTTGATGTGTCAGGACTGCCAGAAATGCGTTCAATAAAGACAGAAGACGGAAAAATCATAATTGGTGCCGCTATGACACATGCTGAAATAGCTGCTGATGAAACGATAAAGAAATATTTTAAAGCTCTCGCCGACGGATGCAGAAGTGTAGGTTCTCCTCAGATAAGAAATGTTGGAACACTTGCAGGCAATATAGTTAGCGCGCAGCCTGCTGCGGATTCTGTTGTGCCGATGACGGCAATGGATGCGGAGTGCGAAATTGTTGGCTCATCAGGAAGTCGTATACAGCCGCTATGTGAGTTGTCAAAGTCTGTCGGGGTAAGTTATGTTGACCCTACAAGAGAAATTCTGACGAGAATATTTATTGAAATACCGGGATGCCGGTACGGTACAGCTTTCAGGCGGATTGCACCGAGAGAGGCAATGGCCCTGCCGGTAGTTAATGTTGCTGTCATGCTGAAATCGGAAGGTAGCGGTGAAATAACCGAGGCCAGAATAGTTGCGTCGCCTGTTTCGATCGTGCCGTTCAGGGCAAAAAAGGCGGAGTCTTTCATATGCGGGAAAAGGCTGTCCGATGAACTTTTTATTGAGGCCGCAAAACTTGCCGGTGAAGAAGCTTCTCCCCGTGATTCGCTGCTGCGCGGGTCCGGGGCATATCGCAAGGAACTTGTGAGGGACCTTGTCGGGCAGGCACTTAAAGAAGCTTCGGCAGCTCTTGTTTAAGGAGTGATCTTGATGCAGGAACTTAAGTGTACCGTAAACGGAGAACAAATTGAAATTATGATTGACCCGAGTCATTCACTGGCTGATGTGCTTCGTCAGGATATGAAACTTACAGGGACAAAAAAAGGCTGTGAAGAAGGCGTCTGCGGGGCATGCACCGTACTTATGGACGGAATTGCCGTGGATTCGTGCCTTATACCTGCAATGAAAGCGCAGAATAAGAACATACTGACGATAGAAGGCCTTGCTAAAGATGGCGAACTGGATCCCATACAGGAGGCATTTATAGAGGCCGGAGCGATTCAGTGCGGATTCTGCACTCCTGGAGTCGTAATGTCTGCCAAATCGATGCTGATGCGCAGTGAATGTCCTACGGAGGAAGAAGTAAAAGAGGAACTATCCGGGCATTTCTGCCGCTGTACAGGTTATTTACAGTTTTATGATGCCGTAAGGATCGCCTCGGAGAAAATAAAAGCACGTAAAAATCAGAAACCGCTGTAACAATAACTGAAAATCAGATATTGTCCAGTGTTAGCGCTGTGTGGCCGCTGGATTTTACAAGATCCTGTTTTTTACAGCAAAAGGACAGGAGGAACTCCACCGGAATCGGATGCTTAAAAAATTCTTTAATAATGTTATTTGGAAAATTAAATTGAAGAAAGAGCCAAAGATAGAATAGGAGGGCATAAATATGCAAAAAATAGGATTATTTACGCCTATAAAAATTAACTCAATGGAGCTTAGTAACAGGGTTATTATGTCCCCTATGTTTACTAATTCGGCAGCACCTGGCGGATTTGTTTCGAAAAACACAATAAAACATTATGTTGACAGGGCACGCTCTGGTGTCGGACTTATCATGACCGAACATACAAGCGTAAGTTCGAAGTATATCCATCCTGGACTGAGGCTTCAGATAAGCAAAGATGAACATGTAAATGGTTTCCGAAAACTTATAGCAGCGGTTCATGATGAGGGATGCAAAATAGGGCTCCAGCTTGCACATTCGATTTACGGCCTTAGCCTGAAACCGCAGGATCTTACCAATAAAGAATGCTACGGCATAATTGATGATTTTATAGATGGTGCGCGCAGAGCTTATGAGGCAGGCTTCGATGCGATAGAACTCCACTATGCGCATACCTACACAATGGCTGATTTTATTTCACGCCGCACGAATCTTCGCACAGATGAATTCGGCGGGGACATATATGGAAGAATGTTTATCCATCTTGAGATACTGAAAAAAGTAAGGGAACTTGTAGGCCCGGACTATCCTATTTTTGCGAGAATAAGCGCGGAAGAATTTGTATTGGGCGGGAACACTATCGTACAGAGCCGCATTTTTGCCAAGGAGCTCGTAAAATACGGCGTTGACTGCATGGATGTTTCCGCAGGTGTCCGTTTTGACGATGCGCCTGTAAAGGGCTATTCCGACCAGCGCGGAAAGCCTACTATAGAATATCCTGACGGTCCCAATGTTTATCTTGCCGAGGATATAAAAAAACATGTGGATGTTCCTGTCATAACAGTCGGAAAACTGGGCAATCCTGAGTTTGCAGAAGATGTCATTGCAAACGGTAGGGCTGATATGATAGCTTTGGCCCGTCCGCTCATAGCCGATCCTATGTGGGTCAGGAAAGTGCATGATAATCGTTTTGACCGTATTACAGAATGTCTATACTGTACAGAATGCCTTTATGAACGCCACGACCCGGCCGCATACATTCATTGCATGAGATATTCTTGTCAGAATGCGTGCCCGGCAAATGTAGAAGTACCGCTTTACCTCGATTTTGCCAGGCGCGGCATGTATAAAGAAGCGTATCAGGTAATACAGGATGAAAATCCTCTCGTTCTGACATGCGGACGCGTATGCAACCATCCCTGTGAAAACATGTGCAACCGTGTAAAAATAGACGAACCTATCGCAATACGCGGAATCAAACGTTTTATAACGGATACGCTGCTTGAAAGGGACGGCAGATTCCCTCTTCCTGCAATGGATCAGCCCAATGGCAAGCGCGTTGCTGTGGTAGGTTCAGGCCCGTCAGGACTTTCGTGTGCCTTCTATCTGCAGAAAAAGGGCTACTCTGTAACGGTGTATGAAGCCCTGCCGCTCATCGGGGGCATGCTCGCAGTAGGGCTTCCGCCATATCGGCTTCCGAGAGAAAAATTCGATAAAGAACTGGCGCTTTTCCGTGAAATGGGTATCAAGTTCATAACAGATACACGTGTTGGAAAGGATGTCTCAATATCAGAGCTGAGAGATAAAGGATATATGGCGGTATATCTTGCCGTTGGGGACCATAATGACAGGCAATTGGGAGTCGACGGCGAGAATGCAGCTAATGTGCTGTCCGGAGTTTCCTTCCTTCGTTCACTGAACCTTGGAGAAAAGATGGATCTGGAGGGCAGGTCCGTTGCAGTTGTAGGCGGGGGCAACGTCGCAATTGACTGTGCGCGAACTGCTGTAAGGCTTGGCGCATCCAAGGTTTCTCTGTTCTGTCTGGAGAAAAAAGAAGAAATGCCTGCACATCCCGATGAAGTTAGGGAGGGAGAGGAAGAGGGCCTTCTTGTTTTCAACGGCTGGGGTCCCAAATATATAGGACTCAACAGTAAAAATGAGGCGGAGAAAGTCGTGTTCAAGGAATGCAAAGCTGTCTTTGATTATGAAGGCAGGTTCAACCCTTCCTATGATGAGGAAAATACCATGGAAATGCCGGCTGATATGGTTATTTGTGCTATAGGTCAGGCCCTTAGCAGGGAAGTTGCTGTAAAAGATCAGGATATTATTGAAATAAAGGGCAATATAATAAAGGCTGCTTACAGCGGGATGACGTCTACTCCGTGGCTTTTTGCAGGAGGAGATTGTACAACGGGGCCTGATTCAGTAGTAAACGGCATAAATCGCGGGAAGCAATCTGCTTCGTCAATAGATCGTTATCTTGGAGGCGACGGGCAGATAATACCTCTTAAAACAACAGCCCGTGAGCTTACTAAGCAAATCGATGAAAATGTATGCAAACGAGAAGTCATGCAAGCACTGCGGCCTGACGAGCGCTGCGGCGGATTTTGTGAGATAGAGAAAGGTTTTACGGAGGATCAGGTCAAAAAGGAAGCGGGACGCTGTCTCAGATGTGACGTGCTGAAAGTAAGCCGCTTATAGAGATTCTGAGGAGTAGCAGGGAGCTGATTTTTATGACAGGCAAAAAACTTGCAGTCGTCCGTGGAGGCGGTGATCTTGCCACTGGTGTGATTTATCGTCTGTGGCGGGTCGGATACAGCGTACTTTGTCTTGAAACCCCCGTCCCACTGGTAGTGCGCAGAACTGTGGCGGCGGCGTCGGCTGTTTTTGATAATTCTATAGCAATAGAGGATATGAAGGCAGTTCTCATTAATTCAGCATATGACTTTGACATGGATGCCGGTTTTGTATCGGTACTTGTCGACCCGCTCGGTTTTTCCATAGAAAAGCTTTCTCCCGATATAGTAGTTGATGCGATTATGGCTAAAAAAAATACCGGGACAGATAAGGACATGGCACCTCTTGTGATAGGTATCGGCCCCGGATTTACAGCTCCTGATGAGGTGCATGCGGTCATAGAAACCAAAAGGGGGCACACACTCGGCAGGGTCATCAGAAATGGTTCTGCAATACCTAATACAGGGATCCCTGGAGTTATAAAGGGGTACAGTGTTGAGCGTCTGCTAAGATCTCCGGCCGAGGGGCATGTAATACCGGTTAGGACGATAGGCGATGAAGTTGAGAAGGGTGAAACAGTTGCAACAGTGGCCGGAGTCCCTGTACGATCACAGCTGGACGGAGTTCTCAGAGGCCTTGTACATCCCAAAGTATGGGCCTCGACAGGACTTAAGATCGGAGATATAGATCCAAGGGGAGATCCATCCCATTGTTACAGTATTTCCGACAAGGCCCTGTCGGTGGCGGGCGGAGTTTTGGAAGCGATAATGAGCGGTACTGATAAAGATGGACCTGTCACAGACACCTTTATGAAATTAATGATGCATATTTAAAAACGTTCAGTATGTTTTAATAGCTTATGCTGAGGTTACAAAAATTTTGTGCACTTTCCCTGCATCGGTCAGTAACGTGTGTTACTGCGGGGAAATGCACAAAATTTTTTTGAGAGCCGTCCCCATTTCTGCCGCGTCAGCCATGATATTTAGCTGGGAAAAAAGTTCTTGTATGTTTTTAATAAAAATGGAAAGCCATGAAATAATAAAAACTGATATAGTTTTCAGTTTTTATTATTTCATGGCAGTAATTTATTACTCAGGGCCTTGACAAATACCCTATAGGGGTATAACCTGATAAAGGAATTAATACCCCTGGCGGGTAATTATATTTTCTAAAAGGACGAATTCAAATGCAGAATAAGGAAGATGCCGACAATATAGTTTTATGCAGCGATACAGCTGATTGCTGCAGAAGATACAAACAAACGCCGAGAGACGAACTGTTCCAGCATCAGCTGCAAAACCGGCTCAGCCGTATGATAGGCCAGCTCAGCGGCATCAAAAAAATGCTGGACGATAACAGATATTGCGGGGATATACTTACCCAGATCGCAGCAGTGGAAAACGCGCTGCAGAGTTTAGGCTATCTTATTTTGCAGGATCATATGGAAACATGTGTAGTCAGCGGAATACAGGACGGCAATCTGCAGGTCCTTAATGAAGCCGTGGATTTAATTAAAAAATTAAAATAAAGGGAATCGGTAAATGAAAAACGAAAAATTCAGCCTTACCGGAATGACCTGCGCAGCCTGCCAGGCTAATATAACAAAAAGTGTACGGAAGCTCAGCGGCGTTAAAAGCGTTGATGTAAGCCTGCTGTCCAATCAGATGTCTGTTGCTTATGAAGAATCGCAGGCAGACACCGATATGATTATAAATGCCGTAAAAGAGATAGGCTACGGTGCCGCTTCACTGCAGACAATGAATAAGGGGTCCGGTGATTACAGAAGTGAATGGCAGGCCAGAAAAAAACTTGGCGAGGATGCCCGGGAGGCCATGAAAAGGCGCTTGACCGCTTCGGGGATCCTTCTTATTCCTCTTATGTATATAGCAATGGGGCAAATGTTTTTCCTGCCATTGCCAGGTTTTTTTAAAGGAACGGAAAATGTGCTGATCTCGGCATTTACACAGATGCTGATAACACTCCCCATAATGATCATCAACAGAAAATTCTTTCAATCCGGATTTAAAGCTATTTCAAAACGGGTCCCGAGTATGGATTCACTTATAGCTATAGGCTCCTGTGCCGCATTCCTGTACGGTATATTTGCTATATACCGAATAGCTTATGGTTTTGGCCACAGTGACATCATGCTTGTGCATCAATATTCCCACGACCTGTATTTTGAATCCTGCGCGATGATTTTAACACTGGTTACAGTTGGTAAATATCTCGAAGAACGTTCAAAATCAAAAACATCTGACGCGCTGGGAAAGCTGGTGGATCTTGCTCCCAAAACCGCAGTGGCAGTGCGTGACGGGAAAGAACAGACCGTTCCTGCGGAACAGCTGCTGGCCGGTGATATAGTTGTCATAAAACCAGGGGACAGTATCCCGGTGGACGGTATCGTAACAGACGGGTACGGTTATGTCGATCAGTCCGCCATTACAGGGGAAAGTATCCCTGTACGGAAAAGTATCGGAGATACTGTAATTTCTGCAACTATCAACAGGAACGGCAGCTTCAGGTTCCGTGCCTCGAAGGTCGGCAATGACACAACATTGGCACAGATAATCAGGCTTGTGGACGAAGCTGGGAATTCCAAGGCCCCTATAGCACGTCTTGCCGACCGGATAAGCGGCATATTTGTGCCCGTTGTCATGTCGATAGCTGCAGTCACTGCATGCGTATGGCTGCTTGCAGGCCAATCCTTTGAGTTTTCGCTTTCCTGCGCAATTGCAGTTTTGGTGATTTCATGTCCATGTGCGCTGGGTCTGGCAACACCTGTTGCAATTATGGTAGGAACGGGTAAGGCAGCAGATTACGGCATTTTGGTCAAATCTGCCGAGAGTCTTGAAAACCTCCATTCGGTCGATACGATAGTGCTGGATAAAACAGGCACTATAACTTCAGGGCATCCATCTGTAACAGATATTGTCGTGCTTGACCCGGAGACAACGGAAAGGGAATTCCTGTCGGAGGCGGCATCCGTCGAATCAGGCAGCGAACATCCGCTTGCACTTGCGGTAACTGAGGAAGCTCAGAAACAAAATATACCGATTAATAGGGGGTCAGATTTTGAAACGCAGCCGGGAAGAGGCGTGAGGACATTTTTGAACGGAATCGGTTATATCGCAGGGAATTATGCCTTTATGAAGGAAAACGGCGTCCTTGGCGATGATGAAGTTGCCGTAAATGTGCAGAAGCAAGTTGAAAAATTTTCCCGGGAAGGGAAAACCGCTCTTTTGTTTGCCAAAGGCGGAATTTTGTCGGGAGTCATAGCGGTAGCGGATGTCATAAGGGAATCAAGCCGTGCTGCAATAGACAGGTTACGTCATTTGGGACTGAGCGTAGTGATGCTTACGGGCGACAACAGGATAATTGCCGAAGCTATCCGTAAAGAACTTAATATCGACGAGGCAGTCTCTGATCTTTCACCTGCGGATAAAGAATCATATGTACGTATGCTGCAGGAAAAAGGACATAGGACTGCAATGGTCGGGGACGGGATAAACGACGCTCCAGTGCTGTCGCGTGCAGACATTGGAATAGCTATCGGGGCGGGGACTGACATAGCCATAGAATCTGCTGATGTAGTCCTTATGAAAAATTCCCTTAACGACGTCGTGACTGCTATAAATCTCAGCAAAGCAGTGCTTAAGAATATAAAAATGAACCTGTTCTGGGCGTTTTTTTATAATATCATGGGGATCCCTGTAGCCGCAGGTGTGTTCTATCCGGCTTTCGGACTAAGGCTCAGTCCGATGATAGGTGCAGCAGCAATGAGCCTGAGTTCCCTGTTTGTGGTCACCAACGCACTAAGGCTGCGTTTTTTCAAAGAAAAAAGAGCAGACGATGATGTTGTGGCGGCATCATCAATCCAAACCACACCAATAACTGATCATGCTGATAAAGACAATGAGGCCGAATACAACTCTGACGAAGAAGGAGAGATATCAATGAGAAAAATTATTACAGTTGAAGGAATGATGTGTGATCATTGCAAGATGCGCGTTCAGAAAGCTCTTGCTGATTTGGACGGAGTCAAAGAGGTTAATGTCGATTTGGAAAACAAAAAAGCAGAGGTCTTTCTCTTTAAGGATGTTGAAGATAAAGTTTTGTGCGACGCTGTAACAAAAGCGGGATACACCCCTGTCGGCTATACAGCAGAGGCAGGAAAAATATCATAGTTTAAGCACCGCCGAAGCAATAACGGGTAATATCTGTTTTTCAATATTACAGCCTTGAGCACAATGCCGATATTCATTCAGCCATCTCGGATATGCAGTATAATGGTGCAAAATAAAGGAGGCAGTGCTATGGGTAGACTATTCAGAGAGCCGGCCAGCGGCTTCAGCCATTTGTTCGGTGCTCTGCTGTCTGTTGCAGGGCTTATTTCTCTTCTGTATGTGTCAATAACAGATAGAGATGTATGGGAGATAGTTTCGTTTTCGATATTCGGAGCAAGCCTGATACTGCTTTATTCAGCAAGTGCCGTGTATCACCTTGCAAACTGTTCTGAAAAAATTATCAGGGTTCTTCGGACTGTCGATCACAGTATGATCTTTGTCCTGATTGCGGGCACTTATACGCCGATATGTCTGACGCTGCTAAGAGGGACAGTCGGTTATACGCTCCTTTCAGTTATATGGCTGTGCGCATTTGCTGGCATAATAATGAAGATTTTCTTTTTTAATGTGCCCAGATGGCTCTACACTGGCGTATACATAATAATGGGCTGGATAGCGGTGTTTGTGATAGTTCCGCTGTACAGGGCCACCGGTATGGCTGCGATAACCTGGCTGCTTGCCGGCGGCATAATGTATACTATAGGTGGAGTGATATATGCTTTGAAGCGTCCGGTCATTATTCCGTCATGGCTTGGATTCCATGAGATATTCCATATATTTGTCATTCTTGGCAGTGCCAGCCACTATATAATGATCCTTGAGTTCTGCTGAAAATACATTGTTGTTATTTGTAATATTAAAGAGGACCGGCCCCTGATAAATGGCTTGGTCCTCTTTATTCGTTCTGATATTTGAAGTGGTTTATATTATTTGTTTTATTGCAGTATTGCTGAAAATCGCTGTTATCCCTGCGATAAAAATAAAACCGCCGGCGGATAATACTCTAACATACCGTTTTGCGATCAGAACTTCCCTGCTTGTATCTGAATAATAAGTCTTTAGGATGTTTTTATACTTTTTTAGAGTTGAATTACCATACAATACAATCCTCCAGTGTGACAGGGAAAGCAAATACCATTGCATATCGGGATCCTGTATTTTCTGCATTTCACTAACCCCGAGGCCGGCAGCATGAATTTTATCCTGAGGTTTGCATAAACACCAGTATTTATATAGTTTAAGTTTTGTTTAATATATCTTGTTGTAAGGATTATGGTTCGTTACAAACCAAGGCAGACTAAATAAAAAATAATGCGGCAGGCAGTTTAATTTACAAACGGCCTGCCGCATATGTTTTTGTTACCGTAGCTTCAGCAGTTATTGTACTGTTTTATTTATTCAGCTGGCGAACTACGTCGATAACTGTCCCGTCTCTCCATTCAACGACGCCTATAATGCGGTCCGTTGTTGATACAGGATCGGTTGGTCCTGACATTTTGCGGGCACGCGCTGCAAGTTCGTCCATCGGTATTACCGGCAGGCCCTTGACCTGCGCGCAGGCATCAAGAAGATCCCTGCGGCGCGGATTTATAGTAATGCCGTATTCGGTTACTATAGCATCTATAACTTCACCTGGCGTAGTGATGTTGTAAACCTTTTCAGTCACACACGGGATGCGGCCGCGAAGCAAAGGCTGGGCAATTATAGTAAGTTTGGCCCCTGCTGCTGTGTCCTGATGTCCGCCTGTACCGTGGAGCAAGGCACCATCAGCTTCAGTGTTTACATTTGCGTTGAAATCAACGTCGACTTCCGTCGCGCCCAGGATAACTACGTCAAGCATATTTACTGCTGCTCCGTTATTCCATGGATTTGCGTACCAGTCCGCGGAAATTTCGATATGATTTGGGTTTTCACCTATTGAACGCACCGCGTCGAGGTCGAATGACTGGACATCCATGAGCCTGTCAACGAGTCCTTCTTTCAGCAGTTCAACGAAATATCCTGTGATCCCGCCAAGTCCGAAGCTGCCCTTTATGCCCTTCTTTATCATTGCCGCCTTCATGAAAGCAGTAACTGCAAGTGGTATTCCGCCTGCTCCCGTCTGGAATGAAATGCCGTCCTTGAAATAAGGGCTGGCTTCTATCAACTGTGAGGCATATTTGGAAATCAACAGGCGAAGAGGATCGCGGGTTACTTTGGTAGTGCCTGATACGATGCCTGCCGGGTCGCCTATGCTCGGAACTTCTACTACAAAATCTGCATATACCTGTGATATTGAAACAGGCGCAGCGGGATAAGGCTGCAGATTATCCGTGATGGCGACCACGCAGTCTGCATACTGCGCATCCGTGAATGCATATCCAAGCGATCCGCAGGCTGATTTGCCCTGGGTGCCGCAGATATTTCCGTATTTATCCGCAGTCGGTGCCGCTATGAAAGCCACGTCGATATGGACATCGCCAGCCATTACCGCACGCGGACGGCCGCCATGGCTTCTCAGGACTACAGGCACATCCATGCCGCCTTCGGAAATAAGCTGGCCTATAGGTCCGTTGACGGATCCCATGATCCTTGATATTACACCGCTTTTGATATGTTCAATAAGTTTTTTGTGGACTCCGAAAAGGGCAGTTGGGAACAGTGTCAGATCCTTTATCCCCATCTCTGCGCAAGCGTCAATAACCATGTTTACAACATAATCGCCGTTACGCAGATGATGATGGAATGACACAGTCATGCCGCTTTTGAGTCCAGATGCGATGATCGCGGCCTTGATGTCATTTACCCGTTTGTCGGTACGGTCACTGTTTACGCAGCGGAGTTTAGGTCCTGCCCTTAATCCGTCGGGTTTTACCGCAAACGCACCCTGATAGTGTTTTACTTTGCCATATCCTTCGATGAAATCAGGAATTTCGCGTCCGAGTATATTCTTAGACATGTTATTTCACCTCCGAGAGTCCGGCTTTGAGCAATGTGTATTCGGCTCTCTTAACTACCGGAATATCTACCATGCGTCCGTCAACTGAAACAGCACCCTGCCCGCGTTCTGCAGCTTCCTTTGCTGCAGCTACTATCTTGAGGGCTTTTGCTATTTCCTGTTCGGTCGGGTTGAATACATCATGGATTATTGGTATCTGGTTAGGGTGAATTACGCTCTTGCCTTCAAATCCAAGCTGTTTGATGAATGCGGTTTCCTTGCGGAGACCTTCGTCATCGGTAACACGTGAGAAAACAGTGTCTATAGGATCAACACCTGCTGCACGTGCTGCAAAAACCAGCATGCGACGTGCCCAGTCCAGCTCGGTACCTTCCTGGGACCTGCTTGTCCTGAGGTCTGCGGTAAGGTCTTCTCCGCCAGGTATTATTGCTGCAACGCGGGGTGAAGCCTTTGCTATGTCAAATGCATTCCAGATCCCTTTTGCAGTTTCAAGCAAGCAGAATAATTTAATGCGTCCCACAGGTATCCCGTTTTTATCTTCAAGCGTGGAAAGCTCTTCGTCCAGTATCTTAACAGTATTTGCATCGTCAACCTTAGGAGCCCTGATGCCTTTTAACGCCGGGAACGGGACCACAGCCGCAAGGTCGTCCTTCCAGTATTCAGTGTCGACTCCATTGATACGCACTGTTACTTCACAGCTGCCGAATTCGCCCTGTTTAAGGAAATGCTGAACGAGTATCCTGGCAGTGTCCTTTTCTACCATAGCCACTGCATCTTCAAGGTCAAGAATCAGTCCGTCCGAGCCGAAGAGGTAGCCGCGAGTAAGCATATTCGGGTTGTTTCCCGGAAGATACAGCATCGTACGCCGCATTATTTTGCACCTCCAAGTCTCTTGACTGCCGCTTCAAGTCTTGCTCCAAGCACTATATCAAGCGCCCCGTTGTCCTGTATGGAGACTTCGATATCCCTGACACCCATGGATGCAAGGACTTCGGAAGTTTTCTTTTCCATGGCTGATTTGAAACGTGATGCGCTGCTGCCTGTAATCTCAAGCTTTACGCCCGCTCCTTGCGCAGCCTCAGTCACTGTTACAAGACAATCCATTGATTCCAGTGTTCCAGCCTGAGCTGTCTTCATGCTGTTTACCTCCCTGTCCGTATCATTGAAAAACAGCCTGCCTGCCCGTATAAAGAACGGAATCAGGTAGGCAGGCCGTTTTAATATAGCATTTTATTACAGCGGAATTTTTCCGCAGCAACAGGCAGATTGTCTGAAAGCCACTACATAATACGAAACAAAAATCTACGCTTTATCTGTGTCCAGTCTGCCATGCAAATGCTTTGGATGCCTAGTCGTCAAATCCGATAAGGCTGGCTTCATCCCAGGCGCACATCTTGTGGACCTTGGCTTTTGCCGCTTCAAGATTTGCCCCTGTAAATGCCGGGTTGATCTTTGCTGCGATAGCCGACGCCATATCAAGGGTGCTTGCTGCGTTCTTCTCCCAGCTTGGATCGCCGCGGAAGTCACGAAGAACGTCATATGTAAGGGTGCCTGGTTTGCTCTCTACAAGCACCTCGCCAAGGGCCTTCTCGATTTTTGCTGCAGCATCATCGAGGCCAAGATATTCAAGCATCATTTTTGATGTAAGGATCATTGCGCTTGGATTGACCTTGTACTGGTGAGCATATTTCGGGACAGAGCCGCTGCTCGGTTCAAAAATAGCTGCATTTTTGCCTATATTTCCGCTTGGTGCAAAACCCAGGCCGCCCGTCAGCTGTGAAGCTTCGTCTGAGAGGATATCGCCGAATACGTTGCTTGCTACGATGACGCTGTAATCCTGGGGATTCTTGATCAGCCACATGGCTGTGGCATCCGCGTTTTCTTCGACGGCCTTGATTCCGTACTGTTCATATTCCTTTGCAATCTGGAGGAAAAGTCTCTTCATCATTCCGTCTGTTTCACGGATTACATTTGCCTTGTTACCGCAATGTACTGATTTGCGGCCGGTTGCCTTGGCATATTCAAATGCAGCGCGGATTATGCGCTCGCATCCGTCTTTTGAGAATACACGCCATGACACAGCTACTTCACGGCCGCGGAAGCGGTCCATGCCTTTGTGGAGGTCGAACATCGCCTCCGGAAGCGGGTAGAACTCAACTGCGGCATAAAGGTCTTCCGTATTTTCACGGAACATAACAATATCAATATTAGGATCCTTTGCAAGAGGAGTGCCGATTCCCGGGAGTTTTTTCGCGGGGCGGATGTTGATATAGAGGTCGAACAGCTGACGCATCTGAAGGATAGCCGACTTAAAGCCCTTTACTCCAGCCTTTGATGTGATGGCCGCCATAAGAGTAGCATCAGTGTCGCGGATTTTCTGAATAGTTTCCGGCGGGACTGTGTTGCAGCGCGGGTCACCTTCGCCGAATTTTTTGTTTGACTTTTCCCACATGCACCAGCCAAGGTCGGCGCGGACCCAGTCGATGGGCAGATTAAGAGATTCAAGGACCAGCAATGCGCCCTCCATCATGTCGAAACCGGAATCATCCCCGGCCATATAGCACACTTGATAGCGATCCTTACTTTCCTTAACCTTAAGTACGTTCTCTGACATAATATGTAACCCCCTCAGATTGTTTGTATTGCTGTAATTGCTTGATAAATATCGGCAGGTAACTGGCACTGATGACAGAGCACAGCAAAACGAGCCGGCGGAGATTGGTGATTTTTAGGCTGAGCATCGCTTTGCAGGTTGTTTAGCCGACAGTGCAATACGCCTTATTTCATTTTTAGGCAAGCCCAAGTTCTTTCTTGACATGCGGTATCAAGCCGCCGTCATTTATAAGTCCCTGGACAAATTCAGGATATGCAGGGAACTTAAATTCCTTATCGCCTGCTTTTATCACTCCGTTATCAAAATCGATCTCGATAACGTCGCCCATACTGATCGCATCTACTGCTTCCGGGCATACGATTATGGCCAGTCCTTCATTGAAACAGTTGCGATAGTAGATACGTGCGAAGCTCTTTGCTATTATTGCGGCTATCCCGCGTTCCTTCAGGCATGATACGGCCTGTTCACGGCTGGAACCGCAGCCCCAGTTTTTACCGCCGACTATGATATCTCCTGGTTTTGCATTTTTCGTGAATTCAATATCAAGGTCTTCACATGCTACCTTGGCCATATCCGCGCGCTCTTTGATCGTATACGTATACTTCCCCGGGAAAATCACGTCTGTGTTTACATCGTCACCGTATTTCCAGACCTTTCCTTTTACCACTGCCATCTTAAAGCGCCTCCCTTGGATCGGAGATTTCGCCCTTAAGGGCGGATGCTGCAACTGTCATAGGACTTGCAAGATAGATAAAACTATCTTTATCGCCCATACGTCCCTTGAAGTTACGGTTTGCCGTGCTGATAGCTGCTTCGCCAGGGGCAAGTATCCCTTCATGATTCCCCATGCAGGGGCCGCATCCAGGATTGCAAATTACGCATCCGGCGTCAAGGAATATATCAAAAAGTCCTTCCTTCATAGCCTGACGGTATACGATCCATGATGCCGGGATTACTATTGTGCGTACAGCTACTTTTTTGCCCTTCAAAATCCCAGCTGCCAGACGGAAGTCTTCTATACGGCCGTTTGTGCATGAGCCAAGGAACGCCTCATGTATCTTAGTTCCCTTGACTTCACCGATCGGGGCATAATTATCGACCTTATGCGGTTTTGCCACACCTGGCTCAATGTCTCCAAGGTCATAATGGTATTCCGCCGCATAAACGGCGTCTTCATCAGCCCAAAGAGCTTCCCAGCGGTCACATTTTGCATTTTTCTTTATTGCGTCCAGTACTTTCTGGTCCGGTCTGCAAACAGCATTCTTAGCACCGAATTCGATGCCCATATTGCATATGGTCATCCTTTCGGCAATGCTCATGTTTTCTATACCTTCCCCGTGGAACTCTACGCTCATGTAGTCAGCGCCGTCAGCTTTAACATCACCGATAAATTTCAGGATGAAATCCTTAGCGGAAACGCCAGGTTTGAATTTCCCTGTTACAACAACTTTCATGCTTTCAGGCACCTTGAACCATATTTTGCCCGTAGCCCATGCTGCAGCCATCTCCGAACGGCCGATGCCGGTCGAGAAGGCACCGTATGCGCCGTATGTGCAAGTGTGGCTGTCGCTGCCTATCATGATAAGTCCTGGGAGGGCATAGCCTTCCTCACACATTTTCTGATGGCATACCCCGCCCTCGCTCTTAACATCATAGAAATTCGGTATTCCCTGCTCGGCTACAAATTCGCGGACTTCCTTGTGGTTGACGGCATGATCGCTTGATGGAGCCGGTACCGCATGGTCAAGTATAAAAACTATACGATTCGGATTCCATACATTTTTAACGCCGATTTTTTTAAATGTTCTGGCAATCGGAGCTCCGTTATCGTGGCTCATACACCAGTCAGGTTCGACTGTAACGACCTGGTTGGCCACAACTTCGTAGCCTGCTGCCCGGCCCAGCGCCTTTTCGGCAAAAGTCTTGCCCATTATCAATTCACGCTCCCTGTTTTTATTTTATAAATACAACACTGCAAAGAAATATATAGCAGCAGTGAAACAATTGCAGGCACAGTTATTAATGGATCAGCTTACGTTTTTATTTGGTGTATAAAAACTGCAACTGTTTCGTGCTGCTGCTGAATGTATTTCTTCTTATTTTTTCTCCGCCGCCTTGGCCTTCAGATAAGGGATGAGCCCTCCGGCCTTCATTATGTCATTCTCAAGATCGCTCACGGCATCTCCATGGAACATGTTGCCGCTGGTTACGTCTTTTATCTTTCCGGTGGAAAGCTCGACCTCAAGCTGGTCGCCGTCCTTTATCTTTCCTGCCTTTATGGCTTCCGATATACCCTTGACGAAAAGCACCGGGTATCCGTTGTTTATCGCATTGCGGTAGTAAATGCGGGAGCAAGTCTCGGCGAGGACAACCGGTATGCCTGCATATTTGAGGCAGTAGACAGCGTGTTCGCGGCTTGATCCGCATCCGAAGTTTTTACCGGCTACTACGAAATCGCCCGGTTTGACTTCCTTGGCAAAATTTTCTTTGCCAGGGTAGTATTCAAATGCATATTGCGGCATGTTTTTTGGATCTGTTTCTGCAAGATATTTGTTATGGTAGATGAGGTCAGTGTCGACGTCATCGCTGAAAACCCATGCTCTGCCTTTGAGAATCTCGCTCATGTCAAATTTTCCCCCTCTATCCCAGAATGTCTCTGGGGTCAGTGATGACGCCTCTGACAGCAGTTGCCATTGCAGACATAGGGCTCATAAGGTATGTATGGCTTCCCTTGCCTACTTTGCCTATGAAATTGCGGTTTGTTGTTGAGCAGCCGATATCGCCGCTTGGTAACACTCCATAGTGTTCGGCCGTGCAGAGCGAGCACGTAGGATTTGTGAAAACGATTCCGGCTTCAAGGAACTTCTCTATCATCCCCGCTTTTGCACATGCGATCTGTACTTCCGTAGTGCTGGGCGTGATTATTGTGCGTACCTTAGGGCTTATTTTTCCGCCGCCGGCCATAAGTACATCGTATGCCGCTTTTATGTCTTCGAAACGCCCGTTCGAGCAGGAGCCAATGTGAACCTGGTCAACTGCAGTACCGGCTATTTCGCGTATAGGCTTAACGTTGTCCGGGGCATCCGGGCATGATGCAAGAGGCTCAAGATTAGTTACATCATACTTTAATACCTTGCAGTATTCGGCATCCGGATCAGCTGCGAATTCTTTCGCAAGTTTCTCGACTTCGGGTCCGGCCCGCTCGACAAGCCACTTGAGGACCTCGCCGTTAGGCATTATAAGAGGGACCTTACCGCTCATTTCTGTGACCATTGAGCAAAGAGTTATACGGTCTGCGAGGGAAGCGTTTTCGATGGTCTCTCCTGTGAATTCAACTGCAAGGAAGTCCATTCCGCCGGCTCCGAGGTCTCCGATTATACGCGTAAGGAGGTCCCTCATGCATACACCTTTCTTGAACTTGCCTGTGACTTCGATTTTCATTGTTTCAGGAACTCTGAACCAGTTTGTACCATTGATATATGCGGCTGCTATGTCAGAATTGCCTACGCCTGTGGAAAAGGCTCCAACTGCGCCAAGCAGGTTCATATGGCTGTCTGTTCCCAGAACGACATCACCTGGCTTGATCATGCCTGCTTCGAGCATTACATGCTGTCCGATGCCGTGGTTGATATCGAACACGTGCTTGATACCCTGTTTTTTTGCAAATTCGCGGATGATCTTCTGGTTTACAGCGACTTTTTCAGAATGGGCAGGGGCCTGGAGATCGAAAGTGTATGCAATCTTATCAGGGTCCCATACCTTTGCATCCTGTCCCATTTCTTTTTCGAACTGAAGAACACAGTTCGCTCCGCCGAAGTCACGTGCTGTTGCCCAGTCGATTTTGCACCAGACGCGGTCTCCGACTTTGACGGGTTTGCCTGCAGCCCGTTCCATGATCTTGACTATTGATGTCTTGCCCATGTCGGTTATACCTCCGTTTTATATTGTTTTGTTGATGTATTTTTTATTTCATTCCAAGGAACGATTTTACGCTTTCGAAGTTCATGAAGTCGGCCTTGTTTACCATTACGCCCTCGGGGCTGCGAAGGGTACCGTCTCCCTCATGCGCGTGATTTGCGATTATATGGCCTATTTCGTCCGGGCAGCCGTTCCTGAGTGCAATCACTGTACCTGAGAATGGATGGCGAAGATTTTTCCCCATTCTTGACTTTACTGTTTTGCCTTCGTTATCTTTTTCATATTCTACAAGCTTGCCTACATCGTGCAGAAGCGCGCCTGCTACCAGCATGTCGTTGTCCATTTTAAATTTCGGATCCTTCAGCGGGTAAATTGCGTTGAATTCGTCCATAGCTACTTTTGCTATGCGTGTTACACCTTTAACGTGATCAAGATACGAGAAAGGGCAATCAGGAATAAGCAGGGTAAAAGGGATCTTTGCCATGTCATCCGGCTCCCATCCGCCGGTTTTTAGGGCATCGACATACGATGCAACGACCTTATCCTGCATTCCCTTATCCTTGATCCATTCGATTTCCGGGAACAGTTCTCTGATTCTCTTCTCCATAATTCAATTCCTCCTGCTTCCTATTGGGTTTTGATTGAACCGAAATGGCTCCTTTATGTCTATAGCCGCCCGCTGGTCATCAGTTGCCGGCAATTAAAGCTGAGCGGCGATGCCTCTGTGTAATGTCCTGTAAATGCGGTCGATATGAAGAGCTGCTTTTTCCCTTGCAAGCTCGACATTATGATCCAGGATCGCTTCATATATCTCCCTGTGTTCAATGAGAAATTCATCCTTATCGTCAAGCAGGTTATATATTCTTTCGTGAGTTGCCATTATAAGATCAAAGTTCATTCTGGTTATATTTACAAAAACAAAATTATGGGTTGCTTCGGCAAGGACAAGGTGAAAATCAAAATCAGCCTGGGCCCTCAGCGATGGGCCTGTAAGGCGTCTTTCCGTAGTCGTCAGGACGCGCAGCATACGGGTAAGATCCGAGGAGGTTGCTTTCATAGCACTTTCAGCAGCTATAGCAGGATCCAGTATGCGGCGGGCCTCCATAAGTTCGAGGATTGCCGAATCTCCAAGCTGCATTGTTTCTTTATCTTCGGATATATTCCTGGGATGACGCACGAACCGCCCCTTGCCGGGTATTGACTCTATCAGTCCAAGCAGTTCCATAACCCGGAAAGCTTCACGCAGCGAACTGCGGCTTACGCCCAAATCATCCATCAGCTGACGTTCTGACGGAAGCGGATCACCCGGCTGGATCTCTCCTTTTGTGATTGATTCCTTTAATTTTTCAACTACTTTTTCGTAAATACGTGTCCCTTTTGAAACATGAGCATCAATCATGTGAAACAACCCCTTTCCTGGACCACCCAGTATACCTTATACTACCCTTTATCAAAAAATACAAGTGGTAAAATAAGTTCTAAATTATCAGATTATTTAATATGTGAAATTATTTCCAGATGTGAAACGCAAAGAAGCTGTATTGCAGTCAGTTGGGGCTGGTACGAACCAAATGAATTTTGGCAGGTTGATTTGAAACGCAGAATTTCATTAAATTTAAAATATAAAATATCGTATTTATAACTAATTTTATAAAGTTAAAGAAATGAAAAGTGGTCTGACCACAAATTAATATACAAGGGGATCTCCGATGTTATAATAGCCGGACGGAAGGATTGATGGTTCTTGCCTGAGTCTGCAGTCAATATGAAATTTGAAGCCCTTTTTTCGATGAAAGGGAAAAATATACTTGGTATAAACCCGCCTGTGCAGGATTTTGTTTTTTTTGATCTCTGGTCGAAACCTGCAGGCCTTCTCTATCTTCTGCAGCGTATGCGTGTCAACGGGAATGAAGTAAGGCTCATTGACTGTATCCATGAAGGAGCTGACGGACAGAAAAGCTTCTGCAGAGAAAAGATCGCTGCCGTTGAAATAGAAAAACCTGCAGTATACATGGGAATAAAAAGAAAATACCATTATTTCGGTCTTGAAGAAACCGCCATAAGAAGGCGCATATCAGAAGGTCCCGCCCCTGATGCCGTGCTTGTTACATCAGGCATGACCTACTGGTACGGCGGTGTAAAGACGGTCATAGATCTGCTTCATCAGGAACTTCCCGGGGTCCCTGTGATATTAGGCGGCGTTTATGCGCGTCTTTGCGAAAAACATGCGTCAGCGCTGGGATCTGATTTTATTGTTAATGAGCAATGGCTTCCTGATGTGCCGTATCCTGCCATGGATTTGTATGCCCCCCCTCCCTACGGTATAACGATGACTTCGTTTGGCTGTCCCATGCGGTGCCGCTATTGTGCATCACATCTTCTCTGGCCTGACTATGCAAGGAGGCCGGTCGAAGAAGTGCTTGGAGAGATAGATTTCCAGGTAAACCTTGGTGTCAGGGATTTTGCTTTTTATGACGATGCGCTGCTTGTTGAAAAGAAAAAATATTTTTACCCTCTTTGCAGGGAGCTGTCATTGCGTTACGGGGATTTACTGCGGCTCCATACCCCAAACGGTCTTCATGTAAGGGAAATAGATGAGGAATGCTCGGAATTGCTTCATGCAAGTGGTTTTAAAACAATACGCCTTTCGCTTGAAAGCATTGAAAAAAATGTTGCTAAAGCCAGCTCCGACAAAGTCAGCATGAAATCATATTCAGACGCGATAGTGAATCTGAGAAATGCCGGATACTCAAGGGACGACTGCGAAACATACATACTTCTGGGGCTCCCTGGTCAGAGCCTTGAATCTGTCAGGGAAACGATAGATTTTGTCAACATTGCAGGCGGCAAGCCAAAACTGGCTGAATTTTCCCCTATTCCTGGGACTCCTTCCTTTGAAGCCGCCGCTCTGGAAATACCCGAAATTATCAATGAACCGCTCCTTCACAACAACACAGTTTATTCATCATGGATTTCCGGCAACATACACCCAGATGAACTACAGGAAATTAAAAATTTTGCACGCAGTGCTATCGGGCGGTAGCCGTCGGCGGATACAGTATTCTGTCTTTCTCATCCATTTCTTTATAGAATTCGCTTATTTTATTAAGAATGTATTTGAGCTTCTCTTTTTCAGTCAGATTTTCAGGCAGCTTCCCGGGATCTATAGGTTTGCCGAATACTACGTATAATTTGCGCGGCCTGGGAAATTTCATATACGGCGCCATTGCCCGAAAGGTCCCGCCTGACCACACAGGTACAACAGGAGCCCCCGTCTTGACTGACAGGATGGCGACGCCGCCCTCCAGAGGCTGTAAAGTGCCGTCTTCAGTACGGTGTCCTTCAGGGCAGATAAAGACGCTGGAGCCCTGTTCAAGGAATCCCATTACCATCCGGAGGAGTCCTGCTGAGCTGATTTTATTGTCAGGAGATACCGGGACTGCACCCATTGCTCTTAGATATGTTCCGAAAATTGGGACTTTAAAAAGTTTTTCCCATGCCACAAATTTAAAATGGCCAGGAAAAAAAGCATAACCTACCAAAGGCGGGTCAAGGTAGCTTGCATGGTTTGAGGCCACGATAACAGGCCTGTCCCTTGGAATATTTTCTTTTCCCGTTACCGTAAGTCTGTGGTAGAGTTTAAAATATACAGTTACTATTAGTAAAGTGAGATTATATAACATTATCCGATACCTCCCGCGCTTGTTGGCTCTTATTATATAAGAATAGCGCAGAGGTAAGGTAGTTGACAAGTTAGGAGGTTTTTCTTATGGGTTTTGGAAAAGAAAAAAACGATATCCAGAAGGGGACGCTATATTCCTTTGCCGGAAGGACGGTAAAGGATTTTTGTCTGGGATTGATTGCATTTATACCGCTTGCGGCACTTGTTTTTATTTTTTACTACCTTATCCTGTTTTTCGAGTCAGTTGCGGGGCTTATATTCGGTTTTACAAAATCGGTCGATAAAACAGTCATGATATCGATTTTTATCATATTGCTACTTGTTTATACAGGCAGGAAACTGAGGCGGCGTGAAAAGTGGATACTGAACTTTATTGAGCAGTGGGTGTCGCAGATACCTGTCATAGGAAGCTGGTATGCAGCTTTTCGTGATATGGTGAGGACTTTTGCGACCGGAAGCAGTGAAAAGGGGTACCTTGGAACGGCTAAAGTTCCGTGCGGGAGCGGTTACATAATAGGTTTCGTCACACGCCGCGAGCCCATGCCCGACGGAAGCGTGCTGACAACGATTTTTGTCCCGACATCACCAAACCCGACAACTGGCCTGGTGTTTTTCTTTCCTGACGAAGAAGTGGAATATCTGGATCTTACGCCAGAAAAAGCTTTTGCAAGAGTCATTTCGTTAGGCATGAAAGCATAATAAGGTATATATTGTGTTAAATAGTCTACAAATGAAAATACTTAGTGTATAATCATTTGCATATGTTTGTACAATATGGGTATTTAACCCAGACAATAAATATCAGGGAGGTTTTTCTGAAATGGAACAGATTCGTTCACTTGGAGCATTGCTTGACTATGCAAAGGAAGTCGGTCCCAAGAAAATAAGCGTTGCATGCGCTGAAGACGCTGAAGTAATGGAAGCTGTGGAGAATGCCCGCAAATTAGGAATCGCCAATGCTTTTCTTGTCGGAAACGCGGATAAGATCAAAATCGTTGCGGATGCACTTGATATAGATCTGGCAAATTATGAAATAATAGATGAGAGAGGCGGCGAAGCCGCTGCAGCGCTTAAAGCCGTTGAGCTTGTTTCAGGCGGACAGGCTCAGATAGTAATGAAAGGCATGGTGGCGACAGCCAACTTCCTCCGCGGTGTTCTTAATAAAGAAAAAGGCCTGCGCACAGGAAAAACGCTATCTCATGTCTATATCCATGAAGTTAAAGGATACGACCGCATATTCTTCGTGTCAGATCCGGCATTCAATATGTATCCTGAACTTAAGGTAAAGGTCGATATCATAAAGAATGTCGTTGAACTGGCTCATGCATTCGGAGTCGAATGCCCTAAGGTCGCCGCACTGGCCGCCGTAGAGGTCGTCAATCTTGATATGCCGCCAACGGTTGATGCTGCGATACTTACACAAATGAACCGCCGCGGGCAGATAAAGGGATGCCTTATTGACGGTCCGCTAGCCCTTGACAATGCGGTGTCTCCTGAATCTGCACATCATAAGGGTATAAAGTCCGATGTTGCAGGATATGCAGATATCCTCCATGTTCCGAATATTGAATCAGGCAATATGCTGGCTAAAGCAATAGTTTATTTCTCAGAAAATAAGACAGCCGGAATCGTGCTTGGAGCGGCAGCGCCCGTAGTACTGACGAGCAGGGCAGATTCAGCTGAAGCAAAGCTGCTTTCGATAGCTTCTGCTGTAGCGCTTGCGGCGCACCAGGGAAAGTAGTAAAAAAGTTAAATTTAAAATCTAAGTTACGTATAGGGCGGGCACAATGCCCGCCCTTAGTTAGGAAGCTTTTGCCTGCCCTTTTCTTCGGACAAATATATATAACATGGATCTGATATGGATTTGAAATACGATAATATAATTCTTCCAGGCACATATGGAGACAGGGAGGTCCGTCTCTGTCACTGTCTTCCTGCTTATCCCAACGGGATACAGGTGGTGTTGCTGCATGGCGTGCACAGCAGCGCGAATATGGGAGTACATAATAAATTCAGGCATCTTGCAGAACTTCTTTCCATGAAAGGCTATGCTCCGTGGCTTGTTGAAACAAGCCGTAAAATTCGCAATAGATATGATTTTGCAGATGATATCGATGGATGGATAAAAAATGCATTTGACGGCAAAACATTTCTGCAGGAACAGGAAGATGTTTTTATAGCGATACGCAGGGTGCTTTCCGTATCATCAGGCTGCCCTCTGTGGCTGTGGGGATTTTCCCTCGGAGGTATTATAGCTGTTTCAGCGGCTGCTTCCGGTGCGATTGTTGCATCTAATGCTCCGGACGGTCCTGTCATTGATAAGATAATACTCAGCGGAACAGGGCTTAACGCTTACGAAAAAGTCGAGGATGCAATGATGACGATGCCGGTCCTTTCGACGCTGAGGACATCTATTCCATACGACATCACCTCTGATGTTAAAACAGGCGGGGTGATTTCTTTCAGGGGAAGTGATGACGAGATATTTTCGGAGGCATCATGCAGGGACCTTGTCAGAAAGATAAACATATCGGAAGATCTTAAATATTTTTATACTGTTCAGGGAGCCAATCATTCGCTTCGTGACAGAAACGGCAGATCCGATCCAGGCATAATGGAGGAAATGGTGGATTATATAGTGAAAATATGGGGCTAGGGAAAAATCAGACTGCGTGCCTATGGTTTTGAATGCTTGCGGGGGGCTTATATGAATTCTAAGAACGGCGTTATCGTAAATGACGGTATCTCTGCTTTACCGGATGAGGACCTCGCAGGTCATGTGATAAAATCCGCATGTATTTTGATTTTGCCGCTATTTCTTTCTTTTATCATAATGTCAGTGTTGCCTGGAAAATCTTTTGCTCAATCACCTGATTATCAATCCTTTAGGGAAGATCCTATCGAAACAGCATACAGAAAACTTATATCGCACGGTGAGATTCAGTGGGACGAGGCAGAAATGACAGCAGGCGGAGCCCCGTCACTTATAAAGGGGATGAAGTGGCCGCTTAGGACCGGCGAGCTTGCAGGTCTGTTTTCCAGAAGCAGTACAAAAAAACTCAGGAGACATATGGGAATAGACATAGTTGCCCCTAAGGGGACTCCGGTATATGCCGTACTGAATGGTGTTGTAGAAGTTGTATCGAATGGCGGCAGCGGCTTCAGAGGCTATGGAAAAGTAATAATAATAAATCATTCAAACCAGCTATGGACACTTTATTCCCACTGTTCCACAATGGAAGTCAAGGTTGGCCAGCCGGTGAAGCAGGGACAGAAAATCGCGACGGTAGGGCGCACCGGCCGCGCTACGACAAATCATCTTCATTTCGAAGTCAGGAATGCTAAAGGGATCCCGCTTGATCCGCTTCGGTACATCCCAAAAGACGGGATCATTTCTATGAACTTGTACAGGAAATAAAAATTCTGTTTTTATGATTTATTCCGGAATTTAATATTTATCGCTGCGGTTGTGTGAAAAATGATGACTCAGGATATAATTGCCATTACAAATCGGCCGACTGCCTGAACCGGATAAAAATATACAGCTATTTCTTGCTCCCCGGTACGGTATTTGCCAGGTATACCCCAGTTATTACAAGTAAAGTGCCTATCCTCTGTATAACGGAAAATTCCTCTTTCAGTAATATTATCCCAGCTATTACTGTGACCACGGTGGAAATTCCAATGAAAGAGGCGGTCTTGTTGGTCCCTATGCATGCAATCGCTGTGTTGTAGAGGAAAAAGGCCGCTGCGGAACAGCCAATGCCAAGATACAGCACTGCAGTCAGAAAATAAAGGTTTGTAAAAGGAAGCGAAATATAATAATCCAATGTGCCATTTCTGATGTTTTCAATAAAAGCCGCTGAAGTAAAGGCAATTGCGCCGAACGTTACCATGACGTATGTTTTTTCCGCACTGGTGAACTGAGTCGCTTTCTGGGAAAAGACTGAGAACAGGCTGTGGGAAACTATTGCCAGTCCCAGCATAATATATCCCAGAGGATTGAAAGTTGCTTCCATACCTTTTGTAAGTACTATTACCAGGATACCTGCAGCTGCAATGCTGACGCCTGAAATCTGAGCTTTTGTGGGAGGTTCCTTGAGCAGCAGGGCTGAAAACATCAAGACAGCGATAGGAATACATGCGACGATGGAGCCGCTTTCTGAAGCAGAAGTAAGTTTGATGCCGAACGTTTCCCCTATAAAGTATAATATCGGCTGGAAAATGGCTATCCAAAAAAGCGGCATCAGCGGCTTGTTCCTGAAGTCAAGCCTGACAATGCCGGTTATTGCGCAGATGTTGAACAGGATGAACGCTGCTATGAACCGCCAGCTTAAAAGCACCATCGGTGATATTGACATAGTGATTTTTTTTGTGAATAGAAAACTGAAACCGAACAATACCTGACATGCAATAGCGCACAGTATCCCTGTTAATTTTTTTTCCTGTTTCATTGACATAAATACCTCACCAGAGATCATAAAAGAATATTGAACCGCGGCCAGATGCTTTTTCCTTTGAATATTATCCGGCCCCGCCCTGCTGTAATGTATGTGTTCATAAAACTGACACGCAAGATGAAAACTGGTAAAAATTTATTCACTGCATTCCTGTCCAGCGTATATCATTATAGTTTAAATTTATTAAACACGACTCATTCTCATTTTGATATCCTCCGGTTTCCCAAAATATATCCATGAGGTTACAAGGATATCAACGCCTGTTGCCGCGTATTCAGCTGCGTTCGCAGCATTGATCCCGCCTGCTGCGGCTGTGATAACGGATGGATTTATAACATGGGCTTCCTTTACGAAATTTTCAAGATCATCAAAACAAAAACGTTCACACTGTACTATATGGGCACCTGCCCTGACATAATCCAGTGCTTCGGATAAAGAGTCAGCTTCCGCCGCTATTTTTTTCTCAGGGAAGGTGCTTGCCATTATTGGGATCAGTTTAATGAAATCTTCCGTAAATATCCTATGCTGCTCAAACGCCAGAATGGAATCTGAGAGACCGAGACGGTGCAGGCTTGCTCCGCCGGCAAGGGCGGCTTTGAGCGAAAGGATTTTTGCCCCTGGAAAATGCTTGCGTGTAACCGATACATGCACGGAAGGATTGCCCATCTTTGCGTTCCGCAGCATGCCGGATGTTCTTGTCGCTATGCCGGACGAATATTCCATGATGTTTTGTGCGGTCTTGTAGCAGCTGTGCATTGCACCGGCCGCCCCTTCCACCCTTAGACATACATCGCCGCCTTTTGCGCATGTACCGCTGGGAAGCAGTATTTCAGCGTGCGACCCGGTTTTTTCAAAAATCCTGGCGGCCTCTTCAACTCCTGCTATAACACAGTCTCTTTTAGGGAAACATTCAAGCTCCCCTGGGATTTTTTCTATATTCATAGAAAGAGTTGTTATGTCCATTAACTGAAGATCTTCCTGTATCAGGCCTTCGATGAAACTGTCGGATATGTAAAACATTCCTAAGACTCCTTCCCCTTTTGAAGTTTTTCAAGTGCAATGTAAAGCAGAAAACCTGCAACAGCCAGGATGATGCAGAGGTGGCCAGCCTGATCGAATTCACCGCGTGATACACAGTTGAATACTTCGAGTGAAAGCGTGTTTGTACGCCCTGAAATGTTGCCGCCAAGCATCATGGTTATCCCAACTTCCCCTGATGCCCTGGCTGTCCCCAGTAATAACCCGGAAGCAAGACTGTTCCTTACCAGTGGGACTGTAACAAATAAAAATGTTCTGAACGGGCCGCATCCCGTCACTCTGGCCGCTGCCTCAAGCTGTATTATATTATTATCCTTCAGTGCAGCCTGAAGCGGTCTTATAACAAGCGGCAGCCCTGCAACAAAGGCTGCAAAAAACACGCCCGCCTGTGAAAATACAATACGGAATCCGGCATAGCGTTCAAGCAGTCCGCCTATAGGACCTGTGCGTCCTAAAATGACAAGGAGTATATATCCGAGTGCTATAGGCGGGAATACCAGAGGCAGAGTAACAAGGAACGAAACGCCTCTGCAGAGCAGGGATTCAGACCGGCTGCTCCAGAAGGCAAGCGGCAGAGCGAACAGAACAAACAGTACCAATGATACGGCACATGTCTTAAGTGTCAGGAAAACAGGAAATATAATAGCAGGGTCTATAAAATTATTAATCTCAGAATTGCCTCCGTCCTACCATACCCCGTGTTTTTTCAGTATTTCCTTTGCTTTTTCAGTTTTAAGAAAAGCAAGAAAAGCCTTTACTTCATTATTGTTCGAATTACCCTCGACGACAGCGGCTACCATATTCAGCGGGGGATAGCCTTCTGTTATTTCAAGGGAGCCGCCTATATCCTTAGCACCGGCACGCACTACTACGCGGTTTACAAATCCTGCATCCATCTCGCCTGACGCAAGATATGAAAATACCTGCGGTACAGTTGATACCTGTGAGAGTTTACCGGCGATCTTTGCCCCTATGCCTGATGATTCGAGAAATTTTGATGCTGCCCTTCCGTATATAGCTGCTTTAGGATCAGGGTAGCACACGGATTTGACATTATCCTTGAGAAGGTCCGACGGTGAAGAAAGAGACAATCCTTTGCGCCATGCCAGCACCAGTACGGTATTCCCTATAGGAACATATTTTTCGAATTTAACATTCGTTTTAACTGCGTCAAGTGCCCCTTTGTCGGATATCATAACAGAGACGCCGCTCCCCGCTTCTATCTGAGCAAGCATCTGTCCTATGTTACCGCCGTACATTTCCTGAACATTACGGCCTGTCTCGGCTTTGTATTCCGCACAAAGCTCCTTGGACATCTTCATGTAGCCTGCGCCTGTCGTTATCGCAAGGCCGTCAGCAAAAGCAGATGAAACAAACAGCATCAGAACGGTAAGAGATAAAATGATTTTTTTCACTGTATAGTCCTCCTTTGTTATTGTAATAAATTACATTTTATAAATCAGTGTTATTTTCAATGATGTCCGGCCCGCCGCATGCGGCAACTTTCCCGCCGTCAATAAGCATGACCTTTTCTGCGAGCCTTGAAACCTCATACTTGCTGTGAGTTATATAAATCATTGGGACTGAAAAATTGCCGGGGATCAGTGCTATATAATCAATAAGGCTGTTTTTTAGTTCATTGTCAAGCGATGAAAGCGGCTCGTCCATGATAAGAAATGAGGTACAGGCAAAAATAGCACGACCCAAGGCGACTCTCTGGCTTTCTCCTCCGGACAGTGTTTCAGGGTATCTGTCCAGCAGGTGCCCTATAGCGAATAAATCAACTATTTTTGAAAAATCGGCGTTGTTTTTACGTTTCCCTGGAAATTGGCCAAAGGTCAGGTTCTTTCGTACAGATAAGTGGGGGAAAAGGCGATGTTCCTGGAAGACATAACCAATTCCTCGTCTTTCGGGCGGCATATCTATGGAAGAATCGCTGTCAAAAAAAGTGATTTTATTAAATGAAATATGACCACTGTCAGGCTTCACGAGCCCGGACAGCATATTTGCCAAGGTCGTTTTACCTGCGCCGGATCTTCCGAAAACGGCATAGATCATAGGATGTCCGATCTGGAATTTAATATCTATTTTTAAATCTCCAAGTTCTTTTTTTACGAAGACGTCTATCATTTTTATCTTTCAGCCTCAAACAATATATGCAACTTAATTGCAATTATATGTGATATGTTTGACAATGTCAGTATTTTGGTCATATATGACCGTATGATATTTAAAAATATGCTTCCTGCATCGACTGCATATCCTTTTATCTTATGCATAAACACATTTACAACAGGGCAGGTATTATGGCTCTACTGGTACATTCCATTATTCGCTATAATACTGGAGCTTTGTTTTCGAACAAATTATTTATAAAGAGGGAAATATATTTGAAACATTTCAGCAAAAAAATCAGCCTGCCTAAGCTTGCATTTATTGTGACGGCAGTTATATTGTCTGCTTCGGTGCTGCTGACTTTGAAGAGCTCCGTACTTATGCACGGGATGCTGAAAGAGGAACGTGAATCTTTCAGGCTTGGTACGATCGTAAGGCTTACGGTATATGGCCGGGATAAGGAAAGGCTTGAGAGGGCAGTCAATGCTTCGATGACTGAAATTACAAGGTTCGAGGACCTCCTGTCTGTAAATATAGCTTCATCGGATATATCAAAAATAAACTCGGCATCAGGGGTGAACGCTGTACCGGTAACCAGAGAGACAGGAGAGGTCCTTTTATCTGCGGTTAAGTGGGCGGACACGAGCAAGGGACTGTTCGATCCTACGATAGGGCCTGTTGTAAAACTGTGGGCGATTGGGACAAGCGCGGCTCACGTCCCTGGAAATGCTGCAATAAAGGATGCAAGGGACAGGGTCGACTACAGGCATATAAAAATTACCGGCTCCAGCAGCGGCGGATATAATGTGCTGATAGGAAAAGGGCAGTCTGTCGATCTCGGCGGGATTGCAAAAGGCTGGATTGCAGACAGAATAGCCGGCGTCATTAGGAAGCATGGTGTCAAATCGGCAATTATAGATCTGGGAGGCAATATAGTAGTCATAGGAAAATCGCCCAGGGGGAAGCCATGGAGGCTTGGCCTGCAATATCCATTCAAACCGCGCGGAGAGTATTTTGCCGTTATAGAAGCTGAGGATATTTCAGTCGTAACGTCTGGTCCGTACGAAAGGTTTTTTGAATCAGGCGGAATCCGCTATCACCATATATTTGATCCTGCAACCGGCTATCCGGCAAAGTCGGATCTTTCCTCTGTATCCGTTATAGGTAAAAGTTCAGCGGATGCAGATGCCCTTTGCACCACGCTGTTTGTAATGGGTTTTAAAAGGAGTGCGGAGTACTTGCGTGAACACCGTGATATAAAGGCAGTGATGATCGTAACTGCAGGCGGGAAATCAAGGGTAGTTATAACACCAGGGCTGGATGGGAGCTTCAGTCTTAAAGACGGACAGCTGCCGCTTGAGGTGCTTAAGTGACAATGAAGCGCGGCGACCGAATAATGTCGGCTATTTTTGCCGCTATGATCATTGCAGCCATTTCACTATGGGCTGTAAAAACCTATGTTTTGCCGGAAACGGAATTGCACGCGGAAATATTTAAAGACGGAAAGATGATAAGGGTCATTGGACTCAAAAATAGAGCGCGGCCGGAGGAATTCACGATAAAATCAGATAGCGGCTTTAATACGATAAGGGTCGAAGAAAATAAAATAGCCGTAATTTCAGCGGATTGCCCTGATGCAGACTGTGTACACCGAGGCTGGCTTGAGCATGCAGGTGAAAGTGCCGTCTGCCTGCCTCACCGGCTTGTCATAAGAGTGACAGGCGATTCTGCCGTCGATGGAGTTACATTCTGATGAAATACCGGAATATTGTACTGACAGGGCTTCTGATAGCTATTGCTCTCGTTTTCAACATAATCGAAGGCTTCCTGCCTTTTCCGCTGCCGGGCGTGAAACTTGGGGCAGCCAATGTATTTGCGCTCGTCGCCCTAGTTATTATGGGCGCTAAAGAAGCCTTTGCGGTTACTCTGCTGAGAGTTGTTCTGGCCTGGCTGATTACAGGGAACTGGTTTGCATTCCTCTGCAGTATGTCTGGAGGATTGCTGGGTACATTGGTGATGGTTATACTCTATACGCGGATGCGCAGTGATTTTACCCTGCCATGGATAAGCGTTGCAGGGGCATGGGCATTTAATGCCGGGCAGGTGGCTGTTGCGGCATATCTTGTCAGCGATGCAAGAGTTTTATATTATATGATGCCTCTATTTATTGTGGGCACATTTGCCGGATGGGGCGTAGGCTTGCTTGCGCAGATGCTATGTGTGAGAATCGGTAAAATTACCGGACCAGGAAGGGATGGCTGATATTTTGTACATATCTATAGATAAAGCTGTTTTTAATGTTTTTCCTGCGGCAAAGATAGGCTGGATGACGGCAGAGGTTTTTGTCCGGCCTTCTGGTGATTATGTTTGCGAAATGAAAAAAAATATTGCAAAAAGGCTTAATGACATTGGCATTTCTGCAGATACTATGATGCTGCATCCGGATGTGGCAAGATGGCGCGAGGTTTATTCAAAAATGGGGGTCAAACCAAGCAAGTACAAGAGTTCACTTGAATCGCTGCTTCGCCGTGTATTCAAAGGTGACATGTGGAGCGTTTCAAATGTTGTAGATTGCTACGATTGTGTTTCGGCTCTGAATTTACTTCCGATGGGAGCTCATGACATGGACAGGCTGTGCGGAGGTCTGACCTTGCGTTTTGGCAGCGAGGGCGAAAAATTTTACCCTCTCGGTGCAGGTGACAGTGTAATTGACGTAGATAACCGAAACATCGTATATGCGGATGAAGAAAAGATATGCTGCTGGCTCTGGAACTACCGGGATACGCGTGAGGCGTCTGTTTCAGAAAAAACATCGAAAGCGGTTTTCCTCATAGATTCGGCATTTGAAACTGAATGGAGAAGTGTACTGCAGGGGGTTGAAGCACTGTCGAAGGAACTTTCTGCCATCGGCTGCAATTTACTGGAACACGGCATCATAGATTCATCGAATCCATCGGTGGAAATAGGATGAATACATTGATATCTGACTTAATAAACAAACTTATAGGAGACAATGATTTAAACGCTGAAGAAACATTTCTGCTGCTGGAAGGGCTTGATGAACTCGGAAGAGAGATGCTGTATTCTGCGGCGAGGAAGCTTTGCGATAAAATCTATGGCAGAAAGGTTTTTATGCGCGGGCTTGTGGAATTCAGCAATTACTGTAAAAATGACTGTCTTTACTGCGGCATAAGACGTAGTAATGCCGGTGCGCACAGATACAGACTTACACCGGAAACTATACTTGAATGCTGCAGCACGGGACATTCAATGGGGTTTCGCACATTTGTCCTGCAGAGCGGGGAAGATGAATGGTGGGACGAAAATAGGATGTCAGCTCTTATCAGTGACATGCGCCGAAGTTTTCCTGACAGCGCAATAACGCTTTCAATAGGGGAAAAATCCAGGAAAACATACCAGAAATATTTCAATGCAGGGGCGGACCGCTATCTCCTAAGGCACGAGACCGCCGATGAATGTCACTACATGAAGATACACCCGTCGGATATGAGCTGGAGCAGACGCATGAAATGTCTGAACGATCTACGCGAGATTGGTTTTCAGGTCGGGGCCGGATGCATGGTTGGTTCTCCTTTCCAGAAAACGGAGCATCTTGTTAAAGATCTGATGTTTTTTAAAAAATTTGATCCGCATATGGTAGGAATCGGTCCATTTCTGCCCCACAGCGGGACCCCTTTTGCTAAAGAGCCTGCGGGTACAGTGGATAGAACACTTGATATGGTTGCCATAACGCGTCTGCTGCTTCCGAAAGTGCTTCTTCCTGCTACTACCGCTCTTGGCACACTGACTCCGGATGGGCGGGAGTATGCACTGAATGCCGGTGCAAACGTAGTTATGCCTAACCTGTCACCAAAAGCAGTCCGGGCGGATTACGCCATATATGACAATAAAATAAGCACAGGCGAAGAAGCCGCAGAAAACTGTGCAGCGATAAATGACCGTATCCTGCATGCAGGATACGAACCGGAGTACGGCAGAGGAGATCATCCTGATTATGCCGTCCCTGATTACAGGTTGAGATCCCGTGGATAATTTCGGTTGCTGCGGAATGGACTGTGATGCATGCGATGCGCGCAGGGCTACTGTCAGCAATGATTTGAAAACCCTTGCCATTATCGCTGCGAAGCAGGAAAGTGAGGGATTCGGATCTTTTATAATGCCGTCCCGTGTCAGATGTACCGGATGCCTTAAAGAAGGAGCTAAAAGCTTAAGCTGCAACGAATGCCGCATACGCCTGTGCGCTATGGAAAATAAAATTCCAAACTGCGGTTTCTGTGAAGAATTTCCGTGCGATCTTGGAAGCGTGGTTTGGGAAGCTATCCCTGAGTACAAGAAAAATCTTGAGAGGATAAAGAGCAGATAAACATTTTCAAATAATATTCAGGCCGCAAATCCGGTGATATTAAATTAATCAGGAGACGCGGCCTGATGCAGACTTTTAACCTTTAACGGCCATTGAGAGAAAATAACTGTGCACAGTAGGATCGTCTGTTATCTCAGGATGAAATGATGTAACAAGCATGTTATTTTCTCTGGCTCCCGTTATAAGGCCTTTCTCACGAGAGAGTACCTCTGTCTTGCTCCCTGTTCTTGATATATAAGGTGCCCTGATGAACGGCATCGGAATGGGGCCTAGCCCGGCAAACATGCCGTGCGTAGTGAAACTGCCAAGCTGTCTTCCGTATGCATTGCGCACCACAGTTATATCCATAACCGCAAAGTGCCTTCTTGTGTCGTTTTCTATTTCTTTTGCAAGCAGGATCATGCCTGCACATGTCCCGTACACCGGCAGCCCGTCCTTTATCATTGGAAGGATTTTTCCATACAGTCCGGATTCCCTCAGCAGTTTGCCCTGTGCCGTGCTTTCTCCTCCCGGGAATATAAGCCCGTCGATATTTACACCAAGGTCGGTGACACTGCGGATTTCTACTGGCTGGGCTCCGATTTTCCTCAACATGCAGCAATGTTCAAAGAAAGCTCCCTGGAGCGCTATTACTCCAATCTTAGGTGCCTGCTTCATAATTATTTTCCGCGCTCAGCCATTAACAAAGCTATTTCATTTTCATTTATCCCTACCATTGCTTCTCCCAGATCCTCAGAAATTTCGGCAAGCAATTTTGCATCTTCATAATTGGTAACGGCTTTGACGATTGCAGATGCACGTTTTTGCGGGTTCCCCGATTTGAATATGCCGCTTCCTACAAAAACCCCCTCCGCTCCCAGCATCATCATCAGTGCGGCATCAGCAGGGGTAGCTATTCCGCCGGCTGCAAAATTTACTACGGGAAGCCTGCCTTCCTCATGGACTGAAAGCAAAAGCTCATATGGGACCTGCAGTTCTTTTGCGGCTTCGAAAATTTCATCTTTGCGCATGGATTTTATGCGGCTGATTTCGGCATTCATAGCCCGCATATGGCTCACAGCCTGAACAACGTCACCTGTACCCGGTTCTCCTTTAGTCCTTATCATTGTAGCTCCCTCTTCTATACGGCGCAGCGCCTCGCTTAAACTGCGTGCACCGCAGACGAACGGTACCCTGAATTCTGTTTTGTCTATGTGGTAAATATCATCAGCAGGGCTCAGTACTTCACTTTCATCTATGTAGTCGATCTCGATGGCTTCAAGGATGCGGGCTTCTGCAAAATGGCCGATGCGGCATTTGGCCATTACAGGTATGGATACTGCTGTCTGTATGTTTTTTATCATTTTGGGGTCGCTCATCCTTGATACGCCGCCTGCCTGTCTTATGTCTGCGGGGATGCGTTCAAGTGCCATTACCGCACATGCACCGGCCTCTTCAGCGATCTTTGCCTGTTCCGGGGAGGTAACATCCATGATTACTCCGCCCTTAAGCATTTTAGCGAGATCCCTGTTAAGTTTTACCTGGTCGGTTATCTTCATTTAAATCGCTCTCCTTGTGTTTATATTTCAATTGCTATATATTTATAAAGGTTTATTGTCATTTCAACAATGGACAGATTTAGACATTTTGTTAATGACAGAATTAAGGAGGGACCCAAAATGATATATGATTTCCTCAGTATAAATAAGGATTCGGATATCCCGATCTGGAGGCAGCTGTATTCTGGGCTCTCGGAGGCTTTTTTGCAGAAACGTATCCGGATAGGAAGCAAGCTGCCATCGATCAGGGAACTATCAAACGAACTATGTATCAGCCGTTCACCCGTTGAAAATGCTTATATTCAGCTCCAGATAGACGGATTTATAGAAAGCCGCCCTAAGAGTGGTTATTTTGCGGCGGTGCTCCCGGAACGAAATAAATCAGGTACTGATAATGATAGGCCTGATGTCGTCACGGAAGCTGACTACGATTTCAGTTCGCGCCAGATAGATGCAAAGGCGGCCGATATTGATACATGGCGCAGGCATCTGCGCTCAGTACTCAACATGCAGGAAAAAATAATTTCATACGGAGATCCGCAGGGAGAACCGGAGCTGCGCGAAGTCCTTGTAGATTACTGTTACGCGGCCAGAGGCGTAAGGTCCACTGCCGATAAAATTGTGATAGCTTCGGGAACACAGCAGCTGCTTACCGTGCTTTGCAGGATATTGGGGCGGAGCGGCAAGGTCGCTATGGAAAAGCCGGGTTTTGTTCAGGGGGAACAGATTTTTATCGATTTTGGCTGGAATATTTCTTTCCTGCAATATTCAGAGAATGATATTGCAGAAAGCATAAAGGGGTGCGGAGCTGATTTATTTGCCGATATAACATCCAACAGGCCGCAGATCTCGCTTTCAAAACTGGCCAGAAGGAGAAAAGAACTCATATCATGGGCCGGACTAAGCGGTTCATATATATTGGAGGACGATTATAACGGCGAGCTGAGATATGCTTCGCGTCCGATGCCGTCACTTCAGGGGATGGCACCTGAACGTGTGATATATATTGGAAGTTTTTCAAGGTTGCTGCTTCCTTCCGTGCGTATAGCATACATGGTGCTCCCGGAGGACCTTGCCGTTGTTGCAGGGGAAAAAGTCCGCCTTTATGACCAGACATCAAGCAAGATTGAACAGCTTGCATTGGCGGAATATATCAGGGAAAGGCATCTGGAGCGTCATCTTAAAAGGTGCAGAAAAATTTATCAGGCAAAAAGCAGGGAGGTACTTTCTGCTTTGGCAGATGAATTTGGTGCTGATATAGAATGCACGCTGCTTGAGACGTCCATGTCCGTAGCCGTTGCTCTTCGTTGCAATGCAAACGGTTTTGAACTCAGAGAGGCCGCAAAAAGACACAAAATACTTACCGAACCTATCTGCCCTTCAGAGGACGGCTTACCGCGTGTGAATCTATATTTCTCGGGCATTCCGATAGAAGATATAAGACCTGCTGTTAAGGAACTTTCTACAGCATGGAGCATATTTCAAAGCTGATTATTACAGTGATATAAACTATGATGTTCCTGTGAGCAAAAAGCGAATCTGATAGCGAAATTCCATTTTGGTAATTGCTGAAATTATTTAGTCACTAGTGCTTAAAACAATACAAGTATGATAAGCTGATTGCAACTTATCATACTTGTATATCACATTTATATATACGTCTCAGTAATCTATGCTTTTGGTTTGACGGCGAGAAAACGCAGCCTGACATAATCAGCGACCCAGCCGTTATCTTTGCTGTAAAGCATCGGGCGGCAGTAATTTTCAACTTCGCTGAAGAACTCTTCCTTTTCATTTTGTGACAGCCCGGCTGTGTAATTATTGGCAAAAACCTGAAGCCAGCTGCGCAGTCCCTGCGGAAGAGGCGTTGGCCTGTCGATCCTGGCTATGTACTCGATCCTGAAGCCCTGATTCTCAAGTATTTTAGAGAAAGTCCCAAGTTCGGGAAATTTCCATGGATTACGGGATCTGTAGTCAATATCTCTCTTAATGAGGGCGATTTTCATACCTTCACGTATGATTCTTATACATCCTTCTCCGCCGCATTCCGCCGCAAAACGCCCTCCAGGCTTCAGGGCATGCCATACTCCGCGCACGGCGGCATACTGGTCTGTCATCCAGTGCAGAGCCGCATTGCTTATAACTGCGTCAAATTCATCTTCAAAATGCATGTTTTCACCGTCAAGAAGCCGTGCTTCCACACCAAGTTCAGTGGCAGCGGAAACCATATCAGGATTTGAATCGACTCCAATGACACTGCAGCCCATGTCAGCTATCTCTTTTGTCAGTACACCGTTCCCGCAACCAAGGTCCAGTATCTTTTCCCCTGGTTTGGGGTCAAGAAGTTCTATTACGGGTTTGCCAAATATTGGTACAAAATCTGCACCTGTTCTGTAGTCTTCAGGATTCCACTGCTGGTTCGACATCGAAAAGCCTCCTTTTCCTGTTTTTATCTGCCGACCTTGGTTTATTATATATTGGAACGGGTTTATAAACACATCATCAGTATTTTTTATGTTTGATATTTCTTGACGAAAAGGGCAGATTTGATGTAATCTAATCTGACTAAAATATCACTAACCCCGAGTCAGTAGGCCTAAAGATTTCAGTGTCCAAGGATGTTGACCGTTGGGTATTTCCGGAAACGGGAATGCCTCCCGCATTTGGAAAGGGGAAAGGAATTTATGCCAGGGACTGACAGCTTTCCTTGTTCCCCCCTTTAATGTTGAGGTATGGTTAGATTTATATTTCTTGATAGGAATTTGATGAGCCGCAGTAGCAGAATCAAAAAGGGGGAACATGATTTGCATATTCTCAAAGTATTGATAGCGGAGGCTGATCCGCTGCTTCAGAAGCTGTACTCAGACCTTATAACAGAAGAACAGGCTTTTACGGTATTGAAATGCGTCTCCACGGGCCCGCAGATGTTTGAGGCTATGCACTGTGTTGAGGCGGATCTTGTGCTGTTGGATCTTTATCTTAAGGATTTCAATGCACTGGAAGGTCTTGATGAGCTGCGCAAGGACTTTCCAAGGACGGACTATATAATTGCATCTTCCGGTGAAAATCCTGAACTGGTACGCAAGGCACTCTGCCAGGGAGTTTTTGAATTTCTAATTAAGCCGTTTTCCTTTGACAGACTGAAGCTGGCCCTTCGCAACTATCAGGTTTACCATCACAGTCTGACGGGGAGGACAAGGCCGTGGCAGCAGGAGGATCTTGATACACTTGTTTCCATTAAAAGCAGAGATTCTTCATGGGCAAACAACCGTGCAATACCGAAAGGCCTCCAGTTGAAATGCCTGAATGATATAGAAACATTCCTTAAGAAGAACGGTGATACATATTCAGCTCAGGAAGTCGGCGACATGTTAAGTATTTCACGTTCTACTGCCAGACGGTATCTGGAATTCCTTACGATCAGCGAGCGTGTAGTTGTAGAATATGCCTACAGAAGAGTGGGCCGTCCTGAAAAACGTTACAGAATCGCACTTTTTTAAAGTTACAGACGTCGTTATTTCAGTTTGCTGTATCCCATTTTATTATGATTTTATTGAAGATATATGGGAAAGTCAGCTTTGTGCAATAAGGATGCTGTTTTTAGGGTTTTACAATAAACTCTGTCCGGACAAATTATCCGGCGGAGTTTTTATTTTGGCAAACACATTGTTTTTTTATTTTAAAACACCGTGCTGCTGATAAAAATTTTATCCGGTAACTTTTCACAGTTCTTTATTTGCCTGATAATGGCGATTACATTGTAAAATTTTTACACTTTATTTGCTGTCAATAATGTACCGGCTATACAAATGAACATATTGAGCGCCGGTAAATTGTGCTGAGTTCTGCTGCGAACTGGCAAACCTGTATTATCCATGTATTATGTTTAATTGTTTTATAATCACATGAGGGTTATTCTCCGAGCTGCAACTGCATCAAAAGCCTTTTCCTGCCTGCATTTACCTTTTAGGTTAAAAATATGTAAATAAATAAGTTTTAGGGAATTTAAATATCATAATTTAAAAATTTTATTAGGCTTATTTAATATAGAAAAGAACAAAATTATTCTTATTTGCTCTTAAAGTTGAGCATCTCATCTTTATTTTGTATTATTTGTATAGAAAATTCACTACAATTGCAACTAAGTTGCAATTCCCCGAGTTTGTCAGTCTAAAGAAATATTCCATGGCTGCAAACCTGATGGTTCTGACTGCAAAATATATCAGAACCGCAAAGGTATGACAGGAAACGGTCATGCCTCCCGAGGTTGCCCGGCAAGGCATCCGATTTGGAAAGGGGCCATTCAGCGTATAACAAAATACGATAGTTCTCGCCGCAGTATTTTGTTTTCTCCTTTTCCAAATATGAAACAGATGGTTTTTCCAGTGTGCCTGAGCATGGAAAATCTATACGCAGTTAAAAAGCCAAAGTAATTTCAATGATGGAGGAAGGAGATGTTTCAAAGTGACGGAAGCGAATTACCATGTGAAAAACCTTATCATCAACGGCATTCCAAGGAGGGTGATCGGAAAGCAGGAAACGAAGCTTCTTGATGTTATTCGTGACCAGCTTAAGATGACCGGAACAAAGCGCGGCTGCGACTGCGGTCAGTGCGGAGTTTGCAATGTCATACTTAATGGTAAGGTAGTGCGTTCCTGCATAACACGCTGGAAAAATGTCCCGGACTATTCGGAAATAACCACGATTGAAGGGATTGGTACACCGGAGAACCTTCATGCGCTCCAGTGGGCCTTTATTGTGTGCGGTGCTATCCAGTGCGGTTTCTGCACGCCTGGATTCATCACGGCCGGAAAAGCTCTGCTTGACAGTAACCCGAGTCCTACCAGGGAAGAAGTCCGCGATTGGTACGGCAAACATTGGATGGCGTGCCGTTGCACCGGTTATGTGCAGATCGTAGATGCCGTAATGAAAGCGGCTGCAATACTCAGAGGCGAGGAAAAAATCGAGGATCTGGCGAAGATATATAAGCCGGGCGATTCCATCTGGAACTCGAAATATCCGCGCCCGAGCGCAATTTTCAAAGCGACAGGGACTTTCGATTATGGCGATGATGACCGTCTGAAGCTGCCGGAAGAATTCCTGTTTGCCTATCCGTTTGCTCTTGAGGGCATCAGACACGCAAAAGTAAACAGGATCGACACCAGCGAAGCTGAAAAGATGCCCGGAGTATTCAAGATAGTTACATATAAGGACATCAAAGCAAACAAGGGCACAAACAGAATCCGCGGTCAGGTCGGATGCCCGTCGGTCACCACGGATGGATGGGAACGCCGCATCATGGTCGAGGAAGGCGATAAAATACGCCAGTGGGGCGAATGCGTAGCGATAGTATGTGCTGATAACGAAGCTAATGCACGTGCAGCAGCAGCTAAAATCGTAGTCGACTATGAGCAGCTGCCTGAGCTTATCGATATTTATCAGGCCAAAGCTACTGACGCGGTCAAGGTGTACGATGAAATAGATGGCATTGACGGAATGCCAAACGCGTTCAACAAGCGTATATTTATGAAGGGCAAAGACCCCAAAGAGGATCTTGATAACGCGCCGTATGTGGTCGATGATGAATTCCTAAGTTCAAGGCAGCCGCATATGGTCCTTGAAACGGACTGCGGATATGCATATTATGACGAGGAGGGCAAGGTAACCCTTGCCACTAAGTCTATCTGCGTATACCGCCACCAGATGATGATCGCTAGAGGCATAGGCGTTGCACCGTCAAAGATACGCGTGATCCAGAACAATATGGGTGCGTCATTCGGCTACAAGGTTGCGCCCACAAATGAGCCTTACCTTGCAATAGCACTGATAGCCTGCCAGCGTCCTGTATATATGCGTATCAATATGAAAGAGCATAATATAAGGACGCCGAAGCGCTCACCGTTCCTCATGCATATTCGCGTCGGCGCGGATAAGAACGGCAAGCTTTTGGGTGCAGAGCAGACATGGTGGGTAGATCACGGGCCGTACAGCGAGTCTTCAAACGACCTTACAAATAAGGGCGGACAGTTCTTTTTCTCGCCATATGCATATGAGAACATGAGAGCAACAGGATATACATGCTTTACAAACCACCGCTGGAGCGCTGCGTTCCGTGCTTACGGGGCACCTCAGACGTACTGGGGCTGCGAAACGGCAATGGACATGCTTGCTGAGAAGTGCGGCATAGATCCGTTTGATTTCCGTGAAATGAACCTTCTGCACTGGAAGCCGTTTACAACAGATCCTCTCGGATGTTTCCCGTCCGGTTATGCTCCTGAGGTATTCCCGCTGCCGGATATGATGAAAAAAGCGCGTCCTATTTACGAAGAAATGAAGAAGGAAGCGGCTGAAAAGAGTACTGATAAGATCAAGTTCGGAGTTGGAGTTTCGATAGGGATATACAACTCAAATGATGACGGTGCCGATGAAGCTGCCAGCAACATCGAGCTGACAAAGGACGGCGTAATGGTGTACAACACATGGGAGGACCATGGACAGGGCGCCGATATGGGGTGCCTTGGAACTGTGCACGAAGCTCTTAAACCTCTGAACCTCCACCCCGACCAGATCAAAATGGTACTGAGCGATACGGCTAAAGCGCCCAACAGCGGTGCTGCTGCTGCAAGCCGCTGCCAGGTCATGGTCGGGAATGCGATTATTGACAGCTGCGAAAAGCTCCTTGATGCAATGCGCAAGCCTGACGGGACATACCGGACATATGATGAAATGATAGCTGAGAACATTCCTGTCTATTATGAAGGCTACACACAGGCCAAGGTGCTGAACGAGGACGGAACTACGGAAGTCTGCTCAGGCAACGATAAAGACACCGGACTCGGAAAGCCTTTCGGTTTCCATATGTTTGCGGTCAACCTGGCGATGGTTTCCGTTAATGTCGAAACAGGAAAGCCTCACTGCGAGAAATTCGTCCTGGTTGGTGATGTAGGTGTTATAAACAACTATCTGGTCGTCGACGGTCAGCAGATCGGCGGTGTGGCACAGGGAATAGGCCTTGCCCTGACAGAAGATTTCCTTGATGAGAATAAATATAACAATTTTGTAACTATGGGGCTCCCCTACATCAAGGATATACCGGATGACATCAAACTGATCCATGTTGAAACCCCGCGCCCGCTTGGCCCGTTCGGTGCATCGGGAACAGGTGAAATGCCGCTTTCAGCTCCGCATATTGCTGTATGCAATGCAGTAAACAATGCCTGCGGAGTGCGTATCAAAGCGATCCCGGCAACACCTGACAAGATACTTGCAGGACTTAAAAAGTAGGCAGAATAGGCGGTCATAGAGACTGCTTGATAGCTGTTGCTGAAACGGGTTCTCCTGCATATATGCCGGAGAACCCGTTAGTTTGAATCTGGTATTTGCAGCATGGATACAAATGAAGTTTTGTTTATTATAAAAAATAAAAACGGTCGATTTCTGTGGTGTTTATTATTAGTTATTAAAGTTTGTTCCTGTATATGGTGGGTCAACGAGAATGTTGTGCAATATAAAAAGGAGGAATTAAAATGTCAGAGAACAAGAAAAATTGCGTGATCATTGATGAAACATTTTCTGAGCATGGTAAAGCAGGAAGACATGTTTTCCGCCACAGCCTATTCTGGAATAGCAGTGGAATGTGTCATTTTATATTCCGGAGGCAGGTCCCGGTACCCGCTTCGCAGATGTATTGCCGATATTGTCAGCTTTACGCAATATCCGGGACCGAAAAGGCTTACGGCGGCGCATATTACACTGTATCCGAAGTTATCTCCATGCCTGTAAATGATGCGACTCGAAATACTGCAGCTTATTTTAAGAATGAACATTTTAAATTTTCGTGTACCGCCAAGGCGCATTTTGACCGGCGGACGAAAGGTATTCGTATCCTTGCAAAACAGGCGGAGAGCAAAGCATTTACATATGCGGGTGATCGGAATTGAAAGGCTTCATTTCTAAAAAATACAGTGACATCAGACCGTCTTCAATGATGAAGATGGCTGCTCTTGCATCTGGCATAAGGAACAGCATAGACCTTACTCTCGGTGAGCCTGATATCCCTACGCCTCCTGAAATATGCGAAGCTCTTTGTGATGCTGTGAAAGCCGGGCATACGCATTATGCGACAGGTATGGGGCTGCCTGGTCTCCGTTCAGCTATTTCCGGATACTGGTCTGACAAATACGGCCTGACTTATCCTGCTGAAAATATATTTGTGACGACAGGCGGAAGTCAGGCATCATTTCTTGCTATGATGGCCTGCCTTGATCCAGGAGATGAAGTCATTATACTTGAACCATTTTTTACATTTTATGAGCAGCATGTTCTGCAGGCAGGAGGAGTGCCGGTTTTCTGCATGAGCGGAGCAGAGTCAGGATTTATGCCTGAACCTGAAAAAATAGAACGTAAGATCACTTCCAAAACCAAAGCAATAATAGTCAATTCACCATGCAATCCGACAGGAGCTGTTTTCCCAGGGGAAATACTTGAGGGTATAGCGGCATTGGCTTTAAAATATAATCTGATTGTTATATCTGATGAGCTTTATGAATCCTTCGTATACAGCGGACGCCATATCCCGTTTGCCTCACTTCCTAAAATGAAAGACCGAACGATAACAATAGGTGGATTGTCTAAAAGCTATGCCATGACAGGCTGGCGGATAGGCTATGCAATGAGCGGCGCAAGCATGCTGAATGTAATGCAGGTAATAGGGGTGGTCCATACTATAAGTGTGAACACGATGGTCCAGGAAGCATCAGAGTACGCGATACGCAACTGCAATACACGCATAAATGAGATAGTGGACCTTTTCAGAAAAAGGGTTCATTATGCGGCAGAAGTATTCGGATCACTGCCTGGTATAAGGACAGCAGTCCCGCATGGCAGCTTTTATCTCTTTCTTGATGTCTCCGGAACAGGCATGAACGGTGAACTATTTGCGGTAAAGATGCTCAAAGATGCTGGTGTTGTTTTGATCCCAGGAGATTCTTTCGGCCCGGATTGCCGCGATTATGTAAGGATAGCATGCACCGTTCCTGAGGACAGGATGCAGGAAGCTGCAGACAGAATGATGAAGATTCTGCAATGACCGCTGTGGTCTCTCAGATATTATAGAGTCAAATCAAGAATGGGAAATATAGCCTGTTAGCTAATGAAGGGATTGGGACTCTTTACGTCCATGGCACCGGTTCAGAAGTTTTAGTACGAATTTTGCGAAGCCTCCTGAACCCGTGCTGCATATAGTTCTTCAAGTGGGTTTTGCTATGGAACATTGGACTGCATAACTAAATATTACACTGTTGCCGTAACGCTATCTCGATTTTGTCCGCATTTCTGTCCGTTCGACGGGCAGACCGTTCTGAAGTTCAACTTCTACGAACCTTCCATCCGGCGTCATCCAATAAGGCATACCGGATATGTAAACCAGTTTATTGCTCATTCATTCACCTCCTATATCTAATTTACAGTAATTACACTGCTACTAAACAAACTATTATATCAATATAAATTTATTTGTCAATATGATCAGGTTATATACCGGCAGTATGTTTCACTCCATATTTATTATCGGAGGTATAAAAGCAGCTGACGGAGCTGTATCCCAAGGGAAAAGCACCCATGTGTCCTGGCTGACCTCTGTTATAAATGTATCAACCATCGGGCGTCCCTGAGGTTTTGCGTAGACTGTTGCGAAATGTGCCCCTTTGAACATTTCACGTACTATTCCTGCAGTTTTGCCTGTATCAACAAGATCATCTATTATAAGCCACGTCTGATCCACTCCATCAAGGTCAGGTCTCTTCAAAATATTAGCCGATCCCTGATTTTTTATGGTGTAGCTGGATATGCATACTGTATCGACAAGATGTATATCCAGCTCGCGGGCTATTATAGCTGCCGGGACCAATCCTCCGCGCGCGATTGTTATTATCCTGCTCCAATCTTTTCTTTTATCCAGAAGTTTCCAAGCCAGGGCCCTGCAGTCACGCTGCAGCTGTTCCCACGAAACAGGATAATTTTTGTTGTAGCGGCTGGAAGTGTCGGCCATTTGTTTTTCCCCCTGAGGTAATGAATCTGTACGAATTGTATATGTGGATGTTTTCTTTGTCCATATTTGCATAAAGCTTATTTAGTCCGGAATATGATTCAGTGTATTTAGCCGCTATTTCATGTATTTGCGGCGGCATTAGACGCTAAATCAGGAATTACATTTTTTTTCTTCAATGTATAATTCAGGCCGTCTTGAGGCAAGGACCTGCAGAAAATCACGTGCTTTTTTAACCTTTTCAGTTTCAAATTCAACGAAGGCAAAGTCTTCGTCTTCTCCGGCCTCATACAGGATTTTACCCCATGGGTCAACAGCGATGGAATGTCCTCCGAATAATGTCCCGTTTGATGTTCCTACCCTGTTGCAGCCTATAACATACATCATATTTTCAATAGCGCGAGCCTGGATGAGAGTACGCCAGTGATCAATACGTGCAGCAGGCCATTCAGCCGAAATAAACAGGACTTCCGTCCCTTCTGCAGCGTACAGCCTTATCCACTCACAGAAACGAAGATCGTAGCATAGCGCCATAGATGCATGTACTTCCCCAATCATGAAATGGTTGCGTTTGTTTCCAGCCTGAAGGTATTTATCTTCATCCATGATAGGTATAAGGTGCGCTTTATCATAACAGGATATGTATTCTCCATTTGCATTGACTGCCATTGCGCGGTTGAACGCGCCTTCGTCCGTTACCGCGAGCACAGAGCCGCCTGCAAACCAGCATCCGTATTTTTGCGCAAGTGAGCCAAGAAATCCGGCGGCTTCCATTGCATCAGGGTCACCGTAAAATCCTGGAGCATCTATTACATATCCTACATCCCATATCTCAGGGAGTATTACAGCAGTTTCTGTATCTGATACTACCCAGTTATGTTCAAGCATATCTTTTATACGGGAATAATTGCCTTCTCTGTCACCTATTTTTATGTCTCTCTGGGCAATCCCCACACGAAGCAGCGGCATCGGACAAACCTCCCTACAGTAAATATAAAACATATTCCATGCATTCTAGGTTAAATGTTAAAGCATGTAAATATTATTCCATATTACTTTTATTTATATATATTCTGGTAGTTTCGCTTTTATATTTCATTGCCAAGCTTTTTAAGAATAGCGTCTATTTCTTCCGTTTTTTTTGTCCGTAATTCAGGCCGCGGTTCTATTGTGAGAGAAAACCAATCTCCTTCGGATGTTCCGGCCGGCATAACCTCAAGCGGCATATCCATTTGTATCCCGCCTGGAGTTAGCAGCAGCCGGCAGTAATCCCCGCAGATCGAATCCACAAACACGTTTCTAGTTTGCATTTTCTATTACCTCCCTGTTTTTGGGGTAGGTCACATTTTTGCCGTCAGTCCTTATTTTTACTGTCCCGTCTTTGGTGTCAAATCTTTTTATTCCTTGAAGAGCTATAGCCTTTACTACATTTTTGTTGGGAAGACGGTATGTATTTTTTTCTCCGTAGCTTAGAATTATGATTTTCGGAGCCACCTGGCGGAGCATAAGTTCGTCGGTTCCATTTTTGCTGCCATGATGTGCCGCTTTGAGCACGGTTGATTCCGGCAGCGGCGATATCGTTTTCCGCTCTTCCTTCTCCATATCGCCTGTCATGAGGAAACTTACATTTCCGTATGTTATACGTATCACAAGACAGTTATTGTTGGCGTCGCTTTTTGTCCCCCTGAGCAGCTCAGACGGACCCAGCACCTCAATATCCACGTTGCCTAATTTTTTCATGAATCCGCGTTTGGGGCGTCCGAATTTTATCTTTTTCTGCAGCACTGTCATATAAAAATTCTTCTGCAGGTCCGAACCGTGTATAAAACCGGAATCCCAGATCTCGCCTATTTCAAATTTACTGAGTACTGCCTTCATTCCGCCTATATGGTCTGAATGCGGATGAGTGGCTATGAGCAGATCTATTTTTTTTACCCCGCAGTCCTTAATATAACTTACAGTATATTTGCTGGCTTCTTCCGGTCCGGCGTCGATCAATACCGTTTCACCATCAGGAAGTATGAACAGCGAACAGTCTCCCTGCCCCACATCAAGTGCGTAAAACCTAAGTTCATTGCTTTTATCCGCCGACCCATTAGGTAAAGCTTCCAAAGGCCCCGCTGCATGCAGCAGCATGAGCAGGAAGAGAGAGAGAACGGATATTTTTATGATTTTGTTATTCAGAAATCTGATTTTCAAAAAAATTCCTCCGTAAAAGATGTAGAATGTATTCTGATAACGGCATTGTACCGGACCTTAAGAAGGTCATAATTCCAAGGTGCTTTCCATCTGAAAGGATGTCTGTAATGTTTGGTTTTACGCTTGTCCTGCCGCTGATGCTTATAATAGCGGCAGGAAACATACTGAAATCGCGCGGTTTCTACAATAAATCCGATATAGATACACTCACTAAGACGCTATACTGGATAATTCTGCCTCCCCTGCTTTTCCGCACCACCTTCATATCTGGAAAAGAAGTCCTGACCCAGCCGAATCTGCTGCTTGCAGTCAATGTGTGCTACGTCATAACCATTATACTGGCATGGATAGGTTCGGATTTGTTTTTTCACAGAGGCAACAGCAAACGCAAGGCGGTTTCGGTCCTTTCATCGATACGCGCTAACAATATATACCTTGGATTCCCTGTTGTACAGCTTGCAATGGGTGAAGCCGGCCTGCATGAAGCTTCGGTTTATATTGCTGTGAGCACTATCCCGTTCCAGCTTCTTTCACTTATTTCAGCAGAGATAGCTTTGTCCAAAAAGTTGAGTGCCGCATCGCTGATCGGCGTGCTTAAAAAACTTGCCGTCAACCCGCTTGTGCTTTCGTGCGGCGGAGGAATACTGCTTGCATTGTCCGGGCTGAAAGAGCTTCCGCTTGTCTTTGATGAATCCATGAAACTTATGGGTGAAGCAGCTACCGCGATAGCGCTTCTTGCCCTTGGAGGAACGCTTGATGTACCCGATATACACCGTGTTTTACTTGCTCTGCGTACAACATGGTCCGATTGTGCGGTCAAACTGATCATACATCCTCTCCTTATGTGGGGCATGCTGATCATATTTCCTGTACCCAGACCCCTTCTTCAGGCTACAGTGATGCTTAGCTCAATGCCGGCGGCTGTTAACTGCTTTATTCTGGCAAAAGAAATAGATATGGATGGCAATTATGCTGCAGACCTTGTCGCGTCGACTACAATGCTTGGAATAGTGTCGATTCCAGTATGGGCTTTCTTACTCGGTCTTGTATAGGTATATATATTTTATTTACAGATTATATTTGTTGCGGAGGTATTGTTATTTGCCGTTAAGCCGAGATTCTATCCCGTTTTTTGAACTGGCAGAGGCGCATAACAATGCAGTTTCCGAAGTAAAAATTCCCTGCTTGTATCTATATTTTTTATCACTTTCAAGCCTGTGGGCCGGCCTTCAGGCATTCAGATAACTGTTTTGCCTGCAATAAAAATAAAAAAGGCCGGGCCGCATTTCGCACCACTGATACTTACGGGACCCGGCCGCAAAGGCTGCATGTCGGAGGCATTGCATGAGCAGGCCTTATCTTAACTGCCATCAGGCCATGGTTATCACTGTGCCTTCTTTCCCTTCCAGTGCATCCACGGCTTTATATAAAGAAGTGATTATAGCTTTTTTGCCGGGGAACCTGCGTGCAAATTTGATTGAGGCCATTACCTTAGGAAGCATGCTTCCAGGTGCAAAATGCCCTTCCTCTATATATTTGATAGCCTCGCCTACGGTGATATGGCTGAGTACCTGCTGGTTGGGTTTGTTAAAATTGAGGCATACCTTGTCGACTTCGGTTAGTATGAGAAGTATATCGGTTTCCATATCCTCTGCAAGGCGCTCTGCCGCAAGATCCTTGTCTATAACAGCCGCTACGCCTGTGAGCGATCCGTCCATGTTCTCAATAACAGGGATGCCTCCGCCGCCTGCCGTAACTACTATTGTAGAATCCCAAAGCCGTTTTACGGAGTCTATCTCCGCGATCCTTTTCGGTGTGGGGGAAGGTACGATACGACGCCAGCCACGGCCTGCATCCTCTTTCATCGCATAGCCTTTTTCTTTTTCAATCGCCTTTGCTTCTTCTTCAGAATAAAAAGGGCCTATCGGTTTCGTAGGGTTCTGAAAAGCTTTATCATTTTCATCCACGATGACCTGGGTTACAAGCGTTACTACAGGGACATTGCGGTTTCTGTTCCTTAGCGCATCCCTCAGGCATTGCTGTATCTGATATCCTATGTATCCCTGACTCATTGCTCCGCATACATCAAAAGGCATTGCAGGAAGTTTGGGATCGCTTTTTGCCGCGATTTCCTGACCAAGGGCTATCCTTCCTATCTGCGGACCGTTTCCGTGGACAACGGCCATTTCATAGCCTTTGCAGCTTATATCCGCCAGGAAATTGCATGTTTTGCGTACCACTTCAAGCTGAGCCTCCGCTGTCGGCGGAGTTCCTGCTTCCTGGAGGGCATTGCCTCCAAGTGCAATAACTACTTTTGTGGATTTCGAAGCCATATATAACACACTCCTTATGCTCATATTTATGTTTCTGATATTATAAACTCTAGGAGTATAAAAGTTCAATATTTAATTTTAAGGATTAAAAAAATCAGCTGGACATGAAACCGAAAACTCAAACCATTCAGGTTTAAGACCCATTGTTATCCCGATGATCCGGCTGTGCCCAGAAAACAGCCTGTTATTGATCTGGCCTTACATGGAGCAAAGAAACAGGAGTGCAGTCCAATTTACAGTAAGGAATACTCTGAATATGAAGAAAAGGCCGTCTGAGCCTGTCTACGGAACGATAAGGGCAGACTTGACAACGGGGCCCGGTAATATCACCTCCGGGTCCGTAAGTTGAAGGATAAGCCTGTCCGATATTAACGGAACTTTTTTATGTTTGGAGTTTCTTCCAGCATGTATTATTTCCGGGAAATCCTTCCATCCCGGCTACATAATGTATATCAAGCCAGTTATACATAGATATACAGGAAGCTGATGCATTAGTTCGGCAATATAAGTCATTATACAGAACAATCCCGCCGTCATACTGCATATCAGCTGGGTATTTTCCTAAAACCGAAAATCGCTGCTGTGTCCATTGCTTGCATAACATCCAGCCCCTGTGTATGGCATGCTGTGAGGATGAGAGAGCAGAACGGCATATATAGAGCATACGGTCTTTTAATTTTCAAATAATAGTTTTTCTGTTTCGTCCAGTGTTTCAGTGAAAATATCAACTACAGTCCTTACAGGCTGCGGAGATGTCATATCAACGCCTGCATTTTTCAAGAGGTTGATAGGATAATCCGAACCTCCTGCGGATAGGAATTTCAGATATTTTTTGCGAAACTGTTCCCCTTTTTCAAGAATGCCGTTTGCCAGTGCATTGGCCGCTGAGAATCCGGTTGCGTACTGATAGACGTAGAAAGGACTGTAAAAGTGAGGAATGCGTGCCCATTCCATTTTCAGCGCATCGTCTATAACTATTTCCTGTCCGTAATATTTCCTGTTCAGATCATACCAAAGTGACTTGAGTCCGTCAGGTGTCGTGTCTTCACCTTTGGCCATCATAAGGTGAACCTTGCGCTCGAATGAAGCGAACATGGTCTGCCTGTATACAGTGGTACGTATGTTTTCCAGTCTCCTGTTAAGCAGGTAAAGTTTCTTGCTCTTTTCCTTTGTTTCAGATATTAGATAACTTAAAAGGAGTGACTCATTCGTTGTGGATGCAACTTCTGCTGTAAAAATTGAATAATCGGCAGTCGCGTAGGGCTGCGCCGCCCTTGAATAGAAACTGTGCATAGAGTGCCCCACTTCATGCACAAGGGTCGATACATCATTGAGATTGTTGTTGTAGTTCATGAATATATATGGATGAGTGGCATAACTTCCCCAGGAATATGCCCCGCTTCTTTTGCCTTTGTTAGTGAAGACGTCGGCCCAGCCGTTTTCAATACCGTGCCTGACATTTTCAAGATACTCCCTGCCTAGCGGCTTAAGCGCTTTGAACATCATCTCCTTAGCTTCATGCCACAGTATTTCTTTGAAGGGGTCCTTGACAAGAGGAGTGTAAAGGTCGTACATATGAAGTTCGTTGACACGCAGTATCTTCTTGCGAAGCTCTATGTAACGGTGCATCGGCGTAAGGCTGGATTCCAGTGTATCGACGAGGTTATCGTACACGGATTCTGGGATGTTGTCGCCGTCAAGCGCGGCGGCAAGAGGCGAATCATATTTGCGCACAGCGGCATAGAATTTTGCTGTTTTGAGCATCCCGTCGAATGTTGCGCCAAGCGTATTCTTCATTTCGCAGTAAGGTCTGTAAAGTGAATCAAAAGCAGCTTTACGCACTGTGCGTTTGCGTGATCTAAGGTATGACACGGCCCGCTCTTCTGACATTTCCACGGATTTGCCATTTTCATTTTTTATCGACGTAAAATGCATGTCGGCATTTGTCAGCATTGAAAACATATTCTCGGCGATTCCGGACATATCTCCTGCCCGGGCGAGTATAGCCTCTTCTTTCTGTGAAAGGATATGCTCACGCTGACGTATAAGGTCTTTCAGGATAAACGAATATTCTTTAAGCCCGTCGTCATTGATGAATGCTGTCAATCTCTCGGCCGGGGCGGAAAGTATTTCCGGCGTTATGAAACTTGACACAGTCGAAAATTCAACGGATAGGGAAGACGCTCTGTTAACCAGTCCCTGATACTTTGATTCAGCAGTGTCCTCATGGCTTTTCATGTTGGCGTATACTATAAGCTTCCCCAGGATTATCGCCAATTCATCTCTCAGCTTAAAACAGGAAAGGAGGTTTTTTGCTGATTCACACAGCTTTCCTGAAAATACGGCGATTTGAGGCAACCGTTTTTTTATTGCATTGAAATCTTCTTCCCATTTTTCGTCGCTTGCATAAATGTCACTCAGTTTCCATTTATACGTATCCGGGATGTCGCTGCGTTTAGGCAGGACAGAGCCGCTCCCGAGCTGTTTTTCAATGTCGGTTTGTGCGCAGTTTTTTTTTGTCATAAAATTGCCTCCTTTTTATCAATGCCTGATTTTGCCGTATAACATGTGCAAATCAGCTGTTTTTATATATTCGGCCAGGCAGAACTTAATATCGTTATTTTATGCTGTGCCGTACTTATCCTATTTTGTGCCGTAGTGTGCAAATAAGCAAGAGTTTTATCCTCTAGGGTGCTTTAAATATGTAGACAATATAAAATATCTGATAGATAATGCTGGCAGCTCTGCTAATCTATCACTTAATCTATTACCACCTACCACCGGTTTTTTTACCGGCTGGCATTTTTAGGAACAATGATGATTTGAACATCTTAACGGAGGGATAAAATATGGAATATAACTTTGATAAATATATAGACAGACACGGGACAAACTGTCAGAAATGGGATGGTCTGAAGAAAGAATTCGGCAGAGACGACATCCTTGCACTGTGGGTTGCGGATATGGATTTCCCTGCTCCTCCTGAAGTCCTTGATGCGCTTCACAAAAAGATAGATGAGGGCGCGCTCGGCTACCCGACAGTACCTGATTCGCTGCTTGATGCAATTAGAAGCTGGGAAGAAAAACGCCATGGGTGGAGTTTTTCAAAGGAAGCAATATCCTGGGCTCCCGGTGTTGTAGCAGGGCTTTCTTTTGCGGTGATGGCACTGACTAAACCAGGTGACGGAGTGATAATACAGACCCCGGTATATCCGCCTTTTTACAGGACCGTCAGGGAAGCCGGCAGAATCGTAGTAAAAAACCCTCTGATAAGGAAAAACGGACGTTTTACAATGGATATAGAAGGGCTTGAGAAGCTTGTAACTCCGACATGCCGCACTCTTATACTATGCAGTCCGCACAACCCAGTGGCACGTGTATGGACTAAAGAGGAACTCACTGCTCTTGCAGATCTGGCTGTGCGCAAAGATATGGTCATAATATCGGATGAAATCCATCAGGATCTGGTATACAGCGATGCAAAACACATATGCCTTGCTTCGCTTTCGCCGGAAATAGCTTCGCGTACGGTTACGTTCGTGGCGCCGAGCAAGACTTTCAATATCGCAGGGATGAAAGCGTCTGTGGCGATTATTCCTGATGAAAGCCTTCGTGCACGCTATATATCCGTGATTGAGCGATTCCACCTTAACTCCCTTAACATACTCGGTATGCTGGCAATGGAAACAGCATACAAAAATTGCGGGGAATGGCTTGATAAGTTAATGGCGTATCTTGAGGGCAACCGTGATTTTACAGAGAAATTTATAAAAGAACATCTGCCTGAAGCAAAGATGGATCATCCTGAAGGGACGTATATTTTCTGGATAGATTTCAGAGGTTACGGTTTCAACGCTGAAACTCTGCAGGATTTCCTTGTAAATGAAGCGAAAGTCGCGCTTAATAAAGGTACGAGCTTCGGAGTCGAAGGCGATGGTTTTGCACGCATCAATATAGGCACTTCAAGGTCATTGCTTAAAGAGGCGCTGGAAAGGATAGAAGCGGCCTTGGAAAGAAGACTGGCTTAGTCCCTATTTGTGCTATATAACTAATAAATTGCAGGCTGCTTTGATATCAGGGAGGTACAATTTATGGTAAAGAAAAATCCGCCGGTTCGCTACTGCCGGTTCTGGGTCGATGGCCGTACGTATTCCGGTCAGATACGCGAGAACTCTGTCGATATTGTGGAAGGGGATCTGTTTTCGCAGCTTTTGCCTATTCGTCTGAGCTATCCTATAGACAGGGTGAAATTTCTGCCTCCTTTCATGCCGCAGAAAATATGGTGCATCGGACGCAATTATCTTGGACATATCAAAGAACTTAACAACGATATTCCAAAGGAGCCGCTTGTATTTATGAAATCTGTTTCGTCAGTGGTCGGTTCAAACGATTTTATCCGCATTCCAGGCTGGGCCGGTCGTGTTGATTACGAAGGAGAGCTTGCTGTAGTCATAGGAAAAAGCGGCCGCAATATTCCGGAGGATGAAGCACTGGACTATATTGCAGGCTATTCAATACTAAATGACGTTACCGCAAGGGATATGCAGAAAGCGGACGGGCAGTGGACCCGCTCTAAAAGTTTCGATACATTTGCACCTTTTGGCCCGGCCGTCCTCATGGTAAATGAAATGCCGCAGGATGCACATATCCGCACGTTTCTGAACGGTAAAATAGTCCAGGAGGCTGTTTTTTCGCAGATGATCTTTTCAGTGAAAAGGCTAATATCTCATATCAGCCGCTTTGCGACGCTGGAACAGGGAGATGTTATTTCAACAGGAACGCCGGAGGGTGTAGGACCAGTCAAAGCCGGAGATTTGGTGGAGATTGAGATAGACGGGATCGGAAGGCTGCGTAATATCTGTACGGAATAGCCTTTCAAAAAATTTACGTGTATGAGAACAAGCCTCAGCCGAGTACATGAGGCTGTTTTCATAAGTGCGGGGTTAGTGATATAATCCACAGCGGTTGACATAGGATGCTGCATTAAGTAAGTAAACTGAATATTTGCGTCTCAGGAAGGGGAATCCGGTGCAAATCCGGAACGGCCCCGCCACTGTAACCCAAGCCGGGAAGTCAGGCGACCTGATGGAGATGATGGATGTTATGCGCGGGCGTTGTTCATCCTCAGAATATATTTGAGGGAGCCGCAGGCTCCCTTTTTTGCGTTGCCATGTTTATGTAGTGGAAAGGGAGCTGTCTTCTTGTATAAAGCAAAAAAATATATGATCCTTATCTCAGCTGTTTTATTTTTCATCCCGGTTCTTGCAGAAGCGGCGCCTAAGCGGATAGTATCAATGTCGCCTGTAGGTACTGAAATACTTTTCGATCTTGGACAGGAAGCAAACATCATTGCAGTTACCAGTTTCTGCGATTATCCTTCCGCAGCGCTGCGAAAGCCCAAAATAGGGGATTTTGCTTCTATAAACTTTGAAAAAATGATTTCCATGAGAACGGATTTGCTTGTTCTGCAGGATATGCACATCCAATTTGTCCCGCAGCTCGATAAACTGAAAATACCTTATATTGTATTGAAACAAAACAGTATAGATGAAATATGCGATTCAATAAAAAGACTTGGCAGGATAACCAACAGTGATAAGAAAGCAGAACTGCTGGTTCTTGCAATACGCAAAGAGGTGGCGGAGGTTGCAGCAAAAGTAAAGGGGCATAAAAAGCCGAAGGTGGTTTTATGTGTTTCACGTGAACTTTCTGAACCTCAGATAAACACTTTTTATGCCGCAGGGAGGAACAATTTTTATAACGAACTGATAACGATCGCCGGAGGCGAAAATGCGCTGGCTTCGAAAGGCAGCAGGGTATCTTACCCGCAGGTCGCCCTTGAAGGGCTGATGCAGATAAATCCTGATGTACTGATAGATCTGGTCGGTGAAAAAACATTCTATCATTCGAAGGATAATATAGATGTCAATACTGTTTTTAAAGAAAGTTATCTTAAGACGCAGTGGAAACGCAGCGTAAATGTTAACGCAGTTAAAAACGGACAGGTATATATAATGGACGGTACAGTATTTCTGCGCCCGGGGCCGAGAGTCACCTTTATACTCAAAACCTTTGCAAAGGCGATACATCCGGAGATCAAATGGTAGCCCCTGATAAATTCCTTGAAATAAACGGACTCTCCCTATCGATCAACGGTAGGAAGATACTTGATAATATATCCTTCTCTCTTGAAAAGGGCCGGTTCCTTGGAATAATAGGACCTAACGGCGCCGGCAAAAGCACTTTGCTCAAATGCATAGGCAGACTCAACAAAAGTTATACCGGGTCAGTAAAACTGGAAGGAAAGACTGTCGCGTCCATGACAGAGCGCAGCATAGCAAGGCGGATAGCCTGGGTACATCAGACTGGTTCAGATTTATTGCCGTTCACTGTACGCGAATTTTCCCTTATGTCGCGTTACCCATGGCGGAAAGTGCTTGGCGGTGAAACGCGGGAAGACAGGGACATAATAAACTTCTCTCTTGAAACTGCGGGAGTCGAAAGCATTGCCGACCGCCAGCTGAGGAGCCTTAGCGGAGGCGAGCGCCAGAAGGCGCTTATTGCAGCTGCGCTTGCACAGAGTACTGATATACTCTTTCTTGACGAGCCTACTAACTTTCTTGATTACCGTCATCAGGTCGAGACGCTTGAGCTGATCGAACGTGTGAACAGAAAACAGGGGATAACTATATTACTCGTTACGCATGATATAAATATTGCCCTCAATGCGGCAGATGATCTGCTTGCTATAAAATCAGGAGAACTTCTGTGGGCAGGAGGCAAGGATGCCTTGCTGGCCGATGGCATGCTTTCCAGAATCTTCGACACGGAATTTGAAAATTTCTTATCGCCTGGCAGCAACATGGTGCACTATGTCGCACCGAAGGGGCTTATAAGATGAAACGTTTTGAAATACCAGGGCTCGTCATTTTTTCAGCGGCTGTGTTGATTATAGCCCCGTTTGTAGGCATACAGGATATTTCTTGGAAAGACCTGTTATGCAGCCATGATGAAAGCACGATGCGAATCCTTTGGGATCTGAGGATACCAAGGGTCATCCTCGGGTGGATAACCGGGGCTACCCTGGCATTAAGCGGACTGATTTTTCAGGCGCTTTTCAGAAACCCTCTCGCATCGCCCGATATGTTAGGCGTGTCAACAGGAGCCGCGTTCGGTGCGGTATTGTACATAAGGCTCGGAGTAACTTTTTCTGTATTAGGCGTCATTTCAGGTCTTTCGTGTGCCGCTTTTGCAGGTGCTCTTGCCGCAACCTCAGCAATATATGCCGCCGGCAGCATAAGGCGGGGAGGTATGTCGGAGGCGACGCTCCTTCTTGCCGGAGTTGCAATGAGTTTTCTTTTCGGCAGCCTTAACATGATAATACAGTACAGCGGAGGCTACATAGATACATTCAGAATGATGCGCTGGTCGATGGGCGGAATACAGGCAGTAGGATTTGCCCCGGTTGCTGCTACCCTTCCGGCACTTTTTGTTATATTTATCATTGCATTTGCAACAGGCCCTGAACTGAACCTCTTTGTATGCGGGGAAGACATAGCGGCAAGCCGCGGGGTTTCTGTGGCAAATTTGAGAAGGCTGCTCTTTCTGTCAGTTTCCGTAGTAGTTGGCGTAAATGTAGCTGCCTGCGGACCCATAGGATTTGTAGGCCTGCTCGGTCCTCATATATGCAGGAAAATAGTTGGGACAGACCACAGAAGGCTTGCCGTAGCTTCATTGTTTTTCGGAGGAGCTTTTCTGGTCCTTTGCGATACAGCTGCCAGAATCCTGTGGGCCCCTGCTGAAGTTCCAGTAGGGATACTTACATCATGCATAGGTTCTGTTTTTTTTCTTTGGCTGCTGCTGAGGGCAAAGGTATGAAGATACCGCCTGCACTGCATATTATTTTTTTAAGGACTGTTATATGAGAGTCATAGATATGTTTTTTGATTATTATAATTTATGAATGGAGAGATAACTAATGATGGAATACATGCGGCTTGGCGGGGTCATTATGTGGGTCATCGCTTTGCTTTCGGTTGCGGCACTTGCCGTGGTTATAGAACGTATATTCTTCTTCTGCCGTGCGTCGACGGATCCGGCAGCTCTTGAAGAGTCTTTTGGAAAGGCAGTATATTCTGGAGATATAGATGAGGCAAGACGAGTTGTACGTGCGTCGAACAGTTCACTGCACAGGCTTTTCTTTACAGCATTCGCACATTGGGGGATCAGCCGTGAAGACATGAAGCTTCTTGTCGAGCAGCAGGTCCGCCGTGAGGTCTTCCGCTGGGAAAAACACCTGTATATCCTTGCGATAATAGGTAAGATAGCCCCGCTGCTTGGACTTCTTGGCACGGTGCTTGGAATGGTTGAAATGTTCAGGTCTCTCTATACCGGAGGTCAGATATCAGCCACTGCAGTAACAGGCGGCATATGGAAGGCCCTTTTTACTACCGTTGCCGGACTGACGGTGGCTATCCCTGCAATATTTGCGCATGGGCTGCTTGAATCATACATTGACGGGGAGGAAGAAACCCTGAACCGCGGTGCGGATTATCTGATCAGAGAACATTTTGCCAGCATCGGCGCGAAAAATGAGAAGGCGTAAAACATACAGGGCGGCCGATCTTGACATCACCCCGCTCATAGATGTCCTTTTCATGCTCATAATATTTTTTGTGCTTATGTCATCGTTCATACATGGCAAGCTTGATGTTGACCTGCCTTCCGGAAGAGGCAAACCTTTCGATTCCGGCCATGAAATTGTACTTACTGTTGAAAAGAACGGCAGGATATTCTGGGCCGGCAAAAGCATCACCAGGGAGGAACTTAAGAATCTTGCACATAAGGAAAAAATTAAAAAGATCCTTATTGCTGGTGATAAAGGCGCATCCTACGGTACTGTAACGGAAATACTTTCGATCCTGCATAAAGAGGGGATCACTTCCGCCGGTCTTCTCATGCAGGGCGGTGATGCCGACTGAAACAGCCTCAGCGCATCGAAAATCATATATGGATATTTGCTGTATCGGCCAGCTTTGCGATCCATGCTCTGCTGATGCTGCTGGTGCATCCTTTTTCGCCGCTTCCGTTGCCAGAACCTGTTATGGAAGTGCGTTTTGAAATCATGGACACACGCGGGACTGTCAAAGATAAGGAAGCTGAAACAGAAAGAAGAGCCAAGCCGCTTCAGGTGCCTAAAAAGACAGAAAATAACAGCAGGCAGCCAGAAGGACATCATGTGATCAAAACAAAATCTTACGAAAATTTGCAGACTGCATCGGGCCCTGGCTACGAAAAAAACAATGATGGACTGAAGGCCGGTTCTGAAGTTGCACATGAAGAAGCCGGCGCCGACGGGAACAACGATAGACAAGGCCTGCTCACGGAAAGAAATGATCAGCTTGTTGACGCAGCCAGTCTTTTGGTTATCAAAAAAGTCATTCCTGACTATCCTGCATTTTCACGTAAACGTAAAGAAGAAGGTACCGTCAAAATTATTGTTACCATCGAAAACGGGAAAGTTGTCAAAACGGAGATTGAAGAATCCAGCGGTTTTGAGCGTCTTGACGCAAGTGCAGTACGTGCTGTAAAGCAATGGCGCTTTGATAATAACGGCATTGTCCGCGCCAGGGTTCCGTTTATTTTCAAGTTGGCAAAATAATACCCGTACAGCGGTATTCATAAAACGACTCCAGCAATCCTGTTCAAAAATATATCTGCATAATTAATTATTGGACTTCCTTGTGTTATAATAAAATATGAAATTGATTCTCAAATTTAAATTAAAGAGGCTGAACTTTATGTCAGGTGGCAGATATAAGACAAACCAGCGAAAAATCATTCTTAATTACGTGATGCGGAACAAAGACAGGCATCTTACTGCCGACGATGTCCTTTTTGCACTGAGGAGGGAAGGTAACGCAATAGGAAAGGCAACTATATATCGTTACTTCGATTGCCTTGTCGAAGAGGGAATTCTGAGAAGGTATTCACCGATAGACGGGGCAAGCGCCTGTTATGAATACTCGGGTGATGCCGATGAATGCAGGAGCCACTATCATATGAAGTGTGAAATCTGCGGCAGCCTTTTTCATACGGAATGCAATTTTCTTGATGATATTGCCGCCCATATGAATGAACACCACGGTTTTAAACTTGATAAGGGCAAGACAGTTTTTTACGGTATATGCTCTGAATGTGAAAGGAAGAATAAAGGAGATAACGGCGATGAATAGAAAATTTATTTTTCTTTTTGCTGCGTTGGTTACGTTTATACTTGCAGCTGCATGTTTTTTTGTTTTCAGGACCGGTATCTGCGAGAGAAAAATTGGTGGAAACGGGGAAAAAATTAAAATTGTTGCAACCCTTTTCCCTCAATATGATTTTGCCAGACAGATAGTTAAAAACAGGGCCGATGTGATATTCCTGCTTCCGCCAGGAGTTGAAAGCCACACTTATGAACCGGCGCCGGCAGATATAATGGAAATAAATAATGCGGATGTCTTTATATACACAGGAAAATATATGGAACAATGGGCTGAAAAAATAATTTCAGGCAGAGAGAATAAGAAATTAAAAGTAGTTGATGTGTCACGAAACATTGTGCTTTCAAAAGACGAAGACGAAGACGAAGATCATGACCACCTGTTTGATCCTCATATATGGACCGATCCAAATAACGCAATAATAATGACAGAAAATATTTTGGGGCCGGTATGTGATGCGGATCCTGCAAATGCTGATTATTACAGAGCCAATGCAGCTGTTTTCGAAGCAGAACTTAAAAAACTTGACAAGGATTTCAGAAATACTGTCGGGTCTGCGAAGAGAAAAGAGATTATATTCGGCGGCAGAAATGCATTCCACTATTTCCTGAAACGCTATGGTCTTAAATATGATGCAGCACATGACTCGTGCTCTGCAGAAACTGATGCAAGCGTGAAGAAAGTGGCGGAACTAATAAACAAAATAAAAAAATACCATATACCTGTGATCTATTACGAAGAACTTACGGCACCTAAGGTTGCATATACAATAAGCTCCGAAACAGGCGCCAGGATGCTGCCTTTTAATTCATGCCACAATGTAACTAAGGAAGAAATTGAAAATAATGTCACGTATCTTTCTCTCATGAAGGAAAATCTTAAAAACCTCAGGGAAGGGCTCAAATGAAAGTTCTGGATATAAAAAATGTTACTATAAACCGTGACGGTAAAACGGCTGTTGAAAACGTATCCTTTGCATTGGAGAAGGGGGATTTTTTGGCGATCGTAGGAGCGAACGGCTCGGGTAAAAGCACGCTCATGAAAGGGATATTGGGCCTCATTGATATTTCCTCAGGGACAGTTTCCTTCTGCAATGGATTGCAGCGCAAAGAAATAGGCTATCTTCCCCAGCAGGTACAGATACGCAAGGATTTCCCGGCCAGGGTGGACGAAGTTGTCCTTTCAGGCTGCATTTCATCGCTTGGTTTTTATCCTTTTTATTCGAAGCATGAAAAAAAAATAGCTGAATATAATATGGAACGTCTTGGAATAAAAGAGCTTAAAAAATCTTCCTACAGCGATCTTTCCGGCGGAGAACAGCAGCGTGTGCTGCTTGCCCGTGCTTTATGCGCAGCAAAGAGCATCCTTTTTCTTGATGAACCCGCTGCCGGCCTCGATCCTGTTATAAGTTCAGAGTTCTATTCGATGCTCGGCAAGCTTAACAGGGACGAGTGTCTCACAATAATCATGGTCTCGCATGACATAAAGGCTGCAGTTGATAACGCCGGAATGATACTGCATATGGGGACAAAAGTATTTTTCTACGGCAACTCGTCTGAGTATATGTGCTCGGAAATAGGCAGAAGGTTTATGGGATACTATGGTAAATATAATTACTGAAATGCTTTCTTATAATTTTATAGTAAGGGCATTGTGTGTAGGGATAATGGTATCATTGTGCGCCGCGCTGCTTGGAGTGAGCCTTGTGCTCAAGAGATATTCAATGATAGGCGACGGTTTGGGGCACGTTGGATTCGGGTCCCTGTGCCTTGCCATAGCCTTTAATATGGCTCCTATGTATGTATCGGTCCCGGTAGTTATATTTTCTGCCGTAGCCCTTTTAAAAATAAGTGAGAACTGCAGGATAAAAGGAGATGCGGCTATTGCCGTTATTTCAAGTTCAGCCCTGGCTATAGGCATTATCGCTACATCGGTTTCAAAGGGGCTTAATATAGATGTCTATAACTATATGTTCGGCAGTATCCTTTCGACTAATACAGCGGAAGCATGTCTGGGCATACTGCTTTCATTGACGGTACTCCTGCTGTTTGCTTTCCTTTACAATAAGATATTTGCAGTTACATTTGATGATGATTTCGCAAGAGCCACCGGTCTCAATGCCGGTTTTTACAATACCCTCATAGCTGTGCTCACGGCCGTTACAATAGTTGTAGGGATGAGGATAATGGGAACGCTGCTTATTTCAAGCCTGATCGTTTTCCCGTCGCTTACATCGATGCGGGTGTGTTCAAGCTTTAAAAGCGTGGTAATATGCTCCGGAACGGTTTCAGTGGTATGTTTCGTGCTGGGGATAGCGCTGTCCTATATTATGGGTATCCCTGCAGGTGCAAGCATAGTTGTACTCAACATGTCCGCATTTATCATTTTCTTTTCTGCAGGCTTGCTGAAACGGGACATATAGGCGGCATTCTTTATTTCAGATATAAATTTAATCATAGGCAAAACTGCCGGACGGGATAAATGTTTAATTTATGCTTATAAAAAATGGAAACCGGCACAGGGTATGAGATTCAAAAATGGAATGACGCTTCCAGGCCCGCGCATAGGAGGGACATCCTGGATAGTCAAAGGTTCCCTTTCGGATAATCTGCGCAGCCTTGATAGTCAAAGGTTCCCTTTCGGATAATCTGCGCAGCCTTTCATCCGATCTGTCTGATATGGAAATGGTCCTGTTCGATACGGATGGGCATACTAATATGCCGTCCCCGGATGAGGTTATCAGGCTCAAGGCCCTGTGCAAAGATCTCGGAATGACGTGCACTGTCCATTTCCCTGTAGATATATGCGCTTCCGATGATGCTCGGATAAGACGCCGCTGTGAGGATAAATGCCTGCGTACCGTTGAACTGTTTTCCCAGCTGGCTCCATTTGCATGGATACTTCATCTTACAGGCGCTAAACGTGGCAGGATACCGGATGACGACATTGAGAAATGGCGGGATAAAAGCAGGAAATCCGCTGAGCGGATATGTTCAGCTTTGGATAATAAGAGTAAGCTTTGCGTTGAGACGCTGGACTATGATTTTTCCTTTATCGAAGATATCGTAAGTGATACTGGATTATCAATATGCCTGGACATAGGACATCTTATCAAATTCGGATATCCTGTGCGCCAGAGAATCAAAAAATACATGCCGCTTGCAAGGGTAGTGCATATCCACGGTGTGAAGCCTGATGGAACGGATCACGTGGATCTGTCCTACTGCAGCAGGGAATTGATTTCAGAAACCATTGCAATGATGTCCGATAACTCTGAAAGGGTAATGACATTGGAAGTTTTTGAGGATGATTATGAACCTTCCTTAAAAGTGCTGAAGGAGATCTGCAAAACACGATTTTCAGCTGAAAATTGATGTCCGGAGCCTGGAGCGGGTTATTGCCTGATATGCATTAGTATATATCCATCGCATAATTATAAATGGATTGTATGGACAAAACGGTGAAATATACTGCCAGTTGTATTTGCGGGCAGACCGCCTGCAGTATGCGCGCATATGGCGTCCATATACGCAGCGCATTTTTGAGATAAGTTTTTGTATAATCAACGCGGATGCCGTACATAGTAATTTTAAAAATTAGGATGTATAATAGCTGTATAATTGAATATTGTTTGCAGAAATTCAGAAAAGGGAATCCGGTTTAAAGCCGGAGCAGCCCCGCTACTGTAACCGGGATGAACGCGCAATAAGCCACTGCTGATAAAGCGGGAAGGCGCGCAAGTAAGATGAACGGGAGCCAGGAAACCGTCTGAGTTTTTTAGCTTTGAGTATCGCGAGGGCGAGATGCGGCAAGGTTCGATGTGACAGTCTGCGGGCAGGCGCTTCGAACAGAGCTGGATTATAAGGCAGGAACTCTCATGATATGCAGGGTTCCTGCCTTTTTTATGCTGAAGTAAAAGGAGGTATAAATATACGAATTTTTATAAATTGATAAGATGGTCTAAGTTGTGTTTTCGATGAATAAAAAGGAGTGTTGCAATTTGTATGGAGGAAATCAAAAGCTGCGGCTGGCCCAAATGTTGATTTCAGTTTTTATGCTGTTTATTTTTGCCGTGCCTTCCGGTGCTGAAGAAAGCCCTGATAAAAAGGAGAATGTCCAGGAAATCGCACGTGTCGAGGTGACAGGTTCCCGTCTTGCTGATGATATAAACGACGTCCCGGCGGCGGCATACATAATTACAAGCAGTGATATTGAAAATAGCGGTGCAAGAAGCACACAGGAGATACTGGATAAAATACCTGGTGTCCAGGGATTGCGCAACAGCTCTGCAATGGTGCTGGATAAGAGCGTAACGGTCCGCGGACTTACTTCTGAAGTACTTCTGCTTGTAGACGGGATCCCGTTCATGACATCGAGCTATGGCACAGGAGTGTCTTTAGGTTCACCGTTTGACCTTCGCACTGTTCCGCTCGGATCAATAGAGCGGATCGAAGTGGTTAAAGGCGCCAGCTCGGCAATATACGGCTCGAATGCTGCAGGCGGGGTTATAAATATCATCACGAAAAAAGGAGCGGAAAAATCCACCGGATCAATTTTTGCCGAAGGCGGCAATCAGGGCTGGTTCAGAGGCTCGGTAAGCGGAACGGCAGTTATGAGCGACGACCTTTGGGTTACGCTGGGTTATACAAGAACTCTTGAAACCGGTGACATCGATATAAGAAAACGCCAGGACGGAACTTATGATAAGGCTACTGACTACAGGGGCAATGATTATGTATTTAATGCAGGCAAAGGCAAATGGCTTTTTACCGCAGGATGGGGCGATTTCGACTCAAAATGGGAAAATACCTATAATTACGATACTTCAACAGTTTACAGCAACATACAGGAGAATAAGTACTGCCGTTTTGCACTTGCCTATGCTGATGACGTCAATTCAGGCAGAATTTATTACAACAAAAATAAAAAGGAATACTCTTATTATTCTGATCCGGCTTATGTAAGCAAATACAATTACGAAGACAGCTCTGCCGGGATAATGTTCAACCGCAAGCAGGAAATTTTCGGTCTGGCAGGAGTATGGGGATTCGACTGGCGCAGGGAAACATCAAAATATGACGGTTATTATAATTACAGCGGATGGATAACTGAAGACACTCCGTATGATCTGGCAAGAAACGGTTTTGCCCCTTATCTTGAAGTTTCAGTTCCAGTAGGCGATATGGCCCTTGATATAGGTCTGCGTTACGAGCACTGGGATGTAGATGAAGGTGAAACGGTAGACGAATTCATTCCGCGCGTTTCTTTGAATTGGGAGAGCCCGTCCGGACAGCTGTGGTATCTGACGGCCGGGAGATTCTTCTCAATGCCGAGTTTTTACCAGATATTCATGCCTGATCGCAACTATGGCATCCCAAATCCGAACCTTAAGCCGGAGAAAGGCTGGACATACGATATCGGTGTCAAGGACAGCACGGCCAAACATCCGTGGAGCTTAGGTATTTTTTATATGGATATGGAAGATAAGATCAAATATGAATCGGATACAGTCACATGGATAGGGCAGTACGTCAACCTTGACAAGTACAGGGCATGGGGCGCCGAGGGAGAAATAAAGTTCAATTTTAATGACAGCTGGAGTTATACGCAGGGGATTTCATGGACCCACGCCGACGAAAAGTCTTCTGATTCGGATTCATGGACGCGTTCCGACATGCCAAGATGGGATGTTTCCGGAAGCCTTAACTATGCAAACGGGCCGTGGTCAGGTGAACTCAGCGCGCACTATTATGCTGACAGGAACATAGACAGCACGGTATATCAGGATGACGATATCATGCTGGTAAATGCTTCCTTATCATGGAGAAATGATGCGCACAAAGTTATATTGTCATGTACGAACCTGTTTGACAAGGAATACTGTTTGGACAGTCAGGGCTACATAACACCAAGACGCCGCTTCGTTATTTCCTGGGAATACACGTTCTAAAACACTCTCCACTCCATAGAACAGCCCCGGGACTGCACACCCGGGGCTGTTAACTATTTGCATATTTTGTGGTATATTTCACTGCATGATTATAGACTTCCACACCCATGTATTTCCTGATAAGTTTGCCGACCATGCAATGAACACCCTTGCCGAGAACGCAGACATAACTTACGCAGCCTCCGCCACCTTGCAGGGGCTTGTTGAGGTTATGGACAGGTGTGGGATCGACAGAGCAGTTGCCCTTAATATAGCAACTAAAGAAACACAGCATGAAAATGTGCTTGGATTTGCAAAGAAAATAAATTCGGAAAGGATCATTTCATTCGGGTCCGTAATGCCAGGTTCCGTATATGCGCTTGAATATGTATGGAAGATATCGGATGAAGGACTAAAAGGGATAAAACTGCATCCGGCTCTTCAGCGCATATATCCTGACGACAAAGAATTTTTCCCGATTTATGACCTTGCAAGGGCGCTTAACCTGATAATTACATTTCATGTAGGATTTGATCCTACGTATCCTGATGAACTAATGGCCTCTCCTGAGTCAATGATCACCATAGCAAAAAATTTCCCGGGATTAAAAATTGTAGCGGCACATATGGGCGGATTAAAAATGGCCCGTGATGTTCTGGACAATGTTGCAGGCAAAGCTGATATATATATGGATACTGCTTACTGTTCCGAAGGATGGATCGATAAAAATCTCTTCAGGGATATTATTCGCAGGCACGGTGCTGAGAGAGTGCTTTTCGGAAGCGATTATCCGTGGCATCTTCCGTCCTGGGGCATAAAGCTCATCCGCTCGCTCGACATTGCCGAAGAGGAAAAAAATATGATTTTAGGAGAAAATGCGTCCAGGCTTCTCGGATTGTGATTTTAAAGGTTGACATAAACTGCAATAGGTGGTATCTTCCCGCCAATATAAAAAATATATAAACCGATGATGTGGAGATCAAACCGTATTATGCACCTTACAGAGAGCGGGTGCTGATGAGAATCCCGCGGAAAAGCAGAACGGCAAATGGACCACGGAGGGCAAGGTGAAAGGAATCGTTCCGAGTATCCGAGACGTATGCCTGCGTTAACGGCAGGATGTGTGATTGCACATCCGATAGAGCGGGTCTTTTTTAAGGCCAACTAAGGTGGTACCGCAGATCGTTTATATATCTGTCCTTTGATTGATTTCAAAGGGCAGATTTTTTTTGCGGCGTGTTAAACAGTGTTTCGCGTGAGCGAACGAGACGAGATGTTTTCTAAGACGAGAAAGGGAGAGTGCAGGATGGAGCAGAGGAAAGTTTTGGAGTGCAGCGGGAAAAACGGGCTTTCGATATCGGATTTGATACTTGTTGCCATACTTTTAGCGGCGGGGGCAGTACTTAAGTTTTTTGTCGGATCCATGTTCTCCATGGGAATGAAACCGAATTTTATAATCGCAATGTATTGCCTGTCCATACTAATAATACGGCCTAAGTTTAAAGACGCAGCGATAATTGGTCTTATCGCAGGAGCAATATGCCAGTTTTTCCCTGGCACGCCGTACATCAATTTTATAAGCGAGTTTGTTGGTGCGATTGTCATGGCTGCGCTTGTACGCATACCTTACGGAACTGGGAAAAGATTTTCACTTATTCCCATCGTGAGCACTTTTATAAGCACTCTTGCAAGCGGCTTCACATTTATAGGGATAATGTACATGGTATTTTACTCAGGCGCAGATATAAAACCGGTGCCGCTTGCGATTTTTATGGGGATAATTTTAGGTACGGCGTTTATCAATGCTGTAATAGTACAGATACTGTACGTGCCTTTGAAATTGGCCCTTAAGAAATAAAATACAGGAAAATATTACAATGATAGTGATCGATGATTTGAGTTTTAAATATCACGGAAAAGCTGAATTTGCACTCAGAAATATAAGCCTTAAAGTGAAAAAAGGGGAGTTTCTGGGTCTTACAGGAAGCAGCGGTTCCGGCAAAACGACACTGCTGCGTGCAATGACAGGGGTCGCTCCGCATCGTTTTACCGGGGATTTTTACGGAAAAATCAGCGTGGGGGGACTGGATTCAGTTGACAGCCCTCTTGAAAAGATAGCGAAGCTTATTGGCAGCGTAAGCCAGGATATAGAAAGCCAAATTGTATCAACTGTTGTGGAGGATGAAATCGTTTTTGGCCTTGAGAACTTTGGTGTCAGGCATGAAATGATTGAGGCCAGAATATCCGATGCCCTCGAGAAAACCGGCATAACGGCTTTGAGGAACAGGAACATCGCAACCCTCAGCGGAGGGCAGAAGCAAAAAGTGGCCATCTGCTCGATTATTGCGCTCATGCCGGAGATACTGATACTTGATGAACCTACAGGAGAACTCGATCCGCAAAGCAGCCGGCAGATTTTTATGCTTCTGAAAGAACTGAATGAGAAGCACGGCATGACCATTGTAGTAGCCGAGCAGGATGTTATGCTTCTTTGCGAGTTTGTTGACAGACTTGCGGTTATAAACAAAGGCGAAATGCTTTTCTGCGGAGATGTACGCGAGGTCTTGAGCCACAGCAGAGAGCTCATGGCAGAAGGGGTAAATTGTCCGCGTGTTGTGTCACTTGCGGACAAACTCATGGAAAATGGCCTTTATTCCGGAGAGATACCGCTAAACATCCCGCAGGCTGAGATGATGGTTAGGAGTATAACTGTATGATAAATTTTGAAAATGTATCATACAGCAGCCACGGAACGGACATTATTAAAGAAGTGTCATTCAGTATAGGGCGCGGTGATTTTGTATCTTTGATAGGCGCAAACGGGGCAGGCAAATCTACGCTTATGAGACTTTGCAACGGCCTTCTTAAGCCTGCCTCAGGTACGGTAAGAGTAGGCGGGCTTGATACATCCGTTTTTAAAACAAGCCGCATAGCCAGATTCACAGGCTTTCTTTTTCAGAACCCTGACAGACAGATATGTAAAAATACGGTGCGGGAGGAAATAATATTCGGTTTGAGCTGTGTTATTGATGACAGAAAAGAAATAGAGTCACGCTGTGAGAAAGTCATGGATAAGTTCAGCCTCAGCGGCGATATGCCGCCCTTCAGCATGAGCAAGGGAGAACGCCAGCGCCTTGTTTTTGCCTCAATTCTTGCTGCTGAGCCGGAGCTCCTTCTGCTGGACGAGCCCACTACAGGACTGGATTACAGGGAGTGCACCGAGATAATGGAATGTATAAAAGAAAATAATGAAAAAGGGACAACCGTTTTTATGGTTTCACATGATATGGAGCTTGTTCATGACTTTGCAAAAGAGGTTGTTGTCCTCAACGACGGGCGCATTATAGCAAAAGGCAGAACAAAGGAAATCCTGAGGGAGAAAGAGCTTCTTGCAGAGGCGTCTCTTTTGCCTCCGCAGATGACTGTGCTGTCACTGAATCTTGGTAAAGGGTTTGAAAATGTATCAACAATAGAAGAAATGGTATCCGCTGTTCAAAAAAAACAAAGGAGTGGTTGTGGTGGGCAGCTTTTTTGATTATGTTCAGGGCGATTCGGCATTGCACAGATTAAATCCTATCACGAAGATCATACTGTCTCTGATTTTATGTGCGGCATGCTTTGCAACTGAAAGCATCTTTTTTTGCATTGCAATAATAGCTATCAATATACTCATTGCCTTATCCGCAGGTGTGGCCGGCCGTGCCGTATCCATACTCAAGCTTCTGCTAAAATTCTGTTCGGTACTTTTTATATTGCAGGTGCTGTTTGTCCGGGAAGGGAATATATTAATGCAGCTTCCTATTTTGAACATAGTTATAACGGATAAGGGAATACTCTTTTCATCAATGATGGTCCTTAGACTTATAGGTTCAACGCTTCCGCTTGCTTTGATGTTGTCCGTCACAAAAATGAACGACCTGTCAAATGCGCTTGTAAGCAGGGTCGGAATACCTTATGGCTACGTTTTTGCAATGATTACGGCGATGCGGTTTATTCCTGTTTTTTCTTCGGAGATGGAGGGTATAATAGAAGCGCAGACAGCAAGAGGCGTTGAATTTGACACTAAAAACGTTGTAAAGAAAATAATGCTTATATTTCCGCTGTGCGTACCTCTGCTCATAACTTCAGTAAGAAAAATAGAGGAAACATCTATTGCGGCCGAGTTAAGAGGTTTTAACTGCCGTAAGCGAGAGAGCGGCTATAAAAAATATCCATTCAGGGCTGCTGATTCAACAGCTGTATTTTTAGGGATATTCCTTGCTGTAGCAGGAAGGTTTTTCCCGTTTTGAATGCAGAAGAATTACTTCTGCCAACCGGTGTGTGACATTTTTCATGCTGAAATCGCCATAGGGGGCTCCGACACATGCCGGGCATCCATCCCTGCACCGGCATGAATCAAGCAGTTTAATTGAAGCGGTTATGATTTTATCCCTGAATTCGTAAGCTCCTTCGGCGAGTCCGACCCCTCCTGGAATGTTATCGTATATAAATACGGCAGGCCGTTTAAGATAGGGATCTTTCAGCCTGTTCTGTATTTTTATGTCTCCCTGATCGCACATCAGGAACATAGGCAAAGTTTTTATTAAAAGATTTGATATGCCCTTCATTGCGCCGGCAAGTTCAGGAGAGTTATAAAATCCAGAAGGAATGATTATCCATAATGCGGTTGATTCCATTTGGCTTTCAGGAAGGTCAATCCTGCCGTGTCCAATTATTTTATGAGAATGGAGGCTTATTTTCTTGTATATTGCCGGTGCTGAAAATACCATGGCTTTCCCCCATCCGTAAAGTCCGTCGCTTTCAAAAACTTCAGTAATATTTATGTGTTCGGATGACTCCCCTTCTGTATAGCAGCCTGCAGGGCATGAGGAGACCAGACACTCGTTTTTCACGGGGTCCAGATTGAGGACTTCATATGCCAGTCCCTTGTGAAAATATATTGCCCCGGGGAATATCGTTGTATGTGCCGACTGTTTGTCCATGCTGCCTATGATTGACTCCCTTTTTTGTCCGCCAGAGGCATTTTTTATAATATATCTGTCACAGGTTGCGCTGCGCAGTGAAATTTTTGATGCGGGATAGGCGCTGCCATTCCAGTAGTATGTTCCTGTGCCTCCGCGGTCCGAAAAGTGAAGTACCCCGTATTTTGAAAGATATTCGAGTATCATGCTTATGTCCCTGCCGCCGAAAACTTCTCCTTTCCGAAAAGGCAGTTCGGATGCGGAGCACTTTATATGCATTACCTGTATATATGGGTTGCATGGGGCGATCCTTGCAAGTTCAGGTGGAGCGCCCAGAAACCATTCTGGCATGGCGGCGATGAATTGATCCGCCTGCATAGCAGATGCAACCATTACCGCGCCGGATAAACCGCCGCGCCTTCCTGCGCGGCCTATCTGCTGCCATGCAGAGGAGATGCTTCCGGGATATCCGTGCAATACAGCAAGCTCAAGAGATCCGATGTCTATGCCGAGCTCAAGGGCGTTTGTGCTTATCACGCCTTTTATTTTTCCGCTCCTTAGATCCATTTCTATTGCACGCCGTTCTTTTGGCAGATATCCGGCCCTGTATCCTGAAACAATATCTGGATTACCGCCACGCCCGGTGATTTGTGCGCGTATAGTTTTTAGCAGAAGTTCCACATTAAGACGGGAACGTGTGAATACTATCGTGCTGATGTCGTTTAAAACGGCTTCGGTGGTTATCCTTGCCGTCTCGAACAGCGAGGAGCGCCTTATACCGGCTTCGCTGTTTATTATCGGAGGGTTGTATATTATCAGCTTCCTCCCTGAAGATGGGGCGCCGTTTTCCCTTATCAGTTCAATATGCCTGCCGATGAGTGCTTCAGCATGTTCCTTGGGATTTGCAATAGTGGCTGAACAGCATATAAATATCGGTTTGCTTCCATAAAAATCGCAAATGCGCATCAGCCTGGCAAAAAGGTTAGCCATGTGTGAGCCGAACACGCCCCTGTACATGTGCAGTTCGTCAACTACAATATATCTTAGGTTCCGCAAAAAACATTCCCAGACAGTGTGGTGCGGCATTATACCCGAATTGAGCATGTCGGGGTTGGTTATTACGATATTCCCGTTGGTTCTGATATATCGTCTTGAACTGATTGAAGTATCTCCGTCATATGTGAAATATTTGATGTCGCTGTTTACCATGGTAACAATGTTGCCTAGTTCGGTAAGCTGGTCATGGGCAAGTGCCTTTGTAGGAAAAAGATAGAGTGCTCTGGATGCTTTGTCTTTCAATATGGAATCGATTACCGGCAGGTTATAGCAAAGGGTTTTCCCTGATGCTGTCGGAGTTGCAATTACAACATCCAGTTTTTTGAGAGAAAGGGATACAGAGAGGCTCTGATGTGAATACAGCCTTTTTATCCCTTTATTCTGCAATGCTGATATAAGACGCGGGTCAAGCCTTCCGAATTCCCCGAAAGAAGCTTCTGCCGCAGGGAAATCCCTTATGCACGAAATATCGCCGTCGAGCTTCTTAAGCCATTTTGTAAAAGCCAGGATGTCCATCCTTTTAGGTGCGAATAAATGACCTAGCACTTTTCGGCCCAATGCATTGCTGAATGTCCTATCCGGTCTGTCAAAATCACGGACGGTAGGCATCGGGTGAAAATTTTTCCGCACCGCTGAAAATTGCAGCCATTTATAATATATCTGATATTTAGGGCCATTATTGCCTCCACTGCAGGGAGACCGGTCCATTCTGTAGAGTTTGCTTTGCCTGGAAAGCATAAAGAATAAGGCCAGATCCTGTATATACTGCTGCGGATGGTCGATAGGGAGCCTCGGTTCCTCCGCACACATACTGTGGTGCTATTGCAACATATGCCGGTCTGGAGTGTATACGGCAGGATGTTATATGCGAAGCTTTCTTTGCGTGGTTATTGCATCGATGTCCCATGGAAAGATTACGATGCTGCATTGAAGGCATGACGTTTACTTTTGCATTGCTGAGGCTGCCCCTGCCATGGCTGAGGACGTTATGCGGCAAACGGCTGTTAAAAACATCGGATGCAGTATATGATTGCATAATAAATGAGAAAGGCAAAAAATCCGATAATTCCAATTTAAATGTCTCCCTTATAATGTACAATATAAGCGGGTGATCGCACATGCTTAAAGTTAAAGTCCTTGTCGACAATAATACCCTTATTGACCGCTATTTAACAGGCGAGCCTGGTTTCTGCCTGTGGCTCGAGACGGAAAAAGAAAAAATACTCTTTGACACCGGATATTCGGACGTGTTTATAAGCAATGCGCAGCTTCTTGGTATTGATCTCGCGACTGCTGACAAAATAATACTTTCCCATGGGCATAACGATCATACATGGGGGCTTAACCATCTTATACAGTATTATGACAGACGACTGATAAAACACAAACCTGAGCTTATAGCACATCCGGGAATTTTTGGCAGAAAGCGTGCGGATGGTCTTGAGATAGGAATAGTACTTGATAAAGATGTGGTAAATGATTTTTTTATTCCCGTACTGTCGGCATTGCCGCTTAAGATATCTGAGCATTTGACATGGCTTGGCGAAATACCCAGGGTGTTCGAACCTGAGAAAAAACTTGGAAAGAGATATGAAATGGGAATCGAATACGATGATTTTTGCCGTGACGATTCTGCACTGGTATATGAAGGCAAGGAAGGCCTCGTTATATTGACCGGGTGCTCACATTCCGGCATATGCAACATAATTCAATATGCAATGGAGATAACTGGTGCGGACAGAATCCAGGATGTAATAGGCGGATTCCACATGCAGAATATGAGCGCCGGAGCTATGGAAGCAACGGTAAAAAAACTCAGGGAGTTTTCACCTGCAGTCATGCATCCGTGTCATTGCACTGACCTTAAAGCAAAAATAGCACTTGCAGGGGAACTGGATGTAAGAGAAGTCGGAGTGGGACTTGAGCTTAATTACGTTTAACTGAGGGGAAATATAGATGCAGGAATCAGGAGAAAATTATCTTGAAACAATACTTATACTTGGCGAAAGAAACGGTACCGTACGCTCTATAGATATAGCGAATGAGCTGGGGTATGCGAAACCAAGTGTCAGTCGTGCGGTAAGGCTTTTAATAGAGCGAGGTCTCGTAATCATGGAACCCAGCGGGGAACTTACGCTCACAGCCGATGGTTTTGACATGGCCAGTGCTATCTATGAACGGCATAAAATTATTTCAAGATTTTTTGTTGAACTGCTGCATGTTGACAAAGATATTGCAGACAGGGATGCGTGCCGTATCGAACATGTAATAAGCGAGTACAGTTTCGAGAGGATAAAGGACTACGTCAGAAAAAATTTTAGTGATGCACAGCAGCATATGGCATAAGCTATTCCAATCCCGGGAATATATGCAGTTTTTTCAGGCGTTCAGCTATAATTGAGGCCAGAAATGTTTTTATTAAATCTCCGCCGATGGTGCTGAAAAGGCCGATGGACAGAATTTTGAAAAGAGGCATGCCCTTTCCTGGCATCCAGAAGTTCATAATGACGTAAAGATGGATCAATCCGAATACATATACAAAAACGATACCTGCAAGTGATGCTATAAAATATTTCTTTACTGACAAAATCTGCCCTCTGCGTTTGAATGAGTCGGCTATTCTTCCTGATACCCATGCGCATGCAACGAAGCCTATTACATATCCGAACGACGGGGTCAAAACTGAACCTATGCCCCCTCCGCCGCTGAAGACAGGTATGCCTATAAGCCCCATAAGCATATAGAATCCCTGGGAAGCTGCGCCAAGTCTGGCACCTAATACAAGTCCTGCAAGCACACAGAACATTGTCTGGAGTGTGAAGGGAACCAAAGGTACCGGTATCGCGATGTGCGCGCCCACTGCTGTCAGTATAGCAAACATTGAAACATAAGCCATCTCTCGTGTTTTCATGAAACAGATAATACGATGGGATATAAAATATGTCAACCCATATATGTCGTATAGTTGACAGTTGTTTTATGGTTTTTAGAGATTTTATGCGTACACAATAAATATGGCGGGACCTGCCATCAGATCCCGCCACATCCTCAATGTTCGTATCCTACCATAATACTCCCATTTTTATCATTACTAATGAGAATATTACGGACAAAAGAAAAACACCGCCCATCAGAGAAAGCAAAAAAATTTCACCTATTGGCATATAAAATTCCTCCTTAAGTCGGTTACTGGTCTTTCGCCTGTTCAATTATCGGGCAGGTGGCTGCTCATCAGCCGGAATGTCTTGTATTGCCAGTGATCTGACTTACAATTTACGAGAAGGATATCTTTCTGCCGATGAAAAGTAAAATGAAATTTTTAAGTATATTACAAGACTATTATAATTAAATTAAGTATTTAATTGAGATATAAATTATAGATTTATTAAATATAAAGTTTTATAATTATTTTATTTATTTCTATTTATATGTATCTTCCCGAATATACATTTAATCGGCGTAAACTAGTAATATAGCATCGGCAAATCCGGTGAACATAAAAACTAAAGGCATCATGGACTCCTGATGCCTTATTAAATTTGCAGACCTACTGCCTAAATGAAGATCTGTACGAGCAGGACGGCTATAATAAGTCCAGGCAGCATGTTCATCGCGCGTATTTTCATAAAGCCAAGAAGGTTTATTCCGATTGCCATAAGCATCAGGCCTCCGGTCGCGCTCATTTCAGTTACTGCTGCATCGGACATAAGAGGCTGAATCCAGCCTGCAGCGAGCGTAAGTATACCCTGATACAGAAATACAGGTATTGAAGAAAAAATGACTCCGAACCCAAGCGATGCCGCCATTGCTACAGATGTAAGTCCGTCTATCAGTCCTTTTGTCAGCAGCATTGAAGGATATCCGCCCAGTCCCTCCTCGAAGGAGCCTAATACAGCCATCGATCCTGTGCAGTATATCAGGCTGGTGGTTATGAATCCTGTAGAAAAGCCGTTAGTCCCTTTTCCGAACTTTTCTTCTAGTTTTTTACTCCCCCGCTCAAGTCTTCCTTCAAGGTCCAGTAGTTCTCCTATCACAGAACCGAGTGCTATGCTTGCAATAACAATAAGAGGCTGCTTTGTTGATACGCTCATGGATAAGCCTAAAGAGACAACAAAAAGCGCCATCCCCTGAACAGGGAGCTCCATTATTTTTTCAGGCAGTTTTTTGCGCACAGCCAACCCGAGCAGGCTTCCGCATATTATGAATATTGCATTTGCGATGCTCCCAAAAAGTGGTATGGTACTTAAAAATTCCAAAAAAATGCCCCCGATTCGTATATGATTATTGTGCGCACAATTGCTGGTTAGCCGGATATTTTATCCAAATGGCAAAAAACCGGCGTTTCCGCCGGCATCCAACGCAATAACTGTAAAATATAGCTTATTCAAAAAAATTAGGATAGTCAAACGCCATTGTTCCACAAAGCCCGAAGCGAACATCTGAATGTAAGTATTTACAGGCCTTTTATAAAGCATTGTCCGGCTGTGCTTCTGCCTTTGTCCGTATATTCATTCAGCCGATATATTTAACCCAGTATCACACGCTCGTTAAACAGGTAGTCCTTGATTTCCTTCCGCAGATATTCCTGAACTATCTCATCGGCTTTTTTCTGGAAATCAATTTTGTGTTCCTCCAGGAATTTTGTGCATGCCTCAGTATCTATCCCTTGCTCCGGGACTCCTGACATGTCTTCTACAAGGCACTCAATGCATTCGGTGTTAAAATCGGGAAGTGCAGCCCAGTGCGCTTCTTCTGATTCCTTCCTGCATTTAAGAGCAGAGGATAATATCTGATAGTGCCCCTGCCTGGCAGAATTCATTTCCTCAGCGTAATTTTCTGCATCCGCCTCGTTATCGAAAACCGTGGCCTGAGTTACATCCGATCCCTGTGTAAGAGCTACGATCCAAACTGTCTGCTGCATCTGAAGATACCTCCTATTCAGTAATAATTTAAGATAAAGATATTTTACATGAAATAATATAGTCTTAAACCTCCAGATTGTATAGTAAAAAATACTAAAGTTAAGTGCTGTCATACACCATAATAATGAATAGATTGACAATATCTATCCGGTTGTTATAATCTCCACAGATAATATCCTTGGGAGGGGAAAGGCAATGATGACTTATGCCGATATCTGTAAAAACATGATGATGTGCATATGCGTGCAAGGCTCCTCTCCTGATTCGGCGGACGCCTAGAGCGTTTTTTATTAAAATCAGGGAGACCGGGCCTTTTGAGGCCCGGTCTTTTATTTTAACAGGAGGAATAATGGATGACTGAGAAAAAATACGGCATAATGACCAAAGCGCTGCATAGCGGATGGAAATGTGACCCGGCCACAGGGGCGTTCGGGCTTCCGATATATGCTTCTGCAGCTTTCCAGTTCCGCAGTGCGGAGCACGCGGTAAACCTTTTCAACCTCGATGAGGACGGTTATGTTTATTCAAGAATGTCTAATCCGACAGTATGTGCATTTGAGAAAGGGCTTAATGCGCTGGAGGGCGGGACAGGATGTCTTGCGACATCATCGGGACAGGCTGCTTTTGCCCATCTTATAACAGCTTTATGTTCATCTGGAGATAACTTCGTAGTATCAAGAAAAATATACGGCGGGACGCTTACTCTTCTTCAGAACGTATTTTCGCGTTTCGGTGTTAAAACTATATTAGTTGACAGTGACCATCCCTGTCAGGTCGAGCAAGCCGTTAACGATGACACTCGCGGGATAATAACGGAAACGATAGGGAACCCTGTGATGAATGTCGCTCCGCTTGAAGCGCTGTCACGGATTGCCAGGCGTCAAGGAATACCGCTGATAATTGACAATACATTTGCCACTCCTGCGCTTTGCCGCCCCATTGAGTGGGGTGCAAACATCGTAGTCTATTCTACGACAAAATACATTTCAGGGAACGGCAACATTATCGGCGGAGCAATTGTCGACGGAGGAAATTTTGACTGGGCTGAATATCCCGATAAATTTCCTGGTTTGGCAAAACCAGATTTGTCATATCACGGTGCTATCTTTTCGGAAAAGTTTGGAAATTCTGCCCTTCATGCAAAGCTTCATGCTTCTGTAGTGCGCGATCTCGGCGGATGCCAGTCCGCGTTTGATGCCTATCTGCTGCATTTGTCCTTGGCGACCCTTGCCCTGCGCATGGAGCGTCACAGCAGTAATGCGCTGGAAGTGGCAAAATTCCTTGAGCAGCACCCTTATGTCGAGTGGGTACGTTATCCTGGATTGGAAAGCCATCCGCATAATGATATGGCGAAGGTATATTTGAAGGACGGTTGCGGCGGGATGCTTGCATTTTCAGTAAAAGGCGGGATGGGTGCAGGTCGGAAACTGCTTGAAAGCTTTGAACTGATAGGGCATATGGCTAATCTCGGTGATTCAAGGACAATTGCAATACACCCTGCAAGTACTACTCACAGTCAGCTTACAAGAGAACAGAGACTTGAGTCCGGATTGAGCGAAGGTCTTATAAGGCTGAGTGTAGGCATTGAAGATGTCTCTGACATAATTAATGACTTAAAAAATGCGCTTGAAATAGCTGTTGCAGAATAATAATGCAATGACACCGGATAATGCAGTGATAATATATCCGGTCGATCCTGACTGATCCCAGTCCGTAAATATGATGCCAGGCCACGGACATAAAGTAAATTTATGCTGCGGACCGCATCATGTAATTAACAAAAAGTGACAAACTGCATGATGCTGCAGCTGATCAAAAACATCGGCAGCGAAAAGTTCATTTGAGTTAAAAAATTTTGTCTGAGATCTCTTTTGAAAAACAAAATCAGGGCTAATGGCCTGTTCAAAATAAAATACGGCATGCTCAGCCGATGCCAGGCTGAGCATGCCGCAGAATGCCGAATATCTGGGTGCCTGATATTTGCTATTTTACAGGGATATACGAACATACATACTGCACAGGCACATAGCAGCGGAAGCCATACTTGCTGTTTCCCGGCAGGTTGAACATTTCACCTGCTTTTATCTCTTTGTACTCGGATGAACCAGGAAGCATTACTTCACAGACACCATCAGTTATGTCCATTATCTCAGCATCAGCCGTGCCGAACTCATAGGTGCCCGGGAGGAAGAGCCCAAGTGTTTTGCGATCTCCCTGAGCTGTGTAAACTGTATGGCTGACTACTTTTCCGTCGAAATATACGTTTGCTTTTGCTATTGCAGTTACGTTTTCAAGTTTCTCGATCATTTGGATACAGCCTCCTATATAGTTGATAAATAGTGAAAAAACTCTTGCTATAATAGAGGCAATTCGGGCGTCCGTCCAGTAGGGAACGTTGCCCTTAAATTATCTTTTAGAAATTAACTGATGAGGTGGGATTCTATGCCCTGCTTTTATTTATTTAAAAACAATAAACTGATTTTAAAAAATGACGGCAAGGTTTTGCCTGATGAAACTTCGTTTACAGAGCTTGAAAAATTTGTTATCAACAGTGGTTTTGTAGATAAAGAATGCCGGGATGGTGATATGTGGGCTGAATTGTCTGATAAAGCAGAACTGCCGAGCGGATTTGACCTTTATGAACGCCGCTCCCTGTGGCCCGATTTTGACACTAAATCTTTTTTCCGGGCGGGCAAAGCTTTCCATCTTATGGAGTGGCAGAGGTCGAATAAATACTGCGGCATTTGCGGTGCAGCCACGGTATTTGATGAAAAAGAACTTGCCATGAGGTGTCCTGAATGCGGAGAACTTAAATTCCCTGTAATATCGCCAGCTGTGATAGTTGCAGTTGAAAAAGAGGGGAAGATCCTTATGGGACATGGTATAAATTTTCCTCCTGGCCGATTCAGTGTCCTGGCCGGTTTTGTGGAACCAGGGGAAAGCCTTGAGGAATGTGTGAGGCGTGAAGTTTATGAAGAATCGAAAATCCATGTGAAAAATATAAAATATTTCGGCAGCCAGCCGTGGCCTTTTCCACGTTCTTTAATGCTTGGATTTACTGCCGAATGGGAGAGCGGAAATATTGTCCCTGACACTACTGAGGTTACCGATGTGCGTTGGTTTGCCCCGAATGATATTCCGGATTATTTCAGAGGAGTCAGCATATCCTCAATGTTAATCGATGATTTTATAAGAAGGCATCGCTGACGCATACCGGATCTCTGCATAGTGTACCTTGCATATTGATTATGTATGTGTTTGTATAAATGGAAGGAGGAGCATGATGGCATGCCTTTGACAAATTTCAGAAGCCTGATTGCGGTAATATCCATATTAGCGGTACTGTTATTTTCGATACCTGCCGAGGCCGGGCTTACTTCATCGGATGCAAGGAAGGTATGGTCAAAAGTCGCGGTAATAACGGATCTTAAGGATATCCCGTTCAGCGTGAAAAATGATGAAACACCAAATGCGTGGGTTGCTAACGGGAAGTCAGTAACTGTCACCACAGGGCTGCTTGGCATTTTGAATAAAGAATCTGAGCTTTTCTGTGTTCTTGCCCACGAGGCAGGGCATACAAAACTTGGACACTATGAAAATACTGTAAAACACGGACTTGGTTTATCTGTGGCCGCTGCGCTGCTGGGACATGCTATGGGAGGCGGACTTGCCGAAACTGCGGCGGGAGTGGGTGCCAACCTTGCATATGCAGGATGGAGCCGTGAACAGGAAGTAGAAGCAGACGACTACGCAGTCCGCCTTGCCCATAAGGCTGGAGTGGACCCGGTCGGCCTGTACAGTGCAATATCAAAGATCTCTAAAAATGGAAATGTGACCCAGCCCAGCGGTTTTAATTCCCATCCTCCAGATGACCGGCGTCTTCTCCATATAAAAAATGAGATACTCTCAATAGAACCGGGGGCAAAGTTCCCTGACGATACGGACCGTTCTGCTGCTGGTTCAGAAAATACCTCAGGAGGTACGGACGGAAATGCAAGTCTACCCGACAAATAAGGCAAATATGTTCGACGATAAGGGATATGTAGAGATATATACAGGTGACGGCAAAGGCAAAACTACCTCAGCGCTGGGCCTTGCCCTGAGGGCCGCAGGCCATGGTGCATCCATCGCAATAATCCAGTTTATGAAGGGATGGCAGTACTACGGCGAACTGAAATCCTTATTGCTGTTTCCAAACATAAAACTTGTCCAGACCGGACGCCCCGACTACGTATACCGCGGAAGCGAAAAAAAAGAGGATTATGCTGAAGCAAGGCGCGGAATACAACTGGCACGAGAGTTTATGCGCTCATCCGAGTACGACATGATCATACTGGATGAAATAAACGTTGCCTTAGACTATGGACTGCTTCCTATAAGCGAAGTCGTTGATCTTATAAAAAACAAGCCGCATGAAATCGAGCTGATTCTCACAGGGCGCAACGCGCCTGAAGAGCTTATTGAGCTTGCTGATCTTGTAACTGAAATGAGGGAGGTAAGGCATCCGTACAGCCGCGGAATATCAGCACGAAAAGGCATAGAGTTTTAGTTGACATAAATGATATGTTAAGCTAAACTAAAATTGTTTTAAATAATATATTATAAATACATTGATACATATAAATATACAGGAGGGATTTAAAATGAAAACTCAGGAAAACCTTGCAAAAGCATTTGCCGGAGAATCTCAGGCAAACCGTAAATATCTCTTTTTTGCATCACAGGCAGAAAAAGAAGGTCTGCATGATGTAGCCCGTTTGTTCAGAGCTACGGCTGAAGCGGAGACAATACACGCTTTCGCCGAATTCAAAGCAAAAGGCGGCCTTGGAACAACGGCGGAAAACCTGGCTGCTGCAAAAGAGGGCGAAAAATATGAATTTACGGAAATGTACCCCAAGATGATCAATGAAGCTAATTCTGAGAATAATTCAGAAGCGGCACGTATTTTTGGCTATGCTAACGCTGCCGAGAAAATCCACGCCAAACTTTATGAAGAAGCGCTGGCGGATCTAGGTAAAGAAAAAGAATCGCAGGATTATTACCTTTGTCCGGTTTGCGGCTATATACATAAAGGCAAAGAGCCGGAAAACCAGTGTCCAATATGCGGGGCAAAATCTTCTGTATTTAAGAAATTCTGACCTGCACAAATAATAATATCTTCCATATTTTTGCTGTTAAAACAAGCTGCAAGAAGCGGCTTGTTTTATTTTATGCAGGTGAAATATCGATTTGCAGCTCTATCTGATAATTGATTTTTATGCTCAAAGGCTGTAGGCTTTGGCTATAGTGTCCCAAGCCTAATTCTCTGTATGTTATAATGTCCGGGAATTTGGTGGAAATATAATTCCGCTATTATGTATCTAAATGAGCGGGGGAATATTGTATGTGGCGACTCTTTGTTAGATTCGTGCTGAACCTGTTTTTCAGTGTTGAGGTAAAAGGGTGGGAAAACTGGAAAAAATCAGGCGATGGAGTATTAATAGCCCCCAACTATGTGTCTTTTATCGATCCGCTTATACTTGCGGTATTCCTGCCTGAAAAAGTCCCTTTTGCAATAGAACGCCGTCTTACAAAAAAACGTTTCGCAGGGATGTTCTTGTCTCTTGCTGACACGCATATCCTTGATGCGGATGCTCCTCTTACACTAAAATATTTTCTGAACCTGCTTAAAAACGGCGGAAGATGTGTTATATTTCCTGAGCTTCAGCCAACAACTATTGGCAATCCTATGAAAGTATCACACGGCGTTGCAATGATAGCTGACCATACCAACGCAAAGATACTGCCTATACATATCGAAGGCACTGAACGTACGCCGTTCTCGAGGATACAGCATAAACCGGGGCTCAGATTCTTTTCAAAGGTTACACTGACAGTTTTTCCTGCCAGAACCCTTACTATCCCGGAAAATCTGACCGGATCCAAACGAAGTGCCGCGGCAGGGCGTGCACTTGAAAAAATAATGAATGACATGTGTCTTGCGGCAAGGACCAGGCAAAAACCATTTTTTGACATATTGCTTGATGCCCGCAAGCAATACGGCGGCAACGTAAGGCTTTTCTGCGATCACGGGCAGAAGCCTATAACATACAACGGCTTCATAACAAGGATACTATTGATAGAAGAAGCACTGCAGGCGCAAAAATTGGAGGGGCAGAATATAGGCGTCCTTCTTCCTACGTCACTTGGCGGAGTGGTTAGCATGTATGCGCTGCAAAAAATGGGCAAACTGCCTGCGATGCTTAATTTTTCACTGGGAGCCCGCTCACTTGTAAACTGCTGCCGCACTGCAGGGGTCAGAACAGTTGTAACGTCACGCAAATTTATAGATATGGGCAAACTGGAAGCTCTTACAAATGCGGTTGCGGAGGAAGGATTAAATATCCTCTGGCTGGAAGATATTGCGCCGATGATAACCGGTACGAAAAAATTATTGGCAGCGATCCGTACTTTATTTATCCATTCCAATCCGGTCATACCAGGTGAAACTGACAAACCGGCAATAATTCTGTTTACTTCTGGATCGGAGGGAGCTCCCAAGGGAGTTGTGTTAAGCTATAAAAACCTTAACACAAACCATGCCCAGATGTTTACAAGGGTGGATTTTTACCGTTCAGACCGCGTGCTTAATGTAATGCCGATATTTCACTCATTCGGTCTTTGCGGAGTATTCATGCCCGTTACCCTTGGGATGTTCGTTTACCTGTATCCGTCACCGCTGCATTACAAAACAATCTCTACGCTCTGCTATGATGAGCGTATAACCCTGCTTTTTGCAACTGATACTTTTCTGAACGGGTATGCAAAAGCTGCATCAGACAATTATGATTTTGCTACCATGCGCCTGCTTGTGCAGGGAGGGGAAAAATTAAAACAGTCGACTCAGGAAACATGGTTTGAACGTTTCGGTATACGGATAACAGAGGGCTATGGTGTGACAGAGGCATCGCCTGTAGTTGCGAACAACTACTATGCACATCATAAGAGCGGTACCGTAGGCCAGTTTGTATCCGGACTCGAATATCGCATTGAGCCTGTAGACGGAGTCCATGAAGGCGGCAGGCTATGGCTCAAAGGTGATAATATAATGGTCGGCTATCTAAGGATCACAAATCCGCGCGTTCTCGAACCCCCTAAGGATGGTTGGTATGATACCGGTGATATCGTAAGCGTCGATGATGAAGGATATGTTAAAATTCTCGGACGTGCAAAAAGATTTGCAAAAATAGGCGGGGAAATGATATCCCTGGCGTCGGTAGAAGAAGTTTTGTGTGAAGTATGGCCAGATGACAAGCATGCTGTTGTTATGCTGCAGGGAGGACCAAGAGGGGAAATACTTTCGCTTGTTACGACAAGAGACGGTCTTAAAAGGGATGAAATGCGCCAGAATCTGTCTGATCTTGGACTTACCGAAATAGCGATTCCAAAAAAAGTTATAATAATGAAGGATATGCCGCTGCTTTCAACGGGCAAGGTGGATTATGTCACGCTTGAAGAGGTTCTCAAAGAACGTCAGGATGATAAATAAGTTTTATCTGAATGAAAGATTCATTAAACCTGTTGGATATATCAACTGTCCTGTAATATAAACTGAAATATCTATTATGCCGAAATTTCGGGATGAGCAGCAGGAGTTCGCCCTTAATGATCCTGCTGCGGCATATTGATTGATATGTAAGTGTTGAACGCTGATTTTCATATGCAATTATTGATAGGATAATATATACAATTGTCCTATGCAAGTCTATAATATCTCCCGCGTTCAGTCGGCTTAATGGTTAGCTGATATTTCACATTTACTTTGATGGAGGTGTATTTATTGGATTTGTTCACACAGATGATCAATGCCGTAACATGGCAGAATATGGTAATGATGGCAGTAGGCGGAATGCTCATGTATCTTGCCATAGAAAAGGATTTTGAACCTTGTCTTCTTCTTCCGATGGGTTTCGGCACGATACTGGTCAACCTACCGCTGTCATCCGCTATAGACCAGATGGCAGGAGGCAAGGTGGTCGAAGGGGCATTGTCGATGCTCTTCAGTCTTGGGATTTCGACGGAATTACTGCCTTTATTGGTATTTATAGCAGTCGGGGCGATGTGCGATTTCGGGCCTCTTATCTCCAACCCTAAGGTATTCCTGTTCGGGCTTGCGGCGCAGGCCGGAATATTCCTGACGATGGGGATAGCCATAATGCTGGGCTATAATATTTTCGAAGCGGCATCGATAGGAATAATAGGGGCAGCTGACGGTCCGACGTCGATTTATGTAGCGACGCGATTTGCACCGCACCTGCTAGGTCCGATATCGGTGGCGGCATATACGTATATGGCTTTGGTCCCGCTGATCCAGCCGCCGGTAATAAGGGCGCTGACGACGAAAAAGGAACGCAGGATGAGGATGCCTCTGAGCAGGAAAACGGTGACTAGGAAGCAGCGCATACTCTTTCCGATAGCTGTGACGATAGTGGGAGGAATAATAGCGCCAGCGTCGGTGGCGCTGCTTGGCTTCCTGATGTTCGGCAATCTTCTTCGCGAGAGCGGGGTAACCGAAAGACTTTCTCAGGCAGCACAGAATGAGCTTGCAAACATAGTTACGATACTGCTTGGGTTTTCAATAGCTGCGACGATGACAGGCGAAAAATTTGTAAACATGAGTACGCTGATCATAATAGGTATGGGGCTGGTAGCGTTTGTGCTTGACACTGCGGGTGGAGTGCTTACTGCTAAATTTATTAACCTGTTCCTTCCCGAAGGCAGGAAATTCAATCCTATGGTAGGTGCGGCAGGCATTTCGGCATTCCCTATGTCAGCAAGGGTGATCCAGAAGCTCGGACAGAAAGCGGATCCCTCCAATCACCTTCTTATGCATGCAGTTGGCGCAAATGTGGCGGGCCAGATAGGCTCGGTTTTGGCCGGAGGTATCCTGCTTGCTTATCTCGGAGGTTAAATAAAAAGAATAAAGAAATAACAATATCAGAATCAGAAACCCTTTAAAGCTGGTATCCCTTCCATGTTGGCTATGATTTTAATGCTGCTGCATTTGAAGGGGCCGGCCTTTTTGTATGCCTGCCGGAACGGCAGATATCATGGTTTCTATTTTTAACGCTGTCTAAGCAAAGAAAATACCTGATTCATTTAATTTTATATTATAAAGGCATATCATCATAGATAAAGCAGAATAGGACCACATAAAATTCTTCCATGATTTATTAAGAATATAACTATAATATATTATTGCTTGTGCAAAGCGCCCAAAGTGTATACAATATATCAGTTTAATGAGGGGTGTTTATATGCCATTATGGGGATTCCTTTTAAGTTTTGTTACTGCGACCATGTGGGCGGCATCGCCGATAATGGTAGGGCAGGGTCAGGCTGTATCAAAATGCACCTCGAATGAAATAAACCCGGTAAGGTCGATTTCTTATCTTGCTTTATCTGTTATTATCGCTCTTATCTATACAGGCGGGAATATAACGATAGTAAGATCTCCCCTGGCGCTCCTTTATATATTCAGCGGGGTTTTTCTCAGCTATACCGTCGGGGATATCCTATACTTCATAGCTATAAAAGATATAGGCGTCAGCCTTGCCGTCCCTATTTCCAACGCGTATCCAATCCTTGTAACCTTCACATCGTGGTTCATACTGGACGAGCAATTGTCACTGCAGATTTTTATAGGTACCCTGATCGTTGTTGCAGGCCTGTTGCTGCTGCGATTCGGCAGAAACGACAATGTTGCGCAGGCTTCTGTAAAACCCGGCGTCCGCCGTAAAAAAACTAAAATCATGCGCGGATTTATGCTTGCGATAGCTGCGGGCTGTGCTTGGGCCGTTGCCGCCCCTATCACAAAACTTTCCATGACGGAATCAGGACTTGGAGCAGTGGAGATTACAATGTACCGTTCCGTGGTATTTTTTATTGTTACATGGGTGGTAAGATTGATCACAGTTAAATTTTTTCCTGCTTCCGTCGTGCCCATAAGGGAAATCCCAATTAAAAGCTGGCTTTATTTTCTGGGGGCAGCGGTTGTGGGGCTTTGCTTCGGCTCGATAATGTATGCATCTTGTATTAAAGTTATGCCTGTCGCTATTGTAACGGCTATTACATCAACAAGCCCGTTTATGGCAGCGCTGTTTGGTCATTTTGTGCTTAAAGAACGTCTCCGTCCTATCCAGTGGTGCGGCGTTGTAATGATTATTGCAGGCTCTATAACAGTGAGTATTTGAGACAAAAATGGTTTTTCAGGGTGTATTGAGGTCTCTTAACAGTAAAAATTACAGGTTATTTTTCGCTGCCCAGGCGATTTCTCTTACAGGTTTATGGATGCACAGGACAGCAATGGGCTGGCTCGTCTATCGGCTGACAAATTCTGATGCGGCACTTGGCCTTATGGATTTTACTGCATCATTTCCGATATTTCTTTTTACAGCTTTCGCGGGTTCCATGATTGAGCACTGGGATCTACGCAAGATACTTTTATACTGTCAGTCCGGTTGCATGGCAGTCGCCTTTATTCTTGCCGTGATGACATTCAGCGGGACTGTTACATTCAATATGGTCCTTATTATGAGCATTTTGCTGGGCATTATTGATTCGTTTGAAATACCATGCCGCTATTCTCTCGTTTATTATATGGTCGACCGCAAAAGCGACGTTTCAAATGCAGTTGCGCTGAATTCCCTGAATTTCAACACTGCGCGTATGATCGGCCCGACGATAGGCGGATTTGTTATTCATGCTGCCGGTGAAGGTTTTTGCTTTCTGATAAATGCACTTGCCTATTCGTCCACGATTTTTGCAGTTAAGAGGATGAAAATGGAACATCCGCCTGTAGGAAAAACCGGGACGGAAAGGAAAAGGCCTCTTGCGGATACGATAGAAGGTCTGAAAATGGCAAGAGATTTCGCCCCGAACCGCTATCTTCTCTTAATGATATCGATCACCTGTTTTTTCGGTTTCCCGAGTATAGTTCTGATGCCTGCAATGGCCAAAAGCGTGCTTGGCGGGACGCCCCAGACGCTGGGCCTGCTTCTTATGGGAGTTGCGGTAGGTGCTCTTTGCGGCTCAGTCATTATGGCTTCGCAGAAATCTACTGTGAGTTATGCGTGGTGGTGTACAAGGGCATGCGTCGGATTCGGTTTATCCGTATTGCTGTTCTCGCTGTCACGCAGCATATATATGGCTATATTGATGGCAGCTCCAGTAGGATTCTGCATGGTGGGCAGTACAATTGCGTGCAATACGCTGCTTCAGACTATGGCCCCCAAGGAAAGCAAGAGCCGGATAATGGCTCTATATACATTTGCGATACTCGGTATTCCTCCGTTCGGGAGCCTGCTCTCAGGCAGAATAGGAGATATCCTCGGCACAGAATGGGCGCTATTTATATTCGGGGCTGCATGTGCCGCTTCGGCATATTGTTTTATGAAAAAAATAAATGGACTGGAAAAGCAGATATTCTCAGCTCTGCATGAACAGGGGGCAGCATGATGAAGGAAGCCCTAAGGGCTCATTCCTACAGACATGTCTTTGTTGCTGATATGCTTCTTGTTTTTGTCGCCTTCATATGGGGCGCCGGTATTCCGATAACGGCTTTGCTGTCACGTGAAATTACCCCTTTATGGGCAGTTGCGCTGAGAATGCTGTTCGCATCTTTCTTCCTTATCGTTATGTTTCCGAGAAAAATATTTTCTTCAAGCAAACGTGACTGGGCCATATCTTCGATCCTTACGGCAGTCCTTGCAGGTACATTCCTCTCCATGACCTTCGCCCTTGTTTACAGCACGGCAAGCAAACAGGCGTTCATCGGCGGACTCAACGTTATAATGGTCCCGATTTTTGTCTGGATGATTTATAAAATCAAACCGAGCAAATGGGTGCTTGTAGGGGCGGTCCTTACGACAGCAGGGCTTCTTGTCATGGGATTCACGCCTGGAATGGAGTTCAACTTCGGGGATTTTTTATCTTTTATAATGGCGGTATTCTATGCTATTCAGGTTCTGGCTGCCGGTTTTGCAGCAAAGAGGGTTGATTCGTTCAGACTGGTAGGGCTTCATATTATTATGCTTGCTGTGTTCATGACAGTAATGGCGCTTATTTTTGAGCCGCTGCCGGATATTGCGTGTTTTTCAAAGAAGATATGGGCTGCTTTATTATGTGTTTCACTTTGCAACACTGTTCTTTGCTTTATCATACAGTTCAAAGCACAGAGGGTAACTTCAGAATCACATGTAGCTGTTATTTTTTCACTTGAAGGGTTGTTTGGTTATATGGTAGCAGTTCTATGCGGCCAGGATCCATTTTATCTGCAGGGAGCCATCGGCGGTGTTTTGATAATTGCCGGCATGCTGGTTACTGAGGCAGAGAATTTTATAAAAACTTAAGTATAAGATTCAGCTTGATTATTAAAGACTTATGATGAAATAACTATTGCCCGATAAGACAGAAATAAATGCAAATATCGTGGAAACCGAGGCAAAAGCGCCGGCTTTCGCGATACTTGCACTGAAGCCTGTATATGATGATATAGGTTCCTACATGTAGTATTGCGGTCCTGTGTAGCGTGCCGGATTTAGCGCAGACTCCACGTGCTTAATCATTGTGATGAAGTCGAATACCGGCAGTCCGGTATGTTCGTGTACGGCAGCTGCAAACGGCGGCAGGTCACTGCATTCGAGCTCGATTGCCGCTACTTCTGGGTTTTCCTTCAGCATTCTGTCGCATACTTCAATTATCTCTTTCTCTATAACATCCGTATCCATGGTTCCTTTTTCTTCCAGTACAGATGAACGGAATTCATATTTGCCTTCCATCCCGTACAGAACCACAGGCATTTCAGGGGTAATTCCGACATTGCGCAGGTGCTGTTCTGTCATTGCGGAAGCGTTTGCAGATATTATGCCTACTTTTTTCCCCTTTTTCAGTGTCCTTGTTATAAATGGAACCTGCATCATGCTTGACATGAAGACCGGGATGTCGACAGCATCAGCCACTTCCTGCTGGAAAAGGGCCATAAAGCCGCAGGCACCTGTTATAGCACGTACACCTTCTGATTCAAGTTTACGGGCTCCCTCTATGAATGGCTCAAGCAGGGATGGATCACGCTGATTAAGAAGCCTTTCTATCGAGGCTCCGCGTACTTCATGATATCGTACCGGAAAAGGATATGTTGTTGCGTTGCCTACATTGCCAGGCACGCAGGGGTAGGCTGCGTCCAGTATAAGTATACCTATTGGTTCTCCGTCCCAGGAACGCGTTTTGCTTTTTATTCTGTAAAGCGGCATACAATAATCCCCCCAAAGATTAATGAATTATGATGTAGAAAATAACAGTATATCTGCTATATTGTCAAGGCTTGTAAAAAATTATTAAATTATAAAAATTAATTTATGCTTCTGTAAATGCTAAAAAATAATAATCGTTTTAAAATACAAAGGCGGATGTTAAAATATAAAAACTTAAGGGGTGAATCCAATGTATAAAATTAAATCTCTGATTTTGATGATGTTTTGTGTATTATGCTTTGCTTCGGCAGGATATGCGATGGAAACAGGCACAAAAGTCCCTGCATTTACCCTTGAAGGCATTGACGGGAAGAAAGTTTCACTGGCTGATTATAAAGGCAAAAAGGTGATACTTAACTTCTGGGCGACATGGTGTCCTCCCTGCAGGGGTGAAATGCCTGAGTTTGATGATATGGACAAGGAACTGAAAAAAACTAAAGAAGCCGTATTACTGGCAGTAAATATGACAGACGGCGAACGCGATACTAAAGCCAAAGTTATAAAATTTTTAAAGGAAAACGGTTATGGAATGAAAGTTCTTCTCGATACGAAGGGATATGTCGCTGATATATTTTCTGTACAGTGGATCCCTTCTACAATGATAATTGATTCAGGCGGCGTGCTGCGCGGTCAGATTTTAGGGCCTGCAACAAAGGATGCTGTTATGAAAATAGTCAGAGGGATCAAATAAAGATGCATGGAGACATGCTGCTGCTTTTTCTTGAGGGGTTTTTGGCTTTTATATCCCCGTGCATGCTTCCGATGCTGCCTGTTTATATGATGTACCTTGCAGCTGAAACTGAGAATGGCCGCAGAGCCAGCATAATAAATACCATGGGTTTTGTTTGCGGATTCACATTGATTTTCATGGCCCTAGGAGCTACGGCTACCGCAATAGGTTCGCTGCTCAGCGGGTACAGGATGCTGCTTCAAAGATTTAGCGGAATCGTAATATTCCTTTTTGGAGTACATTTTTTAGGTATCTTCAGGATAGGGATGCTCGATAAAGAAAAAAAATTCAATTTCCTTATGTCAGGCAAAAAAAGTTTCTGCGATGCCGTGCTTTTTGGTGCCGCATTTTCCGCAGGCTGGACTCCATGTTTAGGTCCTTTCCTTGGCTCAGCACTTATGCTGGCAGGGAACAGAGCAACGATGGCGGAAGGAATCTTCGACCTTTTCGTTTTTTCAATGGGTATAGGAATTCCATATGTACTTGCGGCAGTTTTTTTTACAAGTATCAAAGGGGTTTTTCAGTGGCTTAAGAAGCACGGCCGGCAGATAAAGATAGTTTCAGGCGCAGTCCTTGCAGTATCAGGCCTGCTTATGATGTTTGATTTGTTCGGTCTTTGGTCCGGGCTGTTTTGGTAAAAACTTACGGACGGTATCACATCTGTACTTCCCGCGTATTGAATTTATATAAAGCTCTGACATAATTACGCAAGGTGATAAATTTAGTACTGACCATAAATCTTTGCGGGGCTTTTTCTGCTGAAACAGCAGAGGCAAATTTTCGTATATTTGCCTGCGTCAGGTCCTGACTTTACTTATTTCTGTGCCGATTGGGTATCGCCAATGATCTGATGTCCAAAAAACATACAATGCTTTTATCCGTCCAATATACTGGATGTTTCTGCCTGCGGCAAACCTTGCGCCGCTTATTTGGATTATGCCTGAGTCTTTATTCGAGGGCCATTTCCACAGCAGCTTCGGCATGCAGTGTCGTCGTGTCGAACAAAGGCACTTTTGTATATTCCTGTTTGACTAAAAGGGGTATCTCTGTGCAGCCAAGGATGACTCCCTCTGCACCTCTGCTGTTCATTTTTTCAATTATTTGTACAAAACGTTTTGCCGAATCAGGGTTGAATATGCTGAAATCAAGCTCATCATAGATTACATGATGAATGAAGGCTATATCCTCTTCATCAGGGATAAGGATTTCAATCCCGTAGTCTTTCTCCATCTTATCCTTGTAGAAATCCTCCGTTAGCGTAAACTTTGTGCCCATAAGTCCGACGGTCCGGAAACCTCTTTCAAGGATGGCTCTTGCCGTTACATCCGCAATGTGCAAAATAGGTTTTGATACCCGGTCCTTTACTGCATCAACAGTCTTATGCATAGTATTGGAACAAATAATCGTAAAGTCTGCTCCTGCCGCTTCGACTTTTTTTATTGCATCAGTTATTATATTGCTGAGTTCTTCCCAGTTTCCCTCTTCGCGCAGTATAAGCACAGGGTCCAAATCCACCGAGTACATTACGCACTTGCATGAATGCTGACCGCCGAGTCTCTTGTTTACCAGTTCGTTTATGATCCTGTATACTTCCGCAGAGGACTGCCAGGCCAGCCCTCCTATTATGCCTATCGTTTTCATTCAAAATACCTCCTTTTCAGTATACTCCGGATGATTGTTCCGCCTTTGCCCGTGTATCAGGCTGTAGTATGAAGCAAAAGCTGGCATCCGGTAATGCTGAATGTGCCTTTGTTTTTAAAAATTACTCCGGTCCGCCGTAAGGTGCATCTGCCATAAACAAGCGAACATTTACGCATGTTTCATTATCATGCTTGCTGCTCAGATATTTGAGCACTGCACCCATATCCCATTCCATACACGGATGCAGTTTTTAAATATACGGTTACTTTTTGTTGATGTGCAGTTCTGGTTTTTCATAATGGCAGACAGCTGTTTCGTAACTGCCGGTAAATGTGCCACTATTCCCAAAGCTATGAGGGTCTTTATCCCTTGCAGTCCCCCGAGGCCTTGGAGCAGCCTCTTCCTAAAATTATCAGGCTCATACCGCTGAAAGTAAGATCGATGCCGAGTATGATCCCTATTACTGATGCGCCGGTGAAGAAATTTTCCCACATCATTACGGCCAAGATTATGCCCAGTATGCCTGAAATAAGGACCCAAACGGATCCGCTTATGCCACGGATACGGAAATATTCAATAACCTTGGTTATCCCGTCAGCCATAAAGTAAGCCGAAAGAAGGATACTGATAGTCATAATACCTGCGAGCGGATGGAGTAAAAATATTGCTCCGGCCGCAAACGAGATTATGGCCATAAATATTGAATGCCATGGTTTTTCTCCGTCGCCGAATGCTTTGAACGCATTTATTGCCTGGCATATGCCTATGGCAAGAAGCAATCCGCCCAAAAGGGTTTCTATTGCAAAAGATGCCATAAGTGGCATTGAAAGAGAAAGAAAACCAAGCAGAAGCATAATCCCGCCTACCGCATAAAACCTTTTTTTGCTTTTGATCAAATTTTCTTTCGAAAAATTCCCTGTAAAAAGCATTATTCCAGCCCTCCGATATAAAGATTTATTTGTTTTTGTGTCTGTCTCTGAATTTTTTTAACTTTGCCGTTATCCAGGGGAATATTGCGGCAACTGCCGCAAAAGGCAGTAATAATATTCAGGGCGGACAAAATCCCGGTCTTTTTTTTGATTTAAATGTCATACTGTCTATCAGCTCCAATCAAAATTATCATCTGCCGGAATTTGTTGTTAATCATGTTTTATATAACTACCATCCGGATATATCCTTGGAAGCTCCTCACCTTTAAGCACTCTCAGCGCGCCCATTGAAAGGGCTTCAAGTTCGTTTTCCCCGGGGACCTGTTCTATCGGTCCTAGAAATTTTATTTTTTTGATCAGCATCTGCATCAGACGCTCCGAGTAAGCCATTCCGCCTGTTATTATTATTGCATCAATATCACCGTCAAGCACGGTGCAGAACTCGCCTATCCCTTTTGCTATCTGATATACGAAAGCTTCCAGTACGGTCCTGGCTTTTGGGTCCTCTTCGGCCATCTTGAATATTTCACGCAGGTCCCTTGTCCCGAGATATGCCAGAAAACCCCATCCTGACAAAAGCTTTTTCTTTATTTCCGTTTCAGTGTAACGGCCGCTGAAGCACAAATCAACAACTGCATCAACAGGAAGCCCTCCTGCCCTTTCTGCCGAAAAAGGCCCGTCGGCCTTTGCGCCGATTACGTCTATTATACGTCCGTTACAGTGTACCCCGAGAGTGACGCCTGTGCCAAGATGGGCTACTACAAAACGGCATTCCTCATATTTTTTGCCTATTTTTGCAGCTATTCTGCGCGCCACGGCTTTTTGGTTAAGCGCATGGACCAGGCTGCCCCGCTCTATTTCCGGAGCGCCTGATATTTTTGCTACATCTGAGAGCTCACATACTGATACAGGATCGACTATATATGCAGGACATTCCGACATACAGGCAAATTTATATGCAAGGAATGCCCCCAGCCCGGAGGCGTGGTCACCGCGAGGAGCTCTTTTCAGATAATCCATCATATTTTGCGCAACTAAATAGGTTCCGCTGGGTACAGGTTCAAGCATCCCTCCGCGTCCTACGGCAGCATCGAATCGGTCAAGAGGAATATTTTCTTCCACCAGTGACTCGCATATGGTTTCAAAACGGCTTGGAAGCTGGTCCAACACACATGAAAAAGATAAACTCTCTTTTTCTGTGAAAGGGATATTTTTTTTAAAAATCAGATTTTCATCATGAAAGCATGCTATTTTTGTAGATGTCGATCCTGGATTTATTGCCAGTATGCTGAACATGAGCTATTTCATCCCCTTAGAAATAATGCAGCTGAGTGCCATGCTGATGAATTTTGTTTCAGCGCTGTCAGATCTTGAAACCAGAATTATCGGCAGCATCGCTCCCAGGACAAGTCCAGCTATCTGTGCATGGCAATAGTGCACAAGTGTTTTGCAGTGTACGTTGCCGCACTCTATGTTAGGCACCAGAGTAAGGTCGACCTTGCCTGCAATTTCGCTTTTTATGCCCTTGTACTCGGCTGCTTTTTTTGATGCAACAACATCAATAGCCATCGGGCCTTCGACAGTGCAGGTGCACGGCAGGTCGTCGAAAGCTCCCTCCCTCCATGCCTTTACAAGTGCAGCTGCATCTGTTGTAGCCGGAACATTAGGATCGACCTTTTCATTTGCGGCAAGGCATGCGACATTTATGTGCTCATAGCCGAGAGCATGTATAGCCTCAAGAGCGTTGCGAAGGATCTGTTTTTTCTGTTCATAATTGGGCGCCACGTTAAAACCGCTGTCGGTGCAGAAGGAAAGATGGTTCTCCCCAGGTATCTCCATTACTGCAAGATGGCTCAGAAGCCGCCCGGTGCGGAGGCCGTTTTCTTTATCCAGCACAGCATGGAGGAAATCGGAAGTGTTTATCAGTCCTTTGAGAAGCGCATCCCCCTTTTTTTCTCTCGCGCAGATAATTGATTTCACCGCAGCTTCTACAGGGGTATCCGCATGGATCACGTCCACATTTTCGCAGATTTCCAATTCCTTTACTACGGGAAGTATTTTTGTTTCATCGCCTACAAGTATGGCATGTCCCAGTCCGCGGCGTATTGCCAGATGAACTGCCTCTATGCTTTCCTGATCGGCGGCCGCTACGATCATCCTGCTTCCCGCGAGGCAAATGCTGCTGTTCATGATCTCTATGAAGCGTTTATACATCGGTTATCTCTCCTCCCGGTTATATATTTTTGAAAACATACTGAAGCCCGAGTCATAAAATTTTTAACAGAGAGTTGTGGATTTTTTTATTTTACCGCCTCCTGTTTTATTTCGGGTTTTATTTGCAAATATTAAAGCCGTACACTTATTAAAGAGATGTCCATGCAGACAGAGGATTGGGTCAGCGACAGTCGGGCATATTAAAAGTACCTGAATGAGATTCAATATATTTTACGGATATCGGCAAAAGATCACATATCTTCATACTAACCGTAAATTTTGTAATTATTTGAGCAAGGAATATTACTTTACAATAAGCCTGCGTTGGGGTATCCTTACTTCCCCGGCACTTGCTTTATTTATGCATCCGACAGGTTTATTATGGCCTGCTGATTTCCCCTGCAGCATAAGACATATGCTATGATTCAGTATATTGCAAAATAAATTTTGCTACAATAGAGCAAATACTTAACATTTTTTATCAGTACGGCAGGCTGTTGCATTTGCAGTCACAAAGGATGCCAGTACACTAAAAAACAATGGTGGAACGTTATGAATCTTTTTAAAAAAATCAAAAGACTGACTGTACTGAAAGGCAAGGCCGATCTGGGCAGTGCTCCGGTCCTTAAAACATTGATAAAGCTATCGGTGCCTTCAATAGCCATGGTTTTATTCCATACACTTTTCAACCTTGTGGATACTGTTTTTATATCATGGCTCGGAGAGGCTTATATGGTGGCTATTTCCTATACATTCCCTGTTCAGATCGGTGTTTTTGCAATACTTGAGGGTGTAGGCAACGGAATGACAGCATTGTGCGGCCGCAGGCTTGGTGAAGGCAACCTGCACGAAGCGCGGCGGACTGCTTCAGCCGGGATCAGTTTTGCATATATTTTGTGCGCGATATGGGTACCGTTCCTCTTTCCGGCGACATCCAACATATTTTTCACTGCCCTTGGCGCCTCCGATCCGGAAACCCTTCATCAGGCGTGGCTTTATAATATGTGGGTCCCGCCGACATTTATTCTTATAAGTTTTTCATACATTGCAAACTCGGTTTTCAGATGTCAGGGAAATACAATGGTTCCTCTGTATTATTTCCTTATTGCAAACGGAACGAATTTTGTGCTTGATCCTGTATTCATCTTTGTGTTCGGGTGGGGAATGACAGGTGCGGCAGCCGCAACATTTGTGGGCAGGCTGGCAGGAACTTTCTTCCTTATAAAAAAATTGAATTCCGACAGCGAAATTCCGGTTCCTTTCAAACCTTGCATCAGATCTGATATGGTCAGCCTATGGGGTAAGATAACAACGATAGGATTGCCTGTGACACTATCTACAGGAAGCGTTGCGCTTGGCATGGGGAGCGTCAACAGGATACTGTCCGTGACATTTGGCCCTCAGGCTGTAGCTGCATGGATGGTTGGACTGCGTGTGGAAGATATCGCATTCAATACTTTAATGGGGATAAATGATGCTCTTGTGCCATTTCTGGCATTCAATTACGGGAAGCGGGATCAGATGCGAATGAAACTGGGCATACGCTCGGCTTTTATTATAAGTGCGGTAATAACAGGGACATTAGGATTGCTGTTATGCCTGTTCCCGTATCCTGCAATATCTCTTTTCCGTCCGCCGGCTGAAATTGCGAGTGTGGCGGCCAGTGCTCTCCGCATAACTATACTGGGATACCCTATGGTCATATACAGTGTAATTTACAATGCGCTGTTTATAGCTACCGGCTATTCCACATACGGACTTGTAATACAGGTCAGCCGTTCTATGCTGCTTAGGATCCCTGCGGCACAGATACTTTCAAAATTCGTGTCTTTGGATAATATCTGGTGGTTCCAGCCGATATCGTTTGCAGGAGCAGCGGCTCTCACAGCGGTATTTTCCTGTAAGCTTCTTGACAGGATAAAAGACGATTTTAAAAAAGATATATTAAAGCGGGACGGCGTTTAATTGAATTCGATGTCCGGCGGCTGTATTTATTCCGCAGATGTTTGCCGTATATACGCGAACCATAAAGTGACCTTATATATGGCAGGCTTTCATTAAAACCTCCGCTGCTTGACTTTCTCGCATTTCGTGATATAAACATTCAGGAAGGCTGAGACAGCTTCCCCTTGTACAGATGAGAATTTAGAATATAGATGAGAATATGGTTTAGAATAGACGAGGCAATATAATTAATACTCTTGCAATTCAAGAGCCCTGTCATTTCTATGGCAGGGCTCTTTTAGACTAAATCAAGGAGGAGTTCTGATGACGGACAAGGTCTGCATGGGTAACGAAGCGATAGCGCTCGGTGCCGCAAGTGCCGGAGTAAAAATCGTTTCAGGCTATCCTGGAACGCCTTCAACTGAGATTATTGAAACATTTATACGTGAAAAAAAACCTGGTATCAGCGTACAGTGGTCGACAAATGAAAAAGTGGCTCTTGAAGTCGCGGCAGGGGCTGCCTATGCCGGGGCACGCTCAATGGTAACAATGAAGCAGGTCGGGCTTAATGTTGCATCCGACCCTCTGATGAGCCTGGCTTATATTGGGGTGCGCGGCGGAATGATCGTTGTAGTAGCTGATGACCCGGGCCCATGGTCATCACAGACGGAGCAGGATACACGTAATTTTGCAAAGCATGCGAACCTGCCGGTATTCGATCCGTCATCGCCTGAAGAAGCCTATGAAATGACGGGTGCTGCGTTCGATATATCGGAAGAGTTCGGCTTACCAGTATTTCTGCGTCCGACAACCAGGGTATGTCATGCAAGCGCTACAGTTGCTGTTAAAGATGTTTTGCCGCCCGGCCCGGAACCGGTATTTGAAAAAAGTCCTGAATGGTGTATATTCCCAGCTCTTTCATACAGAAAACATGGAGAAATCGAGGTCAAGCAGAAAACTCTTTCTGAAAGGTTTGACTCAATCCGGTTTAACAGGATTGAGTCTGGCGGCAGGATGGGAATAGCTGCATCAGGTGTTTCTTATCTCTATATAAAAGAAATTATTCGTGAATTCAGCCTGGATGTTACTCTATATAAAGTCGGGACCCCATATCCCCTCCCTCAGAAAATGACGGAAGAATTTTTATCAGGGGTGGATTCTGTCCTGGTGATCGAGGAGCTTGATCCAGTGGTTGAAGAGCAGCTGCTCATAATATCATCCGGCAGGAAACCGGTCTTAGGTAAGCGCACCGGGCATATGCCATGGAACGGCGAATACAGCTATGAGCTTGTAAAAAAAGCTGTATTTGCTTATCTTGGCCTGACTGAAGTAAAGGAGGAAATTCCAGAGCTTCCTCAGCTTCCGTTGCGTCCGCCGGTACTTTGTGCCGGCTGTCCTCACAGGGCATCATTCTATGCTGCAAAGATAGCTGCCGGAGGATTCAAAAAAACTATATGCTGCGGTGACATAGGCTGTTATACACTTGGCAATGCCGCACCGCTGAACATGGTGGATACATGCCTGTGCATGGGAGCCGGAATAACGGTGGCCCAGGGGCTGGCACTTGCAGAACCCGGAGTGAAATGCATGGCATTCATAGGAGATTCGACTTTTTTCCATACTGGTATACCTGGAGTGATAAACGCTGTATATCAGGGCACGGATATCACTATAGTAGTCCTGGATAACAGCACGACTGCCATGACCGGGAATCAGCCGCATCCGGGAACCGGCATGACTGCCATGGGTAAGCCGTCAAAGGCTCTTGACATAGAGCAGATACTTCGTGCATGCGGTGTCGAGCATATTGCAGCAGTTAATCCGTTTGACCACGATAAGGCCGTTGATGTATTCAGAAAAGCAGTCGAATTCAATGGACCTTCGGCTGTTATAGCGAAGGCTCCATGCATTGTACAGATCAAAATTCCGGAGACGGTGCATAAGGTCAACGATTCCTGCATAGGATGCCTGAAATGCATAAAACAGCTTGGCTGTCCGGCAATGACTCCTGCCCAGGACGGGAAAGTCGTTATCAATGAGGCACTGTGCACAGATTGTTCCCTTTGCTCAAATGTTTGCCCTGTAGGGGCAATTAAAAGGGGGGAGCGCAATGCTTAGCAGCATAGTCATTGCCGGGGTAGGCGGCCAGGGCACGTTGCTCGCCTCAAAAATAATGTCGGAAGCGGCGCAAAAGAACGGGCTGTTTGTGCGTACATCTGAAACAATAGGCATGGCCCAGCGCGGCGGGTCTGTAGTAAGTCATTTGCGTATAGGGGCGGAAGATGTTTCTTCTGTCATCCCTCTGCGCCACGCAGACATCCTCCTAGGTTTTGAGCTTGCGGAAGCTGTCCGCCAGATACCAAGAATCTCCTCCTGTGCCAGAGGTGTCATCAACACAGACTGTGTCGTCCCTACAAATGTAGCTTTGAAACAGGGGGTATACCTCAGGGATAAATATGAAGCACTGCTCAGAAAAGTGCTTGTGGACAGCGTTTTTATCAGCGGAACCCCGCTTGCGCTTGAAGCCGGTGATGCCAGATCCCTGAACATGGTCCTTCTTGGAGCCGGTGTCGGAGCAGGGATACTTCCATTTGGAAAGGACGAAATGCTGGGTGTTATGAGAGAATTCATGAAACCGAAGATACTTGGTATCAATATGCGTGCCTTTGAGTTGGGCTTTATCGCAGGGGAACCGATAAAAAAATAATATATCCCATTGCTGCCGATGCATTTAGTTATCAAACAGAATACTACAGAAGAGCGGAGTTGAGCCGTATGAATGAGCTTTCAATAATAAGCCAGTGCTTTGCACAGGTGAGAAGAGCGGCAAAGGGAAGCCAGATGTACATTAAGAAATTTGCAGGTCTCCCCGTCGATAAGATGATGACAAAGGAGCAGTTTGAAACGCTGCCTTTTACAACGAAACAGGATCTTCGCGACGCATATCCTATGGGCATGCAGTGTGTTCCGGACGACCAGGTTGTCAGGGTCCATTCTTCTTCAGGAACGACAGGCACGCCTGTGATACTTCCCTACAGCCGTCAGGATCTCGAAGACTGGGCAGTGATGATGGAGCGATGCTATCAGTTTGCAGGACTTACCCGTGAGGACCGTGTACAGGTTACGCCAGGGTTTGGTCTGTGGACAGCGGGACTTGGCTTCCAGGCCGGAGCTGAACGGCTTGGGGCTATGGTAATACCGACAGGCAGCGGGAACACAGACAGGCAGCTCCAGCTTATGAGGGACCTTCAGACAAGCGTACTTATAGGTACATCCTCATACGGCCTTTTGATCGCGGAGGAAGTAGACCGCCGCGGCATGCGCGATCAGATAAACCTGAAAAAGGGGATTTTCGGTTCGGAGCGCTGGGGAGACAAGGTTCGTGACCGTATATACGGGACCCTAGGCATAGAATTTTTTGATATATACGGACTGACTGAGATTTATGGTCCCGGCATAGCTATAGATTGCAGTGAACACAGCGGGATGCACTATTTCAATGACTTTATATACTGCGAGATAATAGACCCTGAAACAGGAAAAGTGCTTCCTGACGGGGAACAGGGGGAAATAGTTATTACAACTTTCCGCAAGGAAGCGGCTCCTCTTATCCGTTACCGCACAAGAGATGTTTCAAGGATAATACCTGGATACTGCAAGTGCGGATCGTCGTTCCCCAGGCTTGACAGGATAATGGGCAGAAGCGATGATATGATAAAGGTAAAAGGAACGAACATTTATCCTGCGCAGGTTGAAGAAATACTTCGCGGGATAGAAGGGTTTTCGAGCGAATATCGCATAATCCTTGAGAACGAGGATCTTCGTGACCGGATGGTAATCCAGGCGGAGGCCGAAAACGGGGCTGATTGCGAATTACTGTCAAAAGAACTTGAGAGGGCATGCAAATCCGGATTGGGAATTCGTATCGTGCCTGAAATAATGGGACTCGGGGAACTTCCGAGAAGTGAAAAGAAAACCATGCGAGTCATTGATAAACGTGACTGAACCATATTAATAAACAGGCAGACAGGACAGGCACTCCATTTAAGAATGGAGTGCCTGTCCTGTCTGCCTGTTGCAGGTTTTTTGCATCAAAGTATATTATGCGCCGTCAATCCCCTGATTGGAAAGCTCATCAGCGCGTTTGTTTTTATCCCTGGGTATCCATTCCAAAGAAACATCAATGCCGTCCATTAATTCCCATGCCTCTTTTGCAAGTATGCGCAGGTGGGGCAGATTGATTTTCCATTGCCTGGAGACCTGGCTGACAACAAGTTTACTGTCGCCGTATATGTTTAATTTTTTTATGTTACGCTCCCTCGCGGCTTTTAGGAGAAGTATAAGTGCATTGTATTCAGCTTCGTTATTGGTTTTTTTCCCTAGAAAACAGGCTGTTTCCCAGATGATATCTCCTGAGTCATTGACAATCAGTGCTCCTGCGCCTGCCAAACCTGGGTTGCCGCGAGAAGCCCCGTCAAAATATCCGTTCATTAAAAAATCCCTCTTCCGGAGTTATTAAGATGCGCTATACTCTACCATATAAAGGATGGGAGTGACAGGGATGAAATCTGTAAAAAAGACAAATGCAGTAAGGATAGCGGAAGGGGCAAAAATCCCTTTCGAACTTCTGGAGTACGAAATTGACGAGCAGGCGCTTTCAGCAGAAGACGCTGCTGCCAAGACAGGCATCGCCGAGGAGCGGACTTTCAAGACGCTTTGTGCAAGAGGAGATAAGACCGGAGTTATGCTTGTTTGTGTACCGGCCGGCCGGGAGCTTGATTTCAAGGCGTTGGCCTCTGCAAGCGGCAATAAAAGTGCCGAGCTTGTGCCGCTCAAGGAAGTGCAGCCTCTGACAGGATATGTGCGCGGAGGCTGTTCCCCGTTGGGAGCAAAAAAGAAGTATCCTGTATTTATCGATGAGACTGCATTGCTTTTTGATTTCATAACAGTAAACGCAGGACAGAGAGGGTTGCTTTTCAAACTCAGACCAGGCGACCTGATAAAGCTCACCGAAGCCAGTGTCGCAAATATGCTGCGCCCATGACAGGCAAACAGGCTGATCGTTGCCATAAATAGACTTGTAACAGAATAATTATTAGAGTTATATCTTTATTGGAACCCGATCGGCATTATGCATATAATGCGTGATAACGGGCCAATAAAAAGATAGTTTAAAAGGGTCTCTTTATTGAAAGATGCCACAAATCGCGTTTTAAGGCCGAAAGCCTCAGAGGCGAGGTAAATATTCTGGGACATTGCACCTGCCGCGATATCTGCCCATGAATCTATGCCAGGCCCTTTGCCGCGCGTAGCGAGAACAAAAACACACGGTGCACTGCCTATAAACTCCTCTCCTCCTGCGCGCGGGATAGGATTTTTGTTCCCAAGCTGCTTAAGCATGTTTTTATCCCAGTCGTAGATATACGAGCCGCTCTTGAGAAGGACGTAAACGGTGATATATGGTTCCCGCCCCATTGCCATAGGTACTGTCCATCCTTTTTCGGGTCTGTTTCTGCCTGTAGCGGCCCATAGAATTGTGGAAAGCTCCTTAAGCGAAAGCTCTTTATTTGCAAATGATGTCCGGGCAGCTGAAGATCGTTTAGATATTGCACTCAGAATATCCGGTCCTCCGTCTTTCAGTGGGGTCGGAAGCATTATATCGTTTGCGGATGAGTATGAGACGATATAAAAGGGCAGAATCAAATTTATTATTATAAATACAGCAAGCCTGATCTTTCTCATCTTGCTACCACGCTCTGTCATATATCGATTTTACCGCACAGACATCAAGAGGACGAGGGTTGTTTGAAATAAGGCGGGTTTCTTTCATGGCTGCCTCAGCCATCTCTGCGGAAGCTTCCTTCGGTATTCCTAAGTCGCGTAGGCGTGTTTTGACCCCGGTTTTTGCAGCGAGCTCGGCCATTGCATTCAAAGCTGAATCTGCGGCATCTACTGCTGACATGCCTGACTTGTATACCCCCATAGCTTCTGCTACCGGGATAAATTTTTCCTCGCATCCCTCAAGGTTATACTCCATTACCCAGCGGAGGAGTACGGTGTTCGCCTCTCCGTGCGGGATGTGGTACTGTCCTCCAAGCGGGTATGCCATTGCATGCACGCCTGCAGTTCCTGCCATTGAAAACGCCATTCCTGCCAGCATGCTGCCATACGCCTGTCTTTCCCTTGCCTCAAGGTTGCTTCCGTCATTTACACAAATCTCTAAATTTGCAGAGATATTTTTGATCGATGTAAGAGCAAGATCCTGTGCAAAATCATTCGTTCCCAGCGACAGGTATGATTCCACGCCGTGTATAAGGGCATCCATTCCGGCTGCGGCCGTTATATCAGGCGGCAGCTGAAGCGTGACGGCGGGATCCACGAGTGCGACGTCAGCTACGAGATGTCCGCTTGATACCCCTTTTTTCATTCGGTCGTTTTCAAACGAGAACACTGCGACAGAAGATACTTCAGATCCGCTTCCTGCCGTGGTTGGGATCATTATTGTAGGAAGTCCGCGGGCAGGGATTTTGTTGGTTCCAACTGTTTCCGAAACATTAAGCTGCGGATGTTTCGCCAGAATTGCGGCCATTTTTGCAAAATCCATGGAGCTCCCGCCGCCAAGTGCTATAAGACAGTCGTACTCGCCGTTTAAAATGAAGTCGACGGCCTGCCAAAGCAGTTCAACTGGAGGTTCAGGTTTAACGTTATCCCAGTGTCCTGGTTTCATTCCGGAATCTGCGGCGTTGTCCATGAGGGAAGTCAGCCTTGTGCTTTTTCCCATACTTTTACCAGTCAGGAAAAGAGGCCGTTTAGAACCAAGTCCTGCTGCTTTTTCAACGGCTAATGCAGAACATCCCGATCCAAATACAACTTCTCTGGGCATCCTGAAACTGAAAGGTTTAGCTGTTCCTATGTAGGGGCTCTCTATCTTCATTTTATAAAAACTCCTCTTTTTTTATATTGCCCATGGCCATGCCTGGGAGAAACCAAAGTATTGAAATATTATTTGTCCGATGAATATTGTAAGCATAACTCCGGCAGAAAGAAATGGTCCTAACGGTACAGAATCCTTACGGGATATTTTTTTCAGGGCCAGAAGCGGGATAACTATTACGCCTCCAGCCATGAAGCCTATATACAGGCTTAGTATCGTCATCTTCCAGCCAAGTATAGCGCCTGTCCCAAGCATCAGCATGGCGTCCCCCATGCCCATTCCTCCGCGGCTTATTACAACTATCGCGTATATGAAAGCAAAGCCTAAAACCGCACCCGCCGCGCCGTCGATAAGGGCCGGCATCCCTCCCCACAGGCGCATGATAAAGCCTGCCGCTGCCATTGATATTGCCCATGAATCATATATGTACCCTGATTCCAGGTCCGTAAGCGTGTGGAAGAGCAGAAAAAACAGAGCTGCAAACGAAAAGTACAGTGCAGGAGTGTTTCCGCAGTGCCATACAAGCAAAGCTCCTACGATGCCTGTCCCGGCTTCTGTAAGAAAGTGGCGCGGGTGAATGATGTTTCTGCATGTACGGCAGCGTCCCTGCAGTACGATGTATGAAATAACCGGGATAAGGTCTGGTGCCGTAAGGGTCCTGCCGCAGTGATCGCATACTGAGCGTTCTGATCCCCACCATTTTTTTTCAGCTACCGAGCGCATTGCCGCGGCATTTATAAACGAACCTATTACGGCTCCAGCACAGAATCCAAGAAATATATATATCCCGTTAATATTGATCATATCGACACCCCGCAGTTTTGACGTTAGAATTAAGACATTAATAATTTTACACTCTTGTCATATAAAGGAGAGAGTCTGCTTGCCTATAGTATTGGTAAATATAAAAGAGGGACGTACCGTCGACCAGAAGCGCCGGATGGCTGCGGAAATGACGAAAGTACTGTCAGAAACAATGGAAGTTCCGCAATCATCAGTCCGTATAATAATAAATGAAATGGCAAACGACAATTTTGCAATAGGCGGGACACTTGTCTGTGACAACCCTGCAGCACAGGTTAACAAAAATTAGGATATCTGTTCCCTGAAACGTCTATGCTGCCATAGCCACTGTCCGGGGGCGCGGCGTATCATTTTTTCAAGTTCTTTATTCGCAAGAACGGTAAGCTCATGTACGGAGGTCTTGCGGTCCCTTCCTCTTTCCCATTTTATAGGCTGTCCGATAATTATTTTAAAGCGAAAAGGCGCCAGCCTGATGCTCTGCAGAGGAATTACCGGAGCTCCTGTTAGCCACGCAAATACTGCTGCCCCCTGGACCGTGCTGGTCATTTGGCCGAAGAACGGGACGTTTATCCCTTCATAGCCGCCGTGCTGGTCTGAAAGCAATCCAAGCATTTCGTTTCTCTTAAGGATGTTTACAGCGCGAATCATAGATTCTTCCTTGCCAAGGATGCGGAGGCCGGAGGTCTGCCTCAGCGTATTAATAAGCTCTTTCTGAAACGGGCTGTCGGAATGCCTTACTACGCCGAAAGCGTTATAGACTCTGCCTATCCAGGCTGCAGCATGCTCCCAGTTTCCTACATGGGCCGATAATACTATTATGCCCTTTCCACTGCCGAAAGCCTCTTCAATATGTTCCTGTCCCTCTATTTCAACGACCCATTTTTCTATAGCAGAGGGGTCTTTCTGCCATGCAAGCATCTCTATTCCGGTCCATACCATGTTTTCATAGGATTTGTAAAGAATATGTCTTTGTTCAGAGGGTGTTTTTTCAGGAAATGCAAGTTTTATGTTTTTTTTTGCAACGGTTCTGCGCGGGCCTATAATTTTAAGAGGCAGCAGCAGAGCATTTGCCAGAAGGTTTGCTCTCCAGCCAGGCTTTATCGTCTTGGCAAAATTGATAAAAAATTTTATTTTCCAGTTCATCAGCAACCTCCTGATTAACCGGCCGACATCATGCAGGATTGGCGGATAACCGGCTCAATGATAACATAATATAAATTTTACTGATTGCGCTGCAATTCTGATGTGCAGAAAACAGGGCCCCCTTATTGTGCTGTATTGAGAGCCCTGCCTTTATGATAAGATAGGTAGACTTTTACTATGCCGACAGACGGACTAGCCGCGGAATTTTATCAGACGGAAATCCTTTTTTCCAACCCTGAGCTGGATATAGCCTCCGTCAAGAAGATCATCAGGAGATATCATTCTTCCTTCTTCTGTTATTTTTGCACCGTTCAGATATACTCCGCCCTCTTTTATTTTACGTTTTGCCTCTCCTTTGGATGCACACCCTCCGGATGCGACAAGAATGTCTGTTATTGGGCCTTCTGCACTCCCGTTTATTTCTGCGAACGGTATCTCTGCTGAAAGAGTATCAAGAAGTTCAGTGCCGGCTTCTTTTATATCAGTTTCGCCGAAAAGGAGGGCGCTTGCATCACGGACCCTTTTTGCCGCATTTTCCCCGTGGACTCTTACTGTGATGTCCCAGGCAAGTTTTTTCTGTGCAATGCGGAGATGAGGCTGTTTTTTATGCTCTTCCAATATTTGGGAAATCTCGTCAAGATCCATAAAAGTGAAGAGCTTGTAAAGCTTTTCCAAATCGCTGTCATCGACATTTATCCAGAACTGGTAGAACTTATATATGCTTGTCCTTTCAGGTGACAGGTATACGGCTCCGCTCTCTGATTTTCCGAATTTCTGCCCCTGAGCGTTGAGCAGGAGAGGAAATGTTATTCCGTAGCATTGACCGTTGGATTTTTTCCTTGCAAGGTCCATGCCGGCAATAATGTTGACCTGCTGGTCATTGCCGCCCATCTGCAGGGTGCATCCGTACTTGTTATACATGTGGTTGAAATCGAAGGCCTGGAGCAGTATGTATGAGAGTTCGGTATACGTTATCGATTTATCAGGATCGAGCACGCGGCTGCGGACATATTCCCTGTTTACAAGGAAACTTACGGTAAAGAATTTTCCTGTATCGCGTAAGAATTCTATGTAGTTCTCCTTTTTAAGCCAGTCATTATTGTTTACAAGTATGGCACTATTGGCCCCGCAGTCAAAATTCAGGAATTGCTTCAGTTGGTCGGCTATGCACCTTACGTTATATTCAATTTTTTCTTCGCTCAGCAAAGTCCTTTCAGAGCTTTTGCCTGACGGGTCCCCTATGCGTCCAGTTCCTCCGCCGGCTAATGCTATCGGCCTGTGGCCAAGGCGCTGCAGCCAGGAAAGTCCCATTATGGCTACGAGGTTTCCGACGTGAAGACTGTCCGCACTTGGATCGAAGCCGATATAACCTGTGACCATATTTTTAGTGAAATGTTCTTCAAGTTCCTCGTTATGGCTGCTCCATTCTACAAAACCGCGTTCCTTAAGTACTTTTAGCGCATTGGTGTACATTAGCCAGACCTCCAGATCAAGTTTCGATTTTTGCATTTGCGTGCATAAATCAGGAATACTATTTGTAAATTACATTAAAATTTAAAAACGATGCAGACTGTTGGTTCATATACATCGTGTCGTTCCGTATATACATAAAGTGTCAGTTTTTATCAGACTTATGTTTTTCGTCCTTATACCAGCTAATTCTGCCTGAGTCGGCTTTTTCCCATATTATCAGTACCTTGCCAAATCCGCGCAGCACATTGCCGAAGGAATCGGTTATCTGCTGGTCGAATGGAGAAAAGGCAGATTCAGGCTGGAAGAACTCCCCGTTTTTTGGGGCATCCGCAGTGCCATCGTCATAAGCATCCTCGTCATTCATGAAAGAGCTCATTTTTGTCATTTCGCTTAAAGATCTTCCAAGGCGTGGGAGATCTGCAAATATCCATCCTATGCATTTTTCATCATCATCAAGAAATTTACCAAGCTTGTTCTGTCCATTTAATGATTCTGGAGTTACAAGTCCGAGTACCGCTATATTATCCCTTCCGGCCCCTACCACTGAGAACGGGATATTCGCAGTACCTCCGAATTCGAAATTATCAAGCGGCTGAGGCTCTGCGCCAAAAAAGAGTTTGTTCCAGAAGGCTGCTACAAGTTCCTTCATTTCTTCTTTTTTGCCTGACAGTTCCACTATGAACCCGGGCAGCGTGAACCATAAGATTTTATTTTGCCCGCCGAGCGACAATATAGCCTTACCGGACATTATCTCGCGGATCCTATCGTCGCTCAGTCCCATGCTCTGTCCCATGCTTCCTATGGTACTGAGTGGGAAGGGCCATTTGTCAGGCGTACCTTCGAGGTCAGGGATATCAAGGCCGATGGACATAAGAAACGGTTCAGGGATTATGCAGTTTGATGTATTCCATGTCTTTGGTCTGAGCGAGCGCATAAATACACTGCCAAATTTTTTGTCAAGCCCGTCAATTACCCACTTGGCTTCGCCCTTTCTGCCGGAGGGATCATTGTTATCCAGTTTTTTCCATGCTACCTGCAGCTTGATTGGGGCTGGCTGCTTACTGTTTCCTGAAAGCATCCCGCCGTCGCAGATTTCTATATGTCCGGGCCAGGATCTTTCCTCTTTCCACTTTTTATTTCCAAGTCCGCGTTCTTCGCCGTCCTCTATTGCAAGCAGACGTTTAAACGGGGCATAGTCAGCTGCCATCAGTATACGCTTGGCCTCAGTCTTGAAATATAAGGGAGAACCTGCCTCATCGGTGAATAACACCCATGTATCTTTTTTATCGCCTTCCTCTATCCTTGGCGATTTGAGCTTAATCCGCCATGTATCAGGCAGTTCTCCTCTGCGGAGAGCGCGCATTTCAGAGCCGGAGAGTCTTATGGCAGCGTATACTTCTGTTGCGCCGTCGTCTTCTTCCGTGACAAGTACAGCGCAGTCCTTTGCTGATTCTGTTATAGAGAGCAGACAGTTCCTGGATGTGCCGCTGCGGAGCGGTGCGTATAATCCTTCTGTCAGTACTGCCGATACAGCTGCCGGGTAATTATTGTCATCCGTTTTGATCAGCACATAAGGATGCGAATCATAAGGTTCTGGCAACGCTGAAGACAAATCATCCCCGGCAGTCAACCAAATATATATAAACAGGCCAAACAGTATGACAACAGCAATACTTGCTACGCACAACATGAATTTGACCTTTTTAGTAGGCATTATGCTCTCTCCCCGTTCCTATAAGCCGCCAAGACGATACGCCGGCATCCGCCGGCAACCAGTGTATTATAGCCCATTACAGCCGCTTTTAAGACAGGTTGCAAGGTTTTTTTAATCTGATTTTTTGCCGTTTTTGCCGAGGAACGTTGCCGTCTCAAGCAAGGTTCTTGCAGAAATTAAAAGCGGCATTATTAAATTGGTATGATCTTTGTCCATTATATGGAGTTTCTGCAGATCATCCGCACGGGTTGTTATTGCTGTAAGTGTCTGTGAGATATCCTGTGCACAAATCTGTTTTGCCAGCTCAATTATCTGCGGTGATACCAGCGGCATTTCAACGGCACCTTCAGGGGCTGGCGCAAGCAGGTCTATCTCGTCCCCAAAAGCCGGGACCTGCGTGGAGAACCCCTTGTCCTTAAGGCCAAGCGCAAGGGCCTGAGACGATTTAGGTTCACCATGGACTACAACAAAGCGAGCCTTCTGTGGAAAATGCTCTGCCCACTCAAGCAGGTCCGCTCTGTCGGCATGGGCCGAAAAACCGTTGAGGGTATGGAGCTGCGCCCTTACAGCAATTTCTTCGCCTGCTATACGCACCTCTTTCGCCCCGTCCACCAGGCGCCGCCCAAGCGTACCGTAAGCCTGGTATCCAACAAACATTACATGGGTGTCCGGCTTAAAGAGATTGTGTTTAAGATGGTGGATTATCCTGCCGCCGGAACACATACCGCTTCCTGCAAGCACGATCCCGCTTTTCATATCGTTGATTGCCTTGGATTCCTCTGCCGTGCGTACAAATTGGAAATTTTCAGGCTCAAACGGGTCATCGCCGTTTAGAAGCATCTTTTTAAGATCACGTGACAGCAGATTGACATATTTTCTGTATATTTCAGTTGTTTTAACACCCATAGGTGAATCGAGATATATTTCCGGCATTTTTAATTTCGGAAATTTCTTCTGGAGCAGGTCAAATTCATACAGAACTCTCTGGGCACGGTCAATTACAAATGTAGGCACAAGTATTTTTCCGCTTGTTTTGAGGGCTTCCTCGACGGCATTCTGGAATTCCAGTCTGGTTTCTTCAAGCGACTTGTGGAGCCTGTCTCCGTATGTAGACTCTATCAGCACAAAATCGGCATCTTCAATCATCGTCGGCGGTTTTTCAATTACGCCGTCTTGGGGTCCCAGGTCGCCGGAGAAAACTACTTTAACAGTGTTCTGTCCGTTTTCGGATATCCAGCTTTCGATTATTGCACTTCCAAGGATATGTCCTGCTTCACGGAATCGAACTTTCAGCCCTTCCGAAATATCTATCAATTCATCATATGGAAGCGGCGCCAATAGTTTTATAGAATCCTCGACTTCTTTGTCGCCGTAAAGCGGTTCAACCTTAGGCAGACCCTTACGGGCATTTTTCCTTGTCCGCCATTCAGCTTCCTCCCGCATAAGATGCGAAGAATCCTTCCATAGGATTTCGACCAGCTCGCTGGTTGCAAATGTACAGTATATTTTCCCTTTGAACCCATTTTTTACAAGAAGAGGGATTCTGCCGCTGTGGTCAATATGTGCATGTGTAAGCAGCACCGCATCGATCTCAGCCGGATTGTATGGAAACTGTTCTCCTTCGTGCTTCTGCTCGTCCTGTCCCTGATGGAAACCGCAGTCAACCAGTGTTTTCCATGAATTTGTCTCAATCATATAATTTGATCCGGTAACTTCTCCCGCTGCGCCTAAAATTCGAAGTTTCAGAATTATCGCCCTGAGGGCTCCCACCTTTCATATATTAATTTTTTTTAATATGACGATCACATGTTTATTGTATATTCTCAAACGGCAGTTCACAACGTATTCCGGTGCCTTTTCCAGGCAAAGATGAAATGCTTAGTTTACCCCCTATTATCGACATTCTCTCTTTCATATTCGAAAGGCCTCTGTGTCCTGCCACACGCAAACTGGCTATATCTTCAGGGATCTGGAATCCCTTGCCGTCATCAACGATCTCGAGAACGGCTGCTTTACCAGTGTTTCTAAGTGTTATTTTTACATTTGACGCTTCCGCGTGCCTGGCTGCATTGTTTACAGCTTCCTGTGTTATGCGGAAAAATGCAAGCGTTATGTCCTCCGGCAGCTCCGGCAGTTCTTCCAGATCAAGGCTTATTTTTAAGCCGAGTCTTTCGCTCTGGTTTTCCGCAAGCTCAGTCAGTGCCTGAGCAAGACCTAGATCAAGCCACGGCGGTGTCAAATTATTGCATAATTCACGCATTTCCTTTACTCCTGCCATAGCGGCTTCTTCAGCTTCATCAAGTCGCTTCTGCCTTTCATCGGGAGAATCGATATCCAAAGACAGAAGTCTCAGCCTCTGGATAAGCGCTGTTACATCCTGAAGGGGCCCGTCGTGTATCTCACGCGATATCCTTGCATGCTCCTCTTCCTGGACTTTTACGAGATCGTTGACATAGCTTCTTGAAAGCCGGACTCTTTCGATTGCCGATTTAGCAAGTACAACGATCGCTTCCCTGAGTCTCTGGAGTTCCGTAACGGCCTCCGGCGCATTGATGAGAGGAACCTCCTCCCCCCATTTAAGCATAGAAACCTCTTCCTCAAGGTCCTTTAACGGCAATATTACTTTCTGCCACATTATGTAAACGGCAAATATCCCTAGCAGTCCAAGCATTCCAATCACGAACGGCCATACAGTGGCCAGCGGAACCATCGGACCGAGGAGCTTATCCCATGATACTGCTGCAAGAACGAAAAGATTCCTGTCAAGAATCGGGTACACAGCAATGCTGTAGTAACGTCCGTCAGGCCCTCTGATTTTTTGCGATGGAGCTATGGAGACAGGCTGGTCCCAAAGTATCGATAACAGAGAAATATCTGATGTCCCGTATATGAGGTTGCCTTCGCTGTCAAAAACCGCAAACATGCCCGGCACGCTTATGTCATCCACCATGAAACCGCCGAAACCGCTTATACGGGAACGGAACTGCTCAGGGCTGAGTGTCCCGTCAGTCCTAAGGTCCCATTTTGATGATTCAAGTCTTGCAGCAGCTCCGCGTGCGAGGTTTTGAACGTATGAATCTGCAAGTCCTTCCATCGTTTTTTCAAACTGACAAAACCCTACCCATGCAAGCAGAAATGCACCCAGGCTTGGCAGTAAAACAGCTATCGTCAGCTGGAGAAGGAGATTCTTCTTCAATCAAGCAGTTCCTCCAGAGTCACTATCCCGTACTTGAGGGATAACAGCATTGCCTCGGTTTTATTTTTTGCTCCAAGTTTGTCATATATTGATGCCAGATGTGTTTGGACAGTTCTTTCACTTATAAACAGCTGTGTCGCTATTTCTTTGCCTGAAAGCCCGCGCGCTGCAAGGAGCAGTACCTCCCGCTCCCTTACAGATACAGGTTCAGGAATAAAATCACCCTCTTCTTCTACGGCACTTGCAACTTCGCTGTCAAGGTAGAATCCGCCGCGTGCAACGATACGAATGGCTTTTGACAGAGTTTCAATGCTTGTTGTTTTTAAAACATATCCGCGGGCACCGGCGCGCAGAGATGCCATTACATACTGCTGTGCATCATATGTCGTAAGCATCAGCGAAGCAACCGGAAGTCCCGCTTCCTTTATTTTGCGCGCAAGTGCAACGCCATCTATGCCTGGCATCCTTATATCCAGAAGGGCGACCTGCGGTTTCAGCTGCTGTATGCCTTCCCATGCGGCCTCCCCATCCGCATATTCGCCTACGATGTTAAAATCAGGGTCTTTGGCGAGATAGCCTTTCATGCCTTCTCTGGTAAGCGGATGGTCGTCTGCAAGAATGATCGAAATGGACATGCCTATTCCTCCTTTATGATAAGAAAATACTAATCAGCCCTTATGCTCCAAGCCCTATTTCTTTTTCAACAGGTTTAAGCGATTCAATTGTTCTTCCTATCAGAATATCCAGAGGTTCGCACATAAGTTCGCATCCCTTTTCTATGACTTCACGGTTTACGCCTCTGGCAAAAGCCTTATCCTTCCATTTCTTTTTTACGGATTTTATTTCAAGGTCCATCAGTGATTTGCTTGGGCGAACCAATGCTACAGCCGTTATAAATCCTGTCAGCTCATCAACTGTGTAAAGGGTTTTTTCACAAAGCGTCTCCGGTTTGATGCCAGAATACTCCCATCCGTGTGCAAGCACTGCACGGACAAAATCGTCAGGATATCCTTTTTCCTTCAGCATTTCCCCGCCTTTTACGGGGTGTGTTTCCGTACTTGGGAACTCTTCCCAGTCGATATCATGCATAAGGCCTATCAGCCCCCAATAATCCTCGTCCTCGCCGTAATGCTTTGCGAATCCCCTCATTGCCGCTTCAACTGCAAATGCATGGCGGATATGCATTTCCTCCTTATTGTGTTCTTTCAGAAAATCAAGTGACTGTTCACGTGTAAGCATTATGGAGTGCCTCCTGTTTTATTTATAAAAATATAATTCTCCGGTTCTAAATTTAAAATTTCAATCCCAGATTCGGTTATTATCTCCCGTGCCAGTGCATCAGGATATCCGTGTATATAAACTATGCGTTCGCACCCTGCATTTATCAGTGCCTTAGTGCAGTAAACACATGGCTCGTGGGTGCAGTACAGCCAGCATCCCTGTGTTGCGACACCCGCGGCGGCCGCCTGTGCAATTGCATTTATTTCAGCATGTGAGCCGCGGCAGATTTCATGGCGTTCTCCTGATGGGATGCCGAGTTCCTCGCGCAGACAGCCAGTTTCATCGCAGTGAGATATCCCTTTGGGCGCGCCGTTGTATCCTGTGCTGAGTATCTGCATGTCTCTTACAAGAACGGCCCCGACACGGCGTCTGATGCAGGTGCTGCGGCTTGCAACAACCTGGGCTATCATAAGAAAATAATTGTCCCAATCCGGGCGGCCCATACTCATTGGTGCAATCACCTCTATATACATGATATTATAGAATTTATATCGGTAAAGTCTTTTGTGCGACAGAAAATTGCGGATATATTAATTAAAATGTCAAATAATCCTGCAGATGCTGCGAATAAACAGCTCGGTTTTAGTGCGCAGTTCTTTAATGGAATGTTCCCCTGATTTTGCGCAAATCTTGGCATTATTATCGCATAAGAGACATTTTCGCGGAGGAATCCCAAGATGATTTCTGGAAACCGTTCCGTCAGGCGTTATTATATCTATATCAAAAATCCTTCCTGCAGGAGATTCCTCTTCTATTAACACAGACAGACCTTTTGCATTTTCTGCAGATATCCCGCCGTTTTTGAAAAGTCCTATCCAACAGCAGCCCGCACCGTTTACAAGATGTTTTTCAGCAGCAGGCACAGCATTGAAGGCGTGCAGGATATCAGATCTGCATTTTTCAACGGCTTCAAAATCGAAAGGCAGTCTTTTGGGATATCCTGGTATGTTAAGGGATATCTGGCATATAAAATTATCCTGATATCTGGTATGGTCAGGATGCTGTTTTTCCAGCATCTCTGCCTGAACGGCGGCTCTTTCGTCGCGCCCTGCGAGGATTTCTTCCAACGGGAGACACATGTCAGTTACCTGCCGGTTCTCCCCGTATTTTGTCAATAATGAGCCTGCCCTCATAGGAACTGAGATAATCAAGGGTTACTTTAGGCAGAAGTTTTGCTAGTAAGTCCGTATCGCTGTTTTTTATTGCATCCCTTACCCTGGATGCTGATATAGCTATGCCTTCCGAATCTTCAACGCGCTGTATTTCGATAACGTCAACGCCATAAATTGGGAGTATTTTTTTCATGGCGGAATTGTATATGCTTGTTGTAGGACAGAAAGGTTCAGTTCCTACGAACCTTGTTTTTATAGACAGTTCGGGTACAAAAAGCTTCGCGAAGAGGGTCGCGTCAAGTTCTGCCTGCGTAGCTGAAACAGACTCGGTCCTTCTCTCTTTTAGGAAATAAGTGGGGAATGTAGCGCGTGAAACAGCGTAATTCCCGCTTGGTATGACACGCACATTCGGAATATCAGCCGTGCCTTCGCGGACAAGTTTTATCCTGTCCGTAAAAGGAAATACTGATGCATCCTCCTGCACGACTATTACGTAGAGACCGCCGCATCTTGATGCTGCTGTTTCTATAAGATATCTGTGCCCAAGTGTGAATGGATTGCAGTTTACAACTATCGCGCCGAACGGTGCTGTTTTGCTGTCAAATCTGCATGAGGCAAGCATCCCCTTGTAGTCGCTGACAGACGGCTGTCCTGCTTCCATAAGTACTACGCTTCCTGTCCTTGCCAGTTCAGAGAAGCCCATGAATTCAAATTTTTCGGCCATATCCGGTTTAGTATATATGAATAAGTGGAATATGCGGTTTTCCCTGGCATACTGGAGCACGCTGGAAATTACCGTACCGGAGAGGCCTGCTTCCTGCCATTCGGGATCTATTGCCACCATCTTTACAATATTATCTTTTAAGCTTGCAGTTGCGATTATTTTTTCATTTTCATCCTCGATAAGGACTGTACAGTCAGGATCGTCCTCGAAGATGAGGCCGTGTCTCTTGAGCAGCGATTCGACCTGCCGCCTTTCGCTGCTGTCCATTTTGCGGACGATTCGGCTTTGAAAACCGAACATATCAGTCTTTCTCCAGTTTTCTTTTCAATATCTCGCCTATGCTTGACCTCGGCATTGCCGAGACAAATTCAATTATTCTCGGAACTTTATAATAAGATAGCTTTTTCTTGCATGACTCAATTAGTTCCTTCGATGTGACCTTCTCATTTTTTTTCAGCACTACGAAAGCTTTTACTATCTCACCGCTTATTGAACGCGGCACCCCTATTACAGCGGCCTCTGCAACGGCAGGATGTTCAAGGAGAACCTTTTCAATTTCCTGTGCATAAACGGTAAATCCTCCCACAAATATTAATTCGCTTGTCCGCGAAACGAGGGAAAGATATCCTTCATTGTCGAATTTAGCTATATCACAGGTATCGAACCATCCGCCCACAAAACGGCTGGCGGTAAGTTCCGGGTTTCGGTAATAGGATTTTGCCACACTATCACCGCGTATCCATAAGTGCCCCTCCTTACCTGGTGTAAGAGCTTCTCCGTCATTATTTCTTATTTCTGCCTCGACACACGACAGCAGTGTGCCGACAGTGCCGGGTTTTCTTTTTTCAACGCCAGGAGCTATTGACACGACCGCCGATGCTTCTGTAAGTCCGTAACCTTCAATTACAGGGACTCCAAGCATCTCACATGATCTTTTGTCGAAATCAAGAGGAAGCCTGTCTCCTCCCGATAGTATGTAGCGCAGGCTGTGAGGCGGATTGATGCCGCGGGCAGCTGTACCGAGCAGCAGGGAAATGATCGTAGGGACGGCCGGCACAATGGTGACAGAAGCATTCCTCATTGCATCCATCGCAGCTTCAGGCGGCATGAATGATTGGAGTACGACCTGCCTGATCCCGTTCATGAGAGGAATGAGCGCTCCGCAGATAAAGCCGAAAGCGTTAAAATTCGGCAGTGCGTTTAAAAAGACGTCATCATCGGTAAGAGAGCCGATATGGTTTATACATGCATCTATATTGCTGAAAATGTTGTCATGGGTAAGAGGTACTGCCTTCGGTTCCCCGGTAGTGCCTGATGTATAGAAAATTACAGCAGTATCCGCCGTTTCCTCTGCTGAGGGACGTCCTGCGATGTTTTCTGCCGGCATGTCAAGTGCTGTAATTACACACGGTATACCTTCCTCGGATACAAGCGGGACAAAATTCGAACCGCCCCTGAATGTAATTGCCGCGAAGACGTCGGCATGCTTGAGCTGTTTGATCAGCGATACATATCCGCAGCGAAAATCTATTGGTACGACTGACCCGCCAAGCTGCCATACCGCTATCGTTTCAGCCAGCAGGATAGGGCTGTTCGGAAGCAGCAGTGCAAGCCTCTGTCCTGATTTGAACCCGCTTGACAAAAGATGCTGCCTGCACTCTTCAACAAGTTCGAGGAATGCGCCCCGCGACCACCATGTCTTTTGCCACCATATAAAGGGCTCGGTCTGAAGTGATCCAAGTTTTGACAATATTATTTTTTCAAGTCTTGCTCCCAACTTATCGCCTCCACTCTCTAGAGTGTCATTGCCATGTATGCCTCCCATGCTGCGGAAAAAGGAAGCATGCTTTCAGGTATATTATATTTGGGATGGTGAAGCCCATATTCAAGCCCTGTTCCCATAAGCATAAAAACAGACGGCACACATGAGCTTAAAAATGAAAAGTCTTCGCCTGAAAGCAGCGGTCTGTCAAGCATGTTTATACCATCTTCACCAAAAAACGGCACGCCTATTCTGATGATCCTGTCTACAAGGGCATTATCGTTCTCGACCTGTCCGTAATTTCTTGTATATTCGACAGAGGCAACGCCACGGAATGCCTTGGCGATTGCAGGCGCCACTGTTTCGATGCGTCCCTGCACAAAATCCCTTGTCGCAGGATTAAATGCCCTCAGTGTGCCCCAAATGTTTGCTTGCTCAGGTATAACATTGTAAGCAAAGCCTGCCTCTATCTGGCCGAAAGAAACCACAACAGGCTCCCTCGGGTCTATTTCCCGTGTCAGCATCGTCTGGACTGCAATTATCAAATGAGCTGCTATCGTTACAGGATCGACAGTCATATGCGGTTCTGCCGCATGTCCGGCTGTTCCTCGTATGTCTATGTGGATGCGGTCGGATAGAGCCGTAAGCACTCCCTTCCGAAGAAAAAGCTCTCCATAAGGCAGTTCTGACCACCAATGGAGAGCTATGCAGTTTCCTATGTTGAAATTTTCGAGAAAATTGTTTTCTACCAGGGTTCGTGCCCCGCCCTTTCCCTCTCCCGCCGGCTGGAAAAGGAATACAACTTTTCTTTTAAGCTCATTTCTGTGAAGCGAGAGGATTTTTGCAGCTCCCAGCAAAGACGACATATGTGCATCATGTCCGCATGTATGCATGACTCCAGGCATACAGGAAGTAAAAGGCAGTCCGGTTTCTTCCTCAACCGCAAGGGCATCCATGCACGCACGCAGCAGTATAGCCGGTCCAGGCAGATCTTTGCCCAGAATCCCTATTACGCATGTAGGCATTGCAAATCCTGAAATAACTTCCATCCCGTCAATTGATTCAAGGACCTTCAGAATTTTTGAGGATGTTATGTTTTCTTCAAAAGCCAGCTCAGGGAACTGATGGAAATCCCTCCGCCATTCCTGCATATCAAGAGTTATTTTTTCCGCTTCAGCAAGAAGCTGCGCGCCCAAAGCGGAAAACTCTGAATTTTCGTTCATTGCAAAACTTCCTTCCATCCAGCAAATAAGCAATAGATGAATAATAGCTTAGTTTATCACAAACATGCCGTATAGTGTACAATATCAAGGTTGGAGTCATAAAAGATATGATTTGCAGGGACGTGGTTTTGTGAATGAAAACAAGAGCGGTGTTTTAACGCTTTTTCTTGCATATTTCTGTTGGGGGGCAATGCCTCTTTACTGGAAGGCTCTGGAGAGCATCCCGTCTGCCGAAATCCTTGGGCACCGGGTGATATGGTCGGCAGTTTTCACGCTGCTTCTGATTGTAATGCAGAAAAGCTGGGGAACGGTAACGGATTTTATGCTTACCCAGCGTAAAAAGGCTTTATGCCTTGCAGGCGGGGGATTCCTGATAACATTTAACTGGGGCCTTTATATATGGGCAATAAATCACGGAAGGATACTTGAATCAAGCCTAGGGTATTTTATAAACCCGCTTGTGAGCGTATTTTTCGGCATGCTGTTTTTTCATGAAAGACTTCGGCCCTTTCAGATGACAGCTCTTCTACTGGCATTATCCGGAGTTGCTCTGGAGCTTATCTCGGTTGGTTCGATCCCGCTTGTATCTTTGGGTCTGGCACTGACGTTCGGGCTTTACGGCGTACTCAAAAAGGCAGTAGCTATTTCTCCTTCCGCGGGACTGTTCATAGAAACGATGACAGTTATGCCTTTTGCACTTTTATGGCTCATATGGGCCCAGGAAAAAGGCGTGGCTTCATATCCGTATGACGCATGGCGGGATATACTTCTTGCCGGAACCGGGGTCATGACATCTGTGCCTCTGATAATGTTTGCTTACGGGGCAAAAAGAGTCCCGCTCACTACGCTTGGATTCGTACAATATATTTCTCCCACGCTCACATTCCTCATCGGCACTTTTGTATATAACGAACCGTTGCGTTCTTCGCGCATCTGCACTTTTGTCTTTATATGGGCTGCTCTTGCAATTTATACCTTTGACGCATTCATGCACGGCAGAAAAAGCGCAGAAAATTAAAAGTCCGATATCCCCGGTCTAACACCCATCAATCGAGGTCCAGCCTGTTTTGAATATTTATCAGTGTTTGCTTGACATACGTACCAGAACGTATGTATAATCCCCTTTGCATTATTGCATTATTGCATTATTGCATATGCGGGGAGGTGGTAAATTGGCGAAAAGGACAAAGCAGGAGGCAATGGAAACACGGTCAAGAATACTGGAATCAGCCCTTGATATTTTTTGTATGAAAAATTATTCAACGGTCACGATAGAAGAAATTGCAGACAAGGCAAACGTAACAAAAGGAGCTGTTTACTGGCATTTTAAAAGTAAGAACGACATCCTTATGCATATTCTTGACCGTATGGACCATATAGATGAAAGTAAGTTCATTGACATCTGCGGCCCCCCGGGATCTATCGAAGAGATCAATTCATATTATAAAAAAGTACTGACCCTTCTTTCGAGGGATCCGCACTGCAAAAAAATACACATGCTCATGTTCCGCAAGAGTGAATGGCCGAAAGAGCTTCAGGACAGCGTTGATCGTATGGTAAAAAACAATTTCGAGAGAGAGAGAAAGATGCTGGCAGCAATACTGCTTAAGGCTCAGAAGGAAAATAAAGTCAGAAAAGATATCTCTCCTGATGATGTATCCATGGAGTTGACTGCTGTTTTATACGGTCTTTTTATAATGCAGCTGAGCGATATGATCTCCCCTGATTTTGCATTGCATACAGATTTTTTATATGAAGCCCTGAAAAGGCAACTTACTGCAGGATTGGAATAATGCTGTTGGTTTTTGATGAATGATTGATGAATGATGAATTTGGAAAAATAAATAGAAAGAGCGGGTGCATATTAAATGACGTCACCGGAAGGTAACATCAACACTGGAAAGCCAAAAAACAGTAAAATTAAAATACTTGTAATCATTGTGCTTTTGGCAGCAGCGGCGTTTGCAGCAAAATCGCTGCTTATGCCAAAATCGGCACAAAAACAGGTTATGCAGCAGCAGCAGGCCCCGTCGGTAGTCATTAACACGGTAACAGAGGCAGATCTTGCGTTGCAGCGCGAATATATAGGCAAGGTCGAAGCGATCCAGAATGTTTCGCTAAAACCGCAGGTCGCAGGAGAGATAGTAAAAGTAAATTTTAAAGAGGGATCTGTGGTAAGAGCAGGGCAGCTGCTTTTTCTGATAGATGACAGCCAGTATAAAGCTACCGTGAGCCTGCGCAGGGCGGAAGTTGAAAAGGCTGAAGCCAATCTGGACAGGGCATCAAAATATTTTGAACGCCTTAAGTCGGCCGATAACCGCAGCGTATCAAAATCGGATATGGATATTGCGGAAAGTGACGTGCTTCAGGGAAGAGCCGCGGTTTCTGAGGCAAAAGCCTCGCTCAGGCTGGCCCAGATAGATTTTGCACATACCAGGATAACTGCACCTATCACAGGGCAGATCGGCGCAGCTGTTTTTACAAAGGGCAACTATGTGTCGCCATCAACAGGAGCTCTTGCAACGATTGTTCAGACAGACCCTATCCGTGTGGCTTTTGCTCTGCCGGACAGGGATTACCTTAACCAGATCGAAAAATTCAAAAAAAAGGGCGCCAAGTCTGTTTATAAAACGACGCTCAAGCTTAGCAACGGTAAAATACTTCCCGCTTCCGGGGAACGTGACTTTGAGGATAACGAGATTGACGATAAAAGCGGGACTATCAGCATTCGTCTTAGATTTAACAACAATGAAGGCCTGCTGATTCCGGGTGCGATGGTCCGTATCGGGACAGAGCCTGTTGAGCAAAAAATGGCTGTAGTTATTCCTCAGGCTGCAATTTTGGCAGACGCAGGCGGAGATTATGTATATACCGTTGACAGCGGCAATGTCGCTCAGCAGCAGCGCATAAAGCTCGGATCAGAGATAGGTACCATGCAGGAAGTTCTGGAAGGACTTAAAAAAGGCGACAGGATCATAGTGCAGGGCGTGCAGTATGTACGTTCAGGCGTAAAGGTAAAACCTATCGAAGTTTCCGTGGATGGGACAAAAACCCCGGCAGAACTCGCATCCGTTTCACAGGCCGACATGGATCTGGCAAACCCTGTTTCGCCCGATAAATCTGGAAAAACGGAAAAAGCTGGTAATTAACAGATGTTTTCTAAATTTTTTATAGAACGCCCAAGATTTGCAATGGTCATCGCTGTCGTGATGACTCTTGCCGGAATAATCGCCGCATATACTCTGCCTATCCAGCAGTATCCGGAGGTCACTCCGCCTCAGATAGAGATTGAGGCAAACTATCCGGGAGCTGCTGCCGAAGTCCTGGCCAATACTGTCGGGGCTCCGCTTGAAGAGGTTGTAAACGGTGTCGACGGTATGATATACATGAACTCGACATCAAGCAACAGCGGCTACTATTCTCTTACGGTGACATTCAAAACCGGAACTGACCCTGATATGGCCCTTGTTAAAGTCCAAAATAAGGTCCAGGAAGCGACACCGCTTCTTCCAAGCGAAGTCACGGCGCGAGGGATAACAGTGAGGTCCCAGTTCTCTGATGCACTTGGCTTCCTTGCGCTCATATCGCCGCATGGAACAAGAAATTCCCTCTTTCTGAATGACTATGCCTACAATAATATTAAAAATGTACTGAGGCGAGTTCCCGGAATGGGTGAAGTGCAGGTGTTCGGCGCCAAATACAGCATACGTGTCTGGCTTGATCCTGAACGGATAGCATCGCTTGGATTGAGCATAGACGACGTAAAAACTGCGATTGCAAGCCAGAACAAACAGGCGTCCATAGGCTCAATAGGCGGCGCTCCAGGAAACACGGACAGTCCCCTTGTTTATGCTCTTTCTACCAGGGGACGGCTTAACACGGTACACGAATTCGAGGATGTCATAGTCCGGACGTCAGCTCAGGGCGGACTTGTCAAGCTGAAAGACATATCCAGGATAGAGCTTGGCGCTGAATCTTATTCCTACGGAGGAGAAATGAACGGTGCGCCTGCTGCTATGATGATGCTGAGGCAGTCGGCCGGATCCAATGCGATAAATGTTATGAACGCGGCAAAGAAAGAAATTGAGCAGCTCAGGAAGAACCTTCCATCGGACTGCGAATTTATTCTGGGGTATGATTCAACAGAATATGTAAGGGCTACGATATTCGAGATATTAACGACGCTGCTGCTTACATTTTCACTTGTTGTTTTTGTGTGCTATCTTTTCCTTCAGGACTGGAGAGTCACACTCGTTCCCGTCACAGCGATACCAGTTTCGCTGCTGTCCACGTTTGCAGGGCTTGCCGCAATGAGATACAGCATAAATATTCTATCGCTGTTCGGACTGGTGCTAGTCATAGGAACAGTCGTCGACGATGCGATAATAGTCGTAGAACGGGTGCAGTTCGTAATGGACAGGGATAAATGCGGTCCGGAAGAAGCCACTGTAAAGGCAATGAAGGATGTAACAGGGCCAATGGTCGCAACAACGCTTGTGTTCCTGGCCATATTCCTGCCTGTAAGCTTTATGGGCGGCATTACCGGGCAGATTTACAGGCAGTTCACCGTTACGATATCTTTTGCAGTATGCTTCTCGCTGATTACGGCATTGACGCTGAGTCCGGCCATGTGCGCGCATATACTGCGGAAAACAGAGCCTGTGCATCACGGTCCTCTCAAATGGTTCAACGATCTTCTTGCCAGATCCACAAAAGGCTATGTCTCTGGTTCTGTATGGCTCGCACGCAAAATGATAGTGACCGTGGTCTCTTTGATTCTTGTTATAGGCATCGGATATGCTGTGGCTAAAATTTCACCGAGCGCTTATATACCGGATGAGGATCAGGGAACAGTGTTTGCTGCTGTCCAGCTTCCGGAAGGCGCGACTTTGGGAAGGACAGAAGCCGTACTTAAAAAAATAACCCCTGATATAATGAATATCGGCGGAGTCAGCAAAGCGCTTATGTTAAGAGGATTCAGCCTCCTCGGAGACAGTGGGGAAAATGTTGCTTCGGTAATATTGCCGCTTGATTCATGGTCGCAGAGAAAAACGCCTGAGAAAAGCCTTGATTCCATAGTAGGACAGGTGCGCAGGATAGCTGCATCGGTGCCTGAGGCAAAAATAAACGTATTCACGCCTCCTGCCATAATGGGTCTCGGCATCAGCGGAGGGCTGGATCTGCGCCTGCAGTCAAAGGTCGAGGATGACCCGATGAAACTTTCTATGGTACTTAATGATTTTCTAGGTAAAATCAACAGGGCGCCTGAAGTTTTATATGCTTTCAGTGGGTACACAGCTGATACTCCTCACCTTTTCATAGATATTGACAGGGAAAAGGCCGAGATGTTCAATGTGCCGGTCGGTACGATATTCAGTACACTGCAGACTTACTTTGCATCAGCGTATATCAATGACATCAACATAGGTACACAGGTCAATAAAGTAATGATACAGTCTGACTGGAACTACAGGAATAGCATAGACAACATAGGCAGTATATACGTTAACAGCACTAACGGACAGCCCGTGCCGCTTCAGAGCCTTGTGACCGTCAGAAAAACGCTTGCGCCGCGTTCCGTAAACAGGTATAACCTGTTCCCGTCCGCCGCCATAACGATCGTAATGAAGCCTGGTTTCTCGACCGGACAGGGTATCAAACGCGTTGCGGAGCTTGCAAAGAGCCTGCCGGAAGGTTATGGCTACGAGTGGTCAGGCATGACATATCAGGAACAGCAGGCATCCGGACAGATAATCCTTCTGCTGGCCATATCGCTCATCTTCGGATATCTTTTCCTGGTTGCGCAGTACGAAAGCTGGTCGGTTCCGGTTCCGGTAATGCTCTCTCTGCCTGTTGCAATGCTTGGGGCCATACTTGGAATATATGTTATGGGCCTTCCTCTCAGCATATATGCCCAGCTTGGCATATTGCTCCTGATAGGGCTTGCATCAAAAAATGCGATACTGATTGTAGAATTTGCTAAAGAGCAGCATGAGATACATGGCCTTTCGATCATAGATGCGGCTGCGGAGGCGGCGCGTGAACGTTTCCGCGCAGTGCTGATGACGGCGTTTACGTGCGTGCTGGGCGTAATGCCGATGCTGTTTGCCACTGGAGCGGGAGCTGCGAGCCGCCGGGCTGTAGGGTCGACGATGTTCTTCGGAATGAGTGCAGCGACACTGATCGGCATATTCCTGATACCGCCTCTGTATGTTCTCTGTCAGGGTACACGAGAGAAACTGAAAATGCATATAAGCCAGATTGTACATAGGGAACGGTAGGGGTGTACTTAATGAAAAAACTAACGATTTTGTTTTTTATGTCGATTTTTATATTGGCTGTGGCGCCCTTTGGAGCTTATGCTGACGACACTGCAATATCCCATGATATTGAGCTTAGAAACGGAGAATGGACGGAACTGGCAAAAAGCTATCCGATACCTGCAGTTTCAGGAGAAGAAATATCCGATAAGCTTACGCCGCAGATACTGGCCAGCTGGTGGAAAACTCTTGGTGACGAAACACTGACCCAGCTTATAGAGATGTCCCTGCGCAATAACAGGGATCTTGCCTCGGCACGAGCCAAGGTTACAGAAGCCCGTGCCGCTTTGGGCATAAACAAGGCCGCAGTGCTGCCATGGCTTGACACCACAGATTACTGGACACGCGGAAGAACACCTGTAGAAGCAGGCGGTACCGGCAATGCCGTAAATCTGTTCAGGCTTGGCATAGATGCCTCATGGGAAATAGACGTGTTCGGAGGACAGAAACAAACGATCAAGGCTGGTGCAGCTTCTCTGGAGGCTCAGTATGCATCGCTTCATGCAACCTGGGTCACGCTTTCATCCGAAGTTGCCTTGAATTACCTTACATTGAGGACCCTTCAGGAACGTCTGGATATTGCAGAAAAAAATCTGTCTCTCCAGAACGATACGCTGGAAATGCTTCAGTCCCGCTTCGATGCCGGGCTGAGTGACGAACTTGCGCTGAGCCAGGCTAAATACACGATGGAACAGACTAGGGCTGCGATACCGCCGATAGAAACAAGCATAGAGGAAGTTAAAAATACTCTGGCTGTGCTTACCGGAAGCGTTCCGGGAAGCCTTGAAGATATGCTTAAAGATCAAAAACCGCTGCCTGAACCTGCAGATAAGGATTTTATAGGCATTCCTGCCAATGCAATAAGGCAGAGACCGGACATCCGCGCCTCGGAACGTCAGCTTGCTGCGCAGATAGCACGCAAAAAATCCGCTGAAGCTGATCTGCTGCCAAAGTTTTATCTTTTAGGCTCTATAGGGACTGAAGCGCTGGATACCGGAAGTCTTTTTGAAGGGCCTGCCAAGCTGTACAGCTTCGGGCCGCAAATTACATGGCCGATTTTCCACTGGGGAGCAATAAAAAATAATATACGTGTTCAGGGTGCCAGACAGGAACAGTATCTGGCTGCTTATGAACAGACAGTCCTCAATGCGGTCGGCGAAGTGCGCAATGCACTTACTTCAGGCATACAGGAACGCAGACGCAACGAAGCGCTTGCACGCGGTGTAGCTGCGGCGAAAGTGGCACTTGATGTTGCCGATGACAAATATAAAAACGGGCTGACGGATTTTAATAATGTTATAAGTGCCCAAAGGGCCCTGCTTACCCTGTCGGAAGAATATGCAATAAGCCAGGGGCAGGTCGTCTCGAACATGGTCAGGCTTTACAAAGCGCTTGGCGGAGGCTGGGAGCCTCTTTCAGAATCGGAAGTAAAAAAACAGTAAAGTAAATAGCGTAACAATGCTATAGCCGCAACATACAGAGGCAGCACTTATTTAATGTGCTGCCTCTGTATGTTGCAATAAGTCTGCTGACATTATAAAAACTTGGCAGACAGCGTGTAAATTGCCGAAAAAAACATAACAGATACCGCTGTTTGCAGAGCCCGGATGTCCAGTATCGGATACATGGCATAATGCATTGACAGCCGTATTCGAAGACATCTATTGAAGCTGCAGGAAGAGCCTGTAAGCCGCAAGTCCTATCCATTCCTTTATCCCGATACATGATGACATGAAAGAACCAGCATCAGGAATAAGATATTGTATGCCTCTGAATACAGGGTCAGTGGTCCTGCCCGAGGCATACGGATAAAGATTAACATTCGGCAGTACCCTTGATGCGCAGTACATGGCCCTCGGCATATGGAAGGCATTGGTAACTATCACAAGATTTTTTATTTTTTCAGTACTTACAAGATAGGAAGATAATTCAAGGTTTTCCATAGTGGTCCTGGATTTCTTTTCAAGAATGCTTTTACCTTTCCACCCCATACTTCTTGCGCAGTCTGACATGATCTCGGCTTCTGACCTGAGGTTGAAGCCAAAGACATTGCCGCCTGACAGTATAAGGGGGCCGCCTGTTTTTTTGGCTAGCAAAACGCCTCTGTACATGCGTTCAAGCGCGTAAACGGCAGGCTGCACAGCATCTCCGCGGTAATCATACGATGAACCTCCGCTGAGTACAAGGACAGCTGCTTTTGTGTTTTCTGGCGGGAGCCTGTCCGGGTACATTTTTTCAAGAGGACCGGTAATCAGAGCGGCACCGGGAGGTATGCTCATGAACCAAAGCAGTATCGATAAAAGTGCCAGAGCAGCAGCAAGGTATATCTTCCGGGGTTTTTTTGCAGCTAAAAACGAACACAGCAGCAGCATCAGGCAAAAAATCCCTGGGGGTATTATCAGGCTGCCAGCAAGCTTGTAAAGCATGAACATCATAGTTTCACAAACCTGCTCTCATTGCCGCAGCAATCAATTATTTTTTTTAAGCTGTCAAAGGACAGCCATACGGTTGCCGTATTATCACAAGGATGGACTCCTATTTGTCTGCGTCCTTCCAGGTCACTGTCCAACAGAACCTCAACTTCATGCTCTTTATCGTTAAATATGCCGAGAGGTGTAACAGAACCTTTTGTGAGCCCCAAATACCGGTACAGTCTATCTTCTGATGCGAAGCTTAAGCGTGATGTCCCGATCTGTTCTTTAAGCGATTTGAGGTCGGCGGTCTTGTTTTCATCCATAACAAGGATGAAATGCCGTTTCCCGTTCTCATTCCGCAGAAAAAGGTTTTTGCATATATCTTCAAATTTTATTCCGTCTATTTTTTTGATATCATTTATGGTATAGACTGCTTCGTGTTCTGTAACATCAAATGTTATGCCAAGCTCATAAAGCTTGTTGTAAGTTTCATTTTTGCCGTACATTTCAATACTCCTTTTTGTATAAATCTATATAATATATTCTATATGATACAGCGCTGGACAGACAGCAATTTTTAGTGAACAATAACTGCAGATATGACATCCGGTCGGGGAGCTGAAGCCATGGATATAAAAAGAATGATTGAACAAATATACGGGATGCGCGGGCAGGAATGGACAGAAGGATCAGGAGACAATGAAGAATGGGCCGATGAAAAACCAACCAGACATTGGACTGTTGGTCCTAAAATTCCAAGGTTCTGGCTTATCACAGGAGGCGTATTTATACTTCTGGCTGTAATACTTCCTTGGATAGCAGGTTTTTTGACGGATCTTTACTGGTTTGAATCACAGGGGTTCGAGTCGATTTTCTGGAAAAGGTTTGCGGCAAAATGGGAACTTTTCATTTTTGCAATTATACCGGCATTTCTGATTTACTGGTTTAACTGGCGTCTGGCCTGGAACAGCGGGCAGAGTATGTCCAGCGGGTCGTCTGATGAAACAGCATATCTGCCGTCATCGAAAATCTGGATTTTCCTTGCCGCTCTTTTTATGGCAGTTGTTAACGGGATGAATTCCATGGGCTCATGGAGCACATTCTTAAGATTCATGAATCCCACTCTTTTTGGAAAGACAGACCCGTTTTTTGGGTTTGATATAGGGTTCTATGTGTTTACCCTTCCTTTCATAAAATATTTGCAGGCGTGGCTGCAGGGTGTGCTTGTAATTTCTCTTATTGGGGTTTTTATAGCTTACTTTATGACGCGTTCGATCTCTTTTACTATCAATTCTTTTGAGTTGCCCAATAAGGCAAGGCTTCATTTATCCCTTCTGGGTGCGCTTGTAATCGTGATGTGGGGCATTGGCTACTGGCTTGACAGGTATGATATCCTATTTTCTCCCACCGGCGTCGTTTTTGGCGCTGGCTATACTGATGTGAACGTAATACTGCCGGCATTGAATATATTGTCTGTCTCGGCATTCATAACCGCGGCTCTGCTTATGGTTAATTTTTTCAGGCCTATGTGGAAGATATCAATGGTGTTCGTAGTAGCCCTTCTGGTTCTTGGGTGGTTTTCACGCTCGCTTGTTCCTGCCATTGTCCAGCAGTACCGTGTCAAACCTAATGAATATGGAATGGAGAAACCGTATCTGGGTTACAACCTTGATTATACGCGAAGTGCGTTCGGGCTTGACAAAGTCCGAACGATACAGGTAACGCCCGAGGCCGAAGTCACTTCCGACGAACTCCTTGCAGACCAGGGAACAGTCCAGAATATTCGTTTGTGGGATTATTCCCCTCTTCTTCGTACATACAAACAGCTTCAGGCAATGCGGACATATTATGACTTTACTGATGTATATATAGACAGGTACAGGGTAAACGGTAAAAACAGGCAGGTGATGCTTTCTGTAAGAGAGCTGGACCTGTCAAAACTCCAGAATCCTACATGGGTCAATATACACACTGAGTTTACACATGGGTACGGTGTGGTTATGAACCCGGTAAATGAAGTCGCACCTGGCGGTCTTCCACTTTTCTTCATGAAAGATCTTCCGCCGCACTCCAACATTGATATAAAGCTTGACCGCCCTGAAATCTACTATGGATCGAAAGAAGATTCATATGTTCTTGTAAAGACGGATGTCAAAGAGTTTGATTACCCCATGGGGGATTCAAACGTTCGAAGCACATATAATGGCAAAGGCGGCGTCAAAATAGATTCATTATGGAAAAGGCTGCTTTTTACTATAAGATTCCATGATTCTGAGATACTTTTCACCGGATCTCTTAAGCCCGAAAGCCGGATACTTTACAACAGGAATATACGCGATGCCCTTTATGAGATCGCACCGTTCCTTATCTATGACAGTGACATATATCCTGTAATTTATGACGGGCGCATAACGTGGGTTCAGGATGCATATACATGGACCCACAGATATCCGTATTCACAGCCTGTGTCCACAGGAGATCCCACCCTCAGGCATTTCAACGGGGTGAACTATGTCCGCAACAGTGTTAAGATCACGGTTGACGCCTATGACGGCAATATCGCATTTTATATTGTGGATGATAAAGATCCGCTTGTACGGACATGGCAGAAAATTTTCCCAGGCCTTTTCAAATCGGCCGGCAGTATGTCGTCTGAAATGTGGAAACATATGCGTTACCCGGAAGATTTTTTCGAAGTTCAGACTGATGTATACCGTACATATCACATGAACGACACAAACACATATTATAATCGGGAAGATGTGTGGGAAGTTACTCCTGTAGGCCGCGAAAGAAGGATACAGCCGAATTACGTCACAATGAAACTCTGGGGAGAAAAATCGCCTGAATTTGCCGTAATAGTGCCTTATATGCCGCTTGGCAGGGATAACCTTATAGGGTGGATGGCTGGACGCTGTGACCCTAAAAATTACGGTGAACTGCTTGTGTATCAATTCCCCAAACAGAAATTGATATACGGTCCTGCCCAGGTGGAGGCACTTATCGATCAGAACCCTGAGATATCTTCGCAGCTGTCCCTGTGGAGCCAGCGCGGTTCTGATGTGATACGCGGGGATCTTTTGGTCATCCCTGTCGGCAGGTCTTTGTTATACGTACAGCCGCTGTATCTCAAAGCTGAAAAAGGAGAACTTCCTGAGCTGAAGCGTGTTATAGTTTCCACCGGAGGGCGCGTGGAGTGGGCAGAGACATTTGGTGATGCACTTGAGAAACTGATAGGAAAGAACGTCATAGCTAAAACCCAGGTTAAAAATGCAGCCGCAGACAAAACCTACGGGCAGAAAGCAGTTTCAGCGGAAAGCGATATTAATCCTGCAGCAGATATCAGGGTACTTGCGCAGCATGCGCAGGATCTTTATCAATCAGCACTGAAAGCTCAGCGTGAAGGCGACTGGTCGCGTTACGGAACCGAAATAAAGAAGCTCGGTGAAGTTATTGCAGAAATTGAAGAAAGGATGAAATAAGGCATGTTCACTATTCTTTTCGGCGCACTGGCTGTAATTATAATGGTCCTGATGTGTTTCGGGATATATATTTTTGCAGCATATGTCTTTTCAAGGCTCGGAGAAAAATTTCGCATAGGATCATTTATACGTTTTCTGATTCCGTTTTATAACATAATGCTTTTATGTGACTGTGCTGGAGTATCACGATGGCTTACCATAGCCATCGTTGCTCCTGGATTGGTAGCTGCCGCTTTTAATGTCATAAGTTTTTATGCTTTCACCGGAATCTTCAGCTCAGGAGCAGCACTTGTAGGATTTGCAGCAAATGTTTATCTGTGGGGGCGCATAGCAGAAAGGCTGGGTAAAAATTTCTGGCTTTGGGGTATAGGTACACCTGTGCTGATAGGATTGCCTGTTTTGATCCTTGCGTTTGATAATTCCATGCCAAGAGGAGGAGAGCGTGTTAACAGAGTGAGTCATGACGGAGAGACCCGTTACATCGATATTTAAATATTGGATAATCACTTGTGCTGATACGAAAAGTTTAATGATAAAAGCAGATAGTAACAAAAACACGATGGACAGATATAGGCATATATTTAAACGGCCGCTTATCTATGCCGCCCTAATAAACAAAAAAAATTTTGCGGCATCCGCATTTATATGTGATGTTTTGGTGCGCAGCAGAGATGCAGCGCTTAATATGGATGCAGCTGGATTTTATCTGCGTCGTTGCTTAGCTGTATGCATGATTTTGTTTATAATGGCGTCGGATACTGCTTTCGCATCTGCAGAAAAAGCAGGAACTCCTGTTTCCTCTGATTACGCGGCGAACAGTGTAGATGTAAATGTTTCCGGCAGTATCACAAACACCGCCGGATCACCTGATAAGACGGAAACATCTTCGGACAGTACGGGGAAACCTTATATTCTGCCTGATATTTACAGAGCTTCGATGATGATTCTTGGTAAAGGCGAAAATGATAATATAAAAAAACTTGAAGCGGAAATCATCAAAGCGTTGTCCGATGGAAAAGAATATGAGGCCGCGAAAATTCTTGGAGCCCATTTTGGCAAAGAATATAAGAACTCAGGCGCATATCTTGGGTTTTATTGCAGGAAACTCCTGCCCCTTGTCAGAGGAGGACTTGAAAAGGAGGTTAGTTTCCTCAGCGGTTTTGTTAAAGGTTATGGGAAAACGGGTGTCCTTGTAATATCTAAAGAAGGTGTGGATACATTAAGGGTTTTTGGAAGACACCTTGGTTTTCAGTGGAAAACAGTCCCTGAAGGCACTTCTCCTGAGGATAAGCTTGAAAGAATATACAGCGGGCGCAAAGCTGTTTTCATCCCGTTTGCAGCTGGAGAAATTTTTAAGGTTTATATAAGCGGGGCTGCAAAAGGGACTGCGAAAATGTGGAAAATATTGCCCTCCGGTTTTAACTTGAAAAGCTGGAAAGGCGGACAGTGGGAGCGTGAAGTTACGGTCCGCGGCGATAAGCTTTACTGAGATGCCTGTCACCGGGTTTGTCAATTCAAGTCGATACAGGACTTTAGTCTAAAAAGGCGGCATGTATTTTTATATCATTCTTGCATACAATTTGCAGAAACAATAAATTATATGCTTATAGCTTATGAACATTATAAGGAGAGTGATCAATATTGAAAAAATCAGCATTAATCCAGACATTGATAACTTTTATCCTTTTATTGATTGTAGTTCCTGCCTTTGCGGGGTCGGATTGGGACTCCTTTACGGCGGAAATGCAAAAGCGTGACAAGATAAAAACAGCCGGCGAAGCTGTTTTGAGTGATTTGCGAAGTAACGCACCGCAGGGCAGTGAAGAAGAGCTCTGGAAAATGCTGTGGAGCGGGGACGCACGTTCCCGTGCTGCAGCTGGGGTCAGTCTGATAGACAGAATGTTCCCTGACGGTGATCCGTCAAGATGGCAGGAAGTGAATGGTTTCCTGACCAACCGCAGCATACAGCCAAGGCAGCTCGTTGCCATGGATGGTTTTTTCGCAGCTGTGCTTGCTTTGGAAGAGCTCCCTGACGGGGTATGGGGAGCTGCTTATCTGCTAGACAGTTTTGGGCGGTCAGGTATGGGAAAGGTTAAATTTATTGAAGATATTCCGGCAGAACTAAAAACGGCCATTGATGCAATAGTAGCTGAAACGGCCCTTCCGGGTGACTGGTCCAGCAATGTCATACGAGGCAATATTCCTCTGCTTCCCAGATACAGGGGAGGTATTTCCAGGGATGAGGCAGATTCACGTAAAATGCAGTATCTTGATGGATACGGTTCTCTTGCAGCTAACGGGCGCTATGCATGGGATCGCGATAAAGGGTATCTGTACGAAGTTGTCGACGGAGGGGACGATTTCTGGACCTTCAATTGATGAGGCAGGCTTAAAATAGACAAATGTTTTTTGCGGCAGACGGCCTTCATGTATACAATGATGGCAGGTCTGCCGTTTTTGTGTCTGTATAACTTTATTTTGCCTGATACAGAAATGGTCAGAAATTCATAATATATAACAGGCTGCTTGCTTATAATAAAGATAGCTGTCACAGGATGCAAACTGATGTTCTTTAGGACGAAACATAGTATTCATTCAATAATTACTATGTAAATTACTTATTGTATATGATGAGTTAACAGTATATTATTCAAGATAAGTATATGAACAGACAATATTTGCCTGCCGGGCTGCCTGGATGATGGAGAGTGATATGATGGAATATGGAGAATTTTACAGAAATTTTGATCCGGTCCCTTATTACAGAGACCGCGGATGGCTTATAGGCGACGGCATGATAGGCGGCAAAGCGAAAGGACTTAGTTTTGCCCATACAATACTTGAAAAAAACGGATTGCTGGATGAGGTTTTTTTGCCAAAATATTCTTTTGTAGTGACAACAGCTGTTTTTGAAGAATTTATGGAAAGCAACCAGCTATGGGACCGATTGATGGGACTGCGTGAGCACAGCGATGCCCCGGAGCTTTACCGTATATGTCAGGAAGCGGCTTTGCCTCCGTCTATAGACGGGGATCTGGAATACATTCTGGATATGATCGATACCCCTATTTCAGTCAGGTCGTCCTCGATCCTTGAGGATGACGTGAATTTGTCATTTGCAGGTAAATATGCAACCAGGTTTGTCACAAATTACGGGGAACGGAAATCAAGGCGCAGCAATCTGGAGGCTGCAATAAAAGAAGTTTATGCGTCGACATATAACCCTGCTGCCAGAGAGTATAAGCGCAAGCATGGAATTACGTGGGGCGGGGAACGTATGGGAGTCCTTTTACAGTCGGTAGTGGGGAGGATACATGGAAATCATTACTATCCCGAACTTGCCGGTGCGGCCTTCTCCCAGGTTTTTCGGAGACCGTCGCCGAGGATAAATAAGGAGGACGGAGTTGCAAGAATTTGTTTTGGGCTTGGCACACGTACGGTGGACAGATCTTTTGCCAGAACGTTTTATCTGACAAACCCTAATCTTAGGCCTGAAGGCAACAGGCCTGCGGAGGTAGTTGTGCATTCGCAGGAAAAATTTGATTACATAGATATAGAAAACAATGCATTTATGACAGCGCCGCTGCGATCATTTATGAATGAAATAACAAAAAACCATAAAATGGCGCAGGCTTATATCCAGTGGTATGACGGGAGTATGTTCCATTGGCTCCTCGCCGATACAAATTACATGCAGGCGCCGAGACCGGTTTTTACATTTGCAGAGCTGCCACAGAGATGCCCGGCCCTTTTCAGCCGCCTAAAAAAACTGCTGCATCTTTTTGAAGAAGAGCTGCATCTGCCTGCTGATATCGAGTTTACATATGAGTGTGAGGATAATAGTTTTACGTTGGTGCAGCTTCGCCCTCTCTCGGTATATGACGACAGGGGAAAGGTGGAAATTCCGGATATTAAGCCTGAAAAAATCATATTGAAGGCAGATAGGATGGTTGCCAACGGACGACTTGAAGGAGTCAGGCACATGGTGTATGTCGACCCTGATATTTATGGTAAATCCCCTGATTTTTATGAAGTAGCGCGGGCTGTAGGAGAGATAAACAAGGGACTTGACGGGGAGCGTTACCTGCTTGTAGGTCCCGGGAGGTGGGGCAGTTCAAATCCATTACTTGGCGTACCTGTAAGGTACAGTGAACTGTCTAATTCAGGCTGTCTGGTCGAGATCGGTATACCCAGCAAAGGGATGGCCCCTGAGCTATCCTACGGCACACATTTTTTTCTGGATCTTGACGGGGATAATATTCTTTATCTTCCTGTTTTTGATGGTGTAAATAATAATGTGTACAACAAGGAGTGGTTTGAAAAAAACAAATGGGAAACAGCAGACCACCCTGCGGTAAGGCACTATAAAGGGCTTTTTGATGTTTTGCTGGACGGGGATAGCGAAATAGGTGTTGTGATAGATAGAAGCCTTTAGGAGGAGGACTCACATGACAGATTCAGAAAGAGCCCAGAAAAGTTATTTTGGATGGAACCCGCAGGAAGATCCTGAATTTGCCCCTCTGATATATGGAAGCGGCACTATAGGAGGGAAAGGTCGCTCGCTGCTTTTTGCCCTGCGCAGGCTACGGGACAGCAATGATACTCAGATGAGCAGCGTAAAAGTTCCTGATTCGATATATTTCGGCATAGATATTTTCCACCGGTTTTTGGAAGCGGTTCCTGCCCTTGATGCACTGATCGCGAGCGGGGATTACGAAAGACTGGAAAAAATCTTTATGGGAGTGCCCATGCCCAAAATTGTTACGGATGCTGTGAGAAAATTCCTTGCGGATATGCATGAGCCTCTTGTTGTCAGAAGCAGCAGCAGACTTGAAGACTCTCCAAAACATTCTTTTGCCGGGAAATATCTTTCTACATTTTTAAGCAATTCTTCACCGTCTTTGGAAGAGAGGGTGCTGGAAGTAGAGAATGAAATAAAAAAAATATATGCCAGAGTCTATTTCCCTGCGGCTACCAGCTACAGGGAAAAACATGCTCTTGGAAACGATGACATGGGTATAATTGTTATCAGACTGTCCGGAAGGTGGCATGGGCGATATTACTATCCGACAATGGCCGGAGTCGGATATTCCCAGAATTTCAGACGATGGTGCACTAACATAAAACAGGAGGACGGTATTTTACGGATTGTGTTCGGACTTGGCACAATGAGCACAAAGAGAGGATATGCAAGAACGATATCTCTGACAAATCCATATCTTAGACCTGACGGACAAAACCCTGATAAAATTGCTTTTCACGCACAGGAACGATTCCATGTAATAGACAGGGGAAACCCAAATGAACTTACTACTTTGGATATAAAGCAAAAATGGCGGCAGCTTATTGATTTTCATCCTGATTTCGATGCATACGCCCAGATTTATCACTATGAAGCGGAAGGTGGATTTTTCTCTTCTCTTATGAAAAACACCGCCCAGATTGAAAATAACACAAAAATATGTCTGACATTTGAAAACTTTCCACAAAAATATCCTAAATTTTTTGAGCGGATGAAAAAAATGCTCTCCCTGCTCGAATCATCAATGGGTCTTCCGGCGGATATCGAGTTTGCATATGAACCTACGGATGACAGCCTTTGTCTGATACAGTCACGTCCTTTCTGGTGTCATACATCTGAAGAAGAAAGTATTCCGGATCTTAAAGGAAGACATGTCCTTTTGCAGGCGGACAGGATGGTAACTCCGGGGTTCATTGATAAGATATCGACTATTGTTTATATCGACCATAATATATATTACAAGAATCCTGATTTTTACAAAGTGGCAAGAGGTATAGGCGAGCTTAATGCAAATATGCCTGCGGATGAAAAATATATTTTGGTTGCCCCAGGGCGCGTAGGATCAAGCAATCCTGAAAGAGGCGTGCCGGTACAGTACAGCGAACTTACAAAGTGCAGGTGTATTGTTGAACTCGGAATACCGAGGCATGGATTTATGCCTGAGCTTTCATACGGCACTCACTTTTTTTCGGATCTGGCTGTGGATGATGTTCTTTACATGCCTGTATTTGATGGAGAAGTCAATAATTTAATAGATGAGCGCTGGTTTAATGAAAGCGCTTGGGAAACAGGGCCTCATCCTGCAATAAGAATATACAGGGGCAATTTCTCGGCATATATGGATGGCAATACAAACCATGGCTTTATTGTCGATAATAATGCCCATACAGCTGTATGCGGAGAAAACGCACCAGTCTGAGTTTTATTTGAATCGGCTGCAAAGGTATTGCTTTATGTAAGGGATGGCGGGTAAAAATGAAAATCCTGGAATCGTCAGGCATATTTATTAATAAAGCTGGCGATTCCAGGATCTTTTATCTTTTCAGATACGAATTATAAGCTAAGCATTTTCTCAATGATTGATGCTGTCTCTCCAAGTGCAACGGCGTCTACCTCTTCAGGATCTTTGTTATCTGCTTCCATCTCCGCAATTTTTGACTTTGCCTTTTCAACATCGCTGAGGACGCCGGTATTTTCATAGCTTTCTTTCAGCGCCGATATTTCCTTTTCATCATCAAGCCTGTTCGTCAGATATCCCAAAAGAAATGTCGGAGCGCTTAGTACTGCAAGGCGTTTATCAGAAATGCACCAGGGCTCTGCAAGATATGTTGCGTAATTGATAGTGTCTTCCATATCCTCGTCTATTTCTTCGTCTGATTCAGGGAAATCCCAGATGTTGAGTACAAAGAACGGGACATCAGGGTCGAGTGATATGGCATAATTCAGAGAATCCCTTATCTCTGCGTCATCAGCTCCGGTTTCAATCAATGATATGACCCTTGAGTGCTCTCCTACGACAGATTCAAGAGGATCTGATTCAAGCGTCTCAAGGATTTCATCATACATCTGAAGATCAAGCATACATCTGTACAGAAGGGTGCGGCTTGGAAAATATCCTTCATCGTCAAAATTAGAAAACTCTTTGGCTATTGTCAGGGCTTCTTCCGTATTTCCCTCTGAAAGAAGGGAATAGCCGAGGTTCATCATTATGGTGCAGTAAACTTGTGAGTCCCTGTCCTCTTCAATACTTGCCGGCGCGTCTTTTGCATCTACTATTCCGCGGATGGCATCAAGCGCTTCTTTGAGCAGGTAGAGGTTTTCAACACAATCCTGATATTCCATTGTCTCCCATACGGCAAGTTTCCCGTAGGGGCTGTCCGGATCATCCTCTATCAGCTGCTCTCCTATCGTACGTATTTCTTCGTCTGTCTCGGCGGCATCAAGCTTATCAAGCAATTCTTCTTTTGTCATATTGTTAACCCCTCTTCTGTTTTTATGGTGTGGCGAATTAAGAGAATGTCAGAATTTCTGAACCGGTGATGCTACCATAACGAGCATCCCGTTTGCTTGAAGTTTCATTATGTAATCAAGCCCATGTATTTTATAGCTGCGCTGAATTCCGTCAAGAACCGGACCGAATAATCCTATTGAAGTCAGGATTTCCTTTGCACCAGAATCTGTTACGGACTTATCAAGTGCAAATATAACCTGTCTGCATATACTTTCAAAAACTGTATCATTGCCTGGCTCTTCCGTTGCTTCTGCGGTAAGCGGTGCGTGATCTTCCTTAAGTATACATGTAACTGCAATATTTTTAATATTTATTTTATTTTCAGCATTTATAAGCAGCATCACATCGTTGTTATATTCGAGCATATACTCAAGGTCACCCATTTTATGCATTCCAGAGCGTATGTCTGCGCTTGAAAAGCCTATGGGTACCTGTTGATATACATATCCGAGCCTTGTGATAAATGTTTCAAGATTGATAGTCATGCCCTTGGCGTGACAAAACGCCTCTGAAGAATTAAAAAAAACACATGCAAAACATATGGCGGCAAAAAATATTTTCCTCGGAAACATATGCCTCAGCCTTTCTATATATGATCGCATGTGCATTATAAAGCATTTTTGCCGAATCATTCATAGCAGGTTATCATTAAAATATAAAAAGGATGTAATGTAACGAAAGGAGCCATTAGGGCGCATGACGGAAAGGAACATATATTTTTATCGGATATCGTTTATTTTTATTGTTGTATTTTTTGTGTCAGCTGTGATTTGCAGCGGTGCTTTGGCAGCCGAAGGTGATATACCGGCAGGACTGGAATTCAAGGAAAACGGAAGTTTGGTCTATGTTGGCACTGGATTCATAAGAGGCGAAGATATATGGGTCCCTGCAGATGCAATGAGACGAATGGGCGTACCGCTGCGTGACGGGCCGAACGGCAAGGGGTTTATGCTGGATATCCAAAACCCGGCAGATTTATTTGGCATTCCTGAAATAGCAATACTTGCAGGCAATGTCCTGCCCTTATATTTCCCGTCATTATCCGAGCAAGGGATTTCATACTTTAACGTAAGCGGTATGGAAATGGTCACAGATATTTATAATGAGGAGAAAAACGGCGAAATAATTTTTTACAGAAATCCGAAGACTGACGGCGGATTTCAGAATAAGTCTATAAAAATGACCAACGAGCTGAAAGGTAAGCTTATGCTGGTATGGACCTATATAACAAGGGATAATCCATGCCTTGAAAAGGAGCAGAAAATAGAAGGACTTGATGTACTTTTGCCGACGTGGTTCAATTTGACTGACGGAAACGGGAGTATGGCGAACCGTGCCTCGTCCTCATATGTAGGGGCAGCCCACAGGAAAGGATACAGCGTATGGCCGCTTCTTTCAAACAGCTTCAGCAAACAGATCACAACGCAGTTCTTTAAGGATACAAAGGCAGTTAATATATTCATAGCACGTATTCTTGCATACTCCAGGCTGTATAACCTTGACGGAATAAATATAGATTTTGAAAATGTGGATGTTAACGACAGGGCCGCATATGTAAGGTTCATGTCGATACTTTGTCCTTACCTGAGCGCCTATGGGCTAAAAAGTTCTGTAGATGTCCATGTTCCGGGCAACAGCGGCCTTTCCCGAAGTCATGACAGGCCGGGCCTCTCAAAATATGTCGACTATGTAATGCTCATGGCTTATGACGAACACTGGCGCACCGCTCCGAAAGCCGGTTCAGTGGCCTCCATGCCATGGGTTGAGAAGGCTGTTCAAAATACCATTGCAGAAGGAGTTCCGCCGCAGAAACTAATTCTCGGTGTCCCGTTTTATATGAGGAAATGGGAGGAGACTCCTGATAACGGGAAGGTTAAAATCAGATCGTACACTCTCTCCATGCCGGAATCAGATAAAATAATACATTCTAAAGCATTGCAGCCCATGTGGTTTCAGGATATTGGGCAGCATTTTTATTCCTATATTGAGAATGGCAAAACCTATAAAGTATGGGTCGAAGATGAAGATTCAATGGCAAAAAAATTACAGCTTGTAAGCAAATACAGGCTTGCAGGCGCTGCCGCCTGGCGTAAGGGACACGAAAAGAATGAAATATGGCAGGTAATGAAGAATGCTTTAAGCAAATAAAATATATGCTCCATGCTTTTTGCGCTGTATAAAAAACAAGAGACGAACCGGTGCATTTTGCAGCCGGTTCTCTCTTATCTGTAAGGTTGACTGGCTATCATAAAGTAAAATAAGAATTTTCGCACGTGTGGAGCATTATCTGTATTACCAGCCTCTGGCGCCTCCGCCTCCGCCTCCGCCTCCTGCAAAACCGCCTCCGCCCATTCCAGAGCTCGTCCCGGGCATCTGTTCACGTACCATGCTGCTGCCTATATGGCTGTTAAGGTCGCTGGCAAAGTCATTCAGAGCCGCTCCGCCAATAAACAGGTATGGCGACGGGCCAGTGTACCAATTCGGTTTGTATTGTGCCGCAGTAAGTATTTTTTCAAATTTGTTGCCCCATGTTTTTGCCGAGTCAAGCGCCAGAGCATAAGGCAAAAGGCGCTCGAAAAGTTCAGGTGTTTCTTCCGGCGGGTTGAACATTTCAAGACGTTCTTTTTCCGCTGTATCCATATAAAGCTTTAGACCGTCTATATCGCTCAGCATCTTGCTGCCGGCTGCGGTCCTCGAAACCATAAGCGGCCTCATCACGGATACCATTGCAGCGGATATGGTGAACAATATCAAGGCAATTGGAGAATGCCCCTCATCAACAATTGAGATAGCGGCTATTATCCCCACTATTAAAGATGGGAAAAGCCTGCCGAGGAATTGTTTTATGTTCTGTATCCCGGTGTTGGCCGCTTTCCCAAGCCTCATGCCAAGTCCAAGCAGTATTACACCGCAGATCCCTGCAAGAGTGACGTTTACAGGATTTTCACCGCTGAAGGGATATAACGCTGCGACTCCGGCAAGATATATTAGGACTCCTGCCAGGCATTTGTCCGTGTTTTTTGTAAAAATCTGCGCATTGCGCCTGCGCAGGTTTCTGGCAAGGCTCCTCATTGCAGCTGAAATAGTTTCACTGTTTTGCTGTTTCAGTTCCAATGTATCTGTATCTCCTGGGAAGAGCTGCATCATAAGAGCATCCTCCTCCTGGGTCAGATTCTCAGTTTCTGAATCCGTTTCGTGCAGGATATAACGATTATTTTCTGTCCCGAAGAATGTCTTCTTTCCTTTGATTTCCTCTATAGAGACCGCCCCTTTTACGGCGAGCCCTATTATTTCAGAAGTAAAAGCAGTCTGGTCGAGTTTCATATCACGTATATACCTGAGGTATGCAGGGGAAGATCCCTCCGGAGGATAAAAAATAGGTATCACGGCACTGCGTATCGGGTCACGTCCCCATTTCATCCATGCAAACGCGAACCACCCTGCCATGGCTGCAAGAGTCAATGCTCCTATCATGGCATGAGCCTGCTGGTTATCCTGTCTTGGCGGCGGAGGCGGTGTTATCAATCCTTTGGGCCATGTGAATACGACAGTCATAACTTCCCCTGCGGAAAGCGGCCCCGTTGTTGCGACACTGTTGTCATTTGTAAGTTTTGCCCTGTCTTTGCTGCCTTTTGTGCCGTATTCACCCACGTACCATTCAATAGTGTTGAACCCTTTGCCGAATGGTTTTCCGGGCAGAGACACACGGCATGATGCTTCGATCACAGGAAAGGAGAAATCTCTTCCTGTGACATTCCAGTAAAGCTCATCGTGGTCTTCAAAGAAACCTATGCTGCGTGAGACGGCATATTTAATTTTAAATGTATGCAGGCCCGGAGGTATGATTTTATCAGGATCGCCTATCATTACGTCCATATTGCGTCCCGATCTTGATGCTTTCCATGGAACGGCGGCCCCGTCCAGTGTTATATCGCGCACATCGAATCCTACTTCTGCCTTATTCCCGTCTTTGTCAGTATATTCAACGGGGAAGGAACGTATTATTCCCCTGTTTATGTTGATATTTTCAACTTGTGCTGCGATCATTTCAGTAACCTCAATGGAGCTGTCATGCTGGATACTGATAGAAGTGTCAAAGCTTTTGAAAACTTCTTCGGCCTGAGCGCGCGTTACTGCAGCAAGCGCGAATAGGAATAGCAGCGCCAGAATAAATGCAGGTTTTCTTGATTTTATCTTTTTCATATCTGTCCTTGAGCGGCCTTGTTTCAGCAAACCCTTAAAATGCAACTTTAGGGTTCTGTTTTGAATCCTCGTCTGCTTCGAAGAATGGGGCTTCAGTGAAACCGAAATGTCTGGCGATAAGAACTGCTGGAAATTTCTGTATCATTGTGTTCAGGTTTCTTACAGTTCCATTGTAATAACGCCGTGCCATCTGTATATCATTTTCAATAGTGCCGAGCTGTTGCTGCAGTTCAAGAAAATTAGTGTTTGCCTTAAGTTCTGGATAGCTTTCAGCCACGGCAAACAAAGACCTGAGAGTACCGCTGAGTGCATTTTCAGCTTGTAGCCTTGCTGACTGGTCATTGCCGGCATTTATGGCTGCGGCCCTTGCATTTGTAACATTCTGGAAGGTTTCTTTTTCGTGGGCAGCATAGCCTTTTACTGTTTCTACAAGATTCGGCACAAGATCAGAGCGCCTTTTAAGCTGCACGTCGATACCGCTCCACCCTTCCCGCATCATATTGCGCAGCCTTACAAGCCCGTTATAAGTCGTCATAAGCCATAGAGCAATAACTGCAACTGCTGCAATGATAATCAATGCCATAAAATATTCCTCCCCAGTATTCATTGTCTGCTCAGATTATACATGTTTAATCTCCTTATGTGGTATGATTTGTCAACGGTTGTTTTTATTTACGCGCAAGAGGTGAGAGCGATGACTATTGCCATGGCTAAAACAGTATATAAAATTTCAAAGTTATTCCTTGTTATTTCAATAATAGGGCTTATGCTTTTTATCGCAGCTTACTGGCAGGGTAAAGCAGATTTTAAATTTATGTCATTGCCTATTATGGCCTGTGTAATAAGCATAACATGGTTTTTTATGTCAAAAGCTGCAATTATGACAATGACAGAAAATGAGAATAAAAAATAAAAAGCTGCAGGGTGATATATAAAATGCTTGTTACGATGCAAAACAGTGCCGGACAAATAAGAACGACTAAAGTAGGGTTCAGCTGGACAGTATTTTTCTTTGGTTTCTGCGTGCCGTTGTTCAGAGGGGACGCTAAGTGGGCAGCCATAATGTTTGTCACTAATTTATTTACAGTCTGGCTGGTAAACCTTATTTTCTGTTTTACTTACAACGGGACTTACATAAGAGGACTTCTGAATCAGGGGTACTATCCGGCTGATACATTATCCAAAGATATTCTGGTAAAAAATAATTTTATTGCGGACTAGTTCTAAAATCATGATACTGCTGCAGGCCTGGCTAAAAAATCCTACTCGGATGCCAATTCAGAAATGGCGGATATGACGGCATCAATATCATCTTCAGTATTGAAATATCCTGGTGAAAGCCGCAGCGCGCCCTCAGGATATGATCCGAGAGTACGGTGTGCCAGCGGTGCACAATGAAGCCCAGGGCGTGTTTCTATCCCGTATCTGTCGGAAAGATCCCTTGCAAGATACGAGTTATCCTTTCCAGCTATATTTAATGAAAAGACCGGAAGCCTGATATCATTACCTGACGGGCCCAATATTTTTAGTCCTTTTATACAGAGCAGGCCTTCTTCGAGTTTTTTGCCAAGCATATCTTCCTTTGCACGAATATTTTCAACACCGGTTTTTTCAAGCCATTCAAGTGAAGCAAGCAGACCTGCTATCCCGGGCAAATTAGGTGTCCCTGCCTCGAATTTATCAGGCATCTGCGATGGCTGGCGTTCTTCATGGGAGAGGCTGCCTGTTCCGCCCTCTATAAAAGGAGAACATTTTTCAGCAAGCTCAGGTTTCCATATTATTCCTCCGGTTCCCTGCGGGCCGAAAAGCCCTTTGTGCCCTGTAAAGCATAATGCCGATATGCCTAATGCCTCTGTATCTATCGGCATTATGCCGGCAGTTTGCGCACTGTCCACTATAAGCGGCACATGATTTTTTGCACAGACATCTGATATTGCAGAAATTTCCTGCAATGAGCCGCTTACATTGCTGCAGTGGCTGATAACAGCGATATCGGCCCCGTCTTGCAATGTCCTGTCAAGCGCTTTAGGATCAAGATATCCGTGAAGACTGCACTGTACTATCCCTATGCTTACTCCGGAGGCCTCCAGGCTTCTGAGCGGACGGATCACCGCATTGTGCTCCATTGATGACGTGACAATCCGCATTCCAGGTTTCAGCAAACCCTTAAGCAGGATATTTATCGACTCTGTTATGTTGGAGGTTAGTGTTACATATTTAGCATTATGCCTGCAATATCCTCCAAGCAGACCAGCCAGTTTCTGTCTGCACGAGAATACTTTGTCGAGGCTTGTTATGTCACGTTCGGAAGCGCTTCCGCGTGCAACATTCGCTCCATGCTTGGTTATGAAATCATACATGGCTGAGGCTACTGTTCCTGGTTTTGGCCATGTAGTTGAGGCATTATTCAGATATATTGACATATTGCCGTCAGCCTATCACTATTGGTTTGGCCGTTCCGAATACCGCTTCCGTTATTTCAAACATATTTGAGATGACACCTATTCCCACCTTGTCTGTTACACCAAAATGTTTGGTGCACGTACCGCAGACAAGTATAAGGGTACCTTTGTCAGACAGCTCTGAAAAATAATCATATGCCGACGATTCTTTTAATGCCATTTTTACAGCCTGGTTCATAAGGCCTACTGTCACTGGCGGGAACTCTTTTTTCACTAGCGTGCCCAGGTATGATTTCATCAGCACCTCTCCAAGTCCGTCTGATTCATTGCCTATAGTATCAGATGTAAACAGTATCCCGTATGTGCCGGCTGTTGTTTTATGTTCATTTTTGTTTTCTGCCGTTATCCTTGCCTCAAGCAGTATAGTGCTGTCTCCGTCCTCACGCTTTACAGCAAACCCCTGTCCTTCAAGGTATCTCTTGACATTTGCTGCAGCAATTTCATTATCGATCCAAACGGAAAGCTCCCTGCAGCCTTTTTCGACTGCCTCTTTTGTTTTCATTACAGGTTTAGGGCATTCAAGTCCTCTTGCATCCACTATATTCATCTTTCAATAATCTCCTGTCCGATAATAATGTATTGTATGCAAAGATATAATGAATGGAATTTAATTAACATATTCTTATATATTACATTACGCCAGGCATAGCATAGATATTCTTCGGTCTCTGTGTCAGCACTTATCAGTTCCGTGTAACATTCTGATGAACTGTTCTACAAGCTGGGGGTCAAGCCTGCTTCCAGCAAGAGAGCGAAGTTTTTCTTCTATTTCTTCTGGTTTTGGAAGCCTGCGTCCCGGCCAGGATCTTGTCATTTCATTCCATTCGTCCACAATTGCAAATATCCTGGCTGAAAGCGGTATCGCACTTCCGCTTATCCCGTTCGGGAATCCTGTCCCGTCCCAATTTTCTTTCCAGTAGAACGGGACCTGCGTAGCGGGGCGCAACAGTTCTACCGATTCAAGGAAGTCTTTTGAAATCATCGGGTATTTCTTGTATTCCCTGAGTTCATGTGGAGTAAGTTCAGAGTTCTTATTTCTTATTGCAAACGGGATACCCAAAAGGCCTATCCTGCTGAAGAGGGACCCCAGATAAGCGTAAAAAGATTCTTCATCGCCGAGATTCATTTTTTTACAGAAACATTCTGTCATTTTTGCGGCCCTTGGTATGGCACGTCTGAATTTTTCATCCCCAGGAGAGAAAGCTGTGGATATATCCTCTATCGTTTTGTAGCAGAGACGGCTGCCTGCCTGTATAAAACGCTCGTAAACCATCCTGCTTATGCTGTCGAGATTATCTTTGTGCTCCTGTGTATAATCGTGATAAGCAACAATATCGCTGATCGTTCTCTGGAGGCTGCTTATTTCGTCATTTTTTGAATCGATGGTTATTACGCCTTTATGTTCGGTCTCATCTCGTATAATTTCAATTTCGTGCTGGAGTTTCCGCATCCTGTCAGAGAATGCATACTTCACCCTTACGCCGTATAACACACATAGAAGCACTGCCAGTCCGGCAAACAAGAGGAACAGCATCTGAATCTTGTATTCTGCAGCTGAAATATCCTCTTTCTGCGCAACTCCCAGAACCCAGAAAGAAGGCACTCCGGAATGGTCCTTTACAAGCATTTTTCCTGTCACTACAGTATCTTTTCTTTTGCCGGTATCTATAAAGGACAGCGGAAGGGTTCCGGCGGTTTGTTTTTCTTCGTCCGTTGTCGGCTCGATAGCGAAATTAAAATGCAGATTTCTTGAAATACTTTGTACAAGGCTTGGACTGATCGTCCTTGTAACTATCAGATAACCCGCAGAGGGTCCTTTCATGCCGGATGTGAGTATGGGCTTTATTGAGAAGAGTATCGGCTGATTGCCCTTAAGGACTATGCCGCTTGTTCCGCCTGTTGTTTTTGCTTCATCAAGCAGATTATAATTTTGCCTGTTGCCGAATATTGCGCAAAATTCACTTGCAGGAGATGACGGTTCTTTTTCTGTGCTGAAATCTTTAAATAGTCTTACCCGGTGGTCATTATCGACAAAAATCATTGAAGAAATGCCTATTTCGGTTAAAACGTCCCTGTTTAGAATTGTTGTTTCATAATTTGGATTTTCACCGCGCATATATTCCCATGTTACATCGGAATTTGCCCAGTTGCCTGCAATCGCAGAAAGGGTCTGTGCTGCGCCGCTGATAGAAACGACGGCACGGGATAAGTTCAGGGCCATTCTTTCACGGTCTGTCTGTTCGGCGGATCTTCTTAAAAAACCTGTGAACGTTATGTCGAGCAGAAGCAGCAGAACCAGCAATGAAACCCCGAGTGCCATCTGTGTCTTTCCGCGCAATGTCATGAGCAACCCTCCTCAAGGATATCAAACCTTCTATTATCAGTATTGTAGCAGATTTGCCGATAAAAATAGAAATGAATTTGTTTAATTATACTTTGCCTGGATGGATAAATATTTATGTATGTTTGCTTATATTGTCTTTTTATCCAAAAGCCGAAGGTTTTTTATTCAAAATATAATTTTTTTTGACGGTACTGTATCCGATTAAGTTGAAAAGTGCCTGCCGTAACTTCTTTAACTGACTGAACAATGAAACTAGGATCATTTTTTACAATAATTATGTGAAGCGTTTAATTGCTTTATTAACTGTTCTTTATTGTCCCGCCGGCTGTGACAATCCCGTCAGCAGTATAAAGCACCAGACGCTGTCCCGGTGACGGTGCAAAAACCGGGGTGTGAAACCGGACATATATTGTATCATTGCTGTGTTCCATTACATTGCAAGGCACAGGGTCCCCCTGAGAACGTATTTTGCCGAAAAGCACCTCTTTCCCATCAAGATGCTCTTCTGCAAGTATATTTACTTTCCCTGCGGTAACGGTCTCTGAAAAAACAGAATCCCTTGGAGCGACTACGATGCTGTTTTCCAGAGGTCTTATGTCAACTACAAAAAGAGGAAACTGTGAAGCTATGCCTATTCCTTTGCGCTGTCCAAGCGTGTAGCCTGTTATCCCATTGTGTGTCCCGATAACTTTGCCGGAGATGTCTTTTATCGGGCCTGGTCTTCGAGGACAGTCCAGAAAATCCCTGTATCCGCTGGCGCGCTCATGAGCAAAACATATGTCCATGCTTTCAGGCTGCTCTGAAACTGATAAGCCTTCATGCCTGACCAAAGCCCGGACATCTTCCTTCGATTCGTAATCACCCAGCGGGAAAATAATCCTTCCGATCCTGTCCGAAGGTATCCCGCTTAGAAAATAAGACTGGTCCTTTTGCCTGTTAACCCCCCTTGAAAGGTATGGTCTGCCGCCGATATGTATTATTCTGGCATAATGCCCTGTAGCTATATATATGTTTTTTCCCCATGCCGATTCCGCCATATCCCACAAAATCCCGAACTTGATATGTTCATTGCAGTCGGCGCACGGATTCGGGGTCATGCCTGAACTGTAAGCTGCGCGGAATGGTTCCGAAACGCAAGTTTTAAATTCATTTGAAGCATCTGCATAAAAGTGAGGTATAGACAGCGCTCTGCATACAGAAGCAGCGGATCTGCAGGCAAAGCAGTTTTTGTCATCGGAGATATTCATGGTAAGTCCTGCTACAGAATATCCTTTTTTCAACAAAATAACGGCTGCAGCGCTTGAATCAACTCCGCCGCTCATAAGGATAACAGCATTCCGGCAGCCGTCTTTTGTCCATGAAGTTGTTTGATCATTGAAAGTAGGTATAATCTTATCCAGCATGTCCCCAATTGTACATCAAATTCGCCTCTAATAGAATACGATGCCTTGATCAATCCGGCGGAAAGGTGCATTTTCTTGATTAGGCATATAATGATAAAATTACTTGGAAAATATAATATGTATTCAATTTTCGTGTGGAAGGGCGTGCTGAACATGGCGGCAGAAATGCTGGAACTTATGAAATCGAAGGCGGTAACCAATAAAAACGGCATACTGACAATACCTTTTTTCTTCTGCCGTGAAGTTGCGCGGGAATGCGGAATATCAGTCCGTGATTCTGAAATATTTGCACTGGAATCTGGTATATGCCCGTCGCGTTATGAACGCAATATAGGTACTCTTGGCCTGGAAGGTCAGATCAGGCTGCTTCAGGCCCGTGTAGCTGTGGCAGGCTGCGGCGGCCTTGGAGGCTGGATAATAGAAATGCTTGCAAGAGCAGGTGTGGGTGAAATAGTTATGGTGGACGGCGATGTTTTTGATGATAATAATCTGAACAGGCAGCTGTTTTCATGTGAGGAAAATCTCGGTGTGAATAAAGCGGAAACTGCGGCCAGACGTGTACGTATGATAAATGCCGCCGTTACGCCGTATCCTAAGGCAATGTTTGTAAACGAAGAAAACGGTATGGAAATATTTAAGGGATGTTCTGCCGTGGTGGATGCTTTGGACAGCAACAGTGCGCGAAGAGCTGCATTCAAAACGTGCAGGGAACTGAATATTCCATACATACATGGTGCTGTTGCCGGTTTCTTTGGACAGTCAGGAGTCTTTTATCCTGATAATATTCCTATTTGGGATAGCGGTGATGTCCCGGACAGGGGAATTGAAAGCGAGACAGGCAATTTGGCATTTACCCCGGCTTTCATTGCATCGGTAGAGGTTTCTGAAACTATAAAAATACTTGCCGGATTCAGTGAAAAACTGCAGCGCAGTACCCTGTTCTGGTTCAACCTTGAAAATATGGACATACAGAAAATTAAAATCTAAGGTACAGTGTCTTGAAAGATATAGTTTTTGATGCACATTCCGACCTGATTCTTGATATCCTGCATTTCAGGCTGTGCGGAGAGCATAATGTCCTTGAAAAAAGGTATCTCCCGTCTCTGCGTTCCGGTGGAATAAATGCGCTGATTTGTTCCATTTTTATCAGAGACAGGTTTATCCCTGAAGGCGCGCTCCGTAATGCGCTGGATCAGATATCGGCCCTTAAAGAAGATATTAGCGAGTCGCCAGGGCATTTTTCAATTTGCCGAAAAGTGAAAGAAGCTCGTGATTCAATTGAAAATGGAAAGATCGCTATATTTCTGTCACTTGAGGGAGCTGAACCACTGAAAAATGATATTATGCTGCTTCGTGTGTTTTATGATCTTGGAGTCAGACTTCTCGGTCTGACATGGTCGCGCAGGAATTATGCCGGTGACGGGAGCATTTTTGCCCCAGCTTTTGCTCAGCGGTTCATGGGAGGACTGACAGAATTTGGTTTTGATCTTGTCGCAAAAGCCCAGGAGCTTGGAATCGTGCTTGATGTAAGCCATCTTAATGACCCTGGATTTTATGATTTGGCTGGGATTGCAGAATTGCCGTTCATCGCATCGCATTCAAACTGCCGTAAAATATGCGGGCATAGCAGAAATCTTACCGATGACCAGATTTTACTGATTGCAAAATCCGGAGGTGTAATAGGGATCAATGCATATGCACCATTTTGTGCTGATTCCCCGGAAGATCGTTTACCTGAAAAATTAATCGGACATATTGATCATATTATTGAAATAGCAGGTGCAGACCATGTATGCCTCGGACTTGACCTTTGCGATTGCGTCAGTTCACTGAGGGAGGAACGGGACACCGCTGAGGATACGGATATTTTTTATGACCATGAGGATGCCTTTCTCAGGCTTGTGAATCCGATAAGAAAGATTTTCAAAACAAATGTGGCTCATGGCATCCTTGGCTTGAATTTGATGCGTGTACTTGAAAAAGTATTGGGGTGACAGAAAGTGAAAGAATATATATATCCTGCTGTTGTAGCCTTTGGCTACGATGGGGGAAAACTTTGGGTAGCTAATTTCCCCGGTTTGCAGGGCTGCTGGGTTGAAGGTGAGGACCGCAGTGACGTAATTGAACGGGCTCCGGATGTTCTTGCTGAATATATCAAAAGCTGCATAGCCGCCGAATGGCATGTTCCTGCGGCGCCGGACAGGGCTGAACTTGAAGCTGCCGATGCAGGAGAAGTAATAATGATAAAAACATGCATCTAAATTTGCTAATGTTTATTTGAATCGTATGTGAAGTGCGGCTGTTTTTATTATCCACGACATGCCCGCATAAAAAGAAGCCCTCCATGGGGCTTCTTTTTATGCGGGCATGTCGTGATTTTTTAATACTTAAGCCCGAATATTGGGTGGAATATTCTTTCGTCGTGCAGGAACTGAGCCTGTTCTTCAAATGATTTTTTAGCATCCTGACCAAGAGCTACAGAAAGTGCCGATGTCAGAACGTGAGTAAGAAAGAGCGGTCCTATGATGCTGCTGCCAAAAGTCGGGCTGCTTGCCGACACAAAGAAAGAAAGTTCCGCAGTCCTGCATACAGGGGCAGCTGCACTGTCAGTCATAGTAATTACTTTGGCCCCGTTTTTGCTTGCTATCTCCACTGCCTCAGTTACTTCAACAGCGTAGCTCGGGAGTTCACATACTATAACGACATCTCCCTGCTTTACACAGCGGACCTGTTCCCACAGGGACAGGCATCCGCGCCTTACAAGCACAGCCTTGCGCCCCATAACAGAAAGACGCATCTGCAGCAGCTCGACTACCAGGGATGATATTCCCCAGCCGATACAATAAATATTGTTCGCCTTTTTTACCAGTGAGCAGAATTTGTCTGTATCTTCCTGGGATAACTGAGCCATGGTATCATCCAGATTGGCATGTTCGGCGTGATATACGCTGTCCGGCAATGTGTCCCCGCTGCTTACCGCGCGGGCAAGCAGTGCGGCCGGATTGATCTGTTCCAAAATGGCTTTTTGCAAACAGTTTTTAAGTTCCGCATAACCCGAGAAACCAAGCATCTGGGCAACCCTGACGAGCTGAGCTTTTGAAACCTTAAGTTCATCTGCAATATCACCTATTGAGCGAAAGGATGCCTCTCTCATGTTTGCAAGAAGGTATTCAGCCACTCGGCGTGCCTTATTAGGCATCGTATGGGCTTTTTCCATAAGCAGGTTCTGCAGTTGTGTACTATCCATTTGGAAACACCCCCTAGTTGTTTCAGATTAATGTTTTTTTGCATCTTAGTGCAGATTTTGTTAGAGAAGTCTAGTGTCCACATTAAAACTTGTCAACAGTTGTCAACTTTTTTGAGCATTAGTTCAGTGAAATTACGTAGACAAATTTAACAATTTCTGCATATAATACTTACTCCGTTTAATTTAAAGCGGATCCCAGTATCCTTCATTTCTGTCCCTCAGGACAGGGCATTCTACCGTTCCTGATTTTGCCGTACTGAAACATGCGTTGCATGATATGCAGGCAGATGGACGGGAATCTTCTTCATACCACCTGTTGATAAGATCAGGTTCTGCTATGAACGGACGGCTGAGGCCTATAAGATCGCAGGTGTTTTCGTGTATCAGCTCCGACATTACATCAAGGCTTCTGATCCCTCCAGTGAGAACGATCAGCTGTTTTTCAGAGGAGATCTTTTTAAGTGCTGCTGCATAATTTCTGAACGGTGCTTCCGTCTCTGCCCCTCCTACGCCGATCACAGACGGTGAGTTAACTGGGCCGGCGTATATCGCCCCGTTGGATACCTCTATGGCGTCTGCTCCGTTTTTGAGAAGCCTCCCGGCAACATATAGCCCGTCCTCCGGTGTATAGCCGCCATTGATCCCATCCGAAACGCTTACCTTGAACCACACAGGAAAATCATTCCCTACTGCACTGCGTATCCTATCGAGTACCTCAAAAAAGATCCTGCATCTGTTCCCAAGAGATCCTCCATAAGCATCGTTTCTTTTGTTTGTGACGGGAGATAAGAACTGAGTAAATAAAAAACCGTGCCCGCCTTGAATTTGAACACCGTCTGCACCGCCCTTTTTTACTCTGGCTGCTGCATCTGCGAAATCCGCGGCAACCTTTGAGATATCGTCACAGGACATGGATTCAGTTTGCACTCCACAGAGGGGGACGCACCCACCCGACGGGGATAACGAGCGTGTCCCGTCAATAACGGACGAATCGCGCTGCCCGCCCGCATGGCATAACTGAACTATTAATTTGGAACCATATCTATGCACTGCCTCGGCTACAGACACAACGTCATTTATATGCTTGTCAGTATGCAGTCCCCACTGGCGTTTTAATCCTTTTGCTTCCCCGTTTATATATGCTGCCCCTGTTATTAATGTTCCGGCTCCGCCAGCTGCTATTTCAGCATGTCGCCTGATTTCATCCGCTGTTATTATGCCGCTTGTTTCTTCAGCACCGGCAAGCCATGTCGCGGAACGGATGAATCTGTTCTTTGCTGAAAAAAATGGAGACTCGAATCTATCAAATAGGGCAAGTATTTTCTCTCTCCTGTCCGTCATAAAAAAACCCCTTCCCTTTTTTGCATGCATTAGCAACAATAACACAAACAATGACATGTATAGTATAAATGCCAGAGTTTATGAGAGAGTATATATGATCATATAATTTTATTTGAACTTGGGAAAAAACTGAGTCTCTCTGAGGCTTTCTCCATAGTAATGCCTGAATGTTCCGCAAGCCGGCATAAACCGAAGCATCCGTGCCCGGTGAATTTGGATATGTGTTCCACAGGTACAGTCCAGGGTCCCGTCCAATTGTTTCTGAGGAGTTTCAGTACGAGGGCTTCTGCTGATATCATTTCGCCCAATGCCGCGTGGTGCGGCCCGCCGCGGACCTGGGAAGCCAAAAGTTCCGATTCCTGAAGCCCGACCCTGATAGGATTGAAGCCGAATGAGACTGCCATGTCGATAAATTTGCCTCCCCATTCAACTGCTTCCAAAACAGAAAGAGGCTTATATTCTCCGTATTCAGCCATTGAAAAAAGTTCGGTTCCTTCAAGCACCAGACAGGGATAAAGTCGAAGATCCCATGCCAATGGACCCTTTAACGCAGCAAGTCTTCTAAGATCACTTATACTGCTCTCCTGTGTCTGCCCGGGAAGGCCTATCATCATTTGTACTGCAATGGCAAATGATTCATCACGCAGAGCAGTTATGTTTTCAATTATAGTTTCAGGATCAGTTTCCCTTCTGCAGGCGAAAAGCACATCGGGGTCAAGCGAAGGTATCCCAAGTTCTACGCATGCGATTGGATATGAGGACAGAAGCGTTCTAATATCAGGTTCACGCAAGTCACCGGGGTATGTTGAGAAGCGTATCCGGCTTCCCTCAGGGGCAAATCTTACAACAGCTTCAAGGTACGCTTTAATTGTATCAATAGGAAACCTGCAGAAAGAGCCACCAAAAAAACATATTTCCCTCGGTCCGTTAAGTTTTTTCAGTACAGAGCAAACATAATCAGGTGACGGTATTTCGGATACGCCTGTTATCGTCTGCTGGTTGCAGTAAACACATCGCCCGCGGCAGCCTGCGAAAGGAAGAAAGAACGGTAGTTTGCCCATTATGCCAGTATTCATGCCCAATCTGAATAATCCCCTTCGCTCCATTCAGGCCAAAGTGCTGCCCACGCAAAAAAATCAGCCCTGTTCTCAAAACTTTCCATTGATTCGAAAGTATGTGTCCAGAAAACGGACCCCTTCCTGTGGTTGATAAGGTGGTATATTTCATGAAAAACAGCAAACCGCCGCCAGATAAGCGGCAGTTGTGAATTGATGCATATCCTTCCGTGTTCTCCGTGTACTATGTGTATCCCCCACACGCCTGCAGGAAGGGATTCATATTTCAATTCCAGACAGAGTCCGGTGATATCCTCTGCCTTTGCCAATATCTCAAATTCACTGAGCCGCTGCCATTCTTTAGCTTCAAGCTCAGCCCACTTCGGTATAGATTCAGGAACAGAAGGCAGGTCGCAGTAAAGGCTTTCTGTCTTGTTTTTATTTCCTGCCAGCATCCTTTGTGTCCCAGTCATCAAGAGCTGCTTCGATTACACGGTAAACCCGGTGCAGTTCATTATCGGAAAGCTTTTTGCTGCGGTACCAAATTTCAAGTTCTCCATTGTCAAGCATTGATTCAAGTTGTACCCTTCCTGGTTTGGCAGGTGAGGATAGGTCCATCAGAAGATCGGTTACTTCTACATTCAGAGCGGGAGCGAGTCTCTGCAGAAGCTTCATTGACGGAAGACGCCTGTTGCTCTCCAGTGCCTGCACATAAATCCGGCTTACCTCGACTTTATCCGCAAGCTTCTGCTGAGTAAGATTCTGTGCCTTGCGTAACGATTTTATCCTGTTGCCAAGACTCATTGTAATCCGCCCTTTCTTAATAGTAGTGTGTTATCGAAGAATACAACAAAAAGTTATTGTTGACAAGTAGGTTCGATAAGATTATATATGAAAATAGTGCAGCTAAGCATATCAGCCGCACCTCCCGGGCTTATCCTTAGCGGTATGAAAATATTTTCAAGTTTTTCAAGCACTGCATAATTTCCGGAAAGCGGATCAAATTCCGACCTTGCATCCCGTATTATGCTTCTATATCTGTCATGCCAGAAATCATAACCGCCTCTGTGTATGACATTGCTGTCCTCAATTGATTCCATTATTGCCAGCAGAGCCGAAAGTGACGCATCATTATACGATGCACCGGCTCTTATTGCACTTTTAAATTCAGGCAGTCCGAAATTAAGCATTGATGGAAAACCTCTTTCAGCCTCGCCGCGTATTCCGGTTATCCCGTAATTGATAAATAATTTTTCACCGTGTGTCATTTTATCAGCCCGGCATGATTTTTTCAGAGGGACAAGATCCCTTTCGACGGTCCCCCTAACGGCTGATGAAGCGAAAGAAACAATGTTTACAGGGGTCAGCTCTGCTTTTCTGCAGATACAGATGCCGGTTCCGTAAACAAGAAGTGACAGCAGATATATAAGGCCCTTATGAGTGTTTATGCCGTTGGTTGCAGCAAGCATGGCATTTTCCATTTCGATTCCCGTAGCACGGAGTTTCTCAAGTGCTGAATCAGGGTTTGCATTAAGCAGCCCGGTAATAGCCTGGCGCTTCCAGTATGGTGCTATCGCTTCCGCACTGCGTGTAAAAGTATGCCAGTCCATATCGGCATGACAGCCCTGCCCAAGCGGGTCTACCAGTCCTGGTTTAGGAGCGGTATATATTTCTGCCAGGACAGACTTGATGGCTGTATTCCCTATATTATCCGCATAAGACCTCTTGACGTCGCTACTCAAGTGAAGGATACTTTTCTCATCATAGAGCTCATTCAAATTAAAGGGCGGTTCCGATTTATGCAAGACGTTTCCTCCATATTCCAGATATCTTATTTAACATTAGCCGAAAATTTCCGCTTACGCAAGCGGGCTATATTGATTTCTCTCTTCATTGCAATATTATTTTTAGCTGTGTGTTTTTTTACATGTTATTTTTTTACAATTTCCAGACAAACTGCCGCATGCAACTGGAATGACGGATGGCGGGCCTGGAAAGACGGCAGAACTGATGCCGCATTGTCATGCTGGTCTAAAAACCCGTTTATGGCTGCTGTTGCGCCGCGCCCTGCAAAATTTTATTACTGGAGGATAAGAGCTCTTGAGAAACTGGGAAGGTTTGAAGAAGCCGGGATGCTCAAAAAAACTCTGGCAGGAAAATTCCCGTTAGATTTTTACACATTCCTGATTTTCCCGGATGGAGGACTGTCTGTACTGCCAAGAGAAAAAAAGATCAGAGCGGAGGTTCTTTTTCATCCCTGTCCGTGGCGTTATGAAGTTGAAGCTGCTTCAAAAAGGACGGGGATTCCAGAATACATGATATGGGCGGTAATGAAACGTGAAAGCAAATTTAAAACCAACGCAGTGAGCCAGTCAGGCGCAATAGGGCTGATGCAGCTTATGCCTGCTACAGCCGAAGCCGAGGCGCTTAGTTTAAAGATAGCAGCCCCGAATGTATATCTTCCTGAGCATAATATACTGCTCGGAGCAAATTATCTTGCGCGCCAGATTAAAAAATTCGACGGAGATATAATTAGAGCTGTAGCGGCTTATAATGCAGGTACGGCATCAGTTGTCAGATGGAATACGCTTTCAGCCAACGACTGGGCAGAATGGATTGAAGATATACCGTACTATGAAACCAGGGAATTTGTGCGTTCTGTTTTTGAGAACAGGGAAGTTTATCGGATAATATGCGGTGATAAGAGCGGCAAAACGATTTTTAAAGTGGCCGGTGAAACTCCTGCTCCCATAAAAAACTATGCATTGTGTATTAAGGCCACGGCCGCGCTCCGGATAGGGCAGCAATAATAAAGTAATAAATATAAAATCGCAGGTGGGTTTATTATGATAGGAAGTAAAGAAAATTTTCAGCCGGTTGAGGCTGTGCATAAATTTCTTGATGATGCGGGATACAAGGGGAAAATATTACATACCGAGGCAACCATATTTACAGTGGCTGATGCCTCCGCTGCTGTAGGAGCCCCTGAGCCTGAAATACTAAAAAGCATACTGCTGCGCGTTAACCGCGGAGAGTATTTTGCGCTGGCCCTGATGTCAGGTATCAACAGGGTGGAAACAAAGAAGATAAAAAAAATATTGGGAGCATCACATGTTTCCTTTGCACAGCCTGAAAGCTGCTATGAATGGTCAGGTTTCCAGCCTGGCGGGGTGCCTCCGGTAGGTTATCCTGAGCAGCCGGTGACCTTGCTGGACGAAGATCTTTTCATTCATGAAACAGTTTGGGCGGCGGCAGGTACGGATCATGCTTTTTTCCCTATATCTCCCTGTGAATTGCTTAAAATTACACATGGGGAGAAAGAAGACATAAAAAAAGATATCTGAAAATTATTTGATATCCGTTGATATCCGTGAGATTGCCTCTATAAATAAAAACTAACTTCAAACCTTATTTTGAAAGCAGAGTGTTGCTGTTTTACCGTTTCCATGACAATACTGCAATTTTTTCAAGCTGCAGGTTAAGCAAAGTTTCGGCCTGCGGCGGATTGCCGTCTGCTAAGCTGCTGAATTCATTCAGCATTCTTACATAAGCAAGTTTTTTTGTCGGGGAGGATTCGCCCTGTATTCCGGCCCGGAGTAAAATATATAATTGCCTGTAGACGTCGGGGACCGGTACGAAAGAAGGTCCTTCAGGGGTCATCCTTAATGTGTAAACAAAGGAATAACTGTCCCTGCCGCTGTATGAATCAGTTTTTTCATATGCCGGCGTTGCCGGCGATATATAAACAGCCGTGCCCTTAGGAACGATAAGTTTGGCCGGCACGGCATCCCACCTTGTATATTGGAAGGGAGTCTTAAGTATGTATACTTTGGGAAGCCATGTGGTCATGCCTATCCAGAGGTGTATCCCGTCCCCGTCAAAATTAGTGTAAGATGTCCTCCACAGGACGTCATCTTTAGAATCCTGGTCGACCTGGGATAAAAAGACGCTCTCTGCTATGTATGACATGCCTTCGACTTGCTCTATCTCGACTGCCCCGGCAGGTGTACGCAGCCATGCCGATGATATAGTGCCCTTGTCCTGTTCAAGGACAAGCACCATTGGGTAATCTACAACTCTTAATGTTCTGAGGTTCGATCCGCCTTCGTACGTCTTAGGTGCCGGCATGATAAAAATAATGATTCCAAATACAGCTGCAATCAGCGGCAGAACTGCATTGCATATCAGGCGTTTCTGACGGCATTCACTGATTTTTTTAGCAAAAAAATCTTTTATCGATGAAATTTTTATAATTTGATTATCCATGTCATATTGCCTTTGTCTTCAAGTTCATCGGATAGCTCGCGCAATGTTTTTTTCAGTACAGGGTGAATTAACGACGGAGCTATTTCTGTCATCGGTATCAGGACAAATGCTCTTTTATGCATCAGCGGGTGCGGAATTTTAAAAGACTTGATGTCGATTATTTCATCGTCAATCAGTAACAGATCAATATCTATTTCCCGAGGTCCCCATTTTTCGGAAATGCTGCGTCCAAGCCGTCTTTCAATATCTTTTACAATATGCAGCATTTCAACAGGGGCAAAATCTGAGTCTGCGGTAAGACACATATTAAGGAATCTGGGCTGTTCCGCTACACCCCATGGTTCAGTTTCCCAGACACGGCTCATGTCAGTTATCCTGAAGCCGGCACCGCGGAGCATGCCTACCGCCTGTGACAGGTAGGCAAGCCTGTTTCCGATGTTTGATCCGAGAGACATTGCTATGTGTCTTTCATTCATATTTGGCACCTTTTATTGCTTCGATCATCATGACAGCCTTTCTGTTTTCAAGAACATCATGTACGCGTATTATATCGACTCCGTTCCATGCGCATAAAGATGAGACCGCAATTGTGCCTTCAAGCCGCTCGGAAGGCAATTCTGAGGCCGTTGCCGCTCCTATTGTGCCTTTCCTTGAAGCCCCTATCAGCAGGGGAAGGCCGAATGTCCTGAATGATTCAATATGACCCAGTATGAAAAGATTCTGGTTATAATTTTTGGCAAATCCTATCCCGGGATCCAATATGATACGGGAACGTTCCAGGCCGTATGATCCGGCCTGAGAAATTCCGTGTTCAAATGATTCAGCTATTTCAAGAAGAATATTGCTGTATGCACACATTGACTGCATTGTCTCTGGGATCCCTTTCATGTGCATCAGGACCAGCATTCCACCTAAATCCGATACGGAAGCTGCAATTTCCGGTTCATAGGCAAGCCCGGAAATATCGTTTATTATATCGGCGCCTGCTTCCAAAGCTGCACGCGCCACACTGTTCCTCGTCGTGTCTATCGATATCGGTATTGCCGGTAGCGCCTTGCGTATTTGCGATACGGCAGGCACTATCCTTGCAATTTCCTCACTTTCGGCTACCCTGGCAGATCCGGGACGCGTCGATTCAGCACCCAGATCAAGGATGTCGGCTCCGTCGGCAGCCATCTTCTGTGCTTTTTCTACAGCTTTGTCAGTGCTGCATGTACGGCTGTCCTGGTAGAAAGAATCATCGGTCAGATTGATTATGCCCATTATAAGAGAGCGGTCTCCCAATGGCAGGGTTCGTCCTGAAGGCAGCTTTGCCGGTCCTATTTTACATGACAGTCCTGAAAGTGCAGTGCGTATGCATGCCGCTATTTCTGGAATTCCCCACCATGTCATTGATTCTATTTTATCAGCAAGAAAACCCATCTGCCTGGCTGTTCCGAATATGAGGATATCGGAATGTCTGACAGCGCAGTCCACAGCATGTGCATGAACAGCTGCATCCCCGCCGCGTGAGAGCATTTCCTGTTTCAGCACGTTTGCGGCCCTTACATCTATACCTGATATGTATAGAGTTTTTATTTCTCTTTTGTTATCGAAGAAAGGGAAGCTGCGCAGATCTGCCCCTATATGTCTCAGAGCACCTTCCAGTTCTGATTTTTTCAGAAATTTTATCTGATACGGAATCATTCTCCAGCTCCTGTCATTCAAATTCCTGAACTATCTGAATCCCCTTAAGGTGCTCTGTAAAATTAAGCCCCATAAGACAAAATCCATGTACGTCATCGTATGTAAGAATACTATATGAGGCGGTATCAATATGCAACCGCCAAAAGCTCGGCCGTGCTATCCCAAGCGCCCCGGCAAGCATTGGCTTTAATACGCCGCGGTGTGCAACAACGGCAAAAGTAATCCCAGGATGTTTTTCTATAAGTGCTTTAAGCTCGTTGAGTGAACGGACTTGCACATCATCAAGTGTCTCTGCTCCTTTTATGCGGAGTTCTTCAGGGTTTGTCAGCCAGGTCTTCCATTGTTCAGGTGATTCGACAGCCAATTCGGATTTAAGCCTGCCTTCCCAAGGTCCGAGCCTTATGTTGCAGAACCCGTCCAGTGTTTCAAAACCAAGATCAAGTTTATCTGCTATTATTCCTGCAGTGGATGTTGCACGCATCAGAGGGCTTGAATAAATGTATTTAATATTTTTGCCTGTCATGGCCTGGGACAGTGCCTCAGCCTGAATGAACCCGTTATCATTAAGCGGAAAATCATGGCAGCCCCTGATACGGTTTTCTTTGTTCCCGGCGCATTCGCCATGTCTGATGAGGTAAATGGTAGTCTTCAATTGTAGGCACCCCTGTTTCAGTAGTTTCATAAAACCAATTTGTATAATCTAGAACATGATCTGATTCTATCCAGACCATTATACATTATTGCCAACTTAAGATTTTTGTTTATCTGCAAAGCCATGTTATCCAATAAGTAAAATACACAGGGTAAATTTTCTGACCTGTCTTGACATTTGCTCCAAGGGCTGTTATTCTTATCACATTAAAATACAGTTAGCACTCATGGCACGAGAGTGCTAACAAGGTGAGGGGATGGCCGATGCTTACAGAAAGACAGTTGGAAGTAGTGCTGTCCGTAGTGTACGAGTATATTCAAAGCGGTGAAAGCGTTGGTTCAAGGACCATCTCACGCCGTTACCTTACCGGACACAGCTCGGCCACGATACGCAACGAAATGTCAGATCTTGAAGAGATGGGTTTTTTGAAACAGATGCACACTTCTTCAGGTCGCATACCGACAACGCAGGGTTACCGCATCTATGCCGACTCGGTCCTTCGCAGGGTTGATTCAAAAAAGTACAGCAGTATGCTGGTTAAAAGCCTCAGGGAACATAAGAAAGGCCTGGAAGGTGCACTTGAGTCCGTGTCGGATATGCTCAGCCATGTTTCAAACTATGTCGGTGTCGCTGCGCTTACCCCGCTGGATAAAGTCAGGTTCCAGAGAGTTGATTTTGTAAGGATGGGTGAGCGTAAGGTTCTTCTTCTTGTTGTTCTTAACGGAGGGCTTGTCCACCAGAAGATGATCAGTCTGCCATGGGATATGTCCCAGGATTATCTTGATGACCTGTCAAGGAGAATAAATACATTTGCCGGGTGCACATGGGCTGAAATAAAAAACTCGCTGCAGTGCTACATAATGCAGGAGCTTCATGATTATCGTGATGCCTGCGCAAGTGCGCTGAGCGAACTTGAATTGATAATGCTTTCTCCTTCGATGAAGGTTTTTACCGGGTCGATGAGTCATATGCTTAATGCCCCTGATTTTCAGGATCTCAGTAAAATTAAAGCGCTGTACGAGTTTCTTGAGCAGGAAAGAGGCATGGAGGATCTTGTGAACAGCTGTTCCAAGGAAGGGATAAATATAGTAATAGGTGACGAGAATGAGTCTCCTGCCATGAAAAAATCGGCCCTTGTTGCAGCTTCAACAGTTTCAAACGGACAGAGGGCTATGATAGGTGTTATCGGTCCTGACAGGATGGATTATGAAAAGGTGATAGCTACTATAGATATGGTGCTCCATACCTTGGAGACAGAACCTGACGGGGAGGATAAGTTATAGATGGATGAAGTAAAAAAAGAAACTGAAAACGCATATCCGATAAAGGAACAGCAAAACGAAAGCGCCGCTACTGATGCAGATGATATCAAGGCCGAACGCGATTTGCTGCAGGAAGAGTCGGAAAAAGCAAGAAATGAGATAAAGGAACTTAAAATACAGATAAAAGATCTGACAGAAGAAGCAGCAAGAGCAAGGGCTGACTATTATAATTTCAGGACGCGTGTCGAACGCGACAGGGAACGGGATAAAAAGCTCGCTTCAGAAAAGTTCGTAGAAAAGTTGCTGCCCGTTTTTGAGAATATCGAGAGAATATGCGGCGCAGTTGAAGATAAGGATGGATGCCTTTATAAGGGCATGGCAATGGTGATAAAACAGTTTGCCGAAGCAATGGACAGCATGGGGCTTGAAATGATCCCGACAGAGGGGAAGTTCGATCCTTCTGTACATGAAGCGATATCGTTGGAGCCTGTTAAAGATGAAACAAAAGACGGACATATAATAGAAACGCTGAGAAAGGGATATAAACTTGCAGGGAGAGTCATGCGTGCGGCCCAGGTCCGTGTAGGGAAATATAACGGATAGCACGGCATGCCGTATAGCAATACATTGTAAGTATAAGTGGAAATAACGAACATATTTTTAATATAAAAGGTGGAATGAAACATGGAAAAAATAATCGGGATCGACCTTGGTACTACAAATAGCTGTGTAGCTGTCAAAGAAGGCGACAACGTAACTGTTATACCAAATCCTGAAGGCGGAAGGACGACACCGTCCGTAGTGGCATTTACTAAAGAAAATGAGAGATTGGTTGGGCAGCTTGCAAAGCGTCAGGCTATAGTCAACCCTGAGCGCACCGTAATATCAATAAAGCGCCAGATGGGCAGCGACTACAAAGTAAAGATTGATAACCAGCAATATACTCCGCAGCAGATATCATCAATGATACTTCAGAAACTTAAGAGGGATGCGGAGGAATATCTTGGAACAACTGTCAGCAAGGCTGTCATTACATGTCCGGCCTACTTTACGGACGCACAGCGCCAGGCTACGAAGGATGCAGGTACAATAGCCGGGCTTGAGGTGCTGCGTGTAATAAATGAACCGACGGCTGCCTGCCTTGCTTACGGTGTAAATAAGGAAGGAGACCATAAAATAATGGTTTTCGACCTTGGCGGCGGGACGTTCGATGTTTCGATCCTTGATGTAGGCGACGGGGTCTTTGAGGTGCTTTCGACATCAGGTGACAACCGTCTTGGCGGCGATGACTGGGATGCAAGGGTTGTTGACTGGATGGCCGAGGAGTTTAGAAAGAGCGACGGCGTAGACCTGCGCAAAGACAAGATGGCTGCACAGCGTCTTCGTGAAGCAGCAGAAAAAGCAAAGATCGAGCTTTCGTCCATGGCCGAGACCTCAATTTCTCTGCCTTTCATTACAGCAGACCAGAACGGGCCGAAACATCTTGAAATGGCGCTTACGCGGGCAAAATTCGAAGAGCTTACGAGGGATCTTCTTGACAGGACCGTACAGCCTGTCCGTACTGCGCTCAATGATGCAGGCATGCAGAATTCGGATATAGATAAAATACTGCTTGTCGGCGGTTCAACGCGTATGCCGATGGTACAGCGCAAAGTCAGGGAGCTTCTGGGCAAAGAACCTACAAAGGGTATCAATCCCGATGAATGTGTTGCAGTAGGCGCAGCGATCCAGGGAGCCATACTTTCAGGCGAACATAAGGGCATAGTTCTTGTCGATGTCACTCCCCTTTCACTGGGGCTTGAGACGCTTGGCGGAGTTTTTACCAAGATTATCGAAAAGAACAGCGCGATCCCTGTATCAAAAAGCCAGGTATTTACCACAGCTGCCGATAACCAGCCGCAGGTGGAGATACATGTGCTTCAGGGAGAAAGAGCTATGGCTGCTAACAACGTATCTCTGGGTAAATTCTTCCTTGACGGCATAGCTCCGGCGCCCCGCGGAATCCCGCAGATAGAAGTTACATTCGATATTGACGCGAACGGCATCGTTAATGTTACTGCAAAAGACAAGGCAACAGGCAAAGTACAGAACATAACCATCCAGTCGTCTAGACTGTCTGATGAAGAGATAGAAAAAATGCGCCGTGATGCAGAAGCTAACGAAGACGAGGACAAAAGGAAAAAGGAACTCATAGAAGCCCGTAATGAAGGTGACAGCGCTGCGTACAATGCAGAGAAAGCATTGAAAGATCTTGGGGCTGAAGCCACTCCAGAGGAAAAATCGGCGGTGGAAGGTAAGATAAAGGCATTGCGGGATCTGCTTACGGGTGAAGATACCAAAGCTATAAAGTCCGCAGTAGAAGAACTAATGACAGCAATGCACCCAATTTCGCAGAAGGCTTATGCCAAAGCCCAGGCGGCCCAGCAGGGAAGCAGCCAGACTGCAGACAGCGGACAGGCAGAGAATAATCATGGTGGACAGGATGGAACAACAGTAGACGCAGAGTTCCATGAAGAAGACAACAAGTAGTGTGAGGTGAACGCTGATGGCTGCTCCCGGCAAAAAAGATTATTACGATATATTGGGTGTCGGACGCGAAGCCTCGGCTGACGAAATCAAGAAGGCCTACCGTAAGCTTACCAAAAAATATCACCCGGATGCCCATCCGGGTGATACGGAGGCTGAGAAAAAATATAAGGAAATAAATGAAGCCAACGAAGTGTTAAGCGATCCCCAGAAACGAGCACAGTACGATCAGTTCGGGTATGTAGGAGATATGCCTCCGGGCGGAGATTTCAGCGGCTTTGGAGGTACTGGTTTCGGAGGCGGTTTCGGAGGAGCTGATTTAGGGGATATTTTCGGCGATATTTTTGGCAGTGCATTCGGCGGATCATCAAGGCGTTCGGCCAATCCCAACGCGCCGCTTCGCGGCAGTGACCTTGAATACACGATGCAGATATCTCTTGAAGATGCATATAGGGGATTAACCCGAAAAATCGAAATTCCAAGGCTTGAAACATGTCCTCACTGCTCAGGAAACGGAGCTGAACCGGGCAGCAAAATAGAAACATGCCCGGCATGCGGAGGGCGAGGACAGGTCCAGCAAACGGTAAATACTCCATTTGGACAGATGGCGCAGATCACTACCTGTCCTAAATGTCGCGGTAAAGGCAAAATAATAGCAACTCCATGCCGCGAATGTCATGGACAGGGACGTCTCCGCAGGCAGCACTCTGTTGAAGTAAAAATACCTGCCGGTGTTGATACTGGGATAAGGCTCAGGGTATCAGGACAGGGAGAGTCTGGTGTAAACGGAGGACCTGCTGGAGATCTGTTCCTGCTTATCGAGGTAAAACCGGACAGGAGATTCCAGCGCAAGGGAGACGATCTCAATACTACGGTGGACATCGCCTATCCGCAGGCTGCTCTTGGATGTGAAGTACGTATCGAAACTTTTGACGGTTTTGAGACGCTTGATATTCCGGCCGGAACACAGCCCGGGTCCAAGCTGCGCATCAAGGGCCGTGGAATGCCGTATATTCGCGGCAAAGGTGCAGGCGATATGAACATAAATGTAAAAGTGAACATACCAAAAAACATTTCTCAGAAAGAAAGAGATCTGCTGGAACAGCTTGCAAAGGAAATGAAAATATCTGTAAGGTCCAAGGACGGCTTTTTTGATAAGTTTAAGAAGTAAGAGCTGCCAGAACAAATAAGATATCCTTACTGTTACTTTTCAGCCAGGCAGCTGAATTGCAGTGTCAAGACAACGAGATGCAGCGCATGTCTCTGTGAATTTCTTCCGCATAAGCAGGACATGCATGCATCTCGTTTTTCAGTTATCGCTATCAATGTAAATTTTCCGCAGAATTTGAAACCCTAAGACCGTCTCTTCATTGTTGCTTTCAGTTACAGAAATGAACTGACGCAATTGCCATGTTCAAAAATATATGAAATTTCATATGCTGATTTATTTTTTTCCTTTACATATCCAACACAGAATAATAGAATATTTAGAGTAGGTTTTTTACCGGTATAGTTATTTTATTTGATGTTTTTTACGGACAATTCTTTTTTTTGCAGGGAGGTGAACAGAAAAGCGGGCTTCAGAGTCACATGTAAAACGAAAAAAATCTTAAAAAATTCCTAAACTGTTCCACAACATTATGGAGGTGCATCATATTGAAGAAGATACTGGCAGTACTGGCAGTCATTATTGTTCTATGTGCAGCAGGTGCTGCTTTTGCAGCCACTCCCATCAAGGTAGGGTACCTTGCAGCGCTTACAGGAGACTTTGCAGCATACGGTATTACTGAAGTTAATATGGCAAAAATGGTTGTGGGAGATATCAATGCTAAGGGCGGCGTACTTGGACGCCCGATAGAACTTGTCGTATACGATACAAAGACGCGCAATGAAGACGCTGTCAATGCAGTGCGCCGTATGATAGACAATGATAAAGTCGTGGCAATACTGGGAGCTAACTCAAGCGGTATAAATATCGCAACAGCCCCGCTGGTTGACAAAGGCAAGGTCCCCCAGATCTCGACAGTAGGGACAAACCCGCTTGTAACTGTGGACAATAAGGGCAAAGTCCGCCCGTATTCATTCCGCATTTGCTTCACAGACCCGTATCAGGGCGCTCTTGCGGCTGATCTTGCAATGACGACTCTCAAGAAAGACAAGGCCGCAATACTTTACAATGTAGGATCAGACTATGCACAGGGGCTCCGCGAATACTTTATGAAGAGCTATACGGCGCTTAAAGGCAAAATAGTTGCTGATGAAGGCTACCGCGACACAGATGTTGACTTCAGGGCCCAGCTGACCAAGGTTAAGAGCTCTGGCGCAAATGTCATCTTCCTCCCTGGAATGGGCAAGGACATGGCACTTATCATCAAGCAGGCCAAGGAGCTAGGTCTGAATGTTACGATTATAGGCGGCGACGGCTACGGAGAATTTATGAATGAAATAGCCGGTGATGCTATGAAGGGAACCTACTGGGTCAACCATACGTATCTTGAGGACCCGAAAATGGCACCTATTTTTGCCCGCTATAAGAAAGTCTACAAGGACGATTGCAAAGAATTTGTAAATGGGACTATGGCTTATGATGCTACCTACTGGCTTATCGATGCCATCAAGCGCGCAGGCAAGGCAGAAGGCCCGGCAATAGCAAAGGCCCTTGAATCGACCAAGGGGCTGAAGCTCAATCATGCTACAATCACGATCGATCCAAAGGATCATAACCCAGTCAAGAAAGCCGGAGTTATCCTGAAGGTCGGAGATGATCTTAAGGCTAAGTTCTTCAAGAAGGTTCAGCCGAAATAAAACTGCATTTTGTGAGAGGGCTTGAGGAGCGATCTTCAAGCCCGTTTTTCGGCCTTTTAAACTGGCTGGTGAAATTAGGTAAACATTAAGAAGGCTGAGGTGTTTCATTTTGGATACCATTATCCAACAGATTATAAACGGCCTGTCATTAGGTTCAGTTTATGCTCTTATTGCCGTTGGTTATTCCCTTGTCTATTCAATACTGCTTTTTTCAAATTTTGCACACGGCGGATTTTTGGTTATAGGTGGTTATATCTGCTATTTTGCACTTCGTTCAGCTGGTATGAATATATGGCTTGCTTCTTTAGCGGCACTTGTCGGAGCAGGTTTCTCCGCGGTGATCGTCGAAAGGCTGGCATATAAGCCTATAAGGGAACGTACTCCCATCACACTTTATATGCTCATCGCATCCATGGGTATGAGCATCGTAATCGAGAATATTTTCGTTGTTACCGTAGGCGGACGTTTCAGAGCGCTTCCTCCGGTAATTCCGATGCAGCCTGTAAATCTTTTCGGACTTGCTACTACAAGCGCATTCGACATCCTTTCTCTTGTGACAGCGATGGTGTTCCTCGTAGGCCTTCAGTTATTCCTTGTTAAGACCAAATGGGGTCTTGCAATCCGGGCTGCCTCATATAACCTGAGAACTGCAGGACTTATGGGGGTTAATGTCAACAGGCTCATAGGCATAGTTTTCTTTGTTGCAGGGCTTTTAGCCGGAGTCGGGGGAATATTCCTGTCAGTACGCTATACTCTTTATCCGCAGCTGGGCATGATAACGACAAAAGCCTTTGTCGCAGCAGTCATAGGCGGTTTGGGTTCGCTTCCGGGCGCAGTTGTGGGCAGCCTCATTCTTGGACTTTCCGAGATGCTGACGGCAGGATTTATTTCAAGCCAGTTCCGTGATCTTGTTGTCTTTATGCTTCTTATAATTACGCTGATTGTCCGCCCCACAGGACTTTTTGGTAAGTCCGTGGGAGAGAAAGTGTAGGTGCCTGGTATGGACGGATATGTATTAGGCATAATAAACCTGCTTGCTATAAACTGTATCGCAGCCCTTGGGGTCTCCCTTTTTACAGGGTTCACCGGCGTCTTTACGCTGGGGCATGCAGGCTATATGGCTATAGGTGCTTATACTGCAGCTATTCTGACTGTAGAACACGGCGTCCATTTTATACCGGCAATCATAGCCGGAGGTTTACTGGCGATGATTTTGGCTTATCTTATAGGGCTTCCTACCCTTAAGCTTGTTGGGGACTATTATACTATCGCTTCACTCGGGCTGGGGGAAGCAATAAGGCTTGTCATAGAAAACTGGCAGAGCCTTACAAGAGGAGCCAGGGGATATCCGGGAATCGATAATTATACAACGCTTCCGGTCTCACTGGGATTTCTGCTTGTAATGGGAATCGGAATGTTTTTTCTGGTAAACAGCAGCTACGGGCGTGCCTTCAAAGCATGCAGGGATGATTATGTTGCGGCGTCACTTCTTGGGTTCAATACCGCACGCTACAGAGTGTTAAGCCTTGCTATATCAGGATTCTACTGCGGGGTTTCAGGTGCGCTGCTGGCAGGATTCATGTCTTTTGTCCAGCCTGTAATGTTCGATATGGCCAAGTCCACAGAACTTGTGTCTGTTGTTGTTTTCGGAGGGCTTGGCTCAATGAGCGGATGCCTGATAGGCACTACCATACTTACTTTGATAACCGAACTTTTCCGCCCGATATCCCAGTACAGGATGCTTATATACGGCCTTGTTCTTGTACTTGTAATGGTGCTTCGTCCTGAAGGGATAATGGGAACAAACGAGCTGTCATTAAGATATATAAAAAGCATTTTCCGCCGCAGGAAGAAAATGTCTGCAACAGAGGAGGGTGCCCGCTAATGGCAGCTATACTTGAACTAAAAGACGTCAATAAGGCTTTCGGCGGCGTACAGGCGGTAAAAGACATGTCGTTCAAGATAGAAACCGGGGAGCTCGCCGGTCTTATCGGGCCTAACGGGGCAGGAAAAACAACAATATTCAACCTTATAACCGGAGTCTATAATGTCACAAGCGGAGATATGGAATACAAAGGCAGGAATATAAATAAACTCAAAACATATCAGGTCGTCTCGCTCGGAATAGCGCGTACTTTCCAAAACCTTCGCCTGTTTGCAGCATCAAGTGTGCTTGATAATGTAATGACTGCGGCACAGCAGCACTACAAATATAGTTTTTTTGAGGCTATAAGCCACTTCGGACGCTGGAAAAAACTTGAAAGATTGACACGCGGCGAAAGCATGGATCTTCTTGAAAGAGTCGGGCTTGCAGACCGTGCAGAGCAGGCAGCCGGAACACTCCCTTACGGTTTGCAGCGACGTCTTGAAATTGCAAGAGCTCTTTCGTTGAAACCTGAACTGCTCCTTCTCGATGAACCAGCCGCAGGAATGAACGCTGATGAAGTAGATCAGCTCAATGAGCTGATTACAAGCATACACAGGGATTTTAACCTCACCATCCTGCTTATTGAGCATCATATGGACATGGTCATGGAAATATGTCCCCATATAGTATGCATGAACTTCGGTGCAAAGATCGCAGAAGGATCTCCTGATGAGATACAGAACCATCCTGAAGTCCTGAAAGCATATCTTGGAGAGGAGGAATAAGAGATGGAAGAGAGACAGCAGCCTATCCTCTCTGTAAGAGACCTCTATGTCAACTATGGTGCAATACAGGCCTTAAAAGGAGTTAATCTTGATGTCTATCCCAAAGAGATAGTTGCGGTTATAGGTGCAAACGGAGCCGGTAAATCAACTATGATGAATGCGATAATGGGAGATGTAAAACGTGCCGGCGGAGAGATTATCCTTGACGGTACACCGCTGCCTGTGAAAAGCTATCAGGTAGTTGCTGCAGGTATAAGTCTTTCGCCTGAGGGCAGAAAGGTTTTTGCACCGCTGACTGTATACGAAAACCTTGAGATGGGGTCGTTCCCGCTGAAAAACCGCAGCCACATTAAGGAACAGCTTGATAAGGTTTATGACCTGTTCCCGCGTCTTAAAGAACGAAGCGGCCAGTATGCAGGTACACTTTCAGGCGGAGAGCAGCAGATGCTTGCAATTGGTCGTGCTCTGATGGCTATGCCAAGAGTTCTTCTTCTTGACGAACCTTCTCTTGGGCTGGCCCCTATAATAATAAACGAAATATTCAAGGAGCTTATTGAGGTAAACCAGCAGCTTGGGACTGCTATCCTGATAGTAGAACAGAATGCGCGCAAGGCGCTTATCCTTTCCAACAGGGCATATGTACTTCAGACCGGCAAAGTCGTGATGGAGGGTGCATCAAAAGATCTGCTTAATAACCCTGAGATCGAAGAGGCGTATCTGGGCGGCAAAAAGAAATAATAGACTATAAAAACAATATAAATTACGAAATGAAAGACTGTCATATCAGCGGAATTTCAATGGGGTCACCGATTATCCCCAAGAAATACCGCTGATAATTTTTATTTCCTTATCATTGTTTTTTTAATACTTGCGCTCTTTGCCGATCTGATACTGTTGTTCTGCAAGGCTTCAATGGGGTACAATTAGGACTGAATTGAAAGAGGGGTGGCAGCGATGCAGAGTGGTGATGCCTATTGGTGGTATATAACTATTTCGGCGGACAAGGGGCAGGAGGAAGTGCTGCATTCACTTGCGGATATCTCAGAGGGTATAGGCGCTGAACTTCAGGAGTTTCCTTCCGGCGGAGCCAGGCTTAGGATTTATTACAGGAGCAATAAAAATCTGGCTTTCTGGAAGAAAAACCTGCTTGACGCTATGGGAGAGTGGCAATCAATAAAAATAGAAGATTTTGGAAAAATAGAAAATCAGCCATGGAATGTAGTTGCAGAAGAGGCGTTTCCACCTCTGCCAGTGGGAAAAGGACTGGTTGTCCTTGCTCCGTGGCACAAAGGAACAGAGCCTAACGGCCGCATCCCGTTGTATATTAATCCCGGGAGCGCCTTTGGTACAGGATATCACGAAAGCACACAGATCGTGCTTGAGCTTATGGAGGAATATATGAAGCCTGGCATGGTTACTGCAGATATAGGAACTGGTTCCGGGATACTTACCGTCTGCGCACTGAAAATGGGTGCAGAAAAAGCCTTTGCACGCGACATAGATCCTGCCGTAATTGAAGAGGTCCGCAAAAATATAAGACTTAACAGCCTTGAGCATGCAAGTGTCGACCTGGAAGTCGGAGATTTGCTAAAAGACTTTAAACACAGAGTTGATCTTCTTACCGCTAATATACTAATTGAACCGCTTGTCACAATGCTGAAGGATGTTCCATGCGTGATAGGCGAGACTGGGATTGCTGTTTTTTCGGGAATGCTTGAGAAGGAACGCGGAATATTCATGAAAGCCCTTAACCAAGCCGGAATGAAGGCTGTAAAGGAATTACAGAGAGGAGAATGGTGGGGTGTCGCTGCCAAGGCTTCGTCTTGAAAAATGCGCATACCATGACGGAACTTGGCTTATAGATGCACAGCAGGCCCACCACCTTGTTAAGGTACGGCGGTGCTATAACGGTTCCTTTGTCGAGGGTTTGATTGACGGAGAGAAGGTTGAGCTCAGACTTTTATGCACGGGAGATTCTGTGTATGCAGCGGAAATTTCACGTGAAAAGGAACAACCTCCGTATCCAGAGCTGCATCTTCTGCTGGGCCTCCTTAAAAACGACCAATTTGACGATGCTCTGCGCTTTGCTGCCGAAACAGGAGTCCATTCGATACATCTCCTTGATTGTGAACGAAGTGTCCCGCGATACAGCATGGATAAGCTAGAAGAGAAAATGTCACGCTGGCGGAAAATATTGGATGAAGCAACAAAACAGGCTGGTTCAACGAAACCGCCAGTGCTGTACCAGCCATTAAAGCTGGAAAAAATAGATATGGCAAATATTCCGCAAAACAGAGTGGCAGCAATCCTGTCGAAGGATGCATGTGCGCTTGACGGCCTCGACCGGGACAAACCGTCAGTTGCCGTTGCAATAGGTCCGGAAGGCGATTGGTCGCCTGCTGAAATACAGGTACTGCTTGGTCATGAATTTATCCCTGTCAGTCTCGGCAGGCGAATTCTTCGTGCAAGCACTGCAGTGGCTGTTGCCTGCGGATGGTTTATGATCAGATGAGCTTTATTGCCCTTGATAATAAAAAGGCCGTTTATGTGCGAGGCATCTGATGACCAATATTAACGCTGTTCTTGCAGAAACATCTCCGAGCCTTGTTACATGTCCGATATATTAAATTGCTATATACAGGTGGAATAAATGAACCTACTTAAATATAAAACTTTCCGTGTTCTGGTCATGGGGTGCAGGACAAATCAGTATGAGGGTGATGCGATAGCTGCATCTCTTGAAAGCTGCGGTGCGGTGTCGTGCAATTTTAGTCCCGATATATTGGTATTAGTGTCATGCACGATAACTTCCGTCGCTGACAGAAAATGCCGTAAGCTTATACGTAAACTTCGAAGGGAAAATCCTGACAGCGTGATAGCCGTGTGCGGCTGCTATGCGCATAAGTTATCAGAGGATGAAGGGCGGGATCTTGGTATCGACATCATTATCGGGAACAGAGTTAAGCACCGGCTGCCTGAAATGATCGAAAATTTTTATAAAAACGGCCGGGCGGAAAAGCCGCTCCTTGTTTTTGACAAAGACATATGCGGTCAAACTTCATGGGACGATCTCGTACTGGACAGGCCGCGTCTTCATACCCGTGCATTCCTTAAGGTACAGGACGGCTGCAACCACTACTGCAGCTACTGTATAGTACCGTATGTCAGGGGTTATCCTGTCTCTCGCGATATAGAAGAATCAGTAGCCGAAGCGCGTTCCATAGTATCATCCGGATGCCCTGAAATAGTCCTGACCGGGATACATTTGGGACTTCATAAAGATTTGCCGGCATTAGTAAGGCGTATCGGTTCAATAAGCGGGTTAAAACGGCTGCGTTTCGGTTCCATTGAACCGTTTGCAGTTGACGACAAACTCCTTGATTCGCTTGCAGAAACGGAAACTTTTTGCAAGCACCTGCATCTGCCGCTTCAGAGCGGTGATGATTCCGTACTGATTGCAATGAGGCGTGGGTATACATCTGATGGTTTCAGGCGCATAACGGAAAAAATAAAGCATCGGCTGGGTGAAGATGTTCATATAAGTACTGATGTAATGGTCGGGTTTCCTGAAGAAGATGACATGGCATTTGAAAAAAGTATGGATTTTATACGTGAGATAGGTTTTGGAAAGATACATGTCTTTCCGTATTCGCCAAGAAAAGGGACCGACGCGGCCAGACTTAAAATGCTGCCGGATGGAAAGATCAGGGAGAGGACCCGTGCTGCCCTTGAGATCGCGGATACTATGCATGAGAAATACTGCTTAAAATGGGTAGGCAGGAAAGTAGAGATTTTGGTGGAAGAAAAAAAAGGCGGCAGCATATGCGGGCTAACGCGGAACTATGTTCGCGTTACTGCAGCAGATACAGGGGCTGATATTTCCGATGAGGTTACCTTGGAGCCTGAAGGATATTTAAACGGTATCCTTACTGCGGGCGGGTTGGATATCGGCTTGATAGATCATTCTGAATTTCAGGATATTCTATAAATCCGTGGTGCTGAAGTGACAGATATGATGATGAGGTAGTAAATGCGGTGATTGACAAAACGCAAGCCAATGACGCATAATATACCAACATTGCCGCTTGTTTTAGATAAATGACTGAGTCCGTCTTTATATTAGGCCTGTCATTCCAGGAGCGAGTTTTAAACGGATAGTGACCGGTCTCGTCCTCCTGAGATATAGGGTGTTCTTCTCCACCATTCAAGCCTGGCATGATTTTTGTTTTTATCCCTCACTGCACATATGTTTTTTTGTTTTGTGAGTGGCTGAGAAGGGGGGGAATGTAGATGACCACCGTAACGAGACGAGACAATGAGTCGATCGAAGATGCGCTTAAGCGGTTCAAGCGTGAGCTTCGTAAGGTGGGCGTGCTTCGCGAGGCAAAGAAGCATGAGCATTACGAAAAACCCAGCGAAATCAAGAAACGCAAAAAAGCTGAAATGGCCCGTAACAAAGGCAGGAAGGCTGATTATTAGTTATGTCCGAGCTAGTGCAGAAAATCCAAAGTGATTTGGTAACGGCTATGAAGTGCAGGGATGAACTCAAACTGTCTGTACTCCGTATGCTTAAGTCTGCAATACAGCTTGCTCAGGTTGAAAAAAGCAAAGATACCCAACTGACTGATAATGAGGTTCTTGCGCTTGTCCGCAGACTTATAAAACAGCGCAATGAAGCAGCTGAAATGTATAAAACAGGTGGTGCTGAAGACAGAGCGGACAGGGAACTGCAGGAAGCTAAGGTGCTTGATGCGTACCTGCCGTCCCAGCTTTCTGATGACGAGCTTGAGGCCATTGTTGCAAGGGTAGCTGTGCAGGCAGGAGCTGCCGGTCCCAAAGATATGGGCAAGGTGATGGGCAAAGCGATGGCTGCTGTGGAAGGACGTGCAGACGGCAACAGGGTAAAGGCACAAGTTCAGAGCTACCTTTCAAATATGGCATAAAGCCGCTGTAGACTGCTTTTTATAGTGCCGGACGCAAGTCCGGCGCTTTTTTATGCTATGGAATAAAAGTAAAAAATTTAGAAACAAAAAATATTTTTTATGCTTTAATTGCAAAAATTAAGGGGGTTGTTTTGTGATATGATGACCTATCCAATACCGCTTGTGCCTGGTCCGGTATCCGTACCGCTAAAATGCCGCGAGGCTTATATGGTAAATTACGGAAGCAGTGACCTGGAAGAAGAATTTTATATGCTGCTCAAGGAAAACCAGGAATTGCTGCAGGAAGTCCTTAAAACTAAAAACAGTGTAACGATACAATCCGGTGAAGCAATGCTGATCCTCTGGGGGGCATTGAAAAGCACTGTTAAACCGGGCGACAGGGTCCTTTCTCTCTCGAACGGACTGTTCGGCCACGGATTTGGAGAGATGGCGCGTTCAATAGGTGCCGAAGTTGAGATACTTGAAGCTGCGGATGGTGAATTTGTCAAAACGGAAGACCTTCGTGCCAAGCTTGCCTCATTCAAGCCTGACCTTGTTACTGCTGTCCACTGTGAAACTCCAAGCGGACTGCTAAATCCTATTTCTGAAATTGCAGGCATCATACGGGAGAGCGGCGCGCTTTTCTGTGTGGATTTTGTTGCAAGCGCCGGAGGTGCGGATGTGCGTGTTGACGAATGGGGTATAGATCTTGGATTGCTCGGCAGCCAGAAGTGCCTCTCGATCCTTCCTGATATTTCCGTACTGACTTTAAGCGAAAGGGCCTGGCAGACTGCTGAGCGTGTCGGTTACGCGGGATACGATGCTGTGCTGCCGTGGCGCGATGCTATTGAAAAAAGGGAAATGCCGTGTACACATAACTGGCATGCGAACGCGGCTTTGAACATCTCGCTGAAAGCTCTTATTGACGAAGGTCTGGAAAATTCTTTTAAACGCCACAGAGAGGTCTCTTCTTACTGCCGTTCGATGGTGAAGGAATTAGGGCTTTCACTTTATGCCGCAGACGAAAAACTTTCATCTCCTACGGTAACGGCTGTCAAAGTGCCTGACGGATGGACATGGAAAGAACTTGATTCCGGACTGCGCAGCCGCGGTATGGCTGTCGGAGGAAGTTACGGGAATCTTGCCGGTAAAGTTTTCCGTATCGGGCATATGGGTACCCAGGCAGATATGGATCTTGTAAAAAGAGGCATGTGGATTTTGTCAGAAGTGCTGAGAAAATAGTCTTTACTGCCGTTATCCTGAAGTAATTTCATAATATAGCTGCTGTCTTTTATACCGTATATTTTAACTGCCTGAGCTGCTGGAATCGACATTTGGGACAGCCAAGGCAGTTTTTTTGTGTTCTTTTGGGTTTTGCAGTGTTTTACCGAAAACATGGGTGTCTTTATTGTTTTTAAAAGCTTAAAAACAGGTATGCTTATTACTTATTGATATAACTTGCCTGTGCTGATGGTAAAAATGAGAATAGTGGTATTTGCCCTAATTGAAAATCAAGTTTTTTCAATACCGTAATATGTGGCAATACTGGTTCGGCAACAGCGATTAAAAAATGCCTGCCTGATTTGCATGCGTTTTTTGTAAAAAAATTACAATAATTTATTTCAGAAACCCATTGTTATAATATTTTTTTAAATCTGTTTGATTGAATTTTATGCAGCAGGCGGATAAGTCTTTAAACTCGCTATATATAGTGTTATACTACTTTTAGTTTTATGCATATAGTGGCTGGGGGGTGTTTTTATGCGCTGTCCTGTTTGCAGTGCGCCGGAAACAAGGGTGATTGAAACAAGAAGCACGGATGACGGAAGGGTAAACCGCCGCAGAAGAGAATGTCCTGAATGTCAGAGCCGTTTTACGACTTATGAGAGGCTTGAGGAAAAAAACTATCTCTGGGTTGTAAAAAAAGATGGCAGAAGAGAGGCTTTTGACAGGGGGAAATTAATGAAGGGCCTCCAGAGGGCATGTGAAAAGCTACCTGTCTCCATAGAACAGATAGAGGAGGCCGTATCGCATATCGAAGACGGCATACGCAGCCTTGGACAGGGAGAAGTGGCTGCTTCCGTTATAGGTGAGCGTGCCGCAGAGGAACTTCGTAAAATAAACAAAGTCGCATATGTGCGTTTTGCTTCTGTTTACAGGGAATTTAATGATATTTCAAGTTTTACAAGAGAGATAGCAAGACTGCTTGAGGATAAGGAGGCACAACGTAATGGCAAATGAAATGACGCAGCAGGGCACGACGGAATCCTATTTTGGGAAGCAGGGGCGCCTGTTCGGGCAATCCGGGGAATCGACAGATCTGGCCTTGATGGTAGATGCGCTGGCACAGGAAGAGACCTCGCCCTGGGATGCCAGCAGGATACGTGATGCCTTGATCATAGAGGCCGGGCTCGATCCCGCAACGGCAGAGGGGATAGCACTCGAAGTCGAGGAGGATCTGCTTAAATACGAGCGCAGCCGTGTAACAACATCAATAATCAGAGAAATGGTCAACGTTAAGCTTTTCCAGCGCGGGCTTGAAGCAAAGCTTGCAGATCACAGCCGAATAGGCCTTCCTGTACACGACCTTGAAAAGATGATGCTGACAAGAAATAAAGAAAACAGCAATACAAGCCATAACCCTGAATCAATAAATCTTTCAATAGCTGAGATGGTCCTCAAGGAATATGCACTTACAAAGGTTTTTACGAAAGACATTGCCGAAGCGCATCTTAAAGGGGACATCCATCTCCATGACCTCGGCATGGTCAACAGACCGTATTGCTCCGGACAAAGCGTTGCTTATGTGGCCCGCTACGGCCTTAATATCCCTTCGATAACAAGCGTTTCGAATCCTGCAAAACATGCCGATGTGCTTCTTGCGCACATACTGAAGATGACGTCTGTACTCCAGAACCATTTTGCTGGTGCGATCGGATGGGATGCCGTCAACATGTACTTTGCGCCATATCTGGTAGGATGGTCCTATGAGCAGCATAAACAGCTGGCCCAGCAGCTTATTTTTGAATTCAACCAGCTTGCAGGAGGCCGCGGCGGTCAGGTTGCATTTACAGATATTAATTTATATTACGAAATACCAAACCATTTCAGGGATGTGCCTGCCATAGGCCCCGGCGGGAAATTTACAGGGAAAACTTATTCAGAATACGATAAGGAATCAAAAATGTTCCTCAGGGCGCTGTTCGATGTCTATATGTGCGGTGACAGCAGGGGCCAGCCGTTCTTTTTTCCGAAGCCTCTTCTTCATATAACGGATTATTTCTTCAAGGAATCAGGATGGGAAGATTTCCTCGATTTGGCCTGCCGGCTTGCATCAGAAAAGGGAAACACATATTTTGTCTTTGACCGTGGAGGGGTGGCTAAGCTTTCTGAATGTTGCCGCCTGTCATTCGAGCTTACGCCGGAAGATCTTGATGAGGCGAAGCATCCATGGAAGATGCGTTACTGTGCGCTGCAGAATATTACGCTGAACCTGCCGCGTGCAGCATATAAGAGCAATGGCGACGAGGAGATGCTTTTCGACATTATTGATGATGAGATGGAACTTGCAGCAAAGGCGCATCTTCAGAAACGCGCGTTTATAAAGAGCCTGCTCGATCTTGGTCTCGACGGTCCGCTTGCAGCCCTTTGCGTTTCACACGATGACGAGGGATACCTCAGACTCAGGAAGGCAAGTCATCTTATAGGCATTCTGGGACTTAATGAAATGGTTCAGGCAATGACAGGGAGTCAGCTACATGAAAGCGGGCATGCTGAACAGCTTGGCAAGGCAGTTATACAGTATATGGACCTCAAGTGTCAGCAGCTGTCGGAACGTTACGGACTTAAAATAGTCCTTGAGCAGACCCCTGCAGAAAGCACGGCGCTGCGCTTTGCAAAACTCGATCTGAGGGCATATCCTGATATTGCACGCAAATATATAAAGGGAAATTTCGATAATGGAGAAATATACTACACAAACAGCACTCATCTGAACTACAAGCTAGTGCAGGACCCGATTGAAAAAGTAATACGCGAAGGTGAGCTTCATCCAATGATAAAAGCAGGTGCAATAACACATGTATGGCTTGGCGAACATAAACCTGACCCCAAGGCGCTTGGCTCTTTTGTAATAAAGACTTTCAAGCACTCAAGCAATGCACAGGTGGCATTCAGCCCTGAATTCACAATCTGCAACGAGTGCAACAATATCGAAAGAGGGCTTTCTGATACCTGCTCCAGATGCGGTTCGGAAAACGTAGATGGAATAACCCGTGTTACAGGTTATTTCACGAGGACATCTTCGTGGAATGCAGGTAAGCGAGGGGAACTCAAGGACAGGACAAGGACTCAGATCAGGGCCGGAGTTTAGCCGAGATGTCTGAACTTGAAGGGATTACCGCGGGGGGATATCTCCCCGCGTCTTTTTTGGACTGGGACGGGCATATATCTGCCGTTATATTTACATCAGGCTGTAATTTCCGCTGTCCGTGGTGCCACAACAGCGATCTTGTGATGTCGAAAACAGAACCTGTTCTGCTGAATGAAATAATTGAAGACATAATAAAAAGAAAAAAATTTCTTGACGGTATAGTTATAAGCGGAGGAGAACCATGCCTGTGGGCTGGCCTGATGCCGGTGCTTTACAGGCTGAAACAGCTTGGATTTCCCGTAAAGCTGGATACTAACGGTTCATTCCCTCATATAATATCGCAGATTATTAAAGCCGGATTAGTCGACTTTGTTGCGATGGATATAAAAGCTCCGCTTCAGGATAATAAGCTTGAACAAGTAACAGGTGTAAGGACAAATGCTGAAGATATAAGGAAGAGCATTGATATCATAAGAACAGGAGCCGTATCATATGAATTCAGGACAACTTATGTGCCCCGGCTCCTTTCCGCGGATGATCTCGCCGCTGTCTGCAAAGAACTGAACGATGACGCTCACTGGGTCGTGCAGTGTTTTAAGCCCGTGAACTGCCTCGAAGATGAATATATGTCCATGCCTCCCGTAAAGCCTGAAGATCTGCAGAAAATATTGAAAGGCGTACGCATAAGAGGATAATTTTTATCATTGAAACACTCATCATCTGTGCGGTACACGTTTTTCGGTTTCTGTGCGGACACAGTAAATTCTTAAATATCTGCATAGGTGCGGATACAAAAAATATATAATGAAATTGACTGCCCTTTAGGATATAATCAATCTGCATGCTTATTTAGTTTGTGCGGCTTGCGTAAATCTGTTTTTTAAAAATCCAGAAAGAAGAGGGTGTTACGCAGTGAGGTTGGGGAAAAAACTTGCAGTGGCTTTTTGTCTTATTCTTATCATGGCCGGGATGTCCATGGCCGCCGATACCATCAAGGTGGGAGTCTATCTTCCTATAACCGGTGGCAATGCGATAGGAGGACAGCTTGAACTTGACGGTGTGAAACTTGCAAATAAGGAAGCTCCAACTGTGTTGGGCAAAAAAGTCGAGCTTATCGTTGTAGACAACAAGAGTGACAAAGTCGAAGCTGCCAATGCCGTAAAGAGGCTTGTCGAAAAGGACAAGGTGAATGCTATCATAGGAACATACGGCTCGTCGCTTGCTATGGCTGGCGGTGAAGTTGCAGAAAAAGCCGGTATACCGATGGTCGGCACGTCATGCACCAACCCGCTTGTTACACAGGGCAAAAAATATGTTTTCCGCGTATGTTTTATAGATCCTTTCCAGGGAGCCGGAGCGGCTGCATTTGCCAAGGAAAAGCTGAAAGCAAAGACAGCTGCCTGCCTCATTGAAGTAACAGAGGACTACAGCGTTGGTCTGGCCTCGTTCTTTGAACGCAACTTTACCAAAAACGGCGGGAAAATAGTGGCGAAGCTTAACTATCAGAAAGGCGACCAGGATTTCACAGCGCAGCTTACCGAGATCATAAGCAAAAAGCCGGATGTCCTTTACATTCCGGCAAACTTTGCCGAAGGAGCAATAATCATGCGTCAGGCAAGGGAGCTCGGTGCGAAGTTTAAGATACTCGGCGGAGATGCCATGGATAATCCTGAGATAGTCAAAATAGGCGGGAAGTCTGTGGAAGGCTTCAGCTTCACTACATTCGCATATGCAGTTGACATGCCTAACATGAGTCCGATAGCAAAGAAGTTTACGCAGAACTGGAAGAAAGCATTCCCTGGGAAAGACCCCAATGCACTGACTGCCTGCGGCTATGACAGCTACATGCTGATTCTTGATGCCATGAAGCGCGCAAACAGCCATGATCCTAAAAAAATCACGGCGGCACTTGCTGCTACAAAGAATTTTGCCGGCGTAACAGGCAATACCACGATAAATGCAACGCACGATGCGGAAAAATCAATAGGTATCATACAGATAAAAAACGGCAAACGTGTATTCCTTACAGTTGTCGAGCCTAAATAAAAACCAGACCGCTTAAGCAATATCAATTAGCAAGGGGAGGGCTTCCGGCTCCTCCCCTTTTTAGGAATGAGGGGTATCATCATGACTCTGGACATGTTCATCCAGCACTTATTCAACGCAGTGACGCTGGGCAGCCTGTATGGGCTTATTGCTATAGGCTATACTATGGTTTACGGCATACTGCGGCTCATAAATTTTGCACACGGTGATATTTTTATGATAAGCGCGTACTTTGTTTTTTTCGGAATAACGCTGTTCCATCTGCCATGGGTTGTCGCCGCCGTACTTTCCATAGCCCTCACCGCATTATTCGGCGTAATGGTCGACCGTATAGCCTACAGACCGCTTCGTGATGCTCCAAGGATCTCAGCCCTTATAAGCGCGATAGGAGTATCGTTTCTAATTGAAAATCTGTGCCTTGTGTTTTTTACAGGCGTACCAAAGCCGATGCCCAGGCTGGAAGCGCTTGTTACAGTTATGCAGTTCGGGAACATAAGGATACTTCCTCTTGCAATATTTGTCCCGGTCATATCATTCATACTTGTCGCCTGCCTTCTTTGGGTACTGTATAAAACCCCGCCCGGACTTGCTATGAGAGCCATATCAAAGGATATCGAAACAACTAGGCTTATGGGTGTCAGAGTAGACAGGATAATAGCGCTTACCTTCGCAATCGGTTCTGCTCTGGCTGCAGCTGCAGGAATAATGTGGGCACTGAGATACCCGCAGATACATCCGTTTATGGGAGTTTTTCCAGGTTTCAAGGCCTTCATTGCCGCTGTGTTCGGCGGAATAGGTTCGGTTCAGGGAGCAATGATAGGCGGACTTCTCCTCGGGTTCATGGAAATAATGATAGTAGCCTTTTTCCCTGGTCTGTCAGGCTACAGAGATGCATTTGCATTTGTGCTTCTTATAATGATCCTTTTTGTAAAACCGACCGGTCTGATGGGAGAGAAGCTGGAGGATAAGATATAGATGGATAAAAAAGCTAAAATCGTTCTCAACCTGTTCATGATAGGGCTTTTGGCAGCTTTTCTCTGGTGGGCAGGTAATAATCTGGATGGCTATAAAATACAGGTGCTGAACCTTATCGCTGTGAATGCCATACTTGCACTGAGCCTTAATCTTATATACGGTTTTACAGGGATGTTTTCTCTGGGACATGCAGGTTTTATGGCTATAGGCGCTTATGTGAGCGCTATACTCATATTGCCGCAGGCACAGAAAGAAATGATGTACATACTTGAGCCGATAATATGGCCGTTCTCGGTTATGCACGCCCCGTTTTTTGTTTCCGTATTGGCCGGAGGGCTTATAGCCGCGTTTTTCGGTCTTCTCATTGCACTTCCGGTACTTCGCCTTGGAGGGGACTATCTTGGAATTGCAACGCTGGGGTTTGCAGAAATAATCAGGGTACTGTTCACAAATATGACCCCTGTTACAAATGGGGCCCTGGGACTTAAAGGAATCCCTGCCTATGCTAATCTTGGCTGGAACTATTTTTGGTGCATTATTACCTTCTATGTGATAATCAAATTGCTTTCAAGCAATTTCGGAAACTGCCTGAGAGCCATAAGGGATGATGAAATAGCTGCTAAAGCCATGGGAATAAACACCTTCTGGTGCAAGGCGGTATCGTTCTCAGTAGGGGCTTTCTTTGCAGGTGTCGGCGGTGCTCTTACCGGAAGCCTTATAACTACGATTGACCCTAAGATGTTCAATTTCCAGCTTACTTTCAATATACTCATGATAGTTGTCGCCGGAGGTCTTGGTTCCGTGACCGGTTCAATGGTCGGGGCCGTCGTTATCACTATACTTCTCGAATGGCTGCGTTTTGTAGAGGAAACCATGAATATAGGTTCTTTTGTATTTTCCGGCATCCCAGGTATGAGGATGGTTATTTTTTCCATAGTCCTGCTGCTGATAATCCTATATCGCAGAGAAGGAATAATCGGCGGATATGAGTTCAGCTGGGACAGCCTGATAAGACGCTCGGGCAAAAAAGGAGGGCGCATAAATGGCTGATGCTGTTCTCAGAACTGAAAATGTAACAATAAAATTCGGCGGTCTTACAGCTGTCGGCAACTTCAATATCAGAATAGAAGAAGGATCGATTTCAAGCCTTATCGGTCCAAATGGAGCCGGCAAGACTACATGCTTCAATATGATAACAGGCTTTTACCAGCCTACGGACGGGAAAATCATATTTATGGGAAATGACATAACCGGAATGAAGCCGCATGAAGTATGCAGGGCCGGAATTTCCCGCACATTCCAGAATATACGCCTTTTCACCGGAGGCACGGTTCTGCAGAATGTTATGACGGCATGCTGGGTAAGACAGAAATCGCCATGGTGGTCGGCACCGCTGATGCTGCCAGGATTTGTAAGGGAAGAGTGCGAGATAAGAGATAAATCGATGAAACTTCTTAAATCTGTCGAACTTGACCATCTTGCGGAAGAAACGGCCACCGGTCTTCCGTACGGTGCTCAGAGACGGCTTGAGATAGCAAGGGCACTCGCAACCGACCCAAAACTCCTTCTGCTGGATGAACCGGCTGCCGGCATGAACCCGCAGGAAAGCAGGGAACTAATGGAATTCATCCGGCAGATACGTGATAAATTCGGGCTTACGATACTTCTTATAGAACATGATATGAAAGTCGTGATGGGCATTTCTGAATGGATACGAGTCCTTGACTACGGACAGCTTATAGCCGAAGGCACCCCTGACGATATACGCTCGAATCCGAGAGTCATAGAGGCATATCTCGGAAAGGAGGCTGCCGCGTATGTTAAAAATTGAAAACCTTGAAGTTCATTACGGAGGCATACATGCTATACGCGGAATATCACTTGAAATCCCTGACGGTAAAATAGTCACGCTTATCGGCGCCAACGGCGCAGGCAAGAGCAGCACGCTTAGGGCCGTGTCCGGCCTTGTAAAAAACAAGACCGGAAAAATAATATGGAAAGGCCGGAATATCATAGGCCTTTTGCCGGAACAGGTCCTTGAATCAGGCATTGCACTCTGCCCTGAAGGACGAAGGATATTTCCGCAGCTGACAGTACTGGAGAATCTTAAGCTTGGAGGCTATACGCGCAGGGACAAGGCCGGGCTGGACGCGTCTGTAGAGAGAGCCTTCAGTTTGTTCCCAAGATTAAAAGAACGCTCGTGGCAGAAAGGCGGTACTTTATCTGGCGGCGAACAGCAGATGCTTGCTCTTGCACGCGCTTTTATGAGCGATCCCGAACTTATTATGATGGATGAACCATCGCTTGGTCTGGCGCCGCTTTTGGTTGAAGAGGTTTTCAGCATAATCCGTCAGATAAACAAAGACGGCAAGACAATCCTGCTTGTTGAGCAGAATGCTTTCGGAGCACTGAATATAGCTGATTATGCATATGTTCTTGAAGTGGGATCCATCGTTCTCGAAGGCAAAGGCAAGGACCTCCTTAATGACAGGAGAGTCATTGATGCATATTTGGGAGGATAATATCGGGAATATAGACCGTATTCAATTAGAATTGGTTTCAAGGGCCGGATTTGTGGTTTGTGCTGCTTTTGACAAGGTTTTTTGCCGTGAAGGTATATTATATTGGAACTGTATACCGTTATTGCGTAATTTGCCGAAATATGAATTTTTTTCTCTGTAAAAAGATCAGATAGTAGTATAGAATGATGCTGTTATGTCTAATGGGTTTTATTTATTTGGCCTGCCGGAGGAGAAAATATTCATGTCTGCAATGAACCTTCCAAATTTACTCAGCATATCAAGGGTCTTTCTTGTCCCTGTCGTTATGGTTTTTCTTACGTTGAGGACACAATTCGGGTTTATTGAAGGTGCTAACATCGGAGATATCCTTGCAGGGCTTATCTTTATAATAGCATCTCTTACGGATGCCGCAGACGGATATATCGCCCGTAAAAGGGGAATGGTCACAAATCTGGGTAAGTTTATTGATCCGCTTGCGGATAAGATAATGGTAGTAGCTGTGCTGGTAGCCCTCGTTGATCTCCATCGTGTACCGGCATGGATGGTGGTTGTGATAATATCAAGGGAATTCATAGTCACGGGGCTTAGGATGATAGCCGCATCGGAAGGTATTGTAATTGCGGCATCAAAAAGCGGAAAGCTCAAGACAGTGAGCCAGATTATAGGGATAGTTCTGCTGATTTTCAATATTCCCGGAGGCATAGCAGTTATGTGGGTCGCGATGATTCTGACGATATGGTCAGGCGGCGACTATCTTGTAAAATCGATGAATCTGCTTGAATGAGACACGGCGGACGATATCATTATATATACTTACAATAAATAATTACGGAGGCCTCAGGATGAAGGATAAGCTTTTTAAGACTGTGGAATCGCTTGAGCAAGAAATGGTCTCAACGCTCTCCGAACTTGTTGCTATCCCTGCAATAAGCCCGCTTGACGGAGGCGAAGGTGAATATTGCAAAGCTGAGTACATAACACAAAAAATCATTGCGCTTGGTTTTGGGAAACCGGAAATATACAACTCGCCCGATCCGTCGGCAAAAGGAGGAGCAAGACCTAATCTTGTCATTCGGATACCCGGACGCACTGCGAAACGCCTGTGGATAATATCTCATATGGATGTGGTTCCTGAGGGGAACCGCCAGTTGTGGGAGACAGATCCGTTTAAAGCTGTCGTCATTGGGGGCAGAATATACGGACGCGGTACAAGCGATAACTGCCAGGAACTTGTTTCCTCGCTTTATGGTGCTCTTGCCCTCATAAATTCAGGTTTAATTCCGGAATATGAAGTATGCCTCTGCTTCGTTGCTGATGAGGAAAATGGCAGCAGCCACGGGATCCAGTATTTGATAAAGCAGAATTTATTCTCCGATGATGATCTTATCGTTGTCCCTGACGGCGGGAATGAGGACGGTAATTTTATTGAGATTGCCGAGAAAAGCATTTGCTGGGTAGAGTTTGAAGTATGCGGGGCACAGGTTCATGCGAGCCGGCCTGAACAGGGCAATAACGCATGCAGGGCTGCAAATGAATTTTCTGTCTCACTTGATGCCGCACTCCACAGGGCTTTTCCTGAAACGGACAAACTTTTTGAACCCTCCGCATCTACATTTGAACCTACACGCCGCAGTGCAAATGTCCCTAATATCAATACGGTCCCAGGCAAAGAGACTTTTTGCTTTGACTGCCGAGTCCTGCCCAATATAAGGCTGGAAGATGTAATAAAGGTAATCGATGCGGAAATTAAACAGATTCAAGACAGGCGCAAGGTGAAAGTATCCTACCGGTTTATGCAGAAAGAACAGGCCCCTGCCCCTACAAGTGCAGATGCAGATATTGTAGGTATGCTGTGCAGTGCCTTAAAATATGTGATACCTTCCGAGCCTGTAATAGGCGGAGTCGGAGGCGGTACGTGCGCGGCATATTTCAGGAAGGAAGGTATCCCTGTAGCTGTTTGGTGCCAGGAGGCGGATGTGGCACATATGCCAAATGAATATGCCGAGATAAGCCATATGCTTAATGAGGCGAAGGTATTTGCACTGCTTATGTCAGGAACCGACGGAAATATGAAAGAAGGTCGTAAACAGACTGTTTAGACTCAAACCGCCTTTTATTAATAAAATCTTATCTTGCAGGCCAAATTACTTTGACGGTATGCTACAACAAAGCATATAATCACATGATATGGGATGTTATCAATGTGAAATATGTTTTGTTGTGATGTTTGAAAGGTGGAATCTGAATGGGATTGTTCAGCGGGGTTATCAGGGCATTAGGTCTTGACCCTAATGACAGAGCAATAGCGCGTTATGAAGAAAAAGCTGAAGTGATAAATTCTTTTGAACCTGAAGTTGAAAAACTTAATGATGAGGAACTGTCCCGCTCAGCGGAATTTTTCAGGAACAAACTAGATAACGGTGAAACGCTTGATGAAATAATGCCGGAAGTTTTTGCTAGGATACGCGAGGTTTCGAAAAGGACACTCGGCCTGCGCCATTTTAAGGAACAGCTTATCGGCGGTCTGGCACTTAATGACGGCAAAATAGCCGAAATGAAAACAGGTGAGGGCAAGACTCTTGTAGCCACACTTGCTGTAGCACTGAATGCCATAGCCGGCAAAGGCGTGCACGTAATAACCGTAAACGATTATCTTGCAAAACGTGATGCTGAGTGGATGGGGCCGATATATGCAGGCATGGGGCTCACAGTTGGCGTCATAACTCCTTTTATGAGTCAGGAAGAACGTATAGAGGCTTATAAAAAGGATATCACATACGGTACGAACAGTGAATTTGGTTTTGATTATCTCCGTGATAATATGGCGATACAGAAAGAGCAGCAGGTACAGCGGGGACATTTTTACTGCATAGTTGACGAAGTCGACTCAATACTTATAGACGAGGCAAGGACGCCGCTTATAATCTCTGGTCCGTCGGAAGATGATACCCAACCTTACCATGTTGCTGACGGTGTGGCAAGAGAACTTATAAGAGGCGTGGATTTTGAGGTAGAGGAAAAAGAACGGAATTTGGCGCTTACCGAAACTGGAATTGCCAAAGCCGAACGTATAATGAAGCTTCCAAATCTTTTCACTGATTTTGCAAACTCTTCACTTTCCCACAAAATAGTGCAGTCGCTTAAAGCGCACCACCTTTTCAAGAGGGATGTGCACTATGTCGTTAAAGACGGTGAAATAGTGATCGTTGATGAATTTACAGGACGCCTAATGTTCGGACGGCGTTATTCGGACGGATTGCATCAGGCGATAGAAGCCAAAGAACATGTCCGGGTAGGGCGCGAAAACCAGACATTAGCCACCATAACCATACAGAATTATTTCCGTATGTACTCAAAGCTTGCCGGGATGACAGGGACAGCCATTACTGAGGCCGAAGAATTCAAGGATATATACGGACTTGATGTAATAGTTATCCCAACCCATCTTCCGATGGTACGCAAGGATAATCCTGACATGATCTTCAGGACTGTTACTGAGAAGTACAATGCCGCAGCAAATGAAGTGGCGGAAAGTTACAATGCCGGTCAGCCGGTGCTTGTAGGAACCACTTCAATCGAACATTCTGAACAGATAAGCAGACTCCTTCGTGCAAGGAAAATCCCGCACAATGTCCTGAATGCAAAATTCCATGACAAGGAAGCCTCTATAGTTGCGCAGGCCGGGCGTTTCGGAACCGTTACTGTCGCTACAAACATGGCCGGGCGAGGTACTGATATAGTTCTTGGAGGAAATGCAGAGTTTCTTGCCAGAGAGGAAATGTCACGGAGGTCTATTGATACAAAGGAAAACCCGGATGTATACAAGGAAATTGTCGAAGAGTTCCGCCGCATATGCTCCGAGGAGCATGATAAAGTCATAAAAGCTGGCGGGCTTCGCATAATAGGGACAGAGAGACATGAATCAAGGCGCATCGACAATCAGCTGAGAGGACGGTCCGGCCGTCAGGGTGATCCTGGTGAAAGCCGCTTTTATATAGCACTTGAGGATGATCTTATACGCCTTTTCGGCGGAGACAGGGTCCAGTCAATAATGGGCAAACTGGGGATGGAGGAGGGAGAATGCATAGAGCATAATCTTCTTTCCAAGGCTATAGAAAATGCACAGAAAAAAGTTGAAGAAATGCATTTTGACATACGCAAACAGCTGCTGTCATACGATAATGTGATGAACCAGCAGCGTGAAGCGATTTACAACGAACGCAGCGAAATATTGGATGATAATGATATAACGGCAAGGACATTGAGTGTAATTGAAGATACGGCACGTTCCCAGCTTGACAAAATATTCAGCGATAAGAATGCGGAAGAACCGGATCTTCAGTCCGTGTGCGTAAGATTGAATGCACTGTTCTGGCCGGGCATTTCAAAACATATAGAGCATGTACAGACTGAATCGGAGCTTGAAGAAGCCGCCCCGGCACTTATCAGTGAGATACGTGACCGTTTCAGCGCCAAAACATCTGAACTTGGTCCTGAAATTTCAGAGCAAATATTCAGGTATATATTTCTTCAGGTTCTTGATACAAGCTGGAAAGAACATCTTCTGGCCATGGATGAACTGCGGCGCGGGATCGGGCTCAGGGCAATAGGACAAAAGGATCCTCTGCTTGAGTACCAGTTTGAATCATATAATCTTTTTCAGAATATGCTGGTCCAGATGCGTGAGGGAATAACGGAATTTGCCCTGAAGGTTTCAGTAGTCAGCAGGGACAAAGAAAAAAGCCGGAGCAAATGGGTCGAAAACAGGGATGCACTTGATATTCCTGAAAGCAGTTACAACAATGACGCAGAAAATCCCGGAGCCGCTGCTACAGCACAAAAAACGCAGCCAATAGTCAAGACACAGAAGGTGGGGCGGAACGATCCCTGCCCATGCGGAAGCGGTAAAAAATATAAACAATGTTGCGGAAAATAATTGGGGGGTATCGTATGAATCTGATCGCTAGAAAAATTCTATCTTTCAGCATCGCTGTATTGATGATTGTATTTTGCGTATCTGCAGGCGATGCATGGGATACTTCTTCTGAAGTAAGGAGACTTAACAAGGAGGCTCCTTCCATTGACGGATTCAGCGGAGCTGATGCGGTAATATGGCTGCGCAATAATAAATTTGCAATGCTGGCAGACGGCACGATGGAGAATACCAGGGAGTTTATAGTGATGGTAGGGGAAAATATCCCTGATTCCCTTAAAATCATGAGACTTCCTGTCCCTTCGGACGGTTCGCTCGAAATCATGGAGGCAGGATTTTATAATCCGATGACGGGACTAAAGGAAGGCGGCCTCCGTGTCTCCGATGAAATGCTTGACGGCGGAGCGGATGTAAAGGTCATAAGTGTCCCGGATAATGCAGTCGGAAGAGCGGTCGTACTGATAACAAGGACAAAGCATAACAAAAGGTACGGCGTTGATGAAACTATAGATATGGCAGGAGCTCTTCCAATATGGGAACAGAATGTTGCTGTAGAGCTTCCTGAAGGACGGCAGCTGTACTGGCTGGGGCGCGATGTAAAGGATCCTGTTATAGAAAAATCAGCAGGACTTCAGCGGTATAAGTGGACTGTTATCAATCAGGAACCGTGGACTGGCGAAGGCTTTGTCGTTTATAAAAGGCCGAGCCTTTCATTCAGCTTTAGAAAGGGTATAGTACAAAGCCTTGCGTCTATGGAAGAGACGGCTGAAAAGGCCCCGTCGCTTCCCCTGCCTTCTTTTGCATCAAAAAGCGACAAAACAAAGGCCGGGCTGGAACTTATGGAATGGATAGCCTCGCCGTCCAGGACCCTTACCGGTTACCCCAGGGAATGGGTCAGGTCTGCGGAACAAATACCTGAAAAGGGACCGTGGACACCGTGGGAACAGACTCTTATACTTAACAAATGGCTTAAAAAGCTTGGTTGGGAATGCAATGTATGGTGGCAGGCTTCCGAAGAGCTCAATGACAGCAGCCCGACATCGACAAGCCTTTGGGTTGCGCCTGTTCTGGACCTTAGTCCAACAGGCGGTAAAAAAACGCTTTACCAGGCCGGCCAGGTGTCAGATTTCGGTGTGACTTCCCCTTCAGTGGCAGGGGCCAATATTTACCGTTTAAATAACGGAGAATATGAAAAGAGGAAAATTGGCAACGGCAGCTCATCTGACCACAGATTATCACTTACCTGGCTTCTTGACCTTGATCAAAACGGGACAGCCGAGGGGACTCTCTCTATAAATGTAAGCGGCGGATGGACTGATCTTATGTCAGGCGGACATATTCAGCCGCAGAATATAACATCTGTGCTGAAAAATATAAACTTCGCAATACCAGGAATGAACCTTACACAGACATCAGTTGTCCCGACAAAAACTGGTTATAAGCTTGAGTTTAAAGTGAAATGCGCGCCAGGTATAGTTTATGGGGGCAATCTGCTTTTACGCCTGCCAGGCGGCATACCTACGAGGGTCGGTGAACTTATAGGAAGGGAATCGGACTACACTCTGCGTTTCCCGTTTATCATAGATCAAAAAGTGCGTATCAAAATGCCTGCCGGCTATAAAATACTGCAGGTCCCTCCGCTCAAAAAACTTGGTGAAGGCACAAAGGCGATACTTAAAGAATCTATAACATATTGGCCTAAAAAGGCACAGCTTATCGCTGACAGCACATGGACAGTAAAAACATGCAGCGTCGATGCCAAACTTGCTGCAGTACTTAAGGAAGAGCTGGCTGCCTGCATGAGATGGCCGGTACTTGATATTCCGTTTAGAAAATAATAGGTTGCTATAAAAATAAATGTTTTATATAAAGGGAGTGTTTTTGATTTGCTGAATATGGCTGAAAAACTTAAAACGGCCCTTGAAAATGCCGTTAAAAGCATAGCAGAAGACCGCGGCTATAGTGTCCCCGATGGATTTATAGTCAGGCTTGAACGTCCGAGACAGTCCGGACACGGAGATTGGGCGACAAACATAGCGATGCAGCTTGCAAAGCCGTTTGGTGTAAATCCAAGGGAGCTTGCTGTATCTATAATTGACTCAATGCCGAAAGAAAACCTCATCGAAAACGCGGAGGTCGCCGGTCCTGGGTTTATGAATTTTACGCTTGCCTCAAGCTGGATCACCGAGGCTGTAAAGAGTGCAATAGAGAAAAAAGAAAATTACGGACGTGTCAACGTAGGTAAAGGGCACAGGGTACAGATTGAATTTGTAAGCGCGAACCCGACAGGACCACTCCATATGGGACACGGACGCGGAGCGGCCGTAGGTGATATAACAGCCTCGATACTTGATTTTGCAGGATGGGAAGTCGAACGTGAATATTATATAAACGACGCCGGTCTCCAAATGGAACTTCTCGGCAAGTCCGCACAGTCACGCTATTTTGAAGCTATAGGAAGAGGCAGCGAGGCCCCTATGCCCGAAGATGGCTATCATGGCGAATATATGACTGATATAGCGAATATGTTTGTAGAAAAATACGGGAAGTCACTTGCCGAAAAATCGCTTGAAGAAACAGCTGAATTCTTTTCTGTTGAAACAGGCAAAGTAATCATAGAAATGATCAGGAAAGATCTTGAGGAATTCGGCGTTACATTCGATGTCTGGTTCTCTGAAAAATCACTGTACGACAATAATATGGTAGAACCTGCAATGAATGCTCTCAAAGACCGCGATTATGCTTATGAGGCCGACGGCGCGCTGTGGTTCCGCTCTACATTATTCGGCGATGATAAGGACAGGGTGCTTATACGCACCAACGGAGTCCCTACTTACTTCACATCGGATGTCGCATATCTTAAAAATAAGTATGACAGAAATTTTGAAAAACTTATATATGTGTGGGGCGCGGATCACCACGGATATGTACCGCGCATCAAATCGGTAAACAAAGCTTTCGGTTATCCTGATGATGCTTTGGATGTGCTGCTGATACAAATGGTAAATCTCCTGCGTGACGGTAAACCAGTACAGATGTCCAAACGTGCCGGAACTATAATAACTTTGAGGGAGATAATGGATGAGGTCGGTGTTGATGCGACCAGATTCTTCTTTGTAATGAGACGCTGTGACAGCACTCTCGATTTTGATCTTGAGCTTGCTAAAAAAGCATCTTCTGAAAACCCAGTTTTTTATGTCCAGTATGCCCATGCGCGTATATGCAGCATTGATCGTGAACTGGAAGAGCGCGGAATATCGCTCCCGTCAATGGACGAATTTGATGTTTCCCTTTTGACTGATCAGACTGAAATCAATCTTGCAAAGGCTATATCACGTATGCCTGAGGAAGTAAAGAAGGCTGCAGAGGAACTTGCACCGCACCGTATCGCTTATTATGCGACAGAGCTTGCCGAGGCTTTTCATTCTTTTTATAACAGCCAGAGAATCATCGGCGTCGATGAGCCTGTGATGAAAGCACGAATATTGCTTATGGAAGCAGCAAGGATAACGATTAAAAATGTGCTTATGCTTCTTGGAGTAACGGCACCTGAAAAAATGTAATAAATATTTGCATGGCGGACGGAGAACTCCAATATGAAGGCTCCTAGACTTCGTTGGGTAGTTTTTACGGCAGGAATAACGTTTCTTGTTGCCGTATTGCTGACATCGTTTTTTAAAGAACTTGAAAGGATCGATACACTTTCTGACACCCTGGATAAAAGGATGGGCGAACTGGTTGCAGAGGAACGCAGATCTCAGAAACTGAAACAGAATATAGATTATTACAGTACTCCTGAAGGGATAGCCAGACTGGCCAGGGAACAGTTCAACCTTGTCCAGTCCGGTGAGAAAATATATAAAATAGAAATAACATCTGATGAAGCCTTGCATTAGATGCTTTTAAGTGTTAAAGTACACAGTTGCATGTCCCTGCTTCTTTGTATAAAAGAGGCCAAAGTCCAAAGGGAGGAGGTGAAGTACGTGCGATCTTATGAAATGGTAGTGATTCTCCAGGCTGACCTCGAGGACCATAAGATAGTTTCCGAGGAAATTGCTGAGGTCGTGCGCGGTTTGGGTGCAGAAGTGGAAAAGGTGGATCTCTGGGGCAAAAAGCGTTTTGCCTATCCGATCGAGAAACTGCTCGAAGGGTTCTACGTTCTCTATACGTTTAAACTCGACCCGGCACAGGTCAGGGAGCTGGAACGGCTCCTGAGTCTGAAATCTCAGGTTATACGCCATATGGTTGTAAACCTGGAAGAGAAGTAACCGATTATGTCACGCGGTTATAATAGAGTTGTCCTTATGGGCAACCTCGCAAGGGATCCTGACGTAAGGTTTACTCCAAGCAAGCAGAAAGTTGCACGTATCACAGTTGCAATAGGCCGCCAATGGAAAAATAAGGCGACCGGTGAACTTCAGAACCACACAGATTTTGTGAGTGTAGTTGCATGGGGTTTTACAGCTGATTTATGCGAGCGGTATCTCAAGAAGGGCCGTCAGGTGCTTGTTGAGGGACGTATCAGCGTACGTGACTTTGATGATGTGAAAACCGGTCAGCATCGCTGGGTGACAGAAGTAGTTGCAGATAATATAGTTCTCCTTGGTTCCGGCCGAAGAGATGAAGATGGTACTTCAGATTATGCTGCGCGTTCCGACCACGGTGCAGGTTATTCAAAGCAGCCTTCGGATGCTGTATCCGGCGGCGATATGGGGAGCCTGCGGGATGAAACGGGATTTGAAGATGAATTTCCTCTCGATTTCTCCGAAATGGGCGGGACTGAAGGACCAGGAGACGTACAGATACCATTTTAGTAAGGGGGTAAGTTTCTTAAATGGAGAACAACTCAGCTTTTTCCCGTAAGCGCCGTAAGCGCAGGCCAAAGGTTTGTCATTTTTGTGTCGATAAAATAGACCACGTCGACTACAAGGAAATAGAAAAACTGAAAAAATATATAACAGAGCGCGGTAAAATAGTCCCGCGCCGTGTAACTGGTACATGCGCGAAACATCAGCGCCAGCTTACCAGGGCCATCAAAAGGGCGAGATTGATCGCGCTTCTGCCGTTCACGTCCGATTAATTTAAATCTGTGCTGTATAATATTGAGAGGGCCGTCCGGCTCTCTCTTTTTTTATCTGTTCAATCGGAGGTTAGCCTGTGAAACCAAAAATCATATTCGAGTGGGTACTATGGGTACTGCTCAGCGTAATGCTCTTTGTTACAGGTATATATGCAGCACTGTTTGCCCCTGCTGTTATTCTGGTGGCTCCTGCGCCGCTGATGCTTCTTGGAATACGGCATGGCTGGCGTGAGGCGCTTATAGGTGCGGTTTTTGGCTCGGCAGCAGTTTCTTTGATTTCAGGGCCTGTTTCTGCTCTTATCTACGCGGTGGTTTTCGGTCTGCAGGGGGTCATATTTGGGGTGCTTAGCAGGAAATCCGACAATGGAACTGATTTTATAGTGATGGCTGTGATGGTTTCAATCGCCGCAAAAGTTTTTCTTATGTCAATATTTACAAAAATTTACGGCGTTAACCCGTTCTCACTTCCACCGGGAGCGGCAGCAGGCATGGTTACTTCTATTGCAGGCGCGCTGTCGAAAAGCGGGCTGGCATTATCAGATACATTGGTAAAAAGCTACATCTCGGCAATGATAGAAACAGTGGAGCTGCTGATGCCTTCTATGATAATACTGTTCTCAGCGCTGGACACTTTTGCAACATACGGCACGGTATCTTTTATACTTAAGAAACTTGGCACAGAAAAACTTTTGGATCTTCCGCCATTTGGGGAATGGCGTTTCCCAAAAAATATTTTCTGGGCCCTTCTTTTGGCTGTTATTGCCGATTTTGCAAGCAAATCCTTCCCTGACGAAAGGATATTTGCGGTGTTATCAGCTAATCTTATGGAAGTGCTGCGCGGGATATTTATGATTGAGGGACTCTCTCTCTGCTGGTACTATATGTCCAGCAGAGGCATGAAGCGAGCGTTTAAAGTCGCGTTGTCCGTATTTTGTATAATTTTTTCACCGGCGTCTTATATTTTGTCTATGGTGGGAATTTTTGATATTTGGTACGATTTGCGTAGTCGAATAAGGAGGAAATAATCATGAAAGTGATACTCAAGCAGGATGTAAATAAAATAGGCAGCAAGGGCGAAGTGCTGGATGTTTCTGACGGCTACGGGCGTAATTTTCTGATAGTGCGTGGTTTGGCTGAAGAAGCCACTGAGGGTAAAATACGTGAGCTTCAGGAGGTTCAGAAAACCCAGAAAGTAAAAGACGATAAGAAAAAGAAAATTGCATTGGATACCCAAAAGAAAATAGGCGGAAAGATCGTCAGAATAAAGGTGAATGCAGGTGACGGCGGCAAACTTTTCGGAAGTGTCACAACAGCTCAGGTAGCCGATGCTGTTTTGGCGGAGTTCAATGTAACGGTGGATAAAAGAGATATAAAGCTTGATGAGTCGATAAAACAAGTAGGCAGCTATCCTTTCAAGATTAAGTTGTTCCCTGGAGTTGAAGCGACAATGAGCCTCAAGGTGGAAACAGAGTGAATCAAAATAACGCAACAGGTATAGACCGCATACCTCCGTTTAACCTGGAGGCCGAGCGTGCTGTGCTTGGTTCATGTCTTCTTGAAAAAGAAGCGCTCATGACCGTTATAGAAAATCTGCGGGCAGATGATTTTTATGACCCGAGACACCGCAGGGCATATGAAATAATAGCCGATATGGCAAGCCGCAACATTGCAGTGGACTCTTTGACGTTCAGAGAAGAGATAAACAGGCTGGAGCTTGAGGAGCGCATAGGAGGTCTTTCTTTTATAGCAGCCCTCATGGATTCCGTAACAACTACTGCGAATGTTGAATACCACGTAGGCATAGTAAGGGATAAAGCTGTCCACAGGGGACTTATAACTGTCGGAAGCGAGATATCGCGCATGGGGTTTTCAGAGGAAATAGGGATTGACGAAGCTCTGGAAAAATCTGAACAGAAGGTCTTCGAAATAGCCCGTTCCGGACGTTCATCAAAAATTCGCGCCGCAAAGGAAATAGTTCCGGCAGCATTCAACGTCATTGAAAAACGCCTTGCAGAAGGGATTAATCTGACAGGTGTCCCATCCGGTTTCCCTGATTTTGACAAGATGTCGGGCGGGTTGCAGCCAGGAAGTCTTTATATTCTTGCAGCCAGACCTTCAATGGGTAAAACTGCATTCGCCCTTAATGTAGCCCAGCATGCGGCATTGCAGGAAAATGTCCCGGTTCTGCTCTTCAGCCTTGAAATGTCTGCCGAACAGATTGCAATGAGGATGCTCTCTGCCGAATCCAGAGTCAACGTAAGACAAATGTACGAATCCAGAAAAGTTGAAAACAAACAATGGCAGGAACTTTCGAAGGCCGCAGGCAGACTTTCTGCAAGTCCGATATATGTAGATGACAGCTCTACTCTGAATACATTGGATCTGCGCGGCAGATGCAGGCGTTTCTTCTCGAAGCAGAAATCAGAAAACGGGCTTATCGTTCTGGATTATCTCCAGCTTATGAGTGTTGCCCGTGCTATCGAAAACAGGCAGCAGGAGGTTTCGGAAATTTCGCGTGCGCTTAAGAGTATCGCGCGTGAATTTAAAGTTCCAGTGCTGGCGCTCTCTCAGCTTTCACGCGATGTAGAAAAAAGAGGCGGCAACAAAAAGCCGCAGCTTTCGGACCTTCGTGACAGCGGTGCGATAGAACAGGATGCGGACATGGTGATTTTCCTTTACAGGGAGGCCTATTATGCGCTTGAAGGAGAAGCTGCCGACCCAACATCCGAAGTTATAATAGCAAAAAACAGAAATGGGCCGACAGGCAAGGTCGATTTGATATTCTTCAAGGAATATGCCAAATTTGAAAATAAAATTACAGGAAATTATTAATTGGCTTCTGCTTCCAGCTGAAATATATCAAGAGGCGCTGTTTTGGGCGCCATGATTTTACGGCAGCAGCGCCCTCGTAAATTATTATAATTTAATATCACAAAGTCTTTATTGCAAAAGGAGGTCTTCTCATGAAGGCCGGTAATGCTGGCAGGAAAAAGGATATTGATCATGGGATGCAGTCCGTGCATCGTTCAGAAATGCCGTTTTTTCAGAAATATTTGTTTTATTTCCTGATTATGGTTTCCCTGTGTCTTCCTAACATTATATTTTCCGGTACTTCATGGTTTGACACTCTGCATATAATGAAATGGACATTTGCAATGGTTCCTGTTGCAATAATTTCATTGGTTGCAGGATTTATGCTGCTTGTATACGGTCCTGACCCCATATCCTTCCGGATAGATTTGTTCGGATGGATATGGCTCCTTCTTTTGGGCTACATATCTATGCAGCCGCTGTGGATTGATTTATCTTCGTGGTCTACATACTGCAAAGAATGGTTTTTTTTTGCTTCTCTGGCAGCCGCGTACATACTTTGCTATAATTTTTTCAGGGACAGAGGGTGTCATAGATTAGTTTTATGGCTTGCAAACATAAATGCGGCAGCCAATGTTATATTTGCTGAGCTTCTTATTCGGAATCTTAATGCGCCATTCCCGTTTATAATGAACGTTCCTGGAAATTATATCGGCAACACGGGACAGCAGGAAATGTTCGGGCTATGGATGGCGATGGCCGTAATGAACGGCATATACCTTCATATTGTCTATACCCGTGAAGCACATAAGTCAAAAAAAGAAATACTCCCGATAGTTTTTAACATGGCAATACTGGCGCTTAATGCATGGGGGATGTGGAATTCCACAACCAGGGGAGGGATCCTGGCGATGCTTACAGGAACCCTGATAATGTCATTGATTATCTTTCAGACAGGAGACAGGAAGAATCTTAAAAAACTTGCCCAGGCACTGCTGCTTGTGTTCTTTATGCTCGGGATGAATTTAACGCTGAGCGACCTGGGCTTCGGCAGAGCATTGGGACCAATGGGGCTTATAGAAAAAACGACAAGTATCAATGAAATATCAACAATAGGCAAGAGAACTGACATATGGAAGACAGGCTGTTCGGTCATAATGGCTCACCCGCTGAAGGGTGTAGGTATAGGCCAGTTCAAATGGCACTATCTTGAAGGCCAGAGAGCAGCTATTAAGAAAAATCCGGACATAAAATGGCAATACACATACTGGGCGCATAGTGAATATATACAGTGGATTGCAGAATTCGGAATAGGTTCATTAGTTTTTTTTGCTGCTGCATTTTGGTGGCTTTTTAACTTTATAAAGAAAATTATGGTAGATAAGAAAAAAATACCCTCCGAAGCCATGTGGGCATGCGCAATGGTTTTCCTTATATGCTTCGATGCAATATTCAGCCGTCCATTTCACAGAATAGAGGATGTTATATGGCTTTCATTCGCGTTTGCTTTATCAAACAGGGAAATCCTTCCTGTAAGCTTTGAATGGTCAGAGATAAGACATTCTTCGATATACCGCATTTTTGGTGTATTTATGACTATAATTTCAATTGCAGGCGTTGCTTTCCTATATACCGGGCTTATGGGAGATCAGTATATGAGGCGCGCGCGAGAAACTAACAACGCAGCGCTTCAGGCTTACCTTATTGATCAGGCGCTTAGAATGCCGATGGCAAAGGATGAAGCAGAAGAACAGTATGCATACCACCTTATTGCGGTTGCCAGAGCGACACGGAAGCCCGAGGATTGGGACAAAGCAATAGATCAGCTTTACAGGTCATTTACTATAAGGCCGCAGGCGAAACAGCTTCTGGAACTTATAAACATAGCACAGCAGACCAATAACCAAAAACTGCTGAGGGAACTAGTTACTTATTTAAAACCGGGCAGCTATAAGATAATCCAAAGACCTAACACACCAGCGAACACATCAGCGGCACCGTAATGAAACATGGCAAGACCGGCGGATTCACTCTAATAGAAGTCATGCTGGCTGTCTGCCTTTTCGGAATAATAGCTGCAGCAGCTCTTCTTCCACTTGTATTTACAGTTGAATCCATGGAGTACACGCAAAAACAATGGGGACAGAAAAATAAAACACGCACTGCCTTTGAAAGTATTTTTACTGACGTGCGGAGTTCTATTGAGAATCCTGCGTTTTTATCGTTGCGTACAGTACAAAATGACGGTATTTCCATAAAAAATAATGGCAGTCTGATGGTCTGGACATCGTCGCCGATAAGGGAAAGACAACCGGCAGGACTGGTCATTTACAAAGTAATAAACGACACTGCTGCGGATGGCGGGAAAAAAGGGCTTTACCGCTGGTATTTGGCCGGAGGTAAAAACGGCGGTACTCCTTCGGACTTAAATAATTCCGCTGAAATGAGCCCTATGTCTATTTCTCCGTCAGCACTTAAGAGCACTGACGGTAAGTTAATACTTGAAGGGGTCGATGGCATAAGCTTCTGGGTCTGGTCAGGCAAAAAATGGGTTGAAGAATATGAGGGCAACATGCCGGAGGCACTAAAAATCGAGATATCACTAAACGGTAAAAAATATGTGCGCGGGAAAATCTTTCCGGCTGTCGGCCAATAATCATGGGTTTATAATCATACCGGTTCTTATCTCGGTTACTCTGCTGCTGACGGCGGCATTGGCTTTTGCCTGGTATGCCAGAACAGAAATTCAACGTACAGAGGCCGAAAAAAATATAATAGAGGCCAGGAATGTTGCGGAAATAGCATGTTCATTGATTGCAGAAAAAATTGCAGCTGATAAGAATGGATATGACAGCCGTACCGAGCCTCTCTACAGAAACGGCGATGCCGTAAGGATAATAATCGGAGATTACGAGGTAAGAGCTTATATCGTACCGCTGGATGATAAAATACCTGTTAAGGGGATATTCCTGCCGGACGGCGTGACGATACGTCAGGAGTATGCGTATGCGTGGGATAGGATATGGAAATATGTAGGCCTGCCGGTCTTAAGCAACGTAGCTCTTGATTTTATGGATAAGGATAACAGCCAGAAACTGGGTGGCGCTGAACGTACCATAAACATAAACAGGCCGGTTTCAGATATAACAGAGCTTAAGATCATTCCTGAAATCAGTGGTGAAACACTGAACGGCACAAAAGAAGCCCCGGGCGGGCTTAATAAGTATTTGACAGTTTATGGGAATGACAAGATAAACATCAATACGGCAGCCCCTGAAGTCATTGCGTTACTTGATGAGAGAATAGACCCTGCTAATGCTGAACTGCTTGCAGCAGCAAGAAACAGGCACCCTATAAAAAATCTGGATGATCTTAAGAGGATCCAGGGATTTCCCAATTCGACAGTAGCAAAAATTGCCAATATACTTGGCTTTGAGAGCAATTATTTTTGCCTGAACATGAAAATTATTAAAAATGCCGCACGTGAACGGAATTTCAGAGTTATACTTCAGCGGAACGGAGATTCATGCAAAATAGCGCGTTGGGAGGAATAGTAACGTGGCTGGACATTACATGACGCATCTGTTGAAACGCGGCTGGCCTTCACTTGGTAAATGGTTTGCCGGCCAATCTCAGAACCTCAAAAAATATAATTTTTATACGGCTTCCGCTGCAGATCATGTTAAGGCTGCGTCATGCGTTTCGGGCGAGTCAAATATTGTGTTGCTTTCAATGAGATCTCTTGCTGCGTATCCATTCTCGTTTCCTTTCGGCCGTAATTCCAATGTGCGTAATGCATTGACCATGGCATTTAGACCTGTGCTTGGAGAAAGGGAGAATTTTGTCTCCATGTTTCCGCAGATAACAGAACAAGCACAGAATTGTACAAAAGGTGTCGCGTGGTTTGTCTCAAAGTCGGAAATAGAAGAATTTGAGACCATTTTTGGCCCTGAAGCTGTTTTATGGCCCGCCCCGCTTATTTTTGTTCACGAAGTAGACGGAGACGGTCTTATAATATGGTGTGATAAAAGCGGTTATTCTGCAGTTTTATTTGAAAATTACATGCCAGTTTTTTACAGATGGATGCCTGAAGAGGACGGCAGCCCGGAAAATCTCTCTGAACTGATAACGAGATATGCTGAATCCGTGGGCAAGACCGTGCATAAAATCAGGATAATAAATGAAAATGATGTATCGTATGAAAGCTTACAGGAATATGGAGAAAACTCTTTAAAGTACGTTAAAAACCTGGAAATGCTTGACCTTTCAAGTAAAGGAACCGATAATGCGCGTAAAACAGAGGCACTTTTAGGAGCCTGCTTCAAAGCGGCCAGATTACTAACTGCCGCAGGCTTTGTTTTCCTTCTTTTTTCTTCCGTACTTTTAATCCAGAATTACCTTTTGAAAGATTCTTTTGAAAACGCTCCGTCCGAGATATACCGCATTGCGTTTAAAGAGGAAAGCAGAAATCCTGTTTCCGCATCAAAAAGGAAACTCAAGATGATTACAGGTAATGGCAGCCAGATGACCATTGAGCAAACGCTGAGCAGGATAGCATCTGCATGGCAGGATAAGGCAGAGGCAGCGGCGGTAAAAATGGATTTGATGCGCTATGGGACTGAACAAACAGAGATAGAAGGGATTGCTGACTCCGTGAGTTCAATAGAGTGGCTTCGTGATTCTTTAAATAAAAAGGGCTTTTCGGCAAAAATAGGGGAAGTCCTGCAGGTGCCAGGCTCCGGACTGCGTTTTAGAATGATTCTGACAGGTGACGGCAAGTGATTACCTTATATGAGATAAAAAATATGCCTGAAGCCAGAAGATTGGGCAGAGTTGTTTTGTTTGCTTTAATAATATGGCTTTTGGGTTTTATACTGCTTTTTCAGGGACTTCATCTTCTGGAGCGCGGCAGAGAATATATAGGAGAAACTGACAGCATACTCAAAGCAGCAAATATAGTCAGGTCGTATCCTGTTTTAAGTACAGTAAGCGATGGTGAGTCCCTGCCGGAAATTTCATCCGTTATCGATTTTTTAGGACTTAAGAACAGGGTCAGCCAGATGAATTCAAGTCAATCCGGATTAGTGTTCAGCGTTGAAAAGATTCATACTGAAGAACTGGCATCGCTTATCGAATCAATATCGGAAAAAGGACTGTATATAAAAACAGCAGAAATAAGAGCGATATCTTCAGCCAAAGACGGAAGGCTCATAAATGCAACATTCGCCATAGGTGGAGAAGAATGAATCATCTCCGTATATTAAAACTTACTTTATCAGGTATAGCGGGTTTCCTCATTGGAATAATACTGTTTTTCCCATGGGGCTCAGCAGGCGACAGTATAATTGCAAAAGCGCTTGCAGTGGCAGCTGAAAATGGCATATACGCAACCGTGGGAAAAAACTTGGTAAGAGGTACCGTTGACAAAGAGCTGGTTTGTCTTGGAATACAGGCTGAATTGCCGGTTTTGCGCTTATATATCAAAGAGGCCTCCGCCAACCCTATGCTCCTGCGCAGTATATTTACAGCAGTCCCCTCTTTCACTGTAATGTTTGAAAAAAGTACAGTAAAACCTTTTGCAGGAAAAGAACTTGAATGCAGGTCGGGAACTGCCGTTGTTTCCTTGGACGGCGGTACGGCTTATATAAAAGACATCAAACTTGACGGTGATTTTTCCGTTAAGGGTTTTATTGAGCTTTCAACTGAAACCGGAATAATAAGAAGCGCAAAGCTTATGATAAGAATCCCTGAAGAAATGGATAAAACACTGCAGATGCTTAGTTCCGCAGGAATTGTCCATGCAGTCAGGGTAAGACCTGGCGAATGGGATGTCGAAAGATGAAGATGGCAGAAATGTTCAGTGTGGCGTTTATTAAAACTCCTGTTGAAACAATATTTGCTAAATTTATTCGTTGCACATGCGGACCGGATAATCTGCATAAGAAAAATATGCAGCCCCGTAATATTCCCGAAGGACAGCCATGTAAAGGGGTTTTCCCCCTTATGTTATCGATAGTTTTTGTGTGCGGCCTGCTTTTATCACTGTGTATGTGCAAAATTATGGAGACAGCGATATTGTCGGGTTCAATTGACATAAGATCTGCACTGGCTGCCGGCATATCAGCAAGGGCTCCGTCTCATACGGCCGGTGATATGGGTGGCGGAATTGAAAAACTGCCGGAGCTCAATCCTTTTTATACTGTTCCAAAACCCGGATCAGGGCTTGGCATGTATGACAGCGGACAATCGCCTTTAAAATCTTTTATGCTTGCAGGAACGCTGCCTAATGTGGGAGCATGGATAAAAGATGAGGCTGGTACCCATTTTGTGCTTAAAGGACAGGAAATAAGAGGATATAGCCTTGCCGATATACAATACGGCAAAGTTTTGGTAACTAAAGGCGGGAATAATTATCCTCTATATATAATTCTCTCAGGCGGCAATAGCGCCCAGCCATTTTTATCGGCAAAGAATGCAGGCGGGGTAAATAGCGCAGGGCTTGATTTCTCTGCTGTAGAGCCTGCTGCTGACGGCAAGGAAGGAACCGTCCCAAGGGAATTGGTCGATAAATTGATCATGAACCCGTATGATGAGATAGGAAAAATGAAGATGGTGCCGGCAGAGGGCGGGGGAATGAAGCTTCAGAGAATAGCCGGTGACAGCGTGCTCGGAGTTGTAGGAGTAACTCAGGGTGATATCATTAAGGCTGTTAACGGCGTAACGATATCCAATCTCAGCGATGTCACCAATGCTGTAAATTCTATGATGTCAGGAACGAGATTTGATGTAACAGTTGAAAGAGGCAAGAAAATTATTGAATTAAAATATCAGGTCAGGTGATGGCACTAAGAAAAAGGTATGCAAAAAGAGCTTTCACTATGATAGAAGTGCTGGTTGCAGTTGCTATAATGGCTTTGGCAGGTACAGCAGCTATTAAGCTGGTTTTGCTGGCCCAAAACAGCCTGGAGGAGACAGAGGAGCAGGAAAGACTGATAGATGAGGCCGAATCTTTGCAGGTCGGAATAAGGCTCGGGGAGACAGCCGATTCAGGAGTGAGCGGTGATATTACATGGGAAACGGCCTACAGGCAGAGAGAGATAATGGGTGATGGTTTCGGCGAGCTGGATTTAAGTGGTAAATCTGTAAATGTAACGGCCGGTCTGGTCAGGTGGAAAGAACTTACTGTTAAAAATAAGAAGGGCGCGGCAATAACGCTTTATCTTCCGGTTGGAAATATGAAAAATAACTGAAATCAGCAACGTATTTTTTGATTTAAGCCATTATGTTATAAAAATAGTGCTGATCCTGAAAAGATTTTTATACACAATATTTTTGTACTATGTATCTCTTGAGGTTTTATATAAGGAGTGGTTAATGATGCTGCGGGGAAATAAAAAACTTCTTTATATTTTGTTCATAACTGTCATGTTGTCGCTTGGTGGGTGCGCTTATGCGCAGGGACCGGATGATATGCAGGATGAGCAGAACCTTATAGAAGCCGCCAGGGAGATGCGCAGTACAGGGCATATACAGCTGAATTTCAAAGATCTGGATATGGCTAAGTTCATACATTTCATGTCGGAGCTTCTTGGTGAAAATATCGTTGTGGACCCATCGGTCGGAGGCAAGGTCTCCGTTGTGTCACCGAGACCTATCTCCATAAAAGAATCAAAGCAGGTCATGCTTTCCGTATTGGAGATGAACAATCTCGCGATGCAGGACATGGGCGGATATTCCAAAGTCCTTCCGCTCAGCGCAGGACCGACGGTCGACAATATGGTAATAAAAGGGGACCAGAACATTATGCCTGGTGAAGCCCTTACTGTACAGGTAGTACCGCTTAAATATGTCAGGGCGGGTTACGTTGTTGGACCGCTTAAATCAGCAGTGCCCGCTTTGAGCGTAACGCCGCTGGGAAGCGGCAGGGGCGTTATGCTGGCAGGCAAGGCATCTGTATTGAACCGCGCATGCAGTGTGATACGTGCGCTTGATGCGCCTGACAGCATAAGAAGCATAAAAATATTTTCACTTGCATATGCAAATCCTAAAATGATTGAAGCACAGTTGAACGCGATGTCAAAGGATGAATCCTCAAAACTTGCCGGCCTGCTGGCTATTGCCGATGAACGCACTAACCGGATAATAATAGTCGGGAGCGGGCAATCACTCAGGGAATCTGAACGGATACTTAAGAGTCTTGATGTGCCGTCCAAAGCAGAGAACTTCCATGTATACAGGCTTATAAATGCAGATGCGAAAGCTGTTGCAGAACAGCTGAGCCAGATACTTGCCGTTGCCGCCAAGCTTTCACCTGATCCCAAAGGCGTCATTCCTTCAACTGTTGTTCCTGACCTGCCTACGAACAGCCTCATCTTTACGGCGACCCAGGAACAGTTCAATTCGCTTAAAGAAATATTGTCAAAGCTTGATACGCAGCCCAAACAGGTTCTGCTTCGCGGCCTTATTGCCGAAGTAAACCTTAACAAGCTTAACAGCGCGGGGATCGATTGGGCCGCATGGGGCGGCGCTGTTGCAGGGGATGCTGTTATAGCAGGTAATGCACAGCTTGGGACGGCATCTGTGCCATCTGACATAATTTCACTTTATCAGAGCTTAATAACAGAGGAAAAAGTGACATATGATGCTAACGGAAATGCTGTTACAACTACTAATACTAATGGGAAAGCCCTCATGTACGCGTATGTCAAGCTTCTCAACAAGTTTGATGCGATAAATGTTCTGTCCATGCCAAGGCTTATGTGTACCGACAATCTCCCGAGCCATCTGCAGGTCGGCCAGGTTATACCGCAGATGAAAGGCAGCCTTACCGATACCACAAATCCAAGTGCGGTGCAGAACAGCTATGAATACAAGGATGTAGGGCTTATCCTTAATGTTACTCCTCATGTGCGGAGCGGCAACCTTGTTGCGCTTGAAATAGAACAGCGCGTAGAGGATCTGCTTACAACGACGGGTTCAACTACACCAGTGACATCAAAACGGGAGATAAAAACAAACGTGCTTGTAGCGAACGGAGAAACCATAATTCTGGGAGGCCTTATAAGAGAGGCCGAAAAAGCCCTGAGGAACAGAGTGCCGATATTTTCCTACATTCCCCTTATAGGAAATCTTTTCAAGTCGAACGAAAAACAGAGAGAAAAGGTCGATCTCATGATTTTTCTTACGCCTTATATACTTGAGACACCGGCGCATGCTTCGAGTATTACAAACCAGATCATAAACGACGGACAGAATTTGAGTGAAGCAGAGAAAGGCCTGCTGCAGCGCAATCATACCGATTACGAAAAATCTGTGAAACAGCAGGGCATCTCAAAGGAAATGCTTGACCCCGACAAAATGGATGATAAACAGAAAGAAAATACTGATACGAAGGCGGACACGGAAGAGGTCGCAGTCAAATGATAAATGATCCCCTCCCGTCGCCAGAAGAGGTCATGGAGCTGATTCCGCCTGGCTTAAGCCTTGATGTCCTGCGTGACAAGGGATTTATCCCTATTCGCAGGTCCGGTCCCATTCTGCGTATAGCTATGCCTGATTTTTCAGTATTGCCGGAAGCGCAGATTTTTGCATCAGGCATGGGTTTATGCGCAGATGCAAAAATATATGCTTCAAATGACATTCAGAACCTTATCAGGTGTCTTTATGATATAAAAAGCGGTGTGGGGCAGGATACATTGAACGCGATAGAAGAAGTGGACGATCTCTCCGAGCTTGTACGCCAGGAAGTAATGAGTGACAGCGTGGATGCGCCTGTTGTAAAGCTTGTGAACGGAATAATGATGGAATCCCTTCGTGAAAGGGCAACTGATATACACATTGAGCCATATGAAGACATGGTTCTGGTAAGATACAGGATAGACGGGGTCCTACAGGACAAATACAGTCTGTCCAAGGGCCATCAGGCGCCTGTTACAAGCCGTATAAAAGTAATGGCCAACATGGACATATCTGAACGCTTTATACCGCAGGACGGACGTATAGGAATAAGCCTCGGGGACCGTGTAGTTGATATAAGGGTAAGCTCGATTCCGACCCAGCATGGTGAACGTATGGTCCTCAGACTTCTTGATAAAACCCGCGGTCTGCTGACTATGGAAGAGCTTGGGATGAAATTTCATGAGATGGAGCGCCTTGAAAATCTTATAAAGCGTCCCAACGGGATGATACTTTTCACAGGGCCGACAGGTTCCGGTAAAAGCACCAGCCTTTATGCCATACTGCAGAAACTGGCAAAGCCTCAGGTGAATATAATAACGGTGGAAGACCCGATAGAATACGACCTCCCCGGGGTAGGCCAGATACAGGTCAATGAAAAAGCGGGGCTTACTTTTGCATCATCGCTGCGTTCAATACTCAGGCAGGACCCGGATATAATAATGATAGGGGAAATGCGCGATTTTGACACGGCCCACATAGGCATACAGTCATCCCTTACAGGACACCTTGTCCTTTCAACACTTCATACCAACGATTCTATCAGTGCCGTGACCAGACTCATAGATATGGGGATAGAGCCGTATCTCGTTGCAGGATCTCTTCTTGGTGTTGTAGCGCAGAGGCTGGTCAGGAGGCTCTGCCCATACTGCAGATATGAATCAGAAGCTTCCGGTGTTGTCCTCAGAAGCGGCATAGAGAAAGTGTGGCATGGCAAAGGATGCGACAAGTGCAGAAACACCGGATACAGAGGCCGTTTCGGGCTATATGAGCAGTTTGATGTAACGTCAGAGATACAGTCCGCTATTTCAGACGGAGCACCTTTAAGCGAACTGCGCAGGCTTGCAAAGGAATCCGGTTTTTATACGCTGCTTGAACTTGGACTTAAGTCGGTTGAAGCAGGAGATACGTCGCCGGAAGAAATGCTCAGAGTGGTTGGAGAGGTGTAAAATTGCCGCTGTTTAAAGCAGAGATATATACCCCGGAGGGAGAAAAAAAACTGCTGAGAATCGAAGCTCCAGGTGAAAATGATCTTTTGCGGGAGTTGCTTGCCGGCGGTTTTGTTGTCCTTGGCGTAAAAGAAGAAAAGTGCGGCTCATTGAATTTTCTGCGTATAAAAAGCAGCAGGGTAAGGCAATGCAGTCTGGAGGACCAATATCTTTTCTGTATAACATTATGTTCATATATGCGCAGCGGATTATCCATTACGGATATCCTTAAATTGCTTCAGAAACAGACGCGCAGTAAAAATATGAAGCCTGTTTTCACTCAAATGCGTGAAGCTGTGGAATCAGGCCGTTCCCTGGCTTCATCCATGCAGGCAGCAGGAGTATTCAAGGAAACACTTATCGGTATGGTTGAATCGGGTGAAAAGTCGGCGTCTCTGCCTGATATACTCCAAAAAGCTGGCGAAATAATACAAAATGAGCTGAAGCTTCGCAGAAAGCTGAGGTCATCGCTTACATATCCGGTTTTAATGATGGTCGTTGGTCTGGGGGTCGTTGTTTTTCTAATGGGTTTTGTTGTTCCGCGCCTGACAGAACTTGTAATTGATTCAGGAGCGGAATTGCCGTTTGTAACTAGACTCCTTATTTTCCTTTCTGATGCGGTAAAGGTTAGTGCCATCCCTTTTACAGTTGCTGCCGCTATTGTTATTTTTTACCTGCGCGCGAAGAATAAAAGGATATCTATGCCTTTCTTCAAGGATATCCGTGACAATATAGCCTTTTCAATGATATTTTCACAGATAGGCACCCTTACCAAAGCAGGGATTCCGCTTGTGAGGGCTTTGAAACTCACCGAGCCTCTGGACCCTGTCAGCGGCCGCCTTAAAAGTGTAGCCGACCACATAAAAAAAGGCTATCGTTTTTCACAGGGACTGGAACAGGAAGGCTCGTTCCCTGATGACATAGTCACAGTTGTACGCATAGGCGAGAGCGGCGGGAACCTTTCCGACGGGCTTATCATGGTCGGGGACAACTGCTGGGACTACGCCCAGGCTGCGATGCAGAAATGGGCCACTCTTGCCGAACCTGCTATAATCCTGGTCATGGGTATGGTTGTAGGTTTTATTGTGGTTGCCGTCCTTTTGCCTATATTTGACCTGTCAACTCTTGCTGTAAAATAAAAATCGGCATGACATCCGGAATCAAACAAATGGATCATTCCAGTACAAAGTGATAAAAGTACCTTAATGGAGGGCATAGATGACAATATGGACGATACGTGCATACTAGCCAGTATAATAATACCCGTTTATAATACCGCACCGTATATTGAAGAGTGCCTGGATTCTATTTTTGTTTGCCAGAAAACAAACCGCATGATTGAAGTCATAGTTGTGAATGATGCTTCAACAGACGGTTCACTGGATATTTTAAACGAATACAGGAAACGGCATGACTTCATTCTTATAACACAGGAAAGCTCCGGGGCCGGAGGAGCAAGAAACACCGGGATCAATGCAGCTCACGGCAAATATTTACTGTTTATGGACAGCGATGATTATCTTGAACCTGGTTCGCTGGATGCTTTGCTGGCTTATTTGGTCTGCTCTGATGCTGATATTGTTGAATATGATTATAAAATTATTAATGATACGGAACGAGGTTTTTGTACAAGGGTATCTCCTCCTTCTGTAGTGCATGGCATAGGGCAGGATGTTTTTTGTGAGTGGGTCGAATCAGGTTTCTATCATGGAATGATATGGACAAGAGCTGTCTTAAGAGAATTAATTGTTGAGAACCAATTATTTTTTATTACGGATATATATCATCAGGATGCCGAATGGTCACCTAAAGTATTTGCATATGCAAAAAATATTTGTTATATACCTTTGGTATTGTATGTTTACAGGATCAGATATGGCTCCATTACTGCACAGAAAACTGAAAAAATTTATATGGATTTTCTGCATGCCCTGGTGAGCCTTTACAATTTTTCATGTGAGAGCTGGTTGTCTTCACGGTATGTAAACACGTTACAAGAAAAAATATCCTCCCGTTATTTTAGTTTGATTTATAAAATAAAATTTGATCACAAATACAATGATAATATGATTTCAGCTTTGCAAAAATGTAAATATATGATAGAAGCTTCCAGCTCTTTCCATCGCAGGTATATTTACAAGTATTTTATTGATATTTTAGGAATACGGTCTTTTTATGCAATTACTTGCGGATGGAAGGACTTGTTAAAAAAACATGGTTAAAACAAAAGGAATAATAGCCAGCATAATTATTCCCGTGTATAACGTTGAAAGCTATTTGAAAGAATGTCTCGATTCTATTTTTGTACATCAGAAAATCAGTTGTCAAATAGAAGTCGTAATTATTAATGATGGCTCTACTGATTGTTCTTTAGTTATGCTTGACGAGTATAAAAAACGATATGATTTTATACTGATAAATCAAAGAAATGCAGGATTAAGCAATGCTAGAAATACGGGCATAAAGGCAGCTAAGGGTAAATATCTGCTGTTTATTGACGGTGATGATTATCTTGAACCGTATTCGCTGAATTCTTTGCTTGATTATCTTTCCTTTTCAGATGATGATATCGTCCAGTATGATTATAAGGTGTGTAACGACGCTGAACGCAGCTTCTCCCACAATAGGAGGCCTCCAGTAGTCCAATGCGGCAAGGGACAGGATGTTTTTGCGGTTTGGGAAAAAAACGGTTTCTATCGTCCTATGGTTTGGATAACTGCGGTATCAAGAGAAATGGTAGTATCCAATAAATTGTATTTTTACCCAGGGATATTAAACGAGGATGAAGAATGGTCACCGAAAATTTATGCATATGCCGATTCTGTGTGTTATCTGCCGCTTGTTGTATATGTTTACCGAGTCAGAGAAAACTCATGCTCGACCAACAAAAGCCCTAGAAATTTTATGGACTTGCTGAAATGCATTGACAGTCTGATGGAATTCTCAGACTCACAGGATTTTTCCCCGGAATACATCAGAGCAGTGCGGCGAAATTTCGCCTTTCTGTATTTTTCAATGATCAAAAATATAAAATTTGACGGCTGTTATAATGCGGACCTGATATCGGAGCTTGAAAAACGCAGGGATATCATAAGATTTTCGAAGGATTTTCACAGAAGGATTTTTTATAAATATATAATAGATACTTTAGGTATAAAGAACTTCCATGTATTAAAATACGGATATAAAGATTTCCTGCATGACTGATCAGTATAAAAAGCAACCAGCAGCAGATTTGTATCCCTGTCAATAAAAAATAAGGGCATGAACAAGCATGGATATATGCCGGTGAAAAAGTGTGCGGCGAATTGCTGGGAGTGAGCTGATGGGACAGATTAACAAGAAAATCCTTATTTTGAGATTTTCATCCCTTGGTGACGTGATTATGGCTAATTTCAGCGTGATGAAGATCAAAAAAAAACATCCTGACTGGGAAATTACATGGCTTGTGGATTCATATTACGGAAGCATTGTAAAGCCGCAGCCATGGGTCGACGAGGTTATCGAGTGGAATAGGAAAAAAGACGGTAATACAGGCTTTTTAAAAGTTCTGCATGATGTCAGACGCAGGCATTTTGATATACTGATCGATTTTCATAACAGCGACAGAAGCAGTTTTTTTTCATTATTTTCAGGAGTCCCTTTAAGATACAGAAGCCGCAGAAGATTTCCGCTAACACATAACAGAGATTCTTTCAACGGGCTCTGGGATCCTGGAATGACTGTAAATGCTTGCCGCAATTATCTGTCCCCGCCTGAAACATCTGACCGGATAAGAGGGATCATTGGGAAAAAAACCGGCAGCCGCTCGCTTTCACTTGCAATAGGAGCCAGTTATGAAAAGAAACGCTGGCCCGTCAGCTGCTGGACAAAATTTTGTGCTATTGCGGCAGAGGCCGGATTTGTTATGTATCTTCTCGGCGACGGTGAAGATGAAATAAACAACGCGAAAGAAATCAGCAGTACTCTGGGCTCACAGAGAGTTGTAAACCTTGTGGGGCAGCTTTCAATGCCGGAACTTATACAGGTCATAAATGAAACGGATGCGACCGTATCTGGCGATACCGGGCCGGTGCATATTGCAAGAGCTCTTGGCAAACCTCTTGTCGCAATGTTCGGGCCATCGGCTGTCTCCAACAGGAATTACGTTGAAAGCCTTGGAAATGTTTTCTACTGCAGCTGTCCGAAACAGGGCTGTCTGGATTTCAGCTGCAGCAAGCCGTGCATGGAAATAATACCTCCTGATAAGATCATGAACTGCATATACAAAATTTTTCAGCGCGGCAGCAGCGGATCTGCAGGATATGTCAGCTGTCTGAACTGCTAATAAAAATCCGCAGCAAAATCAGTTCCGTAATTGTTAATGCTGGGTGGTGCACAGAAAATGAAAGATAAAAGCATTTCCTATAACAAATATATATCATCTGACCTTGCAAAAAGCATAATGAATTTCTGCAAAACAGGCTGTCATAAGGTTAAGGTTGCAGTCGTCGGAGATTATATGCTTGACAGGTATATATATGGCGACGTAGGCAGAATATCTCCGGAAGCTCCCGTCCCTGTAGTAAGGCTGTCAGAAGAAAAAGCAGTGCCTGGAGGCGCTGGGAACGTTGTTGCAAACCTTATTGGCCTTGGTCTTTCGGTAACTGCTGTAGGAAAGATAGGCAATGATTTATACGGGGACATCCTTCTTGGCATTCCCCTGATGAAACAGGCCGATGTTTCCAATATCCTGCGGACCGGCAGCACTATTGTAAAAACAAGGATACTTGGAGGCGGAAGACAGCAAATGCTAAGGCTGGACCGCGAGGAAATTTGTCCGCCTGGCATGACAGAATCGGAGAACATGCTGCAATCTCTTCTTATAAGTATTCAGAACGGCGTAAGCAACGTAATAATTTCTGATTACGGCAAGGGTATATGTACGCCTTTTTTGTGCAGCATGATAATGCATATGTGCAAAGAACACGGAGTACCTGTTTTTGTAGATCCCAAGGGGCGTGACTGGCTCCGTTACAGCGGAGCGTTTCTTGTTACGCCTAATGTTGAGGAGCTTAGGCTTGCCTCCGGATCGGAGATAAAGAATGATGACGCCGATATAGTCAGATGCGGGACAGATATGCTGAATAAATTCGGCATAGAAAATCTGCTTGTTACGCGATCCGACAAAGGCGCCACACTGATAAACAGTTCGGGCTTCAGGCATGAAAGGGCCAATGCCGTTGAGGTTTATGACGTATCCGGAGCCGGGGACACAATGATAGCTGCAGTTGCAGCATTTTATGCAGGAGGCATGGCTCTGTCCGACTGCGTATCGGCAGCCAATCTAGCTTCACAGATAGTTGTAGGCAAGATCGGGACTTACCCTATAAAGTCTGAAGACATGATATATGAAATAATGGAAGCCGGCCCGCTGCGTTATGGGAAATCAGGGTCCAATGCCGGATGCGAACCTGAAGCCAAAATAATGGATTGGAAAACAACAGAAAAAATCTGTGACGAACTTAAAAAAGAAGGTAAAAAAATCATATTCACAAACGGGTGTTTTGATATCCTGCATGCGGGGCATGCAGATCTTCTTAATAAAGCCAGAGCGCTTGGAGACTGTCTGATAGTAGGCCTCAACTCGGATGAATCGGTACGGAGGCTTAAGGGAACAGGAAGACCTGTTAACAGATGTGCGGACAGGGCAAGAGTGCTTGCTTCGATGCAGGCAGTCGACATCGTTGTAGTATTCGGCGAGGATACCCCTTCCGAACTTCTCTCGCACATACGTCCAAGTTTGATAGTCAAGGGCGGCGACTATAGAAAAGAGGATATCGCAGGGCGTGAATATGCAGGTGATGCGGTTATCGTTCCTTTGTTGAAAGGGTATTCGACTACCGGTATAATCGCCAGCCTTGGAGGATTGAGAAATGGCATCAGAAAGCATGGCAGAGTTAAATGGCTGATCCTTGACAGGGACGGGACTTTGATACAGGAAAAAGATTATCTTCATGACCCTGAGGAAGTGGTTATATTCCCGGAGGTAATAGAGGGACTTTGTAAACTGAAAGGGTCAGGCTATAAATTCGTTGTTGTGACAAATCAGTCCGGAATAGGGAGAGGTTATTATACGGAAAACGACCTGAAGTCTGTCAACCTGAAAATTTCCTCGCTGCTGAGCGAACACGGAATAGAGATCGCAGGATATTATCACTGCCCGCACGTGCCCGGATCAGGATGCGGATGCAGGAAACCCGAAGCAGGTCTTATAAATCAAGCGGCATTTGAGCTTGGCTTTGAAGTAGACGATATCGCGTATGTTATCGGTGATAAAAAATCTGATATCGAGCTTGCCGAGAATATAGGAGCATCTTCAATACTGGTAAAAACCGGGTATGGTACAAAAGAATATGCGGATGGAGCATCTCCTGTATTTGCAGCCCGTGATTTTAACGAAGCTGCGGATATAATATTAAAAAATGGGGAAGTAAAAAATGAAAATCAATAACGAAATTTTTTTTGAAAATCTCAGCAGCCACAAAAATGTGCTGCAAAAACTTGATTGTATCGCTGATATCGTTTCGGAGGCCGGTGAAGCTATATCAAGGGCACTTATTTCAGGAGGCAGGGTCTTCTTCTGCGGCAACGGCGGGTCTGCCGCTGATGCGCAGCATCTTGCGGCTGAATTTTCGGGACGTTATAAGACAGAGCGTCCTCCTCTTGACGGCATAGCGCTGCATTGCAATACATCAGCCCTCACAGCTGTTGCTAATGACTATTCTTTTGACGAAATTTTTGCACGCCAGATTGCTGCACACGGACGAAAGGGAGATGTGCTTGTAGCAATTTCAACAAGCGGAAACAGCTCAAATATTGTAAAAGCATCGGAAAAGGCAAAAGAAATGGGTATTTTCACAATAGGAATGACCGGTTTGCACGGCGGAAGGCTGAAGGATAAAGTCGATATGCTTATAGCCGTACCATCAGATTCAACTCCAAGGATTCAGGAAATGCATATAATGATAGGACATATATTGTGTGAAATAGCTGAGAAAGTTGTGGCCGTGGATCCGGCATGGAAAGTATAAGCCGATCAACGTCAGGTATATCAAACAGCTTGGGGTAATACATGAAATATATTAAATATCCGGACTAATGATGCAAGTATTTTATAATTTCATGTGCGGATGTAAATAAAACGGACCATCCACTGGAAATTTAATAATATTGGCACATTGGCCTGATTTGGTTGAAATAAATAAGTAGATAAATTTACCGTCAACCTGCTTTTTGTCATCCTGCGCTTTTTGCTCATGTGCCGGATCAGTATCTTTTCGAATAGCTTTTATAGTACGCATCGGGTGTCAGCAAAATTATCAGTGTCTTGAAAAAAACCTCAGGTTTTATAAATATCGATGCATAGCTACGCCAGAGCAGCTTTCTGAACAGCACTTTTTTTAAGTATCTGTCAAATCTTGAACGATTATTTTTCATGGCGCAGACAGAAAGTTTTTTCTGACACGACTGAGGCACCAGAAGAAAATCGATCAGTTTCCTGACATGTTTGTCCGTTGTATATGTGTTTATATATTTTGCATATCTGACAACAGAATTTAAGTTGTCCTCATAACGCCTGATCAGTGTATCCTTTGATTTGGGCTGTCGTGATCCCATAGTTTCATGCTGAATATAAATGTAAGGGCAATCTTCGATAAAGCTTATACGGTGACTTCTGGACAGTGCTTTTATAAAGAATTCGCCGTCTTCGCCGGCCAGGCAGCCTTCCGTAAAACGCAGTCGGCATGACGACAGCAATTCTAGTCTGTAAAGAGCGCAGAGAGATGCTTCCAATTTATTTAATATCCTCATTGCAACAAGCTGCTGGATACTTCTCCCTCTTAGCGTGCTTAATTTTAGAGGGAACATTTTATTTTTTCCTGTGACTGGTTCAAATTTCCTATGCCCGCATAGAATGATGTCGCATTGCTCGTCACAGCGGGCAGCTTCTTTATAAAGGAGGGAGAGCAAATCAGGATCGAACATATCATCTCCGTCCAGGAACACTACATATTTGCCGCGCGCTTTGGATAGGCCGGTGTTCCTGGCATACGCGACGCCCCTGTTGGGAAAGTAAGAAAATATCCTGTAATTCATGCCTGATTTTGAGAGGACATTATTTGCAGTTTCATACGTCCCGTCTGTTGATCCGTCATTTATTACAAGTATTTCTGTATTCGGGTAATCCTGCGCGATTATTGAATTCAATGTGTCCGCAACTATTTTCTCAAGGTTGTATACGGGAACAACAATACTTATAGTCGGTAACATGTCAGCCGCCGTTTCTTTATAGAGGATTTCATCTTATTTTGTGTATATTATATAATATACGCATCATAAAGCAATGTTGGGAGGTGCTGCTGTCCGTCAGCCACCAGCTGATCACGGGCAGTCTGTTATATTATGAAAATAATCGAGATACTCCCTGAATTGGATATTGGCGGGGTCGAACGCCACGTAATAGATCTTTCAAATGAGCTGGCGGAAAGAGGACACAGCGTCCTGGTCCTCTCAGCCGGCGGCAAGATGCTGTGCCAGCTTTCGCAAAAATCAGAGCATAGAATACTTCCGGTCCATAAGAAAAACCCCTTTACGGGCTATCTCTGTGCAAGAAAGATAGCTGCCTGGATAAAAAAGGAAGGCTGGCAGATCATTCATGCGCACTCACGCGTACCGGCGTGGATAGCCGACTGGGCCTCATCTATGTCGGGGATTCCGTTTCTTGTTACAGCGCACGTGGATTTCGGCAATAAAAGCAGGTGGATATACCGTCCATACCGCAGATCTGCACGGGTCATCTGCGTCAGCGGTGCTGTGCGGGATGGAATGAAGGAATGTTTTTATGACAACACCCAGGTCATACTCAATGGGCTCGGCCATACAGATTTCAGATGGTCAGGAACAGAATGCGGTGTTCCTGTAAAGTTCCTGTTTGTCGGAAGGCTTGCGCAGGTCAAAGGTCTGCAGGATGTGCTCAAAGCCATGCCTTCCGGCGATGGCTGGACTTTGGATGTTATTGGCGATGGCCCAATGAGAAGGGATCTGGAAGAGCTTTCTGACAGGCTTGGTTTAATAAATAAGGTCAAATTTTACGGATATTCTGACCGCGTCGACGAATTCATGGCACGGTCATCATGCCTGCTTTTCCCGTCCTATATTGAAGGGATGCCTCTTACACTTGCCCGTGCCGTTCAAATAGGTATACCTGTAATAGCTTCGAATATAGCTCCCGTTGCAGAAATGGCAGGTACTGATGAAGGATTGCTTCCGCCTGGTGATATTGCGAAATGGAATGAAGCTATCCGGGTGTTTATTAATACGGGGAAAACGAGATCTCATTTTCCAGTTTCATGCGTGCCGACGCTGAAGGATATGGTGGATCAGGATCTGTCGGTCTATTATGAGATTGCTGGTAAATAATTATCGGGTATACAATATAATTTAAGCCGGATCAGAAGGAGGCCCCTGTTTGAATTATTTTCTGGAACGAGGCGGGATTGGCGATCTGCTTATGCGCATCCCGTATTATAATGCTCTGGCCTTCTGCGGTGTGCCATTTAAACTTCTTATTCCAAGTGATAAGACAGAATTCTTTTCACTGTTCTTTAAGGATAATGACATACTGCCGGTCAGCCAGTCTTTACTTGCAAAAAGCAGCCTATATGCATGGTGGTTTGCGCATATGCATCACATTGACAAAAAAAACGACATGGTATTTGTGCCTTCTTCATATCATGACCGCAAACTGCTGGCATGCGCAGCGATGCTGCGTATCCCGAGGGCTGCGTACGAGGGTGAAGCTTGTTCCAGGGAAGCCGACATGTCAGGATTTACAGTTATAAGGAACCCGTACCGAAAAGCGGGAAAAGGTGTTGATGCCCATATAAGCAGGCACAGCGACGCGTTCTTCAGAGCGTTTTTTGAACAGCTGCCTTTTTATGAGGATATATATAAAAATTATCCGCGTATAAAAAATTATGCTTATGCCCCGTCTGGATATGACATGGTGATAATGACTGATGCTGGTGCAGAATACAGGCGGTACCCGCAGGATCTGTGGCAGCGTTTTCTGGATATGCTGCCAAGGGAACTTCGTATAGTTCAGATAGGGCTTAATCAGATGGAATTGTCGCATCCCGGAATATCGGGTCTTAAGACAAGGAACTTAAGACGTATATTCGAACTTATCGCAGATACGCCGTTATTTGTTGGCAACGACACAGGTTTTACCCATTGGTCATATTTTTCCGGAAATAAAACCGTATGTATATTGGGGGCCGGGGATTTGAACCGTTTTTTGCCGTGGGATTCTGATTTGTTCAGCCTTAAATGTATCCACAGCCGGAACTGCATTTGCAGCATGTGGAATTGCAGCAGGGCAGACCTGAAGGAATCTGTCCCTCCGTGCATAGCGAATATAGATCCGCATATTATTTATGAAGAATATATGCTGATGACGAACATCCCAGAGCCAGCATGCTGTTGATTTAAAGGTAAAGGGGGCATGGAAAGTGAGATTTATAGTTACCGGCGGTGCCGGGTTTATCGGCAGCTGTATAGTTCGCATGCTGAACGATAAAGGGCTTGATGACATCATAATAGTGGATGATATAGCGTCCACGGATAAGTGGAAAAATATCAGGAACAAACATTTTACGGACTATATTCATAAGGACCTTTTGGCCGGATCTCTTCATTCGCTTGAGAATGTTTCATGCGTAATTCATATGGGCGCTTGTTCATCCACGACTGAGAGGAATTTTGATTACCTTTATGCCAACAATTTTGAGTACACGAAGATGCTCTGGAGATACTGCACAGAGGAAAATATTCCGTTTCTTTATGCAAGCAGTGCAGCAACTTACGGCGACGGCACTCTTGGTTTCAGCGACAGCTCCGATATTAAAAAACTGGAGCCTCTTAACGGTTACGGTTATTCTAAACAGCTTTTTGACCTATGGGCCGAGAAACAGGAAAAATGCCCTCCGCAGCATGTCGGCATGAAATTTTTTAACGTTTACGGTCCGAACGAATATTTTAAAGGAAGTATGGCAAGCGTTATATTCCATTCTTTTAATTCCGTAAAGAAGGACGGCAAGATCCGCCTTTTCAAGTCATACAGGAATGACTTCAAGGACGGAGAGCAAAAACGCGATTTTCTTTATGTTAAGGATCTCTGCCGTGTAGTTGAGTTTTTTATTGAGCACAGGAAGATAAGCGGACTCTTCAATCTTGGAACAGGCCGTGCGGAATCATTTAATATACTGGCGCATGCGGTTTTCGGTGCACTTGGGATGGAACCTGAAATCGAATATATCGATATGCCTGAATCGCTTCGTCCTAAATATCAGTACTTTACTCAGGCTGATATCGGCAAGCTCAGAAAAATAGGCTACAAGGAATGCTTTAATGACCTTGAGTCGGGAGCGGCTGATTACGTGAAACAATACCTCAGTAGGGATTATTTGATTTTTTGACAAGTTTAGCGTGGATGTCCGCTGTTATATTTGTTTTTAGTCTCTACGGCAGCCGGGGCGTAAAAATTAAATAAAAGAGGATTTGCTTCGTGTATATGTAAGCCAGCGGTTGTCATGGAATACAGAAAATGCACACGGCTTCAGTGTCAGATTATGTGCGGTATTGTAAAGGGACAGGTGTATTAAATGAAGATTCTGCATTATGTCGATGAAAACAACCTAGCCTGGAGAGAAACATGGATACAGCTGATAAAAGAACTTGGCAGGCTGGGAATTGAAAACTCCATTGTCTGCAAGTCCGGGGGTACATTGTCTTCCAGACTCAGGGAGGAAGGATTTTCTTTCAGCACGTGTGATGTACCTGTTGCCTGGCTGCCTCAGACAGCTCTGGAATTGGGGCGGATAATAGGCCGCTTCCGCCCTGATATCATCCACACACGGCTTTCATCTGCGGCAAGGATAGGCGGTTGGTGGGGAAAACGAATGGGTATCAAGGTTATCCAGACGATAGATAAATATCCCAAAGCCATTTACCACAAGAATGCCTCATTTTTAATAGCGTGTTCCGAATCTGTGAAGGCCCATATGCTTCGGAACGGTTTCAGGAATGACATGATGACAGTAATTCATAACCCTGTTAATGCGGGAATGTATAAACGTGACGAAAAAGTGCGTGAGGTGATCAGAAAAAAACTTGGCGCAGGCCGGGATACAAGGATCATTATGGCAGCGGGACGCTTTGTTGAATGGAAGGGGTTTGATGTGCTTCTTAAGGCATATGCAGCTGTTTTAAATGAGAAAACGACTGCGGACAGTATCCTTCTGCTGCTTGGAGACGGTGAAGAAAAAGGACAGCTTTATGATCTGGCCGAAAAACTAGGTTTGAAGGGCAGGGTTATAATGCCTGGCTTCGTTCAGGATATCCGTCCGTATTTATGGGGGTCGGATATATTTGTCCTGCCTTCCAAAACGCCGGAACCATTCGGGATAATACTTCTTGAAGCAATGGCTTCAGGGCTTGCCCCGATTGCAACGATGGCCGGGGGCCCGCTTGATATAATCAAGGACGGCCTAAACGGCTGGCTTGTTGATATCGACAATCCCGTGCATCTTTCTGAAAGACTCTGTTATGCTTTGAATAATGAGGATATAGTAAAAAGTATTGCTGAATGCGCTGCCGCAGGAGCATGCGATTTTGATGTTGCCGAAATAGCGCGTAAAACAGTTGCGGTATATGAAAAAATTCTTCGCAGGATTCCAGATCAAAGATAAAATATGACTGAGATGCGATAGGATGCTGACATATAAATTAAAAAAGGAACTTCTCCGTCCGCTCAATAATTTATTATATTTCTGTCCGGAAATTTTTCCCAGGAGAGCCAGATCTGCAATAATAAAAATATGGAACCAGAGATACCGTCTGCCTTACGGTTACAGTGCGCTTCGCTATACACCGATTCAGCCTGCAGGTAATATAAGGGTCCTTGATGTCTCGGGGACTGCTGATTTTGCGGAATTGGTACATCCTGACGTTTTATATATACAGCACGGCTTTGGACACGAAAACAAGCATTATTTAATGACAGGCACCAATTTTCCTGACAACAATGATTATTACGAGACGCCTGAATTTCTCGTCAGCAGTAACGGAACGGAATGGAGTGTGCCTGATCTGGGGGTATCGCCGCTGATAGAACGTGCCGCAGACTGGGCCGGTTATAATTCAGATCCGTCACTTTTTTATGAGAATGGTGTTGTTTATCTTATATATCGCAGGGTGCATGTGCATTGCAGGCACACCATAGTATCTTTATTGCTGCTTTCAAGTAATGACGGTATAAAATGGACCACGGAGCAGGTCGTAATGGATAAAAAATGCCCAAAAGATAAAATTGCGGTGCTTATGTCACCCTCCCTGCTCAGGCTGGGCGGATCATACGTGATGTGGTATGTTGAAGAGGAAGATGAACCGGGGACATATTCTATATTCCGCTGTGAAAGCAGCGATCTGAAAACATGGAAAAAAGCCGAAAGGATTTTTCTCACTGATTTTGAAAAAGGTGCTGAACCATGGCATATTGATGTGGTTTGTGCCGGAAGCGGCCGTCTCATTATGTCGCTGTGTTATTTCAACAAAGCAGAAGAAAGTGTAAAAAATATAGCCATTGCTGAAAGCAGCGACGGAGGTTATACATGGTCAGTCGGCAAAAAGCGCCTTACACCGGACAAATATGCTTTTGGAGGCACGTCCCTTTACAGAGGGGCATTAGTGGAGCTTCCTGACGGAGACTGGCTTCTTTACTATTCGTGGAAAACAGATGACAAGCACTGGGTGCCTGCAGTGATTAATCTTACGTCTGATGAGCTGTACGAAATGGTGATGACCTAACTAAAATAATTCAAACGCTGAGGTTTTACCGAGCGCTTCTTTGAAAACCATGCATAACATTGCATATTTCTCCTCTGAATCAGGGGCATCGTTGATGCATATAACTTTTGCGCTGTGGTTTCTGATGCATCCTACTATTTTTGGCAAATCTTCATTTATTAGAAAATAAGGATGTCCCCTGCGCAAATATGTAGGATTGAAAGTGCCCTCTGCCAGCTGCCAGTAGCGGAAGAGCAGATGGCTTACATCATTGTTCGTCCTGAATCTTGAATAATTTGTACTGGTCAGCTGTTCAGAGCATTCATGCCATACCTTATCAAAAGTGGACTTCAGATACGGCTGTGCGGTGTGCGGGTTTTTGAGCCATCCGAACTTTGTGCTGAGCGAAAGTAATCTCGGCGGACAGACAATCCGCAGTCCGTATTTAGGATTGAACCATTTCAGGAGGTTCTCCGAAATTGCCCTGCGCCTGTTAAAGTGCGTGTTAATCAGTTCCAAATCGTTGGAAATGGCGTTCATGTACGCATCTTCAAGTTTGCTCGGCCGGCTTGTCAGAATTGCCGAATCGCAGGGCAGCCCTTTTACGAAAAAGAAATCAGGCTCAACAGGGGATACTACAAAAATATCATCGTTAAAGTAGACGAACCTTTCCGAAAGCCCATCTATTCTGTGCAGATTGTTTTCAATAGGGTGAGAATTGAACAAAGGAAGATAATGTCCGTCAATATAGTCTTCATGGCAGACAAAGTGAAGCTTAGGATGACAGAGATTAAGCCACTTCGGATATTGCCCGTTAGTCACGAAGTGGATTTTCCTCACCCATGGAGCGAATTTTTCTACGCCCCGGAACCAGTAGCGCAGAGTGTTATGTTCTTTATATCGTATTTCGCCGATCTCGCTGCTGTTTTTAAGCATATCCCTGTATGACGCGAATTTCTTCTGCCATTCAGGATCAGAGCTATCCACCCAAGTGACGACAAAATCAATATCAGTGCCGTCTTTCATTTATTTTCACCTCACCAGTACAGCGCTGATTATATCAATTTAACAAGTTGCTTACAACTTAATATCATTGTAAACGGCTTATGCATCAGGCTTATAAAGAGAATAAAGCGACACTGAAAATATCACGTTCTTATAGATGAAATATGTTTTGAATATCAGCAGCTGTATAAATCTGATATTTATTGCGTTACTTACTCGGTCCCCATCATTTTTACATGACGGTAAATTTTTTCTACTATATTTCTGTCTGTATCAACGTTGAACTTTCTTGCAAATAAAAGCTCCGATGAAATCAATTTATCATAGTCCGATGTTCTGAAAACATTGTCTTTATATTTGAAATTCACAAACCGCATACATGCTGAGCTTCCGTTGTCCGTGCCGTAAGTTTTCTGGTATATCCTGTTTTTGAAATCGGAATTCATTATCAGTGTATGTATGAATATTTCATCACAGCATCTTGAGAATGCAAAAGCACTGCTTATAAATTTTTTTTTGCTCAGTATGTATCTTGCAAGGTCATCTGTTATGCTGAACCAGTTACACCCTTTCTGGAAAATTATATCTTTTGATTTTATCCTCCGGAAACGCAGCCTTTTCTGCATATAAACCAGCAGCTCCTCCCAATAGTAGAGAGGAGATTTTTGCCTGCCTATTCTATCCTGATATATATGATAAATCTGAAATCTGGAATAAAAACGCTTCTGCATAACAGGGGCATCAAAACCTACGAATTCTGTCCCCTGCCGCTTGTCAAAAAAACAATGGATATAGTTTTGAGTTTTTAAGGGAAGGTCAACGCCGGAGATAAAGTGATAATATGAATATGTTCCATTTTTTACTGATTCCCGCAGGAGGATAAGGGTGGCTTCTATCTGGCTGTATCCGCCCCAATGAACATGGATACGCGGTACAAAAAATGCACTGGAATATTTTAAAATTCCGGCAAAACAGCCGGAATCAAACATTCCTGCTTTGCCGTCCACGTGGATGTAAATATCATTTCTTGGATCATCAAGCAGCAAAAGCAGCTTCTCAAGGATCTCAAACTGATTATGAGCTGTTATAAGATATGCATGTCTGCCCATATTGTAAAAACACCCTTTAAATAGACGGCATTTTAAAGTTGATTGGTGTCACTATGCCTGCGTTAAAATATATTTATTTATGCAGTTTTTCCCAGGACAGTAAATATTGTTCGAATATTATATAGGCCCATCAATGGATAAATATACGAATTTAAGCCCCCGGATTAAAAAAGCCGGGGGCCCGAAACGTTATAATTTTTCTCCGAGTTCTTTTGCCATCTTAAGCCAGGCTTCTCCCTTTGCGGTCATATCATCCCTTGTGTATATACCTGGAGCGCATATCTCACCTGCTATTTCCCATCCAAGATAATCAGTGGCAAGCTTGAACGAAATTTTCATCCCATCAAATGCACTTTCTTCATTGTCTCCTGCCGTTGAAAGCAGTATTGCCTTCTTGCCATGGGCTGTCCGGAGCGCACCTGGCATATAATATGGCAGTAAACGGTCCCAAACAGGTTTTATCTGTGATGTCCATGAATAGAAGTAGAGCGGAGATACAAAAGCTATGACGGATCCTGCCTCGATATCGGGATAAACCTTATCCATATCATCCTCATGTATACACGGTCTGCCAGTACTCCAGCATTTGCGGCAGTCTATACATCCTTTAAGCGAAAGCGCTGCAAGGTGAACCTTTCTGATTTCGTAGCCTTTGCTTTTTGCGCCGTCTGCGAGGGCGTCAGCCAGTTTTTCAGTGTTGCCGCCGATTCTTGGGCTTCCAAGAAGCAGTGTAAGTATTTTTTTGTCTTCCATGTTTTATTCCTCCCCTGTTTTACGTGTTTTTTATTCCGGTCTGCAATTTATGCAATTTCAAACTTACATTGGCATATTCAGCAGAAAACGATATTTCATGCATGGATGTGGTTGCGGCTGAAAAATGTTCGTAGAAAGACTTAAACGGAAAGACCAAATGAGCTGTTTTTCATTATTTTCTCCAGTCCTCATATTCATCGAGTCCTGATTTATCAAGGATAAACAAAATTTCTTTTTTTGCCTCGTCAGTTATATCCAGCAGGGGCGCCCTGCACGGACCGCCGGTCATCCCTCTGCTTTCAAGTGCGGCTTTAAGGCCAGGTATGCCGAAACGGCGTGTTATAGCATCACTTACAGGCAATAGTTTTGACTGCAGCGTCACTGCATCTGTTATATTGCCTTCATTGAACGAATCAAATATCCTGCGGCATGTATCAGGAAACAAAATTGCAGCTGCCATAGTACCGCCGCAGGCGCCCATGGCAAGAGCAGCCAGGAACCAGTTGCCTGTTCCGCCGAATACAGAGAAATCATCAGATGCGGATACTGCAAGATAGCCCAGTTTTGTCATATTGCCGGATGTATCTTTGATGCCTGCGATGTTGCCATGCTTTGAAGCTGCGATTATGGTATCAAGCTCCATGTCAACGCCGGTATTGGCAGGCATATTGTACATAAAAACAGGTACAGGCGATGCATCTGCGACATCTTCAAAATACTTCAGCACTGCCTTTGGATTTCCCTTGAAATAATGCGGCGGGAGCACCAGAACGTATTCGGCGCCGGCCGCCCCGAGTGCTCTTGCACATGATACAGTTTCCGCTGTTGAAGGGAAGTGCGCCCCTGACATCAGTTTCAGCCGTCCTTTGCATTCTTCCGATGCAATTTTTGTCAGCGAAACTCTCTCGTCTGCCGTCATGAAAGGAAGTTCCCCGTTGGATCCGCAGATAACTATGCCGTCAAGAGCAGAGCTGGCCCATATACGGAGATTTTTTCTCCACCCGGCTTCATCTATGGAACCGTCTTCAAGGAACGGAGTCGGAACAGGCGCAAAAATTCCGCTTAATTTCATGTGCAACGCCTCCTTATGTTTGTTAAAGTATATCATCTGAGTAAGCAGTGGTAAAATCTATGTATCGAACAGGCCGTCTTTTAAGGGGGACTTAAAGTGTATTTATGCAGAAAATTCAAATTTGATGCCGCCCATAACCTTATCAATTACCATGGAAAATGTGAACGTCTGCACGGGCACACATATATGCTCTCGGTGACTCTCAAAGGCAGCCCCGACAGCGAGGGCATGGTATATGACTTTGCCGAACTGAAATCTATAGTTAACGGACTGGTCCTTTCAAAACTGGACCATTCATATATCAATGATATAATACCCCAGCCGACAGCTGAGTATATATCAATCTGGATATTCCGTACCCTTGATGAACATGTAAGACGGGACAATTGCGAATTATTTGAGGTTTGCGTGTGGGAAACCGAAAATTCATATGCCGTATGCCATAGGGAGGACATATAACTATGAAGGATGTACAAAGCGAGAAAGACCTGCGCAACATACCAATAGACCGTGTCGGAATAAGCAGCATCTCCTGGCCGATACAGGTGCTGGACAGAGCATATGGCACGCAGGACACCGTCGCAAATGTCAGCCTTTCAGTATTTTTGCCGCGAGATTACAGAGGTACCCATATGAGCAGATTTATAGAGGTTCTGAGCACGCAGGAGAAGCAGGTTACATTCCATAATATGGAAAATCTGCTGAGCTCCCTAAGAGAACACCTGCAGGCTGAAGAAGCGCATGCCGAGTTTGAGTTCCCATATTTCATAACCAAATCGGCTCCTGTAAGCGAGGCAAAGGGACGCCTCCGCTACGACGTGCGTTTCATTGCATCAATGAAGGGAGGAAGTTTCGATTTAATAACGGAACTTACCGCACCTATACAGACACTTTGCCCGTGTTCAAAGGAAATTTCAGCGTTCGGGGCACATAATCAAAGAGCCCATGCAAAAATAGCAGTCCGCATGAATACATTCATGTGGATAGAGGAGCTTGCCGAAATTGCGGATGAATGCGCTTCAGCGCCTGTATACAGCCTTCTGAAAAGAGAGGATGAAAAGGCTGTCACTGAAAAAGCTTACAGCAACCCTCATTTTGTTGAGGATTCTGTGCGGGATCTCGTCCTTGCAATGCAGAATGATAAAAGGATAACGTGGTATCAGGTATCCGTAACAAGCCATGAAAGTATCCACAACCACGATGCTTTTGCAAGCGTTGAAAGGAACAAGGTGTAGCTATGTCGGAAGAGAAACTCCAGCGCAGGGCAATACTTGAAGATTCAGGCATAGATCGTCTCCGCAGCCGGCATCCATGGATTTTCAGGGGCAGCCTGCGTAAAGCTCCGGTTTGCAGTGCCGGTGATATGGTTGCTCTGACAGACAGGAAAGGTACTACCAGAGGATGGGGGCTGTGGAGCGAGAGCTCTCTGTGTCTGCGCGTACTTACTTACGGGTCAAAGAGGCCGGACCAGATGTCGCTTTTGAGGGACAGACTGACACAAGCTCTTAAATGGCGGAAAATATGGTGTGAAGGAGATGAAGCATTCAGGTGGGTGCACGGTGAAGCGGACGGCCTTCCCGGGATAGTTGCGGATATTTACGGAGACGTACTCTCCCTCCAGGTATCGGCTATGGGCTGGTATCGCCACATAGAAGAAATGGTAAGGATTTTTCACAAGGTGCGCAAGCTGTCATGTATAGTTCTTAGAAACGATACCAAGCATCTCGAAAAAGAGGGAATCCCAAGGGAAATAAGAATATTATCAGGTGAGATGCCGAAAGGGCCGTTAAAAGTTAAAATAGGTTCGCTTTATGAACTCGTTGACGTAACCGGAGGGCAAAAGACAGGTGCCTATCTTGATGTCCGTCATATACCGTCAATGATCGGGCCGCTTTTCAGAGACGCAAAGGTTCTTGACTGCTTCAGCTATCAGGGGCATTTCGGACTCCATGCACTTGCTGGCGGTGCGTCAGAGGTCACTGCTGTTGAACAATCACAGAATGCTATCGATATCGCAAAACAGAACCTGATGATAAATGGCCTTCCTGAGAAAAAAATAAAATGGTCCTGCGGCAACGCTTTCGATATAATTAGAGAAATGGACGCAGCACGGGAGCGGTTTGACCTTGTAATAATGGATCCGCCGCCGTTTTCTCCTGCAAGAGGGCAGACTGACTCAGCCCGCCGTGGATATAAGGAGCTTGCTTTGCGCGGCCTCAAACGTCTGCGCGAGGGAGGACATCTGGTATTCCTCTCATGCAGCCACGCTTTTACAAGGGATATGCTGCTTGAAACATTGAACGAAGCGGCATGCGATGATGGCATATCATGCAGGATAGCGCTCGAAATACATCAGCCTCAGGACCATCCTGCGCTTACAGGTGTTCCTGAGACAGATTATCTGAAAGGATTTGTAATGGGGGTAAATAAGTAATGCCGGCGAAAAATGAAATAAAAGCGGTGCTGTTCGATTTTGATATGACTTTGGTCGACAGCAGTTATGCTATATATTGCTGTACGAACATGCTGGCCGAACACTTTGGCTTGAATGAAGTTTCAAGGGATCAGGTACTTTCGTCCATAGGCCTTACCATTGAGGATAGCTGGAGATCGTTCTGGGCTGATTTCAAACAGGAATGGGTCGACTATTACAGGGCCAATTACAGGGAGGATGAACAATCCCGCCTCAGGCTTTTTCCTGGAACTGTTGAAACACTGCAGGCCCTCCGTTCATCCGGGATAAAAATCGGCGTTGTATCCAACCGCCGTTATGCCAGCAGACCAGTGGAGTCTACAGGCCTGAAGCCACTTATGGACGTCATCATTGGACTTGAGGATGTCAAACGTGCAAAACCGGAGCCGGAATCACTTCTCAAGGGATTCTGCATGCTTGACACATTGCCAGAAAATGGCATTTATGTCGGAGATACCGATATAGATATGAAAACATCCGTTGCAGCCGGAAGCCGGGGGATAGGAATGACTACCGGAAATTTCAGCGAGAATGAGCTTAAAAATGCCGGTGCGTGGAAAGTTTTAAGCGACCTGAGAGATATATTGCCGCTTATCGCGGAATAATCTTCTTATAAACGGACATGGTAAGGCGATTTGAACCGGAGGAAACAGGAAGATTCAAGCCGCTGTACTGGATAGCGGTTATTTTTGTAATTTTGCTGTGGATATGGGCATTTAAACTCTATTTTGACCGTTATGAGTATCTTCACCCCGAAATAACATGGGCCGTACCCGGTGTCGATCATGATATATCCGCGGTAAAGGGAATCCTTTTATGGAAGGAAGTCCCTATATTGTCAGGGGTTCCGGGCGTAGTGTCATATCCGCAGGGAACTGGGCCGGTACGTGTGGCAAGAGGATCTGTAGTAGCAAATGTCACTTATGGCTCAAAATCATATGAAATAAAAGCATATCAGCAGGGGTATTTCATTGCCGGGATCGACGGGCTGGAATCCGTGTGGAGATATTCAGAACTCTGGCCCGGGGATGCACCTTTGCCCGAACCAAGGAAAATTGTTATCATAAAGGACGGAATGGTGATAGGCAAAGGACAGCCTGTAGGAAAACTTATAGAACAGCCGCAGGAACTTCGTTTCATAGGATATGCTGATGTTGTGGGCAACATGCCGGAACAGGTGAAGAACGGAAAGCTCAAAGTAAAAATGGATGGTGTGGACACTGTTTCAACTGCTGAAATAAGAGTGGTTACAAAAATAGGGCATAGGATAAAGTTTTATCTTACCCTGCCATGGTTCCAGCCGGAGGTCGTTCTTTCACGGAAGTACACCCTGATAGTAGAAGCCGGTACTACGGAGGGCGCGATCGTGCCGAACAGCGCAATTCTCAGAAAAGATGACCGGTCCGGTGTTTATCTGGTCAGAGGAACGAGGGTCGTTTTTGTGCCTGTGGAAGGAAAACCTGCTGATAATGGCAAATTCATCATTACCAAAGGTATTTCGGTAGGAGATGCAATAGTGGAAGATGCTTCAACTGCCAGGGAAGGAAGGATACAGCTGTGGTAGATTTAATAAACGATAACATAGCAGAAATAAGAGAACGTATTTCATCTGCAGCAAAGAAAAGCGGACGTGCTCATGAAGATATAAAGCTGATGGGCGTATCTAAATTCCATCCTGTAGATATGATGATAGCTGCATCCGCAGGCGTGGATCTCCTTGGTGAAAACAGGATACAGGAGGCTGCTGAAAAAAGGACCGTCTGGCCGCCGGAAAATCGCACGCCATGGCATCTTATAGGACACCTGCAGAGAAACAAGGCACGTAAAGCGCTTGAAATATTTGATCTTATTGAAAGTATAGATTCTCTGGATCTTGCCAGGATGCTCGACAGGATTCTTGCCGAAACCGGCATTTCAGGGTTCCCGGTATATATTGAGGTCAACATGTCGGGAGAACTCTCAAAAGATGGCATTGAGCCGCAGGAAACAGTGAGACTTATTGACCGGATACTTGCTTATTGTCCCCGCCTTTCTGTAGAGGGCCTGATGACGATAGGACCTAATACAGACGATGCTGATTCCGTCAGGAAGGCATTCAGCGGACTGAGGGAACTCAGGGACCGCTTAAAACCAATGTGCGGACTGTCTCTGAACGAGCTTTCGATGGGCATGACAGGAGATTATGAGATCGCCATAGAAGAAGGAAGCACAATAGTCAGAATAGGTACCGGCATATTCGGCGCAAGGGTATAAGCTGGCATGATTATGGATCTTCAGCTTGGTTAGTATATGCTGTGAGACTTATAACCATGAGAAATACGTAAGGGATGCTATAGAAGGATTCCTTATGCAGGAGACCGATTTTTAATATGAGATCATAATATATGATGATGCATCAACCGATAAAACTGCGGATATAATTTAAAGTTATGCCGCTGATTATGACAATATCATTCCTGTGCTCCAGACGGAAAATCAGCCCCCCAAGGGGGTAAAAATATTATCGGCTTTTGTATATCCTGCTGTCCGCGGTAAATATATAGCTTTTTGTGAGGGAGACGGCTGTTGCCCCGATCCTAAAAAATTACAGAAACAGATAGACTATGTGGAAAAGCACCCTGATTGCACATTATGTGTCCATGCCTAGAGCGATGTGACCGAGAGCTGTGAATTTATAAAAAAGCGATGCAGATACGATTCAAACCGCATAATCACTGCTGAGGAAATTATATTTCAGGGCGGCGGCTTCTTTTTATTTGCTTCAATCGTATATCCCAGCAGACTTTAACTTATCAGGCCTTACTATTTTGCAAAATCGCCTGTCGGAGATGTGCCCATTTCAATTTTTCTTGCAACACAGGGGTATGCATATTATTTCCATGACGACATGTCCTGTTGCAGGACCGGCGTACCTGGTTCATGGACATCAAGAATAGGGGGCGGACCTTTGGAAGTCAGGCTTGGAATTCAGGAGTCAACGGCAGATTTTTATAAAAGTTTTGACGAATTAAGCGAATATAAATATCATAGAGCAGTAATGTTCATGCTGAAAAAATGTCAAATTCATGTTTTCCGCATAAAAAGGGAGCTTAGGATGCCTGGAACTGGCATTTTTGTATCGATCCGGCGTGAATTCGAGTACATTTTATCCAAAATATCCGTCTATACCCACCGCTGGCTGTGCAGTCTGATAAGCCAATCATAAAAATACAGATTTATTAAAAGCATTTGCTCAATTATTTAATATCAGCAACCCGTATGAACCATAAAATCCAATGCGATTGCAGGAGGTACTGCGATTACTTTAGGCGGTTACATACGAAGGAATGCATATTGGGCAAATGATTTTTTCCACGGAGCTCCAGTTGCAAATAAATATAGCGATATAAAAAATATATTGAATTCCAGAAAAAAAGAAGAAGCTCGAGTGTCAGTGTATCTGCTGAAACTACTGGCACATGCCGCGGAAAATACAGATTTTTATAAGAGATATCGCGGTTTGGGCCTGAACTGTTATCCTGTCGTGGACAAATTATTGCTGTCAGAAAATAAAGAAGCATGCATTTCTAAATCTGCCAGTAAGGATAAGTTCTACTATCAGCGGACAAGCGGTTCTACCGGAACTCATTTTGTGGTTGCACAGGATATAAAAAAGCGAAACAGGGTCATCGCTGAACTTAAATTGTTTGGAAACCGCTGCGGCTATGAAAGCCATGAAAAAATGGCGCAAATAAGAATGCGGCATACGAATAAAAAATCATTTCTTCAGTCATTTATGCAGAATATAATCTGTGTGGACATTGCGTCCGTAACGGATACTGAAATGAGCGGTCTCAAAAAACTGCTTATAGAAAAAAAGGTAACATCGATACTCGCTTATGCCACAACACTGAAATTCTTTGCTAAGTGGCTTGAAAACAACATATCCGATAAAGATTTTTTTGTATAAAAACAATTATATCGGGATCTGAATCACTGGAGGATGAAACAAAGAAAAGCCTGGAAAAAATGTTGTGGTGCAGTGTCGTAGAACGCTATTCAAATCAGGAAAACGGCATTCTAGGTCAGCAGCTGCCCGGATATGAGGAATACTGTCTGAATTATGGAAGCTATGCGTTTGAGCTGCTTAAATTAGAAAGCGATGCCCCGGCTGTTTTTGGTGAACCGGGAAGAATAGTTGTAACAGATCTTTTCAATTATGCTTTTCCAATGATCAGATACGACACGGGAGATGTCGGCGTTATGGGCGGCTGCGACGGAAAAAGCTGCGGCTGGCCGGTATTGGTCAAATTGTACGGCAGACGTGTTGATATGATATATGATACATCCAGAAGGCCGGCCTATCCCCACTTGATAGCAAGAAATATGGGACTGTGCAACAATATGCTGCAGAGCCAATTTATACAGACAGACAGACAGACAGGAGGGGGCAATATTTTCAGGGTGAACGGACATCCAGATAGTGATAAACTGATGCTGAGCCTGAATAAACAGAAAGACATTCTAGGATATGACGCTGTGATCAATATTGAATACACTGATGAAATCCCTGTGCTTGCTTAGGGCAAACGTAAAACGGTCCTGCAGGAAGCTCCTGAATATAAGGGGTCGATTTAGATGAATCTGCTGTTTACTTCTGTGGGAAGAAGAAGCTATCTTATCAGGTATTTTAAAGAAGCCCTGTTTCAGTTTTTCATACTATTGAAGGCGGAGCTGTTGCATTTTCCGATAAAAATCTTATAAAGAAACTTGATTATCATAAAAATTATGGATTTGCTACGCCTGAATCAGTTGTATCAGTCGGCGGAAATGCAAAAATGAATGAATTCCAGGCTGCTATTGGGTTGTGCAATCTCAGGCATATAGATGCCGAAATTTCAAAACGAGCAGAAGCCTGTAAAAGATATACTGAACGTCTTTGCGGGGTCATGGGTATCAAACTGTATCCGCAAAAAAATGAAGGCAACATATAAATATTCATATTTCCCTGTAGTTTTCGACGGGTACAGATACAGGGGGGATGAAGTTTATGAAAAACTGAAACAGGGCAATATATTTGCCAGAAAATACTTTTATCCTATTACAAGTCATTTTGAATGTTATAGGCGGATGTTCGGTGAAACAGCGGTGCCTGTTGCCGGATATATGTCAGAAAGAGTACTGGCGCTCCCTCTTTATGCAGATTTAACACGTCAGTGACGTTGATTTGATCTGTGACATAATATTGGACTGATATTTCAGATCGGGCGGGAATGTCCAGATACATATACTGAAACAATGTTTTGTGCAATAACTGCTGCGCTCGCATAATTGGCAAATTACCGCTCGTGTCATGTTTTTTGCAATGGTCAGGCTGCTTTTCGTCCGATTTTGCAGATGCATTGTTCCTTAGATATAATGTGTATTTGTCTTATGTTTGTCAAAACTGCAATAAGATGAATTACGGCATAAACGGCATTTCAGCGTAGCTGATATTCTGTCAGAGGATGGAAGAATGCACGGACAAGAGAGCGTTTTTTATAGTGGAACATGCGGCGGAAAATTATTTTAGAACGTCACTTCAGCCTGAATCATGCAAAGTTTCTTTAAATCCGCTCAAACCAATGTAAATCGGTATTTTAAAAATGCAGAAACTTATTTGTCAAACTGCGGATTTAAAGATTTTTAGATATTGTCTAGTATAATCATTGTAATGGATTCGTGACATGTGATAGTTTTGTATTTTTCATTTTTATCAGGTATTTAATAAAAGATTTCGGTTTGAGAGAGGAAAGGTGGATTATATGGTAGAGCTTCTCACATCGCTTGATGTTGTGAACCAGTCCTTCAAGAAAAGCCTAAGGGGCTATGATGCGGCTGAAGTAGATGAATTTCTTGACCATGTCGCTGAAACACTGCAGACATATGCACAAAAGACTAAAGACCTTGAAAGGGAAATAGCTATTAAGAATGAAAATCTTGCCGAATATGACAAGATGAAGGATGTACTGCACGAGGCGCTGCTTATGGCACAGAAAAGTGCAGATGAAAAGATAAAAAGCGCAAATGAACAGGCAGAAAAAATTATGTGTGATGCAAGGAGTAAAGCGGATTCTATCTGCAGCGGTGCGGCCCAGGAGGCCGATCGTCTGCGTGAAGGAGTGCTTCAGATACGCAATGTAAGGATCCTGTATGAACAGGAGTTCAGAGGGCTGCTTGCTAAATTTGATAACATGCTTAATCAGAGCGTGTCTCTTTCTCAGCTTTCAGGCGCTGTTGACAGCATACTTGAAGATGCTGATGTACAGCAGGAACCTGAACGGCAGGAAACCGCTCCCGCTGAACCTTTATCCAGAAAAGATCTTGAAACAGCATACGGTATGCTTGGCATAAATCCCAATGATATAATTGAAACCAATAAAGGCATCTCTGATACAAAAGCCTGATGTTGCTGTGAAGGACATACTTTCAGAGAAGTTAGATACTTTAAAAGGAATCGGAGCGAAAAGATCTGCCCTTATTGCAAGGATCGGCGTGTCTACCATAGAAGATTTATTGTATTTTTTCCCCAGACGATATGAAGACCGCCGTAATGTTACTAAAATTTCTGATCTTGTTCCTGGCAGGGCTTCTGTAGTATTTGCATCGGTGGGTCAGTCCGAACGCAGAACACTGCACAAACGCGGGTTTTCCCTGTTTTCATGCCGCATTGCTGATGGAACAGGCACAGCGACTGTTTCATGGTTTAACAGAAAAGGCCTCGAATATATCCTTAAAGAGGGGACGGAAGTAGCGCTTTATGGAATACCTTCAATCCGTTCCGGTAATATTGAAATATCCAATCCTGAAATTGAGGTTTTGAAAGACGGTTCAACTGGAAGGTTTTTTACCGGCATAGTTCCGATATATCCTTCCACTGCCGGACTTCCGGCAAGATGGTTCAGACATTTCACAGAGGGAGTAATGACAGAATTCCTTTCCTGCGTAAAGGAGCCCCTGCCTGCATGGATAATAGCCAAACGAGCGCTTGTCCCTTTGGCTGATGCGCTTCAGGGAATGCACCGGCCCCAGTCTGAGGATAATTGGAAGGAATCCAGACGCCGTCTCGTTTATGAAGAGTTCCTGCTGCTTCAGACAGGGTTGTCCATGCGCAGGGAAATAATGAAAAATGCAGGGAGCAAGGCATGTATAAATGCAGGGGGGGCAATATACCAAAAATTTATATCATCGCTGCCGTTTAATCTCACCAATGCTCAGCAGGCGGTCCTGGATGAAATATTTGCAGATACAGAAAGCTGCAGGCCTATGTCGCGTTTGCTGCAAGGAGATGTCGGCTCTGGAAAGACCATCGTTGCAATTGCTTTTGCAGCCGCGGCGGCAGATGCAGGTATGCAGACCGTTATAATGGCGCCGACGGAAGTCCTTGCCGAACAGATATTTTCTCAGGCAGAACAATGGCTTTTACCGCTCGGAGTAGGGTGTGTGATTTTAAAGGGAGGGCAAAGTGCAGCACAAAGAAGGGCTGCTGCCGAAATGATAATTACAGGGGCTGCACTGGCCGTTGTAGGGACTCAGGCCCTGCTCCAGGAAAAGGTCAAATTTAAAAATCTCGGAGCAGTTATAATTGATGAACAGCACCGGTTCGGAGTAACACAGCGTGCAGCGATGCTGACAAAAAGAAAGCCTGCTCCTCATCTGCTTATGATGACCGCAACACCGATACCCAGGACTCTGTCCCTTTGTTTATACGGGGATCTTGATATATCGACTATAAGGGAAAAGCCTGAAGGCAGAAACAAAATTGAAACCAGACTGATAGATATCAGAAAAATAGGTTTGCTGATGAGGTTCCTTGCGGACGAGATCAGAGCTGGAGGTAGAGTTTATTGGATATGCCCGAGGGTCGATGATGAGCAGCCGCTTGAAACTGCATCAGTTGAAAGAAGGTATAAATATATTGAAAAGCATCTTGGGTTTATGGGTGCCGGAATTCTCCACGGGCGCATGGACAGCGCTGATAAAGAAAACGCTGTAAACAAATTTCGTAAAGGCGAAATAAAAATACTTGTAAGCACAACAGTCTTGGAAGTGGGGATCGATGTTCCTGAAGCTACGGTTGTAGTAATAGAATCACCTGAACATTTTGGCCTTTCCCAGCTCCATCAGCTTCGCGGAAGGGTCGGAAGAGGTGAGAGGAGGGGGTTGTGCGTGCTTCTAGTCAGCTCTCTTAATGAAAAAATATGCGAACGATTTGCCGTCATGCTGAAATCATGTGATGGTTTTGAAATAGCTGAGGCTGACCTTGCACTGCGTGGCCCTGGGGAGCTGAGCGGTTTTTCACAGCATGGGGCTGCCGAGTTTAAATTGGCAGACCTAAATAAAGATATAAAATTACTGATGCAGGCTAAGGAAGATGCCTGCGAATGGATTTTAAAAGATCCTGAACTTTCAGAAAGTCCCGCGTTTAAGGATAAACTTAAAACCCAATTGGGCGAAGCGCTTGGGATAGGTTGAAATATGCTCTGCATGACAACTTGAACAGCCACTTGTGAATTATGATTTTGTTATGTAAAATATACTATCGGCGTGGGAAACAAAGCAATATTGTAAAATTATTGTGATGTAAGATGTGAATAGAAATATAATTAGATTGACATCAGTAAAAATGAACCATGACAATTGAAACTGAGGTGATTAAAGGATGATATTGACAGTAATACTATGTGTATTTGCAGGACTTACAGCAGGAGCTATGATCGGGTTTGCATACCACAAGAATCTTTCGGATAGAAAATATAAAGGAGCTCTTTCCGAATCAGAACGCCTGCTTTCAGATGCGACAAAAAAGGCGGAGCAGTTAAAACGTAATATCGTTACGGAAGGCAAAGAAGAGATACATCGTCTGAGACAGGAATTAGACAAGGATACAAAGGAGCGGCGCAATGAGCTTCTGCGTTCGGAACGCCGACTCGAACAAAAAGAAGAAAACCTGGATAAAAAGATTGAGAATATCAGCCGTAAAGAAGACGAACTTAAAGCACGTCATGAACAGGCTCAGGAAAAACTGAATCAACTTTCCGCTCTTGAACAGGACCTTATAACACAACTTGAACATATAGCTCAGCTTACGCGTGAACAGGCAAGGGACCAGCTGCTTTCTGAAGTTGAAGCGGAAGCTAACCATCTCATAGGACTCAGGCTTAAAGAACTTGAAGAACGGGCAAAGCGTGAAGCAGACCGCAAGGCGCAGGAGATAATAGCGAATGCAGTGCAGAGATGCAGTGTTGAATTTACTTCTGATGCTGTAGTCAGCGTTGTAAGCTTGCCGTCCGATGAAATGAAAGGACGGATTATAGGGCGAGAAGGTCGTAATATAAGAACATTCGAGACACTTACAGGTGTTGATTTGATAGTTGACGATACTCCGGAAGCCGTGACTTTGAGCAGCTTTGATCCGGTACGGAGAGAGGTCGCGCGTCTTTCTCTCGAAAGGCTTGTGGTGGATGGACGCATACACCCTGCACGTATAGAAGAAATTATTGAACGTGCAGAAAAGGATGTGCAGGTTCAGATTATTGAAACTGCGGAGCAGGCTCTGCTTGAGACAGGCATAAAGAATATGCATGCTGAGCTTGCAAAAATAATCGGACAGCTGCGTTACCGTACCAGCTACGGACAGAACGCACTTGCCCACAGCCTTGAAGTCGCACACCTTGCAGGGATAATGGCGGCTGAAATGGGGTTGGATGAAATTAAAGCAAGAAGAGCAGGACTCCTGCATGACATAGGCAAGGCAGTCGATCACCAGATGGAAGGACCTCACGCTAAAATTGGTGCAGACCTTGCTAAAAGATATGGAGAAGCTCCTGATATAGTTAATGCAATTGCAGCTCATCATGAAGATGAAGAACCTCAGACTATCTATGCAATACTTGTCGCAGCAGCGGATGCAGTAAGCGCATCGCGCCCGGGTGCGCGCCGTGAAAGCCTGGATGCATATGTCAAGAGACTTGAAAAGCTGGAAGAGGTTGCAAAATCCTTCAGCGGAGTAAGCAAGGCTTTTGCCATTCAGGCAGGAAGAGAAGTGCGGGTTGCGGTTGCACCTTCAGTGACAGATGAAGGCTCCATGCAGAAACTTGCATACGACATAGCGCGTAAGATAGAGGAAGAAATGAGGTATCCGGGGCAGATTAAAGTTACCTTGCTTAAGGAGACCAGGGCTGTAGAGTATGCTAAGTAGGTGACAAAGCAATGCGCGTGCTTTTTATAGGAGATATTATGGGAAGGCCTGGGCGTAATGCCGTGGCTAAGGCACTGCCCCTGGTAAGGGCGGAATTTGCCCCCCTGGATTTTATAATTGCAAATGCTGAGAACAGTGCGGCTGGTTTTGGCCTCACTGAGCGTGTAATGAACGAATTGTTCTCCATGGGAATAGATATACTTACAAATGGCAATCATGTATGGGATAAAAAAGAGTTTGTGCACTTCCTTGACTGTGAGCCGCGGATATTGCGTCCGGCCAATCATCCGGAGGGAACGCCGGGAAAAGGATTCCATGTGTATGAAAAGGGAGGCTGCCGCTTAGCCGTTATGTGCCTTCAGGGCCGTACATTTATGCCGCCTCTTGACTGTCCGTTCCGTACGGCCGAGAAGCTTATATGTGGAGCTGAAGTCCCAACTGCAATATTTATTGATTTCCATGCGGAGGCTTCTTCTGAAAAAAGGGCTCTTGCATGCTGGCTTGACGGAAGGGTTTCAGCAGTAGTAGGAACACATACCCATGTACAGACTGCTGACGAAGAGGTACTTCCAGGAGGGACCGCATTCATATCTGATGCAGGAATGACCGGAGGCCATGCCGGAGTTATAGGCATGACGCTTGAGTCGGTACTGCCAAAATTTTTATACGGTGTTCCCAGCAAATTTGAAGTTTGTGATGATGACGTAAAATTTCAGGCTGTAGTTGTTGATATAGATGCAGAAACAGGGAAAGGCATGGATATTCATAGGCTGAATATACCATTGGATTTTTGCAGATAGCTGTTTATTGCGATTGGAAGGCAGGAAATGCTTGTTCACGGGCATTTCCTGCCTTTTTTATTTTGAAATTGAATAAAAGATGTTTATAAGTTTATTTTTAATTTTTATGCCCATGAAAGATGGCATTATTTTTTTATGACTTTTGAAAAATAAGTTGTAATTATAATGTAAAGATAAAAGTAAACTATTCTGACACTTGTTTTTTTAATGTTGATATGGTATACAACTTAAGCATTAACTGCTGAGGCAGTTCAGCTTTTGCTGTGTCTTTATCAATTTCTTGAGAGGAGAGGTTTTATTTATGTCTGAGAAAAGAGAACAGTGGGGCAGCCGATTTGGGTTCATTATGGCTGCAGCCGGTTCAGCAGTCGGTCTTGGCAATATCTGGCGTTTTCCTTATATCACAGGTAAATTTGGCGGCGGTGCATTTGTTCTAGTATACCTTCTGATCGTTTTCTCAATAGGAATTTCTGTAATGATTGCCGAATTTACTATTGGGCGTAAGGCTAAGCTTGATGCCGTAGGTTCCTTTAGAAAAATAGGCGGCAGTAAATGGGCCCCGGTCGGATGGATGGGCGTTTTCTGCGGATTTGTGATACTTTCGTATTATTCCGTTATTGCTGGCTGGACACTGGCTTATATGTTCAAATCATTTTCCACATTGCTTGATGCAGCTGCTGCTGGTAAAGCGGCTGAATACTTCGGTGCATTCGTATCCAATCCCACAGAAGCGATAGGGTACCATCTGGCTGTAATGGTATTGGTCACAGCGATAGTTTTCAAAGGCATAAGCGGAGGCATTGAGAAAAGCTGTAAAGTCCTGATGCCGTGTCTATTTGTCATACTTGTTGTTCTGATAATACGTTCCGTCACTCTGCCGGGAGCATTTGCAGGACTGGAATTCTACCTCAAGCCGGATTTTTCCAAGCTTTCGGCGGAAGCTATCCTTGCTGCGACAGGGCAGAGTTTTTTCACCCTTTCCCTTGGAATGGGCGCTATGATAACTTACGGAAGTTATCTTGGCAAGGATGAATATATTCCTGGAGCAGCACGTACAGTTGTCGTTCTTGATACATTTGCAGCTCTTATGGCCGGTTTGGTTATTTTCCCTGCCGCTTTCGCTTTCGGCGTTGAGCCTGGTGCGGGCCCGGGACTTACTTTTGTAACTCTTCCGTCTGTTTTTGCCAAAATGCCTATGGGGCAGCTCTTCTCGTTTGCGTTTTTCCTTCTTCTTTTTATTGCGGCGCTGACATCTGCGATTTCATTGCTTGAGGTTGTTGTGGCATATGGAATAGATCAGCTTAAGTGGACCCGCGCAAAATCAGCACTTGTAATGGGTATTGCTATAGCGGTTCTTGGAATTCCTTCAGCACTTTCTCAGGGCGGCGCAAATATTCCTCTCATCGCAGGCAAGGATTTCCTTAGTGCGGCTGATTTTATTACGAATAATGTAATAATGCCGCTTGGAGGATTACTTATTGCTTTGTTTGTTGGCTGGTTCTGGACCGACGGCGCAAAAGCCGAAGTTACTGATAACGGCAAGCTTGTATTCCCATTTTATACGGCATGGCTCTGGGTTTGCCGTGTTATTGCACCTGTAGCTATTGCAGCGGTTTTGATAACAGGAAGCAAATGGTAGCCTGATACCTGTTATTGCCGTTCAGTTTTAAACTTATATTAATTTATATATATTTAACATAACAATAGCCACGGTTGACAAGACCGTGGCTATTGTTATACTTTGCTTATCTGGATGAAAGCAGTAAGAGAGCCCTTATTGGATAATAATAAGGCGCCGAAGGGGCAAAGCCTTCATAAGGCTGAAACTCTCAGGCTTAAGGATTGCTGCCGGACAGTACTCTGAAGCCGACATGGCTGAGCCTTAAAAGGCTGAAGTCCTGTTGTGTTCGAGGACAGAGGATATCTTGCCGGAAGGCGGGGTCCGATGGCCTTGTTTTTTTCTTCTTATTTCTGCATCACCAATAACCCGGATCTGATTGAATGTATCAGCCAAATCGAGATAGTAAACGGCCCTCCGCTGGCAGTATTGATAAGAGGGCGGGATCTGATACACACAGGATGCGAACTTGTATCAAGCCCACTTTATGGTAATTTTAAGCCTAACCAGCAGCCCTACAGGACGCTTGTCCTTAATAATACAGGAAAAGGGATGCATGCAGCTACAAATATAGAATCACTTAACCTGATCGAGGAAGCCATAGGTATCTACAGCAGATCTTTAATAAATAGAATACCTGGAGAACTTCCGTACCCTATAGAGAAAGATTTCAGATATGTAGACTTTGCTCTTATGAAGGAAACATTCTGCCAATGCGGATTACTATCCTCTGTTTTACAGCAGAGGATCGCAGGGGGTGAGATGCCGGACAGAGGGTGAAGGAATAGTGTGTCAGCCGAGCTATGATCTGGAAGGAGGAATTATATGAAACTAGAACTGCTTAAAGCCCATGTTAAAAATATTTCATGGGACGATAAGACTGAACTTACCAAAGACGGAGTCCTGCATGTCAGCAGAGAAGCCCTGCTTGAAGCAGTGGCGGATGCCGATAATTTCAAAAGTATTGCTGCCGATATGGCCCGTCCCGGAGAAAGCGTAAGGATAGTGCCTGTAAAAGATGTCATAGAACCTCGCTGCAAAGCGGAAGGGCCCGGAGAAGTATTTCCAGGGATGATAAGCGACATCGAAGCTGTGGGATCAGGCAAGACTTTTGTTCTCGAAGGAACAGCTGTAGTTACATGCGGGCGCATAATGGGATTCCAGGAGGGTATAATAGATATGTGCGGCAATGGTGCCGACTACACTCCATTTTCCAATACCCTTAACATTGTTCTTGTGTTTGAACCAAAAGACGGAATCGAACCGCATGCTTATGAAAAAGCGTGCCGCCTTGCCGGACTTAAGGCTGCGCTTTTTATTGCCAGGAAAGCATATATGGCGGGGGCTGAGATTTCCAGTACAAAATGTTATGAAATCCCGCCGTTTGCTGAGAGCATGAAGGCTTACCCCGACCTTCCAAAAGTTGCGTACCTGTATATGCTTCAGACACAGGGGCTTCTCCATGACACATATGTTTACGGCGTTGATGCAAAAAGGATACTGCCGACTATAATCCATCCCAATGAAACAATGGACGGAGCCATAGTCTCAGGTAACTGTGTCTCTGCATGCGACAAAAACAGCACATACGTGCACCAGAATAACCCTGTTATAAGGTCGCTTTATGAACGCAGCGGCAAAGATGTCAATTTTGTAGGCGTAATAATTACGAATGAAAACGTAACTCTTGCCGACAAGCGGCGCAGCTCTGCATATGCGGTAAAAATTGCAGAGATGTTCGGAGTTGACGGTATTGTCATCAGCGAAGAAGGATTCGGAAATCCTGATGCGGATTTGATAATGAATTGCCGCAGAGCCGAGCAGGCAGGGATCAGGACGACTCTTATAACGGATGAATATGCAGGACGTGACGGTGCGAGCCAGTCACTTGCTGATGCTGCAGCAGAAGCTGATGCGGTTGTAACCTCAGGCAACGCAAATATGATGATAAACCTTCAGCCAATGGAAAAAATTATAGGATTTAAAGATTATGTGAATGTGATCGCAGGAGGTTTCGACGGTTCGCTGAAAGATGACGGGTCTATAGAAATAGAGCTCCAGGCAATTACCGGTGCTACGTGCGAGTTGGGGTTTACGAGACTCGGTGCGGACACATGGTAGGAGGGAGGATCTTTCATGACTTACAGAGTTGTCCATTATATTAATCAATTCTTTGCAGGGATAGGCGGCGAAGAAAAAGCAGGTGTCGAACCTGAGGCACGACAGGGCGTCGTAGGTCCCGGAATGGCGTTCAGATCCGCTTTTGGCAAAGAGGCAGAGATAGTAGGTACGGTACTGTGCGGAGACGGCTATTTTGCTGAACACATGGAAGAAGCTGCAGACAGGATAATAAAAATGATAGCAGAATTCAATCCTGATGCGGTGATTGCAGGGCCGGCATTCAATGCAGGGCGCTATGGGACGGCATGCGGCGCAGTTAGTGATGCTGTCACAAAAAAACTTGGAATCCCGGTTGTTACGGGAATGTATCCTGAGAACCCAGGAGTTGATTTGTACAGGAAAAGCATTTATATAGTTGAGACGGCTGATAGTGCCCGGGGGATCAAAGACGCTGTTCCTGCAATGGCGAAGCTCCTGCTTAAAGCGCTGAGGAACGGTTCGATAGGCAGCCCTGAGGAAGATGGTTATATGGAACGCGGGGTGAGGGTCAACTGTTTTCATGAGACTTCGGGAGCGGAACGCGCTGTAGAGATGCTTGTAAAAAAACTTAAGGGAGAAAAATATAAAACTGAGTACCCTATGCCGCATTTTGATAGGGTGGCGCCTGCAGCACCTGTGGAAGATATGAAGAACGCAACGGTAGCGCTGGTTACTTCGGGGGGTATAGTCCCAAAAGGGAACCCTGACCATATTGAGGCTTCAAGTGCGACAAAATTCGGAACGTACAGCATAGCAGGTGTCCAAAGTGCCGATAATTCTGCTTATGCAACGGCTCACGGCGGTTATGACCCTACATATGCTAACGGCGATCCCAACAGAGTCCTGCCTGTCGATGTACTTCGTGAGATGGAGAAGGCCGGAGAGTTTAAGAAACTTTATGACTATTTCTCTACAACAGTTGGAAACGGTACTCCTGTGGCAAATGCAAAAAAATTTGGCTCCGAGATAGGTGCCAGACTGAAAAAAGATGGAGTTGACGCCGTGATACTTACCTCCACCTGAGGAACCTGCACGCGTTGCGGGGCAACGATGGTTAAGGCAATAGAGGCTAATGGAATTCCAGTCGTGCATATCTGCACCATAGTACCGATCTCACAGACAGTTGGAGCAAACAGGATAGTCCCGGCAGTGGCTATCCCTCATCCGCTCGGCGATCCCTCAAAAACTCCGGAAGAAGAAAAAAATATTCGGCGCAGTATACTTGAAAAAGCCCTTAAAGCACTGCAAACGCCTATAACGGAACAGACTGTGTTCAATTAGGCAGGGGCAAGTATATAAGGATAATTGTTGTTTTCCGGCGGCAGGATCACTGACTATATGAAATAAAAAGTCTGATATCCTGCCGCTGTGCTTTAAAAATTATGAATCTTAAGGTATGGATTTGGACCCTGCGATTTAGTCAATTTAACATTAAAATACCATTTTTTAAAATTTAATTTGTTCATTACAACAAAGACATATATAAGCTTAAAAATTATAATGTCATAAATATAGTAAGTAAAATTAATCATAAACAGAATATCATGATTTTAAAAGCGGAATATACAGGAGGAATGATAATGCCTAACGCAGCGATCAAAGCGGCTGCCTATTCGTTGAATCATACGCCGGAGCTTGCACTTCATTACGGCAATACTCCGTTTGTGGAAAGAGAAACACATCCCGATTCAGAATACCTGACAGAACTTCCTAAACATACGCAGGTATATGATGAGGCTGCAAGATATGCTCCTAACCTTACTTATATAGGGGCAATGACAATGGATGAATATGAGGATCGCAAGCAGCCCTGGTATGCCAATCTTGAACCGGAGGCGGTACGTTTTGGAAAATACGGAGAGATAATGCCTGAGGATGAGACGATCGCATTTCTGGATATATGTGATGTTTTTGATTTAGTCTGGCTTGAAAAAAATTTTGCATCAGAGATAAGGGGAAAAATTTCAGCCCATCCGCTTATGCGTGACGATATAATTTCCCGCCTTGAATCAGGTCATGATATTACAGAAATTGAACATGAAATAGCATCAGCGGCTGCACTCCCGCTGTACATTGACGGTAAGGTAATAGGCTGCAGCAGACGCGGCCATGAATTCGACCCTAACCTCACTGCGTATGAACTTCTTGTAAATATGACCAGCAAAGCATGCGCAGTCATATCATTGCTGCACTTAATAAAAAACAGCGGCCTGACCCCAGAGGATATTGATTTTGTAATTGAATGTTCAGAAGAGGCGGCAGGAGATATGAACCAGCGCGGCGGCGGAAATTTTGCAAAGGCGATTGCAGAAATAGCCGGGTGCAAGAACGCCTCCGGCTGTGATGTAAGAGGATTCTGCGCCGGACCTGTAAATGCGCTACTTGCAGGTGCATCGATGGTTGCGGCCGGAACGCGTAAAAATGTTGCTGTAATTGCAGGCGGTGCGATACCTAAGCTTTACATGAACAGCAGGGACCATGTAAAAAAGGATCTGCCTGCATTTGAAAACTGTTTAGGGTCATTTGGGGTCATGTTAGTCCCTGATGAAGGGACTCTGCCTGTGATACGACTTGATGCAATAGGCAAGCACACAGTTGGTGCAGGCGCATCCCCTCAGGCAGTAACAAGTGTACTTACGTTTGAACCGCTGCAGAGAGTCGGGCTTACACTTGCAGATGTAGATAAATATGCTCCAGAGCTCCATAATCCGGAGATAACACTGCCTGCAGGCGCCGGAAACGTGCCTGAAGCAAACTTTAAGATGATAGCCGCTCTCGGTGTAATGAAGAAACAAATAGAAAAGCCGGACATGATGAAGTTTATAAAAGATCATGGTATGACAGGCTTCGCTCATACACAGGGACATATCCCTTCCGGTGTGCCTTTTATAGGTCACGCTGTAGATGCGATAATGTCTGGCAAGATGAAAAGGGCGATGATAATCGGAAAGGGAAGCCTGTTCCTGGGACGTCTTACGAACCTTGCAGACGGAGCTTCATTTTTAATAGAGAGGCCGGCTCCAATAAAAAATGAAACAAGCGGAGGAGCAACACGCGGGGAAATACGCGAATTAATACTGGAAGCGCTTGGAGAACTTGCCGGCGGCCTGAAGCAGTGACTGGTGGATGCCATGGCTGATAAAACAGAGACAAAGAAACTTATAGGAGAGGTTCTTTCCGAAATAATAGAAGACGCCAAAGGCGGCGGTAAAAAAACAGCAGTCGGTCTGATGGCGTACGGAAGCGAACTTGGCAGCGTGGAATTGCTTAAAGGAGCACGTATGGCCATGGAGAATGACCCTTTCGTCAGGGTCGTTTTGGTCGGTCCCAACATGGACGGGGTCAAAGACATCGATTGGATAGAAACTTCTTCCTGTGAGAATGATATCTCAAAGGCAATGGAAGATGCCATGGCTGATGGACGGATCGCCGGAGCCGTTGCGCTTCATTATCCCTTCCCTTTTGGTGTCACCACAATAGGCAAAGTGCTTACGCCTGCGAAAGCCAGACCTTGTTTTATTGCTTCTTCGACCGGGACGTCATCTGCAAACCGCGTAGAAGCTATGCTTAGAAATGCACTTTATGGCATTGCCGTTGCCAAGGCCGACGGGATAGCGTATCCCTCAGTTGGCGTGCTTAACCTTGATGGGGCGCAGACAGTTATGAGATCCTTACAGAAATTGAACGAAAACGGTTATTCCATTAATTTCGGCAGCAGCATAAGGAAAGACGGCGGACCTATCCTTCGCGGCAATGACCTGCTTGCCGGTTCAGTCGATGTATGCGTAGCCGATACGCTTACGGGGAATGTTCTAATGAAGCTGTTTTCTGCATGGAATACCGGCGGCGATTACGAGGCTCTTGGATGGGGGTACGGCCCATCGGCCGGAGAAGGATGGAAGAAAGTTGTGTCTATCATATCAAGGGCATCCGGAGCTCCGGTTATTTCGGCAGCTGTATCATTAAATGCAAGAGCAGCAAGGAATAACCTGCCTGGAATAGTGGCTGCCGAGATAGAATCAGCTAGGCGGGCTGGGCTTGATGAGCTTATAAAGTCATTCCAGCCAAGACCGGCGGAAACAGATGAGGATGTCAAAGCCCCTTCCTGTGAGCCTACTGATGAGGAGATCCACGGCATTGATGTCCTTGAGATAGAGAATGCTGTTAAATCACTCTGGAAAGCCGGAATCTACGCTGAATCCTCAATGGGCTGCACAGGGCCTGTAATAAAAATGGCCTCCGGAAACGTGAATAAAGCTGCGAAAATACTGAAACAGAACGGATATCTGTAATAACAACAGCTGAATACAGTTTGTACAAACCGGTAAAAATTTCTACGGTTCAGTAGATGCTGGGTATAGATTTTTTTAGAAATAAGGCGGATGGCAGGAAATTCCTGTCTCCGCCTTATTTCTAAAAAACGGTATCCGTTATCCGGGGAATCCGGATTATTTTAAAATGCAGGTACGACGCCCTTTGGTGCAAGTACTTCCTTGATATATTTTTTTACCTCAGGCGAAGTCAGCGCCTTTGCCAGTGCCTTAGTTGCAGATGTATTTTTGTCGCCGCTTCTTACGGCAAGCACTACTGCGTACGGGGAATTTTTATCTTCCAGTGCCAGTGCTTCTTTTGTCGGGTTGAGGCCTGCATCTACGGCAAAATTCATGGTGATTACAGATATTGTAGTATCAGGGAGGCTTCGCGGAAGCTGCGGCGCTTCAAGTTCTATGATCTTGAGATTCAGCGGGTTTTCAACTATATCGCGTGCAGTAAGATCTTTCTTGCCTGGAGCCATTTTGAGAAGGCCCTCGCGTTCAAGAAGTTTATATGCGCGGTATCCGTTTGTCGGATCATTCGGGACTGCTACTAAAGATCCCTTTTTGACATCTTTAAGCGATTTGATTTTCTTGGAATATATACCTATCGGCAGCAGGTGCACTTTAACTACCGGTACTATATCAAGTTTTTTTTCTTTCTTCATGTTCTCAAGATAAGGGATGTGCTGGAAAAAATTAGCATCAAGGTCCTTATCCTGAAGAGCATAGTTAGGCTGCACGAAATCTGTGAACTCCCTTATTACAAGTTCGTAGCCGTCTTTTTTCAGGACTTCCTTTGCAACTGCGGCAATGTCTTTTGCAGGGAATGGCGTTACACCTATCACGATTTTCCTGTCCGCGGCGAAAACACAGGCCGGTATCAACAGTACCGCAAGTATTGCTGTTATTATTGCTTTCTTCATTTTCTTTTTCCTCCTGTTTTAATTTTTTATAATAAAAAAGGACCGGGCCTTAAAAGCGGGCCCGGTCCTGACATGGCATCGGCTGCTTAAGCGCCGTAAGCCTCAGGAGAGGATCCGCTTAAACTGCACATCATCATATTGTCCATTTCTATGACATATATTGATACAGTGCGCATTGTATTTCCTCCTCATCCCAAGTATCGGTACTGCATGCAAATTGTGGAAATTCTATATGACTAACGGATAAATGTCAATGTTTAATTATTTTATCTGTTTAAAATGGCAATCATGACTAACATAACGGATCGGGTACTAATCGTTTTTCTTGAGCGGTGAAAACATCTTGCCTGGATTCAATATATTTGACGGATCGAACGCTTTTTTTATCCCCTGCATGATTTTTATTTCCGCTGAAGATTTGCTTTCCATCAGTATCTGCTGCTTTACGTATCCGACGCCGTGTTCCCCGCTGCCTATACCTCCAAGCGCGATAGCCTTTTTTATCAGAACTGCAAAAAATTCCTCTGAATAGACTGCCCACCTTTCAGGTGTCATTCCTTCGGGTTTTAGCGGGATAGGATGTATATTACCGTCACCTATATGTGCTATTATGCCTATTTCAAGCCCCCATTCGCTGCTTACCATGTTGATAGTTTTTATCATTTCCGGCACGGCCGACAGCGGCACCATCAGGTCGCCAGAACTGCATGCATAAGGATCGCGCGCACGCATGCCCTCCAGACCGTTCTGTCTTACATTCCACATTGCGGCGGAATCCGTACGGCTCTCTGCAACGAAAACTTCAAAGGCACCGCATTTTAGACATATATTGCCGATCATTTCATATGCATCTTCCAGCTGTTCTTCAGTATCGCCTTCAACCTGGATTATCAAATATCCCTCACTCCTGTGCTGCTCAGGAAGTTTGCATCCTAGATATTCAGTCGTGTAGCGAACTAGGTTCCTGTCCATGAATTCGCACGATATGATACGTTTGCCTGAGCCTATTACCTTTGTGACGCTGTCGACAAGTGTTTCAAGATCAGGATAGCAGGCCAGAAGGTTCACAGTTTTGCCGGGTTTGGGTTCTAAATTAACTATGAGTTTTGTTGCTATTGCCAGTGTGCCCTCACTGCCTGAAAGAAGCTGCAGGATACTGTATCCCCATGTATCTTTTCTGAATCGTCCTCCAAGATTCAGTATCTCTCCTGAAGGCAGGACTATTTCAGCTCCCAGTATATGACGCCGAGTATTTCCGTAGCGAATGACCTTGCCTCCTCCTGCATTTGTGGCGAAATTACCCCCTATAAAGCTTGTTTCGGTGCTCATAGGATATCCTGCATATAAAAAATCTTTTTCAGCCACGGCCCTGCAAAGGTCATTTGTAACAACGCCGGGCTCTACTATTGCAACACGGTTTACCGTATCTATTTCCAATATTTTATTCATACGCTCAAGTGAAAGCACTATGCCGCCTGCGAGAGGTACGGCTCCGCCGTTAAGTCCGCTTCCTGCGCCGCGCGGTGTTACAGGAATTAGATGGCGGTTTGCTATTTTCATAACGGCACTTACCTGTTCCGTGTTATCAGGCTTTACCACAGCCTCAGGCATATGTCCCCATATGCGTCCTGCCTGGTCCCACGCGTAATTATCAAGTGAATCAGAGTCATTTATCACTATTGCCCCTGGCTGGAGAACTGCCTTAAGTTCATTGTATACTTCAGCAGTGACAGCTCCGTATTGTTCCATCAGTTTAAGCCTTTCCTGTATTTAAGAACATTGATCAGGGATGTCAGTATCTCAGTTGCATCACCCTGTATGCCAAGATCCGCAACCTTGAATATGGGGGCTTCAGGATCGTGATTGATGGCTATTACCGTTTCCGCTCCTGACATTCCGGCAATATGCTGAACTGCACCTGATATGCCGAATGCTATGTAAAGACGCGGAGTGACTGATTTACCGCTTAATCCTACCTGGGACGAATAAGGCGTCCATCCAAGATCCACCGCCATGCGGGAAGCTCCTACGGAGCCGCCCAGCAGATTTGCCAATTCTCCTAGTTTGGCAAAGTTTTTGGCATTTTTCATGCCTTTCCCGCCCGACACTATTATTTCTGCTTCCTGGAGGGGCAGTCCGACAGATTTTTCAGGTTCAAATCCGATATATTTTATAAGAGAATGCAGCGCAATATCGTTGGTATTTATTTTTATTATTTTCCCTTTTTTTGAAATATCCTGCAAAAGCGGCCTTTTTGATTTCGGGCGGACTGTACACATCTGAGGGTCATGTCCGGATGTTTTGATATCCGCCATTACATTTCCGCCGATTGCCGGTCTTGTCTGTATAAGGCGTTTTGTCGACGGATCTATTGACAGCCCTGTGCAGTCTGCAGTAAGCCCGCAGCCAAGCCTTGCGCTCAGCATAGGCATTACTGTCCGTCCTTGTGTAGTAGCTGAAGCTATTAATATTGACGGTTTATGTTCATTGACGATTTTTTGTAGGATATCAACTTCTATGTCTCCATGAAAATTTTCAAATTCCACACTGTCTGCTATATAAACAATATCAGCCCCTGCAGAAATCAATTCAAGTGCCTGTTCATATATATTATGACCTATAACTATGCTTGCAAGCGGCACACACAGTTCGTCAGCTATTGCCCGTCCCCATGCCAGCAGTTCTTTGGATACAGGGTGTATCGTTCCGCTGCGGACTTCGGCAAGGGTCCATATTTCTCCGCTGGTACAGTTCATTTTGATGCCTCCAGACAATTTTTCTCTTCAAGGAATGAAATCAGTTTATCGATGGTTTCCTCTGTTTGGCCTGAAGCCACGATTTTTATGCCGCTTCGTGTCATTTTTGGGTAAGTGACATTGACGACTTTCGTAGCTGATCCATCAAGTCCTACCATTTTCTGATCGAGTCCAATGTCGTTAGCGGAAAAGACAGGAATATCTGAATTTTTTGCTCTAAGTTTTCCCCTGAGAGTACACAGGCGCGGTACATTCATCTCTTTGACAGGGATAATAAAAGCAGGGAGAGGCGCTTCAACGGTTTCATGTCCGCCTTCTATCGCACGTACCACTTTTATTTTACTTTCGGTAAGCTCTTCAATTCTGCTGACATATGTTAGTACAGGGATATTCAGAAATTCAGAAGTAGCCGGACCTACCTGTCCGGTTTCCCCGTCAGTAGCTCTTTCCCCTGACAGCACCAAATCAAACGGACCAAGCTTTTCTATTGCCCTTGCAAGAGTCCTTGATGTCGCAAGAGTGTCTGAACCGCCGAACCTTCGGTCTGAAAGCAGTATCCCCTTATCACACCCCATCGATACTGCATATGCCGCCGCTTTTTTAGCCTGCGGCGGTCCCATTGTGATAGCTGTTATTTCTGTTTCTATATCAGGCTGGCTCTCTTTTATCACTATAGCGGCCTCAACAGCATGAAGATCAAGCGGATTGAGCTCTGCCTCGACCCCATCTCTCACCATTATTCCGGTTTTTTCGTCAATCTTTACTGTGTCCACGGCAGGGACCTGTTTTACCAGTACAGCAATACGCAAATATAGTCCTCCTTCCGTATCCTCTTTGTATAAAGGCAGGAATCCTTAGTTTTTACCACAAAAAAGGTGTATACGCCATAAGAACATTTCTAAAAATTTGTAAGGTGCTGTTCCGTTTGTTGCTCATTGATGCATGCGTCGGCGTTAATTATTTTATTAGAATTGTACTGCTAACCGGAATTAATGCCTGTCATTGCTCAAATATAAGTATATGCAATGATCTTCGGGGTATTTTATATAATTTTACCAATAAAAGATCATCCCTAAGATTTTTTGCCAAAGTACACTGATTGAGGGTAAAATTACAGTGTATGTGTTTTTAACAAATTTTCCCCCTTTGATATGAGAGGAGTTATATGCAAATGAAAGTATCTGAAGAAATTCGTGGTTTCAAATCAGAACATATAAGCGCTGAGGGCATATTGGAGCTTAAAGAAGCTGCACGGAAAGGACGTATATGGTCTGTATTGGCGACATCGGTCGCAAAAAGCGGTCATCCCGGCGGGGCTCTGTCGTCAATGGACATTTATATGACACTCCTGGGGGTGGCGAATGTAACGCCTGAATCTGCGGATGATGAGGACAGAGATCATATAGTTGTAAGTCATGGGCACACTTCCGCCGGTTTTTACTCTGCATTGGCCGCCTACGGATTCTTCAGCCCTGAAGAAATGTATCCTAATTTCCGCCGGACCTGCAGTCCTTTTCAGGGGCATGTGGAACGCGATGTCCCGGGTGTTGACTGGGGAACTGGAAATCTTGGGCAGGGGCTTGCCGCCGGTGTCGGTTTTGCCCTGGCTGCCCGTGCGCGCGGATCCAAAGCCCGCACATGGGTTGTAATGGGAGACGGGGAACAGGTCAAAGGGCAGATTGCCGAGGCGCGGAGGATTGCGGCAAAGGAGAAACTAGGTTCTCTTACTGTACTTGTTGACTGGAACGATATCCAAATCAGCGGCCGTCTTGAGGAAGTAATGCCGGTTAATATCCGTGCGCTTTGGGAAGCTGACGGATGGAGAGTAATCGAATGTGACGGGCATTCTTTCCAGAAAATATATGATTCTATGAGGTCTGCAGCTGCTTTTGACGGATGTGCTGTGATACTATGCCGTACAGTTATGGGCAAGGGAGTTTCATTTATGCAGAATATCCCTGATTATCACGGTAAGCCTGCATCAGGCGGCGACATTGCAAAAGCCCTTGAAGAACTTGGCGGTTCGATGGAAATGTATGAAAAGGCTCTTGAAATGAGAAAAGGCCCTCTGCCCGGCGGCCGTGACATACATGCGAAAAAACCGCTCATTGATACAGGGATGCCCAGGACCTATACGAGGGAAGACAAAAAAGACAACCGCGGAGCATTCGGCAAAGCCCTTGCTGAAGTCGGTGAACTTAATTATAAAAAAGAGGGGCGTACTCCTATTCTCGTTTTTGACTGCGATCTTGCCGGATCAGTTAAGGTCGACGGTTTCGCAAAGGTCTGTCCTGATTACTTTATAGAGGCTGGAATACAGGAGCATGCAACAGCTACAGTTGCAGGTGCCGCTTCATCTGCAGGAGTAATAAGCGTATGGGCTGATTTCGGCGTATTTGCAACAGATGAAGCATATAATCAGCAAAGACTCAATGATATAAACAGGGCGGCGCTGAAGTGCGTAGTAACCCACACAGGCCTTGATGTAGGCGAAGATGGAATGACCCACCAGTGTATAGATTATGTTGGTTTGTTCCGCAACATGTTCGGCTGGAAAGTTGTAGTGCCAGCAGACCCTAACCAGACGGACAGAGCTACGCGCTGGATGCTCGCCGAACCTGGCAATGTCTGTCTTGCGATGGGCCGCAGTGTGCTTCCGGTTATCCTGAAGGAGGATGGGAGCCCGTTTTATGGAAATGATTATACATTCATATACGGGAAGATAGATTTATTGCGTGACGGGAATGATGCGGTCATACTTTCTATGGGGCACTTCGCAGGCCGTGCCGTTGCTGCGCATGATCTTCTTGCAGATCGCGGAATCAGGGCAAAAATTCTTCACTGCGCAACGCCACTTGCTATGGACAGCAAAGAACTGTTTGGACTTGTCGGGGATCTGCCTGTTGTGACATGCGAAGACCACCATGCTGATACCGGTATCGGGTCCATTGCAGCCGCCAAATTCGGATGTGCCGGAAAAGCTGTAAAAATGCTGAATATGGGAGTTACGCATTACGGATGCTCTGGAGCAAGCACAGAGGTTATGTCGGAGATGGGTCTTACTACCGAAGACATAGCATCTGCCGTGGAAGGGTTGCTGAAATAATGATAGAGGCCGGAAATCTGGTATTTATATGGAATCCGAAAAAAGGCGATAATTTTCTTATTAGGGTGACGCCGGGGTTGTCCCAGGGAACACACTTTGGCCAGATAAAGCACGCCGAACTTATGGAACATGATTTCGGTGACGGTATAGTTACGCCGAAAGGTGAAATTTACTATCTTCTGCGTCCAACTCTTGCGGAATATACCAGACGCCTTAAAAGGCAGACTCAGATAATATTTCCGAAAGATGCTGGTTTTATACTTGAGCACCTCAATGTATTTCCGGGCTGTACTGTTGTTGAATGCGGTACAGGGTCAGGAAGCATGTGCTGTACATTTGCCCACTTTGTAGGTGACACCGGTAAGGTATGCACATATGACAGGCGTGAGGAGTTTTCCGCTTTGGCAAAAAAGAACGCAGAAAAGTGGGGGGTTGCCGACAGGATAGAGTTCAATGTCCGTCCGCTTGACGAAGGTTTCAAAGAACGGAATGCAGATGCGGTATTTCTTGATATACCGGCACCATGGGAATATATTGACAAGGCATATGAAGCACTTGCTCCAGGCAACCATCTGGGTATTCTGGTGCCTACGGCCAATCAGGTTTCCGATACTCTTGTCAGGCTCGCTGAATTTCATTTCGCAGATGTTCAGGTCGCTGAGCTTATGCTGCGCTACTACAAAACAGAACCTAACCGTATCAGGCCAGAGGATGTAATGATAGGGCATACAGGTTATCTTATTTTTGCGGTAAAGACCAACCCTGTTGAAATGAATGAGGATGCTGCTGAAAGAGATGAAAATAATGAACCGCTGGTTTTGAATGAAAATACTTCAGAGGAGCATGTCTGCTGAGTGGATAAAAAATTGCTTCTGCATATATGCTGTGCCCCTGATGCTACGATTCCATGTCCGTCTCTTCAGAGTGAGGGTTATGAAGTCGCCGGCTTTTTTTATGGCAGCAACATCCACCCTGAGGAAGAATATATAAGAAGGGCGGAGGCTGTTGCCGAATTGGGCAGCGCATACGATATCATAACCTTTATGCTGGAATACGATCCTGAATCCTGGGACAATGCAGCCCGTGCATTCTCGGAAGAACCGGAAGGCGGAAGAAGATGTGCTTTGTGTTTCGGTATTCAGCTTGGGGCGGCGGCAGAATATGCGGAAAACCATGGTTTTGAATATCTCTCCACCACTCTTACGATAAGTCCTCACAAGGATCCAGTGCTCATAAACGACATTGGCAGAAAAGCCGCAGAGAAACACGGATTATTGTGGGTTGAAAAAATATGGAGGAAAAACGACGGTTTCAAACGATCTGTAGCGGAGAGTAAAAGGCTTGCTCTTTACAGGCAAAATTACTGCGGATGTTTTTATTCCATCAGAAACGTTTGACCTTGCGCAAAGTTGCGTAGTATATAAAATAAGCGCTTGTGGGGTTTATTCGGTTCAAAAGAGTAATTTATTATTTCGGCAAGTATCATTTTGCCTGGTCTGGCTCTGCTCTGAGATGTAATACTGCCGTAGTACGGATAGCGGAGAATAGGTGATTAGAATATGTCAGAAAAAAATTTCCCTTCAGGAAAACTGTCTCCTGATGCGCTCAAGCGCAATGTATTGAAATATGCAGGTACGCTGCGTCCGGAGCTTCTTATAGGACCTGCAGTGGGTGAAGATGCAGCTGTGATTGAGTGGCCAGCAAATAAATATCTTATATTTTCAGCAGATCCTATAGTTGGTGCTGACAAGGGGGCAGGAAGGCTTCTTGTCCGTATAAATTCAAATGATATAGCATCAAAAGGCGGAGATCCTGCATATCTTGCCGTCACGCTTATACTTCCTCCTTCATGGGGTGAAAAAGGTGCAGCTGATATAATGACGGAAATACACGAGGAATGCGTTGCTGAGGGGATAGCTGTTGTAGGCGGACACACCGAATTCAACGACAGATATGAGCGTCCTGTGATAATGGGGGCTCTTATAGGGACTGCCGACAGGGTTCTCAGAGCCACAGATATAAGTCCAGGGGATGCCATTATTGTAACAAAGCATATAGGCATAGAAGGCATGTCCATTCTTGCCGCGGACAGACCTGATCTTCTTAGACCTTTCATGTCGGATGATGATATAAGGGAGCTGCTGTCATGGTCTGATATGACTTCGGTCCTTAATGAGTCGCGGATAATAAGAAAAAACGCGGTATTTATGCATGATCCCACTGAAGGCGGTTTTATGGGCGGGATAAACGAGATATCGGCTCTCAGCGGACTTATTGCCGAGCTTGATTATGGTTCCATTCCTGTACATCCGCTTACAATAAAGGCTTCGGACAGACTTGGTTTCGATCCGCTGCATCTGATAGCCTCAGGCAGTCTGCTGGCAGTTATGCCGCAGGCTGATGTGCCGTTTGCACGCGAGGCGCTTAAAAAGGCCGGATTTGATTCGGTAGTTGTAGGATATATGGGTGATAAACTGAAAAGTGATCTGCCTGATCCGGTAGAAGAGCTGTGGCGTTTGCTTAAAATGGAGATATCACGATGAACGAGTTTGTAATCGAAAGGGCCGGGAGGCTTAGGAAATTAATATCAGAGCATGGTGCCGATGCTTTCATTATAATTGCAGATGAAGGTGTCAACTGGGAAAGCCTTTATTATATGAGCGGATTCCGCGGAACGTCTGGAGCTGTTGTAATATATGACGATTCTGCGGAACTGATACTTGACAGGCGCTATATACAGCAGGGACGCACAGAGTCTCCTCATGATGTAATCGAGCAGCAGCACGATTTGATTGAGGACGTAAGAAGAAGCCTGCTGAAGCATTGTGCAAAAACCGTATGCTGTGAAGCAAAAAAAACATTGCATTCTACATGGAGCAGGCTTTCCGGTTCTGCTGACGCAGGACTGAAGGACGGCACTGAACTTATTGAAATGCTGCGCCGCACAAAAGATGAGCATGAAATAGATCATATACGAAAAGCCGGAAAAATCGGAGCTAATGCTTTCCTCGAAACACTTAACGATGTGCGGCCCGGTATTACAGAAAGAGAATTTGAGGCAGCGCTCAACTATCATATAAACAAATACGGCGGGGAAACAGGTTTTGATATGATAGTTGCTTCAGGACAGCGCAGTGCAATGCCCCATGGCCGTGCCAGCGATAAAGTCGTAAATAAAGGCGAGTGGGTTACAGTAGACTTCGGGGCCCGGTATTCGGGCTATTTATGTGATATAACACGAAATTTTTCAATTGGAGAGCCTGATATAAAAGCAGCGGAATATCATAATATCCTTCTTGAAGCGCATGCAGGGGCATCTGATAAATTATGCGCAGGTGCGAGCTGTGCCGATATCCATAATACTGCGGCCGATATACTTGAAGGATACGGGGTAGGCAAATATTTTACCCATAGTGTAGGGCATGGTTTCGGGCTTGAGATACACGAACCTCCGATACTTTCATCAAGACGTTGTGATATACTTGTCCCAGGTGATGTGGTGACTATCGAGCCGGGTATATACATTGAAGGCTGGGGCGGACTCAGGATAGAAGATGATTATCTGGTTACGGAAAATGGCTCTTGCAGACTTACAGATCAACTTAATCAGTATTTTTACCGTGTATAGTAAAATATGTAAAACTGATAATTATTTCAATAATAGGGCATAAATTTCAGCCCGGCCTAAAGGGGGATAATATTTTAATGAAGAAATATGTGTGCACGGTTTGTGGTTATGTGTATGACCCGGCAGTGGGCGACGCTGATTCAGGAATTGCGCCCGGGACATCTTTTGATGAAATACCGGATGACTGGACATGCCCTGTCTGCGGAGTGGGTAAGGATATGTTTGAAGCCCAATAATCACTGGCAAAATAAAGCAAGGATAGTTTTTTGTACGCATAAACATTCAGAAGGAAGGAGACATTTATCATCAGTCTCCTTCCTTCTGAATGTTTATGCGTTTTTGCGGTTAAAATCAAAATCATATATGCATCTGTTTGCCCGGCCGTCCCTGCGCTGCATTAATTAATAAAATCCGCCCGTTATATCTCGTCTATTTTTTTCATTAACTTAAGCAGCATGTCGTCTATTCCATAATTTTTAAGATCATTGCAAATACGTTCAAAAACTTGCTCTTCCTTGAGTGATATGACAGATACCGGGAAGTTAAGATCACATCCCCATGTAAGCTGTATAAGCCTGTAGTCCTGCAGTGATTTTGCATTTGAGTAAGACCCTTTGCCTGTTTTTCTTATTTCATCGACAAGTTTCGGAGAAAGTCCTTCCTGCGTTTTTTGTTCCGGCAGCATTTCATATATTGTTCCGTTTTTTATCCTATGCTGTACCATACGGAAAATATCAATTTTATCAGCATCACGTATCAGCGATACCCACCTGTACGTGCCAAGAGGCATATTGGTTGGTACATCTTTTTTGTTGTGGCACATGACCGCAGTAAGAACGATCCGCCTTATGTCATCAGGGATGCCGTCCCAGCAGAACTGTTTTTGAAGTATTTCTTTCGCAAGGTCCCCGTGGTCTATGCTTTCGCCGTCGAAAAAAGTGCTGTAGTCCGTAAACTGCTGAAAACGGCCTGTGTCATGCAGCAGGCCTATAGTGTAAGCCAGCCAATTGTCCGCATATTCTTCCCATTCCATGGAATCAGCCATCGCGACACATATATTTGCGACGCGGATGCTGTGTTTTCTTTTCAATTCCAGCATTTGCGGCAGCTCGCCATTTTTTTTGAAAGAATCAGTGAATCCGTCAAACCATATTTTTACGTTATCAGTAGAAAACACTTGTACCGCCCCCTGTATTTCAGGAAAATTATAACACTATGCAAATGATAATATTTTTGATACCTATGTGCGATAATGGCAGATATTTGGATATGACCGCATGATTTATGCTTAGGACTGTATTTTCAAGGAAGCTGGCTGTAACAATGAAGTTTAACATTTAAAATTGTAAGGCAGGGATCGCTGATTGGATTGGTTCGTAGAATTACCGAATGCCATCCAGGCATTGCTGGCAGGCTGTTTTACATGGGGAATAACGCTGCTGGGTTCATCATGTGTTTTTTTTGCTAAGAAGCCGAATCAGAAAACACTGGATGTTATGCTCGGTTTTGCAGGAGGCGTCATGCTGGCTGCAAGCTTCTGGTCTCTTCTGGATCCTGCAATTTCGATTTCGGAAGCCCTTGGCTATAAGGCGTGGTTCCCGCCGGTCGTGGGATTTCTTGCAGGAGGGTTCTCTCTCAGATTGCTGGACATGCTTATGCCGCATCTTCATCCTTCAATGGCCTATACTGCGCCTGATGGCCCTCCGTCTAAACTGCAAAGGACCGTGCTGCTTGTGATTGCAATAACTATCCATAATATACCTGAGGGGATGGCGATAGGGGTGGCTTTCGGTGCAGCAGGAATGTCGAGCGGTTCCTCGGCGATGAATGCTGCCGTTCTTGCTTTAGGTATAGGGCTGCAGAATTTTCCGGAGGGTCTGGCTGTTTCCATGCCTTTGCGAAGAGAAGGACTGAGTCGGATGAGGGCTTTTATGTACGGGCAATTATCGGCTTTAGTGGAACCTGTTTTTGCAGTTATAGGAGCAGTCCTTGTGCAGGCTGCACAGCCTCTGCTTCCATATGCCCTTGCTTTTGCAGCCGGAGCCATGATATTTGTAGTAGCAGAGGAAGTGATCCCTGAATCGCAGTCTGGCGGAAACAGCGATATTGCAGTCATTGGAATGCTTGTAGGATTTGCTTTGATGATGGTGCTCGATGTTGCTTTGGGATGATAATGAAGCATTTTGCGCCATGGTTTCATGCATCCACAGCTGCGTGCCTGAGTGGTATAGATTTACCGTCGCCCGAACTATCAATCGAAAAATTTATCCATGCATGCGTGTGCAGTGAGATACTATTTTCAATGCCGCTTTATTCAGCTATGTTATACTTTTCCGAGCGGATCAGCGATATAAATGAGAATAAATCGGGTCAGATGAGTGACAATATATAATATGATGGTCATTATATGCACCATCGAACCTGGGAGGTATCGTTTTGGATAATAAAATTGCTCTGATTGCCGGGGAAGGAAGCCTGCCTGTTTTTATCGCGAGCAGGCTGACGGATAAGGGGATGCCCCCGGTCGTTTACTCGCTCAGGGAAAAAGTTGGGGAACTTTCCAAGTATGCTCTTGAAGTTGTTAATGTCAAAAAACCTGATTTCGGATTTGCAATCGGAGATATGAAGAAACGCGGAGTAAAACGTATCATAATGGCTGGCACAGTATCTAAAACACTGATGTTCAAACCGTCTCTGTTCGATCTTACGACACAGAAATTTCTGGCCAGCCTTATCTTCAGGGATGACCACTCTTTGCTTGGTGCCATTGTTGATTTTTTTGAAAAATCAGGATTCGAGGTTATGAGTTACCGCGACATAGTCCCGGACTTACTTGCAAATGAAGGTTTCATAGCAGGGAGAAAACCTTCAAAAGATGAAATTGACGATGCCGAATACGGTTTTTCCATCTGCAGGATACTGGCCCCTCTTTCCTTCGGACAGACGGTTATCGTTCACAAACGTTCCGTTGTTGCCGTAGAAGCTATGGAAGGGACCGATGCTACTTTACTTAGGGCTGGATCTTTATGCAAGGGCGGAACGGTTGTCAAAATGATGAGGCTGGACCAGGATGAACGTTATGATATCCCTACCGTCGGCCCTGATACTCTGAAACATATGGCCCAGGCAAAGCTCAACTGCCTTGCTCTTCATTCAGGATGGACGCTGATAATGAATCCGGACGAATTCAAGGCTGTAGCTGAAAAAGAGAATATATCGGTTATAGGTATAGACCTTTGTCGCTCTTTTTAAGTTCAGGCGAGGCTTCAGGGGACCATTACACAGCTAATCTGGCAAGGATGCTGATGGCGAGCGGCTATCACGGAGAGCTATGGGGCATGGGAGGTATAGAATCGCGCGATGCCGGAATTCGTATTGAATGGCATGGCGAAAGTCTGCAGCTCTTAGGTTTGACTGAGGTTTTTTCATCTATACCTTCAATAATAAAACTCAGGCAGGATATGGTCGAGCGTATTATGGATCTGCGTCCTGATGGTGTAATAGTGGCGGACAGCCCTGATTATCATATGCATTTGATAGCAAAGCTTCGGAGGGTTGGTTACTCCGGCAAGGTATTTTATATTTCTCCGCCGGCTGTATGGGCATGGAGGAGCAGCAGGGTCAATGAACTGCGGAAAAATGTGGATGAATGTTTCCCTCTTTTCAACTTTGAGCATGATTACCTGAAAAAACACGGTTGCGCAAGTTATTGGAAAGGACATCCATTGCTTGAAGAAATTCCTGATAACGGCGGATTCCGTAAAAATATACCTGAATATCTGACAAACGATTCCAGGCTTGTTGCTTTTTTACCAGGCAGCAGGGGAAGTGAAGTCAAAAATCTTCTCCCGATTATGGAAAAAGCCGCGTACGAATTGGCAAAACGCGGCTGGCATCCGGTATTTTCAATAGCTCCTGGCCTCAATCCTAAAATCAGGTCAATGGTTTTGGATCGTTTCAGTGAGAATGCTCTGGATTATTATGAGGGGTCTGGGAGAGATTTGATGGCAGCGGCAAAATGCGCCATAGGCGCCAGCGGGACTATTTCAGTGGAATCGTTTCTGCTTGGGTGCTATATGATAGTTACATACAGGCTGAATCCTATATCTGCACTGGTTGCAAGATGCATTGTCAAAACGCGTTATTTTGCAATGGCTAATATACTTGTCGGTTCCGAGATGTTCCCTGAGCTTCTTCAGGGAATGGCTACGCCTGAAAATATTATCAGTCATGCTGTTATGTGGCTTGACAGTGATGAAAATAAGCGGAAACCTGTACGCGAGAAAATGTCATTAGCGCGCCGGATGCTCGGGGAGCACGGTGTTTACAGATATTGGGCAGAGAGAATAATGGAGGCTGTTTAGGTAATGTTGAATCTTAAGGATAAGGCTGCGTGGGCTTCATACATACGTCTCCTTTGTTACTGCAAGCCGTATAAGATACGTCTTGCAGTGGCTCTTTTCTGCATGGTGATGTCGGCTTTATTCGGAATCATCCCGCCGTGGCTTATCAAAAATATTGTCGATGATGTCCTTATAAAAAAACAGATGGGCATGCTGAACCTGCTTGCCGTGGGAATTATTGCGCTTTATGTATTGAAATCCGTTTTCGCTTATTGCCATATGTATCTCATGACATGGGTTGGTCAGAAAATAATAATAGATATACGCCTTGAACTTTATGATCATACGCAAAGGCTTTCACTGGCAACGCTTTACAGCAGACGCTCGGGCGAATTCCTGTCAAGGATAACCAATGATGTGTCAACGCTTCAGAATATACTGGCATCTGTCATTGTGGATTTCGTTGTACAGGGTTCCACATTTATCGGGATAATATGTTTCCTGCTGTTTATAAACTGGAAACTTACAATGACTACTTTTGTCGTTATTCCCCTTGCCGTATTTATTATAGACGATGCTTCGTCAAGGCTTCGTGAAGTTGGCAAGGTTATACAGGAAAGGCTCGCAATGGTCGCCGCAATTGCTCAGGAGGCTCTTTCATCCATAAGGATAGTAAGGGCGTTTGCGACGGAAGAGGACGAATTCCTGCGTTTTAAGGAGCAGAGCAACCTTCATTTCAGAGCTGTTATGAAAGGGACACAGGTAAGGGGAATACTCGAAGGGGTAGTTGAAGTTATTCTGATAATAGCTCTTGCCATTATCTTATGGCTTGGAGGCAGAGATGTAATATATGGCAAACTTACTGCTGGTGCGCTGCTTGCTTTTCTGACATATATAGGTCTGCTTGTCCAGCCGTTAAGAACACTAAGCAGAGTAGTAAGCACAATACAGCAGGGGGTGGCTTCCGCTGACAGGGTATTTGAAATATTAGACCAGAAAAATGAAGTTCCCATAGCTTTGAATCCTATAGTACACAGTCCTATGGACGGCAACATCAAATTCAGGGATGTGTGGTTTGCTTATGATGAACCCAGGTGGGTTATAAAAGGCCTTGACCTTGAGATCAGAAGGGGAGAGAAAATCGCTATAGTCGGATCGACCGGTGCCGGTAAATCTACTCTGGCTGATCTTATAATGCGTTTCTATGATCCGCAGAGGGGATCCATAATGGTTGATGATATCGACATAAGGGATTTTGATCTCAAGAGCTACAGGAGGCAGATAGGAATAGTGCCTCAGGATCCTGTGCTGATGAAGGGTTCGCTTGCCTACAATATAGGTTACGGATATCCTGGTGTTAAGGATGAGGACCTTGTCAGTGCGGCTAAAATAGCAGGAATATATGATTTTATAACTTCTCTGCCGGGTAATTTTGACTCTGTCGTAGGTGAAAGAGGAGTCACGCTAAGCGGGGGACAGCGCCAGCGCATAGCGATAGCACGTGCCGTTGTACGTGACCCCAGGATATTGATAATGGACGAGGCTACATCATCTCTGGATGTCCTGATCGAACAGCAGGTACAGGAAGCAATGAATAACGCAATGGAGGGACGCACTTCAATAATAATCGCGCACCGCCTGTCTACAGTGCGCAATGCAGACAGGATAATAGTGCTGAGCGGCGGGATTCTTGTTGAACAGGGGACCCATTATGAACTTTTGTCGATGAACGGGCATTACTGCAAGCTGCATGCCGCCAGCAGCGGGAAAAAAGGGTATGAACATGTCGAAGGCGCTTCGCAGCTATCTTAAATACGCACGCGGTGAAACCAGAATATCTCCATGGATGCTGTTTTACCCGCTGCAGTTTATAACAGGACTGTGGATGAAACTTAGGATAGGATTATATGAAAAGGGTATTTTTGAGGTTACTGAACCGGTACTTCCTGTTATAAGCATAGGTAACAACAGCCTTGGTGGCACTAATAAAACACCTATGACTGAGCTTGTCGTAAGGCAGTTCAAGGAGGCAGGCATAGACGCCGGCCTTGTCAGCCGAGGCTACAGGACAAAAAGGCATGCCCCTATATGGGTAGGACAGGACGAAGGCAGCAAACACAGGGACATTGCAGGTGATGAACCGCTTATGCTGGCGAAACGCCTGCCGGGGGCTAAAATCGTTGTTTCAAGAGACAGGGTGCTTGGAGTTGCTCTGCTGGCATCCCTTGGCGCACAGGTGGCAGTCACTGATGATACATTCCAGCACAGGAAGATGGCACGTGATGTTGATATCGTACTGGTGGATGCAACGTGTCCTTTCGGCAACGGACAGGTTATACCTGCCGGTTTGATGAGGGAACCGGAATCGGCTTTCAGCAGGGCTGACATAATTGTTGTAACCAAATCTAATCAGGTGACAGACGAAGAACTTGTTAAAACGAAAAATAAACTCAGGCAGCATGCTGATGCAGATAAGATTTTCACTGCTGAGATCAAACTGGAATCATGGAGAAAAATCTCAAACGGGTATGAAAAAGTTTACACCAGCGATAAATATCCTGAGTGCAGATGTATAGCGTTCTCTGCAATAGGCAACCCTGACGGGTTTTACAAGTTTTTGGAGGATAACGGTGTTTCTGTTATAGCACATCGTTCTTACCGTGATCACCATATATTTGACGAACGTGACCTTGGCAGGCTTGAAGAGCTTGCTGCAGAGCTCGGTGCGGATGCGTTTGTATGCACTGAAAAAGATGTTGTCAACCTGCCAGAAAATCTGAAGCTTCCATATCCTGTGTATGTCCCGTGTATAGCTGTCGTGCTTGATGATGATATACGCTTTCGCAGGATGATTTCCGATAAGCTGCGGCCGCGCCTTATTGTTGCCTCAAACGGGTACGGTGAGGATGCAATAGGTGTTGTCCTCGCAAAAAAGCTGAGGGCCAGATTCAAGGAGGCAGAGATTTCAGCTTTTGCGTTTGTGGGGTCTGGAACACATTATAAGCGTGATGGATTCAATGTTCTCTCTCCTGCGTCGGAAATGCCTAGCGGAGGTGTAATAAAATACAGCCTGCTTGATTTTTTTAAGGATATAAGGCATGGGCTTGGCAATTCCATAGTTGCGCAGATGAGTGTGCTGCGTTCATTCCGCAGCTGCTACAGGACGCCTGTATGTGTAGGGGATGTTTTCCTTACGCTCAGTATGCTGTTTGGGTATGGCTTCAAACCGCTCCTGATAGCTACGGCAAAGTCGGTGCGCCTGAATGGGCACATGTTTATAGAATCGCTTTTTCTTAAAAAAAGAAGTCTGTATGTTTGGACCAGAGATGCGGAGACAGCTGAAGAGCTCAGAAAAAAAGGAGTTAATGCGGAATTCTGCGGCAACCCTGTGATGGATTTGATAGATAATAAATGCGTGACATCTGATGTTTGGAAAAATCAGGAAAAATCTAAAATATTACTGCTCCCTGGAAGTCGTCCGCGTGCTTACGATGACGTGAGGCTTATACTAAGTGCGGCAAAAAAACTGTCAAAACGTATGGAATGCAGTTTTGTCATGGTGCCGGCCCCCATGATTGATGTCAGAAAGCTTATTGTGGAGCTTGACTGCTGGAAACTCACATGTGACGGCATGATGCTGGAATCAGACGGTGTAAAAGTTAAAATATTCAAAGGGGAAGTGTCTGAAGCTGCCAGAGGCGCTGATCTTCTTATCGGTTTGGGAGGTACGGCCAATCAGCTATGCGCAGGTCTTGGCGTTCCTGTTGTCTCAATACTGGAGAAAGGCAAACTCAGACAAAAAAAACTTTTGAAAGAAGCGGAAGTCCTGGTCAAAGCGGACCCTGCAGAATTGGCCAAGGCTGCTGAATATATATTGACGACACCCGGGCTTAAAGATGAAATGAAGCATGCAGGCATACATTATCTGGGCAGCTCTGGCGCACTTGACCATGTCGTTGATTTTTGTGCAACGATACTTGGCTGGGATAACAGGTGCAGGGTTTATGATATTTACAGCAGGCACATTAATTATCTGGCTGATGATAAACAGCTTTTGGCAAAGGAGTTGTTGCAGTTTGAAAATAGATAAAAATAATGAGATACGCCCTGTCAGGGTAGGCGATATTCTTATCGGCGGGGACAGGATGACGATCGTAGCCGGCCCGTGCGTACTTGAAACTTTTGAAGGTGCCAGGTATATAGCCGGGGAAATGAAAAAAATCTGCGGTGATTTCGGTTTCGGTTATGTGTTCAAGGCGTCTTTTGATAAAGCCAACCGTACGTCTATCGAAAGTTACCGTGGCCCTGGTATTGACGAGGGCCTGGAGTGGCTTGGGAAAATAGGCAGTGATCTTTGTATCCCGGTAGTAACTGATATGCATGAACCATGGCAGGCGGAAAAGATTGCACAGTCGGTAGATATGCTGCAGATTCCTGCATTTCTTTGCAGGCAGACGGATCTTCTTGTAGCGGCCAGCAGGACAGGACATCCTGTCAATATAAAGAAAGCCCAGTTTATGGCTCCGGAGGACATGCGTTCCGTAGTGCAGAAATGCCGTGAGGCAGGCAACGATAATATAATACTTTGCGAACGGGGTACTGCATTCGGATATCATGAGTTATCCGTTGATTTCAGATCGATTCCTGTCATGAGAGCTCTGGGATGCCCTGTTATGTTCGATGCGACGCACAGCGTCCAGAAACCAGGCGGAAACGGAGACAGAAGCGGAGGGGACCGCTCATTTGTCCTTCCGCTTATACGTGCTGCAGTTGCTGTAGGCATTGATGCCTTATTTATGGAGGTACATCCTGATCCTGATGCGGCTAAATGTGACGGACCAAATATGATCCCGCTTCGCAAGATGAGGGAAGTCCTTTCTCAGGTTGCAGATTTAGATAAAATAGTAAGAGAGCGTATAGGGTTTTCAACGCTGAACTGGACGGAGGAATAGTCATGATCCTGCCTTATGAAAGGGAAGAAAAACCGTTGCCTGATGTAGATTTGCTGGATACAGGCAGAAAAATAATTACAGATGAAGCTAATGCACTTATGGAGTCGGCATCAAAAGTAGGGCGGGAAATTGTGGACGCGGCTCATCTGGTGAGCAGGTGCCGCGGAAGAGTAGTTGTGTCCGGACTAGGAAAGTCAGGACATGTGGGCAGAAAAACAGCCGCAACATTTGCGTCTTTGGGAGTTCCCGCCTTTTTTCTCCATGCCACGGAAGGGGCCCACGGAGACCTTGGAATGGTGTGCCGCGAGGATCTGGGTTATTTTCTGAGCAACAGCGGAGAAACTGCCGAGCTTATCAATATAATCCCCTATTTTAAAAGACTTGGCGCCCCGATAATAGCGGTTACGGGAAATCCGGCTTCAACTCTTGCTAGAGAAGCCGATATAACGCTTAACTGCCATGTTAACAGGGAAGCAGATCCTCTGGGCTTAGCCCCGACAAGCAGCACTACTCTGCAAATGGCGCTTGGAGACGCGGTTGCCGGCATGGCAACGAAGCTTCTTGGGCTTGCAAAAGAGGATTTTGCTCTTTTCCATCCTGGAGGCTCGCTTGGGAAAAAACTTCTGCTGCGCGTAAGAGACCTTATGGGAAGCGGTGATAGACTGCCGGTTATAAATCAGAATGCCCTGGTACGCGACGCTTTGTTTGAAATAACAAGCAAAGGCTATGGTGCAACAGCTGTGGTAAACGACGAAGGCCTTCTTGAAGGGGTGTTTACCGATGGCGACCTTCGCCGTTTTATAGAAAAAGAGGGTGTCAACGGCCTTGATATGCCTGTAAACCTTGGAATGACCAAAACGCCGCGTGTCATAACACCTGACAAGCTTGCTGCTGAAGCGATCCGTCTGGTTGAGCAGTGGGAAGTGTCAGCGATTATAGTTGTTGAGAACGGCAAACCGGTCGGTATGGTGCATATACATGAAATACTCAAGGCAGGGGTGGCTTGATCTGTCATTTTTACGATCTGTTTATCAGCCGTTGATAAATATTGTTTTTGCCGCATCGTGGTTTAAACTGAAAGGTAAATACACTGAAGGCTACGATGAACGCAAGGGCATCGTTTCGCCTGAGAAGCTGGCAATCCTTGGCGGCAGGAGTCCGCTTTGGGTGCACGGAGTATCCGTAGGCGAGGTCCAGGCAGCAATGCCCCTTATAAAAGAGGCACGCCTGAACGGTTATTCGGGGCCTATCATACTTTCAACTACAACAGAGACGGGCAAGTCTATGGCTTTGAAGCTGGGACAGGGAATTTTCGATATCCACATTTATTACCCGTGGGATAAACGGAAATTCGTATGTTCCGCATTAGATTCACTGAAACCGTGGGCATTTGTGACTGCTGAAACTGAGCTGTGGCCTAATATGCTGTGGGAGCTTAAAATTAGGAATATACCTGCATTCCTTGTTAACGGGCGCATATCAGACAGGACATGGTCCAAATTGAATATGGGAATAACGCGTCATATCGGTATCGAACTTTACGGTCTATTTGCCCGGATGTTTGTGCGGTATGAAAGTGATGCTTCAAGACTGACCCGGATAGGTGTCGGCAGAAGCAAAATACAGATCTGCGGAGACTGTAAAATAGATGCTCTTTTCCAAAGGAAAAATACTGCGGATGCCGAAGTATGGCGTAAAATACTTTCTTTGCATGACGAGCCTGTTTTTATTGCAGGGAGTACACATGCAGGAGAAGATGAAATAATAATAGAAGCGTTTGAGCTATTGAGAAAAAATGTGCCTTCCGCAAAACTTATAATTGTCCCGCGTCATCCTGAAAGGGCACTCGCAGTGGCAGATCTTGCTTCAGCCAAGTTTTGCACGCGTCTTATCTCCGATACGTCAGGTGAATGGGATGTCATTGTAGTTGACAGGATAGGAGTGCTTTTTGAGCTGTACAGCATTGCTGCGTCTGCATTCGTCGGCGGAAGCCTGGTTGACAGGGGCGGACAGAACATATTGGAACCGGCATTATGGGGCATACCTCTGCAGTATGGCCCTCATATGGAAGACTTTTCCGAAGCCTCGGGAAACTTTGTTTCGCTTGGAATTGCCAATCAAATAAAAAATGCGGAGGAATTGGCTGAAATCTGGTCAGACATTGCGTCCGATCCCGCTAAAAGAGAAAACTGTAAATCCCTATGTGATAAATATTTTGCAGAAAAAACAGGAGCTGCATGCATGGCATGGACTGTGATAAGCATGTATAAGCCTGATGTTCCTGTAAAATGATGCAATAGTATTTTTTGTAAATAGAGCGGATTTTTAAGATACATTATTATACTGTTTGCAGGCTTGCGGTATCTGATGGTTTTGTTAAAGCATGCATTTGCAGATGAATAATCAACTGGAAAAGGACAGAAAATATAATAAATGAGAGATAAAAAAATCATTAAAGTTATAGTCATCCTAAGTGACGGAATCCGCGGACATTTGAACCAGAGCCGCGGAATAGCGCTGTGGCTTTCAAAAATGACAGGAGCGGAAATTCTGGAAACAGAGGTGCCTGTGCTGACAGGAGCGGCAAAGGCCAGAGCAAAAAAATCAGCAGCGAGGCGGCTTATCGGCGGAAGCAGGCGTGATGCACGTGACTGGCTGATGCTGGCTGACGGTGATTCAGTTGTAAGAAGGGTCGGGCAGTGGTTCGCAGAGAGAAACATCCATGAAGGATCACGCGATGTGCTGATGATATCGGCAGGCAGCTCCCCTGCACTTTACAATTTGGCGCTGGGGTATATATGGAGCTGTTCATGTGCGACAGTTATGACTCCGAGCGTTGTCGGCACAGAACCGTTTGATTATGCAATAGTACCTGAGCACGATAACCCGCCGAGGAAGCCCAATGTATTTGTCACGCTGGGGTCTCCGAATTCGGTTATAAAAGAAGAACTGAAAGAAGAAGGAGCAAGGCTTCTTGCAGAATATCCGCCTGTGTCGGAAACAATATGGTCGATTTTGATCGGCGGTGATGACAACAATTATTCTATTACTTCAGAATGGATCAAAAAAAATATAGGGCACATCATGAGAATAGCCGAACAGGAAGAAGCGGACCTCTATATTACAACGTCACGCAGAACTTCACCTGATGCTGTAGGGACTCTTAAATCCCTTGCAGCGCATTCTTCCGCGGTAAGATGTCTTATTATTGCATCTGAGGATCCTTCAAACCCGATTCCGGGAATGATTGGTTTTTCCAATGAAGTTTTTTGTACTGAGGATTCTGTGAATATGGTATCAGAAACTGTGACGGGTGGGCACAGGGCGGTCCTGCTCAGGGTCATGCACAATAGAAACATAAAAAGTTTTCTGCAGAAAGTTACATCGTCGCTTGTCGGTATTGGTGCGCTTCCGCCTGATATGCTATGGGGTATCCCGAAATTTGACCGTGTTTTTGACCATTTTATACGCCATGACGCGCTTATAGAATTCAAGGATTGGATAATCAAACGGCGTGAGCTGCCAAAGGCTTGTGATAATGCTTGCTTGGATATGATGTGGGATGAATTTAACGAAGCCAAAAGGGCTGCACAGTGGATATATGACACATGGCAGCAGATCAGATAGATCTTTGGATAATTAAATTTATAAATAGCGGAATATACAGTAAAAAGCAAAGGAGTTTTCAATGTATCGGTAAAAACAGTATTTTCTCAGATTCAGACTAAATATTTTGTGCTAGTATATGGGAAAATAATTGAGAAACATTAAAACGGTATGAATGAAAGTGAAAGGAAGGATTGTATGAGAAAAATAATAATATCCATACTTATTACCGCTGCAGTACTGGCTTCAGCACCTATGGTTTTTGCCGCAGAGCAGTCCGTGCAGGATACTGAAAAAACTGTAATCAGACCAATAGCACCTTCTCCCATGGAAGCAGGCAGCATTGAAACAGAAGACAGCATTTTAGTTGAGGCGGATTGGCTGAAAAAGAACCGCGCAAATGTGATCATAATAGACACCAGACCGGAAAGCCTTTATCTGGGAGGACATATACCAGGCGCGGTAAATGCTTCCTGGACATACTTTGCAAATATGAATGCGCCTGCCGGCAGTATGAAGTGGGGTACAATATGGCCGCCTCAGACGATGTCGAAGCGACTTGGCGCGCTTGGAATAAATGGGAAAAAACAAGTAGTTACTTACTGTGACGCAGGCGGATGGGGACAGAGCGGATGGGCTTTGTGGATACTTCGTATGAGCGGTGTAAAAAATGCAAAGATGCTCAACGGCGGTTTTACTGCATGGAAAAAAATCGGCGGCGAAGTATCACGTAAAAAATATACAAATAAAGCTGTAGCGTTTTCGATTCCTAAATATCAGGCAAACTATCTGGTAAATACTAAATGGATCAACGATAACATAGGGAAGCAGGGGCTTGTTGTAATCGACGTGCGTACCCCGGCTGAATATGAGGGTAAAATACGTCCGTTCCAGGAGAAGCGTGCAGGCCATATACCTGGAGCTATAAATATACCTATCGATGAATATGTGGATAATAATTATAAATTTGAAAATGAAGAAGAAATAAAATCGGTTCTTGAGAAAAACGGCATCACGCCTGACTCAGAGATAGTCGTTTATGATACGGCCGGAGTAAGGGCAGCGTTTGTAACGATGGCTCTGAGATATGCCGGTTATCATAAATCACAGTGTTATGATGAAGGCTTTCAGGCATGGGCCGGTGATTCTTCTTTGCCGCTTGTTAAGAACTGAGCTTCAATCCTGCCCTTAACTGCTGATTTTACAGTGAGTGGGACAGAAGTTTTATAAATGATTAAGGGTTCTTAGCTGTATGTATAACACAAAAGCAGCGGCTGCGTGGATTTAAAATGCTGCCGCTGCTTTTTTATATATTTACGTGAAATGTAACTGTCCTTGTTTATTCTGGTTCAATACCTGCTGAGAATTTCCTTGAGCTTGTTCTCGTCAATATTTCCTCCGGAAATTACGATCCCTGTCTTACGTCCTCTTATATCGGCCTTGCCTGCCATAAGAGCTGCAACCCCTACAGCACCGGCCCCTTCTACAACTTGGTGGTGTTCCCGATGTAGGAATGCTATTGCTTTTGCAATGTCTTCTTCAGTTACTTCGTGTATGCCTGCTACGCGTTTTTTGGCCAGGGAGAGTAGACTTTGCGGAATGAATCCAGCCAGCCCGTCCGCAAGGGTTTCCAGATATTCTACATCCTTTACTATACCGTCCGGCCATGATACCACCCAAGGATTTGATGCAACTGACTGAACTCCCCATATTTCGACATCCGGATTTATGGCTTTTGCTGCAATGGCTATGCCGTTCATAAGGCCGCCGCCGCCTGCCGGGACTATAAGCAGTTCGATATCAGGTTCATCCATGAACATTTCCAGACCTGCAGTCCCCTGTCCTGCTATCACTGTGGCATCCTCAAACGATGATACATAGGTCATGCCTGTTTCTTCAGCGTGCCTGTGCGCTGATTGCTCGGCAAAATCATAGTCTCCGTCACATACTACAAGTTTTACAAATTCACCGCCGCGCCGTTTTATTGCAAGTTTTTTTGTTTCCGGGCAGGCCTTGGGAACAAAAATAAGAGAATAGACACCAAGTTCTTTTGATGCAAGTGCCACACCCTGTCCGTGGTTGCCGCTGGAACATGTGACAACTCCCCGGGAGCGTTCATCCTGACTCAGCGAATTCATCTTGTATAAAGCGCCCCTAAGCTTAAATGAACCGCATAACTGCTGATTCTCCCATTTTATATAGACAGGTGAACCTGCTATTTCGCTAAGAGGGTAAGAGTATTCTACCGGAGTATGCCTTACCTTGTTTTTAAGAAAACGATAGGCTTTTGCTACGTCTGTTATATTGGGATTGATAGAGAGATTGCTGTCCATTGCATGCCTCCTGTTTTTATGTTAAATGCAGGCTGTTGAATCCATTTTCAATATGAGTCTGCATTTTTTGCACTACATCGTCCTCGTCACGTTTTTTTATCCCGTCAAGTATGCCTCGATGCTGTTTAAGACTGGTATTGCTATTTTTAAAATCCAGGTAATCTTCATATAAAGCCATATATATTACCGATTTTGACAGCGCCAGCTTAAGATGGCTGCAAAGCTCTATATTACCCCCTGCCTCTGCGATAAGTATGTGAAACCGGTTATTTATATTAAAATATTTTTCGCATATTGCCTCGTTGCATATAATTTCTTCGTCGTCCAGATTTTCTTCGAGACGCTGTATCAGCAATGGGGTGATATTGGGCATCGCTTTTCTTATACCCCATGTTTCAAGTTTATTCCTGAATTCATATGCGTCAATAATTTCCCTTTTCGTTGGGTTGGTTACCCAAACGCCGCTGCTTTGTACTATATTTACCCAGCCTTCATTTGCAAGCATTCGGAGTGCTTCGCGTATAGGCGTTCTGCTTACGCCTATAATATTTGACAGCGAGAGTTCAGCAAGGCGTTGCCCTGCCTTAATATCCTTCATAAAAATCAGCCGTTTGATTTCTGAATAAGCAAATCCTGCAACATTCCGTCCTGTTGGATAGCTCATTTTGAATACCTCCAGACAAGATTTATCTGTATCCTTTGCTTATATATTGTTTGCTGCAAAAAACATAAAAAAATGTTAGTTAATTGACGTGATGCAAGAAAACAATATAATCGAAATTGAATACAATAGGAATCTGAGACAAACCTATGCCATAAATGAATTATAAATCAATTATCGGTGGAATGACAAATGAAATATTAATGAATTGTGAACAAAAAAGAATTTCATGGACAATTTGCGATGGTGATACATCAAAAGCCTAAAATATGTATATAACTGGAAATCAAATATATCCGGCTTGTTGCTGGTGAGATTCTTCAGATACATGGATAATTCAGGTATCTGCAGATTTTACCGTCTTAACGCCCGACGGCCTGATGCGGATTAGACCGCTGATATTGAACTTATGACCGGAGACTGGTTAATTTACCGGTTACTGCGACATGAAAATTAAATATATATTAAATGCAGTTTAATAAAAGATAACGCTGAAACAAATTTATGATACGTATTTAAATGATTTTTTCAGCCCGGAGCGGCTGACGGATATGATATGTATGCGGATTGACGGCGGACGCAGCCGACCTGTGATTTAACAGATGCCGATAATAAACGCCACTTTGCTGTATCTGTGTTTTATAGAATTGTTATCTTTGCAGCGATATCAAAACATTGGTAAGGTTAAAATCAAAATTGTTTTTGGGACAGGAGGCAGCACGAATGAAATTGTTGTTTATTGGTTTCGGCAATGTTGCAAAGGAAATGGCCAGGATTTTTACAAACAGGCACTTGTATCCAGGATTGGATTATTCACCGTCAATAGTAGGTGTTTTTACCGGCCGCCATGGAGGGATTGAAAATAAAGACGGCATAAACATCACGGGTGTACTGAAAAACCTCAGCCAGAACGGGACTCTCACAGCGGACAGCAAAGGGCTTTCTTTGCTTACACCTCTTGAAGCCGTACAGAAGCTTGACTATGATGTGCTTGTGGAACTTTCAACTCTTTCCATAGAAGGGAAGGGCGAGCCAGCTATATCCCATATAAAGGCTGCATTAATGAGAGGCAGATCTGTTGTATCGGCTAATAAGGGACCAGTGGCCTTTGCATACAGGGAACTTAAGGATCTTGCGGAGAAAAATAAAGCTCTGTATCTGTTCGAATCAGCCGTTATGGACGGGGCTCCGGTATTTAATTTAGCTGACCGCTGCATGAAAGGCGCAACAATAACCGGATTTTCAGGGATATTGAACGGAACGACCAATTATATACTTTCATTTATGGAGCAGGGCGGAAGCCTTGAAGAAGGAATAATAAGAGCACAGCAGGCAGGGATAGCGGAAGCAGATCCCTCGATGGATGTAGACGGCTGGGATCCGGCTGCAAAAACGGCGGCTCTTGCAAATGTGCTGATGGGGGCAGATATTAACCCACTTGATGTAAAAAGGGAAGGTATACGTTCTGTTACTCAATGCGAACTTCAGGATGCAGTAAGAAGGGGCAAGAGGCTGAAACTGATGTGCCGCGGGCGGAAATGCGGAAATGATATATGTACGAGCGTAAAAGTTGAAGAGATAGATAAAAACGATGTGTTTGCGCTTATATCTCATTTTGGTTCGGCTGTACGCATAGAGTCGGATCTTATGCACCCTAATGTTATTGTCCAGGATTGTCCTGAACTTATTGATACAGCATTTGGTGTTATAGAGGATATACTGACTGTAAAAGAAAAAATTGAACATTAAGCACCTGAAACAGATATGGACAGCGCGTCATGCGATACATTGCCATATGCTGCAGCAAAGTGAGTCAACCGTGATAAAACGGCTGTAAAAAAACTTGTATCATGCCGGAGCAAGATATAAAATACGGGATTAATAGTATATTTCGAGGGGGATTGTCATGTCATATCCAATACTTAGGGTGCATACGGGAAAAATAAGAGAAAACGGAGAAAGAATGATAGAAGAGTGTGCTAAACACGGTATATCTCTTTGGGGGGTCTCTAAAGGGATATCTGCTTTTCCTGAAATAGCCAGGACATATAAAGAAGCTGGTTTTAAAGTAATAGCTGACAGCCGCATTGCCAATATAAAGAAAATGAGGGCGTCAGGTGTTGACTCTGATTATGCACTTATAAGAATCCCTATGCGTTCGGAACTTGAGGATGTCATAGAAAACTGCAATTATTCCCTTGTTTCTGATATCGGGACCATAGAAGCGATGTCAGTGGTATGTGCAAGGAAAAAGAAAGAGCACAAATGCGTAATAATGTTTGACATGGGTGACCTTCGTGAGGGATTTTGGTTTACGGAAATAGATTCCCTTGCAGAAAGCATAAAAAAATTATCCGGCTTTCTTAAGATAGCAGGTGTCGGCGCTAATTTTTCATGTGCCAGCGGCGTGCTCCCGACAAATAAAAATCTAAGCCAGCTTGTAAATTACGGGGAGCGGCTCGAATCTGCTCTTGGGTATAGACTTGATATTTATTCTGGCGGCGGCACTTGTTCATTCGTTCAGATGCTGAGAGGAAATGTGCCGGATAGGATAAACAGCCTGCGCATGGGGGAAGCGCTTCTTCTGGGCAAGGACACCTCTTTCTGCATAGACATAGACATGCTTAACCAGGATACAATGGAAATTGAAGCGGAGCTTGTCGAAGTCAGAGAAAAACCTACCCTGCCAATAGGTGAGATAGGGCGTGATGCTTTCGGCAATGTCCCCGTGTTTGAGGACAGGGGGAACAGGCTGCGCGGAATACTTGGAATCGGCAGGCAGGACGTCAATATCAACGGGCTTACCCCTCTTGATGAAGGTGTCAAGATAATAACCGCTTCCAGTGACCATTTGCTTGTGGATGTGGAAGATTGCTCAAAACGCCCTAAGGTAGGGGATGTTTTAAGATTCAGGCCCGATTATTCGGCAATGCTCTCTTCATCGACATCACCCTATGTGACAAAAATATTCGAAGGGTAGGATGTAAATATGCCTTACGATGTTACGATAACAGATATATTGCTTGCCGCACGTTTTCTTAACGGTAAAATCAGGCGCACGCCGCTTGAATTTTCACCATCACTCAGCTCGTCAACTGGTGCTCAGGTATGGCTGAAACTTGAAAATCAGCAGATAGCTGGTTCATTTAAACCTCGCGGAGCGTTCAACAGAATGTTTGCAATGAGCATGGAAGAGCGGGTCAATGGTGTGATAACGTGCTCAAGCGGAAATCATGCCCAGGGAATAGCAATGGCAGCCAGAACACTTAAGACAAAGGCCGTAATCTGTGTGCCGGGCCAGTGTCCTCAGATAAAACGCGATGCAATATGTGAAAAAGGCGGGGAGTATGTTGAGCTGCGTGTCATTGGTACATATTATGATGAGGCTGAAGCTGAGAGCATGAAGATGGCGGAGAGGGAAAAACTTACATTCATATCGGCATTTGATGATCCTTATGTCTCCGCAGGTCAGGGCACTATAGGGCTTGAAATGCTGCAGGATGAACCAGAGCTGGATGTTATCCTATGCCAGATAAGCGGGGCAGGACTTATCCGCGGTGTAGCCACAGCGGCTAAAGCGCTCCGTCCCGGGATAAAGATATGGGGGATCCACGCTGCAGCGAACCCTGCATGGCCTGAGGCATTAAAAAACGGCACAGTAGCGCCTGTAGATGAAGAAATAAGCCTCGCGGACGCTCTTGGCGGAGGCGCATGCCAGAATCATCTTGATTTTGTCATGAATGAAATCGATGGTTTAGTAGGAGTTTCCGAGGATGAAATTGCCAAAGGCATAAGGTTTATGTTTGAAAAACATCATCAGCTTGTTGAGGGAGCTGGAGCTGTGACTATTGCTGCCGCACTTTCAGGCCGTGCAGATCTGAAAGGCAAGAGGGTCGGGATTGTGGTTTCTGGCGGAAACATAGGCGAGGATAAATTCTTGGGGGCTCTTGCGAGTTCCAGATAGGTGATGAAAATGTACGAACTCCGTATTATCGATGCAGCGCAATTCCGCGGACTTGTCTCTATGGATGATGTGATACCAGGTGTTGAACATGCATATAGTCTTTTTTCATCCGGGAAAGCAGGGCTTTTCCCAATAATTACACATGAATTTGATACCGGTCATACCGATATGGATATTAAATCCGGCTATATAGAAGGAGCCGGGATATATGGTCTTAAAATACTCGGCTGGAATGGTGATAATCCAAAACTGCGCGGCATCCCGGCACTCTCCGGACTTATCGTAGTGATGGATATCGAGCTGCAGCAGCCGGTGGGGATACTTGAAGGATCTCCGGTAACATTTATGCGCACCGGAGCTGCTGGTGCGATAGGGGCAAATATACTGGCAAGACCTGATTCTGAAAAGGCTGTGATTTTAGGATCAGGAGAACAGGGACGGGCCCAGCTCATGGGGCTGTCCAAGGTTATGAAGAACTTAAAAAGCGTCGAGATCTTCAATATAAGAGACGAAGGAGCCATTAAAATGGCATCGGAAGTTTCAGGGCTTTATCCTGATATTTCCATATCGGCACGGCCGATAGCATCTCTTGAAGATGCTGTAAGATCGGCTGATATTGTTGTCACATGCACTCCTTCGCGTAAAGCTATGATCAAAGGCAGCTGGCTGAAAAAAGGCTCGCACATAAATACGATCGGAGCCGATATGCCCGGAAAACAGGAAATAGATCCCGATATCCTGTCTGCCGCCAGGGTTTTTGCTGATTCAAAGGAACAGGCCTCCCAGAAGGGTGAATGCCAGCATGCGGTCAGTGGCGGGCTCATAGGCAAGAATGATATAACAGAGATAGGCGATGTAATAAATGGAGTGAAGCCAGGCAGGACCTCTGCTGATGATATAACGGTGTTCGATTCAACAGGGATGGCGCTGCAGGATCTTATTACGGCTAAAATAGCACTGCAGCGTGCGGCTCTTTCCGGCACAGGAACCGTTGTATGTATGGAACAGTAGGACCTGCCAATATGTTTATAAGCTATAACCTTTGCCGGGATATACAGGTTTTTGCATCATGTGACAAAAAATTACACTGATGAATAATAACTACTGGTGCGGCGTAGCACTTACGATCATGGCCGCAGTATGCTGGGGGGTAATAAGCCCTATAGCGAAGGTGCTTTCAGCCGCTGGGATCAGTCTTATGTCAGTTATGGTGTTCAGGGCCCTGTTTGTTGTTGCTGTTCTGGGGCCCTTTTTAATATTTACAAGGGGCAGAAAAATGTTCTCGGTTAAGAGAAACTACATTGCCTTTTACTGCCTGTCAGGCATACTTTCAGTCGTATGTTCAGGAAGCGGTTTCCTGATGTCGCTGCATTATCTTTCTGTTGCCGAGGCGCTTATCCTACATTACACATTTCCTTTGGTGACGCTGGCCGGCTCTCTTTACATAACTAAAGAGAGGCCTGCAAAACTTCAGGTATTTGCAGGTTTTCTCATAATTGCCGGTGTGTATTCAGGAATGGTCGGCGGTTATAAATCTTTTGGGACCCTGTCGGTGCCAGGAATATTATGGGGGCTACTTGCTATAGCTGGCATATCCGGACAGGCGCTTGCAGCACGACGTTTTTCAAAAGACAATGATATGGACCAGATTATGCTTCTTTTTTCAGCGCATTTTTTCGGAGGACTAATCCTTGTGTTTGGAAAAACGGTCATATCAGGATGGGCTGATTTGATTAACTTCACTCCTTATCTGTTTGCCCTGGTGGTTATCCAGTCGCTGTCAGGCAGTCTTTTGGCCTATGGTTTCTTCTATTCGGCTCTTAAATATATCCCTGCCGCAACGGTCAGCCTTATATGCACGTTTGAAATAGTGGTGGCCGTCGGATTGACTGCCTTAATATTGGGTGTAGTACCGTCCATAAATGAAATAGCCGGCTGCGCGATAATCATATTTGCCATTTTTTGTGCCACAGTACGCCCTGAAAATTAGTAAATAAAATCAACAGTATTAGATGATTTATTGACTATTTTTTCGTAAACAGGTGTAAAATCAAGACGTTTTATCGTTTTATATTCTTTTTATATTTATAATTTTTATGAGGAGGAGATTGTTTTGTCAACAGAAACCCAACACAGAGATGCTTTCAGCTCCACTTTAACTGCGCTGATGGTCGCTCTAGGTTCGGCAGTCGGGCTTGGCAACATCTGGAAATTCCCGTACATGACAGGAACAGGCGGAGGCGGAGCGTTCCTGGTACTGTATCTGTTCTTCGTTTTTATGGTTGCCGTCCCGATAATGATAAGCGAATTTGTAATCGGACGCCGCTCACGTATGAATCCGGTAGGGGCATTCAGAAAGCTTGACAATAATCCGAATTCCCCGTGGTCTGGCATAGGTTTTATGGGGGCTTTGGCAGCTTATCTTATAATGTTCTTTTACAGCTGTGTTGCAGGATGGGTTTATTATTACACCTTTAAGGCTGCTACCGGGGCATTTGCCGGAGTTACGGCAGAGGCAGCCGGCAAGATGTTCGGCAGCGCCATAGGAGTTGGTTCAGCAGGGGGCAGCTTCTTCTCCGCTGCAGTCCTTTCGCCTATATTCTGGCAGGTAATAGTGCTGTGCGTAATCGGCACAATAATTTCGTTCGGGGTTTCCAAGGGGATAGAAAAGGCAATCAAAATAATGATGCCGGCTCTCTTTGTCCTTCTGATAATCTGCGTCATTCGTGCGCTTACGCTGCCCGGGGCTGCTGATGGGCTTCGCTTCCTGTTCCATGTCGATTTTTCTCAGATCACACCTGCTGTCACTCTGGGTGCTATGGGTCTTGCATTCTTTAAACTGTCGCTTGGTATGGGAACTATGATTACTTACGGCTCATATTTTACGGATGATTCGAACCTTGCAACTGCTCCTCTGAAAATCGCTATTGCTGATATTTGCGTTTCAATGCTTGCCGGTCTTGCTATTTTTCCGACAGTATTCTCTTTCGGTCTTGAGCCAGGAGCAGGCCCGGGGCTTTTGTTCATTACGATACCTCTTGTATTTTCGAAAATGCCTTTTGGGCAGGTTCTGCTTTTTGCTTTCTTCCTTCTTACATCTTTTGCGGCCAACGGGGCTATGCTTTCACTGGTTGAGGTCCCTACCGTCTGGATGTCCGAGGAATTTAATATGCCGCGTAAGAAAGCCAGTATACTTAACTGTGTAATAATAGGAGTTATAGGGATACTAGCCGCAGGCTCAGCGGACACAACAAGCTTCTTCGGAGGAATCAAGGTCATGGGAAGGGGATTCTTTGACCTGTTTGATTTTCTCTCATCCAATATATGCCTTCCGCTCGGAGGCCTGTTTATTGCACTTTACACGGGCTATAAGATGAAGGAGAAAGATCTCAGAGATGAGCTTACCAATCATGGCAAACTGCATAACGAAGGCAAGGTACAGCTTATCCGCTTCCTGCTGCGTTACGTTACGCCGGTACTGGTGCTGGTAATATTCCTCAACTCGGTAGGCATACTCAAATTCTGATTCTGATACGGAACGCCGGGTAATAACGGCTGAATAATATGTTGAAAGCCTCCTGATACGCGCAATTGCCATTATTACGCGTATCAGGCTTTTTCTGCAGCGAGCTCATCACAAGAGGATAAAACATGCAGTGTCCGGTTTTGCCGTTCTTTCTGACGTGCAGATTATTTCTTGTTTTTTGAAACGGTCTTTCCTTCTGCAATTTTTATAACTTCATCAAGCTTTTCTTCTATAAGCAAATCATCATTCGGATTACTTATGAAGGTCTGCATAATCCATTTTATGAAGCTGTTGCTGCTGTATGTATCCTTGTGCGGTCGTTTTGTTTCCGGAGTGTGCTGCCGCTGACCGTCCTTCATCCTTTTGAGTGTCGTGCAGATATACTCTACTTCCTCGGATGAGAGTTCTGAGAAATGTGTCAGTTCAATAATAGTATTTTTAATAATTACGCTTTCTTTTTGCGGCAGTCTGTCGTTGGCGTACATGAGCCTGATCGCTATTGCTCCTGTCAGCATGCTTATACATGATACGCCGACAACCATAAGAAATATTCCGACTATCCTTCCGCCCTGCGTCACTGGTACGATATCTCCAAATCCAGTAGTGCTTGCCGTTACAAATGCCCACCATATGCCGTCACCATAACTTTTTCCTTCAAAGATTGAAAAAAGAACAGCGGCAATTACAAGCGCTGTCATAGTTATGCCTGCAGCATAGTGAAGAGGATTAGTCCTTATCAGTCTTCGCTGGGTAGTGAAAGCCCTTATAAGGAATGCAAAAAATTTTATTACAAAAACAGCCTCAAGCATGCTTCTGGCAAAATCCATCATGTCAATATCAATCAGCGCATCTGCCAATAAAAGCATGGGCGTGACTGGAATTATAGCAATGAATTCTGCAAGATGGCTTGTTATAAAATGGCTGCCGTCATCAGAGAGGTGGGTCCTGACTATGAAATCCACTGTAAAAACCAGCCATATCAGAGCATTTAAAATGAAAATAGCTGTTGGCTGCTTATCTGGACAAAAATAGTCCGCACCGAGTGTTACAAGCACAAGCAATGCCATCAGTGCAAGGATCGGCAGTGTTATTTTATATATGTATGCGATATGTTTTCTGTTAAAAATATGCATCATGCATTCCTTTGCCTGAATTAGCTGTCTGAAAGGATTGAACGTGCGGCCCATAAGCCTGATGCCGAGGCCTGTATCACGCCTCTTGTCACTCCGGCTCCGTCGCCAGCGGCATAGAGTCCAGGGACTGATGTGCGCAGGCCGCTGTCAAGCGCTACCTTAAGACTGTAAAACTTGACCTCCACTCCATACAAAAGAGTATGTCCGCCGTTGACCCCTGGAATTATATTATCAAGCGCGGCTAGCATCTCCATTATCCCGACCAGATGACGGTACGGAAGAACGTAAGCCAGATCCCCTGGTTCGGCACTGGTAAGGGTCGGGGTTATCAGACCGCGGTCTATCCTGTCATGTGTTGAGCGCCTTCCTTTTCTGAGATCACCCAGCCTTTGCACGATGATCCCTCCTCCGAGCATATTTGCCAGACGGGCAACATGACTGCCGTAACCTATCGGGTCCTTGAACGGTTTTGTAAACTTCGTCGAAACCAGAATTGCAAAATTTGTGTTTTCTGTCTGACGGTCATTATCTCTGTTGGAATGCCCGTTCACCGTTATAATTCCATGGTGGCTCTGGTATTCCGTTGTAACTTCACCGTGCGGGCACATGCAGAATGTCCTCAGTTTGTCATCAAAGGTAGGTGTGTCAAAAATGGCCTTTATTTCATAAAACTGATCCGTTATATCCTCAGCCCATGCGGATGGGATTTCAACGCGGATGCCTATATCAACAGGCAGTGATTCTATTGCAATTCCAAGATCCATTACAGTTTTTTCCATCCATGCCGCACCTTCGCGCCCAGGGGCGAGGAGTACCTTATCTGCAGTGATTTCTTCCCCATTTTCCAGAACTACCCCGGCTGCTGAGCCGTCCGGCTTGAGCAATACGCGTGACACCGCTGTATTTGTCATAATTTCGCATATTTTTTTTATCGTTTCATACATTCTGGCAAGTATAAATTTAGATTGATCCGATCCCATGTGGCGTATGGTGGCTGGAATTATATTAAGCCCCGACTGCATAGCTTTAGCAATCACTTTTTTAGCAAGCTCGCCGCTTGGTTTGAACAGTATTTCACTGGCACCGTGTTCGAGATATGTTTTGTCAGCCTCGTCAATAAGTGAAATAAGAGTTTTTCTTCCGCAATATTCTTCAAGGTTACCCCCGAATTCCGGCGTAAGCGTTAATTTGCCGTCACTGAAAGCTCCGGCCCCTCCCCACCCGCAGACCACATTGCAGGGGCTGCAGTGCAGGCATTCGTGACTTCCTGTTTTAATAGGGCATATCCTTGTCCCTATTGCACGCCCCTTGTCTATGATGATTACTTTCTTGTTTTTTTTTGCCAGTTCAAGTGCGGCAAAAAGTCCTGCCGGTCCGGCTCCTACAATTATCACATCATATCTGCAGCGCATTTTAGTTCCTCCGTAAGCTAATATAGACTATTTGGACTATATTGATATTACAATATAAGTATAGCAATAAGTAATGCAAGAAAGCATCTATAAGATATAAAGTGTAAGAATCACGAGCGTTGTTTACACTGAATCGGGATAAAAGTAATCAATCAGTTTTTCTCCCGGGGTCATTCCGTCAATACCTTTATGTGGTTTGACCCAGTTGTAATAATTAACAAATCTTTTTAATTCGTTCTTTCTATGAGCGCTTGAGTTGAATTTTGTTTTATCGTGCCACATTGCCATTAAGGTTCTTATTACCCGCTCTGCTTTTCCGTTAGTGCGCGGGGTTTTAGGTCTGGTAAATTTCTGTTCTATGGAGGATTCCTGACAACCAAGCATAAAACTGTGGATCTTTGGATCTCCTTTATATTCCCTGCCGTTGTCAGTATACACCGTCTCTATAGTATAGGCAGTCTCCTGTATGACCTGATCCAGGAACCTGCGGGCTGAGACTGAGGTCTTATCCGGCATTATCGCTGTAAATAGTTCTCTGCTGAAGTCATCTATTGCAACAAAGAGATATTCCCTTGCTTTCGTAGGGGTTTCTCCTTCCAACAGAGGGAGGCGTTTAGTGTCCATATGTATCATTTGTCCGGGGTAGTTCTTATTGTAGCGTCTGGCTTCCTTTTTGAGTTTGTCTTCAAGCTCTTTTTCTACTTTTGCCAGTCTGCGGATACCCCATTCAAGACAACGGTAGCGTGCATTGGTGCTTTTGTGTAACGAAAAATCTTTCTCTCTGCCCCTGTTTATTATCTTGTAGATGGTGGGGCGTGTTACATGATATTCATCTGCAAGATAACTGACTTTTGCTCGGTCGTTATAGTACCTGCTGCAAATTTCCTTTCTTTGTATCGGGGTAAGTCTGGAACTTTTGTGTATGTTCATAGCTGCTTACACCTCCAGTATCCTTATAGAATACTTTATCTCAAGTGTAAATAACGCTATGATTTCTTACATATAAAGCTTGTAAACATTGTAAAAAAATAGTGCTATTATTATTGAGGCGTAATATTAAAGTTGTTAAATTTCTGGAGGTCTTGCGATTGAATATTAAAATATCTGAGGAAGGGTTCAACCCGGAATCCACTGAAGTAATAGGAATACTTGTATATGAGTCGACGCCGGAGACAATTTCTCTTGATCCGCTCCGCGGGGAAATGAGGGATGCATGCCGCCGCTATATAGTTAATGAATGTTTTAAAGGTAAATCAGGCACGATGCTGAAAATGCCGGTTGTTCACAAAACAGTAAGAAATGTTGTAATCTGCGGGATAGGAAAGCAAGATTCTAATTTCACGGACAATGCAAGAGAGGGTGCGTCACGTGTTGTGAACACTGCCTCATGCTGCGGCTGTAAAAATATATCCATATACATGCCCAAAACAGGGGACAGAGAATTATCCAGGGCCGTGGCGGAAGGAGCTGTGCTCGGAAGCTACAGGTTTGACAAATATATAACAAAAGAAGATGACGATAAATTTAAAGTTCCCGACAGCGTTGTAATCATAGACGGCAATAGTGAAGGCGTGGAAGAGGGACGCATCCTTGCAGAATCACAATGTTTTGCCAGGGATATTGCAAACGAGCCAGGAAATGAAATAAATCCGCGGACACTTGCTGAAAAAGCCGCTGATATGGCACGTGAGCTTGGTCTTGAGTGTGATGTATGGGAAGAGGATAAAATCATAAACGAAAAGATGGCTGCTTTTTATTCGGTAGGGCGAGGTTCAGCCAACCAGCCAAGATTCATACATCTTACCTGGACTCCGGGAAAAAAGCAAAAAGGGCACATAGTGCTCGTCGGTAAAGGGCTGACATTTGACAGCGGCGGGCTCAATATTAAACCTGCTGAATATATGACGACCATGAAAGGTGATAAGAGCGGTGCGTGTGCTGTTTTGGGAGCTGTACGTGCAGCTGCTCTTCTTGACCTGCCATGGAAAGTAACCGTACTGATTGCCGCCGCGGAAAATATGCCGGGCGGAAATTCATACAGGCCTGATGATATAGTTAGGGCACGTAACGGGAAGACTATTGAGGTCAATAATACTGATGCGGAGGGTCGCCTCACGCTTGCGGACGCTCTTTGCTATGCTTCTGAACTGAAACCTGATATGATCATAGATATCGCTACGCTTACAGGAGCTTGTGCTGTAGCGCTTGGGTCAAGCACAGCAGGTTTGTTTACTAATAATGAAGAATTCGGAAATAAGGTTCTTGAAGCAGCAAAAACAAGCGGAGAGCGTTTCTGGAAAATGCCTATGGATGATCCTAATCTGCGGAAAGCTGTAAAATCTCCGGTTGCCGATCTTGTAAACTCAGCAGGCCGTTATGGCGGCGCAATAACAGCCGCCATGTTCCTTGAAGCTTTTGTCGGCAATGACATTCCATGGGTACATCTTGACATAGCCGCGGCCGATTATGTTAAAGACGAGCGCGGCTATTATGCAAAAGGCGCAACTGCTTTCGGGATGAGGACTCTGGCTTCACTAATTATGGATATGTAGGATGTTGAGGAGGCTAATATGGCTGAAGATTTGAGAAATGATTCAATAGCGCTTATAAACGCTGTAATCTATACCATGTCGCCTCCTGGGCGTGCAAGTGCGGTATTTGCAAATGGCGGTGTGATAACGGCGATAGGGAGCGACAGACAAATATTGTCCATGTGCGGCAGCAGGACCATTGTCCTTGATATGAAGGGCAAATATCTGATGCCCGGTTTTACTGACACACATAATCACCTGCTTGCAACTGGGAGAAGTCTTGAAACATTAAATCTGCGAGGGGCGTCTTCAATAGACGAACTTATCAAAAAAGGACGCAAGTATTTTTCAGGTAAACAGCCGGAGTATGGGGAATGGTTTTTTGCACATGGCTGGGATCAGAACTATTTTGCTGAAAAACGTTTTCCTAACAGATATGATCTTGATAAAATCACAAAGGACGTCCCGATGTTCTTTGAACGTTCCTGCGGACATATAGCCGTGCTTAACAGCAAAGCGCTGCAAATACTGAGCATAGGCAAGGGGTTTAAAGTATCGGGCGGCATGGTAAGCTGTGATGCAAACGGGGAGCCGACAGGCCTTGTAAGCGAGGCTGCAGCCAACTGGGTAAAGATGAATATGCCGGAAAACCCTGATGACATGCTTGACAGATGGTATGAGCGCGCGGTAAATGAAATGGTAAAGCTTGGAATAACTGCCGTCCAGACGGATGACCTTGAAATGGCCGGTAGTACAGACAGAGTGTTCCGCTTGTATGAAAAAATGGAAATCAACGATAATATGCCGTTGCGTATAGCGGAACAATGGCATCTGCGTGATGAAAAAGAACTGAAATCATTTATTGAGAACGCCCTTCACAAGAAAAACGGTCCAAGGTACTTCACATCCGGACCGCTTAAGATACATATAGACGGAACGTTGGGAGCAAAAACGGCTGCGCTTAGGGAAGAGTATTCGGATGAGCCTGGCAACAGGGGAATCTATACTCATTCACAGGGTGAATTGTGCAAACTAGTTCAAATAGCTCAGGATGCCGATATGCAGGTTGCGTTTTATGCTATAGGGGACGGTGCTATAGAGCGCTGCCTTAATTCAGTAGAAGCCTGCAAGAAAACTTTTCATAAGAATATGCCCGGACACAGGATAGTTCATTGTCAGGTGGGCGCTCAGGATCTTTACAAGCGTATGGCCGAACTTGGTGTTATGGCCGATATACAGCCTGCTTTTGTGACATCCGACTGGCCGATAGTCCTTTCCCGTCTTGGAGCCGAACGCGCCAGATGGAGTTATGCCTGGAAATCACTCCTTCTTTATGGAATAACCGTTGGAGCCGGATCAGATTCTCCGTCAGAATCTCTCAATCCTTTGTTAGGCATAAGAGCTGCCATACTCAGAAAGGATGCGTCAGATGAACCAAGACACGGATGGATGCCTTCTGAGAGACTTGACCGTATAGAAGCGTTCTCCATGTATACAAGCGGCGGGGCTACTGTATGCGGGGACGGGGACTTCAGAGGGACTCTTGAGGTAGGAAAGGCTGCCGACATAATAGCGTTTATGGAAAATCCGTTCAGTGTTGAAGACAATGCCCTTCCCGAAATGAAAGTCGGACTTACTGTGGTTGACGGGAAGATCCGTTATATTTGCTAGGAGTGATATGTCATGCTGACTCTTAAAGATTTTCTGGCAAAAGAAGTCAAACCGGCCCTGGGCTGTACAGATCCAGGATCTGTGGCATTGGCTGCGGCAAGGGCGTGCAAGGAACTTCCTGACAGGGATTCAGTCGTGTCAGTAAGGATAACAGTCAGCAGCAGTATTTATAAAAATGGCATGGCTGTCGGCATACCGGGAGCCAGAGGAGCCCGCGGCAATGCGATGGCAGCTGCAATGGGGGCTATATGCGGAGATTCCGATCTTGGGCTGGAGGTTCTTCGCAACAGCACAAAAGAGGATGTTGAAAAAGCAGATCGCTGGGTGCGCGATGGGCTGGTGTCGATTTATTGTGATATAGACAGAAACGGCGTTTACGTGCTGGCATCTGTTTTTACTCCGGAACATAAGGCGGTATGTCTTATAACAGGCAACTATGCTCACATAGAGAAAGTAATTGTTGACGGTGTCCCGGTTATGGAAGATACCTCATATAAATCGTCTTCAGCGTTAGGTTTTGACGACGACGGTTTTCCTGGAATGTTTTTTGATGCACTGGGGATGGCTGAGCAGATGGATGAGTGCGACAGGGACTTTCTGCTTGATGGAATAGCTATGAATATGGCTGTTGCTGAAGGCGGATACAGAGCGCCGGAAGTATGCTCATCCTGCGGCGAATGCGTACAGGGAAGCCGTTTCGGACGTACGCTGAGAGACATGGCTGCTGCATCAGAAACTGAAGATGTAGTACTTAAGATAAAAAGTGTTTGCGCTGCTGCTGCAGATGCGAGAATGTCAGGAATACTGCTGCCCGTAATGAGCAGCGCTGGCAGCGGTAACCACGGGATAACAGCTATACTGCCGATCGCTGTCCTTGCCGGGCATCTTGGCAAAACTAAGGAAGATACTGCCAAAGCTCTGGCTGTAAGCCATATAGCTACAAGTTTTGTAAAACGCCGTCTCGGGCGCATGTCACCTGTATGCGGGTGTTCTGTGGCAGCTGGTGCAGGGTGCGCAGCCGGATTGACTTATCTTATGGGAGGCAGCCATGAGCAGATGGCGGATGCAATGTCGCTTCTCCTGGCTAATCTGGCCGGAATGCTGTGTGACGGCGCAAAGGAGAGCTGTGCCCTTAAGGTTGGTACGGCTTCATCTGAGGCCTATTTCGCTGCGCGATGGGCTATGGCAGGACAGAAACTTGCAATTCCGCAGGGTGTTTTTGGCTCGACGATAGAAAACACTGCTGAAAATGTAGGAAAGGTTACACGTGACGGAATGAAAACGGTTGACAGAATAATAATAGAAATACTGGATCAGCGTCACAGACCTGCTCCAGCGGCATTATAGCCGATATAAAAATTAAAATGCCAGAAAACAGCATTTCAGACAGAAATGTAATTAAAGAGATTACCGGACAGATTGAGCGTATAACTTATAATGATGAGGAAAGCGGCTACAGCGTCCTGCGGATGGCTGTGAGCGGTTTTTCAGATTTAATAACGGCGGTAGGCACAGTTGTATCTCCTGTTGTCGGGGCCAGTCTGGATCTAACCGGCACATGGCAGAACCACCCTAAGTTCGGAATGCAGTTCAGATTTGACACATGCAGATCTTTGCCCCCCTCTTCAATTGCAGGTATAGAAAAATATCTTGGCTCTGGACTTATAAAAGGAGTAGGTCCTTCTATGGCCGAAAAAATAGTTTCTTCATTCGGGGCCGATACATTTGATATTCTTGACAATTGTCCGGAAAAGCTGCTTGAAATAGAAGGTATAGGAAACAAAAAAGCTGCGGCCATATGTATGTCGTGGTCAGAACAAAGGGAAATCAGGGATATAATGTTTTTCCTTCAGGAATACGGCATAGGTGCAAGTTATGCAATAAGAGTCTTCCGATATTACGGGAATGAATCTGTGCGTGTTCTGAAAGAAAATCCATACAGGCTTGCAATAGATATATTGGGCATAGGTTTTCTTACTGCCGATAAAATTGCCGCTAAACTCGGATTCAGCAAGGATTCACCTTTACGCATACGCGCAGGGGTCCTTCATGTTATGAACGAACTTATAAGGGACGGCAATATTTATGTCCCAATAGAAGATCTTGCCTCGGCAGCTGCCGAAATCCTTTCTGTATCACAGTCTATGGCTGAAAAAGGAATAGAGGAAGCCCGTCTTGCCGAAGATTTCATTGCCGAGTGGTATCAGGATGAGGCCGGGAATGATGATTGTGCAGTTTATATACCTGCATTTCATTATGCAGAGGTCAATTCTGCTAGAAACCTTTTAAATCTGATATCAGCGCCGTTTAACGGACATTATATAGATCCGGATACAGCTGTACCATGGGTACAGGAAGAGCTGCATATAGAATTTGCCGATAAACAGATAGAGGCCCTGAAAACGGCATTAATGTCCCAGGTAATGGTTATAACAGGAGGTCCCGGTACGGGCAAAACCACGCTCATACGAGCCATCCTTAAAATACGTGCAGCACGCGGCTACAAAATAATGCTGGCGGCCCCGACAGGGCGTGCTGCTAAAAGGATGTGCGAGGCAACCGGGAATGAGGCCAAAACAATACACCGGATGCTCGAATATACAGGACAGGGAACTAACAGCGGAAACTTCTTGCGTAATGAAAAAAATCCGATCGACTGCGATCTTCTTATCGTAGATGAAGCATCAATGATAGATCAGGTCCTTTTCCACCATCTTCTTAAGGCCGTACCTGAAGGTGCATCAGTGATATTTGTAGGTGACGTTAACCAGCTGCCATCGGTGGGGCCTGGAAATGTACTGAAGGATATAATAGATTCAGGCGTATGCCCGGTAGTACATCTGAATGAGATTTTTAGGCAGGCGAGAGAAAGCGGCATCATAGTAAATGCCCACCGTGTCAATAACGGGGAGATGCCTGAGTTTGACGAAGAATATGCGTCTGGCCTTAAGGATTTTTATTTTATACAGCAGGAAGATCCTGACAAGGCACTCGAGCTGATAAAACAACTCGTCACGGAGCGTATCCCACAGCGATTTAGTATGGACCCGGTCAATGATATACAGGTTCTTACGCCTATGCACAGAGGTTCTGTAGGTACAGCGCGGCTGAATGCCGAACTGCGTGCAGTGCTTAATCCTGGCGGCGGGGCTAAGGTGCTGAGGCTTGGGCGGACATTACAGGAAGGCGACAAGGTAATGCAGATACGCAACAATTATGATAAGGACGTATATAACGGCGACATCGGAACAATCATTAAAATCGACGGTGAAGAAAATAACTTAATAGTAAAAATGGACAACGGATTTATTTCTTATGATTTTGCAGAGCTTGATGAGCTTGAGCATGCTTATGCAATTTCAATACATAAATCGCAGGGATCCGAATATCCTGCGGTAGTTATACCAATGCTTACACAGCATTATGTTATGCTTCAGCGCAACCTTCTGTATACTGGAATAACGCGCGGTAAAAAACTGGTAATCATCGTCGGTACAAAAAAAGCAATACACATTGCAGTTAATAACGACCATACCCGTAAACGTTTTACGCGCCTTGCTGCACGACTGAAGAACGGTTTGGCACAAATCAGGTAACAGATTGCAAGAAGCCCAGGAGCATTTTTTACTTATCTGATATCAGTGCGCAGCAAAGTGAATATCCCACAAAAATCCTGCCAACAGTACATTGCGCTGCAGGTTTTGTATAATAAATAATTTTTACAAATAAAATAATTACTCAGTTGTTTATATCGCAGCCTATGCTAATTAAAGTTTTTTCCAGCGTTTCAGAGTCGGCAGAAAATGGCTCATTGCAGCGCGTGCCTGGTCCTCGTTCATTTCAGTATGAGCCGAGACCATGTGCGGTACGCAGAATTCGATCATTTCATCCATTGTGCATTCGGCAGTGAAAATGCCGTCTTTAAAACAATAGCGGCAATATTCGCCGCTCCTGCCGCCGTCAGCACCTGTTCCTCTGGATTCATCAGACTCAAGCGGCATACCGCAGCTCTGACAGTACCTGTACTTCAGCTCAATGGTGCCATTGATCCAGACAGCGTCAACGAATTCACTGTCGATCCAGAAAGTTGCTTTATCGGCATCGAACTGAAGCACACAATAATCCGGATCCCCAGGACCGCCTGGAAAATGTTCTATATACCAGTCATGCCAGAATTTTTCCTTTGTTTCCCTATCGTCAAGTATTTTAACAGTGCCTGTCAACGAAATACTGTTGCCGCCGTCAAAACAGCATACTCCAGCTTTGGGGTTTTTCCTGAATTGTGAAACCTTTGCGGAACTTAAGCTGGTAGCGAAAAAAATTTTTCCGCAGCCGCAGGAGCCGGCTTTGCTCATTAAACAGTTCCTTGGAAAACCTTCTTCGTTTACGGAAGCTAGAACAACGGTATCACACCCGGCAAGAATTTCAGATGCTTTTTTTTCGACAGACATTTTGTAGTATCCTCCTGTGTTTTATTAATATGCAGATGCAGTCTCCATGTCGCAATGTGTGCATACTTTCCCCTTATTGTTATCATAATAAAACATCCGGCCAGGAATGTACACTTTTGTGCCGTTCCACTTGCCGGATGTTTTTTTATCGTGTATGACAATTGCTAAAAGCTGATCATATATAGCGTGTTGATGAGCGGTATATATTTTCCCTGCGTCCGTACTTCCCGTCTTTATCGATAGCTGCCAGCTTATTTTCCGTGTAGCGTGCGAAACGCACGAAAGGAAGCCCGAGAAGAAGGTATATTATAGCTACAATTATACCTGGCCCGAAGTAATCGTAGTATGTTGCCGAAATCTGTCCGTATGCCTTTGTCAGGTCCACCATGGTAATGATTGAGACAAGGGAAGAATCCTTGAGCAGAGAAATGAAATCATTGGTTATCGGAGGGATTACAACCCTTACAGCCTGCGGCAGTATCACTTCACGCATTGCCTGCCATCTTGTCATGCCAAGTGCGAGTGCAGATTCCCATTGTGTGCGCGGAATAGCAAACAGTCCGGCCCTGTATATCTCAGCCTCGTAAGCGGCATAGTTAAGGCCGAGGCCGACGGCTCCAGCCCAGAACGGAGAAAATTTTACGCCGACGCTCGGAAGCCCGTAGAAAATAAAGAACAGCTGTATAAGTACCGGTGTCCCTCTGACTATTTCAATATAGCAGGTTGCAATGTTTGCCACCCATTTAGGTGCGAAAACCCTTGTTATCGCAAGCGAAAGCCCGAGAAATATAGCAAGCAGCATAGCTGTTATTGATACCTGCATCGTTACTACAGCAGCGCGTCCGAATGCAGGAAGGGCTTCTTTATACCTTTCTAGTCGTTTGCTGAAAGTAAGTACGGGACGATGATATTCGGCCCATTCGTTATAACGCGACGGCTCTACCCTTGAAGGGCTGTAGTCGTTGAACATCGTTGCCATTATCGGTGTCCATAAGTTCCACCTGTCATATATCTCACGCAGTTTTCCTGAATCACGGAGATAGACAAGTGCCTCATTAACCTCCCTAAGCAGTTCCTTGTCTTCTTTGCGTATGGCTATGGCGTACTCAAGTTCACCGACCGGAGGTCCAACGAATTTTATCTCCGGGTTGAATCCTGCAGAGTAAAGTGCGATAGGGTGGTCGAAGAAAGCTGCATCAAGACGCCCGTTGGCGAGATCTTCGTAAGTATTTGCTTCTACTATATATGTCCTTATATCTATTCCGCCGACTTCCTGGAGCACCTCCTGTGCATAGCTTTCCTTCAGTGTTCCGGCTTTTTTGCCTTTGCAGTCCTGCAGTGATTTGATTGTGTTGTCGTTTTTACGTACCGCCAGCTGGAGAAATGTCTTGTAATAAGGAATGGAAAAATTAACGACCTCTTTGTGCTCAGGTGTTACCTCAAGACCGTCAATAGATATGTCGTAAAGTTTTCTGTTAAGACCTGGAATAAGATTATCCCATGCGTTGTTTACGAAAACAGGCTTACGCCCCATTCGTTCGGCCAGTGCCTTTACTATGTCAACTTCAAACCCGATAAGCTCATTAGTGTTCCGCGGGTTTGAGAACATATAGGGGAATCCTCCCTCGGCATCACCGCCCCACCGCAGCTCTTTCTGCTCTTCCGTGCCGGCAGCAAAAGCGGCGGATGATGCCGCAATAAATAACGCAATTGATATTGCCACGAATAATTTTTTCATTCTTATGCCACCCCCGTATTGACAAAGTGGCGAAGAAATGCCTTTGTCCGTTCGTTCTTCGGATTTGCAAAGAGTATATCTCCATCCTCATACTCAACGATCTCGCCTTTGTCCATAAAAATAATATAGTCAGAGGCGTCGCGTGCAAATTTCATTTCATGAGTGACGATTATCTGAGTCATTCCTTCACCGTCAAGGTCCTTCATAACCTGCAGGACTTCGCCCACAAGCTCTGGGTCAAGCGCGGACGTCGGTTCATCATAAAGCATGACCCTCGGATTCATCGCCAGTGCCCTTGCAATCGCGGCCCGCTGTCCCTGGCCTCCTGACAGTATCGACGGATACTTTGACGCATAGTCACGCAGTCCTACCTTGTCCAACAGTTTTATGGCAAGGTCATATACCTCGTCTTTGCTTTTCTTTTTCACAACCATCGGTGCAAGCATAATGTTCTCAAGAAGCGTTTTATGCGGGAAAAGATTGTAGCTCTGAAATACCATGCCTACTTCACTGCGTATTTCGTGCGCAATATCCAGCATCCTTTCATCAGGTTTCTGTCCCGGCTTCCGGGATATCGTAACGCCGGCGATTGATATAGAACCTGAATCAAGCAGCTCAAGGCAGTTCAGGCAGCGCAGAAAGGTCGATTTGCCGCAGCCTGAAGGTCCTATTATGGAGACAAGATCTCCCTCGCGGATTGTGAAGCTTATATTTTTAAGTACCTCTCCGTCTTCAAAACCTTTGCAGAGGTTTTCAATGATTATCAGAGGTTTATTCGTTATATTCAATTTTGGTACCCCCTATACACAGATTTATTTGCAGACCTCGCACAAGGGGACGGGTCATATGCGGAGATGCTTATTGTAAAATGACGATGCAGCTTTAAATACAGCTGCGTCTATAGATCCGGGATAAAACAGGCAGGGTGAATTTTTCAGAAAGTCTGTAAGTTCCAAAATATGCCCGCAGAAGCGGACACTGGTGCCAGTTTTCAATTTTTGTCTCACATCCCTTCCGTGTATCGACATCCATACAAATAAACAGGTCAGAGTTTAATTGTTTTTATTGATAAATGCAACAATCATTTGGGGAAAATATAAAAATTAATCATCATATCCCAATGCTTTTCTTGTCTTTGCTATATCTTCACGAGTTTCTTTTATCCATCGCTTAAGAGTCTCAGGGGCGATTTTTTTAGATTTAGGATCATTCAGCAGTGTGTCCAGCTTTTTTTCCTGAATCCTTAGCCATTCCGTTTTGCTTTCACGGAACTGTATGTCTGATACTATGCTTCCGTGCTCATCGTCTTCCTTAACAAATGCGCGGCTCATTTGAGCCCCTCCTCTCCGTCGCAGGTATGGACTCAATATGATTTGATTTATCCATACATTGCAGATTCGACTTTATTGATTAAATGTTATATGGTTTCCTTATAGAACTCTTTGCCGGGTGTTTTATCAATTATTACAAGCTTCATTTTGGGCTTAACGTATTTTGCCAGATCCTCGATATCCCTGTTCCGCAGGCGTATGCACCCGTGTGTTGCCCATTTACTGATGGAACTCGGATTATTTGTGCCGTGTATCGCTATCTGCCATTTATTGTAAAAAGAGATCATCTTTGACCCGTAAACGCCTTCCTGCGGTTCTCCGGGTTCATTGAACCAAGCCGGATCATAGACCATTTTTGTTGCATCCTGGACGATACGGTATACTGTAAATGTTCCCGTAGGCGTTATAAAATCGAAACGGGATTTTTTGACAGGGCCCCGCCCCTTTCCTACTGAAACCTGCCAGCTTTTAAAAGGTTCAGCTCCTTTGTAAAGCGTAAGCCTCAGCTGAGCTTTATTTATTTTTATCCAATATTCATTTTCATGCGGGCTCCATTGCCCGGCTGATGCAGCAAATGCGACTGCCGGTATAAAAATCAGTGCCGACAGAATAATAAAAATAAGTTTTTTCATAAAAGCACTCCTCTTATTATGCAAAACAGTTAAATTATAACAAAGATTTGATATATTGCCACTTGTAAGGAGTGTACGGAATGAAGTATCATTAATCTTTAATCGGACTGTAATTCAATTTTTTATCAGGAGGCGGTTGTTATGGAATCGATAAAAGCGCCGCGCGGCACGAGAGATATACTTGGAGATGAATCCTGGAAGTGGGCGTACGTTACCGGCATTTGCCGTGATGTCGCTGATGACTATGGTTATAAAGAAATACATCTTCCTATATTCGAGTACACTGAACTATTCTGCAGGGGTGTAGGCGAGACTACGGATGTTGTTGAAAAAGAAATGTACACCTTTGTTGATAAGGGCGGCAGGAGCATAACTCTGCGCCCTGAACTTACAGCTTCAATGGTGCGTTCGTACCTTGAAAACGAAATGAACAAGGGAACACAGCCGGCAAAACTTTGGAGCATTGGGCCGATGTTCCGTTATGAGCGCCCGCAGAAAGGGCGCTACCGCCAGTTTGTACAGCTTGATATCGAAGCTATCGGAGCGCAGGATGCATTTGTAGATCTTGAAGTGATCGATTTTTCAATGGAGCTTTACCGCAGGCTTGGCCTTTCCAACCTTCAGGTTGTCCTTAATTCAGTTGGCTGTCCGAAGTGCCGTCCGGTATACAGGAAGGCTCTGCAGGAATATCTGAAACCGAGGTACGAAGAACTTTGTGACACATGCAAGAATCGTTTTGAACGCAATCCGCTGAGGATACTTGACTGCAAGAGCGAGATATGCAAAGAGATAACAGAAAATGCTCCGTCCGTGATGGAATACCTGTGCGATGAATGCCGCGACCATTTTGATCAGCTCCAGCGCGGGCTTGATAAAATTGGAGCTGTAGTCAGGCATGATAACAGGCTGGTGCGCGGACTTGATTACTATACAAAAACAGCTTATGAGATACTTTCCGGGGACCTCGGCTCACAGAATGCGGTCTGTGGCGGAGGCCGTTACGATAATCTTGCGGAAGCAATAGGCGGGCCGCATGTTCCGGGCGTAGGCTTTGCATCCGGAATTGAGCGCGTTGTGCTTACCATGGAAGCACAGAGATGCAGCTTCGGCAGGAAGCCTGTGAATAAGGTTTATGCAGTAGCTGCCGAACCTGATCTAAGGCTTGATACTGCCGGCATAGTCCAAACCCTCCGCTCCAACGGAATTTCAGCTGATATGGACTATATGTGCAGGAGCATGAAAAGCCAGATGAAAAGTGCAGCTAATTTTGCCGAATATGCTTGCATCATCGGCAGTGAAGAACTTGCCAAAGGGCTTATAGGGCTGAAAAACCTCAGCGAAGGGACTCAGGAGAACCTTACGCTGGAGGCGCTTATCAATAAGCTCAAGTAGTCTGCCGCTGACAGTTTTTTTATGTTTGAAGATTCTTATGACTGTATAATTGTCGCAAACTATAAAACATATTTACCCCAAACTATAAAACTGAAATTCAGCTTGAAAGAGGGATTTTGTGATGGAACAGCATTATTATGATGCATCGTGGCAGAGAACGATGCGTTGTGGTGAGCCAAGGATAGAACATGCAGGCAAAAATGCCGTGCTTAACGGATGGCTGCGCTGCCGCAGGGATCTCGGCGGAATAATATTCATTGAGCTCTGGGATAAAACGGGTGTGACGCAGGTCGTTTTTAATCCTGAACTTAATGCGGATGCTCATGAACGTGCCGGCGCTCTGCGCAACGAATATGTGATCGCAGTAAGGGGCAAGCTGCGCCAGCGCCCGGAAGGCACAGAAAATCCGGATCTTGCCACAGGAGAAGTTGAACTCCTGGTCGATGATTTTATGATCCTTGCACCGGCTAAACAGATACCGTTTGAGATCGACAATGCGGATGCCGTAAATGAAGATCTGCGTATGAAATACCGTTATCTGGACCTGCGGCGCGAGAGGATGCAGAAAAACCTGCAGACGCGTCATAACGTCACACGCTTTACAAGAAATTATTTTGCAGATAATAGTTTTATTGAAATTGAAACACCGATGCTGACAAAATCAACCCCTGAAGGCGCGAGGGATTACCTTGTCCCGAGCAGGGTCAATCCTGGCAAGTTTTACGCCCTTCCGCAGTCTCCGCAGCTGTTTAAACAGCTGCTGATGGTAAGCGGCTGCGACAGGTATATGCAGATAGTCAAGTGTTTCCGTGATGAAGACCTGCGTGCTGACCGCCAGCCGGAATTTACCCAGGTCGACCTTGAAATGAGCTTCATTACAGAAGAAGACATAATGACGCTTGTTGAGAACTACCTGACAGGTCTGTTTAAGGATATATTGGGCGAGGATGTTAAAACGCCGTTCCTTCGTATGACATGGAAAGAAGCGATGGATCTTTATGGAATCGATAAGCCTGATATGCGTATCCCGATGGCTATGGTCAGCCTCGAACAGGTATTTGCCGGAGGCGGGAATCCTTTTGCGGACCTTGTAAAAAACGGCGGAACTATCAAGGGGCTGAGGCTTCCGTCAGGAGCGTCTCTTTCGCGCAAGGAACTATCTGATCTGGAAGGGCGTGCGAAAGCTCTTGGAGCGAAAGGCATGGCTAACTTCCAGGTAAAAGAAGGAGAGCTTAAAGGACCGCTTGTCAAATTTCTTGACCATGATCGTCTTGAGGAACTGAGAAAGATAGCATGCCTGGAAGATGGTGATGCACTCTTCATAATGGCTGACGAAAACTGGCGCAAGGCCTGTGAAATACTTGGGCAGATACGCCTTGAGCTAGGCAGGGAGCGAGGCCTTGTAGAGGATTCATTCCGCTTCCTGTGGGTGACGGAATTTCCGCTTTTTGAATGGGATGATGAGGAAGGACGTTACACTGCAGTACACCACCCGTTCACGGCACCTATGAATGAAGATATGGAATATCTCCTTACAGAACCAGGCAAAGTACGCTCAAGAGCTTACGATGTAGTACTGAACGGCAACGAGATAGGCGGCGGTTCTATAAGGATACACAACCCTGAAATGCAGGCCAAAGCTTTCCAGGCGCTTAACTTTACCCCCGAGTTGGCAAAGGAACGTTTCGGATTCCTGCTGGAAGGTCTTAGTTTCGGAACTCCGCCCCATGGCGGACTGGCGCTCGGACTTGACAGGCTTGTAATGCTTATATGCGGATGCAGGTCTATCCGCGATGTAATGGCATTCCCAAAAAATCAGAAAGCGCAGTGCCCGATGTCAGATGCGCCGTCGGAAGTAGAAAGTAAACAGCTTGAAGAGCTTTCCATTCGTACGGTTAAACCGATAGTCTAACTGAGTCGGATAAATGTTTTAAATGCCCGTATTCACTTACGAGTGAGCTAAACGGAGTAAGATCAGCTATGATGAGAACAATAAGGGCGCGCGGTGAATACCGTGCCCCTTGTTTTTATGTTCTTAAGGATTATTCATCTTGAGTATTCTGCGGCTTTACTTTTTTATCATTGCCTGGATCTTTAAAAGCTGAAGATATCTCCGTCCGTTATATTTCATGCTGGTTACCGGTGCGATCCGCTGATCCATTAAAAAAACTTATCAAATATCCAAGAGCATTATAAAATAAATGTTAAATAAACACTGGGGGGTATTATTAATGGCTAAACTTCGTTATTTGGGACACAGTGCTTTCTACGTCGAAGGGATAAACATCAAAGCTGTGATAGACCCGTTCCTCACCGGTAATCCAAAATCGGCGGCAAAGCCGGAGGATTTTGCCGAGCTTGATTATATTTTCCTTACGCATGGACACGGGGATCACATAGGCAATGCGGTTGAAATGGCAAAACGAACCGGAGCTGTTGTTATTGCAAATACTGAACTTGCAGGATTCCTTTCTTCAAAAAAAGGCATAAAGGCGGAAGGCTTGCAGATAGGAGGCAGGGGACGTTTCCCATTTGGAAAAGTCAGGCTTGTGCCGGCTTGGCACGGATGTCCCATAGTCTCAGGAAGCGAGGTGATCTACGGAGGGATCGCATGTGGTTTTGTAATTGAGATCGAGAACAAAAAAATATACCATGCGGGAGATACAGGGCTTACGATGGAGATGCAGCTTCTGGCTGAAGAAGATATTGATGTCGCACTTCTTCCGATCGGAGGCTATTACACTATGGACATTGAAGATGCAGCCCGTGCAGTAAAAATGATAAAGCCCCGCATTGCCGTGCCGATGCACTATAATACATTTCCCAAAATTGCTGCAGACCCGGAAGAATTTGCGGATCTAGCCGGCGGACAGCTGACTGGAGTAAAGGTTCTTTGCCCTGGAGATTCGATGGATTTCTGATTTCTATCATTTATAGAGCTGCATCATTGAATGTATAAGCGGCTTGCGTACATAGAAGGCCGCACATGCGTTTTTTAAGTGTATATTTAACTCGCTTAAGGGACCGAATGAACTGATGTCAGTTATTTATCAATAGATTTGGGCCTGTTTTTCGTTGCAGTAAGAATAAAACGTGGGGCTCTTCCTTTATTTTTTGTCTGGGGCTACAATTATAAGAGCATCACAATATAAATATTTCCGCCAGGAGGAGAGTTCAATGGATATAAACAGCAAGGCTTATCAGGAACTGCTGAAAAAAAGGCCGCTTAATGTACAGGCGCGCTTCGGCAGTGAAGGTATGGGACTTGTCAGCGGACGCGACATAGTGGCAGCAGCAAAGGAAGCAGATTCGATAGTACTTGCGGCAAACGCGCGTCACCCGCTGGTCATAAAGGCTGTTCTCAGCGCGGCAAAAAAGAAAAATGCGGCTGTCCTGATTGAATTAGCAAAATCCGAAGCAGGCTATTGCGGAGCCAATTATGACAATATTCCTGAATATGCCCTTAAGTATTCCTCAGAGATAGGTCATGGAGCGGTTTTCGGACTGCATGTGGACCACTATGCGATTAAGAGTCAGGAAGACGTGCTTAAAGGAGTCGGGCACCTCAACAAAATTCTGGTTAACGGATTTACATCTGTAGCTATTGACGCATCGCACCTTGATGATTATGACAACTTTGTAGCAACGCGTTCAATAGGCGGATGGCTGCCGACTGAGCTTGGCCTTGAGGTCGAAGTCGGTGAAATCAAGGGTCCTGGTGAACTGTCAACAGTGGAAGAGGCAACTTATTATATTGGCGGCCTTAACTCATGGGGTATATTCCCGGATTATCTTGCGATATCGAATGGCAGCCTCCATGGTACGTATGACCCTACGGCAGGGCAGATGGAGGGTATAGACCTTAAGCGTACAAGGGAAATCGCAGATGCGATAGCTCCGTACGGAGTTGCAATAGCACAGCACGGAATTTCCGGAACTCCTCTTGATAAGGTTTCTACTTTCCGTAAATATGGCATCCGTAAAGGCAATGTTGCAACGCTATTCCAGAATATTTATTTCGGGATAAAGATGGATCCTGATACCGGCAATGCGGTAACTGAGGGTGGGACCTACACCAAAGAGGCGGACAGAGGAATATCCGCGGAGCTTTGGAACGAGATAGTGGCAGCCGGAGACAGCAAAGGTATGAGCCGCAAGAGCGGTGATTACAAAAAACTGAACATTGATTTCTGCGACAGGATACTTGCGGAACCGCAGCATGTCATTGACAGAATAGTCGATGAGATGACATGGTGGGCTGAGCGTTTTATCGTTGCTTTCGGAGCTGAAGGAAGCGCAGATGCTGTGGCCGAGGTAATGTCACGCCGGACTGACCACAATGCAACGCCTGACCGCAAGGTTCTCGGACTCCGCACGAGCTACACTGCGAAGAACGCACCGGGCAAATACGGCAAAGACGGCAAAAACTACGACGACTAAAATTCAGACTGTATTTTAAATTAGCAACTGCTGACAAACAACAGCTGCAGTTTTATATTTTTTATTCAAATATACGACTGCAGCTGTTGTTTTTTTATTTATTAGTCGCACTGTCAGCCACAAAATTGTGTAATAGCAACAACAAACTACGATACTGCTTCTGCAGACATTTTTAATCCTGATTACCTATATACATAAAACAGTAATATACAATATGTCTTTGTCTGCACAATCTTACCGGACAGCGGCATTTCCTCTGCGGATCTTATAATTTATTATTTTGTACGACTAATCCATCCAACGGCTCATATTTGATAGGAACAGCCTTTCCAGATGCTGTGCCACCGGGCCTGGCTTACCGTTGCCGATGAGCTGGCTCCCTATGCGGACTACGGGGAGGATTTCTTTTACCGAGCCGGTAATGAAAGCTTCCTGCGCATCTGACAGTTCGCTTTCAAGCGGACATCTCTCTTCTATGGTAAAGCCATTTTCTTTCGCTAATGTCAGGATTATTTCACGGGTAATGCCTCTTAAGACTCTGCCTACCGGTGCGGTAATAATTTTGCCGTCTTTGCACAGGAAGAAATTACTGCTTAAAGCTTCGGTTATCTCGCCATCCGGTGTTATATATAGAGACTCGAAATATTCTTTATCGGTCCTTGAAAGAGGGATCAGCCCAAAGAGATAGTTTGTGCTCTTGATGAGGGGGAAAGGCCTGTCCAGCCTGTTTGGTTCAAGGGCTATGCCATGCTTCTGTTCTTCTTCCGTCGGTTTGTGCACATCTTCAAAAATCACGAAAAAACGCGGATTGGGAAATCTGCCTTTGTTGTTAACATCTCCGCCCGTTATATATGCTTTAACTATACCGTCTTCGGCCGGAGCTCCTGGTTTTTTTAACCCTTCCCTTATTATGCCTGGCAGTGCGGCTATTATTTCATCTGCTGCGATCCCGGCACCTGTCGCACTTACAGAGAGTCTTTCAAGGTGCTGTTTCATGGCAAAGGGTTTACCGTTATAAACTCTTATAGAATCAAAAGCCCCTACACCGCGCTGGATTACCATATCGGTTATCGGCAGCGAACATTCGGATACTGGGGCGAATTTGCAATTGCAATAACACAGGGACATTATGAAATTCCTTCTTTCGATACGTAATAAGTTACATGGCAAAGTATAACCCAAAATATTACGTTGCCGATAGCTGTTTATTCTATATTTGAAGTTCTTTACGCTAAATTACGGATTTACTCCATTAATCTGTCTGCTAAAATTTCGGAAGAATGTAGAATTTAGGTATTTAAATACCTAAATATGATCGGAGATAATTATTTTGGCAAAGATTATCGGTTTAAGCGAAGCGTCATACATAGCCTTGCACTGCATGGTCCTGATCAATGAGGGCAAAGGAGAAAAAGTATCTGTAAAAGAGATGGCTGAAAGGCTTTCGGTCTCAGAGGCACACCTGGCGAAGGTCATCCAAAGGCTTTCCCGTTCCGGGCTCATAAAAACAACAAGAGGACCAAAGGGCGGCGAGATACTTGCAAAACAGCCTGAGGATATAAGCTATCTGGATATTGTTGAATCAATAGAAGGGCCTGTTGAGGAATCGGGATGTGTATTCGGCAGGGAAGAATGTGCTTACAGCTGCTGCATATTTCAAGGATTTTTAGCTGGTATTACAAGAGAAGCCAGATTATGGCTTGAGTCACATACTTTGGCTGATTTTAAGGAAACCATGACAATGAACGGAGGAGAACATGAGAAAAATAATCAGGATTGACGAAAGCAGATGCAACGGGTGCGGTCTGTGTGTAAAAGCCTGCCATGAAGGTGCAATAGCGCTTGAGAACGGCAAGGCGAAGCTTGTAAGCGAAACTTATTGCGACGGATTGGGTGATTGTATCGGGGAATGCCCGCAGGGCGCAATATCGTTTGAGGTACGTGAAGCAGCCGCCTATGATCAGGCTGCAGTCAAATCAAGAATGGAATCGCAAAGATCCATGGCGCAAGGCGGAACGTTACCATGCGGATGCCCTGGTTCGATGGCCAGGGAACTTAAAAAGACAGAAAAGAATACTGCCGAAACGCAAAATGCCGGACATTTCGAATCAGAACTTGTAAACTGGCCGGTGCAGCTGGCGCTTGTCCCGGTACAGGCCCCGTACCTTACAAAAGCAAAACTTTTGATAGCAGCAGACTGTACGGCTTTCGCATGCCCGAATTTTCATCAGGATCTGCTTCGGGGGAAAGTTTGCCTTGTAGGCTGTCCCAAGCTGGACGAGGTTTCTCCTTATGTTGAAAAACTTATCCATATTATCAAATTCAATGAGATAAAAGAAATCGACGTTGCATATATGGAAGTTCCATGCTGCGGCGGGCTTGTAAGGCTTGTTGAAGAAGCTGTAGCAGAGTCGGGTGCCCAGGTCAAATTGAAACTTATAAAATTGGCGCTGAACGGAAAATTTATGGAAGTAAAAGAAATATTTCCTAAATAAATAGAATAAATTGTAACTGCATGGCTATTTGAACAGACAAAAAAAGGAGAGTGACTGTAATGTTTTGTTATCAGTGTGAGCAAAGGGCAAAAGAAACAGGGTGTACTGTAATGGGTGTTTGCGGCAAAACCCCTGAGACATCAGATTTGCAAGATCTTCTGCTTCATGAGACGATGCTGCTCGCAAAGGCTGCTATCTCGGCAGGGAATGATTCGGCACCGGTCGCCAAAAGGGTTATTGATAATCTATTTACAACCGTTACTAACGTTAACTTTGATCCGGAAACAATAGCGGAAGAAATAAAATCGACCAGAAAAGAAAAGGATGCCCTTTCCGGCAAATCATGCTGCGCATCAGGCGGTGAGACAGTAGCAGAACTTGTACAAGCTGCCGCAGGTTTTTCTCCAAAGAGCGATATAGAAAAATACGGCGAAGATCTGGGCGGGCTGAAATGGCTGGCTATATACGGGCTTAAAGGCACTGCTGCATACGCACACCATGCATGGGTGCTGGGACAGACAGACAGGGATGTTAACCATTTCTTCCTTGAAGCCATGTCGGAGCTGCTTGATGAAAATATAAGCGTAGATTCGATGCTCGCATTGAACCTGAAAATAGGTGAAATAAACCTTAAGGTTATGGGAATGCTTGACGCAGGCAATACCGGGACTTACGGACATCCGGAGCCTACAATGGTCCGGGTTACACCGGTCAAAGGCAAAGCCATACTTGTTTCGGGACATGACCTTGCAGATCTTGAAGAATTGCTTAAACAGACTGCGGGGAAGGATATTAATGTATATACCCACGGTGAGATGCTTCCCTGCAATGCGTATCCTGGTCTGAAGAAATATCCGCATCTCGCAGGCAATTACGGAGGAGCATGGCAGGACCAGCAGAAGGAATTCGACGAATTCCCGGGGGCAGTGCTGATGACCACAAATTGCATACAAAAACCTAAGGAGAGTTATATCGGACGCATATTTACGACTGGACTTGTGCAGTGGCCAGGGGTGGTACATATCAGTGACCGCAATTTTGCCCCTGTTATCAAAGCTGCACTGGATGCCCCAGGTTTTGCCGAAGATGCCCCTGAAAAAAGAATAATGATAGGTTTTGCGCGTAATGCTGTTCTTGGCGCAGCAGGTAAGGTTGTTGAGCTTGTTAAAGCCGGCAAGATACGCCATTTCTTCCTTGTCGGAGGATGCGACGGGGCAAAATCAGGCAGAAATTATTATACTGATTTTGCCGAAAAAGCGCCCAAAGACACTGTCATACTTACACTTGCGTGCGGCAAATACCGTTTCAACAAACTTGAGTTCGGGGATATTGAAGGTATCCCAAGGCTGCTTGACTGCGGACAGTGCAATGATGCCTATTCCGCTATAAAAATCGCAGCTGCGCTTGCCGATGTTTTTAAAACGGATGTTAACGGACTGCCTCTTTCCATTATCCTGTCGTGGTATGAGCAGAAAGCGGTGTGCATACTGCTCACGCTGCTTCATCTGGGTATAAAGAACATCAGGCTGGGGCCAACGCTTCCTTCTTTTGTCGGGCCGGCAGTTTTGAATGTTCTTGTTGAAAAGTTCGGGATAAAACCGATTGGAACAGCAGAGGGTGATCTTAAGGCGATTCTGGGCTGATAGGCTGATCTGCCGCAGCTAATATACCGGAAATATAATAATATGCTCTTGATTTGACCTCTTCCGGTATTGCTGTTAATAATAACGTCGGAAGCCGCAGGCTGATTTTGTCGGTGCGGCTTCCGCGCATTAAAGAGCAGGTCCTCCATGCATCTGTACATAAGTGTGTTTTTCAGTTTGCAGTTGCCCTTGATACTATGTCCCGGGCTTCATCTTTTATTGCTTTCAGATGCTCATAACTTCTGAAACTTTCAGCATAGATTTTGTAAATTTCCTCCGTACCAGATGGCCTCACTGCAAACCAGCCGCTTTTTGCAGTAACCTTAAGCCCGCCGATAGGGGCGCCGTTTCCTGGTGCCGACGTAAGTTTGGAAGTTATTTTTTCACCTGCCAGATATTCCGTTTTAATATCAGAAGGACAAAGTTTCCTGAGCCTGGCTCTTTCTTCTTCAGACGCAGCTGCATCTTCGCGTGCATAATATGGCTGCCCGAATTTTTTTACCATGGCACTGTAATATTCATCAGGGTTGCTGCCTGTCACCGCCGTTATTTCAGCGGCCAGCAGACTCATTATGAACCCGTCTTTATCCGTTGTCCAGACGGACCCGTCTTTACGCAGGTAAGTTGCACCGGCGCTCTCCTCGCCGCAGAAACCAAGGCTGCCTGAAAGGAGCCCGTCCGCAAACCACTTAAAGCCCACAGGCACCTCATATACCTGTTTTCCCAGGTCCGCTGAGATCTTATCTATCATTGAGCTGGAGACAACAGTTTTACCTACCTGTATATTTTTATCCCAAAGACGGCGGTATGTAAAAAGGTATCCGATAGCTGCTGAGAGGTATGCGTTAGGCGGCATAAGTCCATTGGTGGACGTTACTATACCATGGCGGTCATAATCTGGGTCATTGCCGAAAGCTATGTCATATTTGTCCTTAAGTGCAACAAGTTTTGCCATTGCATAAGGCGACGAACAGTCCATGCGAATCTTGCCGTCGTGATCCGGAGGCATGAATGAGAATGTGGGATCTATTTCCATGTTTACAACTTTAATGTTAAGGCGATAACGCTCAGCTATAGGTTCCCAGAAATGTATGCCGGATCCGCCAAGTGGGTCTACTCCTATTTTAAGCCCTGAATCCCTTATTGCTTCCATATCCACCACATTTGCAAGGTCTTCCACATACGGCGTTAGGTAGTCAATAAACCTGACATTAGGCATAGAAATCGCTTTTTTAAAATCTACCCTTATCACCGATGACATACTGCTGTTCAGAATTTTATTAGCCCGTTTCTGTATTTCACTTGTAATATCCGTATCAGCAGGTCCGCCGGAGGGTGGGTTATATTTAAATCCGCCGTCCTCGGGTGGATTGTGTGACGGAGTTATTACTATGCCGTCCGCAGACAAGTCTTTTGATGCGTTTGCTTTATTCCATGAAAGGATCGCATGTGAAACAACAGGTGTAGGGGTATAGTCAAAATCATTCTGGAGACGCGCTTCAACTTTATTTGCAGCCAGAACTTCTATGCTTGTGCGTAATGCCGGCTCTGAAAGCGCATGTGTATCCATACCGATAAAAAGAGGGCCTTTTATTCCGTGTTCGATGCGGTAATCGCAAATTGCCTGGGATATTGCCGCAATGTGATCTTCATTGAAACTATGTTTGAAAGGTGAGCCGCGATGTCCTGATGTCCCGAATGAAACGGATTCTACGGCATATGTTGCATCAGGGTGTTCCGTATAATATGATGCTATGAGACGTGGAATATTTGTCCTTACTCTTTCAGTCATTTTTATCACTCCTTATGCAACTGCACAGTATATCTCACAGCGAAAGGGACGTATGCGCATAAACCCATAAAATCAGGCGGGGCGTTTTACATGAGGTCATTCGTTTATGGACGTTAAGCTATTATAATAATAGCTTAAAAGAAGGGAAGGTGCACGTAATATGCCTTATGTAATAGGGATAGTCATAGCAGTTGTAATGATAGCCGTCTATCTGATCGGATCCGTCACAAAACTTAAGAACAACAGCGCGGCCATAGAACAGGTCTCTAGGGAGCTTCTTATAAGGCTGCAGAATATAGAAACCCGTATGGAAGAAACGGAAAGGGGCATAGGGGAAGCATTTACCTCCATGAGAAAGGAACAAAGGGATGATGCCAGGGCCGGACGGGAAGAACAGGCGCAGGGACTGGTGTCGTTCGGTGACGCCCAGTCAAAAAGGATAAAGGAAATCGGCGACCTGCAGCGTGAAAGCCTTGATGCTTTCTCTCGCCAGCTTACGGATGTTAGCCGTCTTAATGAAGAGAAGCTTGAAGCTATACGTGTTACCGTAGAAAGCAAACTGCAGGACCTTTATAAAAGTAATGAGGAAAAATTGGAAAAAATGAGAGCTACTGTTGATGAACAACTGCATTCGGCTTTGGAGAAAAGACTTGGCGAGGCTTTTGCAACAGTTTCTGAGCGGCTTGAACAGGTACATAAGGGATTAGGTGAGATGAAAGCGCTGACCTCCGATGTCGGTGATCTAAAAAAAGTACTGTCAAATGTAAAGGTAAGAGGCACTTGGGGTGAAATGCAGCTTAGAGCTTTGCTTGAGCAGATACTTACGCCGGATCAATATTCGGAGAATGTCGCTACAAAACCAAATGGCAATGAACGTGTTGAATTTGCCATATCGCTGCCCGGAGGAAACGATGTAAGCGGACCTGTATGGCTGCCGGTGGACTCGAAGTTTCCTCTGGAGGATTATCAGCGTCTTGTCTCAGCATCGGAGCAGGGGGATGTTGGGTTGGTGGCTGAGGCACAGAAAGCTCTGAAAATAAGGGTTATAGAGGAAGCTAAGGCTATACGTGACAAATACCTTGAACCTCCCTTTACAACAGATTTCGGCATTCTATATCTGCCCATAGAGGGGCTTTATGCGGAAGTGCTGCGTATTGACGGTCTTTGTGACAATCTGTCACGCGATTACAGGGTCGCCGTAGCAGGCCCTACGACTTTTGCGGCCCTTCTCAACAGTCTGCAGATGGGATTCCGGACCCTTGCCATAGAAAAGAGATCAAGTGAGGTCTGGGTGCTCCTTGGTAAGGTGAAAACTGAATTCGATAAATTCGGAGCCGTCCTTGAAAAGACGAAGCAGAAAATAGAGCAGGCCGGCAAAGAGCTTGAACATGCTGAAATAAGAACCAGAGCGATAAAAAGGACATTGAGAGATGTGCAGGAACTTCCTTCAAATGAATGCGATCCTTTGGGCAATAACGGTCTTCTCCCACCAGATACGGAAGATAACGAAGAGTAACTGCATATAACGGTCCGCTCCTCACGGTATCTGGAGCGGACCGTTATATGCAGGTGTTATTGATCACCATAGCCGTCTGCAGCTGCAGACGGTCCTGCAAAATACAGCCGCCTATGGATGGGTATATCTCCCTATAAATAATATAGTGCCGGTAATATTGTCCTTTATAATGAAAATAAACGGTCTGTCCGCCTTGAATTCAATAAATTTTTCATTCTCAGGGCTTATGGAAGTCTTCATCATGATAACCGCAGTTGCTGCGGAAGCTTCAGTGCCCTTTTCCCCTACCTCAATGAATGTCTTGTGCAACACGTTGCCGATGTATAAGTTGTATTTGCCGTTCATTCCCGAAAAATCAGCTGTATCCCGGTTGAAAGCCGATGGCATACCCATGTTTGCCAGGACGTTATTGAGCTCGAAGGACTGTTCCATTTTAAATTTAGGAATAGTTATCCTTACTTTCTGAGGCTTTGCCGAATCAGTATATTCTTTCAGGACTGACGTGGAGATATCGTTTTCTACGGCGCTTAACCCTGCTTTTTTATCAGGCAATATTATCATCATTGAAAAACGCCTGTTCCTGTAAGGAATCTCAATGAGCTCCGAATCCTGCTTTTTTACATATCCTATCTTATCTCCGGTCCTGCTCATCATCATTGTCTGTACCGGCTTGCCAGAATCAGTCCAGAACGGAAGGATTTTCGTTCTCTGTGGTTCAAATTCATCCTGCCAGTCGGATTTGAAATAAATCGCATTTGTTAAAACCATCGAAGTGTCCTTGTTCAATACTCCTTCTTTTATGATATTTTTAATTTTGTTTTTCGTATTTTCTTCGACCCATTTATTAATTGTTCTGCGTGACTTATCCGGATCATTTTTATAATTCAGAGGGATTATTGACGAACTGTAAAATTTCTGCAGAGTTGTGCAGTAATCCATAAGAAATTTTCCATCCGCTGAAGGCCAAACTGCATTTGCAGTGCTTATTACAGCTGTATCATCTGATACTGAATTTATATCTTTTATAAGGGCGGACATGCTTCTGTGTATATCGGGCGCCAGGGAAAGGACATGTTCCATCTCGGTTTCAGTCCTGCCTCTGGCTCCTGCGTATGTCATAGACAGCGAGGTGGATATGCTGTATGGAGAGATAAATAAATTGCCTTTGTATTGTTCTGCCATTTTTTTATATATGCCTATCGAAAAGCTGTTTATAGAATCAACTGCCTCAGTACGAAGCAATCGGTTTTTTTCAGTTGATACTCCGTCTGTTTCAATTGCTGGCAGTCCTGCAAGGATGGCGTAATTCTCAAGATCGGTCCTTATTGAATCGAAATTATAACCTTCATGATTGATCTCTTTTTTGTAACCGTTTACAAGCTGACGCATGCTCAGGAGCTCATCAGATTCCATTTGACCAGGGTCTGACTGAATCCTGTTAAGTGCGTAGATTATCAGGCTTACCACCTGTTCAGGTGTATATGCGCTTTTACCTGGGGTGACATCATCTTTTATCAGGCCCTTTTTTGAAAGAGCGCTTAGTGCATGATATGTCCAGTGGTATGGCGGAATCAGTTTTGAAGTGTCTGCACAGGCTTGAAATGCCAATGCAGCAATAAATATCGCCGTTGCCAGGAACAGCAGTTTTTTCATTTTATATGCCCCCTGTATGTTTTGCCTGCCAGATGATTATATCTGATTATCATTTGCGGGCCTTTAGTATTCATGCTGATTTTATGGAGAATCAGTCTTTTATGTATGGGAGGTAGCAGAATTATTTGGCGTATGCAGTATTTTGCGCAAAAGGATTTATTGCTTCATCAGACGTTATGCAGCTTATTTTTCCAATATTCAACCACAAGTATGATGATTTCATGTTTTTTGTTATTTCAGAGGTGTTGCGAATAACACGCATTGTGATATTGTTCTGGATATAGACGTCCCGGTAAGTTCTACGGGCCGGTTTATAAAATTAGCTATACAGTGCATAAGCCATAAGGAGGTATTTATTTTGCCGTTGCTGACAGTGGACCCTTTAAGATGCAATAAGTGCGGAACCTGTGTGAGAATTTGTCCTGTAGGTTTGATAGAGTTTGATGATAACGGTTTTCCTGAGATAAATAAAACTAGGGCTGCCAGCTGTGTAAAATGCGGGCATTGTGTTTTGTTCTGCCCTGAGTCAGCGAATAATCTGCCGTTTTTAAAAGCTGAAGAATTGCTGCCTGCGGCTGAGCTGGCTATGCCATCAGCAGAAGAAGCGCTTAATTTGCTTAAAACAAGGAGAAGCATCCGCCATTTTAAGGATGAACCGATACCAGATGAAATTTTATTGAAAATATTTGAAGCGGTGCGTATGGCACCGAGTGCATGCAATGACCAGCAGGTGCGTTGGATATTGCTGAACTCGCAGGAAAAAACTGCTGGCGCTGTTAATCTGATACTATGCTGGTTTCGCGGGGAGATTTTCAAGGATCCTATAGGACCTCTTTCAATTGTGGCTGCAAATATAATAGCAAAAGCAAAGGCCGGGGAGGATGTTCTGCTCAGGGGTGCAGGACAGGCTGCAATAGCAGTTGTTCCTAAGGGTTACAAATGGCCTGAGGACGGTGTGATAGCACTTACATACCTTGAACTTGCAGCACATTCACTTGGAGTAGGAGCATGCTGGGGCGGTTTCCTTACTATGGCGGTAAGAAATTTCGAAGGGCTGCGTGAGTATCTGGGCATTAAAGATGATGAGTATATTTGCGGGGCACAGATGCTGGGATATCCTGAATTGAAACCATCAAGGCAATTCCCGCCGCGCAAAAAAATGAACATGACCTGGCTCGTATGAGCGTATCCGGTAAAAGGCCTGTCAATGTAGGAATACTTGCCCATGTTGACGGTGGGAAAACAACCCTTACAGAACAAATGCTTTTTGTATCCGGAGCGATACGCAGTATGGGACGTGTCGATGAGGGCAGTGCACATACAGATTTTATGGACATAGAGAGAAGACGCGGCATATCAGTCCGTTCTGCCTCAGTTTTCATCAATTGGAAAGGGCATGATATAAATATAATTGATACTCCGGGCCACAGCGATTTTTCAGGTGAAGTTCAGAGGGCTATCCGTGCCATGGATATGGCTGTCATTGTTGTTTCGGCTGTTGAAGGAATACAGTCGCAGACTGAGATTATATGGAAAGCCCTTTCTTCTGCAGGGATCCCGGCAATATTCTTTATAAACAAAACGGACAGGTCCGGTGCTGATTCCGCATATGTGATGAGGGAAATAAGTGATGATTTCGGAATAAAACTGTTTGTCTGGGATGAGAGCAACCGTGATTCGCTTATTGAAACTGCTTCGGAAAACGATGACTCGCTGCTTGAAAAATATATTGACCATGGTTCCTGCTCAATTTCTGACGAAGAACTTTACTGCACACTGCATGGTATATTTTATTCGCGCAGCGCATTCCCATGTCTTTCCGGGTCGGCGCTTAAAGGAGAAGGTATCGTCAGCCTGCTTGACGTAATAGTAAGACTTGCCAAGGATGATGAAAGCCGTCCGGGAGACAAGCTTTCGGGAATTATTTTTAAGCTTGAGCATGATCCTGTACTTGGGCGTGTTTCTTATGTGCGGCTGTATTCAGGGTCTCTGAAGAACAGGGATACTGTTCATAATGCAACTGCCGGCACTGATGAAAAAATTGTGCAGATAAGGAAAATGCAGGGAGCAAAGGAGAAAGATACCGGGAAACTTTCAGCAGGTGATATTGGCGCAGTTTACGGTCTCAGCTCGGCAAGAAACGGTGACATACTTGGCGAAGAAGGATCAGTGCCTAAGGAATTTGATATTGCTTCGCCAATGCTCAGAGTAAAAATATCACCGCTGGATGATGATAAATATCCTGCTCTTATTTCTGCGCTTGAGCAGCTGTCTGCGGAAGACCCGCTCCTTGACATTATCTGGCAGAGAGACACAAACGAACTCCTTGTCCGTGTTGTCGGCCTGATACAGATTGAAATATTGAAAACACTTTTGGAGGAACGATTCAATCTCATAGTATCATCGGATGATCCTGTGGTCATATATAAAGAACGCCCATCCGGTTTGGGCGAAGGTTATGTTGAATATACAATGCCGAAACCTTGCTGGGCCGTAATGCGTTTTGGGATAGAACCGCTTCCTGTCGGCTCAGGCGTAGTTTTCGAGAGCAATGTAGGCAGCGATAAAATCGCGCGCTGCTATCAGGAGCAGATAAGGCAGACTATTCCTGACGCGCTGAAACAGGGACCAAAGGGGTGGGAGGTCACTGATATCAAAATAACGCTGATAGGCGGCGAACACCATGTTATCCATACGCACCCCCTTGATTTTGTGCTGGCTACGCCTATTGGAATAATGGATGGGCTTGTAAATGCCGGAACAGAACTTATGGAGCCGATGCAGAAATTTAAGCTGTCCTTTCCAGAGGAATTGAGCGGTAAAATGATAGGTGAAATAATATCTATGCGTGGCACTTTCGACTCCCCGGTCATAAAAAGGGGGAGCGCTTTTATGGAAGGCAGGCTGCCTGTCGCCGAATCCATGTATTTCCCCGTTAAGCTTTCGTCTGTTACAGGTGGGAAGGGATATTTCTCCGCCTCTTTTGACGGATATGAGATCTGCCCGCCTGGGAAAGGGAAAGAGATACCTTATCGCGGAATAAATCCTTTGGACAAGGCAAAGTACATCCTATACATGCGTGGAGCTATAGTTTAAAAGCCCCGGGTCTTTTCTTGCCTGCATCGTATGAAGCCGCTGCCTGAGTTCAAGGCGTATCCTGTTTCAGAATAACAGTTGTATGCCTTATAATGTGTAGCGGCCAGCTGAGCCTGCGCCTGCGCGAATTTGACCTGATATGCCCGGATATAATGAAAGGCCGGAGGTGTAATAAATGGAATACAAAAATTTTATGCTTGCTACCACTATAAGAGTGCGTTACAGTGAAACTGATCAGATGGGGGTCGTATATAATGCTAACTATCTTGATTGGTTTGAAGTTGCCCGTACAGAATTCTGCAGGTCTTTAGGCGTTCCATATTCCAAGTGGGAAGCCGGCGGTGTTCTGCTGCCTGTCGTTGAATGTCACTGCCGCTATAAACAACCTGCGCGTTATGATGATTTGCTGCAGCTTTGGTGCTGCATAAGCGATATTAAAATCCACAGCGTGACTTTTGAATACAGGCTTTTGAGGGCTTCAGACGGCAAACTGATTGCAGAAGGCTGGACAAGACATGCCTTTACAGATAAACAGGGGCATCTGTACAGGAAGGAACATCCTTTTTACAGCTGGCTGCTTTCGTGCTGCATCGGGCAGGAAATTACAAAAGAACGAAATGGGGATTAGAAGAGGCTTTACACTGCCGGAAACAATGATTGCATTGCTTGTCATGGCTGTTGTAAGCACTGCAGTTTACGTAGTCACTTCAGGATATGAGGATGGAAATTCTATAGTGAGAAGAGAGGCTGACAATGCAGCTTTTTGGTTCACAGACCGCATGTCCAGGGCACAAATCGAACAGTGTAACTTGAAAATCAGCATGTCTGAATGCAGCGCTAAAAATGCAGAGATCGTCGTGACATGGCGCGGAGGGACTCTTGACGGCAGGAAAGAGCGTTACAGAAGTTCTGAAGCACGACTGTTTCCAGTCACAGGTGATTTGAGCAGAACACACGTATATAACGGTGAATGGAATACACTTACGCCGGCCCTGACTATAAATGTCAAACCGATGCCGCCCAAAAAGGCCGGAAACATGTATATCGTCATGTCGCCTCTTGGGCATGTTACAGTAAGAGAAAGTATCAATTGACAATATGACAAAATGCGGATCGATCTTCCTGATCCATGACTTTAAGCAGTAATATTTAGGGGCGTGTGTTACTTGGATAAAAAATATTCATGGCAGCATGATATAGATTTTCAATGTACTTTTGGAATATGGCCATTTAAAAAAACACTTGAAATATCACCAAACGGGTTTCTGTGGTGCGGCGAACTTTTTCCTCTGAAGAAAATTACGCGGCTGCGCTGGGGAATCGACCTGAAAAGAGGGGGTATTTTTCCTAAACGCATATATATAGTGACTTTTGGCACCGATAAAAAAGAATTTACAATAAGAACGAAACAGAAAGATTTTTATGAACATCTGACGGACAGGTACTGGAAATCGGTCGGCAGAAGACTGCTCAGCGAAATGCTGGAAGGGCTGGGAGCCGGAAATAAATATAGATTCGGTGATTGCATAGTTGAAGACGGAGGTATCACTGTCGAGAAAAAGACTGCACTATTCAGTCTGCCGGAAAAACATTTCTATAAATGGAAAGAACTTGAGAGCGGTATATTAAACGGAAGCTTGTGTTTTGTGCTGCGTGATGAGCCAGGAAGACTTCTGGCAGGATGCTCATTACTGTGGGTCGACAATGCGCACGTCCTTAATGTTGCTATCGAGCTTTTACAGAAAGACAAAAATAAAAAACTGCTGAGCAGCTGCATATGAATTTATGTTCAGATCATATAGATGAGTTGTCTCTTGACTGATGCTCTTACCTGAATTTTAAGCCGGCATAAATACAGCCGCTATAAACGTTTCAGACCGCTTTTATGCCTGTGTGTACCTGCCTGCAGGTCTGCCGGTAAATGATGACGGTTTCACTGTTATTGCCGGATAAAATCAGTTTTTAAGATAGATATTTTATTAAGGGCTCTTTTGTTTTCTCCGCTCCAAATGATACCGGCGTCAGATTTTTTATACAGGCCTGACCTGGAAAACGCGGTGTCCACGGCATTGCTTGATGACAGTAAAACCTCCGGGCGGTGCTTTGTGTTTTTCACCGTCCGGAGGCCGTTTAGTTTATTTGGAAAATAATGTGGCAGAACGGATATGCTTTTACAGTTTAAACTTGCTGAACTGATCTCTCATCCCTTTAACAGCAGATGCAAGTGCTTCCGGGTCAAGAACCATTTCCATCATGGAAATCTGTTCCTCCCATTGAGCGTCATCGCATTCGGAACGGATTTCTTCATCAAAGACATGATACACTGCGAGTCCCAACGAGACTCCTGCAAGTGGCCCTGCGAAAGTAGGATCGCCGTTAGTGACGGTTTCAGCATATATTTCAGCGCCTTCCGCGTCAGATGAACCGAGTATTACTACACAGTTCTCAGCTCCGTACTTTTCAGCAGCATCTACGATTCGCTGCTGGTTTTGCAGGTCCATTGCACCTGCTGCCGTTCAGACAAAACATTCGGTTGCAGAGAATACTACCTCAGCACCGCTGTCCTTAAGGCATGCCTCCATTGCAGGTCCGGGAACGCCGTCTCTCTCTCCGAGAAGAAGGAGCTTTTTTCCTTTTAGTTTGCTCATGGCTGGACACCTCCTTTTATTGTTGTTGTTGGTCTTTAATTTAACATCCTTGCGGATGATTCTGCATGCTTATCCGATAAGTTTTTCTATCTCAGCCCTTATTGATTCCGGTGTACATTCTTCCTTGGAAAGACGTTTCACTTCCGCTCCGTTTTTCCAGAACAAAAACGTTGGAAGTCCCATAACACGGAAACCCATGGCTACTCTTTTGTTTGCCGAGCAGTCGACCTTAGTGAATTTTACTTTTCCTTCAAATTCTTTCGCCATTTCCATATAGTGCGGCATAAGGCCCATGCATGGTACACACTGCGGTCCCCAGAAATCGACGACAACAGGCAGTGTCTTTTCTTCGCGAACCTCTGCGTCACAATTTTCTTTTGTCAGCTCTATCATTATCTTCCCTCCTGAATTTATTGCTGAGGATAACTTATGTGATGATAGTATCACTTGATTGGATTAAATATAACCCTGTAAAACACGTAACAGCATTATTATTTTTTGTTTAGGTCCATATCCGCAATATCCCTTAAGGTCCGTAATAACATTTGCCTGTCGATCACAGCAAAATCTTTTTCCATTGAGGCGCATGAGCCGCGTCGCTCTATTTCATAACGCCCCCTGGCTTTATCCAGGGCTATAAGGCCTGCAGGGTCATATTGTTTTTCCGAATCTTCAATTACAATGGAACGGTAGGGGCCCCGCATCACAGGCACATTAGGAGGCAGCGGTGCTGAAAGAAGGCGCCAATTGTGCTGTAGCAGCTCTTCTGTCTTATAGAGCACATCGATTGGCGATCCGTCAACCCTGATTATGCCGAAGGGCATTTCCGGGCTCCAGTATATATCAGGATTATTGGTAACTATCTGTAAAATTTTATCAGGCATGTGCTCAATTACCTCCTATTAATAATGACAGCGGATTCGGAAACAATGCATCGGTTTATTTTTGTACTTAGGACTGACCGACATATTAAGCGTTTCTTCGAAATCCGCTGTCATCCGCCTGTTAATGATGGCTGCATAAAAGGTGGTCACGTTATTTTTCGAAGATAGTCTGCTCTGTTATATCGGCAGTTATGGCTTTAAATGCCCTTAATACAAGCTCTCTGCGTATTGCCTTATCCCTTTCAGGGCCGAGGGCCGGATTTCCTGTAGGGTGGGGTATGGCCACGCCGGGGATTATCCTGTTGGTGCCTACAGTAAGCATGATAGGAACGATAGTTGCTATCTGAACTACCGGAATTCCGGCAACCCGTTCGATCTCTCTTGTCATCGATGCCCCGCATCGAGTGCAGGTTCCTCAGGTGGAGGTGAGTATCGCAGCGTCAACACCAGCTTTTTTCAGCTGTTCCCCTATTTCTGCACCAAATTTTTCCGCATTGGCCACGGCAGTTCCTGTTCCTGTCGTGGTGTAGAATAAATGATGCAGTTTCCCGTAGATCCCCTCGGCCTCAAGTTCCCGCATTACATCAAGAGGCAGAACGACATCTGGATCGATGTTTGCCCACTCGCGGTCATATCCGCCGTGTATTGATTCGTAGTTGTCCGGTGTCATATCCTTGATCTGTGATATATCGTATGTTCCGAAGCTCTCTGCTGAGGATACCCTAATATGGTCCGGATTACCTTTGGGAACTATACCTCCGGATGAAATAAGCGCAATTGTAGATGTCTTTAAATTTTTTACAGGTTTTGCCGGGGGAATTTTTTTAAATACCGGCATTTCATATTCAGTGCGGAATGGTTCTCCTCCAAGTTTTGCAAGAAGCATTTCAACGGCCCGTTCAGCTCCGCACTTATCATTGAAGAAAGATTTGCGTATGCCGCGGTGAATATATCCCTCAAGTCTGGCGGGGCCGAGATATTCTCCGCCAAGCAATTTACGCCCGATATTAACCATGGAGGATAACGCTGCTGCCATTCCGCGCGCGCTGTCTGATGTTATTGCTATGTAAGTTTTCTTTGAATAGAGTTCAGCTCCAGGATTCTCAGGGTACATTGCGGTAACAGTCGGTATGCCTAGTTCTGCACCTGCGGCGGCGGCAATATCCCCGCATGCGAAACCGTAGCGTCCCGCATTGAAAGCAGGACCGGCGAACAGAATATCAGGTTTCATTTTTCTGATCATTTCAAGGCATTTTGCCCTTGCATCCTCAGTATTTTCACCGTAATATCCATCACCGCAGATGACGGTTCCTACAACGTGCCCGTCTTCCTTGAACAATTTTTCTATCTGTATACCCGGCCCGATGAACCCTTCGCGGACTTCCGGCCCGTGCCCGGCTTTCTCTTCCCCTCCTATTCCTCCATAGAACTGGTTGATATAGTGTACTATCCTGTAGGCCATTACCGGCAGCCTCCTCTCTAGATCCACTCACAGCCGAGTTTATTGAACCCTATTTCGGCTGTAGATCCTATTATTGACTGTAATTCAACATACATCGAGCCATCCGGCCTGAGGCTTTCCTCAGCGCCACCGGAAAGAAGTGAAATGGCTTCTTTATAGCCTATGACTTTTTCCATCTGAGGAACTTCAATCATTTCATTAACATTGCCTGTTGATACAAAGCCTGTAAGCTCAGGAGTCGCATCGGCCAGGCTCTGGCTTGCCCCGTCAGTTCCTGCCGCTTCATCCGAAACAAGAACCGCCTTTATGCCTGCAAGCTCGAACTTTTTTGCATTGAGGCAAAGATCTGTATCGGGGTTGCCGTATCCTTCTTCAGATACGATTACTCCTTCTGCGCCAAGTTGTTTTGCAATAGACAGGTTCATATCAGCAGCGCGTAGCTTGCCGTCCAGTACAGTGCTTTCCTGTGTGGGTATTACACCAAGGAAATTTATATCTTTCCCGTGCCGGGCATAAAGAGCCTGTACTATAGGATTATGCAGGTGATGCCATGTTGTGTTTTTGTCGCATGCAGAAACACAGTTCCCCGATACCATTGCGCCGTCAAGCACTTCGTTGGGATGCAGAAATGTCGGCAGGGCTGGACGAAGGTCTGATGCATACAGGTACGTATCATGAAGGAGCCCCTGTGTTATATTCATGCATACATAAATTACCTTGGGAAGCGAGGGATATTTGGTGCTTTCCTCAAAAGTGTCCCCTTTTTCAAAAACCTGCACTTCGTCAGCTGATGCCCCGTTTTCATCACATGAGCGGGCGATATAAACCCCAAGCTTAAGTCCTGCCTCACGCAGGGCCGCTTCATACTGGTGCTTTTCCAGGTTGTCAGCCGGCTCTACTGACAATACTACGTTGCATGTCTGGGAAAAAGGTGTGTAACGGGCACCTGGGCCTGACATATCGACGAAGCCTTCCTGGAATGCCACTATAGGGCCGCATGTTATTACGGCAGCTCCGTCAAGGACCAGAGTTTTTCCTGACCCGGCTTTTTCCATAGGTCCTGAAAAACCTGGGAAGTAAGTGCCTTCCCCTATTTTGACCCTTGGTTCGACGGCATCCTTGACCGGTATTATCCTGATGCTTTCACCGGGGCATGCCAGATCGATCATGACCTTTGCGAAACGCGGGTCTTCAGCAACAAGAGCTTCGGCTTCGTCTTTGTTTACATATAAGATTCCTCCGGAAGCATACGTTCTGTCGGCGAAGGCGAGCCCTCTAATCTTTAGCTTGTGCAGCTCCAATCGCATAAATTATTCCTCCTTTTTATTGATGAAATATGGTTTTGCGGACCGCCTCTTGCATTAAATTCTATACACAATTAAAATAAAAAACACTATTCAAGCGAATATATATACGTTGTAAAATTATATTAAATTTATTCTTATGAATAAAAATGGATGTGATAAATTTGTTGAAAAACATTGCGCAGAATATAGCCAAAAGTACAAGCGACGTTATAGGGTACGGGGTGCTTGTGACAGATGAAAAAGGCATAGTTATAGGCTGCAATGAAGATAAAAGAATTGGGGAATTTCATGTCCCTTCAATTATTGTCATACGCGAAAACAAGCCTAGAACCACCTCTAACGAAGATGCGCAGGGAATGGAAAATGTGCGTCCAGGCTACACACTGCCTATACAGTTTTTTGACAAGGTCATCGGTTCTGTTTCAATAGCTGGACATCCTGATGAAGTTGCCCGCTACGGTTTACTTGTAAAAAGGCAGGCTGAAATGATGCTTCATGAGGAGGCATTTCTGGAATCTAATCTTTTAAGGGAAAGATCGCTGCGTGATCTCATAGAAAATGTTGCACTGTTCAGCCAGAATAACGGTAATGAGGACCTGATAAGGCTTCAGGGCAAAGAGCTTGGATATGATCTTGACAAATGCAGAATTGCAGTTGTGATTGAAATGAAAAAATGGGGAAATGAATCAGCCGAATCGGCTTTTCAGAATATCATTCGTGAAATACGCGATTGCTTTTCTAATCCAAGGAATGTTATATGTCCGCAGGAAAATTACAGGTCGACAGTTTTCTTCTCTTCAGGTTCTGGAGTGAATCCCGAAAAAATATATGAGAATACTGAATTATTATCCGAGACCCTGATAAAAAACTTATTTGAAAAAAAAATTGATGTAAATATAGCTGTAGGGCTTGTCTCAGAAAATATTGCAGGGCTTGGTGCATCACTTCGTTCTGCCAGGGATGCGCTGCGCATAGGGGAGCAGCTGGGATACGAAGGTATTATAAAAGCCCGCGGGCTGACGATTGAGTCACTGCTCGACATGCTACCTGCGGCGAAGCGGGAGGAGTATGCAGAGAGAACTCTAGGCAGACTTATGGGCCGGAACGATTACGGTGATATAAAAAAAACATTCCTTGTCTGGTGCCAATCTCCATTTGCCAGCTGTGACGCAGCTGGCAAGCTGGCAATGCACAGAAACAGCCTGCAGTACAGACTGAAGAAAATCAGAACTCTTACAGGCAAAGATCCATGGAATTTCAAAGATGCCTTTGAGCTTTGGGCTGCTTTTGTGATGTCCGATATGTCTAAATCTAAATAAGAATTCAATTATAAAAATATGGCTGCAGACCGCATACATGCTGTCAGGTGCAGAGATCTTAAATGCCTTGCCCGCATTAATCGTGAAGTATATAATACAGGGATATATAATTTGCTCTGATTTCATTATTCAGCAATGGAGGAGATATAGATGTCGTATGATTTTGCTGCCATTGAGCCAAAATGGCAGAAAAACTGGGCTGATGCCAAAATATTTGAAGTGGAGGCCGACAGCTCGAAAGAAAAATTTTATTGTCTTGAAATGTTCCCTTATCCCAGCGGTGCATTGCATATGGGGCACCTCCGCAACTATTCGATAGGAGATTTACTCGCGCGTTTCTTGAGGATGCAGGGCTATAATGTACTTTACCCCATTGGCTTTGATGCATTCGGCATGCCTGCTGAAAATGCCGCAATAAAGAAAAAACTTCCTCCTGCAGAGTGGACATGGGGCAATATAGAGTATATGACGAACCAGCTTAAACGCTCCGGATTCAGCTATGACTGGCGCAGACGCGTGGAAACATGCAACGTGAATTACTATAAATGGAATCAGTGGCTATTCCTCCAGTTTTATAAAAAAGGCCTCGTGTACCGTAAGCATGCTCCTGTAAACTGGTGCAGCAGCTGTAAAACCGTTCTTGCAAACGAACAGGTTGTAGGCGAAGGTGTATGCTGGCGCTGCGGGACCCCTGTCACAAAACGCGGACTTGATCAGTGGTTTATACGCATCACCGATTATGCGCAGGAACTCCTGGATTGTCTTGATGATCTGAAAGGCTGGCCTGAGCGTGTGGTTACAATGCAGCGCAATTGGATAGGACGCTCGGAAGGTGTCCACTTCAAGATGGATGTAGCTGATACAGATTTAAGTATAGAAGCATTTACTACCAGGATAGATACGATCTTCGGGGTTACATTCGTAGCGATGGCTGCAGAGCATCCGTTCGTAGAGGATTTTGCGAACCGCATAGGCGGAGCTAAAGCTGAAGAGCTGCGTGACTTTGCCAAAAGGATGTCTGCAAGGAGCTCTATTGAACGAACAGCGGTAGGAACAGACAAACAAGGTATAGATACCGGGTTTTTCGCAATCAATCCTGTCAACGGCAAAAAGGTTCCGATATGGATCGCTGACTACATCCTTACCGATTACGGAACTGGGGCAATAATGGGTGTCCCTGCTCATGATCAGCGTGACTTTGATTTTGCGCGTAAATACAATATACCGATCATTGCCGTTGTGAAACCGTCTGACGGTCCTGTCCCTGACGGAGACACCATGCCAGAATCTGTTGAAGCGGATGGCGTGGCCTGCAACTCGGGACAGTTTGACGGTCTTACAACCCCTGAAGCGATAAAAAACATAACAGAGTGGTTTGAAAAACAGGAGCTCGGCAAGAGGGAAGTGCAGTACCGCCTTCGCGACTGGCTGATATCGCGCCAGCGCTACTGGGGTACTCCGATCCCAATGGTATACTGCGATAAATGCGGGATCGTCCCGGTTCCGGAAGACCAGCTGCCGGTCGAGCTTCCGCTTGATATTGAAATGCCGGAAAACGGAGGTAACCCGCTTGCGCTTCGTGAGGACTGGATAAATACAAGGTGTCCGGTATGCGGAGGTCCGGCCCGCCGTGAAACTGATACGATGGACACATTTTTCTGTTCATCATGGTATTTCAGCCGTTACACGTCACCATGGTGCAAGGACAGGCCTTTTGACAAGGACGATGCATCTTATTGGATGACGGTTGACCAGTATATCGGAGGGATAGAGCATGCATGCCTCCATCTGATATATGCTAGATTCTTTACTAAAGTTTGCGCTGATCTCGGACTGCTTCCGAAGGATTACAGGGAACCTTTCAAGCGTCTGCTTACTCAGGGAATGGTCATTAAGGACGGTGCCAAGATGTCAAAATCACTTGGCAATGTGGTAGATCCTGATGAGATAATGAAAAAATACGGGGCTGACACAGCAAGGCTGTTCATACTGTTTGCAGCTCCTCCTGAAAAAGATCTGGATTGGTCGGAGCGCGGAGTTGAGGGTGCAAACAGATTTTTAGGTAGGGTATGGCGTCTTTTTGAAACTGGTATTGACGGAATCAAATCAGCGCCTAAGACGCATATCCCGATGAAGGAAATAACGGATCATTCTGAGCGCCAGATCAAACGTATCACGCATTTGACGCTTGATAAAGTCACAAGGGACATACGTGACGAGCGGCAGTTTAATACTGCCGTAGCGCGCTTGATGGAACTTACGAATGCGCTGATATCCTTCCAGCCTAAAGATGCAAAGGGATGGCAGGTAATGAGAGAAGCCGCGGAAACGCTGCTTTGCTGCCTGTCGCCCTTTGCGCCGCATATAGCTGAAGAGCTGTGGCATATGATCGGGAATGATACATTCATTTCCGTTGAAAAATGGCCTGAAGTAGAAAGAGAAGCTCTTGAAGAAGATGAGGTTACGGTGGTTCTGCAGATAAACGGCAAGGTAAGAGAGCAGTTCGACGTAAAATCCGGGCTGTCGAAGGAAGAACTTGAGTCTGAAGTCATGTCGCGCGCGGAAACACAAAAACGTCTGGAAGGTAAAACAATAATCAAGATAATTGCAGTTCCCGGCAAACTAATTAACGTAGTTGCGAAAGACTGATGCCGCATCTCCGACTGATCGTCGCTTCAGGGACTGGACAACGGCGCCTTCTGGAGGAGACGGTAACTGAATTTAAAAAAAAAGGATATCAGCTTACAGCCAGACAGGAGGGCGGCGAATGGGTCGCTCTTCTGTCTGAAAATATGTCTGGCGGCCTGTTCGATGAAAATAGGCTCATAGTTGTTGATGCCGCGGTCCTTTTAGGTGCTCTTCCCCATAATCTGGAATCAATGGTTGAAAAAGAATCTTCAGTTGTGATAGTTCTTGTATATGAGACAGACCCTGTCAAATTTTTTTCAAAAGATGCAATCGGCAGATGCACAGTAGTGAAACCTTTCGGATTCCCTCGCTGGCCACGGGAGCGTCAAATATGGGTCGCGAATCTTGCAAAAGAGATGAAAGTAAATATAACGCGCGATGCGGTGGCTATGCTTGTCGAACATCTTGACGACCCTGAGGAAATCAGATCTCAGCTCATAAGCCTTTCGATGCTTAGGCGCGATGGTGCCGTAACAGCTGAAGATGTCGACAGATTGTGCCTTGACGACGGCAGTCGCAATTTACTGCGCATCCTTGATGCATTATGCACCGGAGACTGTGTTACTTCTATCAGAAGTCTTGCCGCAATGGAATCGATATCAAAAAATACAGATATCATCCCTCTTGTGGCAGCCCTTCATAATAGAATGCGCCTTGCATGGTACTATGCGATGTACCCTGACAGGGGAGAAATGTTTGCAAGCGCCCTCGGAGCTAAAGATTATGCGTGGAAGATGGCCTTGCAGGCGTCACGTAAATATACTCCGTCAGCAATAGGCAGGTTTGTAAAAGGACTCATTAGGATCAATATATGTGAAAAAAGCGGTACAGGAGCCGGCTGGGCATCTTTGGAAACGCTCATAATAGAATTACTTGCCGGAACAGCCGGATGAGATAGTATTTAGCTTTAAACAGGTTTTCGAAAATCAAGCATAATATAATAATAAAGGGACCGGCTGACCGGTCCCTTGCTATTTTGTAAATTAATATTCAAAACTGATTACACTGAAAGAGTTTTGACTTTAGCTGCCATTCCCGCTTTGCGACGTGCAGCTGTATTCCGGTGAACGACGCCCTTTATCACCGCTTTATCCAGAACACCCTGAGCTTCATTCAGCCTCTTTGTTGCAAGCTGAGGATCTTTCTGCTCAACTGCATCAAGAAGTTTCTTTACTGCATTTTTGCAGCGTGTTTTCCAGAAGCGGTTGTAAATACGGTTTCTTTCAGTGACCAGAACTCGTTTTTTTGCTGATTTCTTATTTGGCAATGCCGTCACCTCCTTCACAAAAGACAGCGGATATATTAGCACATAACTATAGATCTCCGCAAGACCTGTTTGTATTTTACTACATCTTTGGGTAAAATTCCTAAAGAATATCTTTCTGATATAATATAAATTCCTTGCTCCACAGCAAAGTGTATGCTATATTTATCAGGTTGCGGAATAGACAATAATTACTTGGATTAGTTGTCGATGAAAATGAACCACAGGAGGTGTAGTCTGTGAAACGAACATTTCAGCCTCATAACACCAGACGCAAGCGGTCGATGGGCTTTTTAGTACGTTCTGCCTCCCCCAGCGGACGTCGTATTCTTAGGAATCGCCGCCGTAAGGGCAGAGCGCGTCTCGCCGTCTAATAAGCAGTGAATTTCGGTTTTTCATCTGCCGTCAGACTTAAGCGTGGGTGGCAGTTTGACCTTGTATTCCGCACCGGGCGTCGTGAAACAGGCGAACTGGTGCGGTTATTCTTTTTAGACAGGCCAAATGACGGGACTTTGGTAGGCGTTACAGTAGGAAGAAAAATAGCAAATGCTGCAAAACGCACAAGGGGGCGCAGAATACTTAGGGAATCTTTCAGAAGACTTCTTCCGTGGATCAGGGATGGTGTGTGGATTGTCGGCTCACTGCGTGAAAATGCGCTGGATTTGTCCGCACAGGATATATATCTTGATATTGGCAGGTCTATGAAGCGGAGAGGTTTAATGAACAATGACTGGCCCGGCCCGGATTGGACAATAGACAAAAAAGGCACAGATGAGCATAGCATCTAAGTGCGGACTTTTTTTGGTAAGGTTTTACCAAGCGTTGCTGTCCCCGCTGCTTGGCGGAGGAAAGTGCCGTTTCTGTCCGACGTGCTCAGAATATTCAGCTGAAGCTTTGAGAAGGTATGGTTTTTTTTTAGGCTCCGTGTTGAGCGTGCGCAGGGTACTTCGTTGTGGACCGTGGACAAAACCAGGGTACGACCCTGTACCTGATATTGAAGAAATAGAAACATGGATTTTGATAGGAAGAATTATTAAAGAACTCCGAAAGGTTAGGTGAAGGTTTTGGGCGCAATTTGGAAAGGAGCAAGCGATCTGCTTCTGGCAGTGCTTGATTTATTTTACGGAATAACACACTCTTACGGGTTTTCTATCATACTGCTTACAATTTTGGTGAGGCTTGCATTATATCCTCTTAACCAGAAGCAATTGGTGAGTATGCAGCAAATGCAGAAAATACAGCCAAGACTTGCCATGCTCCAGCAGAAATACGCGAATGACAAAGAGAAACTGAATCAGGAAACCATGCGCCTGTACAAAGAATATAAGGTCAATCCTGCAGCCGGATGTCTTCCGATACTTGTTCAGCTTCCGATACTTATACTGCTGTTTAATGTCCTGAGAACATATGATTTTGCCGGTACTTCGTTCTTTGGCATCATGCTTGGTTCGTCAACTGCCGCAGGGCTTGCGCATGCTGTTGGCGTGGCAGCTGACCCGAGCGGAAATTTTGGCATTATATCCGTGATGACGGGTGTCCTTCATAATCCGGCCGGTCTGGTAAATATCGGCTATTACATGGGGGACCTTCTCCTTCTCATAGGAGTTTCTGTGCTGACATGGGCTCAGCAGAAACTTTCAGGAGGCAATAACCCGCAGATGGCTATGATGAACACAATAATGCCGTTCTTCATGGCCTTTATATGCCTTTCAATGCCTGGCGGAGTTATGCTTTACTGGGGGTTGTCGTCTCTCATAGGGGTTGTACAGCAATATTTTGTAATGAGAAAAACAAAGGAAGAATTGCAGGTAAAACCGGCGCTTCATAAGAATAAGCCTGTATCATCGGCGGACTATAAAGACGAGGACGAAGATGACTATGAAGAAGATGATGAGTATGAAGAAGACGATGAATATGAAGAAACTGCAGGCAAAGAGAACAGCAAGGGGAAAAAGTAATGGATATGGACAATAATGAAAGAGAAATACAGAGTCCTGTTCCTGAAATTGAAACAGCGGTATTGGAATGCGAATCCATAGAGGATGCAAAAAATAAAGCAGCGGAACTTTGGGGTATCACGCCTGACGACATTGAAGCTGAGATACTGTCGGAAGACAAAAAACTATTCGGACTTCTCGGCTGCTCCTATCGCATAGAAGTTCGCCCGTTCGCACCTTCGTCTTTTATCAAATCATGCCATTTCGTTAATGAAATACTTGATAAAATGGAGCTTGACCTTATACCGGAACTTGGCGACGACGGAATGATAAACCTTGCAGGCGAAGATGCCGGCGTTGTGATAGGAAGGTACGGAGAAACCCTTAAAGCACTTGAATATCTTACGAACCTAGTTTGTCATGATGACATGTCAACGAGGCGGGTGCGTTTTGACTGCGGCGGCTATCGCAACCGCCGCGAACAGACACTTACCAGGCTTGCTGAATCAATAGCACGTGAAGCGGTCCGCAAGGGATCTCCTGTGAGCCTTGAGCCTATGTCAAGCTGGGAGCGCCGCATAGTCCACCTGGCATTGAAGGACAACAAAGAAGTTGAGACACGTTCTGTAGGGGAAGAACCTACAAGGCGCGTCCTTGTATACCCGTTGGCCGATCAATGCCGAAGCAGGAGAAGACGCCCAAAGGGACGCTGATGTATCCTGTGCTGTTTATTACGCCTTTTATTAAAGTCCGCAGCTATTATCTGCTGTGGGCTTTTGCTTTATTGATATTCTCTTTCTGGACAAGAAAGCGTGCAGTCTATAAATTCAGAATGGACTGGAATGATGTTACATCTGTCATAATATGGATTTATGCTGCTGCAGTCATAGGGGCATTTGCAGGCAGCCTTTTATGGAAAATACCTTTTTACATTACCGGCAGGGTTAATGTCGGCTTTCTGATGCAAGGAGGTATGTCGTCATCATTCGGTATGCTGTCCGGGGCAATCGCGGGGGCATATAAATTAAAAAAAACAGGTCTGTCAGTCGATGATTTCGCAGATGCGGCAGTTATACCTGCATCTGTTATGATAGCTGTAGGCAGGTGCGGGTGTTTTCTGGAGGGATGCTGTATAGGAAGAGGAAAAATTTTGGCGGAATGCCCTTGGTGGGGTGTTCATTTTCCTTTCGACCCTGTAAATTTGTACAGATTCCCTTCTCAGTTATCTGAGTCTGTATTTACTTTGATAATGGCTGTTTTTTTATATTATATTGAGAAGAAGACAGCTGCAAGACGCGTAAAAGCCGGGGAAAAAGCAGTGATTGCCCCCATTTTTCTTATTATGTACGGAATATACCGGCTCGTATTCGATAATTTACGGGTTCCGGCAGAAGAGGCCCAGGCATTTCCATTTTTTAACCAGGATATCCTTATATTCGGCATGTCGATCATAGCAGGAGTTATTTGGCTGATGTCCTATCTGATATCACTGCGTAAAAAATAAAGCCTCTAATCTGTTTCTGTGGACCGAGCATCATCCAGCCCGTCAAAATTAACCATAAAATCCAGTACCTCAGTTTCAGGCATTGGTTTTGCAACCAGGAAGCCCTGTATATGATAGCAATTGGTATTCGATGTTATGATATCAAGCTGTTCTTTTGTTTCAACTCCCTCAGCAATGACTATTATGTCAAGCGCTTCGGCTATGGCGACTATGGAGCTTATTATGGCCTGCTGTTTTTCTGATGTCTCAAGATGTTTTATAAAACTCCTGTCTATCTTAAGATAATCGGCAGGAAGGTCTTTCAGGTATGACAGCGAAGAATATCCTGTCCCGAAATCATCGATGGAAACTAAAATTCCTGCGTTCCTGAGCAATTCAAGTTTTTCTTTCATTTCCGTAACGCGTCCGTAGAGGCATGATTCGGTAATTTCTACGGTTATGCTGTTAAAGGCGAGGCGGTGTTCCCTGAATTTGGTAATCAGCTTATTTACAAAATCGGCCTGCATGAACTGTATTGTAGAGACATTAAATGCAACTTTTATATTTCTGTCTTTCACTTTTTCTGCAAAATTCATCGTATTGTCTATCACAAAGTCCCCAAGGTAATTTATAAAACCGCTCTTTTCCGCAATAGGAATAAAAACGGCTGGCGGCACATTGCCATGTTTAGGGCTCATCCATCTAAGCAAAGCTTCAAATCCGGTTATTGCGCGTGTTTTAAAATTGTATACAGGCTGATAGTGAAGTTCAAGCTCATTGTTTTTGATGGACTGCAATAAGTCTATCTCTACATCAAGCTCGTTCGCTATAGATATGTATTTTTCCATATCAAAAACAAAGAGTCCGTTAGAGGTTTTTGCGCAGCTTACTGCAAATTCTCCGTATCTGAAGACATCATTAGGGGAGACCGGAGTCTGCTTCATGTATTCAAGGCAGAAGACTATCCCTATACGGCATGTTACATCAAAAGTTCCGTCTCCTACGCTGAAAGGTGTTAAGAAAGTATTATTTATCTTTTTGGATATATTAATGACGTCATCCTCTTCATCGTAATTATCAAATATTATTACGAAATTATCATTGCCCAGACTGAAAAGGGTACCGCCGAACGCATGCGCTATATTAGAGAGCCTGAACGCTGCTTCATGGAGCATCATGCCGGATAATTTGTCTCCGAATACTTCCAGTATTTTGCGGCTGTTATTTATGTCTATGAATATGAAAGAGCTCCTGAAACTTTCTTTCATGCATTTTTTATTCAGTTCCCCGATTTTTATGGTACAGCTCTTTTTGTTCGGAAGGCCCGTAGTGATATCCGTGTATGCAAAATTGCGGACCTGCTCCTGTATTCGTTCATCCTTGGTTATGTCGACCGCGAATGACTGATATAATCCCCTTTCGCTATCCCCTATTATCTGTACCAGCAGATATATGCGTTCGCCATTCGGCATACGCAGTGACAGCCTGAATGAATCTTCTTTTTTTATTGAGGACAGAGGAAAGAGCGTCTGATTTTTATCCATAAATTGAGTAAAATTAAAAGAGTCTGTTTTCTCAGGAAAACCAAGGAGCTGTATAAAGTTTTTGTCACATTTTACAGCATCGCCGTTTGGCGAGAGCATGAAAAGATACAGCCCCGACTTATCTATAGTCGTCTGTGACAGCTTTTTTATCTTTCTGTACTTAAGCAACAATATATAAAGTATAAACATGAACAGTATAACCACAAGCACAATGGCAATAAAAAGTACAGCAGCTTTATAGAATGTGTTTTTTCTGAGTGCGTGCAGCCCGTCCTCGGAGGAAACCTCGACGAATTTCCATCCGTTTGTGTTGAGAAGCGCGGCAAAGGAAATATGCCGGGGATAGTGTTTTGCTTTATATGCAAAAATATTGTTTCCTGAAATCTCCCCGATGTTTTTTCTCAGGTACTCATTTTCATCTGCAGTCAGCAGCCCTGACATAAAATCAAAAAAACTGCAGCTGCTGCCGAGGTACATACGTTCGTCCCTGAATACCTTCGAGTGTGCTATTACACAATTATCAGAATCTATTATAAAAAGCGACGGCCCGTCGTAAACTACACTGCTGCCTCTAAGCAGAGATGCTGCTTTTTCAAGAGGTACAGTAGCAAAAAGAGCACCGACTATTTTTGAATGCTCCAAAACCGGCACACTGAAATATATAACTTCCGTCCTTGGGTGATGTTTGTTAAAAATTCTGTCTACGCTTACTCCCGAAGTGGAAGAAAAACCTTTGACAGTTTTTTTAAATAGTTCGTCCCCTGCAATATTGAATTTATATCCGTCCGTAGTTACTGTGCTTCCGCTTAGATTACTTAGGTAAATGCGTTTATATCCCATTTTGTCTGTTTCTTTTCTGAGTATTGCGAGACATGGCTCAAGGTTGGTGCCGCTGCCGTTTATATTATATACAGAGGCATTATCGGCAAGTCCATGCAAATTTGTAAATATCGAATTGATACGTTCGTCTGCAACATGCGCTGCCAGGAGTGTTGAAGATTGGCTGTGGGCATCATAATTAATGGAAAAGACTTCTTTGAGTTGGTTTATATATGTCATGCTTACATACACAGCCAATATGATCAAGGCTGTGAAGAGAACATACACTGGTGTGACATGAAAATCGAAATTGAGTTTTTTGCTCACTATCACGCGCTCCAGACAATGGCAACTCATCATATGTATTCAATAGTATATCATAGTGTGCTTGTGAAATAAACAAATATCTAAGTTGTTTCTGCATTTATTCATCAGTAATATTCTTGATGTGAGCTCAGTGTGAACGATTAAAATAATTTGCGTATCCGTTCAGTGTTATTTTTCTGATTATTTTTTATAAAAAAGCTCGGAGGTGGGCAAATGAACAAAGAAAGAATTGTCATTACCGCAAAAAAATGGGGAATTGCCGTTGCAGCGGCCGTGCTGTTGTTTGCCGGCGGGGCGTTCGGCACATATACGGCAGCGAGATATCTGAATCCTGAACACGTAAAAATTGATACTGTCGCACAGCCTGTATTGCCTGCTTACGCGCAGGATATCTATACAGGAAACCCTATTGTCGGGATAGTGAAACAAAGTTCTCCTGCTGTAGTTAATATCGACACTGAAACAATGGTCAAACAGAAAATAATGCCTAACCCGTTTAAAGGAGATCCTTTCTTTGAAGAATTTTTCGGTGACAGCTTATTCGGCAGCGGCGGAGGCCAGGAGCGTACGGTGCCCGTCCATGGCAAGGGATCAGGCTTCATAGTAAGCAAAGAAGGCTACATTCTTACAAACAACCATGTTGTGGACGATGCGGACAATATAAAGGTTACGCTGCTTGACGGAAGGACTTTCAACGCTAAGCTGATAGGCCAGGATCCCACATTTGATCTTGCTGTGATACAGATAAAGGCCCCGAACCTTCCTGTTCTGCAGTTGGGAAATTCTGATGCAACCCAGGTAGGTGAGTGGGTGGTTGCAATAGGTAACCCTCTGGGTTTTGAAAATTCCGTAACGGTTGGTGTAATTTCAGCTAAAAACCGTACACTTCAGGCTCCGGACGTTAATTTCCAAGGTTTCATGCAGACGGATGCCGCTATCAACCCCGGCAACAGCGGCGGTCCTCTGATTGATTTAAGCGGCAAAGCCATAGGCATCAACACTGCAATAGTTCCTTATGCCCAGGGGATAGGTTTTGCTGTCCCGGTTAATATGGCTAAACAGATAATGGACGATCTCATTAAGCATGGAGAAGTCCGCAGGGGGTGGCTTGGAGTTGTTGTGCAGCCGCTTACGGCCTCGCTTGTTGAAGCATACAGCATCCCTGTTAAGGAAGGTGCAATAGTTTCTGATGTACAGCCTGGTTCACCTGCTGAGAAGTATGGACTGAAACGTGGCGATGTCATAGTTTCGATAGCCCAGAAACCGGTCAAGACCAGTCAGGATGTTGTGTTTTTAGTAAGGAACAAGCTTGCCGGAGACAGGGTCAGATTCGAGATATACAGGGATGGCAAAAAAAGGATAGTTGATGTTGTGCTCGGAGAAATTGACGGGAAAAAATCCAAGAAAACGAGCGGTAAGACATTACCTCAAAAAACAATAGAGCAAAATACTTCTACGCAGATGGGTATAACTGTTTCTGAAATAAACGAAGAAATCAGGTCGAAATATAAGATCAAGGGCAGCGAGGGGCTGGCTGTCCTTAACGTACAGCCAGGGAGCCAGGGTGATAAGCTTGGTCTCCGGCAGGGAGATGTCATACTTGAAATCAACAGGCAGAAAATAAACACTTTAAGTGACTGGAAAAACATAATGAGTGCTCATAACAAAGCTCTTGGCCTGCTTATATTGAGGGACGGACAGACTCTGTTCATATCGATCGATATGTAGATGACAGTGCGGTTAAGTTACAGGCATTGTTTCAAAATGCCGGTTTCCAGTAACATCAGGGGCACTGCCTGTATAGGCAGTGCCCCTGATGTTACTGACTTTTGCATATACAGGAGAATACATTTGGAAACTGCAGATAAATGCGGATCAACTGTGTTTTTAATAAAAAATCAAAAATAATGACGTTACATATGTTATGAAAGCTTTGCACGTCCACCAATACGGTAGCCGTCCCTTTCAATTTGAACATTTTGCATGCCTATGGATGAAAGGCTTTTATTTATGAAATCGATTTTTTCAGAAAGTAAAGGAATAAGGTCCGTTTCTGTTTCTATTTTTGCTGACTTGCCGTCGCAGCGGAGCCGTATCTGTGCGTTGTCAGGAAGTATGGTCCTTAGCATTTCTTCACCTATGTCTATCTTTGAGAGAAGTTCCTTTGATATATAGGTGCCTTTAGGTATCCGTGACGCAAGGCAGGCCGATGATGGTTTATCCGCTGTAGGCAGCCCCAGCTGTGCTGACAGCGCCCTTATGTCGCTTTTTGTAAATCCGCATTCCAGAAGAGGGGTTATCGTTAATTCAGATTCATTAATCGCCCTCATTCCTGGCCTTATGTCTTTGAGATCATCGGCGTTGGTGCCGTCAAGAATCCAAGGTATATGCCATTCTTTTGCATATTTTTCAATTATTTTGGTGCGCATTGATTTGCATATATAGCATCGTTCGTTTGTGTTGTCACAAAATCCGTCACTGTCGGTCTCATCTGCCTGTATGCGTATTAATTGGATATTGTAGCGCTCTGCAAAAGAAAAAATATCATTGCGGTCTTTTGCGGAGAGGAGCGGCGACCATATTGTGATCGCGAATGAATTGCCGCGAAGAACACTGTTCGCAGCATAAGCCAGAAATGAGCTGTCAACGCCGCCTGACAAGGTTACCGCTGCTCTCCCAAGCTCTTTCAAGCGTTTTTTCAAAGCTAAAAATTTATCTTCCGGTGTCAATTTATTTTTTTCCTCTTTCTGTAACAGAAATCACAGATTTTATCTCCTGTCATTAATGTTTTTTGTCTTATTAGTTCGATTGTGCTGTCAAAACCGTCAATAAATGCAAAATCACGGTCACATGATATGAGAGTCCCGAGATCACCATAGCCGAGTTCTTTGTATAAACTGGCAAAGTCGCATTTTGTAACGTCAAAGCTCAGTGTTTCGTCAGAATCTTCTTTTGGTATTTTCTCAAGCTCTCCGTTGGCATTCCATTTTTCTATACAGTTGGACTTAAGGCTTTCAAGTCCTCCTCCGCATTTTTTTGAAAGCTCCGCTCCCTGTTTGCGGGATATTTCCTGTAGTGTCCGCCTTACTATATCGCAGGCTTTTTCTTTGCCTATTTCTTCCGCAAATGCGCGTACTATAGGTCCAAGTACTCTCATTTCTATCTCCCTCTGCTGGAGCAGCGGTACATCAACATAATTTTCCTTCATCTTATCAACTCCATTTTTATAAAGGACGTACAGTATTTATGCTTATATTTTACATTAAATTTTACGTGTATTGTCCTATCATGATAAAATACATAATAAAGTTAAATAAGAGAATTCCGGCAATTACAAAAATGAATGGGAGGTATTCCAATGGCAGACGTAAGCGGAAATGAAGAAAAAATCATGGAGCTTGAATCGGAAGTAGGATCCCTCAAGGAAGCTCTTGCTGAACATGAGGAAACTACTGAAGCAAAACGCATAATCGATTTTGCGAAATTAAAGGATGCCATAAGCGCAAGCGCTAAAGAAATTATTGACGCGATAAAGCCTGTTATTGAGAAATATGAGGAACCCGGCAAAGCTGCGGTTTCCAAAGTTGAACGCAAAGTTGCTGATAATCCGTTCCTTTCCGTTGTCCTTGCATTCGGCGCAGGGATCGTAATAGGTAAATTACTGGATTGCCATTGCAGCCGGAAAGAAGAGGAATAACCCTTTAAGCTAATATGAATTTGAGATAGGCGGTGTGCACTTATTGGAAACTATTGCTAACGCCATCGTAAGCTTGTTCGAGCTTTTCGAGGCAGAGGGCAGGACATTAAGGCAGGAAACTGTAGATACCGCTGAAGGCATCATCATAGTCCTTTTCGGCGCTTTACTGTTTTTTTTGGGCGTAGCAGCACTTATGGCTGCCTTTTACCTGTGGTTGAGCAGTTTTATTGGCAGGCCTGCAGCAGCAACTGCTGTTGGTATTGTGCTTGCAGCTTCAGGATCTGTACTGCTGTACTCAGGACATAAACATTCGCGTGGCGGGGGCGGTTCTGCTGAATAATAAAATGTCTGATCTTGACAATGCAAAAGCAAAATTTTTATCTTCGCTCAGTGCGGTGGATCCACTTGTTATAGTGCGTAAAAGTCCATTCAAGTCGATTGGGGCTGTATTCGGTGCTGGACTTATGCTGGGGTTCTCAGGTGAGGGCATTTCAAAGAAGCTGTTCCCTGCGCGCAGTATATTGGGTGTTGTCCTGAAAAAATTATTATAATTGCATAATATATCTGGCAAAATATAACAGACCGGATTTCAGTTGTTTTTAATGGCTGGTCCGGTCTGTTGTTTTTTTGCTGAAGCGGTCTCATTCATCAGAATACTGTTCCGCTTTTCCATAGAGTATATGGAACCCGCCTGTTTTTTTACATATTATTTTATAGCCTGCGTTTCCTGCTGCGATTGCAGCATTGTGTCCGTCCATATCCCTTACAGGGACCGTTATGTGTCCGTTTGTCCATATCCGGCACGCCGGGCTAAATTCTTTTTCCAGTATGAATCGCAAGAAACAGCCGTTAATATTGGTTATTCCAGTTATATGATATCCGCATGCCATAACATTTTGAAGGCTGAAAATATTTTTAGGGGACACGGTCGTAATAATCGAATTAAATTTTCCGGAGACCAAGTTTTCCATGTAATAATAGCTCAGAAACTGTATATTGTTGCCTCTGAATTCTTTATCCACTATACAGAAACCTGTAATAGCAGCTTTGCTGTCAGAAGAATCTTTGCATCCGTATGCTGACAGGGCTTCATTTACCCATTCTCTGTCCGTTACAAGCGTCCTCAGACATACCAAACGGTCACCGAAATGTACTCCTATTGCAAGGCCTTTTCCTGCGAAAAGGCGGCGTATGTCATTTTCAGAAGCAGGCATAAATATGTCCTTGCTCAGCCCGTGTGATATGCTGTTGTGAAGTGCAATACCAGCATAGGTATTTTCAGGGCTGAGGACATTCATAGTGCATTGGACAAGCAATGATTTCCCCTTCTCCATGTGTCTGCGTAAAAATAAATTCATTTGAAACGCCGGATACGGCAGACTGCGGCAGCCCCTTTCGATACTGATTTCAGCGGACAAATATCACTTGTCTGATTATACTGAAAATATGTCCATATCACATAGGTATATGTGCCGGTTCGGTCATGTGAATATAAAGCATCTCTAATATACTGGTGCATATGATTTAAAGGTATAATGTACTGAGGTAATTATAATATTGGGAACTATGGAAAGAGGCTGGGCAAATTTGTCTGCAGGAGTTTTGAAACCAACAAAACTGGCTTTGTTTTCTGCCTACTTTCTTGTTTATATAATATGGGGCTCCACTTACCTTGCAATACGCTTTTCAGTAGAAACTATACCGCCTATTTTATCTGGCGGGATAAGGTTTACATCTGCCGGAATCATACTCATGTGTTTCAGGATGCTGAAATTTGGAGACAAAACTACGATAAATGGCTGGAAATGTGCAGTTAAAGCTTCCGTGCTGCCGTTTGTGATTTCATACGGTCTGCTGACAGTTGCTGAAACTATGGTGCCGTCTTCGGTGGCCGGGCTCCTGGTAGCATTGGAGCCGCTATGGTTTTGCCTTATCGGGTGGATATTTTTTAAAGGAAGCAAACCTGCATGGAATAACTATCTTGGAATCCTTTCAGGTTTTCTCGGAGTATATTTTTTGATTTCGGAAGGTTCATGCATAAACGTTCCCGATGCTTCTTCGCACTACACAGCAGGGCTCTTTCTCGTAATATCCAGCAGTCTGGCGTGGGTTTTCGGCGCTTTTATATCGAGTAATCCTGATATACATAAAAATTCGTTTATGTCATCAGGAATGCAGATGTTTTCAGGTGGATGCATGATGCTGCTGCTGCAGACTATAATTTCCGCCGTTACAGACAAATATGCCGTTTGTGACGCTTTTTCACTCCGTTCACTTTTGGCGCTTGGATACCTGGTGATATTCGGTTCAGTCATTGCATATACATCATTTATGTGGCTTATGCGCGTTGAACCGGCCAGCAGGGTTTCCACACATGCTTTTGTGAATCCTGTTGTTGCTGTTGCGCTTGGCTGGCTTATAGGAGGTGAATCTCTGCACAAAAATATTTTTATTTCAATGCCTCTTATAATTTCTTCAGTCCTATTAATGCTGTGGAGGCCTAAAAATAGACGTTGAAAGCTGTTGCTGAGATAAAATTACTTGGAACCTGCTCCGTATGCTGTTAAATTCATGGTTTCATTGTTTGTTCGGGAAATTGCGGCTGATCCCTTGTTTCCAGGCGTTCCGATATCGCTTTAGCCAATCTTTCGCAATTTTTACCGTCTCTGTAGGCGAAAGCGAAATTTTTGCCGGATTCCATTTTATTTGCGAAAGGACCTTTTGAAAAACCTGTTTCAGTAAAATATCTGATCCATGAAATGGCTTCTTCAGTGGTATAGGCTACAGGGCCGAAAAGATCATTGCGCATATCAATATATGAGCCTGTGTGATAAAGATATTTGTCAAGATCAAACTGGAAGAATAGCACCGGCTTATCGAGAAACAGGAAATCCCAGCAGACACTTGAATAATCCGTTATCAGAAGTGAGCTTTCAAGCAGGATTTTTTGAAGGTCCGTATTCTGGTCAAGTATATCGATATTTCTTGCAGAAAAGTTATCCTTGAATTCATCAAAAAATTCACGCATCCACATATGGACGTAAAATTGAAGCCTGATCCCATTTTTATTAAGGTATTCACCAAGGTCGGAGTCAATTAGAAATTTTCTGAGCTGATCGAAGAAATCACTTTTCGATAAAGATATCTTTCTTGAATTCCACTCCCTCCATGTCGGCATATACAGGATGTTTTTGCCTGAAGGAAGTATCTTGTTTCCAAGGTGGTATAACCTGTCATGCCGTGCCAGCCCTGTAATTACTATTTTATTCTTTGGAACGCCCCATTCATTGCTGTGTATTTCAGCTTCGCCGGCGGAGCTTGCAGCTATAAGGTCCAGATCCGGCAAAGCCGCATGGGCCTTCATTCCGGAGGATGATTTATCAGTTATCATTTTTTTCAAAGCCGTAAAACCGTGATCAAGCATTACGTTAATACAGGAAGGGTTGTCGCTTTTTTTGTAGTCTGTTATGTCGTATCGTCCATGGGAATATACGTAAACATCAGCATTGAGAGCAAGTACGTTTGCTTTTAAGGAATCCTTGAAAACCACATGTTTTTTGTCGGGCAAATTTCTTGGCGTTGCCTTCTCTGTAAAGCAATCCTTTCTGATCACCCAGTAAGATTCCACATCGGGACGGTTTTTAAGCATATACTCAAAAATAATTGCGCTGTTGTCACCGTAACGTCTTCCGCCGAAACCTCCGAACAGGAATATTTTTTTATCAGCATTATATGACGGAAGGGAATGCCTTCCTCTTAATTTAACCCAGATTTTGGCTGAGATATAATTTAAAGGTGATAATACTTTATCCCTGAGCCGCGGGAGTATCTTTCGTGGATTTTTATAGTATTTGATTGTTTCTCTGAACAGGCTCATTAATATAAATTTTCCCCTTTCAGGAAATTAACCCCATGTACCGACAATAAATAATGCTGAATGTTCAGACTTTTTACGTTGTTATTTGATCAAAATCATGTATCATAAAGCAAAGCTTTAATCTTATATAAAACATGGAATGACAGATTATTTTTATATTTTATAAGGTATTTTAACTGCGCTATTAAGATTAAAAATAGCATGCGGACATAATAGCCAAATTTAGCAAACACATTTTGTCTATTCATAGAAATAATATTTAATTATATATTTTATTATCGGTAATAAACAAATTATTTGCATTGTTCATGGAAATATACATATTTTTTTGTAAAACATACCTGTAACACGTAAACTCACAATAACCTGTAGCTGACAAGTATATTTGGATTTTTAGCGAAGAAATTACTCCTATTCAGTTTAAAAATACAAGAGCGGAAATATCTGATAGCATAAAACAATAAAAGCGTACTGGAAAGTGTTTATGGAGGCGGCACCCGGATTCGGACCGGGGATGATGGATTTGCAGTCCACTGCCTTACCGCTTGGCTATGCCGCCACGAAGGAGAGTATAGCGTTCATATTAAAACGTGTCAAGAAGTACAGTCCTCTGTTTTGTCGTATACAGAACGGGTCGGATTTTTGGCTCCAGCCGGAATACCGATAAAGAAATAACAATCAAAAGTCGCAGGCGTATATATTTTTATATAGCATAACTCAATTAATAGCAAAGGCTGCTGATGTGGATGAAGATATTTGCGGTTAACCCAGGGTCTGCAAGCACAAAAATGGCGCTCTATGATGACTGCAAAGAGCTTTGGTCCGAGTCGATCATGTATTCAAAGGATGAATTGTCGAAATATAACGGTCCGCTTGAGGAGGAGGATTTTCGTTACAGGGATATACTGAGCGTACTTAAGTCACAAAATACCATACTTGCTGAAATTGATGTTTTTGCCGGAAGGGGGGGGCTTCTGCATCCGTTAGTCGGAGGTACGTGGAAAATAAATGATGCAATGATCGAAGATCTCAGGTCCGGTAAATACGGCATGCATTCAAGCAGCCTTGGCGCAATCCTGGCAAGAAGACTTGAACTGGAAGCAGGAGGCCGTCCTGCATATATAGTAGATCCTGTGTGTGTGGATGAATTGATGCCGGTAGCGCGCATAAGCGGCATCCCGGACATGCCGCGCAAGTCTGTATTCCATGCTCTTAACCAGAAAGCGGCCGCACGCAGGGTTGCCGCGGAGATGGGAATGAGAATTGAAGAATGCGGATTTATAGTTGTGCACATGGGAAGCGGCATAACTGTAGGAGCCCACAGCGGAGGACGTGTTATAGACGTCAATGATGCGCTTGGCGGCTATGGCCCGATGTCGCCGGATCGTGCCGGAACAGTTCATGCTATCGATATGATCAATAGATGTTTTTCCGGAAGGCATACAAAAGACGAACTGGAAAAAATGATCATAGGAAATGCTGGACTAGCTGCGCATCTTGGAACCAATGACCTGAGGAAAATAGAAAATAGAATAATTTCAGGGGATACTTATGCGGAACTCATAACGGAAGCTCTTGCATATCAGGTTGCCTGTGAAATAGGGCACAGGTCCGTTGCACTTGCAGGCAGGGTGGATGCAATTATCCTTACCGGCGGACTTGCTTACAGCAGTTATTTGTGCGGGCTTATAGAAGAAAGGGTTTCATGGATAGCTAAGGTTATATGCCTTCCCGGAGAAGATGAACTGAAAGCTCTTTCTGAGGGTGTATACAGAGTCATGAGCGGCGTGGAAAAAGCTAACATTTATGAGCACGAGTAATATGACCGTGGAATATGCTGATATTGATCCTGCCGGATATTGTAAAATATGCATTTTCACACTGTACTTTCGGATATTTTTATCTGAATCATATTATATGCCACAGGAAACAAAGGGTTTAAAACAGTGTTTTAAGGCAGCAGGTTATATGACTGCGAATCATGTATAAACATTTGATTTCAATATGCAGTGTTTTTATGCAGTGTTTTTTATTTTTTTCAGCCTGCCGACCGGTATCCGTGTAATCCCATTTACACATAATCCCCATATTTGCGCCATATAATTCCCATAGATATCAATTAGACTTCTTATTGTAAGGATCAATTGATGGCTGTGAGCAGTTCAAATTATGATATGGGGGTTGGTAAAATGAAAAAAAGGATCGTTCTCGGAGTTGTTATGCTGCTTGTTTTATCAGGAATCGCATCGGCTGATCCGTATTGGCCCGGCGGCTGCGGCGGCGTAAATGCTCCTGAAATGGCGGGGCCTGATACCGGGATGCCGCTTATGAGGGGCAATTTTGCGAAAAAAGCAGAGAATCCGGCAATCAGAGAAAAAATGGATGAAATTATGAAGCTTAATGACGAAATAATGACAGAGCTTCATAAGTCAGTCCCCGATAAATCAAAGGCACGCAAACTCCACGACAGGGTGCAGGATATAACTCAGGAGATAGAAGATATGCGTTTTAATGATAGACTTTCAAATCCGGAGCCGCCCAAAAGGCCTGATGTTATGGGAAATAAGGTCAGTCCTCAGCAGAAGGAGAATATTGCTCGGATAAGAGATCTCAGCCGTGCGATAAAAGAGGAACTCCGCAAGGAAAACCCGGATAAGTCAAAAGCAAAAGCTCTGCATGAACAGGTGCAGAAGCTGCGCAGAGAGCTTGATACCGCCCGTTTTGAGGAAGTGCTGAAAAATCCGTCCGGTTTTTATAAGGGACAGGCCGGCAGACTCAAGATCCCTGCCGCGATAAAGACGCAGATGGCGGAAAGCAATAAACTTAGGTTTGAGATTATGGAAGAGATGCAAAAAGATATCCCAAACAAAGCAAAAATACGTGAACTTAACAAAAACCTGCAAAAAATCAGAAATAATATTGATGATGAGATGCTGGAGGAAATGCTAAAATCACCGGATAAGTTCAGAAACGGCCCTATGGGACCAGGTATGGGACGTGACATCGGCTGTCCCGGCGGTGGGCATCATCGGGAATGGATGTACTGATAGATAAACAATAACCATAATATTTATGGAAGCGGAGGCAGGCATTTATGTCTTGCTTCCGCTTTTAAACAGGCTGTTGCTGCAGGATAATATGCGTATTACGTGATCCGGAATATAAAAACTTGGAGGCTGCAGGTTTTGAAAATATTGATAGTCGAGGATGAAAAGGCGATAGCTGAAGTTGAAAAAGCATATATGCTGCGTGAAGGATACGACGCGGATATAGCTCCTGACGGACTGAAGGCGCTTGAAATGTTCCGTTGCGGCAGCTATGACATTATCCTGCTTGATTTAATGCTGCCTGGTTTGCCTGGAGAGGATGTATGCAGGGAGATACGGAAAATATCTGATGTCCCCATACTGATGGTCACGGCGAGAAGTGCGGAGGATGATGTGATTGCAGGACTTGATGCAGGTGCGGATGATTACGTAATAAAGCCGTTCAGCCCGAGGGTCCTTATGGCACGCATACGCGCAAATCTCAGGAAAACCGATGATCAGGAAAGCAGTGAAAGCCAGCTGATAATGATAGGCAGTGATATTTCCATAGATGTACGGAACTTTTGCGTAAGGAAAAAAGGCAGCGAGATCCAACTGACAAGAAACGAGTTCATGATACTGTCCAGAATGGCAGCCAGACAGGACAAAACATGGAGCCGCGACGAACTTATTACATATGCTCTCGGCTATGAATATGACGGGTTTGAGCGCTCTATAGACAGTTATATAAAAAATATAAGAAAAAAACTTTCCGACCCTGAGCATGAAAACGGATACATACGTACAGTGCATGGTTTCGGTTACAGGATTGCGGTGTGATTTCCATGAAACGTTCATTGCGCACACAGATGATGTTCCAGTATGCAGCCATAGTCATTATCTGCATGCTTGTTATACCGACAGCAATATCTGAACTTCTGGACAGACAGTTCCGCAGGTTTGCCTCTGACAAACTGGCAGAAGACCAGCAGGATATTGTGTTTCTGATGCAGGATGCATATGCCCTCAGAAATGAGTGGAATAAAGATCTGCTGTCTGGGATAAAGGGCAATATCCTGCGGTGGCCGATGCTGCGCATCGAACTTTATGATTCAGACGGAATGCTTATACATAAGTTCAGCCACAACAACAAAAGGGCTGTCCTTCCCGGGACAGCGGATACAAGACGCGAAAAAAGGCAGATGCAGGATCCAATTAACTTTATAAAACCTGACAGACTTGTAAAAATGGATGAGACGGTTATTGTTAAAGGCAATAAGGTGGGGACGCTGCGTTTTGTATGTCTTCCGTTCAATGACAGCAGGGAGGGCTTCTTCCTTAAAAAATTCAACAGGAGCATGTATTATGCGATAGGGCTGATGCTTCTCATTTCTGTCCTGATATCTTTCATTATGGCCAACAGGATAAGCAGGCCTGTACTTAATGTTTCAAAAAGGGCATCCCTGATCAGCAGCGGCAATTACAAAATAACTGATGATTTGAGCTCTGACATAACAGAGCTGCAGATATTGATAGACAGCATTAATAAACTCGGGTCGGAACTGGAGATACAGGAAAATCTGAGGAAACGCCTCATGAGCGATGTCGCGCATGAGCTTCGTAATCCTCTGACGATTATTAAATCGCATCTGGAAGCGTTTGAAGATGGGATATGGGAACCAACGCATGAACGTATAAAGCTGACTGTAGATGAGATAAACAGGCTTTCGATGCTGATTTCAGAGGTAGAGAAGTTAACGTCAATAGAAAAAACAGGTAAAAACCTTTCTATTGAAAATGTGAACCTTTCATCTGAAATTGAGAAAACGGCACTGGTTTTCGATCCTCTTTACAGCAGCAAGTCGGTCAAACTATTGCGCAGTATAGAATCAGGCATATTTATTGCTGTCGATATGCATAAAATAAGGCAGGCCGTTGAAAATCTGCTTTCAAATGCGTTGCGTTACACTGATTCCGGCGGGAATGTGATGTTAAGGGTCAGCAGGAAAGAAAATTATATTGAAATATCGGTAAAAGACAGTGGGATAGGAATATCTGAAAAAGATATGCCGTATATATTCGAACGTTTCTACAGAGCGGATAAATCTCGCACGAGGGCAAGCGGGGGAATGGGAATAGGGCTTGCTATAACCAAGGCTATTGTTGAAGCGCACAGCGGCAATATCAGCGTCGAAAGCACGGAAGGTGCCGGTAGTGATTTTAAAATAACGATTCCGGTGCGCCTGATAGCGTAAAAGAGTGGGGGCACTTGCAATGAGGATGATAAAAGTAACATTGATTGCAGTTTTAATACAGATATTCATGTCAGGAGCGTCATTTGCAGCTGGTACGCTGACATTGGATGAATGCATAAAAACTGCACTTGATAAACATCCAGACCTTATAGCGGCGAAGAGCAAAATTGACTCTGAAAAGGCTGCGGTCAGTGAAGCTGCTGCAGATGGTAACCTTCAGGCCGGAATTACTTCTTATTATATAAGAAGCGGCGGAAGTTCAGATGAAAATGCAGGAGATTACAGCACATCTGTAACTCTTGAACAGTCTGTTTATGACTGGGGCAAAAGGGATCTGAGCGTTACTGCGGCAAAAATAAATACGGATGCTGTAAAAGCTGATTATCTTGAAGCCCGCGACCAGGTTATAGCTGATGTGCGTTCAGCGTATTACGGGCTGAACAGATCCCTTCGCCAGCAGAAAGTGGCACGCACAAGATATGAAAATTACAGGAAGAGGCTTTCATGGGCCAAATCATACTATGATGCCGGTACAAAGGCGAAAATTGAGGTTACAAAAGCGGAATCGGATCTTGCAAGTTCGAAACTCGCACTGGTAAGTACGCAGTCATCTGCTGAGCAGATGAGGGCCCAGCTTGCTTCAGCAATGGGAGAACCGCTGCTTAAGATAGGTGATATAGAAGATGTGCTTGGTTTTAAGGATTGGGGCATAAAAGCTGATGACGCAGTTGAAAAAGCGCTTGTAAGCAGGCCCGAGCTTTCTGCCCAGCGTAAGCGCGTAGAATATGCAAAAACAAATCTGTCACTGGAAAAGAAGGGGCTTACTCCTGACCTGAGTGCATCAGCCGGCTACGGCCTTTACGGAAGTGCACTGTTCGATGATAACGAATGGAGCGCAAAACTGTCGATAAATATCCCGATTATTGACGGCGGGCTTACTAAAAGCAAAGTGGAGGGAGCACAGGCTGATCTTGTAACGGCGGATGCGGAGATGGAAAGCCTGTCCAATTCGGTTATTCTTGAAGTCCGCAAGGCATGGCAGTCTCTGAATGAAGCAAAAGAAACCCTTACCGCCTCAATGGAAGCTGAAAGATATGCAAAGGAAACATATGATCTTGCTGATGGAAGGTATAAAGCGGGAGTTGGCAACAGCCTGGAAATTTCGGATGCGATAGAGAGCTATGCAGCTGCACAGGCTGAGACGGTCCTTTCACTGTATAAATGCAAGGAAGCCCGGCTGGATCTTGAGAAGGCTATTGGAGGTCTTGATAATGAAGATAAATAATACTGTCCTGAAAAATATTATCAACATAAAAACTGCAGTGGTACTAGTTTTAGTCATTGCCGCCGCCGGCGGGCTGCTGTGGTACAGAAGCGGCATAACACCTGAAATACAGTATAAAACATCTTCTGCTGTGACTTCTGACCTCAGGTCCATAATACAGGCAACAGGCTCTCTTGCCGCTGTTGAATCTGTTGATGTTGGCACGCAGATATCAGGAACGGTGAAGGAAGTGTATATAGACTATAACAGTATTGTAAAAAAGGGTGACCTTATTGCCGAGATAGATTCATCAACACTGAAGGCAGATGTAGACGAGGCAAAGGCGAATCTGCTTTCCGCCGAGGCCGATCTCTCAAATAAAAGGGCTGTTCTTGAAAATGCGAGGAAAAATCTCAGCAGGACAAAAGAGCTTGCAAAAAAGGATCTCATAGCACAGTCTGATGTTGACGCAGATGTTAAATCATTGCTGACGGCAGAAGCCGACGTTGCCGCTTATAAGGCCGACGTAGCACAGTACAGGGCACTTCTCTCTAAAGCACAGATAAACCTGGGATATACAAAAATATATTCACCTGTCGACGGTGTGGTCATAGCAAAAAATGTTGACAAGGGGCAGACTGTCGCTGCAAGCTATCAGACTCCGAGTATTGCTCAGATAGCAAGGGACCTTAAACAGATGCAGATAGAAGTGGATGTCGATGAGGCAGATATAGGCGGTGTCAGGGACGGACAGAAAGCTGAATTTACAGTCGATGCATACCCTAACGAATCATTTGAGGGGACCGTGACACAGGTCCGCCTTTCCCCGACCACAACTGATAACGTTGTTACTTATACCGTAATAGTAAGGGTTCACAATGAGAAGGGGCTTCTGTTGCCTGGTATGACCGCCAATGTGTCGCTCATTGTACAGGAACGCAAAAATGTACTGATTGTACCAAACAGCGCTTTCCGCTTCAAACCTGTCGACCTGAATGAAACCACCGTCAGCCAGGGGCCTCCCGGAAGAGGAAAACAGAATATAGCCAAGGTGACCGCCCCGGCCGTTTATACGCTTGACGTGAAAAATGTTCCTGTAAAGGTTGAGGTAAAAAAGGGCATAACAGACGGACAGAATACGGAAATAATTTCGGGCATCAAAGAGAACGAGCGTGTTATTACAGGCATTGTTGTTGAAAAAGAGGAAAAATAAATGGCTCTCGTAGAACTTAGGGACATCAGGAAGAGTTTTAAACTGGGACGGGATGAGGTTGAGATCCTGCATGGAGTAAACCTTTCCGTTGAAAAGGGCGAATTCGTTGCGATGATGGGACCTTCCGGATCAGGCAAATCTACAACGATGAACATACTTGGCTGCCTGGACAGACCTACTTCCGGGTCGTATATATTGAACGGCAAAAACGTAGGTGAACTTGATAACGATGAACTTGCAGATATACGGAACAGCACGATAGGCTTTGTTTTTCAGGGTTTTAACCTGCTTCAGAAGACCAGCTCGCTTGAAAATGTGGAACTTCCGCTGCTTTACGCAGGTATCCCCAAGAAGGAACGCCATGAAATGGCTAAGGCTGCTCTTGAAGAAATGGGACTTGGAGACAGACTTTATCATGAACCTACTCAGATTTCAGGCGGACAGCAGCAGCGTGTGGCAATAGCCAGAGGTATTGTAAACAGGGCTCCTATCCTTCTTGCAGACGAGCCTACAGGAAATCTCGATTCAAAAACCAGCGATGAGATCATGTCCCTTTTCAGGAGGCTCAATGAAAAAGACGGCATAACGATAATAATCGTAACGCATGAGCCTGATGTTGCTTCCTTTGCAAAACGCGTAGTCCATTTCAGGGATGGACTGATCACATATGATGAACTCAATAAAGGGAGGTCAGGATCATGATATCGATGACAGAGATCTCATATACTGCTATTCGTGCGCTGCATAGGAACAAAACACGCTCAATGCTCACAGCGCTCGGAATAATAATAGGAGTTGCCGCCGTTATTGCTGCTTTTGCCGTAGGAACTGGAGCCAACAAAAGCATAGATGAACAGATCGCTTCTTTCGGCAGCAATTTCATAATAGTTTTTCCTGACCGTTCTGCAATGTCATCATCGGGTACTGTAAGATACCTTACTTTCGAAGATGCAAAAGCAATAGAAAAAGATGTATCCGGGATCGAAGCCGTTGCCCCGATGGTGGATACTTCAGTACAGCTTATATACGGCAATACAAACTGGAGTACAAACGTAACAGGCAGCACATCAAAGTATTCACCTGTTCAGGACAGGGAAATTGAATACGGCAGGGACATAAATGACAGTGACGTAAGACAGGCGGCTAAAGTTACTGTAATAGGCAAAACAATTGTTGACAAGATGTTTTTCGGCGAAAATCCATTGGGTAAATCGATAAGAATAAACAAAGTCCCGTTTACCGTTATTGGTGTTTTTACAGAGAAGGGACAGAACCAGATGGGTGACGATCAGGACGATTTTGTGCTCGTTCCCCTTACAGCAGCGCAGAAACGCCTGGTCCGCTGGAATACTCCAGGACGCATAAGCAACATCTTTATCAAAGGCCTTAACATGGATGCACTGCAATATGTCCAGCACGAAACAGAAGTCCTGCTGCGCGAGCGTCACAGGATAAAACCAGGAACGGCGGACGATTTTGCTGTAAGGAATATTTCACAGATGCTTGAGGCACGCCGCAAGACAACTATGATAATGTCGATGCTTCTCGGGTCGATAGCTGTTATTTCTCTTGTTGTAGGCGGTATAGGTATTATGAACATAATGCTCGTTTCTGTTACCGAAAGGACAAGGGAAATAGGTATCCGTATGGCAGTCGGTGCAAAGGCCAGAGACATCAGGCTCCAGTTCCTTACCGAAGCGGTGGTGCTTTCCGTTATCGGCGGAACGATTGGAATAATTCTGGGTGTTTTTGCCGGGCACGCACTATCAACATTCACTGAGGCGCCTCCGATATTTACTTTGTCATCCATATTGCTTGCATTTGTGTTTTCTGCGCTGGTCGGAATTGGTTTTGGTTATTATCCGGCATGGAAGGCATCGCTGCTCGATCCTATAGATGCTTTAAAGTATGAATGATTCTGATTTTAAGAGTGAAAATCCTTTTACAGAAACAATAATCAGTATTTAATAATGGCGGTTGGAAATGGCCTTACACGCATGTTCTGACCGCCTTTTCCCACATTTCAAACCTTTCCTTGTCCCTTCCTGCCACTGCCGGGCTGGTGGATAAAAGAAGCCTGAACGGCAGGGAAGGTTCGCCGAAATATTTTTTAAAACTACGGAGAGAAAAGCTGCCGTTGAAAATAATAAAACATATATTTGGGTAACAGGCAAGAAGCTCGGGTATGTTATTCGGTGTCTGGTTTTTTATGCTGCTGTCGCTGCTGCCCTCGCGGTCCGCCGATTTCAGAACGTCCCACAATGCTATTTTATGTGTCAGCAGCAGAGAGCATCTGCTTTTATAATCGACAGAGTATGCTGTATCATATATCGTAAACATTATTCTCCAAAACCGGTTCTGCGGATGAGCATAATATTCGTTTTCCCTCAGGGATTTTACGCCGGGCAGTGAGCCGAGTATCAGTATTTTTGAAGATGTGCTGATTAAAGGGGCAAAGCTGTATTCCATAATTTAAGCTCCCGTCTTTTGTCTGTTTCTTTTGATTTTAGTCTGTGCCCAATTTTCTTACAAGCTGCATCATTTGTATTTTTAATGTGTTTTGTTTAGATAAAATTTGAGCATAAATTTCCCTTGACGAATTGGCGTTCGCCGTTATAATACTCTGGAACTTTGAACGATAGGTAAAAATGATTAATAAACAAAACATTACTTCAGGTTTATTTATCTGTTGGAACATCGTTTTTTTGGAACATTTTTCCATTTTTAATGGAGCAGAAGGAGCTGCAGAATTATGAAAAGCCGAGTATATTTGACCCTCTCCGACGGAAGTTTCTGGAGCGGAAACGGAGCCCTCGCAAAGCCGGTAGAAGGCGAAGTCGTCTTCACTACAGCTGCGTGCGGCTATCCACAGACTCTGACAGATCCGTCATATTGCGGACAGATCGTTGTATTTGCATTCCCGCCGATCGGGATTTACGGAGTGGACGAAGACAGGCTTGAGGGCCGACGAGTATGGCTTACCGCCGCGCTTACAGCTTCACTTGACGAAACTGAAAATGGACGCTTCGAACATCTGAGTTCATGGATGGGAAAAAACAGCAGGCCTCTTATAGATAGTATAGATACAAGGCAGCTTATACTTAAAATAAGAAAATACGGCTCACTTATGGGCAGGATTGATTTTGTGCCATGCAGACCGTCGATTACGGAACTTCCTAAAGATATGGTCACCGAGGTTTCATGCAGTGAAATCGAAGTTTCAGGAACAGGCGGCATCAGTGTCGGCATACTTGATTACGGTGTAAAGGAAAACATTATAAGGAGCTTTATATCACGCGGATGCCGTGTTGTGCGCTTTCCAAATCTTACAAAGGCTGAAGATATTTTGTCTGCCGGCCTTGACGGGATAATATTAAGCAACGGTCCTGGCGACCCTGCAGTTCTTGACCGCGAGGTTGGTGAAATACGAAAAATTTTAGGAAAACTTCCCTTGCTTGGCGTATGCCTCGGGAATCAGCTTCTTGCACGTGCATGCGGTGCCGGCACCCATAAGCTGGATTTTGGCCACAGAGGGGTTAATCACCCTGTCGTTGAAACTGTTACAGGCAGAGGTATCCTTACCAGCCAGAACCATCAGTATGCTGTCTCAGAGGAAAGCCTGCCTGGAACAGGTCTTGAAGTCCTGTTCCGCCACCTTGGGGATGGGACGATAGAAGGGCTTATCAACAAAGAAGCTGATGCAATAAGCGTTCAGTTTCATCCTGAAGCATCTCCCGGACCAGAAGATGCAGGTTTTATATTCGATAATTTTTTAAGCCATGTACATGAAGTTAAGGGGGCATAGAAATGAAGGATCCGAATATTAAAAATGTTCTCGTACTTGGCTCAGGACCTATACGAATAGGACAGGCTGCAGAATTCGATTATGCCGGCAGCCAGGCTTGCCGTGCGCTTAAAGAAGAGGGATGCCGCGTAATATTGCTTAACAGCAATCCTGCAACTATACAGACAGACCTGACTGTTGCCGACATAGTGTGCATAAAGCCTCTTATCCCTGAAGTTGTTGAAAGTATATTGGATGAATACAGGCCGGAAGGCGTTGTTGCAACGCTTGGAGGGCAGACTGGGCTTAATCTCTGCATGGAATGTGAAAAACTCGGGATGTGGGATAAATATAACTGCCGCATTCTGGGTACTCAGCCCGCTTCAATTGAAAAGGCCGAAGGACGTGAGCCGTTCAGAAAAGCAATGATAAATGCCGGCCAGCCGATAATAGCAAGCAGGGGGATATCTTCGGTAGCGGGAGCTCAGGAATTTGCAATGCATACTCCGCTTCCTCTGATCCTTCGTCCCGATTTTACATTGGGGGGGTCTGGAAATTCAGTAGTCAGGAATGTTGAGGATTTTGTCGTCAGGGTTGAGGATGCCCTTACTGCGTCGCCGGTTGGGCGAGCCCTTATAGAACGTTATCTTGAGGGATGGCATGAGATAGAAGTTGAAGTGGTAAGGGACAATGCCGGGAATTCACTCGCTGTCTGCAGCATGGAAAATATTGACCCTATGGGTGTCCACACTGGGGATTCAATAGTTGTTTCACCTGTACTGACTCTGACTGACAGAGAATGGCAGATGCTGCGTACTGCAGCGCTTAAAATTGTAGGGGTGCTCGATATCAGGGGGGCGTGCAACGTTCAGTTTGCCCTCTCTCCTGACGGTCTTGAATATTACGTAATAGAAGTCAACCCGAGGGCCAGCCGTTCAAGCGCTCTTGCCAGCAAGGCCACAGGTTATCCGATTGCTCGTATGGCTGCGAAAATAGCACTTGGGATGAACCTGACTGAAATGACCAATCCTGTTACTGGAGCTGGAAGCGCTTTGTCGGAACCAGCTCTTGATTATGTTGCAGTCAAAATTCCTTCCTGGCCGTTTGATACATTTCCACAGGCGGATCCATCCCTTGGGCCCAGGATGAAGGCAACTGGTGAAGTCCTTGCAATCGGCCTGAATTTTGCACAGGCACTTGTAAAAGCATGCCGCTCACTTGAAAGAGGCAGGAACATGCCGGATAAAAGGATGCGCTCTTGGGGAACAAGAAAGCTTTGGGAACAAATAACAGCTCCAACTAACCTGAGGCTTGAGGCAATAACCGAACTTCTGAGACGCAGTTCCTCAACTGTTGATGAAATGGCACGGCGGACTCACATAAGAAAATATTTTATTGAACAGCTTAACGCGATACAGCTTGCTGAAAAATATCTCGAAGAGGATGGGCCTGTCAACGGCAATGTTGTTTCTGCAAGGATGCACGGACTGTCGATAGGACAGATAGCCGAATCCAGCGGTATTTCAAAACATGAAGCTGAAGTGCTTCTGGAATCCGAAAACTGCACAACAGGATACAGAGAAGTTGACGGAAGCGCAGGTGAATTCCCATCCGGATCAGGCTACTACTATGGGGTTTACGGTGCCGGCAGTGACACATGCGGACAACAGGAAGGCGGTATTGCCGTAATCGGTTCAGGTGCGATAAGGATCGCGCAGGGAGTTGAGTTTGACTATTGCTGCGTTAAGGCTGTCGAAGCGCTTCGCAGACGCGGTATAAGGGCAATAATGATGAATGTCAATCCAGAGACTGTAAGCACGGATTATGATATATCGGACGCTCTTTATCTTGAACCGCTTACTGCGGATGATGCGATGCCAATACTGAAACGTGAGAAGGCTAAAGGCGTTTTTGCATGTTTCGGCGGACAGACTTCATTGAGGCTGGGACTTGATCTGGCATTGGAAGGTATACGCCTTCTCGGTCCAGGTGCGGATGTAATTGATGCAGCAGAGGATCGTGGAAAATTCTCGAGGCTGCTTTCGAAACTGGCTATAGCCGAACCGGATGGTGATGATGTGGCATCTGTTGAGGATGCAGTTGTATTGGCGAAAAAGCTTGGTTACCCGCTTATGGTACGCCCAAGTTTCGTAATAGGCGGAGTTGCTATGAAAGTTGTCTACAATGAAAACGAAATGAAAAGTGTCCTTGTTGAAGCTTTTGAAGCCGTCCCAGGACAGAAAGTCATGATAGACCGCTTCCTCCAGGGGAAAGAATTTGAATGCGACGCTTTATGTGACGGTGAGGATGTCCTTATTCCCGGTATATTCGAACATATCGATCCGTCAGGCATACATTCCGGTGATTCCATAGCGGTTTTCCCAAGCTTCTCTCTTACAAGGGAACAGCAGGATGAAATACTGAAAGTAGTGAAAATGATATCATCCGAACTGGATATACATGGATTGCTCAATATACAGTTCGTACTTCGCGACGGTATATTCTGGATAATAGAGGCCAATCCGCGGGCAAGCCGTACTGTCCCGATATGCAGCAAAATATCCGGTGTACCAATGGTTGATATGGCAGTCGGACTTGCTCTTGGCGAAAAGCTGGGTTATATGGGTTACGGCACCGGTGTTTTACCGTTCTCCGGTACATGGGGGGTTAAAGTCCCTGTATTTTCAAATGACAAACTTCCGGGAATTGATCCTAAGCTTGGACCGAGGATGATGTCAACAGGTGAAAGTCTTGGGCTTGGGAAAAATCTCGCGGAGGCACTTGTTGACGGACTTAAAGGAGCAGGATGGAACCCGCCTGATAAGGGACGTGTCCTATTGAGCGTTGCCGATTCGCAGAAAGTTGAGGCAATGCCGCTTGCTGCGCAGTTCATATCTCTTGGATGGGCTGTTGATGCCACATCCGGAACCGCATCATATCTTTCGCGCTGGGGCATAGAAGCTAATGTCATAACCCAGGAGGAACTTACAAAAAAACTAAGGGAAGGCAAGTGGAATCTTGTTGTTAATATCCCCGGAGGAAATGAACGCCATATGAAACATGGCGCTGAAATTAGAAGCAGTGCTTCCTCCGCCGGTATCCCGTGTCTGCATTCCATAGCTGCAGCATGGGCTGTCGCAGGCAGTTTTTCAAAGGCAAAGAATATCACGCCTGAAAATATATCAGATATTAAATAATAATCTATTGCCGTTTATTGAAATAAGACACGGTAAGCGGAGGCCATTAAACTTATAGCGGAATAAATCTCAAGTAAAATAAAGGCAGCTCTTCCATTTTTTATAAATATGCCTTAATATATTTATGCTTAACTGCGAAATTAGTTTATCTTTCATAAGAAATTGGAGGAATGTCTATGCTGGGCGGCAAACTTCTGGACGATATCGGGAGAGAGATATTAAGGATACTTCAGGAAGACGGAAGGATTTCATTCAATGAACTCGGCAGAAAGGTTGGCCTTTCATCACCGGCGGTTGCAGAGAGGGTCCGCCGTATGGAAGAAGCGGGAATAATACTTGGGTACAGGGCTGAAGTGAATCACTCCCGCATAGGATATCCGATTATGGCATTTATACGCCTCTCAATACCGGTAGCGCACCTTCCGCAGGCTGATGAGCTTGCAAAGGCACTGCCTGAAATACTTGAGTGCCATCATCTTACGGGAAGCGACGGTGTAATATTGAAAGTGGTCGTCTCTTCGGTAGGACATCTTGAAGATGTGATCAGCCAGATGGGTACATGCGGAATGACAACTACCGCGATAGTTCTTTCATCGCCTATAGTAGGAAGGCCAATAGATCCTATCAAGGCAGCCAACAGCAATAATATGTTGTAACGATCCAGATTGATCGGATCATTTTGATGAAAGATTATAGCAATCCGGCAATTTTGAATATATTGAGCCGCAGAAGCATTCGCAGGTTTGACATATCCAAACCTGTAAGTCCGGATATTGTTGAGCTTATTATAGAATGCGCATGTGCCGCGCCGAGTGCCAACAACAGTCATCCGTGGCATTATATTATAATTGACAAAAGGCATATCCTGGATGCTTTGGCTGATATTCATCCTTATGGCAAGATGCTTAAGACTGCAGCAGTCGCAATTGTTGTATGCAGCGAGTTGGTGTGTGCCGACGAGCCCCTGCGTTACTGGGAGGAAGATTGTTCCGCCGCCATGCAGAATATACTGCTTGCCGCAAACGCTTTGGGACTGGGGTCGGTATGGCTGGGTGTGAAACACGGAGACAATAATCTTGAGGGAAAACTCAAAACCTTGCTTGATGTTCCCGACAGGATCGCCATGATGGGCATAGCTGCAATCGGATGGCCTCTTGAAACCAAGGACCCACATAAAGGCATTGATGCGCATTCTCTGCATATCAATAAATGGTAAGCACTATATTCAAAACAAATATTCAACAGTGGTAAAATAGTAAGAGCTGAAGATTAAGCGGCGGCTACACCCGCCGCTTATCATATGGTCAAGCTGTTCGGGGGTTTTTATTATGGATCGCAAAGATAAACAGGCTAATCTTTTTGAAATAAACAAAGTTATAACGCTTCCTCTCGAAGATGAAATTAAACATAGCTACCTGAACTATGCAATGAGCGTAATAGTAGGCAGGGCGCTTCCTAACGCAAGGGACGGACTTAAACCGGTCCAGCGCAGGGTCCTTTACGCTATGCTTGAACTTGGGTTACGCCATAATCAGTCTTTTAAAAAATCTGCACGTATCGTAGGCGAGACAATGGGAAAGTATCACCCTCACGGGGATGCTGCTATATATGACACAATGGCGCGACTTTCACAGGATTTCAGTTTGCGGTATCCTCTGGTTGAAGGGCAGGGAAATTTTGGCTCAATAGACGGAGATCCGCCTGCGGCTATGCGTTATACCGAGGCCAGACTGCATTCTTTGGGCGAGGAAATGCTGGCAGATATAAATGAAGAGACAGTAGAGTGGGGGCCAAACTTTGACGAGTCACTTGAAGAGCCGCTTGTGCTGCCGTCAAGGATACCTAACCTGCTCGTAAATGGAAGCACCGGCATAGCTGTCGGTATGGCTACAAACATACCGCCCCACAACATTGGAGAGGCTATTGATGTATGCTGTGCACTTCTCGAAAATCCGGAGACGGAACTTGGCGAACTTATGGCATTGATGCCAGGGCCTGATTTTCCGACCGGCGGAGTGATACTTGGTCGTGATGGCATAATTGATGCCTATCGTACAGGCAGAGGCAAAATCATAGTCCGCGGACGCGTAAACGTTGAGGACGGACGTAAAGGCAAGAGAAATATCGTAATTACAGAAATACCATACATGGTCAATAAGACCAATCTTATAGAAACTATCGCAAAGGGAGTCCAGACTGGTGTAATAGACGGTGTTTCAGACCTGAGGGACGAATCTGACCGTGACGGCATGCGTATAGTTGTGGACCTCCAGCGCGATGCAGATCCTAATCTTGTGCTGCGTCAGCTGTATACAAGGACCCAGCTGCAGAGTACTTTCGGGGTCATCAATCTTGCAATAGTCGATGGGGAAACAAAGGAACTGCCTCTCAAAGACATGGTCGACGTCTTTCTTGACCATCGCAGGTGCGTGGTTCGCAGACGTACTGAATTCAGGCTGCGCAAGGCGGAAGAAAGAGCCCATATCGTCGAAGGGCTTCTCAGGGCTCTTGATGTCATAGACGAAGTCATAAAAATAATCCGTGGTTCTGATAATGCTGTGACGGCAAGAAACAATCTTATAGAAACACTCGGTTTTTCAGAAATACAGGCTCAGGCCATACTGGATATGAGGCTGCAGAGACTTACTGGTCTTGAGCGTGAAAAGCTGGAGTCTGAAATACGTCAGCTCATAATGGACATAGAGCGTTATAACAGCATACTTGGAAGCAAGGCTGTCCTTGATTCGGTAGTAAAAGACGAACTTATGGAGGTCCGCCGCCTGTATTCAGACAAACGCCGTACTGATATAGAAAATGCCGTTGAAGATGTCGCTGACGAAGACCTTATCCCTCAAGAGGATATAGTGGTTGCCCTGAGCAACGACGGCTATATAAGACGCATGCCTCTTCAGGATTACAGGGTACAGTCCAGAGGCGGAAAAGGCGTAAAGGGAGTTACGACAAAGGCTGAAGATGAAATAGCTCTTGTTGCGATTACAACGACACACAAAACACTGTATCTGTTTACAAGCAAGGGAAGAGTTTTTGGCGTACGCGGATTTTCACTGCCTGAACCTAAAACAGGTAAAGGGAAGCTCATAGGAACTATCATAACTCTTGAAAAAGATGAGAAAGTTGTTGCCATAAAAGACAGCAGGCTTGACGGTGCAAAATACGTGTTTTTTGTGACACGCAACGGGACAGCAAAACGCCTGCCGGTTGAAGAACTAGATGGACTGACAAGAGCAGGCAGACGTGTGCTGAGCCTTGCTGCCAACGATAATATCGCAAGAGTCCGTGTGACAAGCGGCGTGGACGAACTTTTGCTTACAACAGCTTTGGGGCAGACTCTCAGGGTATCGGAAGAGGAATTCCGCCCGCTTGGAAGACAGGCCCAGGGAGTCAGAGGCATCAAACTTGACGACGGAGACGATGTAGTGGGCTGTGATGTAGTTACAGAAGGCCGTCAGGTCCTCGTAATAAGTGAGCAGGGAATAGGCAAAAGGACCCCGTACAGCGAATTTACGGAACATCATCGTGCCGGCTATGGAGTCAGGGCTATGAAGCTTTCAGATAAAACGGGCAAACTCGTAGGCGCATGGGGCGTGACTGATGATGAGGAAATAGTTGTTATAAGCAGCAAGGGCAGAATGGTCCGCATACATACAAGGGAAGTTTCAAGCCTGAGCCGTACAGCTACCGGGTATAAAATTGTAAGGCTCGATGATGGCGATACTGTAGCAGATGTCAGTATCGTACGTTCAGAAGAGTTAGAAGCATAGATATGAAACTTGCGCGTGAAGCATGGCCGACAATAGGCTGCCTCGTATTCATGATGGCGGGCGGATGGTTCGTATCCCCGTGGATTTCAGCGATACTCTCATTGCCGCTTGCTGTAGTCGTATGGTTTTTCAGGGACCCCGAAAGGCTTCCGGCCGACAGCAGCGGCTGGCTGAGTCCGGCCGACGGGACGGTCGTAGAAGTTGAATACACTGAGCATGAATATACAGGCAAGGCAGTGAAAATAGGTATTTTTATGAATGCTTTTAATGTGCATGTTAATCGCTTTCCTGTGGCAGGGACTGTAGGTTATGTCAAATATGTACCTGGGAAAAAATGGTTCGCATTTGCGCCTAAAGCCTCGGAGTTGAACGAACGTTTTTATGTCGGTGCTGAAACAGAGTACGGAAGGTTTGTCCTGTGCCAGATAGCAGGCATACTTGCACGCAGGATAGTATGCAAAGCTCATAAAGGCGACACACTGGACAGAGGACAGCGTTATGGTATGATTAAACTTGGTTCAAAAGTTGATATATACATGCCGCTTTCAATTATTCCAGTGGTAAAACTGGCAGATAAGGTCGTTGCGGGTGAGACTGTGATAGGAGTGTTGAAAAAATGAGAAAACGTTCACGCCATTTGAGAAATATTCCCATTAACAAAATAATCCCGAACATGATAACAAGCGGAAGTGTTTTCTGCGGGGTATCCTCAATAATAATGACATATCACCAGCATTTTATCCCGGCAGCTGTCCTTATATGTTTTGCCGTATTTTTTGATGTGATGGACGGCAGGGTTGCACGGTCATTGGGCGGGAGCAGTTCATTCGGTGAAGAGCTGGACAGCCTGGCTGATGCCATAAGCTTCGGCGTTTCGCCTGCATTCCTTATGTACGCTGTTTATATAGGGGTCGACGGAGGTGTCTGGGGTGCGCTTTCAGCTTCGTTTTTTGCTTTATGCGGTGTATTGAGGCTGGCACGTTTCAACGTGACGCATGTTCCGGCCGGCCCTTTTCAGGGACTTCCTATTCCTGCCGGAGGTCTGACACTGGCTGCATTTGTAATTGCCAGAATTCCGCTTACCCCTCTTATCTCGATGGTGATAATGTTCTTTGTAGGAGCTTTGATGGTCAGCTCCGTTCCTTACTGCAACGCTAAAAAGCTAAAAAAAGCAAATGTCAGCAAAGTAAAAATGTATGGGCTGATCGGATTCGTTTTTTTATGCTTTATACTGCTGAGGGAACGTGCTTTTCTGGCAATAGCTGCTATGTACATAGCTACTGGGCTTGCTCGGTTTGACGTATCAGAGTGGCTTCTTGCAGAGCCTCCGGTACATGAAAAAGATTAGTCGGAACATTTAGTTTTTTATATAACAGTAAAGCGATTAAGTCCCGACTTTTGCCTACCATAGCTGAAGTCGGGACTTTTTTAAAAAAAGGGGGAATGCTGGTGAAAAAACTTATGACAGGAAATGAGGCTATAGCACGTGGTGCCTGGGAAGCTGGTCTGCATGTGGCAGCTGCCTATCCAGGGACGCCTTCTACGGAGATACTGGAAAATTTATCCGTCTGTGAAGGTGTGTATTCTGAGTGGTCAACAAATGAGAAAGTTGCTCTTGAAGTTGCTTCCGGTGCGTCTATGGCCGGAGCGCGCTCATTGGCTGCTATGAAACATGTTGGACTCAATGTTGCTGCTGATCCTCTGTTTACACTTGCCTATACAGGTGTGAACGGTGGACTCGTTGTTGTTACAGCCGATGATCCGGGACTGTTCAGCTCTCAGAATGAACAGGATAACCGCTATTATGCTATGCATGCAAAAATTCCGATGCTTGAACCTTCAGACAGCCAGGAATGTCTTGATTACGTAAAAATAGCGTTTGACCTGTCAGAAAGGTTTGACACCCCTGTGCTTTTCCGTGTCACCACAAGAATATGCCACAGCAAGACCTTGGTAATGACGGGAGAACGGACAGAAGTTGCAGTCAAACCTTATGAGAAAAATTCGGCTAAATATGTAATGGCTCCGGCATCTGCAAAAAAACGCAAATATATAATGGAAGACCGGATCGCTGCGATGAAAGAGTACAGCAATACTACACCGCTGAACAGGATAGAACATGGAAAAGGCAGTATCGGCATAATCACGAGCGGAATTTCCTATAACCATGCAAAAGAAGTATTCGGCGATGAAGCCTCCTATCTCAAGCTGGGATTTACCTGGCCCATGCCGGAGAAATTAATTAAAAAGTTTAAAGAATCCGTTGACACAGTATATGTAATAGAGGAAAACGAAGCATACATAGAAGATTATGTAAAATCTCTCGGTATCGAATGCACAGGACGGGCCAAGCTGCCTTGGGTCGATGAACTTACACCTGAAGTAATACGCCGTTCGTTTTTCCCTGAAAGTGCGGAACCAGGAGGATATGAGATAGAGGCGGAAGTCCCTCCGCGCCCGCCGGTACTTTGTGCCGGCTGTACCCACAGAGGATTCTTTTATGAGGTGGCAAAGTACAAAGATATAGTGGTTACAGGGGATATAGGCTGTTACACGCTTGGAATGGTCCCTCCGCTCAGTGTTACAGATTCGGTAATATGCATGGGAGCAAGTATATCGAACGGAGTCGGATTTAGGAAGGCTGTTGAAAAAGCAGGAAGAAAAGAGAAAGTTTTCGCCGTAATCGGAGATTCAACGTTCTTTCATTCGGGCATAACAGGATTGATAGATGCTATAGTCAATAAGGCACCTATAGTTGTCAACATACTTGACAACAGGATAACCGCAATGACCGGGCATCAGGAAAATCCAGGCACCGGAAGGACACTGATGGGAGAACCCACATACAGGGTTGACCTTAAGGAACTCTGCATTGCCTGCGGAGTAAAAGAGAAGAACATCCGCCTGATCGATCCTTATAAACTTGATGAAACGAGAGCGGCAGTAAAAGACGGATACGAATCGGAAGAACCTTTCGTTATTATTACAACTTCACCCTGCGCACTTATAAAAGATGTGGTAAAAGCGCGGATGAACCTTAAATGTGTTGTAGATCAGGATAAATGCGTTAAATGCAGGCTTTGCCTTAAGGCCGGATGCCCCGCACTCAATTTCCATGACGGCCGCATATATATAGATCGTTCGTCATGCAACGGATGCACGGTATGTGCGCAGATATGTCCCAAGCATGCTATCGGAAGGGAGGCATAGACCTATGGGCACAAACGACACAAAAAGTATCCTTCTTGCCGGCGTTGGCGGACAAGGGACTATTCTGGCATCCAAGATCCTTTCAGAGGGGCTTCTGCGAAAGGGCTATGATGTGAAGATGTCTGAAATCCACGGGATGTCGCAGCGCGGGGGAAGTGTTACTACGCATGTCAGATTCGGTACAAAGGTTGCTTCGCCGATAGTTCCGGAGGGGGAGGCGGATGTCCTTGTCGCATTTGAAAAGGTTGAAGCTGTCCGCTGGCTGAAGTACCTTAAGAAGGGCGGCAGACTGGTAGTAAATGATTATGAGATATATTCGCTGCCTGTCCTTACCGGGGCTGCAAAATACCCTGAGCATATAACTGATAAACTTAAAACTGAAGTTCCTGATATCAAAATTTTCAATGCAGGAGAAATAGCTGAAAGCCTTGGTAATATAAAGGCGCAGAATATAGTTCTGCTTGGGGCCCTTGTTAAAGCCATGGGTCTTGAAGATCTGGACTGGGAACAGGTATTGAAGGAAAATATCCCCTCCAAACTTTATGATCTAAATCTTATGGCATTTAAAGCGGGTCTGGAACAATAACGGCATGATGTAAGCCGCACATGCATCATTTCGGCGATGCCGTGAAATAAAAAACAGACCGGTGCGTGTTGTTTCAATGGTCCAGCGCACCGGTTCGTTTTTTATTTAGCAGGATATTTTGAACACTACCATTTCAATAGAGATTCTGTTACCTCTCCGTCGCTCCATGTTACATACAGCATAAGCCTGCCGTTCTTTTTAGCCAGTATGCCGTTGTCCTGCATAAGCAGCTGGTATGTTTTTGCCCCGTTTACCCTGAGTCCCAGCTTGCCGTTGGGAGTGTTCATGATTTTTGTCCCTTCACGAATCCCCAGCAGCCATCTCCCGTTATTGCCGGCCGTTGTATCCCAGCCCTTACCTGCTGTATTCACGACAGCCATTGCAGAAATTGTGCCGCTGCCTGTTATCCTGATATTTACCGAGGTGTCCTTTGCTCCGTTCGCCGCTCTCTTTTTGTTTTTACCTACCATATCGACATTTACTACGGCAGGTCTTGCAGAAACAAATCGGACCATGCGTTCCGGCTTTTTCTTATCGATCACATTTCCTGTGACGGCAGTTGACGCCTCCAGTATCCGTCCGTCCGAAAGCACAAACGTTATATCATACGGGCCTGAGGAAGCATCATTTTCTTCATTTATCCAAAGCAGAAGATCACGTCTGCCGTTTACCTGGAATGACAGAGTCCCGTCCCTGTCGTTAATAATTTTCCCGTTTTCGTCTGTGAGGGCTGCAAGAGAGTTCCTGTTTTTTGCAACAGTATCCCAGATCCTTCCGGTCCTGGTGTCTTTGACCCTTATGCCGGTAACGGTACCGGACGTATTTATTGCCGTATCTATGCGTCTGTCGGGTGTAAGGTCAGACTCAAGCTTCTCGCTGCTGCCTACAAAATCGTATCTGTCTCTGCCTATATATTTTGCTGTTAGAGTATCTTTCGCATGCTGTGATATTCCGCTGTTCCACTTAAGCACGGCATCCCTCTCAAAAATACGCCCGTCGGAAAGGATTACTGAAACTTTGGCCCTTACGTCCGGGTCAGATAAAATCCCTCCTGAGTCCTGAACAAGCAGGCTGTAAGATGAAGGGCCGCGCATGCGCAGCGAAACGGTCCCGTCCGTTTTGTTTGCTATGCGGTCACTCCTGTCCACTGCAATTATTATAGGCACATTGTTTTTCTCTATTGTGTCCCATTCGGTTTTATTTGATCTGGTCCATGCCGTTATTCTGATGCCGCTTACTGTTGTATCGCTGAACTGGAAGCTGATGGCGAACTGGAAATCATTCTTGCCGTCAGCGGCAAGTTTTTCGCTTAGGCCAGCAAAGTCATTATCGCTGTAGCCCAAGGCCTCAAAAGATGTAATCCCTTCTTCTGAAGGTGTTTTTTGTGTGCCCGGCTGCCGTATGGCCTTTACAAAAGTTTCCCCGTATACTTCTTTGCCGTCAATAAGCTCTACCTTTACAACAAATTTAGAATCTTTCCTGATTGCTGACGGAGCGTCGTTTATGTAAAGTTTGAAATCAGCACCAAAGAGTACCGGTATGACCGGAAGTCTGCCCGACCCGTTCAATACTTTTCCGTTTGTATCCTTGACTAAAAGCAGCCCTGTGTTTCCGGACGGATTTGTACTCCACGAATTACCGTTTTCTTCATTCCGCAGGGACATTTTTTTAATAGCCTGAGCCCCGCTTACGGAAAGGCTGAAGGAGGCGTCCCATCTTCCGTCGCCCTCCTGTGCGTCCATCGGACCCATAATATCCTGTCTTTCATCGGCATTGAAAACTATAGAATCAACATCCAGTCCTGCAGATGCCGCATAGGCGTTTCCCGCACATAAAACAAAAAATGCCGCGATTGCCAGCAGCGCCGAAATCCTCCTCATGTTAAGCCCATCCCCCTTTTAAAAATACATATATTTAAGTCTATAATATACTCCGCGTATTGTTAAAGAGCAATTTGCGTATAATAGTTTCATTAATAAAATAAAAATAAGGAGCTGATAAATTGGACAGCAGCATATATCATGGCAATGTTCTTTATGCCGACTGTTTTGCAGGTATAGCGGGAGATATGTTCCTTGCGTCTCTTATAGATATATCAGTGGGAGAGGAATACCTTAGGAATCAGTTCAGGAAAATCCCGCTTGAAAATTATGAAGTGAAAGTGTCTGCAGATAAGCGCGGCGGGATACGCGGGCTTAGATTTGACGTATCATCAGGCAAAGGGCACGGACACAGGCATTTGCAGGATATTATAATGATAATAACCCAAAGCGGCCTTTCAGATAATGTAAAATCAAGAATAATAAATATTTTTACTCTTCTTGCCGAAGCTGAAGCCAAAGTACACGGAGACCCAGTGGATCATGTGCATTTCCATGAGGTTGGTGCTGTCGATTCAGTAATAGACATTGCCGGTGCGATGATAATGCTTGAGCATATGGGCTGGCCTGAAGTCGTCTTTTCTCCGCTCAATATAGGTTCCGGAACATTAAAATGCGAGCACGGCATACTTCCTGTACCTTCTCCGGCAGCATGCGAGCTTCTTTCAGGTATTGAGGTTTTTTCAGAAGGGGATAGCATGGAACGGGTTACTCCTACAGGAGCCGCGCTTGTAAAAGCTCTTGGCGGACGTACATCGGCAGCCTTTCCTGCAGGTAAAATCATCAAAAGCGGAGTAGGTCTGGGCACCAGGGAAGGCACGCCTCCTAACCTTCTCCGTGTATCGCTGATTGAACCTTCCGGAGAAATGACTGAGGACAGTTGCATTGAATTGTCAGCGAATATAGATGATATGACACCCCAGGATCTTTCGTTCGCAATGGATAAGCTTTTTGAAGCAGGAGCTCTTGATGTGTGGTTTGAAAATATACAGATGAAAAAAAACAGACCTGCAGTCAAGTTATGCTGTCTTGGCCGGAGGAATACATGCAAGTCCATTACGGAAGTTTTTCTCAGGCATACTACTACGCTTGGCGTAAGACGCGTGGCTGAAGGAAGGACTGTGCTCAGCCGCAGGATAGATGCATTCAGTACAAAACTAGGCGTTGTTCGCATCAAGTCTGCGTTATCAGGAAGCCGTACTGTTAAGCAGATGCCTGAATTTGAAGATATCAGAAGAATTGCTTCCGATCTTGGCACCACAGTGTCTGACGTACGTGCGTTACTTGCATGCGAGGATTTTACAATACCCGATCAGGGTGTGCACCGAGATAAAAAACAAAACTTGAATACCGTATATAAACACGGCAAAACAGATAGTTAGGGAAGTGTCTTTATGACTATGATGCTTGACGGCAGGGAACCATCACAGAAAATTAGAAAATGGATAGCGGATTATGTTTGCGATATAAGGGAGAAACACGGGTGGGTTCCTCATATGGTTACTGTCCAGGTAGGAGATAACAGCGCATCTGAAAGATATATAAACAGTCAGTTAAAAGCCTGCAATGATGCAGGGATAGAGGCAAGACTTGAAAAATTTCCTGCTGATATCACAAAGACGGAATTTTTAAAGGCACTTGCCTCAATAGGCAGGGACAGGGATGTTGACGGAATAATACTTCAGACGCCGTTCCCTAAAGGCTGGCCGGTTGACGAGATATTAAACGGCCTTCCTTCGGGCAAGGATGTGGAGGGTGTGCACCCTGAAAATCTGGGACGGCTTTATCTTGGAGAAACTGCGATCCCGCTGCCGTGCACGGCATGGGCTGCTATTTTGCTTCTTGAATGGTACGGCAAAAGTTCCTTTGAACAAAAAAGATGCTCGGTCATTGGCAGGAGCCCAAACGTAGGCAGGGCTGCTGCACTTATGCTTATGCACAGACACGGGACTGTAACCGTATGTCACACAAAAACTTCTCCGGAGCAGATGAGAGACATACTTGCCGGATCAGACATAGTGATAGCGGCGGCAGGAGTTGCCGGGATAGTCAAAGCATCAGAGCTTCCGCCGCGTGCATGGGTGGTTGATGTCGGTACAAATGTGACGGACGACGGCAGGTTGGCTGGAGATGTTGCTACAGGTGCTGAAGGATTTGTTGAAGCACTGAGCCCTGTACCTGGAGGGGTAGGTCCTGTAACCGTAGCGCTTCTTCTTTTCAACCTCCTGTTGTGCGCGGCAAGGCGCAGGCTTGGGATAAATATTACGCTGCCTGAAATAGAGAAATTAAAGGCGGTCAAATGTAACAATTAGCATTATTATGGTATCGTGCCTGCAGGCGTGATACCGGGAAAAGGCACATGGCTGCGGCGGGTGATTTATTATATCGGATGTAAAAGCCGGTCTGTGGATTTTTCATGCCTGTATGTAAGAATGGCAGAAGATATTTTTAATACCGGATCTTGCTGCCGAAACAGGAAGACGATAAATATTATCAGGCCGGTAAATTAATATAAGGCTGGTGACAGTTATGGACATTGAAAACGGGGCTGAATGGCTTGCCGGACAAATAACCAGGGGAAAAGTTGTAATATTCAGCGGCGCAGGTTTGAGTACGGAATCCGGACTGCAGGATTTCCGATCCAAAGACGGAATATGGGCCCATGCAGACCCTACTCAGCTTGCATCAGTAGGGGCGCTTGAGAGAAATTACGCTCAGTTCCTTGAATTCTATAAGGCGCGCCTTTACGTTCCTGAAAGCGTACAGCCGAATATTGGACATAAACTGGCTGCTGAATGGGAATCCAAAGGTTATGTGGATGGAATCATAACCCAGAACATTGACAGACTGCATCAAAAGGCCGGATCGGTTAAAGTTGCTGAACTGCATGGCAGCCTTGAGCCGATACGATGCCATTCATGCGGGAAAATATGGGATAAACAGTCTTTTTTAGACGGCAAAATATGCGACTGCGGAGGCAGACTGCGCCCCGGTGTTGTGCTGTTTGGGGAAATGCTGCCTGAAGGGCCTCTTGAAATGGCCGATGAATGGAGCTCGGACTGTGATACGTTTATAGTTCTTGGATCTTCACTTGTAGTATCTCCGGCGAACTATTTCCCGCGCAAGGCTAAAAAACACGGAGCAAAGCTGGTTATAATAAACAGGGACGGCACTCCGATGGACCATATGGCGGATCTGGTCGTTCATGAGAGTATAGGGAAGTATCTGGGTAGAGTTGCGGAATACATGAAATAAATATTTGAAACATGCTATAATACCTGCGGATGTGATTATAGTTGGTGCTGGCGATAAAATGATTCTATAGACCCATGTGATTCACTGCGATTCCTTGTATAATCACAAGCAATGAGTAAATATACTGAGTAGCTCATCCCAAGCTTTGAACCTTGACAATCAGGACCCCAAAACAGCTTAGACTTCTGCAAAGACCCTTGATGGCAAGAAAGGTGGTGGACACAACCCCCGCCAATAAAGGAGAGCAGAATGAAGAGGCAGAAATTGAATGCGGAAGGCATGTTAAGGACGGAGAAGAGGAAACGATGGAGACTTGTCCCTGTTCTGAAACAGCCCCTTCTGCGGAAGTTCTGCGCAAATAAAAACTAAAAAACAACCAAGGGGGTTGTACAATCACAATGAAGAAAATTCTGACAGTACTAGCAGTAGCAGCGCTGGTAGCCTTTGCGGCACCGGCATTTGCAGCGAACCCGTTCATGGATGTACCCGCAGGCCACTGGGCATATGACGCAGTAGCCCAGCTTGCAGCAAGCGGAGTAGTATCCGGATATCCCGACGGAGCATTCAAGGGCGGCCAGCCTGCGACCCGTTATGAAGTAGCATCAGTAGTAGCCCGCGCCCTTGCGAAGGTAGACCTTGAGAAGGCAAGCAAGCAGGACCTTGAGATGCTGAAGAAGCTCGTCATGGAGTTCAAGGATGAACTCGATGCACTGGGTGTAAAGGTAGACAAGCTTGACAAGCGCGTAGCAGTTCTCGAAGACCGCATCGGCGGATGGAAGATCACCGGTGAATTCCGTCACGACTGGAAATTCGCAGATGTAGACGGCGGAGCATACGGCGATGACAAGCAGTCAAACATGAACCGTGCACGTCTCCACTTCTACAAGTTCATAGACGAGAACACCACGTTCTACGGACGTCTGAACAGCATGGATGCGACATGGGCCCGCTATCAGATCACCACGAAGCTCCCCTATGACATCGAGTTCCGCGCCGGACGTTTCAACTTCGACTGGGAAGGCGACATGAACTACTACAACCCGGATGATATCAACAACGACGCAACATTCGGCGACTATGACGTTACCGGTTTCCAGTTCAAGAAGACATGGGGTATGTTCACAGCCACGGCAGTCGTAGGACGTGACAGCGACCTTGAGACCTATGCTGAAGATGCCGGCAACAATAGCGGAATTGATACTTTGGCAGGTACAGATGTAAGTGTAGATGCAGACAACTCCTATATGCTCTATGCATTGAAGCTGCATGCAGACTTCAACGAGAAGTTCCGCGGCGGACTCATGGGCTACTGGCTCCACGGCGACCGTGATGTAAATGTAGAAATCGGTAGCGATACATATACTCTTGATGCGCCGAACATCTACACATACGGCGTATATGCCGGATTTGATTTCACACCGTCAGTTACACTGCAGGGTATTTACTACTGGCAGAGCATTGATATGCCGGCAGGAACAAGCAGCACGCCATGGGGCAAGGAAGACAATCCTAAGTCATGGAAGGCCCAGCTGCTCGTGAAACAGGATCTCCTCAAGTTCACATCACTGTGGATCGAATATGCGCAGGAAGACAACATGTTCCTCGGCAACAACCTGTTCGGTGTTACATACGACTGGATCGGCGCAAACCCGACTGCAAACAAGATTTTTGCCGCAATCTACAATCCGGCAGGAACAACCAAGACATTCTTTGTCCGTGCGGATCAGAAGTGGAACGACAAGTGGAGCACATTCCTCCGCTATGCGCAGTTTGACTTTGACACGGATGAGGTTGATGATACGAAAAACTGGTCTGTTGGTATAAACTACCAGTACACACCGGCGATCAACTTCCGTCTTGCGTATGACTACATCGATTACGGTGATAGCAGTTACACGTGCTACACCGATGACGACCACGTCATTTCCTTCCGTACAACAGTCAACTTCTAGTCTGATTTAATATTAGTTAAAAAGAGAGACCCTTGCGGGTCTCTCTTTTTTGTTTTATAGTATGCAGACTAAAGCCAAAACAACTGGAGGAATATTAATTGAAGAATAAGATATATACTATAATGGCATGTCTGCTGATGTCTGTATTTTTTGCCGCCGCTGCAGCAAGCGCTTCAACTTTTGACCAGGTCATCTCAAGATGGTCTAAAGAGCAGCGTTTTGTAAATGATATGGGCAACAACCTTACAATAACATGCACATATTATTCTGCCGAATATATAGAGGCATACATACAGTCGGAAGCACAGAAGAATATGTGGACGCAGAACGAGACGGATGATTATAAGTACAATTTCCTGCAGGCCCTGCAGCTGAGCGAAATGATACCGATCAACATCAAATTTATGAACAACGGACCTACGATGCACCTCGGACCCTTTGACATAATGGTAAAGCTGCGCATAGGAAACAAACTGTACAAACCGGTAGACTATGATAAACGGTTCAACTTCCAGTTCCAGGGAGAAAAGGAAGGGCTTGTCTACTTCCGCAGGTATGATGAAAAAACAGGCAAGGATCTGCTTAAAGGTGCTGGTACTGTGAGACTTGAATTCAACAGTGCAATAAGCAGCATACTTGATAATAAGGAGCCGCGCTTCATGTGGAATGTGGCGAACGACGACCCGTCAAAGCTCTATCAGGGCAAGTCAGCCAACCGTTTCGAAACGGACCGTCTCCTGAAGAGACTGGATAAGCTTCGTAAGGACAAGTCCGATTTTGAAACGCAGCTTAAGACGGTGAATGATGAGATAGCGACGATTCAGGCGCGTCTTGATGAGCTTGCCAAACAGTGACCCGATAGATAATATTTTATAAAAGAATAAAAAGGCAAAGGGCAGTGTATGTCTCTTTGCCTTTTTTTATAATAAAAAACAGCTGTTACATATCTGTTACATTTGCTATGCACAACGTTAACTTTAGCTTGTTATACTCCGCATATGATAAATTCGAGGAGGAATAATACAATGAAAAAGTTAATTGCAGCAGCAGCGTTGGTTATGGTTTTTGCTTTTGCGTCGGTCGTTTTTGCCGGGACCATAGTGCTGGACGGTTCAACGACAGTCCTTCCTTTTGCTCAGGCGGGAGTGGAACGCTATATGAAACAGAATCCTGGTGTAAAATTTTCTGTTTCAGGCACAGGAACAGGCAACGGTTTCAAGTCGCTTGCCGACGGCAGTGCCCAGATAGCGGATGCATCGCGTTTCATAAAGGACTCCGAAATAAAATCATGCATGGATAAAAAGGTATACCCTGTTCCGTTTGCGGTGGCTCTTGACTGCATGGTTCCTGTCGTACACCCGTCAAATCCAGTGAAGTCACTTACAAGGGCACAGCTTAAAGACATATTCTCCGGTAAAGTCACGAACTGGAAACAGCTTGGCGGGAAGGATGCCCCTATAGTTGTGGTCGGCAGGGATACAAGTTCAGGAACTTACGGTACCTGGCAGGAAATGATAATGGACCATGAAGGAAAGACTCGCGTTACTCCGAAAGCCCAGGTAACTGCATCAAGCGGTGCAATGATGGCCGCAGTCTCACAGAATAAAAATGCAATCGGCTATGAAGGCATGGGTTATGTAAGCAAAACCGTGAAGGCAGTTGCAGTGGACGGTATATCTGCAAGCCCTGCAGGTGCCCGCAGCGGTAAATACCCTCTTGCACGCTACCTGTATATGTTTACCAACAGCTGGCCTGAGGGCGACGTACTGGATTTTATAAACTTCATGCTCAGCAGGGAAGGACAGAAAATAGTTAACAGCACAGGGTTTGTGTCACTGCAGGAAATAGGTAAATAGGATATAAAAATTAAAACCGGCATAGAGATGGATTATCAGTCTCTATGCCGGTTTTAATAAAAATGGGAACCGAATCGGAAGAAGCTTATTCAGTGTGTATTTTATGACCGGAATGATAGGATGCTGGAGAGAGAGATTTTAATCATGAAAAAAACTGAAAGAAAAATGAAATCCATAAGATCAGGTTTTGGGGGCAGAGGCGATCTCTTGATGTCCCGTATGGTTTTTTTCATATCTATGCTTGGAATACTCCTTATGGTGTTTATAATAGGATTTTTGCTTTTCAACGGATTGCCCGTGATTAAAGAGGTATCGCTTTCGGATATAATTTTTGGCCGCGAATGGTACCCTGTAGAGGACCCGCCGGTGCTCGGCATGTTTCCACTTATTGCCGGAACAATTGCGGCAACGCTGCTTTCATGCGCGATATCCCTTCCGATCGCACTTGCACTGGCTGTTTTTACTGCTGAAATAGCCCCGCGGAGAGCAAGGAAGGTTTTTAAGGTAATGCTTGAACTTCTTGGGTTCCTTCCTTCAATAGTACTTGGATTTCTGGGAATGATGGTTATAGCGCCGAGAATGCAGAATATGCTGAACATACCTACAGGCCTGAATCTGCTTACTGCATCGATACTGCTTGGATTCATAGTAATACCTGTTGTGGCTTCACTTGCAGAAGAAGCGCTTTCTGCCGTTCCAAGGGAATTGCGTGATGCTTCTTATGCTCTCGGAGCAACACGCTGGGAGACAGTCCGTAAGGTAGTGATACCTCATGCTGCGTCCGGGATAGCGTCTGCTTCTCTTTTAGGGGTTATGAGGGCTCTTGGCGAAACTATGGTTGTACTTATGGCTGCAGGCGGTGCTGCGATAATACCGCTTGCCCTTACAGATCCGGTAAGGCCGCTGACAGCCACTATCGCTGCAGAGATGGGGGAAACTCCTGTCGGCAGCATACATTATCATGCACTGTTTTTTTCCGGGCTGATACTTCTAGTAATAACGATGCTTATCAACCTTGCTTCATTTTTTATAGAAAAAAGAGGAAGAAAAATATGAGCAGGACCATTTTACGCAAGATATCAGACAAAGCCATGACACTGATTTTTTTTATATCAGCCGTGCTGCTGGCTGCTGTTCTTGCCGGCGTTGCAATTTTTCTTTTCAGAGAGGGCTGGCAGACACTTTCACTAGATTTTCTTATCGAAGCGCCTAAAGACGGGATGACTGGCGGAGGAATCTTTACCCCTCTGGTAGGAACGGTCCAGCTTATAATAGTATCTATGCTTGTCGCTCTTCCCGTCGGTATAATCACCGGCCTGTATTTTGCCGAATACTCCAAAGACGGCTGGATATCTGAAATACTGAGAATATCAATACGTTCGCTCGCAGGGGTTCCCTCGGTGATTTTCGGTCTTTTCGGCCTCGCTCTTTTCGTGGTATTTATGAAATTTGGTTCATGCCTGCTTTCTGCAGGTCTTACACTCGGATGCCTCTCCCTTCCGCTTATTGTTACGGTTTCAGAACAGGCCTTTCTGGCTGTTCCTCAGGATTTCAGGGATGCCTCCTATGCGCTTGGCGCAACCAAACGGCAGACTATATTAAAAGTGGTTATGCCGTCTGCAGCTTCAACAATAATAACCGGTTCAATACTTGCGATAGGACGTGTTGCGGGAGAGACCGCCCCCATAATGTTTACAGGGGCTGCCTATTTTGCCCCTGAGATTGCAAAGAGCGTTTTCAGTCAGGTAATGGCTTTGCCTTATCATATCTATGTGCTGGCCACATCTTCGACTGATCTTGAGGCCACAAGGCCGATACAATACGGGGCAATACTTGTGCTTATTGGTCTGGTGCTTGGAACCAGCGCTATTGGCGTCATAGCCAGGGCCAAACTTGAAGCAAGGAGCGGGAGGGAATGATTGCCGATACAAAACTGGAAATATCGGCTGCACTTATACCTCTCATCTTCCAGACTCTCTGAAAAAATTATATGTTCTGAATGCCTGTTAACAACGTAATAAACAATATAAATAAACCCGATCGAAGGTGCTGCAGGATAATGTTTGAAAATAACTCAGAGATACAGATAAGGACTATCGATCTTAATCTATTTTACGGAGAGCGGCAGGTCCTGAAAAATATCACATTCGATATGAAGCGCAAGGCGGTAACTGCATTCATAGGCCCGTCAGGATGCGGTAAAAGCAGCTATCTGCGATGCCTTAACAGAATGAATGATTTTATTTCTTCCGCACATTCCACAGGTGTCATAGAAATAGACGGGCAGAATATCTTCGCTCCTGGAACAGATGTCATAGCCTTGAGGAGGCGTGTCGGCATGGTTTTCCAGAAGCCGAACCCGTTCCCGATGTCCATATATGAAAATGTTGCCTACGGCCCGCGCCTTAACGGAGTGAAAGAAAAAACCGTACTGGATGATATAGTTGAAAGAAGTCTCAATGGTGCTGCGCTGTGGGATGAAGTAAAGGACAAGCTTAATACTCCGGGGACAGGTCTTTCTGGCGGACAGCAGCAAAGACTCTGTATAGCAAGGGCAATTGCTACACAGCCTGATGTTCTGCTGATGGATGAACCTACAAGCGCACTTGATCCGATGTCTACGGCCAGAGTGGAAGAGCTTATAAGGGAGCTGAAAGGGGATTACACTGTCGTGATTGTGACGCACAATATGCAGCAGGCGGCACGCGTCTCTGATTACACTGCATTTTTCCTGCTGGGTGATCTTATAGAATATGACCGAACAGCCAGGATGTTCACTTCGCCATCAGATAAAAAAACCGAGGATTATATTTCAGGCAGGTTCGGATAGGCCCGGAGCATCCCTTCTGCGGAAAGATTGCGGTAATACGCATGTAATATGGGCAATCTTTTGTGTATGGGATTTATTATGGCATGACATCAGGAACGGACGGATATGGAGTATGGACAGCCTGATAAATGCCGCATTCGTTTAACCGGTATTAACATTTACAGCGTGATATTTTATCAGGAGGGGGAGTTATGATGGATACAGTAAACACGAGAAAAAGGCTTGACGCCGACCTGTCGGAACTTAAGCGCATGGTTTTCCGTATGGGACGCATGGCAGGGGAATCTCTCGAAAAAGCTGTCTGGGCGCTTAAAAACAGGGACGAAGAAACAGCGCGTTCTGTTCTGGAAAACGATGACAGCATAGATGACCTTGAGGAAAAAATAGATGACGGCTGCATGGAGTTTGCTGCAAGATATCAGCCTCTTGGCGAGGATCTTCGTGCCGTTACATCGATCATGCATATAGCAGTAGACCTTGAACGCATAGGCGATTACGGAGGCAATATTGCTAAAGCTGCAATAGATCTTGCATCAAAGGAACCGATGAAACCGCTTATAGACATTCCGCACATGGTTGAATGCATAAACAAAATGCTGGATCTGTCGCTGACAGCCCTGGATACCAGGGCCCCGGAACTGGCCATGACCGTGTTCCCGATGGATGATGAGGTTGACGACCTTGAGAAGCAGATAATGAGGGAAATGTTCCTGATGGTTATGGAAAAGCCGGAACGCATCGAACAGTCTTTTAAGCTGATGAACGTATCAAGGACACTTGAGCGTGCAGGAGATCATGTTACAAACGTTGCCGAAAGAGTTGCATACATGTATACGGGCAAAACTATAAGAGCGTCTCAATACCGCAGAAAACGTGATGCGTAGGAAGAAGGGAGCCGCATGGCTGAAAAAATTCTCGTTGTAGACGATGAAGAGAACATTGTCGAATTCATAAGCAGGGCATTAAGGCAGCGCGGCTACAAGACCCTTCGTGCATACGACGGAGACAATGCTCTGGCACTGATAAAGGAAGAGCTTCCTGATCTTGTGATTTTAGATCTTATGCTTCCGCTGATGGATGGCTGGGAAGTGTGCAGAAGGATAAAATCGGATGATGAGACGAAAAAAATACCTGTAATGATGCTAACGGCCAGAGGATCTACGGAAGACGTTGTCCAGGGACTGGACCTTGGTGCTGATGACTACATGAGAAAACCGTTCAGCCTTGAAGAATTGCTGGCAAGAGTGCGTGTGCTGCTGCGGAGCCATGAAAGTGAAGACCGGAATAAAATTATCGGTGACGGCGATTTTTCTCTTGATGTATCTGAGAGGGAAGCTTATCTCCGGGGAGTATTGCTTGACTTGAGCCCTACAGAATTTGATATTCTTGAGATACTGGCAAAAAGGATGGGGCACATAGTTTCACGCGAGGAACTGCTGAAAAAAATATGGGGCATAAACAGCGGCGATACCCGCACTGTCGATGTACATATTTCACGTTTAAGAAAAAAGCTTGACGACGGCAAATCTCCGGCGCTCACCGCACAGACTATGAGAGGGCGCGGCTGCAGGCTTATATGGGAGGTGCGGGAATAATTATGACCTTAAGAAAAAAAATTGCACTTCTTATTACTCTTTCCGTAATTATGGTAGGCTGTGCTGTATGGTTCATGATATACAGGGCTGAAAGAGAAGAAATAATAGAGGACAACAGTGATATCCTTTCAAGATACCTGGAGGCTTTTGCAAAATCCGGAGAAGAACAGGGCGTTGAAGGGATGAGAAATATTTTTACGTTCTGGGGCAAAGTATATCCGGAGGGCCGTATTACTTTGATAAATTCAACAGGGGAAGTAATTTACGACAGTAAATCAGACCCGTCAGGAATGGATAATCACTATAAAAGGCCCGAGGTTATGAAAGCGTTTTCAGATGGGGAAGGTTCCGAGCTCAGATACAGTAAAACACAGAATGAATGGCAGCACTATATGGCAAAAAGAATATCGGTATACGGGAACCCTGATATGAAAATGGTAATCCGCGTTTCATATCCTCTGAATGAGCTGAAAGGATTGGCATGGGCCAAGGGAAAACCGTTTGTATATGCTCTTGCCGTCATACTTATTTTTGTATGGCTTATTGCGTACTGGAGCCTCAGTGTAATGATGCGCCCTCTGAACTCTTTGAGCAGTGCGGCGGCTGTGATAGCTGCAGGCGGTACTGCAAGATTCCCGATAACGAATGATGCGCAGATACAAAGCCTCTCAAATACGCTTAATTCAATGTCGGATTCTCTTAAAAGCAGTATAAGGGAAGTCCAGGAAAGTAAGGAGGAGCTTGCACTTCTTGTTGGTGCTCTGCCTATCGGCGTTATCCTTATAGATACAAATAAAAAGGTACGATATATTAACGAGTCGGCTTCCGTTTTATGCGGAAAGAAGGGTGTTTTGCCCCAGAAAGGCACGTCCGTTGAAATCGTATTTCCGACAGATGAAATGTGCCGTATCCTTGACATGCCGGACGGGAAAAAACTTGTCACTATTCCGCGCAACGGAGGAATAAAGCTTGAATTGACCGCTCTTACGGTTACAAGAGGCCGGCTTATAGTAATACAGGATTTTACTGAAAAAATGCGTCTTGAAGAAGCGCAGCGTGAATTTTTTATTGATGCCGGGCATGAATTTCAAACCCCGCTGACTATTATACGGGCCGGGCTTGAAATGCTTAAAACAGGAGGTACGCTGTCGGATAAAGATGATATCGATGCTGTTGACAGCATGATTCATCAGCAGGAGAGATTAAGCAGCCTTGTCGATGATCTCCTGTTCCTGATACGGCTTGATTTAGGCGCTCTCAAGGCCGATATTGAAGACATCGACCTGACTGAACTTTGCAAAGAGATCATCTCGGAACTGAAGGAACTTCCTAAGAATAAAGGTATTGAAATAACAGAGGATTATCATGCACACGATGCTGTTGTGCGCGGTAAATACAGTGACCTGAGGCGGGCGTTGTTCAATATCCTTGAAAACGGAGTCAAGTACGTTGCGTCATATCGTGATAAGGGCGGAAGGATAATGCTCTCTGTATCTGATTTAAATGATAAACTTGAACTGCGTGTTGATGATAACGGGCCAGGCATTCCTGAAGGAGAAAAAAATATAATATTTGAACGATTCAGGCGCGGTGATTCGCATCGTGCAAGAAAAACAAGTTCGCCAGGCGGATACGGGCTGGGCCTTTCCATTTCACGCAGGATAGCTGAACGGCATGGAGGCAGACTGGAACTGACTGATTCTGAGCTGGGAGGAGCTGCTTTCGTTATGATCCTTCCAAAATCGCGTAAGTCATCGTAAATCGTGAAATTAAAGGATATTAAAAAAAAGAGCACATGCGTCGGTTTTGTACCGGCGCATGTGCTCTTAAGTCTTAAGATTAAAAAATTAAAAATCGAAAACCTTGAGGACCTCAGGGTTTTCAGATTTTCCAAGATAACTCCCTATAACGAAAATTGCAGCAGCCGCTGCTAAGGCCGGGACTATGGGGGTTGTCCCTCCTATATTTGCTTTTGTAATGTTGAACCAGAAAAAAACGGAGCATCCGAATATCATGGAAAGCACAGCTCCTGTAGAATTTGCACGTTTCCAGTACAGACCGAAGATTATCGGGCAAAAGAAGACGGCCTCAAGCCCGCCGAATGCGAACAAATTTATCCACACCAGAAGAGACGGCGGATTCATCGCTGCAAAAAAGACAATCATACCGACTGTTCCTGTAACTATAAGACTCATAAAACGGACTTTTTTGGGCGGAAGCATCTCTGCGTTGTTTTTTAGCACGTAGTGGAAATAAATATCCTTTACTATAGCGGCTGAGGACATTATAAGCATTGAGTCAACCGTTGACATTATTGCTGCCAAAGGCCCGGCAATAAAGATTCCCGCCCACAAAGGAGACATCAGTTTAACGGTAATGGTAGGCACAGCGAGATCTCCTATGCTGATGCCTGGCAGTACCGCGCGTCCCATAGCCCCTACCAGATGCATGGACAGCATCATGAAACCTACGACAAATGTTCCTATTATCATTGCATTGTGCATTGATTTTATGTCTTTGTAGCCAAGACATTTTTGGGTTGTCTGCGGAAGTCCGAGTATGCCGAAACCGACAAGTACCCAGAATGATAAAATGAAAGGTTTATGTATAGCGTCGCCTGCCCCATTTGGAGTTATCAGCCCGGGGTCGATTGACCTAAGCTTGCCGATGATCTCTGCAACCCCTCCGCCGGTCCTGATAACGGCATATAATATTGCCGTGGAGGCAAAAAGCATCATTACTCCTTGTATTGTGTCGGTCAGGACGACAGCACGAAACCCTCCCATTGTAGTGTATATGACCACAGTAAGGCCAAAAATGATCAGGCCGGTCTGGTAAGGATAGCCTGTTACAGCTTCAAAAAGGCGGGCTCCGCCTATAAACTGGGCAAGCATTGAAGCCATGAAAAAAACAAGCAGCGCAGCTGATGCCAGTATCACTACAAAATCGCTGCGATAACGCGCCCTTAGAAAATCCGTTATAGTTACTGATCTGGTCCGTCTTGCGATCACCGCGAAGCGCTTGCCGAGTACGCCTATTGTCAGGAATGCAGTCGGGACCTGTATCATGGACAGAAGTATCCACCCCAGGCCTAAGTTGTATGCTATTCCTGGACCTCCCACAAAGCTGCTGGCACTTGTAAAGGTTGTTACTATGGCCATAGCAAGGACAAAACCACCCATTGAACGGCTTCCGATAAAATATTCTTCCATGAAGCCGACAGTGTCGCTTTTTTTATTTGAAATCCTGTTGCCCCAAATTGCTATTACCATTATCAGCATAAGGTATAACACCAGCGGGACCATCATTTCTATCCGGTCAGTCATTATTATCCTCATCCCCGTCAATATCTGTATTCTTGAAAAACAGCCTCACTACTATCCAAAGGATTACTGAAATTCCTGCATATCCTGCTATACAGCTGTAAAAAAACCATTCAGGAAATCCAAGTATATATCTGTATGCTGATGGGTCATCCCCGAATCCATAGGCAGTTGCATACCACCATAAGAAAAAGAGCATATAAAGGCCAAGGATAGCTATTGTCTCACGACTGGCCGGCGATTTTATATACCTTTTATCGGACATTTCATATTCCTCCTGTATTTTTTTTGCCGCATGGCTAATAAGTATAGACCCTTTGCTTCCAAAACAGTATTATTATAATGTAAATATTATTCTAAGCATGGACAAAAGGGGAGTTGGCTATGGATATGATTGAAGCAAAACGAAAAAGTGCTGAAAATTTGTGTAAGAAAGTTTGTAAAGTGCTTAATGCTCATGGTTTTGATGCAAAATTCGTACCGGACAGGGAAAAAGCACTTGAAGAAGCCATGAACCTTATCCCGGACGGCGCAAGCGTAGGTGTGCCCGGTTCCGTTACAGTACGTGAGATAGGTTTGACAGAGGCGCTTGAAAAGCGCGGGTCTAAAGTTTCAGTCCATTGGGATCCCGAACTCAAACCTGCTGATAAAAACGAAAGGTTAATGGAAGAACTTACTTCTGACTGGTTTGTGATGAGCACAAATGCATTGTCTGCCGACGACGGCGTATTTGTAAATATAGACGGCACTGGCAACAGGGTAGGTGCTATGTCATGGGCTCCAGGAAAACTCCTCATAATTTTAGGGGTGAACAAAATAGAGTCAGATACTGCTTCCGCCCTTAAACGTGTAAGGGATAAGGCGACTCCTCCGAATGTACTGCGCCTGAATGGGGATGCCCCGTGTGCAGCAGTGGGACACTGCCTGAACTGCAGCAGCCCTTCGAGAGTATGCCGTGTGGTCGCACTTATGGAACGTCCGCCTTTTGGAAGAGAGGTCCATGTCATACTTGTTGGGGAGGAACTTGGATATTAGCTGAGGATGCTGCAAAATAAGCATAACTGAGAATAGTTTATACTGTATGTTTTTTTCTCTCACGGCAGTAAGCAGACGATGATATTGCACTTTCGTCTGCTTATTGCCGTTATGCCTGGATATTTCGGAAGGTTGCTTTAATGCCGGTTTTTATACTGCTTCACACGGAGTATTATGTTCATTCGTGGAATATCCCAGACGAGCGGATATTTCTGCAGATACTTCGATAAGATGCGGAAGTATTTTATCGGTTATTACTTCGCAGTCAATCTTATCTGCCGGACCGAATACGCTTATTGCTGCGACGGTCTTATTCTGAAAATCCCGCAGCGGCACGGACACGCATCGTATCCCTTTTTCGCATTCCTCATCGTCAATGGCATACCCTTGTTTGCGTATCTGATTCAGTTCCATTACAAGCTGTTTTTTGTCCATCAGGGTATGCTCTGTCAGTTTTGGAAGTCCCATAACGCTGATAAAGCCTTCAAGTTCCCTGTCCGTTAAGCTGCTTAACAGTATTTTGCCGGAACCAGTCGAGTGCAGCGGCGCCTGTTTGCCTATATGCCTCAGTGAATGCATTAAAGTATCATCAGTATCTGCCAGATCAAGGTAAACTGATGTGTAATCCTGCATTATTACAAGGCATGCTCCAGCGTTGTATGTCCCGGCCAGTTTGTTAAGATGAGGGGCGCATATGCTGCGCAGGGCGAGATGTCCGCTTATGTTCTGTCCAAGTTTGCAGACTTTCCACGTAAGGCTGTAACGAAGCGTATCTTCATCCTGATATGCATAATTGAATTTCATCAGAGCCTTGAGGTATCTCAAAAGAGTCGGCTGTGTCATACCCAGCGACTCTGCTGCATCCTGCAGGCGTACCGGCATACGGCATCCTGCAAGATATTCCATAATTACCAGCAGTTTTTCCGCCGACTGGCTGGCTGATTCTATCTTCTCCGGCTGTTTTGCGCTTAATGTCATTGTATTTATGAAATCACCTTTCAGGTTTATGCCCGGCAATAGTATCTGTATTTTACATTAAATTCAGATGCTCAGGGAGCCGTCCCACGTATTTACTTTTTCATTATTAATTTCTTCCTCGTCAAACCAACGGGCAGTAACAGTTTTGGATTCAGTGAAGAAACGGACAGAATCTTTACCGTGACAGTGAAGATCTCCAAAGAATGACAGCTTATGCCCGCTGAACGGGAAAATACCTGTAGGAACAGGTATGCCTACATTTATGCCAACCATGCCGCCATCGGTACGTTTCATAAATTCGCGTGCATAATGACCGTTTTGTGTAAATATCACACTGCCGTTTGCAAAGGGATTTTCATTCATTAGTGATATTCCGTCTTCGAAATTTTTTACCCTTTTTATGCACAGTACAGGTCCGAAGATCTCAGAACATCCAATATCCATGCATTGCGTGACATGGTCAAATATAGTGTGGCCTATGTAAAATCCGTTCTCATATCCTTTTACTCTGCAGTCCCGTCCGTCAAGTACCAAATCCGCTCCTGATTTTATGCCCCTGTCTATCCAATCGATAATAAAGTCCCTGTGTGCCGCAGTTACCACAGGCCCCAGATCGGTTTTTTTATCGTATGCCGGTCCGATAACTTTATTTTTACACATCCTTACCAATTCGCTTACCAGCCTGTCAGCTATCTCTTCTTCAACGACAACCACCGGAAGCGCCATGCAGCGTTCGCCGGCACAGCCGAATGCCGAGTTCATTATGCCGGCTGCTGTGCGTGAGACAGGCGCATCTTTCAATACAAGAGCGTGGTTTTTTGCCTCGCAGAGAGCCTGTACCCTTTTACCGCTTGCTGCTGCAGAAGCGTAAATATGACGTCCAGTATTGGTAGATCCAACGAATGTTATGCCCTTGATATCAGGATGACTTAAAAACATTTCCGATTCATTTCTTGAGCATGTTACAACATTTATCACTCCGTCGGGAAAGCCGGCCTGCTTATAGAGACCTGCAAATTTCAGCGCAGTCATGGGAGTCATGCTCGCCGCCTTTAAAACATAAGTGTTTCCGGAGGCCACCGCAAGCGGGGTCATCCATCCCATCGGTATCATAGCCGGAAAATTCCAGGGCGCGATACCTGCAAAGACACCCATAGGCACTCTGTACAGGGTGGTGTCATATCCGGATGAAGTATCCATAAGCGATTCCCCCATCAGCATGGAAGGAATAGAACATGCGATTTCGGTCATTTCCCTGGCTTTAAGCACATCCCCCTCAGCTTCGCTCCATGTTTTTCCGTTTTCACGGCAGACACATTCTGTAAGCTCTTCGAGATGTTCCGTAATAAGGCCGCGCAGATTGAAAAACAGCTGTGCGCGTTTGTGCGGGGGGGTATCGGACCATTCAGGATAAGCCTCTTTGGCCGATTTTATTGCAAACTCAATTTCACTGTTTGTGCAGTATGGAGTAGCGGCTATAACTTTTCCTGTAGAAGGATCATATATATCCCTGTAATTTTCTGAGACTGATTCCAGATAATCGCCGTTTATAAACGGTCTTAACCTTTGAATTTCTGACATTGATAAAATCCCCCTTGTTTAACTTATGTTAATGCCGGTCTTTTTATTCCGTGATAAAAAACTATGAAAACCCTGTTTAATAATGAAGTTTATTGAAAACTGCGTGACTGGCGGATAACGATACATGCTTGAAATATAAAACAAACACCGAGAGCTTATCATAATTAAAATTTAATTTCAATTATTGATTTTATATTTTGTATGTTGATTATAAAGTTTGTATATCTGTAAAATTTTTTGACATTACCGCCGCAAGTTTGCCTATGTCGTGTTTGGGTATCAGGCAAGTAGGAATTATTCTGTGAATAACAGCAGGGCTGCTGTTTAAGTCAGCCGCATATAAATTCATTGCGGTTTTGGAAAGATCTGTTTCCTGAGTTTAGTGCGGCGAGTTTATAAAATCAGCTGAATGAGCGCTGTAAAAACCATACCCGTATATTCGAGTAAATGTACGGCAACGGATAAAGGAAGCCGCATGCATTGCAGAAATGAGTGCCGAATATGAATACGGCAGCTTTGCTTGTTATATTTCAGCCTGTATTGGCATATCCCGAAGCAGTGACTAAATGTAAATTGTTTATTGAAACGAGGAGTTATCTGGTTTTAGCTTTGTCCGTGGATTCTGCAGGTTTCAATGCGAGCAGCGCGTTGCCGGAACTGTCTTTGAATTTAGTTACAATGGCTTCGATTTTTACAGGACATTGTTTGATCTCGTCAGGGAACCCGAAAATTAAAATTTTGTCGGTTTTTTTCACAGTAATTTTTTGAAGGTCTGTTTTTAATAAATCGGTTTTTTCTTTATCGGTATAAACAACATTCCCATCGCTGAAAATCCTGCCTGTTATTACGGTTTTTTGTGGTTCCCTTGAATTCCATCCGGAGTTTACTGTTGATTCAGCCTCCACGAACCCCGGAAACTTTTTGATTTTTACAGCTATGACCCAGTTGCCTTCGATTTTTTTATAGTCTGTTGCAAGAACAAATTCGTCAGATTTAAATTTATCCCACATGTCAGGTTCATTTTTAATTTTGTCAGAAAGAAGCTCCACAACGGACAATGAAAGGATCTGAGTCTGCTTGAGCTCTTTTGCAGTGTATGCTGATTTTGTCGCGATCCTGTAGCCGATGAAACAAAAGGAGGCGAGCACCATCAATATAAAAGCGAAGGCTGCTATCTTATTAGGTAAAGATAATATGTATTCTTTATTCATTTCAGACCCTCTGTGTATTTATAGTCATATATTTTGCACATACATATTTTTGTCCTATAATGTACTGTATGTTACAATTGCAGGAGCTGTGCTGATAATTGTTTATATTATACTAGTCCGATAATTACAAGTGCTAGAATACTAAATGGTGATGAATATGGAAAGACAAGTTTTCAGAGATGAATTATGGTTGGTGTTTTCACTTTTAAAATGGTGCTTTTTTTCAATAATTGCAGGTTTTGTTGTCGGAACGGTAGCTGCAGGTTTTCTTATATCGCTGGACTGGTCGGTTAAATATATGGAATCTTTTGGATGGATACATTATCTCCTCCTTTTCCCGGCTCTTCTGTTTTGCCTGTATTTTATACGTATTCTGGCCCCGGAGGCTGCAGGGCACGGGACTGAAAAAGTTATTGAAGCTGTACACCGCAAAGCAGGTGTTATTGACCTGAAGGTTATTCCTGTGAAGCTGATAGCAACTATAGCTACAATAGCAGCAGGCGGATCTGCAGGCAAGGAAGGGCCCTGCGCGCAGATAGGCGCCGGTTTGATGTACGGTCTTTCACGTATATTCAGACTGGATGAATCCGACCGTAAAAAGCTTGTTATATGCGGTATTTCAGCTGGTTTTTCTGCCGTATTCGGTACACCTATCACCGGCGCTATTTTCGGTGTCGAAGTTTTGTTTGTAGGACAGATGTTTTATGATGTTCTTCTCCCGTCTATAATAAGCGGGATAGTGTCATGCTTTACCGCTGCATATCTCGGAGCGGGGCACCTTCCTTCTTTTGCCGTCAATGTACCTTATCTCCAGCCGCATCTTATTGCATGGGCTCTTTTTGCAGGGGTGTTTTTCGGCTTTGTTTCAGTTATCCATATAGAATGTCTTGAAACAATAGAAAAGAAATTTAAGTCCCTGAAAATCCCTCTTTGGCAGAAACCGCTTTTAGGTGCAGCGATATTGCTGTTCATAGGAACAGTGTTCGGACAGCGTTATCTTGGACTTGGCCTTGATACTATAAGTTCCGCCGTAAGCGGCGGTCATGTCCCGGCAGGGGCATTTTTAATTAAATCTATAGCTATGGCAGTAACTCTGTCCTGCGGCGGAAGCGGCGGAGTGCTGACTCCGACACTTTTTGTCGGGGCTGCATCAGGGTCTTTTTTCGGACAGGTATTCGGGCTTGACACGTCGATAACAAGTGCGCTTGGAATTGCAGGGGTTCTAGCAGGATCTACAAACACACCAATTGCCTCCACCATCCTTGCTATGGAGCTTTTTGGTGCGCCGATAGCACCTTTTGCAGGAATCGTAAGTGCGGTTTCCTATATACTTGCAGGACACAGGAGCCTTTATCCAAGCCAGATAATGATAAGACCCAAAACACGTATTTTTGTCCGCAGACGGGATGTGGACGGTCAGGAAAAAATAGTGAGCCGTTTTGAAGGCGTTTCCTTCATCAGAATTGCACGTTTTTACATTGAAAAAATTAAAAAGAGGATTATTGAACGTAAATAGGTTGCTGCAGAAAGAGGGTTATAATGCTATGAATTTGGATGATATCCCTGGTAAAAAAATCAACAATATTTTGACTGCTGCAGCTGTCTTGATACTTATGCTGTGGGCATGGGAGTGGTTTGGCCCTGGAAGCGCCGACTTAAGGCACAGCGGCGGAGCTTTGCTTGAAAGAAGGGGCATGGGGTTTGCTGACCTACTGTCGCTTGGTGTTGCAGTAGCATGCGGCGGTTATCTGCTATGGCGCTTCCTGTCGTTCTTCTTCTGGCGCAAGTATTTTAATGACGAAAAACCTCCTGATGCGCCGGATGAATGAAGGTTAAACCTTGTAATACCCTGATATCTCTATTTCTTTTTCAGAAACGATGGTTTTTATTGTTTCTTCGTCAGTGCATGGATAGCTGCAGGCAAGCCCGCAGCTGGATGAAATTTGTCTCGGTACAGGTATTATCCGTACAGCAAGACCGCGGCTCCTGCATGTTTTTTCAAAAAACAAAGCCATATGTGTTGTGTCAAAGGTTACTATGCATTCCACCTGTTTATCACCATCCTGCGGCAGTATGAAAGTTATTCCGTAATTATACGTGGACTTTGTGGTATATGACAGGTAGAATTCATTAATCGACTTATTTATTTAATATGCACTTCTAATTATTCAGAGGGGGTAGTTGTGGTATGTTTTCACCAAAGAAAATGGCAGCTTGTCTGATGGTTGCTTGCTTACTGTCATTCATGACCGTCAATATTGCTTATGCAGCAGATGTAATGGGTTATGTGGACCTTCAGAAAATAGTGTTCCAGCATCCTAAGTTTGCGCAGGTACAGAAACAGATCAAGGATATCATGGCAAAAAAGCAGCAGGAAGCTAAAACTGCAATTGATAAGGAAACCGATGATAAAAAGAAGGCTCAGATTTTCCAGACTAAGCGGCAGGAAGCTGCAAACGAGGAGCGCAAGCTTATGGAGCCTCTTATGAAGGATGTCAACATCGCAATTCGCAAAGTCGCGAACGCTAAGAAAATTACCGTTGTTGTCGATAAAGGCGCGGTATTTTACGGCGGTACAGAGATAACACAGGATGTAATAACTGAAATCAAGAAAAATTAGCTTCAATAAGCCAGGCTCTCCCAGCCAGGATTTTGTTGCAAGAGGAAAGGAGTCGGGATCACATGGTCCCGGCTCCTTTTTGTTTTACAAGACGGCAGCCTTGAGCGTATGATGGTTATTATTAATATTTTTTTGATATACTTACCTGTAACTGTTTATCAACATACTATGGAGGTGCACTGATATGGCGGAAAATATCAAATTTGATGTCCAGCAGATAGAAATACCGGAGGAATGCAATGTAATAATAGGCCAGAGTCACTTTATCAAAACCGTTGAGGATTTGTATGAGGCGCTTATCACGTCCTCTCCTGCGCTTGAATTTGGAATAGCCTTCTGTGAGGCTTCCGGTGACTGCCTCATACGGCATGATGGCAACAGGCAGGATTTAATTGAATCTGCAGTCGGAAACGCAAAAAAAATAAACGCAGGTCATGTCTTTATAATTACAATACGTAATGGATATCCTATAAATGTTTTGGACAGAATAAAGAATGTTCAGGAAGTATGCAGTATTTTTACAGCGACGGCCAACCCGCTTCAGGTTATTATTGCCGAAACAGGGCAGGGCAGAGGTGTCATGGGGGTTATTGACGGTTTCAGGACAGTTGGTACTGAAGATGAAAATGGCAAAGCCTGGCGGAAAAACCTGCTGCGGAATATAATCGGCTACAAATGCTGACTGCTCAAATCGGGTCGGCATTAAAGTAAAAAGGCGGTGTTTTTTACTGCCGGCCCGTAAATGAATAGCCGGAATACTATAATAAAAAATGGCCCTGTGCTGATTTATTACAAACAGCATCAGGGCCTGTTTTATATATATCCGATAAATGCCTGCTTATAAAGATGATCTTCCATTGAAAATTCCGGACAAAACACATATTGCAGAAACAAAAAGGCCGGCAAACAGCGGATCACCGTTGTATCCTAAGAATGACCAGATAAGTGTGCCTGCAAGGCCGCCTATGCTTGAAGCGAGAGCCCATCCTGGTGAAAGTATGCCAGGTTTAAGGACTGCTGCTACGAATGGAAGGAATGTCCCGGAGCCGCGGAGCCCCATGCTCAGATAACTCAGTTCCAGTATCATTCCGCCTGAATTGCTTATACCTGCGGCTGCAGACAGTATCACTATTATAAATATAAAACTGCGGTTCATCGTTATTTCATATTTTTTGTGTTTCTCTATAAAATTCCTTGGAATAAGATTTTTAACTATATTTGTTGATATCCCAAGCACAAGTCCGGCTGCGCATCCAATTACAGTTACCAGTATCCCTCCCCATATAAGACCGCCGATAAATGGAGGGAACGAATCCTTTATAAACCAGGCCAGAACTGACTCAGGTGGAATGACTATGCCTCGTGCACGTACAGTAAGCCCCACCCATGCGCCAAGAAGTCCCATTGGCGGCATAAGCACGGCTGATGCCAGTGCGCCGGTTTTTGCAGTCTTTGCATCCTTTGCCGCTGCCAGCGACTGTATATATATCTGTGTTGTAAATACGCCTACGATCATTGATGCAAGATATCCTATTTCTGGAACAGCACCTCTGCCAAAAGGATTGAACCATGGCTGGAATGATAATTTTGAGGCCACGGATGCAAAAGATCCTCCATTGCATACTGCTGCTATGAAGCACAATATAAGCACAAAATATAGGAGTATGATTTTTGCTGTTCCAAGAGTGCTGAAACTCCTCAGGCCTCCTGCAGCGATGAACCCAAGAACCGATATAGCCGCAATAAATGAGGCTGTAGGTGCTGACATTGGGAATATCCCGCGGAGTAATGCGATGCATGATAAAAATTGTGCACTTATTGAAATAAACGTACCTATGGAAGATGACAGCGTGGCGGTATAGGAAATTGCGTTTCCCGTGCTGTTTCCTGCGCCTCCGTAGTTTTCGGCGAGATAATCGGCAACTGTAGTTATTCTTGAATTTCTCAGTGGCACAGCGAAACGAATTCCGAGCAGAAGACAGCTGATTCCGCCGCCCAATGTGAACCATAATGCGGTCATGCCGTGGCTGTAAGCCATCTGCACAGTTCCTACGGTTGAAGCGCCTCCCACCAAAGCTCCAAGCAGGATGCCGGTAACTCCAGCGGATGTTGATTTGCAGCCTCCAAGGCAGTAATCTTTGCTATTCTGTGTTTTTCCTCCTATTAAAAATCCGGCAGCTACAAAAATTGCAGGTGTAAGAAGCGCTGCTGTGTAAAATAAGAACAATACGTACACTTCCCTTTCAATTTGACATGCAATGGATATATTACCTCTTTTGATGTGCTTATGCCAGTATGGCACATGCTCTTATCACTAAGGTTTTGTGCTATTCTGTTAAATGAGGAGGTGGAATATGATCGTGAAAAAAGAGATCAGCCGTTTTAAATGCAGCGAATGCGGTTATGTTAGCCTGACCATGGTAGGCAAATGTCCGAAATGCGGGCAATGGGGAAGCATGGAAGAAGAGAATCCCGCTATATTTGGAAAGAATGGCAGGATATCTGAAGGCTGTAGCGCAGCTTTTCCCATAAGGGGACTTGATGTGGAGGTACAGGAACGGATTTCTTCAGGATTGGATGAGCTGGATAGGGTACTTGGCGGCGGATGGGTGCGCGGAGGAGTCACATTGCTTGGCGGTGAGCCAGGGGTGGGAAAATCAACCTTACTGCTGCAGGTCTGTGCTGAAATGGCTAAAACTGGTAAAAAAACGTTATATATTTCAGGAGAAGAATCAGCAAGCCAGCTTGCTCTGAGAGGACGCAGACTCGGTCTTCTGACAGAAGGGCTTGACCTGCTTTGCAGTAATGACCTTTCAGCCTCTGTAGCTTCGGCTGAAGGATATGATTTTATGGTTTTGGACAGTGTCCAGGCATTTCGTGCAGATTTGGAAAACGGCTGGGCCGGCTCCCCTAATCAGGTCAGGAATGTTGCAGCAATGACAGTTGAATCTGCAAAAAATTTTCAGATCCCAACTGTGCTTGTCGGTCATATTACTAAACAGGGACAGATAGCAGGTCCTAAAATGCTTGAGCATATGGTTGACGTTGTACTACTTTTCTCAGGCGAGCAAAATTCTTACAATAGATCATTAAGGGCGGAAAAAAACCGTTTTGGCAGTACTGAGGAAATAGGAATATTTGAAATGTCCGATAAAGGGCTTTCCCCTGTTTCAGATCCAAGCCGGCTTTACTGGAACGGTACAGATCTTGGAAGTTCAGGAGTTGCGATTGCCTCAGTGCTGGAGGGTTCACGTTCTTTAGCTGCCGAAATACAGGCGCTTTCATGCAGTACTCCGTTCCCTTACCCTAAGAGGACGGCGCGCGGTATAGAAACTAACAGGATGCAGCTTCTGCTTGCAGTTTTGGAAAGAAGATGCGGTATAATGTCCCGCATGAGTGACGTATATCTTAATGTCACCGGCGGGCTTACAATAAGGGATCCAGCCGCTGATTTGGCAATATGCGCATCGCTTGCTTCAGCCCTGAAAGATATGGCGCTTCCTCCAGATGTCTGCTTTATAGGAGAAGTCGGGCTGTCAGGGGAGGTCCGTCCGGCTTTAAAGACATTTATGCGTATAAAGGAAGCTGCACGTTTAGGCTTCAAGAAGGTTGTCATCAGTAACCGAGGAATAAAAGAGCCTTATCCTATGGATGTGCTGCGCATATCTTCACTGAATGAAATGATGGATATGTTTTTGAAATAGAGTTTGAGTGTTTTTAAGATGCGGCGGAATTTTTATCCCGCCGCATATTTTGTCAGTAAATATTATTTATGTCGCTCAGCTGGTGTAGTATGAACATACAGCAAACGGACATGCTGCCCATAGATATTTAAAACATATCGGCAAATTAAATAAAAAACGCATTAACGCCACTGATGAACAATGAAATAGGCCGGTTATTTTAGTTTTTAAAATCTCATTTCGGGCTTAAGCGGCCGTGCAAAAAGTTCTTTAAGCAGGTCTTCCGGTTTCTCATTGCAATAAAGGACTCGGTATACTCCTTCTGCCAAAGGCATGTCAACACCGAATTTTTTACTGTTTTCCACAACCGCCCTGACCGTATAAGCCCCTTCAGCGACCTGCCCCAATTCCCCTGCGGCTTCATCAAGTGTTTTACCGCTTCCTATAGCCAGTCCAAGCCTGAAATTTCGTGAATGCATGCTGTAGCATGTGACCATGAGATCCCCTACGCCTGCAAGCCCTGAAAGGGTCAGAGGCGAAGCGCCGAGTTTTTTGCCGAATCTCATTATTTCCGCAAGCCCGCGGCATGCAATAGCCGCAATGGCATTGTCACCAAGGTTCATAGCTTTTGATATGCCTGCAGCAACAGCATAAATGTTTTTTGTGGCTCCACCAACCTCAAGTCCGATAACATCATCGGAGGTATATATGCGCAGATTATTGCCTGTAAGTATTCTCTGCCAGCTTTCAGCCTCGCCTTCTTTGAAAGAGGCGAGTGCAACTGCAGTAGGACATCCTATGAGTACTTCCTCTGCGTGGCTTGGACCTGAAAGCGCTGAATAAATGAATTCAGGGCATAATTCTTCATGTACTTTATGCAGCAGATAGCCGGTGCTTATTTCAATGCCCTTGGCAAGGTTGAGCATGTGTCCGTCTTTATGTTCAGTGGCCGCTATTTTCCCGCATACCTCACGCTCGATCTGTGCAGGAATAGCCATGATTATGCGATCTGAAAATTCTAGAGCTGTTTTAAGGTCAAGCGTGCATTTTATGTTTTGTGGAAGGATTGTGTCCTGAAAACAAAAAGAATTGCATCTGAAACGATTGATCGATTCCGATTGCACAGGATCTATCGTCCACATAAGGATGTCATTGCCGATATCTGCAAGGTGTTTTGCCATTGCTGTGCCGAAACTTCCTGCGCCCAGTATGGTTATTCTCATAGGCCATGTCCTCCGTTTTTATGTTTTGTATTTTATTGTCATATAAATTATTTCAGCCATTATAGCCCGTTGGAGGGTATAATACCAACATCATTTTAGAAAGGAGGCATGAAGATGGTACGGAAATTGTCTCTTTCGGCTATGATTGCGGCGCTTTATGCCGCTCTTACGATAGCGCTTGCCCCTATATCGTTTGGTCCGGTTCAGTTCCGTGTTGCTGAGGCGCTTACACTTTTGCCGTTTTTTATGCCTGAAGCTATTCCTGGACTTTTTATTGGCTGTATGATTGCTAATTTTACCGGTGGTTTTGGTATTATCGATATAGTCTTCGGGAGTTCTGCAACACTGATTGCCGCATGGCTGACTTATGAAATGCCCAGCATATGGCTTGCAGCTATTCCTCCTGTTATTGTCAACGCAATCGTTGTCGGCGGATATCTTGCGTTTATTACGGAGACTCCTCTTGCCCTGTCGATACTCTACATAGGCGCAAGCGAGGCAGTAATATGCTTTGGCCTTGGCATACCACTGTGCAAGCTTATTGCAAGCCGCACAAGGATTTTTGACAGCGTAATAAATTCAAAAAAGAAAAAACCTAAGTGGCTTGTTATTAAAAGGTAAAAGAGAAACGTATCATTAATTTTTTATTGCTGTCTTTATACCAAAAATGATCAGTACAGCTCCGACTATTATATTTAAAATCATTATCGCTGAAACAGGCACGAAAATCCCTGTGAGTTTTCCGGCGAGAGCAGTCAGGCTCATAAAAAATAAAGTCGATATGACAGCACCCAGGCCGAAAAGATATATGTCCTTTCGGCTTGTTTTTCTTTCCGATATTTTAGCTGAAAAAACACCGGCCCAAAAAACTATAGTGAGCGGGTTTGATAATGTCAGCAGCATGGCTTTTATAAAAGCGCTTTCGGAACTGTTCTGCTTTATCAAATTTATAGAAGGTATCAGACTTATCCCGCTGGCTTCCAGTATGATAGAAAGTCCGAAAAATATAAGTACGATTGAGCCGAAGTATTTGAAATATTTTTTTGCGCTTCTGCTGTTTTCTATAAGGGAACCGACTCCCCATATCGCAGCAAGTACATAAACAGCATCTGCAAATGTAACGCCCGCTGCAGCAGATTCTGCCGATACAAAGCCTGCGGATGCAGCCGTCTTGAAAATAAAAAGACATATAGGCCCTATGGCTATTTGAAGCAAAGTCCCGAATTTGAATCCGTTCCAGAGTATCTTATACATATTATCAACTCCCGGAGTTGCTGATATATAAAAAGGTCATAAAACTTAACATATTATATATTATAGACAAAAAATACGGCGAAGCTGAAAGCCTCGCCGTATTTCCCATTTGATAACAAACGTTGTTTTTAACCGCCGCTTATGTTATGTATTACCTGAACATTGGCACCATCCGGAACATGCTTTGTAGCATATTCCCTTTTTTCGACGACACTGTCATTTATCCATACAGCAAGCATCCTGAAAGTAAATTTTTCTCTCTCAAGGAGTTTCTGAACTGTTAAATCCTTATCCCATTCCACAGTGTTGCCGTTGACGGTAATCATTGCGTTTCTATGCCTCCTCGAATTCATCCTCCGGTTTGAGGTTTTTCTCCAGAAGTGCGACCACATCAGGATAATCAAGGCCGAGGCGTTTAACCGTTTTCATCGTAGGAATTCCGTTTTTGTTCCATCCGCGGCGCTTGTAAACAGCCATTTTAAGTTCTTCCCACTGTTTGCGGCGGTGTTTCTGAAGAAGTGCAACCTTTTCCTTTACCGACAGGCCTTCTATCTTTTCACCGAATTCCTTGAGCTTTTCATCAAAGTACTCGGGGCGTGCCATCCATTCATCTTCCCACACCGGGCCAAGACCGCGGTCCGGGGCATCGTGGAACTTGGAAGTGCCCCTTCCCATGCGCAGGTTGAATATGCGCTCGAAGTTATATACTTTTTCAGACTGCAGTATCATGCCTTCGCGTGAAAGGTGCTTCCCTGTTATTGCCTCAAAAATATCAAGATAATTTTTGAGGTGCTCAGGAACGCGCGCTGCCTCTATTCCCTTATATCTTATGCCGTTATCGACAGGTTCAATGTCATTCCACGGCAGTTTGCAGAGTCCCTGCAGGGAGAACCACAGACGGAAACATGGGAAGAAAAAGAGAGCTTCCGCCTTGTCCTCATAAGTCGGGAGCTGTTTGTTGACCATGTCCATGAAAATCAGCCATGCCTCATCATGCTGGGGGCCCTTCAAAGTAAGGAAATACCCGCCCCATTGCGCCATTGACTCCTGGCAGCGGTATTCGGATGCCTCAAGGCCCTGGCAGACCATGCCGATTTTTTTCATTGTTTTAAGGTCGGCACCGTAGTGTTCTGCAAAATACTCCCGCGCTTCCTCGATACCTTTGCCGCATGCTATTGCAAATTCGTCTGTCCCGTGAGCAATGCGGTGCAGCAGTTCCATGATGTCCTTCTTATTGCCGAAATTCAGTTCTAGACCATGGGTATTTTCCTTGTTGATCAAACCAAGCTCGTAGCATTCACAGATCCACGCCATGCCGGTACCGAGTGAAATAGTATCAAGACCGTAGTGATCGGCGTAGAAGTTGGCTTCTATTGTCCATAGAGGGTCGAATATTCCAAGGTTTGATCCAAGTCCTGCAGCTGTCTCATATTCAGGACCGTCTACGATTACTTCCCTGTCTTTCCAGGGTCCGGTCTGCAGCTTGAAATGATCCACAGCCTTGGCGCAGGCGAGTGAGCATCCGTACCAGCATCCGTCAGCCATGCCCTGCGTGAAGAGATTAATGTACGCAGTGGAGCTTATTTTATCAATGTCAGGATGATGCCCGAACTTATAGTTATTTACCGGGAGCAGCACATAGTCGTTCATTATTTCTGTGAGATGTGCGGTGCCGGCCGAACGCATCTTGCACTGAGAATCGTCGTTGTCGTGAATGCGCTTGTGGAGGCTTGCTCCTGCCCGCTGGATTACGGAAACATCAACAGGATCGTTTTCCAGCCCTGTAAAATGAGTGCGCTTCACAACAAGGGCCACTACATTTTTATCGCACAGGACAGTTCCGCCGCCGCCGCGCCCGGCCTGCTTGAGGCGGACAGCCTTACGGCGGACGTCATAGAAACTGAAATTCATGCCGGCCCAGTAGGAAGTCTTTGCACCAATACCCGATGAGACAACAGAGATCGTGCGTTTGTCTTCATCATCCTTTGCAAAATATTCATGCAGTTCTTCTGACACATAGTATGCATTAATATCTTCCAGTGTGGATTCAAAAACCTGTATTTTAAAATTGTCTCCGTCGATAAAGACAACAACAGGCCGGTCTGCTTTTCCCTGCAGTTCCATCGCATCGAAACCGGAGAACTTCAGAAATGGGGCGAAATATCCGCCGGCGTTGCTGTTGTATGTCTGTTTTGTCGCAGGTGAAAGGAAAACAGAGTAGCATTTGCCTGCTCCGGGATACTGTGTTATTCCGCAGAACGGGCCTCCTGCTATAACGATTTCATTTTCCGGATCGTTCCATTTTGTAGTATCTTTTACTGCATTCCATAGAAGCCTCAAGCCAAAGCCGCGTCCGCCCGTGAATTTTTCAATCATGTCTTCTGAGACAGGGCGTTGTTCAAACTTGTAATTGCCGTCTTTGTTGCCAAGGCCTATATAGAGAGTTTCCTTTGAATATCCGTGATGGATTTTTGCTGGTTCATATGACCATTCGGCCAGAAGTTTCATTGGTTTCATTTCCATCTGCTGTCACTCCTTCTTACTTTGCTTCTGGGGCATTAATAAGCTGGAGGGCCCCTGTCGGGCACTTCCTTGCGCAAATGCCGCACGCAATGCACTTAAACGGCTCTGTCTGCTTAGTGCCTTCGAAGAACATGCTTGCTGTAGGGCAGAACCCTACGCACATAAGACATGATGTACACTTGTCCTTGCGAACCTGTACAACGCCGTTTGCATCGCGCTCCAGAGCCTGCGTTGGGCATACACTTATGCATGCGCCGCACTGTGAACAGATGTTGATATTTGAAAAGCCGGTCTTATTTAGCACTTTTACTCTGGAAAGCTCCGGCGATTCTTCCTTGAACCACGCCTTTGAACATGCAGTCATGCATTCACCGCACTGCACGCATTTTTCCGCATTTACCTGCATCACTTTCACACAAAATCCCTCCTGATATTTATTTTCATTTAGGCCGTCGTATAATTTTTGATATGACAACCTCCCCAATATATTGAATTTTATCATCATTATGACTTTTTGTATCATTAGCCGCATGGCATTCTGTTTAAATACATAATTGTGCTTACTTTTGTTCACAAAATTTACTTGCTAATTTAATAAGCTAATTGATCTAAAAGAGATTTTTAAACGATGCTGAAATAAAGTCTTGCCAAAGAGGGGAGTTGCTGATAAAATCCACTTCGTTGCAATGATGCAATATGTCGGGGTGGCGGAATTGGTAGACGCGCTGGATTCAGGATCCAGTGGGCTAGCGCCCATAGGGGTTCAACTCCCCTCCTCGACACCAACAGGTAAACATCTTCAGTAATAGACTGAATACGTTGTCTTGGATGTCCTCGTAAATGCCTAATGTACAAAAGACTGTACAAAGAGGGGTATTTTATGAGGGCAATTTCTTTATCTAAACCTCCGTCTTCTTCATGGTATGAGAAGGAAAAAGAGAAATAGTTTTTGAGATGCAAATAATTAAATATTGACTAATTAAATAATAATTATTATGTCGAAGTTTTTAGGATACGCATTATATATTAATTAAGAGAATTGACTGGTCTGTGCTGGTTGGATATAATAAACGCCAGATTTGCTTTTTCTAAAGGGGAGTAGCTCAAAGAACAGGGTCAACATGCTGGCAGTTAATCTGCCTGGCTCTGTCCGTTGGCATATGTCAATCAGCGAGACCTTTAGTATGATGCTTTATTCGTCATACTAAAGGTCTTTTTTATTGAGGAGGAAAAAAATGACGGCTTTTCTTACTGCGCTGGTTTTTGTTGTACTTGCAGAGATGGGGGACAAAACTCAATTGCTTGCTATGGCTTTTGCTGCGAGATACCGCTGGCAGACTGTCATGTGGGGAGTTTTTGCCGCAACTGTTTTTAACCATTTGTTTGCTGTACTGCTTGGTAAGTATATGACATGTTTTATACCGATGCAGTATATTAAAATGATTGCAGCTGCATCGTTTATATTATTTGGATTATGGACGATCCGCGGGGATAACCTTGAAGGAGAAGACAAAGAAACAAAAAGAAGCCCGTTCTGGACAGTGGCAATCGCTTTTTTCATGGCAGAAATGGGAGATAAAACACAGTTGGCAACTGTGACCCTTGCTGCTCAGTTCAGCACAATAATTCCGGTGTGGATAGGTACTACAACGGGTATGGTTATTGCTGACGGCTTGGGTATCATAGTTGGAATAGTTTTAGGAAAGAAAATCCCGGAGCGTGTTGTGAAGTGGGCGGCCGCAGTAATTTTTATCCTGTTCGGGCTGTTGGGGCTTTATGAGTCGGTGCCTGAGCGATACCTGACGACACCGGCGATTGCAGTGTTTATTGCTGCGGTGATTGTGCTTATGTATTTTGTTAACCGTATAGGCGGCGGCAATAAATAGCACTCTTATTTTTGAAATAACCGACAAGTGAGCCCGGGCTCTCACAAAAAATAAAACAAAACCCGGGCTTACCTGTATTAACCAAATAAAAGGCAACGTATATTAAATCTCTAAAAGTTGTAAATAACGGTTACATTTGCCTCAATTTTTATTTCTCCGCCAGAAACAGGGGTAGCTCCCATCTCCATTTTTGCTGAGTCGATCATTCTGTAGCCGGACGGAGCAACCCGAGCCGGTGAACCCTCTATGATATTCACTGGTTTTGATATCCTGACATCAGCTGCAGCGGCAATCGAAGCCGCTTTTGCTTTTGCATCGGAAACCGCTTCAGAAAGGGCTTTAATATATATCCCGTTATATTCCTGGTCCGTTATGCCGAAGGTTATTGAATTAGATTGGTTTATCCCCTGTTTTACAGTCATATCCAATACTTTGCTGACTTTTTTCATTTCAGTTACAGTTACAAGTATTGCATTGGTTACGTTATACCCGGCAAGTACAGCAACATTATTTTTGTAATCGTAACGCGGGCTTATATTGTAAGTCACCGTTTTGATTTTATCCTTGCCTATCCCTATTGAACTCAGTGTTTTGTAGACCATGCCCATTTTTTCAGCGTTGCCACTTTGTGCCTCATCTGCATTTTTGCTGAAGGTCACTACTCCTATGTTTACATATGCTATCGTTGGTGATGCTGTTATGGTTGACGTCCCCTGTACTGTTATTGAGTTTTTGAGCGGCTGTCCGTCTTCCGCATTTGAAAACCCCGGACTTTCAGCTATAAAGATCAGCGAAAAAAGAACAGGGAATATAAATGCCATCCAGAGAGGTAAAAAAAATTTTTTCACAGAATTGCCCCCTTTTTAAATATTTATGGCTGTCCGATTGGTTTTAAACTTACATATTTCCCTTAGCTGTTTGCGAAAGCTAACACACTAAATATAACAATATATCATACGTGTCGTTATTGCCGAACCCTGCCGGCAATATTAGCAGACACACATTATAATACCTTTAATTTTTAAGTTTATGATGCTTTTCCAGTGTTGCTGAAATCAACCTCCTGCATCGCTTATTGATCAACCGCAGACATTTTCATTACTTGTCTTCATTTTTTAACCGCAAGTTGCAGAACAGGTTTTTGGTGTGTTTTAGCGACTTTTATATTCTGGCCTTTATTTTAATTCTGGCCTGGAAAAATTATTTTATGGTTTATGTTTTGTTATAAATTTAATGTAATAATGCCGTTATTCTTTTTGTTGGTTTTAAACTTTATTTAGTATATGTATTAAAAATATAAAAATATTAAAAAATCAGTATTGATTATTTAGTGTAATATATGCTATAGTCCGTTTGGTGAATGCATTCAACGTAATTTTTTATTGAACATATGCATAAAAAGCACTGCCAGTAAGATTTTTATCGATATAAGGGGGTGAATTTGTTATTCCCTGTGTTTATCGGTGTGATTTTTAAGTTGAAACAATGAAATTAGTCAAAAAATCTAAGGATGGTGATATGAGATGCATGCTTTGCAACACGTTTCTGCAATGCTTTGGGTAGTAGGTGCATATCTTTCCTTAATGATTGTTGTAGGAGGTTATTTTTACAACAAAGCAAAAGCCAACGGGCAGGAAACAAGGGATGAGTTTCTTCTGGCCGGGCGTGGTTTGGGCAAAATAGTTGCAGTAGGTACTATTTTTGCAACATATCTCGGCGGCGGCACAGTTACAGGCGGAGGAAATTCACTCGCCTACAACTTTGGCTTATGGCCCGGGATTTGTTTCATGCTGCCTGCAATATTTGGCCTCGTTGTTCTTTTATTGTTAAGCAGGAAGATACGTGAAAGCAATTGTTATACAACAGCCCAGCTGCTTGAAAAGGCATACGGTCCAGTGGCGCGGACACTTTCGGCGGTGATCATAGCTATTGCATTTATTTCTATAGTTTCCTATCAGTACAGGGGGCTTGGGTTTGTGCTTAATGCAACGACAGGCCTTTCAGTAGAGACATGCACATTGATATGTACATTTGTGGTAATAGCATTGGCTTTTTCAGGCGGTCTTAAGACTGTCGCAGTTACTGATGCTATGAGCGCGTTTCTAATGATTGGAGGTATGATAATAGCACTCCCTTTGCTGCTTAAGACGGTAGGCGGTTTTGCATGGATAAGGGAGACAGCATCACCGGAGCAGTTAAGTTTTTATGGCGGACAAACGTTCGTTAAGTGGATCGGCGCATATCTGCCTTTGGCATTTCTTACTGTAGGAGACCAGAATTTTTACCAAAGGATCAATGCAGCTAAAGATCTTAAAACTGCCAGGGTAGGCCTTTTGGGATGTATGATAGCTTGCATAATGGTTATGCCTATAATTGCAGTTATCTCACTAATAGGCCGCCTTTACTTCGGTACAAATATTGCAGCTGGACAGTCGCTGATTTCAACGGCAACATTATTGCCGTTCTTTTGGGGCGGCATTCTTCTTTCGGCTGCCTCTGCGTTTATTATAACGACGGGTGACTCATACCTTCTTTCTGCATCTTCCAATATTACAGTTGATATATATACAAGAGTTATCAATCCCAAGGCTACTGATAAACAGCAGATATTTGTTACAAGATCATTTATTCTGTTAGCCGGTATCCTGGCTTATCTCATCCTGCAATTCTATCCCAGTATACTTGCTATACAGTATATGTCCTACACAATATATGCTGCCGCTATTACACCCGCGGTTCTCTGTGCACTTGTGTGGCCTAAGGTAACAAAGATCGGAGGACTTGCGTCCATGGCAATTGGTACTATATTTACAATTGTATGGGAAGTATTAAAATTCCCGTTCGGAATACAGACTATCATTGTTGCTCTTCCTCTTTCCTTTGTAATTATTATTGTCGTATCACTTTTGACCCAGCCATCGGTTTGTGCTCAGTCGCAGGAAGATGAAGCTTAATAAAGGTTGATCTGATGGTATTGATGGAGTCCTGCTGAAAATAACAGGACTCCATCAATATCAGGATTAGTTATTAGTGCAGGGAGGTATTACTGATAATGACCGAAAAATTTATAAAAATAAAATGTGGAAAATTATATGACGGATTGAAAGCGGTTCTTCAGGAAAACATGGAGATACTTGTTGAAGGTAAAAAAATATGTGAAGTTGGCCATAATTTGTCTTGTCCCGAAGATACCGAGATTATAGATCTTTCTTGTGCAACTGTTACTCCTGGTATGATAGACGCCCACGTACATCCCCAATATTTTCACTGGAAAGATGTATATGCTGATACAATATTTAATTCGGATGGCTATCGCGCACTTGCAACGGCAGAGTGTGCTAGAAAAACCTTAATGGCAGGTTTTACCACAATTCGTTCACTTGGATGGTTCAGGGAATCCTATGAGCTTGATGTCAAAAGAGCTATAAGCGAGGGATATATCGATGGCTCACGAATGATTGTTTCATCTCATTTCCTCTGCACGACAGGCAGTCACGGCGACATGACCCAGGTTGTTAGGAGCAATCCGTATCTTTCAGATTATATGGTGTCACAGTATCCGACTTGCGGGAATGGGGCTGATTTTTTTGCTGCAGCAGTTCGCCGTGAGAAAAAGATGGGAGCGGATTTCCTCAAGATAATGGCGACCGGCGGTTTTGCTACTCCTAACGATGATCCGGATGATATACAGCTTAATGACGAAGAATTCAAAGCAATATTCGACACTGCAAGGGAGCTTAAAATTTCAGTCACAGCCCATGCATATGGACCTAGGCTTATAAAAAAGCTTATCGGATTCGGAATAACGGGAATTGAGCATGGATCTTTGATGGATGAAGAAACAGCCGCTATGTTTGAAAATGAAGGAACTTATCTGGTCCCGACCTTTATGCCGTATGAAGATGCTATTCATCCTGACGCAGAAAGTCTGGCTAAAAAAAGTTCCGAATACAGGAGAAAATTGAATAAGTATCAGTCCAGACTCCAAAAAGGGCGTCAAATTATAATAAACAGCAAAATTAAACTTGGATATGGTACCGACATGGTTGCAGTACATAACAACTATGAAAGCGGATGGGAATATAATGCCTGGCTCAGCAACGGGATGGATCCATTCCGTGCATTGCAGGCCGCTACAAAAACAAACGCGGAAATATGCGAAATAGCCGACAAGGTTGGGACTATCGAACCAGGTAAGTTTGCTGATATTTCCGCATGGAAAAGAGATTTACTGAAAGACCCCGATGCACTTCGTGATTGCGCTTTTGTTATGAAGGAGGGGAAAATATACCCTGCAGAAAGCAGAATTGCTGAAGAATGTTAAAGCCGTGATAGTCGGATAATAATTTATAAAATATGTATCGCATACTATAGGGAGAGGACGGATTTTATCCGTCCTCTCCCTATAGTATAATATTAAGCAAATTGAAAAAATAAACAGGGACAATATAATGTTACAGAGATGCCGGAAATAATTTATCAACAACTTAGGAGTGACTTTAATTTGTACGTAAAAAGCAATAAGAGAAAAATTCAAGCTCAGGAAACAAAACAGCATATTTTTAATGTTGCTCATCAAATGTTCAGGGAAAAGGGCTTTAATAATGTAACAATAGAAGAAATAGCAGAAGCTACAGGTATGTCTGTCGGCTCCCTTTATCATCATTTTAAAAATAAATATGAAATACTTATTTCCTGGCACGAACAGCTTGACGAATTATATAATAATTATCTTGATAAGATAGAGTCTTCCCCTGAATTTAAAAATAAGGGAACTCTCGCAATAATCAGGGAGATCATGCTGTATATGAATGAAACATGTATCTATTATGGTGCTGAATATATTGGAGTAATATATTCTTATATGCTTTCTAATGATGAATTTGCAAAAATAATGACAGACAGAAGGCGCACATATTATAAAATTATGCTTAAGCTTATGAAACGAGGAAAGAAAAACGGTGAAATCAGGCCGGAAATTTCTGATAGACAGCTTGTTACAGACATTACCATATTAAGCAGAGGCTGTCTGACAGACTGGGTAATAGAAGGTTCTCCCGATGGGATGAGAGAACATACCACCTCGATACTGGACTGCTATTTACGAGGTATAGCGGCTTGTACCTGCTGATTTTATCTTTTTTACAGATGATCGCATCGTAGGCCCTTAAAAAATCAATAAATACATCGACGGTTTTCAGTAATTGAATTCCGTGGGTCATTCCTTTTATTTTTAATTGAATTAGAATTTTTTTGTTGATCTGAAAATTTAAATCCGTACATGTTTGTTATTTATATGTTCGCGACGGCCACTATACAGATAATATTCAGCCGATTTTTTATAGCAGCGATTTATCTGCAGCGGCGTATGGCAATCTGTAATGCCGGGTCCTATTTTAAGCTATTTATGATCTGGTATATTTTTAACTTGCAGATGATATGCCCTTTAAATAATATCTGAAAATGTTAACTGATGATATACGAATTCCGGTTTTACCCTTGTTCATGCACCAGTCAACAAGGCATCCCCTGGCCATTATTGTTAAATCGCTGATTATTTGTTCGGATTTTATTTCTTTAATAAATTCACCCTTTTTCCTGCCTTCTTCTACTATTTCCCTCATAACTATGAAAATAGCACGTTCGCTGCTTATCATAGATTCGGTGAGCTGGGCGTCTCTCAGCATATACGGATAGAATATCCTTAAATATTCCACGCCCTGACTTGCGCTGATTTCAATTGTATACAGCATAAAGTCTTCCAGCTTTTCCAGCGCGCTAAGGCCTGCTGAAGAGGGTGAACATAATACATCCTCGTAATAATGCAAGTATTTGTCATCCAGTGTCTGGTAAAATATTGTAAATATTTCCTCTTTACTTCGGAAATGATGATAAAAAGCACCAATAGATACGCCTGCACCGGAGGCAATCTCTTCAACTGTAACATTTTCAAATCCACGTTCAGAAAAAAGCTTTGTCGCTGATTTATGTATTTCCTGCCGTGTTTTTATTGCCTGCAGTTTCCGCTTATTGCTTTTTTTATACATGATGTCCCCCGTAGAGATAAAAATGGAATCATCATAATAATAGCACAGAATACACGGCATGCTGAAACAGAATTGTTTTTTTAAGCATGTCATCTGTGATCCTGTTCAAACTCCAGTGTATTAATTTTCAATATTAAAAGCGGATTTTTGGGATTATTCAGCATTAAATTTTGCCGCGCTGGATTTTAACGTTTAAATATACTGAAATTAGCGTGTCTGTGGGAGATAAAAGTTCAATATTTTTTTATGCTTGACAAAAATTATCTTATCCATAAAATAAAATATAAATATTTCATTCGGCGAATACGCTATCAGAATACAATATGCCAAATGAAATAAATATAACTGAAAGGCAGTGATGCTATATGAATCTTGATATTATGAATGCACCGTGGCTGTTTGTTTTTACAGGGTTAATTATTGTAACTGCAATAGCACAAAGTTTGATTTTCATGAAACGAGCCTGGAATCATGCATTGTCAATAGGTTTAACTCAGCAGAGCCTTAAAAAAGGTTTAATAACAGGGATTACTGTCAGTATTATGCCTACGTTGCCTGTGCTTGTTGTTTTCTTAACGCTTGGGCAGCTACTCGGATCTCCGGTTTCATGGCTGAGGCTTTCAGTTGTCGGATCAGCGCATTATGAAACATATGCGGCGAGTACGGCGCTGCAGACACTGGGAGAAGAACTTTTGCCAGGCGGATATACCGTAAACGGATGGGTAGCAGCAGTGTGGGTAATGACAATAGGTGGAAGTGCGAGCGTCCTTTGGTCCACATTAATGCTTAAACCGATATCAAAGATGTACGAAAAAGCAGAAAAAATGTTTGATATGGGAATGGTGATCTCGCTTGGAAGCGGCTGTCTGGCAGGAGTAATGGCTTATGTTTCCGTGGCGTATGGATTTGGTGCCATATCAACGAAAGGGGTCGTTTTCGGCATAAGTTTTATATGCGGCGGGCTTCTCGTCATTATGCAGCACAAATTGCCCAATATGAGATGGATGTCGGATTACCTTATGGCCATAAGTATGCTGATAAGTATGTTTTTAGCTTGCGTTATTTTTTAGGGAGGGAATAACGATGAGGGAGACGAGAGAGGATTTTAATAAATGGGTACACAGATTCGGCATTACATCCAGCTTCTTACTGTTCCTTATGATGTCCGCATTTCCAGTCGCTATAAGTTATTACTATAATATTTGGCCTAACTGGGCTAAATTATGGCCTGCAGCTGTGGCTGTGCTTCTTTTTTTGGCACCGTGGTATCCGGCAGAAACCATTGGATATATGTCGGTGATGGGACCTGGCGCAATTTACATGTCATATATCACAGGAAATGTAACCAATTTACGTATGCCTGCAACCGTAGGAACTATAAATTCCCTGGGAATAGAACCTAATAGCGACCCTTGCCACACGATGGCCATTATTGTCTGCGGAGGGTCGGTCATTACCACAGTTACGATAATTGCATTGGGTGTTTTGATTGCAGAACCGATCAAGCCTGTATTAGATGCTCCGGTGCTTCAGCCTGCATTTAAATATATAGTGCCAGCAATTTTCGGCGGATTAGTGGCTCAAACTATACTCAAGACAAAAAAAACAGTGTTCTTCTATATTATTTCATTGTTGTTCTGTCTTTTCTTTTGTTATTTCACAAAAATTAACAGTGCATATTACATGTTATTAACAATAGCGCTTTCTGCATTTCTTTACGTATCAAATTATAAAAGAGCATGCAACTCAATAAACAAGCAATAATAAAAATAAAAATAGGAGAGGGGTTCATTCATGTCCAAGTATACTAAATTGATATGCGGAAAATTTTACGACGGTCTTAAGCCTGTTTTTCAGGAGAATATGGAAATACTGATTTGTGATAAATTTATAAAGGAAACAGGGCATAAATTGAATTGCCCGGAAGATACAGAAATAATCGATCTCTCGCACCTTACTGTTATGCCAGGGCTGATAGATGCCCATGTGCATCCTCAGTTTTTCAATTGGAAAGATGTTTATGCCGATACTATTTTCAATTCAGATGGCTACAGAGCCCTGGCTACGTACCATACAGCCGAAAAAGCTTTGTACGGAGGATTTACAACTATCCGTTCGGCCGGCTGGTTCCGTGAAGCATATGAACTTGATGTCAAAAGGGCAATAAACGAAGGATATCTCCCCGGCGCACGAATGGTTGTTGCTCCTCACATGATAGCTACCTCAGGCAGCCACGGCGATATGAGCCAGGTCGCAAGAAATAATCCTATTCTTGCTGATTTTCTTGAGCAAACATATGCTGGAACAGGTAATGGCGCAGATTTTTTCGTAGCGGCTGTACGCAGAGAAAAAAAGCTGGGGGCTGATTATATAAAAATAATGGCAACCGGCGGTTTTGCCACGCCAAACGATGCCCCGGACGATATCCAGTTGAATGATGATGAATTTAAAGCAATTTTTGACACAGCCAGAGAGCTTAAAATATCTGTAACAGCCCATGTATATACACCTGAATTGATGCAGAAACTGATTAATTTTGGTATTACTGGCATGGAGCATGGTTCTCTGATGGACAAAAAAACAGCCAGGCTTTTTGAAGATACCGGAACTTACCTTGTCCCGACATTTACTCCCTACCAGGATACTGTTGAGGGAGACGAGGAGAGCATGGCTAAAAGAACGCCCGAGTTTTGCCGTAAACTTCATTTGTATCAGGACAAATTGCGCAGGAGCAGAGAAATTATACTGGACAGCAATATAAAACTTGGTTATGGCACTGACCTTGTAACTGTCCATGATAATTTTGAAAATGGGTGGGAATATTATGCCTGGCTTAAAAGCGGTGCGGACCCGTTCCGTGCTTTGCAGGCCGCTACAAGCAACAATGCCGATATATGTGAAGTAGCAAGATATACCGGTACGATTCAAGATGGGAAGTTTGCCGATATTTCCGGGTGGGGAAGAGATCTTTTAAAAGATCCGTATGCATTGCTTGACTGCTCATTTGTCATGAAGGAAGGCATCGTGTATCCAGCAGAAAGCCATATCGGTCTATAACGCAGCGGTTCCATTGCCTGATTTATAAAGATAAACCGGATCAGGCGTTGAATAAAAACCGCTGCAGTATGTTAAAAAAATAAGCAATAAACTGTAAAATATATCCATGGGCTGAGTTCATGGATATATTTTATTTGTCAGGCTAAAATGATTCAGAACAAATTTCATGTTATTTAAAAGCTTAGATTTACAATCCAAATGCAACATAATAAATTGAATCAGGTGGTAATAAGATAAATAGCCCAAGGCAGGCACTTTCGCTAAAATGTAGTTGCGAGACAACAAACCAGCGGAGGAGGCCATCACCTTGAGCCATAAACATCTTACAACAGAAGACAGAGAAATCATACTGCGTAATTTAGGTTGAGGTAAAAACTATACGGAAATAGCGCTAATGGTCGGCTGTCATAAAAGCACAATAAGTCGAGAAATAAAGAGAAACGGCGGTCGCAGGAAATATGGATGTTTGAATGCCCAGCAACGCTACCTAAGGCAACGCCGGAATTGTTGCAAGGGCAGGAAACTGAGCAGCAGCCCATCACTGTTAAGAATTATAGAAGAAGGTATATTAAGCTACTGGTCTCCGGAACAGATAGTTAATAGATATGGACTGGATATTTCAGTACCAACAATATACAGGGCAGTGAAATGCGGTCTGCTGGCAATAAAGAAAATATCGCCATATCTAAGATGCAGGGGCAATCAGTATAAGCGCAACATAAAAGAAACACGAGGAAAGTTATCCGGATGTACATCTATAGAAAAGCGGCCAGCAGAAGCGAGTGATCGCAATCGTCTTGGAGACATTGAGGGAGATACAGTTTTAGGACGTCACGGGACAGGCGTAGTTCTCACTCTGGTAGATCGCAGATCCAGATTTCTGGCTGCCTCAAAACTGGCATATAAAGACTCAGGTGAGATAGCAGCGTCAATGATAAAAATCATGAGCCAAATACCGTGTCATACAATAACTCTGGATAACGGCAAGGAATTTGCAAAACACGAAAAAATATCTCAGGAATTATGTGTCCCAATATATTTTGCGCATCCTCACAGCCCTTGGGAACGTGGGACAAACGAAAACACAAATAAGTTGCTACGGCAATTTTTGTCTAAAGGCAGCAGCTTTAGAACGCTAACAGATGATAAGCTGAACTATTACGTAAATCTATTAAATGAAAGACCTCGAAAATGCCTGGGGTTCAAGACACCAAAAGAAGTATTGTACGAAAACAGAAATGTTGCATTTGGTTTGACAATCTAAGAACATATGAATTTCTTTTTTCTTCTAAATTTAGGGGGTACTTAATATGCAAGGCAGTAAATTTAAAATAAGAATAAAGGTTCCGCACACATATGTTCTTATATTTTCAGTAATGCTTATTATGGCTTTTTGCACTTATATCATTCCGGCTGGTGAATATACGAGGATACAGGACCCAGCTACAGGTAAAATGGTATTGGACCCTGCTTCGTTCCATCTCGTTAAACAAGCGCCCATCTCATTTTTTAATTTTTTTAAAGCAATCCCGAACGGTATGAGTGCCGCATCAAAAATAATATTCTTTGTATTTCTTGTGGCCGGAGCATTCAACATAATTTTGTCGACTGGAGCAGTAGAGGCTGGCATCGGTAATATCGCAAAAAAAGTACAGGGAAGAGAAAAAATTCTTATTCCTATCATTCTTGGTGTCTTTTCTATTGCAGGAGCAACTTTTGGTATGTCTGAAGAAGCCATAGTTTTTGTCCCGATTGGAGTAGCCTTGGCGCGTGCTCTTAAATATGATGCAGTTGTCGGGATGGCAATTGTTGCTCTCGGTGCTGCCTGTGGAAATGTCTCAGGAATGATGAATCCGTTTACAGTCGGCGTTGCACAGAGCATTGCTGAGCTCCCTTTGTTTTCCGGCATCGGGATGCGGATTATTGCATGGATTGCAATGCTTATCATTACTTCAGCCTATGTTATGCATTATGCAAAAAAAATATCGGCACACCCGGAATTGAGTTATGTCCGCGAAATAGAGATGCAGGAAAAAGATAATACAATAAATATCTCCGATATACGCAAGATGGCTATGCGGGACTGGCTTGTCATTCTTTCTATTGTTGCAGGACTTGGTATTGTAATGTTCGGGGTAATGAAATATGAATGGTATCTTACTGAAATTAGCGCAGTATTTTTCATAATGGGTATAGTTGCAGGTGCAATCGGCGGTCTTACACCAAGTAAGATGGCATCAGAATTTATAGTTGGAGCAAAGGGGATAGTTTTTGGCGCTTTGGTTATAGGTTTTGCCCGCGGGATACTCATCGTTATGCAGGATGGAATGATCGTTGACAGCATAATTCATGCTACCGCAGGTTTTGTTGCAATGTTCCACAAAAGTGTTGCCGGTATTATGATGATGCTTGTTCAGGTAGTGATTAACTTTTTTATCCCATCCGGTTCAGGACAGGCCTCTGTAACAATGCCAATAATGACTCCTCTGGCAGATGTTGTCGGACTGACTCGTCAGACAGCAGTTCTTGCTTTTCAATTTGGAGATGGGTTCACCAATTCAATAATACCTACATCTGCGGTTCTGATGGCCAACCTTTCAATGGCGGGGATCCCGTATGAAAAATGGGTAAAATTCATAGCACCGCTTATATGTATATGGATTGCTATGGGTGCTGTTTTTATGGTGATAGCAACATCTATCAATTACGGACCGTTTTAAAATTTCAATAGAAAGATCAATGGCGGCTTTTAATAATACTACAGGCTGCGGTGAATCCAAACCAAAGCTGCTTAGCTGCTTCTGAATATTTTTGGAACAAATGAGAAAATAGGCAGTAAGCACAAATTTATTTACAAACTGGGGTTCTTAAGCTGGCAGCCTAAAATTTCTGATATTTGTTGTAAATTTAAGGCAGGAGATAAAACTATGGATTATGCAGAAAGATCCCTCTTTATGCACAAAAAATTTAGAGGCAAACTTAATATCGGCTACCGTGGCGATATAGCTGATAAAAGTGATCTTGCTCTTGTATACACGCCCGGTGTTGCTGAACCATGCCGTGAAATAGAACGAAATCCAAAAGCAATATGGGATGTAACTATAAAAAATAATCTTGTAGCTGTTATAACAGACGGAACAGCTGTACTTGGGCTTGGCGATATCGGCCCTGCGGCTTCCATGCCTGTCATGGAAGGAAAATGCTGTTTATTCAAGCGTTTTGCAGATATAGACGCGTTTCCCATTGCTGTAAGCACAAAGGATGTGGATGAGTTTGTCGATATTGTGTCAAAAATTGCAATATCATTTGGAGGCATAAACCTTGAAGATATTTCGGCTCCGCGTTGTTTCGATATAGAACGAAAACTTCAGGAAAAACTTGATATCCCTGTCTTTCACGATGATCAGCACGGAACGGCTGTTATTGCTCTGGCTGCCTATCATAATGCAATGCGGCTTATCGGCAAGAAACCCGAGGAAACCAGGCTGATTATCAATGGTGCCGGTGCTGCTGGTTCCTCCATTGCAAGATATTTTCTTGCTGCAGGTATAAAGGAAATAATAATGTGCGACATAAACGGAGCCTTGTGTTATGGCTGCTGTGACGGTCTTAATGATGCCCAAATAGCTCTTTCTGAAATAACGAACCCAAATAAGCTATGCGGCAGGCTTGTAGATGTTATTAAGGGAGCTGATGCTTTTTTAGGCGTTTCACGTCCGGGACTGCTGACTGCTGAGATGATAAAAACCATGGCAAAGAATGCAGTTATATTTGCACTGGCGAATCCTACGCCTGAGATATTTCCTTATGAGGCACTCTCAGCCGGGGCAGCTATAGTGGCAACAGGCAGGAGTGATTTTCCGAATCAGGTTAATAATTGTCTTGGCTTCCCTGGAATATTCAGAGGAGCTCTTGATGCACGGGCAAGTGTAATAAATGAGGAAATGAAAATAGCTGCGTCAAAGGCGCTTGCAGAGCTTGTAACAGATAATGAGCTGTCATGCAAACATATAATACCTGATGTGTTTGACGCGCGTGTAGTACCTGCCGTAGCTAAAGGAGTCGCAGAAGCTGCAAAAAAGACAGGCGTCTCTAATCTATGATTGTTTTATATGTGGGCTGAAACATAACATAAATTGTGTAACCAAATTATGTTTTTAAGGTCTGTGAAATTGATAAATCTGCAATTCTCCCGGGTCTTGATACTCCTGATATTCATGTGCCTGGGAGAAAATATATAAATGATGCCGTTTGGGGTTCTTAAGAATCACTGCCCAGCATATCTGCTTTAATGCACGGTGTTGCATACTATGTTTTTTATGAGGTTTTGCTGAAGTATGAGGTCACTGTAGTAAAGCCGCTTCCTTGCATCGTCAGTGATAGCCCTAAATCCGTCGGCATTCAGCTTTTCTCCGGTATTTATGCTGGTAGCCCTGTTGACAGCGGGCTCAACAAAAATCCCGTTTATAATATATGACCCGTTACGGAATACAACAGGCTCTTTGTAATTCTCGGCAAATAGATCCTTTCCGAATACCGTCTGAATATCAAGCCCCATCAATCCGGCTACGGTCGGCAGTATATCCATTTGTCCCGTATCAACATCACTGACCCCTGTTATCCTTTTACTGCCTGGGATGCGGAACATCAGCGGTACCCTGCGTGTTTGCTTCCAGTCCACAGGATTATCTATCTTCATTTCGAGTAATTTCCCCATTTCTTCCCTGTATTCTACAGGAATAGCGGGGTGGTCACCGTAAACTACAATCAGGCTTTTATCAAGAAGTTTTTCCCTTTTAAGCCCGTCTATAAAATGACCGAACTCACGGTCAAAATAATGTATCGATATAAGATAGCTGCCGATCAGTGTGCCCTTAAGCTCAGGCGGCAAAACAAGAGTTCCGTCGTCCATTCCTTCGAAATCAAAAGGATGATGGCTGCTTAATGTTACAACAAACGCATAAAATGGATTTTTTAAGTTAGCCAAAGTTTTCAGCGTCTCTGAAAAAATTGCCCTGTCACTTAGGCCGAGACCGATAATTTCATCATTTGGAAAAGTGTTTCGGCTGTAGTCTTTATCAAATCCAAGCCTGTGATGCATTATCAGACAGTTCCAAAACGGGCTGTATGTTCCCTGAAAAACTACAGCACGATACCCCTTTGCCTTTATATTACGCGGCAGTGAATTGTAGTCGTTGTTGTCAAATTCAGTATATGCCGCGCCTGACGGAGCAGGAAACATCCCTGTGTTTGCCATGAACTCCGAATCAGAACTCTGCCCTCCGGCAGTCTGGCTCCATGCATTTCTGAAATATACGCATTCATTTATAAAGCGGTTCATATTCGGGGTAACCTCTACACCATTAACGCGCAGCCCAATTACAAAATACTGCAGTGATTCACACTGGACCATGATAAGATTGCGTCCTTTTGCCAAAGGTTTGCGTATAACGGCATTATGCTGCGAGAACCATTCCCGCATATTTCGTATTTCAATATCAGGTACTTTGTCTGATTTGAATGCAGCCTCGGCAAGCGAGACAGCATCGCCCCAATGGAATGCCTCGATTCCTGTCCATGCGCAGACGGAAAGCCTGTCATACATTGCATTGATAATGTTTGGACGGTTGACGGTAAGATTCCACCCTGTAAGTATCAGTATCCCTGCCGAAAATGCAAATACTGCGGCAGATACTGCCGTCCTGCCTTTTGTAAGATTTGCAAAATTTATATTTATTTTATTTTTAAGTGATGTGAATACTATTATCGGGATATCGATAAACAGAAGTATGTCCCATGGCTTGAGCAGTGACCAGATTGATTTTGAAATAGCTCCTGTCTGCGGAAGGAGCATCAGGTCGCGGAATATGAAGATATCAGAGTAATAGCGGATGAACAGTATATCTGTAAGTACAAGTGCAGACAAAAGAAAATCAAACAGCAGCAAAAAAAGTCCTCTGTGCTTGGCCGGCAGCATTGACACAGGAACAATTACGCACAATATTGCTGCAAGCGAGGGAATCCCGACTATTATTGCACGTATGGCATCACTGATTAAATGGTATTCTGCGCCGATGAAGAGAGGCCAGTTCAGGATATCAGCTATGTAGAAATCCACGCTGAAAACCTTAAACCAAATAAGCAGAACCAGGAAAATCAGTGCCGGCAGTTCATTTTTACCAAGGTTTTCTTTTTGCCTTTCGTCCGGCTTCATTTGCATATACTTCTTTTATCAAGGATTTTTGCTATCAGGTCGTGCTGAAGCACACAGTCGCTGTAAGCGAGGCGTTTTTCAACACGATATGATGTGTCATCAAATTTATTAAAATCCAGAATCTTTCCGTTAGTCAAATCTACGGCACGTGCGGCTGAAGGCTCAACAAAAGTACGCCCTGTTATGTATGAGCCATTGCGGAATATTACCGGTTCATCATTATTAATTGAGAACAGATCCGTACCGAATCCCATAGGAAACTTAAAGCCAAGAAGGGCAGTGGCTGTGTTTGGAACATCAACAAGCCCCGCAGCCTTTTCAGATTTCAGACATCCGGCTTTACCGCTTCCGGGAATTCTGATTATGAGCGGGACCTTCTGAACCTCTCGCCAATTCCAGTCTTCCGAAAGATTTTTTGCAAGCAGTTTTTCAAGATTCTTAGAATCCCATCTTGGTATCGCAGTATGGTCTCCATAGACTACAACCACAGATTTATCCAACAGCCCGTTTTTCTTCAAACCGTTGATAAACATTCCGAATTGCGTATCGAAATATTTCATAGAACGGAGATAATCACCCATAAGCAGCCCGTCGAACGGATGCACATCAATCGGCGCCTGTGCCGCAATCCCGTCGAAGTTGAAGGGATAGTGGCTTGTGAGTGTTATCATAAATGCGTAAAATGGCTGGCGCTCTTTTGAAAGAATGCTTAGCGACTGCTTGAAAAAGCTCCTGTCGCTAAGTCCCATACCTATATTTTCATCGGCGTTGAAATCTAATTTACTGATAAAGCGCTGAAAACCAAGTGCAGGGTACATATGCTGTCTGTTCCAGAACCCAGGTTTGTCTCCGTGAAGCGCCAATGTTGCGTATCCATTTTCTGAGAGAAATTTTGGCAGGGCATCATATGTATTGCCTGCAAAACGTATATAAGCAACTCCGGAAGGCGACGGATACAGTCCTGCATTTGCAAGAAATTCAGCATCAGCACTGTTTCCTGCTCCTGTCTGGTTGTATGCGCGGTCGAAATAAACAGATCCGCGTATGAAGCGGTTAAGATTGGGAGTTACCTCTTTACCGTTGATTTTAAGGCCTACTACAAACTGCTGCAAAGATTCTACCTGAATTATTATCAGGTTTTTACCTTTTGCAGCCCCGTAATAGTGTTCGCTATTGGTTCTTGAAGCGCGTTTTAAGAACCAGTTTGATATCTTATCAGTTTCTCCGGCAGGCACATGTCTGCGTCCATAGCAGTCTCCTGCAACATTCCACATGTCTACCGCATGATATGAAAGAGCGCCTATATTATTGCATACAGCAGGCCGGTCCCACATGGAGGACAGCACCCCAGGCATATTTTTATGGTAGGTTGTTATCCGCAGTCCTAGTAACATGCCTCCTGCTGCAATTAAAATTACAGAAAAAGCAAAACGCTTCATGGTCAGTTTTTTGAATATAGCTTCAGGTCTTAATTTTCTTACAATAAAAAGACTGAGCAACATCAGCGGTATATCCATGAAATAAAGGATATCGGTAACAGAGAATAGTGCTGCAACAGATTCGGAAATATCGCTGACCTGCGATGATAAACCCAGATTGCCTATGGTAAACAGGTCTGAATAATAACGCATGTACATAAGATCTGTAACTATAAGAGCAGACAGCAGAAAATCAAGGATCAACACTGCATAGGGCCGTATTCCGTACCACAGAAGCGAAGCGGATGCAAGGAGCAGGATAATTATTCCTGCAGACGCTCCTGCGGAAAGGGCATAGCGTGTTAAAACTGGTGAAACTGCAAGTTCAAGACAGTAAAATTTTATGTATATAAAAACTGCCAGCAGCATAAAGAAAATAAATTCGCGATAATCTTTGCCGGTATTATTGTCTGAGCTGCCGGCGTTTACGTGCAGCATAAAAATCCAACTCCCTCATATAGACGGTCTTACGTTAGTTCTTATAAATCAGTAACTTAAAGTTATCAAAAACACGCACTTAGTATAAGTGATGCCATTGATATGCCGTTCTTTGGGCTTTTGCATAAAACACATAAAACAGCCTAGCATAAAACAGCAGACCATATTGTCGTCAGGCATTCGTATTAGTGTAACCGTTTTTTTGCCTATACGTGCAAGAAAAACATCATGCAAATGAAAAAAGATTATAATTTTACTGGTTATTGGTTAAAGGGCGATATAATAAATATAAATATCTTAATGTCAATTTACTGGTAAAGAATATAAACAAACAATAAAATAGGATATGCCGCCATGGCAGAGCAATCTTAAATAAGCGACGGAAGCGGCACCGGCACAAGGAGGAATGTTATATGTCATATTCACCCGGAATGAATTCAGGCTTTACCTTCGCAAGAAATCGAAGTGTTTTTACATCTCCTCAGTCAGGTATGTGTTCTTTCTGTACAGAAGACTGTGCTTTTACATGCGAAATAGCACAGGCAGCTGTCCTGGGTGCGCAGACCGTGTATCCGATGACAACAGGGAATAATCAGATTGCTTCTGAAAAAAATTATCCGGTCGACTACTCGCATTTTAATATAAACGGCCGGGTCTTCGGTGCATCGGGAGTTCCCGAAACCTTTGAAGCCGCCGAGATATACAACGTAAATACGGAAACTGCCTATGGCATGAATAATCAGGTAAAAATGACCATGCCGCTGATCCTGCCAGCCCTTATCAAACTGAACTGGGCTGATTATTTCGCCGGTGCAGCAATGGCAGGAGTTACCTGTGTTATCGGTGAACACGCCAGAAACAATGATCCAAATTTAAAGATCGTAAATGGGACCGTCGTTGATTTTCCAATGCTGGATGAGGTCTTAAACAGTTTCAGAAAATACAGCCGTGGTTTTGGTCAGATCGTTCTGCAGTGCAATACAGAGGATGATATGATGGGTGTTCCTGATATTGCAATCAACAAATATGGGGTAAAAGCTATAGAAATAAAATTCGGACAGTCAGCAAAAGGCACACAGCCGGCTAAAAGGCTCAAGGATATCGATGCTGCGCTTGCAAAACAGAAGCTTGGGGATATTGTCTGTCCTGATCCGTCGGACCAGGCTGTCAGGAAAGCATACAAAGACGGAGTATGTCCCAATTTTTATTCATATGCAAGGTTGCCGCTGTGGACAGAGGAGTCTCTTGCCGCCCATATTAATAAGCTTAGAAAAGCAGGCGCCGAAAATATTTATTTTAAGATGGCCGGTTATGATCCGGAGGATCTGAAAAGGGTGTTAACTATTGCAGCAATGAACAAAGTTGACATGGTGACCTTTGACGGAGCCGGTGGAGGTTCCGGCTACAGTCCGTCAAAAATGATGAACGAATGGTCACTTCCTACTGTTTGCCTTGAAGATGAGGTAGTGTACATATGCAAACAGCTGAAGGCCAAGGGTTTGTCTTTGCCGGCTATCGTTATGGCCGGAGGCTTTGCAAGTGAGGATCAGGTTTTTAAGGCACTTGCCTACGGAGAAGGATTTGTAACGGCGGTAGGGGTATGCAGAGCAGCAATGGCTGCTGCTATGGCTGGTAAAAAAATTGGCGATGATATTAATAATGGCAATGTGCCAGACACCCTGAAAAATTATGGCTCAACCATAGATGAACTATTCTGTGACCTTCCGGATCTGCGGGCAATATACGGAAAGGAAGCAAATAAATTTTCAACTGGAGCTATAGGCGTATTTTCCTATTTAAACAAAATTGCCTTTGGTCTTCGCCATTTTGCGGCATTAAATCGTAAATTTGACATGAAGCTCCTAAACAGGAGTGATCTCATCCCTCTTACCGGCGAAGCAAGGCATCTGTTGTCCAAAAAATGGTTTATGGCCCATAGAAGCTAAAACAGGTGATGTAAATATTTATGCTGAATGTAACAAACTGCTGGAATTTCTGTTTATATTCCGGTTCAGGATAGAAGATGACGCAGAGAGAGTAAAACAGGAGTTATCTGCACTGCACATTCGATCATTTATCTGTCCGTAAAGAACTGACTGCAGACTGAACTGAATAATTTGCAGAAGCAATAACCGCGGAATGACAAAAATTTTATGGTTGAAGGGATAAAATATAATGACAACAAATTTATTTCATTTGTTGGAAAGTAAAAATATATGTTTTAAATCGCTCTGTGTGAGTGATGTCATTGATGTGCATAATTATGCCTCAGATGAGGAAGTTTCAATTTATATAGGATGGAAGTTAATGAATACCCTTGATGAAACCCGTGAGCACATTGAAACAATGCTGAAACGTGAATCTGACGGCACACATTTATATGCTTCAATTGTTTTAAAAACTACTCAAACAATTATAGGTACAGCTATGATTTTCAATTTCGACAAAGAAGCAAAGCATGCCGAAATCGGTTATGTTTTGCATAAAAGTTATTGGAGGATGGGCTATGGCACAGAGAGCGTAGCATTGATGAGTGATTTCGCATTCAAATCGCTTAATCTTCATAAACTTAATGCAAGAGTGGTGGATGCAAATATCGGTTCTGCAAGGGTGCTTGAAAACAACGGCTATAAACAGGAAGGCCGGTTGAGAGACCACTATTTCATAGCGGATAAATATTATGATGCACTCCTTTTTGGCAAAATTCTGCATTAGGCTTTAAACAGGGTATACTTTTTTTAGTTCGCATACGGCACTCAAACAAAAGTCATTTATCCCTGTTATTTTACCGGGAATTGAGATAATGTCACCGCTGTACTATAACTGAACGTGCTTCCATATCTGGATTGGAGACTTGCGAAAATACTCGGGCGGAAGCCGCCCCGATTTTTGCGTAATGGCGGTTTGATTCAGGATTGCCTTCTGTTTTTCTTTATCACACTGAAATCTGATGACTTGATTGATCTTTTTTCATCATACATCTTGGTGTCTGCTTCCCTGATCAATTCATCAAGCATGGAATGGTCAGATTTTTTAATTTCTGCAATGCCATGACTCAGGCTTATTATGTATGGCTTATCTTCTTTGTTTACGAGTGCAATTTTATCCAATATCCTGAGCCATGTTGTTTTGACCCTGTCAATGCCGATGTTGAGGAAACAAATTAGAAATTCGTCTCCGCCCAGCCTTATTATTAAATCGTTTTCCCTCGTATTTTCCCTTATTATTTTGACAGAGGTTATGATCAGGTCATCTCCCTGCTCATGACCAAGAATATCATTTATTTCCTTTAATCCGTTGATATCTATAAAACAGATAATAACATCGTTTTTTTGCTGTATAAGGTTTTCAAGCATCTGCATCCCTGTAGCCCTGTTCAGGCAGCCGGTCATTGTATCATATGTAGCCATAGTTTTAATTTTTTTATTTCCAGAAATATAAAGTACGGATATGATGGAAAAAAATAATGATACCAGCATCATGCTTATGAGCATCAATGGAGTGCGCAGCATATTAATAAAGCTTAACATAAAAGTGCTTTTGTCGTTTGCGCAGTAAAATGTTTTATCAGATGCATGCGACACTACTATCCACTTAATATCGGTAACATGTATACCTGATAATGTATCATCATCCTTTTTTAATATCTTCAGAAGCTCTTCTTTAAGATTTATCGTATCGAAGGCGAACACTCCATTTTTAGTAAAAAAATGTCCCTTCTTTTCTTTAATTATACGTTCCCATTCTGACGGGAACATATTTTTAAAGGTATAGTTTTTTCTCTCCGGATACATAAAACCCCATTCTTTGGTTTTATCCGGTCCGGCAAGCCAATAGCCGTTTTTATTTATAAGCTGAAGATCTCCGGCAGCATTATGTCCGGTTAAATTTATAAAGTTCTGTTTGATCTTTTCACCTAAATAATTTGCAACAAATACCCCTGTTTTGACATTGTTCTTATCATAGATCGGAATACCGAAGCGTATCATCGGTTTCTCCGGCTGTTCTATTGAAGTTCCCTCTATATTTAAATCAAATTTGGACATATATATTTCACCTGGACAAAGTTTCATAGTCTCAGTAAAATAATACCGGTCCTTTTTATTCTGCAGCAGGTTTTCCGAAACTATTTCCGGCTTTCCTTTATTGAAATTTATCCTCAGCAGTTCGTTCCCATGACTATCCAGATAGCGCAGCTGATCGTATTTCATTTTACTGTCAGAAAATGCAATCCACTCGTTTTCAATACTATTTTTGCCTCTGTCCTTATTTATATATTCCAAAAACAAAGGGCTGGTGCTCAGATATTTAATATCATTAATTATCTGTTCCAGTTCGTTTACAGTGAAATCTCTGCCTATTTCAACAAGGGCAGTCTGGTTTTGTTCAAGCAATTTTTTATCATTAATAACATCCTTCTCCTTGTACACTGTAAATGCAAGAATAAAGAAGGTCATAGTCAAAATAAATATAATCATCAGAGAGTACAGATAATTATCTGTTTTGATTGTTTTTGGCATGCCGCGTGCATCTCGCTTTCAGTAAAAGGGATCTTATTCTTGCAGCGTTCTTTATTTTATCAATATATTGCAAAATATTACCGTATAAGTTTGGGTTTTTGCAGAAAAACTTATTATCGAATTATAAATGATAGCAGTAAACTTGCCATTGATTGTCCTTGAGACAGAAGTCCCTTCAGTTTGCGTGACATGTGGTTAAAGGTTGGATAATTGGATAATATGTATATAAAATACATGAAGCCTGCTTTACTGGGAGGTGATACCCCTGAAACCTTTTGCAACAGACGGCTGTTCAGGAGGCATGTCATGGTTCTGGAGAAATATCCTTAAGCGCAGTCTTCCATGGGAGGGTGCGTGTGTTGCGCATGATAAGCAATACTGGCAGGGCGGGACAAAGCATATGCGCAAAGAAGCCGATGTGTCCCTTATGCAGGAAGTAAAACGGTCAGGACATCCATATTGTGCAATGCTTATGTTTGCCGCAGTGCGTATATTTGGCTCTCCGTGGCTGCCTTTCGCATGGCGCTGGGGATTCGGATACAAATACGGGCGCGGATATAAAAAAGTTAAGGAATAGAAGGGTTCAGATAAAGGATCACAATCTTCCCGTCTGAGAAAAAAGTATCTCCTGAGAAATTGGCCCCCATTGCTGGCGGCACGAAAGCAGTTTCACTGAAATCAGAAATGATATTGGCTTTTATGCAGTCACTGAGCAGCGTTTGCCGTTCCACGTCAATGGCCGGAGCTATTGAATGGCTGAAATGAAGCCAGTTGATTCCATTATCGAAGCTTGCCGTGCCGACATATTGCCAGTCTCCGTCAGGCAGGCGCCAGCCTGTTTTCCACAGCCTGATATGGTGTCTTTGCCTTATCGAGTGCTTTGCAGTTTCTTTTTCAAAGGCAAAATCAAGAGGAAGCGCATTCCAGAAAGATGGCGTAACAGGGGCCTGCTGATATGATTCATTCATCAGAGCAGCTTTAAACGCTTTTGCAACTGAACGTATTGAAATAGGATCTGCCAAAGTCCAGCCTGCTTTTTTCATAGATTCCACAAGGTTTTTTTCGTTTTTGACGATTATCATGATACTGATAGGCTCCTGATTCCTTCCTGACATCGTTTCCGTAAATTTGGGGAGCCGTCCGGAGTCAAACGGAGCAAGCGGAGATGTTAGTTTCAATACGGCAGGCTGCTGCCTGCTTCCCTTAAAATATGGCGGGATGTAGCTGGCTGCTGCAAAAATATACAAAAATATCCAGACAGCAATTAAGAGAGCCCCTAAATGCTGTATTCTTCTTTGTGTATTTGCATGTTGAAATGATAAGGGAGCCATATTGATATTCCTTGCTTCCTTCCATTCAACGAGGCTGATGCCTATCAGCAGCCAGGACAGTCCAAGAAGTCCGCCGGCAAGGACATCGCTCAAATAATGTACTCCAAGATAAAGCCGGCTGAAGCCTACCATTGTGAAAATAAGTATCCAGATAAAGATCAGATCCACATGTCTTGTCCGGTTCTTTGTCTGACGAATAAGGAAATAAGCAAGAAAACCGTAAAAACAGGCTGTATAGGCAGAGTGCCCGCTGGGGAAGGAAAATTCCAGGATGTGGGTCATATCAAAAGGTCTCTGCCTGTGAAAAATCCATTTCCCAACTGTAGTGAAGAAACCGCATCCGCCCATGGATATCCAGAAAGGGATCAGAAAATTAAATTTACGTTCTGCAAAAAGGTACAGGGAGAACAAAAATACCCCGCCCGATATTATTTGCCAATTTCCCAGAAGGGTAATCTTAACGAAAACAGATAGCAGAAATGGTGTCCTGAATACAAGCAGAAGAGCAGCAAGCCTTTTATCGACTTCTACTATCGGATCGGAAGCCAGAAGGTCCTGAACAAGGCCGCCAAGCAGCAAGACAGAATATGCCAGGGCCAACCACAGCAGTGTCAGCGGCAGGCCCTCAAATCTGGATGGGTCAAACCGCTCTTTTATAAAACGGGTAACTTTGGCATGGTGTTCTGTAAACGATTTAACTGCCGTAAGTTTTAGGCCCCTATTCCATATTGGAGCGATGATAGAAGTCATAACTGTAAATGCGGGCCAGGCACCTTTAATTACTAGCGTTCTGGACAGGAAAAGAAGAAAGAGCAGCCCGGCAATCGTAACAAGAAAGAACAGCAGTCTTGTGAACCAGATTCCAAGCGAAATCCATGCATGCCAGGTCAAATATCCGGCCAGCAGGTAGCAGCCCATCCCAATGGCATTGCATGCAATTGCATATATGAAGAAAAGGCGGAACGGAGTGCGGGCGAAACCAACCAAAAATGGCATTATGGCACCTATGGCCATGAATCTTCCTGGAAGCATTGCCCATAGTCCGTATTTCGTCAAAAATTTCTTTCCGGATTCCACTTGCGGAGCCAGACTCCTGAAATGGGCCGCAATCCCTTCCCCTTTGCTGCCTATGTAATAGCTGAGACAGTAACCTCCCATTGAGCCGAAAAAACAGAACCAGAATGCATCTGCAGGATCAAAATAGCTGCGGGCAACAAGAAAACCTACTGCAGGGAAAAGCAGAACGCCCGGGATTATCATGCCTATAAATGCTGTTGATTCGCAGAAGGCCAGAGCAAGGATGATCCAGTATCCCAGTATTCGAAAATGTTCCAGGGTCGGAAGCAGCATATTTATCAAGTGCATTGTAAAAATCCTCCTCGGGAACAAGAACCTGTTATTCTTATTGAATCATTTTAAGCTATTTTTTAGAATGATTACAATCTTTATTATGTAGCAGATCATTTACAGTGAAAATATCCTTTGCACTTGATTTTGAATTTGCAGTGACCATTTCATTATAACCAGCATGGGGTTACAATACTGCGATGCAGAATTTTAAGGACGTAAACACCGGACATATAAATAACCTAAAGCTGAAGCTTGGTCAGAGACTTAAACAAGGGGCACTTAAACTTAAAAATGAAATAATTGCCATCTGCTTTGTTATGAAGCATAAGGAAACACCGCTTTATATAAAAGTGCTTGCCGCTGTTATAGTCGGCTACGCGCTGAGTCCGATAGATCTTATCCCTGATTTTATCCCTGTTTTGGGATATCTGGATGATGTTATACTGCTGCCGCTGTGCATATACCTTTTAATTAAGATCATTCCTGCGGGAATAATGGAGCAATGCCGCCTGGAAGCTGAAAACGGCCCTCCGTCCGTCAAGCCTGAGATATGGGCTGCAGCTTGTGTGATAGTTGTTATTTGGCTAATTGTTTTATATGGATTGTACAGGGTGTTTATCAGATATATTTATTAAATAGCAAGCAGCAATTACTAATACCTATTTTCATTATATGAACAGGCAATACACGGCAGGGTCTTCTTACATAAAACGGGCTTTCTCAGTATAGATTAATCTTTAACTGCTTATATTTAACATTTACAGGCGGATATGCATCAATATAACTGTTGTGAAAAATCATGGATAGAAGTTTAGATGTATACATATGTATATACAAGCCCATTTTTGAAACCCAAGTCAAAATTTTCAACTTATTGCTGAAGGTTACTCCATTTGCATAAACAGAAAACATCAGTGCAGAGGGAAGATTCACCTTTGCTGCTTGTTCGCAGACACAACAGAAAAAGCGCCGCATGGTTAAATATTTAGTGACCAGAGCACTTATCCACTTATCAAAACGAATCTGGTACTATCTTTGCCGTAGCATGGCACTGAGCAGAACTGTCAATACAGGAAATTTAAAAGCTTTGGAACACGCCATGACGATAGAATACATGGTTTGAGTTGATAATAAATATTTAACTTGTTACATTAAACGAAGTGCTGATTCAATATCCTTAAACGTACCGATTATTACTGCGTTTATGTTTTGTATGTTATTGGACAAATTGTCAATTTTATATTCGCCGTCAGAATCAGGCGAAATATCCAGTGAATCGCCAATATCCGCATAAAAACCAGGCAGCCTTATAATGGAATACCCATCTTCAAGGCGGACTAAAAACAAGTTGTTATTTCTTCCTGTTATAACGACTCGTCCTATCATGTAAAACACTTCTTTCTTCAGTAATCTGCATTTTGAATTAAATATTCAAATCCATACTAAGTATATATTATTCGATAATAAAATAGAGAAGAAATATTAAAATTTTAATATCATATTTCATCTTAATTGAACAAAAATAGGGTTGATTGTTTGCATATACGTTGTTTATTCATTATTTACAGATTATCAGTGAATTTAGCCTTAAACAGTAAATCTCTGTGCCTCAAAATATACTTTCATAAAACACAGCCAAAGCAAACTGCAATATATGTTGGTGGACCCGACGAGTGTATACCATATGCCCGTAGGATTATACATACACATATCTCGGGCAATTACTGAGAACAGTATTATCAGGACCAAAAGACAAAAATTAACCCTGTTGCAAAGCAATGATAAGCTTCCTGACTTATGGAAAAATGCATCACACAATTATAAGGTTTTGGAATACATGCTGACCAAAACAGTAAATTATTTATCACTTCTCAGACGTTCTTTTAAAAAGCCATACTGTCAATGCTTTAAAGGCCAGAATAGCAATAAAACACAATGCAGAATATGTCCAGTTGGTATTGTGATGGGTTTGGGATTGGTGAATAGTGCTGTTATAGTGGTCCTTTAGGCGTATTTTAGGGTACTTCGGAATGGAAAAATTAAATGTTGGGCTTTTCGCCCAGCTGTATTTATACGGTGGGGTTTCAGCGCATCCCATTAGTAATCTTGTAAATATACTATCTTTGCATTGAAGCATATCTCACGTTTGCTTCTAGATAAAGTACAGTGCTTTGCCAGTGATGCTGTGCCATCAGATTAATTTTACAGCATGACTGCTTATATCAAAAATTTTAGATGTACATGTTGACATTTGAAAAATTCTAGTATATGATCGTTACATCAAATAATTTTGATGTATATATTAAAATTATTTGATGTAAGCGTTTAAATTCATGCAGCGGTAGTTTATATCCGGAAAATGCGCGGATGCAACAATATCAGTGAGATATTTGGTTTAATTCACTTAAAAAATACTATTTTGAATTAAGAATGTTTGTCAGCATGTTTTCTAAAATGGAGGAATTTTTATGAGTTGGGTAGTAGATACTATGGTTTATGTTGTCAATTTGTTTATTAAATTTTTTTTAGATTTATTTCATATTAATGATTCATTTCTATATTCACAGCGTTATATTAAAGCAATTGATTTTTTCTTTACGGATGCGATTGTAATATTTCTGATGATCATTGCAATAACATTTGTGGTAGGGGTAATTAGAAGTTTTTCCCCACCCGAGAGGACGAGGGAACTTTTAGGTGAAAAAGGAAAAGTCAGAGGAATTATTGGTAATATAACCGGTGCTCTCTTAGGAGTTGTAACTCCATTCTGCTCATGTTCGGCTGTCCCTGTTTTTATTGGTTTCATTGAAGCAGGTATCCCGCTTGGTGTTACATTTTCATTTCTAATTTCTTCGCCAATGGTAAATGAGGTAGCCGTTGCTTTACTCTGGGGATTGTTTGGGTGGAAGATAGCCTCCTTATATATAGCAACTGGCCTAACTGTAGCTATTGTCTCAGGGGTAATTATAGGTAAGCTCAAAATGGAAAAATATTTGGAGCAAGATATCTACAACGTGAAATTGGGTTCTGTTGATATTGTTAAACCTACATGGAAACAAAGATTCTCAGATGCATGGAAAGCTGATTTAGGTACACTTAAAAATATATGGATACACGTCATTATTGGTCTGATTTTTGGTGCTGTTTTACATGGCTGGACGCCAGGAGACTGGTTTGCACGAGCAGTTGGGAGCAGTAACCCATTAGCAGTTCCGATTGCAGTTCTGATCGGTATCCCACTCTATTCCAATGCGGCAGGCATTCTTCCTATAGTAAGTGAGCTTACTAAATTGGGAGTCCAGATTGGCACTGCACTATCATTTATGATGGCTGTAACAGCCTTAAGCCTGCCTTCAATAATTATTTTGCGCAGGGTTTTAAAGCCGAAACTGCTGTCGGTTTTTGTTGAAATAATGGCAGTAACAATTATTTTAGTCGGATATTTATTTAATTTCGTTCTTGCATAAATAATGTCAAATTATCTGTTTCATACAGATTTTTGAAACAACATAAATCAATACGGAAGGTGAGTATATGATGGATATCAAAATATTAGTATCCTGCTGTTCAAATTATGGGTTACAGGAAACAACGGAAGATGTGCTCAAGGAGATAGGCATTTCGGCAACTGTTGCAAAAATAAGTGATATGCAAAAAATGCTGGAATACGGTGTTATGAAAGCCCCTGCAATTGTTATCAATGGGAAAGTCAAGTCTATGGGAAGGGTGCCGAGCAAAAACGAAATAAAACAATTTATACAGGATGAAATGGATGCTTAAGTGAATGAATCTTTAGTCAGCTGTATATATTAGTGCTGCAGGGAGGTTGTAAAGAAGTTATCTTACGCCTCTCATATTTTATTTTTAGTTGACAGATACTATGTTATTTATACAATATATATATCAAAAATTATTGATATATGTGGGGTTGGTAATATGGATGCACAATTTTTAAGATACATAAATTGCTTTAAAGCATTGTCTGATGAGCTTAGATTGGACATAGTTTTCTACTTATACCAAAATGATGAAAAATGTGTTTGCAGTTTGTCTAAATATTTTGCAATAGCTCAATCAGCCCTCTCGTATCATCTAAAGATATTAGTCGACAACGAACTTTTAATAAAGAGGCAGGAAGCGGTTTGGAATTTCTATTCGTTCAATAAAAATCACTTTATGTTCCCTGTTTTAGAGCAAATATTTGAAAGTAAAAAACAAGGATAGTATTTTAATGGTATAAATACTAATTAAGCATTGTAATTTAAAATTATTTGATAATAGTGCAATAGTTAATTAAAAATTTGGACTTGTTTTAGGAAAACCTGTTATTTGATTAAAATTGTTTCTTTCATACGACTGTATCCACGCGGTTCAAAGATAATTGACCAATTTGATTAATATAATTTGAATACCTGATATTTTAGATGTGATATAGGGCTGCATCAAGTATTCTGTTTAATAATAATGATGTTCAAACTGATCCATAAAACTCTTGTGTGTCAAGCTTTTTGTCTGCACGCTGCTATAACCTCATTGTTTTTGTTCTCAATAGATAATAAAAATATATGGAGCATTATACATATCTTGAATTATGTATCTATTAAAACACGGAGGATGATTTTATATAATTCTTTAATACCATAATTTTGACCTCTTACAGCTAATTGTTAAATAATGATAAAATATATATACATACTGCATACAATGATAGGAGGTAATTTACTCATGAAACGTATTAAAGCTGCCTGTATCTAGCAGACGATTCATTTCATGCTTAAAAATGATTTAGGTCATGCGCTGGCGGTCCGTACTCTTAAATCAGAGGTTGAGCGCTATAAGGTTACGATGGATCAAGCCAAGATTAATTATAAGATAGTAGAGGAAGCCGCCCAGCCTGACGATTCCTTCATCCTTAGAATAAAGAAAAAGTATGACAATTACAGTTTCGGAGATTATCTGGATTAGGACATTCCTGAATATAAATTTTTACATTTAATGCACTTAATAATATGCAGAATTATCAAGATACATGAAAACTCACCGGAAATTTTAAAATGAAAAAAATTAATCATTTAAATAAGTTTTTATAAGGATATTGACACCGATTGCAATAAAAATCAGTGCCCATACCCTTATAACTAAGGTAAAGCATTTATAGATAAACCATTTTTATCTCAATTATTCATATTTTGTTTTATCTGAATGTTTTCCATCCCACTTACATTACAATTATCAATTTATCCAAAAGTTTCAGCATAAAAATCGGTTATATATTTCTGTCTTGTACACTGCGGATTATCAGTGATATACTCCGGACAGTTTACATGTTTCAATGAAATCTTACAGGTAAATCAGTGAATCTTTTTTAGAAAGGCGGACATATTATTATGAAAACTATTATCAACGTCAGAATGGAGCAATTTATTCTTCAGTCACCGCCTCCTTGCAAAGGAACTGTCGTCATGAGGACTTTTACTGGAATGGGACGATTGTTTTTGCCGATATAGGGGGATACTTTTTTCCCCCTGATAAGGAGGAAAAATGTTAAATAAAAAAACGCTTTACGGACTTAACCTGTCCGTATTTATGATGATGCTTGGGGTAGGCATGATTAGTTCACTGCTTCCCCATAGGGTTCTGAGTCTCACTGGGGCAAATTTTGCTGTGAGTTATATCACATCAGCATTTGCTGTTTCCTACATAATTTTACAGATCCCGATCGGGACACTGTCAGACAGGTACGGATTCAAACTTTTTCTGGTTGCCGGTTATCTTATGTGCTGTGCGGCAGGAATGGTTTATTATTTTTCTGACAGGGCGGCCCTGATTTTTGTGGGGCGGATCGTTCAGGGAGCAGGAGAAGCTCCTGTATGGGCACTTGCTCCTGCACTGTTGTCAATTAAATTCCCTGATGCAAAAGGTAAAGTGATGGGAATTTATAATGCGGTGCTGCACTCAGGGTTAATGTTCGGACCGATTCTTGGAATAGCTGTACTTAAATTCTGCACTGAGAGTACGGCATTTCTGCTTTATGCTGTTGGGTGTTTAACCGGAGCTGTGATAATTTATTGTTTGGTTGACAGAGCCGATAGCAGCAATAATGCCGGTAAAGAAACAATAAGCATAAAACATATCGTTATGCTGGCATCAGACAGAACGATATTTGCTGCCCTGTCTGGGATTACACTGTATGGAGCCGGATATGGTCTGTTCCTTACTGTCATACCTGCATTTCTGTTAAGTACAAAAGGATGCAGCCAGCTGTTTGTTCAGGTCATATTTTCACTGTTTTATGCGGCGATCAGCCTATCACAGGCAATAACCGGACCTCTGTCGGATAAATTCGGGAGGGAGTGGTTTATGGTTCTTGGCCTGGCTGTTGCAGCTCTCGGGATCGGTATATTCCCAAATCTTGATACCCCGATGATAAGCGTGCTTTTGACCGTTGCCGGTCTGGGTCTTGGAATATTCTATATATCTTCAATGACCTTCCTGAACAATACCGCTCCTAACTCGTTAAAGGGAACTATATCAGGGGCATATTATCTTTTCTGGGGGATAGGCTATTTTGCCGGTCCGCTTATAATAGGCAAAATAAGCGAAATTATGGGCAGTAATACCGGTTTTTATGCCTTCTCATGCTTATTGGTAATTGAAGTTATTCTTTTAACATCAACATCTATAAACAGGCTGAAAAAAACTATTTCATAATTTAATTGACAGATCTTCACATTCAGTCTGCTTATATATACTAAAACTGAGGCCCCGTTCATAACGAATGGGGCCTTTATTAAATATATTATCTCTGTGTTTGCTCCATGGAAACCTCAAAGTGCCATTTTAATTACGGCTGTTTTACAGGTTTTACCTGCTGCGGCTTCACCGGCTTTGCCTGTTGTCCCTGCAGCGGTTTTTCCTGTTTTGTCTTTTTAATTTTTAATTGCTTTCCCTTTTTGACCTTTTGTGTCTTTAGCAGCTTTACCTGTTTGACTTTTTGTTGTTCTAACGGTTTAACCTGCTGTGATGTCAGAAGCTTGACTTGTTTTACCTTCTGTGTTTTCAGCGGTTTTACCTGCTGCCCAGGCTGCGGCTTTGTCTGCTGTTCCTTCTGTGTTTTTATTGTTTTGGGCTGCTGTCCTGGCTGTCCGGAATCTTTTGTTACGGAAATTGTTTTCTGCCCATACTGATTATCAGGCGGCAGCTGCGGCTGCGATTGTGCCAGCGCAGTTCCTGACATGAAGGCCAATGCCACTATTGCAGCAATAAGTTTTTTTGATTTGAGAATCGTTTTTAGGTTCATTTAAACCCCTCCGTCACATTCAGTATCAGTGAAAATATATGTGCTGTATATTTTTTCTGCTCACCGTACCAGATATTCTACAGTTGAAATATGTGATTTATGTGGGAAAAGCGTGTCAGAATCATGCTTTTCCATTTTTTAAATATATAGAAAAATGTAATAAAGGGAGGTTGATGTTTGGGGACATATAGTTATCTGCAGGTATCCGTGGCCAGCTTAAAAATGAAAAAAAACTGTCATGAGCAGGGTTCCCCGTATGTATAGATAACTGTGAATAACTAAGTTGGTGGGCGATATTGGGACCTGCATAAAATGAATAATATGTGTGATATCAAGCTTTTATTGTTCTTTGTATAATAAAATTTATACGGTTTTTATACAGTAGATTTCTTATTAACAAGTTCTGCGGAACAATCGCATTTTTGCTTCAGGCGGAAAAGTATATTCCAATTGCACACTGTGGATATTATATCATTGCAGCAGTATTTATTCAGATATATCACGGGACATTATGTTCTTTTTACATGGTTAAAGTTCCGAAAAGACTTGGAATTGAGGGTACCGTTTTTAATAATACTATCTGTATGTTTTTATAAAAAACAAATACAAAACTATTGGTTTATGGGTATAATATCGCCTATGTAAATTTTTAATTCCTCGGCTATGTATCATGAACATAATAAAACGGAGGTGGACCCCATGCAGCAAAAGATCTCATTTATCGGATCAGGGCACATTGCGGAAATACTGATTAACAGGCTGACAGACAGCGGGGCAGTTGATAGTTCTTCGGTTTTTATATCAGGACCTAATACCTCAAGAACAGCGGATTTAAAATTAAAATATGGCATCAATGTTGCCAAGGATAACATTGATGCAGCCAGTGTTTCAGATATAGTATTTGTTTGTGTGCTTCCGCATGTTGTGCCAGCCGTCATCAATGACCTTAAATCTGTAAATATGGATTCTAAGGTCCTGATTTCTGTGGCTGCCGGAGTTCCGCTTTCCCTTTATTCAGGTGCGATAGATAATCTCAAGGCAGTAAGGATGCTCCCCAATCCGCCGAGCCGGATGGGGGAGGGGGCTATCCCTGTTACATTCAGCAGCAATGTCCTCCCGGACGAGAAAACAAAAATTCTTGCCATGATCGGTGCATTGGGGAAATGCTTCAGTGTTTCTGAGGACAAAATAGATATATTCACTTCAATAGTCAGCCCTGCGCCGGTACTGTATTATTTCGATTCCATGATTGATTCTGCTGTCCTTTGCGGCCTGGATTATAAAACTTCCGTTGAAATGGTTTTTCAGACAGTGAAAGGATGCCTCAAAATGTGGGAAGATAGCGGAGCGGACATCAAGGAGCTGATTGTCCAGGCATGTACACCTGCAGGGACATCTGTGGAGAGCCTGCGCATGATGGACAGGATGTGTTTCAAATCTGCTGTTAAAGAATCTTATTACGCAGGATGGCAGAAATCAAAAAGTCTCGGTTCAGGTAAAAACTGAGAATAAAACAATAGTAGGACAGGTAAGTATACTAAAACCCCAAACGGACATTGTACTTTATAAGGCTGCTGATAGTGCCGTCTGCCTTGATACCAGGACAGATGGTGATATTTGTATGGTTTGGCAGGGATTAAATGGCAGTTATAAAACAATAGGCAAACACATAAACAACGCTCTTACGCGTAATAGCAGGACATCACAACTGTTGCAAATTTTGCAGCAGTTCAAAAAAAGTGCGCCTGGTCGGTTTTAAGAGATTTGGAACACTATAACCCCGATATGGTAATTTAAGCTTTGTTTTCAGAATGAAGAACATCTGGAAAACATTATTACCGCACGGACAGTGTCAGCAGTGCCTAAAGTAATATAATAAAAATATAAATTGCTTTGGCCACTTATATACCACATTTGGAATTGACTTGTTTTGTCTATAAACGAACTTAAGATGGCTGTGCTTGAAAGGATGAGAAATTTGGATATGCTGGAAAAATATCAAAACTATATCGAAGATCTGTATAAAGCGAAAGGTGCTATCAGAAAAAAGGAATTTGTAGATAAAACAGGCTGGAAAAATTTTATCTCGGTAGTGGATGATGATGCTGTACGTTTTCTTCAGCTGATGCTGCAGATTAAGAAACCCGAGAGGATACTTGAAATTGGAACAAGCATTGGATTTTCAACTGTATCCATGGCGATTACTGCACGGGAGTTCGGCGGAACAATTACAACAATAGAATTTGACAAAACTGCTGCGCAGGAGGCGCATCATAATTTTGTAAACTCCGGCGTGGATGATATCATACAAATCGAATTTGGTGACGCTAGCGAGATAGTTCCAAGCTTTCCGGATGATTCTTTTGATTTTATTTTTCAGGATGCTGACAAGCAGCTTTATCCTGTCTTACTAAAGGACTGTATCAGGATTTTAAAATCCGGCGGTATTTTTATTGCGGATGATGCTCTGTTTCCTGTTATGGAACTTGATGAAAAATGGGGAAGCCAAGTGGAGCCTGTAAATGTATTCAACCATCTTGTCACAAATATATCCGAATTGGAGAGCACGTTGCTGCCAATCGGAGACGGCATGATGGTAGCTGTAAAAAAATAGAGTCAATTTATTTGTGAATATGCGGGGACGGGGGTGCGGACAAAAAGTTGGACTACGCAACAAGTCCCAGATTTTGTGTAAAATCCTAACAGGTACAAAACGAGGCGTTTGAAATATAGGTCTGGTACTGGTTTTAGCTACGGATCTTTTTAATTATATCCAATAACAGACAGTTGGACACAGCAATATTTAGGCTATGCATTCTATCTGAGACAGGAAATTTTCTTTGGATCCTGTCTTCGAAAAACACCTCCAGCTGGGAGTGGATCGCGCCCCAGTCCTTACGGCGCCCGGTCCATTATAGTGTTCCCAAGAAATGAGACATGAAAAATATGACAGAACTGTAACCGCCGGTCTATAATTGACCGCAATGAGCCCAATGGAGTATAGGCAAAAGTTGGATCTGGTTGCTCAAACCCAGTCCAAGGTGACTATCCTAGATTTTGTCCGCACTGCCGACCCCAAAAATGCTGGATTATTTTTTATCCCGATTTACTGTAAATAACGTTTTTGATTCTTATATAATGTGAACACTTGGTCTGTTACATATAGTGTTTCATGATTTTATTTTCAGTATATAAGCGGAGTCTAATTGTGAGTGACTTAAACACAATCCCCAATGCCTGCATCCCCATCCTGGATTTTATAACTGTAAAAAACAAGCATGTAGATTTATTAATCCAGATTCACATAGCTACGAGATAAACATTAGAAAAAGGGAGAAACTAAGTATAAATAATTTCTCCCTTTTATAATAAATAGTACAGATTTAAATATGAGAGATATTATTTTACATAATTATATTCTTTAGGATGATTGATTTTGTCCTTGTCATTTCGTTGAAAGTTGACATTACCCCTTCTGTGCCGATGCCTGAGAATTTATAGCCACCAAACGGCATTTCAAAACTCCGGAAGAAACTGGCTCCATTAATTACAGCGCCGCCGCATTCAAGAGCGTTAGCAACATAAAATGACTCCTTCATATCCTTTGAGAATACACACCCGCACAGTCCAAACTTTGACGCGTTTGCTATCTCTATTGCTTCTTCAGTCGTATCAAATGCGATTATGGGTACCACAGGGCCAAATATTTCCATGTCTTTCGCTACATCGGCTGTTTTGGGGACGTTGATTATTACTGTGGGGTCGTAAAACGCACCGGTTCTCTTTCCGCCAAGTATTATTTTACCTCCCTGCTGGATTGTAAGAGCAACTTGTTTTTCGACTTTAATTGCAGCTTTTTCGCTTATAAGGCACCCGAGACGTGTATCTTCATTTGACGGCATGCCAACTTTTATAGCACTGATTTTTTCGACTGCTTTTTTTGTGAATTCATCCAGGCGGTTTCTGTGGACCAAGAAGCGTTTCGAAGCGCAGCACACTTGCCCTGTATTATACATACGTCCCCAGATGAGCTCATCCGTTGCGAGATCTACATCTGCATCCTCAAGCACTATAAACGCATCATTTCCCCCAAGCTCAAGTGCTGTGTGGGTAAGATTGCCTGCTGCTGTTTTTGCGGTCTCAATTCCAACTTCCGTTGAGCCGGTCAGCGTTATAAGGTGTACGTCAGGGTTTGAACAGAGCATACTGCCGACTACAGAGCCAGGTCCTGTGATTATTTCAATAACTCCGTCTGTGACGCCAGCCTCTACCAGAAGCGCAGTAAGTCTGCAGAGTGTAAGGGGGTTATCCGTTGATGGTTTTACAATCGCTGCATTTCCTGCAAGGAGGGCTGGTGCAACTTTTTGGTCAAACAGATCGCATGGAAAGTTGAAGGGGATTATGCATGCAACAACGCCTATCGGTTCTCTTTGAGTGAAAAGAATATTCTTGTCCTGTCCGGCCTCAAGCCCTGGCGGAACAATTTCACCATAGAGATGCTTTGCTTTTTCTGAGAATGCTTCAAATGCAATTGGAATGTTTCCTATTTCAGCTCTTGCTTCAACAATTGGTTTACCTGTCTCGTCAGAGAGTAATTTTGCAAGATCTTCCTTGTTTTCAGCAACGAGCGCAATAAAATTCCTGATAATTTCAACTTTTTTATAGACCGGAATTTTTGCCCATATTTTTTGTCCTGATTTAGCCGCGGCTACCGCCATATTTACATCTTCAGTTGTCGCTGCAGGCACGGTATCAATGACTTTCCCTGTGGCAGGGTTTATTATTTCCAAAACCTTTCCGTCGGATGCATCCACCGCTTTTCCGTTAATGATCATTTTCATGATATATTTCTCCTCGCTTCAGAATTTTGCCTGCTATTTGCCAAAACCAGTAAAAGAGAGCATAAGTCCGCCGCAGGTATTATTGTTATCGCTCTCAAAACCGTATTCACCGAACGTAAATTCCACTATAAAAGGAACATCTCCAGCCGTTTTTTTGATCTGTGCAGCTACTTCTTCTACGCGGTCTCCGATTCCGGCCCTGCGTCCTCCACAGTGTACAAGGTGAAACGCCACTGGTTTAGTGTTCATTTTCGCAACCAGAGATTTAAGTGCGTTGCCTGTGGAATCAATAAGTTCATCAACAGTAGCCTCCATACGTATAACGCATGTTTTTTCAGCAAGGTTGTTGCCTATTGCCATTGATCCGTCTGTATTGCCATTCATCGGATGGCGTATTGCGATTAAATCACCCAGGCGGTCTTTCACTCCAAGGGGTGCGCATATTGCGGTAGCGAGCAGATTCCTTCCCGAAAGAGATGCCTTGTCACATCCCATCCATTCAGCATACTTTTGAATTGCCGGTACACCGTCAATCTCCACAAGGGTGCGATTCCCATTGATTTTCGTGATTACGCCGAAGTCATCTGTCTCTCGATAACCGCCGGTAAATAGATTGGTCATCTTGACATCTGTGTAGAAGAAAGCAACAATAACGCCATCTGCAAAATTTTTGTCACAAAGATATAGTTTCCATTTGCCCTCAATGGTATTATCTGCAGCACTGCCTCCGAAAAAAGGTACTCTGCCAATTACAGAACTGATACCTTTAAGATAAAATTCTTCTTCTGCTGGTGATGCAGCCATATAAAAGAAATTTGGCGCACATGTTTTTCCTGCCTTCTTCATAGCCTCAATAGCAATAGCCCTTCCTGTCTCAAACGGATCAGATCCGCGTTCCTCAGCAGCAAATCCGACTGTCATATTTTCATCGGAAAAGGCCATTACACCAACAAAACCGTTATCAGAACTCACAAAACCGTCAGGGGTTATGATTCCGGTAAATGATGTGTTACCAAGGGCAGGAACTCCGGGCAACGCTTCTCTGACACCAGCCATCATGTCGTCAATGTCATATGCGCAGCTTCCATATACAAAGGCCATTTTCACTGCATTAAGCCCTTCTTTTGCCGCAGCGGCAGCTTCAATTCCAGCTGTCTTTGCATTTGGTGAAATGCTTGAACCAACTTTTGCTTTAAACATAACACTACCCCCCGTCTAATTATTATGTACAGAATTTTCTGTCTTATTGATAACTATATATACAGTTTAGAAGAAATCAAGAGTGAAATTCCATACGGTAAAACGAATATTAGGGATGGGAGTGCGGACAAAAAAGGCGTTTGAAATATGGGTACGGTATTGCTTTCAGCTGCGGATCATTTTAATTATATCCAATAACAGACAGTTGGACACAGCAATATTTAGGCTATGCACTCTATCTGAGATAGTAAATTTTTTTTAGATCCTGTCTTCGAAAAATACCTCCAGCTGGGAGTGGATAATGCCCCAGTTCTTACAGCGCCCGGTCCATTTCCTGGTTATGTACGTCTTTGTCATGTAAGGCATTTTTAGCAGGCTGTCATCTGTAGGAAAGACAGTTTTGGGTCTGGTGACTTTTCTAAGCTGAGGGTTAAACCATTCAATGGTAGATGCTTAACGGCCAGTTCATTGAGCGTGTGCTGTCAGCTGAGCAGTTCCAGTATGACTTTTGATTTGAATTCCGGATTATTGATATTTTCTTCTTAATTTTACTATTGTATTCTGTCCCGTGATATTTTTCATGCCTCATTTATTGGGAGCACTATTAATGGTGCCATCCTGAGCTGATGACTCGCATCAATATCTTTATGTAAATTATGTAGGTCTGACCCAAATTGGTACACATTTTTTTAGTGCCTGCTTATACCAATTACCTCCACAATTGATATAGCAGACGACTCTTTCCTGAAAATATATTTAGACACCTAAATTAATTGTTGACATTCTTAAATCGGAGTGATAAGGTTGTCAATAAGTTAGGAACCTAAATATATTTTGGAGGTACTTATTATGGGAGAAAATCATACTGTGGATTTATATACGGCTCTTCATCGGCTTGGACGCCAGCTTCACCGAAACGCGCATCGACTAGGGCACAAGGAAGGTCATTACCACGAGCAGTCCCGCCTGCTCCTGCTTATCGCGAAAAATGACGGCGTGATTCAGCGAGATTTGGCCATCGAAATGGATGTCCGCCCATCCAGCATGACAGAAATGCTTGTAAAAACAGAACAGTTGGGGCTCATTCGGCGAGAGCAAGATGGAAAAGACCAGCGTGTAATGCATATTTTCCTTACGGAAAAAGGAAAGGCTTTTGCAGAGGAATCAAAAACAACAAATGCTCAGTTGACTGAAAAACTTTTTGAGGGACTTAACGCAGAAGAAATTGACGAAATGCTGCGTTTGACGGAAAAACTCGCAGCCCATCTAGATGCCATGGATTCTTCCGCCTGCGAAGACGGCCCAATACATAGGCATCATCATGGGTTTAGTGGACACCATGGCGGGGAAGGTTTCCATCATCATAACTGTGAACATCATAAGCACTAAGATTTTGATGGTAAAAAATTTTTCTGAATTTAAAATCATCTGTCAAAGCTGCTATCCCAAGAAGGTGTGAATGCCCTTGAATTTTACAAAATCCATCATTATTAATTCGCGTGAGAAATCGGGGCTTTTGGCCGGTATTGCTGGGATTTTTATCAATGGCATGATATTTGCGCTGGAACTTTTCGCAAGCTTTATGACAGGCAGTACAACACTGACAGCCGATGCGTTTCACAATTTTATGGATGCTGTTACATCTGTCATCACGGTCGTTTCGTTTCTGGTTGTTGGAAAACCGGCTGATCGGAAACACCCATTTGGTTTTGGACGTGTAGAATATCTGTCACCCTTATTTGTAGGGATCATTATGATAGGAATCGGAGTTTTTTTTGCCAAAACTTCTTTCCTAAAAATTCTGAATCCTGCAGTAGTGAGATTCAGTAAGGCTGCATTTATTTTAATGATTATTTCTATTCCGCTAAAACTGCTGTGCAGCTATATTAACCGAAAATACGCACAGAAGTTTTCTTCGCAGACTCTGACTGCAGCCTCACTGGACGCTATGGGAGATGTCCTTATATTGTCTGTTGCCTCTTTTTCTCTGCTGTTTACGGAACCGGCAGGTATCCATGTGGACGGCCCTCTTGGTCTACTCGTCTCTGGTATCATCATTTTTTCTGGATTTTCTGTCACAAAACGCGCCGCGTCGTCTCTAATTGGGAAAGCGCCCGATCCTGCAATTTTTAACCTCATTTCTGAGGCAGTGCTGAAGGCAAAATATGTTGTAGGCTTTCATGACCTTGTGGTGCATGATTATGGGCCGGAGAAAATTCTAGCTTCTGTTCATGCAGAGGTTCCTTCTTATGTGCCCTTGGTGAAAGTACACGAGGCTCTGGCACAAACTGAATTAGGCATGCAGGATCAGGGGGTGGAATTGGTAATTCACGTTGATCCTGTTGCAGTACAGGCCAAGTGGGATCATCACGGATACAATGAGGTAAAACAGCATCAACCCGCAGCTTTTGCGGGTCAGCAAACTATGGGACGGTGATAACATGAATCAAAATGAACTCTCTTTCTCTAATCTGACTTATCTGGAAACTATCTATCGTTTGTACAGCTATAACGGAAGCGTGCATCCTGTTGAATTGGCAAACGACCTTCAGGTTTCAAAGCCCAGCGTCACAAGGGCTATCAGGCTTCTTGCTGATCAGGGACTGATTCAAAAAAATCCTTTCGGAGAAATTACAATGACAAAACAGGGGATTTCCATAGCTGAGGCACTGTGCGAGAGATGCAAAGCGTTGAAAGCGTTTTTGGAGCAAACTATTGGATTTGCTTCACAGCCATCCTACAAGGAAATAGTCAGACTGTCGTATTCTATGAATGAAGAAACCGTTCACGCAATACAAAGTTACCTGGGAAAGACAAATTCTGATTCTTCTGCTCCAGCAGGCTTTTGCAGATAGTTTGGGTGAAAAAAATAATAACATAATCGGGACCACGCAATTGCTTCCGAACTTTCCTTTATATATGACAATTAATAACTTCAACGTCTCCAGAACAACTGCCTGATCTGTATAAGTGTTTTTTGCGTTTTTTAAAGTTTACTGGGATAGTTTGAATCGTTGAAGCCACATGCTTTTCATAAGCCCGGCGTGGGGGCATTTGTATCCTGACATTGATATATAAATATCTTTATGTCAATTGTGTAGGTCTGACCCCAATTGGCAATTCTCTGTCTCCGGGGAATTTGTAATGCAAAAGTGGGGATTTTAGGCTTGCAAAAAACAACAGTCTGAGTATCTCCCTGTAATTCCTCTCTAATACCCCCTCCTCAATATAATGTATTTGCATCACATGGATGCTGAATGCATTATATTGAGAGATATGCAGTGAAGTAATAGAAAAGTGAAGGAGTACACACTCAATCGGTCAAAATGTTCAATTTTACGCTGCCTATACAGCCAACAGCGTATACCTCACCCAATCTAATTATAAAGGAGCCCTTCGGATTATCTGCAAACTAGTGTCTTAATAATGGTGGCACTTTAAAGTAGCAAAGAACAATTTGCATGTTATGAGGGATTGATGAAATAAAACTGAGCATGACTAAAGTCCAGCATTTCGACTGCACTTCACATAAAGATTGTAATTTTACGAGAAACAATTATACAAATCTGTATATTTAAGATTACTTGCTATAGTACGCGCAATTGTTCTTTTTTTATCATCAGTCTTTCCAATTTTTTCGATAAGTCCATGTATTTTGTTGTCGTAGTCATATATTGCAGGATTACGTTCTGATAAAATCAATAGCGCGTTTATTATTGCTTCTCTGTTTTCAGGACTGTCATAAAGCTCACTTATTTTTCCAAAAATTAATATTAGATCAAAGTAGTCATCATATTGCCATGTCATCAAAAATTTAAATAATTCCTCATGATCTTTACCTTCAATTCGATCAAGATAACATATCAGGAAGCTTAGCCCCATACATAGTTTGCCGACATCGCTAGGCATATGATCTCTATTATCCATTATCCACTTTCCTGTCTTGCTCCAAAAAGACACTATTTTATCCTTAAACTCATTCCTATCTCGATCGTTACGGAGGCGATAGTACTCTTCTGCTGCAACAGACAGAGCCTCTATTTTAAATTGTTTATATAATATATTAAAATTCGTTCCATCAAGTTCTTCAAGTCCTGTGAGATAACCCATAGCCAGCCAGCCATAAATTCTTTTTTGTAAATCATTATCCATAATTTCTATACTTAAAAATCTGTCCCAAGTGTTAACTTTTTTAAGCATTTCATACAGCACTTTACTAAATGGGATATAGTTCAAACCACCAAGAGCACAGAGAAAATGCATATCATCCGAAGCAGAAAATATATTTTTAACTTTTTTTTCTGTCCATTTATAATTTATATATAACATTTGTCTGATGTACGAAACAAATAGACAGTAGAATATATAATTTGAGGTGTAATATGACGAAAATTCTGATTCATATAGGTCTTGATACTTATCAAATACGCGGTCATGATTTCCGTTTATTTTATCTGATAATTTGCATTCGTGTAATAAGTATTCTATCAGTGTTTCAATAACTCTACCTTCTAACCTATTGATTGCAACATTTACAATATCATGAATATCGTCATAACTTTTTGGCACGAACCGTTCCATATTTACAATATATTTTTTTAGCAAATAAAATCCACGCGGTATCATAGCTTCTGAATATGAATGTTCATCATTTACTCCAGCCTTAAGTAAATCCACAATAACATCTAGCAAACTTTCTTCATTTGGATAGCTATAAGATTTACTCCCAGTGTTACCTTTATCCATATCCCAAATTTTTTCATCATTTAAAATATGCTCCATAAGGCTAAAAAGCTGTTCCCATATTTCATCCCAATTAAGATCTTTCGATGAATCTTTTGACCATAAATCTTTATACGCTTTTACTAGGGCATATTGATATGGAATTTTTGTAATCTCAAAATCCATAATAATTGGAGCAAAAATAATTGGATAACCTACTATTGTTTCCTCAAGCATTTTTGCAAAATCTTCTACATTTGGGTTATTCCATGTACCATCATCAATTGGCACGAACTCATTCAGTTTAGTTATTAAAGTTCCACTTTTGACAAAACTTAGAATGTCGTTGGAATCATATGGAGATCTCTCTGTGCCTTTCAGCCAGTCACAACTCAGATACGTAAGAAAATCTGGATGTTCTTGAAGTTTTAGACCAGCTGCTTCTAATTTTTTATACCAACTGTCCACCCTTTCATTCCCTTTTCCAATCATACAACTGAGATAGATGAATTGGTTATATTTAAGATATTTCTTATCTCCGTGTTTCTCAATATTATTCAATTTTTCTAATAATTTTGATTGGTTTTCCTCTGAAAAAGAAACAAAGTGATGTTTGAGAAAAATATAAGTTTCATGCCGTAAATAATATGCAAACAGGTCTGAATCTATAACGTCTTTACATAAAGAAGACAACACATTCCAGTTTTCATCTATGACAGATATAGCAACACGTCTTATTATGGCATATTCGTGTAGTAGCATATTTTTTATAAAAATACGTACTGCATCTGGGTGTGTAGATACATAGCCATTCATGCAATCTCTTAAACCTGCTACCAATATACTGAACACATTATCTCTATTTTCATTCTGTTGATGGTCTTCTACCGCCGGGCGCCATGATATACCCAACATGCCCTCTTTATCATCACCACACGTTTCAAGCAAACGTTTTAAGAATATTAATGCTGCTTTTTCCCCTGTTCTTTCTCCAAATAACCTTGCGACATTGAGTATGTGTTTATTGAACCCAAATAGCTCTTGATATGGATACAATACGTTCCTGCCACTATAAATTTTTTCTTCTTTCATGTTTCTTAGCTGTGTACATATGTCAAGAATTTTACATGCCTTATCAAGATTGCGGTAACTTCTACTTTTCAGGAATCTTGGAATTATTTGTTGAAAGATAGTATCCATTGCTAATGAATTTTGGTCACCATCTGCTTTAAGCCATATATCAATCAGTGTGATATCTTTATAAGTCAATGAATCAACGGGCATACGGGCAAACATCTCAGCAAATGCCCAGAAAATATGTATATAGCTATATTTTTCTTTATCGTCATTATAGCTATTTGAAACACTGTGAATTACTTTTTTAATTTTCTTTGATCTCGTCAAATCAGAAGCCATGTCAATAAGATATTCGGACGCAGGCCAATGCCTCGATGAATAGTAACGATGCCCATCCTTTTCAGTAATGACTACTTCGGGTATAAAATCTTTGCCAAATAAGCCTTTATTGTAAAATTCATCAAAAAAAATCTCTGGATACTGTTCTTGAAGTATTTTTTGATATACTTCATTTTGGATAGCGTTATATTTATTTTCTGAAAGCATTTGAGCAATTGTTTTAGCTTTAATTTCACCATTATTAACGTTATGAAATACACTTAATATATTTGGTAAGGCTACTAATTCATCTACGCAAGGTACAACTTCATTTGCAAAAACTTCTAGCACATCAAGCAATTGTTCATGGTGCTTTTCATCCATTAAATACGCAATAAGTTCTATTTTTAATTGTTTTTTGTAAAAATCCTTAAATTTTTGTATGATATTTTCTTGATGTGAAAAAAATCCTCTCAATATGAAAAATTTTTGTTTATTTTCACTTAATACCCCCTTTTGCAACATATATTCAAGTATTTCCATTTCTTCAGATCCATATCCAATAAATAACACTTTATAGTTTGAGTGGAATAAATTTTCCAGCAAATATATAACGTTATTTGCATGTGTATCGTATTGAATATTATTAATTCGTTTATGATATAAATTTAAATAATCCGCAACTGTTTGTACTATACAATCAGGCTCCTTAAAAGATCCATGAATATGTAATACTACTCCGTCTTTGTAGGATAAATCAGCAAATGAACATTCATTTGGTTTATAAACTATTTTATGCCCAGGGCATATTTGTTGATTTTTTCCATTATTATTAATTTTAGCATCATTAAAAATTACTTCACGACTCAAAAGCATATTATCAAGTTCATCATCATAATTAGTTGTAATATACAACTTGCTTAATTTTAAAAGTGCATCATTTAAGCGCTTTCGATTTCTTTCAAAATTAGCTTCATTTGAAGGCCTAAGAATGTCTTCATACGAGAAATTTATACCCGATGAAATGGCTATTGATATTTTTGTTTTAGCATCAAGTCGACATAATTGATCGCATACTGCTGAATTAAATACCTTCTGCAACATTTTATCTGCATATTGATTCCAGTTGGGATACCCCAACAGACAAGAACAACCTGCCCCAACAAAAATAACTAGGTCACCATGTTCTGCTGCCTCCTTAAGCTGAAAAGGCATCGTTGGTATGGGTTTAATGCTAGGGCAATTCATTCCGTCCATATTGTCATATCCTTTCAATATTAATTTTCATTTACGCATTAACAGTGCTTTAATAACAGCCATGGGAATATACCCACATAATTCAAAATCCAGGAGTCCCAGAATCTCTTCAACCTTTTCCCCCAGTTAAACTTCGACTTCCAACATTTCTTCGAATGTTTGCTTGTCGATAATATTCATCAAAACACCTCGTGGCCAACGAAATCAGCTTTGTTGGTTAATGTCATAATGAAGCTCTTATTATTCATCGTAATTACCGGATCTTACCTACACCAACCCCAAATACTTCTCAAAGAAAGCCAATAATTTTTCAATGATGCCTTGTTTCTTTACCGCCCTGGCACCTCCGAACCGCGACACTGCCGGCATGATCTTGTCAATGGCAGTGCCTGTTGTTTTCAGCGTGCCGTCACGCAGCGCGTTGGCAATAAAGCGCCGGGTCTCTTCCGGTTTTAATTTTTCTTCATCTATGATTGCGGAAATCTCTGCTTCCTTGCTTTCGTCCAGGAATTTATGCCAGTCAACGTCTACCTTCGTAGAAACGTTGATCTGTTCAATAAAACGCTCTATGAGCTCTTTCTTACTGCGAAGTTCAATGCTTGAATTGATGGCTTTATCAATGGTCGTGAGAATAGTCTTATCCTTGCAGTTGGACTTCTGGTATTTGGCTACAAGCATGAGGATGTAGTCAATATTTACTTCTATCTGCCGGATCAGTTCGATCTCGAAAACAATATCGTCATTGATGCTTTCTTTGTCAGCTCCGGCGTTTTTCCTGAAGTCCTGGTACATATCTATGTAAACGCTCTGATAGTCCTGAAAATCCCTTTCGGAGAGTATTTCTTTATCTTCAAAGTCGTCAAAAGAAGTGAGGATATTCCTCAACCTTAGAATTGCTCCATAAAGCCGTATAAAATCCTTTTGTGACTCTTCGCCCGCAATAGGTTTGCCGAGCGGATGCTGTGCAGTAAGTTCGTTGATCAGTTCTACATATCCAGGCTTATGTCCGCTGCCATCTTCATATCCGTTGTAGTATTCATCAAATGTTTTGAGGAGCACAATGCCACCCGCATCCTTGTTGCCGAAAAGGGCGATGGCCTTGTCGGTTTCTTCCTTTAAATCACGGAAACAAACGATGTTTCCGAAGGTTTTGACACTGTTCAGTATGCGGTTTGTACGCGAGAATGCCTGAATCAATCCATGCTGTCTCAGATTTTTATCCACCCAGAGAGTATTCAGTGTTGTTGCATCAAAGCCTGTCAGGAACATGTTGACCACGATCAACAAATCTATCTCCCTGTTTTTCATGCGCAGGGACAAATCTTTATAGTAGTTTTGAAATTTGTCGGAAGATGTGTCGTAATTTGTGCTGAAAACTGCGTTGTAATCTTTGATTGCTGAATCAAGAAAATCTCGTGAACTTTGGTCAAGGCTGTCCATGTTGAAATCTTCGTCAGGCAGCAGACCTTCAGGCGCTTCCTCGTTTGCACTGAAGCTGAAGATGGTAGCTAATGTAAGATTGCGATTCTTTTCTGTGATCTGCTTTTTAAATTCTGCATAATATTTTATGGCCATCGGGATCGAAGCTGCAGCGAAGATAGAGTTGAAGCCCGCCAAGCGTCTTGTTTCACGCTTTTCGATTCTGGTTTTGGGATTATGTTTGTTGGATTCTTCCCATTTCGCAGTAAATAAATATGAACTGCCCCTTTTTGTTTTCTGGTCAAAGTGATCCAGTACATATTCGACTATCTCGCTGATCCGCTTCGGGTCTGCCAAGGCTTTTTCACGGTCTATGCTGTAAACTTTTTTATCATCAATGTAGTCCGGCATCTTGATGGTGTTGATGAAGTCAATCCTGAATGGCAGAACATTCCCGTCATTGATAGCATCCACAATAGTGTAGGTATGCAGTTTTTCACCGAAAGCCTGTTCTGTCGTCCGAAGAAGAGGATTGCCAACTGTACCGGCATTTGCAGCAAAAATAGGGGTTCCTGTAAAACCCAAAATATGATAATTCTTAAAACTCTTCGTTATTGCCTGGTGCATATCTCCGAACTGCGAACGGTGGCACTCGTCGAAAATAAGGACAACATGTTTTTTATAAACATCATGCTGCTTGTTTTTACGTATAAATATATCCAGCTTCTGTATCGTCGTAACTATGATTTTATATTCATGAGGACTGCCTTTTTCGTTTCTGTCCTCCAATTGTCTTTGAAGTACTCTTGTCGAGGTGTTCCCGTTTGCTGCGCCTTTTTCAAAACGGTCATATTCTTTCATCGTCTGATAGTCCAGGTCTTTGCGGTCGACGACAAACAGGACCTTATCAACATATGGAAGGGAAGAAGCCAGCTGTGCTGTTTTGAAACTGGTCAGTGTCTTTCCGGAGCCTGTTGTGTGCCAGATATATCCCCCTGCATCAGTTGTTCCCATTTTTTTATAGTTGGTTGATATGGCTATACGGGATAATATGCATTCAGTTGCCGCTATTTGATATGGGCGCATTGCAAGCAGCAGTTCTTCAGATGTGAATACACAATATTTCGTAAGGATGTTTAAAATGGTGTGTTTCGCAAAAAACGTATTTGTAAATCCTGTAAGGTCGGGAATGATTTTATTGCTTGCATCTGCCCAAAAATTGGTGAACTCAAAGCTGTTGCTTGTTCTTTTACTTCCTCTTTGTTCCCTGCCGCTCCTCTCCCTGATATGGGCATTACGCGTAGTGTTGCTGTAATACTTTGTATGTGTACCGTTGGAGATAACAAATATCTGAACATATTCAAACAATCCGGATGATGCCCAGAAACTGTCCCGCTGATAGCGGTCGATCTGGTTGAAAGCTTCCCTGATTGCGACTCCGCGTCTCTTCAGCTCCACATGCACAAGAGGAAGGCCGTTCACAAGAATAGTGACATCATACCGTGCTTCATGCGTGCCGCCCGGTTCTTCATACTGGTTGATGACCTGCAGGCGGTTATTGTGTATATTTTTCTTATCCAAGAGGTATATGTTCTTAGTCGCCCCATCATCCCTTTTAAGTATCTGGATGTGGTCATCCTGGATTTTTCGGGTCTTTTCAACAATCCCTTCGTTTGAGTTGGCGATGCAATCTTTAAAAAATCTTTGCCATTCTCCTTCGGTGAAGCAAAAGCTATTGAGCAACTCAAGCTGTGCACGCAGGTTTGATATCAATTCATCTTCATTGCGGATCTTCAGATGTTCATACCCCTGCGATGTTAAAAGATAAATAAATTCACGCTCAAGGTCCGCCTCACTCTGATATTTGGGGGATCTGACATAATAATTCGGTGTATATTCGGCTACGACCGTTGATTCCTCGGTACTTGCAACAATATTATATTTGCTCAAGCCTTCGCCTCCTTGAAAGTCAGCAGCTTGTCCCTGTAATATTCATATTGCTTGCGCCTTGCTTCTATTTCGGCAGGCAGGCCGCTTGTCAGGTCATTGCAGAGTGCATCTAAGCGGTCGAGTATGGCTACTATGTGCTCCTGTATTTTCAGTGTTGGTACAGGAGCAAAAAGATTTTCTATGTTACCAACAGCCAACCCGGGTTGAGCCCCTTGGGATTTATATTGATTCAGGTTCATTGCTGTAAGTAAATAAAATAAAAACCTCTGATTGTACTTCCCAAGTGACTCGACCACCACAGCGTGTTCAGTGGCATAAAAGTCACCAGTGGCATAGTTTACATTTCCACACAAAGCTCCCTGTCGTCCAACAATAGGAAATTCTCCATGATGACTGGCTTCTTTTACGTAACCTCGTATTCCATTTCCACCAAAACACGCGAAAGATGTGTTTCCATCCTTTTGAATTGAAATTCGAGATGAAGAGATTGCTTTGCCTGATTTCATATGACATGTATCGCCAAGTGCTATCATTGGCACATCATCTCCGAATGTCAAAAGACGGTTCCGATAATAATTATACTGTTTTTTTCTGGCTGTAAGTTCTGCTGTAAGTTCTGCTGTAAGTTCTGCTGTAAGTTCTGTGAAATTGTCTAAAATACGGACAATTTCACGCTGAACATGAAGTGAAGGCAGGGGAATTTTGTATTTCATCACTGCTGATTTGTCGCCACGCGGCATCTTGGCTCCTTTGGCATTCTGCATATCAAAAATAAAAAATTGATCTGAAGATAAAACATAATAAAGATATTTAGGAAAAAGTGCTTCCGGATTATTGACTTGAATAGTTAAAACATCACCGTTTGTTCCTCCGTCATGGTTTGCCAGCCATATCTTCTTCAGATAAGGGCGTATATTTCCGATAAGAATATCTCCCTTTGAAAAACGTGTTAGTCGCCCTTCTGTTGGGACATATGATGAATTTATTTTCCCCTTCTTGTCTGGTAATAAATTATCAACACCCATATAACTATGAGCATCGACTTCTTTAGAGTCAATTCTCGACGAGGAATAATTTGCTACATCGCTTAATGCTTTATACTCCACTCCATTAGGACAAAGTTCCGCAATCAGTTCTTCCAATTTACTCATCTGCGGTGCTCCCTTTTTCCAAAAACCGCACAATTTCCTTATCAAAATCGGAAATGATCTTCTGGGTTTTGTTGAATGACTCGTATTCTTTTTCCGCCTTTGCATTGGCCAGTTTTTTTGATACTACACCCTTATCCGTCAATATTTCATATTTTCTGAAGGCCAGAAATTCATTGATACTAGAGGTAAATTCCTCCATAGTAAAGGTGTTCTCCCGTTCGATCAGATCTTCTATATAGTCAAAATAACCGGCAACAGTTCTTTCCAGCTGCCGGATCTGCTTCTCGTCCAGATAATTTTTCGCAACGATGACGTCTGATTTCAGGATACGGCCCTCCGGCGCATTTTTCCATGTTGTAAGCCCCATGTTTTCTTTGCTTCGGTCGGCCTTGGAATATACTATTTCCGCAGCGGTTTGTCCCGTGATAGCATAGTGAAACTTATTTTGCACCATTGCATAGAAATCCTGTGTTACTTGGGCGTTCTTGTCATAGTCTATACTGCACTCTGCGAATATGTCGGTGATCTGCTGCCAGATCCTGCGCTCGCTGGTACGTATGGAACGAACGCGCTCCAATAGTTCTCTGAAATAGTCTTTTCCAAAGGCTGTTTTACCTTGTTTCAGCCGTTCATCGTCAAGAGCAAATCCTTTTGTCATATACTCTTTCAGTACTCCGGTAGCCCATATGCGGAAATGGGTGGCCCGCGCAGAACTCACACGGTATCCAACAGAAATAATAGCGTCAAGGTTATAAAGATCGACATTACGCTTGACTGTTCTTTCGCCCTCGGGTTGAACTATTTCCATTTTGGAAACAGTTGCATCCCTGCTCAGCTCGCCCTCTTCATAAATATTTTGTAAATGCTTTGATACAGCGGGAACATTCACATCAAACAACTCTGCCATTCCCTTTTGAGTCAGCCAGATAGTCTCATCCTTTATAATCGCGTTTACTGATACATCTTCGCTTGCAGAACGGTATACCAGAAACTGAAATTCCCAGTTCATGCGTCTGCCTCGATTTCTGCAACGATCTTATTGATTTCTTCCCTCAGAACCTGCTCACGTGCAACGATTTCCTTTATCTCCATGTTGAGCTTGACGATATCTATTATTTCCCGTGTATCCTTTTGTTCGACATAGGTGGAAACAGAAAGGTTATAATCCTGTTCTGCTATTTCGATGTTAGGCACAAATCTTGAAAAATGCTCAACATCATTCCTTGCTTTGAAGGCATCTAAAATCCTGTCTATGTTGTCCTGCGTAAGCTTGTTTTTGTTTGTTACCTTGACGAATTCCTTTGATGCATCTATGAACAGGGTGCTGTTTTCAGATTTTGATTTTTTAAGAACCATTATGCATGTGGCAATGGTTGTACCAAAAAATAAATTGTCAGGCAGCTGAATCACACAGTCTACATAGTTATTGTCGATAAGATATTGACGGATCTTCTTTTCCGCTCTGCCGCGGGACATAACACCTGGAAAACATACGATCGCGGCAGTTCCGTTCGTCGAGAGCCATGAAAGGGAGTGCATTATAAAGGCATAGTCTGCCTTGGATTTTGGAGCAAGCACGCCTGCCGGTGAAAAACGCGGATCGTTGATCAAGATTGGATCGCTGTCGCCCTTCCATTTGATCGAGTACGGCGGATTTGAAACAATAGCTTCAAAGGGCTCTTCGTCCCAGTGCAGCGGGTCAGTCAGGGTATCGCCAAGTCCTATATCAAATTTGTCGTAATCAATATCATGCAGAAACATATTTATGCGGCACAGGTTGTAGGTAGTGATGTTGATCTCCTGTCCGAAAAAGCCAAGACGCACATTATCCTTCCCCAGGATCTTGGCAAATTTAAGAAGCAGGGAACCTGAACCGCAGGCTGGGTCATATACCTTGTTGACTTCGGTTTTTCCCACCAATGTCAGACGGGTTAGCAGCTCGGAAACTTCCTGCGGAGTAAAGAATTCACCGCCGCTCTTTCCTGCATTGGAGGCATACATTCCCATAAGAAATTCGTAAGCATCGCCGAACGCATCTATTGTATTGTCCTTGTAATCTCCAAGTTCCATTTTAGCAATGGAATTCAATAGTTTGACAAGTTTTTCATTGCGTTTTGCCACCGTGCTGCCAAGCTTGTTGCTGTTGACATCAATATCATCAAACAGTCCCTTGAAATTATCCTCGCTGTCCGTACCTTGTGCCGAAGCTTCGATATTGCTGAAGACACGTTCCAGGGTCTCATTTAAATTCTCATCGTCCTTTGCGCGCAGACGGACATTCTCAAAAAGTTCGCTGGGTAAGATAAAGAATCCTTTTGTCTTAACCAAATCCTCTCGCGCCTGTTCTGCTTCCTGATCAGATATTTTTGCATACTCAAAAGACTTGTCTCCGCTTTCGCGTTCGCCTGCACTGATGTATCCGGCCAGATTCTCTGATATATAACGGTAAAAGAGCATACAGAGAACGTATTGTTTAAAATCCCATCCGTCTACACTGCCACGCAGATCATTTGCAATACTCCAAATAGTACGGTGCAGCTCCGCGCGCTCCATTTCTTTTCTGTTATCAGCCATAATTGCAACTCCTTAATTTTCAGTAACTCTTTGGTATGATTTTTGGTCAGTCTGGCGATTTTTCAGTTTGGTCCCATATCCGAACCAGCTGCTTTCAATTTGTTCCAATAGAAGTCAATCTTCTCTTTTATGTACTGATCCCTGAAATGCGTTTTGTTCATCTTCTAAGCTAATCAGTGAAAGTATAGCAGCGGCTCTTTCTTATCGTAAATCTTCATAGGTGCTGCTTAAAAAAAACTGATAACGTTTTTCCAATTTTTCTCAGCTCCTTGTACAACGTTCCTATAAAGTCAATTCATAGCATTGGGATATTTCTAACATTGAAAACATTATCTAGTTTACGGTGTAACATTGATATTAATGTTAAATAGTCAGCAACATCCTCTTCTCCTTCCCATAAAATTTTAGGTTCATGTGCCATAGGGTTGCGAACTGCGGAGTAACATCCCTTGAGTAACATCACAAAGCCGTTATGTTCACTTATTTCTGATTGTGTCTCAAGCTTGTTGAAACAGAGCCATTTATTGGTTGTACTAAATGCCTCGTCTATTAATCTTGAGCCATCAGAGTTTAATCCTGTTATTTCACGTATCCTTTGCATTAACCCTTTTGAAGCTTCAAAAACAGAGTGAAAGTAGTTGTCCTGTAATAATTCAATTCGGCAATATTTTAAAACCTCTTTGTGGATATTACGTCCGCGTAGTTTATTTTTTATTGTATCTAAACGCTGCTCTGCCTCCGAAGGATTTCTAGCTGGGTCAACACTGGTAAAAATACAATTTTTGTCGAGTTTAAATCCATTGAATATTAAAATTTTATTTAGCTCTAGTAATAAGCTTGCATGATGTTCTGGGTCATTACTATATCTTGCAGGGTTGATAACATTTAATATGAAGTTAGCCGTATTATTCCCACAATGATCTTTTTTTTGTCTTTCTATTAAAGAATGATATATTCTTCTCCATTTTGTGCCATTGCTATCGTAAACATCAACAATATTGCACAATGCGAATATATCACTTAGTTGTGATCCAGTAATCTCTTCGCCTAATATGCGTGCTATTGCCTCAATTTGATAATTATTAAATTCTGGAAACATTGACATAATATAACCTCGATATATTTTATTTTTATATTTTATTTTTTGTTAAATATGCCAAATTGTAATAATTATTTAAGTTGAAATAATTTAAGAAACAAAATCTATAAAATACAGCATAAAACATCAGTAATGCAGGTATTTAAAAATTTGCGAAATAACAAAACCCCTGCACAGCAGGGGCTAGAACGCTCTTTTGCGGAATCCTTTCTTTCCCGTCGCGACTACCTTGCTGATGATGCGGAACCATGACGGGGCAGATGCGCAGGCGGACCCAATATACATTTGACTGTAGTTCGAATATATCATCGTTTAAGCCCAATCAATCATGTTAAGAAAATCTTCTTCGGATATTATTTCTATAGGGCTACCTTTGGCTCTCAATGCTTCTGCTTTTTTTGTCTTTGTGCTTTTTTGACCATCTGCAAATAGCGAGTAATCTTGAACCCCCATTACCAGGAATTCTGTGTTTTTATTTATAGTGTCGCTTGCTCTGCCTCCGGCCTTTTCTACAACAGCAAATGCTGTTTTGCGCGGCATTGATTTCAACTCTCCGGTAAAAACAACCTCTTTATCCTTCAAGACAGATTCTGTCGCTGCTTTTCTGGCCCAATCGTCCGGAAGGCTGACGGTATCTTCTGATACATTCTTTTCTGAAACTTTTTTATGTGATATTTGCGGGGTCCAATGTCCGCTGTTATTTATATAGCCAAAACTATAACCTGATTTTATGATTTCATTCCTGTGGTTCAATTTCGCATCAAGTATTATTTTTGCACTTGCTGCAGCATCACTGCAGGCACAGTGGTGGTCAAGATCAATCCCAAGGTATTTGCATACTATATTTAATCTGTGTGACATAAGTTTGGGGTATGCCAGTCTGGATATGCACATTGAGCACATTGTTCTACACGCAGGTACTTCATATCCGTATATTTTACAGGTTTGGTATAAAACTGATGAATCGAAAGACATATTATGTGCTGCAACCACGTTGTCACGAATAAGGGGAGTCAGCACTTCCATGATCTCATCAAATTCAGGAGCATTTTTTACCATCTCTGGTGTTATTCCATGTATTGAAATATTAAATTCATCGAAACTCGAATATTTCCTATGCGGTTTGATTAGCTGTTCGAATGAATCTACTATTTGGTTGGATTTTACAACGACTACGCCAACGGAACATGGGGAACATATATTTCTGTTGGCAGTTTCAAAGTCTATTGTGACAAAATCGGAAGGTAAGTCCTTAATGGGATTATAAATACGTTCAGGGGTTGAATGATACAAATTGTCCTCTTCTATTATATCTATATTTTGAGTTTGTTCATTAAATCTCAGCCCTGCCACGTAAGACATAATTCTCACCTCAAATATTAAATAACCCCGCAGCTGCAGGAGCTTAATATTTACAGTACAGGCGGAACGCTTCTTGCTGACACTACCTTTAAAACCTTTCCTATTACAAAGAAATCTCCTGTTTGGGTGTCGATCTCAAGGTCCTGATATTCCTTCCAGTTATGAGCCCTCAAAACATAAACTCCGTTTTTCTTTATTAATCCGCGGATCAGCAGGCGGCCATTGAGCGAGAAGACACCTACATCACCGATGCCGAGATCTATACCTTCTGCGAATAAAACCATTTCACCGCTTCGGATAAAAGGCTCCATGCTGGAACCTTCTGCTGTCATGATGGTGTATTTTGCTCCCTGCCATGTATAGCCGATCAATTCCGTGGCAGGAACTGGAAAATAATCCTCAACTTCCCATTTGACATCTGTCGCATACGGCGAACCTTCACCGCAGCAGGCAGTGACAATTTTACTGCTGACTATTGGAACAAAAATCACATCATCAAATTTTGCTGTGTGCACCGGTTCTTTAATGCTATTTTCTAATTTCTGCTCAACATCTGCATCACATGTGGAAAGTGGCGCAGGATCGTTAGTTTCACCTAAAAGGTATGCAACTGTTGTTTTGAGTATTTTAGCAAGGGCTAGTTTAGTTATATCATCTGGTTCATTTTTGTTGTTTTTCCAGCGCGACAAAGTCGCTCCTGTTGTGTTTAACTCAGACAGGATTTCTTGGTTACTAATATTTAAGGCATCTTGCCGTATCTGTATTCGCTCACCTTTCATGCCCCAACTATACATAAAACGTAATTTAATAGCAAATTCGTTTTGCGTAAAACATTCTTACGTTTTATGTAAATATAGGGCTTTAGTCCTATTGTAAATTACATAAAATGTAATAAGCTTGTGAAAGTAAAACTTGATATGGGGAGGTGAACCAATGCCTTTTGCTAAAAACCTAGATTTAATCATGAAAAATAAGAAAATAACCAATACGGATCTTGCAACAAAATTTTTTACAACATGTGCAACAGCTTCCCGTTGGCGTAATGGTGTCAGTAAGCCGCCTCTCGAAATACTACCAGAACTTTGTATTTTTTTAGGGTGCTCTCTTGAGGATCTTTTAAATACATCAAACCCTACGCCGCCCCCTGCCGGGTCGGAAGTCCGGCAGGAGGGCGAGAAGGCGGTTTAAGTTCAGATCCAAAAGATTTTCTGCTCCGGGCTGTAGATGTTATGGAGTCTGTCCGCAAAGCAAACGAACTGGCCGACGAACCTAAGGAAATTGCAGTGATCGTTAAAGACTGCGCCGACGGCAAAACGGACGAAGACATCACGCAGCAGTGGATAGACAGGGTAAAGGAAAGCGTCATCTCAGGCCTGGAACTGTTAGAGGCAGTCGGGGTTAAGGAGTAAGCACCAAAAGGTTCCACGCACCATGACAATCGAATACCGGGCTTTGAGAAAATTGAGGGTTCTTAGTTATTGTTTTTTGAAATTGTATTTTTATACCGTATAAATCTAAAAAATAATTTTATTTTATGCCACAAGTAAGCATGCGAGTATTTAAATATTCCGCATAACAAGTAAAAAGAAAAGCATATGGCTAATATATTCAATATAACATTTAATAAATTAAAACCAAAGCTACATTTTGTATATGTTATTTTATTGTTAATATTTACAACATCTAGTCCTATTGTGAGCAGTATTAATGCAATTTGATAGAAGTATGTGTGATTTGGGTCCCGAGTTTTTTGTTCCGGGGCCTGTGATTGAAAAAGTATCCCCAACCGAGTGACCAGAACAGAAAGGAAAAGATAGCCTAAGACAAGGTTAAACGTTACCGCTAAAAAAGCAAAATTAGACCATCCCTGAAACGCCTTATCTATAGTTACATTTATGCCGCCAAAACCCAAAGTTACCATTGTTGATATTGTAAAACAGATGATTCGGATATAGCTGTCGGAAACAGGAATAATGTCTGATGTTATATTTCCTTGATTTGGTAAAGAAATCACACTTGGGGCATAAATTCCAATGATGAGATATACATCTGTAAAAAATAGAATGGCTATAAGAATAGACAACCCTATCCGTACTGATGAGCTTCCATAATCCGATAGCCACCAGAATAAGCGCATTGGAGCTATTGAAATCTTGCCTAAACATGATTTACTGTGTTTTTTAAAATATTTTTCCCATCTGATACGGCGAATGTTGGTTTTTAGTGCAGCAAGCAGTGAAGGTTCAACACGTGCTGAATCAAGACCTACCATAGCAAAGTTTGTTCCATTATTTATCATACAGTCTCTGATTATTGTTTCGCTATTTACTATAGCACCGGTAAAATCTGTTCCTATTAAGTTTGATTTGTGTATGTAGGTGTTATTTAAGTGGGTAAATCTAAATTTTGCATCTTTAAGATTTGTCTCAAAAAATTCAACATTTTCAAGATGTGCTTCCCATAAATTAGCCCGCATGAAATATGTTTTTGAAAGGTGTACCCGTTTAAGATTTGTAAATTCTAGTCTCGCATCGTTAAAAATTGCACTCTCCAACTTTGCGTTTTCTAGATTTGCGAATTGTATTATAGCCTGTTCAAAATGGGCTCCGATTAAGTCAGCATCATTTAAATATATTTGCTGTAAATATGCACCTTTAAAATTTGCCATCTGCAGTTTGGCGCCTTCAAAATGTGCTGAATGTAAATTGGCATCAACTAGATAAGCTTTGAATAACCTAATTCTTTGAAGATAAATTTCAGAATGAATATTCTCATCGCGCCAATTATTCCATTCCGACATATCTCTAGCTTCTGAACAGCGCTTGAGCATAGCGAACTGTTCTTGGTCACATCTTGGATTTTTAGGATCGTAGTCAGGCATTTCCGCCATTTTTTTATCCCCTTTTGGGATCATCAGAACGTCCTACAAGATAGTCCAGTGACACATCAAAGAAATCGGCAAGGGCAATTAATCCATCCAGATTGGGTGTTCTGTCCCCGCCTTCGTAGTTTTGGTAAGAACGCTCGTTGATCTTGATAATCCCTGCCATTTGCTTTTGGGTCAGCCCTTTTGCAAGGCGGCATTTTTTCAACCTAGATGAAAAACATGACATAAAATAATTCACCCCTTGACACGCACAAAACGAACGTGTAATATTGCGGAAACACGCACAAATTGAGCGTGTTGAGTATATAAGGAGGACGGTGGTACGTGAGACAGATATTAAAAAATGCCCGCATAGAAGCAGGCATGACGCAAAAAGAGACTGCAAATGCAATAAAAGTCTCAGAGCGTTTTTACCAGCATCTTGAAGCGGGGACCCGCGAGGGCAAGGGGCACATATGGGATGCACTCGAAGTCCTGTTTAATACCCCTCAGCGCCAACTGAGGAACAATGGTTCACAAGGGAATTATAGCAGTTCGGAACAAAACGGAGTAGCAGAAGCAAAGGAACTTAACGACGCTGCACAGGATTTCAGGATCGACGTTGAAACGATCCTTGATATCGGGGAAGACGGACGCCTTGACTGTCCCGAAAGAAGAGCCAAAGCGGAACGTATCAGAAAGGCACTTGAGGCAGTGCTGGAATAAGCAGCCCAAAGCGCCGCCGAACCATGACAATCGAATACCGGGCTAAATAACTTTAGTTCTTTGAGAGCATTTTCGTAAATCGTAGTGGGCTGAAAATGGGCCTGCGGCGGCGATAAAAGTTGCATCTGCAACAAAGTACCGCTCTTTAGTCCCCGTTGGTCTAACTCTTTATAAGATGTCTCCCGGATCTAAGTCAAAATTGGCATCTCTGGTTGTGAGAGTTTTCCCGTTGTCTGCAATCTGAGCTCTTATGTTTGAGATTTCCAATTTGCTTTTCTTTACGATGGTTAGTGTGTCAGGAAAAAAGAAGTCATCGTCAGATTTCATCACATTGCCTCCAGGGAGTGATATTTTGAAAATTTGTATCGAACGAACAAGAAGTAAAACAGTTCTGGATCGTGTGCTTAAAAAAACTGTCCGCGTTGAGATTTCGGATTTCGAATCTCTTGACGCAGCTATATTGAATGCGATTCGTATTGCGACGTCTGAGCCTGCTGTCGACTTGAAAGCGTCTGACGGGAATACTATTCACGCTTAAATCATAAGCCCTTTATTAAATTGCCATGGTGTAAGGATCTTTTAGCACCATAACGAACCTTGACGATCGAATACCGGGCTCGAAGAAATTTTATTTTGTCCAGTATGTATGGAGGTATGCAGATGGCCGATAACGAATTTCAACCGGAGCATTCGGATCACAGGCGGATTCAAATTAATCAATGCGAGGGCAAATCCCGAACTTCTGAGTTTTGCTAAAAGCCGACTGTAAAAGTGCATCAGACAAAGAAAATTGTTCTGGCAGTATCTCTTTCAAGAGCCTCATTTTTTCACAATGCCAGAAATATACAGCAAGGTGAATGCTGATATTTAAAGAGGTGATAAACGTGTCTTCAATAAGCAGATTTCTGATCAGGTGGGTGCTTGCCTTCCTCTTTCTTATTTTGATTGGAATTGCGCTTGCCGGTGCGGATTGCCTTATCGGGCTGCTTTTCCCGGTATATGGAAAGTTTGTATGGCCGGTCTGTTTCTTTCTTGCAATTTCAGCAGCTGTTGCACTGGTCTGGGAAGAATTAATGAAATAGGAATCCCTGTCAGGCGTCATAGCATGAAGAAAAAACACTAAGGGGTGATTTTGAGTGACACAGGAAGAAAAAATACAGAAAGAGATATCTGAGGCATGCAAACAAATATGCTCATTTTCGGCCAGCCAGTACGAATGGAGCATAAGAAAAGCAACAGCCGCAAAAATACAGGAACTTCTCAAGGAAAAATACGATGTTGTTCCAAAAGACAGACTGCGCGAGGAAGGCGCAATGGAATTCAAGGAAGATGTAAAGCAAATACTTTTCAGTCTTGCCCCTTCCATGCCCCCTGCATTCAACGGAGGACAGGCCGGATACTGGTTCGATGTTATATCGCAGAACCTTGATATCAGATTAAAAGCTGAATATTCATCCGGGACGGACAGGCAATAAATGTCGGGCAGCAGGTTCAGGAACAGACTGACGAATCTTTACAGGGAAGCACGGCAAAATATGCGGAACCTGAAGAAAAATAACCATCCGGCAGAATTTATCCTTTGGGAGGAAACAGCGGAAAAAACCTTCAGCAGGTGCGTGATCAGACACCGGGGCGGCATTATTTCATCATCGGATTTTCAGATTGCCATGGACTTATGCTGCATGAATCTTGATGGCTTCCTGCCTCCGGTACTTCCCATGCACCCTCTTTTTGAAGATGATTTCTTCCTCCTGCTTTTCCGCCGTCACGGATATGAACCGGTCATATCTTTTTTGCCCGGCTATCAGCACATATGGTCAGGGGTGATGCTGAATATCCCGCAAAAGTGGTTTCTGACAGACAGGAGCAGGTTAAAAACTGCAGCAGTTGAATGGCGAATATCAGAATGTACAGAAAATGTACCGGCTGTATATCCGAACGTTCCGCACACACCATGATAAATCCAATGACGGGCTTGAATTGAAAAAAAGGAGCTGATCCGATTATGTCATTGCTTTACGGCGTAAGAGAGGTAAAAACCTGCAGTTCAGAGAAAGAGGCAAATGAACTCCTTGCAAAAAGGGAATGGATTCTCCTTGATATCCCTAGGAATCCGAACGATGTCCATATTTTTCTTTTAGGGAGATTTGATGAACCTCTTCGATTTCGTCCAATTTCGTAAGAGGCTTCTGATATTCGGCAACGCCTTTAGGCCTTCCAAGGATAACGTGCGCATTCTGATCTGCATAAAACAGTTCAGGATCATAACAGGTTGTATAGATTTTCAGTATTTCCCATCCCTGCGAAAGATATGAATTGATTTCTGCATCTGAATACTCGTGATGGTAAGTTTTTACAATGGTTTTAATTTCAACAATATTAAAAGGCACTTCGTTTATTTCTTTAAGTTTTTCTTTCACGAGTATCACCTCCGTAATTTATCGCCCGGTATCCGACTGTCATCGTCTAAGGGAACAACATGAACATTTTTTGTATGTCATAAGGAAGGAGCAATTAAAGATGGAAGCAGCTGCAAGACATTTTGTTATGCTGCCGGAAGAGGAATACCAGCGGCTTTCGTTCATGGAGCAAAAGATCGACATTATCCTGAGGGTGGTTGAATCCGGTGCTGTAGTTCCGGCAAAGACGCTGCCGGAAGGTATGGACCCAGAAAACATGACGGTCAAAGAAGCGGCTGCGTATACCGGAATGTCTGTTGCCTTCCTCAATAAATGCAGATCGGAACATGCAACGACCAAAGGACCTGATTACAGGAAACAGGGAAGCAAGGTCAAATATTCGCAGGCGGATCTTGACCGATGGAGGAAGGAACAGAAGGTATCGGGCAAAAAAACTTCACCTTCTGCGCTTGTCCGCAAATACAACAGGAAAAGAGGCCTTGTCTGATGAAACTTTTCATCCTCGCATCACTTGCAACGGCAGCAACGCTACTGATCCTTGCCATAGCATTCCGCAAAGCAGGGCGTGAACGGAAACACATAAAGACATGGCGGTCCGGGAGGGTCGAATGATGGAGGAATTGGCATGCAGTCAGTTCATGCAGTCATTCTACGGCGACATGGGCACATGGTTTGCATTCTGCGCACTGTTTCTTGCAGCAGCGATATACAGGGAAATTATTTTCCTTAGTACGAGGGAAAGGAGGAAAAACAAATGGGTGTGAACCTCACAAGATTCAAAAGGAAACAGTCGGTTGTAATGGCAGCCGAATACACAGGGCCGTCCATGGACAAAAGCCTTCATGCTTCATTCAGGAATGATTTCATCCTCTCATACGATTTTCAGGGAGGCCCTAAATTCCTTATCCCTGAGAAGCGCGGGCTCAAAGTACCCCACACAGGCGACTGGCTCATATTCGACGAAAGGGGACGGAACCTTATAGACATCATGACTGACAGGGTTTTCCAGCAGACATATTCCAGGGAGGGATAAACAGCATGGCAGGTAAAAAGTACATCTACAGGGGAAAACACATATTCGTGGAAGCATCAGGCAAGACAGGATTTCGTACATTCTTCAGAGGCTCATGCAACGACAGACATCCTGTAAGCATATCCGAACTGCCGATAAGGAACACCCCGGAAGAAGCGCAGCAGGACCTTGAAACATTCGCATCGCACCGGATGCTTAAGGCGGGGTAACGATGGAAAACTATTTTACAGCAATGGCATGCAACGCTGATCTGTGTGCGGTAAACAAAACAGCGCAGGAATGGCGGGAAAGAATCACCCTTGATGCGGCGGTCAGGGACTACCGGATGAGGAACGGAGGAAACAAAGATGGCAATGGTCACTAAATGTTTCTGCGATAAATGCGGCGCCGAAATATCTGAAAAGGCACACGGCTTTCAGATAAAAATCCAGGAATATATTCCGTGCCTCAAACCCGGCTTTTTCAGAAGGACACTGACAGACAGCACGACCCTCGACTCAGGCATGCTCTGTGACAGATGCTACAGAAGGCTCATCACACGCATCAAAGAACGTATGGAAGATCTGAAAACAGAAGCCTCGCATACAGCAGAAGGAGCTGTCCGACAAAATGCGGAAAACACAGGTGATTAAACATGCTGAAAAAACATACGCAGAAAAACACCAGACGTTCCTCTTCAGGAAAGCGGATCTCCTCGCCATTGAAATATTCGAGGGATTATCAATGCAGAAAAAGAAACCTCATGCATGTAAAAAGCATGAGGCCCTGTCCTGAAAATTTTTACGGTAGCTGGAACTACCGTCAACATTATAGCACGGGAGGTTTTTACAATGCCTGAACATGAATTTGACTATGAAATATGCAGTGATCGCATGCGTCCTGTAGCAGAAGCCCTCATTAAAAAATACGAGGAACTCCGTCACATAGACGCGGATAAGATCCTCTTCATCGTTAACCATAAATCGGCAGGCAGCCGTAAAAAAGTCGTGCTCGCAAAAACATACAGAATACCGGATAAATGGGCTGAAATACTCTATCAGCGCGGAGCCTGCACATACTTCCTTGCCGTTGAATTCATGGCAAAAACAACAGCCCTCATGGATGAAAGCCAGATAGTCGCGCTCATGTACCGTGAACTCAGGAAAATAAGCCCCGAAGGAGACATCCTTATATATGACGTACAGGACTGGTGGCAGATCCTCATGGGACTTGGCCGCAAATGGTTTTACCCAGACAACACCTGCCCCAATCTTCTTGACGACAACGTCGACTGGAAAAAACTCATGGGCCGGTACTACGAAGCCCCGGCAGAAGGAGCGAAATAATGTTCAGCCCCCTGCGGTGCCTTGACTGCAGGAACCTCAGCAGGCCCGACGTTCCTGATGATTTTTACTGCTCGAACCTGCGCCGCTGCAGGGCAACGAACAGGCTGCACTGGATAGGCGATCCGGCGGAACAGTGCAGCTCTTTTACATTCACAAAGGAGGATATACACCAATGAAAAGAGTATATATAGCGCACCCCTTAAGGGGTGCGCATCCCCATACAAAAGAAAAAGTCATTCAAAACACAAAAGACACCTCATCCATATGCATGATGCTCTCTGCAGCGGGAGACATCATCCCATTTTCACCCATACATGCGTTCAGCTATATGGACGCGCTTGAATGCGACCGGCACATGGCGATGCAGCACTGCTGTGCACTGCTTGACAGCTGTGACGAAATCTGGGTATTCGGGGACTGGCAGACATCTTCCGGATGCAGAACGGAAATCGACATTGCCAGGAAAAAGGGAATGCCTATCCGCTTCATGGACGGGAATAAGGAACCGGCATGATGAAAAACACATCAAAACACGGCGACTGTTTCAGCTGCGGAAACCTAATAAGCGACCGCTGGATAACTGAAATGATGCACATGGTCGAATGCCGTGACGGACACAAGGTCGAAAAACGTGAATTCAGGCCCCATGACAAATGCCGGTGTCCGAGATGGAGACCGCAGGAAGGACAGACAAACAATGGATGACATTACCGGACTTCCTGTAGTGGATCTCTTCGCAGGCGGCGGAGGTGCGTCCACCGGCATACGCATGGCACTGGGACGCGATCCGGACATAGCCGTGAACCATAATGCCGAGGCAATGGCAATGCATAGGGCGAACCATCCGGGGACACGCCATTATATTGAAGACATCTGGAAAGTGGATCCTTATGAAGCGACACAGGGCCGTCAGGTTGGCCTTATGTGGATGAGCCCCGACTGCACGCATCATTCGAAAGCCCGCGGCAGCGCTCCGAAATCACCGCGGATACGCGGGCTTGCTTCCGTGGCTTTCACGTGGATCCGCACAGTACGCCCCAGAATCATTATCCTGGAAAACGTCGAGGAATTCCGCGAATGGGGAGCTCTGGATAAAGACGGGAAAGTTATCAGGGCGCTTAGGGGAAGGCTTTTTGAGCGTTTTGTAAATTCACTTAAATGGTGGGGCTACCATGTCGGATACAGGGAACTGACCGCCTGCGATTACGGTGCCCCCACAAGCAGAAAGAGGCTTTTCCTTATTGCCAGGTGTGACGGAGGACCTATAGCCTGGCCCTCAAAAACGCATGGACCGGGGACAGGGAATCCGTACCATACCGCTGCCGAATGCATCGACTGGAGTATTCCGTGTAATAGTATCTTCGACCGCAAAAAGCCGTTGGCCGAAAATACTATGCGGCGGATAGCAAAAGGCGTTGTCAAATTCATTCTGAATAATCCTGACCCGTTTATAGTCCCGGCCCCGGCGGCATCGTCATCCGCCTTTCTTTCACAGTACCACGGCGAGAAAACGGAAAACGAAGTAAGAGGTCAGAAAATAGAAGACCCCATAATGGTTATCGATGGATCCAACAGATACGGGCTTGTTACCGCGTTTATAAGTAAATATTACACAGGCGTAGTCGGACAGGCTGCAGACTATCCTATGCCAACCGTAACGGCTGTAGATCACAATGCTCTTGTAGCATGCAGTCTTATCCGTCAGTTCGGCACTTCCACAGGACAGAAGGCTGACACCCCAATGCTTACCGTTATGCCTCATGGTACGGGTGGAAAAACAGGAATAGTCGCTGCGTTCATTACAAAATACTACGGTTCAGGCATAGGACAGGAAGTCATTTGCCCTATGCATACGAGCACTGCCAAAGCACGGATGGGTCTTGTCACAGTAACTGTAAAAGGCGAGGAATATGCGATAACAGACATATGCATGCGCATGCTTCGTCCGGCAGAACTTTTCAAAGGGCAGGGCTTTCCTGATTATTACATAATCGATCCTATATACAACGGAAAACCGCTGACCATAGAGGCACAAACATTAATGTGCGGAAACTCAGTATGTCCTCCGGTCGCAGCGGCATTGATCAAAGCGAATTACTGCAATGCTGAGAACAGAATGGTGGCATAAGCGAAACGTTATGTGCGGAAGGAAGATGTGCTGCATATGAGTATAACAGCGATGAATGTCAGGGACATAAATAATGAAAGGCTTGAGCCATGCACATGTGATATCGGCTATACAGGCCATATCCTGAGCGGTCAGTCCAATGGAAACGGACAAACGCATTACACGATCCACTGCATGATGTGCGCCAGAACAATATCCAGACCCACAAAAGAAGAGGCAGTGGCAGCTTGGAACAGAAGTGAAACAGTATGAACACGGAACTGTCTGAACATGTCAGGAGGAAGGATAAGAATGGGTGAATCACTGGACGTCTTTCTTGATGCGGAAAAGAACATGAAAAAGAGATGTCCTAAGTGCAGAAAAGGCAAAACATGCATGGTTTCATCAAATGAAAATGGCTGGCTTCTTGGATGCTCGGCCTGCGGATATAAGGCACAGTCGGACGACGGAACACTGACAGGTGCGGTAAGAAGATGGAACGACGACAGATACTGAACAGGCAGGAGGCAGGGAAACTCATATGAAAATGCCGTTTAAAACAGAAGCGGAAGCGAAAAAGGCAATGGAGGAATACGGAAAGGGCCTTGCAAAACTGAATCCGTGCCAGCTGCTTCTATGGGCTGTATTCCTCTGCATTACAACTCCATTTTTAGCCTTATATGACTACTGCCGGTGGAAATTCTGCCTTGAGCCTGAACTGGATGCTGAAATAGCAAGGCTTGAAGCAGAGGAACGCAGGAAGAACAAACAGAATACATCCGAGGAAACAATGACTGACTCCACACTATAAAGCCCCCTTGGTGCAGGGGCTTTACCTATGGGAGTTACATTGGAATAAAAAAAGTTCCTCTGTAACTGTTCCATTATAGCAAAAATAAATTATGCAAATATAAAAATTGTGAAATTCTTACTTTGTATAAGTGCTTCACACAGCGGATATTACAGGGAGGTGTTCTCCGATGGGGACAGCCAGTATAGAAATACAGGGGCATATAGCATCGATAAACGACACAACGACAAAAACCGGAAAACATGTCTATAAGATCATGATAGCAACAGGTAAAAGCGAACGCCGAAGCGACGGCAGCTATGACAACAGCAACCAGGCATGGTGGGAGCTGTCTGCATGGGGTGACTACGCCTCAAAACTTGCTTTTGAAGGTCTGCAGAAAGGCGAGAAGATAAGGGCCGTAGTCCGTGATCCGAAGCCCCACATATACCAGGCAAAGGACGGCAGGATGGCCTGCGTCATATGCGCCACGCTGTGGAACCATACACTGAGCCGCGTCATATGGATGCCCAAACACATATCCGATGCGGACAGCTACACGCCTTCAGACAGCGACGGTCAGCTTCCGCCCGATGATTTCGACCCTTCCGTATATGAACCGCAGATGGGCTGACCATGGATAACGAACACAGGGAAGAAAACATACAGATCACCGACGACCGTGATTTCTGGTTTTCGCATCTTGATATATGCGTCATGCAGGACAGAAGCCTTTCATTTGCAGCCAAAGGAATCTATGCCCTGCTGACCACATACATGGACGTAAAATCACGTTCATGGTCCGTCAGGATAAAGACACTCTCCGAAACAGCAGGCATAAGCGAACGTCAGGTACGGTATGCGGTAAAGGAGCTTAAAGAAAAAGGATATATAAAGACAGAAACGGTATTCAACGAAGGGCACCAGTGCGCTTCAAAATACACACTCATAGGACACAGAGCAAAGCAGACTGCAATATATGCACCCCAGGACTGCACACCATGCACCCCTAGGGGTGCACATATTGCAGGCCGATTACTAGAACCGGTATTACAAGAACCAAAAGATAAAGATACTCCTACGGAGGAAGCAAACGCTTCCGATGATTCTTCCGCTCTCATGGAAAAAATACCCGCAGCAATGAAAAGCACAGCGGAATACATGCTGCTCAAGACAGGCAGGAAAGGGCTTATCCCTTCCGAAATAGGGGCAGTACTTGCCCTTGAGAAAAGGCATTACCCGGCGCGCATACAGCAGGAGATATCAGTTGCCCTTGAACGCTTTGCACGTATGGGCAGACCTCCTGACGAACTTACCTTCGTGTATATCTACGAGTCTCTTCGGAGGCAGAAGTCGAAAAAAGAAAAGCCAAAAAGCTCGGAAGATCCTCCTGTACAAAAGCAGAAACAGGTAGTGACGGAAGAGCAGGAAGCGGAACACGAAAGATGGATAAGACAGAAATACGGGGGAGGTGCATGACATGGACAAACTTAAACATCTGCTGGAAAAGGAAAAGCTTGACCTGCTTGAATGGCTCCGTGAAACATATCCCGATGCCGCTGTAGATGACATAACAGATACAGGAAGCCTCTACTGGGCGCGCCGCAACGACAAATGCGAGCTTAACTGTCCCGGACTCAAGGAATGCCCCACACACGGGCAGAAAATCGTTATAAGCAGGGAAAAGGGCTGGCACACCCCGTATGAATTCGTTGTCCGTGTAGGTGCATGCAGCAATGTAACAGCAATGCAGGAACAGGACAGGATGAAAAAAGTAATAGAAAACAGCGGAATACCTGAACGCTACAAAGACTGCAGGTTCGGCAGCTTCATAACATCCGGCTGCTCCCAGTGCGTAAGGGACGCAAAACTAATGGCCGAGGACTGCGCAGCCCAGGGATTGTCACTTGTGCTTATGGGAGATCCCGGCACAGGCAAAACGCACCTTTCCATAGCGATGGCCCATGAATATATAAGCCACGGCAAAAGCGCGGTATTTATTTCTGTCATAGCACTGCTGGACAGTATAAAGGCAGGATTTGAAGACAGAACCCTCAGAATAGAATCGGCAGTAAGGGAGGCGGATTTTGTTGTTATAGACGACCTCGGGGCACAGCGCGACAACACATGGGTAACGGAAAGGCTGTTTGAGCTTATAGATTACAGATACCGCGAGAAAAAACCGATGGCGATAACATCAAATGCCATGAACATGAACCAGTTTGCAGATCTGGCAGGAAAGAGGGGAGCCATGATAGCAAGCAGGATGGGCGACAAATCATACGGATACTACGCCATCCTGAAGGACTGCGCTGACTTCAGGCAGAACGTACTCATAGCATAAGCAGATTTAATAAAAAAATATAAAGCATGGAGGGTATGAATATGGCAAAACGCAGCAAAGAAAGATATATACCAAGAGGAATGAGACAGATAATGGCAGTGCTTTATCTTTTCCTTAACCGCTATTCGCTCGGGCTGTACCCGTTCACTAACCGCATCCCGTTTCCGGAGACGCCTGAAATAGCGGAAATGGTAAGCATAGCACGCAGGGGAGGAGATCCCGGCTGCCATATAGACGGCGGTGAGAAACTTGCAGCTGCGCAGAGGATAGTGGAAAGCGCAGATCATATAAGGGACATAATAAAAAGAAACGGCGGGCTTGATGTTTACTGTGACACATTTGAATGGTACGAAGCGGAATGCCCTGAAAGGATGGGCATATTAAGGGATCTCTCCATGCTCAGATCACCTGAATTCATGACAAAGATGCATGTTGCATCAGCGCATAACATGAGCGTAAGGACAATGGACAGGGAAGTTGATAAGGCGATGATACAGATATCGCGTGAGATATACCGCAGGGGTCATATGCACGGCAGCGGGGAAATTGAGACAGAATAACTGATAAATCAATATGATATAAAACGGGCAGGGCCGTGTACTGAGTATGCGGGCCTGCTTTTTATATGGGACAACTGACAGAGAAAATATATTTCCTCACAGATCCACTTCTTGAGATGAATATATAAGAGGTATACAGTGCAATACATATGTATGCAATAAACAGTATGTTTAAGATATAGACCTGGCATCTGCACGAACTTCACAGGAACATAAACCTGCAGAGCATACAGACAGACATACATCAAATAAGCCTCAATAAAGCGCTTTGTTTATGAAAAAACAAAGTGAGTCCTTCAGGAGACCCCGAAACCGAAACGGGCGAATCGCCGTTTTCATGGCATTTTTAAAGAAAATCAAAAGTTTTGTGGATAACTGTCTTTTTTATCACGATGCATTTTTCAGAGTTCGGACTGACAGCGCTTTCATGGGGCCAATACCAACGAGACACAATATAAGGTATGTCCCGTTGGTAAAGGGGGTAGGGGCATAGTAAAGAATGCGGTGATAGCAGGTCTCTGTACACATTTTAAGGTACTTCCGGAGGGAAAATGGAAATGCGGGGCTTGCGACCCGCTACATTTATACGGTTGAGTTCAGCAAACCCCCCATTTCGGAAACATAAATTCAGAAAATATCATCACCCCTGAAAGACCCCGGAAGAGTTCATTTTTAGCATTACGAGTTCAATGTTACTGTGTGTTTACATAATGATATTGCTTTGGGTTTTGAAATATTGTGCTGATTCTTTGTGAGAAGGCGCTCTTCCCATCTTAATATAAAAACATACAACTAAAAAAGCCGCCTCGTAAGAGACGGCTTTTTTAGTATTGAAGAACGGTAGGTGTTGTTGTTACTACTGAATTACTGGCCTTGTTTGCTGTTCCTGTCGCGGTTTCTCCTGCTTTACTTCCTGTATCTTTAACGGCTTAACCTGTTTGACTTTTTGCAGTTCAAACGGCTTAACCTGCTGCAGAGTTATGGGCTTGACGTTGTGCTTTATCTGCTGTGCTTCCATCGGTTTTACCTGCTGACATGGCTGCAGGTTTCTCTGCTGTTCATGCTGAGTCTTTAATATTTTAGGCTGCTGTCCGGGCTGTCCGAAATCTTTTGTTACAGATATTGTTTTCTGGCAAGACTGATTATCAGGTGGAAGCTGCGGCTGCGATTGCGCCAGCGCAGTTCCTGACATCAAGGCCAATGCCACTATCGCAGTAATAATTTTTTTTGATTTTAGAATCGTTTTTAGGTTCATTTCAATCCCTCCGTCGTACTCGGTATCAGTAACATATATTGCATATCTCTCTGTTCACCGTACTGATCATTCTACATACGAAATATGTGATTTATATGGGGAAAGTGTGTAAGAATCATGTTTTCCCATATACAGAAAAATACAACAAAAGAAAGCTGATATTTTTTTGTATGTGATCCTATGCAACGGGATTACTAACGCAGCTTATAGATTAATACTCGGTTTTATCGGGATATCTTTCCTGTCCAGTACGGCAATTATGAAATCACCCCACCACTGCATTCATTGCTTTTCTCTGGGGCATGTACTGGACGCGGTTATATGTACGTATGACAGTATTTTTATCGACATGGTACAGCTGCTGTTCGATGATATCCGCCGGCCATTCATATTCATTTAAGTGTCTTCCGTCCGGACTTGGTGATGGAAACAGCCATTTGTTTTTGCCTGTAATTTCATTAAGATCATTAAGTGTTTCAATTGCCTGGTCAGATAACGGCACAACATTCTCGGCCAGTTCTTTCATCTTTTCGGCCGGGATATTTCATTCTCTTTTTTCGAAGTCAGCTGCCTTGAGTTTTATGAGTAAAAACGTATTTTTTATACTAAGGTGAAAGACAGGTGAAAGACAAAAAATAAAAGGCTCCGCTGACAAATGTCTGCGAAGCCTGTGATAGCCTGGAGCGGAAGACGGGATTCGGACCCGCGACCCCAACCTTGGCAAGGTTGTGCTCTACCACTGAGCTACTTCCGCAATATTATTATTATAGCTGGTGGCGGGACCCAGAATTGAACTGGGGACACACGGATTTTCAGTCCGTTGCTCTACCTACTGAGCTATCCCGCCATCTCAGTGGCGAAAAAGTGGCGGAGCTGACGGGACTTGAACCCGCGACCTCCGGCGTGACAGGCCGGCGCTCTAACCAATTGAGCTACAGCTCCACTTATTCAGTTGCCTGGTGGGCGGAATAGGTTTCGAACCTACGACCCCCTGCGTGTAAGGCAGGTGCTCTCCCGCTGAGCTATCCGCCCGCTCCGCAAAGTCGCACCACATCAGCGACAACGCTAGCTATTATACCGATTTCACGTGACATGTCAACATCTGTTGGAAATTATTTTCCCCATTTTTTTAACTTCTTCTAAAAAGAGCATTGCCCCACTCTGAACCGACTCCGACCCATATTACAGATGTACCTGTAGCTTCTTCTACAAACTTGATATAGGCCTTTGCCTGCATTGGAAGGTTATTAAAATCACTGCAAACCGATAATTCTTCCTTCCACCCTTCTATAACTTCATAAACCGGCACAGCCCGCTGCATTTCCGCCGGTGTCAGATCGAAATCTTTTCTTTCCTTGCCGTCAACTATATATGCGGTGCATATTTTAAGTTCATCTATACCGGTCAAGACATCGAGTTTCGTTACGGCCAGAATATTTGTACCGTTTTTTTTAAGGGCATATTTCAATGCAGGGATATCCAGCCATCCTATACGTCTTTGTTCTCCGGTTATTTCGGTAAACTCATTGCCCCTGCTTCTTAAAAACGGAGCAATAACACCGAATTCTTCTGTTATAAACGGCCCGTTGTCTGTCCTTGTGCAGTAAGATTTTGCCACACCGATTATCCTTACGGGCATATTGTGTCTTATTCCTGTGCCTGCAAATGCACAGGATGATAATGCTGACATGGGCATAACATATGGATAGACACCGAAATCAATATCATTAAGTGTACCGTCACAGCCCTCAAATAATATCCGCATGCTGTCCGCCGCAGCCTTTTCAATCACGACAGAAGGATCTCCGACATACGGGATAAGAATCTCCCCCAGTTTAAGGCACTTATCAAAGATATCACCGACATCCATCGGCTTCTCTCCATATATTTTTGTAAAATATTCATTTTTTATCGTGAGATTCTGTTCAAGTTTTTCAAGCAGTGTATCGGGATGCAGCAAATCAGCCACACGTATGCCAAATCTGCGGTATTTATCGGAACAACAATGCCCGAAGCCAAGTTCATGAAGAGTTCTGTTCTGTCCGTGACCAAGTATACGTCCGTCAAGAACATCAAGTTTTTTATGGTAATCAAGTATAAGGTGGCATTGAGGGCTTATTATAAGCTGCGCCTTTAGTCTTGCCCGTTCTTTCAGTACAGCTATTTCCTGGGCCGCATTCTCAAGGTCAAGCGTTACACCTGCGCATATCAGGCATTTCTTACCGGAATATTGTATTCCGGTGGGGAGATAGTTTATTTTTAAGCCTCCGCCGCTGTTTGCGGACAAAGTGTGACCGCTGTTGGAACATCCCTGAAAACGTACGATCACATCGGAATGCTTGGCAAGGAAATCTATTATCCTCTCCTTGCCTTCGTTGCCCCATTGAAGCCCTACAACTATATTGTTTTCATCCGATCCTGTCATTTTCCGTCCTCGCCATTGGCGGCCTCTTTATCTCTTTTATCCATTACAGGCAACGTCACAAAACTAACAGGAAGACCGGCATATCCTCTGTTTAGTTTTTCAAGGAACAAAACTGTTGCCGGCCTGAAATGGCATATCAGAATCATCCGTCCTTGCTTTTTTTTGATGGCATACTTAACAGCCTCATTGAATTTTGCCTCTATGGCATCCTTGTCGGGCGTGCCGTCAAGAAAGCCTTTATTTTGAAATGCCCTGACACCTTCTTTGACAGCTGTATCATATGCTATGCTTTTAGCTGATGTACGGCTGTCAAGAAATACCAATTTCCTTTTTTTCAGTTCGTCCATTACAGGCTGCATGACCTTGCTGTCAGAAGTGGCAAGTGATCCGCGATGATTGCTGATACCTGATGCCCCTGGCATAGAATCAAGAGCCATAGATGTTATTGTACGGATATTTTCTTTGTCCATGCCGCAGCCTATGAGATACGGGCCGCCGTCCTTATCTGTTTCGGCCTGCATCGGCATGTGCAGCAAATATGGGATTTTATGCTCATCAGCAATACTCGCGGTTGCTTTTGAAAACCTTTCATACGGCAATATGGCCCATGTCATCGGAAAATTAAGCGCTGCCACCCTCTTTGCCAGATCAATGTTATTTCCGCCGTCATCGATCACTATGGCAAGTTCAGTTTTTTTATTTGCTTTTATGTCTGCAGCAGATTGGTCGGCACTTGATTTATCAGCCGAAACAAAAGTATCTTCTGATAAAATTTTCCCTTGTACATTTTTTATATTGCCATTCAAATTTTTTATGGTCATTTTTGCTTTTATTACAGCAGCTATTTCATGTGATTTGAATAAAATAACATTATCAGGGTACAGCCTGCAGAGAACAAAAGCCAGAGCTGCTGCTAAAACAGCAAGCAGAACAAGTCTTGGAAATATTTTAAATGGTCTCTGCGGGCTGCGGTAATGACGCCCCATATATCATCAGTTCTCCCAATCTATTATTTATTGCTGCGTATTTCTCGTCTCAGTACAGATAGTCCTTTCTGGAGCTGTCTGTCTTCACTTTTATTCCTTTTGATTTCTCCGCCCATCCTTATGGTTGGCTCAAGGCCCTTGTGGTCAATAACATAACCTGACGGTGTTGTGTATCGTGCAATGGTTATATATATCCCGGAGCCGTCAGGAAGATTGAAAAGCGTCTGGACTGATCCCTTGCCAAATGTCTTCATACCTATTACCTGGCCTCTCTTGTGGTCCTTTATCGCACCAGAAAGGATCTCAGCTGCGCTTGCACTGCCTTCGTTGACGAGTACGGCCAGCGGCAGCTTGGTCGCCTTGCCTTCAGATGCATAAAGAGTATCGTTTGCTTTTTCAAAGCGTCCTTTCATTCCTACCACAACTCCGCCGTTTATGAAGCGTGAAGTAACGTCCACACATGAAGTAAGAAGGCCGCCTGGGTTATTTCTAAGATCCAGCAATATCCCTTTAGCTCGTTTATTTTTAACGTTCTTCATGACGGATCCAAGCTCTTCATCTGTTTTAAGATTGAACTGGTTTATTTTTATATATGCAATATTGCCGATCATCTCAAGCCGAACGGTTTTTATCTTTATTATTTCCCTGACGATATTATATGTAAGAATTTTATCAGCATTTTTGCGCCTTACCCATATCTTTACAGACTTTCCGGCAGGACCGCGCAAAAGCTTTACAACATCATCACTGTTCATTCCTATGACAGTTTTTTCATTAACTTTTATTATCTCATCAAGAGGTTTTATTCCGGCTTTATAAGCAGGCGTATCTTCTATAGGGGCTATTACAATCGTACGGCCTTCCCTGGTGGTGATATATATTCCAAGCCCGCCATACTCCCCCTCCATTTCGATGTTTTCTTCTTCAAGAGCCTTGGGGTCCACAAAACGTGTGAATGGGTCTCCTACTGATTCAACAATCCCCTTCATTGCCCCGTAGTACATTTTTGTATCATCAACTACGCCTTTTTTATTCCCGTCGACCTGATAAGTTTCAAGTGCAAGTTTTGTCTGCTTTATTATCGCAAGCTGCTGCGGCGTGAACGGCAAACCTTTAGGCCAATCAGATCCTCCGGCCTGCGGAACTATATATATTCCTGCAGCGATAAGAAGCCCAACTACTATACCTAATGCAATATCCTTGTATTTTTTTATAAACATAAAAACCACAAACCTTTCTGCTGTAGCTAAACTAATTTAAATATTTCATGGGATTTACAGCATCGCCATTTACACGGACTTCAAAATGAAGATGATTGCCTGTCGCTATGCCGGTAGCTCCGACTCTGCCTATAAGCTGCCCCCTGTTGACCTTCTGCCCTTCAGAACATTCTATCTGGGAAAGATGCGCATAAACCGTTGTAAGGTTTGCACCGTGGTCAAGTATGACTACATGTCCATAACCGCTCAGCCACCCGGTATAAAGGACTTCTCCGGCATCAGCCGCAGTTACCGGAGTCCCCTTAGGAGCACTTATATCAATCCCAGTATGTACGATTTTTGTTTTAAAAACAGGATGTATCCTTGTTCCAAATGAACTTGTTATATTTCCCTTGGTAGGCCATGCAAACCTTCCGCCTTTATAATATACCGTTTCCTTTTTCCCGGGATATTTTTTTTCAGCAAGCTTGCGTTTTTGCGAAAGCAAACGTTTTATTGTGGACTGCAGCTCTTTTGATGCACGCAGCAGCTCATTCTGCTGTGCCATGTAAAGACGCTTGTCCCTCCTTACCCTCTCAAGAAGGGCGTTTCTTTCGTTAGCCGCGCCACGTAGTTTTTCATGCTGCTGTTTAAGCTGTTCGCCTCTTGTAATAAGATTCTTCTGCTGGAGTTTTAGCTCATCCTGTGTCTCGTTCAATCTCTTTTTCTGCAAACTCAAATCACAAATAAGAGCCTGGTCCTGCTCCGCTATTTTTACAAGAAGGTATGAATTGGCCAAAGCATCTTCTGCCCCCTGGGATGAAAGCAGAAGGTTGAATTCAGTTACCCCTCCGTATTTATATATCGAAACGATACGCTCGGACAAAAGTTTCTGTGATTTTTTGATTCTTTCGCTTATAGTTGCTATATCCTTAGTTAAACCTATTACGTTCTGCTTTACTTTTTTTACTTTCAGATAAACTACATTTACATTTTGCTGGGTTACGCTTATTTTCTGGCTCAGTTCCTCAATCTGCTGTGAAACGCTCGCTTCCTTTTTTGCTGTATCTGATATCTTCTTTTTTGTAGATGAAATTTGACTCTGAATTTTTTGGTACTCCTGCTCCTGCTGTTTTATCTGCTTATCCAGATCATCTGTTTTGTCCGCAGCACAAACAGCTTCCTGCGATGACACAAAAAACATTGCCATCACAAAAAAAGACAAAAGGACAGGCCATAAAAAACGGCGGATTGGATACATTTTTATCTCCATTCTTTCAGAGCGGTTTTGACGCCTTTTTAGTAAAATTTTCAACAGCGATAAGGCTTGCCGTCAGGCTTACTGTAGCACCGCAGCATACCAGCATGAAACCGAGTTTTCCTATCAGCCTTGGCGACTCTAGGAAAGGGAGGAACGGAAGCATTTCTTTAAGTCTGACTATAGCCGCATAATACGTACCGCCGAGAAGCAAAAATGCCAGCAGCGCTCCTGTTAACCCTAAAATAAACCCCTGTATCACAAAAGGCATGGCGATATACGTTGATGTAGCGCCAACCATTGTCATAACGCCTATTTCCTCTTCACGTGAGTACACAGATATCCTGATAGTATTGAACATCACTATTCCGCTTGCGACAATAGCAACAATAAGCATTATTATTGAAAAATTTTCAACAAAGCCCGAAACGCGCGTGAGCTTTTCAGCTACACGCCCTGCGTAGACTATATCATCAACTTCAGGTATGGCAACCAGCATTCTGGCTGTATCAGCAACTACAGAAGCTTTCTTTACACGGACTTCAATACTCGACGGAAGCGGATTTTCCCCAAGCAGCGTCACAGCATCTGCCTGCTGTCCGATCCTTGCGCGGAGACGCTCAAGCGCCATTTCTTTCGTGATTATAGTGGCCTCTTTGACATCGGGCATTGCTTTTATAGCTTTTGCTGTCGCTTCAATATCTGCGCCTGGTTTCAGGTATGCCTGTATGGTCATCTGATTTTCAAGTGAGCTTACTATGTTTTTAATATTGAGCACAAAAAGCGTACTTGCGCCTATAACATAAAAAACCGCCATTGCAGTGAATATAGTTAAAAGGCTCATTCCCCAATGACGTATTATCAGACGCCAGCCGTCTCTCCATGCATATCTAACAGCTGCCACGGAGTTCATACCTCCCTTGTTCTTCATCACGTACCACCCTGCCGCGGTTGATTTCGACTACCCGCTGGCGGTATGTGTCCACCAGATGGTTATTGTGCGTTGCCATAAGGACCGTTGTTCCGGCTGCATTTATTTCAAGCAGAAGCTGCATTATTTCATCAGCTGTGTGACTGTCAAGGTTACCAGTAGGTTCGTCTGCCAGAAGCAGAGAGGGCGCATTTACTATCGCCCTTGCTATTGCCAGGCGCTGCTGTTCCCCTCCTGATAACTGGGGCGGACACATATTACGTCTTCTCCAAAGCCCTACCATTTTCAGAACCTCCGCCACCCTTTCTGCGATTTCCTTTGGCGGAAGCCCCATTACCTCAAGCACAAAGGCTACGTTCTCTGATGCACTTAAGCTGGGCAGCAGCATGAAGCTCTGGAAGACCACGCCTATATCTCTTCTGAACAGCGCAAGGTTTATCCTGTTTATCTTGCGCAGGACATTACCTCCAACGCTTATTTGTCCTCTTGTAGGTATGACCTCGCGTGTTATGCAGCGCATAAGCGTCGTTTTGCCAGACCCAGTCTCGCCAACCAGATAAACAAATTCACCGCTGCTCACCTGAAGGTAAATATTCTCAAGCGCAACAATGTCAGGCTGAAATATTTTAGTAACTCCTGAAAAATTTATATCCATTAATTCCGCTACCTCCTGCGCAGAGCCCAGACCTGAGCAGCTGCACTTACTATTTCTTTCCACGTAAGACCGAAATATTCACGGAGTTCTTCCGGCATGCCGCTGTGGACAAACTGGTCATCCACTGCAACAAAACGGACAGGGACCGGGTAAGTCCTGCACAAACATTCAGACGTAGCGCCGCAGAGCCCGCCTATATTATTATGCTCCTCGGCAACGACACAGCAACCTGTCCTTCTGACAGATGACAATAATATCTGTTCAGGGAATGGTTTGAGGCTATAGCAGTCTATAACTTCAGCATTTATACCCTGCTGCTCAAGTATTTCGGCAGCGTGAAGCGCTTGATGTACCATTATGCCGCAAGAACAAATTGTAACACCGTTACCTTCCCGGAGCAGCCTTGCACCTCCGAGATGGAAAGTGTCATCACTGTCGGCTGCAAGATCATGCACTTCAGTCTGCCCAAGCCTGAGATAGACCGGAGCTCCTACGTTTTCAGATGCTTTTGCTATTTTCAGCAGCGACATCCTGTCAGACGGGACTGCTACATTCATATTCGGAAGTGCTCTCATCAGAGCTAAATCCTCCATGAACTGACCGGATGGTTCCTGACCTCTCGAAAGCCCGCCGTCTGCAACAGCTATTTTAACCGGCAGCGACGGGATTGCAAGCATCTCTCTTATCTGTGTGTAGCTTCTGCCGGCTATCATTGAAGAATTACCCGCTATCCACGGTTTTTTGCCGTTCAGCGCCAATCCTGCCGCATTAAGTATCATATTTGAGTCTGATGCTGATGCTCTGAGTATTTTTTCGGGAGGCAATTTTTTGAGCAGCCCAAGTCCATAATCTATATCCTGCGCCACAAGTACAAAATCATCACTCATCTGCGCCTGATCAACAATGTATCCGCAGAAAGCGTCCCATGTACATGATCTGACTGCGTCATTCATTTGTTTTTCCCTCCAGTTCTTCCAATGCCTGATCTATATCATCCAAGCTGAGCGTCATGCTTTTACCTGAAATCCTTGATCTTACCAGCGGCATCTCCGTTCCGTCTTTCATATTTACAAATACGGCTTTTGGAGAGCCATTGTTTATATCCATATCACGGAAGATTTTTTCCATATCATAAAAACAATTCCCGTCAGTCACAGATACGGTCCACCCAATTTCAGAAAGCGAATTTTGATGCTCATAAAATTCTCTGCAATGTCCGGACTGGGGAATGAGAGGCATGGCTATCAGAAGAACCAGATGATCAAGTTTTTCATCCGCGGCCCTTTTTGCTTCCATGATAAAATCGGGGTCATAAAATATCTCTTCGTCCAAAAGGCAGAAAACTCTGGAATCGAAGCCGTCTTTTTTCAACGATTCATTAAGTGCCGATGCAACAGCAAGTTCGTTCCCGTTTTCAGCCAGCGGCGCATCAATGCCAGGCGTGCGTTTATAGTCCGGTATTGACTGCAGCATTGCACCCAAACGGCGATAATGCCACAGGTCTTCTCTTTCAAAATAACCTCTCCTGGCAAGTACAGAATACAGGGCAGGTATTCCGCAGCTCATGCCAAGCATAAATCTGTCTCTGTCACTCCTGCCCGGATTATCTGCAACCACCAGAAGTTCTTCCCAGTACAGGTAGACAAGCAGACTGGAAATCACAAAAGGGGTCTCAAGCGGACCTGACCTCGCGACACCAACCATCCTTACAATGTCTTTCCTTACCTCGGAGGCAATGTATTCAAGTTCATCGGCTCTGTTTTTTTCCATATTATCCTCCAAGCGCAGTACTAAGACCCTGCCTGAATGAATCAAAGACCTTTTCACCGGCTTCGTTAAGCATATCCTCGTCTGCCGGGACAGAAAGAATAAAGCTGTCATTACAGACGGAAGGGATATCCCATTCTTCGCAAAAGGCGCGTACTTTAGGATCATAAGGGATTCCGCAGAGCGGCAGTCCCGCAAGCAGTGCAAGTATCAGAAAATGAAGCCTCATCCCAATTGCGCAGCTTGCGCCGTTCAGTGTATCTTCAAATTCAGAAAGTGTTTTGACCAGAACGATTTTTTCCAGCTCAAGCGCCCCTGAATCATGATATTTTTCAATCTCCCGGACGTCTTCTTCGGAAAATGCTACTCCAATTATACTTAGTCCCGTCTTTTCAGAAAATTGTACAGCGCCTTTTACAGCGATCCTCGACATTTTTTCATAGCCGCCGCGAAGATTGAGCAGCATTCTGTTCCCATGCTGGAAGTTCCTTCTGACCTTAAGGCTCATTACAAGATCAGGAGATATATTTCCTATTAATCCCCAGTTGTTTAATATCCCAAGAGAACTTTTATTTCTTACCCCTCTGTATACGCATGAGGAGAAAGCATTTTTTGCAAGGCATGAAGCAAATGCGGTCCTGAAAGGACCTATCGACTGCCCCGCAGCCCACGGGCATGTGCCGCATAATCTGGCTATCCTTACAATGCCCCAATAATATAAGCACGATCTTACGCTCGTTGAATCCTGAAAAAGCCCTCCGCCACCAATAAGCAGCGTTTTTGCCATCTTCATCGCCCTGTAAACTTCACGTATATCCCATCTGTTGAAAGCATGAACCCTGAGATCCTCCTGCGTTTTTCGTGGCACTGCTGAAAGTATGGCTATTTTAGTCCTTTCGATGCCCGCGCTTTCAAGAAGCCTGACTGCCGATTCGGCAAGCAGCTCGTCGCCAAGATTCCCAAATCCGTAATAGCCTGAAACAAGGACATCTATACTCCTATTCAATCAGGATACACTTCCGATCTTCCTTTCAGCAATGGCAGCAAAATATAGTTAAATGCGGCAACCGCTGTTACCCCGATAAGCAAACCAAGCCACCATCCGTTCAGAATTCTTATCATGCTGAGATACAAAAGTGTATGGAAGTGGCAGAACGTATTTACTGCCGAACAGAAGGCAAACATCGCCGCAACACGAAGTGCCTCGCGATAATGCGGACAGAACCCTTTTCTTATAAAATACCAGTAAAATACAAGGGCAGGATAACCTATCAAAAATTCTTTGGTCCTTGGACGAACAAGGAGTGCCTTTTCTATGAAATCACGGAAAGCAACTTCCCAGACAGGCACATTCGATACATTGTCACTGCGCAGCGCCATTACAACAAGCGCTATCATCATCAAACCTATAATAAACAGTTCACCCCAGAGTGCAGGCCTAGATATTATCTCCGATATGGATTCAGGGTGTATCCTGCGCTTAAAATCATGTATCAAAAGCAAAAGCGGCGGAAGCAGCAGGGTGATTTTAACGCCCGAAAACGGTGTGAGTCTGAGCGCAGCTGAAGTGGTCCCGTAGAAAGAGGCTATGGACAAACCGCCACATATTATTATAAAAAGCCCGCATATAGCTCCGCTTAAAGGCTTCTTATAACTCTCAAGCGCGGTTAAAGCTGCCTCTGTTGCAATAAAAGCACCGCAAAAACCACCCAATAAACGGGCAAATAATGGTATTTTCCAGACGGACAGCCCAACAGCAAGAAACATTACAATCAGCGCAGAGATTTCAGCATACCCTGTTTTTCCGTTCTCAAGACCTCTTATGCGTACGCAGTAAAACCAACCGCAGAATACTATCGACAGAGCACATGCAAAAGCTCCAGCCAGAGGGGCTGGCCATTCAGGGATATGTTCGGGCCAGCCAAACGAATATCCCCTCATCAATATTGCATCATGCACTGTCTTAAGATCATCTGTAAATACGGATAACCTGTCACCCATCTGCAAATCATACGGATGCACCATTATAAATCGCACAGAGCGTTCATGCACTGCTCTTACAAAACGTTCCGTAATCTGTGTCCTTGTTATGCCTCTTGAGATAATTTCATCTTTTGTAAGGCTGTGCAGCGGTATTACATTCGGCTTAACGCTGTTTGCAAATTCTGGCACACCTATCTGCTTCACAAACTCAGCCTGAGAAAATGTAATATTGTTTTCCGCCATTACCTTTGCAAGCTTTTTATTGTCAGGATAACCAGCCATGATCATTCCTGATGGGACTACCGTTTTTATCTGCGGGTATCTGCTGACAAGGAATTTAAACGCATCCGCCGTATTATTGCCATCGGAGGAGGGACACGGCCCAGGTCTGAACAATACTGGTATTTTATATTTGCTGCAGAAATCAAGCGCAATGAAGTCAGGCATAAAAGATGACAATTTAAAGTCATCCATGTTGCCAGGAAGCACTATCGCCATGGAATCACCTATATAATATTTTTCCGTGGCAGGCATTTTAATTTTAATATATTTATAAAGCGGATCTGCGTATTTGGAAGTTTTATCGATAACTATGGATGCCCTGTTAAGAAATTCAGCGTCATTTTTCTTTATTCCGAGACGCTCGGCAGGACCGTATTCTATAGGAAGGGGATTTATCAGCGATATTTCTTCGCCAGTATATTCGGAAACGGAGATTCCCTCTACTCCCAGAGGATGTATTTTACCCCATACCTCAACAGGCGGAGTGATATTCTGGACAGCAAGTGAATTTAAGTCCTTGTATTCTATTGCAAAGGCTACGGTTTTATTCGAGTTCTCCGCCTTAAGCCTTGGCACAAGTCCTATGCAGGCTAGGATTACAGCTGCCAGCAATGCAGCCAGCAATATATTATGCCGTGATAATATCTTCAATTTTTAAACCCTCCATTGTTCAGAAAGACTCCAGCCCAGTTCCGAGAACATTTTGCTCAGAAGCGCCAAAGGCAGCCCTACAACATTGAAATAGCATCCATCTATTTTTTCCACAAGCAAAGAACCATGTCCCTGAATCGCATATGCCCCTGCCTTATCAAGGCTTTCACCTGCAGCCACATATGCAATGGCTTCAGTATCCGTCATTTTATGAAAAGTAACATCAGTTTTTTCCACATAAACCAGTTTGCCGCCGTCAGGAGCAAAAAGCGCCACCCCTGTAATTACGCTGTGCTTTTTGCCCTGAAGCAGCATTATCATCCTTACGGCATCATTTTCATTTTCTGGTTTGCCCAATACGCTGCCGTCTGCGACAACAACGGTATCGGCACCTATGACCCAGCAAGATGTATGTCTGCTGTAAACATTTGCCGCCTTCGATTCAGCAAGGCGGCAAACCATATCTTCAGGTTTTTCTCCATCTGCATGTGTTTCTTCCACAGTAGCAGCTTCTATCTTGAATTTCCAGCCCAGTCTCTCAAGTAGTTCACGTCTGCGCGGGCTTCCGGACGCAAGAATTATGTCTGGCCTCACCGTACTATCCAAATACCTGCAAAACCGCCCAGAAGCGTCCCCAGATTAAGTTTCATAGCAAAATAAAACCCAAACTTGATCATTACAAGGTCGATTTGTTTTATATCAACAGCAAAATCTACTACGTTTGCAAAAAATTTAGCTGCAGGGACAAACTGCTGCATGAAAACACCAAACCAAGTTCCCAATACAAGGCAAAGAAAAATCAACCCGCAGCGGAGCTGCACGGACTTAACAGACGCCATTTACCACACCCCCATGTATGATATTATAATGGCAGATGAACCAAGCAACAGGCAATATATTCCAAAAAACCACCATTTTGAAGCTATTACAATCTTCCTGAGCACGGCAAGAGAAAGAAGTCCGCTTATAAAAGCTGTAACAGCCCCCCAAATCCACCCTTGAGGCAGCGCAGAGTAAAAATCTGCAAATCCGCCCAGATCCATAGACTCGACCAGGGTCGCACCTAGTATTGCCGGGATAGACAGAATGAAAGAAAAACAAAACGCCTCCTGTCTGCTTAACCCTGCAGCAATACCTGCCATCATAGTCATACCAGATCTTGACACTCCTGGAAGGACGGCAATTCCCTGCGCTATTCCAACTGAGATACCGTCATACAGGCGTACCCTGCCTGAGCCCGGCCTTATAAAACAGCTTACTATCAGTACAACGCCAGTAAATACCAACCCAAAACCTACCAGGAGAGAATTGAGCATTGCAGCCTCGGCAAAATTCTTGATAGCCATCCCTATCACTGCAGTGATCAGCGTTCCGGCAAGGACAGCCCACCCCATATTCCAGCCGGGACTTTTTCTTTTATCCCGTGATATGAAACCAGCAAGCCATTCTTTTAAAATTACATAAATTTCCCTGATAAAAAATAAAACCGTTGCGCATGCAGTTGCCGCATGCAACACTAGATCATATGACAGCGGCGGCATATCCGTTCCCAAAAATATGTGCGCCAGCGCCAGATGTCCGGAGCTGCTGATTGGTAAAAACTCTGTTAATCCTTGTATCAACCCTAGCAATATTACTTTGATGTCCATTGAGCCAACCTCATTTTTTTATTATGTCGTTGTGACTGTGAACTCTCTCTATATCAAATACAACCATTGCCAAATTATGCGCATGATCACCTACGCGTTCAAGATTGCTCAGTATATCGATGAAAATAACTCCGGCGCCTGGGCTGCATCCTCCGGAATTAAGCCTGGCAATATGCTGTGCACGTAGGGTTTTTTCCATATAATCTATACGATCTTCAAGATCTATTACTTCCTGAGCTATTTTGGGGTTCTCTTCTTCTATCGCCTGCATGCTCCGCGTAACTGCTGATATTGCAAGGTCGAACATTTCCTTGCATTCTTCCATGGCTTTAGGTGAAAAACTTAATTTGTGGTCACGAAGGTATTGGTACATTTCTATAAGGTTGGTTGCATGGTCCCCTATTCTTTCTATATCTCCAACGCCACTTGTAAAAGAATTAAGTAACACTGAGAGATCCCTAGACAGGCCTGTTTGCCCGACTTCGGTAGTATACCTGATTATTTCGTGTGTCAGGTCGTTAACGCAGCGCTCTTCCCGATCCACCTCTTCAGCAAGCCTCTCATTATTTTTAGCATCGTCGCTGGTCAGTACTGTACGGCAGTTTTCAATCATCCTAAGCGCTGATATTCCCAAGCGTATCATTTCCTTACGCACAGCATCCACTGCTGCCGCACGTGATGCAGTAATAAGAGTAGGGTTAAGGAACATAGCCCCAAGCACCTCTATACTTTCATCATCAGGAATTATTTTTTTGATAAATTTGGCATACTGAGGGACTATGCCAATAAACATAGTTGCCATTATTAAACTGAATATTGTATGCGCATTTGCAACCTGCCTAGACATATCGGAAGATGTCATTTTAATGAGGGATGTATAAAAAGGTATCAATGGAAACATAATAATTGCACTGGTGACCTTTATCATGACATGCGCGCACGCCGCCTGTTTAGCGGCGCGGTTACCGCCAAGTGAGGCAAGAACAGCGGTTATCGTTGTTCCGATATTATCGCCGAAAATTATTGCGATTGCTGTTTCAAGTGGAATTACGCCCTGGGCTGTTATCGCCATTGTGAGGCCGACTGTAGCTGAACTGGACTGCACCAAAAGTGTGATAGCCAAACCTGAAAGAAAGGCCAGGAAAATATGATCTCCGAATATTGTCATTATCTGGGGATTTTCTTTAAGGTAGGACATAGGCGCAGCCATCATTTGCATTCCGATAAAAAGAAGGCCAAATCCTATAAGCCCGACACCTATCTGTTTATTACGTTTTTTGTGGCATAAAATACATAGGGCCGCCCCTAAAAGAGCGCATACATATGCAAGATCAAGTACCTTGAATGCCATAAGCTGCGCCGTAACGGTAGTGCCTATATCAGCGCCAAGTATGACCCCTATAGCCTGCGTCAGGGTCATTAATCCGGTGTCGACAAAACTTACTACCATAACAGTAGTTGCACTGCTGCTCTGAAGTATGCCAGTAACCGCCGTTCCTACAAGGAGTCCCTTGAAAGGAGTGCCGGTAAGCTTTGCTAGAAGAGTTCTGAGCCTGTCCCCTGCAATTATCTGCAGTGATTCCCCCATAATAATAATTCCATAAACGAGTACTCCTACTCCAGCAAATATCTGCAACAGCGAAGTAATTGACATAATATCTCTCCCTATTCTACAGACGCTATATCAGCGCTGTATTTAATAATCCTTAATGCCATGTTCAATCCTGGATATAAGAGGTATGATCGTAGGATAATTACGTGAAGTCCTTCCGTAAACATCTCTTATTCGCTTCCGTATTTCTGTAGGCAAAGTTTCCAATTTTGCACCAGGTGTCCGTAAAAACTGCTCCAATGCAGCTTTTATGGCACGCTCAAGTTCATTGAATGTTCCACCATCCTCAGTAGAAAATACACTTCCTTTTGTTTGTATCTGTATAGGAGCCACCAGTCTAAACCCTTCATCGACAACAACGGAAACAGTAACCAGCCCGTTTTCTGAAAGTTCTCTGCGTTCTCTCAGGATACTGCCTTCAAATTCACCAAGAGCTATTCCGTCAACAAGCACTGCACCAGACTGTACCCTGCCGTCAATTTCTGCCTTGCCTGCACCCTTGAATTTAAGGACATCGCCGTTCTGCATAACAAAAACATTCTTCGACGGTACGCCCATATCCCGTGCAAGCTGGGCATGCCTTACCATATGACGGTATTCGCCGTGAACAGGTATGAAATACCTGGGTTTTACCATACTCAGCATCATCGTAAGTTCATCACGTGATGCGTGACCGGAAACATGTATTTTTTCATCTTTCTCATAAATAACTTCGCAGCCGCACGCAAACAATCTGTTCACTGTATGACTGACAAGCTTCTCATTGCCTGGTATCGGTGTCGCAGATATTATTACAAGGTCCTTGGGACCAAGTTTGACCATCCTGTGTATCCCACGGCTCATCAGAACAAGTCCGGAAAATGGCTCTCCCTGGCTGCCTGTCGTCAGTATAACCAGTCTGTTTTCAGACAAAGCCTCTGCCTCTTTGGAGGTTATAACCATTCCTTCCGGAACTTCAATATACCCAAGGTTTCTTGCAAGTTCAATATTATTGATCATACTTCGTCCTACAAGCACGACTTTCCTGTTGAAACGGGCCGCCGAATTGAATACCTGCTGCGCTCTGTGGAGGTTACTTGCAAATGTAGCTATAACGATGCGACGATCCTTATATAATCTGAAAAGCCTCTCAAAAGTCTGTCCAACCGTTTTTTCTGATGGAGTAACACCTGAACGCTCTATGTTTGTTGAATCGGAAAGCATGAGAAGCACGCCTTCTTTACCAAGCTCGGCAAAAGCACTGTAATCCGTTACTACCCCGTCTATCGGAGTTGGGTCCAGCTTAAAATCACCGGTATGTACTATCATGCCTAAAGGTGTATGTATTGACAGTGCAAGCGAATCAGGGATAGAGTGACAAACTGGAATAAATTCCACAGTGAAAGCTCCTGCTTCTATAATATCGCCCTGGCTTACTTCAATATATTTTGGAGTATAACTGGTTTTTGCATCTACCATTTTATTTTCGATAAGGCCCGCTGTAAGGCGCGAACAGTACAATGGCACATCAAGTCTAGGGAGTATGAACGGCAGAGCTCCTATGTGGTCTTCATGTCCGTGAGTGATAAAAATACCCTTTATGCAATCTCTGTTTTCAAGCAGATACTGTACATCAGGAATTACAAAATCAATTCCAAGCATATCCTCTTCAGGAAATTTCAGTCCGCAGTCGACTACTATAATATCATTGCCATAACGGAATACAGTAAGATTTTTACCTATCTCACCTAACCCTCCAAGAGGTATGACGTTAAGCTCTCCTTGATTTCTCGTTTTTCCGCGCGGCTTTGCTTCTGCTTTTTTGGGCATAGGCATATAAAAATCCACTCCCCTCCAGCGTAGTATAGTACCACTTATTATATGATAGAGCCATAGCGGGATCATTAATTCTGACTATTCCAGCAAAATACCTACAAAATAAGGTATATTCGAGTTCGGGTTGACAACGGATTAAAATCAGATATAATTTTCTCTTGTCATGTCTGGACATAAAAAGTTCGGAACGGGTCCTTTTGGGGTATGGTGCAACGGCAGCACGCCTGACTCTGGATCAGGTAATCTAGGTTCAAATCCTGGTACCCCAGCCATATCTATCCAATATTTGAGATGTGGTCCCTTCGTCTAGGGGCCCAGGACGGCGGGTTCTCAGCCCGTTAACAGGGGTTCGAATCCCCTAGGGACTGCCAATATAACCCAAAACTTTTAACAATGTTTGCGGGGATGATTTTAACAAAGAGGAGAGCTGATTGAAGGCTCTCTTTTTTGCTATAGCGATAAAAATAAGGTTTACTTTACATAAATACACGAAAATTGCACTATATTTCCACAGGCATTGTAAAACGCCGTGCTGTTTTAGTTTGTTTTAAAATACAAATTATACGCTCTTTAAAGAGTACACCATTCTGATTTCTATAACACCAGTATATTCAAGCCATCCTCAAATTACCCTCTGCTGTCTGCCATGTTCATATGCAAGTTTATTTATTTTATACATGTTTTTATCAGCAAGCTTTCCTGACTCTCAGCGTTTTTCCAGACAGTCCTGAAAACGATTCATTTTGATATCTTGCATGGAAGCGATCTTCGTGCTTTTTCGCGTATCAATTGAAGGCGCGGGTTGCATTAATGTTCCTGTCCGTACTTATTATGTATGCCATTGCTGATGATTAAAGAATCTATTTTTGCTAAGAGATCATAGTGATAGAATTACTATGTTTTACCGCCCTGACTGTTCACCTGCACAGCGGACGTCCGATGCAGGACCTAAATGTCTTTTACAGTCCACGCGGTATCTGAGTCAGGGTGCCATATTCAGGCAAGAGAGCTATATTTCTACATGTGCAATGCCGGCATACGATGTGTGGCTGACACCATAAAACGTCTTTCTATTTTAAAATTCGCAAAACCACGTGTTTCTGCATTATGGGCAATGCATACAATTAGTGCAGGCAAGGAGAGTAAGACAATCATCATAAAATTTCAGTACCTGTCATGAGGACGTTTTTTATAATTTCCGGGAGGTATTTTTATGGGTTTGCGTTTCGTAACATCAGTAAATATTGCTGCAGAAAAAAATCTAAATAAAACGAAAATGAATAAACATATAAAAAGATCGCAGCTGATAAAATATTATGATTTTCTATTAATGATAATAGCTTTTGCCTCTATAGTGATTATAGTTGCAGAGGATCGTTTATCTTTACCAGCAGAACAGTCGCAAAAATTGTTAGCTGTTGATAACATAATATGGGTATTATTCATTTCAGATTATCTTATTCGCTTTGCACTTGCAAAAAGCAAGACAGAATATATCAAGACGCATATGATAGAACTCGTGGCAATCCTGCCATTTCATGCAATGCTCAAAGGCTTGAGAACACTAAGGGTTTTCAGATTATTGAGAACTGCAAAAATAATCAGGATATTACGGGTGACAAGGATTTTTGTTTACTTTGGAAGGTCTCATCAATATGCAAAAAAATTTTTGCAGTATCATAATTTTCAATATGTGCTTTTCTTTACCATAATAACCATTTTGACTGGTTCGATCCTTATCATGTATTACGAAAAAATGACATTTTCAGATGCGCTTTGGTGGTCATACGTTACTGCTACGACTGTTGGCTACGGCGATCTTTCCCCTGTAAGCACAGGAGGCCGGATAGTCGCTTCACTGCTGATGCTCACCGGCATCGGATTTTTAAGCATATTGACAGGAACTATAGCCTCTTTTTTTGTGTCTGAAAAAAAGGAAAAATCATTGCGGAATGAAGTTGCCGCTTTGGCTATTAAAAGACTGGACAATTTTGAAAACCTCTCTATAGATGAATTAAAAGATATTTTTAATATTTTAGAAAATATTAAAAATAATTCTAAAAAAAACTGACAGCTATCTGCTGTACGATTAAGTATCATGCATATGCATGCAGAATAATAATTACAGCAGAAGGACATATGATCAGAAGAAACAGAGAATATCAGCAGCGGCATAATGTGACCGTAGCAAGTAAATTATATATCTCTTACCTGTGATGTTCCGGTCTGGAGGAAAAACTGCGTTAAGTCAGCACATTTTGTTGACACAGTTTCTGTACGCCCGCTTGCATCAGATCTATCCCTGCCCTGCGCAGAAAAACACGCAGACCGCAAATTATATCCATAAAACATTATAACAAGCGTATAACATAAATATCAGACTTAAAAAGCAAATGGCGCACAAACATCCTGTGCCTTAATACCAATAGATGCAGCTTCATGTATATATTATTCCGGAAAAAACGGAAATGTCCAGACAACATGTTCTTCAGCTGTCTCTATTTTATGAAAGTGAAAATAGAAAGGGTAAATGCAGATTAATCGTGTGCTGTGTGAACAGTCAGCTGCGGGTATGCAAAAGAAATATTTTCCGCATCAAAACGCTCCTTCAGTTTTTCCCTGAAACTGCGTCCTACAGACCATTGCCTGCCAGGCAATGTTTTTATGAGTATCCTCATGTCTATTTCACTTGGTCCGAAATCAGTGATTCCCTGGAATACGGGCTGTTCAAGTATTACACCGCCGTCTCCTTCTGCCATTTCTTTACCAAGGTCTTCCATTATTTTTCTCGCTTTTGAATAGTCTGCCTCGTATGTTATACCTACTTTTACAACTGCAACAGACCATTCCTTTGTGTAGTTGACAACAGTCTGCACAGTTCCGTTCGGTACTATCACAAGGTTCCCTTCCATATCGCGAAGTCTTGTCGCCCTTAGCGTAAAAAGCTCCACCGTGCCGGAATAGTTGTTTATTTCTATCCAGTCACCGACATTATACTGGTCTTCAAAAAGTATTATGAAACCGTTGATATAATCCCTTATTATATTTTGGGCAGCAAGGGAAAGACCCAAACCGGCAACTCCAATACCTGCAATGACAGGTCTTACGTCTATACCTATGGCACCGAGGACCCATGAACCCATTATGATTGCCAATGCCACCCTTGCAAGCTGTGTGGAAAGCTGCCGTATGGTTTTAAGACGATATTCGACAGATTTTTTAAGCACTTCATTATTAATAGTGCTGTTCAGACGTGAAACAGCGACCCTGAAGCCACGCCTGAACAGCGATTTTAAGACATAATCCATCAGGAGCCATAGCGCTATCAGTATCAGCGGGGTAAAAATATTTGCCGCATCAATAAACAAATTTCCAATAATATGTAGCCTCTGCTGCATGTTATCTCCCCCTGCCGGCACATCCCTGAAGATTATAAATTTATAAACTTATTTTTCTATCTTTATATCTTCCTCATTCATGAACTCAACCAGCGCAGCCAAAACCTCATCAGTCTGTTCCCTCTTGAATGTAAGCGGCCATACTGGAGACAACCCGTGCATAAGGACATATATGCTCTTGCCTTTATTAAGGATTACCCTTGCATCGGCAATGACATTCCAGTCTATATGCTCCAGTTTATGCTGTCCCCAAAAAACTGTTTCACGCCATACGCCTTCTGAATTGATATAAAGAACCCGTTCGTAACCAGATGCATAAATCATTATCGCTCCCACAAAAACCGGTATAAGGACATCATGCATCGCATTTCCCCGCAGAAAGTTGCTCATGCCATAACCTGCAGACAAAATTCCCATACCGCTTGCAGTCAGTTTCACCCAAAAAGGCAGTTTCGTCCCCGAAACTGTCTGAATGTTATTTTTAATTGTCATTATTTTTCAGAAGCAGGTGCCGGGATACCGCCAAGGTTTGCAAGAGCCTTCTCATCGACCGTAATTTTATATTTGGCCCTAAGCTCTTTAAGTTCGCTGTCAAGATAATATTTCTGCAGGCGCTGAACCACTTCCTGGGAAGCCTCGGCAAATGACAGCTGTTTTCCCGGACGGCGTTCGGTCACTTCTATAATATGCCAGCCAAATTCGCTCTTGACAGGCCCTACCAACGAACCGATCTGTGCTCCTGATATCGCTTTATCAACAGCCGGATCCATTACTCCTTTTTCTACCCAGCCAAGGTCTCCGCCTTTTTCAGCATTATTCGGGTCACGGCTGTACTGTGCCGCAACCTTTGCAAAATCCTTTGTTCTGTATATCTCCATGGCCGCATTCAGTGCATCGCCTTCTGTTTCACAGAGGATGTGTCGTGTATGTGCCGCTGGTGCCTGATAAAATTCGTTAAGATGCGATTCATAATATTTTTTCAGGGCTTTTTCGCTCATATCCCACTTTGAAGAATATTGATCGAAATATGCTTCCATTAGTATCTGCATCGTCTGCCACTTGATCTTAAATGCCACATCGGAGCGCGCATCGAGTCCTTTGGATCTTGCTGCTTCGGCAAAAAGTATGGCGTCAGCCATCTGGTTGGCAATCTCGACTCTGTCCTTCAGAGTTGACTGCTGAAGGATCATACCGACCATCATCTGGTTTCCGCCTGCCGAGTTGGCCATCATCTGAAGCATCTCCTGTTCGTCAAGAGTCTGAGAACCTACTGTCAATACAGGCTTTTCTGCTGCATATGAGACTGATACACAGACAAGAAGCGCAAACAAAAACACAGCTACGGTACTTAACGTTTTCTTAAATGACATAATAAAAACCCCTCCTGAACCTCATCTGCTTTTTTAAAACAATATTATGAATGCTATCACAAAAAACAAAAATCAGAGAGGACAAAATACGTAGTCGCTCCCTGATTTTTAAAGCTAATTTTTTGAATTGTTAAAAATTAATTTGTCTTCCGAAACTCCAACAGTTACTTTATCACCGTTTGCGACAGTCCCCTCCAGCATAAGGCCGGACAATGGATCCTCCAGCATTTTCTGAATTACCCTTCTAAGCGGCCTTGCTCCGTATTTAGGGTCATAACCGCGATCAAGTAATAATTTTTTAGCTTCCATTCCAATTTCAAGATCGATGCCGCAGTCACAGGTACGCTGAATTACTTCAGCAAGCATTATATCCACGATCTTGAGCAGTTCGTTCCTCCCGAGCGTATTAAAGACGAGAATTTCGTCGACTCTGTTGAGGAATTCAGGCCTCAATATACGCTTGGCTTCATCAAGTATAGTAGACTTCATTTTGCTTACATCTATCTCACCAACTGAATTTTCAGGTTCCGCAAACCCCAGGCTTCGTCCTTTCATGAACTCGCTTACGCCTATATTGCTTGTCATTATGACGATAGCATTTCGAAAATCTGTAAGATGTCCCTGTCCGTCCGTAAGTCTGCCGTCTTCAAGAAGCTGCAGGAGAACATTGAATACATCGGGGTGCGCCTTTTCTATCTCATCAAAGAGCACTACGGCATATGGTCTGCGTCTTATTGCCTCAGTAAGTTTGCCGCCCTCTTCAAATCCGACATATCCCGGAGGCGCGCCTATAAGCTTTGCCGCTTCATGGCGTTCCATATATTCGCTCATGTCGATCCTTACCATTGCATCCTCGCTGCCGAACATGAACCTCGCAAGTGAGCGTGCAAGTTCTGTCTTACCAACACCTGTCGGGCCAAGAAACAGAAAACTGCCGACAGGGCGTGCCGGGTCTTTTAAACCGCTGCGAGCCCTGCGTATAGCACTTGCAACGGCCTGGACGGCTTCATCCTGACCGACAAGCCTGACCTTTATTTCATCTTCCATCCTCAAAAGCCGCATGCTTTCCTTCTCTGTAAGCTGGGTAACAGGGACTCCTGTCCATTCCGATACAATTGCGGCAATATCCTCAGATCTGACATCGGGCGTGAATTTTTTTACTGATTCGTTCCATGTCTTACGCCACTCTGACACTTGTTCCAGAAGCTTTTTCTCTTCATCGCGGAGATCTGCCGCTTTTTCAAATTCCTGCGATGCGACAGCAGCTTCTTTTTCCCTGCGAATGTCTTCGACGCTTTTTTCAAGCGTCTTGATGTCATCAGGAGTTTCAAGGGTATTTATACGAGCCCTCGCAGAAGCCTCATCTATAAGGTCAATTGCCTTATCCGGCAGGAACCTGTCGGTGATGTAACGCTGGGACAGCCGTGCTGCAGCGATAAGCGCATCATCAGTTATCCTAACATTGTGATGCTCCTCATATCTTTCCCTAAGTCCTTTGAGTATGCTCACAGTGTCAGGCTCTGACGGCTCATCGACCTGTACAGGCTGGAAACGGCGTTCCAGAGCTGCATCCTTTTCAATATATTTGCGATACTCTGTCGTCGTAGTGGCTCCTATGACCTGGAATTCACCCCTTGCAAGGCTGGGCTTAAGTATATTTGCCGCATCTACAGCCCCTTCGGCCCCGCCGGCACCGACTAGGGTATGTATCTCATCAATAAATAGTATGACTTTTTTTGCCTCTTTTATTTCCTTAACTATCCGGCGCATTCTCTCTTCAAACTCACCGCGGTATTTTGTTCCTGCAACAAGGTTGGCGACATTAAGCTGCATAACGCGCTTGTCTTTAAGTATCTCAGGTATATCGCCCGAAAGTATCCTTTGCGCAAGTCCTTCAGCTATAGCAGTTTTGCCAACGCCTGGTTCGCCTATAAGGACAGGGTTGTTCTTTGTCCTGCGTGAAAGGATCTGTACAACGCGCTGTATTTCTTTTTCTCTGCCTATGACAGGATCAAGTTCCCCGTTTTTAGCCATCTGGACAAGATCAATGCCCATCTGGTCGAGTGTCGGAGTTTTAGTCTGCACAGGAGTTTCATACTTGTCGGAAGATGTTCCCTGACGCCCGCTCTGGCGATCGGATGATTCCTGTCTCATTCCACGGACAAGGTCTGTCACGACTTTACGGCATCTTGTAAGGTCCATTCCATGCGAGGCGAGCAGCTGCGCTGCCATCCCTTCGCCTTCCGCAAGTATGCCGAGCAGTATATGTTCTGTGCCTATGTAGTTAACACCCATCCTGCGGGCTTCCCTCATGGAAAGGTCAATTACCAGCTTCGCACGCGGGCTTGAAGGAAGATCAACTATCACTAGCTTAGGTTCGTTTACCCCGGCCAGATGCTCTATTTCTGTCTTAAGTACATCTGGCTCTATTCCAAAAACAGACATGATCTGAGGGATCACGCCTTCCGTATCACTAATAAGTGCAAGCAGTATATGCTCGGTACCTACAACGTCATGACCGAGACGCAAAGCCTCCTTATGTGCCAGTTGGAAAACCTGTTTGCCCTTTTCTGTAAAATTCTGCCACATCGGAAATTAAGTCCTCTGCTTTCCTTCTTTATTTTCAATAGCCTTGATTTTATCCCTGATTTCAGCTGCCAGTTCGTAATTTTCATCACGTACTGCAATTTCCATCTCATTTTTCAGAGATGTAATTTCATCTACAAACAAGTCATCACGAGCATTCTCATAATGATCCACGGAAACATTTTCATCTTCACCGGCAAACATATTTCTTGACAAAGCGCCGCCGCAATGCGGGCATATTAGATCACCGTCATTTTCACCATACAGGTCGGGAAATACAGGTGAAATAATGTCTTTCAGCAACTCCTGCATATCCATTATCCCTTCCAGGGAAAATGTCATTCTCATCATTTTTGCCGCCTCATCAAACGGCAGTATTTCTTTTGCACATTTCCGGCAGACATGCTCGACTTGTTTTTCTCCTTCAACTATCCTGACAAGAAACACTTCAGCAGAGTTTACGCCGCAACGTTCACACAACATAACAAATCACCTCACCCAAGCGCTAGACTTGTAAGAAGTTTTTTAAGCAGTTCCGCCCTCATCAGGTCACGGCGGTACGGAGAGACATCGAACAGTGTCCGACCGTTATCCTCCTGATTCCGGAGAGACACTTCTATTATCAGCCTCTCTCTCGGAGACAGTACTTTCCTGTTTTGGAGGTTAACTAGCAGCCTGCGGGATTCCTGCTCCGTTATTGCATTGCCGACAAGATCAGAAAGATGCACAACTTCTTCATCACAGTTTTTAAAATTTAGCTGGATGACACGTATATAGCCATGACCGCCCCTCTGGCTTTCAACGAGGAACCCGTTTTCCGGTGCAAACCGGCTGCGCAGCACATAATTTATCTGGCTTGGAACACATCCGAAACGCTCAGCCAGGTCCTTTCTTCTTAAAGAAACGCTGCCCTCACTGTCTTCTTCAAGAAGCTGCGCTATATATTCCTCAATAATTTTAGTAAGGCTCGATGACGGTGATGACATACCGGTCACTCCATTTCTCTGAATTGCTATGATTATATAATTTTGGTCAGTATAAGTCAATATTTATGTGGGAATCAAAAGGTTTTCTGCCTAAAAATAACTGTGTGCTATGGGGGACAGTCAAACAGAAGTTCTGAAAAAATTATTCAGTCAAATAAAAGTATCCGGTCCTTATCAGATATTCCTGTATTGCTATTTCACCTTTACTTCAGTACCAAGCTTTATTCTTTCTATATTCCCTCTATGACGCCATACCGACAGAGCCGCAAGGGAAAATGCCGTCAAATAATACGGCGCGGGCATTGAAAAAACCGGCATAAGAAAGGCTGAGACAAACAATCCCAACATCGACGCAATAGAAACATATTTTGTCTTTTTCATGGTTATATACCAAATTCCTCCCCCAATAAGGGCAGGCCATGGGTTAAAAAAATCAAAAAATCCAAATACTCCGAATGTAGTGGCAACCCCCTTGCCGCCGCGGAAGTTAAGCCATACAGGATAGTTATGTCCCAAAACAGCAAACGCGCCGGTAAGTGCGACAACAACATCGCTGCCTGTAAAAAGTAATGCCAGAAGCGCAGCTATGCCGCCTTTGAACATATCAAAAGCAGCAACTGCCACAGCCCATTTTCTGCCAAGCACTCTGCCGACATTAGTGGCCCCTATGTTCCCGGAACCGAAATTCCTGATATCAGAACTTTTGATGATTTTTACAGCAAGGAATCCGGTAGGACAAGATCCAGCCAAGTAGCCTATTATCAGCCATAAGATCAAAGTCATGCAATCACCGCTATCCGATTTCACAGTCTGTTTTTACAACGCAGCCAACTGTATTTTATTATAGCATCAGGCATATTAATAAATAAAAAAAGCGCCATTCCAAATTAATGGAACGGCGCGCCGCCTTTTAAAATATCATTTTATCGCTTAAGAGCAGTTACCACATCGTTTGTAATATCTATTCCGCCGTAGATAACAAGTCCCTTATTGAGTACTATTGTTATTCCCTTGGCTTTTGCAACCTTTGCTATTACATTGTTGACCTCTTTAAGTATCGGAGTCATCAGCTTGGCTTCTTCATTACGCATATCAAGCTGAAGGTTCTCGACGATAACCGCTTTTTTCTTGTCATCCGTTTCTTTATCAAACGCCGCTTTCGCCACGTCTGATTTTTTCTTTCCTATAGCATCAAGCTGCTGCTGGGCCTGTTTAAATTTCGGGAATTGCTGAAGCACAGCCATGTCATCAATATAACCGACTTTTTCATCTGCCGCAAAAGCGACAGAATACATTGAGAAAAGCGCAAGTACCGCAACAAGTATAATAGCCGTTCTTTTCATTATAGGTGTGACCTCCCATAGTATCCTGACTAAAGCATAAAGAGGATTTTATATCTTGCGACAATGATTGTCCATACCCGATTTATTTTTTTCTGACTGAGGAAAAACGCTCATGCACAAGGCATTTCCTACCCTGACCTATAAGGTCGCGGCGTCCGGCTTTTTCCAAAGCCTTGCGCACAAGTTCCGCATTCTCAGGGATCCAGTACTGGAGCAGGGCTCTCTGCATTCTTTTTTCTTCATAGTCCTTCGGCACATACAGCTCTTTTCCTGTAAGAGGATCTATTCCCGTGTAATACATACATGTGGATACAGTCCCTGGCGTAGGGGTAAAATCCTGCACCTGTTCAGGGCGCAGGCCGCTGTCTCTTACAAACTCGGCAAGCTCGACAGCGTCGTTCAAAGTCGCTCCTGGGTGGGAAGACATAAAATACGGAACAAGAAACTGCTTTTTTCCAAGCTTTATATTCATCTCGCGGTACATGGACATAAACTGCATAGTGATATTTTGCTGAGGTTTTCTCATAAACGCAAGGACCGCACTGCTCACATGTTCAGGCGCTATCTTGAGCTGCCCGCTTATATGGTACTGGCATAGCTCTTCCAGAAACTTCCCTTCCTTGTCGGCCAGAATATAATCATAACGCAGCCCCGACCTTATGAACACTTTCTTGATTCCTGGTATATTTCTGAGTTTCCTAAGCAATTCGATATATTCGGTATGATCAGCGCGAAGTTTTTTACACGGTTCCGGATAAAGACATGACTTTCCGGTACAGGCCCCGCGCTCGGACTGCACGCTGCATGAAGGTGACATAAAATTAGCTGTAGGCCCTCCTACATCGTGTATATAACCCTTAAATCCGCTCATTTTCTTATACATTTTTGCCTCGGCTATCATAGATTCGTCGCTTCTGCGCTGGATTATCCTGCCCTGATGCGATGAAATGGCACAGAATGCGCATTCGCCGAAGCATCCGCGGTGACTTGTAATACTGAATCTTACTTCCTCAAGAGCAGGCACTCCCCCGGATTTTTCATAGTCAGGGTGCCACATGCGGGTATAAGGAAGTCCGTAAATCACATCCATTTCCTTCTCGGTAAGCGGTCTTGATGGCCTGTTATGCACTATATGCCACGGCCCCTGATCCTGAATAAGCCGGCTGCCCCTCACATGGTTCTGTTCAAGATAAAATCTTTTAAACGCCTGGGCAAAAAGACGTTTGTCCGCCTTGACGTTTTCATATGAAGGCAGCACGACAGCATCTTTTGCGTTGTCACAATTATGGGTTTTCCAGCATGTTCCTGGAATTTCTCTTATATCTCCTGCGGCCCGGCCATCCGCCAGCGCAGCAGCGACATCGGCTACAGCAAGCTCGCCCATTCCGAACACTAGGATATCAGATCTGCTGTCAACAAGTATTGAACGGCGTACAGAATCGCTCCAGAAATCATAGTGCGCCATGCGCCTCAGACTTGCCTCTACACCGCCTATTATCATCGGGATATCTTTCCACAGTTCTCTCACCCTATTGCAGTATACGAGAGTAGCCCTATCAGGGCGCATCCCTGATCTGCCGCCTGGAGAGTAATCATCGAAACGTCGTTTTTTCCCTAAAGCCGTATAGTGGTTAAGCATAGAATCAAGATTTCCTGCCGTGAGCATGACTCCAAGACGCGGTTTGCCCATCCTGGAGAAATCTTCCGGGCTCCTCCAGTCAGGCTGGGCTATTATACCTACCCTGTAGCCAAGATATTCAAGCCATCTTGAAATCACAGCAGTGCCGAAACTCGGATGGTCTACATACGCGTCGCCTGTAATGATAAGAAAATCAAGCTCTTCCCATCCTCTTTGTTCCATATCTTTGCTGCTCACCGGAAGGAAATCCGATCTTAGGCAGGGCCTTTCAGTCTGGTATTTTGTCATAATGACGCGGCCTCTCTTGTTATTATATTTTTATTAACGGCACGGCAAAAACATGCCATGCACCTCTGCATCTGTCGTAATACCCAAATCAACATTTTTATAGTATAACTTCATACAGATGCGGGGGGAAATGATATATGGCTGATATTATATCAATATGCGGGGAAAATTTTGAAATAATAAAAAATCCAAGAAGAAAAAAAATAGCTGCAGGCATTGATCCGTACGGAAAATATTTTATTCTATGCCCGCCGTCATACAGTACTTATAAACTTAAAACCATAATATCCGATAACATGGCAAAACTTTTTAATGATATCGAAAAAAAAGAAGCTGGAAAAATGGTACGACCGCCGCATGCATACGTTACGGGAGAAAAATTTTTTTTCAAAGGTACAGAATATGATTTGGCTTGGACTGATGATAACAGTGCAGAAGCTCTTGAGCTTATAAACGGCACATTCCTTATCAGAAAAGATCGAATGGGCTCTGAATATCAAATTTTTGAATCATGGTACAAACGGTCTCTTTATACAGAACTGAGAAATATACTGCCTAAATGGACAAAGCTTATCAAAGTGAATCCAAAATCAATCAATATAAAAACAGTTAAGACAATTTGGGGAAGCTGCTCTGCGAAAGGCAACATAACTTTCTGCACGCGTCTTGCCCTTGTGCCTCCCGATCTGCTTGAATATCTGGCTGTACATGAATTATGCCATATGATACACATGAATCACTCCCAGCGCTTTTGGTCTGAAGTTGAAAAATATATACCTGATCATAAAGAAAGAAGAAAAATATTAAAGAAAAATGGACAAAATTATATATGGTGGTAACATACTGATTACATTAAGAATGGATCGTTATATAATCAAAAATGCGTTTTTATGTTTCATTAGGAAGATAGATGCCTAATAATTTATGCGTTTTTTATTAAACAGCCTTATATGCATAAATACTGAGCAGCCGGCACGGAGCTGACACTGACCGGCATAAAGGATAAACTGTGCATATATGCTTTCATCCTTAAAAAATTAGGCTGCATGCCTCATATTTTTGAGTCAAGTAATTGCTGTCGGAGGAATATAAATGCAAAAGAGTTTTTCATACCCTGCAAATTTTGTTCGTTACCTTGGAACAGCCGGAGCCAGATTCAGCATGATGAAACAAACACGATATACCGGCGGGATCTGGTTCACATACGGCGGACTCAGCGGCGTAATAGATCCGGGCCCAGGAAGTCTGTGCCATATATGCGATGCATCACCGGCTCTTGACCCGCATGACATTCGCACTATACTGCTGACGCACAGGCACATTGATCACAGTACCGATGTGAATGTTCTTGCAGAAGCGATGACTGGCGGAGGTTTTGAAAAACAGGGGTCGGTTGTGCTTCCGGAAGATGCGTTCAATTGCCCTGATCCTGTCCTTACAGGATATTTTGCAAAAAAGGTTGAGAATATATACGTACCGGAAGACGGCAGGACAATAGAGCTTGGCTCCGGTGTCTCAATAGAACCCGTTGCACTTATACATCATGGTGTCGACTGTTTCGGCTGGATATTCAGAAAAACAGGATGTGCCACATGGGGCATAATCAGCGACACAAAACCACTGGATTATCTGGCAGACAGGTACAAAGACTGCTCATATATTTCAATAAACGCTCCTTTCCCTGACAAAAAACCGAGGCTGGACCATATGTCCATAGAAGATGTAGGCGAACTGCTCGGCAGGCTCCACCCAAAACTCGCGACAATCACGCATATGGGAGTGTTCCTTCTCGAATCGGGACCGGATAAATATGTCGACCGCATAGCCACAGACCTTACAAGGACCGTGGCCGGACAGGACGGGATGGTCATCAACCTTGATTCGCTTGATATTTTCGTACCTGTACTGAAGCCCAGGACGGAAACTGAATTCAAGGCTATTTAAAATTAAAATACAGCCTGGCCGCAATAAGCAATGTAACTGCTACGTTTACGCGTATGGAATATATTTCCTGCGACCAGGCAACTTTAGCGTTGAAGGCGTGTCTTTTTTGCCTGAGTCCGGATATATGATTTCCTAACCTTAACGGTAAAAGGGCCGGGACATTTGATTTGTATTCCTTATAGGTATTCCCGAATTTAGACAGAAGAAATTCCTCTTCTGCCGGTATAACTATAAGGCAATACAACAAAAAGAAAGCCACTGCAAAGACTATGACCCATTTCCAACCGACCATTATCGCCCATCCGACACCCATTATAAAGTTCCCTGCATATAACGGATTTCTTATCCATCTGTAAGGTCCCCACGTAACGAGGACAGGTGCGCCTATGGTTTCAGTCCTGTATTTCGGGATATATCCTGCAGCCCAGAACCGCAGAACCTGTCCGCAAATAAGTATGAAAAGGCCGCCTATAAAACGCATCATGTTGAAATCATCGGGAAAAACAAGAACGCCTGCAGCAAAAACACCCCAGAAAATCCCTCTGCATTTAAATGCAATAGAACTTATTCTTTTATTTACCATTGTCATCCTCAAATTTTTCTTTATTTTCTTTCATCAGTTCTTCTGCACCGCACCATCCGAGAAGTTTTATTGCTATAACCGTTCCTAGTGCAGTGCCTGTATATTCGGAAATCAGCCTCCATGAGACAGCCATTACACCGGCCAGGTTCCACGGCACAAAAAGACCGAATACGGCCGCAGCCCCGCCTTCGGCAGCTCCGCTGCCCCCAAGTGTCGGTACAAAATACAGAATAAAAAGGAGGAGTGATTCGGCAAGCATGCACTGCATATATTTTACACTGAAGCCGGCAGCGATAATTAGGCATGGCATTATTGACATATATACCCACAAATGTATTACAGCTGCTATTACAGAAACAATGAACCAATTTCTCCCCGTAGACATGAAAAGCCTTATGTTGGAGCTGTAATTATCTATCTCCCTGTTTACCCAGCGCACTGCATGGAGTAGGAACCTGGGATTTATGAGCCCAAAATGCTTAAGGCGGACAAGTATGCCGCTGCTCCATCTTTTTATCCATTGCGGCCTCATTACGCTTATAACAAGCACCACCGCCGATATGGCTATAAAAATTATTACATAAACGGCAAACCACTGGATCAAAGAATGCCTTCTTATAAAATCAGACTCTGAAACAAGGGAGAACGGAATTATCAAGGCAAGCAGAAAAATTACCTGCAGTGTTCTCACCAGCGTTATTGCAATGGACTTCCCTACCGATATATTGTTTTTATAAAGCAGATATATCTGGAATGGACCTCCTCCGCTCTGCATAGGAGTAATTGCGGCTCCAAAATAATTTATCCATATAACAGGCAATGTCTGCTTCAAAGTAAGTTTTTCGCCTGCCGCCCTGGCCAGACAGATAAATTTGAACGCATCAAGAAGCCACCCTGCGGCAACAAGCAAAAAAGCAAACGAAAGCAGCACGGGATTTGTCTTTTGCAAAACATCAAAGGTGGACGAATCAACGCTGGAAAAAAGCACACCAATGATCGATACAATTACTATGGCTAAAAAAAATGAAAAACTTTTTCTTACAGTCAAAACCCAGCCTCCTACAATAAAAGACGACTCTGAAACGGAGCGCTGTAACAACTATGCAGGTAATTTATCCAATAAATATTACCACAACAGGACATCTTTGTCCCACGCGACGGCTACAGTAAATTCATATCCGAAGAAGAATAATATTCTTCCGGGACCAGGGGAAGGCCTTTCTGCCATGCAAGCGCAGCTGCTTTGGTGCGATCTTCAAGCCCAAGTTTCTTGAGTATATGGCTTACATGGTTTTTTACCGTTTTTTCCGAAAGATACACTTTTCTTGATATTTCTTTATTTGTAAGTCCATGCGCTACCCAGTAAAGAATCTCCCTCTCACGCTGTGTTATATTTTCAAGCGGGTCATAATTTTTCTGCTCATGCTGCAGGGAAGTTCTTAAATTTGCTATAACTTCAGGGCTTATGTAGCGTTCATTTTTAGCTACGGCACGAAGCGCCGTCATAAACTCCGAAATATCAGATTTATCCTGCACAACCCCCATATTTTCAATTTCACCAAGTAAAGTCAGCAAATCAGGATTTCTATCTTTAATTATAAAAAGAAATCGTATATTTTTATTGTCGCGCTTCAATTCACGCGCAACAGCAAACAGACTTACGTCATACATAGCCTCTCCCATTACGATAACATCGGGATGAAGCTCCCTGACTTCCCTTATTGCGTCTATACCGCTGCTGAGGCTTGCTAAAACTGCAAAGTCAGATTCCTTTTCAAGTATCATCCTCAAAGCATCTATAAAAAGATTATTGCCATCAGCAAGGATAATTTTATTTTTCCTCATGCCACAACCTCCATGTGTGATAGGATTAAGACATTCAGCAAAAGGAGGTATTTCCCCTGGAAAAGAATTTTGGAGAACTATACCCTATATCGCAAAAAATAATGCGCTTTATCGGAGAATCCATTGGGGATTATAACATGATACGCCCTAAAGACAGAATAATGATCGGGCTTTCTGGCGGCAAAGACAGTCTGCTCCTTTCTCTGGCCCTCGCTTCACTTAAAAGAAGAAGCCCGGTAGATTTCAGTCTTGCCGCCTGCATAATAGACCAGTCGGGCGGTTCGATGGACCTCGCATATATCAGAGAATACATGGACACTATAGGAATACCGTTATCCGTCATCAATCACGAAACATACAGGATAATTGCCCAGCGTGAGGAACGATCCCCATGCAGCCTGTGTGCTAATTTGAGGAGAGGCATCCTTGCAAGCCATGCAAAAAGCAACGGCTTCAATGTAATCGCTCTCGGACATCATAAAGACGATGCGGCAGAAACAGTCCTGCTGAATCTCTTCTACGGCGGAAGATTCAAGTGCTATCATCCGCACACATATATGACGCGTACGGAGATCCGTGTGATACGGCCGATGCTGTATATTGAAGAAAGACGCATCATAATGGAATCTGAAAGGCTGGATCTTCCCGTGACAAGTTCATGCTGCCCTTACAGTGACAAATCAAAACGTAAAAAAACAAAGGAACTGCTTGCAAAAATGGAGGAGACCGCTCCTGAAATAAAAAGCAACATACTGCATGCACTTAAAAACGTATCAGATAAGGACATCTGGAAAACATCAATGATGAACGAATAGTCTGCGTTTTTACGATATTCAGCCGACAAAGATCCGTTTTTACAGGAAATATACTATCCTGATATTGAGATGCATTATGTAAATGCATCCTGCAGCATTCTAAGCATTCACTGTCTGCAGGATGCAGCGCATATAATATAACTGACTGCAAAAAATAATCCGAGACGCTCTTATCTAGCCATGCCGGTAATTTCTGAAATTTTTGCAATACCGTATTGCCCTAGCATAACCGGCAGTCCGTCACATATTTTCCTGCCGGCATTTATGTTCCTGAAAAAAGCCGTTCCCGCTTCAACAGCGTATGCACCTGCAAGCATCATGGCAGCGCAATCTGCAGAAGTCGTGACGCCCCCGCAGCCGATGACCGGAATAGATACTGCTCCGCAAACATCCCACACCAGCCTGAGTGCAAGAGGGAAAACCGCCGGCCCGGACAATCCGGCAACAGTACGGACAAATGCCGGTTTTGCTTTCGTAATGTCCATTGCCATCCCAAGCCAGGTGTTTGCAACAACAAGCGCATCGGCACCTTCGCTTTCAATTGCACGGGCTACTCCGGCAGGATAGGGAGCCTGGGGAGTCATCTTCACCCACAGTGGACCGTCCCATGATTTGCGTGCAAGTCTTGCGGCAGCCGCTGCTCCATGCTCTGATATGCCCCAGGCCATACCGTCTCCGTCGACATTAGGACATGATATGTTAAGTTCAACGGCTGAAATACAGCCAGAATCCCTAAGCCGCATGAGGGTCTCGGCAGTTTCTGCTTCACTTTCCATAACTACATTGGCTATTACAGGACAGCCGCAGTTTATGAGCATGGAATGATATTTTTCTATAAAACTCCCAACCCCTATATTCTGCAGACCTATACTGTTGAGCATCCCCGCAGGTGTTTCCCAAAGCCTTGTTCCGCTGTTCCCTGCCCTGTTATTCAGGCTTATCGCCTTTGTGCATACTGCTCCAACTCCATGAAGCCTTTCTTCCCTCCAGAATTCTTCCTCATAAGGCCATACACCTGAAGCGATAATTACAGGTGTTTTAAGTTCTATTTTGCCTATTCTGACTGAAAGATCAAAATCCATGACCGATCACCTCATCAGCTCTGAATAATGATTTATCAACACAGAGCCTCTTCATGCCTTCTTTCGTTTCTACTACGCACCCCATACATCCTCCGTAACCGCAGGCCATCCTGTTGTCAAGCGAGAAATAAAGCCTCTCCTGCTGCCTTGAATAATATTTTTTAAGGGCCATCAGAAAACCCTGTGGTCCGCATGACCATATTTTTTCATTTTCAGAGAGATTTTCAGGTAATACTTTAAACATACTGTCGCCATCGCCAAATGAAGAGTCATCTGTGAAAATCCTTGCGTTCGGAGCCAAAGATAGGATCTTTTCAGCATATTTTTCATATCCGCGTCCAGGTATACCCAAATATAAACCTTTGATTCTTTTACTGAATAATTTATTGAAAAGCAGGAATATGGCTATTCCAACACCGCCTGCAGCGATATGGATACCGTTGTCTGCTTCAGGCAGCGGAACGCCAAGCACACCCCTTACCCGTATGTTCGCGCCGGGCTGAAGTCTTGACATGATATCTGTTCCCTTCCCGCACAACATATAGCAAATAGACAGCTCGCTTTTATCCGGTTCTGTATCTGCGACAGCGAAAGGCCTTCCAAGCAGTGGGTCCAGCCCTTCTGACGGGAAAACCATCACACAATTTCCCGGACGTGTTTTTGCCGCCAGCTCAGGAGACTTCACTGTAAGCCAATATATGCGGTCTGAAAGCATTTCCGACTTTACAACACTGCAGGAATGATCATTAATTTTATTGCACGAACAACTGGACATATCTACTCCTCCATAATCGATAGCAGCCATAAAAGAACAAAAACGTTGCGGTAATTTTACCATCCATCAATTAGCAATACTACCGACGCCATGCATAAAACAATATGCAATAGTATAATAAATATGTTATATTAATTTATTTTAAATAAAAAGCAGAGAGGAGCATTTAAATGGCATATACTGAACCATATGACAAAATGGACAGCAAGACACTCGATATTTCAAAAGCAATAACGAGCCTGCGGGAAGAACTGGAAGCCATAGATTGGTATAACCAGAGGGTCGCCACTGCATCCGACGAAGAACTCAAACGAATCATGGCACACAACAGGGATGAAGAAAAAGAGCACGCAGCTATGCTTATTGAATGGGTGCGCCGCAATATGGAAAACTGGGACAAAGAGCTGCACGATTACCTTTTTACCACTGAACCTCTCGGCACTCATGAGGCACCGGCTGATTCACGCAATGCGGACCTGGGCATAGGCAAACTTTGATAATAAACCTTTGAAGGAGGACCAAAAATGGACATTCTGAAAAGATCACTTGCTCCAATAGTACCAGCAGCCTGGGAAGAAATAGATGAACAGGCAAAAGCAGTATTTAAGGGCGTTCTTGCTGGAAGAAAGGCTGTGGGCGTAACCGGACCGTTAGGGTGGAATTGTGACTCTGTATCGGAAGGGACTCTTTCTCTAGTTGAGGAAACACCGGTCGAGGATGTAAGCTACGGCATACGTGAATCACTGCCTCTGGTTGAAGTCAGGGTCCCGTTCTCAATGCCTATGTGGGATCTGGACGACATCAGCAGGAAATCAAAAACAGTGGACTTCTCGCCTGTTATCGAGGCTGCCAGAAAAGCTGCCCTGTTTGAGGACACAGCTATATTCCGTGGCCTTGAGGATGCAGGCATACTTGGCATGGAGCTTGAAGCAGACAATGATCATGTTGAACTGGCGCTTGAAGATGAATCTATCCTTCAGGCTGTCGCTGAAGCTCTGACGATTCTAGGCTCACATTCGGTTGAGGGTCCTTACGCCCTTGTATGTCCGCTCCCTCTTTGGACTAAGATCAAAACATCTTCCCAGGGATATCCTTTAATTAACAGGATAAAGGATCTGCTGGGCGACGACTCTCGTATAATCCTTTCACCGCAGTATCAGACATCAATGCTGGCATCAATCAAAGAAGGCAACTGTGAACTCGTGATCGGACAGGACTTCTCAATAGGTTACCAGTCGCATACAAATACAGATGTAAGTTTCTTTATAACTGAAACTTTCACTTTCAGGGTTTTGGTTCCTGAATCTATAGTGCTGTTCAAAACAAAGGAATAAGAATATCAGGTCTGGACAGTAGTCTGATAAAGTATGAAAGAGGGGAAAAGATTTGCAATCATTTCCCCTCTTTTTTGCAACGGTATGCTTTTAAAGAAAATGCTCATGTTTTTACATTCCAATGTATTTTCACCGACGCGGCTGAAGGTGCAGTGTTTTATTCAGATATGACAAATGACTGAGAGCACCGCACAATATACAATATATATTTCGTATGCCGTGTTTTACAGAATCTCTTAAGTACAGGCAAATTAATATGCAAATAAACACAAATTATGCGTATAGAAAAAATAATGGCAATAGAACTGTACAGCCCGATTTTTTCCCATGATAAAGGATAAAAGCACCACAGATAGCCTACCCCAAAAACTGCCGACAAGCATAAATATCCCTTCGAAAAATAACAGGGACTCTCTGCTCCAGCACATCACTGAGAATGCCGCTACCGACAGCCGTTATTACAGCAACAAAAACAAACTGGACAAAATTATAATTCTGATGAATTGCTTTGACAGCGGCATCTGCTGCAAAAAAACTTAATCCTGGCGCATCAAGCATAATAAGAAGCAACCTTGCCTTAAAAATTCCTGGAAGTATAAATACAAGCAAAACTGATGCCACTGCAAGCAGGATCGTGGCATAGCTTGAGAAAAAGGCAGGAACACCTGTATCCATTATGACATCGCGCATAATCCATCCGCCGCATGCCCCGGTAAATGCCAGCACGAAAACGCCGAATAGATCCATTTTTTTATGCATGGCAGTATAAGCTCCAAATATTGCAAAACTTACTACGCCTATATACTAGAAAACGCTTATTATGCCTGACTGCGGATTAAGCAGCATACATGCCCTCTTCCATAAAAATTTATATTTCACACCAGTACGGTGCGGCAATAATATAAAACCCATATATGGAACCGCAGCTTATAAATACAGTAACAGATTGGTGAAGGGAAGGAGTTAATCAAGGAATAATCATGTTTCTGATGAAAATCAATTTATATTGATGCTGCAGCAAAATTGATTGCAATTTTGCCGCAGCATCTTTTTTATCCAGTCTATATAATACAAATAAACAAAAGCATAAATTTATTTATCAATAAACTATTTATTCCCGTCGGCCGGAGATTCCAGCAAAGTACGTCTTTCTATCCTATCTACGCCGTCTTTCCCGCGCCAGAATATGCCAATTCCCAAATAGGTTATGAATATGGCTATCAGAGGCGTGATCCAGTTGAGGGCCGCATAAGGCGCATACATAAGTGTTGGAACACCAAGCACAGCTGCAGCGTATCCGCCGCATACGTTCCATGGTATCAGGACGGATGTAAGTGTCCCGCAGTCCTCTAGAGAACGTGAGAGCATTCTTGGTGCAAGCCCGCTCTCTTCAAATTTTGGCCTGAGCATACGTCCCGGAATGATTATAGATAGGTATTGGCTGCCGGTCAGGAGGTTGGATACAAAACATGACGCTATCGTCGCAGTGATAAGCCCGCCTGCCCTGCGGATATATTTTGTCAGCACTTCCAAAAGTACATTCAGTATTCCCATAGCTTCAAGGAATCCGCCCATGGCCATCGCAAGTATAGCCAGGGATACAGACCACATCATTCCCTGCATGCCGCCGCGGCCGACAAGACGCGCTATCGTTTTGCTCGCATCAAGCGCCGCCTCAGGCGTCAGCTGAATGCCATGAGTCTGCAGGATAGCAACCACATCAGTCATTTTTGTCATTGCGGCTATTTCCGCACAAAGCTGAGGCTTATATCCCCACTGGCTGAGGTTCCACACATCACCCCATGATGCACCGTTAACAAAGCACATCACCAATCCTGCCACCATACCTATCACTATACCTGGAATAGCCGGTATTTTCATGATCGAAGCTATTATAACCAGCAGCGGAGGAATAACACATGCAATAGAGATTGGGAACTCAGCGCTTATTATATTCTGTATTGCAACTATCCTTGCGGGATCAAGATCGGCTGATGCATAGCGCGCTCCCATTATGATAAGGAATGCTCCGTAAATTACATATGCTGGCCCTGTTGTCCAGAGCATCGCTTTTATGTGGTCAAACAATTCGGAACCAGAAACTGCCGGAGCCAGGTTCGTGGTGTCTGAAAGCGGTGACATTTTATCTCCGAAATAAGCACCTGAGACAACTATGCCGGCAGTAAACGCAGGATTAACACCAAGGCCGTTTCCTATACCCATCATTGCCACACCGACCGTTGCCTCTGTCGACCATGAGGAACCTGTTGAAAGGGATATGATCGAGCAAATGATCAGGGTTGCAAACGGGAATATTTTAGGGCTCAGAAAATTAAGTCCGTAATAAATAAGACCTGGTATTACTCCGCCCCTCATCCACAGACCTACGAGCATACCTACAAGCATAAGGATTATGCAGGCCGGCATTGCAGCCATTACGCCGTCGAGCGCAGCACTTTCCAATTCTGAATAACTGTGTTTAAGGTAAAAAACACCGATACATGCAATTACTATTGCCACCATGGCTATCGGTGCATGTACATCTACCTTGTAATATAAAGTAGCTGCCGAAACTGTCACCGTAATAAGGACCAGAATGGCCAAGGCAAGAAGGAATGAAGGTTTTTTAACTGTACGTTGTTCGGTTACCATATTTTATCACTCCCAAAGTTAATAATAATTTGGAAAATAAGTACAGGAACATGGTTTCTTTGTGCGGTTAAAGTTTTACACTGCTTAATCAGAAAAATAACAGCTAATGCTTTTCTTCCTTATTCCATACACACTCCCCATTTACAAAAGTAGCTTTGTTGTCAACGTTACGCAGAGCGTTCACGTCTATTTGCATGGGGTTCCCGTCAATTACGGCAAAATCGGCTCTGCGGCCTTTTTTGATTGTTCCGAATTCACCTCCCTTACCAACAGCTATCCAAGGATTGACGGTAAATATTCTAAGAGCCTCTTCAAGCTTAAGTTTTTCCCATGGGGCAAACCCCTTCAGCGGACTGCCGTCAGTATCGCTGAGGCATACGGCTGTCCAAATTGCAATCCACGGATTTGGATCCTCTATCGGAGCATCACTTGATCCCGTAAGCATAATACCGCTATCCATCATTGTTTTGTAACAATATGAATAGGGCATACGCTTGGAACCGAGTCTGAGCGGCGCCATCATTCTGTCCGTATATGCCTGTGTAGGCTGGACATCGACAACAGCAGATATTTTTACAATCCGCTCCATCAGATCAGGAGGGCATACGATGGCATGGTTTATACGGTAAGGAAGGTCAGGTATCCCATTTTTACTTATTACTTTTTCCAGCACATCAAGGATCTGTTCTATACCCCTGTCCCCTATGGCATGTATCTGAACCTGTATCCCTTTTTTATGTGCAGAAGTTATTATTTTTTCCAAATCATCGCTTGAATGGTTCAGCTGGCCTTTTGTAGAGGCATCATCGGAATATTCATCGCGCAGCGCAGCTGTATGACCTCCGAGGCTCCCGTCCATAAACAGTTTTAATCCTGCGAATGAAATTTTGTCATTGCCGTAGCCGCTCTTGAATGTATAGTTCGGGAGCTCGTCATGGTAACACAATACCCTTATCGGAAGGTCCCCTTCTTTTTCAATGTCCTGAAGGACTGATAAATTTTCTCCAAGTGCGTATGACGGAGCATCGCAAGCATGGACTGCCGTTATACCAAGCGATGAAAGCTTTCTGCATGCATCACGCATTATCTTTTTCAGTCTTTCATGCGTCTCATATTCGCCTGCAACCGCATCTATGATAGAGGAGGCCCCTCCCTCATTGATAAGCCCTGTAGGCTGCCCTGCAGCATCACGCATGATATTGGGATCCCCTGAATCCCAAAGACCGCATTTTTTCAGTGCAGCACTATTTACTATATGTGTATGCCCGCAGTATCTGCTTACTATGACAGGGTTATCAGGAGCAATCGAATCAAGGAACAGTCTGTCAGGTATGACAGGCTTAGCCCAATTGGCTTCATTGTAATTTATGCAGCGTACCCAGGAGCCTCTTTCCGCTTCCGAGACAGCTTTGCTGAGCATTTCGCCAAGCTCCTCTATTGATGAAGCAGATGCCAGATTAGGATACAGATTCAATTTCGAGTATGCTGTAAGGTGGACATGCGCATCAGTAAATCCAGGAACTATAAGATTTCCTGTAAAATCAACTACCTCACCTGCTGTGCAGTCCGATGGCATATCATCCAATTTCCCTACCCGTGAAATTATTCCGCCCTCGATACAAAAGTAGTCTGCAATAGGCAAATCAGGATTACCTGTCCATATGGTTCCTTTTACAAGTTTTTTATTTTCCGGCAACGTAAAGTCCCCTTTCAATCAACAATAGTTAATACATTGAATTCAAGGTATACAAACGTAAAAGAAAAAAACAGCATTTATTATTCCCAATGCGGTAAAGGTCTGACTTAAACCTAGAATAATCCTGCCGTTTCCCCTCCGTCGATCCTGATATCAGCGCCGGTTATATATCTTGCCTCGTGTGAAGCCAGAAATGCGTACAATGCACCTATTTCCTCCGGCTCGGCATGACGTTTCATAGGAATGCCCTCGTTAACTTTTGCCAGCATTTCCTCCGTGTATTCCGCTTTCTGCATCGGAGTAAGAACGTACCCCGGGCAGACGCAATTTACGCGCACATACGGTGCAAGTTCCAGCGCCATGCTCTTTGTAAGCAGAATGACTCCGGCCTTTGAAGCATTATAGTCAGTGTACCAGCGATGGCCTTCCGTGCCGTTAGTCGAAGCAGTCATCAGAATAACACCGCTCTTCCGGCTGCACATGCGTCTTGCCGCTTCACGTGCACACAGGAACATACCGTTCAGGTTGATGTCCATCACTTTTTTCCACTGTTCATAAGTTATATCAATAAAATCACTTCTGATGCTTATACCGGCATTTGAAACAAGAACATCGATGCCGCCCAATTCATCATCCATTTTTGCAAAGGCTGAAACTACATCGTTTTCTTTACTTACATCAGCACAGCAACAGCCAGCAAAATCAGGATTATCCTTCATGACTTTAAGAGTAGCTGTTTCGTTATAGTCAACTATAAAAACCTTAGAACCTTCATCGGCAAAACGCCTTGCTGTAGCAAAGCCGATACCGCTTGCCGCTCCTGTAACCATAACTTTTTTGTCCCTCAGATCGCCATACATAGCCATATATGTTCCTCCCGTATTAATAATATTATTTCCAGCATGAAACAGGATTTTACATGAAACACGACTTAAAGCACAGAGAAATATTCATGCCGAAATTCCGAAATACTTAAATAATCATGAAACTTTAGCCATAATGTATCTGCCAAAACCCGTTATAACACGGATATATCCTTTAAAATCCTCATCCAATGATGCATCTCCAGTATCTGCTATAAGCGGCTTGCCAAAAAGCTGCGCCATTTTTGATGACGTAGCGATAACAGATATATTATCCATGGGTATCATCCTGAGGACATCCGGACTCAGCTGTTGATTTCCTCTTCCGAATATATGTCCCTGACCCCCTATGACTGTTATTATAAGATGCCGTTTTTCGCATGGATATGCCCTTAGGATGGCCTCTATCTGATTTTCGGTAAGATCCTTGCCGACAACTGTGCCATCAGCCACTGCATCAACACCGAGAAGCGTGCCTTCCAGGCCGAGATGACTCATCAAGGCCGCAGTTGTTGTGCCTGAGCCAATCAGGTATATCTCATCTTTTTCCATTGTTTTTGCAACATATCCGGCAATATCAGCTGCCTCGTCAGCATCGCTTCCTGAAGCGCCTGATTTGCGGTCCTGCATCAGCTCCGTATCTTCCGGGACTTTCATATAACCAAAAAGTTTGGCTCTTACTGCGTTATGCCTGAATGCATCCTCATCTATATCAACTACTTCAGCAGTTCTATATCTATTTACCTTGTTAAAAAGAAACTTACGAATAAGTATACCAGCATCACGCGGTTTTTTTGCATAAACCCCGGAATGTATCTTCACTCCTGCCGGAATTCCTACAACCGGCACCTTATCTCCGGCAACGGAGCATACATCACGCGCTGTTCCATCGCCTCCGGCAAAAATAATCAGATCGACACCCAATTCCAGCATCACGAGGACAGCTTTTTTAGTATCATCGGCAGTAGTTGAATTTCTATGAACACGGGATATTATTTTTACATTGTCTATTCCGTGCCGGGAAAGCAATTCAGCACCCATTCCTCCTGCAACTGTAAAAAACTCATGCCCGGCAGCAGCGTGCTCAAATTCTGTTACAGCCGCCTGAGCACGCATATCGGATACGGGCGTTGCACCGAGTTCTCTTGCAATACGCAGGGTATCTTCGCCGTCCGTTCCCTTAAGGGCGACCTTGCCTCCCATACCGGCTACCGGGTTAATGAGGAATCCGATCTTCATTTTTTACCTTGACTCAAAATATCCCTTGTACTTTTTATTGTATGCACGCCACGTGATAGCGTATTTAGCCGGATCATCAAAATAATCATGGCTGATGTGGTGTACAGTACTGTTGACAGGCGCATGCTCAACGTTTTCAGATTCTTCGTAGCACATTCTTGATATCTCAGCCAATACGCTGCAATAATCATCTATATCGCTCTTTGAGTAAGATTCGCTCGGTTCGATTGTGAAAGGTTCAGGTATTATCCAAGGTTCATGGCTGGACCAATAGTGTGTTCCAAAATCAGCTATGCAGCGCTGGACATCAGCCGTTCCGAAGCCAGTATCCTCTTTCATCTTCTGCCAGCTGTAACGGGCCTGTTCTATACGTGAAGGATGATGTGGAAATGATATGGATGCCCCTTTTATTGCAAGTATTTTCTTCATGCAGTAATTATTATTAAGGATGGCAACTCTCGAAACTTCCCTGAGTCCTTCCGCACCGAGAGACATTATCCATGAATATGCCTTTACAACTACAGGTGCCACACCCCAAAAGGATTTTATCTTACCGCATGTTTTAGGCAGATTAAAATCAAGGTAGTATCCTTTTTCGGCACTGTATTCGACAATAGGCACAGGCAGATACGGACGGAGCTCCTTTTTAGCTGCGACCATCCCTGTTGCCGGCCCTCCGCATCCGTGCGGCGCAGAGAAGGTCTTATGGAGGTTGAAGAATGACATGTCAAAGTCGGCCTCTGCAGTACGCGTTATGCCAAGGAGTCCGTTGGCATTTGCCTGATCATAGCAGCAAAGCGCGCCTTTTTCATGTGCAAGCTTTGTAAATTCCTTTATACGCACATTAAAGATTCCTGTGTCTTCCGGATTTGTGAAGAAAATAGCGGCTGTTCTTTCTGAAAGAGCTGCCTTGAATGCTTCTATATCAGGATAACCTTCAGAATCAGGCTGTATTATTGTCACTTTGTAGCCCTTTACTATAGGGACAGCAGCATCCGCCGGATGTGAAAAGAAAGTCGTAATGACTTCGTCACGCTGCTTTTCCTCTCCCTTATCCCTCCAATAGGCACGTACTATGGAAGCCAGGGCAAGCACACCGTGCGAGCCGCCTCCAGGCTGCATGCTGAATACATCAAGCCCTGATATTTCTTTAAAAAGTTCTCCTGTTTTGTAAAATATCTCCAATATGCCCTGTGCTGTGCTTTCAGGCTGCAGCGGGTGCATATTTGCCAGTTTTGATGAATTGGCTATTTTTTCATTGACTTTCGGGTTGTATTTCATTGTGCATGTACCCTGTCCGATATCTATATTCCCGTCAACTCCGATATTTTCCTGCGACAGATGGTTGTAATGCCTTACAAGCTGAAGCTGCGCTATCTCAGGAAGTTTCGCCTCATCACTGCGCAGCATTGCGTCAGGCAGGCTTGAAACAGCTTCTGCCAAAGTAACAGAATCACAGCATGGTCCGGGAAGAAGGACTGCACGCTGCCCGGGTCTGCTGATCTCGTATATGACAGGCTCATTCCATTTTGCGTGATGAAATTTTTTCATTCTTTCCAAACTGTTCATAATCAAACGTTCCTCCTCTATCCCAGTATCCTGCCAAGAGCCTCTGAAAGGGCCTTTATATCGCTGGCGGCAGTCTGTTCCGTAACACAGAACAAAGAACAGCCTTCAAGTTCGGGGAACGATCCGCTGAGGTCGTATCCTCCGATAATTCCAGCTTCAAGAAGTTTTTCGTTTATCTCTTTTACGCTCTTGCCGGAAGCACTGAAATCAACCACGATTTCCTCAAAGGGAACGCCTGAGAACCTGCTTACCGACACGCCTTTTATCTCCGACAGAGCCTTTTTAAGACATACCTGACGCTGAACAATCGCTTCGCCAAGCTCTTTCATCCCCTTAGGCCCCATAGCTGCAAGATATACTCCTGCCGCTACGCCCCATAGCGCAGCGTGAGTCCCTACAAATTCTTTAGCCTTATCTCTGTTTGCAAAAGAGGTACGCTCCCACAGGACATCTCCAAACCCCCACTCACCTTCGCTTGTAGGCGCTATTCCAAAAAGTCTGGACGGGTATTCATCAACTATCTCAGGTCTGTCGCTCGTTGCTATAAAACCGGCAACTCCGCCGCCGTAGTTCATATGTATCCCCAGAGGCTGGATATCACCGCATGCGATATCGGCACCATAACGGCTCGGAGGAGTCAGGACACCCAGTGTAGACGGTTCTACATACGCTATCATCATGGCACCGGCCGCATGCGCCATATCGGCTATTTCCTGTGATTTTTCCTCAATGATGCCGAAAAAATTAGGGTTCATTACAAGAACAGCAGCGATCTTATCTGTAAGCTTTTCTTTGAGGCTGTCTATGCAGATACGACCAGTTTTGCTGTTGTAATCGATGTATGAGATCGATATATCCGGCTGCATATATGTCTGGACGGCTTTCAGCGTATCCGGATTTATATTTCCGGGGATAAGCACTTCGCTGCGCTTCGTTATGCGTGAAGCCATACGGAGTGAAGTTCCTACGGCCTGGCTGGCGTCATAGTTAGGAACATTGCACACATCAAAATCCAAAAGCTCGGCCATCATCGACTGATACTCGAACATTGCATGGAAGCGCCCGTGGTCTTCATACGGTTCACCGGCATATGCCGTAAGGAATTCGGAGCGGTTGACAACTTCATCCACAACTGCCGGGACATAGCGGTTATAGCAGCCGGCTCCGAGGAATGAAACGAGCTCCCCCGCAGTTTTATTTTTATCAAGTATTCCACTTACATGACGGTACAAACCAGCCTCATCCTCAAATGGCTCAGGCAGGTCCATCTTTTTTTTCATGCGTATTTCTTCAGGAATATCAGCGATAAGGTCATCAATTGACCCTGTCCCGATAAATTTCAGCATCTCAGCCTGCACTTCAGGTTCTGAGTTAGGAATGTAAGGATACATTTTTTTACCCATAGGATTGCCTCCTCATATATTGTCGCGTTATTACGCTGATAATTTTGTATAAGACAGTTGGAATGCTTTGAAATAATTGCTTGTTTAACAAATAATAAGCGGCTTTGAATAACATTTCTCCGCTCTGGTGGGAATCAGGCCATTATATATAAATGACATCCTTATGACCGGTTAAGCTAAGCTATTCCCCCTCCGTCGACGACGAGACTGCTTCCTGTAACCCAGGGAGCCATGCCGCTGCAGAGGAAAAACACACACATGGCGACATCAATAGGCGAACCGAGACGGGCCATCGGACGCTGGGCGCAGTCTTTTTTATATTTTTCATCGTACACACCGCCAAGCTGTTCACATTCGCTTTTAAGCATCGGTGTGTCTATATCACCAGGACATACACAATTTACATTTATATTGTCAGGACCGTGGTCTATAGCCATAGCACGGGTCATATTCCATACCCCGCCCTTTGCAGCACAGTAGGAAACGGCATGGTCCCCGCCTTTTAATGCCCACCCTGAGCCTATATTCACTATTTTTCCAGCACCTGCAAGCTTCATGTGCGGAATAACATGCTTGCTCATAAGAAAAACGCTTTTAAGCGTGACATTTAATGCAAGATCCCAATCTGATTCTGAAAGGTCTTCAGCTGTCTTTCTGCGTGCAACACCGGCACAGTTGACCAGAATGTCGATACGCCCGAACATCCCTGCCGCAGCATCAGCTGTTTTTTTGCAGTCTGCTTCTTTTGTAACATCACACTGCATGAAGACAGCTTTATTGCCTGCGGCCTTAATTTCAGCCTCGATTTTTTTACCAAGTATTTCATTGACATCAGCTATAACAACGGTAACGCCGGCTTCCGAGAAAAACCTTGCTATGCCGGCACCTATACCTGATGCGGCACCAGTGATTACTGCAGTTTTCCCAGACATGCCGCATAGTTCGTTAAGATCTAGCATCACTGCCACTCCTTTTAATTTTTCAAGATATGGTATACAATGAATACATACTGGTAATTATATATATCATTCTTAGATCTCTGTCAAGGGTTTTTTTACTTGCAAGTTTTGCAATGACTGTATATAGTTGTTCACGAGCTGTAAAATTATAGGGAGTTGGGAATTCAATGGACATAACACACTTACAGGGATTAACAGCATCTGACTACGTTTACCAACAGATCCGCAAGGGCATTTTTGAAAAAAGGCTTGAAAGCGGTCAAAGGCTTCCTGAAATTGCAGTTGCCAAAGAATACGACGTAAGCCGGACACCTGTACGCGAAGCGCTAAGACGCCTTGCCAATGAAGGACTAGTAAACATTGTCCCTGGATGGGGAGCATGTCTTGTCTCGCCGACAAAATCAGAAATAATCGATACATATGAAGTACGTGAAAACCTTGAAGTGATGGCAATAAGAAAAGCATCAAAAATAATAACCCCTCTGCAGATCTGCAGGCTGCAGGAACATATAGATGCCGAAGGTAAAACTTTTACAGACAGGGATATAGAGGCATACCTGAATGTAAACGATGCATTCCATGTCATAATAGCAGAATCATCCTGCAATACGACACTTGTGGACTACATTAAGAATGTGCTTTCACGAACATATGTACAGATGCTTTTTTTTGAATCATTCTTTGATTTCGATACGAACCCCAGCCTGGATGAACACATAACTATGCTTAACGCACTAAAAGACCACGACACTGACTTATGCGTAAGGCTTATGAAAGAACATATCCAGCACTCTATGGAGGCACTGAAAACTGAAGACAAATAGTCACCTTTAGCCAAAGCGGCTTCATCAGACGAGATGCTGCATTTTTCAGTTCTGTATCAATGTACCGGAATATCAATATCAGCATCAGTTATATATTCGTATATATAAAAAATAATACGGAGCTTCCGGCAAAACAGCATATGCGGGAAGCTCCGTATTATTTTTCAGAACAAGTGCGCCGGCAGGCAGCGCACTTTATATATCAAAATATTTTAATAAGCGTCCTTGCCCTTTGCGTTTATGAAAGATTCTATAGGATTGACATTCTTTTCCTTGTGCGTCTGTCTCCAGGTCTTGATTGGCATTCCCCATATTTTTATATAACCGACTGAGGCGGACTGGTCGAAAATATCTCCTGACGAATAGGTGGCAAGAGCCTTGCTGTATACCGAGTTATCAGATTTCATACCGTTTACAACCCCTGTTCCCTTATAGAACTTCATTCTTACGGTCCCGCTTACAACTTTCTGTGTTGTATCTATAAAAGCCTGGACAGCTTCCATCAGCGGGGAGAACCAGTATCCCTCGTACGTCATCTCTGCGAACCTTATTTCCAGTTCTTTTTTCGTCTTAAGTGTATCCTTGGTCAGGGTTATGGTTTCAAGCTTTCTGTGTGCTTCTATCAATGCCAAAGCCCCGGGACACTCATACACTTCGCGGCTCTTAAAACCTACAAGTCTGTCCTCGACCATGTCAATCCTTCCATAGCCCGCTTTGCCTGCTGTTTTGTTGATAAAATCTATAAGCTCGATGCTGGTCATTTTCTTACCGTTGACAGCAACCGGAATCCCGGCTTCGAAAGTTATTTCAACAGTAACTTCCTCATCAGGCGCATCCTTGGGGTCGGCAGTAAGTGCATAGGCATCTGCAGGAGGCTCATTCCATGGATCTTCAAGTATGCCGCATTCGATCGAACGTCCCCAGAGATTATCATCCAGACTGTATGGACTCTTGCGCGTAGTCGGCACCGGAACGTTATGTGCTGCTGCATAGTCCATCTCTTCTTCCCTCGTGAAACCCCAGTCGCGTACTGGTGCAAGAACCTTTATATCCGGATTGAGCGCGTTGCAGCATACCTCTATGCGGACCTGGTCCTGTCCTTTGCCTGTACAGCCGTGAGCAACAGCAATCGCACCCTCTTTTTCGGCACACCAGATAAGAGCCTGTGCAATCATTGGACGTGAGAGAGCTGAATTAAGCGGGTAGACTCCCTGATAGACAGCATTTGATTTCAGAGCAGGCCATATGAATGTATCAATAAACGCCTCACGCAGATCTACCACATAAGCCTTGACCGCTCCGGCAGCATATGCTTTTGCTTTTATTTCTTCGAGATTGTCTGCCTGCTGTCCCACGTGCATAGTAAGGGTAACCACATCATATCCCTGATCGTGAAGCCAGGGTATAGCTACAGATGTATCAAGCCCTCCGCTGTATGCCAAAACTACCTTGCCTTTTTTTTCTGACGCCATTTAAAATTCCTCCCTGATTTTGTTTTTGCAAACATTTTTTAATGTCCGCACATGCTTGTACAGACATAAAAAACTCGTCCCTCTCCTTCATAATGAAGGAGAGGGACGAGTTAACTTACCCGCGGTACCACCCTCGTTGGCACTTACATGCCCACTTAGTTAGTTGTTTTTCGGAAAACTGCCGTGATCCCTACTTGACGGTTATGTCTTTCTTCGGAATCCTGCTCAGGGGTGCGAGAAATACGATCCTGCCTGCGAAAAGCGCTTTCAGCCGATGGCGCTTTATCTCTGTCGCCGAGCGATCGAACCCATAGCCCCGTCATCGCATTGCCTATGCGTGACATGGCTGATTCGTCGTGTACGTCGTGCTCGTTCAACAGCGGCAAGAAACATGATCCATACTCCCCTCCTTTTAATATTGCTGGTCATAGAAAACTGAATGGTAGGTATTCTATCACTTAATAGATAATTGTCAACCATGTATGATAAATTATATCTGTGTTTTTCACATAAATTTCAGTAAATATTCAGCGGCTTTGACATCCAGTTACTAAATCAGTTTTTTAGGATGGCTTTCTCAATAAAAGACTCCATTCCTGCTTCCCTGCATTCCCTCTGTGTTATGAAGCTTGTCATTTCCATGTGCACAGGGGTGATAGAAACATAATCATTTGCCACAGCCCATACATCCGTTCCTTCTGACATGAAATCCTCAATGCTGCCACCTATCCAGTATGCCTCTCCGCCAAACGGTGTTTTTACTTTGCTGATCTTGTCTACGTAACGTCGGATACCCTTTTTTGTAACAAGCACACCTTTGATCTCCGACGGATCCAGATTGGGAATGTTCACGTTGTAGAAGACTCCGTCCGGCACAGGTGTTTTTTTTGTCCATTCAAGAAGAGCCAAAACAACATCAGCGGCAGTCTCATTAAAAATGACCTTATCCTTGGAATTTATGACCAGAGATACAGCAATGGAAGGGATCCCGAAAATAATGCCTTCCATTGCAGCACATGCAGTACCTGAATATGTAAGGTCATCTCCAAGGTTAGGTCCCTGATTTATGCCCGATATGACTATATCCGGGTGAAAACCCAGCACATCAATTGCCATGATTACACAGTCCGTGGGGGTACCGTCACATGCCTTGGCAGTGAAATCTGCAGATAAAAAAAGTTTATCAACGTTTTTTATATGCAGAGGCCTGTCCATGGTCATTGAATGTCCGCAGCCGCTGCGCTCCCTGTCAGGCGCAACAACAAGTATGTTCTGGCCTGATTCTGTCAGACGCTTGGCTAATGTCTGTATACCTATCGAGTAAACTCCGTCATCATTCGTCAGCAATATATTCATTGTTATGGCCTACAGTATCAAACCCAAAATAAGCGCCATGAAGGGACGCATTATGAGCGGCAGGAGGCCTAACAGCATAAGGCCGAGCAGTATGAACATACCGTAACGCTCAAGCGTATAGTAGGCATTCATGTATTTATACGGCAAAAATACATACAGTACCCTTGAGCCGTCGAGAGGAGGTATCGGGATCAGGTTGAATGCCGCAAGTCCTACGTTCATGTATATCATTATCAGTATGAACTGCTGGGCGCCATAGCTCTGAAACAGAGAAGGGAAAAATTTTACAAGCTGGGCACACACGAAAGCGGTAAGTATATTGCCTGCAGCACCGGCGAGGCTTACTATTACCATGTCGCGCCTAGGGTGTTTGAAATAGCCCGGATTGATAGGAACCGGTTTGGCCCAGCCGAACCTGAATAACAACAGACAAAGCGCACCAACAGGATCAAGATGGTGCAGCGGGTTCAAACTGAGACGCCCGTCTATTTTTGCAGTCGGGTCCCCCAGCTTCATAGCTGCATATCCATGACAGAATTCATGAAAAGTTATAGCCCAAAGGACCGCTGGCAGACTTAAAAGAATCTCAGCTACACGCGAAGCCATATCTCCTCCGCCAAAAAACATCGGCAATCACATCCTTGCTTATTAAAACCAAAATCAGATAAAAGGTATTTTATCACGAGACACTGTATTTTCTTTTGCACAAAATACTAATCTGCAGCACCGCACCATTCCCAATAAACGCCAAGCCTGCCGCTGTCAGCCGAAATTATAATTTTTTCTGATTCCAGCCTGTTGCTTATACTGTACGGATTACAGTATTCCAGCCTCACATTATCCAAAGGCCACCTTACGCCGCTTATTGAAACCCCTGTACATAAACCGGAAAATGGAATGAGTGATACTACTTCCGGTTTTTTTTTAAAATACAGCTCGAGAAAGTCAGGCCCGTCAATAAGCATCAAACCTTCCTTCTCGTCTGCCATGCCTATAGGGACATATCTGTCGGAGCGTTTCAGAAATGATATGAAAGTGCTCCATAAATGATCGAAGCGTCCTCCGAAACATCCGGTAAGAAATACCCCTTTTTTCTGGCGGGCCGTTTCTTCAGACAGAAGGTCAAGAGCTAATTGGAAATCGGTGAGGTTTTTATCTTTTTCATACTTTAAAACCTGCGAACCTGACCCATACGCCCACTCCCATGCTTCCGGGTCAGCGCTGTCAGCATCCCCTATCAGTTTTTCCGGGACAATGCCTGCCTTGAAGCAGCAGTTCACCCCGCTGTCTACGGCCCAAGTGTATTTATTGAAATTTATTCCGTGCAGCCAGGATGGAGACTGTGTTCTTCCTCCAAGAACCATAAGCAGTATCTCATTTGTTATATTTGTTCTGATCCTTATATCAGGAAGAACTAATTCTCTCAACATTGACACCTCCCTATGACATATTTATTTATGACAAAAGCAATTATACATTACTTAAAGATGAAAGTTGACTCCATGGAAAATAAGCATTAGAATCGTGGAACTTAAGCAATAATAATTTCTCCGGGGGAGCATAGGGACATACATGTCCGTAACGCTGAGAGGAAGGGCAATACCTTCGACCCCAGACCTGATCCGGTTAGTACCGGCGTAGGAAGAGAGGGCTGCATAACTGGCTTTAATCCCGCTCTTTACGGAGCGGGATTTTTTATTGTTAAAATTAAATTGGAGGTCTTTGCAATGTACCCTGAAAAAAACGGAAAAGAAAACATATTGAGAAAGGCTGCTGCTGCCGGAGGACTTGCCGCTGCAGGCGTTGTCCTTTCATTCGTCTATATCCCTGTCGGTCCGGTAAAGTGTTTCCCGTTCCAGCATGCGATCAATGTTATAGCAGGAATTACCCTTGGACCGCTATGGGCCGTAGGAGCTGCATTTACTACCAGCCTTATAAGGAACATGATAGGTACAGGCAGCCTGTTCGCATTTCCGGGAAGCATATTCGGCGCGCTTTTCGTAGGATTTGCTTCAGAAATCCTTCCCTGCAGATTCAAATGGACAGCGGCACTCGCCGAACCGCTGGGGACCGGTATCATAGGTGCCTGGGCCTCCGCTGTGATAATTGCTCCCGTAATATCTAAAAACTTAGGTTTTGCTTTCCTTTCCGTCTCATTCCTTATCAGCAGTATCCCAGGATCAATCCTTGGAATTTTGGTACTTTACTGCCTTAAGAAAAGGAAATGTATCGAGAGCATCGGCATCATGATTTAGTTCCGGCAGCAAATTCAATGAACATCCTGCCGAGTTCGGCGGCCCTTTTTTCTAAATCTTCTAGCGTGCCGGTATTTTCTATAATCCAGTCGGCACGCTTTATTTTTTCACTGCTTGGAATCAGCCTGTTTCCACGGCGATCTATCTCTTTCTCGTCCCATCCTCTTGTTTTATTGCGTTCAGCTCTTTTTTCATGTGACGCCGATACATATACGACCTTATCTATCCAATCAGGTCTGCCGCACTCATAAAGCAGCGGAATCTCCACAACGACCCATCCTGTTGAACGTTCAACGCCAAGCCTCAATTTTTCAATAGTCGGAATATGGATAAGATCTGATGCAAATTTATATTCGTCATCACTCTGAAAAATTTTTTCTGCTATCCTTGCAAGCACTGTATTCCAATTTCCATTGAAAAAACCAGCACCCCATCTTGTTTCAGCTTTTTTCTGCACTTCCGGCAGCTTCCACATATCGCGAGCTATTTCATCGGCATTAAAAACAGTGGCGCCCATTGCCTGCCAAATACGGCACAATGTTGTCTTACCAGCGCCAACGTCTCCCGTTAGCCCTATTGTCAGCATAATAACCTCCTCCAGATGTTTCATCCTCTAAATCCACGCAGCTTTTTGGTATCTCGCCTATAAAACGTGATGTCCTGTTCCTCTGTATGCCTCCGAAAAGGAGCCGGCTGCCTGAACCGCTGATAAACAGTTTTTCCCTTGCTCTTGTCATACCTACGTAACAAAGCCTTCGTTCCTCCGCAATTTCACTCTCTCCATCAAGCGACCTTGCACTCGGGAATATTCCCTCTTCCATGCCTGTTACAAAAACTACTGGGAATTCCAGCCCTTTGGCCGCATGAAGTGTCATAAGGTTCACACTGTCTGTGTCTTCGTCTGCATCAAGATCAGTGAAAAGCGGAATTTCAGTCAGCATTTGCTCAATGTCACCATCATCCGGAACAAGCGAAAGCAATTCCAGAACATTTTCCATTCGTTCCTCCCAGTTATCAGGGTAATTTGCCTTAAGATACTCATCATACCCCTGCATATACAATATACTATCGATTGCTTGATGCACATCCGATGATCCGGCAAGTATCCCAAGCATGTTTTCTGCAAGCTCTTTTACACCGGCAGAGGCTTTTCCCTTAAGCCCGCCTCCGGTATTTTTAATCTCGTTCCATACGGAAAATGAATCAAGCCCTTCCATCTTACTCAGATAAGCTGCAAGGAGCTCAACGCTCTTTTTGCCGACTCCGCGTGACGGGATATTTGCTATCCTTGCAAGCGACACCGTATCCCTTGGGTTCACGGCAAGGCGCATCATCGAAAGTACGTCTTTAACTTCCACTCTTTCATAAAAAGCTACACCTCTTATAACACGATAAGGGATGCCGGCTTCAAGCAACGCCTGTTCAAGCCCGCGGCTTAGCGCATTCATGCGATACAGCACCGCAATTTCACGGTAACTGTAGCCGCAGTCACTCAGTTCTTCAATTTTTTTGCTGATCCAGTGTGCTTCATCCAGATCCGTCTTTGCCCGGTAAATATGGATAAGCTCTCCACGCTCGGAAGCAGTCCATAAATCCTTGGGATGCCTGTCTGCGTTTTTTTGTATGACCCCATTGGCTCCTTCAAGGATATTTCCGGTTGAACGGTAATTCTGATCCAAGACCACTACTTTAGCACCTTTGAAGTCGTTGCTGAAATTCATGATCATTGACATATCTGCTCCGCGCCAGCCGTAGATGGACTGGTCCGGATCACCGACAACCATTATTTTACGGCCTGAATCGACAAGGCATCTGAGCAATAGATACTGAGGCCTGTTGACATCCTGATATTCATCAACAAGCACCCAATCAAGTCCTGAGCGCTCGTGTTCCCTGACATCACGGTCTGTTGCAAGAATATGCAGCGGCAAAACCATAAGGTCGTCAAAATCAAGAGCTCCCTGGACAACAAGAGCTTCCTGATATTTTTTGTAAAGCCCAAGCCATCTGGCATCTATATGCGGTTCCCTTGTGACAGGGTTGGCTTCCGTTTTGACACGCGAAACCAATTCTATGGCGCCGCCGGCATCCATACTGCGCGGATCTATATCAAGTTCCGCCAGTATTTTTTTTATGACGCTTTTTGTATCATTTCTGTCGAAAATGACAAAATTGCGCGGATATCCAAGTTTAACTAGCGAATCAGAATAGCGGTGAAGAAAGCGCAGTCCGTAAGCATGAAATGTTGAAATTTCCATGCCGCTCATGTCCTGGCCCAGTATTTCCATCACACGAGACTTCATTTCACTTGCAGCTTTGTTTGTAAAAGTAAGGGCAAGTATACGCCATGGCAAAACGTTCATGGACTGTATCAGGTATGCTATTTTTGCAGTAAGCACGCGCGTCTTGCCGCTGCCGGCACCGGCAAGGACAAGCTCATGTCCTTCACAGTAAGCCACAGCTTCTTTTTGTTTCGGGTTAAGAGAATATTTAAATTTTTCAGCCATATTAGTTTACCGCCTTGATCGATTGAAAACCGATATTAAAGTACCTTGTTATTGCCGGCAGGTCAAGAAAAAAAGAGGAGCCGCAGGCTCCTCTTTTTTCTTTTAAAGCAAAAGGACCTACTATTTTGGCTCAAGCAGTCCATAACCGCCTTCCTGCCTGCGATATACAACATTTATTGCTCCATTTGCATCATTTTTGAAAATGAAGAAGCTATGCCCCAGCAAATCCATCTGCATCGTCGCTTCTATGGGCGTCATGACTTCAACATTAAACTTCTTTGTCTTCACGATCTCTCGCGGAGCTTCATCTTTTTCAAATGGAGCGGTTGTCATCAAATCAGGATCAATGTCGAAAGAGATATCCTGGACCTTCATCCTGACCTTTTCCGTCAGATAACTCTTATGCTTTTTGACCTGGCGCTCAATATTTTTGAGAGCTTTGTCAAAAGCTTTGCGCAGGTCAGGCGCATAATCCTCACCGCGCATCACTACGCCGTTAACATTGGAGGTTATCTCAACTACATTCATCCCACGTTTGAAGTTGAGTGCGATCTGGGTGTCAAGTATCTTATCAAAGAATTTTTCAAGCTTATCGACCTTCTTCTGCATGTATTCCTTGACATCTCCCGGCAATTCCACGTTGCGTGTAACAAAACGTACCTCCATAGCAACTCCTCCATTCTGCCTGATGCTTTTATGAATCTTATTGCATTTATTTTAACATCATATTCAAGTAGTCTCAAACGTGCGAATTATGTATATTTTACTAACTCTTTAAAAGAGGATAATTGACGTAAAAATACACTTGGGTATAATCTGCAGATAGCAGAAAGCAGATGAAAGGGGATAAAAAATGAAACTCTCGAAGAGAATACTTGGAATAAAGCCATCAGCTACCGTGAGTATATCGAACAAAGCTAAAATAATGGCCGCGGAAGGCAAACCTGTAATATCATTCAGTATGGGCGAACCTGACTTCACACCTCCTGAATGTGTATCAAAAGCAGCCATAGAGGCTATCAACCGCGGTGAATCACATTACACCTTAAACCCGGGTATAATTGAGCTTCGCCAGGAGATATGCAGCTATTACAAAAGACGCTTCAACCTTGACTACACTCCGGCTGAAGTTATAGTAACAGCAGGAGCAAAACCTCTTCTCTATGAAGCCCTTCAGACATTGGTCGATCCTGGAGATGAAGTAATACTTTTTGCTCCGGCATGGGTAAGCTATGTAGAACAGCTTCATCTAGCCGGAGGTAAAGAAATTATCGTAGACACCATGAAAACGGATTTCGTTCCGAAAAAGGATGTGCTTGAAGCATCTGTAACTGGAAAAACTGTAGGGATGATCATAAACTCCCCATGCAACCCTACCGGAATTATATACGACGAGGAAACTTTAAAAATGGTGGCCGATGTGGCGCGCAGCAAAGGTCTTTGGATAATATTCGATGAAATATATGAACGTCTTGCTTATGCACCAGCCAGACATATAAACATCCTTACCGTAGCGCCCGATTTAAGGGATCAGACCATAATAGTAAACGGAGCAAGCAAAGCCTATGCGATGACCGGCTGGCGCATCGGATATGCTCTTGCGCCCCAGGCTATAATAACTAAGATCAACACCCTTCAGACCCACCTTACGTCAAATGCATGCTCTATTGCGCAGTGGGGCGCTTGGGGCGGCATAAAGTATGCGGATCTTGAGGTAGATAAAATGCGGGATGCTTTTTTTGAGCGCAGGAATATAATCCTTGATCTCATACGTGATATGCCTTATGTGAAAGTAAGGGATCCTGAAGGTGCATTTTATGTCTTCATTGACATCCGTGAATGCCCGATCCCTGATGATATTAAGTTCTGCGAAAAGCTGCTTGAAGAAAAATTCGTTGCTGCAGTTCCAGGGACAGCTTTCTTCGCACCAGGTTTTGTACGGTTTTCATACGCATGCTCAATAGACGACATCAGGGAAGGAATGGCCAGACTCAAGGTATTTCTGGCAAACATGAAATAGCTGAAGTCTTAAACTTAAATCAATTTTTCAGCCATTCCAATTAAAAATGCAGGCGATATTCATTGGTTTTCAAAAATCTGAACCTGTTGGCCTGATAAAAGCCTAAAGATAAGAAGCAGGACCATCTCATCAAAAAAACCAGAGACGGTCCTGCTTCTTATCTCATTTTTTATCAAATACCTGAATTATTCCCGTCTCCGTTTTTTTCGCCCAGTTCATTAATATAGGCTTCTATTTCCCTGTTCCGCATCCAGTGCCCGATATTTTTTCCTGAAATATGCTCCGGGATCTTTACCTTATGCGCCAAGTGAATCGCCCTCAGGTATTTTTCGTGGTTTAGAAGGAATTCCGGCTCTTCGCCATAATTATCGGCTTTTATTATTGCAGTGAAACCATCAAATCCAATAGGGTGTCTGTACAGACGCAGCAGAAGGTCTACGGCTTCAGCAGGCTGGTTCATCTTTGCCGGCCTGCTGTGTTCAGCTATTGCAAACGCGGCGCATTGAAACCAAATACGCGGTATCCTCATTTTTTTGCTTATTTCATCCAGCACTTCAAGGCCTCTTTTTTCATGCCCGTTATGATCAGGGAGCATTCGATAAGGGGTTTCCCCTTTGCCTATATCATGCATAAGCGCAGCAAAGCGGACTTCGATCCTCCCGTTCATCTCAGACACGATATCAAGCACTTCCATTGTGTGATCAAATGCATCACCCTCAGGATGGTACGCCGCAGGCTGTATTTTGCCTATCAGCTTATCGAGCCACGGAAAGACTGTCTCCAAAAGTTCCGCCTCTTTCAGCGCACGGAAAAAAACTGACGGTTTTGGTGTCCCGAGTGCCTTCATGATTTCAGCTACAACACGTTCCTTAGGCTCATTTGCAAGCTCAGGAGCACATTTTTTCATCATTCCGACAGTATGCGGGTCTATATGGAAACCGAACTGTGCGGCCTGCCTTGCAGCTCTGAGCGCCCGGACGGGATCTTCCAGAAAATGGCAGGATGTCGCACGGATTATCCTGCATGCTATGTCTTCCTTTCCGCCGAACGGATCGATTATCTCACCCGTAACCGGAGACCAGGCCATGCTGTTCATTGTGGTATCACGTCTGTAAAGATCATCCTCTATATTTAAATTCCTGCCTGATCTTATATCGAAGCCCCTATGCCCTGAACCATTTTTTATCTCTGTGCGGGCAAACGCAACTTCTCTTTTGACACCGTCTATATTCATTAAAAACACAGGGAAGCGGCCTCCTATTTTTTCAGCGTCAGGGAAAGTTCCGGCAAAAATTTCATAATCACTGCCGCACACAACATAATCCTTGTCATGCGGCTCACGCCCCATGACCATATCCCTGACCCAGCCCCCTGCGATATAGGCTTCGCCGCCAATTTCATGTAAACGTTCAAGAAATGTTTTCTCATCCATGAAATTAATATAACATACGAAAGATATTTCAGAATAAAGAACATTTTGTATATTAAATTTACTGCCTGCACAGCAATAAAAATAAGGCGCATAATAAAAATTGCGTGATGGCATATCCAAATGCCTCACGCAATTTTTTAAAAAACACGTTTGAAAAAATAGATTTGCAGCGTTATTTTTCCATTATTTCCTTTACTTTTTCCTCAAACATTTTATCTATCTTCTGGATAAAAGCATCTGTTTCTGTCTGAGCAATTGTCTGCTGTTTCCTGAGACCGTCTTCCGTAAGTTCTCCGTCCTGTTCCATTTTCTTGAGTCCTTCGTTGACATCGCGGCGTACATTGCGTACAGCGATACGGGCTTCCTCGGCCGTTTTATTAACGATTTTAGTCAGTTCGACACGACGGGCCTGCGTCAGCTCAGGCATATTGAGACGGATAGATTCCCCGTCATTCTGCGGATTTATACCCAGAGGAGAACTCTGTATGGCTTTTTCAATAGCTTTGATCGCAGTTTTGTCCCATGGCGTAATAACTATCTGTCTTGCTTCAGGGACACTGACATTTCCAAGATTTTTGACAGGTGTCGGGGTCCCGAAATAATCGACTTTAATCTCCTCAACAAGTGCAGGATGAGCCCTCCCAGTACGGATACCCTGAAGCGTTCCCTTGAAAAATTCCAGCGTTTTCTCGCTTCTTGACCTAAGGTCCTTTATAAAATCGACATCGCTGTTGCCGGTTTTATCTTTGTCACCTAAATCTTTCTGCCTTATATCGCCGCGGACTGTCAGGATTTTATTCACATCTTTTTTCTGAGGCACACCAATCACTCCTTGTGGGATTTTATGATGTTAAATATTATAAATGCTTAATCTGTAACCAGGGAACCTATATCTTCTCCGTCGATAAGAAGTTTGCGGAGATTGCCTTTTTTCAGAACATCAAAAACTATTATCGGTATCCTGTTTTCCTGACAAAGAGAAAAAGCGGCCGCATCCATAATTTTCAGCTGCATTCTCAGTGCATCCATATACGAAACTTTAGGAAGGCGCTTGGCGTCAGGATATTTAAAAGGATCCTTATCATATATACCATCAACTTTCGTTGCTTTCAATACGCAATCTGCACCGATCTCAGAAGCCCTCAATGCAGCCGTCGTATCTGTCGAAAAATATGGTGACCCTGTACCTGCCGCAAATATAACGATACGTCCCTTTTCAAGATGGCGTATCGCACGGCGTCTTATAACTGTTTCAGCGATCTGCCGCATTTCTATCGCCGACTGTACCCGCGTCGGCTGTCCGAGCTGCTCAAGCGCATCCTGGAGTGCAAGCGCATTGATAACGGTCCCCAGCATACCCATATAATCGGCCTGGGCCCTTTCAATACTTACAGTCTGGGATCCGCGTATGATATTGCCTCCACCAACGACCATGGCAATTGCAACGCCTTCTTTAGCTACCTCGGCTATTTGCTCGCATATACCCCTGACAGCATCGTAATCTAGGCCGAAACGAGCATTACCTGCAAGTATCTCACCTGAAAGTTTCAACAGTACCTTGTTATATTTCCGCCCCATCAAATGCCTCCATATCACACAGCTTCAATATAATAGCAAATAAAAAAACATACAAAAAAGGCGAGGGTATTCACCCTCGCCGACAGTCTTTATGCTTCGATTATAAAACGCGCAAAGCGGCGGATCTTTATATTCTCACCAATCTTAGCAATATTTTCGATAACAAGATCTTTTATTTTCTTATCGGGATCGCGTATATATTTCTGTTCCATAAGACAGTTTTCCTCATAGAACTTATTTATGCGGCCCTCTGCTATTTTATCAAGCATTTTTTCAGGTTTGCCCTCTTCACGCGCCTGTGCCTTAATGACTTCCGTTTCATGTGCTATTATATCGGCAGGCACTTCCTCCGGCAGAACGTAAGTCGGATTTGCCGCTGCGATCTGCATTGCAACCTCATGTCCCAAACTCTGGAACTCCTCAGTACGGGCAACGAAGTCTGTTTCGCAGTTAAGCTCAACAAGAACGCCAAGTTTGGCGTTGCTGTGGATATAGCTGAAAATCATACCCTGAGATGCGCTTCTCTCCGCTTTTTTTGCGGCTTTTGCAAGCCCTTTTTCACGAAGGAAATCAACTGCTTTCTCCATATCCCCTCCGCATTCTACAAGTGCCTTTTTACAGTCCATCATTCCGACGGAAGTTCTGGCACGGAGCTCAGATACAAGCGCTGCTGTAATTTCTGCCATCTTTATTGGGCCTCCTTCCAGCCTTTCTGCTCTTCCATTACCTTGACTGCAGCTTTGTCGCCCTCTTCAACTACCGGGTCGAGGTTCTCAGGCATAACAGGAACTTCTTCAGAAACGACCGCCGTATCTTCTGCTTCTTCAGCTTTCTCCTGAACCCTGGAATCCTGTCCCTGACGGCCTTCTATGAAGGCATTGGACATTAAGCCGACAACAAGTTCTATAGCACGGATAGCATCGTCATTGCCTGGTATGGGATAATCTATCACATCGGGGTCACAGTTAGTATCAACGATAGATATTACAGGGATCCCAAGTTTATGTGCCTCGTTGACTGCATTCGTCTCGCGGCGCGGATCGATTACAAACAGTGCATCCGGGATATCCTTCATTTCCTTGATTCCAGAGAGATACTTCTCAAGTTTGTCATGTTCTTTGCGAAGCTGGATTATCTCTTTTTTCGGATATTTATTGATGGAACCTGTTTCTTCCATTTCCTGAAGTTCAATCATGCGTGTCACGCGGCGGCGGATAGTTGCAAAATTTGTAAGAAGCCCACCGAGCCAGCGCTGATTAATATAATACTGTCCGGCTTTTAACGCTTCGTCACGGATAGGATCCTGAGCCTGGCGCTTTGTGCCGACAAACAGGATGCTTCCGCCTTCCTTCGATACTTCACGGACAAAATCATAAGCCTTTTCAAGACCTTTGACGGTTTTCTGAAGATCGATTATGTAGATCCCATTGCGTTCTGTGAAGATGTATGGCTTCATCTTCGGGTTCCAGCGTCTCGTCTGATGCCCGAAATGGACACCGCACTCAAGAAGCTGTTTCATACTGACTACTCCCATGTGAATCCCTCCTGTGTTTTTTCCTCCAGAAGCTTCTCCCTGCAGAAAAACCGATCACGGCAACATTCCTACAGTCAGCATCTGTGTGTGATACACCGCCCTTAAGTATAGCACGAAAATATTATTTTAAGCAATCATTAAATATATTGATAGCATGCAAGATAATATCAGAGAGATAAGATGCGGACAAGGACATTGCACTGTATCCAAGACCTGTATGACCTAATTTTTAGCCTGGCTGAACAGCATTCCAAGAAGTCCTGCGGATTCTATAACATTGCCGGTAAAGGTATCGATAACCTTTCCATCCGATACTGAATAAATTCGCCACACCAATTTAATTTCATCGGTGCTTACCAGTACCCGGCTGTTTTTTAGAGCTTTCTTCCATCCGCGGCAATCTGGCGGCACAGCCTCACTTCTTGCTATCTCCGCCGCCAATGTCCCGGAAATTTTCAATTCCAGATATTCCTTATGCGTATTATTTACTTCAGAATCAGTATCCGGCATAAGTTTTTCCATATCAAGCAGCATGGTCCGGCCGTCAAAACCATCAACAATGACTACCTGCCTGATCAATCTCGTAGGGTGTATTATACCCCTTTCAAGTATATCAACAGGGATTATATAAGATGGTGAAAGAATCAGGTTGTCCTGCGGTCCTGGATGTTCTGCAAAGGGAAGATAACCTGAAGGCTTCATTTCCACAGTAGCCTCTCTCCTCAAATCATCAAAATTTAGTACTTCCAACAAAAGCCGCCATAAATTTAGTTAAACTCATGCACTGTATGGACAGGTACTGAGAAGGATCAATCGGACGATATCGTGTATTTTCAGCAAAAAGTGCCCTCTGCAGGGAACTCAGCAACCCCATGGCACCCGAAAGACACCCCTTACCGCTGCTTCCTTCCGGACCTGACGGGGTTCGCGGGCTTTCGCCGCATGGGACTGAGCTCCCTGCAGAAAACACTTTTAAAGCCTCCGTGTTGTGGTAACATCGTAGAGAGAATATGGCGTGCCTGTCGGGATTCGAACCCGAGACCTTCAGCTCCGGAGGCTGACACTCTATCCAGCTGAGCTACAGGCACAAATCTCACAAACATATGACAGTATATCACATTAAGATTGGGGCTGCTATATATGATGGATGATTTTTTTTACATGAAAGAGGCGCTTAAAGAGGCAAAGGAAGCACTGAGCATCGGCGAAATCCCAATAGGGGCAGTCATCGTAAAAAACAGCGAGATAATCGGTCGCGGACACAACAGACGGTCGATCGACCTTTCCCCTTTTGATCATGCTGAAATGACAGCAATGAAAGATGCAGCGCAAAAGCTAAATAACTGGCGTTTTGACGGGGCCGCGATATATGTTACGCTGGAACCGTGTGTGATGTGCGCCGGAGCAATCGTACAGTGCCGCGTAAGCCGCATAGTCTACGGGGCAAAGGACCCAAAAGCAGGCGCCGCCGGCTCACTGTACAATATTCCAAACGACCCGAGGATGTACCATCAATGCAAAATAACATCAGGAGTAATGAAACAGGAATGCGCTGAAATTCTGCAAAATTTCTTTGAAAAAAAACGCGCAGGGATGGCATAATTAATTTTGACATAAGCTGTAGAATAAGTTATAATGCCGTCCGTCGGTTTATATATGAATTTTTGCGACACACACGGAGAGGTGGCTGAGTGGTCGAAGGCGCTCGCCTGGAAAGTGAGTGAACGGATTAACCCCGTTCCAAGGGTTCAAATCCCTTCCTCTCCGCCATTTTTATAATAACTGATTATCTGTTTTTTTATGCTGTATAACACGGAGGGGTGGCCGAGTGGTCGAAGGCGGGCGACTCGAAATCGTCTTGGCGGTGCTGAACTGTCACGTGGGTTCAAATCCCACCCTCTCCGCCAAACTTAAACAAATATCCTCCCGTAGATCATTTTTATCGCTTACAGCAACGCTTAAAACTCCACCAACATGTTTTTGTAAAACTTTGTCTGGCCGACAAATGAGCCGTTTTTTTTTGCTTCCCAGTGTTAAAGCACAATCCCATTTGTAAAGCATTCCAGAAATCATCAGCTTTTTCGGCTGAGATAATGAGGACTGCTTGCTGATATGGACTTTGCTTGATCATTTAAAATCCAGAAAAAACTCATCTAAAATAACAAAAAGGCAGGAGTAAGAATGGGAACCGGTATGTGTATATAAATATTTATACACAATACCTCAGACCACTTCATATAATGACAAAAAGATGCCTCTATGCCTCTCGGTATTTATGGACTGTACTGGATGATGTGATTTTAAGGCTGCCAGTGGCTTGGATTTATACAGGCGGTAAATATGCCGTTTTATTTATTGACGGATTTCTTAGGAGTCCAGTTGTCGATTATTTTGTCAGCGGCTTCCAGTTGGACAGATGAAAGTTTTTTTGAAAGACGCTTTTTCATTGAAATGGAATCCTTTTTCAATGAGCCGTCAGAACTTATTGCTGCAAGGCTTATCCATATGTATGCATTTTTTATGCTTTTAGCGATACCTTCACCGCTGCTGTACAACATTCCCAGACGGTACTGTGCTTTTGCGTTGCCCTGATCAGCAGCTTTTCGGAACCATTCCGCAGACATGTTAAAATCTTTTTGCATGCCGTACCCTTTATAACTCATTATACCAATTGATAACTGTGCATCGGAGTTTCCATGCGTTGCTGCTTTCTTGAATAGAGAGGCAGCTTCTTTGTAATCTTTGGTGACACCTTTTCCGCTGCAATACATAAGACCAAGGCACAACTGGGCTTTTTCATTTCCATTCTCAGCGGCTTTGGCAAACCATGCCGCAGCCTCTGAATAATTCTGTGCTGTGATATCCCCTTTATAGTAAGCCAGTCCAAGGTTGAACTGTGCATCGACTTCACCCTGGTCTGCTGCCATGCGGTACCATTTTATGGCTTCTGAAGGGTTTTTAGCTACATCTACTCCATGTTCATACATAAAACCAAGTTTCAGCTGTGCTTTTGAATTACCTTTTTCGGCCATTGACAGCAGATCCCTGGCTGTTTCTTTCTGCAAATAACCGTCTGTGGCATCAGGGCTCCCAGGCCAAAATGCAGACCCTTCATTTGATAAGGCTCCATTGGGGTATGATATGGATAATAATATCACAGCCGCATATGCGAAAATTTTTTTATCCATCTATTACAGGGCTCCAATCAGCAGATATAAACTTTCCTGCTTTTAAAGCATAGCACCACATTAAATATCAATCAAGTAAATATACAGCTAAATTTTGACTCATCCGAATATTGCCATAACGAGATTTATTAAAGCAAATAGTAATAATAATTTTAAAACAATACATATTAGTATATATCAATATATTACACAGTGGATTAATATTGTAAACTGTCGATATGGAATTCTTGAACTTAAAAAAACGATCCTTATAGACCGCTTGATTTGAATCGCTATGGCATTACGTAAGACGGCAAGATTAAAATAGCAAATGGTGCATTGAGCAATGCATACTTTTCCACCATACGTGCAGTTCCTTACTGCAAAAACACTGAATATAATTTCGGACAGGATTGATAAAATCCTGATTTAAGGATAAAAATCCAGCTTTTATCAATTGAAAAATGCTGTGAAATTTTGCCGCATAAAGAATGATACATTTGGAAATAAATAATACTATATACAAAATATAGTATTTTTAGATAATTAAAGTTATGCCTCTATGCACCAATCAGCATTTTAATATTCAGCACAAAATAAACAGATTTTATTTTGGCTTAAGCCATGAGACCTTTAGAAGACGCTTCTGCAGACAGATATAATATGCAGACTCGTACCCTTGAAAATATTCAGGCCGTTTTTCCACCATATATATACAGTTTCTTCACCGGTGGCTATAAGGCCAGCAGACAGGTCATTTTCTGAATCTGACAATCGTCACTCCATAGCCGCCTTCATGCGGGCCTCCAAGGTTATGCTCCGTTACATAAGGCAGGCGTTTGCATAGATCCTGGACCTCGCGGCGCAGTATGCCTTCACCGCGGCCGTGGATAACCGTAACAGAGTCGTAACCGGCACGGTAAGCCTGATCAAGGTACTGTTCAACTATCGGTATTGCTTCATCAATCGTCATTCCGCGGACCATGATCGAACTTGGAACTCCTACAGGACGTGACACTTTTATCTGAACTGCAGGAGCGGCTGACTGCTTTTCCTTATGCTGAACCATGCTTAGTTTGGCGATTGGGACCTCCATTTCAACAGCACCTGCCTGTATAAGCACTCTTTTCCCCCTTATTTCAACCACAGTTGCATCCCCTTTAGTTCCAATAAGCCTTACTGCATCGCCTGGCTTCAGTGATACAGAAGAAGCGGCTACAGATTGTTTTGCAATTTTTTTATCTTCTCTGTTCACAACTGATTCTTCTATTTTTGAAAAATGTTTTCTTTTTCTTTCCAGTTCCCGTCTTGCCGCAGATTCAGCATCTGCGGCTCCCATCTTTTTTATAAGGGCTCTGGCTGAATCCTCGGCATTCTTAACTATGCTCAGAGCTTTTTTATCTGCAACTGCAATAAGCGCTTCACGTTTTTCTTCAATAGCCTTTACTTTGGATTCATAATCCGCTTTCAGGGCTTCAATTTTTATGCGGGAAAGTTCTATATCACGTGATTCACGTTCCAGGGCAGCCTTTTTTCCATGCAGCTCTCCTATGAGGTCTTCCATCGATATCTCCCTGCCGCTTATTGCCTTTTCAGCCCTTTGAATTATTTCCATTGGCATTCCCAGTTTTCCGGCAATCAGCAAAGCATTGCTGCGTCCGGGTATTCCAATGAGTATACGGTATGTAGGGGATAAAGTAGCTGTATCGAACTCGACACTTGCAGTTTCTATATGATCAGCTGCAAGCGCAAAACGTTTTATTGGATTATGATGAGTCGTTGCAAGAACAAGCGCTTTTTTTTCACAAAGCCAATCAAGAAGAGCTATACCCAAAGCAGCTCCTTCTTCAGGATCTGTACCTGCACCAAGCTCATCGAGCAGTACAACGGACCTGTCTGTTACCTTGTTCAATATATCTGTTACATGGGTAATATGGGCACTGAATGTCGACAGGCTTTGCTCTATGCTTTGTTCGTCCCCTATATCTGCAAAAAGTTCTCCGATATCGCCCAGTATCGACCCCTCCGCAGCCGGTACAGGAAACCCCATCCATCCGAGCATCACACATACACCAGCGGTTTTGAGAGCAACAGTTTTTCCTCCTGTATTAGGACCGGTTATTACAAGTATCCTGAACTTATCACCGCACTTTATCTCTATTGGTACAGCACGCTCAAAAAGCAGCGGGTGTCTTGCATCCTTGAAATCAAATTTTCTCCGCGGGGATAATGTCGGTATATTCCACTTATCAATACGTTTTTTTTCTGAAAGGGCATAAAAAAGATCTATTTTGCCAAGAACATTTTCAGCATCAGATATACAGTTTGACTTTTTAAGTATTTTTGAAGTTATTTCCCTGAGTATTCTTTGTTCTTCGTGCAGTTCCATACTCCTCAATGAACTGAATTCATTGTTAAGTCTCAGCATCGACTGCGGTTCCATATACACGCTGTTTCCGGAACCAGAACGGTCTATAACTATTCCTGGGAAAATACTGAGCGCATCCTGCCTGACAAGAAATGCATACCTTCCGTTGCGCAGTGTGAGCAAACGTTCCTGAAGCATACCTGAGATGGCAGGATCATTAAGTATAGCGTGCCCCTTCCTGCGTATCGTTTCCCTGAGGGCGTGCATTTTACCGCGGATATCGTATAGTTTTTCAGATGCTTTGTCATATAGGCGTCCGTCGTCATCAATGACAGACAGAGAGGAGATTTCATCTGAAAAATCCCTTATATATTTTGCAAGCATATAAAATGACGGATATTCTTCCTTTTCTTGATTAAAAACCTCTTTGAGGCGCATTGCAATAATCAGTATCAAACGTATTTTTAAAAGATCTTCACCGATCAGAATCCCAGTATCGGCGGCTTCATCAAGCGACGGCGAGACAGTGCCAATCCCATTCTGCCATGGGAGCTCTCCTTTAGATGCCCTGTAATTTTCTATTGAATTAAAAAGTTCATGTCTCTTGAGAAGATCTGAAAGATCTGATGCGGGCCTTGCATTGGCAGCAGCCAATACGCCAAGGTCGCTTCTGCAGTGTTTGGATATCAGGGAGATTATTTTACCTATTTCAAGCGACTGGTAAACTGTCTGTTCTGCAAACATTACATTTCAGCTCCGTTCACTTCTTCTGGGCGGCTCATAACCTTCAGGACCGCTGACTCCCATGCGATATGGTCTCAATATCTGCTCAAGAGTTCCATCAGGCAGATCTTCAACATTAGGGAATATATCGAAATCCATAAGAATTTTACGGACTTCCGGCCACTGGCGCCCTGCATATCTCAATATGCTGCTTTCTGTCATCCATGTCGGGTTAAGGACAGGAACCAGCAGCAGTCCGCCTATAAGAACCACATAAACTACAAGCGTTGTTTTCAGAAGTCCTGAAAACAGGCCGAGCAATCTGTCAAACCAGCTTAAACGTGCGACAGCCAACATTTTTTTTATCGTCATTCGCAGCATGGAGACCAGTAATGTAATCAGCATCCAGACGATAATTATGGCAAGAAATTTGGCAGCAGATGGATTTATATCGGCCAGACCGGCCAGTACAGCCCCGCATTTGGCGGAAAACTTAAATGATATATACATCGCAGCAAGAAACCCTGCAAGAGTAATTATTTCACCGGCTAAACCGCGAAAACATCCTCGGATAATAAAATAACATCCGAGGATTACGAAAAAAATATCAAACGCATTCAAGCTCATTAAGTTCAATTATCTGTATGTGTTTCGCTGAATTTATTTATCAGGGAAACAATTTTATTCTGAGTCTCTTCCAGCTTATGTGACAGCGACATAAGAGCAAGGAACAGTTTTTCATCCTGTGTGAGCGCAGGCGGCAGCGTCTTTACAATGTCCTGTATCGTAGTTACCACACGGACAAAACACTCCTCATCAAGCGGGGTCGTCAGGGTGTATCTCTGCCTGCCTATCAGGAAAGAATATTTTCCATCGCCGATGCTGCGAATCTCAGGGATTTCGTCCACTGGCAAAATCTCCTTTATATTATCTTAGGATCATGCATTACTATTGCTCTTCAGGAGAAATAGCGTGTATGCGTCCCAGAAGGCCTTCGATCCTGTTTTCGATCTCAGCTCTTTCCGAATCATTCTCCTCAGTTTTCTTTTGTGCATCCTCCTGAAGCTGAAGTATCTCAAGATCTCTGTCTTCTACGACGCTCTTAAGTTCATCTATTTCACTGATAAGCTTTTTGTTTTCTTCCTTCATTCCGTCTATTATTTTTTCGAGCCTGGCTATTGCATCATCAAGCATTTCAAACTTCTGGATCATTTAAAAGCCCCCTTCAACATGACTGATTTATTTTAACAGAGCTTTACGCACAGCGGACCTCTCCGCCAAGTTTTTTTCCTATCTTCTTCAGCATCTGGTTCTTTACGGCATCTATTTTATCAGATGTCAGAGTACCCTGGTCCGATCCTATCCATGCACGCAGTGTAACTGATTTTTTACCTTCGCCTACCTGAGCGCCACGGTACTCGTCAATAAAGCGTATTTCTTTCACAAGCTCTACTTTCGACGCAGCTTCATATATATCCGCCCATTTTGTCTCTTCGTCAAAGATTATTGAAAGGTCGAAATCAACAAGCGGGTATTCAGGCAAATGTATGAACGTATTGTTTCTTGATGCAAGAGGGATGAGTTTTTCTACATCAACCTCGAACAGAACTGCAAAATTACGTTTGATTCCTGCATTGCGGGCAGATTTAGGTGAAACAAGACCTATTTCGCCTACTACAGCATCATCCTTCATTATATTCACCCAAAGTTTTTCTTCAGCCCACGGTGACTTGTTCTTCTGCGAGAACGAAAGCGGTTCGATCTGAGCTACTCTGTGTATATATTCGAATATGCCCTTAGCTTCACGGAAAAGCGTCATAGCATCGGCCCCGACTAATGCTCCGCAAAGGTAACGCGGCATTTCGGGCAGCAGTTCTTCAGAGCTGTTTATGCTGTGATAATTCCGATTGAAAAATACCTGTGTAAGTTCAAACAGTCTGAAATCATCATAATAGCGAAGGTTTGTAAAAACTGCTTTAAGCATACCCGGCACCAGCGTTGAACGCAGTTTGCTTTCATCAGGCGCAGGAGGAGTGCTTAAAGTAAGCATTTCAGATACATCAGCACCTGATGCCTCGATATACTCGTCATCGATCCACGGATATGTGAATATTTCCTGCATGCCGCATCTGAAAGCCAGATATTCACGTATGGAGCGTTCAGTATCCTGCATACGCTGGTTGATAGGCTTATCAAGAGTGATTGTAGGAGCAGCGAACTCAAAATTCTCATATCCTATAAGGCGGGCAACTTCTTCCAGCACATCGTCAGGCAGTGATATATCGCCTGTGGAACGCCATGACGGAGCTTCAACAAGCAGCTGATCACCGTTTATATCGACATCGAATCCAAGGTGCGCCAACGTTTTTTTCACTGCTTCTCCGGTAAGATCCTTGCCGAGCCTCTTGCGCAGGAATGACATCGGCACATCGATTTTTGCATTTTCAAGAGGTACAGGATAATTATCAACATAACCTGAAATTATACTGTCAGGAAATTCCGCGGCAAACATCCTTGCAGCCATCGCAACAGCATCGTCAACACGCTGCGGATCAAGACTTTTCTCATAGCGCGAAGAAGCTTCCGTCCTTATATCAAAACGCTGGGCAGTGCGTCTTATGCTCAAGGCGTTAAAATTGGCCACCTCAAGTATTATCTCTGTAGTATCATGAAGTATTGAATCCAGCCTGCCGCCCATTATGCCGGCAAGTGCGACAGGGCTTTTTTCATCAGCAATAACCAGATCTTCCTCCGTAAGCTCAAGGAGCCTGCCGTCAAGAAGTTCAAGTGTTTCTCCTGCTCTAGCTGTTCTTACATGTATGCTGCCCTTTATATGTTTTCTGTCAAAGCCATGTGTAGGCTGGCCTGTAGCAAGCATTATATAATTGGTTATATCCACCGGCAGGTTGATAGGCCGCATACCCACGCGCCATATCAGGCTGCGCAGTCCGAAAGGGGACTGTACGTTCCTTATATTCTTAAACACTATGCCGGCATAGCGCGAACACCGTTCAGGATTTTCAATAACCACATCCAGATCTCCGCTGCATGCAGGAAGCTCAGCAGTATCTATAGGTTTCAGTTTACACCCGTATATCGCTGCAAGTTCCCTTGCCATTCCATAATGTCCCCAAAGGTCAGGGCGATTGGTCATGGATTTGTTGTCTATCTCAAGTATTATATCGTCCAGGCCCAGGGCTTCGGCAAGAGCTTCGCCTGGTTCGGCATCAAACTCCGAGATGTCCATTATCTCTGCATGCCTCGTCGGGGGGAAAAGTTCTTCAAGGCCTATCTCGCCAGATGAACAGATCATTCCGAAGCTCATAACCCCACGGAGTTTAGCCGGCTTGATCTCGACAGGTTCGCCTTCTCCGTGCCAGCGGACCATTGCACCTGGTTTGGCAACAGCAGTAAGCTGTCCTGGAGCAAGATTGGAACCCCCGCATACTATGGTACTCGGGGCTGCATCTCCGGTATCTACGGTGCAGATGCGCAGTTTATCGGCGTCAGGATGAGGCTCGACTGTTATTATGCGGCCGACAACCAATCCGTTTAAATTATCGGCCAGATTCACAGCATCTTCGACCTCTACGGTACACATGGTAAGGTCATATGAAAGTTTTGCCATAGTAAGGTCTTCAGGAAGTTCAACGTATTTTTTTATCCATTTGAGTGAAAGTTTCATTATTTTAATCTCCTATTTGAACTGTGTAAGGAAACGAAGGTCAGCACTATGGAAAAGGCGTACGTCATCAACACCGTAGCGCATCATTACAAGACGGTCAAGTCCGATATTTATATAGAAACCTGACCATATGGAAGGATCGAGTCCTGCCGCCTTAAGCACATTCGGATGCGGTGTACCGCCAGGCATTACCTCTATCCATCCTACATGCTTGCATACCTTGCAGCCCTCTCCGCCGCAAACAAGACAGCGCATATCTATTTCAAATCCAGGTTCAACAAACGGGAAAAAACCGACTCGCATCCTTACTTCGACGTCACGTCCAAAAACCTTGTCCAGTATTGTCTTAACAAGCACTTTGCCGGAGGCGAAGGAAAAATCTTTATCAATTATTAAGGCTTCATACTGGAAAAACGCCCTTTCGTGTCTTGCATCCGTTGTTTCATTGCGATAGACCCTGCCAGGATATACAAAACGTGCAGGCGCACCGTGCTGCTGCAGGTAACGCACACTGGCCCCCGTAAGGTGCGGACGCAGGCACAGACGCTCGGCTCCGCGCTTCTCATCATGATCCTTCAGCCAGTATGTATCCATGCTTTCCCTTGCAGGATGTTCCGGTGCAAAATTAAGGTTATCAAAAGCATACAGTTCACTTGTTATCTCAGGTTCGGTAAAAATCTCAAACCCAAGGGAACGGAATGCATCATTCAAGTCATAGCACATTTGCGTAACAGGATGAAGACCGCCCTGCAGCGGTTCGATACCCGGCAGTGTCACATCTGCAAATCCGCTGAACGAAGATGCCTGGTTCAAAAGCTCTTCATGTTTTTCATCGATTGCGGCACTAAGAACCTCTTTTACTTCATTAGCCGCCTGACCAAGTATTTTTCTCACCTCAGGCGCTGCCTGACCGACGCTCTTGAGTATCTCAGTTACCTCTCCCTTGCGGCCGAGAAGTTTTGCACGAACAAGATGAAGTTCCTCAGGCAGCGATGACTCCGCTATTTTATCCATGCCAGCTTTCTTAAGACGCTCAAGCTGCTCAAGCAGTCCTTTATCAGCTATTTTGTCCTTGTACTGTTCTTTCAGTCCTTCAAACATTGAACAATTCCCCCAATATATACCGCTGCCCGCTAAATCGTTGTTCCAGGTAAATTCAGATCATGCGGGGCGGATATTTTTCTGTGTATAAGCTTATCGACACTGTCCCTGTGTCCAAGTACCCAGAGTTTATCTCCTTCTTCGAATACCCTCTTTGAAGACGGGAAAGTTTGTTTACCATCGTGTTCAATCAGCGTTACTATCACATTATACCGCTGTGAAAAGAACAAATCAGTCATATTTTTACCTATCATCTCAGGCAAAACTGCGATTTCTCCGAAGACGAAATCACCGCCCTCGATTTTAGTAAATTGTGAGTACCATGGATAAACAAGGCTTTCAGCAATACGATGTCCCATATCCCATTCAGGGAATACTACCTTATGGGCTCCGACCCTTGACAGGACCTTTGCCTGAAGCATATTAGAGGCACGTGCAATAACAAACGGGACCCCGAGATCGACAAGGATAGATGTGCTCAGGATATTTTTTTCTATCGCTTCGCCAATAGTCACTATAGCAACATCGACTTCTTTTGCGCCTACTTTTATCAGGGCGTTTACATCCGTGACATCAAGCTGTGCAGCAACCGATATCTTATCCGACATCTCAAGAACCGGTGCAGACAAACTGTCAACTCCTATAACGCTTTGACCAAGTTCGGCCAGTTTTTCGCAAAGAGAAGTCCCGAACCGGCCAAGCCCGACAATAAGATAGCTTTTTTTATCCCTGGCCATAAATGCACACCTCCAGCATCCCGCATCAAACTGAATTACAGCTTAAAAACCTATACAATGATATTTCCAGATGACCCATTATATGATAAAACAGCACGCCGTATTTTTTCTAACCAATTGGGATATGCACTTCAGAATAGTGCACTTCCGCACCTTTGTCTATTGAAATCAGCGCTGCAAAGAAAGAAAGTATTCCCACCCTTCCCCAGAACATGAGAAGTATCAGAATAACTTTGCCCGCAGATGATAACCCCGGTGTTATGCCTGTACTGAGCCCGACAGTACCCATCGCTGAGACTGCTTCGAATATTATCATCCCGAAAGGTTTATTTTCAAACACTGTCAGCATGACGGCACCTATAAGGAAAGTTAGGATATATACAAATGCAAGGGCCAAAGCTCTTTTTACCGTTGAGTCACTGATTTTCCTGTTCCATATGACTGTTTCGTCTTTCCCGTGTATCTCTCCCCAGACTGCTGCAGCAAGAACACCGAAAGTGGTGGTCTTTATTCCTCCTCCTGTTGATGCAGGCGAAGCCCCTATTATCATAAGGAATATTGTAAGCATCTGGCCAAGACTTGAAAATTTAGCCTGGTGTATAAGGTCGAAACCTGCTGTTCTTGCAGTTATACTTTGAAAAAGCGCATTCCAGATTTTTGCCCACACCGGAAGACCTGAAAGTGCGCCGTTCCAGTCTGAAATAAGGATGAGCCCTGTACCGGCAGCTATAAGCCATAAAGTTACACATATGACCAAGCGTGAATAATGGGATATTTTTTTATTATTTTTAAAAGCTTCCCAGCAATCGGAAAAAACAGGGAATCCAATACCGCCTGAAACTATGAGCATCATTATAACAAGCGGAACTATAAAGGAAAGATAAAATCCCTCAAGCCCATTTTGATAAAGAGAGAACCCTGCATTACAGAATGCGCTCACAGAATGGAAGACCGCATAATATAGAGCGGTCTGCATGGATTCACCGTTTAATATAAAGCCGATATAAAGGAATAGAACTCCTACAGATTCAAGGGAAACAGTATATTTGATGACCGTGATCAAAAGCTTTATAGCTCCGTGTACTCCCTCAACGCCAAGACCGCCCAGAAAAAATATTCTGCTTTTGATGCCTATGCGTTTACCTATGGCAAGACCCAGCAGCATCATGCCGGTCATAAAGCCAAGGCCACCTATCTGTATAAGGCACAACAGCACCAGTTGCGATAAAAAACCCATGCCCGTACTTACATTGATCGTGGCAAGCCCCGTCACACATACTGCAGAAGCAGCCATGAACAGCGAATCAACCAGTGAAGTTTGAATATTATAAATATAGTTATTGCTCAGCCATAATAGAAAGGCTCCCGCCAGTATGACCAGCAGGAACCCTGTTACAATAACCTTCTCAACTTTATAAGCCGTACGTACCAGCAAAATTCAGTGTCCTTTATTTAACAGAGGACCGTGCCTTTTCAACGAGCTGTGCAAATGCAGGCATATCATTAACCGCAAGATCGGCCAGCATCTTACGGTTAATATTGATATCCGACTTTTTCAATCCGTTAATCAGCGCGCTGTAAGCAATTCCATTTGCACGTGCAGCTGCATTTATACGGACGATCCACAGCTTGCGAAAATCGCGTTTTTTAATTTTACGGCCTGCGAAAGCACTTGTGAGAGCGTGGAGATATGCTTCACGTGCGCGGCGATATACATTCTTTTTACGTCCCCAGAATCCCTTTGTGATACTGTATAGTTTTTTAAGTTTATTGCGGCTTGCGCTCGATCCCTTTACTCGCATTAAATGTCACTCCTCAGTATATTTTCTCGTTTAAAAGAGCCCCGGCATCATGCGTAGGGCAGTACCTTCTTGATATGCGCCTCTACAGCTGCCGGCAGTATCCCCTTTTTCCTGAGGGAACGGAGCCGCTTTGAATTTTTTGACGAAAGAAGGTGTCCGCGTCCACTCTTCTTGAAACTCACCTTTCCTGTTCCTGTGAGTTTAAAACGTTTTTTAGTTGCTGAGTGGGTTTTCATTTTTGGCATTACGTAGTTCCTCCCTTGTTATTCTACCCCGCTGCCGGGGAAAATCACTATTTATGCTTTTTCAGGTTCTTCATTCTTTTCTGTTTTTTCAGATTGTTTTGCGGCAGCAGCTTCAGGGTTAACCTCTTCGCCGCTTACGGTCTTCCTGTTCGCATTCGGCTTTTTTACAGAAGTGTTCTGTCCTGTTTTCTCAGTCACAGCAGAAGCCTGCTGTGCCCTGCCGCTATTTTTGGCATCTTCAGCAGATTTGTTCTTTTTCATAGCCTCTATCTGGGCAGACGGGACTATCATAATCCGCATGTATGATCCCTCCATATGAGGGTCCATTTCAACCTTGCCATAATCCTCGACAGCACCTACTACCTTATCAAGCACTTCTCTGCCGCGGTCAAGAAAAGCCATTTCACGCCCGCGGAAAAAGATCGAAACCTTTACTCTGTTTCCGGCACTAAGAAAGGTTTTGACAGCCTTAACTTTGAAGTCATAGTCATGCTGGTCAATCTTAGGACGCATCTTAATTTCTTTGACGACCTGCGTCTTCTGCTTTTTACGGGCGTCCTTATCACGTTTCTGCTGCTGGAAACGATATTTACCGTAATCCATTATCCTGCATACCGGCGGAGTCGCCTGTGGCGCTACTTCCACAAGGTCAAGTCCAGCAGCCTCAGCCATTGTAAGCGCCTCTTTAATATTCACTACACCGCGCTTAGCATTATCTTCATCGATAAGGAGCACCTCATCGGCCCGAATGTCTAAATTCACGCGGGGCTCGTCGTCCCTGTTTGCTATGGCGTTACACCTCCTGAAAAAATTGATGTTGTCAAAATAAAATATATGGACCCAACGCAAAATGCACCGGGCCCATAGAAATTTTCCTCGGGGTTACCTGACAACTTAAAGCGCCGGCAGGTGAGAGGTGCATCCTCTGCTTATAAATCCCGCTGATAAAAACCAGCTAATGGATGTTAGCACAAATATCTTTTTATTGCAATACCGCCTCAGTTTAAATCTATAACGGATTGAATTCTGCTTTCAGGAAATCAATGAATGATTCCTGCGACATGGAACCCAGGTCACCCTTGCTTCTGTCTCTTACAGAAACGGTGCCCTCTTCTGCTTCGCGGGCTCCTATAACAAGCATATACGGAACTTTCTGAAGCTGTGCATCACGGATTTTTTTGCCTAGCTTCTCATCGCGTAAATCAGTTTCAATGCGTATGCCGACGTCCTCAAGCTTCTTTTTCAGGCCCGCCGTATATTCAGCAAATTCGGAACTGACCTGCAGTATTTTTACCTGTACCGGAGCCAGCCAATAAGGGAACGCGCCTGCATAGTTTTCGATAAGTATTCCCATAAACCTTTCCAGACTTCCCAAAACCGTTCTATGGAGCATAACGGGTCTGTGTTCAAGTCCGTCACTTCCGATATATGCCATATCGAATTTTTCAGGCATCTGGAAATCCAGCTGTATGGTTCCGCACTGCCACGTGCGTCCTATGCAGTCTTCAAGATGGAAATCTATCTTCGGTCCGTAAAAAGCTCCGTCTCCCGGGTTGAGCTTATACGCGGTACCGGTTTCCTCAAGTGCTTCACGAAGACGCAATTCTGCAAGATCCCAAAGCTCAGGATCCCCCATTGAATCTTCGGGGCGTGTAGACAGTTCAACATGGTATTTGAACCCGAAGACATCCTGATATACGTAACGATCCAGTTCCATAATAGCCTTGATTTCTTCCTTGATTTGTTCCGGAGTACAGTAAATATGTGCATCATCCTGGGTGAAAGCCCTTACGCGCATGAGCCCGTGGAGTGCCCCTGATCTTTCGTGGCGATGTACGAAACCAAGTTCAGCCATACGCAGCGGCAATTCCCTATAGCTGTGGATGTCATTTTTATACACGAGTATACCGCCGGGACAGTTCATAGGTTTTACGGCAAACGGAGCATCGTCGATCTCGGTAAAATACATATTTTCCTTATAATGATCCCAGTGCCCTGAACGCATCCAGAGATCCCTGTCAAGTATCATCGGTGTCTTGATCTCCACATATCCGCGTTTTATGTGTTCTTTGCGCCAAAATTCGATCAGCTTATTCATAATGACCATGCCCTTCGGATGGAAAAACGGGAACCCTGGCCCTTCCTGATGAAGGCTGAACAGGTCCAATTCCTTCCCCAGTTTGCGATGGTCGCGCGCTTTGGCCTCTTCCATCCTGCGGAGATATTCTTTAAGTTCTTCCTCCGAACCGAATGCCGTTCCGTATATACGGGTCAGCATTTCATTATTTTCATCACCATGCCAATAAGCCCCTGCAAGAGAAAGAAGTTTGAAGAACTTACAGCAGCCTGTATGCGGTACATGAGGTCCTCTGCAGAAATCTACAAAATCCCCCTCCTTATAAACTGAAAGGGTCTCTCCTTCGATATTCTCTATCATCTCGACCTTAAGATCTTCTCCAAGACCGTTAAATAGTTTGAGGGCCTCTTCTTTTGACAGCTCTGCCCGAACAAGGGGGATTTTTTCCTGTGAGATTTTCCTCATCTCGGCCTCAATTTTAGGGAGATCGTCATCAGATATAGGATCATGGAATCTTATGTCGTAATAAAAACCATCCTTTATTGAAGGACCTATTCCGAATTTGGCATCCGGATAAAGCCTGAGCACGGCATGGGCCATAAGGTGTGCAGTAGAGTGGCGAAGCAGGTCAAGGCCATCTTCAGAGTCGGGGAAAACCGGCACTATTTCGGTATCGGTTTCCAATACTTTATCACAGTCGACAATTTCGTTATTAACCTTTGCACCTATCGCTTTTTTTAAATGCCATGCATCCAAAAGCTCACGGACCGTAGCCCTTTCAGCTTCGTATACTTTCCCTTCCGGAATCGAAAAACGCGCCATAAATAATATCCCCTCCTGTATTTACTTCGAACAGATTTAAATCTGTCTTTTGCATTGTTTTTACTGCTGCCTTTTCATGATACATATCCGCGTATGTTTATGCAAAAAGCAGCGTACGCGGATAATAAATATGCAGGCAACATATGATGCGGAAATTCCGCATGTGTTTTACGGTTCTATTTTTTACCGGTACTTCCGAAACCGCCCGATGATCGCTCTGTATCCTCAAGTTCTTCAGTTCTTAATAGGTCAGCTTGTGTAACATACGCAAATATAACCTGTGCTATCCGATCACCTGGTTCAACTGCAAAATCATTGCTTCCGTGATTTATGAGTATTACTCTGATCTCTCCACGGTAATCTGAATCTATGGTCCCGGGCGCGTTAAGTACTGTGACTCCGTATTTAAGGGCGAGGCCGCTCCTTGGTCTGACTTGCGCTTCACACCCAAGAGGCATTTCAAGATACAGTCCTGTCCCGACACATCCATATTCTCCGGCCTTAATCACGGCTGCCTCCGCGGCACGGAGATCCATGCCGGAAGAACCAGGAGTCGCATATGCAGGAAGCATGATTCCTTCCGCAGATTTGATTTTTACTGTTATCTTATTCATGTGCAGGATCTACTTTCTGCCTTCTCTCTCAAAACGCCTGACAGGACGATGCTCTCCACCTCTGTCTCCGCCTCTGTCTCCGCCTCTGTCTCCACCGAAGCTTCTGCGCGGCCTGTCACCATCATCGCGCCTGGGCGCACCTTCGCGTCTTGCCGATGGCTCGCTCTTTGGAAACAGGGCATACTTTTCCTCGCGTTCCTTCTCAACGGCAACCTGCTCGGTGAATTCAGGGTCTTTGGCAAGATCGTCAAGCTGGTCAAGTATACGTTTGCGGCTGAGATTTACCCTGTGCATATCATCTATTTCCTTAACAGTGACAAGTACCTTATCGCCTATGCCGAATGCATCTTCAAGCCTGGGTATGTGGTACGTGCTTATCTCGCTCACATGAAGCAGTCCTTCTTTGCCGGGCAGGAGTTCAACAAACACTCCGAAGCTGAGCATCCTTGTAACAGTGCCTACAAAAGTTTCTCCGGCTTTTACTTCACGGACAAGGTCATTTATTATTTTAACAGCCATCTGTGCGGAAGTACCGCTTACTGCCGCCACATATACCAAACCGCTGTCATCAACATCTATCTTTGCGCCGGTACGCTGAACTATGGAGCGGATCATCTTGCCTCCGGGGCCTATTACCTCGCGTATCTTTTCCGGATCAATATTAATCGTGATAATTTTAGGCGCCGTAGTTGCAAGCTCAGGACGCGGAGACGCTATAGTTGCATCCATTATGTCAAGTATCTTCATACGTCCTGCTTTTGCCTGCGCCAAAGCCTGGACAAGAATCTCCCTGGTGATCCCGCCGGCTTTATTGTCCATCTGCAGCGCAGTGACACCGTCCCTTGTTCCTGCAACTTTAAAATCCATATCCCCGTAATGATCTTCCAATCCCTGAATATCCGTTAGTATGCCAAACTTACTGCCGTCCGATATAAGCCCCATGGCAATACCGGCCACAGCCTTCGTTACCGGAACCCCGGCAGACATCATGGAAAGGCTTCCGCTGCATACGCTGGCCATCGAACTTGACCCGTTTGATTCAAGAATATCTGAAACCTGGCGTACTACATACGGGAAAACGTTCTCATCCGGCAATACAGGGCGCAGTGCACGCTCTGCAAGTGCGCCGTGTCCTATTTCCCTTCGTCCCGGGCCGCGCATCGGGCGGACCTCACCGACTGAATACGGCGGGAAATTGTAATGCAGTATAAAGCGTTTTGACGGTTCATCAAGCTTAAGCCCGTCGAGGACCTGATCATCTGTGCCCATCATACCAAGCGTCGTCACGCCGAGAGACTGCGTTTCACCACGTGTGAACAGCGCTGATCCATGCGTCATAGGCAGCACGTCAACTTCGCACGTTATTTGGCGCAGCTCGTCCATAGCACGTCCGTCTGAACGGCGTTTATCATCAAGAAGAAGGCTTCGAACAGACTTCTTTACCATTTCATCCATATTTGTAGCTATGTATTTTTCCGAGCCGGGGTATGCCTCAGCAAACTGTGCCTCAGCTTTTGCCTGAGCCTCTGCAATTGCAGCGGCTCTCGGCTGTTTCGCATGTATCTGTACAGCCGTGTATATATCGTTACGCAGTTCTTTTTCCATCCATTCATCTATCTCGGCGATGACTTCAGGGGCAGGCAGCTGAGCCTTAGGTTTTCCTATCTGCGCGCTGAGGTTGTCAATAAATTCCACAATTTTGCGGATAGCTTCCGACGCGAGTTCAAGGGCATCAACAAGCATGTCTTCCGAGACTTCCTGCGCGCCGGCTTCAACCATCGTTATCCCTCCGCGGTGACCAGCAACCACAAGATCCAGCGTGCTTCTTGGCATTTCAGCCTCATCTGGGTTTACAACAAGCTCTCCGTCGATACATCCGATGCGGACGGCACCTATCGGACCGTCCCACGGAATATCTGACATTGAAAGAGCAAGCGAAGCACCGTTGATTCCGAGGATATTGGCCGGATTTATCTGATCAACCGACATGACTGTAGCTACTACATGCACATCATTTCTCATCCACTCGGGAAACAGCGAACGTATAGAACGGTCTATCATCCTTCCGCTAAGGATGGCTGCTTCCGACGGACGTCCTTCTCTCTTGATGAAACCACCGGGAACTTTTCCGGCAGCGTAAAAACGTTCCTCATAATCCACGAGAAGCGGGAAAAAATCCAACCCTTCTCTGGCTTTGTCTGACATAACGGATGTAACAAGCAGCACAGTGCTTCCATGCCTTGCAAGCACGGCAGCGTTAGCCTGTTTAGCCATGCGCCCTATTTCAAAAGACATAGTCTTCCCGTAGAGCTCAAGCTCAAATATCTGTTTCATTTTATTTTCCTCCCATATTTATCATTTTTCGACTGTTGAAGAATATCACAAAATAACAAAAATGGCGAAGGTATACTGAACCTTCGCCTGTATAAGTTGAATATTAAATTGCAGGACCCTGTATCAGTGACGCAGTCCAAGACGCTGGATAAGATTCTGATAGCGTCCGAAATCCCTGTCTTTAAGGTACTGAAGAAGCTTGCGGCGCTTACCTACCATTATAAGAAGTCCGCGGCGTGAGTGGAAATCCTTAATGTGGACACGCATATGATCCGTAAGCTCGTGTATGCGAGCTGTAAGGATGGCGACCTGAACTTCGGTCGAGCCTGTATCTGCCCCATGCTTTTTGAATTCTTCAATAATCTGCTGCTTTTTCTCCTTGTCGATCATTATGATCACTCCTGTCTGAGCCTGTTGCGCCCGATATTCCCCAAACTCAGATCTGCGTCATCAGCGCAGGTCCGTGTAAAAGGCACTGGTAATAATAGCAAAGACTTAACATTATGACAAGTGCCCATGCTTGAATCTGTTGCTACGCACTAATCAGATCCCGCGATCCCAGATAAATAATGGGCTTGATGTCATTGCCGTACGAAACAGGACCTCACTATTCAGCAATAATGCACCGTGACGGTTATGGGATAATGATGCCCAACAACTCAATGATATGCATCAGGCAGCACATTGTGCTGAAACCTGCAAAAATGCAACGGATTCCTACGTGTAAAATTTTCTCATATCGTCAGGTATAGCCGCTTTAAATGAAATGTTTCTCAGGTTTTCAGGAAGCCTTCGGTCGTCCGGGAATGTAACGGAATAAGCATGCAGAAGCGGACGTTTCGCTGCCCTTCCGTCTCCGCCGTATTTTTTGTCGCCTAATATCGGATGTCCTATTGCAGACATATGCACTCTGGCCTGGTGTGATCTTCCGGTTACAAGCTCGATTTCAACAATGCTTACTTTACCGCTGCCGCCAAGTTTTTTATATCTGGTAAGCGCACTTTGTCCATTTTTGTCTGTTCTGACTATGTTTTTTTCAGTATCCTTAATCAGAGGCAGGTCAATTTCGCCGTTGTCAGGAATATCTCCAGAAACTATAGCGTTATATATTTTTTTTATTTTACGCTCTCTTATGAGTTCTGACATGCATCTCTGTGCCAATCCTGTCATAGCGATAAGGACTATCCCCGATGTATTTCTGTCAAGTCTCTGCACAGTTGAAGGATGAAAATCCCTTCTGCTCCACTTCAGTTCAAGAAGCGCCCTTGTTACAAGTGAGTCTCCGTATTTAGCTTCAGGCTGTGTCAGCAGTCCGGCGGGTTTATTAACGACCCAGACATATCCGTCTTTATATATGGTATCTATTTCAGATAATTCAGCATCGGAGTGCTCTCCAACAACCGCAGAATGGATGTCATCGTCCCATGGGACCTGAATGAACTGTCCCTCCTCAAGCCGCGTATCAGGTGAAGCTTTCTTTGCATCAAGCCGGACATTGCCTTTGCGTATTGCTTTCATGACGGCTCCAAGCGGCACCTGAGGCCAAAGAACCCTAAGAAACCTGTCAAGCCTTCTGCCGGACTGGTCCGACGTAATATAAAATTCCCTGGACATGATGGACTCCTTTAATTATTGCAAATAGCAGTTTTTTATAACATATACCACTTCGGCATAATCCATAATCAGATAAAGCTGCATTGGGACATCGTTAAGACTTAATTAAAAACACACGGTTCATTCAGCTGCGGGACAAAAAGCAAATTAACGTAAAGCATCCCATTTAAACTATGGACGGCTTACATATGCCTAGTGTCTCAGCTTTAATCCTGCTTGCTTGACGTGCCCGTCAAGCGGTTCCAGAATCTCCTTGACGTCCCGTTGTGCCACTGTGATATTGGCTGATCAGGAGTCAGATCTTTGACAGATTCCTTCCAGCAGAATACTTTGAAATCTATTTCGTCTGCAGCCGAGACTATTATCGCCTCAGGCGTCGCCGGCACAACAGGTGAACCGTATTCTTTCTGTCCGTGGTGGCTTAGAAGTATATGCGCAAGGTGCAGCTTCAGATTAGGTTCAAGCCCGGCTTTATCCGCAAGGTCAGTAAAACGCGCAAACCCTATGGCAACATGGTCAAGAACGGCACCTTCAAGTGTCATTTCAGGGATAGCTCCCATTTTGTATGATTCTATTTTGCCTAGGTCATGAAGCAGTGCACCTGCTATGACTACATTAATGTCGATCTGATATCCCGAAAGGCATAATGACTCTGCTATGGATTTGGCACAGCCGGCAACCGAAAGAGTATGCTCCAGAAGACCATTGGCATAAGCGTGGTGGTGGCTTACGGCAGCAGGCCAGTCCCTGAACTGTTTCCATATATCCCCTTCATATACGGATCTTATAAAATTGGCTGTTTCGGTTTCACAGCTATCAACAAGCTCATTAAAGCGTTTTATCATCGTTTCCATAGGAATTGGCGAACGCGGCAGATACATTGCAGGGGGAAATCTGTCCTGGTCAAGCAATGTGAGTTTGTTGAAATTAAACTGTATCTGCCCTCTGAATTCGACGGTCTTGCCGTCTATGCCCATTGTAAATCCGGCAGCACCTTTGATTTTATCTTCAGACATCCTATTAGCGGGAGCCTGGGTTTCGGCACCGATGACCGACCTGTCGAACCACACCGCATCAGACCAAATCTTGGCATCAAGCGTTCCATATGAATCTGAAACCGTCATTTCATAATATGGCTTACCATTTTTATCATTCTTCTGAAATAACGAAGTTACAACAAATATTCCCCTGAATGAACTGCCTGACGGCAGCTTACGTATTTCCTGACTGTTCTGAAGCTGTATTTCCGGCATAATAATCTTCCTTCCGCAACGTACCGTATCGTATACTGCTAATCATAACCTTTATTCCTGATGAATGAAAGGCCATTATCCTTATATATATGGCTGTTCCCGGTTAATATTGACCGTTTTGTTTTTATGTCTGTACGTACAATTGATATATCATCTCGCAAAGCATCACAAAAATTTTAAACGTGTATAATATGGATGCAGTTGATATTAATATACAGAACAATAGCTACTATGAGAATCTTTTTGGAGGGATTTTTGTTATGAGTACTGTAAACTGGGATTCTAGGCTTTCCGACATAGCGCTGAACGTAAAACCGTCACCAATACGTGCGTTGCTGAAATACACCAAGACCCCCGGTGTCATCTCCTTCGCCGGAGGCAACCCCGATCCGGAAGTGTTCCCCGTCGATGAATTCTTTGAGGCTGCAGGTATCCTTAAAAGGGAAGGCAAGGACGTTCTTCAGTACGGAGCTACGGACGGTTATAAGCCGCTTAAAGAGTACATCGCCAAATGGATGGCAAATCGTATGGGGCGCGAGACAAAGCCGGAAGAAATGCTGATCACTACAGGATCACAGGAAGGCATGGATTTGCTTTGCAGTGTACTCCTTAATGACGGAGACACAATAATAGTAGAAGGTCCTACCTATCCAGGCGCACTGCATGCGATGCGCAACCGCGGAGCACGTTTTCTTTCGGTGCCATGTGATAAGGACGGCCTTTGCGTAGACCTGCTTCCGCAGGTAATAGAACAGGGACGCAAGGACGGGCATAAAATCAAATTCATATATACAATCGTAAACTTCCAGAATCCATCCGGTGCTGTCCTCAGTGAGGAACGCAGGGCAAAACTGCTTGAAATAGCTGAAAAATACGATTTGATCATTTTTGAGGATGACCCATACGGACACCTCCGCTATGACGGACAGCATGTCCCGACAATCTTCTCAATGGATAAAAAACAAAGCGGAAGGGTTGTTTATGCCTGCTCTTTCTCAAAGATACTGGCCCCGGGGACACGCGTTGCATGGATAGTCGGAGACCCTGCGCTCATGCAGAAGCTCGTCATGATAAAGCAGGGCACAAACCTCTGCTCAAGCGTTGTCGCACAGGCTCTTGTATATGAATACTGCCGCCTCGGACATCTGGACGGGTTCCTTCCTAAGATCATTTCCCATTACGCAAAAAAGCGCAATGAAATGGATGCCGCATTTAAGAAATATCTTCCGTCAAATACTCTGTACCATACGCCTGAAGGCGGTTTCTTCTTCTGGCTGAGGGTTCCAGGAATAGATTCCAATGAACTCTTTATGAAGGCGATAGAGCACGGCGTGGCTTTCGTAACCGGACCATCGTTTTATGTGGACGGCAGCGGGCTTGACTTTATGCGCACATGTTTCACCTTCGCACAGCCTGAGCAGATCAGCGAAGGGGCAAAACGTCTTGGCGAAGCTATAAAATCGCTCGGCAGGTAAAAATTAGTCTCCAATTTATTTTTAAATAAAAACCTCTGCTTCGGCAGAGGTTTTTTTGTGATATTCTTAAAACGATACGATAGGGGGGGAGCCCGATGTCGGAAGAGATTATTTCAGCACTTGCTACAGCATGGGGAGAAAGCGGGATATCAGTCGTCAGATTGTCAGGAGAAGGCTCTCTGGCACTTGCCGATAAAATTTTCAGGAGCAGGCACCCGCTTGCGTGGTATCCTCCGCGCCATATGGCACTTGGGAAATTATGCGCAGCCAACGGACAGGAATATGATGAAGTGCTCGCTGTGCATTTCATGGAAGGATCCAGCTATACAGGGGAAGAGAGCGTTGAAATACATTGTCACGGAGGTATCCTTCCCGCACAGATGTGCATTGAAGAACTGTGCTCCATTGGTGCAAGGATCGCAATGCCGGGGGAATTTACACGCAGGGCGTTTGTTAACGGAAGGATAGATCTCTCACAGGCGGAAGCGGTACTGGGAATAATAAAAGCAAGAAGCGACGAGGCGCTGCGTGCCTCTTTAAGGACATTACAAGGCGGTTTCACTGAAGAGATAAAGAAATTCCTTGATGAACTCACTCTCCTTGCCGCACAGCTTGAGGTCAATCTGGATTTTCCTGAAGAGGGAGAAGGTCTGCTTCCTGAAACTGAATTCATTGCAAAGCTCAAAAAACTTATTTCAGACGGCGAATCGCTGTTTGCCCGCTGCCGTTCCGGGCTGATACTGAGAGAAGGTATCCGTGTAGCTATAATAGGGAGGCCAAACGTCGGCAAGTCTTCGCTGCTTAACATCCTGTTAAGGGAGGAACGTGCCATTGTAACGCCGATACCCGGGACAACCCGCGACAGGATAGAAGAAACCTTCGTACATAAGGGCGTGCCTGTACGCATAATAGATACTGCCGGGATACGGGATACGTCTGATGAAATTGAGTCAATAGGCGTAAAACGCTCGATAAATGCAATGAATGAAGCGGATCTGTGCATATGGGTCCTGGATTCTGCTGAAATCCTGTCGGATGATGATCTGCTGCTCGGACATAAAGCCTCAGCTCTCAATCATATCATAGTGCTGAACAAGAGCGATCTGCACCAAAAAACTACATCTGATGATCTTAAAAAGATTTTCCCGGCAAGCACCATTCTGTATATATCAGCCCTTAAATCAGATGGTATTGATAAACTAAGAGATATGATCGTTGAATATGCGTGCGGCGGAACGGTATCATCAGATGCTTACGGCGTTACAAACAGGCAGATGGAATGTTTAAAAATGGCTCTCTCCTCTATACGCGAAGCAGAGCTGGCTATAGCAGGCAAAATTGGCGACGACATTGCAGTCTCATGTATATCGGATGCAAGATCGGGTCTGTCTTCACTCTTAGGCACTGATGCAACGGAGGATCTGCTCGACGTGATATTCAGCACCTTCTGTGTAGGAAAATAACATAATATTTAAGCATGACCTGTACATCAGCATAAAATATTTAGCAGATATTACGTTTTGTAAAAAATATCTCGTATTGCTTTTATTACGCGATTATATCCGCCGTAAATCCCTGAGGCATCCTATCGGATCCCGGGCATATGTCCGGGATCCGTGATTTAAAATACAGCGATCAATGCCGTCATGTACTATGCGGGCAGGGTCTGTGAATATATTAATATGCCTTTGCGAATATAGTCTTTCTTGCATTTTCGCGGCCTGTATAAAAACATTTGCCGCGTTCCCCTGCGAATTCAAGAGGCATACATCTTGGAGTAGCTCCTGTCGCTTCCTTAATGGCTTTTTCATCCTCTTTGGTTCCATCGAAATACACTTCTATGAAACCTCCCTTTGATTCAAGCATCTTCTTAAATTCATCCATGTTTTTAGCATGGTGGGTATTTTCCAGACGGAAGTTAAGTGCTCGTGTATAAAGACTGCTTTGTATATCGGCGAGTAATCCGGGGATTTTCGAAGATATGCCGGACCACGTTACATTTTCCTTCTCACCCGTATCCCTCCGTACAACACGCACCTGTTCCGAAGCGAATTCTTTTTCACCAAGTTCAATCCTTACAGGCACGCCTTTCTGCAGATGGAAAAAGAACCTGTCGCCAGGACGCAGATGGAACTGGGTGTCGATCTGAACATAACGCCCGCCCAGACTTTTGTTGAGAGCTTCCTGAAGTTCTTTTGCCTTTGGCATTATTTCGTTTTCAAGTTTTGCCGCGTCAGTTGAAATAGGTATGATAACTGCTTTTGTCGGAGCCACATTTGGCGGCAGGATAAGACCGTCATTATCGGAATGCGTCATTATAAGAGCTCCTATCAGCCTTGTGGATACCCCCCAGCTGGTAGTATATGCAAATTCCATTTCTCCATTTCTGTTCTGGAACTGTATCTCAAAAGCCTTGGCGAAATTTTGCCCGAGATAGTGGCTTGTACCAGCCTGCAGAGCCTTTTTATCGCTCATCATCGTTTCACATGTATATGTATTGTCTGCTCCCGGGAAACGCTCGCCTTCTGTTTTTTCTCCGGGAATGACCGGCAGTGCAAGGCACTCGGTCATTATCTTTTTATAAACATCGAGCATCCTGAGCGTCTCTTCGACAGCCTCCTCCTTGGAGGAATGTGCAGTATGCCCCTCCTGCCAGAGAAATTCAGATGTCCTCAGGAAAAGGCGCGGCCTCTTTTCCCATCTCATTACATTGCACCACTGATTTATAAGTATCGGCAGGTCACGCCATGACTGGACCCATTTGCTGTACATATATCCAATTACAGTTTCTGAAGTGGGACGTATTATAAGGGGTTCTTCCAGTTCTTCTCCGCCTGCATGGGTCACTACAGCGCATTCAGGTGCAAATCCTTCGACATGCTCAGCCTCTTTTGAGAGGAATGACTGCGGGATCAAAAGAGGAAAAGCAGCATTTACATGCCCGGTTTCCTTGAATGCATCATCAAAGTGTCTCTGTACCATTTCCCAGATGGAATACCCGGTAGGCCGCACTACCATACATCCGCGTACCGGCGCATAATCAGCAAGCTCTGCAGCCCTTATTACATCAAGATACCACTGTGAATAATCCTTTTCCTTCGGTGTGATATTTTTAGCCATCCTGTTCCCTCCATATACATTCACTTATACGTACGTTATTTTATCATTTATCGCAGCTTTTCAGACATTATACCTTAACAACTTAAATTATCTTGACATTTATGGGTTTTATCGTATTCTTTAAACAGTATGTTGTTTATGCGTGGAATACTTTAACATAGCTTAAGGGGGCTTCTGGTTATGTCACTGCAATGGAAAGACGAATTTACAGATCAGCTGTGCGATGCTATCGTAGCCATCACTGACCGTGATGAGGCATACCGTTTTCTGGAAGATGTTGCGACATTTTCAGAGATAAAAGCATTTGCACAGAGGCTGCAGGTAGCAAGCCTTTTGATCAAGGGAATGTCTTACCCTCAGATTGTACAGGCGACCGGGGCAAGCACGGCAACAATAAGCCGCGTAAAGAAATTTGTAGAATACGGATCAGATGGTTACAGAGACGTTCTGGCCAAAGTAAATAAATCAAAGGGAGCGGAAACAAAAAAATAATACCAGGCTTTGCTGAACTTGCAAAATGACATTTCTTAACTGAGGTATTTTTCTTTGGACATTAAAACTTTTTTCATCGCCTCAGCGGCTTTTCCAGAAATGGAAGAATATGTGCTTTCTGTCGCCGCAGCAGGTACTAATGTTTTTCTGACAGGAACATGCGCCCATGATGCAAATACACTTATAGACAAAATATCGGAAAAGGGCGCGTCTGCATATTATTACAATGCAGCAGGAAGTGATTATTTTTCCTGTACAGCGGATGCTGTTGTTGCGTGTGCTGAAAAATTCGGCGGCATAGACCTGCTGATTTTCGGTGAAAGTCATAGCAGTAAAACAGAGTTATTCCTTGACATGAGCGAAAAGGATTTTGCCTGTTATACTGGAATGCTGCAGTCCTTTTTCTGGCTCTGCAAATGTGCTCTGCCATACATGCTCGGCAGAGAAAAACCTGCTGTCGTCATGCCTGTTGAAGAGGATCACGAACCACGGAATATAGCCCGCGCGATGTACCGTGCAGCTTGTTTAGCTATGTTAAAAAATATGGCTGACGAATTTAAAAGTTATGGAATAGAAGTGAGACCCGCACTTATTCCAATGTAATAAGTACTGCCTTATTCAACATCACTGTTATTTATTATGATTGCCCAGGCAGCAAGATCATCGACAGCACGCGGCGGGGTCATAAGCGTAGTGGGGATCAATCTCCACAATCCTGCAGGAGGATGAAGCTTCCAGTACAGTTTCCTGCCTTCCATCGTGGTCCCTTTTTCATTGACCGTTTTGACCTCAAGTTGTTTTTCCAGTATTTTTTTTATTTCATCCGATGAAGTCCCGTCCCCAAGTAATACCTTTTTAGGCAGTTTATCGTTTAAATTAGCTATGCAGCCTTCCATCCGCCATTCTTCAAGCAGATTCCACGCTCTTTCATTCATAGCACGGCACAAAGTGTTAAGTTCGGATCTCGGCATCACTGCAGAAAAAAGCAATTTATCCCCTTCTGCTGCGGCAAATCCTATTTTCCACCTCCCAGGGTCAATTCCGCAGTTCACCGAAATATCCCCTCTCAACTGATTCCCACCTTGGATACATCCACATCCATTGATCGGGAAAACGTTTGATCCATTCTGAAATAATTCTGTTGCAATCATCTATGCTGGCTTGTATATCTTCACCGTATTTCCGTCCGTCACGGCCTTCAAAACGCGGGAGAAAATGCAGTTCAAGTTTGATACCGTCAGGTTTCCTGATGCAAAATGCTAAAAGCACGGCGCACTCAAGTTTGGCTGCAAGCTTAGCAATCCCAACAGGCGTACTTGCAGGATAGTCAAGGAATGCTGAAAGGACGCCAGCTTTTTTTGCATCCTGATCTACCGGGACAGCGATTATTTCGCCGCCCTGCAGCACTTTGACCATTTTTTTAAGATCGGACGCCTTCCCAAGAGCCTTTGTTCCTCCTGAACGGCGAAGTTCAGATACCAGACCGGTTATCCTGTCATCCCGCTGATCGGCGCCAAGTGCATTCATTCTGTAACCGTGCTGCGAGCACCATGCAGCGGCATACTCCCAATTTCCTATGTGCGCAGTCGCTATTATCACACCTTTTCCGGCTGCAACTGCGTTCTTCAAATTAATTTCACCATGTACTTCTATTATTTCATCTAATTTGCTTGTCATAACAGGCAGACGTGCAAATTCAGCCGCTGATCTTCCGAAATTGCCGTACGCACGCCTGACTATGCACTTTGCATCATGCTCAGATATCGCAAGTATTTTGGAACACCGTACAGAGGCCTCTTTAAATTTTCCAAAGGAAAAATAAGCCACCGATATTCCAATATACCCTCCTAACGAGACAGCAACTGAATGCGGTATGGCACAAACAGCTTTTCTGAACATGCTCAGTAATGTCCATATTATTGGTTGCTTTCCTGACATCTTGTACCCCTTTCACAAAATACAATCAGTTTTTAGCTATTATATTGGCTAATATCGGAACTACGATAAGGACCGTCACTATCCTGCATATATTAAAAAGTACCGTAACAGCCGGATTCGCACCGATATCAACGGCTACCACCGCTATTCCGGTAAGACCGCCAGGTGTGGTAGCAAAAAGTGATGTTAGAAAATCCATTTTACATGTTTTTGAAAAAAACCACGCAAGGCCCATTGTAAAAATTAGAAGCGAAAAACTGTAGCCTATGGCTGCCGGCATATATCGCGGCAGTTCTTTAATTGATGAAAAATCACTTCCGCGAACGAGGACATAAGCAACAAGCAGCTGTGATATAAAAGAAAGCATATCCACTTTCGCCTCGATGCCTATATGCATAAAACCTTTTACAATAAGGCCAAGCAGCAATCCGCCTATCATAGCCCCAGCAGGAAATCCCGTCCTGTATCCGACAGAACTTCCGCATATAACAGCAAACAGGACCATAATGTTTGTGTTCATGACACTTTCCCCCATTCAGCGGCTTTCAGTATACAACAAATAAGCGCTTCCTTGAACAAGGAAGCGCTTATTTATCCTCTTACGCAAAAAACTATGGATTTCTACGCGGCAACTGCACGTTCCTTCGTTTGTCTCAGGTAAATGATTATCATTATTATGGCTGCAGTTCCTACCAGGCTCATAATCATGCTGTGATGGATCGCAGCAAGGGCGCATATGGCCATGATCGCCCGTTCAAAGATCCTGAGCGTGCGGTAGAACCATCCTTCCAGCGCACCTGCCAGTATTATGACTCCTAGCATAGCGGAAACTGCCAGTATAATAAGTTCATGCCATACGACATGGTTCAAAAGTATCATGGGGTTGAAAACAAACATATAGGGCATTATATATGAGCAAAGAGCTATCTTGGTAGCGGTAAAACCGGTCTTTGTAGGATCTGCCCCGGCTATGCCGGCTCCGGTAAACGCGGCAAGGCATACGGGAGGAGTAAGGTCAGCCATGATTCCGAAATAGAAAACAAACATGTGCGCAGCAAGCGGCAAAACCTTCATTCCTACGAGAGCAGGGGCAATGATTGTGCTGCAGACTATATAGTTTGCCGTCGTAGGCAGTCCCATACCCAGCACCAGGCATGCCACCATTGACATGATCAGCGTGAGCAGAAGGTTACCGCCTGAAATATCTATGATATTGTTGGAAATAGTAAGTCCAAGGGAAGTAAGGGAAGATGTCCCTACGACAAACCCGACCAGTGCACAGGCAAGAGCAACTCCAAGCGCTCCTCTTGCTCCTTCTTCGCATGCATGGAGCATATCTTTTATGCCCATCCTCGTATGCGGCTTGAACATGCTCACTATAATAACAGCTACGACACCGATGAATCCTGAACGAAGCGGCGTGTATTTCATAAGCAACGTTACTATTACGACAAGCACAGGAATTATAAGATGTCCGTCACGTTTCATTACATCCCTGAGAACAGGCAGCTCTTCTTTGGGCAGCCCTTTGAATCCCTCTTTACGCGCCCTTATGTGCACATTTGTAAAAATAGCCGTGTAATAGATCAGTGCAGGCAGGATAGCTCCGGCCGCGATCGTAAGGTATGAAATGCCGAGGAATTCGCTCATTATAAATGCCCCTGCACCCATTATAGGAGGCATCAGCTGTCCGCCGGTAGATGAGCAGGCTTCTACCGCACCAGCATAGTGAGGAGGATATCCGACCCTCTTCATGAGAGGAATAGTAAATGTTCCTGTTGTAGCAACATTAGCAACTGATGAACCGTTTATAGTTCCAAGAAGCCCTGAAGCGACGACTGCAACTTTTGCAGGACCCCCAGGCGTATTTCCCGCCAAAGCAAGCGCCAGTTCGTTAAAGAATTTAGCGCCTCCGCTCTGGGACAGGAAGGCACCGAATATTATAAAAACTATTACAAATGTCGCTGAAACCCCTAATGCAAGTCCGAAAATTCCTTCAGGAGTCAGGTACATATGCTGGATTATCCGGCTTACTGAATAGCCGCGGATCTGGAACATACCAGGCACATAATTCCCGAAATAACAGTAGGCAAGGAATATTATGCTCAGGCATGGCAGCACGTTGCCTACTACCCTGCGTCCTGCTTCAAGTACGAGCAGGATTGCAGCAACCCCAAGCCAGATCTCATACGGGAGAGGCTCTGCCCCGCGCCTTGCTATATCATTGAAGAAAACGACTATATAAGCGCACACAACGCCGCCAGCAGCAGCAAGAATCCAGTCATATAAAGGCGTTGACGTCTTGGAGCCCTTCCTCGTAGCTGGGAACAAAATATACACGGCAACGATAGCAAATGTCAGGTGGACAGCTCTCTGTATAGTTATCGGCATGGTTGCGATCCCGGCCGTATATAGATGGAAGAGGGACATGCATATAAGCCACGCCGAAATAAACTTGCCCTGCAAGCCGCTTAGTTTCCTGTAACGGCTCTCGGCATCGTATTTTTCGATAAGTTCATTTATAACAGACTGGTCCATTGATACCTCATCAATATCAATAACTTTGGCTTTGTTATTTTCAATTTGGTCTTTCTTTTCAAGATCACTCATGAACATTGCCTCCCGGTCAGAAAAAATACGGGGACAGTGTAGTGTGTCCCCGCAGATATTGTTTTTGATTACTTCTTCAGAGCACCTATCTCTTTGTAGTACTTCTGTGCGCCGGGATGGAGCGGGACCTGAATGTACTTAATATTTTCTGGTGTCATTGAAGCAAGCTTAGACGAGATATTGAGAATATCCTGTTTCTTGTCATAAAGTGCCTTGGTCATTTTATAAGCGTCGTCTGCACTGAGTTTGTCTGTGGTGATGAGGACATTCCAGCTTGCCAACGATTTAACAGGCTTCGACTGGTTTCTGTACGTATTTGCCGGGATTGAGAAAGGCAGATAATAGGGGAGTTCCTTGCTGACTTTCTTTATTATGTCTGCCGGCATGTCGCGGAATTCAGCAGTTCCCATCGTAGCAATTTCGACAACACCGGCTATGCCGAGAGCGCCGACTGTGAGTGCAGCATCGATATTATGGTCTGCAAATGCGCCGGCGGTATCGGAAAGGCCAAGGTTCTCAGGCTTTATATCTTTGTCTGGGTCAAGTCCGGCACATTTAAGGATTGTGCGGACTGTGATCTCGGTACCGCTTCCAACTGCACCGACAGAAACCCTTTTGCCCTTAAGATCCTTTATTGTCTTAATATTGCTGCCCTTCGCTACCAGGAAATGTATAGGTTCAGCATAAAGAGGAACAAGTCCGCGAAGGTTCTTCATTGCTTTGCCTTCGAACATTCCTTTGCCTGCATAAGCAAAGAAATAAAGGCCGTCGGCAAAAATAACTTCTGCCTCGCCCTTGCCGAGGAGCTGGAGGTTCTGTGCAGTACCCCCGGTTGACTGTGCACTTGCCTTCATGTCTGGCACCTGGCTGCTCCATATTTTTGCCATACCAGCACCAACGGGGTAATACGTTCCGCCGGTCGAGCCAGTTCCGATGTTGATGAATGTTGCTGCGGATGCTGCTCCGGCAAAAGCAAGAATCAGCGCTAATACAATTGCTAGCTTTTTCATACAAAACACCTCCGTAAGATTTGTGCAGGACAAAGCTGATCAAAGAGCAAAATACCGCGACGTACTATACGCTTGAGTCAGTTTTTTCCCCGCAAGGTGCATTTTAACAAAGCATCACAATAATTACAACAGTATTATTCCTTTTTTTATTAATTATATCCCTGGTACGAACCATTATAATTAGCAAACATAAAGTTTTTTTCGCATATAGTTAGAATATATATACAAAGCGCATCTAAGCTATCATTAAAAACTGATCGTACCAAAAGTACCATGTAGTTCGTTGTGATTTTTTAAACATATCTACATATAAACACTTGTTTGTAACTTTTTTTTATATAAAAAATTTAATAAATTAAATTTCACCAAGATAAATAATTAAAATTTAAATATTAATCATTCGTACACAGCAAAAGAAATTTAAAATTAATCGGGATCTATAGATTTTAATATTTTTTTTGCTTCTTCCGGCCCCGAAATATATATGTCGCCTCCAAAAGAATCAGCTAAGACAACTAACGGCAAATCCTTGACCTCAAGTCGAAGTATGGCTTCAGGACCAAGGTCATCATAAGCCACCTTTTCAGCCGAAACGACAGAAGAAGAAAGAAGGACAGCTGTTCCGCCTGTCGCGCCGAAATAAACTGCTCCATATTTTTTCATTGCATCAAGAACTTCCTGTGACCGTTTGCCCTTACCTATCATTCCACGGAGCCCATGCTCGATCAGGATTACAGTGTAAGGATCCATGCGCCCGCTCGTTGTAGGCCCTATAGGGCCAATTACTGCACCTGGAGGTGTGGGGGCAGGCCCAGCATAAAATATGGTTTCATCAGTAAGAGAAAAAGGTATTTCATCTCCTGCTTTTATTGCTTCAACAAGCATTTTATGAGCAGCATCGCGTGCAATCAGAATTTTTCCGGAAAGAAGCACAATATCTCCTGCGCGAAGGTCATTTATGCATTCAAACGTCAGAGGTGTTCTTACTATTTTAGCCATTGTATGGCATCCTCCCATCCAAAACACATTCTGCATGACGGAGCGCATGGCAGCATATATTTATCGCCAGCGGCATTCCGGCAATATGAGTAGGAAGCGTTTCAATATGCGCATCAAGAGCCGTAGTAATGCCTCCATAGCCTCCAGGACCAATTCCGAGCGAATTAACGCGATCCAAAATTTCACATTCCATCTCAGCATATTCTTTTACGTTGTGTCTTACTCCAGCCTCTTTCAGCAGCGCTTTTTTGGCTGCCAGAGCTACCGTCTCAAAATTTCCGCCTATGCCTATACCAAGCACTATTGGCGGGCATGGATTGGGCCCCGCCGCCTTAACTGTTTCCACTACCGCATTGATGATTCCTTCGCGGCCATCTGCAGGCTTAAGCATGTATATCCTGCTCATATTTTCGCTGCCCATGCCCTTAGGGCTCACTGTTATTTTGACGTCACCGCCGGTGGAAACTTTCCAGTGTATGACAGCAGGTGTGTTGTCTCCGCTGTTTTCCCTTCTGAAGAGAGGGTCTTTTACGACTGATTTGCGGAGGCAGCCGTCAATGTATGCCCTTCGGACACCTTCGTTTATCGCATCTTCTATGCTGCCGCCTTTTACGCAGAGATCCTGTCCTATCTCGACAAAAACAACGGCAAGACCGCAGTCCTGACATATTGGCAGGCTTTTTTCTTCTGCCAGTTTTGCGTTTTCAAGAATATCTGAGAAAGCCTGCCTTGCAAGAGGCATCTTTTCTCTGTCACTTGCGGTACTTATAATTTTTTTAAGACCTTCGGGCAGGATCCTGTTCGCCTTAAGTGATAAGTCATAAACCATTTGGGTTATCTCTGAAGCTTCTATTTCATACCTTTTGCACATATTGCTCCTCCTTTATCACTTCTGTCATACAGGAAAACTGTACCCTACAATTCCCGCATGCATTTGATCGCACAACGGGATGCAAATGAAACAGCAAAAAATAATGCCGGTAAGGCCTGATGAAAAGTTTGATTATATTATACGGCGTTTTCTAAGTTCAAAGTACAGGTGGATAACAGCAGCCATATTGAGGAGAACGATAACAGCAAGACTTGTCTGATAACCCTGTGCCGAGAAGCGTCCATCGACAACAGGATAAAAATCAAGAACTACACCAATGAACCACTGAAATATGAATGACATGAGAAATATCGTGAAATTTAGAAGTGAGAGTGCCCTGCCCACTTCACTGCTCGCGTAAAGCTTTCTCATGAGGGGAAAGGAGATCATGGTCATTGTGGACAGGAACATAACGAGCCCCCATAGGATCGCAGAAGCCCTTCCGTTTTCAACGGCTATAAAAGCAAGGATCAGTGTTAAGAGGACTCCGGAATACAAATACATCTTTTCCCATGAAAGCCAGCCCTTTTTCATAAAAAGGTCAGCAAGTATGCCGTTCAGGAAATACCCGGCAGCAGATCCTGTAAAGGCATACATCATGAATGTGCCCGACTCGGCGCTCTCCATCAGAGCGACATCCCTCATCCAGGGACCGACCCAAAGGTAAAGGTATGCAAACATCACGCTCTGTGCAGCTACAACTACAGGGGCTACGAACCAGAATCGAGGATCCATGAAAAATGAGAGCATTTCTTTGAGTTGTCTGGCAAATGTGATCTTACTGCCGGTAGCGGTATGCCCGTTTCTTGGAGTGACAAACCATATTGACAAGCATATCAGAAACGTAATTAGTGCGAGAAATAAAAAAGTATATCTCCACGAGAAAAGACTTATGGCATATCCGATCGGTTTCGTTGCGACCATCCCTCCTATCCCGCCTGTAAGGCATTCAAGACTGAAGACGAGAGGAAGGCGTTCGGAGGGAAGCCAGTCTGAATATGCCTTGAATGCGGCCATCAGGCATCCGGAAAGGCCTATCCCGGTAAGGGCCCTGGATAATATGAGGTGGCCTATATTTTGAGAGAGAGCAAATACTACAGCGCCGGCCACAGCAAAGAGCATAAAGGGCGCCAAAGTTTTCCTTGCCCCGTAACGGTCCAAAAGAACACCCAGAGGAAACTGCGCCACCCCAAAAGATATTAGATATATAGATGTCATGAATCCCAGATCAGAAGGAGAGAGCGAAAATGTTTCCACAAGTATGGGAGACATAATAGCGTTGCCGCTGCCAAGCAGTACCGATATAAAATACCCCAGACCAAACGGGATAAAAAGCCTTAAGAAAAGCGGAGAGAGCAGTGAAACTTCTTTATCGTGCAATACAAACACCCCAGACATATTTTTCACTTTTGCATCATTTACAGTTTATAAAGTCATCGGAACGAATAGTAACATAAATATACATAAAACGGCCGCTTCCCAATAAAAGCGGCCGGCAAACAATGCACCGTTATGTTTGCTTTTTTACAATCTCCGGTCGTTGAGCACAGGAAATTCTTTCCTGATCCTCAGGAGTTCTTCCCTTGATATTTCTGCCCTTACTATGGCTTCTTCATATCCTGTGCCTGCAAGGACATTGCCCCATGGATCCACTATCTGGCTGTGTCCGGCAAGCCTGATGCCCTTGTTTACCCCTGCTGCGTTGCATGAAATAAGATAACATGTGTTCTCAAGAGCTCTTGCCTGGTTAAGTACATTCCATGCTTCTAGTCTGGGATATGGCCATCCGGATGTAATAAGAAAAAATTCTGCTCCCATTTCAACGGTCATCTTTCTGAAAAGTTCCGGAAATCTCAGGTCATAGCAGGTAGCAAGACCAATTTTTCCAAACTCTGTGTCTACGACCGTCAGCTTGTCTCCCGGTGTCAGGATCTCGGGCTCCCTGCATTTATAGGTAAAAAGGTGGATCTTTCTGTATTCTGCAACGTTTTTCCCTTCCCTGTCGAAAAGGACGCTTGCGTTGTAATATCTATCCTCCTGTTTCTCAACAAAGCTTCCGGAGAAAACATAGGCGCCAAGCTCACGCGCTTTCACTGAAATAGCTGAGGCTGTCTCTCCTTCGATCGTTTCGGCATAGTTTTTGTAGTTGTCGTAGTTGAAAAAACCTACGTTCCACAGTTCAGGGAGAATGATAAGATCGTCGCCTCTGCATTTTTCCATCATTGTGAGGACATGGCTTATCATTTCCTGCTTATTTCGTTCATCCTTTATTTCAAGCTGGATCGAAGAGACCTTCATTTTACATACCTCCGGTATTTTTATTGGAAATCTAATTTTACATCAACATAATATATATATTCTTAACTTAATGAAAATGCAAGCGGGACGCAGCATTGCCCACGTCCCGCTGCATATGGCCGAACAAAAGTCTGACTAATTTCTAGTCAAGGGGGGATTTCATTTCGTCATAGTCTTTCTTTTCAAGGAGGAGCGTAATAATGGTTCCTACAACAAGGGCCCAGAAAGCTGATCCTATCTGCAAAACAACTATTCCTGACATCGCAACGGCAAAAGATGCAAAGCTCCCAAACTTGAATTTGCCGCTTCCAAATGAATCCTCAAGGCCGCCAATGATCATGCTGACCAACGTTAGACCAATGATAACTGTCGTCGCCTCTCCAGGAAGCATGCCAAGAACACTCATTGTAAGGGGTGCAAATATGCCTGTTATTGCAAAAATAATTCCGCACCATACTGCGGCAACGTATCTCTTGTCTACAGGACCGCAGTCTTCAGAACCGGCCCATGCCGTCATAGGCCCTGCGATGTTGCAGTTATGACCACCGAAGAAGGGAGCTATCAGACCACCAATTCCGGAAATTATTGTCATTCCGTTTACCGGAGGTTTTTTCCCGATAGCGATTTGAACACCTATAGCCTGCATATTTTCAGCACAAACAACAAGCAAAGCGAGGGGAACGCCAATTGAAAGGCAGGCCGCTCCGTTGAATGCGGGGAGGATAAATACTGGTTTTGCAACTCCAAAATCAAGTCCGTTAAATTGAAGCTTTTGCATAACAGCTGCAGCTACCAAGGTAAATACCATTGTACCTACAACTGCAGGTATTTTTTTTAGGTATCTTTTACAGACCACGTATCCAAGAAGTCCAACAAAAGAGATAACGGGGGCTGTCTTAAAAGCTCCTACCAGCTTTGAGGCCCACCCAAAAAGCGTTCCTGCAACCATTGCCATCATTATCTGAGTTGGTATCCTTCGTACCAATTGTTTGATAGTACCCGTTATTCCCAGCAAGAAAACGATCAGACCCGCTGTTAAAAACCCTCCGACAGTCTCATTGAATGTAAAGTTACCCATTACCTGCGCAAGTGCAAAAGCTCCGGGTATAGACCAGGCACCTACAATCGGCAGTTTGTAATAAAGAGCCATAATAATACTGATTATGCCTCCACCTACATAAACAGTAACTAGCCAGCTGTTCAAAAGCTCCGGGGCAAGATTTGCAGATCCAGCAGCCTTCTGTATTAAAGGAATAGCGATAATACCAAATGCAAGACCATCGATAATACCGTTGCTAACATTCGCGAAATTCTGATCACCCCAAAAAGATTTCAACCCATTCATAAATCCGGAGCCTTTTTCCCAAGCACAAAATAGCATTTACTTCATCCCCCTTGTTTTCTTTTTTTCATTTGTTTCTGATGATTTTTAACATAAGGACAACAGCAGCCCTGCACAAAAACGCCGGCAGTATTTATACAGGGCTTAGTAAAACCTATTTAATTATCGTGTTTGGAAATCAGTCAGTTTTTATTGCTTTGCAGATGCAGTCCTTTACATTCTGGACTATCATTTTGCTTCTGTAGTCCTTAGATCCCCTAACGTCAGTGATCGGAGATGCCTGTTCAAATGAATACTCGGCAATTTCCTTAAGCACATTGTCAGAAGAAAGATCCGCCCCGTTAAATTTTTCTATCCCCTTCACAGAAACAGGCACCGGACCGACCGCACCAAGAGCTACTGAAATTTCTTCAGCTACTGTTTCTCCTTTTTTTAGGCAGATCCTGACAGCGACCCCTACAGTTGCAAGGTCCATGCCTGCGCGTCTGCTGTGCTTGGCAAATGATGCCACCGTGCAAGGTTTTGGTTTTGGCAGTACAAAGCCTTTAAGCATTTCTCCGGGCTCCATGACTGTTTTTCCGGGACCGACAAAAAAGTCCTTCAATGTACATCTCCTCTCTCCTGAGACAGAAACAATGACTGCCTCTGCTCCATAAACGATAAGGGGAAGGACCGTATCCGCAGAAGGAGCGGCGTTACAGCTGTTGCCGCCGATAGTTGCCAGGTTTCGCACCTGCACTGAACCAACATTGCGCGCTGCTTCTGAAAGGATCGGATAGTCTGCCTTGATCTTTTCGCAGGATTCGACCTGCTCGATCGAAGCCCCGGCTCCGATAAAGAATCCATCTGGGAGCTCGAGCATTTCAGCAAATTTATCTATACCTCTTATATCCATCAAGTGCATATCCGGACAGCCTGTCTTTTTCCACTTGACCACCAGATCTGTTCCTCCAGCAAGGACCTTAGCATCGCTGTTGTCTGATAGATATTTAACGGCTTCTTCCAAAGATTTGGGCAAAAAATATTTTATATTGTTCATCTGTCATCCCTCCTACTCGACACTAGTCCTTTGATTTAGATGCCTCTTTTTTTTCCTCTAGAGCTTTAAGGATTTTCTCTGCTGTTATAGGCATTGTATTGATCCTTACTCCCACAGCATTGTAGACCGCATTCTGTATTGCCGGAGCAGCTCCTATCAAGGAAGCCTCACCAATAGATTTTGCTCCGAAACCGGTCGTCCATTCAAATGAGTCGACGAATTCAGCATTTATCTTTGGTATATCGGCAGCTGTAGGCATCTGGTAGTCAAGAAATGAAGGATTCATGAGTTTGCCTTTGTCGTTGTAAGCAAGGTTTTCCATTAGCGCCCACCCATACCCCTGAGCCATGCCTCCGTGCACCTGACCTTCAATGGCAAGCAGATTGATAGGCTGTCCTGAATCGTGAATGCCCCACATTTCGTTTACTTTGACCTGGCCTGTCTTTGTGTTTACTTCAAGCTCTGCTACCTGGCAGCCAAAAGCATATCCGCCGGATATGTTATTGTATTTTGTGGCATCAGGATATTCGACTCCTTCTGGAGTAAAGTACCCTATCCCCAAGATGTGCTGTCCCGGATAATCACAGACGTGTTTCCATGCAATGTCTGCGTAGCTCGCTTTCTTTTCAGGATCTGTTTTTGATACAACAAATTCATTTTCCAGATCCAGATCACTTTCCGGGAGTTCCAGAATCTCTGAACCTATCTTGATCAATTTGCTCTTCATGTCATTTAGTGCCATATGAAGTGCACCTGTTGACATATATGTTCCACGGCTGGCAAAACAACCCAGCCCGAATGGAACGATATCGGTATCGGGCGTGGTTGTGCATACATGTTCTTCAGAAATACTAAGCACTTCCTGGACACACATAGAATGTACTGTCCTGATCCCCTGTCCCATATCAGGTTCATTTGAGAAGACATAAACCTTACCCTGTTCATTCATTCTTAAAAGCGCGGCTGCCCCTTCAAAGGGTTTGATGAAGGATCTGTTTCCGGATACATGGACACATGCTGCAAAGCCGATACCCTTTTTGATGTGATTGTTCTCATCCGAATTTACAACAAAGAATTTCTTGCGCTTATCGTGATATTCAGAAGCTTCCAGTCCCCTCTTCATACAGTCAGAAACCGCATTGCTGTTTGTGTTCCATCCATGGGGGTTTTTATAGTTTTCACCTGAGAAATTGCGTAGACGAAGTTCATCCGGTGCGATATTGAGCACTTCAGCGACTTCATCCAGATGTGTTTCATGTGCAAAATGCTTCTGTGCATTTCCAAATCCTCTGTAACATCCGGTCGGGACCTTATTTGTGTAGACAAGATCACAGACAGATCTCAATGCCTGGCATTTGTACATTATGTCGATACGATACATAGCAGTGAGGGCTATTGCGGCACCATATGATGCATAAGCTCCCTGGTCCGCAATAATGTATGTATACTTACCAAGGTACTTTCCTTCTTTATCCCATGCCGTTTTGATCTTGAAGTACATGGGAAGCCTGGGCAGTGCGCACTGAAAGTCTTCGACCCTGTCCAGTACTAAACGAACGGGCTGTTTTGCATATTTAGCTATAAGGGCTCCAAGCGGATGAACAGGCTGAGAGAGCTTTCCGCCAAATCCTCCTCCAAAGGGAGGCTGTACTATGCGCATGTTTTCTACCGGGATACCCAAAGCAACCGCATAATCGTTCCTTGACCATGTTGGAGTCTGAATACCTGCATACATGGTCACGTTGTTATGTGCGTCCCAGACAGACACTCCGGCCATAGGCTCAATATAGCCCTGGTAGTGCAGACTGGTCTCATATTCCCCCTCATGGACGTAATATGCGTTTTTAAAGACATCATCAGTGTCAAGTCCATGATGTATATCGAAATGATTACAGATATTTTGGGGTGCTGATTCGTGTATGAGAGGGGCCCCATCCTTCATTGCGTCATGCATGCTTAAGATGGCAGGAAGGGGTTCATATTCAACTCTTATCTTTGAAATAGCTTCATCACAGGCCTCTTCATCTATCCCTGCTACCGCTGCAACTTCATCGCCGGTATAGTTAGCCTTATCAACAGCTATCAGGTACTCGTCCTTTGTAATAGGACCCCATTTGTACTGTTCGACATTTTTCCCGGTCAGTACTGTTTTGATTCCAGGCACCTTAAGCGCCTCAGAAATATCAACGTTCAGAATTTTTGCATGAGGATAGGGGCTCCGAAGCGCTTTACCATAGAGCATGCCGGGGAGGTGTATGTCGCTCGCATAGACTGTTCTGCCTGTTACTTTTTCTTTTGCGTCTACGTATGGACGCTTAGTTCCAATGATTTTGTAGTCGCCCTTTTCGTATCGTGTCATAGCCATATTTATCCCCTCCTAATTTTCTTGGAAGCGATCTGCACAGCCTCAAAAATTTTCTGGTATCCGGTGCACCTGCAGAGATTTCCAGTAAGACCTTCTCTTACATCTTCTTCTGTAGGCTCGGGGTGTTTTTCCAAAAGTGCAATGGTTGACATGACCATTCCGGGAGTACAGTAACCACACTGTACCGCTCCGGCCTCAACAAAGGCTTCCTGGACCGGATGAAGTGTCCCATCCATATTTTCAAGGCCCTCTATTGTTATTATTTCCGCTCCGTCAGCTTGTACTGCCAGGACCAGGCAGGAAGTTACGGTCTTACCATTCATCAGAACAGTACAGGCACCGCATTCTCCCTCTCCGCAACCGATCTTTGTTCCCAGAAGACCTAACTGTTCCCTGAGGACGCTGGCCAGTGTCCAGTTTGTTCTGACATGGACCTTTTGTGGTTTTCCGTTTACGGAGAAAGATATAGTTTTCATCTCCACTTTAGTTCAGCTCCTTCAATTCAACTTGAGTAGTGAATCCATTAGAAATTATTAAGATGATATTAATTAAAATCACCAAGGTATATTGGTACTTCACCCTCCATAACTATTGCATCCTTGGGACAAAGGGCGGGGCAAAGTCCACATCCGTCGCATTTGTTGGGATCGATAATTGCTTTCTTTCTGCCGTCTTTTTCGACCATCCGGATGGCGTCGTAGAAACACCAGCTGGGACAAAGTCCACAGCCAATGCATTTTTCTTCAACGACTCTGCTGATCGCCTTGTGATCACGGTCGACCTTGTCCCATGTCGTGATCTGGGGCAGTGTTATGCCTCTCAGCTTATTGATATCATCGATATTGTGTTCGACAAGATATTTTTCTACTCCTTCAAGGAAGACCTTTACCTCGCCAAACTGTTTCGGGCCGTACATGATAGCTGTACAGGTCTGGACTGTGGTAGCTCCGCACATGATGCACTTGATCACATCTTCCCAGCTGAATATACCGTTCGTTGCAGAGATAGGCATACCGTGTGCCTCTGCTATTTTTGCTATCCATTTAAGTGTGATAGGTCTCATCCAGGGACCTCCAACTCCGGCAAAGCCTCCGTGAAGAAGAGGGCGTCCTGTTTCTATGTCTACATCCAGCGCAGAGAATCTGTTGACAACTGTAAAACCTGCTGCTCCCGAAGCTTTGCACAGACCCGCAACATCAACAATATTAACTGCTTCGCTTGTCAATTTTACAAAGACAGGGATATTTACGCTGTCACAGACTATCTTCGTTACTTCTGCCGCCGCCTCGGGAGAGTTTCCCAGCTCCTGGCCGCTCTTATAGCCAAGATCCTTTGGGTGCGGACAGCCAAAGTTCAGCTCAAGCATTGGAAGTCCTATGTCTTCCATCCTTTTTGCCAGTTCTGTCCAGCTCTCTTTTGAGTTCCCTGATATGCTTCCTACCAGGGTGCAGTCTCTCTGGTCACATGCGGTTTTAGCTGCTTTCATTTCCTGCATCCATTGTTCTGTATTGTATGTTGCCAAAAATTCGCAGGAATAGTTTGAATAACTGTGGGGCCAGCCTTTTTTATTCAGGACCGTAAAACGGGGGGATACGTACTTCTGTGCGAGAGGTTCAGGGCTGAAAGTTTTTGCGATGACTCCGCCAGCTCCTGAATCTGCACAGCGCTTCATGTATTCACCGTTTTTACTCGGGGAAGCAGATGCTATGACCATGGGATTTTTGAATTTAACTCCGCAGTACTCTACGGCAAGATTTGGCTTCATTATTTTTTTACCTCCTGATTTTTAAAAAAATGGAAGAAAAACAGTCTTTCTACCGTTTTTCTTCCAACACAAATTCATGTTTGAATTTATCTGGGAGCTCCCAGCTTATTCTTCAAAAGCGTGCATTCATGATCGATGGGCTTCGAGGGATCTTGATAACGGATCTCCATCGTTACACAGCCGAGCGGGATGTCATAGGGACCATGCTTCATTTCGGGCAGACGACTTCCATAATACCCTGCCTTCATCGTTATATCTTTCTTCTCGTCTTTGAGGAAACCTTCAAGAATGTAGACTTCCTCACAGAAGTCATGAGAAAGAAGATCAGGGACTTTGGTCTGAGGGGGGAATTTCAGAAGCCTTGTGTAGTTTCCGGTCTCGGGGTCATAAGAAAGAACTTTTTCCATTGTACCATTGTAGCCACCCTCTACCAGACGCCATTCACCGTAAAGATCAACATCGCAAATTTCATATTCCTGTTTTGCCATTGCTGTAAAGCCTCCTTAAATTTGGAATTAATATAGTAAAACTGCTTCATACAACTATTAGAAATACTGCCTTGCTTAGTCCCCTTTGTACCAGAATGACTTTGGCTTCAGCTCGTAATAATTACGAAGTTTTCTTCCAAGTACAGGGTCTTCAAGTTCCACTTCAAAGTAGGGGCTGTATTCTGATTTAATGATCGACGCTACAGTTCCTGAATAAACCACCAGGCCCTGAGTTTCTTCGGGATCAACAAGAAGTTTTTTTACGCGATCGATGATATCGTTGGCATCCAGCATAGCTGTGAGCGCTGCTTCCTGAAAGAGTGTTCTTACTCCATCCACCTTGATCCAACTGCGGATAACTATGTCATCCCAATGATCAACAACATCTGAAAGCTTCCAGAGATCTCTGCTGATCGTGTTGGGGTATACCTGCTTGGCTTTTGGAATATCTACCGTTTCCAGCTTTCTGTCAGTATGATCACTGCCTGCTCCGACATAAACTTCTCCATTGTCAAACAAGAGAGCAAACTCCGCTTCGCCTGAATGGTCTGTTTCGTCCAAAACTTCAAAAGAGTTTTCTTGGGTGATCCTCTCTTCAAATTTGGTAAAGTATACCGGCGTTTTATCAGGAGCAGGAATACCCTCCTCCTTAAGTTCGTCTATGTGGGCCTGGACAGCAGCCTGGTCTCTTCCTGTATACCCGGCGTTAATAATATGTACCGGTTTAAAGTCAATATTTTTCTCGTTGCCGTCTTTTTCTTTTACATAAAACTTCATTAATATCAACACGCTCCTTTTTGGGTTGCAGGGGAATGCTACAGCATGACATGCCACAACTATAACTATATCCCATAATTTTTTTGGTATGCCAATTATCTCAATTGGATACATAGTTGTCAAGCAAAATTTATAAAAAACAGGCAGCGAGAAATTTTAAAAATTTACTCGCCGCCTGGAATTATTTGGATTATATAATAAATTATACGTATTTGTTTATTATAGTTAAAAATGTCTTGCTGTTTTAGAATATAGCAACCCAATATTATTGTATAGTGAGATCATAAGAATTTACTTACTAATATTTCCATTGAATTTACTATTGAATGCTCCCTCTGGGATGTCAAGATGTGCAAGAAGCGAAGCAAAACTTTTTTCAAGATGATCTTTCATAGCTCCCTTGACTTCCTCAGGGTCCTTTTTCCATAGGGCATTAACTAAAATTTCATGCTCATGTATTACTTCTTCAAAACGATACTCACCTCTTAAGGCCATAAGCCCCATCCTGATCACTTCTTCCTGTATCGTTGCCCAAAACCTGATCAGTCGTTCGTTTTGCATACTTTTAATTATAAGACTATGCGAGCTGAGGTCTAAATTTGTAAAGACATATTGCTCTGTAGTCTTTTTCATCTCATTCAGTATCGAATCAAGCTGACCCGCAACTACTCTTGGTTCTCCCTTACTGACCAGCCAGTCTATTGCTGAAAATTCAATTATATTTCTTATTTGGATTATCTCTCGCACATCTGCAGCAGTCACAGGACGTACCTGCATTTTTTTCCCATCACCTGAAATTACCCAAAATTCCTGAGAGAGCCTATGGATGGCCTCTCTCACAGGCGTTCTGCTTACTCCAAGATTTTCTGCCAATTCTCTCTCCCTAAGATATGAACCCGGAGGATATTTTAAAGAAACTATATCTTTTTTTATTGCCTCATAGACTTGAATTGATAACGGTTTATCTTCCACTATTATTGCCTCCCAACAGCATACTGTATAATTTTACACTATTGGCATACCAAAAGCTAGTCATTGTACAATAAATTTATAATAATTATTTTGTTAATTTTCTTATTTACGTTTTAGCATTGTTTAGGCTCCGTATTTACCAAATGAAGACAAAGGACCAGTCGGCGAATATTAATACGCTGAGCGGCCTCTTTCGAATGTTGTGAAGTTAGCGTTGCTTATTGCGATAACATTCGTAAGCGCCGGCAAGAAGCGGCGATAACGATGCAACATGAAAAAAGAGACCGCGTAGGCGTATTAAAATACGCTGAGCGGTCTCTTTCGAATATTGTGAAGTTAGCGTTGCTTATTGCCGGCGCTCAGCTTACTTAGTAAGTAAGGTAAGCATAGCTCCCGCGGCCACTGCTGTCCCTATAACTCCGGCAACATTCGGCCCCATAGCATGCATGAGAATATAACTTCCAGGATACTCCTTCTGCACGACCTTCTGGCATACACGGGCTGCCATCGGGACGGCCGATACGCCTGCCGCACCGATTACCGGGTTTATCTTCCCGCCGGAAAGGACCTTCATAAGCTGGCCGAAGAGCACACCGCCAGCCGTGCTGAACATGAATGCGATAAGCCCAAGTACTATGACCTTAATAGTGGCAACAGTAAGGAATGATTCTGCATTCATAGTTGCTCCTACAGAAATCGACAGGAAAATCGTCGTCGCATTCAGTATCTCATTCTGTGCAGCGAGAGAAAGCCTCTCTGTGCAGCCGCATTCGCGAAGCAGGTTTCCGAACATAAGCATACCGATAAGCGGGACTGCCGGAGGAAGTATAAGTCCAACAGCTACTGTCGACACTATCGGGAAAAGTATGCGTTCGACCCTGGTTACTGGACGAAGCTGCTCCATCTTTATTGCACGGTCTTTTTTCGTTGTAAAAAGCTTGATGACAGGCGGCTGGATAAGAGGTACAAGCGACATATAGCTATACGCCGCAACAGCTACCGCAGGAAGTATCTGCGGGGCCAGTTTTGTGCAAAGATAAATTGCAGTAGGACCGTCGGCTCCGCCGATTATACCTATGCCTGCAGCCTCCTGGATGGTAAATCCCATGAACATTGCACCGATAACAGCAATAAAAACTCCAAGCTGGGCCGATGCACCGAGAAGAAATGTGATCGGGTTTGCAAGAAGAGGACCAAAGTCGGTAAGCGCGCCAATTCCCATAAATATGATTATCGGATATATTTCATGGTCTATACCGAATTTTATATAATACAGGAAACCGCCCTGATCTATGATCCCTGAAAGCGGCAGGTTAACGAGCAGGCATCCAAAAGCAATAGGCATAAGGAGAAGGGGCTCGAAACCTTTTGCAATTGCAAGGTACAGCAGTATAAATGACACCAGTATCATTATAAGTGTCGGCACATTCAGCGCAAGTATTCCAGACTGCTGAATGACGCCGCTTAGCGCAGTCAAATAAACTTCCATTCAATATCCCTCCCTGATAAATACTGCTACAGCAGTTTATCCGATAACCAGGAGAGTATCGCCCGTATTGACATTATCTCCTTCTTTGCAGCAGACCCGTGTTACAGTTCCGCCTTCCGGCGCATATATTTCGTTTTCCATTTTCATTGCCTCGAGCAGGAGTACTAGCTGACCGGCTGTTACTGGCGCACCCTCTGCAACAAGAAGCTTCAGGACCTTGCCGGGCATCGGTGCATCAATAGAACCTGCTCCGCCCGCATTTACCGGTGCCGATGCAGGAGCTGGTGCTGCCACAGGTGCCGCTGCAGGTGCAGAAACGGGTGCTGGTGCCGCTACAGGTGCTGCTGCAGGTGAACCTGCGCCGAGATCTTCAACATCTACATCATATGCCTTGCCATTTACGGTAACTCTATATTTACGTGCCATCAGAGAAAAACCTCCTTGAATATTTTAGTTGGTAATTAATCCTGAAATCCTTCGATATTCTGCATTCTGCCCACAAACTTCCAATTTGTTAAAATAGGAGTTTTTATATTGGCAGGAGCAAATCCAACCACACGTGCAGAACTTCCGCACATTGCAGCTATGGCGGCCGAAATCACTGCAAGCAGTTCAGCGCTGTCATCAGGAGCGGCTGCTACAGCTTTTGCAGCTGACGATGCCGGTGCTGAGGGCTTCTGCACCGTTTCTTTCGACCCGCCTACTGACTCAATAGCTTTGCAGAAATGCTTCAGCGCCATCATCATGAACATAAGTCCTGTTATGATTATGAACACTATGCTGAAAGCTATCAAAGACATTATAAGTCCGCCGACTGGGCCTACAAAATGAGAAGATATTGACATTTCCATCGTTAAGGACTCTCCTTTTTAGTTCGGCATTATGCCGTGCTTACGCTTCGGACGCAGCTCACTCTTAGAATCTGTCATCAGAAGAGCCTGATAAAGCGCGGGACGTGTTTCCTCAGGAAGTATAACCCTGTCTACAAAACCGCGCGCTGCTGCGCAGAACGGATTTGCGAACGCCTCTTTGTATTCCTCGATCTTCTGTGCGCGTGTTGCTGCCTTATCCTCCGCCGCATCTATTTCCTTGCGGAAAATAATATTTGCGGCACCTTCTGCACCCATAACGGCTATCTGGGCCTGCGGCCATGCAAGAACTACATCCGCGCCGAGATCTTTGCTGCACATTCCAAGGTATGACCCGCCGTAAGCCTTGCGCAGAACTATAGTTATCTTAGGTGCAGTAGCTTCGCTGTATGCATACAGAAGTTTTGCACCGTGTCTGATTATGCCGCCCATTTCCTGATTAAGTCCGGGCAGATAGCCCGGTACGTCTTCAAATGTGACTATCGGGAGATTGAACGCATCACAGATACGGATATGGCGGCTGGCTTTATCGGATGCGTCTATATCAAGACATCCTGCCATAAATTTAGCCTGATTGGCTATTATGCCAATTACACGTCCGCCCACTCTGGCAAAACCAGTTACTATATTCTGTGCGTACAGCTCCTGTACTTCACAGAAATCGGCATTATCGACAACTTTTCTTATAACGTCACGTACATCATAACCCTTATTGGGGTTGCTAGGCACCATATCACGCAGTGAAGCATCCATGCGTGACGGGGCATCGCCCGTATCTGCGAAAGGCGGCTCCTCCATATTATTGCTGGGGAGATAACTCAGGACTTTGCGCACCTGCGAATAGCATTCAGCCTCATTGCCTGCAAAGAAGTGCGCACAGCCGGAAGTGGCGTTATGCGCACGGGCGCCGCCGATCTGCTCCGAGGTAACATCCTCGCCTGTTACTGCCTTGATAACGGCAGGTCCGGTAATGTGCATGATACCTACTTTATCAACCATGAATACAAAATCGGTAAGAGCAGGACTGTACACAGCGCCGCCTGCGCATGGACCCGCAATTATGGAGAACTGCGGTATTATGCCGCTTGCCTTAACGTTTCTGAAGAATATGTTGCCATATCCGGAAAGAGCATCAACAGCTTCCTGGATACGGGCGCCGCCGGAATCGTTTATTCCAATGCAAGGGGCTCCGTTTGTAAGGGCCAAATCCAGGATTTTGCATATCTTCTTTGCATGCATCTCTCCAAGAGAACCGCCCATTACTGTAAAATCCTGGCTGAAAAGATAAACGATGCGTCCGTCAATTGTACCGTAACCTGTTACTACACCGTCTCCTGGAAAGATGGTCTTATCAAGTCCGAAGTTTACACAACGATGCTCGACAAATTCATCTATTTCCACAAAACTGCCAGGGTCGAGAATTGCATCGATCCGCTCACGTGCGGTCATCTTGCCTTTCTCGTGCTGTTTGGCAATGGCTTTTGCTCCACCGCCCTGCGCCGCTTTCTCCCGTTTTTCAACAAGACTTGCGCACAGCTCGTCAATCGTTTTGTCCGCCATACTACTAACCTCCTCAATTATCTGGTACTTGTGGAACCTGCGGTATTTTTTACAAATGGACCCCGTGCTGTGTTATATAAGCACGGGGACTTACTATTCTTGCTGGATTATTACTCACGCTCACTCAGCTCGAGCAGTATCCCGCCCGTCGCCTTCGGATGAAGAAATGCAATTTTGGCTCCGCCTGCTCCGCTGCGCGGTTTTTCATCGATCAGACGTACGCCTTTTTCCTTAAGCTCAGCAAGCGTAGCCTCAAGGTTCTCCACCCTGATAGCCATATGATGAATTCCTTCTCCCTTTGCATCTATGAACTTTGCGACAGGGCTTTCAGGACTTGTTGGCTCAAGAAGCTCTATTTCAGTATCCTTGATAGGAAGAAATGCCGTTTTTACTTTCTGTTCAGCAACTTCTTCAACACCATGGCATTTGATACCCATCGTAGCTTCCCAGAATTTAAGGGATTCATTTATATCCTTTACTGCAATTCCGATATGGTCAATTACTGTCGTCTTCATTGATTACGCCTCTTTCGCTCTCTTTTCTTCAACTGCTTTTTCAAGCCAGGCTATTGTTTCAGTTGTCGGAGTACCGGGTCCGAATATAGCGCCCGCACCGAATCCCAGCAGCGTAGGATAATCAGACTCAGGGATAACACCTCCGCCGAATACTATAATGTCGCTGGCATTCTTTTCCTTGAGCAGATCTATTATAGTTTTAAAACAGTATTCGTGGGCACCGGAAAGGATGCTTATGCCTATCGCGTCGGCATCTTCCTGTATAGCCGTAGCAACTATCTGCTCCGGGGTCTGACGAAGCCCCGTATAAATTACTTCCATTCCTGCATCTCTGAACGCTCTTGCAATTACTTTAGCTCCGCGGTCATGTCCGTCAAGGCCAGGCTTCGCGACAACTACGCGTATTTTACGGTCCATTTTATCTTCCTCCTTATCAGTTCCCTAAAAAAACTAAAGAACCACGTTTTCTTTATATTCGCCAAATACGCCGCGAAGAACGCCGCAGATTTCGCCCTCTGTCGCATAGCAGCGCACTGCGTCAAGAATGAGCGGCATAAGATTATCTTCGCCCTCTGCACCCTTGCGGATAGCTTCGAGTGTATCCTTCACCTTGACGTTATCGCGTTTTTCTTTCATGGCCTGGAGCTTCCTGATCTGGTTGACGCCAACGCTGGCATCGACCTTAAGAAGCTTGCGTCCTGATGTATCTTCGTCAATATGGAATTTGTTGACACCAACGATGATCCGGTCTCCTGATTCAATGGACTTCTGGTATTGATAGGCTGAATCCTGGATATTCTTCTGAGGATAGCCCTTTTCGATAGCCGTCATCATTCCGCCCATTTCATCTATCTTATTGATATATTCCAAGGCACCCTCTTCGATCTGCTTCGTGAGTGATTCAACGACATAACTGCCGGCAAGCGGGTCGACCGTGTTGGTCACGCCTGACTCATATGCAACTATCTGCTGCGTACGAAGCGCGATACGTACTGATTTGTCCGTAGGAAGCGCAAGTGCTTCGTCAAGGCTGTTAGTGTGCAGCGACTGAGTGCCTCCGCATACTGCCGCCATTGTCTGTATGCCTACCCGTACGATATTGATCTCCGGCTGCTGTGCTGTCAGAGTGCATCCTGCAGTCTGCGTATGGAAGCGAAGTGTCTGAGCGTGCATATCCTTCACGCCGAAACGATCTTTCATTATTCTCGCCCATATCTTGCGTGCTGCGCGGAATTTTGCAACTTCCTCAAGGAAATCGTTATGCGCATTGAAGAAGAAGGAGAGGCGCTTGCCGAATACATTAGGATCCTGTCCTGCTTTTATCGCCGCTTCAATATATGCGATGCCGTCGGCAAGAGTAAAAGCTACTTCCTGTATCGCCGTTGATCCGGCTTCACGGATGTGATAGCCTGAAATAGAGATCGTATTCCACTTGGGGATATTTTTGCTGCAGAATTCAAATATATCTGTTATGAGACGCATTGACGGCTTGGGAGGGAAAATATATGTACCACGCGCAATATATTCCTTCAAAATATCATTCTGAATCGTTCCGGAAAGCGCGCTCATCGGCACACCCTGTTTTTCCGCAACAGCTATGTACATTGCAAGAAGGACCGATGCCGGAGCGTTAATAGTCATTGATGTCGAGACTTTATCCAGCGGGATCTGGTCAAAAAGTATTTCTGCGTCAGCAAGGCTGTCTATCGCGACACCAACCTTGCCGCACTCACCTATAGCCATAGGATCATCAGAATCATACCCTATCTGGGTTGGAAGGTCGAACGCTACTGAAAGTCCGGTAGTTCCCTGACTCAGAAGATAGCGGTAACGTTTGTTTGAATCTTCTGCTGTTGCAAAGCCGGCATACTGGCGCATCGTCCAAAAACGGCCGCGGTACATAGTAGGCTGTACGCCCCTTGTATAAGGATATTGCCCTGGAAATCCCAGGTCTTTTCCGTAATCAAGACCCTCAAGATCCTCAGGCGTATATGTCCTCTTAAGAGGAATTCCTCCGCCCGTGGTAAAGTTCTCTTTTCTTTCGGGACCTTTTGTCAGAGCCTTTTCGACTGCTGCCTCATAGGCTTTTTTGCCTTCTGCTACTTCCTGGAGCTGTTTTGGATCGAACACGTACTCCGCCTCCTTAGAAACATATAATGATCATTATCCATGATCACCTGCACACTTAATTAGGTTAAAAAAAACCACACCCTGCTATTATCAAGCAGGTCGGTAAAAATTGCAACATTTGACAGGTCATTTCAAACAAGTTGATTTATATAATTTATGGCACCGATATTACATTGCTGTTTTTGGACATTTAGTACAAATACTTTAAAATACACTAATTTTTCTCGTTTAGCATTAAATACATATACTAAAAACATGATAATATTTACTCTGAAAATATCCTGCTTAAATTATCAGAAAAATTTTACTTATCAAAAAAATAATTTTTACGTTAATATTTATTCTGTATATTCAGAAATATCACATCTATTGTGAGATGCATTCCTGTATGTTACATCACAGTTTTTATGAATATCTGTTAAATAAGCTATTATATAAAATATAATATTTCTATTCTGAATAAGAACTATAACACTGTTATTTGGAAAAATGAGATAATACATGCGCTGATAAAAAATAATGGGAGGGTAAAAAATGCAGAAAGCAATAAAGGTAACTGATTCTATTTACTGGATAGGAGGCAACGACCGCGAGACGGACCTGTTTGAGGGGCTGTGGACGCTGCCGCGCGGTGTTGCCTATAACGCATATTACATCAATGACACTAAAACAGCATTGATTGATTCTATCAAAAGCTCCAATTTCATGGACTACATAGAAAGGCTGACTTCCGTAATGCCGGAAGGAAAATGTGTGGATTACCTTATAGTAAATCACATGGAACCTGACCATTCAGGCTCGATCAGAATGCTAAGACAGATTTATCCGGAAATGAAGATCGTCGGCAATAAGAAAACAATAGAGATGATAAGCGCATTCTATAAAATAAACGACAATTTCATAGAGGTGAAGGAAGGAGACATTCTGGACCTCGGATATCACAAACTGACATTCGCTATGATACCGATGGTGCACTGGCCGGAGAGTATGGTCACTTACGATATGTCCGACAAGGTCCTTTTTTCAACGGATGCTTTCGGCGGATTCAGCGCGCTTGAAGGCGGGATATTTGATGATGAACTGGATATGGCGCATTATGAATCGGAAACGCTGCGGTACTTTGCCAATATAGTAGGACGGTACGCTGCTCCGACACAAAAAGCGATCGCAAAAGTCCGTTACCTTGACCTGAACATAATTTGCCCGGCTCACGGCCCTATATATAGGACAGACCCGCAGCACATAATTGATTTGTACGATAAGTGGAGCCGTCATGAAACAGAGGAAGGCGTTGTGGTCGTTTACGGTTCAATGTACGGCAATACAAAATTTATGACAGACGCCATTGCGCGCTCCATTTCGGAAGCAGGTATACAGAACGTAATAGTACATGATGTCTCACGTTCCAACGTATCATTCATGGTGCGCGATATATGGCGCTATCGCGGACTTGTTCTTGGAAGCTGCACTTACAACACTGAATTATATCCTCCTATGGCCCACCTTTGCCGTACGCTTTCGAACAAAATGATGAAAAACAGGATACTTGGGATTTGCGGCTCATATAGCTGGAGCAAAGGAGCCCTTGCCGAACTGCAGATTTTTGCCGATAAGGGAGGAGATTGGCAGCTTGTTGATCCTTCTGTTGAAGTAAAATCATGTCCGACGGAAGAAGACCTTGAAAAATGCAGGCTGCTTGGCAGAAATGTCGCCGAAGAGGTGAAAAAAGCAGGCAATTGATTCTGTTTATTTACTGCAGTAAATAAACAGAATTTACCCAATGCGGATTTAAAGATACGAAAAATGATATAAAATAAGCGGCTGCCAAGTTTAAATAACCGGCAGCCGCTTTTTTTATATCACATTAAATCATCTTGATATATCGTTCACATCAATTTCTGGTATGTATAATTTGAAAAGTTTTTTGAGCCCGTCGATCTGTTTTTCTTCAAACAGCACCTTCCAACCCAATACGTCTCTTTCAAAAAAAACCATAGCTTCATTGTGTTTGTGCATGATGGTTATGAATTTGATTTCCTCCCATTTCATTATCTCTCTGTGATGAGTTATCCAAGTATGAGTTTCTCTCACAATACCGAGAGGGGAAATATAATTCACTTTCTCATACTTAAGCGCAAAGAAGCTGCTCAAGCCTATTATCGTGTTCGAAACCGCCTTTTCTGTTGTCCCAAGCGCGTAATATCTCCAAAGCGTTATGCCAATCAGATATACTCCTATTGCAGCAAAAGTAGCCGTTTTAAAGTTGCCTGCCGTCTGCCCGGACTTGGAAATAAGCAGTTTTTCAATCTTTGCAAGTTTTTGAAACAATTAAAAATCCCTTTTTGCTATGCCAGTTCTGCCGGGCGTTTTTTGCCGCCTATCACTGGCTCGCCGTTCTTGCCGCGCCAGGCTATGCCAATGCCCATGTAAGTGATCAGTATCGCTATCAGCGGATTCATATAGTTCAGGAATGCATAAGGTATATACTGTACGGTAGGCACTCCGAGGACTCCTGACTGATACGCGCCGCATGTGTTCCACGGGATAAGCACTGACGTAAGTGTTCCGCAGTCTTCAAGCGAACGTGAAAGCATCCTTGGATGAAGCCCCTTCAGTTCATACGCCGGTCTGAACATGGTACCAGGCATTGCGATCGAAAGGTACTGGTCACCAAGGAAAACATTGCATATAAAACATGAAAGAATAGTTGTTGCAACCATGCCGCCGACAGACTTGATCGGCTTCATTATCGCTTCAAGCAGAACTTTCAGGAATCCAAGAGTATCCATCGTGAACCCGAAAGTAAATGCGCATATGATCAGGGAGATTGTCCAGTTCATAGACTGAAGCCCGCCGCGTGACATAAGTTTTACAACATCATTCGCAGCTTCAAGCGCAACCTTTGGATCCAGAGCAGTCAGATTATGCTCGGCAAGAGCCTTTGCAAGAGCTGCAGCATCCTCGCCGGCACCCGAAATGGCAGCTGAAACTGTCGGTGAATAACCATTCTGCATTATATTGAGGATATCACCTAGACCGTTGCCCTGTACAACAGCAAAAATAATGGCAACGAAAATACCTGCCCAAAGGCTTGGGAGAGCCGGTTTGCTCATTGCAGAAAGCCCTATAACTAATATAGGAGCAATAAGGGCGATCGGGTTGATCCAGAACTCCGCATCCATAAGAGCCTGTATGGCTGCAATTTTAGCAGTGTCAAGCGTACCGCCTGAATATTTAAAACCAATGGCGATCGTTATCACAGCAACAATAATATAAGTAGGGCCGGTTGTCCAGCACATTGCTCTGATGTGCTGAAAAAGGTCTGTTCCTGCAACAGCTGGCGCCAGGTTCGTCGTATCCGACAGAGGCGACATTTTATCACCGAAGTATGCACCCGAAATTACAACACCAGCAGTAAGAGGCGCCGGGATGCCAAGACCGAGTGCAATACCCATAAGCGCTATACCTACTGTACCTGTAGTTCCCCACGATGTCCCGGTTGACAGGGATACGACAGAACAAATGATCAGTGCTGCAAACAGGAAAATAGAAGGGCTTAGTATTGCGAGTCCGTAGTATATCATTGTCGGTACGACTCCGCTCACGATCCATGTTCCGATAAGAGGTCCGACAGTCCATAGAATCAAACAGGCCTGCATACCTGTCATGATACCGTCTATGATACCTTTTTCAATTGTTGCATAATCATACTTAAGCCACACGACTCCAATAACACCAGCGAGCATTGCGCCCATAAGAAGTGTAATATGTAAGTCATTATGAAATATAAGAACTGTTACCCCTATCATTGCAGCTACTATTAAAAACAGAATTACAGTCAATGCCAACGACGGTTTGCGAGGCTCCATGATAAGACAACTCCCCTTTCAATTTTTGCAGATATGAAAATACAAATATAAATACCGGGACAATGATGAAACGTGAAAGGAATTTACCGATAAACCACCTCCGTCTTTAAAAAATAATGACATCCAAGAGCGGCTGGTATGGATAAAGGTATGACAAGCAGGCCGCAAATACATATTATTACGTAAGCCTGCATAAGTAATTCTACTACCTTTATTACAAATCTGTCTATACCAAAATTCGCAACTGCATTATAAATCATGCCAGTAATATTGCTTGACAAAAAGGCAAAGTATTGATACAACTACGTTTGCATCAGGGGAGTCTTTTAGGCTGAGAAGCGGTTTTTGAATTCTACAGTGCGTTTAGTTCACATATTTCTGTAAAAAACCCTACCCTTTGAACCTGAACCGGATCATACCGGCGGAGGAAGAATGCCAGAAAATAACAGTTTGGGAATGCCTGACATTTCCATGAGTTTATTCTTTCCATGATATCTCCTGATCGATGCAAATACATAATCATCCACGATGTAGGAGGAATCTTTTTATGAAAATACCGCTCAGGATACTTGTCGAAGGCGCTTTATGCATAGCACTTTCAATTGCTCTTTCCTTTATTAAGCTGTTTTCCCTGCCGCAGGGAGGATCTGTCAGTCTTTCGATGCTTCCGCTGTTTATATTTGCATTCCGCAGGGGAGGCCCGTCTGGTATTACTGCCGGGGCAATAACAGGCATTCTGCATCTTTTCCTCGGCGGATACGTGGTACACCCTGTACAGGCTCTTCTTGATTATCCCGTTGCAAGCGCTGCAATAGGCCTGGCAGGTTTTTTCAGGGGCAACAAAATTGCCGGTCTGGCATGCGGAACGCTCTCTAACATGCTGTCATCCGTAATTTCAGGCGTCATATTCTTTGCATCATATGCTCCGAAAGGAATGAACGTCTGGGTCTATTCAATAATTTATAACGGCAGCGTAGTTATACCTGAGGGCATAATATGTGCTGTACTTGTTTATCTGATACTACCAAGGCTGAATAAAATTATCCGTCCGTAATATATTTTTATATAAAAATAAATCTAAAAATAAGTTTGCAAAATAGAAATAGGTTGTAGCATTTTGTTTTTCACGATAGAATACGTTGGTACGGGATTATTGATTACCCGCAAAAATACGGACCATATTTTAAGGAGGACTTCTTACTATGGCTAAAGCAGTAGTCGATCAGGATACCTGTGTGGGTTGCGAGGCTTGTGTGGGCGTTTGCCCTGTATCAGCAATCAGTGTCGTAGATGGCAAAGCAAAGGTAGATGCTGATACCTGCGTAGAGTGCGGAGCCTGCGTGGCAACTTGCCCTGTAAGCGCAATCTCTCAGTAAATCTGAACAGATCACACAAAAAACAAATGAAGCCCCGGGCCGCGGCCCGGGGCTTCATTTGTTTTTATAAATACCATAATCATATACAGTAGCAATGATTAAGAGGCCCGCAGCCGTGCCCCAGGTCAAGTCCGTCGAGCAATGCTCCTGAAATATATTTTTTGGCATTGGCTATACTTTGCATCAGAGTACACTCTAGTGCAAGATTGCAGGCGATGGCGGATGAAAGGGTACATCCTGTCCCGTGTGTATTATTGTTTTCTACCCTATCAGACAAAAACCAGTGTGCGCCTTCCTGGATACTGTAAAAAAGGTCATCGGCACAGTCCTCGAAATGTCCGCCTTTGATAAGCACAGGTTTTTGTATGTTTTCTGAAATATATTCTGCAGCACACAGCATTTTTACTTTGTTTTCAATAGAATGCCCGCACAGGATTTCGGCTTCAAAAATATTCGGGGTTATAACATCTGCAATTGGCAGCAGATAAGTCTTAAGGCTATGCAGTGCATCCTCATTAAGCAGCCTGCTGCCGCTGGTTGAAACCATGACCGGATCAACTACGATTTTTTCAGCATGGTAATACGTCAGTTTATCAGCAATGACTTCTATTATGCCGGAGTTCGAGACCATGCCGATTTTCACCGCATCCGGGCGTATATCCCTGAAGACACAGTCGATCTGTTCCGCTACAAAGTCCGCTCCGGCTTCCATAACACCAAACACACCTGTTGTGTTTTGAGCTGTAAGCGCTGTCACAACACTCATTCCATAAACCTTATGGACCGTCATGGTCTTGATATCCGCCTGTATCCCGGCTCCTCCGCTGCAGTCAGAACCCGCAATAGTAAGTACTTTTTTCATTTTAATTTTCTCCTGATTGTTTATACGCGACAACTTTATCGGCTATCACGCGCAATCCGCTTGCAGCCGAGCGGATGTCATCCTGAGCAAAGATCGACGAAACAGCAGCTATTCCTTTTATCCCGCTCCCTGACAGACAGTGGGCATTTTCCATTGAAATACCGCCAATTGCCACCGCAGGGATCAAAACAGAGCTGCATATTTCTTTTAAAATCGTTTGTGTCAATGTGCCGGCATCTGACTTTGTAGAGGTTGGAAATACCGCTCCGACACCAATGTAATCCGCTCCATCCTTCTCTGCTGCAATGGCCTGCTGGACGTTTCTGACTGAAACCCCGAGGATTTTTTCATCCCCTATCATAGCGCGCGCTTCACATGCATCAATATCCCCCTGTCCTACATGGACTCCGTCTGCACCGCTAAGCAGCGCTATTTCGACATTATCATTTATTATCAGGGGTACATTATGCTTATCCGTTATTTTTTTAAGTTCCTTTGCAAGAGAAAGAAACGATTCAAAATCAATATCTTTCTCTCTGAGCTGTACCATAGTAACACCTGCCTTGACCGCTTCTTCCACATCCTCAGGAAGAGACTTTGCCCTGAGCCATTTTCGGTCTGTTACAGCATAAAGAACGAGGAATCTCTCATCGAATCTCAATTTTTAATCCTCCTGACAAAGCAGCAGCATCAAGCTTGCTTATCTCATCTATGATGTACATCCTGTATGTGGATGTTCCCGCATTTTCTTTCAGGACTTTTTCATATGCTATCTCGCCGGAGATACCCATCATGCCTACAGCGGCTGCAACGGCAGGGAGCAGGCTGTCAGGAGCTGCGCCGCAATACGCAGCTATTATGGCCGACAGCATGCATCCTGTGCCTGATATTTTTGACATCAGCGGGTGTCCGTTATGGATTATATACGCACTGCTGCTGTCTGCCACAATATCAGATGCTCCGGTAATTGCTATGACAGAACCTGTTTTTTTACTCAGATTTTTTGCAAAAACTACCGCTTCATCCAGAGTTTCCACTGTTATTGAATCATTTGCATCGGCATCAACTCCCTTGGTGCTTCCGCTTCCGGTCGCGAGGGTTTTTATTTCTGAAAAGTTTCCGCGGATGACAGAAAAGCCGATGCTGTCAATCAGCCTCATGGCAGTGGATGTTCTCAGACTTGAAGCTCCGGCCCCGACAGGATCAAGGATAACCGGATGCGACAGTTCATTTGCCTTTCTCCCTGCTTTAAGCATGGACTCTATTGTTCTGCTGTTCAGGGTTCCGATATTGATATCAAGAGCAGAACAAATGGAAGTAATTTCCTCGACTTCACCTTCATCATCAGCCATTATCGGAGAAGCTCCGCAGGCAAGAAGAGCGTTGGCGCAGTCATTAACAGTCACATAATTGGTGATGCAGTGCACAAGCGGCACTTTATCCCTTACTTTTTTATAATATTCATCAAACATTTTTATCCCCCTTGCCTGTATATGAAAAAACAGAAACGATTGCCTGTTTTGCATAGCCTGATACCACTGCGATCACGCATATAACGGCCATTACCGGCAGCGTATTTCCAACTACAGTGTCAACAGACATGAATGTGCGGTATATGACGAACCCTAAAAGCCACAGCACAAAATTGGCAATGTTTACAGATTCATTAAAATGGTTTATTTTTTTAATATAAAAATCAACTATAAGTATTGAAACCATAGGAGCAAAGATCGAGCCTATGAGGAACAAAAAATTCTCATATTGCTCTATCGGCGTGAATACCGCAAGCAGCATGCCTGTTACGCATACAGCAACTGCAGTGGTTTTCTGCCCAAATCTCCTTGAGACACTCATAAAACTCACTCCGGCCGAATATACATCCAAAAAGGTAGTTGTTACGGTCGAAATAATCACAATTACCACCGCCGCAAGGCCAAGTCCAGCTTCAACCATTATTTTCGCTATGTCTGATTCACCGGTAAATACAGACGCGCCCAGACCTATTATGTACATCCAGGAGCTTGCCGCAAAATAAACGACGACACTCACAAAAGAAGATTTACGCGGATCAGCTGCGTTATGCGTATAATCAGAAATCAACGGCAGCCATGAAAGAGGCATCGCAGCTGACAGTTCGACAGCATTTCCGAAGCTTAAGCTTGATCCTGATGCATGCGGCCCGGGAGCTGCCGATGCGCCTTTAAACACTGTCAGACTGAGTATCAGAGTGAGTGCGAACAATGTAAGCATGGTTAGGGTGTTTATTTTTCCAAGATTCTCAATCCCTATCAAAATCCAGGTGATGATCATCACTCCAATGATTATGCACCATAGCGCATTACTCTGAAACCATCCATATTTTTGAGCCACAACAGATGCAGCAGTGCCTCCTCCTGCTATCATGACTGCAGTCCAGCCTATCAGCTGCGTTACATTCATCAGCGAAAAAAATATCGCGCCTTTTTGTCCGAACGACATTTTTACCGTCTCCATTGCGCTTTTGCCGCTGTATGCACCTATGACCCCTGCCAGGTACAAAGGCACGCAGCCGATGATATGTCCGATTATAACTGCCGCTGTTCCCCTTGCAAAACCAAGCGGGGCGATCAGCGTGCCGGTAAGTATTTCAGCAATAGAGACCGCAGCGCCGAACCATATCATCCCGCAGCTGTAAACAGATGTTCCTGAATCATGCATTATATTTCCTCCTCATAAATAAAAAATGGGAGGCGCTATGTCAGCGTCTCCCACTAAATCTTGCAATCCAATGCGTTTCCCTACGTTGGCATTATCCAAATCAGGTCCAGGGTCGAAGTCCTTCACTTCCTCTCAGCCTGCTATGCAAGCTCCCCAAATATTTAATTGTATATATATTATAAACTCTTAATCGGTATTTCTGTCAAGTGATCTTAAATACAACAGTACGTTTCACGTTTCGACGGTTAACCGGCATGGAATGCAAGCAGGTCCTTCAATTCATGTACTGATCCCACAATATAATCAGGTCCGGCTTCCTCAAGTTCACCGGCTTCAGCATATCCGAAAGTTACGGCAATTGAACTTATCCCGCACTTTTGTGCACCTATTATGTCGTGCTTTCTGTCTCCTACCATAACTGCCAGAGAAATATCCCTGCAGTCAAGCCGATCAAGCGTATATCTGATAACCTCTGCTTTATCTGTTCTTCTCCCGTCAAGCTCACTGCCCGATATTACAGAAAAATAGCCGTCAAGCGAATACATGCTGATTATCTGTTCTGCAAAGACTGTCGGCTTTGTTGTAGCTACAGCCAGTACTTTACCCTGCATTTTCAGCAATTCAAGCATTTCCTTTATGCCGTCATATATCCTGTTTTCAAAAATTCCTACCGGCCTGTACCTTTCCCTGTATTTTTCAATCGCTGTCAGGGACTGGTCTTCACTAAGCCCATAGTACTTAATGAATGAATCTTTAAGCGGAGGCCCTATGAACGCCCTTAATTTAACCGTATCCGGTTCATTTATGCCGAAACACAGAAGAGCATGCTGTACGCATTTTATTATGCCCTCACCCGGATCAGTCAAAGTCCCATCCAAATCGAAAAGTATGAATTTATAGTTTTTATTATCCCTGCCCATAGAGTCTGTTTAAATCCTCAGCTTCTTTTTTTATTTCTTCTTCATTCAATGTTATTCCCCCGCCTGCAATCTGCGACAGTATAAATATTCTCGCAAACGTCTCAAGCATCTCGCAGCGGAAAAGTGCTTCCTTCAAATCAACGCCTACACATAATGCCCCATGGTTTGCAAGCAGGGCCCCGTATCCTTTTCCAAGAACCGCTGCTGCATTCCGCGCAAGCGCTTCTGATCCTATCGGCGCATAATCGGAGACAGGAACCGTTCCGCCAAAAACTGCCACCTGGTTATCTGTTATGGGCGGTATGGGTTTTCTGGCCGCGGCAACCGACGTTGCATATATAGAATGCGTATGCACCACTGCATTTATATCAGGCCGCAACGCAAGTATCGCTTTATGCATATTTTTCTCTATTGACGGTTTCCTGCAGCCATTGACGACATTGCAATCAAGGTCCATTGTCACTATGTCTTCAGGAGACAATGCGGTGTAATCCATGCCGCTTGGTGTTATCAAAAAAAAACCGTCTTTTGTTTTTGCGCTTATATTGCCGCCTGTCCCCTGGATAAGCCCTTTTTTAAGCAGTTCAATTCCGGTTTTTATAATCTCACAGCGAAGCATAAGGTCTTCGTCCATTTGCATCACACCTTTGCAAGTCGGCTCATAATCGGCGTTATAAGCAAATTGACAATGCCGATGATCAGGAATATGTTAATTATTGACACATGCAGCATAAGCATAACTGTAACAAAAACAGCTGAAATTACCATGCCGAGCGAATCTGTTATATTCAGACTTGCTACGACCCTTGCTTTATGTTCGTTTGAAGCTTTGGACTGCATTATCGCATACATCGGCACACTGAATATCCCTCCTGATGCGGCAAGCATCAGAAACGTAAAAATAATGCCCCAGGCCTCCGGCTTATTTATAAATTTACACAGGCCTATCAGAGTGTCTTCTTTTGTATAAAGCGAGCTGCAGACATACAGCAGGAAAGTTGCAGCCGTCATTCCCAGGCCTCCGAAAGGGACAAGTTTCCCTGATACCTTCCCTTTAAGCAGTTTGTTGCAGAAAGTTGAACCAAGTCCGACGCCAATTGAGAATACTACAAGAAAAAGAGTGGATATCTCTTCATTACCTCCAAGTACGTCCTTTGTAAAAGTAGGGAACTGAGAGAGAAATACCGACCCCAGCAGCCAAAACCAGCTTATGCCCAAGATTGAGCGGAAAACCGGCTTGTTGGGCCTTATATAGGAAAGTATATCCCATGTTGCCCTTGGGATGTTCCAATCTATTTTCATTTCAGGAGCAGGGGCCTTAGCCTCAGGTATAAACAGGCTTGCAGTAAACCCCAAAACAGCGACTCCCACTATTCCGGCCGATATATATACCCTGCCGAGCTCATGCAGGATCATAAGGCCGCCGCACAGTGTTCCTGACAGGATAGCAATATACGTACCGGCACTCACCAGCCCGTTTCCTGCAATAAGTTCATCTTCCCTCAGATGCTGCGGCAATATGCTGAATTTCAGCGGGCCGAAAAAGGCTGACTGCGCACCCATGAAGAACAGCAGTATTATCAGTGCCCACAGGTTCATGAAATGAAAAGCGGCCGCTGTCATCATCATAAGAACTATTTCAACAAATTTGATTATGCGGATAAGAAAAGACTTTTCATATTTATCCGCAATCTGTCCCGCTGTTGCTGAAAATAAAAAAAACGGCAGGATAAAAAGTCCTGCCACTACCGTGATGAGTATCTGGGCACTAAGCCCGTACACATCCGCGAGACGGAATGTTATCAGTATAACTAGTGCATTTTTAAACAGGTTATCGTTAAAGGCTCCGAAAAACTGCGTCAGGAACAACGGTAAAAAACGACGTACGGCAAATAGTCCGAATTGGTTTTTAATCAGAGGAACCTCCCTCTCTTATTTCTTTTTTTCAACCTGATCAAGAGATAAGCCCCGGGTATGTTCTGTTTTTACCCATTTCCCCTGATCTTTAGCCAGAAAAGCAGCTTTAAAAAGTATTGGTATCCATGTCAGGCCAAACCAGAAATATGCGAATGTATCTTTTACATATCGTAGAGTAAATTTTTTCTCGTGCATGGAAGGCCCGACTATCACACATATAAGGCTGAAGAGTATGATAAAAAATATTGGAAGCCCAAAAAACAGTACCCAGTCGACCATGGTCTGCGGCGTGCTTTCAGAGAGAGTAGGAAACAGTACCATGTTGTTGATAAGCGTGTATGCCATACCGGCAAACATTATAATAAGAGCTAGACATGATTTCGCCGGGGCGAGCAGGTACAGGAAAAGATCAAGATACTGCAGCTTTCTTGTTACAAAAAAAGCTTTGAGCGAATCCATCCCATAATGCCAGAAAACCCAGTAATGGCCCTGCATCCAGCGAGTACGCTGGCGTTTTGAAATCTCCATGCTCTGCGGTTTTTCATCATATATCAGTGCAGCGTCATTCCAGTGCACCCTGCTGCCGGATAAAATAAGCCTGGTAGACATCTCCAGGTCTTCCGTGAGGCTTTCAAGATTCCATCCTATCCTTTCAAGAGTAGCAGCACGGATCACAAGCCCGGTGCCTCCAAGCGTGCAGGAAAGACCCCAAAGTCCGCGCGCAAGCTGCCAGAAACGGTTTGAAAACCAATAAGCGAGTGCATATGAACGGGTAAGCCAGTTATCATCAGGGTTCTTTACATCAAGTACGCCCTGAATAGCTTCAGCTTCCGGATGGAGCTCCATGTAATCGTTCATACGGACCAGGAAATTTCGCTCTGCAAGATTATCGGCATCAAACATGGTCAAAGCATCAGCTTCATTCATCGGAAGTCTTGCAAGAGCCCAGCGCACATTCCATGTTTTACCGTTATGTTCCTTATCAAAACGTTCGAGCGCAACAGCCCCGTGTTCACGCGCCAGTTCAGCTGTGTTGTCGGTGCAGTTGTCACACGATACGAAAACCCTGTAGCAATTTTTGGGATAATTTTGATTTTCAAGGCTTTCAAGGAGCGGGATAATAACTTTTGCTTCATTGTGCGCCGGGATCAGTACTATAAAACGGCGGTAGCGCGCCGCCCGCGGAAGTTCCTTCTGGTTCCAGAACCCTCTTATGCTGACTATAATTTGATACACACCATCGCACGTAAGCAGGCCCAGCAGCGTATAAAGAACAAACTGCACTATCCACCAGCCCCACCATATAACCCAATAAAATAATTCCTGCGAGTTCTCCATCACCCAGTTGACCTCCAGCACATAAAAACATCAGCTATTTTAAGTATGCGTATGATACACTCAGCTTAATACAAAAACAACCACGGCATTACCAGTAGCCTGAAATTTTTCTTATAAGATTTTTTTCAAGTATAAGATCGTTATACCCTAGGCGTTTTTCAACATCTTCTGTAGCTGCATTATATTTCGAAGCGTCGATTTCTTCACGCGTATACATTTTTGTTGCGCGGCCTATGGCAGGTTCTACATATACGCCGTCTGCTATATAAGACCCGTTGCGGAAAATAACAGGGTCATGCTCGCACCGGGCAAGAAGATCCTTGCCGAAAACCGTATTTATTTTCAATCCCATGATTCCTGAGACTGTAGGCATTATATCCATCTGCCCGGTATCTATTCCATCCGTTACAGGCATATTGTGCTTAGCCGGCAGCCTGAACATCAGAGGCACGCGTCTTGTTTCCTGCCATGCGACAGGAGTATCGAGCTTTGTTCCTGTAAGCCTTTCAAGATCATCTTTGTATGCTGTGGGTACAGCAGGATGGTCCCCGTAAAGAACAATAAGGCTGTTATCCATTATACCGTTTTTTCTCAGCGCATCAGCAAAGCGTCCGAACTCTTTATCAAAATAGTGCATGGCAATAAGGTAATTCCCGACAAGCGACCCATTCAACGGCTCAGGCAGGGTCAGGCTGCCGTCATCAAGACCTTCAAAATCAAACGGGTGATGTCCGCTCAGTGTCACAATAAAGCTGTAGAACGGCGTATGGCATTTTTTATAGAAATTAAGTGCTTCTGTAAATATCACCCTGTCGCTGAGACCAAGTCCTATGACCTCGGCTCCTGGAAAAGTATTCCGGCTGTATTGTCTGTCAAAGCACAGTTTGGGATGCATCCTGTGACAGTTCCAAAAAGCGCTGTATGTTCCCTGGAATACGACGCACCTGTATCCTTTGCGTTTAAGCACCCTTGCAAGTGAATTATAGTCATTATCGGCAAATCTCGTGTATGCCGCTCCTGATGATGCAGGGAACATCCCTGTATTTGCCATGAATTCAGAATCTGAACTAAGCCCTCCTGCTGTCTGGTTCCATGCATTTGTAAAATAAATGCATTCTCTGCGGAATCTGTTTAGGTTCGGTGTGACCTCCTCATTGTTTACCTTCAGGTCGACCACGAAATACTGAAGAGCCTCACACTGTATCATTATCAGGTTTTTACCTTCGGCAAATGATTTGTGCCCGTTTCCGCCGTGTTTTGAAAACCAATTTCCTATTTCAGTTATTTTCTGCGGACCGACATAGTCCGATGCAAATGATTTTGCAGTAAGGGACATGATATCGCCCCAGTGAAAAGATGCTGTCCCGACCCATGCGCATACGGAAAGCCTGTCGTACATGGCATTTATTATATTCGGACGCTGTTCCTTAAGCCTCCACCCTGCAAAACACTGTACAAAAATGGCAAACAGCAGAACAATAATTGAAAAAACCGCGCGTTTTTTATTTACAGAAACAAAAAATCCAGAAACATGCCTTTTTCTGAGCAGCCATAATATAACAGGAATATCAGCAAAGATAAGAATATCCTGCGGCTTCAACAAAGACCATATCGACTTTGCGATCAGTCCTGTCTGCGGCAGAAGCATAAAATCGTGAAAAATAAAGATATCCGAATAATAACGTATAAATAGAATGTCAGTTATAACAAGGATCGAAAAAAGTGAATCGAATATCAGAATAAGTCTGCCTCTGCTTTTGGCCGGAAACATCGACAACGGCACTATTACACACAAAATTGCGCCCAATGACGGTATACCGACCGCAAAAGCGCGTAAAAAATGTCTTACGATGTGGTAATCCAGGCTGCTGTAAAGAGGCCAGTTGAGGATATCTGCAACCCTGTAGTCTACAGCTAAAAATTTTAACCACACAATAAAAGCAAATAAGAACCATATGCGGAATTCATTTTTTACAGACGTCATTTTATCGCACGGCTGGCAATCCATCTGTTCCGTTATTCCTCCATAAGCCGGGGCATTATATTATGCTCAAGTATCATATCATTGTAACCGAGTCTTTTATTCACCTCTGCCGCTGTCTTTTCATAATCGGCATATTTAAGTTTTTTACCGTTTCTCATATCGACGGCACTGCTGTTTGACGGTTCAACATATACATTTCCTGCAATGAATGAACCGTTGCGGAGTATCACAGGCTCATTCCTCCTATTAGCATCAAATAAATCATGGCCGAAACTTATTCCCTCAGATAATCCCAGAAGATACTCTGCCGTTGCCTTTAAATCGACAAGGCCTGAAGCGTCTTTTTTTTCTGAAGGAACTATCCTGCCCCCCGGCACTCTTATTATAAGCGGGATCCTAAGAGTGTCCCGCCAGGCCCAGCTGCTTTTCAGGTTCCGCCCCAGCAGTTTTTCAAGATTCGGTCTGTCCCATACCGGTATGGCAGGGTGGTCCCCGTAAACTATTACTACAGAAGAATCTGTAAGTCCCTTTTTTTCAAGCCCTTTTAAAAATTCGCCTAACTGGGTATCAAGGTAGTGCATCGACGTAAGATAGTCACCCATGAGCGACCCTTTAAAATCCCCTGTGTTGAATTTCGTTTGTTCCGATATCTCTTTGAAATTGAAAGGGTAATGGCTGGTAAGCGTTATAATAAATGCATAAAATGGCATGTGTTCCTTATCAAGCATATCCAGCGTCTGTCTGAAAAAACTTTTATCGCTCAGGCCCATCCCTATGTTTTCATCAACGATGAAATCTTTTTTGCTTACAAATTTCTGGAAACCCATTGAAGGATACATATGCTGCCGATTCCAGAACCCTGGCCTGTCTCCGTGAAATGCGGCCACATTATATCCATTATCAGAGAGCTGCCTGGGCAGAGCATCATAAGTATTGCCTGCAAAACGCGTATACACTACGCCGGCCGCTGAGGGATATAGCCCTGCGTTAACAAGAAACTCGGCGTCCGAACTGTTCCCGGCGGCCGTTTGGTTGTACACTCTGCTGAAGTAAACAGACTTTTTGACAAACTTGTTAATATTCGGTGTTACTTCGACACCTTTTACTTTTAATCCTATAACAAACTGCTGAAGCGATTCAACTTGTATCATTATAAGATTTTTACCACGTGCCACACCGTAAAAGCCTATGTCCATGACTTTGGATTTTTTCCGTACGTTAAACCATTTTTTTATTTCATCAATTTCCTGCTTTGGGAAAACACGGCGTGCGATCACATCATTCGCAGTATTCAATGCGTCTACGACATGGTACGTCATCGCCCCTATATTGTTGCATACAGCCGGCCTGTCCCACATTGCGTAAAGCACGTTAGGCACGACCTTCTCATAGCTGCTTATACGCCAATATATGCATGAGGCTCCTGCAATCATCAGGAGAACAGAAGCTGACGCACGTTTTAATGTAATTTTTTTAAAAAAAGGCTTCATTCCGGGCTTGCCTGATATCAGAATAGAAGCCAGCAATATCGGTATATCAATGAAATAAAGCAGGTCGGCAGGGTTGATAAGTGCAAAGACCGTTTCCGATATTTCTCCTACCTGCGCCGAAAGGCCTATGTTGCGGAAAGTAAACATGTCCGAATAATAACGCATATAAAGCAGGTCAGTAATGACAAGTGCAGTCAGCAGGATATCCACAGTAAAGGCTAAAAACGGCCTTATTTTCCTCCATGACATCGAAACAGGAACCACCAGCATAAGCACAGTACCGAGAGAAGCTGCAGCAGAAATAAAATAACGGCTGAAAGACGATGATATATAAAGCTCGAGAAAATAAAATTTTAAAAAGAGCGCAGCGGTAAGAAGCGTGAAAAAAAATATTTCCCTGAAATCAAAGTCGCTTTTTATGCAGAAACACTCAATGTTTTCAAACATATGCATGATTATGCTCCTGTATGGTTATATTGTAAATTTTCATAAAATTGGACATTGACCAGGGAATGCAGCAATTTCTATCCGGACCTTCCGTAAATAATATTCAGCTCTTTAAGTCTTCCAGTGAGGTCAGGGGCATCAGACGTTCTATTTAAAAAATAACCGCGCTCAAGTCTCCATTCCCAATTGCCTTCAGGCTTCCCTGGCGTATTCATCCGTGCAGTCTCATCAAGACCCAATATATCCTGCATCGGTATGACGGCAAGGTCTGCATGGGATGAAAGCGCCATTATCAGCATCCTTTCAGGGACGTCCTCATCGCGTATATCATATCCTATATATGACCTGAATCTTCTTCTGTCACACTCCGAAGTTTCATTTTTCCACCATCCTGCTGCAGTGTTATTGTCATGCGTACCAGTATATACAACAGAATCGCTGCTTATATTGTGAGGGGCATAAGGATTCGCACCGGTAGCATCACAGAATGCAAACAGGAGCACTTTCATGCCAGGCAGACGAAATTCCGCCATAAGTTCCCTTACATCATCAGTTATTATTCCAAGGTCTTCTGCTATAAGATTAAGTTCCTTTCCGTTCTCCGCCCGTATATCAGCATCAAGTGCCCTGAAGAATGACCGGCCTGGAGCCACTACCCACTTTCCGTTCTGTGCCGTCTTATCTTCAGGCGGTATTGCCCAGTAAGCACAGAATCCCCGGAAATGGTCGACCCTTGCTGAATCATAAATTTTCAAAGCATGCCTTATGCGCATGATCCACCATCTGAAACCGTTTTCTTCCATACGGTCCCACCTGTAGACAGGATTTCCCCATCGTTGCCCGGTGCTGCTGAAATAATCAGGAGGCACTCCGGCTACAAGCCCGGGGCTGCCGTCGTCTCTGAGATTGAAAAGTTCCCTGTTAGACCATACGTCCGAACTGTCAAGAGCAACAAACATAGGAATATCGCCTATGATAGAAATACCTCTCTTACTGCAGTATTCATGCAGTTCGTGCCATTGCCTGTAAAAGATATACTGGACAAACGCATAAAAATCGATTGATTCCGCATTGCTCTCTTCCGAAATGAATATTCTCAGTGAATTTTCGTCTCTGTTTCTGAAATTCTCAGGCCATTCATTCCAGCACATACCGCCGAAATGTTCTTTCAGAACAGTAAAGATCACATAATCATCAAGCCACCATTTTTCTTTTTCCCTGAAATTTCTGTAGTCCTCGTGTTCTTTCATGCGGTTTTTTTTCTCAGCACAAAAATTGCGCCATGCCGTAACCAGAAGCTCATGCTTGATTTTTTCTGCATAAATGTAATCCGACTTAGAAGAAGCGGCTGCAACATACTGTTCCATGTCATCACAGCTTATAAGTCCGTCTCTTGACATCTTCTCCGGACTTATGAAAAGGAAATTGCCTGCAAATGCCGATTGGCTGCAGTATGGTGAATTGCCGCACGCAGAATTTACAGGCGTCATAGGAAGGACCTGCCACACGCTGAAACCAGAGTCAGAAAGGAATTCAGCAAATCTCTCGGCTCCAGGACCCAAATCACCTATACAAAAATTGCCTGGCAGGCTTGAAATATGAAGGAAAATGCCGCTTTTACGACATCTGTTCAAGAACATCACCTCCGGCAGCAAACAGGACACGAAAAATAGTATCACACATAGATAAAAACACATGTCCCTTCGTTTTTTAATAAAATATTAACCGCATTCAAAGGATAAAAACCTGCTCTGTCAGAGACAGGTCAAATGAAACACCATTATGGGTAAAGCTGCATAAAAACGCCGCTGTATCACAATCCTGAAAACTGCGTTTTATAAAAAAGGAGCACCTGCAATAGATAATAACTTAGCCGGTAAAGCCGGCCTGCATGATGCAATAAAATTCAGAATGCACCGGCAGGCGTCCGGTTCAACAATTAAATGCCGTTATTCAGGGACAAAAACTAAACAAGCCAACGGCGGCAGAGTGATTTTAATTGAAAAAGGCCTGCCGTGATATGGTAGTTTTTCGGATATTATCCTGCCCAGATTGCCCGTATTCGAACCGCCGTAGCATGAAGCGTCGCTGTTCAGGGCCTCGAGCCATACTTTACTGCCCGGTATGCCTATCCTGTAGCCTGTACGAACTACTGGAGTGAAATTAGCTATAAATATCGCCTCACTGCCGTCCTTTGCCCTGCGCAAAAAGGACACGACACTTGAAGCGGCGTCGTTGCAGTCTATCCACTCAAATCCAGCCGGATCGTAATCCTGTTCCCACAGCTGCGGGGTTTTTTTATAAAAAATGTTTATGTCACGAAACCATAAAGCCATTCCATCATGCAGTTTGTCTTTAAGAATGTACCAATCCAGACTAGTTTCATGATTCCATTCACGCTCCTGTCCAAATTCGTCACCCATAAAGATCAGTTTTTTGCCGGGATGCCCGAACATCCATCCGAAAAGCAGACGCAGATTTGCTGCTTTCTGCCATTCATCGCCGGGCATTTTATCCCAAAGTGATCCCTTCCCGTATACAACTTCGTCATGGGATAAAGGCAGCACAAAGTTTTCAGAATACGCATACCACATTCCGAAAGTAAGGCTGTTATGGTGATATTGCCTGAATATCGGATCTCTTCCCATGTATTTAAGCATGTCATTCATCCAGCCCATATTCCATTTGTATCCGAACCCAAGGCCGCCAAGCCAGGTTGGGCGCGAAACCATCGGCCATGCCGTTGAATCCTCCGCCGTTGTCTGGATGTCATAAAAATCCAGATACAGTGTTTCATTTAATTTTTTCAGAAAATCTATTGCTTCTATATTCTCACGTCCGCCGTATACATTCGGCAGCCATTCCCCGTCTTTACGCGAATAATCAAGATAAAGCATTGAGGCTACAGCATCGACGCGAAGCCCGTCGGCATGGTATTTATCAAGCCAGAAGTTAGCTGAAGAAATAAGAAAGCTTTTTACCTCATTGCGTCCGTAATTAAATATGCAGCTTTTCCAATCCGGATGGAACCCCCTGCGCGGATCTGCGTGCTCATAGAGACATGTACCGTCAAATTTTTCAAGTCCGAACGGATCGGAAGGGAAATGTGACGGTACCCAGTCAAGAATAACACCTATGCCTGCTTCGTGAAGTTTATCTATTAGAAACATAAAATCTTCAGGGCTGCCATAGCGCGAAGTAGGAGCAAAATATCCTGTAGTCTGGTATCCCCATGAGCCGTAAAAGGGATGTTCCATTACAGGCAGGAATTCTACGTGTGTGAAACCATTGTCTTTTAGATATGGAGGAAGCTCAGACGCAAGGTCGCGCCATTTCAGAAACTGGTTGTCCATCGTACGCTTCCATGAACCGGCATGTATCTCATAAATTGACTGCGGGCTGCATGTAGAGCTGTGCCGTTTTCTGTCGGACATCCACTTTTGGTCATGCCATTTGTAGCTGTCTCCGTTATAAACCTTGGAAGCAGTAAGGGGCGGCGTTTCCCATAAGAAAGCCAGCGGGTCCCCTTTATCGAACCTTTTCCCGTCCTTGGCTTTTATACTGTATTTATATTTTGAGTATTCAGGGACTCCGGGTATGAAGCCTTCCCATATCCCAGACGAATCCCAGCGCGCGGCAAGTTTGTGCTTATCAGGGTCCCATGAATTGAAATCTCCTATTACAGAAATTTCAGATGCATTGGGAGCCCATACAGCAAATAAAACTCCTTCAAAACCTTCATGCTCAGTCATATGTGAACCCAGAAAATTGTAAAGTCCTGCATGGCTGCCGTCTCTGAAAGAATATATATCTGCCTCTTTTGCCAAGCTGACACCGTAGACAACCGTTCCATCCGACTCTTTTTTACACATCTGATTCACCTCCTGTTGGTGGTATTATAGCTTAAGCAGTTTCAATATGCCTCACATACAACGGATGTAAGGCATTCCGATAACAGGAGGTATTTATATGAGCGATCTTTTCTCATACAACCGTATAGATGAAAAAATTATCACAGACCTTAAAAATGCAATCGGGGCAAGGAACGTATCGGTAGATGAAGAAAAAATAAAAACTTATTCCCATGACGAAGTTCCTTCAAACGCATACGAATGCACTTACAATGCCGAGGTGCTTGTGTTCCCTGAATCAACAGAGCATGTTTCATCAATAATGAAAATAGCTTCCGGAGCACGCATACCGGTAACACCCAGAGGAGCCGGGACAGGACTTTCAGGAGGGGCTCTTCCAGCTTTCGGTGGCATAGTTATGTCCTTTGAAAAAATGAACCGGATATTAGAGCTTGATGAGAAGAATCTTTCTGTAACAGTGGAACCTGGAGTGGTCACTGCAGAGATAACCAAACTGGCTGCACAGCACGGCCTGTTATATGCCGGAGATCCGTGCAGCGGAGACGCGTCTTTTATCGGAGGCAATATCGCCGAAAACGCGGGAGGCAACAAGGTCATAAAATACGGCGCAACAGGAGCCCAGGTACTCGCGCTTGAAGTGGTGCTTGCAAACGGTTCAGTTTTATGGTTTGGCGGCAAACGGCGCAAAGACGTCACCGGGCTTGATTTCGTACATATTATGGCCGGCTCCGAGGGAGTGCTCGCCATTATAACTAAAGCTATACTCAAACTTTTCCCGATGCCAAGACATTCAGTTGACCTGTTAGGCGTTTTTAATGATGCAGAAACTGCCATAGATTTCGTACCGCGGATAATTACAGAGGGCAGAATCATTCCTGCTTCAGTTGAATTCATGGACAGAAAAGCGCTGGATCTGGTAGGGAGATATTCAGGCACTGAAGTTATGGCGCATGACGCAGGCGCAGCACTCATAATACAGCTTGAAGACAATGATCCTGACTGCCTCGAGAAACAGTACGAAAACATTGGCAAACTCTTACAGTCAAACGGGGCTTACGAAGTTTACGTCGCAGATACTCGCACTGCAAAGGACAGGTTATGGCATGTAAGAAAATCAATCCCTGAAGCCATATCTTTTTTCTATAACAGATACACAAAGGAAGATCTCGTAGTTCCTACAGACAAGGTCCCAGCCCTTCTTGCAGCGATAAAATCCGTATGTTCAAGGATGGATCTTGAATGGGTAGCTTACGGGCATGCCGGCGACGGAAACATGCACTGCACCATCGCAGGGCCTGATACTGAAAATTGGCATGAAAAACTTCACGAGGCGCAGAAAGAAATTTATAAAAAAGTGATGAAACTAGGCGGCACACTATCAGGAGAACATGGCATAGGGTTCAAGCGCAGAGGATACATGAACTTTTTCCTTGACAAGGAACAGATCGAACTCATCAAACGTGTAAAGATCGCTTTCGATCCGCTCAATATCCTGAATCCAGGAAAAATAGTCGACTGGCAGAGCAGTGATGCTTAAGCATTAAAACAAAATGGTTTCGCGGAATAATATAAAAATGCCGCCGGCAACAAGCAAGGCCGGCGGTATTTTTATTGAAGTCCTTTAACTTGAGACAATCCCACAAATTGTGTAAACCTCCTGAAAGGTGCAAAATAGAGAGAACTGATCAGGAGGTTTAATAATGGCAAGAAGAAATCAAGATCCGGAAAGGGAAGCAAAGCGTGAAAAGATGAGCAGTCTGCTCCAGGAGCTGAAAGTAAGCTCTATGGAGGATATCCATGACCTGTTCAAGGAAATGATAGGGACGTTCCTTGAGAATGGACTTGAAGGAGAACTTGACGAAGAACTTGGCTACAGCAAATATGATTACAAGAACAAAATGACAGACAACAGCCGGAACGGCACAAGCCAGAAGAAGGTAAAATCCAGCTTCGGTGAGATAGACATAGAAGTGCCGAGAGACCGCAAGGGAGAATTCGAGCCTGAGCTTGTAAAGAAACAGCAGACAAGCATATCAGGAGACATAGAAGAAAAGATCCTCTCAATGTACGCCAAGGGCATGACCACCTCAGACATTGAAACCCATATCCGAGACATATACGGTCTGTCTGTATCAGACAGCACAATAAGCAGGATAACGGACAAGATACTGCCGTTGGTTAAAGAATGGCAAAGCAGACCTCTTGCGAGCGTCTATGCTGTAGTCTTCATGGATGCTATACACTTCCATGTCCGCAGCGAAGGGCAGATTATAAAGAAGGCAGTATACATAGCAATAGGCATAAACATGGAAGGAACCAGAGAAGTGCTTGGCATGTGGATCGGAGAGAACGAAAGCGCCAAATTCTGGCTTTCCGTACTGAACGGTCTGAAAAACAGGGGATTGGAAGACATTCTTATAGCCTGTGTGGACGGTCTCAGCGGATTTCCCGGGGCAATAGAGGCAGCATATCCAAAGACAGAGATCCAGCAGTGCATAATCCACCAGATACGTAATTCTACCAAGTATGTCTCTTATAAGGACATAAAGACCCTTATGTCAGATCTAAAAGAGGTATACGCCGCAGTAGATGAACAGACAGCTTTGGATAGCCTTGAAAGATTTTCGGACAAATGGGATGCGAAATATCCTAAAATATCCAGGTCATGGCAGGAGCACTGGGCTAACCTGAGCACCTATTTCAAATATCCACTTGAAGTCAGGACCCTCATCTACACGACCAATACCATTGAAGGGTTTAACCGTCAGCTTAGAAAGGTCACCAAATCCAAAACTGTATTTCCGACGGATGACAGCCTGCTAAAAATGCTTTACCTGGCAATGATGGACATAACCAAGAAATGGACCGGACGCCGTAAGGACTGGGGCACGATTCACTCTCAGCTGGAGGTGTTTTTCGAAGGCAGGATCTGAAGAAGATTTCCTATCTCACATAAAATGCATAGTCTGAAAATATGGCTATGTCCAACTGCCTGTTATTGGATATAATTAAAAAGGTCCGGAGCTGAAACCAGCACCAGACCTATATTTTAAACGCCTCGTTTTGTACCTGTTAGGACTTTACACAAAATCTAGGATAGTCCCAAAATTCCCCACCCTGTGCCTGGGGAATTTATTTTGCAAAAGTGGGGATTTTAGGCTTGCAAAAAACAGTCCAGGCTGATATCAGATATGAAAAAAGCAATTATTGCAGGCAAGCCTGAACGCAAATTAAAAACCTTCCTTCGTCCGGATATACTTGTAATTGATGAGGTGGGATATATGCAGCTGGACAGGCAG